>QFCJ01000001.1_pt1 | contig 910812 bp, 805 predicted proteins | sample 5346051 | NCBI WGS metagenome assembly QFCJ01 (sample SAMN09062257, study PRJNA434731) | Human gut metagenome, whole genome shotgun sequencing project. | isolation source: stool timepoint C gemcode assembly | host: Homo sapiens | collected 2016 | reverse complement strand
ATAATATTACAACGAACTTAGCTCATTCCCTTAGCTTATACTAAAGGATAGAACGGCAGATATACCCCAAAGGTTGCAAACTTTACAGAGTTTGCAACCTTTTTTTGTTGCATATTATTGATGCTAAATTCGCAAATCCGGATTTTAAAGTTTATAATAAACGGAGGGGACGTTTATTATAAACGGTCGCAGTATTTATTAATAACTCAATCAACGTTCAAGTAGTAAGTTGTTGCCTTTTTTGTATTACCTTTTTCTTAAGGGTGGGAACTTTATCATTTGTGGTGATAATAATTGACATTATAGTCAGACGATTAAATCTTACAAATAGACTTTGAATGCATATTTCCCACTTTTTGGCAGGAGTCCCCAAATATTAAATAGTTGTTAATTGGAGTCTCATTCTGTGAACTAATCTTTTATATGATATGTTGTTTACTGTGAATAACGAATTTGATTATAAACTAAAGAATTAGACATGGAACACATAAAACATTTCTAATGATTTAGCAAGCAAAACATCACAGTTTAAAAACATTTGATTATGAAAAAATCTATTATTTTATTAGCTTTTGTATTGGGTGCATTTACAGCAAACGCCCAATCAGTAGTAGAAGGTACAAAGTTCACAGACAACTGGTCTGTTGAAGTAAATGCGGGAGCAATCACTCCTCTTACTCATAGCGCTTTCTTTAAGAGTATGCGTCCCGGTTTTGGAGTAGGGTTCTCAAAACAATTGACTCCTATCTTTGGTTTGGGATTCCAGGGAATGGGATATATCAACACCACTCCGAGTAAAACGGCCTTCGATGCTTCGGATGTCAGTTTATTGGGTAAAGTCAATTTGATGAACCTGTTTGCAAGTTATCAAGGCGAGCCTCGTTTGTTTGAAGTAGAAGCAGTAGCCGGAATGGGCTGGTTGCATTATTATGTAAATGGTGACGGAGATCAGAACTCATGGTCTACCCGTTTCGGATTGAACTTCAATTTCAATCTTGGTGAAACGAAAGCATGGACATTGGGAATCAAACCTGCTATCGTATATGATATGCAAGGTAGCTTTCCCGAAACAAAGAGCCGTTTCAATGCGAATAATGCAGCGTTTGAACTGACTGCAGGATTGACTTATCACTTCAAGACAAGTACCGGAAACCATTATTTCACCAAAGTAAAAGTCTACAACCAGGCGGAAATCGACGGGCTGAACTCTTCAATCAATGCTCTTCGTTCTGAAGTGAACAATAAGGACGGTGAGTTGAACACTGCCAACCGGCAAATCAACGGCTTGCAGAAAGACTTGGAAGAATGTCGTACAAAGGTAGTTCCTGTTGAAACAGTAGTCAAGACCGCTCGCGTTCCGGAATCTATCATTACTTTCAGACAAGGTCGTTCATCAGTAGACGCGTCACAGTTGCCGAATGTGGAACGTGTAGCTTCCTACATGAAGAAATATCCTGATTCAAAAGTGATTATCAAAGGATACGCTTCTCCGGAAGGAAGTGTGGAAGTCAATGCTAGAATAGCTGCCGCACGTGCGGAAGCTGTCAAGACTATCCTAGTCAATAAATACAAGATTAACGCTTCCCGTATCACTGCCGAAGGTCAGGGCGTAGGTGACATGTTTACCGAACCGGATTGGAACCGCGTAAGTATATGTACTATTGAAGATTAATACAGAAGTATAGAAACTGAATAGTAAGGGCTGCTCCGGAAAACGGGGGCAGCCCTTCTTGTTTGTATCTTCTAGTTTTGAAAGTTTAGTGTACGATTGCTTTGTACGTGGCGAAAAATAATTATTTTTGCAGACGTTGTTCATGCGTTCTTGCGCTTTGAATGGGCAAATATCAACCATTAAAAAAAGTATTATGAAAAGAGTATTCGTATTTCAAGACTTTAAGTCACAGAAATTCTGGAGTATAGATGTAGTTGGAACAGACGTAACCGTTAACTATGGCAAATTGGGAACAGACGGTCAGACACAAGTCAAAAACTACTCGACTGCTGAAGAAGCCGAAAAAGCTGCCAATAAACTTATTGCGGAGAAAACAAAGAAAGGCTATGTGGAAACAGCAGAGGAAACGGCACGCGAGATGAAAGTGGAAGCCAAGAAATACACTTTGAGTTATGATGAATACGAAAACGATGTCCGGCTATTGGATAAGATTCTGAAAGACAAGCATCTGCCCGAATATAAACAAATCACTATCGGTTGTTGGGACTATGAAGGTGAAGATTGCTCCGATTTACTGAAAGGAATACTCGAAAATAAAGATAAATTTGCACACATTGAAGGCTTGTTTTGGGGAGATATCGATCAGGAAGAACAGGAGATCTCCTGGATTGAACAGGCAGACCTCAGCCCGTTGCTCGACGCTATGCCCAAATTGAAAGACTTGAAAATAAAAGGTACGAATTGCCTGCGCCTGGGACAAACCTCACGTCCGGAATTGCGTTCACTGGAGATTATCAGTGGCGGTCTTCCTACGGAAGTCGTAGAGGATATTCTGGCGTCCGATTTTCCGAATCTGGAAAAACTGGTTCTGTATGTCGGCGTGGAAGACTACGGCTTTGAAGCTGATATTGAGATATTCCGTCCGCTTTTCTCTAAGACGCGTTTCCCGAAATTGACTTATCTTGGCATCGTGAACTCGGAAGAACAGGATGAGATTGTAAAAATGTTCCTGGAGTCGGATATCCTTCCTCAATTGGAGACAATGGATATTTCGGCAGGTGTCCTCAAAGATGAAGGTGCCCAACTCTTGCTGGACAATATGGACAAGATTGCCCATTTGAAGTTTATTAATATGCGCTACAATTATTTGAGCAAGGGTATGAAGAAGAAGTTGCAGGAACTTCCGATGAAGATTGACATTGCAGAATCGGAAGAAGCTGATGAGGACGACGGTGAAATGTGGTATTACCCGATGATTACGGAGTAGGGGAAATGCAGATAATCGTTGTCAGCAACTCTCCGTCCAAACGCATCGAATACTTTGTTGAAGCCGGCAGGAGCTTGCAGACGGGAGTCCGCTTTATGACTTACGAAGAATTGTTCAATTGCCTGCCATCATTGCGGCAGGCAGTTGTCAAACTGGAACCGTGGGTAAGCTGCGAAACGGATTTTCTGAAATATACCCTGTTTAATGACGAATACAAAACGATATTACAGCGGTTGGACGAGACGGCACTGCCTGACGATGTGCATTTCTTGAATCCGCCTCATGCATTATTGCAGGCTCTTGATAAAAAGGAAGCCAAACGGATTTTATCAGCCAATGATCTGAATGTAACTCCGATGTTGGATACTCCACATTCTTTCGATGAACTGGCGCAAGCTCTTTCCGGTTGTAGCAGGGGGTGTTTTCTGAAACCACGTTATGGTTCGGGAGCAGGTGGCATTATGGCAATCCGCTATCAGCCGCGTCAGAAGAAATGGGTGGTTTATACTACCTTGCAGAAAGTGGACAGAGTCATTCATAATACAAAACGTATTCATCGTCTGACTAAGGAGCAAGATATTCTTCCATTGGCGGAAGCGGTCATGCATACCGGGGCTATTTTGGAAGAATGGATACCTAAGGAGCAGTTGCAGGGAGAGAATTATGACCTTCGGGTAGTATCTGGAGAGGAAGAGATTGACTATGTGGTAGTCAGATGTAGCAAGGGGGGTATAACCAATCTGCACCTGAACAACAACGCACGCCTGTGGAGCGAACTTCCCTTGTCAGAAGATGTCCGTCAACGGATTTACCTCTTATGCAGGAAAGCCGTCCGCACACTGGGTTTGCGATATGGCGGAGTAGATGTACTGATAGAAAGAGGAACGGATACTCCTTATATTATTGAGGTCAACGGACAAGGCGACCACATTTACCAGGATATGTACGCTCACAATTCTATTTATACCCGACAGATAAGAACAATAAAAAAGAAATATGACCATGCAGATAGATGAACTGCCCGCTGGAGAACAAAACCAGTGTCCTGATATGGATATGAACCGGGTGGTAGGGACACATGATATACTTATGCTTTGCTTCGATACGTTGCGCTACGATGTGAGTAAAGCGGAAGAAGCTGCCGGAGGGACACCGGTTCTGAACAGTCACGGTGGTTTGTGGGAGAAAAGGCATGCGCCGGGAAATTTTACTTATCCCTCTCATTTTGCCATTTTTGCAGGCTTTCTTCCTTCACCGGCAGAGCCTCATTCCTTGCGTAGCCGTAAATGGCTGTTTTTCCCTGTGCAGGCAGGGACGGGGCGTATCCCGCCCAAAGGCAGTTATCCGTTTACGGAAGCTACTTTCGTGCAGAGCCTTGCCAATAAGGGATATGAGACAATCTGCATAGGCGGCGTGAATTTCTTCAGCAAACGCAATGAACTGGGACGTGTGTTTCCCGGTTATTTTACGAAAAGTTACTGGCTGCCGATCTTTGGCTGTACGGCTCCTGACAGTACGGAGAAGCAGATTGATTTTGCCTTGAAGAAACTGGAGAATTACTCTGCGGACAAACGTATATTCATGTATATCAACTTTTCCGCTATCCATTACCCGAACTGTCACTATGTGAAAGGTAAAACGAAAGACGATAAGGAATCGCACGCGGCGGCATTGAGATATATCGACAGTCAGTTGCCCCGTTTGTTTGAAGTTTTTCAGAAGCGTGCCGACACACTGGTGATTGCCCTTTCCGACCACGGCACCTGCTATGGTGAAGACGGCTACGAATATCACTGCATATCCCACGAAACAGTCTACACGGTTCCTTACAAACACTTTATCCTGACGAAACAATGAATCAACCTCTATCCCGATATGTAGACTATATGTATAGTTATCCGCATAAAACGGCGTACCGTCCTTTTCCTGCTCCGGTTTCGTTGCTCCCATATTTGGAGCAACTGCAAGGCAGAAAGGCGTCACTCTACTTTCATATCCCTTTTTGTAGCCATAAATGCGGATACTGCAACTTATTCTCTTTGCAAACGAACCGTACAGAATATATCGCCACTTATCTGGACACCCTTCACAGACAGGCGCAACAACTCTCACCGCTCACTGCCGGACTGACGTTTGATAGCTTTGCCATCGGCGGCGGTACTCCGTTGCTGCTGACTGTTCCGCAACTGGAACAACTAATGGCTACCGCCGCTTTGTTCGGCGTGCATCCGTCCCATGCCTTTACTTCCGTAGAGACTTCACCGGAATATGCAGATCGTCCGCGTCTCAATGTCTTGAAAAAGGCGGGAGTATCTCGCGTAAGTATCGGCATACAGAGTTTTCAAGATGAAGAACTGAAAGCTATCAAAAGGCGTCCCCGGCAAAACACTATTTATCAAGCATTAGACGATATCCGCCAAATGGATTTTCCCTATTTCAATATCGACTTGATTTATGGTATTAAGGGACAGACGGTAGAAAGTTTCCTCTATTCACTGGAAGAAGCGCTCCGGTTCCAGCCGAACGAACTGTTTATTTATCCGCTATATGTACGTCAGGGTACAGGTATTACCGAACGGGAACCAGATGATGTCTGTTTTCGAATGTATCGTGCCGCTTGCAAGTTATTGCAAGCAAAAGGCTTTCTGCAAACATCCATGCGGCGTTTCATTCATCATCCGTCCACTGACGCGGAAGTCTCATGTGGCGATGAAGTAATGCTTTCGTGTGGGTCGGGTGGACGCAGCTATTTGGGTGATTTACACTATGCTACCCGGTATACAGTCTGTCAGCAATGCATTGCCCGCGAGATAGACGAATATATGGCAACCACTGATTTCACCGTAGCCCGTAACGGATTTATCCTTTCCGCAAAGGAACAACAACAACGTTTTATCATCAAGAATCTGATGTACTATATGGGGATTGACAAGGCTGAATATACTCGGCGTTTTGGAGAGCCGCTTGATAGGACTCCGTTGTTCCGCCAATTGGCGGAACAGTACTGGATAGAGGAAACTCCTGAACGTATCCGGCTGACTCCCGAAGGACTTGGTTATTCCGATTATATCGGTCAGCTATTTATCACTCCGGAAATCAGGCAATTAATGGAGACTTATTCCTATTGAATGAAAATTGAGTGAAGTTTAAATGATATTTGAATGAAATGACAAACGAGGGTTCTTTACTTTCCGTCCGACGTATATACTATCGGGGTAAATTGAATAGTTGTAACTACACTTGTTCTTATTGTCCTTTCGGCAAGAAGTCTCATCCTACATCTAAAATGCGGGACAAGCAGGCATGGAGTCGTTTTATTACCGCTATTGAGCAATGGGAAGGAGAGACTTTGCAACTATTTGTCATTCCCTATGGTGAAGCACTCATACATCGCTATTATAGGGAAGGAATCATACAGCTTGCGTCATTGCCGCAAGTTACCGGAATTTCCTGTCAGACTAATCTTTCTTTTCCTGCCGATGAATGGCTGAACGAACTCCGGACTGCTCCGGCATTGATAAATAAGATAAAAGTTTGGGCTAGCTTTCATCCGGAAATGACTTCAGTAGAGAAATTTGTCCGGCAACTTCATACGCTCCATAATGCAGGAATACAGGTTTGTGCCGGAGCTGTCGGTAACCCGTTGGCAAAAAATATACTTGCTGATTTGCGAAATACTCTTTCACCGGATATTTATCTGTTTATTAATGCCATGCAGGGGTTAAAGTCTCCATTGAGCAACGAAGATATTCGTTTTTTTACTCAACTGGATAATCTTTTCGAGTATGATTTGCGAAACGCTCCGGCTCAATGGGAGAATTGCTCAGGCGGAAGAAGTGCTTGCTTCATTGACTGGAAAGGGGATATCTTTGCCTGTCCTAGAAGTAAGGTGAAGATAGGCAATCTTTATCGGAGTCAAAAGCTAGACACTTCGCTTTCTTGTCAGCGGAAAGTTTGTGATTGTTACATTGCTTTCAGTAATCTGACTAATCATCCTTTGCATTCTATAATGGGCAAAGGTACATTTTGGCGGATACCGGATAAGCCCTTGATTACTGCCGTTTTTTTCGATGTGGACGGAACATTGACCGATGCACAAGGAAAAGTTCCGGAAAACTATGCCAATGTCTTACACTATATGGCGCAATCTGTCCCATTATATCTGGCTACTTCTTTATCAGTGGAACAGGCGCGGAGAAAATTAGGTAAGACTCTTTTCAGTTTGTTCAAAGGTGGGGCATTTGCAGACGGTGGATTATTGTTGTATGACGGGCGGAACCGATGTTTATCGGTTGAATTACTACCGGATGTAAACGGGGAATCCGCAAAGATAACGGCGCATAGCTATGAAGGCCAAGTCTATAAGTATAGCATGCTGGTTTATGAGAAAGAACAGAGGGAGAACATTCTTTCCCGATTGAAAGCAAAACCTTATCAGGTATTTTATAAGCCACCCCTTATCACAGTTGTACATAAGGAAGCCGGCAAAAAGAAAGGAGTATTCCATATATGTAAAGTTTTAGCTTTCCCTCTGGAGCAAGTATTGATTGTCGGCAACTCGCAGAAGGATTGGGAAATGATGTCGGCAGTACCCCATTCTTGTGCAGTGATGAACTCCGAACCGTTTTTGACAGAACATGCCCGCTACACGTTGAATCCCGACCGCCTGCCTGCTTTCTTCCGTTTCCGCGAATAGAAAAGCAGATAAAGTTATTGTATATCAATTTAAAGTGATTATTTTCGCAGCCTACGTTATCTAAAAACGCATCAAGTTATGAAAGTACAAAACAACATATGTGAGGGAAGTCTCATCACCAATTACCTTCCGGCGGATTACTGTGATTCTTTTTTAAAAACAATAGTGAGTGATAAAGTGGTTACTCCCGAAGTATTGACGATTCTACTTCTTCTTTATTCGTCCTTTCCATAAAACGATCATGCGTTCCATTCTGAACAGAGTTGCCAAACAAATGAAATAAAGAATCTATGGATATGGACATCTATGACATTATTGATAATATTTACAAACTGCCGCTTGCATCCAAGGAAGCCCTGTTGAATGAAACACCGGAAGTAACCTATCCTAAAGGTTTCCACCTGTTTCTGGCAAACCGTAAAAGTTCCAAATTCTATCTGATGAAGAAAGGAATGTTGCATGCATATACCTATAAATCGGACAAGAAAGTGACATTCTGGTTCGGAAAGGAGGGCGACGCTATTTTCCCTTTGCAGACCCTTTACAATAATCAGGCGGGATATGAGAATATAGAATTATTGGAAGACAGTGTGCTGTATGAATTGAGTGTCGACAAACTGCACGACCTTTATCTGGCGGATATACATATAGCCAACTGGGGGCGGAAGTTTGCCGAAAGGGAGTGTATCAAATCAGAACAGCTATTTATATCACGGCAGTTCAAGACCTCATTGGAACGCTATCAGGATTTGATTGCTGATTACCCCGATATACTTCAACGTGTTCCATTAGGTATTATCGCTTCCTATCTGGGAATCTCCCAAGTTAGTCTGAGCAGAATAAGGGCGAAGATAAGATGATTTTTTATCAAATGTAAAATCCCTTTTTTACAAATGTAAAATAGAGGCTGCCGGAAATTCATGACCTTTGCAAATAAAAAAATGTTATGAATTGGATTCTTTTGATTTTGGCAGGTTGCCTTGAGCTGGTGTTTACTTTCTGCCTGGGAAAGATAAACAGGGTATTCGGAATGGAAAAATATGTGTGGTCATTCGTACTCTTGGTATCCTTATGTGTGAGTATGCTGCTTCTGATAAAGGTGACCAAGACATTGCCGGTTGGTACGGCTTATGCGATATGGACAGGCATCGGTGCGGCGGGCACGGTATTAATCGGTATTTTCTTCTTTAAAGAACCTGCAAGTGTGGGACGGTTGTTCTTTATCTTCACACTGATTTGCTCCATTATCGGGTTGAAATTGGTATCACATTGATACCCGATTGTATCCTGAAAAATAAAGTGCAGCTATAATTTGGTAGTTATGAAAACAAAGCCCATATTTGCAGCCCGAAAACAGGGGCAGGCATAAAAATCCTCATCGGAGGGTGCTATAATAGATAATTATAGTGCCGGATAAGATGAATGGTGCAAATCATTCGCTTGTCCGGCACTATTTTTTTATTGTAACAATTTAAGATAAGAGGTAAAGTATCGAAGAAACTATGAAAGAGTTGAATTTGACACAGGGGAGCGTTCCGAAAGTATTGCTGCAATTTGCAGTACCTTTCCTTATTGCCAACGTGCTTCAGGCACTTTATGGTGGGGCGGACTTGTTTGTTGTAGGGCAATACGATGATTCTGCCAGTGTGGCGGCTGTAGCTATCGGCAGCCAGGTGATGCAGACGATTACAGGTATCATCCTTGGCATTACAACGGGGACAACCGTGCTGATTGCTATTGCCACCGGAGCAAAGGATAATAGGAAAGTAGCATCTACAATCGGTTCTTCCGTATGGCTGTTTTCAATCGTAGGTGTTTTGCTGACTTTAGTCATGGTCGTGTTTCACGGGCAGATAGCCGAACTGATGCATACGCCTGCGGAAGCAATGGCTGATACGAAAAGTTATATTTTGGTATGTTCGACAGGTATTTTATTCATTATTGGGTACAACGTAGTGTGTGGTATCCTGCGTGGACTGGGCGACTCCAAAACACCGCTTTATTTTGTAGGATTGGCGTGCGTGATTAATATTGTCCTCGACTTTATCTTGGTCGACTATTTCCATTTGGGGGCTACGGGAGCCGCATTGGCTACAATAACAGCACAGGGGGGCAGTTTTGTTATTTCGCTTTGGTTCTTGCACGGTCATGGATTCCATTTCGAGTTTACTCGGAAAGATATCCGGCTTAACAAGAACTTATCCAAAAAGATTATGGTGCTGGGAGCACCTATTGCATTACAGGACGCGTTAATCAATATTTCATTCTTGATTATAACGGTCATTGTCAACCAAATGGGAGTCATCGCATCGGCGTCTTTGGGTGTTGTGGAGAAAATCATCGTCTTTGCAATGCTGCCGCCAATGGCGATATCATCGGCAGTGGCAACCATGACGGCACAGAATTACGGTGCGGGACTGATACAGCGGATGAACAAATGCCTGGCTTCGGGCATTGGAATTGCCCTTGTTTTCGGTGTATCGGTTTGTGTGTATTCCCAATTCCTGCCGGAGACGCTTACCGCATTCTTTTCCAAAGATGCGGCGGTGGTGGCAATGGCGGCGGAGTATCTGCGGGGATATAGTATCGACTGTATCATTGTAAGTTTTGTGTTCTGCATCAATTCTTACTTCAGCGGACAGGGGAATTCATTGTTCCCGATGATTCACAGTCTGATAGCGACTTTCCTGTTCCGTATTCCGTTGTCGTACTGGTTCAGTCAGATAGACAGTTCCTCGCTGTTCCTCATGGGCTTTGCTCCGCCCTTGTCGACGGTGGCTTCGTTGTTGATTTGTATTTGGTATTTGCGATATAACCAAAAGAGAATGTACTCGAAAGGCACTGCGATGCCTGCTATATCGAATTAAGTGTTTTCTAAGTGACATATATTAACTAAAATCAATTTGTATGGAGGCTTATTTGAAGAAACTCTGTTTTGAGTATCAGGTGGAAGAAAGAGAAGTGACAGAACTGTTGGCTCGTATGGAAATGGTGCATTTGGATAAAGGCGAGACGATTGCTTCTGCTACAATGCCCGAGCAGAGCTTGTATATTATCGTTTCCGGTATCTTGCATACATTTTCCAGTCATCAGGGAAAGGACAGGACTATTCGCTTCCTGTCGGCAGGGGATGCGATATTGTGTTACAACACAAGAAAACATTCCGTAAAAACACTGACGAGATGTGTGGCTTACTACATCAGCGAGGATAAGATTGAAGAACTGTGCGCTACGTCCATAACGTTCTCCAACCTGGTACGTCAGCTCATGGAATACCAGTTTTACTTTAAAGAAGAAATGAATGTGAATACGCGTAAACTGACAATTAGAGAAAGGTATCTTTCTCTATTGACGGAAATACCCGATATCCTGTACAGAGTCCCTCTGAAGTATATTACTCATTATTTAGGGGCTGATGTGATAAGCTTGGGGTATTTGGTGGGAAGTCAGAAATAAGAAAGCGTTTAGTTATCTATAAAACAAGGCTGATGTAAAAGCAGCCAAATTCATTGATTGAGCAAAGAGTTTGGCTACTTTCTTTATAATAGCTTTTTAAGTTCCTCTATATCAGGCAAAGCTTTCCTCAGTCGTTCGGGCATGTCAGATGCGGTTTTATAGGTAGCTACACCCATTGGTTTTTCATAGTCCCTGACGGCATATTCTACATATGCTTTATCCGCACTTTTACACAATACGATGCCGATTGACGGATTTTCATTCGGTTTGCGCACAAAATCATCAAGGACACTAAGATACATATTCAATTGTCCAAGATATGCAGTCTTGAAAGACCCTGTCTTTAGCTCAATTGCAACTAATGAAGATAATTCTCGATTGAAAAATAATAAGTCTATAATATGAGTGTGTCCCAATGCTTCAACCCGGAACTGATTACCCACAAATGTAAAATCCCGTCCGAAAGTCATAATGAAGTTTTTTATGTTCTGTACAATCTTGTTCTCCACAATTCTTTCGTCAACATCTTCTATATCCCGTGCTCCAAGTTCCTCTACATTAATGAAGTCCAGTAAATATTCGTCTTTGAAAGCCAATATTGCCCGTTTGGCAAAATCTGCGGTTGGCAGTTTTGCCATAAAGTTATTAGGCAAAGAACCTTGATTGTGATATATGTCTTCTTTTATAAGTTTCTTTAATGCATCCACTTTTAGAAGTTCATTAGCACATAATCTTATATAGAAATAACGTTCTTCGGCAGTTTTTACCTGTGATAGAATTGTTGTGTGATGGGTAAAACCTATTTTAAAGAACTCTTCTACGGGGAAATCCTTGAAATTCGGAAGTTGCAACTGCCGAATTTCTGCTGTCTCTTTTAATTCATCAGTTGCAACTGATGAATTTGCTTCTTGCTCACTTTCAGTATTTTGTGTTTTGTCAGTTGTAACTGATGAATTGCCGTCAAGCATATCCCATTCTTCATAGAATATACGCATTAATCTGAGGTTTGTTTCAGAAAAACCTCTAAGGCCGGGCAGTTCCATTTGAAGCTTGTTGCTAATGAAAGCAATGGCACCGGTTCCCCAATATCCATTACGTGAATTTTGAGAAATATAACGTCCTATGCCATAATACAAAGCCAATTGTTCCTTGTTTAAAAGCTTTATTGCTTGATATTGGCTCTGTAATATAACTGTCTTTATTGTTTGGACAGCTATTGTGTATTTGGTTTCTAAAAAAATATTGTTTGGCATAATATATACTCGTTAAATTACAAACAAAGGTAATACTTTTATTGGAGATGGAATAATGTTGGCAGAATAACTTACCTCAATAGTAACAAGTATAAAAAAATAATTAATTATCTTTGCACGGATAATTGAACGATAATGAAGAACTCGATTCCCCGATATACTTTTCACAAGAATAAGTATGGCAGTGAACTTTTGATTGATGTCGTCGAACTGAAATATGTGAAGAAGTTCCTGGCTGAAAGTTCCGTCCATACATTGACTTATTATGACATTACTTTTATAACGGAAGGAGAGGGGAGCTTTTCCATTGACAACCGTACTTATGAAGCTTTCCCTCAAGATGTGTTTTTTTCTAAGGCGGGAGAGATTCGGAACTGGGATACGCGTCATATAACAAATGGATATGCCTTGATTTTTGAGGATGAGTTTTTATCTTCCCTCCTTAGAGATTCCATGTTTGTCCGGCATCTTGCGTTTTTCAAACCGGAAAAGACATCAGCCAAACTGCATCTTCCAGACGAACTTTATACACGTGTCCTTCAAGTATTACACAATATCAAAACGGAGATTGACTCTTACAAACAGAATGATAATGACGTGCATGTTTTGAGGGCATTGCTGTATGAAGTTCTAATGCTGTTGGAGCGGGCGTATCAGAAGGCGGTTTCAAACGAAGAAATCCCCACAGATAAAGAAATCAATAATACTCATATAGACAGATTCATCCATTTGGTCGGAACCCATTTGAAGGAACAACATTCCGTTCAGTTTTATGCGGATAAACTTTGCATCACTCCCAATTACCTGAATGAAATCATAACGTCGGTAATGGGGGTTAGTGCGAAACAATACATTCAGAATAAAGTGATAGATGAGGCTAAGAGATTACTTGCTTATACAGACGCTCCGATATCGGATATTGCGTTTGAGCTTCATTTTTCAACGGTTTCTTATTTTATCCGCCGCTTCCGGCAGCATACGGGAGAAACTCCCTTGCTTTACCGTAAAAAGTATAAACCGTAAAAAGTACTATTTCTCCCTTTCTTTTTATTGCATCGGCTCTGCTCAATATCCTTACTTTTGCATCAAATAATAACCAATTAAATTATTAAATGATGAGAGATGTAGAAAAAACGGTGGGAACCATGATTGACAAGCAGAAAACAGCCTTTATCGGTTCCATAGACAGCGAAGGATTTCCCAATATCAAAGCCATGTTGCAACCCCGGAAAAGGGAAGGGATAAAAACGATTTATCTGACAACGAATACTTCGTCAATGCGTGTTGCACAATACCGGAAGAACAGTCATGCCTGTATTTACTTTTGTGATAACCGCTTCTTTCGGGGAGTAATGTTGCGCGGTACCATGGAAGTGTTGGTTGATAGTGTCAGTAAAGAGATGATATGGCAGGAAGGTGATATAATGTATTATCCCGAAGGTGTTACCGACTCCGACTATTGTGTATTGAAATTTACGGCAACTTCCGGTAGGTTTTATAGTAATTTCAAATCGGAGAGCTTTATCGTAGAATAGAACTCATAGTACATAAGAGAAATTGAGTGACAGAGCTTTTATAGTCTCAATGTACTATTTTTAAGATTTTATAAAAGAATAGCGATTTAAAAAAACAATGAATTGGCGACTAAATTGTATCGCTCAATGCAATAATATGTATAAATACAGACCTATTTCTCTTAGACGTAGTACAATTGTAACCATTCTGATTGTTTAAATATTCTTTTTTTAAGAATGGTCATTCTTTCATTCGTTTTATGTCTCCGGGCAGAATCCATTTTTGTAAAACAGATAACTTTCTTCTATCGCATCGGTTGTATCCGCTTCTAATGCATATAATATTTCCTTGCAAAATTCCAGTTGCCCGGTTCCGTTGGCAGTTACAATATTTCCGTCCCTTACAGCCTGTTTGTTGATATAGTTGGAATCGCCTGTATATTTGTCTCCGGCATACTGTTTTAAATAATCGAGTGTATTGCTGGTATGCTTAACCTCATTAAGAAAACCATGCATACCAAGAAATACAGAAGCATTGCATATTCCGGCAACTAACTTATTCTCTTTTACTGCTTTTTCTACAAGTGGAACTATTAGTTCACCTAGAGGTGAGAACCAATTCATTCCTCCAATTAATACCAAACCGGCATAATTTTCCGGCATATCGTTGAGCCCGTAATCGGGCAGCACCTTGAATCCACCTATTGAACTTACAGGTTCTTTGGTTATTGATAAAGTTTTCACTTTATAACTAATAGGATTTCCGGGCTTGACTCCCTGATTCAAACAGGTAGCTATATATGCACCTTCCCAGTCGGCGAAACCTTCTAGAATTACAAATATTACTTCTTTCATATAAACTTCTATCTTTTTGCGTGTACGAAGATACTATATTTAATTGATTGTAGAACGTTTTTATTTAATTGTTATTATCTCATGTGATGTATAACCTTTCTGTTATATTTTCCATTATAGCCTTTATTAGTACGGCATCATAAACTTATGTATGAAAAGAAAATATCTTTTGATGTGCTCGGTGTGTGCAGGAGGGAGTGATAAAAGAAAAAAGCTCTGTAATTCAATGTTTACAGAGCTTTTTCCTTTTCTTAAGAAGCGGTGCGTACGGGACTCGAACCCGTGACCCCATGCGTGACAGGCATGTATTCTAACCAACTGAACTAACGCACCAGAATTTCATTTTGTTAATCTGTATCTCTCTCGATTGCGGGTGCAAAGGTAGTTGTTTTTTGTAAATCTGCAAGCGTTTTGAGAAAAGTTTTTTTCAAGAAAAAACGAGAAGAACGTTTAGTGCCTCATTTTGAGTACTTTTGTAATGAAAAAAAATATTGTTTTTTTCTTCTCTCAGGATAATGACGCTATCCGGTTGTCATAGTGACGCCATTATAATGAGATAGTGACGTTGTCCGAAGACAATAGCGTCACTATCCTGAAGTTTGTCATCCTCTTCATAGAAAATAGTTCCCGATTTCTTTCTATCTGTAAGAAATCACCGTTTTTATATCAACTTTCTGCTTGAATAATTCGTAATTTTGCAATAAATCGTTATTTTTGCGGACTAAAATAAGAAAGGTGGAAAATATTCTGCCGGGAATCGTAAATTAGTAAAAAGAATGATGACAACAGCCAAACTGTTATTGCACTGTCCCGACAAACCGGGAATCCTTGCGGAAGTGACAGACTTTATTACGGTAAACAAAGGAAATATTATCTATTTGGATCAATATGTAGACCATGTAGAAAACATCTTCTTCATGCGTATTGAATGGGAATTGAAAGACTTTCTGGTTCCCCAGGAAAAGATTGAAGATTATTTCAGAACACTTTACGGCCAAAAGTACGAAATGGATTTCCGCCTTTATTTTTCGGATGTAAAACCGCGTATGGCAATTTTCGTTTCTAAGCTGTCGCATTGTCTTTTTGATATGCTGGCTCGCTATACAGCCGGAGAGTGGAATGTGGAGATACCTCTTATAATAAGCAACCACCCCGATTTGCAACATGTAGCCGAACGTTTCGGTATCCCTTTCTATCTGTTCCCTATTACTAAAGAGACAAAAGAAGAACAGGAGCGTAAGGAAATGGAACTGCTTGCCAAACATAAAATTACATTTATCGTACTGGCACGCTATATGCAAGTGATTTCCGAACAGATGATTAATGCTTATCCGAATAAAATAATCAATATTCATCATTCTTTCCTTCCTGCGTTCGTCGGTGCGAAACCATATCACGCCGCCTTCCAGAGAGGTGTGAAGATTATTGGTGCAACAAGCCATTACGTAACGACAGAGTTGGATGCAGGTCCGATTATCGAACAGGATGTAGTGCGTATCACTCATAAAGATTCTATTGAAGATCTTGTAAACAAAGGAAAGGACTTGGAGAAAATCGTTCTCTCGCGTGCGGTACAGAAGCACATTGAACGTAAAGTTTTGGCCTATAAAAATAAAACAGTAATATTTAGCTGATGAAAGTAGCAGTCGTAAAATACAATGCCGGCAATATCCGTTCTGTGGATTATGCATTGAAACGGTTGGGGGTGGAAGCAGTGATTACTGCCGATAAAGAAGAACTCCAGTCGGCCGATAAAGTAATTTTCCCCGGAGTAGGAGAGGCGGAAACTACCATGAACCACTTGAAAGCGACAGGATTGGACGAACTGATAAAGAACCTGCGTCAGCCTGTGCTCGGAATTTGTCTCGGTATGCAGTTGATGTGCCGTTATTCTGAAGAAGGAGAAGTGGATTGCCTGAATATTTTTGATGTGGATGTGAAACGTTTTGTTCCGCAAAGGCACGAAGATAAGGTGCCGCACATGGGGTGGAATACAATCGGCAAAACGAATAGCAAACTCTTTGAAGGATTTACCGAAGAAGAATTTGTCTACTTCGTGCATAGCTTTTATGTGCCGACTTGCAACTTTACTGCCGCTACGACTGATTATATTCATCCGTTTAGTGCTGCCTTGCATAAAGATAACTTTTATGCCACCCAGTTTCATCCGGAGAAAAGCGGTAAGACGGGAGAGAAGATTCTGACGAACTTTCTGAATCTATAATAAACTATGTCACCGTTTATAATAAACTCCACCATATTTATAATAAACTCGTTCATCGTTTATAATAAACATTTTGAGGGGATAAAAAGCGGTGTTGAACAGATTGGAAAGAGGTAGTAATAAGAGAACTGTAAATTGTCAAATAGCAAATAAATAATAGATGATAGAAATTATTCCAGCCATTGATATTATTGACGGAAAGTGTGTACGCCTTTCCCAGGGAGATTACGACAGTAAGAAAGTATATAACGAAAATCCGGTGGAAGTTGCCAAGGAATTTGAAGCGAACGGTGTTCGCAGACTTCATGTGGTGGACTTGGACGGAGCTGCTTCTCACCATGTAATCAATCATCGGGTATTGGAACAAATCGCTACCCGTACTTCCTTAATAATAGATTTTGGCGGCGGAGTAAAGAGTGATGAAGATTTGAAAATAGCTTTCGAAAGCGGTGCGCAAATGGTGACGGGCGGCAGTATTGCCGTGAAAGACCCCGAACTGTTCTGTCATTGGCTGGAAGTGTATGGAAGTGAGAAAATCATATTGGGAGCGGACGTAAAGGAACATAAGATAGCCGTAAACGGTTGGAAAGACGAAAGCGCCTGTGAACTTTTCCCGTTCCTCGAAGACTATATAAATAAAGGTGTCCGGAAAGTGATCTGCACGGACATCAGTTGCGACGGGATGCTGAAAGGACCCTCTATTGACTTGTACAAAGAAATGCTGGAAAAATTCCCCGATCTCTATCTAATGGCCAGCGGTGGGGTAAGTAATGTCGATGACATTATTGCTTTGAACGAAGCCGGAGTGCCCGGAGTAATCTTTGGAAAAGCTCTTTATGAAGGACATCTCACCCTGCAAGACTTGAGAATCTTTTTGGATTGAGACTTTTGAAAGTCTGATTTTGAATTGTCAAACAGTAAATAAAAATAGGATTGTGTTAGCAAAAAGAATAGTGCCTTGTCTGGACATCAAAGACGGACAAACCGTGAAAGGAACGAATTTTGTAAATTTGCGCCAGGCCGGTGATCCGGTGGAATTGGGACGTGCTTATAGTGAACAGGGAGCTGATGAACTTGTTTTCCTGGATATTACTGCCAGCCATGAGGGGCGTAAGACTTTTACGGAATTGGTAAAACGGATTGCTGCCAATATCAATATTCCGTTTACCGTAGGCGGTGGAATCAATGAATTGAGTGATGTGGACCGTCTGTTGAATGCCGGCGCCGATAAGATTTCTATCAATTCGTCTGCTATCCGCAACCCGCAGTTGATTGACGAGATTGCCAAGAATTTCGGTTCGCAGGTTTGTGTGTTGGCAGTAGACGCCAAGCAAACGGAAAAAGGCTGGAAATGCTACCTGAATGGTGGACGTATTGAAACTGACAAGGATCTGTTTGACTGGACAAAAGAAGCACAGGAACGTGGGGCCGGAGAAATCCTTTTTACGAGCATGAATCATGACGGAGTAAAGACCGGATATGCGAACGAGGCACTTGCCGCTTTGGCTGGACAACTTTCGGTTCCTGTGATTGCTTCGGGAGGTGCAGGCTGCAAAGAGCACTTCCGTGACGTTTTTTTGCAAGGAAAAGCAGATGCGGCACTGGCTGCCAGTGTTTTTCACTTCGGAGAAATAAAAATTCCCGAATTAAAATCGTATCTTTGCGGCGAAGGAATTACCATTAGGTAATTGTTGCGTTGCAAAAACAGGCTTTTAGGCTGCGGCGAAGGATTTGTCATAGGATAATTGCACATAATTAGCGAATAAGTAAATTAAGAACTTAAAATAAAATGGAATTGGATTTCGATAAGATGAACGGACTCGTTCCGGCTATCATACAGGACAACGAAACATGTAAAGTCCTGATGCTGGGCTTCATGAATAAAGAGGCTTATGATAAAACGGTAGAAACCGGAAAAGTAACTTTTTTCAGCCGAACAAAGAACCGTCTTTGGACGAAAGGCGAAGAGAGCGGCAATTTCCTTCACGTCGTTTCTATCAAGGCCGATTGTGACAATGATACGTTATTGATACAGGTGAATCCGGTAGGTCCGGTTTGCCACACAGGTACGGATACATGTTGGGGTGAAAAGAATGAAGAACCGGTCATGTTTCTGAAAGCATTGCAGGATTTTATTGACAAACGTCATGAAGAAATGCCGGAAGGTTCTTATACGACCAGTCTGTTCGAATCTGGAATCAATAAGATAGCACAGAAAGTGGGCGAAGAAGCAGTAGAAACTGTCATTGAAGCAACAAACGGCACCAATGAGCGTTTGATTTACGAAGGAGCCGATTTGATTTATCACATGATTGTATTATTAACTTCAAAAGGTTACCGCATCGAAGACCTTGCACGCGAATTGCAGGAAAGACATAGCAGTACATGGAAGAAGCATTAATTCAATATAAGAACGTAGAAATACATCAGCAGGAACTCTGTGTGCTAAGTGGTGTAAATCTGGAACTGCACAAAGGAGAGTTCGTCTATCTGATAGGAAAAGTAGGCTCCGGAAAAACAAGTCTGCTCAAGACCTTGTATGGCGAACTGGACGTAATTGACGGTGATGCGGAAGTGCTGGGCTATAATATGCGCTCTATCAAACGTAAGCATATCCCGCAGCTACGCCGGAAGTTAGGCATTGTGTTTCAGGATTTTCAACTGTTGACAGACCGTACTGTGTACAATAATCTGGAGTTTGTACTTCGTGCCACCGGCTGGAAGAATAAACAAGAGATAAAAGAACGTATTGAGGAAGTACTTGATTTAGTGGGGATGTCCAATAAAGGCTATAAAATCCCTAACGAGCTTTCTGGCGGCGAACAGCAGCGTATCGTAATCGCACGTGCCGTACTCAATTCTCCGGCTATCATTCTGGCGGATGAACCGACCGGAAACCTGGATGTAGAGACAGGTAAGTCCATTGTAGAATTGTTGCACAACATTTGTGAAACCGGTTCGTCCGTAGTGATGACGACGCACAATCTGCAATTACTGAAAGAATATCCCGGCAGGGTATACCGTTGTGCCGAACATCATATCACCGATGTGACCGACGAATATATGCCCCGACAGAGAACAATAGAAATAGATTTAAATATAGATAACTAAAACAGTAACGAAAATGAAAGTTTTAAAGTTTGGAGGAACTTCCGTAGGTTCTGCTCAGCGCATGAAGGAAGTAGCCAAATTGATTACCGATGGTGAACAGAAGATTGTTGTCCTTTCAGCTATGTCAGGTACGACAAACACATTGGTGGAAATTTCGGACTATCTGTATAAGAAGAATCCGGAGGGTGCCAACGAGATTATCAATAAGCTGGAGGCTAAATATAAACAGCACGTTGATGAACTGTACGCAACTCAGGAGTATAAACAGAAAGGTCTGGAAGTCATCAAGTCTCACTTCGACTACATCCGCTCCTACACTAAAGACCTTTTCACTTTGTTCGAAGAGAAAGTGGTTTTGGCACAGGGAGAGCTTATCTCTACGGCTATGGTGAACTTCTATCTGCAGGAATGTGGTGTGAAGTCAGTATTGCTTCCGGCTTTGGAATTCATGCGTACTGACAAGAACGCAGAACCGGACCCTGTATATATTAAGGAGAAACTGCAGGCACAGCTCGAACTTTATCCGGATATGGATATTTATATCACACAAGGTTTCATCTGCCGCAACGCTTATGGCGAGATCGATAACCTGCAACGTGGTGGCAGCGATTACACAGCTTCCTTGATTGGTGCAGCCGTGAATGCTTCCGAAATCCAGATATGGACAGATATTGACGGAATGCACAACAACGACCCGCGCATTGTCGACAAGACTGCCCCGGTTCGCCAGTTGCATTTTGAAGAAGCAGCCGAGTTGGCTTACTTCGGTGCAAAAATTCTGCACCCGACCTGCATTCAGCCTGCTAAATATGCCAATATCCCTGTACGTCTGTTGAATACAATGGATCCGCATGCTCCGGGGACATTAATTTCTAATGACACAGAGAAAGGGAAAATCAAAGCTGTAGCTGCAAAAGATAACATTACGGCCATTAAAATCAAGTCAAGCCGTATGTTGCTTGCTCATGGTTTCCTGCGCAAAGTATTCGAAATCTTTGAAAGTTACCAGACTTCGATCGATATGATTTGTACTTCGGAAGTCGGTGTGTCTGTCACGATAGATAACACGAAACACCTGAACGAGATTCTGGATGACTTGAAGAAATACGGTACAGTGACCGTCGACAAAGAAATGTGTATCATCTGCGTCGTGGGCGACCTGGAGTGGGAGAACGTCGGTTTCGAAGCAAAAGCGCTTGACGCCATGCGTGACATACCGGTACGAATGATTTCATTCGGAGGAAGTAACTACAACATTTCTTTCCTCATTCGGGAATGTGACAAGAAGACAGCATTACAGTCGCTGAGCGATATGCTTTTCAACAACAAATAATTCCACAAATTATATTGAGCGCTTTTACCAAACTGATAAAAGCGCTCTTTTTTAACTAACTAAACAAGTTTTTTGAGTTATGAAAGGAATATTTCCAATCGATAAGTTCCGTACTTTGCAGACACCTTTCTATTATTACGATACGAAAGTGCTGCGTGATACATTGTCGGCTATCAACCAGGAGGTTGCCAAATATCCTAACTATTCCGTACACTATGCAGTAAAAGCAAACGCCAATCCGAAAGTGCTTACCATTATCCGTGAAAGCGGTATGGGAGCAGATTGTGTGAGTGGTGGAGAAATCCGTGCTGCTATCCGTGCCGGATTTCCTGCAAGCAAAATTGTCTTTGCGGGAGTAGGCAAAGCCGATTGGGAGATTAACCTCGGACTGGAATACGGAATCTTCTGTTTCAATGTAGAATCTATTCCTGAACTGGAAGTGATAAACGAACTTGCTGCTGCTCAAAATAAGATAGCCAATGTGGCTTTCCGTATCAATCCCGATGTCGGTGCGCATACTCATGCCAATATTACGACCGGCCTGGCCGAGAACAAATTTGGAATCAGTATGCAGGATATGGATAAAGTGATAGATGTGGCAGTAGAAATGAAGCATGTCAAATTCATCGGACTTCACTTTCACATCGGTTCTCAGATTCTGGATATGGGTGACTTTATTGCCCTTTGCAACCGTGTCAACGAATTGCAGGATAAGCTGGAAGCCCGTCGCATTCTGGTGGAACACATCAATGTAGGCGGTGGCTTGGGCATTGATTACGGACATCCCAACCGTCAGCCAATTCCCAACTTTAAGGATTATTTCTCAACCTATGCCGGACAACTGAAACTGCGTCCTTATCAGACTCTGCATTTTGAGTTGGGGCGTGCAGTCGTTGGCCAATGCGGTTCATTGATCTCCAAAGTGTTATATGTGAAACAGGGAGCGAAAAAGAAATTCGCTATCCTTGATGCAGGCATGACGGACTTGATCCGTCCCGCCTTATATCAGGCATACCACAAAATGGAAAACATCACTTCTGAAGAACCGGTAGAATCTTATGATGTAGTAGGGCCTATCTGCGAATCGTCGGATGTTTTCGGAAAAGTGATCGATCTGAACAAGGTGAAGCGAGGCGACTTGATAGCTCTTCGCTCAGCAGGTGCCTACGGCGAGATTATGGCTTCCGGCTACAACTGTCGTGAGTTGCCGAAAGGATATACTTCTGACGAGTTGGTGTAAATAAAATGTGAATGTAGTTTAAAAATACAGGGGAGTCGGAACAATTTTAACTGAAATCTTGTTATTTTTGTAATTAGTTCAATAAGAAACTACATTAACAACTTAATAAAAAGATACGATTATGATTTCAGAAAAATTACAAAAGGCAATCAATGAACAGATCACAGCAGAAATGTGGTCGTCTAACCTGTATTTGGCAATGTCTTTCTTCTTTGAGAAAGAAGGTTTCAGCGGTTTTGCACATTGGATGAAGAAACAGTCTCAGGAAGAAATGGGACATGCTTATGCAATGGCTGATTATATTATCAAGCGTGGTGGAACTGCAATGGTCGACAAGATTGATGTCGTTCCTAACGGCTGGGGTACTCCGTTGGAAGTGTTTGAACACGTTTACAAACACGAATGCCATGTATCTGCATTGGTAGACAAACTGGTTGACGTGGCTGCCGCTGAGAAGGACAAAGCAACTCAGGACTTCTTGTGGGGATTCGTTCGCGAACAGGTAGAAGAAGAAGCTACTGCACAGGGAATCGTTGATAAGATCAAGAAAGCCGGTGACACCGGTATCTTCTTTGTTGACTCACAGTTGGGACAACGTTGATAATAGTCTGAAAATATATTTATAATATATAGGAAGCTGTTTGGATTTATTTCCGGACAGCTTCTTTTTCATTTCATGTGTAATAGTGTGCGGATTTGCAGATGAATAATCTATTTTTTGTGTCCTTTTTCCATTGCCCCGAGATAGATCTCCAGCGAACGGGTAGAAATCTGAATCTCGCGGAAAGATACGCCCAGAGATGCGATCAGCAGAATCAAAGCCAGTCCGAAGACATAAGCGGATAATAATTGCAGTCCGATATAAATCAGAAACATACTCACTACGCAGAAAAACAGGCTTGCAATGCCCAGCCCTTGCATGGTACGTGTCAGGTTCAGTCGTTTCCGCAAGTTTTCAATCTGTGCCACGGTGATGTCCGAAGGGTTTTCCATATAGCGGTCTCGCAGCTGGCGTACAAGTTGTGCATACGATAAGAAACGATTGGTGTAAGCCAATAATATCAGTGAAACTGCGGAGAAAAGCAGAGCAGGGGTGGTGAGAGTAAGTTCTTCCATATATAAATTAAAAATCTTCCATTGTTATTGTCGATAATCAAATCCTTATGATTACAATAATAACAATGGAAGAAAAGAAAATGTTTTTTTATTTCAGTACACCGAGTTCTTTACCTACTTTGATAAAGGCAGCGATGCACTTGTCGAGATGTTCCTTCTCGTGTCCGGCAGAGATTTGTACACGGATACGTGCCTGGTCTTTCGGAACTACCGGATAATAGAATCCGGTTACGTAGATACCTTCCTCCTGCATACGTGCGGCATAAATCTGTGACAACTTCGCGTCATACAGCATGACAGCGCAAATAGCACTTTGTGTCGGTTTGATATCGAATCCGGCAGCAGTCATCTTGTCGCGGAAGTAATTTACATTCTCCACGAGTTTGTCATGCAGCGCATTGCTTTCTTTCAGTATCTTGAATACTTCCAGGCTTGCACCGATAATGCCCGGAGCCAATGAGTTGGAGAACAGATACGGGCGGCTGCGTTGGCGCAGTAAGTCAATAATCTCCTTACGTCCGGTAGTAAATCCTCCTAAAGCACCTCCGAAAGCTTTACCCAGCGTACCGGTGTAAATATCCACACGACCATGAGTTTTGTAGAGTTCGCTTACGCCGTGTCCGGTAGCGCCTACCACGCCGGCAGAGTGTGATTCGTCTACCATAACCAGCGCATCATATTTCTCGGCAAGGTCACAAATCTGATCCATGGGAGCTACGTTGCCGTCCATAGAGAACACGCCGTCTGTGACGATAATGCGGAAACGTTGAGCTTGTGCCTCTTGCAGGCATTTCTCCAGCTCGTTCATGTCAGCATTGGCGTAACGATAGCGTTTAGCTTTGCAAAGACGTACACCGTCGATAATAGAAGCATGGTTCAGAGAATCCGAGATAATGGCATCCTGATCCGAGAAAAGCGGTTCGAACACACCACCGTTTGCATCGAAGCAGGCAGCATATAGAATCGTGTCTTCTGTTTGGAAATAGTCGGAAATAGCGTCTTCCAGTTCTTTGTGTATATCTTGTGTTCCACAAATGAAACGAACGGAGGACATACCATATCCGCGTCGGTTCATCATTTCCTGGGAAGCTTTGATCAATCGGGGGTGATTGGACAGTCCCAGGTAGTTGTTAGCGCAGAAGTTCAGCACTTCTTTACCTTTTACAGTGATGGCAGCTTGCTGCGCACTTTCAATTAGTCGTTCTTCTTTATAAAGACCGGCTTCTTTAATTTCAGCCAATGTTTGGCTGAGAAAATCTTTCATTTTACCGTACATAGTGTTTGAGTAATTAAGTTCGATTACAAAGGACACAATTTTTATTGGAATAACCATATCTTTTTGATTAAAATCTGAAAAAAAAGTGCTTACTTTGCGCACTATTTAGCTTAATAATTTAAGTACGAAGAAAAAATGAAACACATTTTGATTATTGGAGCCACCGGACAGATCGGCTCCGAGTTAACGATGGAGCTACGTAAACGCTATGGTAACACAAACGTGGTAGCTGGTTATATCCCGGGTGCAGAACCTAAGGGAGAGTTGAAAGAATCAGGACCGGCGGCTATTGTCGACGTGACTAATGGGGAAATGATTGCGTCTGTGGTGAAAGAATACCACATTGACACAGTGTATAATCTGGCTGCCTTGCTATCAGTGGTAGCCGAATCGAAGCCGAAGCTGGCTTGGAAGATTGGCATTGATGGGCTATGGAATGTATTGGAAGTAGCGCGCGAACAGGGATGTGCCGTGTTTACCCCCAGTTCAATCGGTTCTTTTGGTGCAAGTACACCTCATACGAAGACGCCGCAGGACACCATTCAGCGTCCGCGTACCATGTATGGAGTTACTAAAGTGACAACTGAGTTGTTGAGCGACTACTATTTTAATAAATATGGTGTCGACACTCGTGCAGTCCGTTTCCCGGGCATTATCTCGAACGTAACCCCTCCGGGTGGAGGAACAACCGATTACGCTGTCGACATTTATTATTCGGCTGTAAAAGGTGAAAAATTTGTGTGTCCTATCAAAGAAGGCACTTTAATGGATATGATGTATATGCCGGATGCGCTGAATGCAGCGATTACGCTTATGGAAGCTGATCCGACAAAATTGATACACCGCAATGCTTTCAATATCGCCTCTATGAGTTTCGATCCGGAGACGATCTATCAAGCTATCAAAAAGCATGTGCCGGAGTTTCAGATGATTTACGATGTAGACCCGTTGAAACAACGCATTGCCGATAGTTGGCCCGACAGCCTGGACGACACCTGTGCTCGTGAAGAGTGGGGTTGGAAGCCGGCTTATGACCTGGAAAGCATGACGGTGGATATGCTTGAAAAGCTTAGAGAGAAATTAAAATAATGAAAAAACTAATTGCAGGGGTCATATTACTCGGTTTACTGGGTGCTTGTAGCAATAAAAAAGCTAAGATTGACCCCTTCGCATCTATTACTCAAGAGGTGGATTCTATCCGGCACAAAGCCGATTCAATCCACCTGGATGAATTGCCGGAAGATCCGCAGCCTATACAGGCTGACGAATCTTTCGACGATTTCATCTATAATTTTGCTTCCGATGATGTGTTGCAACGTCAGCGTGTGAAATTTCCGTTGCCCTACTACAACGGAGATAAAAAGGCGAATATCGAGGAACGTAACTGGAAGCACGACAACCTGTTTACCAAACAGCATTATTATACGCTCCTGTTTGATAAAGAGGAAGACATGGACTTGGTAGGAGATACCTCTCTCACTTCCGTGCAAGTGGAGTGGATATTCGTGAAGACACGGATGATGAAGAAATATTACTTTGAGCGTATCAAGGGAGCGTGGATTCTGGAGGCTATCAATCTGCGTCCTATCGAACGGGATGAAAACGAGGACTTTGTGGAGTTCTTCGGCCATTTCGCTACCGACAGCCTTTTCCAGAGCCAGCGTGTGCGTGAGCCATTGGCTTTTGTTACTACCGATCCGGACGATGATTTCTCTGTGCTGGAGACTACTCTCGATTTGAACCAGTGGTTTGCCTTCAAGCCGGCATTGCCTGCCGAACGCCTTTCGAATATCAATTACGGGCAACGGAATGATGACGGATCGCCAACTAAAATCCTGGCACTGAAAGGAATCGGAAACGGGTTTTCGAATATTCTTTATTTTCGCCGGAAAGCAGGCGAATGGGAGCTATATAAATTTGAAGATGTAAGCATCTGATGATAGCGAATATAACAGTCTGCATTTATCGACATATAACGAATAGAATAACTATATAACTTTAAACGATGTATTCTCTTTTACCCTACAATACCTTCGGCATTGACGTCAGTGCCAACCGTTTCATTGAATATGTTTCGGTGGAAGAACTGAAGACGTTGATTGAGCAAGGTGCCGTTACGACACCTTTTTTGCATATTGGCGGCGGCAGCAACCTGTTATTTACCAAAGACTATGAAGGAGTGGTGTTGCACTCCCGTATCGAAGGAATCGAAGTGGCGGAGGAAGACGAGCGCTCTGTTTCCGTGCGTGTAGGCGCAGGTGTGGTGTGGGATGATTTTGTGGCATATTGTGTAGAACACGGGTGGTATGGAGCTGAAAATCTTTCACTCATTCCCGGCGAGGTAGGTGCAAGCGCTGTGCAGAATATCGGAGCCTACGGCGTGGAAGTAAAGAACTTGATAACAACCGTGGAAACGGTGAACATTCAGGGGCGGGAACGCGTTTATTCTGTTGAAGAATGTGGCTATGCCTATCGCAACAGTATCTTCAAACGTCCTGAGAACAAATCCGTTTTTGTGACTCATGTCTGCTTCCGGCTTAGTAAAGAGGAACATTATATGCTCGATTACGGAACGATTCGTCAGGAACTTGAAAAATATCCTGCGCTGACTTTGCCTGTCGTCCGGAAAATCATTATTGATATTCGTGAGGCTAAGTTGCCCGACCCGAAAGTAATGGGAAATGCCGGTAGTTTCTTTATGAACCCGATTGTGCCGAGGGAGAAGCTGGAAGCTTTACAGCAGGAATATCCGGGAATGCCCTACTACGAACTGCCGGAAGGACGGGTGAAGATTCCCGCCGGCTGGATGATCGATCAGTGCGGGTGGAAAGGGAAAGCCTTAGGTCCGGCGGCTGTACACGATAAGCAAGCCTTGGTGCTGGTGAATTGCGGTGGAGCGAAAGGTAGTGATATAATTGCGCTTTCGGATGCGGTGCGGGCTTCTGTCCGTGAGAAGTTCGGCATAGATATACATCCGGAAGTAAATTTCGTCTGAAAGAAATGAAAATAAGAATACTTGGAAGTGGAACATCGACGGGAGTCCCTCAGATTGGCTGTACGTGTCCGGTCTGTACTTCTGCCGACCCGAAAGATAATCGGTTGCGCACGTCTGCTATTGTAGAGACAGGCGATGCACGGATACTGATTGACTGCGGTCCCGATTTTCGGACGCAGGTCTTACGCCTGCCTTTTGAAAGGATAGACGGTGTGCTGATTACTCACGAACATTATGACCATGTGGGCGGGCTGGATGATTTGCGTCCGTTCTGCCGTTTCGGTTCTGTGCCTATCTATGCGGAACAATACGTGTCGGACGCTTTGCGCTTGCGTATGCCCTACTGTTTTGTAGATCATCGCTACCCGGGTGTTCCCGATATTCCTTTGCAGGAAATATCGGTCGGGCAGAAATTCTTTATAAATACTACGGAGGTCATACCTTTGCGTGTGATGCACGGGCGGCTGCCGATTCTGGGTTACCGCATCGGACAGCTCGGCTACATCACCGATATGCTGACTATGCCCGAAGAATCGTATGAACAATTAGCCGGAATAGATGTTTTGATAGTGAATGCACTACGGATAGCCCCGCATCCCACACATCAGGATTTGGAGGAGGCGTTGGCGGTTGCGCAGCGCATTCGGGCGAAGAAAACATACTTTATACACATGAGTCATGATATGGGCTTGCATGCAGAGGTGGAACGGAAACTCCCGGAGAATATTCACCTGGCATACGACGGATTGGAAATCCTTCTTTGATTTCCGGTGAAATATTTAGCAAAAGTTTTGTTTTCTTTGTAGAAATTATTATTTTTGCACTTAGCCGATAAACAGCGAATATTATGAAACTTCGTACGATAGTGAAAATAGCGATCACTTCTTCTGTTGTACTTTTGTGCGCAGGTTTCGCTTTGTACTCTTTTTTCAGGCTGTCGGCCGCCGAAGGAAAAAAGGATTTCAATCTCTACGAATTGGTTCCGCCCTCTGCTTCGGCAGTTTTTGTCACTGATGACATACTGGAATTTGTGGCGGAAGTAGACGATCTGGCTTGTAGTAAAAATCAGCAATATCTTCATGTATCCAAACTGTTTTCGTATCTGAAACAGTATCTTTATACCCTTCAGGAAGAAGCGCCTCACGGATTGAGCCGGCAAATGAATCAAATGTTGATTAGTTTTCATGAGCCGGACAATATTCATAACCAGGTGCTATATTGCAGATTGGGGGAGGGCGACCGGCAACTGATTGACCGTTTCGTGCAGAAGTATGTCTCATCTCTTTATCCACCGAAAACTTTCAAATATAAGGGAGAGGATATAACGATTTATCCTATGGCGGACGGGGATTTTCTGGCATGCTACCTGACATCCGATTTTATGGCTTTGAGTTATCAGAAGAAGTTGATAGAAACCGTTATTGATGCTCACAAGACCGGAAAATCATTGGCGGACGATCCTACCTTTGCAGAAGCGGCCACCCCGAAGAAAAGTCCGGCGGTTGCCACTGTTTATGCCCATTTGGAAGGTATGATGGGCTGGACGGAGTTTGATATGAAGCTGCGGGATGATTTCATTTATTTTACGGGTGTCTGTCACGAAACGGATACTTGCTTCACGTTTATGAATGTGCTTCGTCAGCAGGAATCAGTGGAAGGATTTCCGGGTGAGGCATTGCCTTCCACCGCTTTCTATTTCACTAAACAGGGAGTCACGGACTGGGCATCTCTGCTTTCTTATGGAGATATGCAGGAGACGGGCGTTCGTACCAGTGACGTGCGGAATAGGAATCGGGAGTTGTCTCATTATCTAATGGAGAATGCCGGACAGGAACTGGTTGCCTGTCTTTTCCAGCGTGAAGATACGTTGCAGGAAGCGGCGGCGGTTCTGAGCCTGTCGGTGTCGGACGTGACGGAAGCGGAACGGATGCTGCGATCTCTTATCAACACCGTTTCTACCGAAGAACGGGGAAAAACACCCCTGATAACTTTTTGTTATACTGCCAATAAAGCTTACCCCGTCTATCGCCTGCCTCAAACAACGTTGTTTACGCAACTAACTGGTTTTGCCGAACCGACATCGCATACATACGCCACATTTTATGAAGGGCGTTTGCTGTTGGCGCCCGATGAAAATAGTCTGTCCCGTTACATACGCCAGTTGGATAAAGGCGAGGTGCTCAATGGAGCGATAGCATACCGGACAGGAATGGATAACTTGTCCGATTCCTACCATTTCATGTTAATGGCAGACTTCGATCATCTGTTTCATCAGGCAGCAAAGCAAATTCATTTCGTGCCGGATTTCTTCCTGCGCAACTCCGAATTTTTTCGTAATTTTATACTCTTTGCCCAGTTTACTTGTGCTGACGGAGTGATATATCCCAATATTGTTTTGCGGTATAAATCGGAGTAAAGTCCATTCGGAAAACTCATCTGAAAGGCTGTTTTTCTATACGGAAAAAGGACGTTCTCGAACAGGAATATCCTGACTGGAAGAGTGGAAAAAACTATGGAAAAACAACGGAAAACCTACAAAAAACAAATAAAAAAAATATCGCTCTTTTTTCGAAAAATAAAACTTCTGAAACGCCTTCTGGCAGGGCGCGAAAACCGAACCATAACCGAACCATAAGCCAAGAGAAGAGAAGAGAGTATAAGAGAAAGAATAGAAACAGAAAGAAAAAGAAAGATAAAACTGCTGTTGCTGTTGCTGGTTGAATTTTTTTCGGGGGAACTGCTGTTGCTGATATTGCTTTGTTTCTCCCGTAAGTCGTGGGCGGATTTTTCCCGTCCCGCAGCGGAGCGTCGTCCGGCCCCGGGATGAAGAACGCTTAGCCCACGGAGGAATCTTTACAAAGTGCGGGTATAAAAAAACTCCCGGCAAGAATCATTCTCACCGGGAGTTTTTTTATCTGTATCGTCAAGCGGAATACTTTCGGCTTAGAAAGGCAGATCGTCCTTGGCATCACCCGGAGTAAATTCCGGAGTAGCGGCAGGAGCCGGAGGAGGAACGGGAGCACCCGGAGTCATTGGAGCACCTGCGCCTACACGCTCCACTTTCCATGCACGGATACTGTTGAACCAACGGTCGTTCCACTGGCGGGCGTCAACGTCGAATGATACGGTCAGTTCTTCGCCCATTTGAATGTTGAACTGCTCGATTTTGTCTGCGCCAAACACGTCGAAACACATTTTACGCGGATATTGGTCATGGTTTTCGATTACGTACTCTTGTGATTTCCACTCGTTGCCGCTAGTTTTTGAAACTCCGCCTCTCGGAGAGAGGATAGCGATGATTTTTCCTGTAAATTCCATTGCAATAATTTTAAATTCTGCGGCGAAGTTACAATTTTTTAGTAATATCCTTCACACAAAGCCTGTTTTTTTCTTTTGTTTTTATTGGGTAGCCCCAATCTTTTTTCGTAACTTTGTGCGATAGAACATTTAAAACTTAAATACACGAAAATATATGAAATTTATCGTTTCAAGTACTGCTCTTTCCAGCCATTTACAGGCTATCAGCCGTGTGATTAATTCAAAAAATGCGCTGCCTATTCTCGATTGTTTCCTCTTCGAACTGGAAGACGGAACATTGTCTGTGACTGTATCTGACAGTGAAACTACAATGGTTACTACCGTAGAAGTGAATGAAAGCGATACTAACGGGCGTTTTGCCGTAGTAGCGAAAACTTTGCTCGACGCACTGAAAGAAATTCCGGAACAACCTCTCACGTTCTTGATCAATCCGGACAACTACGAAATAACAGTGCAGTACCAGAATGGGAAATACAGCCTAATGGGACAGAATGCGGACGAATTTCCGCAATCGGCTACATTGGGTGACAACGCAGTTCGTGTGGAAATGGAAGCGGAAGTGTTGCTGGGGGGAATCAACCGCTCGGTCTTCGCTACTGCCGACGACGAACTCCGCCCGGTGATGAACGGTATTTATTTCGATATTACAACAGAAGATATCACAATGGTGGCTTCGGACGGCCACAAGCTGGTACGTTGCAAGACGCTGGCTGCCAAGGGTAACGAACGTGCTGCCTTCATCCTTCCCAAAAAACCGGCTACATTGCTCAAAAACCTTCTGCCGAAGGAACAAGGCTCTGTGACGATCGAATTTGATGAACGCAACGCTGTGTTTATGCTCGATAGCTATCGCATGGTATGCCGTCTGATCGAAGGACGCTATCCGAACTACAACTCTGTAATTCCGCAGAACAACCCGCATAAAGTGACGGTCGACCGGCAACAGCTGATCGGAGCTTTGCGCCGTGTGTCTATTTTCTCGTCACAGGCCAGCAGCTTGATTAAACTTCGTATGCAGGAGAACCAGATCGTGATTTCCGCACAAGATATCGACTTCTCCACTTCTGCCGAAGAAACACAAGTCTGCCAGTATGCAGGTGCGGCAATGAGCATCGGATTCAAGTCTACATTCCTAATCGACATTCTTAACAATATTTCGGCAGACGAAGTTGTTATCGAACTTGCCGATCCTTCACGTGCCGGTGTCATCGTACCGGTGGAACAGGAAGAAAATGAAGACCTGCTGATGTTGTTAATGCCGATGATGTTGAACGATTAATATACATTTCACGACAGAGGACACGGAGGACACAGAGGATAATTTGAATGACATTCCTTTCATTTACTCTCTATGTCCTCCGCGTCCTCTGTTGTGAAACAAAATGAATAAAAATGAAATTAAATCTGAAAAACCCTATTGTCTTTTTCGATCTTGAGACGACAGGAACCAATATCAACACAGACCGAATCGTTGAAATCTGTTATTTGAAAGTTTACCCGAACGGGAATGAGGAAGCGAAAACTCTGCGCATCAATCCCGAAATGCACATCCCCGAAGCATCTTCCGCCGTGCATGGCATTTATGACGCTGACGTGGCAGATTGCCCGACTTTCAAGGAAGTGGCAAAGAATATTGCCCGCGACATTGAAGGATGCGACCTGGCCGGATTCAATTCCAACCGTTTTGATATTCCTGTGCTGGCAGAAGAATTTCTGCGTGCCGGGGTGGACATTGATATGAGCAAACGTAAATTTGTGGATGTACAGGTGATATTTCATAAAATGGAACAACGTACCCTGTCCGCAGCCTACAAGTTCTATTGCGAGAAGAATCTGGAAGATGCGCACACTGCCGAAGCGGATACACGGGCTACATACGAGGTGCTGAAGGCACAGCTCGACCGTTATCCGGATCTTCAGAATGACATCGCATTCCTTGCCGATTATTCCAGTTTCAGCAAAAACGTAGATTTTGCAGGACGTATGGTTTACGATGATAATGGAACGGAAGTGTTCAACTTCGGAAAGTATAAAGGAATGTCGGTAGCCGAGGTGTTGAAGAAAGACCCCGGATATTACAGTTGGATTTTGAATAGTGATTTCACGCTGAATACGAAGGCGGCCTTGACTAAGATCCGCTTGCGTGAAATGAGTAATTTGATTACGAAATAATGCTAAAAGGAAAAAAGATAATTCTTGGAATTACCGGCAGTATTGCCGCATATAAGGCTTGCTATATCATCCGCGGACTTATCAGGCAAGGAGCGGAAGTGCAGGTTGTGATTACTCCGGCGGGAAAAGAATTTATTACTCCCATTACTCTATCGGCCTTGACCAGCAAACCGGTCATCAGTGAATTCTTTGCCCAACGTGACGGAACGTGGAACAGCCACGTTGACCTCGGACTGTGGGCAGATGCGATGCTGATAGCTCCCGCCACTGCCTCTACCATTGGCAAAATGGCAAACGGGATAGCTGATAATATGCTGATAACGACCTATCTTTCGGCGAAAGCTCCGGTGTTTGTAGCTCCGGCTATGGACCTCGATATGTATGCTCATCCTGCCACTCAGAAGAATCTGGAGATACTTCGTTCTTACGGCAATCATATTATCGAGCCGGGTACGGGTGAGCTTGCCAGTCATCTTGTAGGGAAGGGACGTATGGAGGAACCGGAGAATATCATCCGTGTGCTGGATGAATTTTTTTCTGCAAACGGTGAGCTGCAAGGTAAGAAAATAATGATTACAGCCGGGCCGACTTATGAGAAGATTGACCCTGTCCGTTTTATCGGCAACTATTCTTCCGGAAAAATGGGGTTTGCCCTCGCGGAAGAATGTGCACGTCGTGGAGCGCAGGTGACACTGATAGCGGGACCCGTGCAACTGAAAACACAACATTCCCGCATTCGTCGCATTGATGTAGAGTCTGCCGGCGAAATGTCGGTAGCGTCGAAAAAATACTTTGCCGAAGCCGATGCGGGTATTCTTTGTGCGGCAGTAGCCGATTTCCGTCCGGAGGTGGTAGCCGATAAGAAAATTAAACGTGAGAAGGAGGAAGAACTGACTCTGCATCTTCAGGCAACCGAAGATATTGCGGCAAGTCTGGGAGCGTTGAAAGGTAAGAATCAGTTGTTGGTAGGCTTTGCCCTCGAAACGAACAATGAACAGCAGAATGCCGAAGGAAAGCTCGAACGCAAGAACTTCGACTTCATTGTACTTAATTCGCTCAATGATGCGGGAGCCGGATTCCGTTGCGATACGAATAAAATAAGTATAATAGACAGAAAAGGCCGTACTGACTACCCCCTGAAATCAAAAACGGAAGTAGCTCAAGATATTATCGATCGTCTGTCTGATGAATTGAAACTCTTAACTCTCAACCCTTAACTTTCACTGATCCAAATGTTACGTTCATTATACATTCAGAATTACGCATTGATAGAGAAACTGGACATCAGTTTTGAAACAGGCCTTTCCGTTATAACAGGTGAAACGGGGGCCGGAAAGTCAATTATTCTGGGAGCAATCGGTCTGTTGCTTGGGCAGCGGGCGGATATGAAGGCCATTCGCCGGGGGGCTTCCAAATGTGTAATAGAGGCACGTTTTGATATTTCAGCGTATGGTATGCGCCCGTTCTTTGAGGAGAACGAGCTGGAATATGATGAGGAGTGCATCTTGCGCCGTGAAGTGCAGGCATCCGGTAAAAGCCGGGCATTTATTAATGATACTCCCGCATCTTTGGTGCAGGTAAAAGAGTTGGGCGAACAGTTGATTGATGTACATTCGCAACATCAGAACCTGTTGCTCAATAAGGAAGGGTTTCAGTTGAATGTGCTCGACATTCTTGCACATAATGATGCGGCACTGGAGAAATATCACTCTCGTTATGCCGGGTGGAAACAGACTGAAAGAGAGCTGTCCGAGTTAATGGAACTGGCTGAGAAAAGCCGTGCTGATGAAGATTATATCCGTTTTCAACTGGAGCAGCTTGAAGAAGCTCATCTTGCCGAAGGAGAGCAGGAGAAACTGGAACAAGAAGCTGAAATGTTAAGTCATGCGGAGGAGATCAAGGCGGGGCTTTATCGGGTGGAACAGTCTTTTGCTTCGGACGAAGGAGGATTGCTTTCCTATTTAAAGGACAGTCTCAATACGCTGAATAACTTGCAAAGAGTTTATCAGCCTGCCAAGGAACTTGCCGAACGCATGGAAAGTGCCTATATCGAACTGAAAGATATTTCGCAGGAGGTATCTTCGCAAGGTGAGTCTATCGAGTTCAATCCTACAAGGCTGGATGAGGTGAACGATCGTCTGAACATGATCTATTCCCTGCAACAGAAACACCGTGTGCAGACACTTGAGGAGCTGATTGCTTTGACGGAGGAATATCGTGGCAAGTTGTCCGATATCACTTCTTACGATGAGCGCATTGCCGAACTGACAGAACGTAAGGAAGAACAATATAAACAGGTCAAGCAGCAGGCGGAAGTGTTGACCAAAGCCCGTGCAGCGGCTGCGCGTGAGGTGGAAAAACAGTTGGCAGCCCGGTTGGTACCGTTGGGAATGCCGAATGTCCGTTTCCAGGTGGAAATGGGGTTAAAGAAAGAACCCGGATTACAGGGAGAAGATACTGTCAGCTTCTTGTTTTCTGCCAACAAGAACGGTGTGTTGCAGAACATTTCTTCCGTCGCTTCGGGAGGTGAAATAGCGCGTGTCATGCTGTCTATCAAAGCAATGATTGCCGGAGCCGTGAAACTGCCGACTATCGTATTTGATGAGATTGACACCGGAGTATCCGGTGAAATAGCCGACCGCATGGCAGACATGATGCAGGAAATGGGCGAACAGAACCGTCAGGTTATCAGTATCACTCACCTGCCGCAGATAGCTGCCCGGGGAGGGGCCCATTATAAAGTATATAAGAAGGACAGCGATACGGAAACCAACAGCCACATCCGACGTCTCACCGACGAGGAACGGGTAGAGGAGATTGCACACATGTTAAGCGGTGCTACATTGACCGAAGCTGCCCTTAGCAATGCCAAAGCCCTGCTTACCCGCAACTGATAAATAGTAAATTATAAAACAGTAAATTAACATAGATGCTTGATAAAAGTGAAATGATTTTCGGCGTTCGTGCCGTGATAGAGGCCATTCAGGCTGGTAAAGAAATTGATAAGATTCTGGTAAAGAAAGACATTCAGAGTGATCTTTCCAAAGAACTTTTTGCAGCTTTGAAAGGTCTGCTGATACCCGTTCAGCGTGTTCCGGTGGAGCGTATTAACCGTATCACCCGGAAAAATCATCAGGGTGTGGTGGCTTTCATTTCATCCGTGACTTATCAGAAGACGGAAGATCTCGTTCCTTTCTTGTTCGAACAAGGGAAGAATCCGTTTTTCGTCATGCTTGACGGAGTGACCGATGTACGCAATTTCGGTGCAATTGCCCGTACCTGTGAATGTGCAGCCGTAGACGCTGTGATTATTCCGGCTCGTGGCAGTGCTTCTGTGAATGCGGATGCTGTGAAAACTTCTGCAGGGGCATTGCATACCCTTCCGGTATGTCGTGAGCAAAATCTGCGTGCGACTCTGCAATACTTGAAGGATAGCGGTTTCCGTATTGTTGCTGCTACGGAAAAAGGAGACTACGACTATACGAAAGCTGATTATACAGGACCGTTATGCATCATTATGGGTGCGGAAGATACGGGAGTCTCTTATGATAACCTGGCACTCTGTGACGAATGGGTGAAGATACCGATGTTGGGAACAATCGAATCCCTCAATGTGTCTGTTGCTGCCGGTATCCTGATTTACGAAGCTGTGAAACAAAGAAACAACGACTGATATGAAGAAGATTTTAATCCTACCTTTGGTGCTTTTCTTTCTGGTACAGGGAAGCATGGCACAAACCCCTAAATGGGTGGAGAAGGCGAAACGCGCAGTTTTCTCTGTGGTGACTTATGACAAGAATGATAAGATGCTGAACACTGGGAACGGATTTTTTGTATCCGAAGACGGATTGGCTTTATCTGATTATAGCCTTTTTAAAGGAGCGGAACGTGCGGTGGTTATCACGGCGGACGGCAAGCAAATGCCGGTAGACGTGATACTTGGAGCTAATGATATGTACGATGTTATTAAGTTCCGTGTAGCCATTACCGAGAAGAAAGTTCCTGCGTTGAACGTGGCAAAAGCTGCTCCGGAAGTGGGAGCCGATGCATGGATGCTTCCTTATTCGACACAAAAGAGTATTGCTTGTGTATCCGGTAAAGTGAAAGATGTCTCCAAAGTGGCCGGAGAATATCATTATTATACGTTGGGTATGCAGATGAAAGATAAAATGGTTAGTTGCCCGGTGATGAATGCGGAAGGACAGGTATTCGGTATTTCCCAGAAGTCCTCCGGAATTGATACGGTGACTACTTGCTATGCAGCAGGGGCCGCTTTTGCCATGGCACAAAAAATCAATGCGCTTTCTTTGGGTGATGCTGCGCTGAAAAGTATCGGAATCAGGAAAGGACTGCCCGAAGTGGAAGATCAGGCATTGGTTTACTTGTTTATGGCTTCTTCACAAATGACGGATGAAGAGTACGGCAAACTATTGGATGATTTTATCCGCCAGTTCCCGAACAGCACGGACGGGTATATTCGCCGTGCCAATTATTATGTAACTAAGGGACAGGAAGACCAATCTTGGTTTGACAAGGCGGTTGCCGACTTTAATAAGGCATTGAAGGTAGCACAGAAAAAGGATGATGTGTATTACAACATTGCCAAGTTGATGCATGCTTACCAATTATCGAAGCCTGAGAAGACGTATAAAGACTGGACGTATGACACGGCTTTGAAGAATCTCCGCCAAGCAATCGCTATTGATCCGCTTCCTGTTTACACTCAGCTGGAAGGGGATATTCTGTTTGCCCAACAGGACTATGCAGGTGCTTTGGCTGCTTATGAGAAAGTGAACGCCAGCAATATTGCTTCTCCTGCTACCTTCTTTAGTGCCGCTAAAACCAAGGAATTGCTGAAAGCGGATCCGAAAGAAGTTATTGTATTAATGGATAGTTGTATCGCCCGTTGTCCGCAACCGGTTACTTCCGCGTTTGCTCCTTATCTTCTGGAACGTGCACAGATGAATCTGAATGCCAATCAGGCGCGTAATGCGATGCTCGATTACGATGCTTATTTTAAAGCAGTCAACGGACAGGTGAATGATATGTTCTATTATTATCGAGAACAAGCTGCCCTGAAAGCACGCCAGTATCAACGTGCATTGGATGATATTGCCAAGGCGATCGAACTGAATCCGAAAGACCTGACTTATAAGGCAGAGCAAGCAGTGGTAAACCTGCGTGTGGGACGGTATGAAGAGGCTGTTCAAATATTGAATAATATATTGAAAGAAGATCCGAAATATGCCGAGGCCTATCGTCTGCTCGGACTTTGTCAGATACAGTTGAAGAAAACGGATGAAGCTTGCGGCAATTTCAATAAAGCAAAAGAACTGGGTGATCCGAATACGGATGATCTGATAAAGAAATATTGCAAGTAAAGATTGCTTTTTTCGAAGATATAAAAATGAACCCCTGCCAGTAAGGGGGGAAAAACGAAGCGTGTCAATATGTGGTCAGCCTGAAAAAGCTTGATTGCTTTGGTTTTCAAAGTGTTATGGTAGAGTAGGGGAGAGTACTCTGGAAAAACGAAGCGTTTACATCGCTTTACATTGGGCTTACAATTGAGCTCTGTTTGAACGCCGTTCAAATGAAATGCTTTACATTGAAGGTAGGATAGGGGAGAAATTGGACATCGTGCAGTCAATTTACTCTTCGATTTGTTTCTGATTGGCTCTCATGTATAAAGGTAGGCAAAAAGATCGGTTTGTGCAAATAGAGTAGGGGGAGTGCATAGTACTCTCTCCTATTTTTTTATTAAAATTATTCCATATAGATGATATTTGGTATATTTGCAGCAAAATAAATGCAATATACTATGACTAAAGTTATCCATGTACACCTGATTTATGAGAAAAAGAACCTCTATTTCGGCAGCATTTCCGCCATATTTGATACTTTGACGGAGAGTGAGGTCGGTATCACCAAGAGCAGTCTGTTACATGCCGGTTTGACCGATGGAGCCGTAAAATACACGAAACGTGCGATGATTATCCAGTCGCACTTGATAAAGACTACCAGAAAGGTCTAAAACGGCCTTAGAACGTCTATAAAGCCGCTTTTTGCGGCTTTTTTTGTGTCTTTTGGGTGGTATCCTTTTCAAGTAGTACATCTGAAAGAATCTGTTACTCATTTGAACGGTTTGAACGGGTGGAAAAATGGAAAGGGTTTACACTTGGGTTTACAACTTGGGTTTACATTTTTCCCGTTACAAAAACGAAACGTTTTAGTAGGGTTTACACTTGGGTTTACATTTTGGGGTTATTTTTTAGCGATTTACCTATCTATACAATATAAATAGGATTTGTTTTTGCTTGTTTTTAAACTATTTGAGGGAGTAAACAATACATTGATAATATTTATTTACTCCCCTATAATTTAAGATATTGTGCTATAAATCAATATTTTAATTCTTTTTGCCCCCTTTACCCCATAAAACGCATTTTATCCGACACCTGCAAGTGTTGAACTTTCCGCACCTGAAACACGCCCCGCGCTTTCCTGTTTGAGTTGCACGATTGTTTGTTTAAGTATTCCTATTTCCTCTGCTTGTTGGGCTATTTTCTCTATAAAAAATGAAGTTTCAGAACTTGGATTGCTGGAATTATTAGTTTTAGAGGTGACAAATGCATCCCCCTCTCCCATTATAATCCATTCTATATTAGTCGTTGGGTATGATAATTTCAGACGGCGAAGAAGCTCTATTGATAATTTCTTTCTTCCGCTTTTTATATCACTGATACCTGCTTTATTTGTTCCTAAATCATTCGCAGCCTGAACATAATCTGTTATTATGCCCTTCTCTTTTAATTCGTCAAGAACTTGTATAAATCTGAAATTCTCATCCATAATCTTGATAAAGTATGAAAAATTACGCTATTTTATTTTGTAGTATGAAAATCTCATACTATATTTGCAGCGTGTTCAAAGTGTGAACACCGCCCCAAAGCTACAAAAAAGGCTTGAGGTGGCAATGAGAAATATAAAAAGAAGAAAATGAAAGCATTGAAAGTAACCGTTGACTGGGCAGAAATGGACCTGTTTGCTGTCACCCTTAAAGAGTTGAATGATGACGAAAATATTTTCGCCTACCAGATTGATGCGTTGACCGGTATCGTGGTCTGTGAGAACGAGTGCGGGTTGGCTTATTGCCGTTCCTGTTTTGATTACCGGGTTGCCCCAACTATAGAAGAGGTTAAATAGAAAGTTATGAAACGGTACTATTTTGAATTGACAGACGGGAGTTATAATGATCTGGGAGCCTTTATTCCGGATGGTTACAATAAGGAAGTGGCTGTTAGGCAGGCGAAGAAGTGGATGGCAGAAAACAGTATCGTTTTAGCCACTTTGGTTGTGAGTAGTCTGAGAACGAGTAATGTGCTGGATGTGATTGATATTAATATACTTTAAAACGAGGATAGAATGGAAGCAAAATTTAAAAAGGGACAAAGTGTGAGAATCACCAAGAGAAACGGTGAGATCATTGATGGTATAATCCGTGATTGGGATTACAACATTTGTACTTTCGGTCGTGAATATAATGTTGATTATATGAAAGATGGTCAGGTTTGGACTGTGATATGTGTCCCGGAGGATGCAATGCAAGAACTTCGATAAGTTTTCTGGGCGGTTAGTTCAGTTGGTAGAACACACCAAACTCCTGTAAGGGAGAGGTCATGGTCCGCGGTTCGAGTCCGCGACTGCCCGCTATAATAATTAAATATCAGTGAATTATGAAAGAACGAATAGTCGTAGAATACAGTGAGGTGGGTAAAATAGCCGGTTTACTGGGTTGTTCCCGAGAAATGGTCTCCCACTCCCTTGCATTTCGCAAGAACAGCAAGTTGGCCCGTTCCATCCGCAAGCTCGCTATCGAGCGTGGTGGTACCAAGGTAGGTGATAACTCTCAAAAGAAAGACGACGATGAAAAGAGACCTGATGACACTGTTCGGTGACCAGCTGCGCTGGTTTGCCCGTCTGAACCGGAAACAGCGCCTTTGTGCGCTTTACTTCTGTCTGAGTTTCGGGATCCTGCTTTCCGTGGTCTTCGACCACCCACTGCCGGAGCTTCTCGTAGTGTTGAACTTCGGGGCTTCAGCGAGACTGATAAAGAGGCATGTCCCCTTGAATGGTTTAGAGGATTGATAATCAAGTTGGAAGATGGAATATTTTGATAATACATTGTGTGTGACCTGCGAAGAACTTACTTCAGGGGATGACCCGGTGATGAAGTATATAACTTTATACCAGAATGTCCGTCGCGGTAACATCGAAAGTGTCAACCGTGGCGGTGGCGAGGGCAATGTAGCCCTGTATTCCTATTCCTCCCTTCCCGAGAAGTATAAGCAACGCTGGGTTGCTCGCCATGGCGAGCCCGAGCAACAGATGCGAGAAGAAATGATTCGTAACATAGTGAAGAAAGACGAGAAGGCCGAGAGATTTTTTGAGGAGTACCGCTACGACAAGAACGGTGAGATGGTCGCTCTTCCCGTGGATGTGAAGAAGGAATACACCTGGAATGCCTCGGTACTGAACGCGCTGATGGAAGAGTTCAAACGCTTGAGTTCATCCAATAACAAGCTGACCGGTTTCCGCCGTAACCTTTGGGAGCTTCTGCTTGTCACGAGTGAGGAATGGCGTCCGGTGTACGGGCATAGTCTTCCGGGCAGTGTGGGCCGGTTGAAAGCCCTGATAAACAAGTTTCGTCCCGACAACTACGGTGTGCTTGTGAGCGGTAAATACGGCAACAGCAACACGCTGAAGATCGAGGAGGACGGTGGACGTTACCTTGTTGCATTGAAACGTAGCCGCGTTCCGGTTTATACTGATATGGAGATCTTCGAGGAGTACAACCGTGTCGCTCCAGAACGTGGTTGGAAACCCCTGAAGAGTCCCCGCAGCCTCCGCGAATGGTTCAACAGCCCGCGTGTCGAACCACTGTGGTACGATGCCGTTTATGGGGAAATGAAGGCACACCAGCGTTATGACCGTAAACACCGGACAATCCTTCCGAGCCGTCGTGACAGCCTCTGGTATGGTGACGGTACGAAGTTGAACCTCTACTATCGTGATGAGAACGGAAATAAGTGCACTACAAGCGTGTATGAGGTGGTGGATGCCTATAGTGAAGTTCTGCTCGGTTATTACATTAGCGACAATGAGGACTATATCGCCCAGTACCATGCTTTCCGCATGGCTATCCAAACGAGCCGGCACAAACCTTACGAGATCGTGTGCGACAACCAGGGCGGTCATAAGAAAAACGCGGCGTTGGGCCTTTTCTCGAAGATCAGCCGTATCCACCGCCCGACAGCCCCGTATAACGGCGAGTCCAAAACGATTGAGAACATTTTCTACCGCTTCCAGAGCCAGGTGTTGAAAAAACGTTTCAGTTTCACCGGGCAGAATATTACGGCAAAGAGAGAGACAAGCCGTCCGAACCTGGAATTCATCAACGCGAACATCGACTCCCTTCCCACACTGGAGGAGCTGAAGGAGCAGTATGCCGCTTCCCGTGAGCAGTGGAACTCAATGAAGCATCCGGTCACCGGCATCTCTCGTATGGAAATGTACAATACCAGCGTGAACGAGGCTACTGATACGGTAAGTGTGCCGGATATGGTGGAAATGTTCTGGTACACAACCGAAAAACCGTCTCTGTTCACCGCCAGCGGTATCGAGATCACGGTACGGGGAAAGAAATACCCCTACGAGGTTTTCTCCGCTCCCGGTGAGCCTGATCTAGAATGGCGCCGGCGTAACACCTACAAGAAGTTCTATGTCCAGTACGATCCTTATGACATGAGCAGCGTGCGCCTGCTGTACAAGGATAAGGGCGGAGCAATGCGTTTCGAGTGTGTGGCTTCGTTCCCGCTGATGATCCACCGTGCCCAGCAGGAGCAGACGGAAGACGAGAAACGTTTCATCCGCACCCAGCAAGAGGCCGTCATCAATGAGCGTATAAACCGTCAGGTCGTCGCCAAGGATATCGAGTATGAGCATGGTGTCGCACCGGAACAGAACGGTTTGTGTACTCCTGACCTGAAAGGGCTCGGCAAGGAAGCGCAACGCCAGATTGACCGCCGCACAAGAAAATACAGTCAGCCGCCCCGTCCTTCCATAGGTCGTGACATGAAAGTCATCAGCAACGTAACATGGGACAGTTTTGAGAAGAAGGAAGTGAGCATCCGTAAGGTGGTCGGAAAATTATAAGGAACAGATTTATAACAAGATAAAAATTATTGATTATGGAAATTACAATGAAAGAGAAAGACGCCATCAGCGAGAGCCTCCGGGCTTACGTGGCGAAGTATCCGAGCCAGACGAAAGCCGCGGGTAGTCTGAAGGGAGTCAGTGTGGGTACTGTGAGCAATATCCTGAACGGCCGTTATGAGAATATCAGCGACGAGATGTTCCGTAATGTCGCTTCGCAGGTCGGTGGTGTAAGCGCTACCGGCTGGCAGATTGTAGAGACCGGTGCTTACCAGGAGATCACGGCTGTGCTTTCCGATGCGCAGCGTTGGCGTAACGTCACATGGGTGACCGGTGAGGCCGGTTGTGGTAAGAGTACCACCGCCCGTGTTTACCTTCAGGAGCATAAGGAGGTTTTCTATATCCTCTGCTCCGAGGACATGAAGAAAGGTGACTTCGTTCGTGAGATTGCCCGCACGGTCGGAATCCGGACTGAAGGGTATAATATCCGTGAGGTATGGGGACTTATTTTGGATGACATCATCCAGATGGACGCACCCCTGCTGGTGTTCGATGAGGCGGACAAGCTGACCGAACCGGTGTTCCACTACTTTATCAGCCTGTACAATAAGCTGGAGGAGAAATGCGGTGTTGTGTTCTTGAGTACTGATTATATTGCCAAACGCATCAGTAACGGCCTGCGCTACCAGAAGCCTGGTTACAAGGAGTTCTACAGCCGTATAGGTCGGAAGTTCTATGAACTGGAACCCACGGATGTGAATGACGTGTTCGCGATCTGTTCCGCCAATGGGGTGACCGACAAGAGGGATATCGACAATGTGATAAAGGAGGCTTCGACATGTGACTTTGATTTGCGCCGTGTGAGGAAGTCCATTCACAAGGTAAAACGCATGACGGGGGAATGATTCCCGTTCAAATACCGTTCAAACGTAATTTAAAGGATATGGAAAACAAATTTGAATACCTGAGAATAGACGGCCGTAACCAGCTCCCCGCTTCCTGGAGTGATTATCCCGTTCTGACGGAATACGAGACGGTGACCGTTTACCGTAATGGACGCGACTATCTGGATGCCCTTGTGGGGCAGCAGGACGGCTGGTGGACCTCCGGCGTTCACATGGAGGTGGACGGTTCCGGCGGCGGTTTCAACCCGGGGCGCAAATGGGGACAGTTTGCCACCCGTGAGAACGCCCTTCTGTGGGCACTCGGCAGGATGCTCTGCCACGAGAAGCTGCGGGGTGCCGCACGGCAGGCCGTGCTTGACCGAATTGACAATATCCGACAACTAAGACTGTTCTGACTATGGAAGAAGAGAAAAAGGATAATAAAAAGGCCGGCATGAAGCGTGCCTTGAATGTCAGGGACATCTTGAACAAGAAGTATGACGTGTTCCCTTTCGAGGGGAAATGGAAGGACGCCTTCGACACTCCGGAAGTCCGGGGCTGCTGGTTCGTGTGGGGTAATAGCGGCAACGGAAAGACCTCCTTTGTGATGCAGCTCTGCAAGGAACTTTGCAAGTATGACCGTGTGGCGTTCAACTCCCTGGAGGAAGGAACTTCTTTGACAGTCCAGAATAACCTGCGGCGCTTTGGTATGGCCGAGGTAAGCCGCCATTTGGCGTTCATCAAGGAGGACATCCCCACCTTGAAGATCAGACTCCGACGTCATAAAAGTTTCAACATCGTGATTATTGACAGCTTCCAATACACACAGATGACGTATCGTGACTATATCCAGCTGAAGGAGGAGTTTCCGGACAAGCTGTTTGTTTTCATCAGCCATGCCCGCGGCAAAAATCCTAAAGGTGATGCGGCCACGAGTGTGATGTATGATGCAGATCTGAAGATATGGGTGGAGGGCTATGTCGCCTTCAGTAAGGGACGTTATCAGGGGTCCACAGGTGAATACACAATCTGGGAGAAGGGCGCCTATGACTATTGGAATGTGGCGGGGCCGAAACAGAAAGGGGGCCAGGCATGAGCAGGATAAAGAAACAGCTGGAGATCTGTCCTCCTGCCTATATGTGTAAAGGGACTAACCGCGAGAACTTCGTCAGTACCGGTCACAAGTGTGGTTACTGCAAGGGTAACGGCTGGTTCTGGGGAACGGAGGAAGGCAGCCGCGAGGATGTGCGGAAACCTTGTCCGGTCTGTGAAGGCAGTGGTGAACTGGATGCGGTTATAACAGTGGATTGGAAACCAACAAATAAATAATCATCATGGGAAAGAAGAAAACAATAGAGAACTGTGTGGGTACAGTTACTGTTTCCACCAGGATCCAGAACGGTGCCGTAACGACCACTTACCAGTTCAAGGCCGGTTTTGCCGCTCATGGCTGGACTGATAAAAGGGCTAAGGACGTTGTCCGGCAAATGAAGTCCGGTGTGAAAAATATGATTTTCGCGGATAAAGAACATTTCGGTATCACTGATACGTCCAAAGTGACATTTTACAGTGGTGTCAAGGTTCTTGAATGTGATTATATTCTTGAGAAATAACATATAATTAATTAACAATTAAAAATTACAGAAATGATTACAGAAAAACAGAAAGAGGCAGTAATGGAACTCTGCCGGTATGTGGAGAACTTTTGTAAGGAGAACGACCTTAGCGCTTTTATGAGCGTTGCGGCCAGTGAGGATCATCCGGACGGGCTTGAGCAGGTTGCGGGTTCAATCGTGACCGGCAAGGGTGACCATGTTGTGGGTTCCATATCTGGAACCGTCAAAACTGACAAACGTGTCTGCATGTTGCTGTCCATGGCGCTGATGCAGGCCCAGGTGAGAAAGGCGGATATCAATGTTATCCCGTTTTGGCGGGAAAATTTGAATTGATGAATGTAGCATAAACAGCCATGAGTGAGAATAACAACAAACAGAAACGTAAACGTGTTTGTCCGCATTGCGGCCGCAAGTTGTGGATGCGTGAATTTTATCCGCTGAAGAACGGAGGCCGGAGTTCCTGGTGTCATGAATGTGTGCTGGAATACAAACGGGAGCGGTACCGTAAGACCCGGAAGGTTCCCGATGGTACTTTCATGCACCGGACCCAGGGGCGGATTGTGGAGCATAACGGCTACTCGACGCGTATATTCTGGAACGGCAATATGCTTTCCATCATGCGTCGCCACTATCACAATACCCTCAACCGGGAGCTGGCTGAAATGCTCGGTGTTTCCGAACGCAGTGTCACCCGGAAGGCCCGAGAGATGGGACTGGAAAAGGACAAAGGTTTTGTAGCCTCCCTTAGCCGGGAACATCTGTTGCTGGCAAACGCGAGAAGTAAGGAACTGGGATATCCGGGCGGCTTCACCAAGGGGATGAAGTTTCGGGGAAACCAATACACCGGAAGGATAAGAGTTGAATAACCTGTAACACTTCAATATTATGAGCAATATATTCAAGAAATTCGAAGGTCTGAAGGTCCGTGTGCAAATCGTGAACGGTTTCGGTCTTCCGGTTGACCGCCAAGGTTACGTGGAGGTTGAGGAGAACTGGGCTTATCTTTACGAGAAAGGACAGAAAGGAAACAGATACATTATGGCGATCAACACCAACAGGAACAGTGTGGTGTCGGTTGAAGTGATTCACCAGAAACGGAATGTGGATAGCCGAACCTCTGGTGAATCAGAAGGAAAGTTCCAAAATGATACCTACCAAAAAGGTGTCATTTCTCTGGGAAAATGACATTCAGATTGAATTGCGCTACATAGCCGCAGTTTTGGCAATATCCGACAATGACAGGGATAAAATTGATGCCATTATCAGCTTTTAATTGCATCCCTTCCCGTTGGAACGATAAAATTTGAGACTCACCTTTACCGAAAATAAAGTTTGTTCTTTGTTTGCACATGGGACATTCGTACGGTGAACATTTCTTGTTGATCTCGGCCAAAATGGCATTAGCATTTTCTTCTGTAAATTTCATAATTGTAAAATTTAAAAGTGACAGACAAAAATAATGAATCAGGGTACGTTCTCCGGCATAATTGTAAAAGTTTTAAGTGACGTTTTAACTTCTTTTTGGAGGCGTACCCTTTTTAAAGGGATAACTTAAAACCGACATAGCCATGCAGATAGACATCAACGGCCGCAAGCAATTGAACAAACCCGAGAATTACTCGGCGTTTTACAGCCTTTTGAACCGCCTTCCGACATCCGATCGTGATGCGCTGAAGGAAAGCATCGTTTCCCAGTACACGGAGGGACGTACCACGAGTCTGCGTGACATGACGCTGAAGGAATACAGTGCCGCCGTGGCCGCCATGCAGAAGCTGGTACCGCCCACTTACCAGGAACAGCTCCGGAAGATTCTCCGCCAAAAGCGCTCCGCGGTATTGCACCAGATGCAGTTGTTGGGTATTGATACGGCAGATTGGGGCAAGGTGAATACTTTCTGCCTGGACAGCCGTATCGCCGGCAAGGAGTTCCGTGAACTTGACTGTGAGGCGCTGGACACATTGCAGGTGAAGCTGCGTGCCATCCGCCGTAAACGTGAGAATAAACAACAATAATAACCATCAAATTTTTTAGTTATGGACTTAAAAGAACAGTTAAAGAGCTTGTCCGCACAGGACAGAAAAGAACTGCTGAAACAGCTCCAGCAGGAAGAGAAGGAAAACAAGCGTAACCGGCGCGACGCCTATGAGGGCCTTCGTGCGCAGTTCATGCTTGAAGTGAAGAACAAGCTGCTCCCGGTTGTGGATGATGTGAAAGCGTTCCGCGACTGGGTGGAGAAAGAAGCCGCCGCCTTCCGTGCGGTGATGCGTGAATACGGCCAGCTCCGCAAGGACGAGCAGGCGAGTTTCACCATCGTGGACGGTGACATGAAGCTGGAGGTGAGAAGCAACAAGGTGAAGAGCTTCGACGAGCGTGCCGATCTTGCCGCCGAGCGCCTGGTGGACTACCTGAAGCGTTATGCCATGGGGCGCGAGTTGGGTACCGATGATCCGATGTACCAGCTCGGCATGACGATGATCGAGCGTAACCGCCAGGGTGACCTGGACTACAAGTCGGTGAGCAAACTGTACGAGTTGGAGGACCGTTTCGATAGCGAGTACACCGAAATCATGGACCTCTTCCGCGAAAGTAACGTAGTGTACAAGACCGCAGTGAATTATTATTTCCACAAACGTGACGAGAACGGTGTCTGGCATCGTATCGAGCCTTCATTCTGCCGGTTGTAATTATGGAAAAGACGAAGAATATCGCGCCACATGTCATGGCCTGCAAGCGTTGTGAAGGCAAGGGACGTGTCTTTTATCCGGATCAGGGAGGGGCTCCTTCATCTGCCACATGCCCGGTCTGCAAGGGTAGCGGACGGGTGAAGGTGCAAAGCAAGGTGATTACCCGCATCGAGCCGTTTGTTCCGGGTGAGGATGACACCGAACTGATGACCATGTGATTTTGTTCACACTCTAAACAGAAAACGCCGCATTCATATACGATGCGGCGTTTTTTTATCTATAATGACCGGTTAAATGCCTAATTTTGCAGCAAGTATCCCACAATTATGGCCAAAGGACGAGACAAGAACCTGATAGAACTCCGTGATGAAGCCCTGTGCCGCCGTTACTATTACTGGACGGAGGTACAGCGCCTGCGCTTTGATGACGCCCTGAAAGTGTTGTCCCAGCAGGAATTTTTCATTTCCGAGGAACGTATCATGTCCATTATCCGGCGCAAATGCCGGGAACTGAAGGATCTGGAAGTGAAACCCGTCCCGAAGGTGAAGAAGCCCCGCCTGACAGCCGTCCAGCTTTCGCTCTTTACCGGAGAATAAACCTCGCCGCACTTTCCTGCATTGCGGATTCGTCATGCAACGTGAAGGAATATACGGTTTCATACACCTTGATGTTTCCGGGCAGGGAATAGTCCCGGTTCTTCACCCTGACCAGCGGGCTGGCTTCTTCCGAGCACTGGAATCCCTGGAGTATCCTATACAGTTCCTTTGCCTTCTGCTGGCGTTCCTTTACTTTATCATAGGTACCTGAAGTGTAGTGCGTGTCGTCGTAACAGTCGATGGCCAGGCGTATGGTGATGAGTGACTCGCTTTTCTGTACCCCGTACCCGAGGTCGTTCCAGTCCGATTCGGTGTTTCCGATCAGCACACAGGGGAACGTGACCGGATAGCTGTCCTCTTCCGCCCCTGCTTCAAGTTGTCCGTAATCCTCGTCTATATAGGAGAGTTCCGGCATCTTTCCGGCGATGCGTTCCATGATCGCGATGAATATTTCTTCCATGTCTTTATAAATTTAGAATGTTTCTGATTTCGTTTTCTGTCTTTTCCGTTATCCTGTCGGACAGTTCGCTGCTTTCCCCGATGAACTGTCGCTGTGGTATGCGTATCCGGAGTTTTTTCTTTTTGGTGAGCGCCAGTCTTTTCCATTTCAGTGCCTCCGGGCTCTCCTGCGGTTCATTGCTTGCGGCAGAACCCTTCTTTTTGCCCTTTCTTTTGCCTGTGGCGGCTTTTTTAGCCTTGCCTGAAGCCTGGTAATACTTCGCCCACGCAAAGCGCCGCATTCGTGGCGTAACGGTCGGATGCACTTCCCCTCCCCAGTTGTTGACGGGGGCGTATATGAGGTCGTTGGCCACTCTCACCCGGTAGTCCCCCGGCACGTACTTGACAGAGCTGAAGAGGTGGTTCCTCCCGGATAGCAGCGTCCCGTACTGCCCTGCCGCATCGGTCCGTCCCGAGGACAGCCTTTTCGCTTTCGGCCACGGGTGTAATCCACCGTTTACGAAACCTTCCCGGCGGAAATTGTCCTGGAAATGGTCTTTTGCCATTCGTCCGGCTATGACCGGCATCTTCCGTTTCATCAGGTCATCCAGTTCCTTGCGCTTGGCTTTTATCAGCTTTGAATATTCTTTTATGTCCATAAATGACTGATTTAAAAAAATAATTTTATACTTTTGCAGACAAGGCGTTTTATGTGCCTTTTTGCGTTATGGAAATACCTAAACAAGTGTCGGAATTAGCAAACAGTAACGGTTACAACTCCGTTGTCTTATCAGCCAGTTCCCCTGAGGGAAGCATCTATTCCGTGGGGTGTGTTGATGGGAATGGTTTTGAGTTGCCTGTCGGTCTTCCCGCCTTTATTCTGTTCGACGGCCGGTCCTGCCGTCTGATGGACGGTGAGGAGGGGCTGGCACTTTCTTCCCGTTTATTTGGTGATGAATAGTCCCATGATTTTGGGATTTACCAGTTTGTTGTCTATTCTTATCACTCCCACGCGGTTGGCTTTCATGCTCTGTATGTAATTGCTTGCATCATCCTTTCCGGTTTGCGGGTCGAAGAACCTTATTTTCCCTTCGGACACCTCCGCACAGAACACGTGTGCGGAACCGCCTTTCCAGGCACAATATATCTCATATATTCCGTCCTCGCTGAATTTTTCCCTGAAGTATTCCTTCAGCCGGTTCGCATTCATTACTTGATATCCCTTTCTGACCTGCCATTTATAGGTATAGTCATAATCCGGCTTTGTTCCGTCCCGGTTCAGGAAACGTTCTTCCCATGTGATGCCTTGTTTTGCCATTTCGTTGTATGCGCTTTGCCGGATGTTGGGTTTTGCCTCGGTGTCGAACCCTAACCTTCTGAGCATGTGTGTCACGGTGCAGGTCTGGCAATTTACGCGGTATCCTTCCTCTTTCCCGAATTTCGGATTTTCCTTTCCCTTGTTCGCCTGTTCGTATGTCATCGGTTTGCCTTTGGTGATACCGAGGGCCTTTTCTATCCTGAGGTTGTTGTGGGCGATGTCGGTTTTTTCCTCCAGCGTCAGGTTGTCCGGCATTTCGGCTATCATCTCGTTGATGCGCCTGGTTAGTGCGTCCACGGCTTTTCTGGCTCCCGGGTGCGCTTCAGTAATGTAGGGATGTTTGTCTGAAAACAATTTGCCATCTTTTCCCGGATTGTTTTCCAGACCGTCATGTGCCTTGTTTCGCCCGTTCTCGTCCGGTACCGCTGTCGGCGCTTCATCCGTTGACGAGAGCGTGCACTTGCAGTTCCACCGGTCCCCCGGCCTGTGCACGTTCCAGAACGGATCATCGACGGGGCGTATGGTTCCCCAGAACACGCGGTGGTCCGCTCCCGGGTGTACGGATGTCGAGGGCATCCATTTGAGGTTCGGCAGGATATCCTTCTCCCGCTCGAACTGTCTCCAGTCGGCCGCCTGATGCGCCCGTATGACTGCCGTGTCGTATTCGGTACGCAGCCAGTCTACCATCTGGTGGTCCGCTATGGGCATGGCGAGTTTCAGCCACTGTTCAAACGGCCTTAAATTGCCGTTTTCGTCCAGCAGTAGTGCCGCCATGTCGTTTTGTGCCCGATGTACCTTGAACGCGGCAAATACGGCGTTGTTCGTCCGTATTTCGCGGTAGAAGTCATAATCCGGATCATCGGGCTTTCGTACTCCGAACCCCTTGTCGGTGGCTTTGTTCATTGTTTTCCACGTGGCCTCGAACAGGTTCTCCTCGATGTCGGTCATGGGATGGAAATCCTTGCTGTATATGTTCTTCAGGGCTTTCCCCAGTACCTCCTCATCAAAAGAAAACACGTTTTCCACCTGCTTGTTTTCCAACCGGTAGAGGTCGTTCATCACCATTCTAAAGCTGCCCCGTCTTTCCCTGGGGCTTTCGCGAAAAAACGTTTCAGCCAGTTATACGCGTTTTTAAGGGCGTTTTTCTTCTCTTTGGGAGCTTCTTTGCCGGTTTCCGGTATCTCCTCCTCTTCATCCTCCCGTTCCCCGGTGGTTGCCGCTTTCTCTTTCGCCTTCTGTATTTCGGCCGCTCCGGCTTCCTGCCGTTTTTTCAGTTCGTTGTAGTCTGTCGGCTTCTCGATCCCGAATTCCTCGTACAGATAATCGTCTCCCACCGGCAGGCCGAAGTTCGTACGCAGCTGGGTGAGGATGCTCATCTTCTTCTCCGGTTCGATGACTTTCTTTTCCGGGTAGCAGAACTCGCCGCCGGTGGTGTCTATCCCGAGCATGGCGAATATGTCGGTCATGTTGTAGTTGAGCACGTCCAGGATGTCCTGCCGGTCCGCCAGCGTGACCTTCTCCTCCACGTCCTTGTGGACGGTTCCGAGTGCCTGTGTTCCCTTGTCCGATGCCTCGGTGGTGAGCGTGTTCCCGAGGAACAGTTTCGATATCTCGCTGTTGCACCGTTCGCAGAGCTTGTCATACAGGTCGGAGCTTCCGGTCTTGTTCGCCGCTTCCCTGAGTTCCATCATTGTTTCCTGGGCGTGCACGAATACCGACATGCTTCCGGTACTTTCCGCGTCCGCCAGCGCCCTCTGCCGTGCCTCGTCGTCATCCGTGGGGTATGTGTATTCCCGGATGGGTGCGCCGAACACTTCCGCGAACTGTGCCCAGTCCGCCACGTCGTTCCGCTTGTATATCACCCATACGGCCGCCTTTGCGAGCATCCCGAGCTCTTCCGGTTCCCCGATGAACAGCAGGTCGGGGTATTCGTCCCAGGATGTTCCTGTGGTGTCCGTCTGGTGGCGCAGTATGAGCCTGCGCACCGGATCCACATGCTTGCGCGGTATCCGGTCATAGTTTACCCATTCCCCTTTGCGGTAGAACTGTACGAGCGTGAACCCCCAGAATTTCGCGTCCAGGATGTCGCCTATGAGGCGCCGGAACCACGGGGAGCGTATCTGTTCGTTTACCGCCTTGTCCGGCTTTCCGTTACGTCTGAACTCGATGACGGAGGAGAGCACGGCGTTTTTCCGTTTCTCGATGACACTTGTCAGGTGCGTGTCCATGAGAATGTCCTCATACAGGTCGTATAATCTGAACCTTCTGGAGTAATCCACGTTCTCGAAGGCCCGTATGGCCAGCATATAATCCGCTATGTCTATGCCGAAGCGTTTGGGTTGTGTCAGTATGATGGTTGCGGGTCCTTTCTGCCCGGGCCTCGGCAGGTTTCCGCTTTTGGTTATCTTTCCGGCCCTTTTCTGTCTTTTGCTCATGTTACCAGTGGTTTACACGTTTACGATTGCTTTTGATAAGGAAATTTGATTTTGCCGCCCTTGTCTCTTCGGGAAGCAGGGGCAGCCCGTCCGCGGATATCTCTTCGGCCGCTACCGCCCTGAGCCATTCGACGGCCCTTTCGTAGCGTTCCTTGCGCAGGGGTGAAAGGTTCCTCGGGTTGTGGATGCTGAAAATATGGTACACTGCGATGTCTATGGCCATCATCAGTACGAGCTGGCTCCGTTCGTCTCCGGTCCGGGTGAATATCCTGTCACAGTCATAGCGCTTGGAGAGGTAGCACCGCATCTCTTCGACGGCCCGGTCCTCGCATATCTCCACGACGGCATTGTCCTCCCTTGTCAGCGCGTCCAGTATCTCGCGGTGGATGCTCGCGTCGTAATCTGTAAGTTCTATAAATTTGCTCATGTGGGTAAAGTATTAAAGTTTACAGTCTGTACTTGTTGTGCGCCCGCATCTTCCTTGTGGAGATGACGGCCGGTTTTTCGGCCTGGTGCGCCTTGCGGTCTATGATGCGGTTTCCTCCCTCCACGCAGTCGGGTCCGTCCGCCGGATACGTCAGCATGAGGTTGAAGAGGCTGAACTGGTCGGTGAGCAGCTTCATGTGCGGGTTGTCCTTTTCCGCCTCGTTGAAGATGAGGTTCCCTTCGCTGTTGAGGGGTTCCAGGTTTGTCTCGATACGTGTGGCCTTGTCCGTTTTCTTCTCCTCGTCCCCCTGGATGTAGAGGGATATCTTCCTTTGCCGGCGTATGCGCCTGATGATGGGCTGGAACACCTGCTGGAAAAAAGGGTCCTGCAACTTGTTGTTCTCCATGTAGCAGTACACGTTCGTTTTCCCGTTCACGAATTCCAGCAGTCTGATGTACCATTCGATAAACGTGGCGTTTGTCTCCCTTCCGAGGAACCCCTTGATGACGTAGAGCTTTCCGGCCAGTTTGCCGAGCAGGAACACCGCCTTCGTGGAGCTCTTCTTCGTCTTGTTCTCGCCGGGCGCGGGGTCGCCGTAGATGACCAGGAACTTGAACTTCGAGAGCGCCGGCACTTTCCCGTAGATGATGTCCTTGAATATCTCTCCCTCGGCTACCGGGTTGTTGAAGAACTCCTTCTGTCGTGCCGCCGCGCTGACCAGCGAGAGGAAGAGGTCTATATCCTCTTCCGAGTTTTTCTGCGGCCACACAGAGACTCCGTTCCTGTCGCGTATGTTGATGATGTCCACGTGCCCGATGCCCTTTTCCTTCAGTTCCGTGGCCTTTTCAATGGCCCTTTTTATGCAGCAGTCCGCTGCGATGATGTTCCCGTTGAAGAGTATGCGGTAGTTTCCCGATACGGACATGGTCGGTATCAGGGCTTCCTCCAGCCATTTCCATTTTGTCTTGATACGTTCCGGGTTCCGGCATTCCTCGTCGGTATCGATATCGTCCACCAGGATGAAGTCCGGCCGGAAGTTCTTGTTACGGGTACCGCGCGGTGACTGTCCGGCCCCGATGGCCCGGAAAGAACATCCCGCCATGATGGTGAATTCCCCCGTTTCCCAATATCCGGGTTTCTTCTGCATCCCGTAATCCTGGATGATTCTTTGGTTTTCCTCGAAGTTGGCCATGAAAGGAAGCAGGAGCCTTTGGGCGTTGTCCTGCGAGTTGGAGATCAGCAGTACGTTGCGTACTTTTCCTGTAATTGCCAGTTTTGAGATTTCCATCATGGACCGTGCGGACTTCGCCAGCTCCCGCGACCATGCGCGTACCTCGTACCACCGGTTGTTCCTTGTCAACCTTCTGGTGGCTTTCTTGTGGAAGTCCGCCGCCTCGCATGAATAGTACATGGCGAAGTAATACCGGAACCACTCCTCGTCATCCTTTTCGAGCCTTTCCCTGCGTGCGCGTATTTCCGCTTCCGTGTCCGAGGGGTTGATGTCCGAATTCTCGCGTATGGATGCGATCAGTTCCTCCCATTCGACAAGTGCCGTGCGGTCCTGCGGTGTAAGTCTTTTCTTTGCCATGGTTATGAGACTTTTGATTTTACGAACGCGTCAAGCAGCGGCGTCACTTCTTTCGCCTGCGTGGGGTCGGACGCGCGCAGCCATTTAAGCAGGTCGGAGAATACGGATATGATGTCCGAGAGCCCGACTTCCGTCTCCATCTTCTTGATGGCGTTCGACAGTTTGGATATGGTGTCGGCTTCGGCTGTGTTCGGGAAGCGTTCCCCCGCCGGTCTGGCCATGATGGCGTTGTTGAGCTCGGCCAGCTGGCGGTACAGGCTTTTCAGTTGCTCCTCGCGTGTGATGGTGATGGATGTCTTGAGCATCTCCCATCCGTTCTTGCCTATCCAGTTGTTCACCGTGATGCGTGACACCCCCACGCGTTCGGCTATCTCCTGCTGCGTGAGGTTCTCTTTCAGGTAGAGCGTCTTCGCCCATTCCCTTTTTTGCTGCATGCTTAGTTCGGTCATATTTCCTCCTTTTTTACGTGCAAAATTGATAAGGAAAAGGGGCGGAAAAAAACGCGTGCCGCATGATGACACTTTAAAACTTCATGACAGCGTTTTAAACTGAGTGTGATGAATATGCGGTTTGAAAAACGGCTTTAATCCCCCTAATTTCGCACCGTGAACTTCGCGGGGAACACCCGCCTAAAAGACTATATAAGCATGAAAAAGTTTTTCAACATCATACCCGGGGAAGACGCCTGTTGTATCCTCCTTTACGGTGACATCGGTGATTATGACGGCAATGTGCGCAGCGGGGATATCGCCCGTGAGCTTCTGGAGGCCGAGGCCTTGTCCGGCAGGATTGACGTTCGTATCAACAGCAACGGCGGCGAGGTGTATGCGGGCATCGCCATTTTCAACGCCCTGAAAAACAGCAAGGCTGACATCACCATTTACGTGGACGGCATCGCCGCCAGCATGGCCTCCGTCATCGCCCTTTGCGGCAAACCGGTACAGATGAGCCGTTATGCCCGTCTGATGCTTCACAGTGTCCAGGGAGGCTGTTACGGCAACAAGGAGGAGATGCGGGGGTGCATCCGCGAGATCGAATCGCTGGAGGACACCCTTTGCGAGATGTATGCCGCCCGCATGGGAAAGGACAAAGAGGAAATCCGCTCGTTGTATTTTGACGGCAAAGACCACTGGCTGCGTGCCGATGAAGCGCTGGCGCTTGGTCTTATTGACGGTATCTATGATGCCGACCCCCTTCCGGAGGACAGTACCCCTGAACAGGTATTCCAAATATTCAATAACCGGCTGCACAAGCCACAAAACAAGAGTAACATGAATTTAGACGAACTGAAGAAACGTCCGCGGTTCAAGAACTGCGTGACAGATGACGATTTTCTCCGTGAAGTCGGGCTTCTGGAAACGGAAGCCGGGAAAGTTCCGGGCCTTGATGCCGAAGTCACCCGCCTGAAGGGTGAGTTGAAGGAGTTCCGGGACAAGGCGGATGCGGATGAAGCCGCCGCCCGTAAGAAACTGCTTGATGACGCGGAGAATGACGGGCGTATCGACGCCACCACCCGCCCCATCTATGAGAACCTTTTGTCCAAGGACCGCGAAAACGGGGAAAAGGCGCTGGAGAAACTCTCCCCGAAACGTAAAGTCATGACCGACCTGCGTGTGAACCCGACAAATGAAAGTCCCTGGAACAAGCGCATGACCGAGATTAAGGACAAGTTGAAACATTAATAAAAATATTTGCTATGGCAATAGTAGTAAGAAACACCAACTACAACGGTGAGGTACTGGAGAAGATCCTGGTACTCGCCTGTACCGGGAACGACCTTGTGGAAAAAGGCCTGATCATGGTGATCCCCGGCGTCGAGAAGAAAATCAGCCTGCCGCGTATCAAGACCGGCAAGATGCTCCAGAAACGCAAGGAGAACCCGGGCCTGGAGGATTCGAAGGGTAACTTCAATTACTCGGAGAAGTCCCTGGATCCGGAGGATTTCATGGCGTTCACCACTTTCAACCCCCGCGCTTTCGAGCATATCTGGCGCAAGTGGCAGCCGAAAGGCAACCTTGTGTTTGCCGAACTTCCTCCCGAAGCCCAGAACACGCTGCTTGATGAACTCAGCAAGAGTGTGAAATTCGAGTTGGGCTGGCATTACATCAACGGCGAGTTCGGGAGTGATGACGACCACCTTTTTAACGGTATCCTGACACAGGCTGCCAAGGACTCGGACGTGATAGTGGTCCCGGCTCCTGCCGATACTTCCATGATCGGCAAGTTGAAGGCTGTCCGCAAGGCCATTCCGAAAGCCCTGCGCGAGAACCCGAACCTGCGTATCCTGATGAGCATCGATGACTTTGACAAGTACGATGACGAACTGACCGAACGCGAGTACAAGAATACGAGCGAGACGGACATCAACAAGAAGCGTTACAAGGGTATCACCATCGAGACGCTGAACTCCTGGCCTGATGACCTTATCGTGGCCACGCTCTGCTCGATGAGCGCCGACGGCAACCTTTTCGCTGGTGTGAATCTCCAGGACGACGAGGAGGTGATCCAGATTGACAAGTGGATGAACTCCAGCGAGCTGTACTTCTTCAAGCTGCTTATGAAGGCCGACACGGAAATCGCCTTCGGTGAGGAGTTTGTGGTGCTTGACACCCGTACCGACCCGGTGTTCAAGGCGGTGGAACGTACCATTTCAGCCGACCCTTCCGCCCTTTCGTTCAAGGCCGCAGGTGAGAGCAAGTATGTGACAGTCACTGCATCCGGTGATTATAGTGTGACATCCGTCCCTGCCGGTTTTACGGCGGTCGGTACCGATGACGGGCTGAAAATTACCGCCGAGGTGAACAGTAGCGGCAAAGCAGTATCCGGTACGCTTGTGGTAAGCCTGGACGCTGATCCGGAAAAGAAGGTTGAAATAGCGTTGTCCCAGGTGGCCGCTGATGACGAGGAAGGCGGTGCGTGATGGGCAGGCTGAAGTATCTGGTCATTCATTGCACGGCTACGCCTGAAGGGCGTGAAGTCAGTGGCGCAGAGATTCGCGCCTGGCACACGAACCCGGTATCCAAGGGTGGCCGCGGCTGGAAACAGGTCGGGTATACTGACTTGTTCCATCTGAATGGCGGCGTGGAACGCCTGGTGGACAACAACGAGGACGCGAACGTGGACCCTTGGGAAATCACCAACGGCGTGGCCGGCTATAATTCCGTCAGCCGTCATATCGTGTATGCCGGCGGTGTAGCCAAAGACGGCAAGACCCCGAAGGACACGCGTACGGCGTGCCAGAAGCGTGCGCTTGAGAAGTACGTGAAAGACTTCCACCGCCGTTTTCCTGATGTGCGTATCGTGGGGCATAACGAACTGGCGGCCAAAGCCTGCCCCAGTTTTGACGTGCGTAAGTGGCTTGTTTCAATAGGTATCAGACAATAATAAACGGCAAGAAGATGGACACCCTGATAAATTTTTTAATGTTCGCCCTCCCCGGCGGTTTTGTCGGAAGCATCTTCACCTGGCTGTTCGGCCGGCGCAAGCGTGACAACGACATGCTGTCCCAGCTTCAGGCGTCCATCAACCTGCTGAGTGAGGAGAACCGCAAGATTCTGGAGGAGAACGTGCAGCTCCGGCGCGAGAATGCCGACCTGAAAGCGAACCAGGAGGAGATGATCCTGAAGCTGTCGTGCCTGACGAAAGAGGTCGAGCGGTTAAGAAAAGTAATAAGTAAACAATCGGTAAATGATGAAAGACAGAATCCGGGGGTGGACCCCCGTAATCCTATTATTGCTCGCCGTGTTCCTGCTGGCAGGATGCGGCACGTCCAAAGAGAGCCGGAACCTTCAGAGACAGGGCACGGTGCGGGCGGAGAGAATGACAGACAGCGCCGCCGTGTCCGCGGACGTGGCAGTAACAGCGGTGCGCAAAATGCAGGATCTTTTGGCGGACCGCCGGAGTTCGACCCTGATGCAGGAACCGGTTCCGGCACAGGAGGCGACTTTGACGATTCCCTTTCAGAACCTCCTTGACCTTCCCGAGGGTGCCGGTTACCGGCACCGGGACGGGCGTGCCTCGGTCGATATCCGCAGGCAGGGGGATTCCCTGGCAGTCACCGGGCATTGCGATTCGCTCATGCGGCGCTGCCTATTCTATGAAGAAGAAGTTTTTCGAAGGCAGGTCCGGGAAGACAGCCTGCTGCAAACAGTTGAGTTCTATAAGCAGGAACTTGTGCGTATTCGTAGCGAAACCGAACAGGACATAACAGAGGTCAAAACGGAGTTCAAACAACGTTTTAACCCCGTTAAAATCGCCCTCATTGCCTTTATCGTCGGTATGGCATCCGGCATAGTATTAACCGTTTTAATAAAGAGACGACTGTATGAAAAATAACAAGAATTTCATTTATGGCATCGCCGTTGTCACGTTCGGCGCCATGACTATCGGCTGGATCGAGAAGGGTAGCTGGGACTGGGGCGGCACGAAGCCCGAGAGTGTCGATGTCGAAGCCGAGCAGGTTCCCGACGCCCCCGTCCTGACATTGCTCCAGAAGAACGGGCAGGTATCGCCCACGTTCAACCTTATCCAGCTGGACTATAAGAACATCAAGGCCGTGCTTGGCGGCACGCTTGTAGGGCCGGCGGATGCCCCGACCGGCTGGAAGGCCCCGACCGAACTGGTAAACCTTTCCGGTCCGTGGACCATCAAGTTCGTATCCGGGCAGACGATGTCCATCCCGAACGGCACCATCCTTGCGAACCTCGGCGGCAAACTGACGCTGACGGAGGTTTCCAAGCTGGAATGCCAGCTGAAGGTGAACAAGCCGGAGGACGGCTCTTCTCCTTACGAAATCAATGACACCGCGGCAGTGGAGGACTAACACATGGACGAGCGTGAAGCGAGAAAGGTGCAGAGGGAGGCATCCGAGGCATTGCTTGACCTGGGTGTCTCCCTTCCCCTGAAGGAATGGCGCCTGCCTTTCATGAAACGCCCCGTGCGATGGCGTGTGACCATGCGTCGCCCGCGTCTGGCGGGTCAGATGCGTATTTTGCATATCTACCTCTCGATGGACGTCTCTCCTGAACAGGTAGCGGCTTTCACCGGCCGTGAACGTCTGGAGTTCGTGGACCGTCACGGCGTGGACATTTCGCACATGATTGCCCTGACGCTTTGCCGTGGGATGATTGCCCGGAGGCTTTTCGTTCGCCCGGTGGCGTGGTTTCTCCGTGAAGCGGTAGAACACCGTTTCCTACTGGGGGCGATGGAGAAGTTCATCAGCCTGATGGGGTCTGAAAATTTTACGAGTATTATCAGCTCGATCGATCGGGCGAACCCGATGAAGTTGAGAATGAGCCAAAGAAGGAAGGGGAGTTAAGGACCGAGTTTGAAGGTTCCCATAGCCCCTTCGGTTTTATCTGGAACATCGCGAGCGCCACCGGCTGGACGGTGGAGTACATCCTGGAGAAGGTGAACTACCAGACGCTCATCCTGATGCTGTCCGACGCCCCGCGTTACGTCCGCCGGTCAGCAGCTGACTCCAAGGTTCCGCAAAGCGGTGGCGGTGGGATTGATCCGGAAGCCGCTGCCCGTGAAGCCGGCGACATAGTGAATTTTTACCAAAGCAATTTAGAACTGTAAACGATGAAGCCCGTAGAAATCGAATTCCTGATGAAGGACAACCTGACGGGGGGCCTTGACAAGGCCGGCCTTGCCGTCGATATCCTTGCCGAGAAATCGGAGAAGGCCGCCGCTGCCATCAACGCCCGTATTTTAGAGCAGCGCAAGGTCATCGACCGGGTGAATTCCGACCTGCACCGGATGGAAACGCAGCTCCAGAACATGAAGCCCGGCCCGGCGCAGGCGGAACTTGCCTCCGACGTGGCGGCCTGCCGCAAGGTCCTGGATGAGGAGCGTGCCGCCCTTGAAGGGCTTGAAAAGGAGCACCGCGAGGCGGAGAAAAGCGTCCGGAACCTCCGTAAGGAGTACGAGCGTATCTCCCTGGAGGAAGAACGCACCGCCGCCGGCAGCAAGAGCCTGACCGACAAGATCCGGGAGCAGAAGGAAGTCATCGGGCAGATTGAAAGCGACATCAAGTCGCTGGAGAAAGCCTACCAGGGGGCCGCACCCGGCAAGGCGAAGGTAGCCGCCCTGGATGAACTGAACGCCGCGAAGAAAGCGCTTGAAGAGGAAAAGGGCGCCCTTGCCGGGCTCCAGGCTGAACAGGAGAAGACGCGTGCAAGCAGCAAACGCCTTTCCATGCAGCTGCGTGAGCTCCAGGACAACATGGCCCGCATGCGTCTGGAAGGGAAACAAGACACCGAAGAGTACCGGAAGATGGCAGCGGAAGCCGCCAACCTTTCCGACACGCTTGCCGACTTGAACACCCAGACGAAAATCCTCTCGCACGATGACGCGAACCTTCAGGGCTTCATGTCCGGCGTGAGCGGCCTTGCCGGTCTGTTCACCACGGCCACCGGCGCGCTGTCGCTTTTCGCCTCGGAGAACGAGAACCTGGCGAAAATACAGACCCGCGTCCAGAGCGTGATGGCCATCACGATGGGGCTCCAGCAGGTGTTCAATACCCTGAACAAGGACTCCGCCTTCCGCCTGGTGACGGTCGTGAAGATGAAGAACCTGCTGACAGCCGCCAATACCCGGCTGGCTGTCGCCCTGGGCATTTCCACCGGTGCCGCGCAGGCCCTGATGGCCACGCTTACGTTGGGTCTTTCAGCCGTTATCACGGGACTTGTCGTCGCCTGGGACAGATATTCCACCGCGCAGGAGAAAGCCGCGGAGAAAGCCCGGGAAATGGTAAAAATCGAGTCCGACGGCCGTGCACAGATGATCAAGACCCGTTTCGAGATCGAGAGCACGCTGGCAAGCCTGAAGAAGTTTACCGGCACGAAGGACGAGGAGAAGGCCAAGGTGGAGGAACTGAACCGCAAGTACGGTGAGAGTTTCGGGTATTACGACACGATCGCCCAGTGGTATGACATCCTTCAGAAAAAGGGTGAGAAATACATCCAAATGCTTTTCCTCCAGGCCAAGGTGCAGAGCCTGGTGAACAAGGCCACCGAGGCTGACGAGAAGGTGAACGAGATCAAGGCCAGCAAGCCGGAAGACGTGGACGGCTCGATGGGCTGGTTCGCGCGCATGGGGCTTTACATGGCCCAAAGCGAGTCGTACGGACGGGTGGACGCGCAGTCCATGATATCGGAGTATAACGAGAAGGCGAAGGAAAAGGCCGTACGTGAGGCCGAGGAAGTCCGCGACGGCTATCTGGCTGAAGCCCGGAAGCTGCAGGAGGAATATCTGGATATCGGCAAGGAGTTCGACCTGGGTGACCATGCCAAACCCGACCCGAATGCCGCCAAAAAGGAGAAACAGTCGGAAGAGCAGCGTGCCTCGGAGCTTCTGAAGCTCCAGATGAAGAACCGCCAGGCAGAAATCGACCTTCTGAAGGAGAGCGGCGAGAAACGCCGCCGCCAGATCCGCCTGAACTACGACAAGGAGATCGCCGAGCTTGCCGCCCAGGAGAAGAAGTGGAAGGACGCGCAGAAGGGCAAGCTGACCGGCGAGCAGGAATCCACCCTGAAGGAGGCGCGGGAGAAGGCTGCGGTGGCACGTGACGGCGACCTGGCGAAGGTGACCCGGGAAGAAAATGACGCCGCCCGCCAGTCGATGCTCGACTACCTGAAGGAATATGGCACGTACCAGCAGAAGAAGCTGGCCATCGCCCAGGAATACGCGGAGAAAATCCGCAAGGCGCAGGAGGCGGGCAACTTGGGTGAGGTGCTACGCCTCGGCCGCCAGCAGAAAGAAGAGACTGCCGCCGCCGAGATTGCCAGTCTGAAGGCGGATATCGACTGGGACGGCCTTTTCGGCAATTTCGGCGGGCTGCTTGAAGAGCAGCTGCGTCCTACGCTGGCGAAGCTGCGGAAGTATGCCGCCTCCGACGAGTACCGGAATGCCGGTGCCGAGGACAAACAGGTGATCAGCGAGCTGATCGCGAAGCTGGAGGACCGGAGCGCGGGCGGTATTAACCGGAACATGTTCAAGGAGGTTTCCCGTGACCTTTCCGTTTACCAGACGACGCTGCGTGAGCTGACAGAGGCCAAGGAAAGGGAGAAGACCGCCGCTGACGCTTTGGTGGTGGCACAGGAAAAACAGAAGAAAGCCGCTGAAAGCGGTGACCCCGCCGCCATGAAGGAAGCGGAAGAACTGGTGGCTACCGCGCAGGAAGCTTTCGACGCCGCCTCGGCGAGCGTGGCCACCCTGACAGAGGCGAACGACAAGGCGGCGCAGGACCTTCGCACGTCCAGCACGAACGCCGTTTCATCCCTTGCCGGGCTTGCCGAGGGGCTCCAGAGCCTGAAGTCCGGTTCACTTGCCGGCATGGCCCAGGGGCTCGGCAAACTGGGCGAGGCGACGAAGAACATGGGCGGTGTGATGGGCAGCGTGGGCGGCACCCTTGCCGAGACGTTTTCAAACGGCGGCATCATCGGGCAGATCATCGCGGCGGTGCTTTCCATCCTTGACGTGCTGAAGGAAGGAATCGGTACGCTGGTAAGCGGTATTCTTGATTCCGTGCTCGGTGCGGTGAACGGTATCCTGGAGAACATCCTTTCCGGTGAACTGTTCACGCAGATCGGCAGCTCGCTTTTCTACGGGGTGAGGGACATCCTGGACACGGTGACCTTCGGCCTGTTCTCCTCGCACGGCAACGCCAAGGAGGTGAACGCGCTGGTGGACCGCCTGACCGAATCGAACAAGTACCTGACCACCGCCATCGAGAAGCTGACCGACGAGATGGCCAGCTCCGGCGGCGCACGTTCCACCGAGTATTACCGGAGTGCTTACGACAAACAGAAGCAGAAGATCGAGAACGACCGCCAGATGCTCGCGGCAAAGATGGGATACCACAGTTCGCACCACTCGAACAACTACTACATCGGCAAGGCCATGGGCAGCGGTGACTGGGACACGGTTTCCGCCTACCTGGGCAAATCGGTGCGGGATACCGGTTCCCTCTGGAGCCTTTCCCCCGAGGAACTGGCGCGGCTCCAGGAACTTCCCGACATCTGGGAGAAACTGCACTCGGGCAAGTACGACCAGAGCCAGTGGCTTGACGAGTACGTCTCTGACGCGAACACGCTGCTGGAACTCCAGAGGCAATGGCAGGAAGCCATCACGGACACCTCTTTCGACGGTATCCGCGGCGGCATGAAGGACCTGCTGAAGGATTTCGAGACGGACTCCAAGGATGTGATCGCGAGCGTGGACGAGTTCATGGAGAACGCCATCCTGAAGTCCATCGTGAACGGCACCTATTCGGACGAGCTGAAGAAATGGCAGGAGACGTTCGCGGAGTTCATGAGCGACGGTATCCTGTCGAAGGAGGAAGCCGACACCCTGCGCGGCCGTTACTCGGATATTTTCGAGCGTGCCCGTGCCAAGAAGGAGGAGATGTTTGACACTGCCGGCATCAAGGAAGAGGGCAAAGGCACGTCACAGACCGGCCGCGCCGGCGGCTTTTCGGCCATGTCGCAGGACCAGGGCACGAAGCTGGAGGGCATGTTCACTTCGGGCCTGAACCACTGGGTAAACATTGACGAGAAGACCGAGGACGTGGCGGGCCGCATGGCCAGCGCCGAGGGACACCTGGCAAAGATCGCGGAGAATACCGGTAAAAGCGCCGGTTTCCTCGGCGAGATAAAGGAAGATATAAAACGAATCATACGTGACGGACTAAGAATGAAATCATCATGAGCATGGAACCAATCATGGGCGGGCTGTTCCTTATCAACGGCACCGATATCTGGACGGAGTACGGCGTATTCCTGACCGAAGAGAAGCGCGGCGGGCGTGACAACCTGAAAGCCATCCTTGCCGCGAGCAAGACGAAAGCGCATGCCGCCGTGGACATACGTGAGGAGAACGGGGAGAAATATTCCGACATTCTGACAGTGGCCAACGAAGCGCGCGACATCACGCTGACCTTTGCCCTGTATGCCCCGGGTAAAGGGGAGTGGCTGAAGAAATACATGTCCTTCATCTCCTTCCTGAAAACCGGCGACAAAGGCTGGCTCTCGCTGTATCTTCCACAGCTGGAGCTGACATTTCGCGTGCATTACCTGGATTGTCCCGGCTTCACCCCGCTGACCTACCTCTGGCGGGAAGGCGTGCAGGCCGGCCGCTTCAAGGTGAAATTCCGCGAACCCGAACCAATCATTTAAACAACGTTCAAACACCATTCGAACATGCTTTTAACGGTATATGACAGTAACAGGCAGGCGAAGGCGGTCCTTTCCCCGGACGACAGCTCGACGCAGGTGAAGGCGATCCAGTCGGACAACGTGCTGACGCTCTCCTTCACCCTGTACGAGTATGTGGCGCTTGAGGTGAACGACTACGTGGATTTCGAGGGCGAGCGCTACTGGCTCCAGGAGCGTTACCAACCGGACGAACGCAGCACGCAGGAGTGGAAATACGACGTGAAGTTCTACGGCATCGAGAGCCTGATGAGACGTTTCCTCGTCCTGAACGTGGTGGACGGCGACCCGGAACCGGTGTTCACGCTGACCGCCCCGCCCCGGGAACACATGGCCCTGATCGTGAAGTCCATCAATGACGGCATGGGCGGTATCACCGACTGGAAAGTGGGTCGAGTGGAAGGCACCGAGAACGTGGTCATCGACTACGAGGGGAAGTACTGCCCCGACGCGCTGAAGGAACTCGCCGGCAAGGTGCCGGGCGCCGAGTGGTGGGTGGAAGGCCAGACCGTGAACCTATGCCGCTGCGAACACGGTGAGGAGGTTACCCTGTCCTACGGCAAAGGGCTGACGGAGCTTTCCCGCGACAAGGCCGACGGCGCGAAGTTCTACACCCGCCTGTTTCCGATCGGCAGTTCCCGGAACATCGACCCGGAGAAATACGGCCACAGCCGCCTCCAGCTTCCCGACGGTGCCAAATATGTGGATGTGGACACGGAAAAGTACGGCATCCACCACCACTACGAGAAGGACGCCTTCGCGGACATCTATCCCCGCCGTGTGGGTACCGTGACCTCTGTACGCAGCGCGCAGGTGACGGATGAGGACGGCAACCCTTTCGCGATCTGGTATTTCCGGGATGACACGCTGAACTTCGATCCCAACGCTTACGAACTTGCCGGCAAGGTGAAACGTGTCTCCTTCCAGGAAGGTGGCGAACTTGCCGGTCTTGGCGAGGAAGAGGACGGCACCTACTATTTCGAGGTGAACTTCGACAGTGACACCCGCGAGTTCGAGATCATCACCATCTGGCCGTATGACGACGACACGCAGCTTCCCGGTGACCGCCTTGTCCCGAAAGCGGGTGACAGGTATATCCTCTGGAATATCCGCATGCCTGACGAATACTACGCGCTTGCCGAGGAGGAATACCTGACGGCAGTGAACAGGTACAACGCGGAGAACGCCGTCGACGTTTCCGTGTACAAGGGCCCGACGGACCACGTGTATGTCGAGCGTAACGGGATAGACCTTTACCCGGGCCGCCGCGTCCGGTTGGAAAGCACGGAGTATTTCCCGGAAACGGGTTATCGCTTGAGTCGTATCACGAAAATCACGCGGAAGGTGGCGCTCCCCTCACAGGTGGATCTTGAAATCGGTGACGCGCTTTCCACCGGCGTGATGGAAAGCCTGAAGGGGAGTATCGAGGAGGTGAGGAATTATACCAGAACGGCCGGCGCGAACCTTCCCGACATCATAAGGAGCTGGGATAACACGCTTCCCACCGACAACAACCTTTTCTCGGCCAGAAGAAGCCAGGCGGAGTTCATCAGCAAGAAGAAGGCCGACCGCGCGAAAAAGAAAATCACCTTCGAGGAGGGCGTCGGCATCGGTCCGGAGGAGAACGGCCACATCGACGGCAAGGGTAATGCCGAACTGCTGACCCTTGTCGTGCGTGAGCTTCTTCGCAGCCCGAAATTCGTGGACGGCCTTTTGGGTGAGGGTTGGCGGTTGTGGATGGAGGACGCCCTTTCGCACCTTACCATCGACAAGCTGACGGTGCGCCAGGTCATGGTGGTGCTGGAACTGCTTATCGAGAAGGTTCGCAGCGTGGGCGGCCAGCTCTGTGTGTCCGCCGCCAATGGCAAGATAAAGACCGCCGTTCTGGAGGACGGCTTTTATAAAATCACCTTCGAGCAGGCGAATACCTTCCGGGCGCATGACCTGATGCGCTGCGCCACGTTTACCGGCGGGAACCTGAAAGGCTACTGGGTGGAGGTTGCCGGCGTGGAGGGTGATTCCATCCTCGTGGGCGTGGATGAGTTCGGAACTTCCCTGCCTGCCCCCGGTGACGAATGTGTGCTGATGGGTAATACGGAAAACCCGTTGCGCCAGAACCTGATCCTGATATCCGCCACCGAGGACGGGCAGCCCCGCATGGACGTGATGGACGGCGTGAAGGCGAAAAACTTCACCGGCTGCCTTCGTGCCCGCCTGGGTAACTTGGACGGCATCAGCGACGACTGGTTCCCCGCCGACAACCAGCCGCACGGCAACGGCCTTTACAGCGACAACGCCTACCTGCGCGGGACATTCCTTTTGGTGACAGGCGAGGATATCAAGACAAAATTCGAGATCGTCGAGGGACGTATCACCAGTGTGGTGACCGCCCTGCGCCAGGACTTCGCCACCGACCGCGGATACCTGAATAACCCCGCCTTTGACGACGGCCTTATGAAATGGAACACGGAGAACGAGACGGTGTTCTTCCTTGTGGGGAACCGGTGGGTCTGGGCGAACGGCAACGTGCTGACGAAGAAAGGTGACGGCGCGAGTGTGACCGAGGATGACGGCCGTAAGGTCGTGCGTATTCGTAACAAGTACATCTTACAGAAACGCGCGAACCTGAAAAGCATCCCCTCCATGCCTGAAAACGGCAGCGGGGAGAAGGAAGCCGTCCCGGTGTACCTGACCTTCTTTTACCGTTGTGCGGTCGGTGGAACCCTGCGGGTGGAGTTCGTGGGTGTTGACAAGACGGGGTTCGCCAACTTCAACAGCATGGAAGTGGAAGAGGAACTGCCCGCGACTGACGGCTACGTGCAATATACCTGTAGCGGCCTTTGGAACGGTACGGGAGACTTCAAGCTGTCTTTCACCGGGGACATCTACCTGTACATGCTCATACTCTCTACCGACCGCGTGGAATCGCTGGCGCACCGTTATAAAACACTTTTCGAGCAGTCGGAGCGTCTGGTGAAGATTTCGGCGGCTGTCTTTGATAAGGACGAGAATATGTTGGAAGAGACAGGTCTGATGGTTACTTCCAAATATTCCGGGTTATATGCCATTGACGGCGACGGAAATTTAAAATCCCTTGTTGGTGTCGGCGGTGACGGTATAAAAATCAAAGGCGACTACATTACCCTTGAGGGGCTTGTTACGGCTAACAATAATTTTAAAATTTTGCAAGATGGTAGTATTGAGACGCGCAATGCAAAAATATACGGGACCGTTCATGCCCAAGATGGCAAGATCGGCGGTTTTACGATAGAGTCCGGCCGTTTGTTCTGGAAAGCGGGTGATTATTTCGGCAACGATTCCCGCAGTTTGAAACTCGGAGTGTCCCAGACCGATATGGATGGGGTTGTGGATGTCGCTTTCAATGCCGCCACTCAGGGGCGGTTCGGAGTGAAGGTTGTCGGTTCCAATACGGGCGGTGCCGCCATTTATGCTTCCAGCAAATCATCCGGACAAAGTTACCCGGTAAGTGCCAATTCTTATGCCGGCTTTTTTGACGGGGGCGTACATGTGAACGGTGCGGTATATTGTGGCGACATCCTTTCGAACAATTATGGTACGGAATGGACTTTGGGCAGTGACGGGACCTATACTTACCGGAAGGGTGTTTCCGGGACTTTCAGATGGTCTGTGAAGAATGATTTTCTAACTAATAATTATACCCTTGAAGTTGTCAATGGTATTGTTGTCAAAATGTCGGGTATTTAATATCATGTAATTATGAAGGTAAATTTTAATGCGGATTTTAAGGATTTTAATGGTGAACCCCTGCTGGTTGATGGCAACCCGCAGGTAATCGGTCATATCGTGGCCCAGTGCCTTTTCAACGGGACGGGTATTCGTCCGAGTGGCAATATGCAGACAGACAACGGTAAGAAGATGCGTGCGTATCACCTTTGTATGCGGATAATGGACACTGGCGGTGAGATTGAAATCACATCGGAAGATGCCGTGTTGATAAAGGAGGCTGTTTCCGGACTGACTCCCGGCTGTTACTCGCAGGTTGTACAACTGATAGAAAGATAAGGAGGATAATTTATGGCACTGACAGAATCTGAAAAGAACGAATTGAAGAAGGACATCCTGAACTCTATCAAGTCGGAGAGCCAGAGTGTCGATGAACTGGCCGAGGTCACCTCGCTGGACAATATCAAGAGTCTTCCGGCGATGCGCGGTCAGGAGGTCGTGCTTGCGCCGGTGGCGTTGCTCCGGAAACCGGCGGAGGACGCGGCGGCGGTGGCTAACGCTGCCGCCACGAAGGCCAACAATGCCGCGACCGGCGCCACCAATGCGGCCCAGACCGCGACGAACGCCGCCGGTACCGCAAACAGGTCCGCTGAAACCGCCGATGCCGCTGCCGGTACGGCCACCGCCGCCGCCAAGAAGGCGGAGGCTGCCGCCGCAGCCGTGGACGGCAGCCTGGTGGGTAGCATGACAGCCGTCCCTGACGAGAAGAACGACACGGTGAAGCTGACCATCCTGGGCCGTAACGGGCAGGCAATCACCTCCACCGACATTCCCGGCGGTACGGGTAGCGGCGGCAACACGTACAACGTGACGGAGGAGGTTCCCCCGGAGAACGGTTACTATACCCTGGAGACGGCCATCGCCGCCGTAAACGTGAAATACCGGTACAAGGGCCGTTGCATCACCTACGAGTCCGCGCAGGGCAGATGGGAGACGAAACAGTTCACCGGCACGAGCGTGGATAGCTGGGAACAGGCCGCGAGCTGGGAGGATTTCGGCGGGGCCGGCACGATGAAGAGCCTGACGGTGAACGGCGAGAAGCAAATCCCCGATGCGGAGGGCAACGTGATCCTGACCATCGATAAGCTGGAGGTTGACGAGAGCCTGAACGCCGAAAGCACGAACCCGGTCGAGAACCGTGCCGTGGCGGCGAAGCTGGGCGAGGTGGAAGCGAACACCATCTTCGACAGCTCCGCCGAACTGAGCGATGACGAGACCACCGTCCACGTGAGCCTGAAGAACAAAAGCGGCGTCGAGGTGACCGGTTTCGACATCCCTGCCGGAGGCGGCGGTGGCGGCGGTGAGGGCAGCACGACGAAGATAGTGCTTGGCGCAAGCGTTGACAAACCCACCGTCAAGGAAGGCGACCCGGTAAGGCTGACCTATACCTACGACCACCAGTACGGCAGCGGCGACGAGAAGGGCGAGAGTACCGGCCAGAAAGCGAAAATCACCGTCCAGGTGAGGCGCGGCGCCACCACCACCTATTCGGAGACGGTTCAGGATGTGAGCAAGGGCACGTACACGCTCGACCTGACGAAATACCTCCTTTCCGGCACGAGTGACATCTACGTGATAGCCGAGACCACCGACCCCACCACCGGCAAGGCGCAGAAGCGGCAGGCGTACGTTAGCGTGCGCAGCGTGACGCTGACCCTGTCCAGCAGCTACAATATCGCCTCCGGCCTGGCTTCCGGCGGTTATGGCGCGCAGGAGACCGTGAACATCCCCTACGGTGTGAGCGGCACCGGCACGAAGGTGGTGACCCTTTATGTAGACGGCAAACAGCAGAACGCCCACACGGTCACCCGCAGCGGTACGACCAACAGCAGCTTCCCGCTCTCCATGTCCTCCCTGTCGGTAGGCCGGCATACCGTCCAGATGGTCGCCGAGATGGATGCCGGCGACGGCCTGACGCTCAAAAGCGAGAGCATCCATATCGATATCCTGAAGAGCGGCAGCAGCGTCCCCTACGTGGGACTGATGGTCACCCACCGGGACGGCCGTATCCTTACCGGTGCCGACCACCTTTCTCCGGTCATCGAGGTGGGGCAGTACGAGAACTGCGAGTTCAAGTTTGCCGCCTACGACCCCGGTACGACCCCGGCGGGTGTGGGCATCTACAGGAACGGCACGCTTCTCCAGACGGTGAGCGTCCCGCGTACCGCCCAGACCTACCGGAACCGCTTTACGGAGCAGGGCCGGCAGCAGATGCAGCTGAAGGTCGGTGCCACCGCCTACACTTTCCACATTGACGTGGTCGAGAGCGGCATCGACATCAGCGAGGCCACCTACGGCCTCCAGGTGAAGCTTAGCCCGTCCGGCCGCAGCAACAGCGAGAGCGACCCGGCGCGGTGGGAGTATAACGGCGTGAAGACAATCTTCGAGGGCTTCGACTGGAGCAGCAACGGCTGGACGGGTGACAGCCTGAAACTGACGGGCGGGGCGAAGGCCGTCATCGGCTACCAGCTGTTCAAGGACGATGCCGGCGCCTCCGGCGCTACCATCGAGATGGAGTTCCGGGTATCGGGTGTGACGGACCGTCAGGGCGAGGTGATCAGCTGCATGGATAAGGGGAAAGGCCTTAGTGTCACGAGCGAGGAGGCGAGCATCAAGACCGGCACCATCCTGCACTACACGAACGAGGACGGTGAGGACGCGAGCCGTGAAATCAAGATCGGCACGAAGTTCGCCCCCGAGAAGTGGCTGAAGGTCGCCTTCGTCATCGGCAAACGCGGTGACGGGCGCCTGATGGAACTTTACGTGAACGGCAACCGTGCCGGCGCGGACATCTACGACAACAGCTACTACTTCCGCCAGGACACCCCGGCGGGCATCACCGTCGACAGCGCGTCCGCCGACGTGGAACTGAAGAACATCCGTATCTACAACCGTGCCCTGAGCGATGACGAAGTCCTGGATAACCGGATGGTGGATGCCGGCAGCAGCGACGACATGATGCGCCTGTACGAGGAGAACGACATCCTGGGCGGCAGCGGCGACGTCGATATCGACAAGCTGCGTGCCAAGGGGAAGGGCGTGATGCGCATCGTTCGCAAGGGCGGCCTTGACGAGGTGAACGAGACGAACAACAAGAAGACCGACTTCATCGCCGACGTCTATTTCTGGTCCCCTTTCGGCAAGGAGTACGACTTCGTCCTCCGCGACTGCTACATCCGGATCCAGGGTACCAGTTCCACGAAATACCCGAGCAAGAACATCCGCATCTACTTCACCAAGGGCGGCGCGAACCTCAGTTTCGAGATCAACGGTGTCCCGGACCCCCTTGGCGGCAACAGGTATATGATGCGTCCCGGGAGCATCCCGATGGACCTGTTCTGCATGAAGTCCGACTATTCCGACTCGTCCATGTCCCTGAACACGGGCGGGGCGAAGCTGTACAACGACACGATGCTCGAACTGGGCCTTCTGACCCCTCCGCAGCGTTACCAGCTGGAACAGGCCGGCGGTGACCTGAACGCGGTGAAGGTCCGGCAGAGCATCGACGGTTTCCCCATCGACGTGTTCAGCGCGGAGACCCCCGACGGGGAGAGCACCTACTACGGGCAGTACAACTTCAACAACGAGAAGAGCAAGAGCGGCCGGCTGTTCGGCATGGAGGGGCTTGACGGTTTCACCCCTTCCTGCCCGATGACGCTGGAGACGCTGAACAACGGCGAGAGGGTCTGCCTTTTCCAGAGTTCCAGCGACGCGGACCTTGCCGCCGGTTTCGATGCCGGCCTGGAAACCAACTATCCGGATGACGTGAAATGGGCGGGCCTGAACGCGGCCCAGCAGTCCGCGCTGAAGCGCCTTTTCGGCTGGATCCGTTCATGTGTCCCGGCAAACGCCACCGCGGACGATCTGGACACCTTCGTGAGCGACAAGTTCAGGACGGAAATCGGGCAGTATTTTGACGTGGACCACCTGCTGACCTACTACGTGCACACCGACTACTTCGCGAGCGTTGACCAGCGCGCGAAGAACATTCTCCTGCGTACCTGGGACGGGCTGGTCTGGTACACCACCTACTACGACGGTGACACCCAGCTTGCCAAGAGGAACGACTGTTTCCTTGCCTACGACTACACGATCGACCGTGACACGTGGGACGCGGAGGCGGGGAAATACGCCTTCGAGGGCCGCGACAGCTGGCTTTGGAACCTTGTGCTGGCCAACCTGCAGGACGAACTGAAAGCCTGCGCCGCCGCTTACCGCGCGAAAATGACGGTCGATCGCGTGCTGTCGATGCTTGACGTCGAGCAGGCGGGCAACTGGAGCGACCGTGCGTACAACAAGAGCGGCTACCTGAAGTATATCCGCCCGAACATGGAAGAGGTTTACGGCAAGAAATGGCCGTTCATCTACGCCCTGCAGGGAAGCAACGCCGCGCACCGCAGTTACTTCGTGAAGAACCGTTTCGCCCTTCTGGACGCCAAATACGGCACGAGCAACTTCACGAGTGACAACATCGACCTGTATATGGCCCGTACCTCCTCCGATGCCGCCGACGTGGTGAAGATCACGGCGAGCGAGGTGTACGCCTTCGGTTACGGCACGAACAACAGCCCCAATATCGGGGGTACCGGCATCGTGGAGGGCGGCAAGGTGGCCACCCTTCAAATCACGGGGGCCTACACGGTAAACGACCCCCTGCGTATCTACGGCGCGAGCCGCATGCGTGTGCTTGACATGACCGGCGCCTCGGATCGCCTGAAGAACGGCCTTGACCTGGGTAAATGCACCGTATTGCGTGAGCTGAACCTGCAAAGCCCCTCCACCGGCTCGACGGGCTGGTGGCTGAACCTCGGCAGCTGCCGCCAGCTGCGTAAGGTGAACCTGCGCAACCAGGCACAGGCCAAGACCGGGAGCAACACCAGCACCGAGCTTGACTTCACGAACCAGACCAAACTGGAGGAGCTTGACGCGAGAGGCACGCAGGTGCAGAGCGTGACCTTCGCCAAGGGTGCCCCTCTGACGAGGGCCTGGCTTCCCGGCACGCTGACCGTGTTGAAACTGGAATACCTAGGCAAACTGGCCACAAGCGGGCTCACGCTGGAGAACTACAGTAAAGTGAGGACGCTTATCGTGGACGGCTGCCCGGGTCTGAACTGGGAAACCCTGCTGAACCGCTGTTCCGGCGTGGAACGCATCCGCGTGACCGGCATCGACCGGGAGGACGACGGCACATGGCTGAACCGGTTCATGAAGATGGGCGGCGTGGACGCTGAAGGCAACGCCACGGACACGTGCGCGCTGGTGGGTACGGTACAGCTCACGCGCTACATCGATGACGAGACGTACAGCACCCTGAAGATGCACTTTCCGGAACTGAACATCCTCCAGCCCGAATACACGCTAATCGAGTTCGATGACGATGTTGCGGATGACGCCAACATCAGCAACCTCGACAACGGTACCGGCTACAAGTACGGCAACGCTTACTGGGCGAGCGGCCATATCACCGCTATCCTGAAACAGCGTCACCGCGTGCTGGCGAAAGTGACCAGGAAGCCTACCACGCGCAGCGTGAAGATCGCGAATGTCGATACGACGGTGAACAACCTCGACGGCGAGATGACCTATTACCCGCTGGATGACGGCAATTCCAACCGTTACGCCGACGGCAGCGCCGCCAGACTTGACGGCAGCGAGGGCGACTGGATGATGCTCGAGCCGTTTTTCTGGTCAAAGGGCATCAATGACTACCTGAACGGCAAGCATTACTCCTGCTACAGCAGCAAAGACCGGGATGACATGCCCTCCGTTCCTGATGCTGATATCCTCACGCTGGATGACATCAAGGAAGCCGGCGGTTACCTGGGCGGTCGTAAGATCATGAGCGGCAAGGATACGCTTGCGAACAGCTACAGTGCCGACACCACGTATTCCGTCTGCAAGGTGAACGTCAGCGGGCACAAGCGTGTCCGGTTCCCGAGCGTTCCCGGTACGAACCTTGTCGGCAGCGTGTTCACTGACAATACCGGCGCCGTAGTCAGTTCCATCGTTGTTCCGACCCTCTCCAACAAGTTCGAGGCGGGCATGTACCTGATCGCCGACGTTCCTGCCGGTGCCACAGCGCTGCATTTCTCTATACTGAACACCGCGGAGTTCGACAAGGTAGTGCTTTCCAACTCCGACAGGATCGAGGACATGGAGCCGGACTGGGTAGCCAATGACGAGCACCTTTGCGCGGTTGTGGGCAGTTCGGTTGTCGGTTCCAAGCTCCGCGCCTGTATCACCGGCGGCAGCACTACGGCGAGCATGAGCTGGGCCGACTTCCATTATTACTCGGTACAGCGTGGTATGCAGCAGATTGACGCGCTGATGCACTCCCGTATCGCCAACCTCTTCTACGCCGCCTATGGCCGTCGTGACAGCCAGGAACAATGCGGTGCGGGCCAGCATACTTACAACCGTACCACCGGCGGTACCGCTTCACGCGGCATGACCGATACGATCGGTTATGAAGAGGCGCACGCCATCAACCCGAACGTGACGAACTCGCTTGTGGACAACATGGTCCACCAGTACGCCTGGTACCGGGGCGAGGATGACTACGGTGGTGCTACTGTCACGCAGGTGAACAATATCTGCTGCCTTGGCTACGAGGATATCTACGGTCATAAGTATGACATGATGGACGGCGTTGACCTTCCTAATGACAGCGGCAACGCCGGCAAGTGGCGCATCTGGATGCCTGACGGCACGACCCGTATGGTGAAAGGAGGCACAAGCTCGGGCGTATGGATAACGGCCGTTGCACATGGCAAGTACATGGACGTGGTTCCGGTGGGTTCCGTTTCGGGTTCTTCCTCGACGCATTATTGCGATATGTACTACATATCCACTGCAGCCAGCCGTGTGGTTTATCGTGGCAGCAGCTACGCGTACCCGTATGGCGGTGTCTCGATGTCGTATGCGAATGTCGATTTCTCGTATGCGAGCACGTACATCGGTTCTCGTCTGGCCTTCCGCGGTCGGCTCGTCAAGGCGGCAAGCGTCGCTGCGTTCAAATCGATAAGCGAGGTGGCATGACCGGCCGCGTAAAGCGTCAAAGCGGGAGCGAAGCGACAAAACGTCCGGTGTTCCCCGAAGAAGGGGAACGCCGTTCTTTACGGGCGTCAGCCCGTTGAAAAATTTTTGTTTCCGGGGTTTTGTAGCTGTTTGTTAAATAATAATTTATGAAAAATCGTACTTTTGCATTCAAATTAAAAGGTGGCGCTTCCCCATAAGCCGTGTGGTTTATCGTGGCAACAACAACGCGAACCCGAATGGCGGTGTCTCGATGTCGAATGCGAATAACGATTTCTCGAATACGAACACGAACATCGGTTCTCGTCTGAACAACAATCGAAAAGAAATTTTAATCGGCGTACAACACCGGGGACTTGTCCCCACCGTGGTGCCGAGGGAAGCAAGCCTCAGTAACAGCAGCCTTTTCGGGGCTGGAAAACTGAAAAATAGAGTGTCGGGAGGGTTTGGTAGGCCGGAAACGGTTCGAAGAAGCAGTGCCCGGGGGATTGAAGGCCCCAAAATGGAAAACAAAAGAAATATGCACAGAGCAGGTTTTGTAATAGAGGAAATCGTGAAGCCCTCCAACATGGAGGAGTCTTTCCTTCAGGTCCTTCGCGGCAGGAGGCGTAAACGCAGCCGCCAGGGACGCTACCTGCTTGCGCATAAACCCGAGGTGTTGGAGGAACTGGCCGCGCGTATCTCGGACGGTACTTTCCGTGTGAAGGACTATCGTGAGCGAGAGATTTTCGAGGGCGGCAAGCTGCGCCGTATCCAGGTAATCCCTATGTACGACCGTATCGCCGTACATGCCATCATGACGGTGGTGGACTGCCATTTGCGGAAACGTTTCATCCGTACCACCTCTGCCAGTATCAAGAAGCGGGGTATGCACGATCTTCTGTCGTATATCCGTCGTGACATGGTCGAGGATCCGGAGGGTACGCGGTACTGTTACAAGTTCGACATCACCAAGTTTTATGAGAGCGTGAAGCAGGACTTCGTGATGTATTGTGTCGGCCGGGTGTTCAAGGACAAGAAACTCATCGCCATACTTGACAATTTTGTCCGGCTGATGCCCGAGGGTTTGAGTATCGGGCTGCGTAGCTCGCAGGGTCTGGGTAATTTGCTTTTGTCTGTGTTTTTGGATCATTACTTGAAGGACAAGTACGGTGTCCGTCATTTCTACCGTTATTGTGATGATGGTGTCGTATTGGGTAAAACGAAAGCGGAATTGTGGAAGATTCGTGATATCGTCCATGGGCATATTCAGCATGTCGGTCTCCGGGTGAAGGGGAACGACCGTGTGTTTCCCCTGGGCGAGGGCATCGATTTTCTGGGATATGTGACTTTCGGTGCGGACCACGTCCGTCTGCGCAAGCGCATCAAGCAGAAATTCGCCCGAAAAATGCACGAGGTAAAATCAAGAAGAAGGAGGCGTGAGCTGATAGCGTCGTTCTACGGGATGGCCAAGCACGCCGACTGTCATACGTTGTTTAAAAAATTAACAGGCAAAGACATGAGATCATTTAAAGACTTGAACGTCGCTTATAAGCCCGAAGACGGCAAAAAGCGATTTCCCGGGGTGGTGGTAAGCATCCGGGAACTGGTAAACTTACCGATTGTAGTGAAGGACTTCGAGACGGGCATCAAGACCGAGCAGGGAGAAGACCGCTGTATCGTGGCCATCGAGATGAACGGTGAGCCGAAGAAGTTCTTCACCAACAGCGAGGAGATGAAGAATATCCTCTCGCAAGTGAAAGAGATGCCCGACGGCTTTCCTTTTGAAACAACCATCAAGACGGAAACCTTTGGGAAGGGTCGAACCAAATACGTATTTACATGAAACGAGTTGAAGGAACAGCCGGGGTGAAGCTGCTGGAATGCGTGAACCCGGTGAAGAACACGTGGCGCATCCGTTGGGACGTGCGGGAAAGGGAGGACGGTTCTGCCGACTATATGGAGGAGAACTTTTTAGGGAAGCCCTCCGGTGAGATAATAAGAAGCGTTATCCTGGGCTGGTACAACGAACAGATCGACCGGGAGATACTTTCCGGCTTCGTTTACGAGGGTATGCCGGTGTGGCTGTCAAGTGAGAACCAGTTCAACTACAAGGCGGCCCACGACCTTGCCGTGCAGAACGGCGGCGCGACGCTTCCGGTGACGTTCAAGTTCGGAACGGATGAGGAACCCCGGTACCGGACGTTCGGGAAGCTGGAGGAACTGACGGACTTCTATACGAAAGCCATGAAGCACATCCAGGATACACTGGCTGACGGCTGGAAAAAGAAAGACGCTTTTGATCCGGAGAAGTACCGGGTGGAATAAATCCTTCGGGGGGAGGATAAGAAAAAAGCCCCCGGCCTGTTAATATAGACGCCAATCATTTATTAACAACACACCCAAGCGGCGCGCGACCGGGGGCAAATACCCTCTGTCACGCCACTTGGGTGTTTTTTTTGTTGTCTAAAAAATGATTGGCGATGCAAAGATATAATTTTTTTGTTGTATGAAAGTGATTGAGATACTAAACTTTAACCGGGAGCTGTTGAAAAGGCTCCAGGCGGCCGGCATCCGTCTGGAGGATGCCCGGTATATCGACCTGTACGCGGACTATACCCGTCTGCTGGACCAAGGTGAGAAGGTCTCGTATGCTGTGGCCGTACTGTCCGAGAAATATTCGGTGAGCGAGCGCAAGGTTTATGCCCTGGTAAAACGTTTCCAGAGTGACTGCAAGACGCTTGCAGTGTGAACGGGGTGTTTTATGCCGTAGGGAGTGCCGTTTCCCCTTATCTTTAGGGTGTTTCAATTTTAGAAGGAGGAAATGGCTATGAACAAGTATTACCGTATCCTGGACAAGATTCTTGTCGCGGGAAAAACACAGACCAACAAGAAGGGAAACATACAATACCTTCTGAACGAGCAACTGTCGCTGACTCCGGCAGACCTGCTTGACATATTCGAGGGGCATAATATCGCCCGCAAGAAACTCCGCAGCGAGCTCCAACTGTTCATGCAGGGGGAACGTAATGTAGAGAAGTACCGGGAGGCTGGCATCAACTGGTGGGATTATTGCGGTTCTATCCTGGTGAACAGTTACCCCACATATTTTGAGAAGCTTCCTCCGTTGATAGCGAAAATCAACCGGGAGAAACGCAACAGCAAGAACTACGTGCTTTTCCTGGGTGAGACCGGTGCGGAAAGCAACCAGGCGCCCTGCCTGAGTCTGGTGCAGTTCCAGCTGGACGGTGGTGAACTGGTTCTGTCCGCCTACCAGCGCAGCAGCGATGCGAACCTCGGACTACCTTCCGACATTTACCACCTGTACCTGATGGCCCGGCAGATAGAACTTCCCCTGAAGTCGATCACCCTCTACCTGGGCAATGTACATATCTACGAGAATAATATCCCGGGTACACGTGCGTTGATCGCCGGTGACGAGACGGTCCGCTTCGGGCTGAACGTGTGATTTGCTGTATATGCCTTGCAGCGGGAACAGTTCATGTTTCCCGCTGTTTTTCGTTTATTCTGGGGACCTTTGCGGCCGTTTTAAAGCAGAATGAAATGAGAAAGATGTATTTGTCCGCCCCGCTTCCTTTCGTGGGGCAGAAACGCATGTTTGCGAAGGAGTTTATCAAGGTGCTGGGACAGTTCCCGGACAGCACCGTGTTTGTGGACCTGTTTGGCGGATCGGGCCTGCTGTCACATATTACCAAATGTGTCAGGCCTGATGCCGTCGTTGTGTATAACGACTTCGACAACTACCGCCAGCGGCTTGCGAATATCCCGGTCACCAATGTGCTGTTATCCGATTTGCACCGGATAGCTGAAGGGGAACCCAGAAACAAACGTATAACCGGGGAGGTTCGCAATAAAATGTTTGCCCGTATTGAGAGGGAAGAGAAGGAGCACGGCTACGTGGATTATATCACGATTTCCGCATCTTTGTTGTTCGCCATGAAGTACGTGACTTGTTTGAAAGAAATGAAGAAAGAGACCATCTACAATAGGATTCGGAGGACTGATTATCCCGAAGCGGAAGATTACCTGGAAGGAATTACCGTCACCTGCGAAGACTACAAGGAAGTGTTCAAACGTTACAAGGATGTCCCGGGTGTGGTGTTCCTGGTTGATCCGCCGTACCTTTCCACTGAAGTAGGAACCTACAAAATGTATTGGCGCCTGGCTGACTATTTGAACGTATTGAACGTGTTGAAAGGACATGCATTCGTGTACTTCACCTCAAACAAGTCTTCCATCCTGGAACTGTGTGACTGGATGGGTCGGAACCCGTTTCTTGGCAACCCGTTCAAGGAATGCAGGAAAGTGGAATTTAGTGCAAACGTAAACTATCAAGCCAAATATACAGACATGATGCTGTACACGGTACCGGATGAAGAGCAGACAATCGCAGCCTAACACTGCATAAAGATAGTGATTTATTTTGAATCGGCAATGGCTTTTGAATGGTATTTTAAAGTTGTTCAAGGAAGGTTCAAGTGAAAGAAAAACGGTGGGCTTTGGTCATGCAGAACAGGACCGCGCTCACCGTTTTTTTTGTACGCGTCGTTTTTGTACTTTTTGAAACGCATCGTTTTTGTTAAGCGGCACGTATGGTTTTTCCGGATTTACCAGCTTTCTCAGTTGACAGGGGCTCTTCGTTTTTTGGGGACATTTCTTTAAAACTCTCTCTCTTTTCTGTTTTTCCCCACACTTGTTAAGTTCAGGTTATAGGTCTTAATGATATATAGGTTTGATCATTCTACGTTTGCTTTTTATATAATAAATGCAGGGGATTGGGAAATACTGCATCGTATTAATTATTTTTTTTAGAAAAAATCTTTTTCTTATATTTGTGCTATATAAAAATTGATAGTCAAATGAAAAAACCTTTGTTGTTATTATTGTGCCTGTTTACTGTAATAGGCTATGCCAAAGACCCGCACATTAAGGCTGTTTATGCCTTAATAGAGCGAGTCACACCCGGATATGGGAAACAGATCAAACTGCAATTGATCGACCCCGCCAATGGAGAGGATGTGTATGAAATCTCATCAGAAAAAGGGAAAGTCCTTTTGAAAGGGAATAATGCCATAGCCCTGTCCACTGCATTTAACCAATATCTGAAATATACGTGTAACGCGCATGTTTCATGGTTGGGTAATCAATTAAACTTACCTGAAAATCTTCCGCTTCCCCAAAAGACTATCCGTAATACGATCAATGGTAAATACAGGGTATACATGAATTATTGTACGGTCAGCTATACTGCTGCCTATTGGGATTGGGAACGTTGGCAACGCGAAATAGATTTCATGGCTATGAATTCTATCAATATGCCTTTGGCAACAGTAGGATTGGAAGCTGTATGGTATAACACGTTATTGAAACATCGGTTTACAGATGAAGAAGCACGCCGTTTTTTAGCCGGTCCGGGACATGCTGCCTGGCAATGGATGCAAAATCTGCAAAGTTATGGAGGTCCGCTGCCTAAATCTTGGATCGATAAACATATTATCTTAGCTAAAAAGATAATAGACCGTGAAAGGGAATTAGGTATGACACCGATCCAACAAGGATTCTCCGGTTATGTTCCTCGTGAATTGAAAGATAAATATCCTGAAGCTAAAATTCGCCTGCAACCCGGTTGGTGCGGATTTAAAGGAGCAGGACAGCTTGATCCTACCGATGCGTTGTTTGCAACATTAGGCCGTGATTTTTTAGAGGAAGAAAAGAAACTTTATGGCACGTATGGAATATACGCAGCAGATCCGTTCCACGAGAGTGCACCTCCTGTCAATACTCCGGAGTATTTAAGCGCAGTAGGGCATGCCATATATAAATTAATCAAAGATTTCGACCCGAAAGCTAAATGGGCTATGCAGGCATGGAGTTTGCGAGAACCGATTGTAAAGGCTGTTCCTCAGAATGACCTGATTATTCTGGACTTAAATGGAGAAAAGATAAAGGGCCGCAAAGGCTTTTGGGGATACCCGGCTGTGGAAGGAAATTTGCATAACTTCGGCGGGCGTATTAATATGCATGGAGATTTGCGTTTGCTGGCCTCCAACCAATATATGACGGCTTTAAAACAGTATCCCAATGTATGTGGCTCCGGTTTGTTTATGGAAGCTATTGAACAGAATCCTGTATATTATGATTTGGCATTTGAGATGCCTTTGCATAAAGGGGAAGTAGCCATTGAGGAATGGCTTAAGCAATATGCCAACCGACGTTATGGGGCTGTCTCTCCCTCGGCTCAGCAAGCTATGATTTGTTTATTGGAGGGACCTTATCGTCCCGGTACAAATGGTACCGAACGAAGTTCTATCATTGCTGCACGTCCTGCTCTTAATGTAAAAAAATCAGGGCCTAATGCGGGATTGGGAATTCCATATTCTCCTTTATTGGTCATTCAGGCCGAAGGTTTGTTACTCAAAGATGCCGATAAACTGAAGAATTCTGAACCTTATCGTTTTGATGTGATAGATGTCCAAAGGCAAATGATGACCAATATGGGACAAGTTATCCATAAAAGAGCTGCCGAAGCTTTCCTGAATAGAGACAAAGAGGCTTTCGCTTTGCATAGCAAACGCTTCTTGCAAATGCTGGAAGATGTGGACGAGCTGCTTCGTACACGTCCTGAATTTAATTTTGACCGTTGGCTGACATCTGCACGAAGTTGGGGGGATACGGAAGAAGAAAAGAACCTGTTAGAATATGATGCCACTTCCTTAGTCACTATTTGGGGGGCAGACGGAGATCCTTCTATTTTTGACTACTCATGGAGAGAATGGACGGGACTTATTAAAGGGTATTATTTGCCGCGTTGGACGAAGTTTTATGCCATGCTTCAGGAACATCTCGATAATGGAACAACCTATTCGGAGGAGGGATTACGTCAGACGCATGGACGAGAGGCTTTCCGTGCCAATGATTTTTATAGTAAACTGGGGGATTGGGAGTTGCAATTTGTATCTACCCCCAATAAGGCACGTACTCCAATTGTACAAGGGGATGAAATAGAAATTGCCGGTCGGATGTATAAGAAATATACTGCTTTGGCCAAAGAATATTACCAGGACTTCAAAGCGGATGCAATCAAAGACGGTAAAACGTATGAGAATCTAGGGGAATAATTTCTATATACCCACACATAAAGAGAGAGGATAAATCATTTACTTAATAATGTTTATCCTCTCTTTGTTTATGATATTATAACTGAATAAGGCAGGGGTTATTGAGATTACAATTTGCATATTTTCTGGAAGAATATCTGATTTTCATGTAAAACAGTAAGTATTCCATAAATAGTATGTTCGGTTTAATGAAAATCTTGTATATTCCGTGATATTTTCACTCATTAATATAATATGAAATGAATTATGAAGAAAAATCGATTTTCTACTTGTGCAAGCAACTATATTGATTGTTTGCGAAAGGAGGGCCGTTATTCTACGGCCCATGTGTATAAGAATGCGGTCCGTTCTTTCTCGCAGTTTTGTGGTACGCAGTCTATTGAGTTTACCAGAATAAACCGCGAAAACTTAAAAAGGTATAGCAATTACCTGACGGCCTCCCGTTTAAAGCCAAATACGATATCTACGTATATGCGTATGTTGCGTTGTATCTATAATAGGGGAGTGGATGCTCGTCAGGCTCCGTATGTACATGGCTTGTTTCGTGATGTGTTTACCGGAGTTGATACCCGCCAGAAGAAAGCACTTCCTTTGAGTGAGCTTCATACGTTGCTTAACAAAGATCCGCAGACGGAGACACTTCGCCATACGCAGGCCATTGCTAATTTACTGTTTCAGTTTGGTGGTATGCCTTTCGTTGATCTGGCTCATCTGGAGAAGTCAAATTTGAATCAGGGACTCTTGAAGTATAACCGTATGAAAACCGGTACTCCCATGAGTGTGGAGATTATAGATTCTGCTTATGAGTTACTTTCTTTGCTTCGTAATAATCATAGTTCATCTTGTTCCGACCGTCCCGATTATCTTTTCCATATATTGAGTGGAGAATATAAAAGGGGGGAAGAAGGTGCGTATCGTGAGTATCAGTCTGCATTACGGAAATTCAATAATCATCTGAAAAGTTTATCCCGTAAGCTGAGGTTGCATTCGTCTGTAACATCTTATACTTTACGGCATTCCTGGGCTACTACTGCTAAATATAGGGGTGTTCCTATTGAGATGATCAGTGAGTCACTAGGGCATAAATCAATTAAGACAACTCAGATTTATTTGAAAGGTTTCGAATTGGAAGAACGCACAAAAGTAAATAAACAAAATTATTATTACGTTAGAAGATTTAAAATAGCCTGAAGGAAAAGGTTTAAAATGCTAAGATTTAGGGGCTTAGTATTACTGTTACTTCTTAAGTAACGGAAATTTATTCGGTGCAAAGATAGGTAAAAATACTAATAGCATACAAGTAAAAACTTCTTTTTTTCCTTTTTCTCTTAAATACATAATAAAAAAGTATCTGAACATGAAGATTTTGCTTTCATGCTCTATGACCTTTTATTGCCTAATTTCGGAATACTTTCATATCGAATATTAGGTTTCCATATCGTCCCACCCTCATCGCGGTTCATTTTCCTTTTTTTGTTGTTAGCTGCTGTCTGCAAATGCATGATCCGTTACTTAAGAAGTAACAGATAAACATGGGGTAAAAAAATATGATTTTTCAAGAAAAGAAATCAGCAAATGCCGGGCCTAGTTGTGGGACAGGGGAAGGCGTAGCACACTCAAAACGTTGGTATGTCGCTCTCGTTCGTATGCATCACGAGAAGAAGGTATCCGAACGTTTATCCAAAATGGGAATTGATTCTTTTGTTCCCGTTCAGCAACAGATTCATCAATGGAGCGACCGCCGTAAGCTGGTGGATACCGTCTTGCTTCCGATGATGGTGTTCGTTCATGTGACTCCCAAGGAGCGTATGGAAGTTCTTACCTTTTCCACTGTCAGCCGTTATATGGTGATGCGTGGTGAAAGTACTCCTGCCGTAATTCCCGACGAGCAAATGGCCCGTTTCCGTTTCATGCTCGATTATTCTGATGAAGCCGTCTGTATGAATGACTCTCCTTTGGCCCGTGGTGAGAGGGTGCGTGTCATAAAAGGTCCTTTGAGCGGTCTTGTCGGCGAACTGGTGACTGTCGGTGGCCGGAGTAAGATTGCCGTCCGTTTGAATATGCTCGGCTGTGCCTGTGTCGATATGCCGATCGGTTATGTAGAACCTATTCACTTAATCAATGATACTTCGAAAGTTTAGTGTTTTGTTATTGATCCTTCTGTCGGGATCATCTCCTCTTTTCGCTCAGAGTATGAGCGATTCCCAGGTACTTGAATATGTGAAGGACGGTATCCGTCAGGGTAAGGAACAAAAGCAGCTGGCCTCCGAGTTAGCCCGCAAGGGTGTAACCAAGGAGCAGGCCCTGCGTGTGAAGCAGCTCTATGAGCAGCAGAACAACGTGAACGCTTCCAACGCCACAGGTACGGATATCAATGAATCCCGCCTTCGTGAAGAGATGAAGGAGAACACCTCGGATATGTTGGAGGACCACCCTAGTACCCAAGACCTCGCACGCGGTAATCAGGTCTTCGGACGTAACATCTTCAACACCCGTAATCTGACCTTCGAACCCAGTGTCAATATCGCCACCCCCTTGAATTACCGCCTTGGCCCCGGTGACGAAGTGATAATCGATATCTGGGGGGCGAGCCAGAATACTATCCGCCAGCAGATCTCTCCCGACGGCACTATCAATATTCAGAAGATAGGCCCCGTCAACCTGAACGGACTTACGATCGCTGAAGCGAACGACTATCTCAAAAAAACATTAAACAAGATCTATAACGGTCTTAATAATACGAACGACCCGACCTCTGACATCCGTCTGACACTCGGCAGCATCCGTACTATCCAGATCAATGTCATGGGTGAAGTGGTCCAGCCGGGCACCTACTCCCTTTCCTCCTTTGCCACTGTCTTTCACGCGCTTTACCGTGCGGGAGGTGTGAGTGACATCGGCAGCCTGCGCAATGTCCAACTGGTCCGTAACGGCAGGAACATCGCTACAATCGACGTCTACCAGTTTATCATGAAAGGTAACATTCAGGACGATATCCGTCTTCAGGAAGGCGACGTTGTGATAGTTCCCGCTTATGAGGTACTGGTCAAGATCGACGGCAAGGTGAAACGTCCGATGCGTTTTGAGATGAAGAAGGACGAGAACCTTTCCACGCTTATCAGCTATGCCGGCGGCTTTGAAGCCGACGCCTACACCCGTTCTTTGCGTGTGGTCCGCCAGAACGGTCAGGAATATGAAGTCAACACGGTCAAGGACATGGATTACAGTGTCTATAAGATGCGCAACGGCGATGTTGTGACGGCCGAAGCTATCCTTAACCGCTTCATCAACAAGCTTGAAATCCGCGGTGCGGTCTACCGTCCCGGTATCTACGAACTGAACGGCAGGCTGAATACCGTCCGCGAACTGGTCAACGAATCCCAGGGCCTTACCGGTGATGCGTTCCTGAACCGTGCCGTCCTTTACCGTCAGCGTGAGGACCTGACTTCCGAAGTAATCCCTTTGGATATCAAGTCTATCATGGAGGGTACTTCCCCCAATCTCCCCCTGATGAAGAATGACATTCTTTATATTCCCAGCATTCATGACCTGGAGGACAGGGGTAATGTGGTCATCCACGGTGAAGTGGCTCAGCCTGACTCGTATCCTTATGCGGATAACATGACCCTTGAGGACTTGATCATCCAGGCAGGCGGCCTGCGTGAAGCCGCTTCCGTAGTCCGTGTTGATGTATCCCGCAGAATAAAGAACCCGTATAGTACAGTTGATAATGATACTATCGGTCAGATGTATACGTTTGCCTTAAAGGACGGTTTTGTAGTTGACGGTCGCCCCGGCTTTGTCCTTCAGCCCTACGATGAGGTTTATGTTCGTCGCAGTCCCGGTTATCAACCTCAACAGAATGTTTCAGTCGAAGGAGAAATACTTTTCGGCGGTTCCTATGCGATGACCAGCAGGGAGGAACGTCTTTCAGACTTGATCAACAAAGCCGGCGGAGCCACCAACTACGCTTATCTTCGTGGTGCGAAGCTTACCCGTGTAGCCAATGCGAGTGAGAAGAAACGTATGGGTGATGTAATCCGTTTGATGAGCCGTCAGTTGGGTGAGGCTATGCTTGATTCCCTGGGTGTCCGCGTGGAGGATACGTTTACGGTCGGTATCGATTTGGAGAAGGCGTTGGCCAATCCCGGAAGTACGGCAGATATTGTGTTGCGTGAGGGTGATGTAGTCTCCATTCCGAAGAAGAATAATACGGTAACAATCAATGGTGCCGTCATGGTTCCTAATACTGTTTCTTATATGAAAGGCAAGGATGTAGACTACTACCTGAATCAGGCGGGAGGTTATTCAGAGAATGCGAAGAAGAGTAAGAAGTTCATTGTTTATATGAATGGTCAGGTGACTAAGGTGAAGGGTAGTGGTAAGAAACAGATTGAGCCCGGTTGTGAGATAATTATTCCTAGTAAGGCTAAGAAGAAAACTAATATTGGAAATATTCTAGGCTATGCTACTACGTTCAGTACTTTGGGAATGATGGTTGCTTCTATTGCTAACTTGATAAAGAAATAACAAATACTTCTATGGTTACTCTGATAGAACGAGAATCTAAAACAGAAATAAAACAGGGACAAGATAATCATACAGATGAAAAGGCAGAAATCGATTTGATGGATATTTTTCGTAAAATTATAGGTATTCGTAAGATAATCTATAAAGCTGCGGGTATCGGATTGTTAATCGGTGTAATTGTCGCAATAAGTATTCCTGAAAAATATACAGTTGGAGTTACACTTTCTCCTGAAATGGGAAATACTAAAGGCGGAGGTTTATCCGGTTTGGCAGCTTCTTTTTTGGGAAGTGGAGTTTCTATGAATGAAGGCACTGATGCTTTGAACGCTTCTTTGTCTGCTGATATTGCATCTTCTACTCCTTTCTTGTTGGAACTTTCTAAAATGAAAGTCCCTGTATCAGGGAGTAGGGAAATATCTTTAAGCTCATATTTAGATGAAGAATCTTCTCCCTGGTGGGGGTATGTGATTGGGTTTCCAAGCATGGTAATGAGTGGGGTGAAGTCACTGTTTATTAAAGAAGATAAAAAAATAGTTTCTAATAGAGTGAATCAGGGGATATTTGAATTATCTAGGAAGGAGTTACAGAAAATTGAAACTTTAAAAAATATGATTATTGTTACTGTGGATAAGAATACATCTATGACTTCCGTAACTGTAACTTTGCAAAATCCTAAAGTTGCTGCAATAGTTGCTGATTCTGTTGTAGGGAAATTACAGGAATACATTATAACTTATCGTACCTCTAAGGCTAAAGAAGATTGCCTTTATTTGGAGAAACTATTCAAAGAACGCCAACAAGAATATTACATAGCTCAGAAAGAGTATGCTAATTACATGGATTCTCATGATGATATTATTTTACAAAGTGTGCGTACGGAACAGGAACGGTTGCAGAATGATATGAACTTAGCTTATCAAGTGTATAGTCAGGTTGCTAATCAACTTCAAGTTGCCAGGGCCAAAGTTCAGGAAGAAAAACCTGTATTTGCTATTGTAGAGCCTGCTGTAGTACCATTGTCACCTTCGGGAATCAGTAAGAAAATATATGTTTTAGCTTTTGTTTTTCTATTAGTGGGGGGGGTGATGGCTTGGACATTTTTTGGAAAAGATTTATTTAATCAATTGAAGGAAATTTCAGCTTAAATTTATCAGTGTAACAATTATTAGTATATTAATTTCAAAGAAATCATTTTCATTGAGTTGAGTCTTTTTTCAGTATAAAATATTTAGGATATGTTGTTGGATTGAAAAAACAGTGAGTTTAATAACTATTGTTTGTGTTTTTTTAGCTGATTGATTTTTAATACCAATATATGAGTAAGTCGGTGATTATATTTATTCAATACTTCGGTAAATTTTTACCGGAAAATTAAAAGTTAAACAATAGAACCGGCAGAAGTCGGTTCAAAAACACTAAAGAGGTCATTGAACTGTTGTCAAAAACGAATGGTTAAGCATAAAGAAATGTGCTGAAAGAAGTGCTAACCTGTTGATAATAAAGGGAAAAGAGTATTGCATAATTCGTTATTTTTTAGTAAATTAGAAGTTTCTCAACTCTTCTGATTATGACTAAAGAAACACTCCTTATGCAATACCAATCTGAGTGCCTGTCGGCTCTCAAATCAGTCGTGAATATACAAAAACCTTTTGAAAAAACGTTCATGGATGCAATGAAATTATTCATGGCCATTCCAGATCGTATAAACTTCCTCCAGTTGGGCAGGTATGGACGTTTTTCGGAACAGACCTACCGTAATCTTTTTGAGAATGAGACATTCGACTGGTTTGCGTTCAACGATTCTATCATCAGCAAGCATCTCACAGGTAGAAGAAAAGCCATCGCCATCGATCCTTCCTATATCCCCAAATCAGGCAAGAAGACACCTTGGATTGGTTACTTCTGGTCAGGCTGTGCAGGGGATTATAAACGAGGATTGGAAATCTTGGGCATCGGAGTCATTGACATCGACAACCACGAATGCATGACTTTAGGTTCCATTCAGACGCCGGATTGCAAGACCTTGGATAACATGGGCAAGAATCTGGTTGACTGGTACAGCAGCTATCTAATCAGTAGAAAAGACAAGCTACAGAGCCTATCCAAAACAGTGGTTGCAGACGCATTCTTTTCCAAGGAAACATTCATAACGCCTATGTGTGAGAGCGATTTCCATATCATCAGCCGCTTCAGGAACGATGTAATCCTGTACTATCCGACATTGGAAAAGAAAACAGGAAAACGGGGCCATCCCAAGTGGTTTGACGGCAGAATTGACTTTGCCAAATTGGATTTGACCCGGTGCAAGGAATACGAGGTGAACAAAGGAAAGCTATACGGATTGAGGGTATATGCAAAAGCTCTCAAAAGGTATGTTTCCTTAACCATCTGGTATCCGATGGACGGGAGGACAGACAAGTGGCAGCTCTATTTCTCTACAGACGATTCCATGGATGGACGCGAAGTGCTGGATTATTACAGGACCAGATTCCTATTGGAATTTTGCTTTAGAGATGGAAAGCAGCATGCAGGAATCACCAACTGCCAGTCAACTGACTTCAGAAAGTTGGATTTTCACTTCAATGCATCGCTTGCTGCTGTCAACTTGGCCAAAGCGGCATGCAAGAGGCTCGGAATAGCCTATTCCATATCCTCTTGCAAGTCATTCATACACAATGCTTATATGCTTGAACGATTTATTTGCGTGTTCGGGATTAAACCGGACATGCAAGTTATTGACAAACTTTTCAAAGAACTCATTTTATTTACTGCCATAGCCGCTTAGGCTTGGCGATTTTTTAACGAACTATTGATTTATTTTGATAACTATTAAAATGATGTATGTTAAAGCATTAAGATTCTGCTCTAAAATATGTTCTTCCTTATATATAGGATGGAACAAAATATATTTCTTTTTGAATAATATAAAGTATGGAAAGAATTTTAGAGTATTTAATCATTTATATTTAAAAATTCATGTAGGTGCATTAGTACAAATTGGTAATAATTGCACTATTATGAGTGGTGCGGGGTTAAATCCTTTAAGTCGTAATATTAAAACTTGTATATATGTGGGTAAAAAGGCTACTCTAAAGCTGGGTAATGATGTAGGTATAAGTTCGTCAACTCTTTGGGTAAAGGAAAGCGTTTCGATTGGGAATTCTGTGGCTATAGGGGCAGATTGTATTATAATGGATACTGATGCCCATAATCTAGATTGGAAAATAAGATGTTCTGAAGAAACTAATGAATATGGAGAATCGGTGGATATGGTGACTGCTGCAAGTGCTCCTATAGTTATTGAAGATAATGTACTTGTTGGAGCAAGATGTATTATATTGAAAGGAGTTACTATTGGTGCGCGTAGTATTATTGGTAGTGGTAGTATTGTAACCAAAGATATTCCTTCTGATTGTATTGCGGCTGGAAATCCTTGTAAGGTAATAAAGAGTATAGTATATTAAGGAGAATTTGATATGTCGGAAACACGTTCATCTAATTTCGAATGTCTTAGAATTTTAGCAATTATACTGATTTTGATAATGCATTCTTATGCTCAAGCGAATTGTAAGGAAAACTTGTTTAATTTATTTGTAGGATATGTAATATCTGCAATAGGTAATATAGGTGTATCTTGTTTTGTATTGTTAAGTGGGTATTTTGGTGTGAAATTTAAAATGCAGCGTTTTATACAATTAATTTTAATTACTACTTTTTACACTGTAATTTCTTTTATCGCAAATCATGGTTGGCTTTTTAATATTTCTTTTTTTGATTCATTGATAGTAGTTTTAAGATATAAGAATTGGTTCATTGCTTGTTATTTAATTTTAATGCTACTCTCTCCTTTTATAAATAAAGCAATGCTCGCTCTTTCTAAAATGGAGTATAATAGGTTGTTGATTATTTTGTTTGTTACGTTTTCGGTATTGCCAACATTGTTTGTATCTTACTATTATACGATATTGACGGATGGTGGTAAATGTTTGACATATATTCTTTTTTTGTATATAATAGGACGCTATTTGTCTCTCTTTTATTCTGAAAAGAAAATTTCAAAATCATTATGTCTATTGTCTTTCTTGTCTTTGACCATTCTTATTGTTATGCTAAATGTAACGATTAGTTATGTTTTTCATAAAGAGTGTAGAATTTTCTCTATGGATTGCTCTCCATTGGTACTTTTTTTTTCTTTATGTGTATTTTTCTTTTTTAAAGGTCTTGCATTGAAATCGAGATTGGTGAATAGTATTGCTGCAAGTGTTTTGGCTGTGTATCTATTAGATAATCTTCGTTTATATGTTTCTGATCATATTTTTGATATAACATTGTATGCAGAATCAAATTTTTTTCTTCTTTATTTAATGGTGTTTGTTATTGTAGTATTTGTGTTAGGGATAGTGATAGATAAAATAAGAGTTTTTGTTTGTGGAAAATGTGAAAATTATATTATAAAAAAATTATAAGTATATTGAAATTAGTTAAAATGAATTTATTATGAAAATTGCAATTGTCCCTTTTCATAGTGGGCTGGCTAATGATATATTATTTGATAAAGATAATGAGTCTACTAATTCTGATGATTTGATAACTCCCTATTATTATATTAAGCAAGAATACGAAAAGCGAGGTGTTTCTATAAATACATTAGATCAATATAATACGTTAGACAGCCTAGATTGTGTACTTTTCTTTAAACTTGATTATAATGAATTGATACGTTGTATTAAATCTAAAGTAAAACGATTATATTATTTTGCATGGGAACCAGAAGTTGTAGATAATCATCATTCTAAAAAGAATTTGGCGAAACTAGAACCTTTCTTTAATGTAATATTTACGTGGAATGACGATATTGTTGATGGAAACAAATACCTGAAGATAAATTATCCATATCATTTTACAAATGTAATAGAATGTCCTACTAGAGAGAATTTTGAAAAGAGGAATTTATTAGTTAATATTTCTGGTAATAAAATATCTTTCCAACATAATGAGCTTTATTCTGTAAGAAGAAAAGTTATATCTTTTTATAATAAATATAGTTGTACTTATTTTTCATTGTATGGACGGGGATGGCTAAAGAATTTGAGAGTTTATAAAGGAGTATGTATAAGTAAAAAGAAAGTATATACACAATTTAAATTTGCTTTGTGTTTAGAGAATATGTGTAATGTGAATGGTTATGTTACAGAAAAGATATTTGATTGTTTTACAGCTGGAATTGTGCCTGTATATTGGGGAGCTAGTAATATAGAAAAATATATTCCTAAACAATGTTTTATAAGTTATACTGATTTCAGTTCCATTGACGATTTGAATCACTTTCTTATTAACATGAGCTATGAAGAGTATTGCAATTATATATGCCATATTAAAGAATATTTGCAAAGTTCGGCTAAATCTGTTTTTGAATATAAATATTTTATGAGACAACTTGATTCTGCTTTGATTTCGAATATCGAAAGAGAATGTAACAATGAAGTGGCTCTTGCATTTTATTCCATATTACAAAATATCAGTAGAAAACCAAAAGCATTGTTTAATTTGACGACCAAATTAATTGTTGATTATTGTATGTAACAAAAAACTTAGGTCTGTTCTTTATGAACTCTTCACGAATTATTAGAAATACGGGATACTTATATCTAAAGATGGCTATTACAATGTTTATTACATTGTATTCAACTCGTCTTTTGTTAGAAGCTTTAGGGGTAGTTGACTTTGGAATATTTAATGTTGTAGGTGGTCTAATTGCAATGTTGGGATTTGTAAATAATTCAATGGCTGTTGCAACTCAGCGTTTTATGTCTTTTGCAGAGGGCGAAGATAATATGTGTAAGAAGAAATCTATTTTTAATATAAGTATTGTTCTTCATTTTTTTTTAGCTATAATAGTTGGTCTTATATTACTTCTTCTTCTTGTCTTTTTCTTTGATTATGTATTTAATATACCGAGCGAAAGAGTTTATGCAGGAAAAATTGTCTTTTTTAGTTTGATTATTAGTACTGTGTTTTCTATGATGTCAGTACCTTATGAGGCGGTTATTAATGCACATGAAGATATGGGATATTATGCAGTTGTAGGTGTTTTTGAGTCTGTTCTTAAGTTATTCATCGCTTTTATTATTTGTTGGACTTTACAAGATAAGCTAATTTTATATGGTATTTTGATGACTCTACTTCCAATTTGCACTTTAATAATTATGAGAATATTTTGTCATCATAGATATAAGGAGTGTATTGTTTCACCACTACAATATTGGAATAAAAATATATTAAGAGAAATGGTATCTTTCGCTGGTTGGAATTTCATCGGGATATCAGGATCTATGATAGGTAGTTATGGCAGAGGAATTATATTAAATCATTTTTTTGGCGTAGTTGTGAATGCTGCTTATGGTATTGCTATTCAAATCAATGGACAAATACTTTCTTTCACAAATAACATGTTAAAAGCTTTGAATCCTGCAATAGCCAAAAGTGAAGGATCAGGAGAAACAGAACGAATGATTAGAATCTCGTTGAAAGGATGTAAATTCTCATATTATATATTGGCTTTTTTTGCTATACCTTTAATAATAGAAATGCCTATAATATTATCACTTTGGTTGAAGAATGTTCCTCCTTGGGCTGTGGTCTTTGGTCGATTGACTTTAACTAATTCTTTGGTAGAGCAAATGACAATTGCGTTGGGGACATCTCTTTTAGCAATAGGAAATATAAAGCAATTTAATGTTATGACAACCGTTTTAAATGTTGTTTTTCTGACATTTTGTGGGGTGTTGTTCATATTAGGTTTTTCGCCAATAACTATGTATGTATTGAATATAATTTTTTGTGGCGTTTTGACTTCATGTTTGAAAATATATTATTTGAGTAAATACTCGGATATGAAATATTCACTATTCATGAAAGCTGTTTTTATGCCGGTAGTAATAGTATCTGCTATTTCTTTTATAGGAGGAATGATACCATATTACTTAATAGAAGATAGTTATTATAGAGTAGTATCAACTTTTATTATTAGTAGCGTATCTTTTGTTTGCGCTACTTACTATTGGGGGCTTTTGAGAGAGGAAAAAAATGTTTTATGGAATGTATTGTCTAATTTGAAAAATAAAGTTTATGGACGTTTATAAAAAAGGTTCTATAAGACCTACTGTTAATTTGAAAGTAAGAATATTACTCTTATTATATTCTATATCTCCATTTAATAAGATTTCTTATCTTAGAAATTCTCTTCTCCGAAGTTTGCACTTACCCCTTTCTACTTCTATTACTAAAGGATTCTTTTGTTTATCATATAATTTATCTGTTGGAGAGAATACTGGATTAGGTGATACTTATATACGAAACATAGCTATGGTAACAATCGGAGAAAATTGTTCCTTTAGTTATAGAAATATGATATTAACTGGTACACATGATATATCTGATTATAGTACTATAATAGCGAAACCTGTAGTTATTGGTGATAACACATGGATTACAAGTAATGTTACTATATTACCTGGGGTAACAATAGGAAGTAATACTATAATAGGTGCAGGGAGTGTAGTTTCAAGAGATATTCCATCTGGGGTTTTTGCCGCAGGTAATCCATGTCGTGTTATTAAGAGAATTGATTTTAGAAAATAGCTATAATCAAAATCTCTCTATATCGATGTCAGGAGAAAATAATGAAAGTGATATTGCTTGGTGATACAAATACTGATAATACTAGTATTGTTTTAATAGGTAAAGATTGCAAGGTTATTATTAGTGAAGGGTGTTCAATAGGTGGTGGCAAATTAGTGTGTATGGGAAATAGTAACTTTATTCATATAGTTCCTAATTGTATGTTGTCTAATAAAATTAAGCTGTGGGCAACAGACACTCATTCTATTTATTGTGATGATATTACAATTCCAATTAACCAATCTAAATCAATAATTCTAGAAGAACATGTATGGGTGGTTAAAAGAGCAATAATATTAAAAGGAGTAAAGATTGGGCATAACTCCTCAATAGTAGGTATGGGAACAGTTGTGACTAAAGATGTATCTTGTTTATCTTTAGTAGTAGGTAATCCTTCTTGTATAGTAAGGAGCGGTGTTACATGGAGTATGGATAGAATACTTATATAACATATAGAGTAATGAAGATTGTTCAGATTATAGGTGGTTTGGGTAACCAAATGTTTCAATATGCTTTCTATAAGGCTTTGCAAAGTCATTATAAAGATGTAGAAATTGATACTTCGTTATTTTCGTGTTATAAACTTCACAATGGTTTTGAACTAGCAAAAATATTTGGAGTACAGTTTAAAGAGGCATCTCTATTGAAACGTATGCAATTATCTTTTCATGGAGGAGATATCCTTTCAAGGATATTAAAAAAAGTGATTCAACAACGGAATACAGAGTGTATTGAAGAATATCTCAAATATGACAAACGCGTTTTAGATAATTCGTCTAATCTATATTACATAGGGTATTGGCAAAGTTACAAATATTTTTCTTCTATAGAGAGTGAGTTAAGGAAGATTTTTACCTTTCCAAATTCGATAATAGATAACTATAATAAAAATCTCAGTGATGTGGTTTTATCTTCAAATTCTGTCAGTCTTCATATACGTAGAGGAGATTATGTTGGTAATTCCATATATGAAAATATTGCCACATTGGATTATTATCAAAGAGCATTGGACTATATGGATAAGAATGTTCTAAATATGAAGTTATTTCTCTTTTCAAATGATGTGGAATGGTGTTTGAACAATTTGAATTTAAAAAATTGTACTGTGGTGTCTCATAATACTGGTACAAATTCTTTTTGGGATATGTATTTAATGTCTTCTTGTAAGCATAATATTATAGCAAATAGTTCGTTTAGCTGGTGGGGAGCTTGGCTTAATACTAATCCCGGTAAAATAGTTATATCACCCAAAAGGTGGATTAATGATAACCGTGTAAACATTGATGATATTATACCTGAAACTTGGATCTGTTTATGAATACTAAACCTTTCGTTTCTGTTGTGATGTCTGTTTATAATGGGGAGTTGTTCTTGAAAGAAGCTATAGACAGTATTCTATCACAAACATATAAAAAATTTGAGTTTATTATTATAGATGATGGTTCGACAGATGGCTCGTTGAATATCATAAATGAATATTCGGATGAAAGGATAAAAATATTGGTCAATCCTAAAAATGAAGGTTTAATATTTTCTTTAAATAAAGGGATTGAACTTGCATTAGGGACTTATATTGTGAGGATGGATGCGGATGATATTAGTCTTCCTCAAAGAATAGAAGAACAAGTGTCTTTTATGGAAAAACATAAGGAGATAGGTGTTTGCGGTACAGATATAGAGGTTTTCGGGAAATCACTAAACGGTTATATTCATCGTTTTAAACGGAGTCCAATAGCTAATAATGCTGCCCTTTTGTTTACTACTTGTTTCGCTCATCCTTCTGTGATAATTAGAAAGTCGGTATTAGATCAATATCATTTATGCTATAACGGAGTTTATCGAAATGCGGAAGATTATGGATTTTGGGTAGAACTGAGTAAATATACACAATTTGCTAATATAAATAAAGTATTGTTGAAATATAGAATACTTCAAGGGAGTGTAACTAGAGTAGCAAATAAGGATTTGGAATCCCGGTATGAAGTACATAAACTTATATATCAAAACTATTTGTTATATAATAATATATCATTATCTAATGAAGAATTATGGATTCATTTTCTCATATCGGATAATGAACGGTTTACTAAATCGGAATATGTTAATACTCCTAGAATAGTATATCAACACTTAGAAAAATTGATAGATTACTATAAACACATTGATAACTTTTTCGTTTTTGCTTGTTCGATCTATCAAAGAGGATTAAGTATATCTCGTTGGTTTCCATACAGGTATAAGTTTTATGTGTTGCCGTTATTATGTAATTATATTTATTACAAATTGTTATCTCGTATTAAATGCTTCCATACCTTTTTCTTATAACCTTAGTTTCATTTTGTTCTGTTTTAGATTATGTAAAACTGAATACAAAAAGTCGGAAGATTCTCTTGGTTCTACTTATTGGTTTGTTAATCATGTTTTGTGGTACTAGATTTGAAACAGGTAATGACTGGACGGCATATGTTGATACATTTAATAGGATACCACCTTTTGAAAGTTTATGTAATAACCCGGAAATGTTTGTTGTTTCTAGAATGGAGCCAGGCTATGTCATTTTGAATAGTATTGTGAAATCATTGGGAGGCACGATAGATATTGTTTTTTTGATTTCGTGTATTATTACTGTTGGCTTACTTTTTATTGCTTTAAATAGGTATTCTTTTTTTTGCTTTTTAGCTATATTGCTTTATATGAGATATGGATATTTACAAGCGAACATGATGTTTGTCAGGCAAGGTATAGCTGTTTCAATATTTTTTATTTCTCTGAAGTATGTAGAAGAACGTAAGTTTTGGCAATATATTGCAATAAATATTATAGCAATTTTATTTCATTCAAGTTTGTATATTGTTTTGCCCTTATATTTCTTTTTGAATAGGAGATATAGTAATAGAACTATTATTGGTTTTGTAATAATTTCAATATTACTTTCATTTGTAAATATAGTAGGAACGCTGAACTCTTATCTCCCTTCTTTTATAAGTGAGAGCATTATGGAATATTCAAAGCATGAGGTTTGGGGGGGGATGACTGGTAAGATTAATATAGCTTTGATTGAGAAGTTTATTCTATTACTACTTTGTTTAAAGTACCGTAATAGGCTTTCTGAAAATAAAAGCTTCAATCTCTTTCTTAATATTTTTGTTTTGTCTATCATTTGTTATTATTCATTCTTTCAAATGTATATATTTCAACAGAGACTTGTATTTATATTTCAGCTATCAACTATTGGTATTTGGGTATTGTTATTAAGAAGTTCAACTAAAGAAACTCAGAAGTGGTTAACATTAGCACTTAATATTTTAGTTGTATATTTCTTTCTACATTATGTATTTACTAGTGCTAACGTGTTTATACCATATCGGTCATGGATAGTTTGAAGATTGATTTTTTAGTAGCTACAATTAATAGAACTAATTGTGAGTTCTTATATCCTATATTTAAGAATATAGATTTAAATGATTGTAATGTTATAGTGATAAATCAATGTATTGATATTGCTGTACCGCTAAATGGAATTTCTACTTTTCATGAGAATATACATCTGATTTCAGTACCTGATAAGGGGACTTCTAATAGCAGAAATTTGGCAATGCTACATATGAAAGGCGATATAGGAGTTTTTCTAGATGATGATGTGGTATTGGAACATGATTCTATGATTAGAATAGCAAATGCCTATATAGAACATAAAGATGCTGATATCATTACATTTCAGTCGCAATATTTCTCAGGAAAGTACTTCAAATCTTATAGTGATAACTCTTTCAAACATAATAAATATACATTGAAAAATATCTCAGACATAGAAATTACATTCAGGAAGACTATAATAGAAAAGAAAGTTTTGTTTAATACCCTTTTTGGCTTAGGTGCAAAATTTCCGTTAGGAGAATATCTTATATTCTTGACGGATTGTTACAATGCAGAAAGTAATATGTATTATGTGCCTGGAGTTATTGTAAAACATCCAGATTGCCTTCATTCTGGTATTCAATTTATTCAAAATTATGAAGAAGGAAGAGGTGCCCTATTCGCTTGTTTGTCTAAATATTTATTTCCATTTATGATCTTTTATTTTGCTATAAGGAAGTATAGTATGTATAAAAATAAACATTCTTTTTGGAGAGAAGTGTATTTTAAATTCTGAACGGTTTCGTCTAACCGTTTGATGAATAAACATTTAACGGAGTATCTGAAAAGTAATGGTAACGACTAGGAAACCGTGCGATTTTCAGCGTTTTGCGGTGTTTTACTATCAAATAACTCTTTCAGGTGCAAAGATACGACAAATCTTTGATATAGTATCCAATACAAACAGTATTCGCCATTTTTTGCCTTTCGATATATACCTATTTGCTTATGCCGTTATTTTTTGCAGATTTGGATAAAAAAGGAAAGGCAAAATTCAGGAAGCATTGAAATTCTTTACTTTAGTTAGTGCAAAAATCGAATAATTTATTGTAACTTTGCAGCGGATTCGGTGTGCATATAATACCATCCCAATTAAGATAAGTCGCAACATATATAGTGGTTTTCAACCTAAAATCCGCAAGCAATCTCAATGGCAATCTCAATTGCAGTAAAGAGCTTGAACACTATGCATCATGATAGTATGAGCGTGAATTTTGTCCGATTTGTGCATACCTTCCCCTTACCCCACAATGCGACTTGAGGCAATACGCAGATTAAAACCATAAGGAACGGACTTTATCCGAATCCAGTTTTGAAAGGTCTTGCATAAGCCCGGTTTTCAGTATAGATATTCAGCACGTATTGCCTTGCTGTCATGATCCACTTGGCAGGTACGGAGATGAAGCTGAAGACAAAAGCCTTTATGCGACTCGTTTCCTTGAGCCCGAAAGCCTTGGTGTCAAGCTTGCTAATGATGGTCTTATAGAAATTGTGTATCAATGCCGTAAGCAGAAGGAATACAGTGTTCTCTGACATGAACGACTTGGGGAGCCTGTTCCAGCCGAATCCGTTGTTCATATCATCGAATATACGCTCTTTGCCCCCACGCTTGTTGTAAAATTCGACGATGTCTCTTGTTGATGAGTCATAATCGTTGGTAAGAATGGATCTGTAGGTGTATTCACCTTCCCACAAGTCAAGCTCTCCATCCATGCGCTTTTGTCTCTGAATGACAAGACGATAGCACTTGCCTTCCCATTTCTCAACAAGAATGGAATTGAGTTCAAACTGGATGCCGTTGATTTCCTCCGTCTTCCATCCCCTCAGTGAAAACAAGTCATCGTAGAGCGAACTGCATCTGTTGGCGCGGATGTAGAAGTGCGTGCAATGCTTCTCTATCTCACTGACAATTTCCTTCGAGCACGAACCACAGTCGGCTCTGAAGCGATTCACACGGATGCTGTTGGCTTCCAGTAGGGCAAAGAATCTCTTGTGGGTCTCAGCCTGATAAAAGCGCACATTTGTGTTGCCATCGCTGTTCTCGACATAGACAATCATGTCACCGATGACATATACGCCAGGTCTGTAGCCGAGGAACTTCTTGTATGTCGGTTTTGCATCATACTTCTCTGTTTCAAGGAACTGATGGTCGAAATCAACATCGTAGGTTTCCACCTCATTCAGTTCACCAGTGGAAACCAAGGCTTTTATAAGCAAGGCGTTGAGCTTGTCTGCCGTATTGAAATCATAGGTCTTGCCCTTATCGGAAGTATATGAGATGTTTTCCTGTGTCAGTTCCTTGATGGCTCTGAGGATGGTATCAGAGCTGCATGTGCGCAAGGTCGGATGATACGAGAGATGACGCATCAGATGCGATGTTACATCCTCCACGCATGAACCGCCACAGAAGTATACGCTCATCAGAGAACGAATAATTTCGCTGTACTGGTATCCGATGATACTGCGGCATCTCTGACCAAGTGTCTGGTCGATAATAGGTGAAAGCATGGAGTCAAATTGCTCCATGATTGAAAAAATTCCTCCAAAAGGTGTGAGTTTTTCAGATTTTATTTGTACCTTTGCCATGTCTTGTTACGATTTACGCTTGTTTTGATTTGCAACACTAAGATAAGTGAAAAATCTGACATGGCAAAATCCTGAGCAACTTTTTGTTGCTCAGGAACTTATAAATAAAGTTAAATCAAAGTGTTGCGGAATTAAGGTTCAATATGATTATGAACAATTGTACAATATTAACAGGTAAAAACACCGTTAATATTGCATATCATAAACCTTGGTAATTTTTCCACATTCAAATCTAATTAATTCGATTTGAATGTCATTGTCTTTGTAATCCGGCATGCTATTTCAGGCTTGTCGAGAGATTTTTTGTGCTATAAAATCAAGAAACATTCAAAAGATAAAAGGAAAAATTCAAATGGAAAAAATCAGAAATTGGAAACAAGATTTCTATACAATATGGGCGGGGCAAGCTGTGTCCCTGATAACAAGTGGGGTTCTTCAAATGGCCATCATCTGGCATCTGACAAATACAACAGGGTCTGCGATGGTGTTGTCAATGGCGACCTTGGTTGGGTTTCTACCTCAAGCGGTTTTAGGTTCTGCAATCGGAGTACTTGTTGACCGCTGGAACCGGAAAATGGTCATGATTGGTGCAGATGTCATCATAGCTTGTGCTGGACTGGTACTTACCGTAATTTCCCTGTCAGCGGAACTACCTGTATGGATAGTAATGCTCATCCTCTTCATTAGAAGCGTTGGCACTGCATTCCATTCCCCTGCGTTAAGTGCGGTAACACCTCTTTTAGTGCCTGAAGAACAGTTAGTCAAATGTGCCGGCTACACCCAGTCCATCCAATCGGCAAGTTTCATCCTAAGTCCGGCAATTGCCGCTTTTCTCTATGCAAAATGGGGGTTGAATTCTGCGGTTGCCCTTGACGTATTCGGAGCAATAATTGCCTGTATCACTGTTGCAATGGTTCACATCCCAAAACAACCGATTGAAGCGCTGCAGCAAGAAAACTTTTTCACCGAACTGCGCATTGGCTATAACGCAATACGACAAAATAAAGCTCTTTTCACATTGCTTTGGATAGGAGCAATCAATATGTTCATTTATATGCCAATCAATGCGCTATTTCCGCTGATGAGTATGAATTATTTCGAGGGAAGTACCTTGCATGCTTCCGTGGTGGAAATTGTTTTTGCAGTTGGTATGTTGTTGGGCGGACTTCTATTGGGCGCATGGGGAGGTTTCAAAAAGCGCATGGCAAATATCATCGGCTCTATCTTTCTTGTGGGAGTGTCATTGACTGTTTCCGGCTTGCTACCAACCAATGGTTTTATGATATTTGCGATATGTTGTACGTTGATGGGCTTTTCTGCCCCATTCTATAATGGAGTACAGACCGCGCTATTTCAAGAACAGATACAACCCGAGTATTTAGGGCGTGTTTTCGGACTTCTTGGCAGCATCATGTCGTTTGCCATGCCGCTTGGGTTGGTAGTGTCGGGTGCATTTGCAGACCAAATCGGGGTAAACCGTTGGTTTTTGTTCTCAGGTATGGCTATTCTGCTTCTCGCTATAATAGCCTTATGTCTTCCACAACTTAGAAAGGTCGACAATCAAAAACAAAAATCATGATTTATGAAACGTAACTAAATCTAAACAGCAATAAGCCTCTGATAGGGAAATACGATTATCGGAGGCTTATTGCAATCTGTTTTAACTACTTATGTAATTCCTCTACTTTTCCTTTGTGGTTGAATTGGCTGTCGTATGCTCTGCCGTAGCCTGTCGAACTGTTCCCTGAACCATTCGCCTATGGGCTGGCGGTTGATTACGAGTGTCAGTTTAGACTTGTCCGCAGGGTCTTTCACCACTTGAAAGCCTGCTCTTTCTGTCGTAAAACTCCGATTATGTTCCTCCGAATAAAGTTTGCCCTCGTATATCAAAGGCTTACCATAAGTCAATGTCGTGGTCTGCCTTTCATTGAACCCGACAAGGCGGCACAGGCTCTCTATTCTCATAATTTCCTTTGCCATAGGAAACCATGCACACAGCTTTTCGATAATGCGTTTCAAACCTGATACTTCATCTTTGTGTCTGACACTTTTTTCCGCCATCTCCTTACGGTGATTCTGCTGTATTTCCAACAACTGGCGGTTGTGCTCGGTTTGCATCGTGTGTATGCGGTTTTGCAGTATCTCAATGGTTTCCTCATGGGTGGCAACTTCCCGATACAGGGCGGTGTTCTCCCTTTCCAAAGTCTTGACCTTGTTGCTCCCGAAAAGAGAACCGACACTTTCAGCTATGTTGGTCGCTGCGGTGGTGGCTGCACCTTTCAGTTTCTCGGTCTGTACCTCTTTCTTGGCTTGTCTGAGTTCCTGTTCGGTTTCGGTTTTCTGCTCCTGTAACCGCTTGTTTTCTGCATCAAGGGCAGCGTTCTTTTTCTGTATGTCCCGATAATACTGTGTCGTGGTGGTGTGCCGTGCTTCGGAACCTCGCACACCTCGCTGTAATCCGTATTTAGCCATAACCCTTGCATAATTGTCGTGGTACGCAATCAAGGTCTGACGGTTGAACAGGTCATCGGCACACAAACGGACGGTATTTGCTTTCTTGTGATACTTCCGTTTGCCGTCTTCCTGCTCTTTCTTGGCTTTGCGCCTTTCACCTGTCACGATGGGAACAATGGCTGCATGGATATGCGGTGTCTTCTCGTCCATGTGAAGATGGGCGGCAACCACGTTCTCCCTGCCGAATGTGGCTTGCAGCCATTGGATGCTGTCGCTGCACCATTCGTCAAGTCTTCCGTTTTCCTGTATGTCCATCATGTCCTCATGTGTTCCCGACAGAACCACTCGGACTACACGGACTTGGTCATGTGTAATCTTCCGCTTGATGCCTGCCGTGTTCAGCCTGTGGGCAATCGCTTCATCCCTGCCATGAACGCCATCGGGGTATTCTATAAGTACCCTGTTCAGATGCGTTCTTGTCGGGTCTGCGTTTTTAGGTATGATTCTTCTCTCTATATGGTCGGATTGTACGGTGTCCGATGAACCTTTTGCTTTCTTTATGTCCAATGAAAAATATCCCATGTAGTTTGATTTTTACGGTTATTGTTATGAGTGTATTCTCTGCCTGTGGCATTGGCTCTCAGGGTTTCCAAAGGGATTTCCCTTTGGCTCGATAGGGAGTTTTTAGCATTACCGTGTAATGCGTGAAGAAAACGCCCTATTGAGCTATGGTATTTCTGTCTAAATACCCTTGGGAAAGCGAACCTGTTCCCCTCTATATTTTCAGCCCTTTCTTTTTCGGTGGCTGCATCATCCGCCTTGCGGATTGTACTTGCTTCTCCTCCTTTATCGGCTCTGTCGATTGGGACAAGAGTTTTTTGCACAGGTACTCGTTCAAGTCATTATACCCTGCATAGTGAACCGACATATCCTGCAAGCGGTCACCCAACATCCGTTGCAGGTTGGCGTATGCGTTCCGTCCTGCTGTGTCATTGTCAAGGAAACAGCCGATTCGGGTATAGGTTGCCAATATGCTTTCCGCTTTCGAGAGGTTGGAAACGGAGTTGAGAATGACGTAATCCTGTGCATTCAATCGTGGGTGTTGCGGATTGTTCTTTACTCGGATGGTCAGGAACGAGAGATAATCCATGAAGCCCTCGAAAAGATAACAGACGGTTCGTGGCTCTTTTTGCTGTCGGATATGGGTGATGTCCTTCGGGGCGACACATCCCTTGAAGTATCTATTACGCACTTCATACCCTCTTGCCATATTCGGGAAGCCGATGGCGAAATAGGGTTTGTCGGCATTCTCAAACCGCAGTTCCTTACACTCCCTTTTGGCGAGTTCAATGTCTATCCCCCTTTCTTGCAGATAGGCAATGAGCGCAGGTGATGACAGCTCGCCAACTCTTAATACCCGATAAGTGCGGTTGTCGGATTGCTGCTTGCCAAAAGAAAACGATGCAGGGCGGATGTATGGTGTCCGTTCCTCTATGCGCTTCAACAGGCAGGTTACATCTTCCGTATGGTAGAGTTCCGCTGCCAATGCGATGATGTTACCGCCCTTGCCAAGTCCAAAATCGTACCATTTGTTGAGTTCTGTGTTTACCTTGAAAGATGCGTCCGTTTCCTCTCTCAGCGGTGATTTGTACCAAAAGCTGCTGCCCTGTTGCTTGACGGGCGTGTAACCCAAACTTTGCAGATAGTCTGCGATTCTGATTTGTTTAACTTCTTGTATGTTCATGATATTCTATAGATTTGATGATGATTGTAAAAACGTTGATTTGTTGAATGGCTTATATAACACATTTATTTACAGAAAGATATTTGCTCAACATCTTCTCAACAAACCACTCGCCAAAAGAGAAATCAACAATCGGGTGCTGTTCCTCTCTCAACTTCTCTTTTCGATTGTTGAGATTTTGTTGAGAGTGTATATTGTTTATTGTCAGCATAGTTATATCCTTATTCATCAATTCAACAAAAAAAAGAATGATATTACAGGGATTCAAGTTGTTCCCTCGTGACAGAATAGAAACGACCGACCCGTTTTACAGGCTCATACCGACACTCCCGATTGTAGTTGAATTGGTAGGTGGTATAGGTCAGTCCGTTGGGTGCAGGCGTAAGTTTCCAACACTCCTGCAACACCTTTCGGACTTGGTGCTTCTCCACTTTTACCTGCGAGTGTACCAGCAACAGAAGAATGTCGTTGTAGCAGAACGAGAATGTGTCCGTGCCGACACTATCCATGATGTCAAGTATCAGCTCGTGCATCTCTATCTCCAGTCGGTTACGGTTGCTGCGGATTATCTTCTGCAAGGCTTCGGTATGCAACAGCGATGGAGCAAACCACATACGGCTTTCCTTTTCGGTGGATAGTGTTCTGTGTTGCAGGAAATGAAGAAAGGCGGGTATCTCCGCTTTCAGCTTTTGCAGGAAGTCGGTATCATCAGACTGCAAGCGGTCTATCTTGCGTACCCAATAGCGTGTTTCCCCTGCATCAATGATTACAGGCAAGTACTCGTTGTTGGAGCATAGCACGAACTTGGCGAAAAACGCTATCTCGTCACGGTCTTTGCCTTTGGCTTCCACCTTGTAGGAAAGTGTGGTGCTTAGGTTCTTCAACCGCTCGCTGTCCTCCCTACGGTTGAGCAGCACCTCGTCCACCACGATAAGCAGTTTGCCGGCCCAGTCGGAATTGAATTGGCTACGGAAATCCTCGTTGGTGTTAAAGGTTACATTGTTCTGAAATAGGAGTTTTAGAAAATTCAGAAATGTGCTTTTGCCTGTGTTGCGTTCCTCTGATACCAACAGCAGGATAGGCAGCTTTTGAATGGGGTACAAGTAGAGCAGTTGTAGGTAGTCCATGCCCAACTCGTATTGCTCCCCGAAGATGTGACCTACCAAAGATTGGATATGCGAGAAATCGCCCTCTTTAGGTTGGTGGTCTATCGGTTCATAGAGGTTAAGGAACTTGCCGACCACGGGATGGTAGCCGATGTGTTCGGGTACGGTGCAGAAGCCGTCATACTTGGGAACGCTGCCGATGTAGTCCTTGCCGTAGTCTTGGCGCAGGGTTTCGTTGTTCCATGCTATGCGTTTCCTTACATACCCTCCGTTCAGTTTGGGCTGCTCCACAATCTTGTAAAGCGTAGTCCCCACTCGGATGAATTCCTCCTTTGCCATGCCACCATCCGATGGCGGTCTGTGGCTGTCTTGTTGTTTGTTAGCTGACATAATCAAATGGTTTTAAGTTTGAAAAATACCAGCTACAAAAGTATAAGCATTTATCGGATAAGTTGTTACGCAAAACGCGGCAGAACGGTGACAAATAGCCCCCGAAGAAAAAACTTTCAATGGTTTGGAACGGAAGTCGGGCAGGACAGACGAAAAAACTCCCAAAAAACGAATGTGGGGATTACGCTTTTCGGGAGAAAAAATTGGAGTTCCTGTTGATATGTCGGTCAGATTATATGCTGACACGCTGGCTTGATTACTCTATTCGTGACTGAATGAATGGATTCCGTCAGTCGTGCAACCAATTCAGCTACGAGAAGTATTCGGCTTTGGCTATGCCGTTGGTGTTCAGCGAAAAGAAGATGCTTGTTTTCTCTTTTCGCAAGTACAGTCTTTCAAGAACGGCATTGCGCACCTGCTTCGCACTGTATGTGCCGATACGGAACGCAAGGGCGATTATCGTTTCAAGGCTGTAAACCTCCATGCTGCACTTGTCGGACAGTCGGATGGTATGCCTTATCTCACACTCATTCAGAATGCCGTTCTTGCAGAGTGTCTTTATCCCTGCCCTGATAGTCGGGGCGGTTACATTGAACAACTCGCAAAGCTCCCACTCACTCATGGCGGTTGCCTGTATATCTTTCGGCATAACTACATTGCCGAACTCGTTCATTGTTATGATGTTTCTTTCCTCTTTCATTATCGTTTGATTTAAGGGTTACTGAATGGCATTGCAAATGTTCTTTTCCATATCCTCCAGTTTGTGCGACAATGTTTCCATATCCTGACTAATCTTTTGGGCTGTGATTTTTGCGTAAATTTGGGTCGTTTTTATGTTGGTATGTCCCAAAAGTCGGCTGACGGTTTCAATGGGTACTCCGTTGGATAACAGCACAGTGGTCGCTGCCGAATGTCTTGCTACATGATAGGTCAAGTGGACTTTTATACCGCACAACTTGGCAATGGCTTTCAGCTTCTTGTTGCAAGTCGTGTTACTCGGCATGGGGAATACTTTATTATCTCTTGTCATACCCCTGTACTTCTCTATTATCTTTCGGGGAACATCCAACAATCGGATATTGGATTCCGTGTTAGTTTTCTTTCTTCGGGTGATAATCCACAGATTTCCGTCAAAGAATGTTTGCAGGTTGTCTTCCGTAAGGTTCTTGACATCGGAATATGCCAAACCTGTAAAGGTGGAGAACAGAAATAAATCCCTGACAAGCTCGTGTGTCTTGTCGGGCATATCGGTGTTCATCATTGTGTGTATCTCCTCTCTCGTAATATACCCTCTGTCCACGCTTTCGGGAGAGTTGATGTACCCTGCAAAGGGATTGAACGGCAGACGACCGTCATTCCTCGCTATGGAAATAATGTGTTTCAGCACAATCATGTAGCCCCAAATGGTATTGGTGCGGCATTTTTTCTCAGTACGCAGGAAATACTCGAAGTCGTTGATGAACGAGAGGTTCAACTCTTTTAACGGAATATCTTCACGCTTGTAGGTATGGGGTAGGAACTCACGGATGTGCTTGCAGACGGTAACATAACGTCGGAATGTTCCTTTTGCCCTGCTGTGTCCCACTTTCTTGGCAAATTCGCTGTTGTGTTGTTCAAACAGTTTTAGCAAGGTTTCCTGTTTGATACCGATGCCGAGATAGGCATCTTTCAACTTGGCAGCAGTGACATAACCGTCCGTCTGCATCAACTCTTGATAACGGCGGTTTATCTCCACTCTGATTTTGTCAACGGCACGGTTGATTCTTTGCGCTTCGGCACTCTTACCCGAAGCACGGTTGTTCTTCACGTCCCACAGGCGCAAGGGAACATCCATCTTGCAACTGAACTGCTTAATCTCTCCGTCCACCGTAATGCGACACATCAAAGGCAGGTTGCCGTTGGGTTTCTCACTGCCTTTCTTCACGTAGAACAATACCTTAAATGTACTTCTCATAACTCACTTTTTTTTGGTTACAAAATTAATTCATAGTGAGTTACCGACAGATACGACACATAACGCCAAACGATGCAAAATTTAGGTTTCGCAAGAAATTTGCATCATCGCACGGGTAATGATAAAGTAACTGAACTTTTGCTGCGTTTGTCCATATTCTGTCTCTTCTTGGCTTTTGAACAAGAGAAAAATATAGCGTAACGAACGCTTTTTCAGTCTGTTCGCTACGCTTTACTCAAATTTGCTATTCCGTTAGGTGTTTATTTTATGTTTAAGGGTGCGATAAAATATTTTCTTTGTTGAAACATGGAAGTATTATAGCTATAATAATTTGTTTGGCTTTTGTTATTAATGAGGAATGGATATCCTATTCATTTTTTGAGAAAATTGTAATTGCTCCAAAATTGTGGGCACATTCACCTTATGGAAAAGAAATTCAGTTGAAGAGTTGGCTTCTTTTTTGATATGAAAGACAAAGTTTCTATTATTACTCCTTGTTATAATTCAGCTAGATTTATTTCTAAAACAATTGAATCTGTTTTAAATCAGACTTATCCTTATTGGGAAATGATTATTGTGGACGATTGTTCACACGATAATACGAAAGAAGTAGTAGAACAATATTGTAAACTAGATTCAAGGATTCGACTTTTGTGTTTGGAGAAGAACTCTGGTTCTGCTACTATTCCTCGGAATAAAGCTATTGAGGAAGCTGAAGGACGTTTTATAGCTTTTATTGATAGCGATGATTTATGGAAACCTGAAAAACTAGAAAGACAACTTCCTTTTTTTAATACATCTAATATAGCTGTAGTTTATTCAAATTATGAGAAGATTGATGAATCAGGAAACAGATATGGACGAGTAATATTAGCTCCTAAAAGTTGTACCTATCATCAATTACTTTGCGGAAATGTTATAGGTTGTTCTACAGGAGTATATGATACTTTAAAAACAGGAAAACATTTTTTTGTATCTGAAGGTCATGAAGACTATATATTATGGCTTTCCATATTAAAAAAAGGTTATTTAGCAGTGAATACGCAAAGCTGTTTGGCTGAATATAGAATTCGAAAATCTTCTTTGTCTTCTAATAAAATAAAAGTACTTCCATGGGTTTGGAATATTTATATGAATATTGAGAAACTTGGATACTTTAGAAGTGCTTTCTATTTCATTAATTACGCATTTCGCGGCATTTTTAAATATATCAAATAAACGGTATTGTATTTAAATTTTCTAATTAAATTATTATGGGGTATAGTGAGGACTTCATTCCGGACGGAATGAATGCTTTTGAGCGCAATGTAAAGCGAATAGGGGATTGTATCGTTGCAGCAGTTTTAATGATCGTTTTTTCTCCGTTATTTTTGATTTGCTATATAGCTGTGAAACGGGAAGATGGTGGGGCAGCTATATTTAAGCAAGAGCGTATCGGGCGTTTCGGACGGCCGTTTTATATCTATAAGTTTCGCAGTATGCGATTGGATGCAGAGTCTATGGGCCCTCAACTTTATGCGGGGGGAAGAGATGTTCGATTGACTAAGATAGGAAGATTTCTACGCGAACACCATTTGGACGAGTTGCCACAGTTGTGGAATGTCTTCTGTGGAGATATGGCTTTTATCGGTCCCCGTCCGGAACGTAAATTCTATATTGATCAGATTATTAAGCATGATCCCCGTTATCAGTTCTTGTATCAGATTCGTCCGGGAGTGACTTCGTATGCAACTTTGTATAATGGTTACACGGATACGATGGACAAGATGTTACGCCGTTTGCGGTATGACTTGTTTTATCTGCAACATCGCTCGTGGTGGTTTGACTTTAAAATATTAGTGAAGACTTTTATAAACATTTGCTTTGGAAAGAAGTTTTAAGAGTGGTATAAAATAAAATGTTGAGATGTAATCAGCACTAATAGAGTGTTTGTATGTGAGATGAAGAGAATGTAGGTCCCTAGTTTCATGCTGAACGCATGATTCTCCTACATTTGTGAATTAGAAAGAGTACGACGGTACCTTTCTAATTTACGCCCTGGCACCGGAGGTGTATCTGGTGTTAATTTCCCACGATATCAACGGTCTGTGAAGATAGTTGATATTTTCTTTTTATTCTCATTATATCGGATAATAGTATCTTCTTTCTTTGTTTATATGTTTAATCTTTTATAACTTTATAGCATATAAAACAGTAATAAAGAAACGATGGAACATTCAGAATTTGTAGTGAAATGTTATAATAAACAAGAGTTAGCCCAGATGTATTTTCCTGATTTGACTATCCGTGCTTCGGTCAATAAACTTCGGCGTTGGATGCGGAAATGCAAGCCATTGATGGATGAGATACTGGCTACGGACTTTCATCCGAAAACGAAAGCTTTTTCTGTGAGAGAAGTACGGCTTATTACCTATTACTTGGGAAAGCCGGGAGATTTATAAATGATATAAACATAAAAAGAACTACGGGAGACTGCACGTTCGACAGCTCCCGTAGTTCTTTTTATATATCCATATACTCCTTGCGACAGTCAAAACATGGACAAGCTTTATGAATCGAAGCACTGAGTTGATAATGCCCTAGGATTTGCGCTTCCGGATACTGATGTCTGAGTATCGTTAACAGGTCGAGCAATGCAAAGCGCTGCGCTTGGGTTCTTGTATCTGCCGGACACCCATTTTCGTCCAGTCCGCCTTCATAGCAAATGCCTATGCTGTGCCGGTTGAAGCCTCTCACGTGTGCACCCGGCTCTGATATCGGACGGCAGTGATGAAGCTCTCCGTCCCGGGTGATATAAAAGTGATAGCCGATATCTTTGAATCCGCGTTGCAGGTGACATTGCCGAAGTTGTTCTACGGTGAAAGGAACATTGCAGCGCGTTGCGCTGCAATGAATCACCAATAACTTAATCTCACGGGGGAGATAATTATCTTCTGGTTTTTCCATATAGATGATCAGAAGATTACTGTCCCATACAGGACGTTACACCCAAGGCCGAAATGACCGACGTTGCAATAGTTACAATAAACTGGAGAATGTTTTTCCAAAGTTGCTTTTTCATACGAATTTAAATTAAAGAATAAATACTTATACATTTTGAACTCAATAACCCAACAACAATCGGTTGATTATACTGACGGATCCGGAGTTACCCCACTGCCGGAACCTCCTTGATTGTCGTCACCGTCATCAGGAAGCGGATCTTTGTCCGAATCTGCCGAAGAATCGCTCTTATACAATGTATAATCCAGCGTCTTACACAATTTGCGGAGATCACTTCCGGGATAAAAGAGTACTTTGCCCTTATCGATGCACGATGTCTTGAATTCCTTTACCGTATCGGTCGGAGTGCCCGTTTTGATGCTCATGCGGAAATTGCCCAGGTCACCCATTTGGGCGATATTTCCTTCATCCAGTACGTTGACTATTTCGAGCAGGAACTCACCGATACAACCTTCCAATTCTCCTTTTGAATAAGAGGAACGTTCGGAGATTCGTTTGCAGACTTCCTTGACAGTCACTTTACGACCACTACGCGCCACTGCATAGTACTTCGGAGTTTCATCAGGTTTCAACAGGTTCTTGCGAGCCATGAGAGTGTAATTCTGTGCCATAACTTTTTAAATTTTAATTATTAGTTTCTGATAACTTTGTAATCGATTACATGACAAAAGTAATACATCGGGGAATCGGCATGACGCATAGTGACGTATACAGGCGCATAGATAAATAGAAAAAACATTGGGAGATTTGTATCGAAACTTCCCAATGTTTGATTTCAATTATTGAGATGTTTTTTTTCAAATCCTCCAATGTTTTTCCGATTTTCCAAAAGGACAAAAGGACAAAAGGACAAAAAAGACAGTTGTGACTATTGCTTGTTCAACTTGATATAGGAACCATGAGATATCTTACTGATCTTTATTCCGTTAAGCGATTTTAGAAGACGTGTTACCTTACGGAGATTGAAATCGTGTTTTGCGCCGAGCCGGATCGCTTCGTCTGTAGTGAAGCTATTTGGCAACTCATTGACGAAATTGCGAATAACGTTCGGATTTTTCAGTGGACGGACCGAAGGGACCGGCATGGATGAGTGTAACAGACGGCTATGCTCGTAACAACACAGGACAATTTGAAGAGAACGCTCGAAATCAGCATCTATACAATAAATCTCGGGAGAAAGATCATTAGCTTCAAATTGCCGGATACGGGTTTGAATCATGCTGATACGCATCACCAGAAAGGCATAGCGTTTCACTACGGCTTGGAGATCATCATTGCCTTCCATGGCTACCTCGGACAGCATGTGTGAGAAAATCTCATTCAGACGGTTCCATTGTGGACGGGTGAAATGAAATAGAACAGGATGGGCCAGGCAGAAATTATATAGTTCGTAGACACGATGAGCAATCGGCTTGAAAGAGTCTTCTAATGAAATGCAATCATCGCCCATTTCTTTCCAGTGAGGAATTTCACGGAAAGTGTAAGTCAGAATACGGCTGGGGAGTCCGTTCCCGCAACTGCTTAGCAAACTGTCTATCTGTCCGGGAGTACCCGTCAGAAGTAAGGCTAATTTAGGATGACGGATATAAACCGGACTGATACCGTTGGCTTTATAGGAAGAATCAATGTTTTCGTGCTCAAAAGCTTTGCGGAGCATATCGTCGAAGTTCCCACAATCCAGATGATTGGCTGTGGAGAGTGTTTGCGCTTCCGTATCGAAAATGATGCTTCCCTGCGAACCGTTGTCCTGCATCTGAATTTGCATGCGGGTGTAACTGGTAGTGGCGGGGATGAATAACATCTTGAAAGGAGGTCTTTGAGGTTCTTCGGAATATGTATCTCCTTTTTTCCTTTTCTGCTGACATTCTGCTTGCCAAGTGTTGTGCGCTGTATGGTAGTTTTTTTGCATGGATTCACTGGTAGACAGTATTTCGGCCTGTATTTCTTCCAATAGATAGCGTCCGGTTTGAGCAATGCTTTTGCCACTACCGGCAGAAGAAAAGATAACACAGAACAAATGAGTGGAATACTTTTTGTGATTATAAATTCCAAAAGTTTGTGGAAGTACCGCACTTAGCGCTGTGAGATCGGAAAGGAGGGAGATGTCTTGCTCGCGGTCACTCGCGTCTTCGATGATGCAATCATTCAGTAGGTCGGGAAGATTATTGTACAAATCACGAGGAAATAAAGGCGTCTCTTTTCTGAATTCTTCTCCCAGCCAATAGGCTTCTTCGGTGCTGTCGGAGTTTTCTAAAGTACCATAGGGGACTTTTGTCCTTATGTCTTTTTGACAGGGGGAATAAGCCGGTGGAACTGTTGCGGATATCTGATTGTTAACTTGCTTGTAACCAGATGATAATACGCTTATCAGTTCTTCGACACGAAAATCTGTGTGCTCGAAAAAGACTGTTAGCCCGCGTAATATGCTTTCTTGCGGATAGTGGCGGCGGCAGGCTTCACAGGCTAGTTTGAACACGTTGGAATGGCGTTGCCCGGTTGTTAAGGGATGAAGGAAAATATAGGACGAAATGAACTTGTTGATTTCGTCTTCAGAAGTATTTTCCGTAGGGTTGTTTTGGAGGGGGAAAGGAGGAAGTTTTTCATTTTCGGAAGAGGAGTTTTCTTCTTTTCTCATTAATGGTTCCAAAGTAAATGCCTGATAGAGACTGGCAACGTATCCATTGGGAGAATAACTGAAATAACACAGACGGCTTTCGTCCTTGCATGCCGGATCACTCTCCAGACCCAGCAACTGATTGTAGTAACGGCTCACCAATTGCTGACCTTCACGATGGCGGCCTTCGATATCTTCTACATAGGCGAAGACTTTCACACCGTCGGTCGGACTTTCTATGGCCGCTACCGTATGCGGGTCTGCCGCGCAACGTTGAATGACTTCCAGACGATTTTTTACGTGGTCGTAATCGAGTCCGACAATATGACTGGGGAGGAGGAAGTGTTTGATAGCATGCGCTCCATTGAATGTACCTGCCGGAGTGAAGCAAGGGAGTTGATTTTTCAATTTCTGTGCGGCAGCATGATCTCCATCTGCATAATATCTACGGATGGTGTTGATAATCGTTGCATAAACAGGATGAATACACATAATAATGACTTCAAGGAAAGACATGACTTTGGGCTTTTTTGAATACACATTTTCATAAACCGAGACTTTGATTTCTTCTAGAACTTTCATATAAAATTGTTTTTTGTAAGATTGTGCTACCTGACTATCAGATAGCGGGAGCAAAGGTCGGTATATTAAAAATAGGGTTACTTTCCTATGTGGAAAGTACTTGATAAAGCAAATATAAACTGAAAAATTTAAAATTATTAATCATAGAATGACATGGCGAAAGAAAAACAAAAAACTTATGAGTTTTTAAGCAATTTGGTATTGGCTTTAATGGATACAGATAGCGCATTTATTAATGCATTTTTTATGGATGAATTTGCTATTTCCTCAAAAACGTTGGGGGGAATAAGACGGGGAGAGGATATGTGTATTTATCAGTATGTACGAGTGATCCGGTGTATGACGAAGTATCTTCATTTAATGATTCAGCTGGATATGTTGCTGAAAGAATTAAGAATTGTACTATCTTCCAATTGTGACTTGGTGGTTGCTACAGTTCCTCACTGTTCTCACGGAACTTGTCAGCCGAAAGAATGGGTGATAGTAATGGAATGGGATGGGGTGAGATTGTGATTTCTACAGAAAATGGGACACTTTTTCGTTTTTTTTGCCTAATTGCTTTCTCTATTTAATTTTTTTTATATCTTTGCTTCCATATTGAGAAACACGAATAATAATTCACTTATTTTATTCATATAAAACTTAATAAATTATGTTCAAAGCTCCTTTTTCTTTTGACGGTCGTATTCGTAGAATCGAATATTTCCTGTCAGGCATTGTTGGTGGTATAGTGTTTAGTATTGCATGGGCATTGGGTATCGGTACCTTTATTTTAGGTGCGGGTATGGGATCTGCAGGTGGTTCGGTATTCGGTTTGTTGATCGGTCTTGCTGCATTGGTTGCTTCCATGTGGTTCTCTTTGGCACAGGGGGTAAAACGTTTGCACGACCTGGACAAGTCAGGTTGGTTGATTCTGCTGATGTTTGTTCCTATTGTTAACGCACTATTCGGACTTTATATGTTGTTTGCAGACGGTACGGTAGGCCCTAACCAATATGGTGAAGATCCGAAAAACCGTATGCCGTATCAAGCACAGCCTTCTTCGGTAAATGTAACGGTGAATGTTGCAAGAGAAGAAGTAAAAGTTGAAAAACCGGTTGAAGCAGCTCCTGCTGTTGAAGAAGAAAAAGCTGAATAATCTTTTTTAAGAAGAAATAGACGGCCTCTTGCAAAATTCGTTTTGTGAGAGGCTTTTTTTTGCTATCTTTGAAAATCAATAAAACAGAAAAAGAAATAAATATGAAAAAAGTAATTTGTAGTGAGAAGGCTCCGGGAGCTATCGGACCTTACAGTCAGGCGATAGAAGCAAATGGAATGATCTTTGTGTCCGGACAGTTGCCTATTGACGCTGCTACCGGAAAAATGGCGGAAGGTATTGAAGAACAGGCACGTCAGTCGTTAGAGAATATAAAACATATTCTTGAAGAAGCAGGTTTGACAATGGGAAACATTGTCAAAACAACTGTATTCCTTCAAGATATGTCTTTCTTTGCCGGGATGAACGGCGTGTATGCTACATATTTCGACGGAGCTTTTCCGGCACGTTCGGCGGTTGCCGTAAAAGCTCTGCCAAAGGATGCGTTAGTGGAGATCGAGTGTATCGCGGTTCGCTAACAAATCGGCGACAATGAAACTGCTGCCTCCCACGAAGATAAGGTCTTTAGGGAGGCAGTTCTTTTTAGCTGCCTGTACGGCATCTACCACAGTAGGGTAGGCCGTTCCTGTCAATCCCGCTTCTTCTGCCTGTTTCAAGAGCTCGTTTTCCGGAAGCGCCCGTTTCACACTTGCTTTGGTAAAATAATAGATAGCATTTTTCGGTAGCAATTTCAGAACGTTGCTTATGTCTTTGTCGTTGACCATGCCGAATACGAAATGGAGTTGCTGCTTGAGAGTCTGTTGGTAAAAATCGAGCTGTTCGCAGATGTATTTAATTCCGTCAACATTGTGTCCGGTATCACAAATAATATCCGGATAACTGTACACCTTTTGCCAACGTCCCATTAGTCCGGTGAGTTGGCATACATCGGAGAAACCGTTGAGATAGTCTTTGGGAAGAATGCGATAGCCTATTCTTTCTAATTCTTCGAGGGCTGTTAGTATTGTGAGGCAATTTTCAAACTGGTAAATACCACTTAACTCCATAAAAAGTCCGCAAGGAAACATGCCATTTGTAATTCGGATGGCATCTTTTCTTTTATCAAGTATTTTGTCCAGCGCGTGCATGCTGTCTGCCGGATTTAAAAACAGACATAGCTCCCGGAAATTTTGTTCGAAATTTTCGTCTTTATCTTCTACCGATTCATACAAAGTTTGTTGGATATTAGTCAGCCGTTCTCTTAATTCTTGTGATTGTGAATAGGAAAGCCAGTCCATGCAGTTGTATGGGGCAATGGATTGTGCATATATGACAGGAGCATTTACTTTTTTTCCCTTTATTGTGAACACGCGCTTCACGTGACCTTTTGCCCGCCCGATAACTACCGGAACTCCTTCTTTGATAATCCCTGCTTTCTCTTTGGCTATTTTGGGTAATGTATCGCCCAGATATTGCATATGATCGAAGCCGATGTTGGTAATGATGCATAAGTCGGGCTGGATGATATTGGTACAGTCCAGCCGTCCGCCCATGCCAACTTCGATCACTGCCACGTCTACTTTCTGATCGGCAAAATAACGGAATGCCATTGCGGTGGTCAACTCGAAAAATGAAGGATGCAGTGGCTCGAAGAAGGAACGGTGATCTGCGACAAAGTTTACTACATATTCTTCGGGTATCATTTCTCCGTTGATGCGGATACGTTCTCGGAAGTCCACCAGATGAGGGGAAGTAAATAATCCGACCCGATATCCGGCCGACTGCAATACTGCCGCAATAGTGTGGGAGCAGGAACCTTTTCCGTTCGTTCCGGCGATATGTATCGTCTTGAATTGTTGATGAGGATATCCGAAATGTTCATCTAATTTGTGTGTTGTCTCTAATCCCGGCTTATATGCTTTTCCACCTATTTGCTGAAACATAGGCATACTCTCATATAAGTACTTTAAAGTGTTCTGATAATCCATGTTTTATAATATTTAACTTCGGGCAATCTTTATTGCCCGCTAATTTGTTTATCTTTAGAACCACCAATTCAACTTTATATGCGGGATTGGTGAATGAGAGTGCAAATATCAACATTTAAATTTAAAGAAACCATGGGAACTAAGAAAAATTTTGTGTTGGACACAAATGTTATTCTTCACGACTACAATTGCTTGAAGAACTTTCAGGAAAATGATATCTATCTCCCTCTTGTCGTACTCGAAGAACTGGATAAGTTTAAGAAGGGAAACGAGCAGATTAATTTCAATGCTCGTGAGTTTGTACGTGAACTGGATGTGTTGACAAGCGACGAACTTTTCTCCGAAGGGGTGAAACTGGGAGAAGGATTGGGACGTTTGTTTGTTGTGACCAGCAATGTGCCGGCTACTAAAGTATGGGAGTCTTTCCCTATCAGGAAACCGGATCATCTGATTCTCGCGGCAACTGAATATCTGACGGCGAAATATCCGAAAATGAAGTCTATTCTGGTGACCAAAGATGTGAATTTGCGTATGAAGGCCCGTTCTATCGGACTTCTTTGTGAGGATTATATCACAGATAAGGTCGTGAATGTGGATGTCTTTGAAAAATCCAATGAAATATTTGAAAATGTAGATCCGGCATTGATCGACCGTATCTATTCTTCTAAAGAGGGACTCGACTTGAGCGAGTTTGACTTTAAGGATCTGATTCATCCGAATGAATGTTTTGTGCTGAAGAGTGATCGTAATAGTGTATTGGCACGTTATAATCCTTTTACTCATTCTATCTGCCGGGTGATGAAAGGCAAGAATTATGGAATCGAGCCCCGGAACGCCGAACAAAGTTTTGCTTTTGAAATTCTGAATGACCCGAATGTGAAACTGGTGGCACTGACGGGAAAGGCGGGAACGGGCAAGACTTTATTGGCATTGGCTGCCGCTTTGGGTAAATTGACCGATTACAAACAGATATTACTGGCACGTCCGGTAGTGGCACTTTCGAATAAGGATATCGGTTTCCTTCCGGGAGACGCACAGGAAAAAGTGGCTCCTTACATGCAACCGTTGTTCGACAACTTGAATGTAATCAAACGTCAGTTTGCGACGAACTCCACAGAGGTAAAACGCATTGAGGATATGCAAAAGAGCGAGCAACTGGTAATTGAAGCTCTGGCTTTTATCCGTGGACGCAGTTTAAGCGAGATGTATTGTATTATCGACGAAGCGCAGAACCTGACTCCGAACGAAATAAAAACGATTATCACTCGTGCGGGAGAAGGTACGAAAATGGTATTTACCGGAGATATCCAACAGATTGACCAGCCTTATCTGGATAGCCAGTCTAACGGGCTGGTATATATGATTGACCGCATGAAAGATCAGAATATCTTTGCGCACGTCAACCTGTTGAAGGGCGAACGTAGTGAGTTGAGTGAACTGGCGAGTAACTTGCTATAAACAGATAATCTTTATTAAACGATAAACTGTAAACGACGAACGGTGAATAAATTGAGCTGTCATGCTGCAATGAGTTCACCGTTCATTATTTATAATTCACTCTTTATCATTCTTTCTTTCCGAAATATTTCAGGAATTGGGTGCGTTCAAATGTATTAACGCCCTTTACATCTTTAATATTCAGTCTACCTTTGAATTGAGCGATATTGTTGAATCCTTTTCTTTCCATCCAGGCGGAGAGGAAACGGTTGGCTTCTCCGATGAATGCGTTGGTGTTTTGATAGATTGCGCTGCACACTTCCACAGCTGAAGCGCCGGCAAGAATCGCTTTTACTACTGATTCGGGATTGGCTACACCACCGGAAGCTGCATAATCAATCTTGTCTACTACCGCAGATGCAATGCCGATCCAACGAAGCGGGTTGGCGAGGTCGGAAGCGTTGCTGAATATTTCACCGGACATATGCTCCATATTTTCAATGTTGATGTCCGGTTGGTAGAAACGGTTGAAGAGGACAACTGCAGCCGCACCGTTGGCATATAACTGGTCAATCAGTGCCACTGGATTAGTCAGGTTATCGCCCAGTTTCATGATAACCGGAATGTTGATTGTCTTTTTTATGTGGCGGAGAATATCGATATGACGTTGTTCGAACGAACCGTATGTATATTGAACATCGGACTGTAAAGCCAGAATATTGATTTCTAATGCATCGGCACCCGCTGCTTCAATTTGTTTGGCAAAGTCAATCCATTCGGAATCACTGTAACAGTTGATACTGGCAATGATAGGAATAGGACATTCCTTTTTGCTTTCTTTGATTAAAGTCAGATATTCGGACAATTTATGTTCACGGATGTATTCTGCCAGATAGTCACTTGCTTCCGGATAGAAAGCCGGATCTTTCAGTTGGTCCGCTTCCAGCATGATCTGTTCTTCGAACAGTGATTTCAGAACAATGGCACCGGCGCCGTTTTCTGCCAATTTCTTATTTTTGCCGACACTGTTAGTCAGTCCCGAGCTACTGATGATGATTGGGTTTCTAAGAGAAAGCCCTGCGAAAGTAGTTTTTAAATCGGTCATAATGAATCTTTTTTTAGTAGTTACTACTTCTAATTTAATAATTTCGTTCTCCGAAAATCTTGCTTCCTACCCGTACTAAGGTACTTCCTGCAGCAATAGCTTCGTGATAATCGTGTGACATACCCATGGATAATTCCCGGAAAGCGTCCGAATCGGCGAACCAGGTTGTTTTTATCTCTTTAAAGAGCCTGTCTAGTAAACAAAATTCCCGGTTGATTTGTTCAACATTATCGGTGTTGCTCGCCATTCCCATTAAACCGCAGATACGGACATGGGTCAGTTCTTTCCATTCTCCGGTGTTCAGCATATCTTTGCATTCGTCGGGGCTGAAACCAAATTTAGTTTCTTCCTGTGCCACATGGATTTGCAACAGGCAGTTGATGATGCGTCCTGCTTTGACAGCTTGCTTGTTGACCTCTGCCAGTAACTTATAAGTGTCAATTCCATGAATCATCGCTACGTATGGTATCATGTATTTAATTTTATTACTTTGCAGGTGTCCGATAAAATGCCATTCGATATCTTTGGGCAAACTTTCGTATTTAGCTGTCATTTCCTGCACTTTGCTTTCTCCAAAAATACGCTGTCCTGCTTGATATGCTTCTTCTATCGCTTCATTGGGGTGGAATTTTGAGACAGCAACCAGCCGGACTCCTTGCGGGAGTTCGGCCAGTACTTGCTTTAAATTTTCAGCAATACTCATTGTTGCTTATGCTTTTGACGGATCAAACTCCGGTTTGTCATTCGGTTCGGCGCTGTAAGGATATACATCCATGAGCGGAGTTTCGGATACCATGCCGATCTGATAGTCTGCCATGGTTCCTTTCATGCCTTCGTCCAGTTTCTTAACTGCATCGCGCAGGTCGGCAGCCTGTACCAATACCTGTGTGGAAGTCTTTTTCTCTGCACCGCTTTTTTCGTCCAGCGTGATGAAAATAAGTTTGCATTTGAACCAACGGTCGGCACTTTCTTCGTCGCTGGGGAAAAGTTCGCTATAATTGGCACGTTTAATGTCGGAAACTGTAAATTCTCCGGATATGAATGGAGTCATTTCTTCAATAATTCGTGCTTCTGCTTCTGTAAAGCTGAGTGCATCAACAAGATATGGTTCGGTAACTTTTTTCTGCATTCCGTTTTCCATTACTTTTTCATAACGAATCTTGCACTCAAACCAAGTATGCATTGCCATAATTTTCTTCCTTTTTAATTAATTGATTCATGTAAATTGCCTACAAAGATAAACAAAATACCAAAGTAAGTGCCGAAAGAATTTTATTTTCTTTTATGCAAATTCTTAAGTTCAAAGGAAAGCATGACACGGAATAGTCCGATAATGAGGAAAGTGAAAGAAATCATATAGACCGCGTAGAGTGCACCTATGGCCGGTTGCCACAATATCAATAAGGAACATATAATGGCAAGGATACCGAAAGCCATGTACCAGCCCCAGTCGCGAGTACCATAACGTTTCAGGTCGATCGAGTAACCGGTGGAGGAGAAGCCGCGGAACATGAGCCAAAAGGCTATGATAAACGGAATGACTTCCATGCTGACCATGGGATAGGCAATCAGGTAGATGCCGAGAATAACGTCGATGATTCCTCCCACGATATACCAGCCCCAGCTTGGCACACCTTTTCGATTGCTGACTGCAAAGAGGATTTCCAAGATACCGCTTATCAACATGGATATGCTGAATACGATACTTAGAGCTACATAGCTGCTTAAAGGTGCAAACATCAGCCAGAGGGCTACAATAATATACACGATTCCCAAGAGAAGAGAAGCCCACCAATTTTTTACTGAGTGTTGAATCTCATTGAATACTGTTTCCATACGTTTTTATATTTAAAATTGAATACTAGAGTAATTTCGTTGTGGAATAACAATTTGAATTTAGAAAAGGTTTTCCGTGAACATATTTCGAGGAATAGTTGTTTTCTATATAAAGTAAATTTTAAAAAAAATATGCATTATGGCAACAACAAATTTCAAAGGACAACCGGTGAAACTGATCGGTGAATTTATACAAGTGGGTAAAGTAGCTCCCGATTTTGAGCTGGTAAAAACAGATTTATCTTCTTTCTCTCTGAAAGACTTGAATGGTAAAAATGTGATTTTGAATATTTTCCCAAGTTTGGACACAAGTGTATGCGCAACGTCGGTACGCAAATTTAATAAGATGGCTGCCGGATTGAAAGATACGGTTGTATTGGCTATTTCTAAAGATCTTCCTTTTGCTCACGGTCGTTTCTGCACGACGGAAGGTATTGAGAATGTAATTCCATTGTCAGACTTCCGTTTTTCGGATTTTGATGAAAGCTACGGTGTGCGTATGGCGGACGGGCCATTGGCCGGACTTTTGGCACGTGCAGTGGTGGTGATTGGCAAAAATGGAAAGGTAGCTTATACTGAACTTGTTCCGGAAATCACGCAAGAACCTGATTATGATAAGGCGCTGGCTGCTGTGAAATGATTTTTTAATTTGGAATTATAAGATTTTGACCTAATGAGAACTGGTAGACAGGTCTGGCAGGACACCAGACCTCCATTCTTGTTAGGTTGTGTTTTTTTATACACTAAACCTTATTGACATGAACAAAATAGGAATTTTATTCTTTGCCCTGTCAACTATGGGCATTGGAACCCTTTCGGCTCAAACTGCCGATAGTACTCAAACTTCTCCCTGGACTAAAGAAGGATTTGCCGGACTGAAACTGACACAGGTTAGTCTGACCAACTGGGCTGCCGGAGGTGATAACTCTGTGGCCTTTGACTTGCAAGGTACATATCAGATTAATTACAAGAAAGAAAAACATTTATGGACCAATCGTCTGGAATTGGCATACGGACTTAATAAGACTGGGGAAGATGGTACGAGAAAAGCAAATGATAAGATTTATCTGAATACGAATTACGGTTATTCCATTGCCAAAAATTGGTATGCCAGTGCATTTGCGACATTCCAAACTCAATTCTCTCCGGGGTATGACTATTCGATCAACAAAGATGTTTCAATCTCCGAATTTATGGCTCCCGGTTATTTGACTACCGGTTTGGGATTTACTTATGATCCGGGCAAGATATTTACAGTTGTACTATCTCCTGCTTCTTGGCGTGGCACCTTCGTACTAAACGACCGTCTCTCTGATGAGGGGGCTTATGGAGTAGATCCCGGTAAACATCTGCTATCAGCTTTTGGTGCAAACCTGAAGGGGGAGGTCAAATATGAATTTCTAAAGAATATGACCGTATATTCTCGTCTTGACTTATATTCCGACTATCTGCATAAACCTCTGAATATAGATGTGAATTGGGAAGTACAAGTAAATATGATTATCAATAAATGGTTCTCAACCACTCTGACTACCAATCTGATGTATGATGATGATGTGAAAATAGCTCAGAAAGACGGTACAAAAGGATCACGTGTACAATTCAAAGAGATATTGGGCGTGGGAGTGCAGTTTAATTTCTAATTCAAGTATAAATATAAAGCGTAACTACCTGACTGGTAGATGCGCTTTATATTTTATATCTACTACTTATTTCTTCTTTTTTTTCAGTCCTTTGTAAGCGATGAATCCGACAACCAGTATGACAACAGCTATAATGACATAACCGATTTCGTGACTATATTTGGTTGCCATTACATAAACGTCATTGGTTGTTTTGAGGTCTGTAAACCGATAAATCAGATATCCGAGCACGGCCAATACCGTATTCCATATTCCGGCGCCTAGCGTTGTATAAAGTAGGAAAGGGCCTAACTTCATGCCGGCCAATCCTGCAGGAATACTGATAAGCTGACGTACAGCAGGGATGAGACGTCCGAAGAAAGTGGAGGCCGCACCGTGTTTTCTGAAATATTCTTCGGCATGGTGCACTTTTTCTTCATCGATAAGACACATATGCCCCAAACGGCTGTTAGCAAATTTGTAAACAATGGGACGCCCTAACCAACGGGCCAGGTAATAATTGACTAATGCACCGATGTCTGCTCCCACAGTTGCGAATACAATGACTAGAAAGATGTTCATACTGTCGTCTGCCATGGCTTTCCATGCGGCAGGTGGCACTACGGCCTCAGAGGGAAAGGGAATAAAAGAGCTCTCGATAGCCATAAAGATTGTGACTACCCAATAGTTCAAGTTTTCTAATACCCATTTGAGAAGTTCTGCTACTGATTCCATTTTTTAAGGGATGAATGATTTAATTTGATTTATTGTTTTCTTTTTCTTCTTTAAGACGTTTCATAATTTCTTTTAAGATCGGTTCATCCTCTTTTCTATGGTCCGGACCGTTCAACAACTGCTGAATGGTTTCTTCTCTGAATGGACGTTCGCAATCTTTATTGTATTTGAGGAAACCGTCCAGGTCATCGGTCATGATACTGATAACACTCAATCTTTCCGGCAGGTCTTCATATTTCGGATTGATTTTGTAGGCTTTCTCATAATTTTCTTTGGCCTCGTACATATAATTGTGTTCCGAATAAGCAGTACCGATCATGTACCACATTTCCGGACCGGTACTGGTTTTTGCAGCTTTTTTAAATGCTTGGGTTGCTTTTTTCTCTATATCTTCCTCTAGGTATACTTTCCCTTCCGTCAGGAAGATAAGGCCTTCGTCCGGATTGATTTCTTTTGCTTTCTTGCATAGCTGGTGAGCTTCCTTATATCTTCCCATTTTGGCAACGGCATTTGCTTTAGTTGTATAAGTATCTATCAGTAGAATCGAACCGCTGTCTCCGTTTTCCTCAAAAATCCGGATAACCTGGTTACAACATTCTTCTGTTTTTTCCCAATCTTCTTTGGTAGCATAGGACATCCCCATGAACATATACCCCAATTCGGGGGGGATGGCTTTGTATTCAATGGCTTTTTCGTAATTCTCGATAGCGCTGTCGGGGTTGTTGAGGTAGAAGAAACTGTGTGCTTTGTAAGCGTAAGCTTCTCCGTATTTATCATCGGCAGCCAGTGCGAAATCACAGGTTTCGATAGTTTTGTTTATATCCTCGCTCATGAAATAGCATTTTGCCAGTCCCATCCAGTAAGAAGGGTTATAAGGAGCGATGTCAATCAACTTGTCAAAGCACTCGATAGCTTCTTTCATGTGTTGCGTTGCTCCCAGATAGTCGGCCTGAAGTACGATAAAGTCTTCTTCTTCGCCATATTGGTCTTGTCCCTTGTCTATCCATTCTTTCGCGGCTTCCGGATATCCCATATCCATATAAAGATAAACGATCTCGATGATTGAGGCCAGATCGTCGGTGTCCTCGATTGTATTTATCAGTTGTTGTGCTTCTTCCAGTTTGCCTTCATTCAGTAACAGTTCTGCTTTCAGCATTTTTACCTCGGAGTCATATGTTTCTGTGATACTGTTTGCCACTTCTTTGGCTTTACTTAGTTTTTGAGTATCCAGATAAAGAAAGGCTTGTTCTATCAGTAAGCCAGTGTTGCCGGGGTGCAGTTGAAGTCCGTAATTAATGACTTCCTGTGCATCGTTGAATTTGCGTTCGGTGGCATACCAATCGGCAATATCAGCGAGCTGGTCGCCATCCAGGTATAGTTGTCGTTTTTCTGCTTTGGCGGCTTCGTATCTTTGGATGATTTCAGTCAGTTCTTTTTTCGCACTTGGTGAATTTTTTCTCCCCATTTTATTTTTTTCTTTTTAATTGCTGACATGGGGCTGCTACAAAAGTTCTTGTTCATTTCCTTTTGACACAGCCCCATGTTATAAAGTAAAGCCTGACGGCTTAGTTATTTATTGATCTTACCCCACGTGTCTTTTAAACCCACTGTACGGTTGAATATCAGTTTTTCCGGAGTTGAATCTTTGTCAATGTTGAAGTAACCGATTCGTTGGAACTGCAAATAGGAGAGTGGAGGCAGGGTTGCTGCAAACTTCTCTATGTAGCAGTTCGGAAGAACTTTCAGTGAATCGGGGTTGATAATATCTTTCATTGCTTCCAATGCATCACAGTTTTTGGCCTCGCGGATAGCAGCCAGTTCGTCGCGCGGGTTTTCTACTTTCCACAGACGGTCGTACAGACGTACTTCCGCTTGCATACAGTGGTTGCAGCTTACCCAGTGAAGTGTTCCTTTCACCTTACGGTTGGCATCCGGCATACCGCTACGGGTATTTGCATCGTATTCACAATAAACTTCGGTGATGATACCGTTCTCGTCTTTTTTACATCCTGTACATTTTACGATATAGGCATTTTTGAGACGCACTTCCTGTCCCGGTGTCATACGGAAATATTTCTTGGGAGCATCTTCCATAAAGTCTTCACGTTCCATCCACAGTTCACGGCTAAATTCGATCAGGTGACTTCCTGCTTCCGGATCTTCCGGATTGTTGATAGCTTCCAGTTCCTCGACCTGTCCTTCCGGGTAGTTGGTAATGATAAGTTTCACCGGATTGATAACGGCGGACACACGGATAGCACGGCTGTTCAGGTCGTCTCTTACAGAACTTTCGAGCAAAGCGATGTCATTCAGCGCGTCGTAAGTGGTATATCCGATTTTATCAATAAATTTGTGGATAGATTCGGGAGAATAACCACGACGGCGGAAACCGCAGATTGTCGGCATACGAGGATCATCCCAGCCGTTTACCAGGCCTTCTTTCACCAGTGTCAGCAAGTTACGCTTACTCATCAGTGTATAGCTAAGATTCAATTTATTGAATTCCGTTTGACGGGGACGATGGTCGTTCAGGTCTTTCCCTTCTTTCAACCAGTCGATAAAGAGATCGTAAAGCGGGCGGTGCACAACGAACTCGAGCGTACACAGGGAATGGGTAACTCCTTCGAAGAAGTCACTTTGTCCGTGGGCGAAGTCGTACATCGGATAGGCTTTCCATGTGGTGCCTGTGCGGTGGTGCGGGTGTTTTACCACACGATAGATGATCGGATCGCGGAAGTGCATATTGGGATTAGCCATGTCAATCTTTGCACGGAGCACCATAGCGCCTTCTTCGATTTCACCGCTATTCATCTTTTTGAAAAGTTCGAGGCTTTCTTCGATAGGACGATTCCGGTACGGACTTTCCACACCCGGTTGGGTAGGAGTTCCTTTTTGCTGTGCAATCTGTTCGGAAGTCTGCTCATCGATATATGCTTTTCCTTCTTGTATAAGGCGGATAGCGAAGTCCCATAATTGCTGGAAGTAGTCGGAAGCATAATACTCATTTCCCCATTGGTAACCTAACCATTGGATATCTTCCTTGATAGCTTCTACGTATTCCACATCTTCCTTGGTAGGGTTTGTGTCGTCGAAACGAAGGTTACATACACCTCCATGTGCTTCTGCAATGCCAAAATCAAGGCAAATAGCTTTGGCATGACCGATGTGAAGGTATCCGTTAGGCTCGGGCGGGAAGCGCGTCTGCACTTTTCCTCCATTTTTACCTTCTTTCAAATCTTTCTCTACTGCTTGCTCAATAAAGTTCAAGCTTTTCTTTTCACCTGCTTCTTCGTTTTTTATATCTGTCATAACGGTAAGTGTGTTAGCTCTATTTAAGGCTACAAAAGTATGACATTTTTTTTATTTAATCGGAATATAGCCGCTCTTTTTTATAATCTCCTGTCCTTCGGGTGAAAGAATAAACTGAATCAAGGGGGTGACTGCCTCTTTGTTTTTTACATTGTAATAGTAATAAAGAGGGCGCACGATCGGATATGTTTTGTTGGTGGCATTTTCTACCGAAGGCGTAGCATAATGGCTTCCGTCATAGGATACGGAGAGAGTCTTGATACGCGGAGATACATAGGCCAGACCGACATATCCGATGGCTCCTTTTGTCTGGCTGACAGACTGGATAATGGCACCGGTGGCAGGCATGGAAAGGCTGCTCGACATATAATTTTTGTTTTTCAATACGCTTTCCTTGAAAAATTCGTAAGTTCCGGAAGATGTTTCACGGGAGTACACTACTATTTTGCGGTCGTCTCCGCCCACTTGTTTCCAGTTGGTGATCTTTCCACGGAAAATGTCTTCCAATTGCTGGCGGGTAAGTTGTTTCACAGGATTGGAAGGATGTACCACTACGGCAAGAGCATCATAGGCTACAATGATTTCGTCTACATCCTGTCCGGCTTCCTTGATTTTCATCTTTTCGCTGAACTTGATTGGACGGGAGGCCATGGCGATGTCCGTTGTGTTATCCATTAAAGCGGAGATACCTACACCGGTTCCTCCGCCGGTCACTGTGACACGGGCGTCAGGGTGCTGGTTCATAAACCGTTCTGCTGTCTGCTGGGCGACAGGCAATACAGTGTCGCTGCCTTTGATACGTTGTGCATTGACACTAAGAGAGAGTAGGGAAAAGGCGATTAATAAGTTTCTTCTCACTTTCATAAATTATTCTTTTTATTGCTGGTGCAAATAAAACAATTGGATATTACATTCTTGTTTCATGTAGGGTGGAAATAGATGTTGTAATACAAATGTAATATGATTGAAACATTTCCTTCAAACGTTAGTCACATCCCCTTAATAAGGAGATGCTTTCTTTGCATCAGAATTCAAATAGGTATGAAAAAGTTTTTTGAAAAGATTATAGAAGGTGTCCTGACTTGTAGCGGTTTCGTAACGAGTATTACAATTCTGCTTATCGTTCTTTTCCTGTTTACTGAAGCTTTCGGGCTATTCAAAAGTAAAGTGATTGAAGAAGGATATGTGTTGGCGCTGAATAAGAGTAATAAGGTAAGCGTGCTGACTCCGGGCAGATAAAGAATGTTTTCGATGAGGAGATAACGAACTGGAAAGAACTCGGCGGGAAAGACCTGCCTATCCGGGTTTTCCGTCTGGAGGATATAACACAGTATTATACCGAAGAAGAACTCGGCCCCGCTTATGAATATGCAGGTGAGAAGATAACGGAACTAGTGGAAAAGATGCCGGGTATTGTGGCATTTGTTCCGCAGAAGTTTATCGTTCATCCTGACGCGGTACATCTTATAGAGGATAACACGATCTCGGTAAAGGATGTTTTTGCAGGTGCCGAATGGTTTCCGACGGCAACTCCGGCAGCACAGTTCGGATTTCTGCCTTTGATTGCCGGTACGTTGTGGGTAAGCTTGTTTGCTATTCTTTTTGCATTACCGTTCGGACTTTCGGTTTCTATTTATATGTCCGAAGTGGCAAATCCGAAGGTACGGAGCTGGCTGAAACCTATTATTGAATTATTGAGTGGTATTCCTTCCGTTGTATACGGCTTTTTCGGATTGATCGTTATTGTTCCGTTGATTCAGAAACTGTTTGATCTTCCGGTGGGCGAGAGTGGATTGGCAGGAAGTATCGTGCTGGCTATTATGGCATTGCCTACCATAATTACGGTGACGGAGGATGCGATGAGAAACTGTCCGCGTGCTATGCGGGAGGCGAGTCTGGCATTAGGAGCTTCGCAATGGCAGACTATATATAAGGTAGTGATTCCTTATTCTATTTCGGGGATTACTTCCGGAGTAGTGCTTGGCATCGGACGGGCTATCGGTGAAACAATGGCGGTGTTAATGGTGACGGGTAATGCTGCCGTAATTCCGACTACTATTCTCGAACCGTTGCGTACCATTCCGGCTACCATTGCGGCGGAATTGGGAGAAGCTCCTGCCGGTGGTCCGCATTATCAGGCCTTGTTTATGTTGGGCGTCGTGCTGTTCTTCATCACACTAATTATTAACTTTAGCGTGGAATACATTTCTTCTAAAGGATTAAAACGTAGTAAATAAAATGGAAATTTGTAGTAATAATAAGGCTAAACATCGTTCGCAGAAGCTGGCTTTCGGAATTTTCCGCTTGTTGAGTCTTTGTATTGTGCTGATACTCTTTGCAATTCTCGGGTTTATTATATATAAAGGCAGTGGTGCTATCAGTTGGGAGTTTATCACTTCAGCACCTACAGACGGTATGAGGGGTGGAGGTATCTGGCCGGCTATCGTAGGTACTTTTTATCTAATGGTAGGTAGTGCGTTGTTTGCTTTCCCGGTAGGTGTGATGAGTGGCATCTACATGAATGAGTATGCGCCGAAAGGAAAATTGGTACGCTTTATCCGGGTAATGACGAATAACCTGAGTGGTATTCCCTCTATTGTGTTCGGTTTGTTTGGTATGGCATTGTTTGTCAATTATATGGGCTTTGGTGACAGTATCCTAGCGGGTTCTTTGACGTTAGGCTTACTTTGTGTACCTTTGGTGATACGTACTACGGAAGAAGCGTTGAAGGCTATTCCGGATAGTATGCGTGAAGGTAGCCGGGCATTGGGAGCAACAAAGTTGCAAACGATCTGGCATGTAATTCTGCCTATGGGAATGCCGAACATTATCACCGGGCTGATTCTGGCTTTAGGGCGTGTTTCGGGTGAAACGGCTCCTATTCTTTTTACTTGCGCCGCTTACTTCCTGCCGCAGTTGCCGACCGGTATTCTTGACCAGTGTATGGCGTTGCCTTATCACTTGTATGTGATTTCGACCAGTGGAACGGATATGGAGGCGCAGTTGCCGTTAGCTTATGGCATTGCATTGGTCCTGATTGTGATTATCCTACTGGTGAATCTGCTAGCTAATGCTTTGAGGAAATATTTTGAAAAAAGAGTAAAGACGAATTAAATAATATATGGATACAGTAAAAATAGATGCGCGTGATGTGAATTTCTGGTATGGTGATTTCCATGCTTTGAAAGGAATCAGTATGCAGATTGAGGAAAAATCGGTTGTTGCGTTTATCGGGCCTTCCGGTTGTGGAAAGTCTACCTTTCTCCGGCTTTTCAACCGGATGAATGATTTGATTCCCGCTACCCGCTTGGAGGGGGAGATTCGTATTGACGGACAGAATATATATGCGAAAGGAGTGGAAGTGGACGAACTTCGTAAGAATGTGGGAATGGTGTTCCAGCGTCCTAATCCTTTTCCGAAAAGTATCTTCGAGAATGTGGCTTATGGACTTCGTGTGAATGGAGTGAAGGATAATGCATTCATTCGTCAACGGGTGGAAGAAACGCTGAAAGGGGCTGCGCTTTGGGATGAAGTGAAAGATAAACTGAAAGAATCGGCCTATGCTTTGTCCGGCGGGCAGCAGCAGCGTCTTTGTATCGCTCGTGCAATGGCGGTATCTCCTTCAGTGTTGTTGATGGATGAGCCTGCTTCTGCACTCGACCCTATTTCTACGGCTAAAGTGGAAGAATTGATTCACGAATTAAAGAAGGACTATACGATTGTGATTGTAACGCATAATATGCAGCAGGCAGCTCGTGTAAGTGATAAGACCGCGTTCTTTTATATGGGTGAAATGGTGGAATTTGACAATACGAAGAAGATTTTCACGAATCCGGAGAAAGAGGCTACGCAGAATTATATTACAGGACGTTTCGGATAGTTTGTACCGGAATGGCGGGGATAAATAGGAATATTAACACTTATATATAATAGACTATGGTAAAGTTTATAGAATCGGAACTCATTCTATTGAAGAAGGAAATTGACGAGATGTGGACGTTGGTGTATAATCAGCTTGACCGTGCCGGGGAGGCTGTTTTGACACTCGACAAGGAGTTGGCGCAACAGGTAATGGTCCGTGAACGCCGGGTGAATGCCTTCGAACTAAAAATAGACAGTGATGTGGAAGATATTATCGCACTATACAATCCGGTAGCAATCGACCTTCGTTTTGTATTGGCTATGCTGAAGATTAATACGAATCTGGAACGCTTGGGAGACTTTGCGGAAGGGATTGCCCGTTTCGTGATACGTTGCAAAGAACCGGTGCTTGACGCTGAGTTAATGACGCGTCTGCGTTTGGGTGAGATGCATGCTGAGGTACTTTCAATGTTGGAACTGGCAAAACGTGCCTTGCATGAGGAGAGTATTGAAATGGCAACTACCGTATTCGGCAAAGATAATCTGCTGGACGAAATCAACGCGCAGGCAACGGGAATCCTTGCCGATTATATCATTGAACATCCTGAAACAGTACATACGTGTGTGGATTTGGTGAGCGTTTTCCGTAAATTGGAACGTTCCGGCGACCACATTAATAATATCGCCGAAGAGATTGTTTTCTTCATTGACGCCAAGGTATTAAAGCATAGCGGAAAGATAGACGAGAACTATCCGAATAGATAATTTTTTGCAGGTTTTTAAACAGAAATTAGGGCTCCTTAAAATTTTATCCTATATTTGTCTCCTATAACGGGTAAGTTACAGGCGTTTTTGCGTCAAATGATAATAAATCCAAAGAATTTTCAAAAAGATGTTATATGACATGTTTTATAATTTGGAGAGTATCAGTAAAAGCGACTATATTTGCACCGTTATCCTGAAAACAATCTTTTTACCTTAAAAAAAACTAATACCTATTGAAAACTGAAAAATGGAGCTTTGTGAAAAGCCCCATTTTTTTTTGCTCTTATTGATGATAGTAAATTGGCGTTCTACAATACTGTAAGAGAGGATTCTTCTTGATATTTTGTTAGCTAAAGCCTTGTAAGCACGAAATTGAAGTACGAGTTTGAATTACGAAATTGAAGCACAGAAATGAATAACAAGGCTCAAACGGGACAGATTTTTTTTTATGAAGTACAGGCTAAGTTTAATTTGAGAGAACCCAAATCAAACAAGCCTACTAATATCTATTTGGTATGCAGGATAGATAGGAAGCAAATAAGACTTTCTACGGGTGTTAAGGTATATCCAGAACATTGGAATGTGAAGAAGCAAGAGGCTTATATCAGTTGTAGGTTAAGTGAACTTGATAATCTCAATAATACTATTGTTAACACGAAAATAATTGAGATTAAAAATCGCTTTCTGCAATATAAGCGTTATCTTTGTGACAATCCCAACGAAATCGGAAATAGTGTTAAGATATTAAAGAAGTTTATATACAAAGATACTATGGAGAAAGAAAAGCAAAATATAAATGCAGTACATTGGTTACGTAATACATTAGCTTTAGATAGAACTATAAAAGATAGTACAAGAGCTGATTATGTGAAACAAATAAAGTTCTTTGAAGCTTTTCTGAATGAAGTAGGTAAATATCCTATTAATTTTAGTGATATAAATTTACCATTGATAAAGGATTATGAATCTTATCTTTTTAATAAGGAAGTTGGTAAAGGTAAAACAACGAAAACTACTACGGTTGGTAATAAGGTAGAGAAGATAATATGTATTCTTAAAAGAGCAGAGCAGCAAGGCATGATTGATATTCACGAATCCAAACTGGACAAGTATAAAAAGCCCCAAAGTAGACAAGGTGATGAAAATGAGATTTATTTAACGGAAGATGAAATAGATAAAATATATGCTTTGCGCTTAACAGGAAGGGAAGAAGAAGTGAGAGATTTGTTTGTATTACAATGTTGGATAGGGCAACGCTTCTCTGATACGCAAGCAATTAATGAGGGGATTATAAAGGAAGCGCCTAATGGTAAAGGGAAAGTAATAGAAATTGTGCAAGAAAAGAAAACGCATAGAGTATCAATTCCTCTTTTACCTGTTGCTATAGATATTCTGAATAAGTATAAAAATGGTTTTCCTATTTATACCAATCAAACAGCTTTGAACTATTTAAAGAACATAGGTGAAAAAGCAGGTATAACAAGATTACATAATGTAACAGAGGATAGGGGAGGAGAAGTTGTTACAACACAAGTGAAAGCATACGAACTAATAGGAACGCATACAGCAAGACGTTCCTTTATCTGTAATATGCTAAAACATGGCTATGATAGTCATATTATAATGAAGATAACAGGACATAATGATGCAAAGTCTTTTAAGAAATATGTAAGATTAACCTCTGAGGATGCCGCTTTACTAATGTTGGAAACAGAATCTACAAAAGTAAGGCAATCTGATAAAGTACCTACTACTATTAGTCAAGAAGGTAACAAAGAAGCCATTAATATTTTAAAACAGTATCAAAATACTATAAATGGTATTACGTTCGATACTCTGTTAGACACTCAATTTTTTGCATCTAAAATCAATAAAGCCAGTGACATGTTTGAACGTATGGGATATGTGAAGAACGGCAAACTATATGATTACAATAGCGAGATAAGTGGTATTGTGAAAGAAATAGAGGCTTATATGCAATCTCCCGCCTCCGGCCTTGAAGTAGCCCATAAATATGTGGAACGGCTGTCTGTTGGTAATCTGTCCAATTTGAGGGACGAGCTTAAGCTGTTAATTGTCAAATGTATAAAGATAGAGGTAAATGTGGAAACTGTCATGCAGATTGTTGATAAGGCTTTCAAAATGGGGATTCTGGATAATGACAGCCTTAATGACATGAAAGAAATTGTAGCGGCAATATTGAAGGCTAAAGACAAGTAAAGTGATTCTGGTACGGAATACTACCCAAACCGCCATATTCTCCCCCAGACAGATACGGCTGTAAGGAGGTATGGTAAAATCTCATTAACTGACGTTAACAGACAATCTATATTTGTACAATAATCCGGACGAAATCAACCATAATGGATTGTAGAATTTGGATATTATCAGTAAAATGGTTTATCTTTGCAGCAGTTAAATGATTAACTCATATTGTTGATGAGTAAGCATTGAACAACCCGCTCTTTGACATCATGTACAATTCGACCCCAGCACCTCGGTGCTTTAAGCTATCACTTTTTGCTTGGAAGTGATAAGCTGTGGCAATTAGTTCATAATTGTTAATATTATTAATTAGGCAATTCTCGGATTGCCGAGTATATATGAAGGTACAAGTAAGTATGCCCGCTCTTATATACCGCTTAATAATTTTAACTATTTAGAATTATGACAAATATTAAGAACCTAGGGAGCGAAGAAGCTCCCAAGTGGTACTTTGTTACCACTATATTAGTAAATGGCGAAGAACTGGAAATCATTCCTGCCTTCACCGACTATTCTCTCAAACATAAAAACTTTGAGAAGGACAAAGTGTTTAAAGCTATAGATAAGAGCAAGCTCCTGCCGACTGTGTTTTGCTTCTGTGATGCAAAACCATTCTATGCAGAGAATGTTCCTCTATACGATTACGTTGGTAATAAAATAAAGAATCTTCCCGATAATGCTCCGGCCGTAATGGTCTATCTGGATAAAGCCGACAATGTTAACTTGCTCGGTTTGACGGATGAGCCACTACAAGCTGAATTAGTGGAATGTGATAGCGTTGCTGACGCTTATCACAGAGTAGCAACAACTGCATATCTCTCCCAATGTCCTTCAAAGGATGAGTGGATAGGATATGCCGGAATTGTAACAGGAGATGAATTATTTCTGAATATCCGCAAGTTCGGCATAATGTACTCTATGTCCGGTACTGCCGTACAGGGATATTTTGGTATAAGCACTACTGTTTCTTTATTACAAAGCAAAGCCCTTGCTATGAGTTCTTCTCTTTTTAAAGAAGAATATAGAACTTATGCGCAGGCAGAGCAATTGATGAAGGCAACAGTACAAGCCTTTGGCGTGAAAGCTGCAAAACAAACCAGATATATTAAGGCCATTAATTATTGCATCTCGCAATATGACTTTGATACAGTCTGTAATGTGTTAAACAGCATTGAAGCAACAGAGAAGTTGCGGATTGAAGCAGCTAAGTGTGAAGATAAAATTAGCTGTATTCAGCGACTAATCATCGAGCGAGTTATTAAGATGCGTAACGCTCAACAGCAATAAGAATAACCGGATTGTACATGATACATAAAAATAAGAGGCTGTCTCAAATTGATTTTGAGTTCAGCCTCTTTCTGTTTGTTTACAATATTCCTCGAATCTCAAAGCCATTCTTCCGGCCGTTGGCGGTCGGTATCTTGACAGGATGAATCTCAAAGAATTCATTGAGGTCGGCCGCTTTCGGTGACTTGTCAACGCCTAACCTGTCATATACAACACGTAAGGTTTGCTGAATATCAGCAGTTAATATCCTGTCTCCGATGTGAATAGTGCCGTGTAATTCATGACGAATCTTATTTTTGGTTTTCATGATATGGATTTCATTGAGCAGTTTCTTCTCCTTATAATTCAGAGCTTTAATCCTGTCAACGCCCAAAGCCTCATAATAATACCTAAGTTCTGGATATTTGCTTTCCAGTGTTGACATTGCGAGATTGACAATCAGCCCTTGCTTGGCACGATATTCACAGTATGCCTGCATCATGTCTACAAATGGCTCCTTTTTGATTAGATGTTTCAACTGTTCTTGGTAAACGGCATAAGTTTGATTCTCACTGACATCGAAACTACTATCTTGGAGCAGTTTCTTTACAATTACCCCATTCTGATAATTGAACTTCTGGACATCAAAACAGTATTGCTCATTTACATAGGCTAAACGGTTGAAAACAAATTCTCCTTTCTGTTCATCGTACATTGTATATGAATCCTGATATTTTACATTGTCGGGGATTCTCCTAAAATCCTTGATACGTTTGGCTCTCAATGCTTCACCGGCATTGTTGTTGTCTCTAATCTCGTCAAGTGTCACATTGACCTTCCGGCACAGATGCTCATTGAATGCCTCTTGCTCTACCTCCTCTGCATTGACATTGTAAATGAAGGTGAGGAACTGCCTGAAGGGGTTGCATGCCAGACGCTGCCTGCCTGCAATCTGTACCAGTTCCGTTGCTATATCAACCGCAGTGTTCGGACGATTGCAATCACTAATGACAAAAGTTGCGGCATTGGTAGAGTAGAAATCACAGCCCGCATAAGCGGTGGAAGTACAGAAGGTGAATTTCTTGTGCGTCTCCCCTTTCAAGGGAATTCTCCCTCTTTTGAATCCTTCCCCAATCCTTGCAATCTGTCTGTCGTTATCGTCAGAATTACCTACAATGATATTTACTTCTTCCGGATTGAGTTCTGTTTGTTTAATAATATTCACAATATTATTTACACTATTGAGAAATATAACACATTCTTTGGAGTAAATCCTTTCCCCATTAACATACACAGAAGGATAATTGCCATTCTGATAGTAGCGAACTATTTCCAATGCTGCATTGATAGGATTCTTTGTGCGCTCTCGATATACTCTGACAATATCCTTTTCTTCCCAGTCAAGCTGATAGTAATTCATATCCTTGAAGTGGTCAATCTGTTCCAGATATTTGTCAAGAATTGGAGTTGCCGATAAGAATGTAACATACGGAAACGACCTTGAATTATCCAAAAAGTGCAACTCAATTTCAGACTTGAAACTACTATCTGCCAACAGGCATTGGAATTCATCCACTACTACACGCCAATCTGATTTATATTTAATACAGCCAATCAATTTATACACGGAATCGTAGGAGACCAGAATCTTGGGAAGCTCCGCAGTCTGCAAATATGCCTCAATCTCTTTGGTGTCTACTCCGCCAATTACAAGCAAGGTATCAGGGTATTGTTCATGTTTGTTTTTCAACAGCTCATTGCGAGGGCTGCATATAATAGTTTTATGTTCATCTGTCAGTGCGACTGTAGTTGCTCCACAGCCGGGTATCTCTTTATTCAAAATACCATTGGGAAGTTCAAACGGTTTCCCGAATTCTTCTATGAACTTCTCCCGTTCGGTTAAATACTTGATATTTGCCGGAATTTTAATCATTTCTTTCTTCATAAGTTAAGTTAAAAGTTAATTTGACTGGAATAATCTAATCTAGTGTTGTCCACTTTATAGAGGATTTTTATCTTTAGTATAAGGGAGTCATGGTAGAAATATTGGACAGTCACAAGAATAATAAAACCTGATACGCATCAGGTCGAATTATACCCGTTTAGGGTATCTCTAACATGGAATCGGAATAATTTTGAGGATTATATTTTGGGTGTTTCCCATTGTCCTGATATTGCAAAGGTAATTAATATTCCGACAGTAAAATCATGAATTGTGGACAATCTGCAAACTTTATACTGATACTGGCATAAGTCCGTCATTCTATAGGGGAGTATGTCCTAAAGGCCAATAATGGCATTTGAGAGTGATATATATTACTGGAAAAGTTCCTTTTGATACCCAACTCAAAAAATATAGGTACTTAAAATCATACCCCCGCCCTTTAGATTTAGGTCGTGTTTCTATTTAGACTTTATGCCTTAATAGAGTGAAATATTTGATTCGTCAGTGAGCGCATCAGATGTATATCGTGCATAAGCCCCTTCTATTACCCAAAACACCCCTCACCAATCATTAGGAAAAATGAAAGGATTACATGAATTGCTATTCAGCCCACAAACCTTTTGAACGTCTTAAATGTGCGGACTTATCAGCGATTTGTATATGTCTACATATAAAGATGCACAAAGGAAAGTGAATGAATAGTACTTCATGTTAAGCCCTCATTTTGTCCTTAAATACACTATTTACTAATCTATTATTTATGCGTATGGAGAATTTAAAGATTTTATTGACGTTTGGAATAATTCTAATTGTGCCAGTAGTCTTAATGCCACAGTTCTTTATTGGATTATTAATACTGATTGTGGCTTGCTTAGCTTTCAGACAGAGGAATTTCTAATATTAACTTAATAAATTACAGATTATGGAATCAACATTACAGATTATGCCAGTACAAAGAACTAGTAGAAACTTTGGTGAATATGCGGAAGAAGCGGTAATAATTGAAGAGCCAATTATTAAGCAGAAACGACCTCTATTCATTGAAGCCAATACGATTGAAGCCAGTTTGGAGCATCTAAGGAATGATTGTATTATACCCGTATTCGCAAAGGACAACGAAGCTACATTATCTCATGTGGCTTTCATTGAAGCGGTACAGGATGCAACCAATACATTCTTTAGCGGTGAACAAATTGAATCGCCAGATATTCGTGTTTCTCATGTAATCAAGGGTAGGATTCCCGAAGCAATTCATAAACCAGCCAATCAGTTATTAGAGAGTGATAAGACTATCTACTACGAAAGATGTGCTTTTGTTATTGAAGTTCCTACTATCTATGAGACAGTACACGGTAACAGGCTAACCCTTACTATTGGTGGTGTCAGAGCTTATAACCATACCAATCTTTATTCAAAGAAAGGCGCGGAGCGGTTTAAAGTGTTTATTGGCTTTACTTGTAAGGTTTGCACAAATCTATGTGTATCTACAGACGGTTATCTTAGTTGCTTGGAAGTTACCAATACAAGGGATTTATATCAAGCGGTATTGGAAATGTTCCACAAATACGATGCAGCCAAACACATACATTTGATGCAGTCTTTAGGCAATACCAGTATGACAGAGCATCAGTTCTGCCAACTACTTGGAAGAATGAGACTTTATCAGTCATTACCGCAAGGCTATCAGAAAGATATACCTAAAATGTTGCTTACTGATACACAGGTTAACAATGTGGCTAAAGCGTATATCAATGATGAGAACTTTGACAGCTTGGGAAATGATTTGTCTATGTGGAAGTTCTACAACTTGCTCACAGGTGCAAATAAGAGTAGCTATATAGATTCATTCTTAGATAGAGCCTATAATGCTACAGAACTTGCAACGGGTATATGTTCCGCTTTACATGGTGATGACAAATATCAGTGGTTTCTTAGTTAGTGGTATTACAGAGTACTTAAAAGGGGCATCCATATAATAAGGGTGTCCCTTGATTATTCATTACCTATTAATACTCAAAAGATTATGTTACAAGCATTATTAATCGTTATATCTTGGATTATCTTGTTACTTGTTATGTGTGCAATTTCACCTGTTGTATTCTTCTTGATGATTATTTGGACTATATACAAGATTATTACGGTGAAGTAGTACATGAAGAACTAATAAGGGTATCTATATACTATATATAGGTACTCTTTCTCTATTATTAGCCAGTAGTATAACATTCACTTCTGTTATTAGTGAATGTTTAGCTAGTAATCAGTAAGTTAGATATTCCAGTTTAAAATTAATATTCACTTTTATTAGTTTCACTATAAAACAGAACGTTATGTCACTTAAATATTCAAGTACAACAGCAGATTATCTGCAATGGAGCGAAGCGATGAACTTAATAAGAAAGTTGGCAAGGGATAGTAATTATAAGATGTCACTTCTTATTGCTTTGGGTTGCTTCACAGGTCTAAGAATTTCTGATATTCTTGCTTTGAGGTGGAATCAGATACTAGATGCGGAAGAATTTACCATTACAGAGATTAAAACAGGGAAGCAAAGGACTATTAGGATTAATATGCAGCTACAGCAACATATCAGAGATTGTTATGAGCATATAAATCCAGTTGGCATAAATGCTCCTGTATTGATAAGTCAGAAAGGGACAGTGTACACAGTTCAGAGAATCAATGTCATGTTGAAGGAGACTAAGAAGAAGTACAAGTTGCATATAGGCAATTTCAGTTGTCATTCTCTTAGAAAGACCTTTGGCAGACAGGTCTACAACATGAATAACGATAATTCAGAGCTTGCACTTGTTAAGCTCATGGAGCTATTCAATCATTCCAGTGTATCAATTACTAAGAGATACTTGGGATTAAGGCAGGAAGAATTATTAAATACCTATGATTGTCTTAGCTTCTGATAATTGGGTTGGTATGAAAGTTCAGAATTTCTACTTATATAGGGATTTGGCAAATTTCATACCAACCTTGAATTATTGAGTAGAGACAGCTCTCAACTTTTAATAAACAATAGTTCTTGCAAATTAAACAGCTTTTAGTAACTTTGTAGCAATTTCAGACTTCTATGGAGATAGCTCTGAAAGGACATAGTTAACGAAGAGCGTTTGATATTATCTTGCATTGGAATCTGGACAATTCTATTACCCAAGATAATAGGCAAGAACGCTCACGTCAGTATTATATATTCATCTTAAGGGATGAACTATATATTCTTCTGGCGTGGGCTATTGTTTATTATTGGGTAAGGGCAAGTCCAGAGCCTCAATGCAGTAATATTCAATAGTTCCCACGCTTCTTGCATGTAGTAGCCAACTATAGGGAACAGGTTGGCATAAATACAGGTATATAAGAAACAGACAGTCTATTTTACTACTCAACAGTTCTTTATCAAAGAAGTGTGCAACTCTATGTTGTGTTCCTCACACTTGTATCTCAATTATTAACGCTCTCTATTAGGAACGTAGAAGCACAAACAGATTATTACAATGAAGATATTCAGATTAATTGGTATGCTTCTCATAGGAAGTAGTACTCTATTCTCTTGTAGTAATAATGAGGATGAACTACCACCTAAAGAGCAGGAGCAGACTAACCAAGAAACCTACACTATCTCATTTAATTTGGGCGGAGAATTTATCTCCACTTCTGAAACTCCTTTAAGCAGAACAGAAGTTGCACCAAAGAAGATATATGGGATTAATGTGTACTATAAGAAGGACGGAGATACGCAGTATCAGAATTATGCTTATGGATTGTTTGATAACATTGAAGATATGACTATCTCTTTAATTGGTGGATATAAATATAAGTTTGAATGTTCTATGGTAAAGAATGATGCTGATACGTTATATCACGATGATAGTATGTACTATGCACCATTTCATCAAGGGAAACTTAACTACGACATTTATAAAGGTACAATTTTAGAAAACAAGTTCAATATCTCTACAACAAATTACATTCAGATTCAAGGGTTAAAGTTTGGTGAAACAAGTCTTAAAGGTAAACGTGGGTACAATGACATAGCTAATTATCCTCAAACAGATAGGTTTTACGGTGAACTTACAGACTATGTACCAACTAAAAACGGAGTTGCCAATATAGACTTAAAGCGTACAGCCTTTGGACTTAAATTTATAATAACCCCACCTGTAGACGGAACACTTTCTATTAGTGCTTATTATGGTATTAATCCTAATATTAAAGTATCAGCAGACGATAATATATCGGAATCTTCTTCCATGTACACTTTCTCTCAAGTTTATGAATGTTGGCAAGCAGAGAAGTACAGTGAAGATTTTACTATACAACTGATATGGGAACGGGCTAATGGAGCAACTCAAACATTTAGTAAGACAATTACTGTAAAACGCAATGTAATGACTACTATTAATGTGAATGTGAATGGTAGTACTACAGATTCTTCTTTAGGAGTTAAAGAGGATGATACTCCAATGGGAAACGAGAATGTTGATATGAATTTCAATGGTGGTAATTTAGACGATAATGAAGTGAACCCTAATGTATAATTTATTAATTAACTAAAACAATTTAAAGATGAAGACATTAAGATTTATTGGAACAACCTTGTTAATGATTGTGTTGTGTTTGAACTTTACCGCTTGTGGTGATGACGATGAAGACGATAATAGACCTCTTGTGGAGAAGCTTATAGGGCACTGGGTACTTACTTATGAGGAAGGGTTTGAGAAGGACTTTGAACACCCTGAATATGATGAAGCATGGAGCCATGCGCCTAAAGATGAATGTGAATATTTCGGTAACTTCACCTTTAGGGAAGACGGTACTTATAGTGAATATGATTTGGACGGTACAAGTAACCCGCAGAGTATTGAGAAATGGGAAGTGAATGGTGATGTTATAACTCTTATTGAAGATGAATATGAACAGTATGATTTAAAGGTTCTTGAAATCAGTTCCAATAAGCTAGTACTTGAATTTCATGATAAAGATGAAGCATCTGAACACTATGCTAAAATGACCTATAAGAGAGGTTGACCTCTTAGTCCAACAAATAAAGGCAGCATTTGAAGTAACATTCATTTGCTGCTTTTTTTTACAGAAGGGTGCAAATTAATGCCCCTCATACACGCTTTATTTTTTTATCCTATTTATTGAGTATGCTTACAATAGGAACAGTCTTATCAAAACCTGCCTTTGTTGAGTATTTGAATGTCCCAATCTGCTTTGCACATTTTCCTTCAGGAACTTTGATAACTTGGTCGTCATAATACGATTTCCCTTCATCACACAAAAATAAAACCATTAGTCCTGTTGATATTGAGAGTTCGTCAATTTCATTAGCTAAAGCGTCACCTGAATCAAGAACCTGAAAGACCTCAAAATTATTTTCACTAATGCAATCCCCTTCTTTCTCAAAGAATGTCATTCCATTATTTGAAGATTCTCCATTTGACGAATTTCCAATAAGTGCAGCAATAACAAGCATTAAAATAGCACCTGTAACAACGCCTGCAATAAATATTAATACCTTTTTCATAATCTAATTATAAATCTTCACCATTTGCATTATTGTATTCATTATCATAATACATCGTAATACAATATTTGCCCAAACGTTCATTAATCATAAACCAAACAGCTTTTTTTGATATATATTGTGTCACAAAATTAACTATCTCTGCTCGCAGCTCTTCACTTGGATTCGCAAGTTGTTCTTTTGTATATTGCGGGAAGGCAGCCTCAATTTGTTTTGCCATAAAAGTTTCATCAGTTTTTTGATAAAACACTGCTTCATAGCGTTTCTTATGGACGGTTATTTCATAAGAAATATCTTCATCATCTGGTATCATATATTCTTCCAAAGGTAAAGAAGAATACTTAGAATTATTAACAAACTGCTCGCAGAGTCTATTAAACCTTATCTGGATAGCCCTTTCATCAATATTATTAACATCACAAATCATTATTCGATACACCTTATTATTATTTGTTACAACGTGTATATTGACATCTGCACCATTAAATTCACCAACTAAAACATCTTTATCAAGCGGACTACTCGTATAACCTTTAGCTTTTAATTTCTGAATCATTTCAGATTTACTTCCGTCAACTGGAATACCTAAAAATTTAGTAACGTCTTGTTGCGCATAAATAAATAATGAAGATATGAGCAACATTGTAATTGATAGTAGTTTTTTCATATTATCAAATTTTACCGTTCTCCAGTTTCTACAAGAACATCAATACTATACATCGAAGCGTGAAACTGTAATGCTATCTTTGCCCTTTTTAATAATTTCCCACATTTTGCAACAAAGCAGCACAACGCTTCTGTTTTACCAATTCAATTACAAATATAATAATTATTAATTATATAAATAATATCTTTTTATCAAAAAAACTTAGATTTAATAGATGCATTAATATATGAACGAATAAAAAGGGTACAAATTAATTGCACCCTTAAAAACTGATTCAACTAATTATCTATTATGCAAGAAGGTGGCATTTGAACTATCTATCAAGTGTCGTCTTTTTTAGTTCATTTCCTTCTCTTCTTAACTAATTTATGCTTATCCTTCTTGGATGAATTTGAAAATAGTTGTTCTAACATTTCCCTTGTAATAGGTAAATATGTGACCTCTGTCAATCTAGTTTCTCTAATCTCTTGTGGTAAATAAGAAATCACGGTGCTCTTTTGGGGTGTTACTTGCATATTTTTGTAGAAATAAATAGATTGGTAATTGATTTATCTATAGCAAAGGTACTGATAAGAATCTGTCCAATCTAATGTAAAAGATACATTCTGGATTATTGAGGTATGTGTTTGTATTGGAAGAAAATGTCAAAGTGGTAGATAGCGACAAAATGGAATTATTGCTTCTATAAGCAGAATAATGGATAAAGATGTACATAAACTAAAGGAAGTCCCGAAGCTAAGAATTATGCAGAGAACTTTGCCGAGTATTATAAAGATATACAAGGCAAATAAGTGATTAAAAATTAAAAGTCAGTTATCGAGATGATAGTTGGCTTTTTATTTAAATATAAGTTGTTAAATAGAACATATAGATTAAAATATCATAGGGAAATGCGTTTTATTTCAGAATTAAGAGTTATATTTGTAATGTTCTTATGAGGCATACAAAGCACAAGAATGAATCACCATTTTGCTAAATGGCTAATAATTAGATACAGTAATAAAAGCCCCATTTTTTTTTGCTCTTATTTTCTTTCCTGCCGGCTTATTTGTATCTTTGAACCCTATATAAAAAGAGTATTTCAAATCGTAAAATCGTAAATTATGTTTTCCGGAATTGTAGAAGAATATGCTACCTTGGTAGCACTGGTGAAAGACCAGGAGAATATACACTTTACATTTAAGTGTTCGTTTGTGAATGAGTTGAAAATCGACCAGAGTATTTCTCACAACGGTGTCTGCCTGACAGTAGTAAGTCTGACGGATGACACGTATACGGTGACTGCCATGAAAGAAACATTGGAACGTTCCAATCTCGGTCTGTTGAAGGTAGGAGATAAGGTGAATGTAGAGCGTAGCATGATGATGAACGGCCGTTTGGATGGGCATATTGTTCAGGGACATGTAGACCAGACTGCAACCTGCATTGATATCAAGGATGCAGAAGGAAGTTGGTACTTTACATTCCGGTATGCGTTTGATAAAGAAATGGCAAAGCGCGGATATATTACTGTTGATAAGGGTTCGGTGACCGTGAACGGTGTTAGTCTGACGGTATGTAATCCGACAGATGATACTTTTCAGGTGGCTATCATTCCTTATACTTATGAATATACCAATTTCCATACGTTTACAATCGGCAGTGTGGTGAATATCGAGTTTGATATAATCGGCAAGTATATCAGCCGGATGATTCAATACAAATAATATGGAATATACAGACTTTCTGCAATTGGTACTTTCCCGGCAGAGTGACCGGGCGTATGATAAAGAACGTCCGGTAGAAGCGGAGAAGTTGGAGAGGATTTTAGAGGCGGGTCGTTTGGCTCCTTCTGCCTGTAATGCACAGCCTTGGAAGTTCGTGGTGATAACTGACCGTGAATTGGCTTTAAAAGTGGGTAAGGCTGCTGCAGGACTTGGGATGAATAAATTTGCTAAGGATGCTCCAGTGCATATCCTGATTGTAGAAGAGTCCGCCAATATCACTTCTCTACTTGGAGGAAAAGTGAAGGATAAGCATTTCCCGCTGATTGATATTGGAATTGCTGCTGCTCATATCACACTGGCTGCTGAAAGTGAAGGACTGGGATCGTGTATTTTGGGCTGGTTTGATGAAAAGGAGATAAAGCGCTTGACCGGCATCCCTGCTTCCAAACGTCTGTTACTGGATATTGCGATCGGATATCCGATAAAGGAGAAGCGGAAGAAGATGAGAAAGCCGCAGGAAAAAGTGGTTTCTTATAATCGTTACTGATTCTAAAAGAATAAATATTTCCAACTTGTAGAATAGCTATATAACAGAAGGCGTCGTTGGTTTTAAAGGAACGACTTCTTTCTTTAAAACCAAAAATGAATGTATTAGGTCGCTGATAGATAGTTTAATATAAAAGCCCCATATTTCGGGGCTTTTATATTAATATACTTATTTCTTTTTTGACAACTCTTTCAGTAGATGATCTACTGCTGCTTTCAGTTGAGCATCTTCTCCTTTCAGGCTGGCTCCCGGTTCGTTGTAGACCAGAATGTCTGGTTGTAAAGTTTGATTTTCGAGATATTTTCCTTGCATATCCATACATCCTACCTGTGGGATACCGAATACGATAGATGGGTCAATCTGTCGTTCCCACCATACAGCAGTCATGGTTCCTGCAACGGGAGTACCAATCAATTTTCCGATGCCTAATGTCTTATATACGTATGGAGTACCGTGAGCATTACTGTAATTGTCTTCACAAGCTAACATACATGAAGGCTTCAGCCATTTGTTGAATGGGTCGCTTCCGATATATTGTCCACGTGGAACGAAACGCTGGTATTCTTTTCCGCTCAGAAGGGTAACGACGTCATCGTGCAGCCAACCGCCGCCATTATGACGGGTATCTACTATGACAGCTTCTTTGTTGCGGTAACGTCCCAGTAACTCGGAGTACATTTTACGGAAGCTCGGACTATCCATTCCTTTTATATGTACGTAGGCAATGCGACCGCCAGATAACTCCTCTACTTTCTGTGCGCAACGTTTCACCCAACGTTTGTAGAGCAATTCACTTTGTGCCCCATAGCTGATAGCTTTCACAGTTTCTTCAAAACGCTTTTTGGTGGCCGGGTCATATACGGTAAGTATTACTTTGCGTCCTACCTTGCCTTCAAACAATGGGAAGTAATCAGCATTGGCTTCAATCGTTTTTCCGTCTACTTTTTCGATGATACATCCTGCTTTCACATCAGTTTTCTTTTGAGTGAAAGGACTCTGATCCAGAATTTCTTTGATTTTCAGTCCTGTACCACTATATGATTCATCATAGAAGACGCCCAATGTAGCGGTAGATAATGCACTGCCTCCACCTGCATAACGGGCTCCCGTATGTGAGGCATTCAGTTCTCCGAGCAGTTCGCTCAGCATTTCAGCAAAGTCATAATTATTATTGATATGTGGCAGGAAGCGTTGGTAAGCTTCTTTATATCTTTTCCAGTCGGTTCCTTGAAGGTCTGCGACATAGAATTTATCATTTACCTGTTGGTAGACATGGTCGAAGATATATGCGCGTTCGCCATAAGGACGATAATCGAAGAAGGCTTCAAATTCAATCGGAGTGACTTTGCTGCCGGCGATTTCGATTTTCTTTAGTTGGCTTCTTGTGCACATAAAGATGTTCTTACCTTCTTTATCGGGGATCAATGCACCTCCACCGACTCCTTTGAGCAATATTTTGGTGGTATTTTCTTTTAATTTATGTTCCCACAAATCATAGTCACCTTCGAAAGCTGCCAGATAATAGAGTACATCGCCTTTCGGAGTCAGTACTGCGTCACTAAGACGGGAAGAATTGACTGTCAGGCGGACAATGCGATCGAAACGATTTTCGAGGTCGAAGGTCAGCGGCTTGACTTCTTCTTTTTTCTTGTCTTCTTCTTTCTTGGTATCTTTTGTTTTAGCGTCTTTCTTATCTTTCTTCTTTTCAGCTTTCTCTTTCTCCTCTTTTTCCTTCTTGGCCTTTTCTTCTTTCTCTGTTTTTTCAGCCTCTTCAAGTAGGGCGAGGTCCTCTTTGCTCATGGTGAAACGGTTGTATGCATCTACATCGAAGAACATGATATAGGTATCGCTTTCGCTTCCCCAGCTACCGTGACTACGGTATCCGGAACGGTCACTGTTCCATATCATGGCTTTTCCACCCAATACCCATTTGGCATTGGTGTCGCTGTATCCGCTTTCGGTAAGGTTCACCATTTCTCCTTTTCCGTCAGCCTTCAACAGTACCACATCTTTATTATTCCAGCCGCCTATACCAATAAAATCAGAGAGAATCCATTTACTGTCGGGACTCCATTGGAACCATTGGTCACCGTCTGCATAAGAATACTGGTATTTGGCATCCATAACAGTACGTACAGCTTTGCTTTTCAGATTGATAACACGAATAGCCGTACGGTTTTCAAGGAAAGCAATCTCCTTTCCGTCAGGGCTATACTGTGGTTGGAAAGAAGCGACGTTAGATTTAGTCAAGCGTTCTTCTTTCAATTCGGTGGCATAAGTGAACTGCTTTTCTTCTTTACGTACGATCGTTGATGTGTAAAGTTGCCAAAGTCCGTTACGTTCTGATGAGTAAACTAAAGTACGTCCGTCGGGGGCAAAACTGATGTCACGTTCCTGGTCGGGAGTATTCGTAATTTGCTTCGTCGTTTTGTAGTCGATAGAAGTGACGTATACATCACCGCGCATGATAAATGCCACTTCCTTACCCTTAGGAGAAACGGCAATGTCAGTTGCGCCGTACGATCTGATCTGGCGGATGATGTCTTTGTCTATCTTATCCGACAGGATAGTGATATTTACTTTTTGTGGCTGTCCGCCCGGAACAAGCGTGTAAATCTCGCCATTATAGCCGTAGCATAATTTACCTTCGCTTGCCATACTCAGAAAGCGTACCGGATGTTTGGTGTGGAAAGTGATTTGCTTGGAAGTATTTGCTCCGGGGGTACGTTGGAAGATGTTGAACGAACCTTTTTCTTCACTCAAATAATAGAATGACTTACCGTCGGGAGCCCATACCGGTTCACGGTCTTCACCTCCGAAAGTGGTTTGCTTCTGGTATACGGGCGTCTTTCCGGGAGTATAGCTCCAGATGTCACGGGCGATAGGGGATACCTGATGTTTACGCCAGTAGTCTTCATATCCTTTTTTATCCTGATAAAGCATAACTCCTTCTTTATTAATAGAGATACACTCCATAGGCATGGATGAAAACATGGTGGGACGTCCTCCTGTAACGGCCACTTCGTATATCTGCTGGAATTGTCCCGAGGGAAATCCGGCATCCTCGGCAGAAGGGGCGATATTAGCTGTGAACAGGATATGCTTGTCGTCTTTATAAGCGACAGGCTTTTCGCTGCCGGAATGAGTGGTCAATCGTTGGGGGACTCCTCCCTCTTTGGCGACAACGAAAACATCAAGACTCCCCATGCGGTCGGATGCAAAAGCTATCTGCTTTCCGTCGGGACTCCATACCGGAGTGGTGTCAAAAGCCGGATTCGTGGTGATTTGGGTGGCACGTCCGCCGGTTGACGGTACTGTGTAAATGTCTCCCTTGTAGGTGAATGCAATGGTTGTTCCGTCCGGAGAAAGAGCGCAATAGCGCATCCATAGTGGAGCTTCTTGTGCCGCAATTGTTCCTGCAAAGCAGAGAGCAAATGCACTTAGTAGTAGTTTCTTCATTTTTCTTTATTATAATTGTGTTAATTCATTTCTAAAGGTCTAAGGGGGCGCTATTTATAAATCTTTGAGTAGTACTTTACTTGCCTTTTTATAGTATTCTTCTCTCGATTCTGTCAGCACCTTCCATTCATCGCTAAATTCTTCGTCTTTATCAATCTTGAAATTCTCGGAACCGTATGTGTCCAAACGATCAAGCAAAATTGCTACATTTAATTGGTTGATATCCATAGAAGGCTGATAACCGATATCTTCACTTTTTTGGTCGGTTACTACCTCATGTATCAGGTCTATTTCCTGTAATTGATAAAGTACTTGGTTCGTCAGCCGGATGGGTATCTGATGTTCTTCCGATATTTCTGCCGCCGTATAAGGAGGATCGTTCTTTTCGAACCGTTTGGCGATGAGTGACATAATCAGGATAGAGATAAAATCCCGGTAACGCCTGCTGATATTACGTGTGTCCTGGTCGAAGCTAAAACTGCGGATGTTCTGTCCCGCGTATGCCAGTTCAGCACCGAACAGGCAGATAGTCCAGGAAATCTGTAACCAGAGCAGGAATAGAGGAAGTGCGGCAAAGCTACCGTAGATAGCATTGTATTTTGATACCCACAACTGGCTGTTGATATATAGGAACTGGAAAGCCTGATAAGCGGAGCCGGCCAGAATACCGGCAATAAGAGCGTGTTTGAATTTTACTTTCGTGTTCGGCATGAAAATATACAGCCCGGTGAACATCATCCATGTGAGAACGAAGGGGATAAGCCGTATCATGAACTTCATGACAGGAGCAAGCAGGACGAAATCATCCATTTGTTTGAGTATGGTACTCATAAACAGGGAAAGTCCTCCGGAAACAACTATCAGAATCGGCATCAACAGGAACATGGAGAAATAATCCGTAATCTTGCGATACATGGAACGTGCTTTCTTTACTTCCCAGATACGGTTGAATGTGATTTCAATATTGCTGACCAGATTGATGACCGTCCATAACAACATCACTAAACCTACTCCGATGAAAACACCTCCTTTGGTTTGTGAGAGATAGGAATTGACAAAAGAGAGAATGGCTTCTGTCGTTTCTATATTTCCTCCGAAGCCGTTGCGGAACTGGTGTTCCATTAGGTTGTCGAACCCGAAGCCACGGGCTACGGCAAATAAAATGGCAAGTATCGGCACAATGGCGAGCAGCGTGCTGTATGTCAGCGCAGAGGCCTTGTTAGCCATTCGGTCTTTGGTGAACCGGTTGATACAAAGATAGATCGTTTTTATAATATTGTAGAGCGAGAACTTAGTTCTGGTCACTTCGTCTTCCGTGATGCGCCAAATGTCATACGTAAGAAACTTCCATATATCAGTGATTTTCTTCTTCATGGCTCAGGGTTTTAAAAAGAAAAAGCAGTCAGCCTATAAGCCGAGTTCTGTACCTTATATAAATAAGGTGTCTGTCATTTATCTGAGTGACGTGTCACCACGGCACTTTAGCGGTCTACCCTCCGACATGGAGCGAGCAACTCTCATAACGCCGGTTTACATGACCTTACAACTCCTAAGACGTACAGCCCGACATGTCACCATGCGGCTGGTGGGCTCTTACTCCACCTTCTCACCCTTACCTCTCCCCGAAAGGAATGGCGGTTATTTTCTTCTACGTTACTCTACCCTCACGGACAGCTTTCTGTTAGGAAGTAGGATGCTCTGTGTTGCCCGGACTTTCCTCCTGCACGAAAACGTGCACGCGACAGACCGGCCAACTGCTTTAGGCTGCAAAAATACGTCATTTATTTTGTTTTAGCCAAAGAATGTGTCACAAATAGAAATAATTTCTACCTTTGCTATCATTAAATCATAGTTCGATGAAGAAAATTATCCTTTTTTTCTGCTGCTTTCTGGCAGTTGCGTCAGTTACCCTGAATGCTCAGGAGATACGTCCTATGCCTGCTGATTCCGCTTATGGAGTAGTACATATTTCTGTCTGTAATTTACGTGACGAGGGGAAGTTTACCTCCGGTATGAGTACACAAGCATTGTTAGGAATGCCGGTTAAAGTTCTGCAATATACGGGTTGGTACGAGATTCAAACACCGGATGATTATACCGGTTGGGTACATCGAATGGTTATTACCCCCATGTCGAAGGAAAGATATAATGAATGGAACCGTGCCGAAAAGATTGTGGTTACTGCCCATTATGGATTCACTTATGAGAAGCCGGATGAGAAATCGCAAACCGTATCTGACGTAGTGGCAGGAAACCGCTTGAAGTGGGAAGGAAGCAAAGGGCATTTTTATAAAGTCTCTTATCCGGACGGTCGGCAAGCATATATTTCCAAATCGATCTCACAGCCGGAGACAAAATGGAGAGCTTCTCTGAAACAGGATGTGGAGAGTATTATCGAAACTGCATATACTATGATAGGCATTCCCTATCTGTGGGCCGGTACTTCTTCCAAAGGAGTAGATTGCAGCGGTCTGGTTCGTACGGTGCTGTTCATGCATGATATTATTATTCCCAGGGATGCATCGCAACAAGCTTATGTAGGAGAACGCATCGAGATTACTTCCGATTTTGCTAATGTGCAACGGGGAGATTTGGTGTTTTTCGGTCGGAAAGCGTTTTCCGGACGGAAAGAAGGTATCTCTCATGTCGGTATCTATTTAGGAAATAAACAGTTTATCCATGCTCTTGGCGATGTGCATATCAGTAGCTTTGAACCGGCAGATAAGAACTATGATGAATTTAATACGGGGCGTTTGCTTTTTGCAGTCCGCTTTCTGCCATATATAAATAAGGAGAAAGGGATGAATACTACGGAACATAATCCTCACTACCTTCCACAATAACCCCTTTATTTTATTGTCTTATCACACTTATAACTTTGAAAACATGCAAAACAGAAGAGATTTCTTGAAAACGGCGGCTTTTGCAGCTTTAGGTTCCGGGCTAGTGGTTCGCCAGGCATTGGCCGGGGAATTATCACCTTCTACCTTATATATAAATAAACTCGGCTTGGGCGGGAAGATGAAAATGAAGTTTTTCCCTTATGAGTTGAAATTAAGACATGTATTTACTGTGGCCACCTATTCGCGTACTACAACTCCCGACGTACAGGTGGAAATAGAATATGAAGGGATCACCGGATACGGGGAGGCTTCTATGCCCCCTTATTTAGGTGAAACAGTGGAGTCTGTCATGAATTTCCTCAGGAAGGTGAACTTGGAGCAGTTTTCTGATCCTTTTCAGTTAGAAGACATTTTGTCATACGTTGACAGTCTCTCGCCGAAAGATACTGCAGCTAAAGCAGCAGTGGATATTGCTCTTCACGATTTAGTGGGAAAATTGCTGGGCGCTCCGTGGTATCAGATATGGGGATTGAATAAGGAAAAGACGCCTTCTACCACTTTTACTATTGGCATTGATACTCCGGATGTGGTGCGTGCGAAAACAAAAGAATGTGCCGGGCGGTTTAATATATTAAAGGTGAAACTGGGACGGGACAATGATAAAGAGATGATTGAGACCATTCGCTCGGTGACAGACCTTCCGATAGCGATAGACGCTAATCAAGGTTGGAAAGACCGTCAGTACGCGCTCGATATGATTCATTGGCTGAAAGAAAAAGGGATTGTGATGATAGAGCAGCCTATGCCGAAAGAGCAGTTGGATGACATTGCGTGGATAACCCAGCAGAGTCCGTTGCCGATATTTGCCGATGAGTCTTTGCAGCGTTTGGGAGATGTGGCAGCATTGAAAGGTGCTTTTACGGGAATTAATATCAAGTTGATGAAATGTACCGGTATGCGTGAGGCATGGAAAATGGTGACATTGGCGCACGCGCTCGATATGCGTGTAATGGTAGGGTGTATGACAGAGACTTCCTGTGCTATATCTGCCGCTTCGCAATTCTCGCCACTCGTTGATTTTGCCGACCTGGATGGCAACCTGCTTATCTCCAACGACCGCTTTAAAGGAGTGGAAGTAGTGCGAGGAAAAATCACCCTGAATGATTTGCCCGGGATAGGTGTCATGAAAATCTAGTCTTACTGAATGAATGTCAGAGTGTTAACGCCACCTGACATACAACGAATGTAAATTTGTCAGGTGTTGTCGTTAACCGCTGTTAAGCCCTAAATATTCTCTGTTAAAAGAGGACAAAAAAGTGTGACAAGTAGAATAAGTGAACGATATTTGTTATTATTTTAACGTCGTAAAAGTTAAAACAATGTCGAATATTAACATTTTAAAGAATTATAAATCATGAAACAGACAACAAAGAACATTCTGGGAGTAGGAGCTATCGTTCTTCTTAGCTCAGGAGTTGCAGGATTGACAACTTACAAATTGTTGCAATCTAACGAGGCTGCTACAGAGACATCTTTTAATGAGATGTTCAAGCAGAATCCCAATGTCAAATTGGCTGCTTTTGACGCGGTAAACGCTCAACCTGTCGATTTGACTCAAGCTGCGGAAAATTCGCTTCATGCTGTCGTACATATAAGGTCTACTCAGGAAGCTAAAACAAGAACGGTTCAGCAAGCGCCGGATATTTTTGATTTCTTCTTTGGAGACGGACGCGGGCAGCAACGTCAGGTGCAAACTCAGCCCCGTGTAGGATTCGGTTCGGGGGTGATTATTTCTAAAGACGGATATATCGTAACGAACAATCACGTGATTGATGGTGCGGATGAAATCAGTGTGAAACTGAATGATAACCGTGAGTTCAAAGGACGTGTGATTGGGACCGATCCCAGCACTGACCTTGCACTGGTGAAAATCGAAGGCGATGATTTTCCGACTATTCCGGTAGGAGATTCTGAAGCTTTGAAAGTAGGAGAGTGGGTATTGGCGGTAGGTAACCCGTTCAATCTGAATTCTACTGTAACTGCCGGTATCGTAAGTGCAAAAGCCCGTTCGTTGGGAGTATATAATAATGGTATAGAATCATTCATCCAGACGGATGCTGCGATCAACCAAGGTAATAGTGGGGGCGCACTGGTGAATGCGAAAGGCGAATTGGTAGGTATCAACTCCGTACTTTCTTCTCCCACAGGTGCATACGCAGGATATGGTTTTGCCATTCCGACCAGTATTATGACAAAGGTCATCGCCGACTTGAAACAATATGGAACAGTACAACGTGCATTGCTCGGTATCCGTGGTGGTTCTATTGGTAGTAGTCTAATGGACGACCGTCAGCCGATTGACAACTCCGGTAAGACATTGGCAGATAAAGCGAAGGAACTGGGTGTAGTAGAAGGTGTATGGGTTTCCGAAATCGTAGAAAACGGTTCTGCGTCAGGAGCTGACATCAAGGTAGACGACGTAATCATCGGTTTGGATAATAAGAAGGTGTCCAACATGGCTGACTTGCAGGAAGCTATCGCTAAACATCGTCCGGGTGACAAAGTGAAAGTGAAACTGATCCGTGACAAGAAAGAAAAGACCGTTGAAGTAACGTTGAAAAACGAACAGGGTACTACCAAGATTGTGAAGGATGCAGGTATGGAAATCCTGGGAGCTGCTTTCAAAGAATTGCCGGATGATTTGAAAAAACAATTGAATCTGGGCTATGGGTTGCAAGTAACGGGAGTTTCCTCCGGTAAGATGTCGGATGCAGGAGTTCGCAAAGGATTTATCATTCTGAAAGCTAACGACCAGCCGATGCGTAAAGTCAGCGATCTGGAAGAAGTAATGAAGGCTGCAGTTAAGTCTCCGAACCAGGTATTGTTCTTGACCGGTGTCTTCCCGTCAGGCAAACGTGGATACTTCGCCGTCGATTTGACTCAGGAATAAGGTGTAAAATAAGGTAATAAGATTACAGGATAAGCTAATGAAATAGAAAAAGGATGCCGTCAATCAACTTGCCGGCATCTCTTTTTGTTTTATTAGTAGAAAAATATAGTGTAAAAGTTACTTAATTTTGTATGTTAACAAATTATTTGTCGTAACTTTGTACTCCAAATCTGTTTTTAAAGAATGAGACAACTAAAGATTACCAAAAGTATCACTAACAGAGAGAGCGCTTCTCTTGATAAGTATTTGCAGGAAATCGGCCGTGAAGACCTGATTACTGTTGAGGAAGAAGTGGAACTCGCTCAACGCATTCGTAAGGGTGACCGTGTAGCATTGGAAAAATTGACACGTGCCAATCTTCGTTTCGTCGTATCTGTGGCCAAACAGTACCAGAACCAGGGTTTGAGTTTGCCTGACTTGATTAATGAAGGCAATTTAGGACTGATTAAGGCTGCCGAAAAGTTTGATGAAACACGTGGGTTCAAGTTTATCAGCTACGCTGTATGGTGGATTCGCCAGTCTATTCTGCAAGCATTGGCAGAGCAGTCGCGTATTGTTCGTCTCCCGTTGAACCAGGTCGGTTCGCTGAATAAAATCAGTAAAGCCTTCTCCAAGTTCGAACAGGAAAACGAGCGGCGTCCGTCTCCTGAGGAGTTGGCAGATGAACTGGAAATTCCGGTTGATAAAATCTCTGATACGCTGAAGGTGTCCGGCCGTCATATTTCGGTGGATGCGCCTTTTGTGGAAGGAGAGGATAACAGCCTGTTGGATGTGTTGGTGAACGATGATTCGCCAATGGCGGACCGCTCTCTGGTTAATGAGTCTCTTGCGAGGGAAATTGATAGAGCTCTTTCTACGTTAACCGATAGAGAAAAAGAAATCATTCAGATGTTTTTTGGTATCGGACAACAGGAAATGACATTAGAAGAAATCGGCGATAAGTTTGGCCTCACACGTGAGCGCGTTCGTCAGATTAAAGAAAAAGCAATTAGAAGACTTAGACAAAGTAATCGTAGTAAATTGCTCAAATCTTACTTGGGATAAGTAAGGAATATCAGTTTCTGAAAGAAAAAAGAATTTGAGTCGCATAAGTCGCACTTTTCATATAGAAGAATGTACTTATGCGACTTTTTATTTAGTTTCCCGTCCGTTATTTCTATGACTAAGAAATGCTATTTATTTGAGATAAATGGAGGTAATTTCCTCTTTTTTCTTACCTTTGCCACAATAAAATTTATATGATATGAAATACGTAAAAATACTATTTGCAATTGCACTTGTGTTTACCATGTGCTCGGCTTTTTCTTTGAAAAAAGATCACTCTAAACCTGTTTATGCTTTTGGGATTTCTGCTTCGTTTACAGATACTGTTGTATATTTCACAGAAATTCAGATCTTGGATAGTGTGAGTCTCAGTAAGGAAGGTTTTCTGGCTCATCGTGAATTGTATAGCTATCAGTTGAAAAATTATCTGGAGGACAATCTGTTACAGCAAAATAGTACATGTATGATTTACTTCTCGGAGAACAAAAGTAAATTAGAGAAGGAAGCAACGAAAATCCTCAATAAATATAAAAAGAGTAGGAATATGACAGTAACGCGGATTGAAGCTGATAAGTTCCGTTTTACGAAACCGGAAGAATAATAATTGAATTGTTAATATGGATAAGAGATGTGGTTTGCATCTCTTATTTTTTTATATTTGTCCTTTGTAATAAACTTAAAACTAATGAAAAAGATTAAAATACTTTCCCTTTTTGTATGCTTGATAGCATTATTGGCAGCCTGTGAAGATGAAGATATAACACCCTCTTATGGTGCACGTACAGTATTGGTTTATATTGCAGGTAATAATAGCCTCGGTCAGTCTGACTTTGATTCAAAGGATGTGTCGGAAATGATAGAAGGAATGAAAGGCACGGAGGGGACAACAAACAACCTGTTGGTTTATTTTGCTGGTTATAAGAAGACTGCCAAGCTGATTCGTCTGATAAAAAATGGAAAAGGCGAGGTGAAACAGGAAACTGTAATGAGTTATGATAAACACAATTCGGTTAGTCTTGACGTGATGAAGGATGTTTTTAGAACGGCCTTCTCTAATTATCCGGCTAAGAGTTATGGAATTGTTTTTTGGTCTCATGGCGATGGGTGGCTGCATTATCAGAACCCCTCAACTCGTTGGTGGGGACAGGATACAAGCGATGGAGATTATCGAATGAATATTTCGGATTTGCACGAGGCATTGTCTGTTGCTCCTCATTTTGATTTTATGCTGTTTGATGCTTGTTATATGCAGTCTGTTGAAGTGATTTATCAATTACGTGACCGTACTGATTATTTTATAGGTTCTCCTACGGAAATACCGGGACCGGGTGCTCCGTATGAAGCAGTGGTTCCCGCATTATTCTCACAAGATAAACCGGAAATTAATATTGCAGAGAGCTATTATACAGTTTATGCTGAAAAATATAATAATGGCATAGGGATTTCTAACGAAAACTGGACGGGTGGAGTCTCTGTTTCGGTTGTTAAGAGTAGTGAGCTTCCGGCATTGGCTACTGCCACTAAAGGGGTTTTGCAGACAGCTGCTTCAATGCAGCAAAGAGCTAATATAGATATTACGGGGATTTTGTGCTATGATCCTTTGCGCAGTAAGAGCTATCATGATTTAATGGGATTGATGAAAAAAATCCAAGAAAACCAACAAGCATTTGATAACTATGCCCATGCATACCAAAACGCTGTTGTTTGGAAGAATACTACGGATAATAATTATTGTACCTATCCTTCGGGGTATGGGGAAATGGTTTCAATGAACGGTTTTGAAGGACTTTCTACTTATATATTACGGGGGAATGATGTAAAGCAAGATGCATATTATCGTCAGTCGGTAGAATGGTATTCCGCTGCCGGTTGGGCTGATGTATATTGGTAATTAAATTGGCAGCGTATTTTACTATGGATACACAAAATATTACTCCTTTAACACCACAAAAAGACAGACAGGTTAGTGGCTGGCTCTCATTTTTTCTTTTTGTTGTAGGTCTTGGTGCGGCAATAACAGTTGTTACTTCAATTGCAGATTTTTCTTTAGATGCTTATGACATAGGAGTGGGAGACTTTTTTATCTATCTTGTGGCATTAATTGATATTGTTTATGTTTTGGGGATTGGAGGATTGGCTCTTTATACGATATTGGCTTTTTTGAATAAGCGGTCGAATGCGGTCTTTTTGGGTAAAAGTTATCTCATTATTATTTTTCTCTCTAATCTATTACTATTATTAGGTGGAGATTACGGTGATTATGGTTGGGGCAGTCTGCCGCAAATTCTAAAGGCTTTGATTTTTGGGATTGTTTGGCTTGTTTATCTTTGCTTGTCTGAGCAAGTTTCCGATTTATTTCCGAAGGAAGAACGGAAAATTTTGAGTAGAGATAAATATATAGTTGGTTCTTTGATATTTACTCCGGTACTTTTGTTAGGCATTTCAATGTTGGTTTATTTGGGAAGTGTTCCAACTCCTATGAATATTACTTTAGGACATGGTGATTACAATGATGGTATTATTGCTTTTCATGCACCTGAAGGTGCTATTTGCGAGAAGGATACAGTTGATAATGTATGTCATACTTTTGCTATTGGTGACAGTATTTGGGGTGTTGTCATTGGATTTTATGATACCAACGCTAGTGAAGAATATTTCAAGGAATGTATTGATTCATGGCGTAATACAGAACTGGATGGATATGATTTTTCTATCCTCAATACTCATCAGGAAGTGATTAATCAGAGTAATATAATGCGTATGCAATCTGTAAAGTATGAAACTCGTCCAGTATTGATTTGGCAGTTCTCTATGTTGCTCAGCCCGGAAACAGGTAAGGCATGTATTGTTTCCTTGTATTCTACAACTGAGAAAATTGAAAATTTGGTAAATGATCTTATGGCTTCTGTGCGTTTTAAGTAAACCTCTATAAAAGTTGAAAAGTATAACATCGATCTGCCACCTGCAATAAAATATGAGTAATAGCCTGATAAATAAATAATTATAGTGTTGCAGATACCTGTTGCAGATAGCTTGTAGATAAAGATATCTGCAACACAGTGTATGCAATAAAATCTATTCATACAGGATATGATTGTTTTCTCTCTATGGACAGGGAAAGTGTTTCTACGTTTAGAAACTCCAGTTCCGAGGCTGGAAATTCTAGTTTCTCCGTATGGAAATTAGAGTTTCTAAGCGTGGAAACGGAAGTTTATAACTGTGGAAATGCCAAGGAACTCATAGCTTTTATCAGACTGTTATTCGTGTTTTGTTGCAGGTGGCAGATACATTCTTGTTTTTCAATTCTATTGTAGGTATCTTGTTTATGGCTGTGTTTCGCGGGAAAAGGATTTCTACCAAAGGAGATCTGAACAATAAAACAGCTTTTGTATAGGTTGTATTATATAATAATGTGTAGTCATTCTACATGGGTTCTCCCTGCAGTAAAATTTATGTTCTACAACATCCTTGTCAATCAGCGTATTACGAAAAAGTTTCAAAAAAGATTAGAAAAATAGTCATATATATTTGGATGTTATGGATAAGTTGTCTACTTTTGCACCCGCTTTGCTAGAGAGACAGAGCCTAATGATTGACATTCTGCTAATGATAAAGGGTTCGGAAAATAAAAACAAAAAAACTTCGAAAAAAGTTTGGATGTTATCTGAAAAAGTCTTTATCTTTGCATCCGCTTTCGTAAAGAAAGCAGTGCGGCGAAGGCCACATTAGTTCTTTGAAATATTGATAAACAATACAAGTAGTACAAGAAAAGATAGAACCGTCAATACAATCTGTTATTTATGTTTATATATATGTAATAGATACAGGTATTTAGAATGAAGTCAATAAATTGTACGGCATCCTGAACAGAGCTATAATCGGCACATGCCGATTAAAAGATACTTTTACAATGAAGAGTTTGATCCTGGCTCAGGATGAACGCTAGCTACAGGCTTAACACATGCAAGTCGAGGGGCATCAGTTTGGTTTGCTTGCAAACCAAAGCTGGCGACCGGCGCACGGGTGAGTAACACGTATCCAACCTGCCTCATACTCGGGGATAGCCTTTCGAAAGAAAGATTAATATCCGATAGCATATATTTCCCGCATGGGTTTTATATTAAAGAAATTCGGTATGAGATGGGGATGCGTTCCATTAGTTTGTTGGGGGGGTAACGGCCCACCAAGACTACGATGGATAGGGGTTCTGAGAGGAAGGTCCCCCACATTGGAACTGAGACACGGTCCAAACTCCTACGGGAGGCAGCAGTGAGGAATATTGGTCAATGGACGCGAGTCTGAACCAGCCAAGTAGCGTGAAGGATGACTGCCCTATGGGTTGTAAACTTCTTTTATATGGGAATAAAGTTGTCCACGTGTGGATTTTTGTATGTACCATATGAATAAGGATCGGCTAACTCCGTGCCAGCAGCCGCGGTAATACGGAGGATCCGAGCGTTATCCGGATTTATTGGGTTTAAAGGGAGCGTAGGCGGATTGTTAAGTCAGTTGTGAAAGTTTGCGGCTCAACCGTAAAATTGCAGTTGATACTGGCAGTCTTGAGTGCAGTAGAGGTGGGCGGAATTCGTGGTGTAGCGGTGAAATGCTTAGATATCACGAAGAACTCCGATTGCGAAGGCAGCTCACTGGAGTGTAACTGACGCTGATGCTCGAAAGTGTGGGTATCAAACAGGATTAGATACCCTGGTAGTCCACACAGTAAACGATGAATACTCGCTGTTTGCGATATACAGTAAGCGGCCAAGCGAAAGCATTAAGTATTCCACCTGGGGAGTACGCCGGCAACGGTGAAACTCAAAGGAATTGACGGGGGCCCGCACAAGCGGAGGAACATGTGGTTTAATTCGATGATACGCGAGGAACCTTACCCGGGCTTAAATTGCAAATGAATTATGGGGAAACCCATACGCCGCAAGGCATTTGTGAAGGTGCTGCATGGTTGTCGTCAGCTCGTGCCGTGAGGTGTCGGCTTAAGTGCCATAACGAGCGCAACCCTTATCTTCAGTTACTAACAGGTCATGCTGAGGACTCTGGAGAGACTGCCGTCGTAAGATGTGAGGAAGGTGGGGATGACGTCAAATCAGCACGGCCCTTACGTCCGGGGCTACACACGTGTTACAATGGGGGGTACAGAAGGCCGCTACCTGGTGACAGGATGCCAATCCCAAAAACCTCTCTCAGTTCGGATCGAAGTCTGCAACCCGACTTCGTGAAGCTGGATTCGCTAGTAATCGCGCATCAGCCATGGCGCGGTGAATACGTTCCCGGGCCTTGTACACACCGCCCGTCAAGCCATGAAAGCCGGGGGTACCTGAAGTACGTAACCGCAAGGAGCGTCCTAGGGTAAAACTGGTAATTGGGGCTAAGTCGTAACAAGGTAGCCGTACCGGAAGGTGCGGCTGGAACACCTCCTTTCTGGAGCGATGTCGTTACAATGACTTCATGGTTCATTTCCTTTAGGGGAATATTGAACCGGGTTCTGTTCAGATTGTACTACTGGTACTTGTTTATTTATAAAATATAGATCAACCATCTATAGTAATATAGATAGAGATAAACAAGAGAAAACAGAAGCCGAGTCTAAAGACAGACACGGTTGAACTAGTCCTATAGCTCAGTTGGTTAGAGCGCTACACTGATAATGTAGAGGTCGGCAGTTCAACTCTGCCTGGGACTACTCCGAAACGACTCTTACGGGGGATTAGCTCAGCTGGCTAGAGCATCTGCCTTGCACGCAGAGGGTCAACGGTTCGAATCCGTTATTCTCCACATCCCCAGCAATGGGAAACGATCTTTGACATGATGTACAAAAAGTAAAATAAAAGTAAAGAGCTAAAAGTATATATCAAACCGTACTCTCTCCGATATTTCCCATTTCAGTAATGGATAGTTTTCGGAGCAGTCAGTTTGAAAGAAAGTAAGCAAGGGCGCATGGCGGATGCCTTGGCTCTCGGAGGCGATGAAGGACGTGATAAGCTGCGATAAGCTTCGGGTAGGTGCAAATAACCTTTGATCCGAAGATTTCCGAATGGGACAACCCGACATTCTGAAGGAATGTCATCCTGCTTGGCAGGAGGCTAACGCAGGGAACTGAAACATCTTAGTACCTGTAGGAAAAGAAAATAATAATGATTCCCCAAGTAGTGGCGAGCGAACGGGGATTAGCCCAAACCAATGTTGTTACGGCAATATTGGGGTTGTAGGACCACGTTGTCGCAAGACATTCAGTGAGAAGAATTCTTTGGAAAATGAAACCATAGACGGTGATAGTCCGGTATTCGAAGCTGAACGAAGCGTAGTGGTATCCTGAGTAGCGCGGGACACGAGGAATCTTGCGTGAACCAGCCGGGACCATCCGGTAAGGCTAAATACTCCCGAGAGACCGATAGCGAACCAGTACTGTGAAGGAAAGGTGAAAAGCACTTCGAATAGAAGAGTGAAATAGTCCCTGAAACCATGCGCCTACAAGCGGTCGGAGCAGCTTATGCTGTGACGGCGTGCCTTTTGCATAATGAACCTACGAGTTACTTTTTCCGGCAAGGTTAAGGATCTAGAGATCCGTAGCCGAAGCGAAAGCGAGTCTGAACAGGGCGATAAGTCGGAAGGAGTAGACGCGAAACCAAGTGATCTACCCTTGGCCAGGTTGAAGGTTAGGTAACACTAACTGGAGGACCGAACCGATAAGCGTTGAAAAGCTTCCGGATGAGCTGAGGGTGGGGGTGAAAGGCTAATCAAACTTGGAGATAGCTCGTACTCCCCGAAATGCATTTAGGTGCAGCCTTGTGAGTTACTAATGTGAGGTAGAGCGACTGATAAGATGCGAGGGCTTCACCGCCTATCAAGTCTTGATAAACTCCGAATGCGCATTAGTTCTATCACAGGAGTGAGGGCATGGGTGCTAAGGTCCATGTCCTAAAGGAGAAGAATCCGGACCATCAGCTAAGGTCCCGAAATAGATACTAAGTTGAACTAACGAAGTCAGATTGCTAAGACAGCTAGGATGTTGGCTTGGAAGCAGCCATTCATTTAAAGAGTGCGTAACAGCTCACTAGTCGAGGAGTTTGGCGTGGATAATAATCGGGCATCAAGTATCTTACCGAAGCTATGGGATCATTAATGATCGGTAGGGGAGCATTCCACTCCGCGTCGAAGGTGAAGCGTGAGCTTTGCTGGAGCGTGTGGAAAAGCAAATGTAGGTATAAGTAACGATAAAGGGGGTGAGAAACCCCCTCGCCGAAAGACTAAGGTTTCCTGATCAACGCTAATCGGATCAGGGTTAGTCGGGTCCTAAGGCTCAGCCGAACGGTGAGGCCGATGGCAGAACAGGTTAATATTCCTGTACTACCTTAAGGAGTGACGTGGAGACGGAGTCGTGACAACGCCGCGGACTGACGGAATAGTCCGTTGAAGGGTGTAGATGTTGATTGTGGCAGGCAAATCCACCACGAGAGTCGAACCTGATAGTATACCAATTCCTTCGGGAAACGGTAATAGTGCGTGTAAACATACTCCCGAGAAAATCCGCTAAACTTAATCCTTGAGGTACCCGTACCGCAAACGGACACACGTAGTCGGGTTGAATATACTAAGGCGCTTGAGTGATTCACGGTTAAGGAACTAGGCAAATTGACCCTGTAACTTCGGGATAAAGGGTCCCAACGAGAGTTGGGCGCAGAGAATAGGTCCAGGCAACTGTTTAACAAAAACACAGGGCTGTGCCAAATTGAAAGATCACGTATACAGCCTGACACCTGCCCGGTGCTGGAAGGTTAAGAGGAGATGTCATCGCAAGAGAAGCATTGAATTGAAGCCCCAGTAAACGGCGGCCGTAACTATAACGGTCCTAAGGTAGCGAAATTCCTTGTCGGGTAAGTTCCGACCTGCACGAATGGTGTAATGATCTGGACACTGTCTCAACCGTGAGCTCAGTGAAATTGTAGTATCGGTGAAGATGCCGATTACCCGCGATGGGACGAAAAGACCCCGTGAACCTTTACTATAGCTTAACATTGAATTTGGGTAATTGATGTGTAGGATAGGCCGGAGACTTTGAAGCGCAGACGCCAGTTTGTGTGGAGTCGCTGTTGAAATACGGCCCTTTGATTATTTGAGTTCTAACCCGTTGTAACGGGGACACTGTTTGGTGGGTAGTTTGACTGGGGTGGTCGCCTCCAAAAGTGTAACGGAGGCTTCTAAAGGTGCCCTCAGGACGATTGGTAACCGTCCGTAGAGTGTAATGGCATAAGGGCGCTTGACTGGGAGACATACAAGTCGATCAGGTAGGAAACTAGAGCATAGTGATCCGGTGTTTCCGCATGGAAGGGACATCGCTCAAAGGATAAAAGGTACTCCGGGGATAACAGGCTGATCCCTCCCAAGAGCTCATATCGACGGAGGGGTTTGGCACCTCGATGTCGGCTCGTCACATCCTGGGGCTGGAGAAGGTCCCAAGGGTTGGGCTGTTCGCCCATTAAAGTGGCACGCGAGCTGGGTTCAGAACGTCGTGAGACAGTTCGGTCTCTATCTATCGTGGGCGTATGAAATTTGCGTGGCTCTGACACTAGTACGAGAGGACCGTGTTGGACTGACCTCTGGTTTACCAGTTGTGCCGCCAGGTGCATTGCTGGGTATCTAAGTCGGGATTGGATAAGTGCTGAAAGCATCTAAGTACGAAGCCAGCCACAAGATTAGATTTCTTAGGGTCGTCAAAGACGATGACGTTGATAGGATGCAGGTGTACAGGTGGTAACATCATAGCCGAGCATTACTAATTGCCCGTCCACTTTCTTTCTGCGGGACGGTTGTTATATACGTTTAGCTTGTCAAATGTCTTTCATTTTACTTTTCGTCATGTCATAACCTTTTTCAGGTGGTTATAGCACGAGGGTTCCACCTCTTCCCATTCCGAACAGAGAAGTTAAGCCTCGTCACGCCGATGGTACTGCGTAACAGTGGGAGAGTAGGTAGCCGCCGTTTTTTATGAAGCCTCGCTTGTCTATTTGACGGGCGAGGCTTTCTGTTTTAACTGTTTGGATTATCTCTTATTTTATGATTTAATCTTTCATATAGCCGCTTTGGTATCCCTTTCTTCGCTTTCAGTATTTCTTCGTTTTTTATTCTCCTTTTGATTTTATATATTTGCTTTCTCCCGTGAGAATTTCGGAAAAGTGTCATTTAGTAATAAGAATACGCTGAAAACGGAATAAAATCGGTGTAGAAGTGTGATTTTTTTGCAAGGGAATATTTTTCTTTTCATCTTTCCCTTTTTTATCAAATTGATTTTTGTAAATTTGGCGAGAATCTGATGAAGGAACATAATTAATACAGTAATAATACTAAATACTCCTGTTAATATGGAAAACAAAATTCAAGAGTTGACCGATAAGATTTATCGTGAAGGCGTGGAAAAAGGAAACGAGGAAGCGCAAAGACTTATCGCGAATGCTCAGGAAGAAGCAAAAAAGATCATTGAGGATGCTCACAAAGAAGCTGACTCAATCGTTGCTGCCTCTCGTAAATCTGCTGAAGAACTGGCAGAAAATACAAAATCAGAGTTAAAACTATTTTCCGGTCAGGCCGTTAATGCACTCAAATCAGAGATTGCTACTATGGTCACTGACAAGTTGATTACCGCTTCTGTAAAGGATTTCGCTCAGGATAAAGATTACCTGAATGCGTTTATTGTTGCATTAGCTTCTAAGTGGAGTATAGACGAGCCTATCGTTATCTCGACAGCTGATGCGGAATCATTGAAAAAATATTTTGCAGCTCATGCAAAAGCTTTATTGGATAAAGGTGTTACTATCCAGCAAGTAAACGGTATCAAGACCTTGTTTACGGTTTCTCCGGCGGACGGTTCATATAAAGTGAACTTCGGAGAAGAAGAATTCATGAATTACTTCAAAGCCTTCTTGCGTCCTCAATTAGTAGAAATGCTATTTTAAAAGAAGCGACTATGAGTAGTAAGTACTATTACTTGGTAGCAGGTTTGCCGGAACTTTCACTGGAAGACAGCAAACTGAGCTATACAGTAGCCGATTTTAAAACTGAAATCTACCCGGGATTATCTGCTTCAGACCAGAAGTTGATTGACTTATTCTATCTGAAGTTTGACAATGCCAATGTGCTGAAACTTCTCAAAGACAAAGAGGCGGAAATTGATAAACGAGGAAACTATTCTGCTGCCGAACTCACTGAGTATATTTCTATGTTGAGGGAAGGCGGAGAAATCAGCCCTAAGGAATTTCCGGTTTACCTTTCTACATTTATAACTGATTATTTGAATACTCCGGCCGAAAGTACGGTGTTGCATGAAGATCACCTAGCTACTTTATATTATGAGTATGCCATGAAATGTGGAAATAAGTTTGTTGCTGCCTGGTTTGAATTCAATTTGAACATCAATAATATTCTGGTTGCATTTACGAGCCGTAAGTTCAAATGGGATATTGCTTCCAATATTGTAGGTAATACGGAAGTGTGCGAAGCATTGCGTACCTCCAGTGCCCGCGATTTCGGATTGTCTGGTGAGGTTGATGTTTTTGAGTCATTGGTGAAAATCAGTGAGATTACAGAACTGGTAGAACGTGAGAAGAAGCTGGACGCTTTACGGTGGAACTGGATGGAAGATGCTATTTTCTTCGATTATTTCACTGTTGAGCGCATTTTTGCTTTCTTGTTGAAACTGGAAATGATTGAGCGTTGGATCTCCTTGGATAAAGAAAGAGGTAATCAGTTGTTCCGAAGCATTATTGAGTCGCTGAAGAACGATGTACAGATTCCTGCAGAATTCAGATAATAAATTTAAAGAAATATATGGCAACAAAAGGAACTGTTAGTGGCGTTATTGCCAACATGGTGACCCTCGTCGTTGACGGACCGGTAGCTCAGAATGAGATTTGTTATATCTCTACCGGTGGCGATAAGTTAATGGCGGAGGTGATTAAGGTTGTAGGTTCACAGGTATATGTTCAGGTGTTCGAGAGTACACGTGGACTGAAAGTGGGCGCCGAAGCCGAATTTACAGGACACATGCTTGAGGTGACATTAGGCCCGGGTATGTTATCGAAAAACTACGACGGTCTGCAAAATGACCTTGACAAGATGGACGGGGTTTTTCTGAAGAGAGGACAATATACGTATCCGTTGGATAAAGAACGTGTATGGCACTTCGTTCCATTGGTAAACGCGGGTGATAAAGTACAAGCTTCCGCGTGGCTGGGGCAGGTGGATGAGAACTTCCAGCCGTTGAAAATGATGGCGCCGTTTACATTGCAGGGAACTGCTACTGTAAAGACTATCATGCCGGAAGGTGATTATAAGATTGAGGATACGATTGCTATCCTGACTGATGAGGAAGGAAATGATATTCCTGTGACTATGATTCAGAGGTGGCCTGTGAAACGTGCCATGACGAATTACAAGGAGAAACCGCGTCCTTTCAAACTGTTGGAAACCGGTGTGCGTGTGATTGATACGCTGAATCCGATTGTGGAAGGTGGTACCGGCTTTATACCGGGTCCGTTCGGTACAGGGAAGACGGTGCTTCAGCATGCTATTTCCAAACAAGCGGAAGCTGACATCGTAATTATCGCCGCTTGCGGTGAACGTGCGAACGAGGTTGTGGAGATCTTTACCGAATTTCCAGAACTGGTGGACCCGCACACGGGACGTAAACTTATGGAACGTACGATCATTATCGCCAATACTTCTAATATGCCGGTTGCTGCCCGTGAAGCATCTGTATATACAGCAATGACATTGGCAGAATATTATCGTTCTATGGGACTGAAAGTGTTATTAATGGCGGATTCTACTTCACGTTGGGCGCAGGCGTTGCGTGAGATGTCCAACCGTATGGAAGAGTTGCCCGGACCAGATGCTTTCCCGATGGATATTTCGGCTATTATCTCAAACTTCTATGGCCGTGCCGGTTATGTGAAACTTTCTAATGGCGAAACGGGCTCAATTACTTTTATCGGTACGGTATCTCCTGCCGGTGGTAACTTGAAAGAGCCGGTAACTGAAAACACGAAGAAAGTGGCCCGTTGTTTCTACGCTTTGGAGCAGGACCGTGCTGATAAGAAACGTTATCCGGCTGTGAACCCGATTGATTCTTATTCTAAATATATCGAATATCCGGAATTTGAAGAATATATCAAAGGTCATATCAATGATGAATGGATTGGTAAGGTGAATGAACTCAAAACCCGTTTGCAACGTGGTAAGGAGATTGCCGAACAGATTAATATCCTTGGTGACGACGGTGTGCCGGTAGAATATCACGTTACTTTCTGGAAATCGGAATTGATCGACTTTGTTATCTTGCAGCAGGATGCATTCGATGAAATCGATGCCGTAACACCTATGGAACGTCAGGAGGATATCTTGAATATGGTGATTGACATCTGTCATACGGAGTTTGAATTTGATAACTTCAACGAAGTAATGGATTACTTCAAGAAGATGATTAATATCTGTAAGCAGATGAATTACTCGAAGTTCAAATCAGAGCAGTATGAGGGATTCCAACAGCAATTGAAGGAATTGATTGCCGAAAGAAGTATTAAACAGTAATTTGTAAATAGCTAAATTGTAAATATATAAATGGCAACAAAAGCTTTTCAAAAGATATATACCAAGATTACTCAGATTACTAAGGCTACCTGTTCGTTGAAAGCAACGGGAGTAGGGTATGATGAGCTTGCCACTGTGGATGGTAAACTGGCACAGGTGGTTAAGATTGCCGGTGACGATGTCACTTTGCAGGTATTTGAAGGTACAGAGGGTATTCCTACCAATGCTGAAGTCGTATTTCTCGGCAAATCTCCTACATTAAAGGTTAGTGAGCAGTTGGCAGGACGTTTCTTCAATGCTTTTGGTGACCCGATTGACGGTGGTCCCGAGATTGAAGGACAGGAAGTGGAAATCGGTGGTCCGTCTGTGAATCCGGTTCGGCGCAAACAACCGTCGGAACTGATTGCGACAGGTATTGCCGGTATCGACTTGAATAATACGCTGGTGTCCGGTCAGAAGATTCCATTTTTTGCTGACCCCGACCAGCCTTTCAACCAAGTAATGGCAAATGTGGCATTGCGTGCTGAAACAGATAAGATTATTCTGGGCGGTATGGGTATGACGAATGACGACTACTTGTACTTTAAGAATGTGTTCTCCAATGCTGGTGCTCTTGACCGTATTGTGAGTTTCATGAATACGACCGAGAATCCTCCGGTGGAACGTTTGTTGATTCCGGATATGGCGTTGACTGCTGCTGAATATTTTGCAGTAAATAATAATGAGAAGGTGTTGGTGTTGTTGACTGATATGACCAGCTACGCCGATGCGTTGGCAATTGTATCTAACCGTATGGACCAGATTCCTTCAAAAGACTCTATGCCGGGTTCGATTTATTCCGATTTGGCGAAGATTTACGAGAAGGCGGTGCAGTTCCCTTCTGGTGGTTCTATTACGATTATTGCGGTGACTACTTTGTCCGGTGGCGATATTACGCACGCTGTGCCTGATAATACAGGTTATATCACGGAAGGCCAGTTGTTCCTGCGTCGTGATAGTGATATTGGTAAGGTAATTGTCGATCCGTTCCGTTCATTGTCTCGTTTGAAACAGTTGGTAACCGGTAAAAAGACACGTAAGGACCACCCGCAGGTGATGAATGCTGCTGTACGTCTGTATGCCGATGCTGCTAATGCGAAGACCAAAATGGAAAACGGTTTCGACCTGACGAACTACGACGAACGTACGTTGGCTTTCGCGAAAGACTATTCCAACCAGTTGTTGGCCATTGATGTCAATCTTGATACGACTGAAATGTTAGACGTAGCTTGGGGCTTGTTCGGCAGATACTTCCGTCCGGAAGAAGTAAATATTAAGAAAGACCTGGTAGATCAATACTGGCCGAAAGGTGAATAATTAGCACTAGTAATAACTGATAATTAGTAATAACAACGTGGCTATAAAGTTTCAATATAACAAAACCTCCCTTCAGCAGCTCGAAAAGCAACTGAAAGTGCGGGTACGTACGCTTCCTATTATCAAGAATAAGGAAAGTGCCCTCCGCATGGAAGTGAAGCGCTGTAAAACGGAAGCTGCCGATTTGGAGGATAGGCTCGAACAACAAATTCAAGCCTATGAAGCCATGTTCGCCCTTTGGAATGAGTTTGACGCTTCATTGATAAAGGTGAATGATGTTCATCTTGGCGTGAAGAAGATTGCGGGTGTACGTGTACCGCTACTCGAAAATATAGATTTCGAGATACGTCCGTACAGTATGTTCAACGCTCCCAAGTGGTATGCCGACGGTATCCATTTGTTGGAAGAACTGGCCCATACGGCAATCGAACGCGAGTTTATGCTCGCCAAGCTGAATCTGTTAGAACATGCAAGGAAAAAGACCACTCAGAAAGTGAACCTTTTTGAGAAGGTGCAGATACCAGGCTATCAGGATGCATTGCGAAAGATCAAACGATTTATGGAAGATGAAGAAAACCTGTCGAAGTCTTCGCAAAAGATCATGAAGTCTCATCAAGAAAAAAGGAAGGAGGTAGAAGCATGATTACAAAAATGAAGAAACTCACATTCCTAGTTTATCACAAGGAGTACGAAGAATTCCTGAACAGTCTGCGCGAACTTGGTGTGGTTCACATTGTGGAGAAGCAACAAGGTGCTGCCGATAATACGGAGTTGCAGGAGAATATTCGCCTTTTCAACCGCTTGGCGGCTACTCTGAAGTTGCTTCAAAATCAGAAGCATGAAAAGAATGCCGTGATTGCTACGGAAGGTGGAACGGCTGCCCGCGGTATGCAAGTACTGGACGAGGTGGATGCTCTGCAGACGGAACACGGCAAGTTGTCCCAACAGCTACAAAGCTATGCGAAAGAGAAAGAAGTATTGGAAGTTTGGGGTAACTTTGAGCCGACCGGCATTCAGAAACTGAAAGACGCCGGTTATATAATCGGTTTCTATAGCTGTTCGGAAGGAAATTACAAAGAAGAATGGGAAACGGAATACAATGCAATGATTGTGAACCGTATTTCTTCCAAAGTATTCTTTGTGACTGTAACGAAGGCCGGACAGGAAGTGGACTTGGATGTGGAGCAGGCGAAACTTCCTGCATACTCTCTGTCACGTCTTGAAGCGCTTTATGATACGACCGAACAGGCAATCGAAGGGAATGAAAAGAAACTCGTTGCACTTTCCGAGACGGATATTCCTTCTTTGAAGGCAGCTTTGAAAGAGTTACAGAGTCAGATTGAATTCTCTAAGGTTGTATTGAGTTCCGAACAAACTGCCGGTGATAAGCTGATGTTGATTGAAGGATGGGCTCCCGCATACAGTAAAGTGGAAATAGAGGCTTATCTGAATGACGCACATGTATATTATGAGATTACGGATCCGATGCCGGGTGATAATGTTCCTATTCGATTGAATAATAAAGGATTCTTTGCCTGGTTCGAACCGATCTGTAAGCTGTATATGCTTCCGAAGTATAATGAACTGGACTTGACTCCGTTCTTTGCCCCGTTCTTTATGGTATTTTTCGGACTCTGTCTGGGAGACTCGGGATATGGACTTTTCTTGTTCCTCGGAGCAACGGCATATCGCTTACTGGCAAAGAAGGTAACTCCGTCAATGAAGTCGATTATTTCACTGATACAGGTACTGTCTGCTTCAACCTTCTTCTGCGGTTTGCTGACGGGTACATTCTTCGGAGCGAATATCTATGATTTGGATTGGCCTATCGTGCAACGTCTGAAACATGCGGTCCTGATGGACAACAACGATATGTTCCGGCTGTCGCTGATTTTGGGTGTTATCCAGATTCTGTTCGGTATGGTACTGAAAGCTGTGAATCAGACAATCCAGTTTGGTTTCAAATATGCAATAGCAACGATCGGATGGATTATCCTACTGGTTTCAACGGCTGTTTCGGCTTTATTCTCTTCTTCGGAGTTGTTGTCGATGGGAGGTACGGCATATAAGGTTGTTCTGTGTATTTCCGGTGCTATGATATTCCTTTTCAACACTCCGGGAAAGAACATATTTATGAATATCGGACTCGGTTTGTGGGATTCATATAACATGGTTACCGGTCTGCTGGGAGATGTTTTATCATACGTTCGTCTTTTTGCCCTTGGACTTTCAGGAGGTATTCTGGCGGGAGTATTCAACAGTCTGGCGGTAGGTATGAGTCCGGATAATGTAATAGCAGGACCTATTGTAATGGTGCTGATTTTTGTTATCGGTCATGCAATCAATATGTTTATGAATGTGCTCGGTGCAATGGTTCACCCGATGCGTCTGACGTTCGTTGAGTTTTTCAAGAACTCCGGTTATGAAGGTGGCGGCAAAGAGTACAAGCCTTTTAAAAATTAAGAATTAAAGAATTAAACAATAAAAAATAGAATAAGATTATGGAAATGAATTTGTTTATTGCCTATATTGGCATCGCGGTTATGGTTGGTTTGTCAGGCATTGGTAGTGCTTACGGAGTAACTATTGCAGGTAACGCTGCTATCGGCGCATTGAAGAAGAATGATAGTGCATTCGGTAACTTCCTTGTGTTGACTGCACTTCCGGGTACACAGGGTTTGTATGGTTTTGCCGGTTACTTTATGTTCCAGACCATTTTCGGCATCCTGACTCCTGAAATTACTGCTATTCAGGCTTCAGCCGTTCTTGGTGCAGGTATTGCTTTGGGATTGGTTGCGTTGTTCTCTGCTATTCGTCAGGGACAGGTTTGTGCAAACGGTATCGCTGCTATCGGCCAGGGACACAATGTTTTTAGTAATACATTGATTTTGGCCGTATTCCCAGAACTTTATGCTATCGTTGCTTTAGCTGCAACTTTCTTGATCGGTAGTGCGCTTGCATAATTTTTTTCTGCAAGAAACTTTTTCAATAAAGAACTTTCAATCCCCTTGTGAATGCCGTTTTGCATTTGCAAGGGGATGTTCTTTTTTCTTTGTCAACCAACTTTTCTTTCTTCTTATTAACTCATATTTTTCGCATAAAGTATTATTTTTCAAAGAATAATGTGTACTTTTGCACTCGCATACTAAAAAGAGTTTTAATATATTATATGGTAAAAGATTTATTAACCCCCGATTATATCTTCGAGTCCAGCTGGGAAGTATGTAATAAAGTGGGAGGGATATACACTGTCTTGTCGACACGGGCGAATACATTGCAGGAAAAGTTTCGCGACAGAATTTTTTTCATAGGTCCTGATGTGTGGCAAGGAAAAGAGAACCCTCTATTCATTGAGTCAGATAATTTGTGTGCTGCCTGGAAAAAGCATGCATTTGAGAAAGACGAACTTTCGGTTCGTGTCGGACGATGGAATATACCAGGTGAGCCGATTGTCATTCTAGTCGATTTTCAACCTTTTTTTGAGAAGAAGGACGATATATACACAGATATGTGGAATCGTTTTCAAGTAGATTCGTTGCATGCTTATGGCGATTACGACGAAGCTTCTATGTTTTCGTATGCTGCAGGAAAGGTGGTGGAAAGTTTCTACCGCTACAACCTGACAGAAACGGATAAGGTGGTATATCAGGCACATGAGTGGATGACCGGAATGGGAGCACTTTATATACAGGAGGCTGTGCCGGAAATTGGTACTATTTTCACGACTCATGCAACATCGATCGGCCGTTCCATAGCAGGTAACAATAAGCCGCTGTATGACTATCTGTTTGCTTATAATGGTGACCAAATGGCACAGGAACTTAATATGCAGTCAAAGCATTCTATCGAGAAGCAGACTGCACATTATGTAGACTGCTTCACAACTGTAAGCCAGATTACCAACAATGAGTGCAAGGAACTGTTAGACAAACCGGCAGATGTAGTGTTGATGAATGGTTTTGAAGACGATTTCGTACCGAAAGGAAGTACATTTACGGGAAAACGTAAGCGTGCACGTGCCTTGATGCTAAACGTTGCCAATAAATTATTGGGAACAAATATGGGGGATGATACGTTAATCATCGGAACCAGTGGGCGTTATGAATTCAAAAATAAAGGTATTGATGTATTTTTGGAATCATTGAACCGCTTGAACAGGGACAAAAACTTGCATAAGAATGTTCTGGCATTCATCAATGTCCCCAGTTGGGTAGGAGATCCCCGTGAAGATTTGCAGGAACGTTTGAAGAGTAAAGAGAAGTTTGATACTCCGCTCGAGGTGCCGTTTATCACTCATTGGTTGCATAACATGACTCATGACCAGGTGTTGGATATGCTGAAATATCTGGGAATGGGTAATCGTCCCGGAGATAAGGTAAAGGTGATATTTGTTCCTTGCTATCTGGACGGGCGTGACGGTATTATGAACAAAGAATATTATGATATATTGCTGGGACAGGACTTGAGTGTCTATGCTTCTTATTACGAACCATGGGGATATACTCCGCTGGAGAGTGTAGCCTTCCACGTTCCAACAATAACTACTGATCTGGCGGGATTCGGGCTTTGGGTAAATAGCTTGAAGAACCAGCATGGTATCAATGACGGGGTAGAAGTGCTGCACCGTTCTGACTATAATTATTCGGAGGTGGCGGATGGTATCAAAGATACAATTACGCTATTTGCGGATAAGTCGGAAAAAGAAATAAAAGAAATTCGCAAGCGGGCTGCTGAAGTGGCGGAACAGGCTCTGTGGAAACATTTTATACAATATTACTATGAGGCTTACGATATTGCTCTGTGCAATGCGATGAAGCGTCAGTTGAGTTAAGAAAAAATTATTCATCAATAAGTAAATAAGAACATTATGAAAATTAAAGTTAGTAATGTGAATACTCCCAACTGGAAAGAGGTTACTGTAAAATCACGTATACCGGTAGAGTTGGAGAGATTGTCTGAAATTGCACGTAACATTTGGTGGGCATGGAATTTTGAAGCGACAGAATTGTTTAGAGATCTAGATCCGGAACTTTGGAAAGAATGTGGACAGAATCCCGTACTGTTGTTGGAGCGCATGAGCTACGAAAAGTTGGAGGCTTTGGCAAAAGACAAGGTGATTCTGAGAAGAATGAATGATGTTTATACAAAATTCAGAGATTACATGGATGTGAAATCGGATGAAAAACGTCCGTCAGTAGCCTATTTCAGCATGGAATATGGTTTAAGTAGCGTCCTGAAAATATATTCCGGTGGTCTGGGTGTGTTGGCCGGTGACTATTTGAAAGAAGCATCTGATAGCAATGTTGATCTTTGCGCAGTAGGTTTCTTGTATCGTTATGGTTACTTTACGCAGACTTTGTCTATGGACGGTCAGCAGATTGCTAACTATGAAGCACAGAACTTCGGTCAACTTCCTATCGAACGTGTAATGGATGCAGCAGGCAATCCTTTAGTGGTAGACGTTCCTTATTTGGATTATTATGTTCATGCTAACGTATGGCGTGTAAATGTAGGACGTATTTCTTTGTATCTGCTTGATACGGATAATGAAATGAACAGCGAGTTCGACCGTCCTATTACTCACCAGCTTTATGGCGGTGATTGGGAAAACCGTTTGAAGCAGGAAATCCTGTTGGGTATCGGTGGTATCCTGACTCTGAAAGCACTGGGTATCAAGAAAGATGTCTATCACTGTAATGAGGGACATGCTGCACTAATTAATGTTCAGCGTATCTGTGACTATGTAGCTACGGGATTGACATTCGATCAGGCTATCGAGTTGGTTCGTGCTTCTTCTCTTTATACTGTTCATACTCCGGTTCCGGCAGGTCACGACTATTTTGATGAAGGACTGTTTGGTAAATATATGGGAGGTTATCCTGCCAGAATGGGTATTAGCTGGGACGACCTGATGGATCTCGGACGTAATAATCCGGGTGACAAGGGTGAACGTTTCTGTATGTCTGTTTTTGCTTGCAACACTTCTCAGGAAGTGAACGGTGTGAGCTGGCTCCACGGAAAAGTTTCTCAAGAAATGTTCTCCACTATTTGGAAGGGGTATTTCCCGGAAGAAATGCACGTAGGTTATGTTACTAACGGTGTTCACTTCCCGACTTGGAGTGCAACAGAATGGAAACAACTGTACTTTAAATATTTCAACGAAAACTTCTGGTTTGACCAGTCTAATCCTAAGATTTGGGAAGCTATCTATAACGTGCCCGATGAAGAAATCTGGAAGACTCGTATGACGATGAAGAATAAGCTGGTTGATTATATCCGCAAATCATTCCGTGATACATGGCTGAAGAACCAGGGAGATCCTTCACGTATCGTTTCGTTGATGGATAAGATTAATCCGAATGCGTTGTTGATTGGCTTCGGTCGTCGTTTCGCAACTTACAAACGTGCGCACTTGCTATTTACCGATTTGGAACGTCTTTCCAAGATCGTAAACAATCCTGATTATCCGGTGCAGTTCCTGTTTACAGGTAAGGCTCACCCGCATGATGGTGCAGGGCAAGGTTTGATTAAGCGTATTATCGAGATTTCACGTCGTCCCGAATTTCTGGGTAAGATCATCTTCCTCGAAAACTACGATATGCAGTTGGCTCGTCGTCTGGTTTCCGGTGTTGATATCTGGTTGAATACTCCGACTCGTCCATTGGAAGCATCCGGTACATCAGGTGAAAAAGCATTGATGAACGGTGTTGTTAACTTCTCTGTATTAGATGGTTGGTGGCTGGAAGGTTATCGCGAAGGTGCAGGTTGGGCGTTAACTGAAAAACGTACTTACCAAAATCAGGAACATCAGGATCAATTAGATGCTGCTACTATTTACAGTATTCTTGAAACTGAAATTCTTCCGTTGTACTATGCTCGCAATAAGAAAGGATATTCGGAAGGCTGGATTAAGGTAGTGAAGAATTCTATCGCTCAGATTGCTCCCCATTATACAATGAAACGTCAATTGGATGACTACTATTCGAAGTTCTACAATAAGTTGGCTAAACGTTTCGCTATTTTGTCTGCTAACGACAATGCAAAAGCGAAAGAAATTGCTGCTTGGAAAGAAGAAGTGGTTACTAAATGGGATTCTATTGAAATCGTATCTTGCGATAAGGTGGAAGAACTGAAAACCGGCGATATCGAAAGCGGAAAAGAATATGTCATTACTTATGTAATTGACGAAAAAGGTCTGAATGATGCCGTAGGACTTGAATTGGTTACTACTTATACGACTGCCGACGGTAAACAACATGTTTATTCGGTAGAGCCGTTCAGTGTAATTAAGAAAGAAGGTGACTTGTATACATTCCAGGTGGTACATAGTTTATCGAATGCCGGTAGCTTTAAGGTATCTTACCGTATGTTCCCGAAGAACCCGGATCTTCCGCATCGTCAGGACTTCTGTTATGTACGTTGGTTCGTCTAATTGATTGAGAATAAGATAGGGTAGAGTAGAGTGATCTTCCTCTATTGCTTCTCTCTATAAAAAAAGAGGCTGTCTCAAAATAAACTTGAGATGGTCTTTTTTTGTTTTATTTCAGATTGAAGTTATTTGGATTCTTCTCAAAAAAAGGAGTTTACAAGCTTCTTTTTGAAGATTTCATTCTTTCAAACAGTTTTTTTCGTTGCCATAAGCCTCCTAAGAGGCTACTTTTGCAAGATTGTGTGCTATGGCCAGCAGGCCGAACTCAATTTCCACCTTCTTAAGTCCACGAAGGTGGACCTCTTGAAGTGCTTGTTGTTCTTGAGGTCTTCAAATACGGCTTCCACATCCTGTGGCCGCTGACTGCGGTATTTAAGACCTTCCGGTGACAGGAGCTTTTCACGTTCCCTTTCCTTGATTTTTCTCAGGCAGTGATTCACCTGTACTATCCTTTCTGACCGGCTTCTGTGATACCGGCATCTTAACGGGCAGGCGTTACAGTTACATGCCCTGTATCTTGATATAGTCTGCACAAAAACGTTGTCTGTTACCCGCTTTGCATCGGAGAGTCTTTCCATTCTCTGTCCCATCGGACAGTACATGCCGTCGGTTTCTTCATTATAATAAAAGTTGGCAGACAAGAACGGATCGTTTTTGAAGCTTCTTTTCTGCTCCTTATGAAAATAATTGTACTTTATAAAGGTTTCAATGCCATGTTTGAAAGCGTACAGATAATTCTCTTCGCTTCCGTATCCGGCATCACAGACAGACACGTCAGGGTATCTGCCGTAAAGTGAATGGAAATCATCCATGTGCAGAGGATAAGTGGAGGTATCACCTGCACACTGGTGGAGGGTATAGTTCAGGATGAACTGTTTATTGGGACTGATCTGGGGATTGTATCCGGGTTTAAGCTGTCCGTTCTTCATGTAGTCCTCTTTCATACGCATGAAAGTGGCATCATTGTCAGTCTTTGAATAACTGTTACGTCCGTCAAGTATCTTTCCCTGTGATTCGTATTTCCTCAACTGTTCAGGCCATGACTTCCTTACACGTCTTACCTTCACTTTCATCTTCTTGTCGGCATCCACTCCATTCAGGGCATCATCTATCTGCTCGAGTGCCTTTTCCACTTTCTCAGGGGTGATATCCTGATATGTGACCGGAGCGGAATCACGCAGTTCCTGTTTGGTGAGGGATTCTGCACAATTCCATATATCTTCAAGCTATTCTGCTATTTTAGATATACGGGTATGTATGGACTTGCCCCAGACAAAAGTGTAACGGTTGGCGTTTGCCTCCATTTTTGTTCCATCAGTGAAAGCCACATCCAGACTTACAAACCCTTCCGCCACGAGGAACTTTACAATGGTGGCGAAAACTGTCTTCAGCACATCCTTCAGACGACTGCTGTGGAAACAGTTGATGGTGTTATGATCAGGAGTCACATTGCCGGTAAGCCACATGAAACGGATGTCATTGCGGCAGAACTCTTCTATGCGACGGCTGGAATAGATATTACGCAAATAAGCATAGACAAGAATCTGAAACATCATGCGTGGGTGGTACGCAGAACAGCCTTTAGTGGAATACTTACGGTAAAGTTCTTCAAGGTTTATCTGTTCAATGATACGGTGAACAACCCGGACCGGATCGTTCCGGGGGATAAAATCGCCTAAACATGGAGGTAAAAGCAGATTATCGTTGGATGTGTAACCTTTAAACATTATCTTTGGGATATCTTGACTTGACTCCCTAAGATACAAAAAATTAGGGAGACGGGCAAGTTCTGGCTGAGAGAAGTTAGGGCTTGCCCCATTTTTTTGCAGGCACAAAAAAGGCCGTCTCAAAGTTCATTTTGAGACAGCCCTTATTTATTTAAAGTCGGAGACTGTCTTTGCTGAGGAACGACAGGCTTTTTTATTATTTTACGGCTTCTGCTATTTTAGTTTGAAGTTCTTCTCCGTGCAGGCCTCGAGCGATGATTGTACCGTCACCGTCGATCAATACCGTGTGAGGAATACTGTTTACGGCGTAAAGTTGTGCGCCTTCACTTTGCCAGAATTTCAGGTCGGACATTTGTGGCCAAGTCATGTTCAGTTTATTGATCGCTTCTTTCCAGGCAGCACCGTCCTGATCGAGAGATACACCTACGATTTCGAAGTTTTTGCCTTTGAATTTAGCATAAGCTTCCACCAAGTTTGGCATTTCACGACGACAAGGGCCGCACCAGCTTGCCCAGAAATCAACTAATACCACTTTACCCTTACCTACGTAATCGGACAATTTCACACTTTTTCCGTCAGGAGTCTGCATTTCGAAGTCAACAAACTTAGTACCTACGGCAGTTTTTTTCTGCTTGTCGGTCAGTTCTTTGATTTTTACAATTGTTTCATCGTTCTGGAAGTTAGCCGGAATTTGTTGCAGTAATGCTTCGTTTTCAGCAGTAGAGTTGTTGTAGAAGGTCTGTTTGAACAAGAATACGCCGACCGGGTTAGTGATATTGTTTTGTACGCCTTCTTTGATGGCTTTATCATATTGTTCTTCCAGTTGGGCACCCTCTTTTTGCTTGGCTTCTTTCTGTTCATCACTCAAAGAACTGTCACCCATTGATTGGTAGATAGCATTCATTTTTTTGCTGATGTCGTTGATTTGAGCTCTGACAATTTGATATGCATCATTGTTTGCAGTACCGGTAGCAGAATCATTGTCTTTGGTTAAGGCAACGTTAATCTTTCCGTTTTCGAGGAAGAAGTCAATCATTAAAGGTTCTCCGTCCACTTCACAAGTGATATAACGGCTGACAACAGAATCTTGTGTACCTTCAAAGGTAAAAGTTCCTTTTGTGATAACGGCTGTATCGAGTTTGACCAGATTTCTGCCATTGGCTTCCTGAAGATAGACGGTGTCACCGTCACTTACACCTTCTACTGTACCTGTGACAACGTATCCGGCTTTGTTTCCACCGGTACAAGCTACCATGCCCAACGCGGCCGTTGCAATAACTAAATAAGTAAACTTTTTCATGCTTTTGTAAGATTAGTGAATAAATATTTATGCAAAGATAGATTATTTTTCTCTCGGCCACCGAAAAACACTGTTATATTAGATTAACACGTAGGTGAAAACCGCAGAAATGTGTACCTTTGCAACCCAAACTTTAGTATGAATATGCAAGAAGATAAATCCATCATTGAGGTGAGCCATGTCTCGAAGTATTTTGGCGAGAAAACAGCATTGGATGATGTGACTCTGAACGTGAAAAAGGGAGAGTTTGTTACAATACTCGGACCTTCCGGTTGCGGGAAGACCACGTTGTTGCGTCTCATTGCCGGTTTTCAGACGGCTTCGGAAGGCGAAATCCGAATTTCGGGTAAGGAAATCACACAAACTCCACCCCACAAACGCCCGGTGAATACGGTATTTCAGAAATATGCCCTATTTCCGCATTTGAATGTATACGACAACATTGCTTTTGGTTTAAAGTTGAAAAAGACACCCAAACAGACTATTGGGAAGAAGGTGAAAGCTGCTTTGAAAATGGTAGGTATGACGGATTATGAATACCGTGATGTCGATTCTCTTTCCGGCGGTCAGCAACAGCGTGTGGCTATTGCTCGGGCTATTGTCAATGAGCCGGAAGTACTGCTTTTGGATGAACCGTTGGCTGCACTCGATCTGAAAATGCGTAAGGATATGCAGATGGAACTTAAGGAAATGCATAAATCTTTGGGTATTACATTTGTATATGTAACTCACGATCAAGAGGAAGCATTGACTTTGAGTGATACTATCGTCGTAATGAGTGAGGGAAAGATTCAGCAGATCGGTACGCCGATTGATATTTATAATGAGCCTATCAATTCGTTTGTGGCGAATTTTATCGGAGAAAGCAATATTCTTAACGGTACGATGATACATGACAAACTGGTACGTTTCTGTGGTACGGAATTTGAATGTGTGGATGAAGGTTTTGGTGAGAATACTCCGGTAGATGTAGTCATTCGTCCGGAAGACCTTTATATCTTCCCCGTTTCGGATATGGCGCAGTTGACTGGTGTTGTTCAGACCTCTATTTTTAAAGGTGTCCACTATGAAATGACCGTGCTTTGCGGAGGTTATGAATTCCTCGTACAGGATTATCATCATTTCGAAGTAGGAGCCGAAGTCGGTCTGTTGGTAAAGCCGTTTGATATTCATATTATGAAGAAAGAACGTGGCTGTAACACGTTTGAAGGTAAATTGCTGGATACTACTCATGTGGAATTTCTGGGATGTAACTTCGAATGTGTTCCGGTAGAAGGAATAGAATCCAATGAGGATGTCAAAGTGGAGGTAGACTTTGACAAAGTGGTTCTTCAGGATAATGAAGAGGACGGTACATTGACAGGTGAAGTGAAATTTATTCTTTATAAGGGAGATCATTATCATCTGACTGTTTTTTCCGATTGGGACGAGAATGTGTTTGTAGATACGAATGATGTATGGGATGATGGTGACCGTGTAGGTATTACTATCCCCCCGGATGCTATTCGTGTAATTAAAATAACCGATTAACAGGAAAGGAAGTGAATAAGAGGTTTTTAGTCTTTTTGTCATCACGTAAGAGTTGGACCCTCCCTTACATTATTTTTTCGGCGATCTTTGTGATTATACCGTTGGTCCTAATTGTTGTGTATGCTTTTACTGATGATAACGGGCATCTGACGTTTGCCAATTTTCAGAAGTTTTTCGAACATCCCGAAGCAATCAATACCTTCGTCTACTCCATAGGTATTGCCATCATTACTACACTTATTTGTATTTTGCTGGGTTATCCCGCTGCCTGGATACTTAGTAACAGCAAACTGAACCGTTCTAGAACAATGGTCGTATTGTTTATCCTGCCGATGTGGGTAAATATTCTTGTGCGGACTCTAGCTACTGTTGCTCTGTTCGACTTCTTCAGTGTACCGTTGGGTGAAGGAGCATTGATATTCGGTATGGTGTATAACTTTATCCCTTTTATGATTTATCCTATTTATAATACGTTGCAAAAAATGGATCATAGCTATATTGAGGCGGCGCAGGATTTGGGAGCCAATCCCCTGCAAGTTTTTCTGAAAGCAGTGCTTCCGCTTTCCATGCCGGGCGTGATGAGTGGGATCATGATGGTTTTTATGCCGACTATTTCGACGTTCGCTATTGCCGAATTGCTGACGATGAACAACATCAAACTTTTTGGTACGACCATTCAGGAGAATATAAATAACAGTATGTGGAATTATGGAGCAGCACTTTCGTTGATAATGTTGTTGCTGATAGCCGCTACTTCACTTTTCAGTACAGATGATAAAGATAACTCTAACGAAGGAGGTGGGCTATGGTAAAGAAAATATTTGCACAGACTTATTTGTGGATATTGCTGTTGTTGCTTTATTCTCCCATCGTAATTATCGTCATTTATTCATTTACTGAAGCTAAAGTTTTGGGTAACTGGACAGGCTTTTCTACTAAATTATATTCTTCGCTTTTCACAACAGGTGCACATCACTCTTTGATGAATGCACTGATTAATACGATTACTATTGCTTTGCTTGCTGCAACTGCATCTACATTGCTGGGAAGTATTGCCGCTATCGGTATCTTTAATTTGAAATCCCGCTCACGAAAGGCGATTGGTTTTGTGAATAACATACCTATTCTGAATGGTGATATTATAACCGGTATTTCTCTTTTCCTTTTGTTTGTTTCGTTGGGAATCACACAGGGATACACGACAGTTGTATTGGCACACATTACATTCTGTACACCGTATGTCGTATTAAGTGTTTTGCCCCGTTTGAAGCAGATGAATCCGAATATTTATGAAGCTGCCCTTGATTTGGGAGCTACTCCCATGCAAGCCTTGTGGAAAGTAATTATTCCGGAGGTTCGTCCGGGAATGATTAGTGGCTTCATGCTTGCATTGACACTCTCTATTGATGATTTTGCCGTAACTGTATTTACTATCGGTAACCAAGGCTTGGAAACACTTTCTACTTATATATATGCTGATGCCCGTAAAGGTGGTTTAACGCCGGAGCTTCGCCCGCTTTCCGCTATTATTTTTGTGGTAGTGCTGGCTTTGCTTATTGCTATCAATTACCGTGCCGGTAAAACGCAGAAGAAAGATTAATGGAATACTAAAATGTGCTACGTAAATAATATGAAAAGAATAATTCCTGTTATCCTGTTTTTACTGACTTTGACCGGTTGCTACAATTCCGGTGAACCGCGTGAGCGGGTCCTTAAAATCTACAACTGGGCGGATTATATCGGGGATGGTGTTCTCGAAGATTTCCAGACGTATTATAAGGAGCAAACCGGTGAAAATATCCGTATTGTTTATCAGACATTCGACATAAACGAGATTATGCTGACGAAGATTGAAAAAGGCCATGAGGATTTTGATGTGGTCTGTCCTTCGGAGTATATTATCGAACGTATGTTGAAGAAACATCTACTACTGCCTATTGATACGAACTTTGCGTATTCTCCCAATTATATGAACAATGTGTCTCCGTTTATTCGGGAACAGATCAATAAATTGAGTCAGCCGGGTGAAGAAGCCAGCCACTATGCGGTATGCTATATGTGGGGAACTGCGGGAATCCTTTATAATCGGGCTTATGTTTCTGATTCGGTTGCGTCGTCTTGGGAATGTCTTTGGAATAAGAAACATGCCGGAAAAATACTGATGAAGGATAGTTATCGCGATGCTTACGGAACAGCTATCATCCATGCTCATGCCAAGGAACTGGAGCAAGGGACAGTTACGGTTGAAGAATTGATGAACGACTATTCTCCGCAGGCCATGGAACTTGCGGAAAAATATCTGAAAGCCCTGAAACCTAATATTGCAGGTTGGGAAGCTGATTTCGGAAAAGAGATGATGACGAAGAATAAAGCTTGGCTGAATATGACTTGGAGCGGCGATGCAATATGGGCAATTGAGGAAGCGAATGCGGTAGGAGTAGACTTAGACTATGAAGTTCCCGATGAAGGTAGTAATATCTGGTATGACGGTTGGGTGATTCCGAAATATGCAAAGAATCCGCAGGCTGCCAGTTATTTTATAAACTTTATGTGTCGTCCGGATATTGCTTTGCGCAACATGGATTTTTGTGGATATGTAAGTTCGATAGCTACTCCTGAAATTCTGGAAGAAAAGGTAGATACTACCCTTGATTATTATGCTGATTTGAGTTATTTTTTCGGACCGGGTGCGGACAGTATTCAGATAGACAAGATTCAATATCCGGATCGTAAAGTAGTGGAACGGTGTGCTATGATTCGTGACTTCGGAGATAAGACGAAAGAAGTTCTTGATATTTGGTCACGTATCAAGGGGGATAATTTAGGGGTGGGCATTACTATTCTTATCTTTATTGTTGTTGCTTTGATGAGTGGTTGGATGATTTATAAGAGGTGGCAGCGATACAACCGCCAGAAACAACAGAGACGCAGACGCAGACGAAAAAAATAAAAGGAGGTGTGTCAAAATGCGCACCTTCTTTTTTTTAAGCACAAAGCCCCGACTTTCACAAGCTGGGGCTTTGTTATTACCTAAAGATTTTGTATCTTTAGGCATAAGATTTTCACTATGACAAAGATACATTTTCGTCCTTATAATTCCAACCAAACAGTGCTTTTTCCTCAAAGAATTGACGAGGATATTGCAGAGCATGATCCAGTTCGGATGGTTGACGCTCTGGTTGAGAGCCTGAACCTTGAAAGTTTCAGGAAGTTGTATAAGGAATGCGGCCGCAGCCCTTACCATCCCAGGATGATGCTCAAGGTCATTCTCTATGCCTATATGAACAACGTCTATTCCTGCCGGAAAATTGAAAAGCTCCTTCATCGTGACATCCATTATATCTGGCTTGCCGGATATGAGAAACCTGATTTCATTACCATCAACCGTTTCCGCAACCGGGTGAAAAAGGAAATCAACGAGGTATTTACCCAAACCGTACTCCTTCTCTCTTCCAAAGGCTTCATCAGGCTGAATGTGGAATACATTGACGGGACAAAGATTGAGTCCAAAGCCAATAAGTATACTTTCGTCTGGCGAAAAACGGTTGAGCGGAACTGTGAACGCCTGATGAAGAAGATACATGTCCTGTTAGGGCAGATAGACGATGTCATCGCCCAGGAGAACTCATCGGAAAGCAATGAGGAGATTGAGTTCACTCCGGCCATGCTGACTGAGATGGCTGGAGAATTGCGGAAAGCACTTGAACAGGTTCCTGAGCCCTCCACGAAAGAGGAAAAGACTGCGTTGAAAAAGAAACGCAAACAGCTGAAGGAACTGGAAGAACACAGGGACAAGCTGCAGGAATACGACAACCGTCTGGACACGCTGCAGGACAGGAACTCCTATTCCCAAACGGACAAGGACGCTACTTTCATGAGAATGAAGGAGGATGCCATGCGTAACGGCCAGACAAAGCCCGGTTACAACCTCCAGATCGGCACCGAGAACCAGTTCATTACCGATTTTGCACTCTTTCCGAACCCTACGGATACACTGACCATGATACCTTTCCTGCAATCCTTCTCAAGCAGATATGACAGGTTGGCCCATACGGTGGTGGCCGATTCCGGCTACGGTTCTGAGGAGAATTACCGCTTCATGTCAGAAAACGGTATGGCGGGCTACGTCAAATACAACTACTTCCACATGGAACAGCGGCCGAGATTCAAACCGGACCCGTTCAGGGCGGAAAACTTCTACTACAATGAAGAACAAGACTTTTGTATCTGCCCCATGGGACAGAAGATGCAAAGGATAGGGACTAGACATGTGAAAACAGCATCCGGATATGTCAGCGAAAATGCCACGTACAGAGCCTTCAGATGTGAAGGCTGTCCGCTAAGATGCCGATGTTTTAAAGCAAAGGGGAACAGAACGATAGAGTTGAATCACAGACTCAGAAAATACAAGCAAAAAGCCAAAGAGTTGCTCTGCTCAGAGGAAGGACTGAAACACAGAGGACAGAGATGCATAGAACCGGAAGCCGTGTTCGGACAAATGAAAAACAATATGAATTACAAACGTTTCCGCCATTTTGGAAAGGATAAGGTCTTCATGGACTTTTCCTTCTTTGCCATTGCCTTCAATATAAAAAAGATGTGTGCAAAAATGACTAAAGAAGGTATGGATTGGCTGATTAGACCGTTTTATGAGCTTACAGTTGCTCTATTTAGATGTTGCGAACACATAAACCAAAGAAATCCTCAAAATATCGCAGCTTAAAGAAAATGAACCGATTTTTATAGTCAATGAAAAAAAAGAAGGCGCATCGTGTATTACGACACACCTTCTTTTTATCATAAGTTGCTTGTAATAGAAGCGTTATCGTCTTTTCATTGTACGGAGGGTGTCTTTTGTTTCCTTATTTATGCGGAGAGATTCGATTGTTTTCTGTATTGCCTTGTTGTAAGTCCAATCGTCCAGTTTGCTTTGTTGCAGGTATTTCATTGTCTTTTGCGGAAATTTAATAAAGCAGATAGAGATCATCCATGCCATAGCCATGCGTGCGTAATAGGCTTCATGCTTAAATAGATCGGCATATGCTAATAATGAATCAATATGCTCTTCGTTTATATAATGGAATAACATTACAATGCCGAAACGTATTTCAAATTCCTTTTGTGATTTCAGATAAGGCTGGATAAATTGCCATACGGTTTCTTTTCCTTTTCGTACGGCTGTTTTAAGTTCACTGCTAAAAATATCGCATACTGCCCAATTGTTGATTCGAGGAATAAACAGGCTTATATAGTTAATCTGTTCGTCAAGGTTCATTTTGGCTAAGCCAATAATCATTCCCTGAAGCATTGTTTCTTCATAATAATTGGTATTGGCTGTTTCGACAAATGGACGCCAATCATCTTTCTTGATTATTTCTTTTGCCATTGTCCGCAGTTGAGGTATACGCACACCAAGAATATTGTCGGTTCCAGGGAGTAGGTAAGAGTGGAATTTTCGATATTTCGGATCTGCTAGTGCTTTTAGTTCTTTTCGAATGTTTTCAGCTGTAGTTGTTTTCATATAGTTTGTTTTTTACAAAAATAAGAAAAAAGAGTGTGTTTTGATTATATGTCCACTCTCTTTCTTATTTCTTTTGTCAATAATGTAGTCACTCTATTCCTTTTTTATAGATTCACAGGGTGTTATTTTGAAATACTCTTTATATCTGTTACGAAAGTTTTTTAAGTTTCTAAGTCCGATCATCTCCGGCACTACATTTACAGGACATTTTCCGCTTTCTAACAGTTCGCGGGCTTTTTCCATGCGGATACGGTAGATAAAGAATTTGGGAGCTTCTCCTGTCAGTAATTTCCATTTATTGTAGAAAGCGGTTCTACTCATACATAATTGTGAAGCTATGTCGTCAATAGTCAGGTCCTCTCTGTCTATATTCTCTAAAATGAATTCTTTTACTTTGTTGATAAATGTGAAATTAGCGTTATCTAAGTTTTTTGTTGTCTGTATCCTTATAAATTGTTCACCGAATATTTGTTGTAAAAATGCTTTTCTAAGGAAACGACTATTTCTAATAAGAACAGTTATTTCTATTTTTAAATCTTCTATATGGAAAGGAATATACAGAAATGTATCAGCCAGAGATGTCTCTCTTTTGTAACGTCGGTCTATATCAATGTGGGAGCCGTAAAGGATAATAGGAATAATGGAAGTATCTCCGGATGTTTTCAATCTTGACGATAGTTCATTTCCACTCATCCCGTGCAGTACGGTATCGCTAATGATTAAATCCGGATGTTCCTCCTTTATACTTTCCAGTACTTCTGAACCATTTTCGAAACTCTTTATAATGTAGTCTTTTGATAAATGCGCTTCCAGATAAAACCTGAAATTTTCATTACTGTCAGCAATGATAATAGTAGGCTTGGTTGAGCCTCTTTGGGGAGGAATCTTGTGGAATAAATTATCTATTTTTTTCTCTTCTTGATTTTCATTGATATGTATTCTAGGGCGTTCGGGTACATTTTTGTATGAATGCTTTAGTGGGAAATTCAATGAAACATTGTGGTTTAAATGATTGATAAGAATCTTCCCGTTGCATAATTCTGTCAGTTTTTTGCAAAATATACTTTTTGCAAAATCATATTCAAGTTCTTCCTTCCGTTTGAGCAACGGATGTCTTTTGCATTTATAGCATTGTATCAGTTTTCTATTTTCGAAGTTGTTTATGCTGATTTTCCAGTGTTCTGTACTTAGAGAGATTGAGAGTATAATTGTTTTTTTCGGTTCGGTATAGTCGATAGCGTTCTTAATAAATTTGTCGATGACTGGAGATATTTTACTTTGGTCGATCCATGCACTGGCATAATGAAATTCAGTTTTAACTTTTAATTTTACCTGCTTATTTGCGGCATGATCTTTTAGTGAATTGACTCTGTCTTTAAGAAAATATCCTAGTTCATACTCTGCAATATCTATGCTTTGGGGATGAATAAACAATTGTTTTAGGTTCATTAATCTGTATAGATGCTCATTGAGACAATCTATACTGCGTAATAGTTCCTGTCTGATTTCTTCAGGGTAATGCTTGTTGCATATCATTTGCAAAGAGATATGAATCTGAGTAATAGGAATACGTATGCTTTGAAAAGAATCTATAAAATACAGATTCTCTTCCTTCAAAAGATTTGTTTCTTTTTGCATGGTGATAAAATAGGATAAGGACCAGTATAATGAGACTCCTCCTGCTGTTAATAGAAGAATGGAGTTTAATAAATTGGGGATAGCTATTACTATAATGATAGAAGTGAGGAGTGACGTTGTTATTAAGTATTTCATATCAATTCGTTTTTTAGAAACGCCACTTAGTGGGAATTGACCCACTCCTTTTGTTTGAGAAAAAAGAGGAAGCTCACTGTAACTATGATCTCATAGTTGTACATTGATAAACTCGAGTAGAATAATGTTTGAGATTATTTACTTTTTGAAGGTCAATATCTGGAAAACGAGGTCTATATGTAGAGTCTAAATCCTAACATTTTGAATCATTTTTCAAGGAATGGTGAATTTCCTCCAAGTAACAATAATTAATAAATCAGTTTTTCTTATTTGTTGAATGTCGCATATTATGAATGCGGCACGATGTGGGAGGTGAGCGTATTGTTTGTATGGTGCTATTGAGAGAGCTCCTAATTAGCACCTGTTTGCGTTTTCTCATATATAAAGTGAATAATTATGTAAAACGTCTTTTGTTGTCAGAAGGTATCTATTGTTACTTCGGTGTAAAAATAATGATAAGTAATAATAAAAGGACCGTTTTATTATAGTAAATGACTGAATTTGGTAATATGGTATTGTAAAGGTGGTGGTTGGTGTTGTAAAATTATGTTTTGTTAATACTGTATTCCTAATCATGTTTTGTGATATATAAAAAAGAGCGTGTCATATATACGTATGACATGCTCTTTGATCGTTTTATAGCAAATAAGTATTTACCTATTTTTTGCTCATATCGAAGTTGAATGTAGTAATGGGGAACTTATCTAAAGTTGTATTACCCACTTCTACCTTTGTCGCTTTTATAGCAAATTTTAATGTTTTTCCATTATAGGCAAAATCTCCTTTTTCGTCTGCCTGAACAGTTACTATCACAGTAATTTCGGTTAGTTCTTTTTCATTTGCTGTTAGTTGAGTCGAAGGATCAAATTTAATTTCTAGAGGTTCGGGTTGAAGTTGAAGTAAGATGTTATCTTTGTTTTCGTTGAAAGTAGCTGTGTAGGGAATTTTGTAATTGATATCTCCGATAGCTTTAATAATAATTTCAGCTTGGTCCGGATCTTCGATGATACTTTTAATCAGGTCGTCAACAGGAAATTTATTGATAGCAATTTCGTTGTCTTTTACTTCTGCGTTTACTTCAATTCCTACTGGTTCTTCACTTTCACCAGCATTTTCTGTGGGGATGACAGGGGCTGATTCGGTTGTCATTTTACCCAAGTAGTTTCCTTCTACGTCTTTAAGAGAATATACAGGAATATCCTCATCGTCATCATTACTACACGAAGTAAAGGTGGTAGCCAAGCTTAGTACCATTACGAATAAAACGAAACGATTAAAACAATATACTTTTTTCATTTCAATTAAAGTTTTCATACTGTTAAAAATTAGATTGTTAATTTTCAAAATTAAGGTGTACGTACAATAAGTAAATACTTGAGATATTGAAATACTGCATGAAGATAATAAAAAAGACAAATAAGAATAGTGACACTATTTTCTGAGGAAGGTGTCACTGTTTGAGTGGGATAGTGAGGCTGTCTAACAACAAAAAGATAGATGGTCTCTTTTTGGTAAAATCATCTTCTATGGTCTATGCAAATAGTAAGAGTTGTCTCATCGGTCTTTCGATAACACTCCGGAAGGAGTTCAATCTTTATTGGATTTGAGAGCTGGTTATCGGCTCTCTTTATCCGAACTCTTGTCTGTGCTGAAAACATGGTAAGTTATGTTACAGAGTTATCTGTTTTAAGTGTCTCCATAGGGCTTTCCCTAGCTTTAGTTCCGTTAACTATAAAGCAGCCAATAGGCTTGTAATGAGGTAAAAATGATCGCATTGACGTCAAAAAATAGCAAACTATGCGTATTGTAAACTTGAGTTATACAAATTGCCTGACAAAGACTTGGTGAGATTTTGAGGATGGATTATTATACGTGACAACTTGGTCAAGCAAAAAGTATTAAGCATAAAGTCATTGGAAACATTCTCCCAAATGGCTAAGTTCGCTGCTTGCGGAGGGAAAACACAAAGCGTCTGTAATCAATGTTGTAAGAGCCAATATCATAGCAATGTCTTTTTCCGTGATACGAAAGTAAATTCCATTCTATTGGTCGTATAATAAAAAGTTCTTAATTTTGAAAATGTCTTATGTTTAGGAAGTAGCTATATACTTCTGATGAGCAGTTACTTGCATATACAAACTTACCCAAGAATACGTTGATGTTAGTAAACTTGGGTAAGATTTTATAGATCTGCTCTGATACTAAAGAATATCAGTTTAAATATCAATATGTATCTATTATCTCTTTAATACTATTCATGTTGTTTATCACTTTTCTTTCCTCAAAAATACCAAATAAAAAGTCGTTTGTCAAGTGTTTCAGAAGAAAAGCTGATTATTCATTGAACCAATCTATTTTCTTTGAGAAATACATCACCATTGCCAGGATAATAAATAATCCCAAGCTGCCTGTCAACAGAGCAAAAGTCTCTAACTGGATAAGGACAAATATATAAAGATAGAGTACTCCCAATAACCCAGACATGATTAATGAAGGTTTCTTTCTCTTGGTGATGCCAAACATATATCCGCCTACCAGTATAATAGTCAGTGTAGCAGATAACAGATAGGCAGGGTTGAAGCCGATGTGTTCGGAGAAGGAGAGGAGCAAACTGTAAAATAGACAGAGTGCCAATCCCACTAACAAATACTGTAAAGCATGAATACGGGTTTTATTCATAATTTCAGTGAAGAAGATAACGCCGAATGTCAACAGGATAATCAGGATAGCATACTTTGCGGAACGCATGGATTGCTGATACTGCTCTACCGGAATCTTGAAATTGACGCCGAAACTGGAATTATCTATATTTTTAATATTAAAATTGGTATAGTCAATCATTACTTGTGAGTAATTCCGGTTCAAGTTCAAGACTTGCCATTGTGCCGAAAATTCTTTCTCGGTAATATCCCGGTTATTGGGTAAATAGCTTCCTGTAAAGCTCGGTGTGTTCCAATTGGCTTTCAAGTCGACGCGGGTTGTTTTACCTAATGGGATGAAGTTAATGGATTGCGAGCCTTTCAGTTTGATTTTTACTTCGTAAGGCAATTTCTTATTGTTCTTCAGTTCCGATAAATCCGCAATGGCATGTACGCCCGTATTATCAATCCCTCTGTTATCCATTCCCGGCTCAAATACATAGACGGAATCTCCGAAGGTGATACTAATCTGTTCGCTGATACCACGCATGTCGGTCAGATTCAGACAAATAGCGGCTCTGTCGAATTGCAGTTGCCCCATATCTATTCTGCTCTTTATCAGTTCTTCCGAGCTGAAAGAACCTTTCAGAGTCAGTTCCGATTGATACACATTGACTTCATAGAGACTTCTTTTCAGGATTTCGGTCTTAAGTTGCCCGTTAATCAAAAGCTCGTCGGGGAAAAGTATCAGGTCTTTGATTGACACCTTCTTTTCTCCGTTGTTCTCTGTAACCACCGGATATTGAATATTCAGATAAGGGCCGGTGACGGTCTGTGCGAGACTCCATTTCTCGCTTACCTCATTGATTGCTTCTTCCTGCGTGCGTCCCCGTTCGGAAATAAGATTTTCAATCATGAACATAGGAATCATCAGAAGAAGGATTAATCCCCCGATAATGACCACCTTGATTGTTTTCGAGAAACGGTGAAGGCATCCCATAGGTTGCTGTGCCTGTTGCTCGTTTGAATTTTCATTGAAACCGTCCATAAGCTGATAGTGTTTAGATGAATGAATTATTCTGATTTTAGAAATTGCTCCAGAGCTTCAATATGAGATTTGAAAGCTTCCCTGCCTTGCGAAGTCGCTTGAAAGGCAGTTCGCGGCTTTCGTCCGACAAAACTTTTGTTGCATACGATATACCCCAGTTCTTCCAGGGCACGGGTGTGACTGGCAAGGTTGCCGTCGGTCAATGCGAGCTGCTCTCTCAGAAAATTGAAATCAGCTTCCTCATTAACCATCAGAACAGCCATGATACCCAGTCGTACCTTGCTTTCGAATGCTTTATTAATATATTGGAATGATTCTATCATTTATGATTTCTTTCTTTCGTAATGTAAATAGAACAATATGCCATAGAGGATATGGAAACCACCGAAACCTATCGTCCAGAACAGAAGTGAATGACCCGCCCAGAAACAGTCGACAGCGCCCAGGCAAATAAAAGCATATCCTAACCATGCCACACTGGAATAGGTAAACTTGGATGTATTGACCAATGCCAGTCCGTAGAATAGAAGCATGACAGATGCCAGAATATCATAATATTCGTGCATCAGGATAGAAATACACACAATACCGCCTGCCAGCATCGGAAGTGAAAAATTCCATAATGCCCGATAGGTGAGCCGGCTGAAAAAACTCTGTCCTGTCTTTTTGGATTTACAGTAAGACAGGATACCGGCAGTAACGGCTGCGGCTGCCAATACCGATAAGGCTATTATAGCCATAAATTCCAATGTGACGATTAAATACGTCTCTGGTGTGATAACTAGTGTCGCGATGTACGCGCCAGCCAATGCGTAAATGTCTGCCAGGATTGCGGCAAGCCCACTAACAGAGATAAACTTTGAGGACTTTTCCATCAACTCTTTTATCTCATTTACCGATTCTAATGCTTTATCTTTATTCATGTAAAAAGTACTTTGTAATACAAAGTAAAATAAAACATTTAAGATGAACAAGATTTTATCTGATTATTTCAATAAATAGGTTCAAAAAAGAAGTTGGATAGATGAAATTAGTCAAATATTTGACTAATTCGACGAAGATACGTATCTTTGCGCCCGAAAAGGTAAAAACGATAATAAGAATGAGAGAAGGAGCGGAGTTCAGAGAACTCATGTTGCAGGTTGTCCGCACACGTATGGCTTTTCGCCGGTCTATGCAACGGACATTAAAGAAGAATAATGCAGGTATTACATTCGAAATGCTTCAAGTATTGAGCAGTTTATGGCACGAACAAGGCATCAGCCAGCAGATATTGGCGGAGCGTATAGCGAAAGATAAAGCATGCCTGACTAACTTGATGAACAACCTGGAAAAGAAAGGATACGTCTGCCGGAAAGAAGACCCGAACGACCGTCGTAATAAACTGGTATTTCTGACTCCGGCGGGTGAAGAGTTTAAAGAGCAGATTCGTCCGGTTTTAGACCAGGTTTATGTATATGCAGAACACATTATCGGTATTGAAAGTATTGAAACCATGTTGTCTGAATTAAACAGTGTTTATGATGTTCTTGAAAAAATATAAACTATATCCGGTCATTTTATTCAGCCTGTTTTCTTTTCCCCAATTGATGCACGCACAAACAGACTCTTTATTTCTTACTGTCGACCAGCTCTTTGAACGGGGCGTACAATATAGCCTGCAACTTCAGGCGGATGCAATGAAAGAATCTATGGCACAGGAACGGACACGGACTGCAAGAACTGCGCGACTACCGGAACTACAGATTGGACTGAAAGGCGGATTCGTCGGTCAACCCGTCGTTTGGGAACGGGGACTGTCCGCACCTCTCTACCCGGACGCGCCGGACTGGTCACAAAATTATGCGATTGATTTGGCACAACCTCTCTATCAGGGCGGTAAAATCCGAAGTGCTATCCATAAGGCGGATATTGAAAAGCAAGTCGCCGAATTGCAGACTTTGACCGACCGGGCGGAGATTAAACTGAAACTGCTGAATCAGTATATGAATCTCTTCAGCCTCTTTAAGCAGCATGAGATACTGATGCGAAACATTGAAGAATCGGAACTTCGGTTGCATGATATACGGCGGATGAAAAAGGAAGGGCTGATTACTAATAATGATGTATTGCGAAGTGAGATGCAGTTGACTAACGACCGCCTGTCTTTGCAGGAAACGGAAAACAGTATTGTGCTTGTATCGCAGCAACTCGATATTCTGTTGGGGCAGGACGAGAGTGTATTATTGCGGCCAGATACTGCCCTGCTTTATCGAGCAGTTGCCTTGCAATCTTATGATGATTATATCGTTCAGGCTTATGCGAACAACCCGGTGATGAAATTGCTTCGTGCACAAACGGAACTGGCAAGGAATGAAATCCGTTCAACCAAGTCTTTCTCATTACCCGGTATATCGTTATATGCATCGAATACATTGGCACGCCCTGTCTCGCGTACCTTGGCGGATATGTACAATAACAACTGGAATGTGGGCGTATCGGTTTCTTATCCTTTATCCTCATTGTATAAGAACAATCATAAAATAAAAGAGAGCAAAATGAGGATGTCTTTGCGGAAGAACGAGGAAGAGCAGAAAATGCAGGGAATCCGCATGGAAGTACGTTCCGCATTCTTACGGCATCGAGAAGCCATGCAGAGGGTAGAGGCTTTGAAACTGTCCGTCCGGCAGGCGGAAGAAAATTACCGTATCATGCAGAACCGCTATCTGAATCAACTGGCTATCCTGACTGATTTGCTCGACGCAAATTCCGTCCGCCTGAATGTCGAGTTGCAGTTGGTTACTGCACGCACCCGTGTGATTTATACTTATTATCAACTTCAGAAGGCTTGTGGTCGTCTTTAATATACAAAACAGATATGGCAAATCAATTGAAAGAAAAACAGAAGAAGCTGAAAAAGCTCAGAACCCGCAATATTATTTTAAATTTGGTATGTATCTGTCTGGCAGGTTCCGGCCTTTGGTGGACTGCCACTTACTTTTGGCGTTATGTAAATTATGAAGTGACGAATGACGCTTTTGTAGACCAATATGTAGCGCCCTTGAATGTACGGGCTTCGGGTTATATAAAAGAGGTATGTTTTAAAGAACATCAATATGTGCGTCAAGGGGATACTTTACTGGTGCTTGACAACCGTGAATATCAAATCAAGGTGAAGGAAGCGGAAGCTGCTTTGTTGGATGCACATGGCTCACAAGAAGTGCTTCATTCGGGCATTGAGACTGCCCATACAAATATCGCCGTGCAGGATGCCAACATTGCCGAAGCAAAAACGAAACTCTGGCAACTAGAGCAGGATTATCATCGCTTTGAACGTTTGTTGAAAGAAGAATCCGTCCCGGAGCAACAGTTTGAGCAAATTAAAGCTGCCTATGAAGCGGCAAAGGCGCGTAATCAGGCACTGGTTGCTCAGAAACAGTCGGTACTCTCACAATATACGGAAACAAGTAAGAAAACAACGAGTGCGGAAGCCACCATTTTGCGTAAGGAAGCAGACCTCGATCTGGCTAAATTGAATTTGTCTTATACGGTTCTTACGGCTCCCTATGACGGATACATGGGCAGGCGGACTTTGGAACCCGGTCAGTATGTACAGACCGGACAAACCATTTCTTATCTGGTACGCAACAAGGACAAATGGATAACCGCCAATTATAAAGAAACGCAGATTGCCAATATCTATATCGGCCAACAAGTGCGTATAAAAGTGGATGCAGTGCCCGGAAAGATTTTCCACGGAGAAGTTACCGCTATCTCCGAAGCGACGGGTTCCAAATATTCATTAGTTCCTACGGATAACTCCGCCGGAAATTTTGTAAAGGTACAACAGCGGATACCGGTACGGATTGAACTGGAAGATGTCTCTTCGGAAGAAATGGCACAGTTGAGAGCCGGTATGATGGTAGAAACAGAAGCTCTGCGCAAATGATAACGATGAAGGAGTTGGAAGCACCTGTCCGCCAATGGGTGCCCGATTGGCTTGGACTTATCAGTATCTTCGTCGTGATTCTTCCTGTCACTATGCTCAATGGTTCTTATACGGGTAGTATGCTCGAAGTTTCGAATACACTCGGTACGAATTCGGAAGATATAACAATGGGATATTATGCCGCTTCGGCAGGCATGGCTATCGCGTATCCCATTATTCCTAAAGTCCTTGCTGCCTTTTCCGTGAAATCGCTGTTGCTGATTGACTTGATACTGCAATTCTTCCTGAGTTGGGTTTGCGCCCGTACGCAGAATGCCGATATTTTGATTGTTTGCAGTTTTGCCGTCGGCTTCTTAAAAGGATTTCTTATGCTGTGGTTTATCCGTTACGCCCAAAAGATTTTCAGCCGGAAGAATGTGCGTAGCGAGTTTTATTCTTATTTTTATCCGTTAGTGTACGGTGGGGGACAGGCTTCGATGTTGGTAACCGCTCTGTTGGCATATTATTATAACTGGAAATATATGTATTATTTTATGATGATGCTGATTTTGATAGCTATTCTATTTGTTATCATCTGTTTCCGTCATAACCGCCCTGTTAAAGCCGTTGCCTTGTCCGACTTGCATATTCGTGAAATGTTTGTTATCTCGACCGGACTGCTGATGTTGATGTATGTTATCAATTATGGAAAAGTGCTCGATTGGATGGCGTCCGGCAAGGTATGCGCATATATCATCATAGCTCCTATGTTGATTGCCTTGTTTATCTGGTATCAGAGCCATTCGGAGAAACCTTATGTAAGTCTTGCACCCTTATTTCAGGCTAAAGCGATTGTCGGCTATCTTTATATGATGCTTGTCATGTTTTTCAGTACATCAACCACTTTATTGACTAACTATCTGACTATTATTCTGAAAGTGGACACTACGCATACCTATTCTCTTTATATCTATCTGCTTCCCGGATATATAGTCGGTGCGTTTATCTGCTTCTGGTGGTTTCGCTGGCAGCGTTGGCGTTTCCGCTTTCTGATAGCGGGGGGAATGAGTTGCTTTGTGATTTTCTTCGGTATCCTGTATTTCGGCATCTCTCCGAATAGCACTTATGAAATGTTATACCTGCCCTTATTCTTTCGTGGCTTGGGAATGTTGACTTTGATTATAGCTTTCGCCTTGTTTGCCGTAGAAGATTTGAATCCGAAATTCTTATTGTCGAATGCTTTCTTTCTGATTATTTTCCGTTCCGTATTGACGCCCATTATGGCTACTTCGTTTTATAGCAATGTACTGTACCGGCTGGAACAAAAATATATGTATTCTTTGTCGGAGACTATAACGACTGCCGACCCACTGGCAGCGTCACGGTATAGTCAATCTTTGAACAACGCACTGGCGCAGGGGCACGGAAATGCCAAGGCGGCACAACTGGCAACTAATTCTTTATATACCACCTTGCAACAGCAAAGTCTATTGCTCGCACTGAAAGAAATACTGGGCTATCTGCTGGTTATATCAATCATCATTGCTGTTGTTTCCCGTTTTATTCCGTTCCATAAGACACTCCGTGTCACATTTAAAAGAACAGGCGACGATATGGTTTAATTTGTCCTTCGCGGATTTTGATGAATGGTAATGCAATGATTGTTAGTGATTTTTTATATCTTTATGGCAAAATCTAAAATATGGAGACAAAGAAAGGCTTTCTCGAACTATTGCTCTTGACTGATGAGCAAGAATATACGATTGATCGATATTGGGAACGTGGTGGTATATTCGTTCTTTTACTATTTATATTGTCAGTACTGCCATATTCATCGAAAGCCCAGATGTCGTCTGATAGCCTCGTCCAAAAAATAGCCGGATATGTCGATGCTATACAGAATTTTGGGGATGTACTGCCGCAAGAAAAAGTCTATTTACACTTTGATAATACTAGTTATTATCAGGGAGATCCTATTTGGTTTCAATGCTATGTCGTCACACCCGGACTGAACCGTCCGACAGAGCTAAGTAAAACACTCTATGTAGAATTGTTGAATCCTGGTGGTGAGATAATTTCAAAACGAGTATTACCTATACGGAACGGTCGTTGTCACAGCAGTTTCGAATTGACGCAACTTCCTTTCTATTCCGGTTTTTATGAAGTCCGTGCCTACACGAAATATATGTTGAATTTTGGGGAGGAGATTATTTTCTCACGCGTTCTTCCTGTTTTTGATAAACCTGCTAATCCGGGTGAATATAAAGAGAAAAATATACAAAAGTATGCGGTTTACAAGTATCCGCAGACCAGAAAGAAAGCAATGAAGGCAAAAAAGGTTAATTTAAAGTTCTTTCCTGAAGGAGGAAATTTGGTAAAAGGTGTTCCTTCACAGGTTGCTTTTGAAGCAACTGATGCTTACGGAAATCCCATAACGCTCTTTGGTAGGATTATCAATCGGAGAAAAGAAGAAATCGGTCATTTTGCCACTATACATGAAGGGCGGGGCGTATTTACTTATATACCTACCGGTGAAGACGCTGACAAAGCCGAAGTGGAGCTTGGTGGAAAGAAGTATCGTTTTGACTTGCCGGAGGTCTGTTCGCAAGGGTATGTATTGCACGTTGATAATCTTACCTCGGAAGATAGTATAGCTGTCAGTGTACAGAAAAATACATATACACCATCAAACTTATTAGGCTTGGCTGTGATTGCTCATGGAAAACTATTAAATTCTTGTCTGTTAAATGTGGGGAAGAACACTCCTGTCTCCTTCAAACTCGACAAATCGGAATGGACACCGGGAGTAGTACAACTTGTATTATTCGATACTGCGGGACAGATCATTGCCGACCGTCTTGTCTTTACGCGAAAACCGGAACTACTGGCAGTTGACGTACGCAAAAGCAAAGAAAGTTATCAGCCGTTTGAACGTGTCACGTTAGATTTTTCAGTTCGTGATACGACAGGTAATCCTGTGAGTGCTCCTATGTCAGTTTCTATACGTGACGGGTGGGAGGAAGTGGAAAGTCGTCATTCTATGTTAGTGGATTTATTGCTGATGTCGGAGATTAAAGGGTATGTTCACCGACCGCTTTACTATTTCGAGGTGAATGACATGGAGCATAGGTTGGCTTTGGATTGCTTGTTGATGGTTCAGGGATGGAGACGTTATAAATGGAAGTACGCAGCGGGTGTAGAGCCATTTGAATTAAAATATATGCCTGAACAGGGAATAGAAGTGCATGGACAAGTCGTCTCATTCGTTAGGGGTAAACCAAAACCGAATATGCAAGTGTCTTCTTTCTTAGCGAAACGGGGAGAAGAAGAAATTTCATCCGGAATGACTTCATTCGGTCTTCTCGAAACGGATAGTTTGGGGCGCTTTGCCTTCATTACCAATATCGAAGGCAAATGGAATCTGATTCTTTCGGTGATGGAGAAAGGGAAGAAGAAAGATTGCCGGATTATACTTGATAGAGTTTTTAGCCCTCAACCCGTAAGGTATTTGGCAGGTGAAATGCAAGTTAGCGTTTCTGGAAGGGACACTTCGGAATTTGAACAGGGACTTCAAAATGACACCGTTGTTATGAATGATGTAGATTACAATCGTTTTATGGATGCCTATGAAGATTCGTTGGCGCGACGGGGCATACAGGAGAAGAATCACCGGTTGGGTGAGGTTGTTGTAAAAGCGAAGAAATGGAGTCGCGAGAAAGACATTTTCGAAAATCGTTCTAAGTCGGTTGCTTATTACGATGTGCCTTCGGAAATAGATGATATTCAGGACAAGGGGGATTATGTAGGCGATGATATTCATGAATTGTTGATTCGTATGAACCGGAATTTTATACGTAGGGTTGATCGTAACGGCGAATGGCTACAGTATAAGGGGCGTTCTCCTTTGTACGTTATCAATTATGAACAGACACAAGCTACTGAAATAGATCAGACCAGATATCAGACACTCCGCTTGGAAGCTATCAAGTCGATTTATATCAATGAGGAATTGTCGGCAAAGTGTCGTTATGCAGATTCACGAATGTCTCCATTGGAAGTAGACGAAATGTACAGTTGTGTTGTTTTTATTGAAACCTATCCGGAAGGAGAGATTTCCGTGAAGGGTGGGAAAGGAGTCAGAAAGACTTGGTTGGAAGGTTATAACAAACCGGCTGAATTTTATCACCCTGACTATTCCATATTGCCGAAAGAAGAAGATTACCGACGGACATTGTATTGGAATCCCGAAGTCTTGCCGGACAAAGCGGGTAATGCCCGCGTGAGCTTCTATAATAATGGCCGTTGTCGGAAGTTGAAGATAACAGCCGAAATGATTGCAGCTGATGGAACGATTGGGATGTTCAATGAGTGACCGTAGAACAAAGAAAGAGTTGCTATCCGGTTCAATACATTATTGAATGGGGATAGCAACTCTTTTTTATCTATATCGGTGATCTTTTTATAAAGTAACGCCTGTCTTGAAGATAGCTATTTCGCGATAACCTTTCTTTTCATTGTTAACGAATTCACCGCTCGCCACTTTGATAACGTAGTCGATAAAACGTTCGCAAGTCTTTTCCATTGGTTCGTTCTCAACGATTACTCCTGCATTGAAGTCAATCCAACCCGGTTTGTTCTTCGCTAGATTTGAATTGGTGGAAATCTTCATTGTCGGGACAAAGGTACCGAAAGGCGTGCCACGTCCGGTAGTGAAAAGTACCATGTGACATCCGCAAGCGGCAAGGGTAGTAGCGGCTACCAGGTCATTGCCCGGAGCAGAAAGCAGGTTAAGTCCTTTCTTTTGCAGGCGTTCGCCGTAAGGCATTACACCGGACACATAACTCTTACCACATTTCTGTGTACATCCTAAGGCTTTTTCTTCCAATGTAGAGATACCGCCGGCTTTGTTTCCCGGAGACGGATTTTCACCAACAGGCTCTCCGTGTGACAGGAAGTATTCTTTGAAATCATTAATCAAATGTACTGTCTGTTCGAACAAGCCTTCGTCTGAACAACGGTTCATTAAGATAGTCTCTGCACCAAACATTTCCGGCACTTCGGTCAGGACACTCGTACCGCCTTGTGCAATCAGGAAGTCGGAGAACATACCCAATAGCGGATTGGCTGTAATGCCGGAGAAACCGTCGGAACCACCACATTTCAGACCCACACGGAGTTCAGACAAAGGAACATCGGTCCGTTCATCTTTGGATACTTTGGCATACAATTCACGCAGAATTTCCATTCCTTCTTCATATTCATCACCTACTTTTTGAGTTACCATGAATTTTACACGGTCTTTGTCGTACTCACCTAGAAATTCACGGAATACATCCGGCTGGTTATTCTCGCAACCCAGACCTACTACCAACACCGCACCTGCATTGGGATGAAGCACCATGTCACGAAGAATCTTTTTCGTATTTTCATGGTCGTCGCCAAGCTGTGAGCAGCCGTAGTTATGTGGGAAAGCAACGATTGCATCCACGCCTTTTCCTGCTGTTTCACGGCGCAGTCCTTCTGCTAATTGTCCGATAATACCATTTACGCAACCGACAGTCGGAATGATCCATATTTCATTTCTTACGCCGACATCGCCATTCTTGCGGCGGTAGCCTTTGAAGGTTAAGTCTTTATGAGGGATATCCAAAGAGACCTGAATCGGATTATAGGTATATTCCAGTAATCCGGCGAGGTTCGTTTTGATATTCGTTTCGTTCATCCAGTCGCCTTGTTTCTTTGCCATTAGGGCGTGTCCGATAGGGTAGCCGTATTTAATGACGTTTTCGCCTTCGGAGAAGTTCTTTAATGCGAATTTGTGTCCTGCGGGGATGTCTTCATTTAATGTAATCTCTATTCCATCTACGGAGAGATATTCTCCTGCCGGGAGGTTAACAATGGCAACGGCAACGTTGTCGGCAGGATTAATTCTTAAATACTTTGTTTCCATGTACTTGTTAGTTGGATTTGTTTTTTTGTTGTTATTTGCTATGGTAATAATCAATGGTTTCTACTGTCAACAAGTCAATTGGCATATAGTTGATGCAGGTCACTTCTTTCTTGAAAATAAGGTGGTCGCAAAGAGCTTTAATACCATTGAAACCTTGCAATTCCGGTTGCTGGGCAATGAGGAAGGAAACACTTCCTTCTTTCAGGCAGGTGACATTCCGTTCGAGAAGATCATAACCTATCAGGTTGAAGTCTTTCTTTCCGTGACTTTGCAGATATTCGCCCACGATGTAGACTTTGGAGTTAAAAGTAATTCCGTTCTTCACTGTCGGGTGGGTGCGGAAGAGTTCATCCAGCATCTCATTGTCTTCGTCGTTGCGTTCGGCATGCAAGTCGAGCTCCAGTATAGTACAAGACGGATGATATTCTTCCATGTACTGCCTGAATCCGATTTCTCTGTTCTCTTGCTGGTTAGAACCGACAATTCCTTCATGTATTTTACGGAAAATGACGATTTCTTTTTCATCTCTGGCGAGCAGCATCAACATCCGTGCAGCAAAATATCCGCTCTGACGTGAGTTCTGGCCGAAGAAGGCGAGGGGAGGAACATCCTTGATATTCGAGTCTATATATATATAAGGTATGTCTAGTGTGTGCAGCCGGTCGGTGAATCCTTTCGTATATTGCGGAGCGGTGGGGGCCACCATGACTCCGTCCGGTTGAAGAGTCATAATCGTTTCGCTGGCATCAACAAAGGAATGATAGTCGTATGGGTCGTAGTAGTTGATTTTCACCGAGGTATTAAAATCTGAATAGGTAGCAATAGCCTCGTGGATACCCAGTTCTACGGCAGTCCAGTATTCACCTTCCAAATGTTCCGGCAAAAGGCAGATGAACGTATATTTCTTATTGGAAGCCAGCGCACTGGCATACATATTAGGCTGGTAGTCAAGTTGTTTTAGAATTTCTTCCACTCGTTTCTTACTTGCTTCCGATACTCCGCTACGACTGTGGATCACACGGTCTACCGTTCCTACTGATACATCTGCCAGACGCGCGATATCTTTAATTCTGATTCTTTCGGGCAATTTATTCATACGATTACCTTATTTATATAGGTTTTTGTGCTCGCACACAATAATAATCTTAATATTTTCGATACAAATATATAACAATTTTTGTAATTACGAAAATTGTTGTATCTTTGTGCCCGCACACGAAAGGTGTTGTATACTATCCTATTTATGGATTAATAGTCATTATATCAGTGTGTTAAGCTCGAAAATTAGCTAAAAATGATAAATTGAAAGTTCATAATATTAATAACTTAGAATTTAAAACATAAGATTATGGGAAAGAAAGTCGTTACATTAGGCGAAATCATGCTTAGATTATCAACTCCGGGTAATACTCGTTTTGTTCAATCTGATTCTTTTGATGTAGTATATGGTGGTGGAGAAGCGAACGTTGCTGTAAGCTGTGCCAACTACGGACATGACGCCTATTTCGTAACTAAATTGCCGAAACACGAAATTGGACAGTCTGCTGTTAACGCATTGCGTAAGTATGGTGTGAAGACAGACTTTATTGCTCGTGGCGGCGATCGTGTAGGTATCTACTATCTTGAAACAGGTGCTTCTATGCGTCCTAGCAAGGTTATCTATGACCGCGCTCATTCTGCTATTGCTGAAGCCGACGCTGTTGACTTCGACTTTGACGCTATCATGGAAGGCGCTGACTGGTTCCATTGGTCTGGCATCACTCCGGCTATCTCTGACAAGGCTGCCGAACTGACTCGTTTGGCTTGTGAAGCTGCAAAACGTCATGGTGTAACTGTTTCTGTTGACTTGAATTTCCGTAAGAAACTGTGGACAAAGGAAAAAGCACAGTCTATTATGAAACCGTTGATGCAGTTTGTTGATGTATGTATCGGTAACGAAGAAGATGCAGAACTTTGCCTGGGCTTCAAACCGGATGCAGACGTTGAGGCCGGTCACACAGATGCTGAAGGCTACAAAGGTATCTTTCAACAGATGATGAAAGAATTCGGATTCAAATATGTTGTTTCTACATTGCGCGAATCTTTCTCCGCAACTCACAACGGTTGGAAAGCTATGATTTACAACGGCGAAGAATTCTATACTTCAAAACGTTATGATATTGATCCGATTATCGACCGTGTAGGTGGTGGTGACTCATTCTCCGGTGGTATCATCCACGGTTTGATGACTAAACCTAATCAGGGCGAAGCTCTTGAATTTGCAGTGGCTGCGTCTGCCTTGAAACACACTATTAATGGTGATTTTAACCTTGTTTCCGTAGAGGAAGTGGAAGCATTGGCTGGTGGTGATGCAAGCGGCCGTGTACAGAGATAAAGAGATAAGTTGAAAGTTTAAAAACAATTCATTTAAAATAGGAGATTAAAATGGCAAAATTCGATAAAATAGCCGTATTGAATAAAATCGGTTCTACAGGAATGGTTCCTGTATTTTATCACAAAGATGCAGAAATTGCAAAAAAAGTGGTAAAGGCTTGTTATGACGGTGGTGTTCGTGCTTTTGAGTTTACCAATCGTGGTGACTTTGCACAGGAAGTATTTGCTGAAATCGTAAAATTCGCAGCAAAAGAATGTCCTGAAATGGCAATCGGTATCGGTTCTATCGTTGATCCGGCTACTGCCGCTATGTATTTGCAACTGGGTGCTAACTTCGTAGTAGGTCCATTGTTCAATCCTGAAATTGCTAAGGTATGTAACCGTCGTTCAGTGGCTTATACTCCGGGTTGTGGTTCTGTATCAGAAGTTGGTTTCGCTCAGGAAGTAGGTTGCGACCTTTGCAAAGTATTCCCGGGTGATGTTTACGGAACAAACTTCGTGAAAGGTTTAATGGCTCCGATGCCATGGTCTAAGTTAATGGTGACAGGTGGGGTAGAACCTACAAAAGAAAACCTGACAGCATGGATTAAGGCTGGTGTATTCTGTGTAGGCATGGGGTCTAAATTGTTCCCGAAAGATAAAGTGGCAGCAGAAGACTGGGCTTATGTAACAGCTAAATGCGAAGAAGCTCTCGGCTATATTGCTGAAGCTCGTAAATAAGATTAGAGAGCGAAAGCTGTCTATAATAAAAAAGAGGCTGGTGAGACAGCCTCTTCAAAATATGCCTCAAAGGGTTAGTTAGTTTAGTTAGTAATGAGGCATATTTTCATTTTGTTTAAAGGTGTTTAAAGGGGATAGGCCATCGGAATGAGTGATTCATTTCGGTGGCTTGTTTTTTGTTACTTTTCATTAAGAATGATGAGGCAATCGCATTTTGATGACACGCCCGACAATAAGAGCTATAATATAGAATACGGCAAAACCGATAATAGAAAAAACGAATGGCTTTTGTTCATTGAAGGTACGTCGTGGAGGAATGACAGTGTAAGTTTCTGACGTAACCTGATTGGTTGGCTGTGTGGCAGGAGAGACCTTTAGTGTTGTTCCTGTTGTTTCCATTTGACAGCTATCTGTTGCAGATATTGTATCCTCTGTTATTTCTGTAAACATATCTTTTTCCCTTTTTATTTGTATCTGAATTCTTGTAATTGTTATCAGTTATAACATAGTACATAGACTTTTGTTTAAGGGAGCAAAGATTGTTGCAAAGGTAATTAAAAAAGTAAATGATGAATCAAGGGGAGTGCATTCTTTTTAAAAGATTTGATGTAGGTCAATTTTTAAGGCCTTTCTTTCTTGTTGTCTTTTGATAAGAGTGCCATGTCGTGTGAGTTCTTTAGAGAGTTACACGGATAATATTTGTAGGCATTATCCGTGTAGTAGTGTTAGAGTAACAATTATTCGGGTACGTAAATTATTTCCCCGTTATCCAATTCATAGGCGATACCGACTTTCTTGCCACGTTTCCCTTCTTTTTTATCCTGGTCCTCCGAAGGAGTATACCGATTGATTTTTTCTCCTTCTTTGGTGATGATTTCCATATTTTCCTTACCCGGATTTTTCACCATGGTGAAGTCTTCTTGCGAGAATACCTCAGTCATGTTGTAGCGGCTGACAAGGGCAACCATTAAAGCTACTGCAAATACCATAGCAACGTCAAACAAGTTGGATACTACGCTGATGGGGTCGGAGTCTTCTTCTTTTCGTAATAGGTTATGTTTCATTTCTCAGTAGTTTTAGTAGTACGGTTTTCGTTCAGAAGTTCAGCGATAAATTCGAGATTGGTCATATCTTGCAGATACCAACGTTGCTTAACCTGCTGTGTGAGAAACCCGACGGCACCTGCTACCAATCCGACCACGGTCGTGGCAAAGGCAATCTGCATATTATAAGCCATGGAAGCAATATCTCCGCTTGCCAGTCCGGCCAGGGCAGGGCCCATTGGAATCAAAGTACCCATTAATCCTAAGATAGGGCCTAGTTTGGTCAACGTTTTTGAGATTGCAAGGTCTTTGTCGGCTGCAATCTCAAAGTTAGCCAATAAACGTTGTACTTGTGCGGGAGTGTCACGGGCATCTAGTACCTGACGCATATACATAATAACGAGTGAACGCGACTTTTCCGGTAACTTGGAATTTAGTTCTCCTACTGTTTCAGAAGTTAGTTTCCCCAGTTCATTGCGGAGCAAAGCTTCTGTTTTGCGAATGGACATATACTGTCCGTAGAAACTGCCTGCAAGTAACAGTGCCCGGCAGAAGAGAATGATTAATAATACGATGACAGGAACAAGTAATCCTGTTGAAATCCAATATAAAATATCTGATATAAAGTTCATTGTTGTTGATTATTTAATAGGTAATTGATTCTTTTTATTGCTTCATGCTTTTCTGTTTGTTTCTGTTCCGAAAGTTCCACCAGACAAGACCGATGATTCCACCGGCCAGAGTGATAACCAAAACGCCTGCCAGTGCTTGCCAGTCTATTTCGCTGACACCTGCCGCCGAAGTTCTTCCGTTGACGGTGGCTACAATTCCTAGGATAGCTACCAGTGCATTAGTGAGGAAGAACAATTCGAGGCGTAATTCCTTCTCCGGTAACAAATAGAGCAATAAATATCTGCCGGAAGGAATTGCTATCAGGATAAAACCGGCATAACTCCAGGCTATTGTCTGAAAGGAAATGCCCGGAAAGGCGAATATCAGGTATATTAACCCGCTGAATAGAACCGGGAAAATCAATAATCCAGGAAACCAGCGGAGAAAGCGGTACATCACAATCATACGAGGTTTGACCGGATAATCGTTCGCCACGTGGACAGCCAGCATGGCGTAAGCCATTTGCACGCAGACCTCCACACTAAGCAATACAGCTGTATCCAACATCAAAGGTTGATTACTAAGCCAATTTGCTATCTGGGTTTTAGACTGTTCAATAGCATACGGCCACATTAATCCGGCAAACGCAGCGCAGATAGCGGCGATAACACACACCGCTATTACTTTCCAAAATGTTTGCTTCAGCAGAAAATTAAATGCTGTCAGAAGCATAAGTACAAGGACAACTGTATTCATTTTTGCTAATTACAAATTATGAGTTACAATTACATTTGGCTGCTTTTACGGCGTTTGCGTACAAAGAGGATTAAAGCAAGTAGGACAATGATAACAGCAATACCGACAGCTACATTGCTTAATGTATTTGTTTGTTCTTCAGTAGTCTGGTTCATTTCTTCTTTTTTCATCACTACTCCTTTGTCATTTCCGCTTGCTTTTGCTTCACGGATTTTGGAGATATTCTCTTTGTATTGTGCGGCTGTTGGCGCATCTGCTTTAGAAGCAATATAATCGCGTAGTTTTGCATTGTCGCAGACGAAGCCCGAACAGGACGGACGATAATTGTTGACTATCTCCGTATGTAACTTACTCAATTCTGCTACTTGTTCTTCGCTGGCTTTCCATAATCCTTTGCGGGCACTTTCGAGCATGACAGCCGTCATTTCCTCGAGAGCGGCAGGATTCTGTTGTTCAAAGTATTTCTTTACTCCCAGGTTAAGCTCGTCTTTTACATATACATTATAGATATTATCCCAAAGTTCTTTATCAATGGCGGCAGGTTTCATCACATTCCAACCGTAAGTGTTGGTGATAACTTCTGCAAATTCACTTGCGGAAGAAGCTCCTCCTTTCATTTTCTCTTTAATATAGACCGGATTGAGAATAGTCGTACGACTTTCTACACCGACAGCTTCTTTAAGTTCCTGCATTTTCATGTTATTACGATTGCGATAGTCGCTGAGGTAAGCGTCCGGATCTTTACCGGTCACATTGCGAACGGCAAGATTCATGCCTCCCATAAACTCATATACATGGTCAAGGCTTAAGGCACCCCAAGTATTGCTTTGACGTGGCTGTACTACTACATCTGTACGTGTCAATGCTGCTTCAAAAGCAAATTTTTGGAAAACTTCCCAGTTCTTTTCACTACCGTAATAAGCTCCCATATTATTGAGATAGGTAGTAGCAAGTTCCGATTCATTTTCCCAACGGTCACCGGATTCCACCATTTCCTGAATACCGGTACCGTACATGCCGTTTATTCCTCCGAATATGCGGAAAGTTGAAATCTCCCGGGCGTCTTTCGGGCTCAATCCTTTTTCTGTCAATACCCGTTCAGCCTCAATTACACTTGTCGCTACTTGGTTCTCGTATTTATCATCTTTGGCACCGGCAGCCATTTCTACCGCACGGTTAATCAGGAAAAGACGGGAGGCGGCAAGGTCACGAAGTTGTCCGGAGGTCTGAACTACCACATCAATACGCGGACGACCCAGTTCTGCCGAAGGAATCAATTTTAAATCGCTGACACGGCCGAAAGCATCACGAACAGGTTCTACACCAAGCATATAAAGGACTTGAGCAATCGTTGCTCCCCCGGTCTCGATGAACTCGGAGGACCAGAGTGTATAGCTTACTTTCCGTGGTATAGAATCGTTATGACGTTGTTTGTACGTATCAATCGTTTGTTTGGCTAAAGCAATCCCTTTTTCCCATGCCGATTCAGTAGGAGTCGCTTCAGCGTTGATAGCGTACATATTGCGTCCGGTAGGCAATGTATTCGGATTAGCTATGGGGTCACCTCCCGGGGTAGGGGTGGTGTAGCCTCCTTTCAATGCATTCATCAGACTAGCCAGTTCTTCTTCAGGACTTGTCAAAAGTGCATTTTTATAGTTTCCTATATTCTTAATAGTGCGTTCCACTTCTGTGACTGCCAAAGAAAACTCTATATCTTCTTTGCTATACTCTTTAGGAGCTTTTCCCGGATCCATGTTAGTGCCCATTTTCTTCATGGCTTCTTTCATGCTTTCGGGAATTTTCTCATGAGGGGACTTTTCACTTTGCTGTGCAGGATGTCCTCCCATTTTCTTGTTCTTATCATCTTTATCTTGTTTGGCTGCGGCAGCCATCATCATCGCCATCATTCCTTTCGGAGCATTCCGGTCAGCTTCTATTTGGCGTGCTTTAGCCAGTTCCTGAGGAGTAATTCCGGCAGTACGGCAGATCAGTTCGTCTGTTGCCTGTGCAGGATTGGTTATCAGCTTTTCTACTAACTGGCGGGCAGGATTTAGATATTGCTGTGTAAAAAGACTCCGGTGTTTGTTGATAGTGTTCGTAGCTTTTCCACGTTGCTTGTCAAGAGCCAAAAGGCTGTATGCGATAGGTTCTGTTGCCATTGCGTAAACAGAAGAAGTAATCCGTTCCGGTTCATACGGAACACCCATAGTATAAAGTTGCCCGGTGATTTTTTCTGTGGCCAATTCTTCGGCGAAGTTTTCTATACGGGCGATTTCATCCTCTGTATAAGGCTTGTTGGTGATGCTGTCCAGACCTAAATCCCGGTGGATTCCCATTTTTACTGTCAATGCTTTGATGGCCAGCGATTCCTGCTCTTTATTCTCTTTTGCAGAGTTATTGTAAATCTTGATTTTCTCCATAAGCTCACGATAGATACCGCGCACGCTACTTTCGAGGAAAGGAGGAGTAAGGTAAGATTGCAGTGTCGCATACGAACGGCGTTTTGCCATCATTCCTTCACCTACATTTCCGATAGAATAGAGATAAAAGTGAGGAACAGCTCCGACCAGACGGTCCGGCCAGTCATTGCTGCATAGGGCAACTTGTTTTTTAGGAGTGAATTCCAAACTGCCATGTGTTCCGAAATGAATGAGTGCATCAGCTTTGAAACCGTGCTGCATCCATAAATAAGAAGCGATATAAGTATGCGGAGGAGCAGCGTTCGTTCCATGAACTACCTGAAAAGAATTGTCTCCACTTCCTGCTGCATTCTGTGGCATTAACACGATATTACCGAACTGTAACCGGGCTACGCCCAAACATCCGTCCGAAGTGACCATATAGTTTCCGGGAAACTCTCCGTCGGCAGCAACGACTTCTGCATATTTTTCAGGACGAAGCGATTCTTTCACCCAGCTTTCATATTGTTCTTTTGTAATTAATTCCGGATTTCCGTTTTTCATGAACTCGTCAAAAGCTCCCTCTGCATACGAGTTGAATACTGCACCTTGTGCTTGTATCATTTTTGCAAGTTCTTGTGCATTGGCAGGAAGTCCTGACACATTATAACCTTCCTGTTTCATGCGAAGCAAGAGATTGTAGAGCGAAGGTACTACTTCCATTCCGGCAGCCGTCAAGGCATTTTGTCCCGGTCCTTTGTAATAGTAGATAGCAACCTTTTTGTCTTTATTAGGCTTTGTTTTCAGATTCAGATAGTTGTTGATAGTGGAAACGAATGTTTTCAGTCGTTCGGGAATGGCGTATGAGTGGCGTAATCCTTCTTTGTCTTCATATTGTGCAAAAAGGGCAAAGGGGCGGATAGCACCATCTATTTCCGGTGTCACAATGCTTTGTGACATAAAACCACCGGACATACCCAACGGATCGTTTTCCCATTCATCCACAAGGCTGTTGATCGTGAGTGGGGCAAAAAGCAGAATATTCTTAGTTTTCAGATAATCTACCATTCTATCCCCCATGCGTCCGTGAGCCATATTAATAACAGCGTCAGGCTGCACTTCATCAATAAACGACATGAATCTTGTCATTGACTGAACCGGATAAACGTTGTAGCCTTCTTTTTCGAGAGCTTTGATGAGGTCGGTAGCATCTGCCATTTGTCCGGTAATTATAATTCTTCGAGCTCCTTCTTTGTAGAGGTTGTTGTCTTTCATAAATTTCTCATAGTCGGTAACTGTGAGAAATTCCAGCTCATCGTCCGGATTACTGATTCCGGCATGATACAACATATCGCTCGGCCTTTCTACCGGGTCTTCCATTTCAGTTGTGGAATATGTTTTTCCATCAATGGCTTTACGGATGTAGTTCAACATATTCCTGTAGTTTGTTTTTCCGCCATTGCTCAGATAGCGGCGTATCAGATTCTGTTGTACACTATCGAGGTTACAGATATTGTTGGTAGGATTGGTGGCCATTGATGTGTACACAGGGACACCTTTGTCTGCTGCCTGCTGTATTTGCTGACGCTGTTCTTCAACGATACGCAGTCCCATGCCGTTAACAAATACCATATCATAATTTGACAGGCGGTCGAGGTTGGCAAGCGATACTTCGCTGAGTTTGATGAATGAATTGTCATTTGCTTTCGATATGCTTCCCTGCTGTATGGTCTGGAAGTTGACGAAAGCAATCTTTGTGGCGCTGAACCAGGCATTCCAGATAGATATGCCTATCAGGACGGCTGCAACGATGCACACACCTAAGATGATTTTACTTTTCTTTTTCATTTCTCTTATTTTTAGCTTTGTATGTAGTTTTATTGTTGTTTATTTTTTGAAGAACCGATCTATATCCAACGAAAGACCTAGTGTCAGATTAGCTCCTGTCGTAGTGGGTGAATTGAAATAATAATAATCCGGTACATAGTTAAACAAGTTATTAATAGCCAGATTCATATTCACACCTTTGAATACTCCCACCGAGAAGGTTAAATCCCAAATCATATATCCCGGGTACGTAACAGCAGTGCTTCCGGCAGCAGGGTTGTTGAAGCTATCGTTGTATACGTTTGTTTTTACTTCTGACAAGATGCGTCCGTTGAGTGAATAATTGAAATCTACTTTATCTAGGTTTTCGCCCCAGTCTACTCTTACAGTTGCCGTATGCGGGCGCGTATCTGTGAATTTTTTCTGCCCGTCACGCATAAATTCATGGATGTAAGTGTATGACATACGAAATCCTAATCCACAGGGGTATTTGGCAGAGATGTTAGCGTCCACTCCTGCAATGCCCACTTTGTCGGTATTGGTATATATTTGTCCTTTGGGATCATCGCTGTAAACTGTGTTAATACGGTTGTGTACCAGATTATAATATCCTGTTACAGAAAAATTGTAACGGTTTTTTGTGTACTCGGCAGACAGGGAGAAGTTGTGGCTTGTTTCTGATTTAAGATCAGGATTTCCATAAATCATCATCATGTTTGCCATATTGAACACCATATACATTTCTTTTAAAGTCGGTGAACGGAATCCTTGTGAATAAGAACCTCTCAATGAACAGTTACCAATCTTATACATCATTCCCAAATGCGGGGATAAATGACGAACATTGGAATCGGAGAAATAATCGAACCGTAATCCGGCGATTACATTTAGTCTTTCAGTCGGATTCCAGTCGAATTGTCCGAAAGCATCTGCTGTATGCATGATATAGTTAGCGTTATCAGTGAATTGGTAAGACATCAGATAATCGCGAAGGTAATCGGCTCCGACAGTCAACGTATGTTTTTCATTGAAAGTGTAATTATAAAGAGCGTGTACATTATGCTGCACATTGCTATAATCACGTACATCATTTTTATAGAGTACCTGGTAATCACTTTTGTCATATTGGTCGAAAGTGTAACCGACTTCAAGATTACTTAATGTGTTGAATGTATAATTTGCTTTTAGCCCACCGTTGAAATCCCGGTATCTGTCTTGAGTGTCTCCCGGTTTATTACGTTCACGGAAATAATACCCGGCTCTTGCGGTCAGTTTTAGTGTTTCCAATGGGTGATAGATCAGCCGTTCCTTGAAGTTCCATACTCGGCTTCCGAATACAGTTGAGAAATCTCCCGGATTATCTACGCCATACGTATCTACATTATTATATTGTACATTGGTCAGGCTGTTGAATTTACCTGCATTGAATCCCACAGTACCGCCATATCGATGGTCATTGTGCTCGGAGAAGCGTGAATTAAGATTTAAATTCCATGGGTCATCCGATTCGCGTGTAATGATGTTGATAACCCCTCCGATAGCGCTTGAACCGTAAAGGGTGGATGCTGCACCTTTCACAATCTCGATGCGTTCTACATTATCAAGGTTCAGACGGTCGTAGTCTACGTTATTTAGCGTTTCACCGGCCAAACGTTCCCCGTCTACAAGAAATAATACAGAGTTTCCGCCGAAGCCTTGCATATTGATAGAGGTTTGCTGGTCCATAGCAAAAGTGAATTCAATGCCGGGAAGTTCAGTCTTTAACAAGTCGGCTACATTATTGGCATTTACCTTTTTAATATCTTCCGAGGTAATCACCCGTGTAATGATAGGTGCATCTTTCAGCAGTTTGGGAGTACGGGTACCGGTAACTACTACCGTTCCTAAGTCAAATTGATCTTCGGATAGACGGAAACTTAGTTTTTTGTTTTCGTCCGTTGTGAATTTCTTTTCTACAGTTTGATAACCTACGTAAGAGGCGGTAATGATATACGAGCCAGTTCCGGGCAGTTGCAATGTGTATGTTCCGTCGGATGTGGTGACGGCTCCAGTTCCTTTTCCTTTTATAGAGATTGTGGCGCCGGGAAGGGGTTCCCCGTTTGTATCAGTTACACGTCCGCTGACATAATTACTGGATTGTTGTGCAAATGTGGAGCAAGTTGCTATAAAGGAAAATAGTAATATTATAAATGTAGGTTTCATTCTTTGTTATTGTTTTCTTAGTTATTTTTTTCGAAATCAAATGGATATAGGAAGTCGAAGTCGATGTATCCCTTTATACCTTTGGCATTGGTATAGTTGGTAAAACGAATGGCTGCATAGGTGTTGTCTTTCAGTCGTATCAGGTAGACCTGATTGGACATTGTGTAGATAGGTGGCATAGTCGAAGTATCTACATTCAGCCAGGTGGATAGGACACTGTTATAATAAGAGTCGGTATAGACAATGTTTCCTTCCATCATGCCGGACATATCAATAGCAATCTTGTCCGTTGTCCATTCATCTTTAACAAAGTCTTTGTCATCAGGCAATTTTCCGTTTGCTTTCAGGGCATCAAAACTTGTGTAGCTCGTTTGGTAAGCTGCCCCTTCATTCGTTTTTATATCATAGCGATGAATGGCGATATCCCAATTATCGGGTATTTCGCTTTCATATTCTTTCCCGATTTTGACTGTGGTAACTTTACGACCGGAAAAATCAATATATGCCCACTCTGTGTACTCAACAGTTTTGATTTGTGAGAAACTATTTTCTTTGATTTCCATTTCAGTTTCTGTGGGGGCGTCATAAATATTCTCAAATAATCCATTACAAGCTGAGAGCGACATAGCCGCTCCCAGTATCATTGTATATTTAAAAATAGTGTTATTGCTTCTTTTCATTTCTTTCATTTAGATTGTTTATTCTGCACTTGCTGTATCACTTCCTGTAAAGACTGTGGAAATAGCTATCGGCATACTACCTGGCTTGAAGTCAGTGTTAATAGTAGCAGTACCGTCTGCTGCGATTGTACCGCTCAGGCTTTCTCCTGTGATAGCTTTTCCATTGCTGTCGGTAGATTCATATTCTCCCAGGCTGAGTGAATAGGTTCCGTTTGCTCCGGCTGTTACATTGACTCCACTGATAGTGAAATTACCTAAACTCATATGACCACCGGCACCTGACAAGTTAGCGAAACCGCTTAAAGTAATGTCTACCGTTGTGTCCGATACACGTTTGATAACAGCTTTACATTCATCAGTTGTGCCGTAGGATGTATCTCCAACACTGATAGACAATGAACTGTTATACTGATAGGTAGCAGCTATATTATAAGTTATCGGTGTTTCTCCTTGCATGAACACGATTTCCATTTCTCCCATGGGTGTCGGAATATCTACATTAGTCTTCAAGGTTAACACTTTGGATTCATTTACACTACCTTCCAGTGTGTAGTTATAACTACTACCTGTGCCACTGCCCATGGACATCACCACTTCACCTGAACCACTGAAAGATTTCGAGGAAAGTTTTAAATTATTCAGGCGGAAATCACCTGAACCGGATTTATATACCAAATTAATGCTACCGTCTTCGTTACCGGTTATTGTGGCACTGGATTGATCGCCCAACAAATAGTCTGAGAACATATCGCATTCACCGACTGAATATCCATTATAAGTGCCGGCAATTTCCTTTGCAAGATTTATATCGTTGTCGTCACCGCAAGAAATAAATGTTGTTGAAAATGATAGTGCCATAAGAGCAACTGTCCAAAAGTTTAAAATTTTCATACTTAATATTGATAGATAATGATTAATAAATTTTTCAGTTGCAAAGGTACGGGGAACTGAAATGTGGAAAAATACCCAAAAGAAATGAAAAAGAGTTGAGACGTTAATCATATGTAGGTATTATAAAAAGTTTGAACCAATTCTTTTTACTTTGGAATTTGAAAATGAGGAAATCACGGCTTTTTCATTTAAGCTTTGAATTAGTCGTTCGATTCTCCTACCCATGCCACTGCGGCATGAGGGGAAATCCCGTTATTGGTAATCACTAATTTACGAATATCTCAAATCTGAATTTTTCTCATTTTTGAGCTGGAAAATGCAACACGTCAGTGAAGCTTACTGATAGTCCCCTTATTATCTCAGCCGTGCGTGAATAATCTGCTTTTCTTCTGGAATACTTGACAAACGACTTTTTATTTTGTATCTTTGAAGAAATAAAAGTGATAAATAGCATGAGTAATATAAGAAAAATAGATACATAAATAGCATTCAGACTGATATGTTTTAGTATCAGGATAGATATGATATAGGGCAATAGTCTAACGATTATTGCCCTATTTTGTTTGTATTTTTGCGCAAAACATTTAATCCATTTCCGAAAAACGAAAAAAATAGTTTTTAATAAACTCTGATATCGTTTATAATAAACTATCCAAAAGTTTATTATAAACAGAAATCAAGTTTATTAATATTGGAATAGCTGGTTGTAAAAATAGGAAAAACTGTATTATAGAGTAGAGGAGCATCGATAAGCGCATTCGTTGACAAAGTAATATAAGATAACATTTTCCATTTCTTCCAAATATGCAGAGAATTCAAACCGTCAACACAAGGAGATAGTATCCCGTCAAAAATGAACGATAAGAAGAAACACCTAAGGTGATGTTTCCGCATCGCTGCGCACGAATATAAGGATTTTTACTACAATAACGAGCGACGAACAATATTTCTTAAATGAAAAAGCCGTGTGAGGAAATCACTTGTAAGATGGAATGTTGTGCGGATTGAAATAAAATCCGTACCTTTGCGCCCTTAAAACTAACTAACCTTTATTTTTATGTTTACTGACTTGTTGCACTCCTCTTATTTTTCCCTTTTCCTGATTGTGGCGTTGGGATTTATGCTGGGAAGAGTTAAAATTAAGGGGTTATCTCTTGATGTGTCAGCGGTAATCTTTATCGCACTTCTTTTCGGGCACTTTGGCGTCATCATTCCCAAAGAATTGGGAAATTTCGGTTTGGTACTTTTTATTTTTACTATCGGTATTCAGGCAGGACCCGGATTCTTCGATTCTTTCCGTAGTAAGGGGAAGACGTTGATTCTCATTACTATGCTTATCATTTGTTCCGCCTGTCTCACGGCGGTAGGACTGAAGTATGCGTTCGACATTGATACTCCCAGTGTGGTAGGTCTGATTGCCGGAGCATTAACCAGTACGCCGGGCTTAGCCGTCGCTATTGACAGTACACACTCACCTTTGGCTTCCATTGCTTACGGTATCGCATACCCGTTTGGAGTTATCGGTGTGATTTTGTTTGTTAAGCTGCTGCCTAAAATCATGCGGGTGGACTTGGATAAAGAAGCACGTCGCCTGGAGATAGAACGTCGTGGACAATTCCCTGAATTGATTACCTGCATCTATCGTATCACTAATTCAAACGTATTCAACCGCAGTCTGATGCAGATTAATGCTCGAGGAATGACAGGAGCTGTTATTTCTCGTCTGAAACATAGTGATGAAATATCTATTCCTACTGCTTCTACCGTGTTGCACGAAGGAGACTATATACAAGCAGTAGGTAGCGAAGAATCACTAAATCAACTCGCAGTGCTGGTAGGCGAGCGTGAAGAAGGCGAACTTCCTTTGGATAAAACACAGGAAATAGAGTCTTTGTTATTGACCAAAAAGGACATGATAAACAAGCAATTGGGAGATTTGAATTTACAGAAAAACTTTGGTTGCACAGTGACCCGTATTCGTCGAAGTGGTATTGATTTATCCCCGTCGCCTGATTTGGCCTTGAAATTCGGCGATAAGTTAATGGTTGTGGGAGAGAAAGAAGGACTTAAAGGTATAGCCCGCCTACTGGGAAATAATGCGAAGAAATTGTCGGATACAGACTTCTTCCCGATTGCAATGGGGATTGTACTGGGAGTGTTGTTTGGCAAAATAAATATCTCTTTCTCCGAAAGTCTGTCATTCTCACCGGGATTGACCGGAGGTGTCCTAATGGTAGCTCTCGTACTGAGTGCGATCGGTAAGACAGGACCTATTATTTGGTCTATGTCGGGACCTGCCAATCAGTTGCTGCGCCAATTAGGGCTGCTTCTTTTCTTAGCCGAAGTAGGTACTTCCGCCGGAAAAAATCTCGTAGCTACTTTTCAGGAAAGCGGGCTACTGATGTTCGGTGTAGGAGCAGCCATTACTTTGGTGCCGATGCTTATTGCAACAGTTGTGGGGCGTCTGATATTTAAAATTAGTTTACTCGATTTGCTGGGAACTATCACCGGTGGTATGACAAGTACGCCCGGTCTGGCTGCTGCCGATTCAATGGTAGACAGTAATATTCCCAGTGTGGCATACGCAACAGTTTATCCGATTGCTATGGTATTCCTGATTCTGTTTATACAAATGATAGCTTCAGCCGTATATTAACAGTATTCTGTCTGAAAATTGATTGTTAAAAAAATAGTTTGTATCTTTGCCGTCCCAAAGTAGAAATGAGTTGAAACGATTGTTACTGAATATAACGCGCTATTTCTTGCCGATACTTTTTGTATCGTATCTGGTAAGCCTTACATTCTTTGCCCACGTACATGTGGTCAATGGCGTGACAATTGTCCATTCACACCCGTTTAAGAAAGGGACGGCACATGAACATTCAACAGTCGAGCTGATACATATTCATTTCCTGTCTCATCTGACGACGGACGGTGCGGCTGTTATTTTTGCTCTTTCTCTTTTCATCCCTTTTTTATTGTGCCTGTTGCTCGGTCGTCCGCAGCATATGCATTCTCATGCTCCATATCATGGAGTGACTGCACTTCGGGCACCGCCTGCGATTCGTTTTTTAGTTATTTAGCTGATGATATTCTGCCTTGTTTGAGGCTGGGTATTGTCTGATTTTTCATGTGAATACTTAACGAAGAACGAATTATAAACGAAAAATGAAAAAATACATATTTTCGCTTGTCTGCTTGTGCTGTGCATTGTTGCCTGCTCTTGAAGGACAAGCTGCTCTTCACGAGCATCCTGAGTATCCGGAATTGCGTAAATCGGATGCGAATATTGTTGGTCATATCCTTGATAAAAATACAAAAGAACATTTGCCCTATATTACTATTGCTCTGAAAGGAACAACAATCGGTACTGTAACCGACGTAACCGGACATTATTTCCTGAAGAACCTTCCCGAAGGAAATTTCGTACTTGAAGTTAGCTCTGTAGGTTATAAAACGGTGAGGCGGAATGTGATCTTGAAGAAGGGACATACGCTGGAGGAAGATTTTGAAATAGAAGAAGATGCGGTAGCATTGGACGGTGTCGTTGTTTCTGCCAATCGCAATGAAACAACCCGTCGTTTGGCACCGACATTGGTGAATGTTGTCGATCTGAAAATCTTTGAGAATACCAATTCGACAACTTTAGCACAAGGACTGAATTTTCAGCCGGGAGTTCGCGTAGAATCCAATTGTCAGAACTGTGGCTTCCAGCAGGTACGTATCAATGGACTGGACGGTCCTTATACACAAATCCTGCTGGATTCTCGTCCTATCTTCAGTGCACTTTCCGGAGTATATGGCATCGAACAGATTCCTGCCAGCATGATTGAACGTGTGGAAGTGATGCGCGGAGGTGGTTCGGCGTTGTTCGGTTCGTCTGCTATTGCAGGTACAATCAATATCATCACAAAGGAGCCGATTCGTAATTCGGGTATGTTGTCGCATACTATTACTGGGATTGGCGACGGTGACGCTTTTGATAACAGTACAGCATTGAATGCCTCACTGGTGACGGATGACCAGCGTGCAGGTTTATATATCTTCGGTCAGAACCGTCATCGGTCGGCGTATGACCATGACGGAGATGGATATTCGGAAATACCGAAGATACACGGGCAAACGGTCGGTTTCCGTTCTTTCCTGAAGACAACTACTTATTCCAAACTGACTTTCGAATATCATCACATGGAAGAATTCCGTAGAGGAGGAGATATGCTCAACCGTCCGCCTCATGAAGCGAATGTGGCTGAGCAGACAGAGCATTCTATCAATGGTGGTGGTATGAAGTTCGATTATTTCTCACCTGACGAGAAACATCGTTTCAATGTATTCGCATCTGCGCAACATATTAATCGTGATAGCTATTATGGAGGTGGGCAGGACCCGAATGCTTACGGAAACACTACTGACCTAAATTGGATGGCAGGCTCACAATATGTTTACAGCTTTGGTAAATGTATTTTCATGCCTTCTGATTTTACTGCCGGAGTGGAATTTAATCAGGACAAACTGGAAGACAATATGTGGGGATACAACCGTACGGTAGATCAGAAAGTAAATATCGGTAGTGCTTTCGTACAAAACGAATGGAAGAATGATCGTTGGGGATTTTTGCTCGGAGGTCGTTTTGATAAACATAACCTGATAGATCATCTCATTTTCAGTCCCCGTGCCAATCTGCGGTTCAATCCGACCAAGGATATCAATCTTCGTTTGAGTTATTCATCCGGTTTCCGAGCTCCCCAGGCTTTTGATGAGGATTTGCACGTAGAAAATGTAGGTGGTAAAGTAGCAATGATTGAACTTGCTGATAATCTGAAAGAAGAAAGATCTCAGAGTTTGAGTGCTTCTGCGGATGTTTATCGGCGTTTTGGCGCTTTTCAGATAAACTTCCTGATTGAAGGATTCTATACTAAATTATCAGATGTCTTTGCTCTTACCGACGGTGAAGTTGTAGACGGAGTTCTGATACGTACACGTCATAATGCACCGGGAGCTCGGGTAATGGGACTTACATTGGAGGGAAAAATGGCTTATCTGAATAAATTCCAGATTCAGGCAGGGGTAACTCTGCAACAGAGTCATTACAGTGAACCGCATACGTGGAATAAGGACGCACCGGCAGTAAAGAAAATGATGCGCACACCTAACACTTATGGCTATTTCACAGCAACCTATACACCGATAAAGCCGTTATCCATTGCGCTTTCGGGTACATATACCGGTTCAATGCTGGTTCCTCACGAGCCAGTCCCCGGATTCCTTGAGAACCCGATTACGGTGAATACAAAAGATTTCTTTGATATAGGTTTAAAGGCGGCTTATGATTTTAAACTTTATAAATCAATGAATCTCCAGATAAATGCTGGCATACAGAATATCTTCAATGCTTATCAGGATGACTTTGATAAAGGTGCAGATCGTGACTCTGGTTATATTTACGGCCCGTCACTGCCGAGAAGTTTCTTTGTAGGAGTAAAGATTAGCTATTAATAATGGTTTAATAATTCTTTTAAGCTCTGAAATCGTCATAAATGGGGATTGTCCGGATATAAAACAATCCCTATCTTTGCTTCGCAGAAAACGCTATTGTTTTTGTTACACAAAACTAACGAATGAGACAACTGTATCGGAATATAATAAAGTTTTTTCTGCCTGTACTATTTATTTCGTACATGGCAGGGATTACTTTGTTTACTCACTCTCATGTAGTAAACGGGGTTACAATTGTCCACTCACATCCTTTTAAGAAGGGCACCGAACACAATCACACGACAGTTGAGTTTCAGTTACTTCATCTATTGAACCAAGTGTTGGTGACAGATAGCGGGTTATTACCTATATTTGTTGTTTCCGTTTTATCATTATTATGTATTCTTCTTATTCGTCCGCAAGGTGCGTGTTATTGCCGGTCTTGTCCGGGTGTTGTCTCTCTTAGGGCACCTCCTGTCCCTTAGTCTACATTTATCGAAATTGCTATTTATTTTTAGAAACAGTACTTATTATTGTTTCCGTTTCCTTTATTACTTTCTGAATTTAAACGATTAAAAGACTAACGACAATGAAGAAATATCTATTAGTCCTGGTCAGCCTATGTTGTGTCTTATCGGCCGCATTCGCTGAGAATCCGGATTACCCTGAGCTGAAAAAATCTGATGCAAATATTATCGGTCATGTATTGGATAAAAAGACGAAAGAACATTTGCCTTATATTACAGTCGCACTGAAAGGCACTACGATAGGAACTGTGACTGATGCAACCGGGCATTATTTTCTGAAGAACCTGCCGGAAGGTAGCTTTGTTCTCGAAGTGAGTTCAGTTGGCTATAAAACACTTACTCGCAACGTTACCCTGAAGAGAGGAAAGACATTAGAGGAAGATTTTGAAATAGAAGAAGATGCGATCGCTTTAGACGGAGTGGTGGTTTCTGCCAATCGCAGTGAAACGACTCGGCGTCTGGCTCCGACTTTGGTCAATGTTGTTGATTTGAAACTTTTTGAAACGACTAATTCTTCAACTCTGTCGCAGGGGTTGAACTTCCAACCCGGTGTCCGTGTAGAAACAAACTGCCAGAATTGTGGTTTCCAGCAAGTCCGTATCAATGGTTTGGACGGGCCTTATACGCAGATATTGATTGATTCGCGTCCTGTGTTCAGCGCTCTTTCGGGAGTATACGGGTTGGAGCAGATTCCTGCCAGTATGATTGAGCGAGTAGAGGTCATGCGTGGGGGAGGATCAGCCTTGTTCGGCTCTTCAGCCATTGCTGGAACAATTAATATCATTACGAAGGAATCTTTACGTAACTCCGGTCAGTTGTCGCATACCATTACTTCTGTCGGAGGAAGTTCCTCGTTTGATAATAACACATCGTTGAATGCTTCTTTGGTGACTGACGATCATCGTGCGGGATTGTATATTTTCGGACAAAACCGTCATCGGTCCGGATATGACTATGACGGCGACGGATTTACAGAACTTCCTGAATTGAAGAATCAAACAGTCGGTTTCCGTTCTTATCTGAAGACAAGTACATATTCAAAGTTGACATTCGAATATCACCATATGCAGGAGTTTCGCCGGGGTGGGGATATGTTGGACCGTCCACCTCACGAAGCCCATATTGCGGAGCAGTTACAACATTCGATAGACGGCGGGAGTTTGAAATATGATTATTTCTCACCAAATGAAAAGAATCGTCTGAGTATCTTCGCGTCGGCTGCCAATACAGACCGTGACAGTTATTACGGTCCTGGGAATGACCCTCTCAAAGCATACGGAAAGACAACAGACCTTATTGCTATGGGGGGTGCCCAATACGTACATACGTTTGATAAATGTCTTTTCATGCCTTCCGATCTCACTGCGGGACTTGAATACAACCGTGACCGGCTGAAAGATAATATGTGGGGATACGATCGTCATACGGATCAGACAGTGAATATTTACAGCGCCTTCCTGCAAAATGAGTGGAAGAATGAACGCTGGAGTATTTTGGTCGGAGGACGTCTCGATAAACATAATATGGTAGATAATATCATTTTCAGCCCACGTGCCAATTTGCGCTTTAATCCTACGCAGAATATCAACTTGCGTTTGAGTTATTCTTCCGGTTTTCGTGCTCCTCAGGCTTTTGATGAGGATATGCATATTGAAAATGTAGGTGGAACTGTTGCCATGATTGAACGGACGAAGAATCTGAAGGAAGAGAAGTCGCAGAGTTTTAGTGCATCCGCAGATATCTATCATCGTTTTGGCGCTTTTCAGACTAATTTTCTGATAGAAGGATTCTACACAAAACTGACAGATGTCTTTGTGCTGGGTGAACCTTATAATCGTGGAGACGGTGTTCTGGTGAAATTACGTAGTAATGGTCCGGGTGCCAAAGTAGTGGGGGTAACGCTGGAAGGGAAACTGGCTTATCTTTCCTTGTTGCAAGTACAGGCAGGATTGACATTGCAGCGTAGCCGATATGATGAACCGCATAAGTGGCATGATGATGTGCCTGCCAAGAGGACGATTTTCCGTACTCCCAATGTGTATGGCTATTTCACCGCTACCTATATTCCGATTAAACCTTTATCAATAGCCTTGTCAGGTACATATACTGGTAGTATGTTTGTGCAACGCATGGATATTACAGCCGAAAATGCTGCAATGGGTGATATGCCCGAACGAAAAGCGGAAGCTGTTAAAACTCCGAAGTTCTTAGATTTGGGCGTGAAACTTGCTTATGACTTTAAATTATATAAAACAGTTGATTTACAACTTAGCGGTGGTGTTCAGAATATTTTGGAAGCCTATCAGAAAGATTTTGATAGAGGAGCAAACCGTGATTCCGGCTATATCTATGGTCCCGCACTGCCGAGAAGTTTTTTTGCAGGAGTGAAGATTAGCTATTAAAACAGTGTATAAAAGATTTGTCTCCAGATAAACATATATAAAAAACAGCTTTCATTTTTCATATTCGCAAAATGAAAGCTGTTATTATTCTAGTAAGAAAGCAGAGTCAATGATTGCAAACCTTTGTGGTATCTACGGTAAACCCCTCATCGGTAGACATAAACTTACCTTTCATCTTAAGAAAGTCTATAAGTTCATCAATATCCATATTTTCTGCCGAACAAGTATAGAAGCGTTGATCTTCTCCGAACTTTTCACTAATTGCCTTCTTTAATGATAATTCTGAGTAACTATTACCTTTCATCATGTGAAGGACTTCATGAGCATGTAATTGTTCCATAATCTATTTTTTTGCAAAGATAATACGGGCATATAGATTAAAACTGTAACATATGTGACAAAGGTCAATTATATCTATTAATTATGGTTTATTTATTGTTTTTTCGACCATATCTTTATCTATTCCGAATTTTTCATTTGTCTGGCATTCACCGGCAGGTTCTACGTGTACAAGAATGTCATAAACGTTATCTATGGAACTTTTTATGCTTTTTTCCACCGATTCTGCAATCTCATGGGCTTGTGTGATGGTAATTTGTGGATTAACCTCTATATCGAGGGTAATCATATAAAGATTCCCTATCATTCTTGACCTTACACGGTGCGGGTTGCTTGCGCCGGGGACTTCCTCTACAGCTTCAAAGATCTTGTTATATACATTCACATCTTTAACACCGTCCATTAGTTCGACGTTAGAATCAATAAAGATACTGACAGACGATTTTATAATAAAGAGACTGATTATTAATCCTGTGATTGAATCGAGTATCGGTAGTTTGAATATAAAGGTAAAGACCAGTCCTACCAAAACTCCGGATGAGATAATAACGTCATTACGCATATTGATCGCATTTGCTGTCAGCATGGAGCTATCAATTCTTTTTCCTTGTTTATACTGATAATGGGCCAGCAAGAGCTTTCCAATGATAGAGAATACAGTAACATATATCGCAATAGCCGAGGGAACCTCTTTCGTTGCATCCGAAAAGATGTTGGCAACGGAGGATAACAACATTTGCATACCGGCATAAAATATTACGAGCGACAGGATTTTTGTTGCGATTCCTTCCGCTTTCTCATAGCCGAATACATACTTTTTTGAAGGTGGGCGGTTCATGATGCGTGCAGTGAAAATCATTACGATAGAGATGATTACATCGGTTGCCGAATCAATACCGTCACCGAGTACGGCCAAACTGCCTGCAAATAATCCGACAATGATTTTTGATGCGGAAAGTATGGCGTTGCCAATTGTACTTACCCAGGAAGTTCTGATTAATATTTCCTCTCGTGACATATAATTACTATGTTTATGAAGCGAATATATATTATTTTATAATACTGACCCTCATATTGTTCTTTTTATTATCATAATTTGATATGTGAGAGGACATGAAATCTAATAAATCACTATAATCTTTCTTTCTCCTTTTAGTAGTTTGGATGTTTTAGTTGTATTATATATAGACAGTCAATTAAAACAAGACATTAACCCATAAATAGTTAGCCTTTATGTTCAAAAAATTAAGTACCTCTCTGCTGATAGTATTAGCTTATGTTTTATCCTCATGAACATCTGCAGTCAGGCAAGAGATTACCATTTTACCTACTCCCGTTAATTTAATGGAACAGTCAGTCAGTTTTGTCTTTAGAGATGAGATGAAGAATACTTCCTGCCTCTAGAGAGAAAGATTGTGAAGCCTGCTGATATTCTCAGAATGGCAATTTGTCACTCAACAAAGCAAATAGTTCTCGCCTTGGAGTATAGGCTTTGAATTGTTCTTGTTGTTGAGTCATAACGTTGCTTATTGTTAGTTTGTTGTTGAGCGAATCGTTTCTTGGTATAACAAGTTTCCATTGGAAAACGTTTCTCCGATTATCTGTCTTTTTAGAAACGATTCTGCTCGGTACAAACTACATACAAACAAAGCTTACAAAGCCAAAGTTATCTTTTAAACAGCAATCTTAATACCTCTTTTTTTGTTGCAATAGCGTTTGCATTGCTGGCAAAGATCATATCCCAGCATTGTTCCTAAAATGAAATCTTCTTCAGCTGTCAATTGATTTAAAGGACGAGTGATAATATGTCGCATAGCTTCCATACATTCGGGTTTACCAAAAAACAGGTTGATTTTATTAGTACTTATCTCCTGTATCATATAGCTGATGTTTTGGTTCTTCAACCGGCGCACGGCAAAGTCTTCATGTTCTTTACTCATTGTATAAAGTACCATGTTACGTATACCTTTCTTAAACTCATAAATATGATTGAGGAAAATCCGGATTTCACCGGGAATGATTCTTTTGGTAGCCATGATGCAAACAATTGTTTATATTAAGGTGAAGGTTAGCTTATTTCTTGTTTTACTTGTTCAGCCCATGCACTGATACGTTCCTCTGTCTGATTGTCTTCGTTGACTTCATCAATTGGAAGTCCGACAAATTTGCCGTCTACGACCGCTATGGAAGAATCGAATGTGTATCCGGCCGTATCTACTGCTCCGCAGAATTTGCAATGCGTGTCTTTCAGGTCTTCATAAATAATCCCGATGGCATCGCAGAATGTATCGCTATATGAGTCGGAATCACCGCAACCGAACAAGGCTACATATTTATGAGACAAATCGCATTTCTTTAAAACATTTACTCCGTCATACCAATCGTCTTGCAGTTCGCCGGCTCCCCAAGTAGAGCTACCTAGCACAAGTACATCATACTCATTGACTAAAGCCTCTGTAAGTTTAGATACTTCAAAAATATGTGCGGAAGGAACATTTAGTTTCTCTGCAATTCGACGGGCGACGTCTTCGGTTGTTCCGGTTGTGGAACCATAAAATACTCCAATTTTATTCATCTTTGATATTTTTTTAATGTGATGCTGCAAAGATAGGGTGTCTTGTAGAAATAGAAAATCCCTATTAATAATGGAATAATAGCCTCATTCTCATCATAAGTGGGGATAAAATAACTATGTTTTTTGATACTTTTATTTAAAATAGCTATCTTTGGGTCGATCAAAACAAACATTATATGAATATGAGAAATTTAAAGTATTTTTCTTTTGGAATCATCAGTCTGATTTTCGCTTCATGTATAGAAGAAAAAAACTTATCTACTCAGAATGAGGAAGATCTGGAAAATGCAGAACTTGGTTTATCTACAGATTTTTCTCTAAAAACAGAGAGGAGCATATCTATTACTGCTACTGACGGAGAAGGAAAAACACAGAAAGGTGTAAAAATGGGGATATTTGCAAGTCAACCTTACACGGGAGAAGGAATTATCTCTGTCGAACCTATTTTTGTTGGATATACAGATGCTTCCGGTAAATTGAATGCGGATGTAGTCGTCGCCAATAATCTTTCTAAAGTCTTTGTCGCTCCACTTACTGCAGGATATGGGCAGGTGCAGGAAGTGGATGTACGGAATGTTAGCTCATTAAATTTTCGTGGAGTTGCTTTCCCGCAGGCTGCTACTGTGACTCGTGCTGCTGCAGATGAAATTCCACAGATTTTTGGTCCAATCAGCGGCCTTTATCAATTATTTATTCCTTATAAAAATGACGAAGTGAATGAGAATGGTATACCTGTTCAGGGAGGTTGCTCGTTGGTGTCAAAAGAACAACTTTCTCCGGCATTGATTAATAAGATTGATAGTTGGTATCCGGAAAAAAAGAATGTTCAGACAGCGGATTTATCAAAGAATTCTGATTTGAGAATTGTTGATGAGGACGGAGCTCAGGTTTGGGTGACTTATGTTGGAGACGGTGGTTTCTGTGTGGATAATCAAACTGTTTATAATTCATTGCTGTATTATAATTATAAAGAGGGAGATTTAAAAAGTGATGTTTATAAACTTCACATGACTATGTTACTGCCTAATACAAATCAGTTGCAATGTCCGTCAGGCTTAAAAGTTCAGTTGCTTTATTGGGATGGTTCGAAATATAGTAAGGTTTTTCCAAATGGTACACGAATCGGGTTTGCCGTTGCGCGTGCCGGATTTAAGAAAGACGGTACTGCTATAACAGATAAACTTGCATATAGTTTTAAGAATACGATGAGTCCTGCCGTTAATGGGGATGTGAATGGAATGTATTACTCTACTCCAGAATTGAATACATGGGGCAAAACTCAAGCAGTAACTCGTGAATTGGACGGCTATAATTGTTGTGTGACAGGTTTTGATATCCGTCCTTTTGGAGACAGGAAGGCTGATTATGATTTCAATGATGTAATGGTAAAGGTAACGGCTACTCCTGAAAAAGCTATTAAGCCGGGTGAAGATATTCCAGTTGATGAAGATGTGACTGTGGCTGAATCAATTCATGGTACGTTAGCTTTCGAAGATCAATGGCCTAATCCCGGTGATTATGATTTAAATGACTTTGTAGTGAACTATACATATGGTGTCTATAAAAATGTGGATAATAAAATTAACGGTATCCAAATGCGGTTTAGACCGATTGCTAAGGGTGCGGCAAGTTATACAAAAATTGGTTTTGGGATAGAACTACCGTTGGCTTCGAATGATATTGATGTAGCAGAAGTAGAGGGAGCTATTTTAGAAAGTGGAGACTCAAACGCTACTTTCATTATTTGGGAAGATATAAGTAAACCTTTTGCTGGTGGTGAAACAGGTTTTATCAATACAGAAAAAGGCTCTTCTTTTGTTTCGGCAGAAGAGTTGGTTGTGACTATCCCATTAAAAGCAGTAACTAGCAATGTTTCTATGATGAAGTTTAATCCGTTTATATTTGTCAATAAGCGTTCGCATGAGATTCATTTAACGGATTTTGCTCCGACATCAAAAATGGATATGAATTTGTTGGGAAACGGGAAAGATTGTTCGGATGTATCGAAAGGTATTTATTTCCGAATGAAAGATATGTATTGTTGGGCATTGGATTTTCCACGAACTTCTGCAGATGAAGCGGCATGGAGATATCCGAAAGAAAAATCATCAGTGGTAAAAGCTTATAAGAATTACAATAAATGGGTAACAAACAAGACAGATTTATCTTGGTTTGACCCTACTATTCCGGGTAATGTAGATGGAAGTGAATTGTATTAATCTGTTTTGGTAATAAGTTAATAAATAAGGGGCTGCTTTTTGGGGCAGCCCCTTATTTATTAACTATGTTTTTTAATGGTGGAATAAACGAATTCCTGTAAATGCCATTGCCATATTATATTTGTCGCAAGTGCTGATAACATGGTCGTCGCGTACAGAACCACCTGGCTGTGCTATGTAGCTGACACCGCTCTTATGTGCTCGTTCGATGTTATCTCCAAAGGGGAAGAAAGCGTCTGATCCCAAAGATACTCCTGTCATTGTGTTCAACCATGCACGTTTTTCTTCGCGAGTCAGTACTTCCGGTTTTTCAGTGAAAAACTGTTGCCATATGCCGTCTGCTAATACATCATCATAATCTTCTGATATGTATATATCAATCGTATTGTCACGGTCTGCACGACGGATTTTTTCAATCCAAGGCAGGTTCATCACTTTCGGATGTTGGCGTAGATACCAGATGTCTGCTTTATTTCCGGCGAGGCGTGTGCAATGAATACGTGACTGCTGTCCGGCGCCAATGCCGATAGCCTGTCCGTCTTTAGCATAACATACAGAGTTGGATTGCGTATATTTTAAAGTGATTAAAGCAATAATCAAATCACGTTTTGCATCGGCAGGAATTACTTGATTCTGTGTCGGCATTTCTTTCAAAAGACTTTCGTCAATTTTCAGTTCGTTTCTTCCCTGTTCGAAGGTTATGCCGAAAACATCTTTGTGTTCAATAGAGTCCGGACGATAAGCCGGATCTATTTTGATTACATTGTATGTACCTTTTCTCTTGTTTTTGAGAATTTCCAATGCTTCGGGAGTATAATCCGGAGCAATCACACCGTCAGATACTTCACGATTAATAAGGCGTGCGGTTTCTTCGTCACAGGTATCGGACAATGCGATGAAATCTCCATACGACGACATACGGTCGGCACCACGTGCGCGTGCATAGGCGGTGGCTAATGGGGACAACTTCACATCATCTACAAAATAAATCTTTTTGAGTGTATCATTCATTTCCACTGCAACGGCAGCGCCGGCTGGACTTACATGCTTAAAGGAAGCGGCAGCCGGTAGCCTGGTAGCTTCTTTTAGCTCTTTCACTAACTGCCAACTGTTGAATGCATCCAACAGATTAATATAACCGGGACGTCCGTTCAGTACTTCAATGGGGAGTTCGCCGTCCTTCATGAAAATACGGGCAGGCTTTTGGTTAGGGTTGCAGCCGTATTTCAGTTCGAGTTCGTTTGCCATATCACTTTAATTATAAATTACTAATTACAATTTAATAGCGACAAAATTACTAAAAAAAGAGTAGCCAGCCTAAACTCCTGTTAGAAATTACTAGCATATAATTAGTATTTAGTAATCCGTAATTAATTGAAATACCTATAAATGGTGATTGTATTTCCGTGAAATATTCCGTTTCTTTGCAGTATCTAAATATAAATAGATATAAATGGATAATTTACAGAAATATAAACCAACCGATAAGATGATTGATCTTATCAGTGATAACTATTCTTTGTTGCAAGTGATGAGCCGTTTCGGACTTTCGTTGGGATTTGGTGATAAAACGGTCAAAGAAGTTTGTGAACTTAACGGAGTAGACTGTCGGACTTTTCTTATTGTTGTCAACTTTATAGCTGAAGGTTTTTCCCGGTTGGATGGAGATGACGGAGAAATTTCCATTCCAGGATTGATAGATTATCTGCGTCAGGCGCATATTTATTTTCTTGATTTCTCCCTTCCCGCTATTCGTCGTAAACTGATTGAAGCGATAGACTGTTCTCAGGATGATGTCGCTTTTCTTATTCTCAAATTCTTCGATGAATATACAAAGGAGGTGCGCAAGCACATGGATTATGAAGAAAAAACAGTGTTTAAGTATGTGGATTTACTGATTAAAGGGGATGCTCCTAAAAACTACCAGATCAGTACGTTCTCTAAGCATCATGATCAAGTAGGGGAGAAGTTGACAGAACTGAAAAATATCATAATTAAATATTGCCCTGCCAAGGCGAACGAAAATTTGCTGAATGCAGCCCTTTTTGATATCTATGCTTGTGAGGCGGGATTGGAATCCCATTGCAAGGTTGAAGATTATATTTTTGTTCCTGCCATTCTGAAGTTGGAAAGGAGGATAAGAGAAAATGAAAAATAACGAAGTTATTCGAATAGCCATTGCAGAAACTTCTGTGATTATTCGTGGAGGACTGACTGCGGCATTGAAACGTCTTCCTAATGCAAAGGTGCAGCCAATAGAGTTACTTTCTGCTGAGGCTTTGCATGATTGCTTGCGGACACAATGCCCTGAAATGTTGATTGTAAATCCGACTTTTGGCGATTATTTTGACGTAAATAAGTTCCGGGAAGAAGTATCTGGCAAAAAGATACGTTTGATAGCATTGGTCACTTCTTTTGTGGATGCTTCATTGCTAAGTAAGTATGACGAGTCGATCTCCATATTCGATGATCTGGAAACTCTTTCCAAGAAAATTGCCGGTTTGTTGGATATGTCTTCGGAAGAGGATGAAGTGGATAGTCAGGACGCACTTAGCCAACGGGAGAAAGAGATTGTGATCTGTGTGGTAAAAGGTATGACTAATAAAGAAATTGCGGAAAAATTGTTTTTATCGATTCATACAGTGATTACTCACCGGAGGAATATTAGCAAAAAATTGCAAATACACAGTGCAGCTGGCCTGACTATCTATGCTATTGTAAATAAGCTGGTTACGCTTAGTGATGTGAAAGATTTGTAACTACTGAAAGTGTTATAAAACACAAAACCGTTTGCGTACACGAAAATATTTCGTACCTTTGCAGTGCAGTTGAGAAACTGTTAGTTTATAAGGTAAAAGAAAAAGGTTAAAGGTATTAGATTTGACAATTTAAGGTATTAATAGTTTTAGTTCAATAGGAAAAGTTTTAATAGAAGGTAAAAGGACAACGATAGGTAATACGTTTTTAGGTAAAAAGAAGATTAGTTTTCAGGAAAAAAGAGGTAATGAAAAGAAAAGCCCCAAAGGCTTTTCTGATGCGAGACGAGTGGTTCCATAGAAGGAATTAGCTCGTTTTTTTATTTTAGGAACAGATTAACGGAGTTATGTCTCCTGATTAATAAAACCTAAAGTCTGTGTAATCTGTGCTTAAAGCAAAAACAAAATCCCGACGAAATCGCTTCGGCGGGACTCTATTTCATTTTTACTTAAATGTGGCTACGTAATAAAATTATGACTAATTAATTCAATTCTGATACTGCAAAGATAAAGCGTTTCAGTGGGTGTCACAATCACCTTTATGAGGTATATTGCGTAGCTATTCTCACTATTTATAATTACCGGATACTGTTTTTTCCACCTTTTTCCATTCTTTTGTTTCAAAATCATAGGTTTTGATAACTTTTGCAGGACATCCGGCACATATAGAATAGGAAGGTACGGAATGGCTGACTACGCTTCCGGCAGCTACTACACAGTGCTTCCCTAAAGTCACTCCTGGAAGAATAACTGAGTTAGCGCCTACCCATACGTCATCTTCAATAACAACGGGCTGTGTGTTGACCCCTTGTTCGTCGATCATCTTTTTCACATCCTGATAATTATGATTGAGTCCTGTTACGGTCACATTTTGGGCTAGATTAACGTGATTGCCGATATTGACCGGACCTATAATCGTATTTCTTAATCCGACACGGGTATAATCTCCGATAGTCAAATCACCAACTGCATTATTAAGGCAGGAGAAATCTTCAACCACAGAATATTTTCCTAAAAAGAAATGGTTGAAAGGAGGAAGATCTTTGCGTACACTCCGATAGATCACAGAGCCTTTTCCGCGTTTCAGGTAGATGAAATCAAAGAGGCGTATCCACCAGTTTGGACGAGTTTTGACAGGATGCATAATAAGCCGATACACTGCTTGCTTTAAACTGGGTTTTTCTTTAATTCGTTGCTTAAATGTCTTTTTCTCCATATTGAATGTTTTTTCTTTTTGTCTTCCACCAAATAATCCGGAATAGCCAGACTATAAGTAACTAGTAGGCCGAAGAGTATAAGCCACCAGCCGATAGATAATGTCCAGTTATATCCTGTGATCAGCAATGTCCATACACTGACGAAGATACACATTTTTAGCGGAGAAGGTATCAGATGCTGTACTATTCGGTTACAGAAATTCCAGTTCCCTTCCAAAAGCGAAGGGAAGAAATAAGAGGCTGTCTTTCCGAGGCGTCTCCTATATGGGTGAACCGGACTTGATTGACAGTATACAATAGCATCCGGAAGGTAGTCAATATATACATTCTTCCGAAATAACTTCCGTTCGATATTGGTTTTAGAGCTTTTCAGATTGTTTTGCAACCATCCCAAGTCGATAGCTATATTGGTTTCGGATAAGTTAGACGACAGTCCGAATTGTGTATTTCCAGCTCTGAAAAGGCTGTTCTTTATTTCTTTGCATATAGCACGGAAACGATTACAGAAACCTTTGCGATTTTCAATAACTGTGTGTAATTGAATGGCTTGTATTCCGGCATCATACGCATTGTAGATTTTCTCCAGAAAGAGTGGAGACAGAGAAATGGCTGTGTCTGATAAGATAAGGACCAGTTGATAGTGTTCTCTGTCAAGAGTATTGATTCCTTGATGCAAATCATTGTATGTGAAGAATTCGTAAAATTTTTCACGATAGATTACGGGAAGCGGACTTTCTTCCGGAACGAGGATAGCACAATGGTATTTCTTTTCAGCTTTTGGATAGACAATGCGCTTGAAGTGCGCTGCAACTGCCAATACAAAGAGGTATAGAATAACAATCCCCACGAAGAAGAATACTAGGTCATCTATTATGTAAATGTAGGTGCTCATCGTCTGTAAAAGGTTATACGTTCTCTTTTTGAATAAATGCAGTAACTGTTTTCAGAATAATTTTGATGTCCAACCAGAAAGAGAATGTCTTTGCGTACTTGATATCCAACTGTTTGCGTTCTTCCGCAGATAACTTGCCGGCTTCACCTCTTTTTTCTACTTGCCATAGCCCGGTAAGTCCTGCCGGTCCCATAAAGCGATCGATATGTTCATCACTAGTTAGTAATTCGGCTTCGTAGAGTGGGAGAGGGCGATTACCTACTATGGACATATCTCCTTTTAAGATATTAATAAGCTGTGGTAATTCGTCAATACTATATTTACGAATGAAGCGCCCTATCTTCGTTATTCTAGGATCATTTTCCAACTTGACAAAAGCATTACTTTTCTCTTTCGATTTTTTGTGAATATAATCTTCTTCGGAAATAACGAAATCATCAGATATCAGGAGAATTTCTTCTTCGTCCACTTTTTGAATTTCTTCGGTCTCTTGCTCTTCTCCCCAAATATCTTCTTCTTGTTCTTCCTCTTGCTGATACTGGTTGAGCGTATTGAAATCCTTCAAATGTTTGTCGGCATCGGTATACATGGACCGAAATTTGAGAAAATCAAAAATCAGATAATTGCTTCCTACACGTTTGGATTTGTAAATAATAGGACCTTTGCTTTCTAGGCGGATAGCCAGTGCTGTGAGTATGAGAAGTGGGGAAAGACATAACAATGCCATTCCTGAAAAGACGATATCAAAAGCTCTTTTCCATAAAGGTAGGCGGAAAGCATTCAAGTTTTGTGTCTTGAGCTGAAGTGCCTGTATCTTTTGATCTTTTCTATGTTTCAGGAAGGTTGACAGAGCCTGCAAGGATTCCGGATTCGTTTCGTATTTAATGGTATTATTTATACCGGCTTTGAGATATTCTGGGGCTTCTTCTTTAGATAAAGAATCAATGACGAGTACCATATAAAGTCCCGGATACTTTTTGCGCATATAATGAATATTTGCAATATCTTGGGATAGATTTATCTGTTCGAAAAACAGAGCTGTATCGTATTTTTCCCGTATCTTGTCTAGTACCTTAATTGCTTGATTACAATTAGATGCTGCATAAAATACCCCTATGCTAAGTTTAGAGAATAGGTTTATAGTCTTGCTATCTTTGCCTATGTAAACAAAATATTGCATATAGAGGATCTGGTGTTAATCGATAATCTTTTTGATTCGAATTTTGAGTTCTAGTGGATTGAATGGCTTTAAAATATAATCTTCCGCTCCTTCTTCCAGCAATCTGATTCTTTCGGTTGTACTTTCTTCACTAGATAACATAACGATAGGTATTGACTTGAATAACTCGTTATTTTTCATATATCTTAGAAATTCGTCACCTGTCATTAACGGCATACGGATGTCTGAAATGATAAGATCAGGTACGTTACCTTCATTCAGCCATTCTATTGCTTTAATGGGATCTTCCAAATAGGTAAAATCATAATCCTTACCTAGGTATATACCGGCAACTTTTCCAATAGTCGCTTTATCATCGACTAGTAATATTTTTTTCTTCATACGAATAGACCTTTCTATCGCTTGCTTTGTTATTGATTTATAGATTAGCTTACTGTCACAGATTATTTATGACAGTTTGCAAATATAGATATTATTTTAGAATAATCTCTCAATATTGACAAGTAAAATTCGTGATATATATTTATTTTATCTAATAAATTTCTCAGTGCGATGTTCTAATAGAAAAGAAGGTGTGTCGTAATACACGATGCGCCTTCTTTTTTTTCATTGACTATAAAAATCGGTTCATTTTCTTTAAGCTGCGATATTTTGAGGATTTCTTTGGTTTATGTGTTCGCAACATCTAAATAGAGCAACTGTAAGCTCATAAAACGGTCTAATCAGCCAATCCATACCTTCTTTAGTCATTTTTGCACACATCTTTTTTATATTGAAGGCAATGGCAAAGAAGGAAAAGTCCATGAAGACCTTATCCTTTCCAAAATGGCGGAAACGTTTGTAATTCATATTGTTTTTCATTTGTCCGAACACGGCTTCCGGTTCTATGCATCTCTGTCCTCTGTGTTTCAGTCCTTCCTCTGAGCAGAGCAACTCTTTGGCTTTTTGCTTGTATTTTCTGAGTCTGTGATTCAACTCTATCGTTCTGTTCCCCTTTGCTTTAAAACATCGGCATCTTAGCGGACAGCCTTCACATCTGAAGGCTCTGTACGTGGCATTTTCGCTGACATATCCGGATGCTGTTTTCACATGTCTAGTCCCTATCCTTTGCATCTTCTGTCCCATGGGGCAGATACAAAAGTCTTGTTCTTCATTGTAGTAGAAGTTTTCCGCCCTGAACGGGTCCGGTTTGAATCTCGGCCGCTGTTCCATGTGGAAGTAGTTGTATTTGACGTAGCCCGCCATACCGTTTTCTGACATGAAGCGGTAATTCTCCTCAGAACCGTAGCCGGAATCGGCCACCACCGTATGGGCCAACCTGTCATATCTGCTTGAGAAGGATTGCAGGAAAGGTATCATGGTCAGTGTATCCGTAGGGTTCGGAAAGAGTGCAAAATCGGTAATGAACTGGTTCTCGGTGCCGATCTGGAGGTTGTAACCGGGCTTTGTCTGGCCGTTACGCATGGCATCCTCCTTCATTCTCATGAAAGTAGCGTCCTTGTCCGTTTGGGAATAGGAGTTCCTGTCCTGCAGCGTGTCCAGACGGTTGTCGTATTCCTGCAGCTTGTCCCTGTGTTCTTCCAGTTCCTTCAGCTGTTTGCGTTTCTTTTTCAACGCAGTCTTTTCCTCTTTCGTGGAGGGCTCAGGAACCTGTTCAAGTGCTTTCCGCAATTCTCCAGCCATCTCAGTCAGCATGGCCGGAGTGAACTCAATCTCCTCATTGCTTTCCGATGAGTTCTCCTGGGCGATGACATCGTCTATCTGCCCTAACAGGACATGTATCTTCTTCATCAGGCGTTCACAGTTCCGCTCAACCGTTTTTCGCCAGACGAAAGTATACTTATTGGCTTTGGACTCAATCTTTGTCCCGTCAATGTATTCCACATTCAGCCTGATGAAGCCTTTGGAAGAGAGAAGGAGTACGGTTTGGGTAAATACCTCGTTGATTTCCTTTTTCACCCGGTTGCGGAAACGGTTGATGGTAATGAAATCAGGTTTCTCATATCCGGCAAGCCAGATATAATGGATGTCACGATGAAGGAGCTTTTCAATTTTCCGGCAGGAATAGACGTTGTTCATATAGGCATAGAGAATGACCTTGAGCATCATCCTGGGATGGTAAGGGCTGCGGCCGCATTCCTTATACAACTTCCTGAAACTTTCAAGGTTCAGGCTCTCAACCAGAGCGTCAACCATCCGAACTGGATCATGCTCTGCAATATCCTCGTCAATTCTTTGAGGAAAAAGCACTGTTTGGTTGGAATTATAAGGACGAAAATGTATCTTTGTCATAGTGAAAATCTTATGCCTAAAGATACAAAATCTTTAGGTAATAACAAAGCCCCAGCTTGTGAAAGTCGGGGCTTTGTGCTTAAAAAAAAGAAGGTGCGCATTTTGACACACCTCCTATCAATAAATATTTGGTTGTTATTTGTACACTTTAGATGAATCGAATGTTTTCCACCATTCCTGATTCTTAACACCACCGCTAGTTACCCAATCTGTAAACAAGGAATAAACAGTTTTTATATTTACATATTCTAAAGCCCACTTGAAGTCAGTAGGGACCATGATTCCCCATGCCAGATTGTCTTTACTGATGTAATATTTCTTACCGGAAACAGAACTATTATCATTATTTCCTCCAAATAAATCAGTATTAGCTAGTTTGGTTGGTTGATAGCCGATAACATGAATTTCTTTACGATTATTTCTATTTCCTTCCACAAAAATGAAAACATTCAGTTTGTTGATGTTTAATTCATCCGGAGAAATCGGATTGCTGAGTTTTATGGTGAAACTGATGTTCTTAACATTCGTATTGTTTGAATGATTGGCAAAGGTGTTAATTTGTTCATACCGATCTCTTCCCAATGCTTTGTGCGCATCGTCGAATAACGGAATAACTGCATAATCTTGTCCGTTCTCAATCTTATTACTGTTCAGGTTGAAGCTTTTGATAAGAGAGTTGTCACTAAATTCAACAGGTTGCATAATTGCGCTGGCAGGAACACCGTCCAACATGATAGCAGCTCCAATACTTTTAGTAGCTCCGGTAGCGGCTAAATCGATGCTTAATTTGAATTCTTCCACTTTATTATTCTTATTGAGAGAAATCGTTCTTTCTTTGATAATCATGACTAAATCATTCATATCATAGTCTCCATATAATGGCCATTGATCTTCAAATAAATATGCATAATTATGTGTATCATCCACTATGATCGGGAATTTAGGTTCCTCTGGTTCTTCTCCCTTATTTCCTTCGTTCTTTGTTCCTGTACAAACTTCGATAGTTACTTTGGATTCTCCTATTTTTGTAATATATGCGCTGTTCTGTACATGAAAATTAGTCCAATGTGGACTTTTCTCTACATGATTATCTGATTCAATAGCCAAATTGCCGTCATAAGTAAATCCTTGACCGGCTATAATGGGAGATTTTATCATAGAGGTGTTTTCACCTTTTCCATAGAACGTAGCATAACCAGGAGGTATATCCAGTCTTGTAGTTGCTTCCAGCATAGAGCCGTTATTCAAGTTAACAACTCCGTTTTGGAACTCCATTTTAGGTGCCTTGATATATCCTTGGGTTAAGTTTAACTTAATTCCGTTTGCGTAGAAGGAAATAGTGGCTTCCATACTGCAACTATTGTTGACGGTAGGATTAGTGAAACTGATCGTCTCAAAAATGATTATATTTTTGTTTGTGATAACAGCATCTGAGTTTGCAATCATTTTTTTTTCCATAAATCTCTCCGTTATTTTCTAATGAGAAATTAGACGGAAGGTTAAACTCTCCTTCAAGTTCAATCTTATTGTCGTTGATAATTTGGGTATTTGAATTAATTGCTATGTCCTTGCTTGTTATAGTACCTCCGTTGTAGAGTGTAGCTCCCGAATGTAATGTCATAGTGTTTGTAACTGATACATTACCCCAGTTTCTTAATGCCGCAGGTGCTCCGTTAGTAAATGATATATTTTCGGCTTCAACGTTTCCTTCATCCATGACAGTCAGCATGGAGTTTCTTATAAAAGTCATCACTCCGGATGCTTTTATTTTAGCATTGTCCATAACAATGATTTCAATACCATTCTGGAACTGGAATGTAGTCGGAATTGTCCATGTTGCATCAACGTAAACTTTGGTTTTAATCTCACCGTCATATCCGTCAAATTTGAATGTACCGTTATAGTCAGAGGTAATTTTATAGGAAGCGTCACGCAGTAAAGTTGTTCCTTGCATTTCTGTAATTTCTTTTGCTTCACTTGGTATGGAAGTATAAACCGGTTTCTCGGGTGAAACAGCTCTTGTGGTAGCGGTACGGCTCATTAACACTCTGTTTTGAGCAGCAGATTCTTGATAGTAGAGTTTACAGGTAAAGTTGTCATTATCTTCCGGCACATCAAACAGATATACCTCTACACGTCCTCTGGGATCAGTCTGCTTTATATAAATACCTTTTTGCGTAGGTAGCAGAGTGATAGCAGCTGTAGCTTTAAAGTTATTCTCTTTATTTGCTGTCCTTGTAGCCAGTACAGATGCGTTTTCATTAGTAAGAGGATCTTCTGTATATATTTCTACTAAGTAGGAATATAACCCTCCTTCTTCATCTTTAACTTCGACTGTGACATTTTCTGTTTTGATTGTGCTCCAATCAAAACCATCAGGAGCAGCAAAACCGTCTCCCATTGGGTTGGACGTTTCGTAGGAGGGATCATACAAATCCTTCCCCGAGTCAACACAACTAAACAGGATACCTCCCATTGCTATTGCAATGATTGGCATGAAATGAATTGTTTTTTTCATCATAATTAATATTGCTTGATTGTTTGTAACCAAAATCTAATGCAAAAATAGCCGCATGTCTTATATTTAGGCTGTATTTTCTGTTATTTTATGTAGGAAAAACAATTGAATTTCCGTTTCGGTTCTATTTTAGCTCTAGTAGGTGCGATGAAGACTTTTTATATGATAAGAAATCCCTTGATTTTCAAATCTACAGATATATCAGATTTGAGAATCAAAGGATTATAATAATCGAATGGGTGTCTTAAGACTTGGTGATTTCTCCTATTAAACAGGAGTTCATTTTGTATCGTATATCTTTGTTGGGCAGTCCGTGTCCTAATAGAAACATTAGTTTTGTTATAGCACATTCAGGGGTACTGTCGTATCCGCTGATAACACCTGCTTCCAAGAGATGCATTCCGGTTTCGTAACGTCCCATTTCGACTGCTCCGGAAGCACATTGGGTGATGTTGACAATGATAATGCCTCGTTCAGTAGCCTCCTTTAATTGACGGATAAACCATTCTTTTTGCGGTGCATTTCCTGAACCGAAAGTTTTCATTACCACAGCTTTTAATCCGGGAACATGAAGGAGTGAAGTTACAATACTCTCTTGAATACCAGGGAAAAGGGTTAAAATAACCACATTGTTATCAAATAAGTAATGCGGCTTTAACGGCTTCGTAGGGTCTGGTTTACGAATGAGGTTGGGCTCGTATTTAATGTGTATGCCAACTCGTGCCAAAGGCGGGTAATTGAAAGAGCGAAAAGCATTAAAGTTTTCTGCATTGATTTTGGTGGTACGATTACCACGCATCAGATGATTTTCAAAGAAAATGCATACCTCCGGAACGATAGCAGTGCCATCCGGATTTTTTGCAGCAGCGATTTCAATAGCAGTGATGAGATTTTCTTTCCCGTCTGTACGCAAAGTTCCGATAGGGAGTTGGGAGCCGGTGAGGATCACCGGCTTACTCAGATTCTCAAGCATAAAACTTAAGGCGGAGGCTGTATATGCCATTGTATCTGTTCCGTGAAGAATCACAAAACCGTCGAAATAATCATAATTGTAATTGATGATTTTTACCAGTTTTGCCCAGTAAGCAGGCTCCATGTCCGAAGAATCGATAGGAGGATTAAATTGATAGGAGGAAATGCGATAGTTGAATCTTTTTAGCTCAGGAACGTGCTTGAGCAGATGATCGAAATTAAAGTTTTCTAGCGCACCAGTTTCCGGGTTTTCTATCATTCCGATAGTTCCACCCGTGTAAATTAACAAAACGGAAGGAGTTTCTGCTCTCATAATTGTTGAATTACTGTTAAAACGCTGACAAAGATATAGATTAATTGCGAATTATGGATAGTAAATGATAAATTTGTTTGTATTTTAGCGTAAAATGTTATAATATTGAATATTTATGCGGATGTATGCTAGGAATTAAAAGGAAAAGCAGGGTAAGTAGCTAAAGTAGTAACTACTTACTCCTGATTACTTCTATAAACTTACTTCAGTGCTTCTTTCAGTTTGAGAATAGCTTTTTCTGGGTCTTTTTCTTCTTCGAGCAGGGTGACGAATCGACTACCTATAATAGCTCCTGAAGCATGTTCGCAGGCAGCCTGGAAAGTTGCCTTGTTAGAAATTCCGAATCCTACCATCAATGGGTTTTTTAGATGCATATCTTCAATCTTCTTGAAGTATAACCGTTTTTGTTCATTGAAATCCTGTTGAGCTCCGGTAGTGGCTGCCGATGAAACCATATAAATGAATCCGTCTGTATGTGCATCAATCTCACGTACACGTTCTTCGCTGGTTTCCGGGGTGATAAGCATAATCACTTTAATGCCGTAACGTTCGGCAATGATGCGATAGCGTTCCTGGTAATCATGGAAGGGAAGGTCAGGAATAATAACACCGTCGATTCCGCACTCCACGCATTTGCGACAGAAATTTTCGAATCCGAACTGCATAATCGGGTTTAAATAGCCCATTAATACTAATGGGATTTTTACATCCCGGCGGATGTTACGTAATTGTTCAAAAAGTACCTTTAGGGACATTCCATTGCGTAATGCTTGAGTTGCGGCATTTTGAATGACAATACCGTCTGCCATTGGGTCACTGAAGGGGATTCCGACTTCGATCATGCTGACACCATACTTTTCGAGGGTACGGATCACATCGGCAGTACCGTCCAAAGTTGGATCACCTGCACAAAAATAAATGGAAAGTAAATCTTTCTTATTGCTATTGAAGAGTTGGTTAATTCTGTTCATGACTTTAAAAAATTAAATTTATCATTTTAGTTCATTTAAAAATGTCAGGATTCGTACCGGATCTTTTTTCCCCGGTTCCAATTCAAAACGGCTGTTCAGGTCGTAACCGGCGAGACGTGGATGTTTGAACTCCTTTAGTGCGTTGGCGCTGTAAGAGTTGATGCCTCCGCTAAGAAGGAAAGGAAGGAGACCGTTATAGGTATGCAGAATATTCCAGTCGAACAAGTTACCGGAGCCGCCGTATTGTTCGCATTTGGTATCGAACAGGAAAAGGTCACAGACTTTCTCATACTTATATACATTTTTCAGATCTTTCGGATGGGATATAGAAAAGGCTTTGATAATTTTTATCCCCATGGAATACAATGACCGACAGTATTCCGGTGACTCATTTCCATGTAGTTGCACATAGTTTAGTCCGAAACGGTCAGCATACATACTGACAATCTGTTTGTCTTCGTTCACAAAAACACCGACACGGTGGGTGTGGATAGGCAGATAAGCCGGAAGCTCATAGACATACCGGGGAGATTTGGGATAGAAGATAAATCCCAGCATATCTATATCTTGGAGCGATTCTATCTCCTGTATGTTTTCGGCTTCGCGCATACCGCATACTTTGATGATTTTTCCGTTGACCATAAATCTTCTGTTTTGAATAATTGATTTATTGTATAGCTTGCAGGAAATTCCCTAAGGTGTTTCCCGGTTGTGTAGTTCTCATAAATGTTTCTCCGATCAGGAATCCCCGGAATCCGGCTGTTTGCAGACGTTTTACAGTTTGCGGGTCGGAGATTCCGCTTTCGGATACCAATACTGCATCTTGGGGAAGTTGTCCGGCCAGCCGAAAAGAGTTTTCTACATCAGTGAAGAATGTTCCTAAATTCCGATTGTTGATTCCCACCATATCTATTTTCTCATTAATATAAGTTAACTCCTCGGAACTGTGAATTTCTAGTAGTACTTCCAGACCTAAATCGTGTGCTTTCTTCACAAGTTCATTGCATTTTTCCGGTTTCAAAGCAGCGGCAATGAGAAGTACAGCATCTGCACCAACAATTTTAGCTTGATAGAGTTGGTATTCGTCAATGATAAAATCTTTTCTAAGAATCGGAATATCTACCAAAGGACGTGCAGCGCGAATGTCTTTCAAGTTCCCTCCGAAAAACTTCTCATCCGTGAGGATAGAGAGCGCAGAGGCCCCCGCAGCCGCATAAGCCGGAGCTATTTCTTCCGGACGAGCCTCCTGCTTTATCCAGCCTTTGGACGGAGAACGACGTTTGAACTCTGCTATAATTCCCGGAGACGAGGAAATTAATGCCTGTTTCATGGAACGGGAAGACGGCATTTCACTAATTCCTTCCTGCAACTGCTCGATAGAAATCGCCTGTTTTTGCAGATCTACTTCAAATCGTTTATTTGCTATGATTTCGGATAATATATCTTTCATATTTTAATTATTGAGTTCAATAAACTTCTTTAATGTATTCAGTGCCCTTCCGCTTTCTAGTGATTCTTTTGCAAGAGTGATACATTCTTCAATAGTCTTTTCCGGACAAATAACATGAATGGCAAAAGCCGAATTAACTACTACTACATTTTTTTGAGCTTCAGTTGCTGTATTATTCATGATATTATCGAAAATTTTGGCAGCCTCTTTCGGTGTCTGACCGCCGTCCAGGTCAATGTCTCTATAACGGGAGAATCCGAGGCTTTCGGGAGTATAAATCTTTTCGTTGTCACTCGTTGCTACCTTAAATTCATTCGTCAGAGAAATTTCATCATATCCGTCCAAGCTATGAACAACGGCAAATTTGGTTTTACTTTCCTGATAAGTATAAGTATAGAGGCGTAATAACGGAAGATTGTAAACTCCCAAAAGTTGATAAGGCGGTAATACTGGATTTACTAACGGGCCGAGCATATTAAAAAAGGTACGCACGGCAAGTCCTTTGCGAACCGGAGCGACCGCTTTTAATGCCGGATTAAACAACGGAGCGTGCAGATAAGCAATGTTACATTGTTCCATGCTGCGGCGCAACTGATCTATATCGTCGGTGAACTTTACACCATGTTGTTCCATTACGTTACTGGCGCCACTAACAGATGTTGCTCCGTAATTACCATGTTTCACGACCGGGAAACCTGCTCCGGCTACCGTGAAGCAAGATGCTGTGGAAATATTGAACGTGTTTTTCCCGTCACCACCGGTTCCTACAATATCTATCGGCGCAAATTCGCTTAAATCAACCGGAACGCGCATTTCCAACAATGCGTCGCGGAAGCCGCATAATTCTTCGACTGAGATATTGCGCATTAGAAAGACAGTGATGAGTGAGGCCACCTGTACATCGTTATATTTTCCTTGTGCGATATTTTGTAAGATAGTACGGGCTTCATCACGTCCCAGATATTGATGCTCGAAAAGCTTGTATAGAATCTGTTTCATAAATTTAATCGTTTAAGAAGTTCTTGATAATTTCTTTTCCTTGCGGAGTTAATACTGATTCGGGGTGGAATTGTATCCCGTGCACATCATAGGTCCTATGGCGCAATGCCATGATTTGTCCTTCCCGGCTTTCTGCCGTTATTTCCAGACAGTCAGGAAAATCCTCCCGGCTGACCACCCAAGAGTGATAACGTCCTACGGGAATTTCTTTTCCCAGCCCTTCGAATAATACATCTTGTCGTAGGATACTGACCGGGGTCTGTACACCGTGATATACCTCTTTCAGATTCTCCAGTCGTGCACCGAAAGCCTCGCCGATAGCCTGATGTCCTAGACAGACACCTAAAATACTTTTCGTGGCTGCATACTTTTTGATAATAGGCAACAATAAACCTGCTTCTTCCGGGATACCCGGCCCGGGAGACAAGATGATTTTATCGAATCGTTCCACATTATCAAGTCCTATTTGATCGTTGCGGACTACTTCTATGTCCGTAGCACCTAATTCTTTCACTGCGTGCAATAAGTTGTAGGTGAAAGAGTCGTAATTATCTAAAAGTAATATTTTCATTTTATGATTATTGTAAAATTGTTGCTTAAACAGGTTACTTTATTTTTTCTGCTTAGTTCTTTAATTGAACGGCTAAATCAATCGCCTTTTTCAGTGCTCCCAACTTATTGTTGACTTCTTGCAATTCGTATTCATCCTGACTCCGTGCCACAATACCACCTCCTGCCTGAAACCACAATTCATTGTTGCGACTGACGAAGGTACGGATAGTTATGGCTTGATTCAATTCACCGTTTAATCCGATAAAACCGATACAACCACCGTAAGCTCCGCGATTGTGAGGTTCTATTTCACTAATTAACTGCATGGCACGTACTTTGGGCGCGCCGCTCAAAGTGCCGGCAGGGAACGTATCAATAAAAGTTTTTATCTTGTCCGCATCCTCGTTCAATTCACCACTGACACGGCTAACCAAGTGGATGACATGACTGTAATATTGTGGCTCTTTATAGAAAAGTACCCGTACATCATGACAATTACGTGACAAGTCGTTTCTGGCAAGGTCTACCAGCATAACGTGCTCCGCATTTTCTTTGGGGTCAGCCAGTAATGCTTCTGCCAGTTCACGGTCTTTCACGATATCGCCACTCCGGCGTGTTGTTCCGGCAATCGGATCGATATAAGCATGGTTGCTTTCAATCTTGCAGTGTGTTTCCGGTGAAGAACCGAAGATTCGATATCCTCCGAAATCGAAATAGAAAAGATAAGGGGAAGGGTTAATGCTGCGGAGTGCCCGATATACTTTGAAATCATCTCCGGTGTAAGGCTGAATGAACCTCCGGGAAAGAACGATCTGGAATACATCGCCACGCATACAGTGCGCAATACCTTTGCGGACGTTGGCTTTGTGTTCTTCATCTGTGATAGGGCTGGTAACGGGACCTGTCACAGAAAAATTGTAAGAAGCATAATTCCGGTTTTCAATAGCTGCTTCCAGTTCCGGCAGGCCGCTTTCTTCCCCTTCGGCCAACATCTCTACGAGTGTCAATTCATTTTTGAAATGATTGAAGACAATTATGTATTTGTATAATATATATAATAAGTCCGGTGCATCATTCTGTTCATCGTGGCTCTCTTTAACGGGAATATGTTCGAAGTATTTCACGGCATTGAAAGTCGTGTATCCATAAAGTCCGCATACATTCTTATTTTCTCCGGTCACTTGGAATTGATTGATGAATCGGTTCATTGCCTTTTCTACGGTGAATGTTTTCGTCAGCGGTTCTTCCGTGCGGCTATTGTCCGGATAGTTGGCTGTGACTATACCACTGTTCATACCGATATTTGCCAGTGGACAAAGGGCGATGAATGACAGTGAATTTTCTCCGGCGTGATAATCGGAACTCTCCATTAATGCAGATTGCGGATACATATCACGCACTTTCAGATAAATGCTGACCGGAGTATGCATATCTCCCAACACCTGTTTACTGTGGGTAGTATAATTGAATGTTTTCATTTTGATTACAAATTACAAGTTACAAATTACTGTGAACTAATTGTCCTGTTTTTCTTCGTTAAAGGATAAATAAGTCTCTATATCCTTGTCGCCACGTCCGGATACAGTTAATACGACTACATCTTCCGGTTTGAATTTCAACTTTTTTAAAGCGCCAAGCGCATGAGCTGATTCCAGTGCGGGGATAATTCCTTCAAACTTAGTCAGTTCATAAGCAGCTTCTATGGCTTCGTCATCGTTTATTGCCAGAACGTTGGCGCGTCTTTGTGCGGCAAGATTCGCGTGTATCGGTCCGATTCCCGGATAATCGAGTCCGGCAGAAATCGAATAAGGTTCCTCAATTTGTCCGTCTTCGTTTTGGATAACGTAAGTACGTGCTCCGTGGATAATTCCCATTTTGCCAAGTTGAATGGTAGCTGCGGTCATTCCGGTTTCTATTCCCTTGCCTCCGGCTTCTGCCAGGACGATACCTACCCGCTCATCGTTGATATAATGATAAATAGTTCCGGCAGCATTACTTCCTCCTCCTACACAGGCTATCAGGTAGTCGGGGTAATCGCGTCCCTCTTTTTCTTGAAGTTGCTTTTTGATTTCTTCACTGATAACGGATTGCAGACGTGCCACCATATCCGGGTAAGGATGAGGTCCTACAGTAGAACCGATGATATAATAAGTGTCGGCGGGATGACAGCACCAGTCGCGGATAGCTTCGTTGGTAGCGTCTTTCAGTGTCATGTTCCCGGAGGTGACAGGGATTACGGTAGCTCCCAGCATTTTCATTTTCTCAACGTTGATGTGCTGGCGTTCCACATCCGTTTTTCCCATGTATACGATACATTCCATATTCATTAGTGCACATACGGTAGCGGTAGCCACTCCATGTTGGCCGGCGCCGGTTTCGGCGATGATGCGCTTTTTTCCCATGCGGCGTGCCAATAGAATCTGTCCGATAGTGTTGTTGATTTTATGGGCACCTGTATGGTTCAAGTCTTCCCGTTTCAGATATAATTTGCAACCATATTTTTTCGAAAGGCGCCTTGCCGGATAGAGTGGGGAAGGACGTCCTACGTAATCACGTAACAACTGTTCGAATTCTTTCTTGAATTCCTCACTCTCAAGTACTTCGAGGTACTTATTCTTCAGTTCCTCTACACATTTGTGGAGAATTTCCGGTACATAAGCACCGCCGAACTCTCCGTAATAGCCATCCTGGTCAACTAAAAAACTTTTCATAATCCTATCTATTTTTATATGTTATTTTTTTCGATGTTTAGAAACGGGCAAATAAAAAAGCCCTGCCGCAAGTTGCGACAGGGCTCTTTCAAATCTGTTATATCTTTAATGAGGTATATACATACGAGCGCTGCTCCCTTACGACTGTCAGAGTTGTAACGGACGCCACCACCAATATGTATTTACTAATATAGTTCTCATTGTCATTTGTTATTTAACGGGAGCAAATATAGACACTTTGTTTGAAACAACAAACAAAAAATGACTTTTTTTCATTTTCCCCTTCATTTTTCTGATATAGAACAATTTTCCCCCTGATCTGTTCTTATAAATACTGAATATTTAAACAGAAAACAATTATGAAACAGAGAAAAGTATTAGTAGGTATCGCTATTGCCATTTTCGTTATATTATTACTTTATTGGTTGTTGGTAGCAGAAGATATGAAACCTTGGTTGTCGGCTATGGTTCCTTCTCTTACGCAGCAATTCATAGCCTGATTCCGACAAGGTTTCAGATAATTCGTGTATATTTGCATGAAACATGAAAAGTGAATAATAACCGAAATAATAACAATAGATAAGATATGGAAAATTTTATCTTTCAAAATCCCGTCAAACTGATAATGGGGCGCGGGATGATTGCCCGATTGGCGAAAGAAATTCCGTCCGACAAACGTATCATGATTACTTTTGGCGGTGGAAGTGTAAAGAAAAACGGGGTATACGATCAGGTGAAGGAAGCACTGAAGAATCATTATACCGTTGAATTTTGGGGGATTGAACCCAATCCTGCTATCGAAACTCTCCGCAAAGCGATTGCTTTGGGAAAAGAAGAGAAGGTAGATTATTTATTAGCTGTTGGTGGTGGTTCCGTGATTGACGGTACAAAATTAATCTCTGCCGGGTTATTGTATGACGGTGATGCTTGGGACTTGGTGCTTGCCGGACGTCCCGCTACCCACACTGTACCTCTTTCCACTGTGTTGACGCTTCCCGCTACCGGTTCGGAAATGAACAATGGAGCAGTGATCTCACGTCGTGAAACCAAAGAAAAATATCCTTTTTATTCCAACTATCCGTTATTCTCTATTCTTGATCCGGAAGTAACATTTACTTTACCTCCTCATCAAGTGGCTTGTGGATTGGCGGACACATTTGTACATGTCATGGAACAGTATATGACTACTCCCAGACAAAGCCGTGTCATGGACCGTTGGGCAGAAGGACTCCTGCAAACTCTTATAGAAATAGCTCCGAGAATCCGTGAGAACCAGCATGATTATCAACTTATGGCTGACTTTATGCTTTCGGCTACAATGGCATTGAATGGATTTATAGCTATGGGAGTATCGCAGGACTGGGCAACTCACATGATAGGACATGAAATCACTGCATTGCACGGGTTGACACACGGACATACGCTGGCGATTGTGCTTCCCGCTACATTGCAAGTGCTTCGGGAAGCCAAAGGAGATAAACTTGTGCAATATGGTGAGCGCGTATGGGGAATAACTTCGGGTACAAAAGAGGAACGGATAGATGAGGCAATCCGCTGTACGGAACAATTCTTCCGTTCATTGGGGTTGACTACACGCCTGCACGAAGAAAACATCGGCCAGGAGACGATTTTTGAAATTGAACGCCGCTTCAATGAGCGAGGAGTAAAATATGGAGAAAATGGAAATGTGACAGGTGCTGTGGCTCGTAAGATATTGGAAACTGCACTATAATTTCTTTTCCTATAAGAAATAATAACTGCCTTGTGACTTTTATCAGAAAAGTATACAGGGCAGTTTTTTATTGTTCAATCGTATCGTGTATTGGCACCCCAAAGCAATACGGGAATATCTTGTTTGATATTAAAATGACGTCATTTAAACCAAAAATAATTTTAATTTGTTTTCTATAAGGGGGAAGAAATATCTATATTTGTTCACTCAAGTTTTTGATATCATCGAAATAAAACATTCATTTTATTTTATTACTTATGTTGATAACCATTATTATTCTCGTTCTTTCGGCTATCTTTTTTGTAAATGGTAAAATCCGTTCGGATATTGTAGCGTTATGTGCGCTGGTTGCTTTACTTGTCTTTCAGATATTAACTCCTGATGAAGCCCTTTCGGGTTTCTCCAATTCGGTAGTTATTATGATGATCGGACTGTTTGTGGTAGGAGGTGCTATTTTTCAAACAGGGTTGGCAAAGATGATAAGTTCGCGTATTCTTAAACTTGCGGGAACGAGTGAAATTCGTCTGTTTCTATTGGTGATGTTGGTGACTTCAGCTATCGGTGCATTTGTCAGCAATACCGGAACAGTAGCGTTAATGCTTCCTATTGTGGTTAGTCTGGCGATGAGTGCCGGGATGAATCCGAGCCGCTTGCTGATGCCGTTGGCATTTGCAAGTAGTATGGGAGGCATGATGACATTGATTGGTACTCCGCCGAACCTTGTGATACAGAACACATTAACTTCGGCAGGACTCGAACCGCTTTCTTTCTTCTCTTTTCTGCCTGTTGGCATTGTTTGTGTGATTGTCGGTACATTGGTATTGATGCCGCTTAGTAAATGGTTTCTGTCTAAAAAAGGACAGAAGAATGACAGTAACCGTTCAGGAAAATCGTTAAAGCAGTTGGTCAATGAATACGGGCTTTCCAGTAACCTGTTTCGTTTGCAGGTGATAGGGGATTCCCGACTCTTGGGAAAAACGATTATTGATTTGGATATACGACGCAAATATGGATTGAATATAATGGAAGTCCGTCGTGGGGATGCATCGCAACATCGTTTCCTGAAAACTATCACGCAGAAATTTGCGGCACCGGATACGGTTTTGCAAGTAGAAGATATTCTGTATGTGACAGGAGATTTTGAGAAAGTACAACTGTTTGCTGAAGATTATTTGCTCGATATATTAGGTGACCATGCTACCGAGGAAACGAAAAATACAACTAGTTCTCTTGATTTTTATGATATAGGTATTGCTGAAATAGTATTGATGCCTGCGTCTAATTTGGTAAACCAGACAATTAAAGAAGCCGGATTCCGTGATAAATATAATGTGAACGTTTTAGGTATCCGTCGTAAAAAGGAATATCTGTTACAGGATTTGGGAAATGAGCATATTCATAGTGGCGACGTGCTTTTGGTACAAGGCACTTGGGGAAATATCGCCCGTCTTAGTAAGGAAGACTCTGATTGGGTGGTATTAGGTCAGCCTTTAGCCGAAGCTGCTAAAGTAACTTTAGACTATAAAGCTCCGGTGGCTGCTGCTATCATGGTGTTAATGGTGGTAATGATGGTATTTGATTTTATCCCGGTTGCTCCGGTTACGGCTGTTATGATTGCGGGTATATTAATGGTACTGACAGGGTGTTTCCGTAATGTAGAGGCCGCATACAAAACGATAAATTGGGAAAGTATTGTACTCATTGCAGCAATGTTGCCTATGTCGTTGGCATTGGAGAAAACAGGAGCGTCGGAGTATATATCCAATACATTGGTGAGCGGATTGGGTTCCTATGGACCATTGGCTCTGATGGCGGGTATCTATTTTACTACTTCATTGATGACTATGTTTATCAGTAATACGGCTACTGCGGTACTGCTGGCACCTATTGCTTTGCAAAGTGCTATACAAATCGGGGTTAGCCCGATTCCTTTCCTGTTTGCTGTGACAGTGGGGACAAGTATGTGTTTTGCTTCTCCATTCTCTACGCCGCCTAATGCATTGGTAATGCCTGCCGGACAATATACTTTTATGGATTATGTGAAAGTAGGATTACCGTTACAGATTATCATGGGAATTGTGATGATATTTGTTTTGCCTTTGATCTTCCCTTTTTGATTGAAAAAGAAAAAAACAGGAAGGCTGTATTGAAAAATGCAGCCTTTTTTTATTTAATATCTGCAAATACAGTTATCTTTGCACCGTCCATGACCGATGATTGAGAGGGTTGTGGATGTTTTTGCGCATAAATAAAACGAACTAAAGCATTAAGGGATTATGAAACAAAACATTGCAAAAGTATTAACCTTTTCTTTATTGGCAACTTCTGCCGTTTTTATCAGTTGTGTGGATAATGAGAAAAATCTGTTTGATGCAGAACAACTGAGACAGATTTATGAAGAAACTTTTCCGGTAAAGAATATCGATCCTGACGGAGACTGGACTATGTCCCGTAGTGTAACTGCACACGTGACGGTTAATGGAGATTTAGGAGAGGATTATCCGATACGGATATTTGATGCGAATCCTTTAAGTCCGGAAAGTAATGCCAAACTTTTAGCAGAAGGTATTGCAAATAGAAGTACATCTTTTAATGTTGTAATGGATTGTGCTACTGCACTCGATAGAGTATTTGTCGCGCGTGTAGACAGAAAAGGACATTATCTTGTGCAACCGATCGCTATTGAAAATGAAGAGGTGAAGGCCTGTTTCGGAAATAAAGAAGGTAGTACTACTTGTTCTATCACGAGAACTATAACAGATATACCTGCTATGGCAGCTCCTTATACAGATGAGTATATTAGTAATAAAAAGGCCTATGCTACTATTATTAAGTCCGGCTGGGATCTTGGCTCTGGATTTGACCAGTATTCTGCCTATAATCTTCCTGTTTTCAAGGAAAAGGAACGTTGGTTTAAGATTCAGGAAGGGGGCTTTAGGGCAAGATTTACTACAGGAGGAACTTGGGGTGGAGCTAATGCCGTAAAAGTGATTGTTCCTGAAGGAAGTACATGGGTGATTGAAAACGAAAATCAATTCAGTGATATAACGGAGGTAATAGTTGAAAATGGAGGAAAAATAGAAATAACTAGAAATGCCAGTTTGATATTGACTCGGGCTTCTTATATAACTGTAATGCCGGGTGGTAGTATTATAGGTGAGGGAGATATTTCAATAACAAATAGTTCTGCCGGGTTTAGTAATTATAATGCTGGTATGATTGATTGTTCCCGTTTAAATATTGATGGCGGTGGAAGTGGGGTTGATTTCATGAATTATGGAACGCTTAAATTGAATTCTTACAATGCATCTACAAGCGGTACAACACTGATAAATCACGGTGTTATTGAGGCTGGTAGTATTAATGGTAATAACAATACCAATGTTAAGAACGGCTGTTATATGAATGTGGCAGGAATGTTTCAGTTCGGTACACTTGTAATGGGGCATACTTCTGAAGCTATTTGTGGGGAGTTGGGTTATAACGGAAATAACAATGATATTGTGATGGAGGCACAATCAATACTGACCTGTACAGGTAAAGCTAGTCTATATAGGCATGTAGTCGGTCCCACAACGGGAACGGCTTTGTTGAGAATTCATACGATTGCTAATATTTCAGGGCTCATTGAATCAAATTCGAAAGTCACGAATAACATTATTTGTGAGATAACAGATCAGACCTCTTCTAATGAAAAAGAGCAATCACTGTGGACTCCTTTCGACTGGTTAGTATATAAAGGCTTACAGAATTCCGCCACTTATTGCAATCCGGGAAAAGCAGATTTTTTGCTTCCTGCTGATGAAGATGGGTGTATAAAAGAAGGATATGGTTCTGATGATACCCTCGATGACGTGGAGATTCGGAAAGCCGTTTATTCCTATGCTTTCGAAGATAATTATCCCAAAGCAGGCGATTATGATTTCAATGATATTGTATTGAACGTGACTTTACCCGTTGCCGGTAATGAAGTGAAAGAATTGAAATACGTGGTTGACCTTCAGGCTGTGGGTGCCATGAAGCAATTAGGTGCCGGATTAAGAATACTGGGAATAAATAAAAGTAATGTGGAAACGGTTGACTTTGGAGCCGGCGCCGCTCAACGTGACGGTTCTTTGTCTGCTTCCCGTATATTTGAAGATGCATCTTATGAGACGACTGGCAGTGAACTTGTCATTCCTTTGTTTGGAGATGCACATTCTGTATATGGATATACCGGAACACAACGTCCTATGCTGAATACTGGAAATGCAAGTACATCTCTAACAGATATATATACTCTTGAAGTGATAATCAAACTTAAAAATGCCGTATCCATTCCCAGTGTAACAAACTGTTTAGACTTCTTTATAGCATATCAGGGTACTGGTGAAAAGAGAACGGAGATTCATTTGAATCAATTTAATTCGGCAACGGCGAATGGTCAGTTGGCAGATAATAACGTGCTTGAGGTTATCAAGGTAGTCAATAATACATGGGCTCTTTGCGTTCCTGATAAATTCGCATATCCGACAGAAAGAACTGTGATAACAGAGGCGTATGCTAAGTTTGCGGACTGGGCACATGACCAGAGTACTAATACCGATTGGTATAATATGCCTTCAAGTAGTGATAAAGTGATAGAATACTAACCTTTTCTTTTAAATATAAGTCAACCGCCGGAGAAGTTTTTGTTTTCCGGTGGTTTTTGCTACGAATTAATGCTTTGATTGTAAGGTAGTAGTATTTGTTTTGCATGATTTTATTCGTCTGACAGTTGTTAAACATTCGTTTGACAACTGTCAGACGAATAAATTGTTGCAAACTGAGGTATAAATTCTTTAACTTGGAGAAGTAGAATTATGCGAAACAGGTGGTACATTCATATTCTGTGTGTACAGACTATCAATGATACCATCGGACAATCCGATAGTAGGTACAATAATACCGGTAGCTTTTACATAAGTCGCCACCTCAAGAAATATCTCTGCTGCCGGAACAATTACATCTGCCCGATCCGGTTTTAGCTTGTATTGTTTGATGCGCTGTTCGGCGGGAAGTACCTGTAATGCTAAATAAATCTCACGTAGTGACTCAACTGGTAGGAGAGAAGCCTTTTTATCCTTTTTGTCCGCGAGACGGAAGAGTTTGTTGATATTTCCCCCCGAACCGATAATGCTGACAGGCGCATATTCTGTGGCAATACCAATCAGGTCAGTACGTAACGCTTCTTTTTCCTCCTCTTTCACCATGCCGCTAAGCATACGGACTGTACCTATATTATATGAACGGGAGTTTTTCAGTTCTCCGTTACTGATAAGATTGATTTCCGTACTACCGCCGCCAACATCTACATATAGATAATTCTGTCCGGAAGCAAACAGTTGCTCGATATGATTGTCATATACGATATGCGCTTCTTCTTGTCCGTCGATAATATCTACACGAATACCCGTTTTTTTGGCTATTTGCCGGACGATAGCTTTACCGTTCCGGGCATCACGCATAGCGGACGTGGCACAGGCGCGATAATCCACTACATCATATATTTTCATTAACTGCTTGTAAGCTTTCATCAGCCGGATCAGTTTCTTTTCTTTTTCTGCTGAAATAATACCTGCTGTGAAAGCGTCTTCTCCTAGCCGTAACGGGATACGGATGAGTTGCACCTTACTCATAAGTTCGGGCGCATTTTCTTCGTTTACGCATTTTATCAGTAGTCGTACGGCATTGGAACCGATGTCGATTGCTGCATAATTAACTTTCTTCATATTTATCATCATGTGTTCTTGTATTCGTTATATAATTTTTCTTGTGAACGGAAAAGCGATGCCATTTCTTCACTAAGCGGGGGAGTAAACGGAAAATTCCATATCCGGTTGGTTCCCATTCCGTCTACTATGCGTCCTTTGGCTGTATCCTGAAACCCGTAACAAACAATCCGTTTTAAATCCGCCTGTATCTCTTTGTCATAAACAGGAGCCAGTACTTCGATGCGGTTGTCCAGATTGCGTGGCATCCAATCTGCTGAACCGATATAATACCTTTCTTCTCCGGCATTAGCGAAAATGAAAATACGTGAGTGTTCAAGATAACGGTCGATAATTCCATTGATATGTATATTTTCACTGACACCCGGAACGCCCGGTACTAAAGAACAGTTGCCGCGTACAACTAGTTCTATCTTGACTCCTGCTGCTGAGGCTTCGTATAGCTTTTCGATAAGTGCGCGGTCTGTTATGTGATTTACTTTGGCAAGGATATAGGCGTCTTTTCCTTGTTCCTTGTTCTTTATCTCCTTATTGATAAGGGCAATCAACCTTTTACGCATATCATTGGGAGAAACGAGCAACTCTTTGAAATTGACGGGAGTGTATGGCTTCTCGATAAAGTCAAATACTGCATTTACTTCCCGGACAATGGGACGGTGAGCTGTCATAATGGTATAGTCGGTATACATACGTGCATTTCCTTCGTGGAAGTTGCCTGTACTGATACAGACAATATCTCCATGTCTTGTCCCGATGTGCACCAGTTTGGAGTGAATCTTCAGCCCTTCCACCCCGAAGATTACACGGATTCCTGCATCCTGCATCCTTTTACTCCAGTTGATATTTGAGGCTTCGTCAAAACGTGCCAGTAGTTCGATGACTACCGTCACTTTTTTACCGTTCTTTGCTGCGCAAATCAATGCTTTAACCACTTTGGAGTCTTTAGCTAGTCGGTAAAGCGTCATCTTGATGCTTTTCACTTCTTTGCTGATAGCAGCTTCGCGCAGTACGCGGATGAACGTATCAAAACTATGATAAGGATAATGTAGTGAACGGTCTTTCTGGCGAATCAGGGTCAGCAGGCTTTCTGTACCATTTAGTTCGGGTTTGAAAATCGGTTCCCAAACCGGATATTTCAGATGACTGTGTCCGCAGACAGGAAATTTCATCAGGTCTTTGAAATTATGATAACGTCCGCCGGCTACGCGGGTGTCGTTCTTGTCTATATTCAGCCGGTCGGTCAGTCTTTTTAGCAAGTCCCTGGGGATTTGCTCGTCATATACAAAACGGAGAGGTTCGCCTTTCTTGCGGCTTTTCACTCCTTTGGAGATTTTCTGAAGTACGCCGGTCCGCAAATCACTGTCTATTTCCATTTCAGCGTCTTTGGTAAATTTGAAGGTATATGCTTCATAATCCGTATATTTCATTCCGACAAAAATCATTGGCAGGCAGTAACGGATAACATCATCAAGAAACATTAGATAGGTCTTTCCTTCCGATTCGGGTAGTTGGATGAAGCGTCCGAATTCCCCAACGGGCAGTTGGATAACCGCGTAATCCTTCTCTTTTATTTTTCCTGCTTCATCTTTGCGGAGCAAGCGGATAGCCAGGTAAATATCTTCATCTGTCTGGTCGTCCAGCTGTCGGGGACCGTTAAGGAAAAGAGGGTTGGTGGAACCGTTCAGCTTATTACGATAGAAAGAAGTGATGAACGCTTTCTGCTCATCGTTCATTTCCGTTTCTTTGATAACGTAGATATTCTCTTTTTTCAGTTCTTCCATGATAGAAGCGAACGTTTCTTCAAACTGTTCATAGTAACGGTTGTGCAGTTTACCTATCTGTTTCAGTGTGTGCGCAGCGATTTCCTGTTCTTTCTGTATATTCTTGTCGTCATACTCTATAATCCGGTTTAAGGTAGCGACACGGACGCGGAAGAACTCGTCAAGATTGTTCGAATAGATGCCAAGAAAAGTCAGCCGTTCCAGTAAAGGAACTTCCGGGCGGGCAGCTTCGAGTAAGATACGTTGGTTGAAATACATCCAACTGATGTCACGCTCAACATAAGGGCACTTCTTTCTTGTTTCGCTTGGTTTCATGATGAAGAATCTATTTTTAATTTTCTGCAAAAGTATCTAAGTGAGATGTAATAGCTATAACGATTTTGTTACGAACTTATTACAATGTTTATTTGTTATTTTTATATATCAGTAGAAACACTTATATTCGCAAAAGTATTGAAACAGACTTGGTTAAAAAATATAGAATTTATGAAAACAATGAATTATTCCCTTATTCGTATTCTCTTTGCATTAGTGATTGGTCTGGTGTTGGTGCTATGGCCTAATACAGCTGCCAGTTATATCGTTATTACGGTTGGAGTTGCCTTTTTGATTCCCGGTGTTATCAGCCTTTTCGGCTATTTCGGACGTAAGAAATCCGAAGACGGAGTTTCGCCCCGTTTTCCGATAGAAGGAGTCGGCAGTCTGCTTTTCGGACTTTGGTTGATTGTAATGCCCGAATTTTTTGCAGATGTCCTGATGTTCTTGTTAGGTTTTATCCTGATAATGGGAGGGGTGCAGCAGATAGCTTCCTTGTCAATGGCTCGTCGTTGGACACCTGTTCCGGGAGCATTTTATCTGGTTCCCGCTTTGATTTTAATTGCGGGCATCGTTGCTTTATTCAATCCGACAGGAGCACGTAATACAGCGTTTATAATTATTGGTATCAGTAGCTTGGTATATTCGCTTTCTGAATTGATAAACTGGTTTAAGTTTGTACGTTGCCGTCCGAAGAACCCGATATCACATCACGATGAGGATATTGAGGATGCGAAGATTATTGAATAAAATAAGAAAAAGAAGAGGGCTACCTCACGGTACCCCTCCACTGCAAACTTAAAACAACCAACAAAAGAAATAGATCATTTCTACTTTATGTCCGATGAAAACTTCTTCATCGGACATTCTCTTTTTCTATCTTACAAATAATAGTTCTCTGTATTTCGGAAGTGTCCACATCTGGTTGTCAACGATAAGTTCCAACTTGTCGATGTGATAACGAATTTCTTCCAGTGCCGGAACAATCGTGTCGTGATAAGCAATGGCTTTTTCACGTTCGCTTTCAATCTTGTTCGCCACTTTACGCGCTTCTACCATTGCGTCTACATGCTCTTTGATGAAGGCTGTACGGTCAGCAATTTCTTCGATAAGTTCCAGATTCTTTGCTGATAGTTTCGCCGCTTTTTCTGCCGGAAACAGGGATTGCATTTTATAGACGTTATTAATCAAATCCGTCTGATACTGGGTTGCAACCGGTATAATGTGGTTCATAGCCAAGTCACCCAATACACGGGCTTCAATCTGGATCTTCTTCGTGTAGGTTTCCCATTTCACTTCATTGCGTGCTTCCAACTCTTTCTTTGTCATTACACCGGTAGCTTCGAACATGGCAATTGTTTCCGGTTTCAGGTAGTTGTCGAAGATAACGGGAACACTCGTTTCACAATCCAGACCACGGCGTGCAGCCTCTTCTTTCCATTCGTCACTGTAGCCGTTGCCGTCGAAGTGAATGGCTTTACATTCTTTGATATATCCGCGAATGATTTCAAGGATAGCGGAAACTTTCGGTTCTCCTTTTTCAATTAGAGCGTCCACGTCTTTCTTGAACTTCGCTAACTGGTCTGCTACTGCGGAGTTCAGCGCAATCATTGCAGAGGCGCAGTTTGCTTCGGAACCTACGGCACGGAATTCGAAACGGTTTCCGGTGAAGGCAAAAGGAGAGGTGCGGTTACGGTCTGTATTGTCAATCAACAATTCCGGTATCTGCGGAATATCCAGTTTCATTCCCTGTTTGCCGCTAAGGCTGATTAAATTGTCTTTTGTGCTGTTTTCAATATGGTCTAATACTTGCGATAACTGCTTTCCGAGGAAAGAAGATATGATTGCGGGAGGTGCTTCGTTGGCGCCTAAGCGGTGGGCGTTGGTTGCACTGGAGATAGAAGCCTTCAGTAACCCGTTATGATGATAAACTGCCATTAACGTATTTACTACAAATGTCACGAAACGCAGATTGTCTTCCGGTGTCTTCCCCGGTCCCATTAATAAGATTCCCGTATCAGTACCCAATGACCAGTTGTTGTGCTTACCGGAACCGTTGACACCTTTAAATGGTTTTTCATGAAGTAATACACGGAAACCGTGTCGACGGCTTACCTTGCGCATCAATGACATAATCAATAAGTTATGGTCATTTGCCAGGTTACATTCTTCGAATATCGGAGCTAACTCGAACTGATTAGGAGCAACCTCGTTGTGACGGGTCTTTACGGGAATACCCAATTTCAGAGCTTCAATTTCGAGCTCTTTCATAAAAGCAGCTACACGGGTGGGGATAGCACCGAAGTAGTGGTCTTCCAACTGCTGGTTTTTAGCACTGTCATGTCCCATTAAGGTACGTCCTGTCATTAATAAGTCAGGGCGGGCAGCATATAAACCTTCATCAACTAAAAAATATTCTTGTTCCCAGCCAAGGTAGGCAACCACTTTTTTCACTTCCGGATTGAAATAATGGCAGACGTCTACGGCTGCTTTGTCTACTGCACGTAATGCTTTCAATAATGGAGCTTTATAGTCAAGGGCCTCGCCGGTGTATGCAATAAATACAGTCGGGATACAAAGAGTATCATCTACAATGAATGCAGGAGATGAAGGGTCCCAGGCACTATATCCACGGGCTTCAAAAGTATTACGGATACCTCCATTCGGGAAAGAGGAAGCATCCGGCTCTTGCTGAACAAGTAATTTGCCCGTAAATTCTTCCATCATGCCACCTTTACCGTCATGTTCAACAAAAGCATCATGTTTTTCTGCCGTACCTTCGGTCAGGGGTGCAAACCAGTGGGTATAATGAGTGACACCCATTTCGATAGCCCATTTTTTCATGCCGGCAGCTACTTCGTCAGCAATGCTACGGTCTAGCGGAGCACCATTATCAATAGCATCAATCAGTGCATTATACACTTTGCTGGGAAGGTATTTAAACATCTTTTCCTTGTTGAACACATACTTGGCGAAATATTCCGACGGACGTTCAACAGGAGTTGCTACCTCAACCGCTTTCTTCTTGAAAGCAGTCTCTACTACTCTGAATCTTAGTTTTGACATAATACCTAATTTGATTTGTTGTTAAATATGTTAGAGTAAATAATTACGTTCTCTTATATGGTTAGTTGTATGCTGATTCTCCGTGTTCGTAGATATCCAGCCTTTCTTCTTCAACTCGTGCCGGAACGCGGAGTCCGTGGACTTTGTCGAGCACTTTGAAGATGATGAATCCCATACCTGCTGCCACCTCTTACATCATAATAAGAGAACCATTCTATGTCTGCTCAAAGCCAGTTCTTTATTCTTCTCATGGCTTCAATGCAGTCGTTACGTTCACCGAATGCCGTCAGACGGATATAGCCTTCGCCGCTGGGGCCAAAACCTACACCGGGAGTTCCGACTACGTTGGCCTCATACAACATCTGCTCAAAGAACCGCCATGAAGAAAGGCCATTCGGGGTTTTCACCCATAAATAGGGAGCGTTGACTCCTCCGTAAACTTTCAATCCGCTAGCTTCCAGTCCTTCCTTCATGATTCCTGCATTGGTCATATAATAGTTAATCGTTTCTTTAATCTGTTCCTTTCCTTCTGCGCTGTAAACTGCTTCTGCCGCCCGTTGAGTGATATAGGAAGTGCCGTTGAACTTAGTACATTGGCGGCGGTTCCACAGTCTGTTGAGTGGGATTCTGTCTCCTTCGAGTGTTGCGGCGGTAAGTTCTTTGGGGACTACAGTGTATCCGCAACGCACTCCGGTGAATCCTGCCGTCTTCGAAAAACTACGGAACTCAATGGCGCACTTCTTGGCTCCCTTGATTTCATAAATAGAGTGGGGGACATCCGCATCCTGAATATATGCCTCATAAGCAGCGTCGAACAGGAGTAACGTGTCATTTGCCAAAGCGTAATCTACCCATTTCTTCAATTCCGGTTTTGTCAGTGTAGTGCCAGTCGGGTTATTCGGATAGCAGAGATAGACAATATCTATCCGTTTGTCCGGAATTTCGGGTATGAAGTTATTTTCATTTGTGCAAGGCATATAAGTTACATTACTCCACTTACCTGTTTCTTCCTCTAATACTCCGGCACGTCCGCACATGACGTTACTGTCTATATAAACCGGATAAATAGGGTCTGTGACGCCGACACTGTTGTCATGACGGAGAATATCTCCGATATTTCCAGTATCGCTTTTTGCTCCGTCGCTGATGAATATCTCTGAAGCGGAGAAATGAATACCGCGCGGAGCAAAGTCATTTTTTATAATTGCTTCAATTAGAAAATCATATCCCTGTTCAGGACCATATCCGCGGAATGTATCCTTATCGGCTAGTTCTTCTACTGCTTTGTGCATTGCTTCGATACAAGCCTTGGGAAGTGGCTGAGTAACATCGCCGATACCTAGCCGGATGATGTCCTGCTTGGGATGCGTTATCCTAAAAGTATTTATCTTTTTTGCTATATCCGAGAATAAATAGCTTCCCGGTAATTTTAAAAAGTGTTCGTTTACTAATGCCATGTGGTTATTGTTTTAAGTTTCTATCAATTATTATTATTAATTCTTCATTTTCAACCCCTCAACCCTCGATTTCTTCAATTTCTCCGTCAAAAACTTTAGTTGCCGGTCCCGTCATTAATATATGGCCCGAGGCTTCATCCCATTCAATGGTGACTGTACCACCGTCCATTATTATATCGCTTTTTCTTCCTGTAAGCTCGTTGATGAAGGCTGCTACTGCGGTAGCACAAGCACCTGTCCCACAGGCTTGAGTAATTCCCGAACCTCTTTCCCATACTCTCATCCGTATAGTATCTTTGCAGACAATTTGTGCAAACTCTACATTGGTTCTGTCGGGGAAAAGATGATGATTCTCCAATTCAGGGCCGATTTCCGGCAAATTAATCTGGGTAATATCATCCACGAAAGTAACCAGATGAGGATTTCCCATTGATACTCTGGTTGATCGGAAAGGATATTTATCCTCAAAATGAACTTCTCCTGTTTCTAATGGACTGCCCATATCTACTGTGACTGCTGTAACTGTTTTTCCTTCTACATGAAGTTTCAGAATTTTAATTCCCGACAGTGTGTCCAGAGTGATTTCTGTTTTATCAGTCAAGCCATATTCATATACATATTTGCCTACACAACGGCTTCCATTACCACACATCATCGCTTCCGAACCGTCTGCATTGAAAATACGCATACTGAAATCAGCCTTATCAGAGTTTCCGATCAATATAAGTCCGTCACTCCCAATTCCTGTATGGAACTTGCTCCATTCGATTGCTTTCTTTTCAGGAGCTGCTATCGGATAGTTGGTAGTGTCTACATATATGTAGTCATTTCCTGCTCCATGCATTTTAGTGAACTTAATCTTTTTTGTCATTTTGACTTGTATTTGCTGGTTGTTGTATCCTTTTGTTTTATTACAACGCAAAGGTATGACTTTTTGCTTTATGTTTTATTGAAATATATATCTAATCTCTATTTATTTTATGTAAACTTTCAATTGTTTCGTATATAGCTATGTTTGGTTATAATCTGAAATTATATATATATGTATATTGATAAACTGTTATTTAGGTGAATTGTTTTGCATATACTTTCATAATATATAAAGAATAATTAGCCTTGATAATCTTTAAATTTAGTCATAAGAATAGGAAAAAACTCCTTTTTGTTTTGACGAAATGAAAGCGGATAGCTTTATTTCACTATCATATTGCTTGCCGGATACTCTGAAGAACCTTTTCCCGTATTCATTGTTCTAGCACTATATTAATATAAAAATGTAGAGATATGAATATAGAGAAACAATTAGAAACAGCAGTACGAACCAATCATTTGGTATTGGTTGTATTTTATGCGGACTGGTCGCCTCATTACGAATGGATAGGGCCGGTACTCCGTACTTATGAGAAGAGGACAATCGAATTAGTACGAGTAAATGTTGGAGAAGATAAGGCAATAGCCGATGCGCATAACATAGATACTATTCCGGCTTTTCTTTTATTACATAAGAGAAATGAACTCTGGAGACAAGTTGGGGAGTTGACAGTGGAAGAACTGAAAGATGTATTAGATGATTTCAAGTGATCGGACTGTAATCTTTTATAAGTATGCATAGAAATATCAATTTCTTCCTCAATTAAAAATAACGAAAAATGTAGTGTATTGATAATTAAGTTCTTATATGTTTGCATTTTTCTTTAAAAGAAACCATACGTTTGACACCGAGAAATAGCCCGTTCCTTTTAAAGGAACGGGCTGTTTCATTAATGTTGAAGGATAGAGTATTGAATGTGTATGTTTTATTTATTCTTTTTTAGTTCTTCCAACAAAACAACCGGCTCATTGGTCGTAATGAAATCTACTTTCTGTTCAATTAACCACTTCATTTCTTCGGCTTCGTCCACTGTCCACACATTGACTTTCAGACCAAGGTCATGAGCTTCTTTAATCCATTCGGGATGTTTTTTAATCACTCCCATGTGATAGTCAAGACCCGTAGCCCCGAGTTCTTTTAATTCTTTCGGAGATAATTCACCGTTCAGATAGAATACCGGAGTGCCGGCAGGTGCCAGGCGGATAAACTCTTTCATGGCATGCAATGAGAAAGTGATATATTCCATGCGGCTCTCTAATCCCATTTTTTTCACCGTAGCCAGAATTTCCTGAACGGCTTTGGTCTCGCGCTTTTTGCTGTTAAGTGCTTTCAGTTCAAGTATCAGTTTAGTATTATGTTCTTTTCCGACTTTTAAGTACTGCTCCAGACTTGGGAGGTTTTCTCCATTTGATAATTTCAACCCAGTGAGCGCGTCTCCTTTAGAATACTCCATAGGTCTCATTTTGTACACAGGATCATGATTGACTACTAACTTGCTGTCTTTAGTAAGCCAAACATCAAATTCTGAACCATAACAACCGATAGAGTCTGCTTTTAGAAGTGATGTAATACTGTTTTGTGATGATCCCGGGGTTTTCCAGAAACCGCGGTGAGCAATTGCTTTTGTCTGCGCCTGCATACAACATGCAGCCATTAAAAGGGCGGAACCTATCATCATTTTTTTTAAATTCATTCGTTTTATCTTTTAAAGGGTTTATATAGGTTTAATTGGGTTTGGCTTCAAAATTATAAAAAAGAAAACGCAAATTAGTCAATTATATGCTAATCTGCGTTAATCCTTGGGATTTAGAATCGAAATACTACAAAAAAGTAACAGAAATAACCGATTCTGTGATTCTTTCTGTCGTCAGTTAAGTATAGGCTTCTTCATGTATTCCTTTTACTGCGCGTCCGCTCGGTTCATTCAGGTTCTTGAAGGCGATATCCCATGCCAGCGCTTCTGCTGTAGAGCAGGCTACGCTGGGAACACTGGGTACACTGCGTGCTGCACTTTCGCTGGGGAAATGTTCTTCAAAGATACTGCGGTAATAATATTCTTCTTTATTTTGCGGGGTATTGATAGGGAAGCGCCTGGCCGCGTTTTCCATTTGTTCATCACTTACGGCAGCAGTGGTTATTTCTTTTAACGTATCAATCCAGGAATACCCTACACCGTCACTGAACTGCTCTTTCTGTCTCCATGCCACGCTTTCCGGTAGCATATCGGCAAAGGCTTCGCGTACGATTCTCTTTTCAATGTTTTTTCCGGGACACATTTTGGCTTTCGGATTCAACGTCATTGCGACATCAAGAAACTCTTTGTCTAAGAATGGTACACGTCCCTCTACGCCCCAAGCTGACAAACTTTTATTAGCACGAAGACAGTCATACATGTGTAATTTAGAAAGTTTACGTACTGTTTCTTCATGAAATGCTTGTGGGGTGGGAGCCTTATGGAAATAAAGGTATCCTCCGAAAACTTCGTCGGCACCTTCTCCGCTCAGCACCATTTTGATTCCCATGGATTTAATGACACGTGCCAATAGATACATAGGAGTGGAAGCCCGTACGGTAGTTACATCATACGTTTCGATAAAATAGATAACATCACGGATCGCATCTAGTCCTTCCTGCACGGTGTAGTTTATTTCGTGGTGTACGGTACCGATATATTCGGCAACCTCACGTGCTTTTATCAAATCGGGTGCACCTTTCAGACCGATAGCAAAGGAGTGAAGTTGAGGCCACCATGCATCGCTTGCTCCGTCTGTTTCTATACGTTTGGCCGCATATTTCTTGGCAATGGCGGAGATAACAGAACTATCCAAGCCACCGGAAAGAAGTACTCCGTAAGGCACATCACTCATTAATTGGCGATGAACGGCATCTTCTAATGCTTCTTTCACATCGCCGGCTTTCGCATCGTTGTCTTTTACAGTTTCATATTCCGTCCAGTCGCGTGCGTACCAACGTTTCATTTGCCCTTCCTTGCTGTAATAGTAATGTCCCGGAAGGAATAATTCATACTCATCGCAAAATCCTTCAAGAGCTTTCAGCTCGCTGCCGAAATATATTTTCCCGTCTTTGTCCCTGCCTATATATAAAGGTATGACGCCAATTGGGTCACGGGCAATCAGAAATTCATCTTTTTCTTCATCGTAGAGAACGAATGCAAAGATTCCGCTGATATCTTCCAAAAAGTGAATGCCTTTGTCTTTGTAAAGGGCAAGAATAACTTCACAATCACTTCCCGTCTGAAAATCATATTTTCCGGCATATCGGGTACGGATTTCCCGGTGGTTATAGATTTCACCGTTTACGGCAAGTACTTGTTTCCGGTCGGGAGAGTACAAAGGCTGCCCTCCACTTTGCGGGTCGACAATTGAAAGGCGTTCGTGTGCCAAAATCGCACTTCCACCTACATAGATACCACTCCAGTCCGGTCCGCGGTGACGGATTTTCTGAGCCATTTTCAATGCTTTATCTCTTAGCTCCTTGGTTTGAGCTTTTATATTGAGTATACCTGCTATTCCACACATAACTTTAATTTTTAGTTGTTAAATAAGTATCTATTTCCGCAGCCGTCTTTCGTCCTCCTGCCATGGCGCGTACCACCAGACTGGCTCCGGTAGCAGCATCTCCGGCAAGAAATACATTATCGGCAAAATTCGGTTGTTCCGGTTTTAAGAATCCCATGGCCAGCAATACCATATCTGCCTCGATCACCTCTTTTTTTCCGGTAGGTTTCAGTGTCGGACGTCCTCCGTCTGTTGCCGGAATCCATTCTACTTCTTCCACTTCCACACCTGTTACGTTCCCATTTTTTCCTAGGAATTGATTGGAAGTGAGGCACCAGCGGCGTATGCAACCTTCTTCATGGCTGGAAGTAGTCTTGAGGACTACCGGCCACTGCGGCCAGGGGGTAGACGGGTTATGTCCCACGGGTGGCTGGGGCATGATCTCAATCTGCGTTACGCTGGTTGCTCCTTGGCGCACACTAGTTCCGATGCAATCCGACCCCGTATCTCCACCACCAATGACAAGTACCTTTTTGCCCTTGGCATTCACTAATTTATCTTTGGAGAAAGTTTGTCCTTCCAGAATCCTATTCTGTTGGGCCAGCATTTCAAGTGCAAAGTAAATACCTTTCAAATCCCGTCCCGGAATACTTAAATCGCGTGCTGCCGGTGTTCCCGTACAGATGCAGTAAGCGTCGAATCCCTCCGGTAAATGATTGACGTCAATTTCTACTCCCATTTCAAACTTGATTCCTTCCGCAGTTAAGATATTCATGCGCCGGTCAATCACATTCTTATCCAGTTTAAAATTGGGAATACCGAAACGTAGCAATCCGCCGGGAGCTTCGTTCTTATCAAATAAGGTTACTGAATATCCTTTTAGATTGAGTTGATTGGCCACGACCAGTCCGGCAGGACCGGCACCAATAACCGCTACTTTCTTTCCGTTTCTTTCCGGGGTCTGTATTTGTATATATCCTTCACGAAAAGCTGCTTCAACGATAGCCGCTTCGTTTTCGCGAATCGTCACAGGTTGGTCACATGAAAGTTTTAGTACACAAGACTTCTCACAAAGGGCTGGACAAATACGCCCCGTAAATTCAGGAAAGTCACAGGTGGACGATAGGATTTCGTATGCCTCTCTCCATTTCCCTTTGAATAAAGCGTCCTGCCATTCCGGTTGTTTATTCCCTATCGGGCATGCCCAGTGGCAGAAGGGTACGCCGCAGTCCATACAGCGAGAAGCCTGTAACTTGCGGCTGTTTGTATTCAATGTTTGTTCTACCTGGCTGTAATCAGTGATTCGTTCGTTCACAGGGCGGTATCCCGCTTCCTGTCGAGGTATATTTAAAAAAGCTCTAGGATCTCCCATTTTCTTTAAGTTTTAAGTTTAATTTTAGTCCCGCATGGAAACCTGGCTCCGGCATCTGCCGGTTATCGGTTAATAGTCTCTTTGCATATCTGCAATCTTTTGTTGTAACTTTCTCATTTGCTCTTCCTGTAGCACTTTTTTGTACTCGATAGGCACTACCTGGATAAATTGATCGACATAATGATTCCAGTCATCAAGCATGGTACGTGCCAGTTTCGAACCTGTATATAAGTAATGTTGACGAATCAGTTCGTGTAATTCTTTTCGGTAACTGGCTTCTTCAATCAGTGAAAGTTCTACCATTTCCATATTGCAGAAATAGTCAAAGTTTCCTTCCTTATTCCATACATACGCTACCCCACCACTCATACCGGCAGCGAAGTTGCGTCCTGTCTGTCCGAGAACCACCACACGTCCTCCAGTCATATATTCGCAACAATGATCGCCTACACCTTCTACTACGGCTACTGCACCGGAATTACGTACAGCAAAACGTTCACCTACACGTCCGTTGATATACACTTCACCACTTGTAGCTCCATAAAGTAACGTATTGCCTGCAATCGTATTCTTTTCAGCTTCGAAGTTGCTACGGATAGGAGGGAGTACGGCAATACGACCACCGCTTAACCCTTTTCCCAGATAATCGTTAGCCTCGCCTTCCAGTTTGAAATTAACTCCCGGTACTAAGAATGCACCGAATGACTGACCTGCCGAGCCTTTGAATTTCACGTTCAACGTATGTTCCGGTAATCCTCTTTCTCCATACTTCTTGGCGATGACGCCGGAAAGCATAGCGCCGATAGCACGGTCGGTATTAGCTATCGTATATTCCAGAGAAATCTCTTTCTCATGTTCAATAGCCGCCTGAGCTGCATCAATAATCGTCACATCCTTTACAGTAGAAATAGCATGGTCCTGGTCAATGACGTGGCGGATAGCTGCACTATTGTCAATGCGTGTCAGTAATCTTGTGAAATCAATTAATGCGTGCTTCGGATTCGGGTCGTCCGTCCCCGATTTACGTTCAATCAAATCAGTCCGTCCGATGATGTCGTCCATTTTTGTGAATCCCATTTCAGCCAGATATTCCCGGACTTCCTGTGCCAGGAAAGTGAAGAAATTTACTAGGTATTCGCTACGGCCATGGAAGCGTTTGCGCAGTTCCTCATTCTGGGTGGCAACTCCAACCGGACAAGTATTTTGATGACATTTCCGCATCATCACGCAACCTAGTACGATGAGGGCGGAAGTGGCAAAACCGTATTCTTCGGCTCCCATTAATGCCATTAGGATAATATCTCGTCCGGTTTTTAACTGGCCGTCGGCTTGCAGTACTACTTGTCCGCGAAGTCCGTTCAAGACTAATGTCTGCTGTGTTTCGCTTAATCCCAGTTCGGGAGAGATACCTGCATAACGGATAGAAGAAGCGGGCGAAGCCCCTGTACCGCCTTCCGCTCCGGAGATCACAATCAAGTCCGCTTTCGCTTTTGCCACACCGGCAGCAATTGTTCCAACGCCACTTTCCGCTACCAGTTTCACGCTGATTTTTGCTTGTGGATTTATGTTCTTCAAATCAAAAATCAGTTGAGCCAAATCTTCGATAGAATAAATGTCGTGGTGGGGAGGAGGAGAAATCAGCGAAATTCCCGGAATAGAGTGACGTGTTTTGGCAATCACATCGTTCACTTTGAATCCGGGAAGTTGTCCGCCCTCGCCCGGTTTGGCTCCTTGGGCAATTTTAATCTGTATTTCATCTGCATTTACCAAATATTCTGTCGTCACGCCAAACCGGCCGGAAGCTACTTGTTTAATAGCACTTCGCATGGAATTTCCATCAGGTAACGGCTGGAAACGGGCAGCATCTTCACCCCCTTCACCCGTATTGCTGCGTCCGTGGATCCTATTCATGGCAATAGCTATTGCTTCATGTGCTTCCTTGCTGATAGAGCCGAAAGACATGGCACCCGTAACGAAGCGGCGTAAGATGCTTTCCACCGGTTCTACCTGTTCGATAGAAATCGGATTACGACGGAAATTTAAGAAATCGCGCAGGAAAATAGGTTTTTCCTTTTCATCTACCAAGTGAGTGTATTCCTTAAATTTCTTGTAACTACCCAAACGGGTGGCCAACTGTAATGTACTGATTGTTTCAGGATTCCAGGCATGTTTTTCTCCGTCTTTACGGAAAGAATACAAACCTTTATTCGGTAATAATCCGCCTGCCTCTGCTGCAAATCCTTCATTATGGAAAGCAATGGCGTCTCTAGCTACCTCCTCCAATCGGATACCTCCAATCGGTGAACCTAGTCCTCCGAAATATGCTTTGCTCAGTTCTTCACTCAAACCGATAGCTTCAAAGATTTTTGCTCCCCGGTAAGAACGGATCGTAGAGATACCCATTTTACTCATAATCTTGAAAAGTCCCTTGCAGATTGACTTGATGTAGTTTTTCTCTGCCGTGGCATAATCTAGTTGGATATCTTTGTTTTTTACCAACTTATCAAGAATAGCAAAAGCCATGTATGGATTTAGGGCGCTTGCTCCGAATCCCAGCAATAATGCAGCGTGCATCACTTCACGTATTTCACCGCTTTCCACAACCAGCGCTGTCTGTACGCGTTTCCCTACAGAAATTAAATGATGATGAACGGCACTCACTGCCAGAAGTGAAGGAATCACTGCATGAGTGGCATCTACATTCCGGTCTGTCAGGACGATATAGTTTACTCCTTCTGTTACGGAGGCCTCCGCCTGTTTGCAAAGTTCGGTCAGTGCTTCCTGTAATCCGGCTTTCCCTTTGGCTACTTCAAACAACATCGGCAGTTTGACAGTCTTAAAACCTTTATAGCGGATATTGCAAAGGATATCCAGCTGTGTATTGCTTAGGATCGGGTGATTCAGACGTACCATTTTACAATGGCTTTCACTAGGTGTCAGAATATTCATACCGACTGCTCCGATATATTCCGTCAATGACATCACCAATTCCTCGCGTAGCGGGTCAATTGGCGGATTTGTCACTTGGGCAAATTGCTGGCGGAAATAATTGTAAAGCAACTGCGGCTTGTCCGAGAGTACAGCCAGCGGAGTGTCGTTACCCATTGAATGAATCGGTTCGGCTCCGGTACTTGCCATGGGTATAATCAGTTTCTCGATATCCTCCTTTGAGTAACCGAAAGTACGGAGCATCCGGTCGTAATTCTCTACATGATGAGGCATTTTGCGTCCGCTTTTCAATTCATCCAGTTCGATACGGTTTGTAGACAACCAGATACGGTACGGTTTTGCTTCCGCCAGTTGTTTCTTCAGCTCACCGTCATAAAATATTTCGCCTTTTTCCGTATCAACCAGTAGAATTTTACCCGGTTGCAGCCGTCCTTTCTCTTTGATATCTCCCGGTTCGAAATCCATTACACCGACTTCTGAGGCAACCACCATCATATCATTTTTGGTAATCAGGTAACGGGCGGGGCGCAGACCGTTACGGTCGAGCATACCACCGGCAAAGCGTCCGTCGCTGAATAACAAGGCAGCCGGTCCGTCCCAAGGTTCCATTAGTATGGAATGATATTCATAAAAGGACTTCAAATCTTCACTGATAGGGTTCTTCTCATTGAAAGACTCCGGCACAAGCATTGCCATTGCGTGAGGCAGGCTCAATCCTGACATTACCAAAAACTCCAGCACGTTGTCCAATGAGGCGCTATCACTCATGCCCGGCTGTATAATCGGACGGATCTCTTTGATATCCCCGAGAGTGGGAGAGGAGAGTACACTTTCGCGAGCTTCCATCCACCCGCGGTTGCCGCGAATCGTATTGATTTCACCATTGTGTGCCAAAAGGCGGAAAGGTTGTGCCAATCCCCATGTCGGGAAAGTGTTAGTACTGAAACGGGAATGCACCAAAGCCAACCCGCTGGTGAAGTAATTGTTCGTCAGGTCGGGATAATAGTTCCGTAGCTGCAATGACGAAAGCATACCTTTATATATAATACTTTTTGTAGAGAGCGAAACGATGTAAAAATCCTCTTTCGCCGGAATGGCTGACATTCTGACTTTATTTTCTATTCTTTTACGGATCAGATACAGTTTGCGGTCGGCAGTTTCTGTCTCAGTAAATCCCGTGATAAATACCTGTTTGATATCCGGTTCGTTAGCCAAAGCCGCTTCTCCCAGAATTTCCGGGCAAGTAGGTACATTACGCAGATGCATCAGCGTAAGTCCTTCTTTTTCGATTTCCTCAATAATGATACTCAAAATAGTTGCCTGGTCTTTCTCTTTTTTCGGTAAAAAAAGCAGACCGGTGCCATAACGTCCCTTTTCCGGAACGGGGATACCCTGCAATAAAATAAACTCATGCGGAATTTGTAACATAATGCCTGCACCGTCCCCGGTTTTGTTGTCTGCACCTTCGGCACCGCGGTGGCGCATATTCTCTAATACTTTTAAAGCCGACTCAACAATGTCGTGTGACTTTTCTCCGTGAATGTTTACCAGCATACCAACACCGCAGGCATCATGTTCGTATGCCGCATCGTACAGGCCCGGCTGTTTGGGATGTCGTTGGTAAGGGAATCCTTTTGCTCTGTTGTTAAAAAGTTCTTGTTTCTTCATTCTTACTATCTTTATTGTATGATAATACCTGTTTGGTGTATCAAAATGTTTGGCAAAATTAAAAATTTAATTTCATAATGATACTAAATTCTATCATTTCTATGACACGAAATGAGAAGCCTATTCTATATTCTTTTAATTTGTAATCAAAATCGTTGGCATTGCTTTTAAATTGTTAGTCTGTTGCCTATTATTTTAAGATGATTGTAATTTGTTTCTTTTTGAGCTAAAAATAATATATTATTTAACTTTTTGATGTATTTGCAACTTTTTTGTGCGTTTCTGTCAAATAAATATCGAATTTATAATCTTTATGTTATTTGAAATATGTATATTTGCAACCAAAATAAAAACGCTATAATGTGCGTGGAATGGTAGGCTATATTGGTACAAGAAAAGCCTTTCCCAGCCTAATAAAAGGGCTGAAGTATCATCGAAAACTATGTTGTTTTCAAAGGAAAACTTCAAGCCCAAGGAAATACAGTCATCAACAAAATCGCCGATTGTAGTATCGAATTTCCCGAAACAATCGAATGCCTCGATCTGTTGATTACTACGGTACCTCTTCAGTTGCCTGCTTACCATATTGCGGTTTGCAAGGGAATGGATGTAGGCCAGCCCAGGAATTTGGCTAAATCAGTAACAGTGGAGTAAAACTTGTAACTTATAACAGGTAATTTGGATTTGTATAAATGGAACAATTGAAACATGAATGTGGCGTTGCCATGATACGCCTGCTTAAACCGCTGGAGTATTACGAGAAGAAGTACGGAACGTGGATGTACGGTCTGAACAAGCTTTATCTGCTAATGGAAAAGCAGCATAATCGTGGGCAGGAAGGTGCGGGACTGGCTTGTGTTAAACTGGAGGCCAATCCGGGTGAAGAATATATGTTTCGCGAACGTGCCTTAGGTTCCGGTGCCATTACGGAAATCTTTGAGAATGTACAGAATAATTTCAAGGATTTGACTTCCGAACAATTGCATGATGCAGAGTTTGCCAAACGTACATTACCTTTTGCGGGTGAAACGTATATGGGGCATTTGCGTTATTCGACAACCGGGAAATCCGGTATCTCTTATGTGCACCCGTTTTTGAGGAGAAACAACTGGCGTGCCAAGAACTTGGCTCTCTGCGGTAACTTCAACATGACGAATGTAGATGAAATTTTTGCCCGTATCACAGCCATTGGACAACATCCCCGTAAGTATGCTGATACCTATATCATGTTGGAACAAGTGGGGCACCGGCTTGATCGTGAAGTGGAACGTGTGTTCAACCTTGCCGAGGCCGAAGGGCTTACAGGCATGGGAATCACCAACTATATAGAAGAGCATATTGATTTGGCTAACGTATTGCGTACCTCCAGCCGTGAATGGGACGGGGGATATGTCATTTGCGGACTGACCGGAAGCGGTGAATCTTTTGCAATACGTGATCCGTGGGGGATACGTCCTGCTTTCTGGTATCAGGATGAAGAGATTGCTGTGTTGGCTTCCGAACGTCCGGTCATTCAGACAGCTTTTAATGTCCCTGTAGAAGATATTAAAGAACTGCAACCGGGACAGGCATTATTGATTAGTAAAGAAGGTAAACTGCGGACATCACAAATAAACAAACCTCGTGAGAAACAGGCTTGTTCATTCGAGCGTATCTATTTCTCCCGTGGTAGTGATGTCGATATTTACAAGGAACGGAAACGGCTCGGCGAGAAACTCGTGCCGAACATTTTGAAAGCTATCAACAACGATCTTGACCATACCGTTTTCTCTTTTATTCCCAACACCGCCGAAGTTGCTTTCTACGGAATGTTACAGGGACTGGATGACTATCTGAATGAAGAAAAAGTGCAGCAAATAGCTGCATTAGGTCATAATCCGAATATGGAGGAACTGGAAGTTATTCTTTCCCGCCGTATCCGCAGTGAAAAGGTGGCTATTAAGGACATCAAGCTCCGTACGTTTATTGCCGAAGGAAACAGCCGAAATGATCTGGCGGCTCATGTTTACGATATCACTTACGGAAGCCTTGTTTCCGGTGTCGATAATCTGGTGATTATTGACGATAGTATTGTGCGTGGCACAACATTGAAGCAAAGTATTATCGGTATTCTCGACCGTCTTGGTCCGAAGAAGATTGTTATCGTTTCTTCTTCCCCACAGGTCCGTTATCCCGATTATTACGGTATCGATATGGCAAAGATGAGTGAGTTTATTGCTTTCAGAGCTGCTGTCGAATTGCTGAAAGAGCGGGATATGAAAGATATAATTGCGTCTGCCTACCGGAAATCCAAAGATCAGATAGGTTTGCCGAAAGAGCAAATGGTGAACTATGTAAAAGAAATATATGCACCTTTCACGGATGAGGAAATCTCCGCCAAAATGGTAGAACTATTGACTCCGAAGGGAACGAAAGCTAAAGTGGAAATCGTCTACCAGCCATTGGAAGGGCTTCATGAAGCCTGTCCCAATCATCGGGGCGACTGGTACTTTAGCGGCAATTACCCTACGCCGGGTGGCGTGAAAATGGTGAATCAGGCATTCATCAATTACATAGAGCAACTGTATCAATTCTGACAATCATACAACGATTCAAAAATAAGAATGAGAAATGTGACATTAATCCTTGACGACGGGAGCCGGTTTTCCGGCAAGTCGTTTGGCTACGAGAAGCCGGTGGCGGGCGAAGTAGTTTTTAATACTGCCATGACCGGATATCCGGAGAGTCTCACTGACCCTTCGTATGCCGGACAGTTGATGACTCTTACCTATCCGTTGATAGGAAATTACGGAGTTCCCCCTTTTTCAATCGAACCGAACGGACTCGCTACTTTTATGGAAAGTGAGAAGATTCATGCGGAAGCGATTATCGTAAGTGACTATTCTTACGAATACAGTCATTGGAATGCTGTTGAAAGTCTCGGCGACTGGCTGAAACGTGAGCAGGTTCCCGGCATCACAGGCATTGATACCCGCGAACTGACTAAAGTACTCCGCGAACATGGCGTGATGTTGGGAAAGATTGTTTTTGACGATGAACCGGACAATGTTCTTGAAGCTACTTATGCAGGCGTTAACTATGTAGATAAAGTAAGTTGCAAGGAAGTGATTCGCTATAATGAAGGTGCGGATAAAAGGAAAGTGGTATTGGTGGATTGCGGTGTAAAGACTAATATTATCCGTTGTCTGCTGAAACGTGATGTTGAAGTGATTCGTGTCCCTTGGGATTATGACTTCAATGGACTCGAATTTGACGGATTGTTTATTTCCAATGGTCCGGGCGATCCGGATACCTGTGATGCTGCGGTGCAAAATATCCGCAAGGCAATGAAAAACGAAAAACTTCCTATCTTCGGAATCTGCATGGGTAATCAATTACTCTCGAAAGCTGGAGGTGCCAAAATATATAAACTGAAGTACGGACACCGTAGCCACAATCAGCCTGTGCGTATGGTAGGTACGGAACGATGTTTCATCACTTCCCAAAATCACGGTTATGCCGTAGATAATAATACGTTAGGAGCAGATTGGGAGCCGCTTTTCATCAATATGAATGACGGTTCTAACGAAGGAATTAAACATAAGACGAATCCTTGGTTCTCGGCACAATTCCACCCGGAAGCTGCCAGTGGACCTACGGACACGGAATTTCTGTTCGATGAATTTGTAAACCTGCTTAAATAACCGACAATTATGAAAGAAAATATAAAGAAAGTATTGCTGCTGGGTTCCGGTGCCCTAAAAATCGGTGAGGCCGGTGAGTTCGACTATTCCGGTTCGCAGGCACTCAAAGCCTTGAAAGAAGAGGGGATTGAAACGATTCTCATCAACCCGAATATTGCTACGGTACAGACTTCCGAAGGAGTGGCAGATCAGATTTACTTCCTGCCGGTGACTCCGTACTTCGTAGAGAAAGTGATTCAGAAAGAGAGACCCGAAGGCATTATGCTTGCATTTGGCGGTCAGACCGCTTTGAATTGCGGTGTGGCTTTATATAAGGAAGGAGTCCTTGAAAAATATAATGTAAAGGTACTCGGTACTCCGGTACAAGCTATTATGGATACCGAAGACCGTGAACTTTTCGTGCAGAAACTGAATGAAATCAATGTAAAGACTATCAAGAGCGAAGCCGTGGAAAATGCGGAAGATGCTCGTCGTGCAGCAAAAGAACTGGGTTATCCGGTGATTGTTCGTGCTGCTTATGCATTGGGTGGTTTGGGTTCCGGTTTTTGTGATAACGAGGAACAACTGAATATTCTGGTAGAAAAGGCTTTTTCCTTCTCCCCACAAGTATTGGTGGAAAAATCACTCCGTGGCTGGAAAGAAGTGGAATACGAAGTAGTGCGCGACCGCTTCGATAACTGTATTACTGTTTGTAATATGGAGAATTTCGATCCGCTAGGTATCCATACCGGTGAGTCTATCGTTATTGCTCCGTCTCAAACGCTTACTAACAAAGAATATCATAAACTTCGTGAATTGGCTATCCGTATCATTCGCCATATCGGTATCGTGGGCGAATGTAACGTACAATACGCTTTCGATCCGGAATCCGAAGATTACCGGGTGATTGAAGTAAATGCCCGTCTTTCCCGTTCATCAGCCTTGGCCTCCAAAGCAACCGGCTATCCGCTGGCTTTCGTTGCCGCTAAATTAGGATTGGGTTACGGACTTTTCGATTTGAAAAATTCCGTAACAAAAACGACCTCCGCCTTCTTCGAGCCTGCTCTGGATTATGTGGTCTGTAAAATTCCTCGTTGGGACTTGGGTAAATTCCATGGGGTAGACAAAGAATTGGGTTCTTCAATGAAATCAGTCGGTGAAGTAATGGCTATCGGTCGTACTTTTGAAGAAGCGATCCAGAAAGGTCTTCGTATGATAGGACAGGGAATGCACGGATTTGTGGAAAACAAAGAACTGGTTATCTCTGATATTGACAAAGCACTTCGTGAGCCGACCGATAAACGTATTTTTGTAATATCGAAAGCATTCCGTGCCGGATACACAATCGATCAGGTACATGAACTGACAAAGATTGACAAGTGGTTCCTTCAGAAACTGATGAATATTATGCAGACTTCCGAAGAACTGCACAGTTGGGGAAACAATCACAAACAGATTACCGACTTGCCGGGAGAATTGCTGAAGAAAGCGAAAGTGCAAGGCTTCTCCGATTTCCAGATTGCCCGTGCCATTGGTTATGAAGGTGATATGGAAGACGGCATTCTCTATGTCCGTAATCATCGCAAACGTGCGGGTATTCTTCCCGTTGTGAAACAAATTGATACTCTGGCTGCCGAATACCCGGCACAAACTAATTATCTATATCTTACTTATAGTGGTGTAGCAAATGACGTTCATTATCTGGGTGACCATAAATCTATCGTCGTACTAGGCTCCGGTGCCTATCGTATCGGTTCTTCGGTTGAGTTCGACTGGTGTGGTGTTCAGGCATTGAATACAATCCGCAAGGAAGGGTGGCGCAGCGTTATGATTAACTATAATCCGGAAACCGTATCTACGGATTACGATATGTGCGACCGTCTCTATTTCGATGAACTGACTTTCGAACGCGTAATGGATATTCTGGAACTCGAAAATCCACATGGCGTCATTGTATCTACCGGTGGACAAATTCCGAATAATCTGGCATTGCGCCTAGATGCACAAAATATCAATATTCTCGGTACAAGTGCCAAAAGCATTGACAACGCTGAGGATCGCGAGAAATTCTCTGCCATGCTCGACCGTATTGGTGTAGACCAGCCGCGTTGGCGTGAACTGACTTCTATGGATGATATCAATGAATTTGTTGACGAGGTCGGTTTTCCTGTACTTGTCCGTCCGTCTTATGTGCTTTCGGGTGCCGCGATGAATGTTTGCTCCAATCAGGAAGAACTGGAACGTTTCCTGAAACTGGCAGCCAATGTATCGAAGAAACATCCGGTAGTAGTAAGTCAGTTTATTGAGCATGCCAAGGAAGTGGAAATGGATGCCGTGGCTCAAAATGGAGAAATCGTAGCGTATGCTATCAGTGAGCACATCGAGTTTGCCGGTGTGCACTCCGGTGATGCGACCATTCAATTCCCGCCGCAAAAGTTATATGTGGAGACGGTTCGCCGCATCAAGCGTATCAGCCGTGAGATTGCCAAGGCTTTGAACATTTCCGGTCCGTTCAATATCCAATATCTGGCAAAAGATAATGATATCAAGGTGATCGAATGCAACCTGCGTGCCAGCCGCTCTTTCCCGTTTGTCAGCAAGGTATTGAAGATAAACTTTATCGAACTGGCAACGAAAGTAATGCTTGGCCTGCCTGTCGAAAAACCGGAAAAGAATCTTTTTGAACTGGACTATGTTGGAATCAAGGCTTCCCAGTTCTCCTTCAACCGTTTGCAGAAAGCCGACCCGGTGTTGGGGGTAGATATGGCTTCCACCGGTGAAGTCGGTTGTATAGGTATGGATACTTCCTGCGCCGTACTGAAAGCAATGCTTTCCGTAGGTTATCGCATTCCGAAGAAGAATATCCTGCTTTCTACAGGTACAATGAAACAGAAAGCCGATATGATAGACGCAGCCCGTATGTTGGTAAATAAAGGATATAAACTCTTTGCTACGGGCGGTACGCACAAAGCGCTTGCCGAAAACGGTATTGAGAGTACTCATGTTTATTGGCCGAGTGAAGAAGGACATCCGCAAGCTTTGGAAATGCTCCATAGTAAAAAGATTGATATGGTAGTCAACATTCCGAAGAATTTGACAGCCGGAGAGTTGGACAACGGATATAAAATCCGTCGTGCGGCTATCGACCTGAATGTTCCGTTGATAACGAATGCCCGTTTGGCTAGTGCATTTATTAATGCTTTCTGTACAATGAGCATTGATGATATTGCTATCAAGAGTTGGGCGGAATATAAGTAATATAATAAGTTGTTATATAATAAGTAGAAGAAGTCGTCTCTGTTTTTTCAGGGGCGGCTTTTTTTATAAAAATATTGCAAAAAGGATAATTGGCTTAGTCTCCGTGCTCATTTTTTTATGCTCGAAAATTAGCTGCATTCAAATATTCGTTTTACCTTTGACAGAAATTGTCAACGTGTAAAGTAAATGGAGTCATTGAGTCAGTATTCAAAAGATGTTCGTGAGGAATTGAAATTGTCATTACAAGAAGTCTATAATCGAACTGATATAGATGTCACTCTTTTGGGGTATAAGATGTTTGATTTGGAGAGTCGTAGATATATTGGAAATAAAGCAAAGTTAACCCCTTGGATTATGAATATAATCAACGAGCATACAGGAGGGTTTGAATCATTTTTTGATGTCTTTGCGGGAACCGCATCTGTTTCCAAGGCTGCGATACCTTATGCAAAGAGAATAATAATGAATGACTTTCTGTCATCTAACAATATTATATATCAAGCCTTTTTTGGTTCCGGAACTTATGATATGAATAAACTTCATTCAATCATAGAGTATTATAATAATATAAATCCTGACACTATTGAAGACAATTACTTTTCGGATAATTTCGGAGATAAGTTCTTTGATTACAAGAACTCCAAATTGATAGGTCATATAAGGGAGGATGTCGAAAGGAGGAAAGTGGCATTGACGCATAAGGAATATGCCATTCTATTGACCTCTTTAATATATAGTATTGATAAAATAGCAAATACAGTAGGGCATTTTGATGCATACATCAAAAAAAACATCCTGTATCATCCTTTATCCATACAACTTATTAGACCACTTGATCCTCAGTGTGTAGAAATCTTTAGAGAAGACTCCAATATACTTGCTGAAAACATCACGGCAGATGTTGCATATATTGACCCGCCTTATAACTCTCGTCAATATAGTAGATTTTATCATATTTACGAAAATCTGGTAACTTGGGAGAAGCCTGAATTGTTTGGTGTAGCGATGAAGCCTAAAGCACAAAATATGAGTGCATATTGTACCTCTAGTGCTCCCGTTGCATTTCGGGATCTTATAAGTAAATTGAACGTCAAGTATATTGTCGTATCATACAATAATACATACGAATCAAAAAGCGGGTCATCAAAAAACAAGATTACATTAGAGCAGATTAAATCCATTTTAGAAGAACGCGGTACTACAAAGATATATGATTGCGATCACAGATATTTTAATGCAGGTAAGACTAATTTTGCAAAGCACAAGGAACTATTATTTATCACGGAAGTAGGGCAATGAAAAAAAAGATAGTAAGATCACCTTTTTTCTATGTTGGAGACAAATATAAGCTCATTGAAGAAATTAGCTCGTATTTCCCTGACGACATAGAGAAATTCGTTGAACCGTTTGTTGGCGGAGGGTCGGTATTTATGAATATTGACGCTCGGAAATTTTACCTGAATGATATAGATGTAAATGTAATTGCGCTACACAAATTCTTATGTAAATCTGCCAATAAACGAACTGAATTTTTTAGTCGAATAGAAAGTCTTATCGCTGAGTATGGACTATCATATTCATATAAGGAAGATCGTATTCCGGTAGAACTTAAACGACAGTATAAAAAAACATATTATGCTAAATATAACAAAGAAGCGTATGGGCAGATGAAAAGGGATTTTAATGAATCGTCGGTAGCAGATTTATATGTTTTGTATCTTCTGTTGATATATGGATTTAATCGAATGCTACGATTCAATAAAAATGGAGACTTCAATCTTCCTGTAGGCAATGTTGATTTTAATGCTAATGTAGTAAATGCTCTAGAGGCATATTTCATGCAAGTAATATCCAAAAAACCTAAATGGTTTAATATCGATTATAAAGATTTCCTACAAAAAATAAGGTTGTCTGAAAAAGATTTTGTATATTTAGACCCGCCATATCTTATCACATTTAGTGAATATAATAAGTTATGGAATGAGCAAGATGAAATTGAGTTGTTGCAATTATTGGATAGCCTAAACAAACGACGTATTCGGTTCGCTATATCGAATGTTACTCATTACAAAGGTCGATGTAACAATCTGTTTATAGATTGGGCATGCAAGTACAATGTTCATCCGATAAAGAGTAATTATATAAGCTATCACGACAATTCAACAAAACAAATTAGCGAAGTATTAATCACAAATTACTAATATGCCTAGAAAACCTGAATATAAGCCGTTGCTTTACACGACTACGATACGAAATCCTGAGCGTTTTAAAGATTTCATGCACATACTTAAACGGTTCAATGGCCGGATACTTAATAATAAAACAGTCGAGTTGTTCGAGAGAGAACTGTTTAAGGTTGGCTTGTATCGACCAATGAAGCGCCCGGAAACAGTTCAGGATAAGTGGAAATCAACAAAGAACGGGGAATTAGCCAGCAAACCATTAACAGATGAAGAAACGAAAGATGTGTATCAGCAGAATGATCCCCAAGTCAACAAAAGTATAAAGGGACATCAAGAAGCAGGGTTTCCTAAAGGGTGGCCGAGTCGATTTGACACACAATTCAAATTGATGAAAGTTCTGGGCTTTGTATATTATGAATGGGGAAAGCCTATAAACTTCTCTCAAACAGGTAACTATCTTGCAGATACTGTATCCATTGAAATAGATTCAGGAGCAATATCTCGCGAGATTGTAAATCCACAGAATGAGCAAATTGCATTTATGCAGGCTTTTGCCAAGCAACAAAGATGCAATCCGTTTATTTGTGAATTAAATGATAATATTCCACTGATATTATTGCTTGAAGTTATAAAGAAGTTAAACTCTGATCCAGATTATAATGGTTCGGGAATCTCATATAAGGAGATACCTTTAGTTATCTTTTGGAAAGATAATGATGCGGAATCTTTGTATCAGCGTATTAAACTTCTGCGAAAGGAACATAGGTACAATCCTTCAAATGAAGTGATAGAGGATATATGTGTAAACGAAATACTTGGGGGATTCAAGAAATTTGATCTTGACTCTATTGTGTCCGAATATCCCGATGAATTTGTCCGCAAAATGAGAATGACAGGACTTATATCATTTAGAGGGGGTGGTCGATTTATCGACATTAACCATAATGAAGATGATAAGATAAATTATATACTGGCTAATTATGCCACATATCGCAAGTACACTTCAAAAGAAGAATATTTTGACTATATGTCAGACATTGATGATGCATTGTTTGCATTAAAAGCTGTCGAAATCCCCAAAAATGTCGCAGCTGATAAATTAGCTAAACTCGTGGGTGATTACTCATGGGATTCTATTAAAAAAGAACTTACCCATTTGGCGAAAAAAACATCATCAAGCCACAATATTTTAAGGTTTATTGCAGCTCCGGCAAGATTAGAGTTCCTGACCGCCCTTGCTATTAAGTCAAAACTGCCTGCTGTTGAGGTAATTCCCAATTATCCATGTGACGATGAAGGTCTGCCAACCTCTACGGCTGGTGGGGATATTGGAGATATTGAGTGTTTCGAGGCTTCTAACAGTATATTGGTGGAAGTCACAATGTCTGAAGGGCGTCAGCAGACAATGATGGAAGTATGGCCTATTGCGAGACATTTAAAGGAGCTTAGAGAAAAATATGAATGTGAAAATTTCCAATGTGTGTTTCTGGCACCAAGTATATTTGTTGATTCTGAGAATCAGATAGACTGGGTTAAGGATAAAAAGCAGCTTGTTATTCGTCCATACAAGATTGTAGATTTTATTAACTATCTGGATACAGCAGCATCTTTATATCAGATTGTATAAGGTTACTAAAAACAATATAAGAAAACTATAGAAAAGCACCTTCTTGTTTGGAAATTTGTTTAAATTCTCGTATTATCGAATTCATTTTTAAACTAATAGTAATAATATGAGAAAAGACGGATTTACCGTATGCGCAAAACATTATATTAAGTGTTTGCGGCAAGAAGGGCGTTATGCCACTGCGCATGTTTATGAAAGTGCGCTTCGCTCTTTCACTATGTTTTGTGGCACTGCGGGTGTATCATTCAGACAGATCACCCGTGGAAATTTAAAGAGGTATAGCAGCTATCTTATGGATTGCCATTTGAGGCTTAATACCATTTCTACCTATATGCGGATGTTGCGCTGCATATACAATAGGGGAGTAGATATGCATCAGACCCCATACGTTCATCGTATGTTTCGTGATGTGTTCACCGGGATAGACACTCGTCAGAAGAAAGCTATTCCTATAAACGAGCTTCATACGTTACTCAACGAAGACCCGCAATCTGATAAGCTGCGTCGGACACAAGCCATTGCCAACTTATTGTTTTTATTTTGCGGAATGCCTTTTGTTGATCTTGCCTATTTGGAAAAGTCAAATTTGGAAGGGAATATGTTGAAGTACAACCGTGCCAAAACCGGTATTCCTATGAACGTAGAAATATTGGATTCGGCAGCAACTATCATTTCACAACTTCGCAATAAGCATACAACAGTTCTTCCCGAACATCCGGATTATCTGTTTTACATATTGAGTGGAAAGAATAAGAGGAGTGATGAGGCGGGTTATAAAGAATACCAATCTGCTTTACGTTGTTTCAATAATGATTTGAAGAGTTTAGCCAGAAAGTTATGTATTCGCTCCTCTGTAACCTCTTATACATTCCGTCATTCATGGGCTACTACGGCAAAATATCGTGGAGTTCCTATCGAAATGATAAGTGAATCATTGGGACACAAATCTATCAAAACAACACAAATCTATTTAAAAGGCTTCGAACTGTCAGAAAGAACTAAAGTAAATCGGTTGAATTATTCTTACGTGATGAACTTCAAGACTATCTAGTTGTATGTGTGTAAACTGTTGATAAATAGTATGCTTAGATGAATGTTACTTTAAAGGTAACGGAAATATTTCGATGCAAATATAGGTAAAAATATTAATAGCATACAAGTAAACTTTCCTTTTTTTCCTTTTTCTCTTGAAATATGCGATAAAAAAGCTGCTGAACATGAAAATATGAATTTCATGCTCAATGGATTTTATTGCCTGAATCCGAATGATTTCTGCATTGAATATCAGACATTCCCCGGTTTTACGTCCTCCTTGTTAGTATAATTTCCTTTTTCATTGCTGTCATGTCTCCTATGTGTATGATCCGTTACCTTTAAAGTAACGGATAAAATTGGGGTAAAAAAATATGATTTTTCAAGAAAAGAAGTCAGTCAATGCCGGGCCTAGTTGTGGGACAGGGGAAGGCGTAGCGCACTCAAAACGTTGGTATGTCGCTCTCGTTCGTATGCATCACGAGAAGAAGGTATCCGAACGTTTATCCAAAATGGGAATTGATTCTTTTGTTCCCGTTCAGCAACAGATTCATCAATGGAGCGACCGTCGTAAGCTGGTGGATACCGTCTTGCTTCCGATGATGGTTTTCGTTCATGTGACTCCCAAGGAGCGTATGGAAGTTCTTTCCTTTTCCACTGTCAGCCGTTATATGGTGATGCGTGGTGAAAGTACTCCTGCCGTAATTCCCGACGAGCAAATGGCCCGTTTCCGTTTCATGCTCGATTATTCTGATGAAGCCGTCTGTATGAATGACTCTCCTTTGGCCCGTGGTGAGAAGGTCCGTGTCATAAAAGGTCCTTTGAGCGGCCTTGTCGGCGAACTGGTGACTGTCGGGAGTAAGAGTAAGATTGCCGTCCGTTTGAATATGCTCGGTTGTGCCTGTGTTGATATGCCGATCGGTTATGTAGAGCCTATTCACTTAATCAATGATACTCCGAAAGTTTAGTGTTCAACATACGCTCTTGAGGCGTTTCTATTAAAATAACTTTAACGGGTGCAGGAACTATGCTGTATGATTCCTGACAAAATCGCTTTGGCTACGGGGCAATGTTAAATCTAGAACAAATTTTTAATTCAACTCAGTTTAGGGCACTTCCAACTGCCCTTTCAAAGGGGGGTGCCCTAAATTGAGTGCTTACAACGGCTATACTGACACCATGGAAAAGATGTTGCGCCGGCTGGAGTACGACCTTTATTATTGGGGCCACCGTTCGTGGCTGTTCGATTTCAAGATTCTGCTCAACACGTTCTGTTCCAACGTATTTGGCAAGAAGTTCTGAAGCATTTAAATATGAATTAAAAAATGGAGAACCAAATTAAGGCCGGAGCCGCTCTTAACTACGTCATAATAGGAATAAATGCTTTAGTAGGATTACTATACACCCCATATATGTTACGTATGTTGGGACAAAATGAGTATGGTTTATTCTCACTGGTTGCATCAGTAATTTCCTATCTGACCATTTTGGATTTCGGATTTGGCAATGCTATCGTAAGATACACCGCAAAGTTTCGGACGGAAAACAAAACGACTGAACAATATGAAATGTTTGGAATGTTTTTGAAGTTGTTTTGTGCCATAGGTCTATTTGCTTTGTGTATTGGAATAATCCTTTGCTTCAATGTAGATAATCTATTCGACAAATCCATGTCGCCGGAAGAACTGTCGAAAGCAAAAATTCTACTGTTAATATTATTGATAAATCTTGCCTTGACCTTTCCGCTTAGTGTTTACGGATCAATAATAAATGCGTATGAAAATTTTATTTTCCAAAAATTAGCCCAAATAGCCCGTATCGTTCTATCTACCATTGTAATGATTGTGATTTTAAGATTGGGGTATAAAGCTATTGGATTAGTAGTTGTACAAACCATATTCAATATTGCATTTCTGTTCGGCAATGCTTTTTATTGCCGGCATAAACTCAAAATAAAGATTGTCTTTGGAAAAATGAATTGGAATTTTTTCAGAGAAATCCTATTTTACTCTTTTTGGATTTTTCTTGCGGCTATAACCGAACAGTTTTATTGGAACTCGGGACAATGGGCATTAGGAATCTTTCAAGGGACAACAATGGTAGCGATTTTTTCGTTAGCCATTCAATTAAAGGGAATGTTTTATCTGTTTTCTTCGGCCATAAGTTCAGTATTCCTTCCAAAGGTTACACGGATGGTTACTTCCAATACCACTGCCAAAGAAATATCGGATTTATTCATAAAAACAGGACGAATCCAATATGCGGTAATATCGTACATTATAGTGGGTTTTGTGATATTCGGAAAATCATTTATAACCCTTTGGGTAGGTGAAGAGTATATGTCTGTCTACTACATTACTTTGATGATTTTTGTATGTACCACAATCCCCTCAATACAGAATCTGGGGAATTCCATATTGATGGCATACAATAAGATGAAAAGGAAAACGATTATTGTGATATTCGCTTCATTATTGAGCTTCGTCGCCATATTCCCTTGTGCGAAATATTGGGGTGCCGTGGGGTGTTCTTTCCCCATTTTCTTATGCATCGTAATCACATACGGACCGATATTGAACAAGATGTATGCCCGGGTAATCGGAATAAATGTACGGCAGTTTTGGATAGAAATATTAAAGATGTCTTTGGTGCCCTCATTGTTTGTTGTAGCAGGTCTGTTGATATTGCCATATACTGATTTTTCCGATTGGGGCAAATTGGGCTTGGGTATTATCGCTTTCTCTGTGTTTTATCTGCCTGTATCATACAGACTGTCTCTTAACAATTATGAGCGGAACTATTTTAATTCATTTATGCGAAAGATAAAATTTGTGCGATGAAAATCTTGATATTAGGAGGAACAGGTGCGATAGGTACTCCACTTATTGCCATTTTGAGACAAAATCAGGACATCCAAATTTGTGTTACGTCTCGTTCAGAGCATTCATCAGAAGAAAATGTACAATATTTGAAAGCCGATGTACTGAACCAAAGTGAACTGGAAAACATCCTTATGCGGAATCATTGGGACGCTGTCATTGATTTTATGATATATAGCGAATCGGTATTCCGGCAAAGGATTGGTTTGCTGCTAAAGTCTACTGACCAATATTTCTTTTTGTCATCGGCTACAGAATACTCTGATTTGGATGAGATAATCACAGAAAAGACCCCACGTTTGCTCGACGTAACTACCGATAAAGAGCTTTTGGCAGTAAAGCCATATCCGATAAACAAGGCGTTATGTGAAAATATATTGCGACAGACCGGATTGACAAACTGGACAATTGTAAGGCCCTATATAACTTTTAACTCTAATCGTTTGCAACTGGGATGTTATGAGAAAGAGTTGTGGTTATGGCGCTGTCTTAACGGTGGAGAGGTCTTGTTCAGTAAAGATATAGCACAACAATACACCACACTTACTTTTGCGAAAGATGTAGCTTTTGCCATAAGTAAACTGATCGGGAATGACAAAGCGTTCGGCGAGGACTTTACCATAACAACGAATCAATCGTTGAAGTGGAATGAGATTCTCGATATATATAAGATGGTTCTTCTTCGTGAGCGAAACATAAAAATGCGTGTAAAATGGACGGATGAAAGTTTGAATCTCAGGTTCAGACAAGGGCAATGGCACGCAAAGTACGATCGGCTTTACAACAGAAGATTCAATAATGCCAAGTTGATGGGCATTTTGCCGGATTTGAAATTTACGGAAGTGAAAAAGGGGTTGGAGCATTGTCTTACCGAATTCCTTAAAACGGAAAACTTCAGGTCAATCCCGGCTCCTTGTCATGCCCGGCTTGCAAATTCGTATGTACCATTGCAAAATATAAGGGGTATTAAAAACAGAGTAAAACAATTGCTTGTGAGATATATGCCAAAACCGTTGTTTAATCGCATATTTTTGGTTATCGGAAAATAAATCTATGGAAACTAAATATTATAGCGCTGAACGCAATGTGCAAATCCTTGTTTCTCTTTTGAAACAACATGGAATAAAGAAAATCATCGCTTCTCCGGGAACAACCAACATGCCATTCGTGGCCAGTGTCCAATATGACAAATGGTTCGATGTTATCTCTTGTGTTGACGAACGTTCTGCCGCATACATGGCATGCGGCTTAGCCGCAGAAAGCGGTGAGCCGGTTGTTATCACTTGTACGGGTGCGACAGCTTCACGAGACTATTTCCCGGCGATAACTGAAGCGCATTACCGCAAATTGCCTGTACTTGCCATAACCGGCGCCCGTGAGGTGGATACATACGGACACTTAAATCCTCAAACGATCAATCGTTTGAGCCATCCGCAAGATACATACGTTTGCAGTGTTCATCTTCAACTTTGTAAAGATGCTGATGATGAATGGGGCAATACGATAAAAGCCAACAAAGCCATTCTTGCGTTGCGCCGTAATGGTGGCGGACCGGCACATATTAATTGTGTGACGCTTGTGTCCGGTGATTATACTGTGAAAGAAATTATTCCGGCTAATGCCATATTCCGGTTTGGCTACACTGACGTTCTTCCTCCATTAGGCGATTTCGCGCGTATAGCCATATTCGTGGGTAACCATTCACGGTTCACTTCAGGCCTGACAGAAGCTGTCGATGCCTTTTGCGAGAAATACGGTGCTGTGGTTTTTTGCGATAATACGAGTGGCTATAATGGGCGGTTTAAAGTGTTGCTCCCCTTATTAAGTTCTCAATCGCAAAAAGATTGTGAGATTAATCATGTAGGTCTCCTCATACATATCGGAGAAGTGTCCGGAGCATATATGAAGGCTTTTCCACAAGAAGTATGGCGGGTAAATCCTGACGGTGAACTTCGCGACCATTTTAGAAAGTTGAAATATGTATTTCAAACCGAAGAAGAATGGTTTTTCCGTCATTATGCTTCTATGGATGTCCCGGCAAAAGCAAAAAACACTTTCCTTGAAGAATGCCGGACGGAAATAGAGACTACACGCGCCAAAATCAATGTCGACGCCATACCTTTTTCGAATATCTGGATGGCAAGCCAACTATCGGGAAAGCTGCCGGACGAATCAATTCTCCATGTCGGTATCTTGAACTCTCTGCGTTCATGGAATTACTTTAATATTCCCGGCAGCGTTCATTTCCAATGTAATACCGGCGGATTTGGTATTGACGGACCTATATCGGCACTTGTTGGAGCTTCATTTAATGCCCCCCAAAAAATATCTTTTTTAGTGGTGGGCGATTTAGCTTTCTTTTATGATCTCAACGCCCTTGGCAACCACTATATTAAAAATAACATAAGAATTCTTCTTGTAAATAACGGAGAAGGAATAGAGTTTAAAAATTACCTTCATCCGGCTTTCAAGTTCGGTGATGCCGCCAATGAATATTTTGCGGCTCGTGGTCATTTCGGCGCACAATCGCCGAGATTGGTCCGTGATTTTGTCGGTGCTTTAGGATTTGAATATCGTGCGTCAACCGATAAAAAAAGTTTTCTTGAGAACATAGATTGGTTCACATCCTGCAAACTGACGGACAAACCTTTGGTTTGGGAAGCTTTTACCAACGAAGTGGACGAAAACGCCTCGATTCTGTATATGAACACATTGAACGAATCGGCGAAAGGCATTGCAAAAAGAATCGCCAAAGCCATTCTGCCGGAAAGTGTCCAGCGAAAAATAACTGAACACATCGGTCGCACTAAATAAAAATTATCAATTATGCACAATGTAAATATCCTCACCATACACAAAGAACCGAACTATGGAGCTGTACTACAGGCATACGCCTTGTACAAGACAATAGAGAATCTCGGTCATGTACCCTACATCATCAATTTGGACATGGATTACAGTCGTTTCCCTTACAGCCTCAAATACAGGGTATTGCTTGGTCTGCATAAGTGGATGAAGGGATACTCACATTGTTTTGCGCTGGCGGAGCGATTCAGCAGGAAGCATTGTCCCAATCAGATAGGTAATTTTCATACTACAGCTGAGCTGGAGTCCTACCCGTGGAATAAGGACGACTATTATCTGATAGGCAGCGACCAGGTTTGGAATCCGGGGATAACCCAGAACTTACGGACAGCTTTCTGTTTTTCTTTTCTGAAGAACGATGTAAAAAACAGGTATGCATACGCGGCCAGTTTCGGCAACATCAAGGACGAGGAGAGAAGAAAATCCGAATTGGATATGAAAGCCCTCTCTTTATTCAAGAGAATTGCAGTTCGTGAGAAATTCGGGGTAGAGTTTCTGCAACGTAACGGGATTGATGCGGTGGAAGTGATTGACCCGACATTGTTGCTTGAAAGTTACAGAGACTTATTGCCGCACAAAGTGGAAGAAAGAAACGAGATATTGTTTCTTTCATTATCCGATACCGCAGAAATGAATGCTTTTGCCAAAGGGTTATCTGTTAAGACAGGACTTCCTATCCGTAAGCATTACGGGTATTTGCAACCGGAACGAAAGAAAAACATGGAATTTCTTCCCATAGAAGAATGGTTGTATGCCATAGCCTCTGCAAAAGTAGTCATAACGGACAGCTTTCACGCTACCGTTTTCTCCATGTTGTTCGGCAAGCCGTTCTATGTATATATCAGTGAACCTTCCAAGGTTTTCAGGATATCTAATCTGCTGGACATTCTTGGAATAAAACGGCGTATCGTTAATGATGTGGATGATGCAATTGCTGCTCCTTCTATAAATTATGAGACTGTCAATCAACGGCTTTCTGCTTATCGGGAAAGTTCATTGAATTATTTGAAATCCATACTCGCATGAAGATAGCAATCTGTAATGTACAAGAGTTTAATCCCACTATCGGAGGGATTGAGCGTGTTTCTGTTTCATTGGCCGAGGGACTGATAAAGGAAGGGGTAGAAGTGCTGTTTGTCGCTTGTCGGAAATCTCCTTACAGCAAACCTTATACACTACCAGCCAAACAAGTGCTCCTACCTAAAACTTTGGATTATTGCATCGAGAACGTACAGGCGTTGGCACATATTCTAAAAGAGGAAAAGGTGGATATATTGTTGAATCAGAATTCCCATTCGGAACTTTATAACCGTACTTGTTATGAAGTAAAAAGTTTGTCCGGTGTGAAACTGATTTCTGTATTGCATTTCTCGCCAGATATGCGAATAAAAGGAAATAGAAATCTTGTGAGTTTCAAATATTTGTCTTTAAAAGAGAATATTATTAATCTTTTGCGGGATGTATGTACACGTTTCCCTCTCCGTTACATTTTCATGTATGATCAATGTCGGATGTACAAGAATCTGTATCTTAATAGTGACAGGATTGTATTATTAAGTAATGAATTTAAGGAATCATATATCAAATTGTCTGGTATAAAAGAATCCTCTAAACTAACAGCTATTAATAATATGTTATCATTTCCCTATGAGATGAATAACTATCAGAAAAAGAAACAGCTATTATGGTGTGGTAGGCTACTTTTTTCCCAAAAAAGGCCGGATCGTATTTTGTTAGTTTGGAAAAAGCTACAAGAACAATTACCGGATTGGAATCTTGTGATTGTTGGTGACGGACCATTTAGCAATGAAATGAAACAATTGAGTAAAAAACTATCATTGCAGCGTGTAGAGTTTGCAGGGTTTGCAAATCCTATCAAATATTACAAAGAGTCTTCCATTTTTTGTTTGACTAGCAATCATGAAGGATGGGGACTTGTATTGACAGAAGCGATGCAATTCGGTTGCGTACCCATTGCTTTTGATTCTTTTGAAAGCATACATGAAATAATTGAGGATGGCAAGAATGGCTTTCTTGTGAAGCCGTTTGATATAGATAAGTATGCTGATAAGGTATTACGTTTGGCGGATAATTTTAAAGTGGATTATGTGATGAATGTGATGAACTCAATGGAACGTCTTATGCCTGAAAACGTGGTAAAACTATGGATAAGGTTGTTTAATAGCGAAATGAAATGTCAGTTATAATCCTGTTTTGTCTCTCCTTTTTGCTTGTTGAGTATATATCTTGGCATTTTAAAGGAGAAAAGGTGCAGAAAAATACACAAATCGTCATGTGTTTTCTTCTGCTGTTTATATTCTTTGGATTTAGAGACTTACCAATATTAAACGACACGGCGCATTATTACAGACATGTAAGGCACTTGTTCTCCAACACGCCATTCGACAATACACCTTGGTACACTTTTGACTCTTCCTCTAATTTCGAGGAAGGATTTCAGATATTTCTTAGAATTATAGGACTGGTCATTTCAAAAGAGCCGTATTCTCTCATTATCATCACTTCATTCATAACGACCGCTTCCCTGTTATGGTTTCTGAATAAGTCGACTTCACATGTCGCGTTTGCTGTTTTTGTCCTGATGACAAGTACACTCCTGCTCGGATGTTATAGCGCAATCAGGCAGTCATTGGCTGTATCCGTGTCATATATATTTTATTGGTGCTATGGTGATAGTAAATACTTGGTAACAGGCATGGAGCGGGAGGCGGTTCCCTTGGCGCAATTGTTGGATACATTATTCATACTTGCGTGCCTGTTGTTTTATTATATTTACGGCAACAAGTATAAAGAAGAGATTGAAAAAGGACAAATTATATGTTTCATTCGCCTTGTCAGCATTGATTGTCAACATATGGGCACTTCCATGTTTTAGCCCTTTTCCGCTTCGGTATGTTCTTCTCGCAATATGCGGTTGTACTCTTTATAAACAGCCTGTATCAGGAGGAAGCGGCCAAGCGATTGAAAATATTAAAATATGCGGTTGTCGCGATATTGGTTTTGCGAATACTCATTGTCTTGATTTATAGAGATGAATGGTTTCATCTTGTTCCGTACAGTTTCTTTGATTTCAGTTTAGAGCATCAAGAAACATTGTTCGGATATTAGTAATAGCTCATATCATGTATTATAATGGTTATATACGACTGTATACGGTGACGGTAGCGACATTGTTCTTGCTGTCGCCGTTGCTGGCGTTGCCTTACATTCTGTTGGGAATATATAGGCAAGAGCGTAGCGCGTACTTTTTCTTTGCCTTATTCTTAGGATTCCTTGCATGGCTACAAGTTCCATTGTCCGACTTGTTCAGGCATTCACTCAATATTTATCACTATTTAGACAAACCTTTCTCTTATGTGTATGTGAACAAGCAGTCCGCGGATTACTTTATCCCTATCGTAAACTGGATATTGGTAAACGGCAACATTCCATATCAATATCTCCGGTTGTTTTCAGTAACAGAGAGTTTCTTCTTGCTGACAGTCATATTCAATTATATGATTGAAACATCGGAGCGTGAATATACATACGGGGAAGTCTTCATGCGTTTCTGCATCATGTATCTGTTCTTTGAGTTCATCATGACTACCAGCGGGGTACGATACGGTTTTGCCGTTTGTCAGTATATTTACGCCTTGCATTTGGTGTTCAATAAGAAGTCCTGGCTTCCGGCTTTATTTTTTGCCTTGTTCGCCACACAAATTCATGTATCATTCGCATTCTTCATTCCTATAAGTGTACTGTTGTATTGGCTGTGCTCCACCAAACGGAAGACAATCGTATTTTTCGGCTTGCTTTCTGTTGTGTTAATTCCTATAATTTCACACTTCAGTTACTTATTGGGACGGCGCGCGGACTGGTATTTCGGGGGAGGCAACAGCGTTTCCGACAATTCTGCTATCACTATTTATGGTTTTATTCTTACCATTGGTGTCAGATTGTTTCTTCTTCCTCTATTAGTGCTTGTATATCAATACTTTAATCCCACCAGAGTCGCCCAGTATCACTCATGCAGATGGACGCGTATGGCTGCGGTGTGGATAGGGATGGCTGTAATGTTCATTTCCAATATGACAATGCTGTACAGACTGACATTTGTACTTTCCACCATAGGCATTTTCCTTTTACTGGAAATAGAACAGCACTTCTACATTAGGAAACGGTTTATAACAATTCTTTTATGGTGCGGAATAATGACAACTCTGTGTAATACCGTAAACTATAGATCCATTATACTGAATTCCAGATATCAGTATATCGCCATGCCGGTACCTGTAATATTGCAAGACCATTATGACAAACAGTGGATATTAGAACATGTCAACGGAAATAAAATGAAGCAATAGAGTATGAAAGTAGCTATTCTATATATATGTACAGGCAAGTACAACCAATTTTTCAAGGGTTTCTTTGAATCGTGTGAGAAGTATCTGCTAAAGGATATTGCCCAATTGGAATACTATGTATTCACGGATGATATGTCTTTGTCCGACGAAGCCAATGTACACTTGATAAAAAAAGAGTGCGCAGGCTTTCCGGCAGACTCTCTTTTCCGCTTCGATATGTTCCTACAAGTGAGACAAGAATTAGAGAAGACGGATTATATTTACTTTTTCAATAGCAATGCGGAGTTTAAAGCTCCTGTAGGAAAGGAGTTATTGCCGCTGAATGGGGAAAAGCTTGTAGGGGCAGAGTGGCCGGGCAAGCGTAAGCCTTTCAAGCATCCGGCATTTTATCCCTACGAACGTAACAAGCATTCATCGGCGTATATACCTCCCCGGGAAGACAAGCCATATATCTATTATATGGGTGGAATAAACGGAGGAGAAGCTGCCGACTATTTGGAAATGGCAGAAACTCTGTCGGAGAATATCCATGCCGATTATGAAAAAGGTATCGTGGCGTTAGTCCATGATGAAAGCCATATCAACAAATATTTCCGGACTCATGACTGCAAAGTGCTTTCTGCCGAATATTGTTTCCCGGAAGAGTGGATTACATGTGATTTTTCACCTAAAATTATTTTCCGTGACAAAGTAAAACTTGATCCTTACTTTAACAAAGGACGTGATTACTCATTGAAGGGGAAACTGAAAAAAACAGTCAGTGTCATTTATAGAGCGATTCGCTGGTATCTTTAAAAACTTATCAGATAATGAAAATCGTAAAAATTCTCGGAGGTCTGGGAAACCAGATGTTCCAGTATGCCTTGTTCCTTTCATTGAAAGAGCGGTTCCCTCATGAGCAGGTGATGATAGATACATCCTGTTTCAGGAACTATCCCCTGCACAATGGTTTTGAGGTAGACCGGATATTTGCACAAAAAGCCCCCGTCGCTTCATGGAGGAATATTTTGAAAGTGGCATATCCATATCCGAATTACCGGTTCTGGAAAATAGGGAAATACATTCTGCCAAAACGTAAAACCATGTGCGTGGAGCGGAAAAACTTCTCCTTTGATGCTGCCGTTTTAACACGTAAAGGAGACTGTTACTATGACGGTTATTGGCAGCATGAGGAATATTTTTGCGACATGAAGGAAACTATTTGGGAAGCATTCTCCTTTCCGGAGCCGGTCGACGGGCGGAACAAGGAAATAGGGGCACTGCTTCAGGCAAGCGACAGTGCTTCATTGCATGTCCGCCGCGGGGATTACGTAAACCATCCGCTTTTTCGGGGAATTTGTGATTTGGACTATTATAAACGGGCGATACACTACATGGAAGAGCGGGTAAATCCGCAGCTGTATTGTGTCTTTTCCAACGATATGGCTTGGTGCGAAAGCCATCTGCGTGCTTTATTGCCGGGGAAGGAGGTGGTGTATGTAGACTGGAACAAGGGTGCGGAAAGCTATGTGGATATGCGGTTGATGAGCCTGTGCCGGCACAATATCATTGCCAACTCTTCTTTCTCCTGGTGGGGAGCTTGGCTGAACCGCAATCCGCAGAAGGTGGTGGTCGCGCCCGAAAGGTGGATGAACTCACCGATAGAAGACCCTGTTTCTGATAAATGGATAAAACTATAACATAGAAGATATGAATATTGTCTATCTCTTTTTGACTTATAAAAACCCGGAGCTGCTGCTTCATACAATACAGCGGCTAAAAGCTCCTCATGTGGAGTTTTACGTACATGTGGACGCTTCATCCGGAGAGGACTTTTCATGCCTACAAGGAATAGATGGGGTGTATGTGTTTGTAAATCAGTATAATACAAAATGGGGGGGGACATTGAGTATTTATGCTATCCACCTAACTGTTATTACTCTACTTATTTCCTGTCTTGATATTGATACCCTACAACTGCCTTATTGGTTATGTGTATGCGGTATGTGGATAATGGTTTTAATAATAAGCTACTTGTGTCATATTCTAATTGGAAAGAACCGTTGCTTGTCTTTGTTGCTCTTAGGTAAGTAACAATCTGTATATCTACATTTATGAAATTCTCTGTATGTAAGCACTCAAATAATGGCTCAAACTTGAAAGGTTTTACTTTCAGTACCAGAGTGAGCTTTGCCTCATGGAGAATCTCTGCAGTCCTTCTGTTTGAGGAATAAAGTTCCCCATAACGTGTTCTATAAGTGGTATAAGGACACTTGAAAAAATCTTAAGAAGATGTAGGGACTATGCTAATATGGTTTTTGGCAAAATCGCTTTGGCTACGAGCCAATGTTAAATTTAAAACAGACTTTCAGTTTTATAAATCTATAATATAATGAAGGAGTTCAGTGTATTGATTTCAGTCTATGCACGTGAGCAGAGCGATTATTTAAGATCTGCCTTGCATAGTGTGTTTGAACAGACTGTGCCACCTACAGAAGTCGTATTGGTTGAAGATGGTCCATTGACAACTGAGCTGGAGGCTGTCATTACCGATTTTTGTGAGAAATATAACACTTTGAAAATAGTAAGGTTGGCTAAGAATATGGGGTTGGGCAATGCGCTGAATATAGGCTTATCCGCATGTACTTATGATTTGGTTGCACGTATGGATAGTGATGACCTATCGTTACCTAACCGGTTTGAAGCTCAATTAAAAGTATTTGAAGAAAATCCGGAAGTTTCTGTTGTAGGAGGATGGATTTCTGAATTTGATAATGATCCCCAAAGTATAATTTCATATCGGAAGCTTCCACAAACAGATAGAGAGCTTAGAAGAATGTGTCAGTTGAAAAATCCGTTGAATCATATGACAGTAATGTTTAGTAAAAAAGAAGTGCTTGATGCAGGAGGATACCAGCATTTTTACTTGTTTGAGGATTACTGGTTGTGGGCAAGAATGATAAAGAATGGGGTGAAATTGTATAATGTACAGGACGTGCTGGTCAATGTACGGGGCGGAAGTGCTATGTCTGCAAGACGCGGAGGATGGAAATATGCGAAAAGTGAAATACGGTTTCAAAGAAAAATATTGCAAATGGGCTTAATCAGTTTACATGTATTCTTAAGAAATGTATGTGTCCGTTTTTGTGTCCGTATGATGCCAAACGGTTTGAGGAGTTTGGTATACGAAAAAGTATTAAGGTAATTCTTTCAATTTTTAAAAATATGGGGTATAGTGAGGACTTCATTCCGGACGGAATGAATGCTTTTGAGCGTAATGTAAAGCGAATAGGGGATTGCATTATTGCGGGAGTTTTATTATTAATATTTTCTCCATTGTTCTTAATCTGTTATCTGGTGGTGAAGCGTGAGGATGGCGGCCCGGCTATCTTCAAACAGGAGCGTGTCGGTCGTTTTGGCCGCCCGTTTTATATTTATAAGTTTCGCAGTATGCGACTGGATGCTGAATCTATGGGACCTCAGTTATATAAAGGCGGAAGAGATCCCAGGTTAACTAAAGTGGGTAAATTTTTACGCGAACACCATTTGGATGAGTTACCGCAACTTTGGAATGTCTTCTGTGGTGATATGGCTTTTATAGGCCCCCGTCCGGAACGTAAATTTTATATTGACCAAATAATGGAACATGATCCGCGTTACCGCTTTTTATATCAGATTCGTCCCGGGGTAACTTCGTATGCAACGCTTTATAACGGTTATACAGATACGATAGAAAAGATGTTACGTCGCTTACGTTATGACTTGTTTTATCTGCAACATCGCTCCTGGTGGTTTGATTTTAAAATATTAATAAAGACCTTTATCTGTATTGTTTTCGGTAAGAAATTCTAATAAATAATAGTAAAAATAAGATGAATAAATTCTTTTTAATTGTATTGCTGGCTTTTGTGATGACTGGCTGTCAGTCTTATAAAAAAGTCCCCTATCTGCAGGATGCAGAGGCCGTATCGCATGGAGTTCAGAACGAACAGCTGTATGATGCGAAGATAATGCCTAAAGACTTGTTGACCATTGTGGTGTCATGTACCAGTCCTGAATTGGCAGCTCCTTTCAATCTGACAGTTGCTACACAGGGTAATGTTGCTTCGAACTATACAACCGCTCAGCCGGTTCTGCAGCAATATCTGGTGGATAATGAAGGAAAGATAAACTTCCCGGTATTGGGTGAACTCCATGTGGGAGGGTTGACAAAGAAGGCAACGGAACAAATGATTGTAGAAAAGTTGAAGCCTTATATAAAGGAAATTCCTATTGTGACTGTCCGCATGGTGAATTATAAGATTTCAGTGATCGGCGAAGTTGCCCGTCCCGGCACTTTTACTATCTCGAATGAGAAAGTAAACTTATTGGAAGCATTGGCCATGGCAGGAGATATGACCGTATATGGACTGCGTGATGACATTAAATTAATAAGGGAGGACGCTAACGGCAGACAGGAGATTGTAACCTTGGATTTGAACAAGGCAGAGACGATTCTTTCACCTTACTACTGGTTACAACAGAATGATATTATTTATGTCACTCCCAACAAGGCCAAGGCCCGTAATTCGGACATCGGAAGCAGTACCAGCCTGTGGTTCTCCGCCACTTCTATCCTGATTTCCATTGCCAGTCTATTGTATAACATTTTAAGATAATACCGGAACAATGAAAGAGGAACTACCAAACGAGAAATTGCGCGAAGCGGAGGATATGGAAATAGATATTAAGGAACTGCTTTTCAAATGCCTGATCCACTGGCCTTGGTTCGTAGGAACGGTGGTGGCTTGTTTGATTGCCGCCTATGTTTATTTGTATGTTGCTACTCCTGTATATAACATTTCGGCTACGGTTCTGATAAAGGATGATAAGAAAGGAGGAGCCTCAAATAATGTGGGCGGTTTGGATGAACTGGGCCTTAGCGGATTAATCACTTCTTCGCAAAGTATAGATAACGAAATAGAGGTGCTGCGTTCCAAGACGCTTGTAAAAGAAGTTGTCAATTATCTGAATCTCTATGTGACTTATAAGGATGAAGATCTCATCCCTTCGAAAGAGTTGTACAAGACTTCTCCGGTGCAGGTAAACATGACTCCGCAAGAAGCGGAAAAGCTGAAAAAAGACATTGTTGTTGAAATGGTGGTACAGCCACAGGGCAGTTTGGATGTGAACGTGAAAATGGATGATAGGGAAATTCAGAAACATTTCGAAAAGTTGCCTGCCATTCTTCCTACTGACCGGGGAACGATTTCTTTCTTTCAGGCTACTGATTCTATCCCTGTGGAGGGGGCTTCTTCAGTTCAGGGCGCACGGCATATCACAGCTACCATTAGCTGTCCCATGAATGTGGCAAGAGGATATTGTGGAAATTTAGTTATCGTACCTACCTCGCAAACGACTTCTGTGGTAACGGTTTCCTTGAAGAATTCCAGCTTGCGTCGCGGACAGGATTTTATCAATCAGTTGCTGGAGATGTATAATCGCAACACGAATAATGACAAGAATGAGATTGCGCAGAAAACGGCGGAGTTTATCGATGAACGCATTGGCATTATCTCAAAGGAACTGGGGAGCACGGAAGCTGACCTGGAAACTTTCAAGCGTGACGCGGGAATAACGGATTTGAGCAGTGACGCGCAAATCGCTTTATCCGGTAATGCCGAATATGAGAAGAAGCAGGTGGAAAACCGTACTCAGATCAGCCTGGTGGAGGATTTGAAGAGGTATTTAAGTCATAGTGAATATGAAGTGTTACCGAGCAATGTCGGCTTGAAGGACGCGGCCCTTGCCACGCAGATCGACCGTTATAATGAGATGCTCATTGAACGTAAGCGTCTGCTCCGCACTTCTACGGAGAGCAATCCGGCTATCGTCAATTTGGATACCAGTATCCGTGCGACGAAGGCGAATGTGCAGGCTACCATTGAAGGCACGCTCCAAGGGCTGTTTATAACCAAAGCTGATCTGGACCGCGAAGCCAAACGCTATATGCGTCGTATCAGTGACGCTCCGGGGCAGGAACGCCGGTATGTGAGTATAGCCCGTCAGCAGGAAATAAAGGCCGGATTGTACTTGATGTTGTTGCAGAAGCGTGAAGAGAATGCCATCATGCTGGCTGCCACTGCCAATAATGCGAAGATAATAGATGAAGCAATCGCTGATGATATTCCGGTATTTCCCAAGCGCGGTATTATTTATTTGGTTGCATTGGTCTTGGGATTTGTGATCCCTGTTGCCGTTATCTTCCTGATTGACCTGACGAAGTTCAGGGTCGAAGGCCATGCGGATGTGGAGAAACTGACGAGTGTTCCGATTGTGGGTGATATCCCATTGACTAATGAGAAGAACGCCAAAGACGGTTCTATCGCCGTATTCGAGAACCAGAATAACCTGATGAGCGAAACTTTCCGTAACATCCGGACGAATATCCAGTTTATGCTTCAGAATGACAGGAAAGTAATCCTTGTGACTTCAACGGTCAGCGGTGAAGGTAAATCTTTCACTTCGGCTAATCTGGCTATCAGCCTGTCTCTTTTGGGGAAGAAAGTTGTGATTGTAGGTCTTGATATCCGTAAGCCGGGATTGAACAAGGTTTTTAGTCTTTCGAGCAAGGAGAAAGGTATAACTCAATATCTGTCCAATCCGGAAATGGATCTGATGAGTCTTGTGCAACCGTCCGATGTGAATAAGAACCTGTTTATTCTTCCGGGCGGAACCGTTCCTCCTAATCCGACGGAATTGTTGGCTCGTGATGGCTTGGATAAAGCTATTGATATGCTCAAGAACAATTTTGATTATGTAATTCTGGATACAGCTCCTGTCGGTATGGTTACCGATACTTTATTGATAGGGCGTGTGGCTGATTTGTCGGTATACGTATGTCGTGCCGACTATACTCATAAAGCGGAATATACATTGATCAATGAGTTGTCTCATGAACAGAAGTTGCCTAATCTTTGTACTATTATTAATGGAGTAGACCTGAAGAAAAGAAAATATGGCTATTATTATGGCTATGGTAAGTATAGCAAACATTACGGCTATGGCAAACGGTATGGGTATGGCTATGGTTATGGGCAGGAAAAATAAAGATAAAACAGCTATGGGAGGCAGTGAAGTACTATTTCCCGTAGCTGTTTAGATATTTGAAGCTATGCTGGTTAGGAAACTATATAGTGATATATTTCTTGACCACACCCTCGCATCAGGATAATGACTGATGCAAATTTTCCACTATATCGACTGTCTGTGAAGATCGTTGATATTTTTTATAATTCTGCATATTCTTTTCGACAGTCAAAACAAGGACAGGCTTTATGAATCGAAGCACTAAGTTGATAATGCCCCAGGATTTGTGCTTTCGGATACTGATGCCTGAGTATAGTTAACAGATCGAGTAGTGTAAAACGCTGCGCCTGGGTCCTAGTGTCTGCCGGGTATCCATTTTCATCCAGTCCGCCTTCATAGCAAATGCCTATGCTGTGCCGGTTAAAGCCTCGCACATGCGCACCCGGCTCTGATACCGGACGGCAGTGATGAAGTTCTCCGTCCCTGGTGATATAAAAATGATATCCGATGCATTTGAAACCACGTTGCAAATGGCATTTGAGTAATTGTTCTTCTGTAAAGGGGATGTTGGCACGCGTAGCGCTGCAATGTACTACAATATATTGAATGCTTCGTGGCACATATTCTTCTTCTGAAGAAAATTCTTTTAACTCTTTCATCTTATTCGTTCGTTTAGATATGGGCTACACAAGAGGTTACCCCCAAGGCAGAGATGATTGAAGTGGCTACCGTGATAAAGATTTGTAAAATTTGTTTCCAAACTGATTTTTTCATGACTTTTGATTTTAAATAATTGAAAATAAAAATGAGATTATAAAAATAGAGTTGACTTGTGAGTTGCCAGCATTAAACCGGCAACTCTGTGAAGCATAAATATCGTGTTATTTTATATGCTCGGGTCCGGTGTTTGTCCTTTGTCTTCATCCGGATCAGGTACTACAACGTCGTCACCTTCACTTCCTTCACCTTTCTTTACTTGTGTATATTTCATTGCCTTACACATGTCCAGAAGCATGCTTCCCGGATGAAAACGGACACGGGAAATTTTGATACAGGTGGCCGCCTTGAATTTCTCTGCCGTTTCGCTGGCATTACCAGTAACAATCGTTACACGGAAACTCCCCATATCGCCAAGCAGGACGATATTACCCAATGACAACTGATTCTTCATTTCCAACAGAAACTCAGTAATACATCCTTTCAACTCACCGATAGAATAAGAGGAACGCTCTGATACACGACTGATAACTTCGTCTGTATCCACTCTGCGATTGCTACGAGCCATTGCATAAAACTTGGCCGGCTCTTGTGGCTTTAACGGATTTTTACGTTCTACCACGACATACTTCTGTGCCATAAATCTTTCTTTTTTAATTGATTCTTAATTCTTAAATCATATCTCTGTAATCGATTACACCGCAAAGATACCATATTGAGAATGGGTGATGAACGTCAGTGAACGTTATTGAACGGCGGTTATTTTATTTGACTAAATACTTGCTGAGGTATGTAAAAAACACTATCTTTATATCATTAATAACAGAATAAGTAGGATAAAATGGAAGAAGTAAAATTTTATGTGAGATGCTATGATAAGATTGAGTTGGCGAGAATGTATTTCCCGAATTTGAGTAATCCCGTATCTGTAGCAAAGCTCCGTCGTTGGATGCGTAATTGTATGCCCTTAATGGAGGAACTTATGGCAGGAGATTTTCATCCGAAAATGAAAATGTTCAGTGCGCGGGAAGTCAGGCTTATCGTACGTTATTTGGGGGAACCGGACGGATACGTTTTCATGCATGAACATGCGGATGTAAAATGACTGCTCTTTTAAATGAAAACGACCGCTTCTTTTCTTAATAAGGAGCGGTCGTTTTAGTGTAAACATACAGTCGTTTACGTTGAATTGACCGCTCGATTTATATAAGTCAAACGGTCGGTTGAAACAGGTCAGGCAGTCGTATTCTTTTTCATCCAGGCTATGCCGGGCACGTAGTCCTCCAGTTTTGTCATACTCGGGTCATGTCTGAAATAAAGTTCTTTTGTCGTACCGTTGCGGTGTTTGACAATATCTATCACTCCCAGTCCTTCCGTTGGATACGTACTTTTACGGTCTGTGTCACGTCCGGAAAGAGCAGGGCGTGAAAGCATCAATACCAGATCAGCGTCTTGTTCGATAGCTCCGCTTTCTCGCAGGTCGCTCAAACTAGGACGACTGTCAGGACGCCCTTCTACATTACGGTTTAATTGGCTGAGTAGTATGACGGGAATATTTAGTTCTTTTGCCAGCATTTTGGCTTTACGGCTGGCTTGGGCTACTTCCTGCTCGCGGTTGCGGTTGTTCCGATCACTTTTCATGTCACATAATTGCAGGTAGTCAATGATGACACCGTCGCATTCACCTTTGCTTTGTAGCAGTTTGGCGGAAGAACGAACGTAATCCATACTCACTGACGGGTTATCATCAATGTGAATAGGTAGACGGGACAACTCAGCTGCTGCTTCGTGCAGTTGCCTCTGTTCACTGGGTGTAAGTTGGCCGCTGCGTACATTGTCGGGGTTGACATTGGTGGTAGCAGCCAGTAACCAGCGGTCACCCAAACGTTCTCCTAGCATCTCGAGACTGAATATAGCTATGTGATAACCGGCAGAAGCAGCGGCACGCGCCAGGTGCAGGGCGAATGACGTTTTACCTACTGCAGGACGGGCAGCAATGACTACCTCGTCACCTGGTTGCCAGCCGCATGTCAGGCGATCAAGATCGGAGAATCCGGTAGGAAGCCCCGTTATACCATTCTTGTTGGAGCTGATGCGCGCTTCTATTTGTTTAATCGTATCATCCATCAGTTGTAACATGGAGCGTAGATGTTCGGTAGTTCCACATTCATTTTCCAGTCGGTCAAGGAGGGTATGAGCGTCTGCCAATGTATCGTCTATATCGGTGGTTTCGTCGGCAGCCAACGCCAGAAGCTTGTGGAATCCCAGAATCGTTTCACGACGGATATATTTCTGTTTAAGAATCCGTGCATGATATTCGAGGTGAGCACTGGAAGCTACACGCCGCTGATGTGTGCCAGCGTGTAAGGTCCTCCGATGAATTCAAGTTTGCCGCGTCGGGCAAGTTCTTCTTTGACTGTTATGATATCTATTTTCTGTCCGTTGCGATACATACTTTGTAACGTAGCGTAAATCTCCAGATTTTTTTCATTATAAAAAGCTTCCGGTCGTAGTATATCTGCAATCAATGTGATTGCTTTGCTTTCAATCAGGCAACTGCCAAGTATGATTTCCTCAAGTTCGGCATCCTGTGGATTTATAATTTCACTCATTTTCTTTACTAATAATCATATTCATTCAGGAATGCTTTGTCGGATAGATATGTACTAGCCTGCATACAGTACTTTGTATCTGTCAGATTGTCATAATATTCATCAATATTCTTCAAGCTCAGGCTGCGTTCGTGGGGAGACAATTTCTTCCATTCCCGGCGTGCCCGGCCGATATTGGTTTTCGGCTTTTGAGTTACTTCATGATATTTAGCCCAGAATACTTCGAAAGTAACTCCATTTGCTTCTTCGTGGGCATTCTCGCGACGTTTCTGTCCTACAAGCAGATCATAACTGGGGATACGTATGTGAGTGATATACGGATTAATAACTCTTTCTATAATCCCTTCTTCATACATTTTATTGAAGAAATATCGTGTCCGGCTACGTTTCCAACCAAATAATTTCGCCCAATGAGCAATGGATATAACCGATTCGCCCCGCCGACATTCAAAAGTGTAATGTTTCACAGTACATTCTGTTGTGCTGTAATTGACGTGAGTTAGCACGAGGATGAAGGCGTCGAAGTATCCTGTCGCACCTTTTGTCTTTTTCATTTGCTCCTCAAACAATACTTTAGGGAAAAGGAGATATCCCTTCTTTAGCATTTCTGCTGTTGATTTAATCATAAGTTTACTTATTTAATACATATAAAATATTTCAGTCGTCTTGGGAGGTACATTTTAGGACCTCCTTGAGCGACCTTTTTTGATTACTCTCAAACGTCGTGGTAGAAGATAGGGGGCGTATATGGTATTTTATGCTTCGACCTCTCTTTAGCCCACTAATATATATAATAAAAAAAGAATGTATTAAAATACATTATATCTTCATCCTCGACTTTCATTGTTCGCTATATTTAATTTTCGGCAAAGGTATAATTTGTCAATTTGCCTGAAAAAGCTTTTTTTTGATGTACTGGTAATTTAAAAGTGCTATTATTAATAATATTTTTAATTAAAAATCTAATTATTTAAACAATCTTCTCTATCTTTGCAAATGAAATTAGATTTTATAAAGGCTTTTTTAGCCGCTAATTGACGGCAATGTATTACTAATAGTATATAATTAAATTTTATGATATCACAAGGAAAAAAAGTAATAGAAGAACGTTTACAGCGCAAACGGGAACAGTGCATTCATCAAAAGGAGAAACTGGAACAAATGAAATGTACAATGCGGAAAACAGAAGAAGAAGTAGAACAATTGGAATATGTCCTTCATGAAATAGAGCATATAGAGAAATCGAAACGTGAACCACGGGTGATTCCTAATGCCGAAATAAGTAATGTCTTTGCATCTCTTTGTCGTGAATTTGATTATTTGCAGCATAGGTTAAAGCTGTTTTTTAAATATAAGCTGGTATGTGAAGTTATATTTGCTCGTTATCAATTCCGAAGCCGGTCACATGTTCCCGGACGGGAATATCTTAGCTATGCCACCGTGCTGACTTATTTTAAACGTGAAAGGGGGATGGTGAACTCATGATTTCAAAAATATCGAAATATAAAGATAATAACATGAAAAACAAATGTTTTAGGAACAGAAATGACTAAATTGATATTTTTTCCTTATTTTTGTGTGTCCATTTTTGAATGATATGATGCAGATAATACAATTAAAAGGAAAAGACAAACACTTATATCGGCTTTTGGCACCGTTGGTTATGGATCCTGAAGTAATACGCGCCAACAATAATTACCCTTTTAAGACGGGTGAGGAGTATGTCTGGTTTATTGCAATTGAAGATAAGGAAGTGTTGGGTTTCGTTCCGGTGGAGCAAAAAGGCCGGAAGAAAGCTGTAATCAATAATTATTATGTGAAGGCAGAGGGGACAGAACGGGAGGAGCTTTTGTCGTTGTTGTTACCGGCTGTTATTGCTGAATTCGGATCTGAGACTTGGTTACTTAACTCTGTCACGCTGATACAAGACAAAGAAATCTTTGAGAAGTTTGAATTTATATCCATGGATAAAAAGTGGACACGGTATGTTAAAATGTATAGATGATTTATGGGCAAAAAGAAGATAGCGGGCACGAAGAATGTATATGAACTAGCACAAGAGCGACTGAAAGTTATATTTAATGAATTTGATAATATCTATGTATCATTTTCCGGAGGTAAAGATAGTGGGGTGTTGCTGAATATGTGTATTGACTACATCCGGAAAAATAATCTAAAGATACGTCTTGGAGTCTTTCACATGGATTATGAAATCCAGTATAAAATGACTATTGACTATGTGGACCGGATACTGGAAGCTAATAAGGATATTCTGGATGTATACCGGGTATGTATTCCTTTTCGTGTAGCTACCTGCACTTCTATGTATCAGTCTTTTTGGCGTCCTTGGGAAGATAGTAAAAAGAATATATGGGTTCGCCCCATGCCTAAAAAGGCAATGACTAAAGACGACTTTCCGTTTTATAATACAACGATGTGGGATTATGAATTTCAGATGCGTTTTGCGCAATGGATACATAATAAGAATGATGCTGTGCGTACTTGTTGCCTGATCGGTATTCGTACGCAGGAGAGTTTCAATCGTTGGAGATGTATTTATATGAGTCGTAAATTTCAGATGTACCACAAGTATAAATGGACTTCGAAAGTGGGAAATGACATTTATAATGCTTATCCTATCTATGACTGGAAAACAACGGATGTGTGGACGGCTAACGGAAAATTCCAGTGGGATTATAATGTGCTATATGACCTTTATTATCGGGCGGGAGTCAATCTGGAGCGTCAGCGTGTAGCAAGTCCTTTTATCAATGAAGCACAAGAGAGTCTTCAGCTCTATCGGGTACTTGATCCCAATACGTGGGGCAAGATGGTAGGACGAGTGAACGGGGTTAACTTTACAGGTATGTATGGTGGTACCCACGCAATGGGGTGGCAGTCAGTGAAGCTGCCAGAAGGGTATACATGGCGTGAGTTTATGTATTTCCTGTTGTCTACTTTGCCGGAACGGGCACGGAAGAATTATCTCCGGAAACTGTCGGTAAGTGTAAATTTTTGGCGGACAAAAGGCGGTTGCCTGAGTGACGCTACTATCCGGAAGTTAATTGATGCCAAAATACCGATAATTGTCATGGATAACAGTAATTACAAAACACTAAAGAAGCCGGTACGTATGGAATATCAGGATGATATAGATATTCCGGAGTTTAAAGAAATACCTACGTATAAACGGATGTGTATTTGCATCCTCAAAAATGATCATGCATGCAAGTATATGGGATTTTCACCGACAAAGGAAGAAATGAGTAAGAGAAGTCAAATAATGGAACAATATAGAATTATAGTATCATGAGTGTAGATAAAAGTCCTGTCTACGAGGTAAAAGCGGTGCCCGTAGAAAAAGTATATGCAAACGATTATAATCCGAACGTCGTTGCACCGCCCGAAATGAAATTACTTGAACTTTCTATCTGGGAAGATGGCTTTACAATGCCATGTGTATGTTATTATAATAAAGAGGAAGACCGTTATATTCTAGTGGATGGTTATCATCGCTATACGGTATTGAAGACTTCGCAGCGAATTTATAAACGTGAAAACGGGCTGCTTCCGATTGTGGTGATTGACAAGGATTTGTCGAACCGGATGAGTTCTACTATACGTCACAACCGCGCTCGTGGGATGCATAATATAGAATTGATGTGTAACATCGTTGCGGAACTTGACAAAGCAGGTATGTCCGATCAATGGATTATGAAGAATATCGGTATGGATCGTGATGAATTATTGCGCCTGAAGCAAATTTCAGGACTTGCTGATTTGTTTGCTAATCGTGAATTTAGTATTCCGGATGAAGTAGCACCCACAGAAACGGAACGAAAAACGTTATAATCTGATAGCTATTTATATACAAAAATTGAACATTCTACCATTTAGGCATAGATTATATAAGTTTTCGGCTTTTTTATTGTGTAAAATAGTCGTTTCTCTTGTCTGATTTATGCCTGGATTGTATCTAAATGATATGAAAATCTATTAGTATTTTCCTATCTCTTTATTTTATATTTCGTAATCCCCTGATTTGTAGTTTACATTAATAGTCTTGTTTTCAGACTCGGATTATCTGTAACAGAAATGAAATCAACGGACTATGGAAGCTCGGATGATTATAAGTGATAATACCAGGATTACTGTTCTACAACTGGCTTTTGACAGGCTGGCTGTGCGAGTAGAGGTGTTATTGGAAGCAAAAGATAATTTTGACGAAGTTTTTGAAGGGATTACATTTAGTAATATTCCTAATCTGGTACCTTTGACAGAAAACTATGTAGCGGATAGTGAGGAAGCGACAGTAAAATGGAAGGAAATTACATAACTGTACGTCACTTCAAAATTGATATACGACACATAGATACGAACAGTGTGTTACCATTCTCTGTTTTACCTTTAGTGTCAGGATCTTCCAGTTCGTTTGTCAGGAGGAATAATTCTTACTTGATATCTTCTTTGGCTTCATTTCCCTAACTTTCTCGAAACGAGAGCCGCTTCTTGTAAAGTGAAAGGAACCTCACCACGTAACCTTCTATATACGGCTTCTTTGCCTATATAGAGAGTATCCATTAACATATCTGCCAGTTTTCCTTTGAGTGGAAGCTTTTCTTTCATCGCTTCTATCAGGTTTGTATTCGGGTCATTTGTTATCATAACAGTTTGAATAAGTTGTTCTTTAGTATTATAAACATTTCTCAGTGATGAGTTGTTTCGGAAAGTGAAACTATTTAATTAATCTTTTTTCAAAAATATCCTTCTTTAAAATTGTATATTTTGAGCAAATCGGTTACATTTGTGTCCATAAACAAAACGGAGAGACGGTGTCTCTTTAGTAAACAATAGAAAAATATATAATGAAAAGAATATTGGTTAGTGGCGGAGCCGGATTCATTGGCTCTCATCTCTGTACCCGGCTTATAAACGAAGGTCATGACGTGATATGCCTTGATAATTTTTTTACAGGATCAAAAGATAACATCATGCATTTGATGGATAATCATCATTTTGAGGTGGTACGACACGATGTCACTTACCCTTATTCTGCTGAAGTCGATGAGATTTATAATTTGGCTTGTCCGGCATCTCCTATCCATTATCAACATGACTCGATTCAGACTGCCAAAACATCTGTAATGGGAGCAATTAATATGTTGGGACTGGCAATGAGATTGGATGCTAAAATATTGCAGGCTTCTACTAGTGAGGTATATGGAGACCCTATTGTTCACCCGCAACCGGAAAGTTACTGGGGAAACGTGAATCCGGTAGGATACAGATCATGTTATGATGAAGGAAAACGCTGTGCGGAAACTTTGTTTATGGATTATCATCGTCAGAATAATGTGCGTGTGAAGATTATTCGTATATTCAATACGTATGGTCCACGGATGTTGCCGAATGACGGACGAGTCGTTTCTAATTTCATTTTACAAGCGCTACATAATGAAGATATTACTATTTATGGAGACGGGAAACAGACACGTAGTTTCCAATATATTGATGATTTGGTTGAAGGGATGATACGAATGATGAATACGGAAGATGAATTTACGGGACCTGTGAATCTTGGAAATCCAAATGAATTTCCCGTATTGGAATTGGCAGAGAGAATAATTCGTATGACCAGTTCTTCTTCGAGAATTGTATTTAAGCAGTTGCCGGATGATGACCCGAAACAACGTCAGCCGGATATCACACTGGCAAAAGAAAAACTCAGCTGGCAGCCTACTATTGAATTGGAAGACGGGCTGAAGCGTATGATTGAATATTTTAAAACTGTCTGATGCATAAAATAAGATAATTATGAATATGGAAATAAATCCTTCTGAATATAAAGTCCTTATTGTGGACGATGTAATATCAAATGTCCTTTTGTTGAAGGTCCTTTTGACTAATGAGAAATTCAATATTGTAACTGCCGGTAACGGCACGCAAGCATTGGAACAGGTGAAGAAGGAAAAACCGGATTTGGTGTTGCTGGATGTAATGATGCCGGATATCAGTGGATTTGAAGTGGCTCAACAGATGAAGGCAGATCCGGAAATGTCTGAAATTCCTATTATTTTTCTGACTGCGCTGAATAGTACGGCGGACATCGTAAAAGGATTCCAAGTAGGAGGTAATGATTTTATTTCGAAACCTTTCAACAAGGAAGAATTGATAATTCGTGTAACACATCAGATTTCGCTAGTGGCGGCTAAACGAATTATTGTTGCACAAACAGAGGAATTACGTAAGACAATTATGGGACGTGATAAACTCTATTCTGTGATTGCGCATGACCTACGTTCGCCAATGGGGTCTATCAAAATGGTACTGAATATGTTGATTCTGAACCTGCCGAGCGAAACAATCGGCGAGGAGATGTATGAGTTGCTTACAATGGCGAATCAAACTACTGAAGATGTATTTTCATTACTTGATAATCTGCTGAAATGGACGAAAAGCCAGATTGGCAAATTGAAGGTGGTTTATCAGGATATCAATATGGTAGAAGTTGTAGAGGGGGTAAGTGAGATCTTTACAATGGTAGCCGGCTTGAAGAATATTAAGATTGTGCAGGATGTACCTGTTGCAGATGTAGCTGTTCGTGCTGATATTGATATGGTTAAAACGGTAATCCGTAACCTGATTAGTAATGCTATCAAGTTTAGCAATGAGGGGGCGGAAGTGGTGGTATCGTTGGCTGAGGAAGACGGTATGGCAATCGTTAGTGTGAAAGATAGCGGATGCGGCATTGATGAAGAAAATCAGAGGAAGTTGCTTCATACGGATACGCACTTTAGTACCTTCGGTACAAATAATGAAGAAGGTTCAGGACTCGGATTGTTGTTGTGTAAGGACTTTGTTATCAAGAATGGTGGTAAACTCTGGTTTACTTCAAAGAAGGGAGAGGGATCTACATTTAGTTTCTCAATTCCATTACTGGATAAATAGAATATAAAACGGTAATTTATAAATCATGAACGGTGAATGTTTTGTGCTTGTATGCAGCATTCACCATTCATTTTTTTATTCAATCATTATCATATTTATGCTCATCGTTTGCAGATTGCTTTGAAATCGCAGTAACTACACTTTTTAATATCTTCTGTTTGAGTGAAAGGTTCGTTTTCACTGAAAATCTCTTCTAATAATGTTTGTAATCGCTTGCGGAACTCGTCTTCGAAAAAGGTGAAGTTATTGACCGGTATCTTTGGCTGGCGGGGTTCTCCCATTTCTATAACAGGTGAGTAACTATCGGAAGCTGCCCGGTGAATATAGAGCAGAGCAGGAGCCACTTTCAATGTTTGTTGCCGGCACATAATGGAGGCATACAGGAAAGTTTGGAAGATATAGTTCGGACGTGTTTCCGAAGGGGTGAACAATTGTTCGATATTAGCCGGTGTCTTGGGGGTTCCTCCGGTTTTATAGTCAACAATCCGCAATGTGTTTTCTTTGGCATCCATGCGGTCTATGGTTCCGCCCAAGCGAACTGTGAAGGGACCTAGGTCAGTTTGAATAGTTATCTTTTCGGAAACAGCTTGTTCCATAGCAACCATTTCGAAAGGGGCATATTGGAGGTCATTGCGTAATAGTTGTCGCAGATAGGAGGTGATTACTTTGGAATTAATGAGTTGTACACCGTTATATTCCGGTTTTTCTTCCGGTTTAACCTTGAAAAATTCTTCTTTGAAAGCCTGATCAACGTAACCTTGTAATTTAACATCGTTACGTAATAAGCGTTCAAGATCCTCTTTCTGTATCATTTGCCCATTGGATGTCAGTTCAGTATAGGCTAGTTCGGCAGAGCGGTGAAAGATTGTTCCGAATAACGCGGAGTCAATTTCCGCACTCACTTCTTCCGGTGTTTTTAATCCGGCTATATAGCGGAAGTAGAATCTCAAACGGCAGTCGAGATATGTATTGAGGGCTGAAGGAGAGAGAATGAGGGACTTAGGATTGGTAACGTCATAGATATGGTATAATCGTTCTAATATTTTCTGTGTTTTTGGTATTTCTATTTTTGGGGTACTTTGGGGAGATTGTCCGGCCTCTAAATATTCACGAGTAATCTCATGAGGACCTTCTACTAATAATTGTAGCATGAAACGGGACTCCTCTCCGCGATTCAGGCCGTCGGAAGAGGTATTGTAGAGCAAGGTGATATTTTCTGCCCGCTGTATCAACCGATAGAAATAGTATGCGTAGACTGCATTTTTGTGCTCAATAGTCGTCATGCCGAAGGCTTTCCGAAGGTTATAGGGAATAAAAGAAGATTCTCCACCGGTTTTAGGAAGTTGTCCTTCATTGAGCGAAAGCATTACAAGATTACGGAAGTCAAGGTTACGTGTTTCAAGTACTCCCATAACTTGCATTCCAATGGCAGGTTCTCCGTGGAAAGGTATGTTGGAACTTGTCAGTACTTTACTGATTAATCTTTTCAGTGTATGGGTCTGTATATTTAATTCTCCACTTTCAATCAAACTGTATAAACGGTTGATTTTCAAAAAGCTCTGAAAAAGAGATTCACGATATAGTTGGTTGAATATATCGTTGTATTCTCCTTCTTTACGGTATAGGGTAGAGATATCTTTGATAAGTCCGATAAGATAATCACATAGCTCCTTGATACCGTTACGGGGAGTGAAAAGATTAGCTAGAAACTCATCTTGTTTCAATTCCGAGGGAAGCGGATAGAAACGGTTGGTTTTTGTAAGTTCCCGTTCTATTATATCTGCTTTTGTCGATAATTGGCGGGTATATGGATGTTTTAGTATAGCTGATACGGTTTCGTAGGTGAAACGACCGGTATCAAAACGGTAGCCATTGGTTTGTAGTTCCATAGCCGCATTGATAAAACTATAAACCGGAGTTTGTGCCAACGGGAATCCCATTGTGATATTGACATTCTTCACTTCTTCCGGGATAGAATGGAGTACGGGAAGCAACAAGGCTTCATTGCAAAGGACTACGGCATTTTCTTTTTCATTATCGGATGAGAAAGTAGTACGTATCCATTCGGGAAGGAAACGTGCTTGCGCATTCTCAGTAGAAGCGGAGATGTAACGTATCTTCTTCGGTTTCTTTAGGGAGTCAAAGTAGCTGGCAGGCAGTTCGTTCGGGAAATCTTTCAGGTTGCGGTTAATAAATTCTCCGGCCTCATGTTTTTTGATTTGTTGGGTATAGAAGATGTCATAATCCCAATAGAATATTGCTTTATCTGCTTTTTGCAGTTTTCGGAAGAATTCTTTTTCTACTTTATTCAACACATTGAAGCCGACAAATATATATTTGTCGTATTTAAGTTGATCTGTATCAAGTTGTTCGATAACATTGCGATAAAGCATTCCTTCATAAGCAATGCCTAACTCAGTTAAGTTTTTCCGGTAATGGTGATAGATTGTGCCTAACTTATCCCAAAGAGATATGAATTTCTCTTTGAGCTCCGTGCGGCGCTCAATGGAGAAATTCCGGAAGAATTGTTGAATTGCTTCTTCTTGTTCTTTATCTAGAAATTCGTAGTCATCCATTAGACTTTTTAAGTCTTGCAGATTGCTGAAGAGCTTATCTGCATCCACCAAATTTTTGTCTACATCATCAAAGTCACTGATTAACAGTTCTCCCCAAAAATAGAAGTCATCTAATGTCTCCTGACTTTCTGTTTCTTCCTTGAATACTTTGTAGAGTTCACAAACCAATCGAATCGGATCACCGGTTTTCTGTACAGATAGCTTCTGAAACAGATCACTGATACTCATAGCGGCAGGTGACCATATCGGTTGATCGGATTCTCCCGCCAGATATTCATTGAAGAACAGGTTGGCACGTTTGTTAGGGAAGATGAGTACTGTGCGAGAGAGGTCATTTCCTATTTTGGCATATAGGTCATGAGCTACTAATTGGAGAAATGATTGCATATTGATTAAATCGTTTTTCTAATTCATATTATTGTAATCGGAGTTCTGTCTTATACTTTTTCTATTTTTTCTTCATCTACATACCACAGGTATCCGGTAATATTCTTATAACCCATTTTCGTCAACAGTTGCATATATCCTTTCACTTGTTTATTGTATTTAGGATTTTCTTTACCAAACTTAAAATCAACCACAACAACCTGCCCGTCTTTCATCATTACACGGTCCGGGCGACGAGTTTGTAATATTCCTTTTTCCTTGTATATAATGGCACATTCATTAAACAGGGTCCATTCTCCGGAATACCAATTTTGTATTTCGGGAGATGAAAACGCTTTCTGTACAACTTCACGTACTGTATTTTCTTTTTCCTGGTCTCTAATAACTCCTTCAAAGATTAATCGTTCGATAGCCGGATCAATATCATTGGCTGTTTCAATGGCAGAAAACAGAGTATGCAACATACGTCCGCGATTGATAAAACGGTCGTCCGAATCTTCTTCTTCGATTCCTTGGATAAAGTCCGCAGAACGATTGGATTGCCGGAACTCGATGTCGTGCCGCATGGACTCCATTTGAATGGGCAATTTTTCTGCTTTTTGGGTTAATTTATTAGTGGAGGCTTTGACCTTTTCTTTTTCGGACGGACAGAGTTCTCCTTGCTCATAACAATCTTCTTCCCATTCGATTCCTTCTTTGAGGGCAACCATAGGAAGAGTATTTGCTAATAGTTCGGACATTGTTCCTTTTTGCCCTTTTCTGCTCCAGATTATTAGATTTTTTCCGGCACGGGTAAACGCTACATAGAGCAGGTTCAGGTTATCCACCCAAAGTTGGAGGCGTTCATGCAGATAATCGTTTCCGTAGATAGATTCTGCCATTTGCGTGGAATAATTAATAGGAAGAATATCTAAAGCATTGAATGGCGCTCCTTGAGGAGCACACCATACCAGTTGATTATTCGTTTCATTCTCTAATTTCCAGTCACAGAAAGGAAGAAGCACGGTATGAAATTCCAATCCCTTTGATTTATGTATGGAAAAAATCCGGATCCCTTCGATTTCTCCACTGGGAATTGTTTTGCTACACAAAGTTTCGTCCCAATAGCGAATGAATCCGTCGAGTTCAGAAGAATTATTTTGCAAATAATTTGTTACTGCATCAAAAAAAGCAAATAAATAAGCATCTTGTTCTTTGATGCGATTCATCTCGAACAAGCTGAATAATTCTTCCAATAACTCGTAGAGAGGCATTAACCGAAACTCTTTTATTTTATCAAGAAATGTCGTAGGAAGATAGCTTTCGGTGGGAAGAAGCAAGAGGGTATTCCAATCCAGTCCTTTCTGTAAGACCTCATTCTGATAGGCTATGGCAAGTTGGGCCCGTGCTATCTTGTTGTTTTCATCCGAGAGGTAACGAAGAGCATCCAGCATCATGCAGATAGCAAGGGAAGCGTCAAGACGGAAGGCTTCGTCTGACACTATTTTGTAATGCAGCTCCTTATCAAAGTAATCTGCGATGCGGGGAATACTTTTATTCTTTCGTACTAAAATAGTTATGTCGTTCAGGTGGATACCGGAAGCGAGCAGATGTTCGACTTCTTCTCCCAGGCTGATAAGTGTCTGTTCGGTATAGTCATGTTCTTCGTCCGGTTCGAGGAAAGAGGCTTTGACATAACCTTTTTGGGTGTTTAAGGGAGATTCTTGTACGACGTCTGCATATGCCTTTTGCAGATCTTGACAATCTTTGTTGAGCTGTTTTTTATAAACTCCATTCAAATAATCAGTAGCGGCCGTAAATATATGATTGTTAAACCGGATGATGTTCGTTTCACTTCTCCGGTTGGTTGCCAGTGTTTTGACGCGAATCGGGAAGTGGTCGATATGGTCATTTAACCCGTTGAGGATTCCCCAGTCGCCATTACGCCAACGGTAGATTGACTGTTTGACATCTCCTACAATCAAGCTGTCGGCTCCCTGGGATAATCCTTCGAGCAATAACAGTTTGAAATTACCCCATTGCATCCGGCTGGTATCCTGAAACTCGTCAATCATAACATTGCGGATGTTCGTTCCTATCTTTTCGAATACGAAAGAGGAATCACCGTCTTTTACTAATTGGTGGAGCAGGGCATTGGTGTCTGAGAGTAGGAATCGATTATTTTCCCGGTTTAACTCGCGTACTTCTTCGTCGATATTGGCGAGAAGTTGTACTTTGTTGAGATGCTGCAAAGACAGTCGGCAACTATTCAGTAACAGGTTATTTTTTGATCGTAACTTTTCTGCATCTTCCAAAATCTGCATAAGGCTGGAATTGGCTAAAGCAATAATGTCTGCATAGCGTGGAGACGTTTTTGTAGCCCAGTTTTTGGCATCTTCCAGACACTTTTCTACTGTAACGTTGCGAACATCGTTACCTAAAATACCGTTGTTGAGCTTACGGAAATAACTTCCGATTCCTCGTGAACCGTTTTTCAGATCGTCAGCAGTTAACGCATGTCCGTCTAATTCTCCTTCAAACTGATCATAGAATCCCTTCATTTGTTCCAAAATCTCAGTCTCCAGTGCTTTCAACTGTTTACGGTATTCTTTAATGGTATCCGGATTGCGTAGCCGATGACGGAGTCCTTCTCCTTTTTCTATATATCCTTCATCGAATATATTACGGCCGAAATTCTTGACTTCGTCCGATACGTTCCAACGTTTGTCGTCTGCAATCCGCTCATTGATATAATCCAGTAGCCATGCGAGGACAGGAGAGGTAGGGCCTAATTTCTCAATCATACTGTCTACCGCTTCACTAAGCACTTCCGTATTGTTCAGTTCGATATTCAGGTTAGGGCTTAATTCCAGTTCGCGAGCCAGATTGCGCATAACAGACTGGAAAAAAGAATCTATTGTTTCTACCCGAAACCGACTGTAGTCATGTAACATATAACCAAGGGCAATGCTTGCTGCTTCCCGTATTTCCTGCTCTGTTTTTCCCGTTTCTTCTTTGATACGGTTGAGATAGGCTTCGGATCCTTTGTCTCCTGTCTGAATACCGTACAGCTGACTAAGAATACGTTCTTTCATTTCTGCTGTCGCCTTATTAGTGAAGGTTACGGCAAGAATCTGACGATAGGCTCGCGGGTTTAGAATTAATAGTTTGATATATTCCACGGCCAGGGTAAATGTTTTACCTGAACCGGCGGAGGCTTTATAGACTAAGAGTTCACTCATTATTTAATGATTGGGTGTTATATAAGACAAAAATAATGAAAGTAGTAGAAGAAACGAAATAAAAACATGATAAAAAGATTTTTCCTTAGTATATTTGTGCTGTTGACTATATCATCATTAGTAGACAGAGTGATAATAAAATAAAAAATAGAGGAGAGGCGTTAGTAGTTTTCCTCTTTTAGTTGTATTATATATAAATGGATTAGATTTTTTTTATCTATATACTATGATTTATGCAGCAGAATAAAACAGTTTCTCAACAGAAAACTATCAACCCGGTTTACTGGGTGCCTACCGCTTACTTTGCAATGGGGCTTCCCTTTATTGCTATTAATCTGGTTTCTGTATTTATGTTCAAGGATTTAGGAGTTTCAGATACGCAAATAGCATTCTGGACTTCTCTTATTATGATGCCTTGGACACTGAAATTCCTGTGGAGTCCTTTTCTTGAGATGTATCGGACGAAAAAGTTTTTCGTATTAGTGACAGAGTTGTTGAGTGGGGTATTATTTGGGATAGTGGCTTTTTCTTTATTTTTCGATTACTTTTTTGCTATTAGTATTTCTACAATGGCTGTTATTGCTTTTAGTGGGGCTACCCATGACATAGCTTGTGACGGTGTATATATGGCTGAACTGAATAAAGAAGAACAGGCAAAATATATTGGAGTGCAAGGTGCATTTTATAATGTTGCTAAGTTGGTAGCTAACGGAGGATTAGTTGCTATGGCGGGAGCACTGGCAGAATACTTTGGGGCAATAGAAGGGGCTTCTTTAGAAGCAAATAAAGGAGCATATTCTTATGCATGGATGATTATTTTTGCTGTGATTGCGGCAATAATGGTATTAATAGGTCTCTATCATATAAGGATGTTGCCGTCTAATCAGATACCGTCTACAACAAAAAAGACGACCTCAGAAGTAGGGCGGGAGTTAGTAGCGGTAATTGCTAATTTCTTTACTAAAAAGCATATTTTTTACTATATCTGCTTTATTATATTATATCGTTTGGCGGAAGGATTTATTATGAAGATAGCTCCACTTTTCTTACGTGCTTCAAGAGAAGTTGGCGGATTGGGATTGTCTTTAAAAGAGATAGGTACGTTAAATGGAGTTTTTGGTTCGGCAGCTTTTGTGCTCGGCTCTTTGCTGGCAGGTATCTATGTCTCTAAGTTCGGGTTAAAACGGACACTTTTTACACTTTGTTGTATTTTTAATCTTCCGTTTTTGGCCTATACTTTTCTGGCTGTAACTCAACCAACCAATGTTTATCTGATAGGAACCTGTATTACTATGGAATATTTTGGTTATGGTTTTGGCTTTGTCGGTTTGACACTGTTTATGATGCAACAGATAGCTCCGGGGAAACATCAAATGTCGCATTATGCATTTGCATCCGGAATTATGAACTTGGGAGTAATGCTTCCGGGCATGGTTAGTGGCTATTTCAGTGATTTATTAGGATATCGGAATTTCTTCATCTATGTTTTGATTGCTACAATTCCGGCTTTTCTGATTACCTATTTTATACCATTCACTTATGATGATTCAAAAAAATAAATAACATAAAAATTTAATGATTATGAGTAAGATTCAAATGCCTTGGGAAGACCGTCCGTCCGGATGTACAGACGTTATGTGGCGCTATTCACAAAATCCGGTTATAGGACGTTATCATATTCCCTCATCTAACAGTATTTTCAACAGTGCGGTCGTACCTTTTAAGGAGGGATTTGCAGGGGTATTCCGTTGTGATAATAAAGCTGTGCAGATGAATATCTTTACAGGATTCAGCAAAGACGGTATTCATTGGGATATCAGCCATGAACCTATAAAATTCAAGGCCGGTAATACAGAAATGATTGAATCGGAGTATAAATATGACCCTCGTGTCACATGGATTGAAGACCGTTATTGGATAACTTGGTGCAACGGTTACCATGGTCCTACAATCGGTATCGCTTATACTTTTGATTTTGAAGAGTTTTTTCAATGTGAGAATGCTTTCTTACCTTTCAATCGTAATGGCGTTCTTTTTCCGCAAAAGATAGGTGGCAAATATGCAATGTTGAGTCGTCCTAGTGATAACGGTCATACTCCGTTTGGTGATATATATATCAGTTTCAGTCCGGATATGAAATATTGGGGAGAGCATCGTTGCGTAATGAAAGTAACTCCATTCCCTGAAAGTGCATGGCAATGCACAAAGATCGGTGCAGGTTCTGTTCCTTTCCTGACAGATGAAGGCTGGTTACTCTTTTATCATGGGGTTATTACTACTTGTAATGGTTTCCGCTATGCGATGGGGGCTGCCATACTTGATAAAAATCATCCGGAAAAGGTACTTTATCGTACTCGCGAATACCTGCTTGGCCCTGCTGCTCCTTATGAACTTCAAGGGGATGTCCCTAATGTGGTATTTCCTTGTGCAGCTTTACAGGACGGTGAACGTGTAGCCGTTTATTATGGTGCGGCAGATACCGTTGTGGGTATGGCTTTCGGATATATTCAGGAGATTATTGATTTTACTAAACGGACAAGTATCATTTAATAAGATATGAAACGTATTCTATTAACTTACACATTAGCTTTCATCCTTCTTCCCGTTTATGGGGGAGAGGGAGGAAGCTCCCCTGCTGAGAAGAAAAGTCTTTTGATAGATTATGTTGATCCTTTTATCGGGACAACAAATTTTGGCACTACCAATCCGGGAGCAATTTGCCCGAACGGGATGATGTCTGTGGTTCCTTTCAATGTAATGGGATCTTCAGAAAATAAATACGATAAAGATGCCCGCTGGTGGTCCACACCTTATGAGCATACCAACTGCTTCTTTACCGGATATGCTCATGTTAATTTAAGTGGAGTCGGATGTCCTGAATTAGGTTCTTTGTTGCTGATGCCTACTACCGGAGAGTTGAATGTAGACTATAAGGAGTATGGAAGTAAGTATAAGGATGAACAGGCTTCACCCGGTTATTATTCCAACTATCTGACAAAGTATAATGTAAAAACAGAGGTTTCGGCTACTCCACGTACAAGTATCGCCCGTTTTACTTTCCCTAAAGGTAAGAGCCATATACTACTAAATCTGGGAGAGGGACTGACAAATGAAAGTGGTGCTATGCTTCGCCGTGTAAACGATTGCGAAGTTGAGGGAATGAAGCTGCTTGGTACATTCTGTTATAATCCTCAAGCTGTATTTCCTATTTATTTTGTGATGCGGGTAAAGAAAACACCTGTAGCAACAGGGTATTGGAAGAAACAGAGACCTATGACTGGTGTAGAGGCAGAATGGGATCCGGACCAGGGAAAATATAAACTTTATACCCGCTATGGAAAAGAGATAGCAGGAGATGATGTTGGTACTTATTTTTCGTTCGATACGGAGGAAGGCGAACAGGTAGAAGTGCAAATGGGCGTTTCGTTTGTCAGTATAGAGAATGCCCGGCTGAATCTGGATCGTGAACAGGAGGGTAGGAACTTTGAACAGATTCATGCAGAGGCTCGTGCAAAATGGAATGACGATTTGTCGAGAATTACTGTAGAAGGAGGTACTGATGCTCAGAAGACTGTTTTCTATACGGCACTATATCATTTGCTGATTCATCCGAATATATTACAGGATGTCAACGGAGAATATCCGGCAATGGAGAGTGATAAGATTATGACGACAAAGGGAGACCGCTATACAGTGTTTTCTCTCTGGGATACCTATCGCAATGTTCATCAGTTGCTGACACTGGTCTATCCGGAACGCCAAATGGAAATGGTACGTACTATGCTTGATATGTATCGGGAACATGGGTGGCTGCCCAAATGGGAATTGTATGGAAGAGAGACATTGACTATGGAAGGTGATCCGAGTATTCCGGTTATCGTAGATACATGGATGAAAGGATTACGTGATTTTGACGTTGATTTGGCTTATGAAGCGATGTATAAGTCGGCTACATTGCCGGGAGCAAAGAATCTGATGCGTCCGGATAATGATGATTATATGTCCAAAGGCTATGTACCGCTTCGTGAGCAGTATGATAACTCGGTATCTCATGCATTGGAATATTATATTGCAGATTTTGCGTTGTCCCGCTTTGCGGAAGCTTTGGGAAAGAAAAAGGATGCGGAAATGTTTTATAAACGTTCTTTAGGTTATAAGCATTATTATAGCAAAGAGTTCGGTACTTTCCGTCCGATTCTTCCTGACGGCACTTTTTACAGTCCGTTTAATCCCAGACAAGGAGAGAATTTTGAACCGAATCCCGGTTTCCATGAAGGTAGTGCATGGAATTATTCATTCTATGTGCCACATGATGTTTATGGACTTGCCAAGTTAATGGGAGGAAAGAACCCCTTTATCAAAAAACTGCAAATGGTTTTTGACGAAGGTCTTTATGACCCGGCCAATGAACCGGATATTGCCTATGCTCATTTATTCTCTTATTTTAGAGGAGAGGAATGGCGCACGCAGAAAGAAACACAACGGCTGTTGGATAAGTACTTTACAACGAAGCCGAATGGTATTCCCGGTAATGATGATACAGGGACAATGTCTGCATGGGCTATTTTTAATATGATTGGTTTTTATCCCGATTGTCCCGGATTGCCGGAATATACATTAACGACTCCTGTATTCAATAAAGTGACTATTCGTTTAGATCCGAAATGGTATAAGGAAAAAGAATTAGTGATAGAAAGCAATCGTACTCAACCGGGAACTTTATATATTAACAAGGTGTTATTGAACGGAAAGAAATTCAATCAATACCGTATCACGCATGATGAACTGGTTCATAGTCAACGTATATTATTTGATTTAAAGTAACACACAGTGTTTCATAGGTATCGTTTTTGGGTTGACAGGGCTGTCGGACTTTTCAGGGTTCGGCAGCCCATTTTTTATTACATTTATATTGATTGTTGTTCCCGATAAAAAAGAGTGACGGTATGTGTCGGGTATAGTGTCTCTATATAGCTGGAACAGCGTCACTATGGGTTCGTTGTCGATAATTCCCGGGATAAAAGTTCCTAATCCCTGGGGTAAACAGTGGAATGCTGCAAGGCGAATAGTAATTTGCGATAATTATATGTTTCCAACCGACTTTTTTCTCTGGAATTTGTTTCCTTTGTAGAAAATGGATTTATTATGGGAAAACAGAAAGTAGCATTAGTCCTTTCTATGGGTGGTGCGCGTGGTATTGCACATATTGGAGTCATAGAAGAATTATTACGTCACAATTATGAAATAACTTCTATTGCCGGAAGTTCAATGGGAGCAATGGTGGGAGCGATGTATGCTTCGGGAAAACTGGAAGAATGCAAAGAATGGCTGTATAGTTGGGATAAGCGCAAGATGTGGGAACTGGCAGACCTCACATTAAGTCGGGACGGACTGGTGAAAGGAGATCGCTTCATCAAAGAGTTAAAGGAGATAATCCCCGATATGAACATCGAGGACTTACCGATTCCTTATGTTGCCATGGCCACCAATATTGTTTGTGATCAGGAGGTGAGGTTCGATAGTGGCAGCTTACATGAGGCTATCCGCGCATCCATTTCCATACCAATGCTTTTCCGCCCTTTGCGAAAAGACGGCATGGTATTGATTGACGGGGGGATCTTGAATCCCCTCCCGCTCAATCATGTACATCGTACCGAAGGAGATATTTTGATAGCAGTCGATGTGAATGCACCGGTTGATTGCGGAAAGAGAAAGAAGATGAGTCCTTATAATCTGTTGACAGAATCTTCAAGAATGATGATGCAACAAATTACTCGTTATCAGATAGAACGCTGTCAGCCGGACATATTAATACGGATGTCCGGCAATGCTTATGATATGTTGGAGTTTCATCATGCAGAATCCATTGTAGCGACGGGGATTGAGATTACTCGAAATGCATTAGATCGCATTGGCGTGACATCCCAAGAAGGATAGACTTATTCCACATAAATCATCTTTTTCGTCATTCCTCCGTCAATGGTTATGTTCTCTCCGTTGATGAAGTCATTGTTTTCCTCGCAAAGAAATAAGCACATACGGGCAATGTCTTCCGGTTTGCCCACTCGCCGGGAAGGGTGTTGTGAATGGTCTTCCGGGCGGAGCTGGTTGTAGTCATGTGTCTGTATCCACCCCGGTGCAATAGAGTTTACCGTAATGTGCCATTCGGATAATGATGAGGCTAATGCATGGGTTAAAGAATAGATACCACCTTTTGAGGCGGCATAACCTTCACTTCCGGGCTCGCTCATCAGATAACGGGTGGAACAGATATTGATAATTCTTCCGTAAGGATTGGGAAAGGAAAGGGCTTTACGATGAATGGCAAGTAATCGTGAAGTGATAAATACAGGACGCAGGTTGACAGAGAGAATCTTGTCGAAATCCTCTATACTTGTTTCCGTGATAGGAGAAAAGTTGCTAATGCCTACATTATTAATAATGATATCAAGATCGCCCCATTCCTTCAGAATTTGCAGGACACAATTCTCCAACGACTCTTTATTGCTTACATCAACCTTGTGGAATATGCTTCCTGTTTCTTTTGCAGTTTGTTGACCGGATGCATCATTCGTATCACAGAAAGCGACTAGGCAATCCGCTTGAGAAAATGCTTCTACGATTGCTTTGCCTATTCCTTCCGCTCCGCCTGTTACGAAAACTCTTCTTTTCCGTCTGTTTGCATCAGAAGGTATCTTGTCTGCTTGTCCCGTTCTCACCTGATGCGTTGTTCCGGTTTTCTTTTTACCATACTTCTGTGCTTGTTTCCAAACAGCTTTTCTGGCTTCATATTGTTCCTGCTGTCTTTCTATATAATTATCTGCCATGATTTCTTTTTTACTGGCAAATGTAAAATATAAAAAGGATAAATGCAAAGAATCGCCCGCTCCTTTTTGTCCAAACGAGCGGGTGATTCTATTCCATATACCATGGCCCCTAAACGGCCGTTTCCCAATGGTAATGCTTCGGTCCATACTTGTGCCGGGCGATCGTACCAGAGTTTATATTCTTGCACAGATGGTTGCTTTTCTTGTGCATGAATACTACAGGCAATAAGGTGTAGAAATAATTAAAAGTTATCGGGCATAAAAACGAATTTCAATATCCGGCTGAAAAGGACTTACTATGCATAGGTGAAAATACGTTGGAAGTGTAAATACAATAATGTGTACTTATCTATTCATTATAAACAAATAACTAAAATGTATAGTTTAATTATTGGACCATTATTGTTCCGCATTGATCCGGAAGGTTGGCAAAGTTATATTCGTTCTTTTCTTGTAAATTGAAATATACTTCTTATATTTGTCGTTAGAACATTTAACGAAAAAAATTATGAAAAGTTTAAAGGTTACATCTATGTTGGCAGTACTGATGTTCTTGTTTATAACAGGAATGCAGGCACAGACCGTAACTCCCAGTAAGAAGTATATTACAAAGGAGTTGAATAACGTAAGCAATTTTAGCTCAATCAAGGTGCTAGGCAGTACTGATGTTGAATATCGACAGAGTAGTGGCTCTAAAACAGAGATTTCTATATATGGTTCGGACAATTTGGTCGATTTGCTGGAAGTGTCTACTGCGAATGGAGTGTTGCAGGTGAATATCAAGATGGGGGTTAAGATTCTTAGTGGAGAACGTCGTTTGAAAGTGATTGCTTCTTCTCCTTCATTAGATGAAGTAGATATTAAAGGTTCGGCAGATGTATATCTGAAGGGTACTATTAAAGGTGTTGATTTGACTCTGAACATAACCGGTTCCGGAGATATTGAAGCGGAGAATCTGCAATATACTAATCTTTCTGCTTATATAAAAGGGAGTGGAGATATCGATGTGAAAAATGTGAAGGGCACTACTGTAAAAACGATAGTCAGCGGTTCGGGAGATGTGAATATCAAAGGCACTGCGAAATGGGCTGCATTGACTGTAAACGGCTCCGGTGACATCAGTGCTGATAAGTTGGCGGCTACTGAAGTGATTGCCACTGTTTCAGGTTCCGGCGATATCTCTTGTTATGCTTCTAAACAGTTGGATGCAAAAGTTAGCGGTAGCGGAGATATTGAATATAAAGGAAATCCAACTATTCTAAATAAACAAGGCAGGAAAGATTCTATTTCCAGAAAATAGGAATTCTCGATTATAATAGAATGCGGGTAAATATGCGTGATGTATTGCATATTTGCCCGTTTTTGTTTTGTACCTGTATGCTTTCTATTGATTAATTTCATAGTAAAAATATATATTATTGTATGTAAATCGGATAAAAATGTAGCTTTACATTTACATTTGCTTATATTAGAGTAATAAATGAAAATGTTACCATTTTAGATAGAAAACGCCCTTTGTTTTTGTCAGAAACCACCTCGTAAACCGGTATCGAAAAGTTTATACTTGCATCGGATTTTAATACGTCAAAGAATCATCAGACGTGTTTTACTGAAAGTGTAAAATATTAATTAAATTAATCTGATATTAGTATGAATGATTGTTTCCTGAATTTATTATTTAGTTTTCAGCTTTTACTTCCTTTGAAGGATGGAGCAGATTTTGTGGGCAGTAAACAGACTATTGATGTAATTTTGGAATATAACCCTTATCCCTTTATAATAAGGACTTTGGGTAGATTACCCGATTTTGAGGTAATGAGTTGCCAACCGTTCTTGTTGCTGTATTCTGCTTTGATATGCTTTCTTGGCAACTCGTATATGCCACAAAGGTAATACATTTCTTTCAAAGGCACATAAATCTTCGATATGATTTCTTCTCTCTCTGGCTATATTCAAAATCATGTATTATACACCATTTTTATTAAGTATCAGATTAACCTTGCGGAATAATTCGAAATATTACTCCATCATGCCGAATCAAATACATAACATTCCCAATATCACTTGTAATCAAAATGTCGTCAGATGATGGATACCAAATATACTCAAAACAGTTACAAAAGTCCGTATAGTTAAAAATATCAATCGCACTTTCATTGCTCCATATAACTATGATTTCATTAGGTGGTTGAGTATCTGCAAACAATCTAATCACATGAAAGTCTTCTGATGTGGCATCTATATCTTTGACTAATTCACTTGCTGTTTGAATCTTATTAAAATCTGAAACGTCCGAGTAACAATGTGATGAAAGTTCTCTCAATACGATGTTACTATCCTCCATTGTCAATGTCTTGTATGGGGGAAATTTCCGTTGTGTTTCTTTTTCAAATATGTCAATCTTGAAACTATCCATAAGTATTCTTTCTTCTCATTGTTTCGTTACTTTGCCTGAAATATCATTCTTAATCTCTTTGTTTTTACATAATAATCGCTTGGCAATATATGAAATGACACAAGAGAGCATCGGGGCAAATATTGTCCATAACAGCATTATGATTCCTACCAGTTCATTAGCGGTGATATAACACCCTTCGTCGGGAGGAATATTCGCAGGGCGTTCGCCATTGCCATTCCAATTCCATACAAAACTGAATAGCACAGTGACAAGAATCGCCGTTGTAATCAGAAATATATACACTGCCAATTTCCACCATTGATTGCCTTTATATAGTTTCCATGCCACAACTCCGCCAACAAGCATAAGGCAACAAAATCCCAAGGATGCTAAACCCAATAACTCCAACCAATGTTCCATCCACAATGTAAATATGCAGATGATTGTACATATCAGCACTATTGCTTCAAATTCCCAAAACCGTTTATTGGTCAGTTTCATTCTATAATATAGATTTCACTCGTTATTTGAATTAAATTTCCGGCTTGCCGGGTGGTTAATCTCCGTGCGGCGGTCGCCCATGTCGTAAATGGATGTCGTCATGTTGCCCTTGACATTTTACATTGTGCGAATATCATTATTAAGTTCTTTTCTCCATATTAGTGTACCAATAATCGGAAAGACAAAAGTGAACAATAAAGCAGCTTTGGCATAACCTACAGGTAAGTAATCTCCTTCAAAAAAAAGATAATCAGTTTTTGAAGAATAGTATAATTTAGGAAAATCCCCAGACTTTATCTTGTCTAAGACTCGATCTCCCGTATGTAATACATATTGTTTTGATTTGTAGGTTATAAGAATTATATTTGAACTCTTATAGTTACTTTTTTCCTCAAATCCATTATATGTGTAATCAGTGATAGGCGCCTGTGTTTCTTCTATATAGTTACCGTACAAATAGCATAGATACAAAACAAGAGATAAAACTAATCCTGCGCAAAAAATTGTCTTAAATAAAGTTTTAATCTTCATATTTTTATGATTTTTGAGAAGCTGTAAAAGATGTTAGGATATTTCTTGCCACTCTTTAACTCATGCGATAGTTTATAGAATTTCATTGCTTACCTCCTTTCCGCCAAAGACAAATAAAAAGGGATATTATCACAATACAATCAAGCAGTGAAAGAATATAATAACCCCCAAAATGGATATTGCTCATGTAGAGGCAATCGAAGAATGACTCTTGTGTGATTTCCGCACACCATACTCTAGCCTGTTCCGCTAAATGGCAATAATTCAATAGTACAATGATATGAGCCAATATCAATATAGCTATCGAAATTATACCCAATATTCTTTGCCACTTCTTCATATGATTTTTTGTATTACTCTAACGCCTACAAAATTACAGCATTTTCCGCAGAAAACCTTGTGCTGTCATATACAAAGTGCTTAACCTGAATGAAAAGAAGTCATGTGGCTACAATTTCATTCCCCTGTCTTTCCTTGGAGGCGATACAGGTCGGTGTATCCTTTGCTGCAATTTCTCAAACTGTTCCTTAAACCAATCCCCGATAGGTCGCAAGTTTATCGTAAGGACAAGCCTACCATTGTCAGAGAACACTTTGGCTTTGACATCATTTGCCATGAATTTCCGCTTATGTTCTTCCGAATACAGTTCACCGCTATACTCAACAGGTTTGCCTGTCAGCAATGTTGCAGTCTGCTCTTGGCTGAAACCTACGGCAAGGCATAACCTTTCGAGATTGAGCATACCCTTTATTTGCGGAAACCATTTCAATGTCTTGTTCAACAAGGCGGTAAGCCTTGATGCCTCTTTCTTATGTTCGGTATCTCTTACCTGCAACTCCTTGATATGCTTCTGTTGCATATCCAACAGTTGACGTCTGTGGCCTGCCTGCATGGTCTGTAGCTGGGTTTGCAGCGTTTCGATGGTTTCCTCGTGCATGGCTACTGTTTGATGCAATGATGAGTTTTCTCTTTCCAAAGCCTTGACCTTGTTACTTCCGAAAAGAGAACCGACACTTTCGGCTATGTTGGTGGCTGCGGTTGTGGCTGCCCCTTTCAGTTTCTCGGTCTGAATTTCTTTCTTGGCTCGCCTGAGTTCCTCCTGTACCGTTTCCTTACGGTCTTGGAGTTGTCCGATGTCTGTTCGTAACTGTTCCGTCTGCTGCATCAGGTCACGGTAATACTGCCGTGTGGTGATATGCTTCGCTTCCGAGCCGTCAATGCCACGCTGTAACCCATAACCGCTCATGGCTTGGGCATAGGTGTCCTGATAGGATTTGAGCTTGGCACGTGTCATAATCTCATCGGCACACAATCGGGCTGTATCGGTCGGTTTCTTGCGGTATCGCTTCTTAACCTGTTCCTCCTTCTTCTTGCGCTTGCGCTCTCCCTTGACTATCGGGACAAGGGTGGCGTGTATGTGTGGTGTCTGCTCGTCCATGTGCAGGACTGCCGACACGATATTCTCCCTGCCGAATGTGTCGGCAAGGTATTTCAGATTGTCATCGCACCACTCATCAAGTCTGCCCTCGTTGGTGATGCGTTCCATATCCTCGTGCGTCCCCGTGAGCAGGACACGGATTGCCCTCACTTGGTTGTTGCCGATTTTGCGTGTCAGTCCTGCGGTGTCCAACCGGTGCTGTATGGATTGTGTCCTGTTCTCCACTCCGTCAGGAAATGTTATCAGTTCCCGATTGAGGTGCGTCCTGCTCTCATCGGCATTCTTCGGTTTGATGGTGCGCTCTATGTGCGCTGACATAGCGGCATCCGTTCCGCTTGTCTTCTCCATGTGCAATACTGCATAGCCCATATATAATCCTTTCTTTTTAACTTGTGAAACAATGGTTGATGATTTACTTTTGCACGGCTTTTGCCGTTGGTTGGGAGTGTCCAGAGAGGTGCAACCTCTTTGGCTTATTGGGGGATTTTCAGCGTTGCTTGCAATGCGGCTCGGACAAATTCCCTAATAAGCTACGGTATTTTCCGTTGGCAAATATCCGTGTCGCTGCAAGCATCCTCTTCTTACATCTTCAGCCCCCGCTTTTTCGGTGGCTGCATCATCCGCCTTGCGGATTGGACTTGCCTCTCCTGTTTCATCGGCTCCGCCGATTGGGACAAGGGCTTACCGCACAGGTAGTCGTTCAGGTCTTTGTGCCCGTTGTAGTTTTGGGAAAAGTCCCTGATACGTCCGGCAAACTCTCCTGCCAGTTCCCAATACGCTTTCCGCCCTGCCTCGTCATTGTCAAGCAGACAGTGTACGCGCTCATACCCGTGCAGCACGTCTATGGCTTTGCATACATTGGAAACGGAATTGAGAATAACGTAATCCTGCCCGTCAAGGTTGGGCATGGTCGGGCAGTTCTTCATCCGCAAGGTGAGGAATGAAAGATAGTCCGTCATCCCCTCGAACACGAGACATTTCTCTCTCGGCTCTCCCGATTGTCGGATATGGCTGATGTCCTTCGGTGCGATGCAACCCTTAAAGAAACGGTTGCGTACCTCATAGCCTCCTGCCACATTCGGGAACCCGATGGCGAAATAGGGTTTGTCGTTATGGACGAAGTGCAGTTCCTTACATTCAGCCCGTGCCAATGCGGTGTTTATTCCACGCTCCTGCAAGTAACGGAGCAATGCAGGGTGAGTGAGTTCTCTCACCTCCAAATGTTGGAAACTCGGTTCGGATGCCTGCTGACGAAAAGAGAAAGACACGGGACGGACGTGCGGTGCTTGTTCCGCAATCTTGCCAAGCAGGTAAGGCACATAGTCCGAACCGTAAAGCTCCTGTGTCAAAGCGATGATGTTGCCGCCATTGCCTGTTCCGAAGTCGTACCATTGGTTGAGTTCGGTGTTTATCTTGAACGAGGCTTCCGTTTCCTCCCTGAACGGGGATTTGTACCAAAGGCTTTTGCCCTGCTGCTTGACGGGGCTGTAGCCCAAACTTTGCAGATAGTCTGCCAGCTTGATTGTTTTTGCTTCTTGGATGTTCATAATGTATATTTCTACGGATTTGATGATGGTTGATAAAGTGATGATTTGATGAATGAAATAATATTCTTATTGTATATCAATACAATAGCCTCTCATCATACTTTCATCAAAACATTTACCGAAAGAGAAAGGATATTGGTGGTTTCTTTCTCTTTTCATCAGCAAAATGTCTTTGATGAAAAGTTGATGAGAAAATAACATACTGTATTCCAATGATTTTATATACTTATTCATCATTTCATCGAAATAATCATAGTGTTTCTAAAAAAGCTCTTGTCACGGTGTAATATCTTCCTGTCCTGCGAAGTGGAGAGTAACGACATTTCCGATTATAGTCCACTTGGTAGGTGGTATATGTGAGGGTGTTGTGGGCAGGCGTGAGCTTCCAACACTCCTGCAACACTTTCCTCACTTGGTACATCTCCGCCTTGACATACGAGTTTGCCAACAACGTGAGCATGTCGTTGCAGCAAAAAGAGAAAGTGTCAATTCCCGTACTTGCCATGATGTCAAGTATAAGTTCGCACATTTCTATCTCCAATCTGTTGCGGTTGCTGCGGATAATCTTCCGCAAGGCTTCGGTATGCAGCAGTGACGGGGCAAACCACATACGGCTTTCTTTCTCGGTGGATAGTTGCCTGTGCTGTAAATGGTAGAGGAAAGCAGGTATCTCCGCTTTCAGCTTTTGCAGGAAGTCGGTATCATCGGACTGCAAGCGGTCTATCTTCCGCACCCAATAGCGAGTTTCCCCTGCGTCTATGATGACGGGCAGATACTCGTTGTTGGAACACAGCACGAACTTGGCAAAGAACGCTATCTCATCACGGTCTTTGCCTTTGGCTTCCACCTTATAGGACAACGTGGTACTGAGGTTCTTCAACCGTTCGCTGTCCTCCCTGCGGCTAAGTAATACTTCATCCACCACGATAAGCAGCTTGCCGGACCAATCGGAATTGAACTGGCTGCGGAAATCCTCGTTGGTATTGAATGTCACGTTGTTCTGAAACAGGGCTTTCAGAAAGTTCAGGAACGTGCTTTTGCCTGTGTTCCGTTCTTCCGATACCAATAGCAGGATTGGCAGTTTTTGAATAGGTTGCAGGTATAGCAGTTGCAGATAGTCCATCCCCAACTCGTATTGTTCCCCGAAGATGTGCTTCACCAACGAACGGATAGAGGGAAAATCACCCTCCATCGGCTTGTGATCTATCGGTTCATAGAGGTTCAGGAACTTGTCCACTATCGGACGGTAATTCACGTGGTCGGGAACCGTGCAGAAGCCGTCATACTTCGGCACGGTGGCGAGATAGTGCTTGCCATAGTCCTGCCGCAGGGTCTCATTGTTCCACACGATTCGTTTCTTCACGTAGCTACCGTTCAGTCGGGGCTGGTTCACTAACTTGTAGAGGGTCGTACCCACTCGGATAAACTCCTCCTTGCTGATGTCTGATTTACTCATTGTTCATACGCTTAAATGGTTGATAAATAATAGTATGCAAAATTAGAGAGGGTTGCTTGAAACCTTGATACGCAAATCACCGCAGAATGGCGCAAAAAACACACGGGATGAAAAACTTTCAGCCTGTTAGGGAGTATAACAACAAAAATTCCCGAAGAAACAACCGTTATAGAGGGGTACTTCTTCGGGATTGTCGCATTCGTATGAATGAATGGCAATGCGCCTATTCAAACACTCGTGTAAATGAATTGTCGGCAATGGGAATACGCATCGGTTTCATTACTTCATGTCGTCATATCAATATACTTTATGCTTGATATTTAGATATTTCCATTCTATTGCCCAGCGAAAAGAAGATGCTTGTTTTCTCTTTTCGCAAGTACAGCCTTTCAAGTATGGCATTGCGTACTCGTTTCGCTCCGTATGAACGGATGCGGAAAGCAAGGGCGACAACCATTTCAAGGCTGTAAACATCCATACTGATTTTGTCCGATAGGTGGATATACCGTTGCGCTTCATGCACTTTCAGTATTCCGCTTTTATAGACTGCTTTGATTGCTGCACGGACGGTTGGGGCAATAACCCCGAACAGGCAGACAAGTTCCGCTTCGCTCATCCATACCGTTTCACTCGGTATAGTTATCGTACCGTGTTCTGTGATTTTGATGATATTCCTTTTCATTGTCCTGCCATTGATATATTGTTAAACGATTGGTTCAGTCTGTTGCCGAGCATGGTAAGGTCGTTATCCAATTTCTGTGTTGTGATTTTGGCGTAGATTTGGGTCGTGACTATGTTCGTATGCCCCAAAACACGGCTCACGCTTTCAATCGGCATACCCATACTCAAAGCAAGGGTTGCGAACCCATGTCTTGAGCAATGGAACGAGATGTCTTTTGTTATCCCGCACTCTTTCATCACCTTTTTCAGCGGTTTGCAGATAGACCAGTAGTTGAGATTGGGGAACACGAGATTATCTACCTGCAAGGGGCGGTAACGCTCTATTATCTGCAAGGGTATATCCAGCAGTTTCACTTGGAACGGCACTTTCGTCTTGTGCCGTTTCGATAATATCCACTTCTCACCGTTCACTTCCACGATGTTGTCATTGGTCAGTTCCTTGATGTCCACGAAAGAGAGGGCGGTGAAGCTGGCGAAGACGAAAATATCACGGATATAGGACAGCTTTGCATCCCCGAACTCGTGCGTCATCAACGCTTTCAGCTCGTCTTCCGTCAGGTATTCACGTTCCTTCACATTCGGGCTGATATGGAACTGGGCAAACGGATTTCTCGGTATCAGTCCGTTGAAGTGCGCACGCATGACAACGCCTTTCAGCCACATGCACTTTTCCCATATCGTCCCATTGTGCAGTCCTGCTTCTGTTGAGAGGTAGGCTGCGAACTCCTTGATGAAGTCGGGCGTAATCTCCAGCATGGACATATCCGTCCGTCTGTAGAAAGACTTGATGAACGCTGCCACATGGTTTCTCGCCCTCACTCGTGAGTGGTAGGTTGCCATTACCCTGTCTTTGCCGACACGCTTCTTGAACATCTCGTTTTCACGGTCGAATGCTTTGAGTAGTGTCTCGTACTCGCTACCGATACCCTGATAGGCATTACGCACCATTTCTGCCGTAACGAACGCTTCACGGTCGGACAGGCGTTGGTAGTGCTTGATGATTTGCGCCTTGATGTTGTCCAAAGCGAGGTTGATGTCCCGTGCCTCCTTGCTCTTGCCTTTGGCTCGGTTGCCCTTGATGTCCCAAAGCGCTTTCGGGACACTCTGCTTGCAACTGAACTGCGCCACAGTCCCGTTGATTGTCACTCGTCCCATGATGGGGACAATGCCGTTTCTCTCCTTGCTGCCGTTCACGTAGAACAGCACTTTGAATGTACTTCTTGCCATACTCGTTTTTTTGTTTGCAAAGTTATTACTCAACGAGTTAGACCTTGATAAGCAAATCGGTGCAGAACGGCGCAATCATTGCAGGGAGCGTTAAAAATGCATCCCGTTTCGGGTAACGATTTGAAAACCGTTCTGCTTCATAGAACTGCTTTTCTTTGCGTTTCCCGTTTTTTGCGGTTGGCTTCATTTGGCACTGTAAACGCTTTAATGATAACCATTTCAGTGACATTTCAACCTCTTTCCTCGGTTATTCCAAAGATTTTTAGTAATTTTGTCTGATTTGTCTCTGCTTGGATATGTAATTCCCGTAGGGGGACTTGGTATTGGACTATTTATTTGCCTACTTGCCTATCTTGCGGCAGAGTATAATGTCCGGTTTCAATCTCATGAAAAATATAAGATTGCAATGAATATGCTTCATTCGATACATACACCCTTGACATTATTACGAAATCAGTTGGAAGATATTAAAACTGCTAGTCTGTCTGAACCGATTTCTCTGAAAATAGAGGAAGTCTTGAAATATGCTGAACGTATAATAGACTGTAATCAGAATGTTATGACGCTTGATAAGATTGAAGGTAGTATTAAACCTAAGACAGCTACTGTCGATTTTGAACTTTCCACTTATATCACTTCCATTGTTAATCAATGTCGGCCATACGCAAACATCCGTCAAGTGAAATTGAAGGTCAACGAATGTTCGGATTGCGTCAGTTGCAGGATAAATGAGAACATAATGACAGCCGCACTTCAGTATCTTTTATACAAGATAATCTTGATAACAAATTCGGGTTGTTGCATATCAATTAGCGTAACGCATACAATGGATGCATGGGAATTACATATCAGCAATAATACCGTAACGGAGAATAAAGCTGAAAGTTTATTTTCCTTTATTTCCGCCCTGTTTCCTGTATATGGATATAGTGGTTTGAGGACTGTCAGAAAAATCATTCGTTTGCATGGAGGGAAAATGATTGGCTACGGACATGGCAAATTCGCCACTTTCAGGATTGTTATCCCGACGGACTGTCATTGCCAGAATCAAAAATGTCCCGTTATAAAATCCTCTCGAATTCATAAGGATGAAAAACAAGATTTGAAAGCAAAGGATGCTCCTCATATCTTATTAGTAATGAAGGATAAACCGTTCAGTGATTATTTGAGAAAGTCTTTGTCGAGATACTATCAGATTTCCATTCTTGAAGATCCTGATTTGATAATACATACTATCATCCGGCAAATTCCTGACACAATCATTATTGATGATAATGTAAACGGCATAAGTGGTGATTCGCTCTGTTTTCAAGTTAAAGCAGATAAAACAATGGGAGAGATACCAGTCGTTCTGCTGATAAGGTCTTTTGATAATGAAAGCTATCTTTCTCATTTAGGATGTGGAGCAGATCGGTTGAAATTGCGTACAGAGAGTATCTGTAAGTTCAGGGCGGATATTCACATGCTTATTGAGAACCGCATGGCGTTGCGTGAACGAATAAAAAACTTTTTATCTGATGCCATTTTTCCTTTGGTGCCTATGAGGCAGGAAATGGAAAACACAGATTTGTTATTTATGAATAAAGTCAATGAAATATTGGAAAAGAATCTCTCAACGGAGAAATATAGGATTGATAAACTTTGTGTTGATATAGGGATGAGTCGTACTGCTTTTTACAGTAAGATAAAGGATATTATAGGTATGTCACCGGAAGATTACATCTATTCATTCAAAATGGATAAAGCACTTAAATTGTTGGCTTCCCAACAATTTAATATTTCGGAAATAGCAGGTATGTTGGGATATTGTGATGTCCAATATTTTAGGAAGAAATTTAAGGATTTCTATCATGTATGCCCTACGGATTATATAAAGAGTATTATTGGCTAAAAATCTATTCTCCGGAAATTTCTCATGGTTTCCGTAATTTTGAGATTGCAACACATGGATAATAAAACGAAGGAAGTAAAAGCTACGGAAGGCAAGGGATATCTGACAATCAAGAGCCGCCGCCAACCCAAAGCGAATATAGGAACCGTAGAGAAAGTCTTAGAAGGTATCTGGCGTCTTTGAATTGACTCTTCCGAAGAAAGAACGGTTACCTATCGCTTGTAATATATTTGTTAATTAGTTAGTGAATTTAGTCCTTGATTAGCTATAGAATCTCCAAACAATTCCTATTTTTGCTTCAAGAAGTATGGTCTGATAAAAAAAGAAAGAAGTGATAGTAAAAATGAAATAGTATAATCATCAGAAATAAATAAGGTATATGAATAGAAAAGTTGATTTATCCATATCTTGTTATGGAGAAGTAAAAGATGGGAGATATGATATTGTAGCGTTACCGTGGGGGGCTACCGAACCTCATAATCTGCATTTGCCCTATATGACGGATTGTATCCTTTCTCATGATGTAGCGGTTTCTGCCGCTTTGATAGCCAAACAGAAATATGGGGTAAATTGTATGGTCATGCCACCTATCGGCATGGGGTCGCAAAATCCGGGACAACGGGAACTTCCGTTTTGTATCCATACGCGTTATGAAACTCAGAAAGCAATACTGACGGATATTGTTTCTTCCCTTTATGTTCAAGGTATCCGGAAATTAGTAATTATCAACGGGCATGGTGGCAATACTTTTAAAAGTATGATTCGTGATTTATCGGTAGACTATCCTGACTTTCTGATTGCATCAAGTGAATGGTATACCGTATTAAAGGTTAAGGACTATTTTGAAAATCCGGGTGACCATGCAGATGAAGTCGAGACATCTGTAATGATGCACTATCATCCCGAACTGGTCAATCTTGAAGAAGCAGGAAGTGGAGAATATAAAACCTTTGCCGTGCAGTCTTTGAATGAAAAAGTAGCATGGATTCCCAGAAACTGGGGAAAAGTATCGAAAGATACCGGGGTAGGTGATCCGCGTGGAGCCTCTGCCGAAAAAGGTAAAAAGTTCGCAGAAGCGGTCGCAGAGAAATATGCAAGGCTCTTTGACGAACTGGTGAACCAGAAACTTTACTAAAGAATAAAATACGAATAGGTGAACAATAGTGATATTATCTCTATTGTTGAGAAGCACTAAATGAGTAATAAGTGAAAAAGAAAATTAGTTGTAAAGGTCGTTTATTGTCTTCAATGTATAGATATATTTGTGTATGTCCCATTGCTGTCTTTTCTACTCTTAAACAGTTTTCTTTTTCTTATACAAAATGCTAATAAACTCATTTTGTGTTTTTAATAAATAATGGAACAGTTTATTATAAACGGGTCTCACGTTTATAATAAATGATATTCAGGGTTACTTAGTAAATGGAACTGAATATATTAAACAAAACGGGGCAAAATCTCTACAGATTTTGTCCCGTTTCTATTCTTCCGGACATATATCTATGCCTTCAAAGTCTATCTTTATGTCTTTATTTTTGTATATCTCATTCTTGTTCCAGTTGGTTCTTTCGGACAAATATACAAAATAAAAAGAGCAAAGTCAATAGTTTCTATGTTTACCTTTATTTCTTTTGTTTTACCAATATAATTGCCGGATTGTCTTCTTCATCCACCTTCACCCGTCACGGTTGGTGTGTTAATCGTTTTAAAAGGAATACAAATCTTCCGGATAATGCTTTCATCCTGTTTTGATATGATATAACACGTGTTTGCATAATGGATGGTCAGCAGGAACAAGCGGATGGTCGAACTCTTTCATTCGTGTCATACCTATCTTCTGCATTACACGTTCCGAACGGAGATTCGGCAGGGAAGTAAATGAATACAGTTCTGTAATGTCCGGTTGTTTACGAGTATATTCCAGACAAGCTGTTGCTGCTTCAGGGGCATAGCCATGTCCCCAATACTCATGTGCCAGCCGCCAGCCGATTTCTATACCCGGTGCAAAATCTACATCGAATGTTATCTGATGCAGCCCGGTATAGCCCATAAAAGCATGGTCTTCTTTGCGTTCTACGGCATACAAACCGAAGCCGCAGGTTTGAAATTCCTTTTGGATACGATGATAAAAATTGAGTGATTCTTCCGGAGTTAATGGTTGGAGAAAGTACTCCATGACGTGAGGGTCGGCGTTCATGAGGGCAAAAAGAGGAATGTCTTCCTCTTTCCAATCGCGAAGGATCAATCGGGATGTTTCGATATAAGTTTGCATAAAACTAAAAATAGTAATTCGCAAATATACGCTTTTTAGTCTTATATACCAGAACTTTTTGTTTGCTTCTGTTATCTTTTTAATATTGGGGTACCAGCGAGCAGATATAGATATAACTTTTCATATTACGACTGCCGGAAATCTTACTAAAGTCTCCGGCAGGGACGGTAGTGGTGTAATTTACGGATGCCGTGAACTGATAGACCGTCTGAACGATTCGGAAGGGAAACTGAACTTCCCGGAAGAACTGAAGGACGGACCTGAAATGGTACTTCGCGGTGCTTATGTAGGTTTGCAGAAAATGACTTATCTGCCGGGATATGGTGTTTATGAATATCCTTATACCCCAGAGAGGCTTCTACCCATCCGGGTTTGAAGCCGGCAGTATTTCCGGCAACTGATTGGAGTTGGGAGAAGACGGCAAAAAGTTATGGAGAAACTCCCGAAAGAACTGCTCTCCGAAGATAAAAATACTCGTGTCAGTGTGGCTTATGAAGCAGAAACAGCTGTGATGAAAGGCAAATTTCAAAAGAAAGAACATCGTAAACAAATGGGAGTATTTTTTAGTAAAGGGAACAGTATCGAATGGAATGTTTCTACCGGATTGGTGCAGGTCTATGCGCTTCGCTTCAAATACATGAATACAAGCGGAAAACCAATCCCTGTGTTAATGAAGTTTATTGACGCGAAAAGGGTAGTCTTGAAAGAAGATATACAGATATTTCCGGAGACACCGGACAAGTGGAAAATGATGAGTACCACTACGGGGACATTTATTAATGCCGGACATTATAAAGTGTTACTTTCGGCTGATACTATGGAAGGCTTGGCATTTGACGCATTGGATATTCAATAGGGCTTTTTGAAAGTCAGTTATATAAGCCACATTTCTCATATTCTAATCTTTTCTTATAAATAGAATATAGATGTTATTTTTTTAAGATTCGATACTCTGATTTTAATTATTTGAGAGCCGAGTTTTAAATAATCTCTATATTTGAAATCAAAAACAAAATAACACAATGGAGAGTGATATACCTAATTTTGATTTGCCAGTTGATTATATTGTTGGAGAAGGATATGAGATAGATTTATCAAAAAGGTACAAGAACTTTCCTTGTAGGGTAAGGTCCGGTTTTTTCATCCTCTGTGTTAAGGGAGTAATGCAAACAACAATCAATGGAAATCTTCATCATATTGGTGAAAACGATTTGATAACCTTACTGCCTGGTTATTTTATGGAAATTCTTGATTTCTCACCGGATATTCATATCTATTATGCTGGGTTCTCAGCCGGATTTATAGAAGGTATAAATTTAATGAAATCCACAGAACATCTTCTTCCTGTAATTATGGAAAACCCAATAATAACGTTGTCTCCATTACAAGCTTGTAGCTACAAGATGTTTTATGAATCGTCAATACTGTCATATGCTTCACCTCGTACACAGGCAAATAAAGAGATAGTAAAAGCTGTCCTTACTATGTTCGTTCAGGGAGCCACTGAGATTTACAAGATGCAAAATAACCTGTATCTATCTTCCCAATCAAGGAAGTATGAGATTTATCAGGAGTTTCTGAAATTGGTCATGAAATATTATATAGTTCATCATGGGACTTCCTTTTATGCCAATCAACTGGGGCTTAGTTTGCCACATTTCTGTTCGACAATAAAAAAAGTTGCTGGAAATACCCCATTGGAAGTGATTGCCTCCGTTATCTTAATGGACGCAAAATCCCGGTTAAAATCGACTAATGAGCCTGTGAAGAATATTGCCTTATCTTTGGGATTTAATAATATTTCTTTCTTCAACAAGTTCTTTAAGCAGCATACAGGAGTTACTCCACAAGAGTACAGAGGGCATTAAACTCCTTTCGATTGCCTTTTAAACGGCAATGTCACAATAAAGCGGCTTCCTTTTCCGATTTCCGATTCAACCGAAATACTTCCTTGTAGGTGCTCTACAATCGTTTTGCAGATAGAAAGCCCTAGCCCCGTACCTTGTTTGAAAGTATTGACCTTATAGAAACGGTCGAATATCTCTTTCTGGCATTCTTGCGGAATTCCTTCTCCCGTATCTTCCACAAACAGGTAAACCAATTGGTCTTTCTCTGAATGTGATGTGAAGCCGAAATGGATATAACCTTTCTCTGTAAATTTGCGGGCATTGTTTATGAAATTGCAAATAACCTGTTTCAAGCGTGTCGCGTCGGTATTAATGTAAATGTCATCATCCGGTAGTAACGCTTTTATTTCAATTTCCGGCAACTGTTTTACTGCTTGTTCTTTCTCTATATCTTTCATCATGGATTTTAGGGAACAACAGGAATAAGTGAATTTAATCGTGTTTGATTCTATTTTTGATAAGTCAAGTATATCATCAATCAATCGTACCAAATGCTCGCTGTTGATACTGATTAACCTTACAAAGTCAGCCCGTTCTTCATCGCTTAATTCATTATAAGTGGAAGCAATGACATCTGAGAAACCTACTATCGCATTTAACGGTGTCCGGATTTCATGGCTCATATTTGCCAAAAATGCCATTTTAAGCCGATCACTTTCTTCTGCTTTTTTACGAGCTTCAATCAGAGTGTTTTCTATATCTTTATATTCCTGAATACTCATACAGATTCCCACTAACCGATAAGGATGTCCGGAGATATTTGCGATATACGTGGATTGTCCTTCAAACCATTCCCATGTACCGTCTCCACGACGCAATCGAAATGGAACAGCTTTATCAAATGTTTCAATGCCGCTGAGTTGTACGACAAAGGCATCAGCCATAGTTTGTCGATCGTCCGGGTGAATCATGCTTACATATTCTTCCATTGTTAAGGTGTTGTTTTCTCCAGCCGGAATACCCAAATGGGTAAAATAACGATTATCTAAAGTAAACTCACTTCGATTTATATCGTAATACCAAGGATATATTCTGGTCCTTTGCAAAGCAGTGTTCAGAATATATTCTTGTGTGAGTTCCACTGTAATATTACGAAAAAAGAACAAGATGGTTTTTAAGTTTCCTTTATTTCTGATTGTAGCAAATTCTCCCCTTATAGGGAATTGTGTATGGTCTACTTGCTCCTGTATATAGGTATGTTCTGGAAGTGTATATATCCTCTCACCTTGACTAATCTTCTCTAAGATAGTTGACAAAATATCTTCTTTATTATTCAATAGCTTGAATATCTGACTTGTAGGGAGGGGCATCATTGTATTGACAGATGAATGAACATGAAGTTCTGTAAGAGCTTGCTGATTTAGTTGTATGATTTTTCCATTTATATCCAATATAATAACTCCGTCAGGTAGAATATTCAGCAATTCATCATCGTAGAGTGTTTGTTCGTTCACTTCCATGTGTTGTTGTTTTAATGCAAAGTATGAAGTAATAAATATAATTCCATAACAAAGAAACTCATTTCTTTTGAAGATAATACTACTTTAATGAATGTTTTTGAGCTTGTTTATATCGCTATTTTAATTTGCAATATATTGAGTGTTAATATGATATTCTCTTTTTAAGATTCGATATTCATATTTTAATCAGTGCTTTTATAGAGTACAAAAAGACTCCTCATCCGTCTACTTGATATGAAGAAAAAAGAACGAATGAAAATATATACTTTACTGTTTGGGGCATTGGTCGTTTGTCCGATGCAGGCACAGACAGTACATGATTGGGAAAACCACCATGTACTTCAAATCAATCGGAAACCGGCACGGGCTGCGTTTATTCCTTTCTCCACACAGAAAGGAGACTGTTCGGTATGCTTGGATGGAATGTGGAAATTCAGATGGACACCTGTACCTGACGAAAGAATCGTTGATTTTTATCAAACGAATTTTAATGATAAGGACTGGACTGATTTTCCGGTTCCTGCTAATTGGGAAATCAACGGATATGGTACTCCAATTTATGTATCAGCCGGTTATCCATTTAAGATAGACCCTTCGCGAGTAATGGGGGGAACCCAAGGCGGATTATGCGACTTATCAAGAAAGGAATCCGGTAGGGCAGTATCGGCGGCTTCTTATGGGTATTGGCAGATGAAGGTGTGAAACGCGTGGATATGGACGGATTCATTGATAATCAAGGCAACTTTGGCGTTGACGGTATTGTAGGGCCACATCACGAAAAGGAAGGTAGCTATGATGCGTATATCGGAGTATATCAGCCTTGTGACGGCCGAAACCGAGTGCTTTATACACTTCCCGAAAGTGGAATTTCTGTTTTGAATGTGATTCCACCGGTACGTAATAAGGTAAACTCAACGGATTTGTGCGGTCCTTCTTCACAAGCTAAGTGGGTGAATGGTTCCCAAACGGGGCGGATTGTTTTCCGGTTTATGGAATAAATAAAAAAAGGTGCTGACACCTGACATGATATTTAATTTTAAAAGTCATACAAATAAAGCAGAACAAAGATAATAATCATTATCTTTGTTCTGCTTTATATATTCTGATTACCGAAACGTTATAATACTACTCACACATGATGAAACATCTTTTTTCTTTTCTGATAATAGCTTCTTTGCTGTTATTTGGTTGCCGTTCAAAAACACAAAGTAATTTTCAGCCTGAACTTTCTGAACAAGCGGAGGAAAGCTATTCTTTACCTGAAGAATACGCTGAAGAAGTGATTGTTACAGGCAAGGTGCTGAACCGGGATTTTTATCCTAATGAAAAAGATTTGACTCTTATTATTCCTTTTTTTAGAAAAATGGAGAATCAGTACTGTGCACCTATCCAAAAGGATGGATCATTCTCTTTCCGTTTTCCTATTTTTGCAAAAATAAGGGAGATTTCTATTCGTAATTATGCCGAACATTTGTATGTGCATCCGGGGGATAGTGTATACGTAGAGATTGATTTTAAAGATATGTTTCATCCCAAAGTAACGGGTGATGCTGAAAAATTAAACCAAGAAATATTGGCTTTTACTGAGAATGCTTATTACTATATACAGAATTATAGTATAGGATCTAATTTGAATAATAATGATTTTGAAACAGAACTTAAAAGGGAGTATAATCTTCGTTTGGAACGTAGGCAAGAGTATATACAAAAATATAAGCCGTCAGAAGAAGTTGAATTTCTCACAGAAGAACTATTGAAACAGGATTATTATTATGCTTTGCTACTTTATGCTTCTCACATCCAAGATGAAACTGGTAAGGAGTTGGAGCGCTATCATGCGTTGTTGCCTGAAATTAACGGGCTTTACCATAAAGGCATACTATCAGCACGTTTATTTGATATTGCTGAAAGTGTAGAAAACTATATTTTATTTGGAATGGCTTTGAAAAATAGGAAATATCCGAAGATAGAGGATATGATGTCTCTAATTGGGGAGAATACATTGAATCAGTATTTGTATACAAAGATGATGGCTAATTGTTTGACGGCTAATGATACACTTGCTTTAGCAAAACGACACGCACAGTTTGATTCAATAGTGAAGATGCCGCATTTACGTGCACAGATTACCCAAATATATAATCGGACTAAGTCATATTTGGAAAATCCTCAATCGGTTTCCGATAATTTATTGTATGGAGTATTTCATGAAAATGCAAGTCAAAAAACGTCTATGTCATTTATGGAACCTATTTATGAAATGCTCGAGAAAGATCGTGGAAAAGTGATCTATTTTGATTTTTGGGTTAAGTGGTGCCCTCCTTGTTTAACGGAGATGGAACCGTTGAAGCAGTTACGCAGTAAGTATTCCACAAAAGATTTGGTCATATATTCTATATGTGGCAGCGAACCGAAAGAGGAGTGGGAGGAGTGCCTGGATAAGTATTCATTGAGGAACCGGGGAATTGAATGTATTTATGCAAATGATTTTTTTGGAAAAGAAAATTATCAGAAGATTTGTAACCAATGGAATGTGCATGATATGCCATATTATATCTTGATAAACAGAAAAGGACAGATTATTGATTTTGGTAGTTCGGCACGTCCGAGTAATCCGAATTTGCGATCTAGAATTGAGGAGGCGGTTAAAAATATAAAATAACTTTTTATTTATTTTACTCAGAAGTAGAGGATAGTGAGTACAAAACGGCCGGATTTCCGTCTTTATTTTAGTAAAAATATAGATTGGAATGGAAAGCCGACTGAAACATCGAATATTTGTATTTTCTTTATTGGCATGGACTGTTATATGTCCTTCCGGTACTCAACAAACACATTCGCTTCACGAACAATTCTTGAATCCGTCCGATGAATCCCGATCCGGTGGAACTTTCACCGGAAGTGAAACAGAAGATTAATGAATTAAAAGAGGCAGGCGTGTTGGTTCCCGTTATTCCATCTAAGGAAGACGATTTATTTTTATTGCTAATCAAAGGATTGATACAGTCTTTCACAGTAGCTTATTTTTTAGCTCTGTGAAAGGCTGTGTTTTTGTTTTCGGATATTTAATGAGAAAATATTCAAGAATAAGGTTTCTGCTATGACTCTTTTTTGTACTTTTGCAGCCGATTTAAAAATACCACATGCATGAAGACAAGCGAATCTTTATTATCAAAAGGAAAATTCATTGCCGAATATTCTGCCCACCTAATGGGAGCCGGAGTACATACTTCGCGGGTTGTCCGTAATTCCAAACGTATCGGTGAGGCTTTCGGGCTAGACGTAAAATTAGGAGTATTTCATAAAAACATCATTCTTACGATTATTGACAAACAAACCAATGAGGCTTGCAACGAGGTTATAGACATTCCTGCACATCCTATTAGTTTTGAACATAACTCGGAATTAAGTGCATTGAGTTGGGAAGCCGTGGACAATCGCCTCTCGTTGGAAGAACTGACGGAAAAATACAGGGAAATAGTTTCCGCTCCGATGATACATCCTCTTTTTGTATTATTGCTGGTAGGATTTGCCAATGCTTCTTTCTGTAAACTGTTCGGAGGGGATTTGATTTCTATGGGCATTGTTTTCTCAGCCACAATTACAGGATTTTACCTGAAACAACAGATGCAGAAAAAGAAAATCAATCATTATATAACATTTATTGTTTCGGCGTTCGTGGCTTCCCTATGTGCATCCACAGCTTTGATATTTGATACGACTTCCGAAATAGCACTGGCAACCAGCGTACTGTATCTCGTTCCGGGAGTGCCTTTGATTAATGGTGTGATTGATGTGGTAGAAGGATATGTCCTGACCGGATTTGCCCGCTTGACGGAGGCGTCCTTGCTGATTGTCAGCATTGCGATCGGCCTTTCCTTTACATTATTAATGGTAAAAAACAGCTTAATTTGATATGGTAGCACTCGATATTCTTTCCGATGGATTTTTTGCAGCAGTGGCGGGTATAGGCTTCGGAGCTATTTCCGACCCACCTTTGCGCGCATTTAAAATGATTGCGATTTTAGCGGCATTAGGACACGCATGTCGTTTTTGCCTGATGACTTATTTAGGGGTAGATATTGCTACCGCTTCTTTATTTGCCGGTTTGGTAATAGGTTTTGGTAGTCTATGGCTGGGAAAAAGGGTCTATTGCCCAATGACGGTACTCTATATTCCGGCATTGCTTCCGATGATTCCGGGCAAGTTTGCCTATAATATGGTATTTTCACTGATTATGTGTTTACAGAATATGAATGACCCGGAGCAACTGGATAAATTCATGGGTATGTTTTTCTCCAATAGCTTGATAGCCAGTACTGTAATATTCATGTTGGCGGTAGGAGCCACATTCCCGATGTTCCTGTTTCCACACCGGGCTTTTTCTTTAACAAGACATTAATTAAACTACTTTTATGGAGATTTTTTGGAAAACAATCGCATATTATAATTCAGCCACCTGGCTTTTGCAGATAGTTATTATTCTTATTGGTATCGTGCTGACAGCATTGCTCATCTGCCGGCCACGTCCGTGTGTGAAAATGGGAATGAAGTTCTACATGATAGGGCTGTATTCATGGATTTCAGTTATCTATTATTATATTTATTGTGAGGAACGCAGCTATAATGGAGTAATGGCTATGTTTTGGGGAGTAATGGCTATTATCTGGATTTGGGATACTATTACGGGATATACAACTTTTGAACGTACACATAAGTATGATATCTTATCGTATATCTTGTTGGCAATGCCTTTTATATACCCACTGGTTTCGTTGGCCCGCGGACTTAGTTTCCCGGAAATGACCTCTCCGGTAATGCCCTGTTCCGTGGTGGTATTTACAATCGGACTACTATTGCTGTTTGCTCATAAAGTGAATATGTTTCTGGTGCTTTTTCTTTGCCACTGGTCATTGATAGGATTATCCAAAACTTATTTCTTCCAGATTCCGGAAGACTTTTTGTTGGCAAGTGCAACCATTCCCGGCTTGTATCTTTTCTTCAGAGAGTATTTCCTGAATAACCTGCATGCCGATACGAAGCCGAAAGCAAAATATATTAATTGGTTATTAATAACTGTCTGTATCGGATTGGCTATATTACTGACCACTACAATGTTTCTGGAATTAGTACCCAAAAACTAATCTGAAACAGAGAGAATAGTTTTTTCTAGAAATAAAAAATCGCTTTTTATAACTATTAAAGTTATAGAAGGCGATTTTTGCATACCTGCCTATTGAATGGCATAGAATATTCGAAGAGCATATTGCATGACAACGTCAGGCAGCCATTTCTTACTCTTAGCGAATGTGACTTGTATCCATGGTCCGACTTTCGTACGGAAGGGAGGATTTTTGCGTGCTACTATTTTACAGATTGCATGCCCCAACTTCTTCGGGTGACATCCGTTACGTTCTTCCTTTTCTATAATTTCCAATGATTTCAGGAAACTCTCCTTGTAATCGGTATTTACTCTTGTTGCTTCCGAAATATTCCGGTTATCTGTAAATCCGGTATTGAAATCTCCCGGTTCTACAATACAAACTTTTATATGAAACGGATGAACTTCCAAGGCTAAAGCCTCACTATATCCTTCGACCGCAAATTTAGAAGCGGAATAAAATCCCTGATAGGGGATACCCATTACTCCACCGATAGAACTGATATTGATGATTTTTCCTCTTCGTGCCTTGCGCATATAAGGCAGCACCACTTTGCACATGTTCACTACGCCGAAGAAATTAGTATTCATTTGCCCGGATATTTCATCTTCTGTTGCGAGTTCCAAAGCGCCGCCGATACCCATTCCGGCATTATTAATCAATACGTCAATCCGTCCTTGTTCTGATATAATCTGTCCGACAGCTTCGTGGATAGAAAGAATATTAGTGACATCGGCAACAAGCATTTTTACATTGTTCATGTTTCCGGAAGGCTTTCTACTTGTTCCGTAAACAATGTGCCCCTGTTCAGATAACATTTGCGCTGTGATTTTCCCGAACCCGGAAGATGCTCCGGTGATAAGTATGACTTGTGGTTGCATGTTTTTTCAGAAAGTGATATAAGGGCCAATTATTACTCCTCTAATATAGCAGTCAGTTCTGCTCTCCAATCAGTTCCGTTCCGGGGTTGGAAAGTTTCGAATCCCAGCTCTTTGCCCATGTGGATATTTGAAGTTCCGTCATCTACAAATAAAGTTTCGGAAGGAATTATATTACAATCCTTTATCATAAAGTCGAATATTTCCGGTGCAGGTTTTGTATGTCCTACCTGATAAGATAGATACAGCTTGTCACAATAATCATTCAATGGCTTCTTCCTTGAGGAAAATTCGGGGCTACAAGCCCATGACATGACAAAAGGATTGGTATTACTAAGAATATATACATGATAAGACTTCCGTAATTCCAACATATAATCAAGTTTGCGCAAATCTACTTCGTTGAAGAAGCCCAGCCATGCCTGTTTGGTTTCTTCCATAGTAAGCTCTCGTCCGCATAAATCTCCCAGTTGTTTTCTAAATTCATCAGCGCTAAGTTTACCTTCCTCCAATTCCTGAAATATTCCGGTTTGATGATATTTATCCAACCGACTGTCTGCATCCGTCAATCCCAGTTTGATAAATGCCTGAACGGCTTTATCACGGTCAATGTCTACAATAACTCCACCAAAATCGAATACAATGTTCTTAATCATGATATATTTTTTATTGCTACAAAGATACAGCTTATCTTCCTAATTAACTGCTTGCTGTTCCTTGATATTTATCAAGAAAAGTATAGAAAGTAAATTTAGACGAAAGAATAACAGTTATCAGACGATTAATTTTATACTATATCAAGTTTAGAGTTTACTAAAAGAAGGAAGAAATATTCGCTACTCTAACAATAATCTTATAAATTTGTCGCATATTTGTATGTAGAGATTAAAAATTGAGACTATGAGTAATCTTCGAATTTTATTGTATGTATTTGTCCTCTCTTTGGCCGCATGTCATCCGGAGGGGACTAATGTGAAACAAGGATTAGATAAAGCTGCTCAATTAATGGAGCAAGATCCGGATACGGCATCCGTTATTCTTGAAACTATTCAAATGAACCAAATGAATGAGGCGCAACTTGCAGAATACAATTTGCTTTGTACTCAATTCAATGAAGATAAGAATATACCTCATTCTTCTGATCATCAGATTCGTCAGGCCGTGTCTTATTATGAGCAATACGGAAATGAAATTCAGAAGTCAAAAGCCTATTATTATCTGGCATGTGTAGAAAGTGATTTGAATCAGGAGAAAGACGCTGAAACTCATTTCAAAGAAGCAATAAGACTAGCTGCGCAAACAGAAGAATATGAACAAATGACTAAGATTTGCAGGAGATGTAGTCTTTATTATCAGAAATATGGCAACTTTGACGAAGCGCTGGAAATGGAAAGAAAAGCGTATGCCAGCCAATTGATGTTGATTGACAGTAAAGACCGTTCTACCGTGATTCTGTCTTCCGCTTTGGGAGTGTTCGGTGCCATGTCCCTCTTGCTTGGATTGCTATGGAAGAAACATCTGTCTGTACACTCGCAACTGGACACCTTTAAGGAAGAAATGCAGATGAAAGAGGTTGAATCTGACAAACTGGCGATGCAATGTAATTATCTCGAAGAAAAGTATCAATCCCTTCAACAGCATATTTATGAAAATTCTCCGGTTATCTCGAAAGTCCGTCAGTTGAAGGAACGAACTGCTTTGTCTCCCAAAATACCGTCTTTTTCAGAAAGAGACTGGACGGAACTTTTACGACTTCAGGAAAACGTTTACGGCCTTGTATCCAAATTGAAAGAGATAAGTCCGAAACTTACAGAAGAAGATTTGAGGGTATGTGCTTTTTTACGCGAAGGTGTTCAGCCTACTTGTTTTGCAGATTTAATGAAACTGACTGTTGAGACTCTGACCCGGAGAATCTCCAGGATAAAAACGGAGAAATTAATGCTGGCAAACTCTAAAGAATCGTTGGAAGATATTGTGAAATCATTATAGTCTGCATTTGTCTGTGCTTGTTTATGTGACGTTGTTGAATATCAACTGATTATAAGTATAAACTGTCCGTATTCGTCCGATAAGAATCTTCTCTTTTATATGCTTGTTCTATAACTTTGCAAACAAAAAAGTTACAGAGCAATGAATAACTTATTATTTAAAAAATGGAATGATTTTAGTGGGTGGATTGTTTTTCTAATAGCAGCTTTTGTATATGGAATGACGATTGAACCTACTGCTAGTTTTTGGGATTGTCCCGAATTTATTTCGTGTGCCGAAAAGTTACAAGTAGGGCATCCACCGGGTGCACCTTTCTATATGCTCGTAGGAAACCTGTTTACCCAGTTTGCTTCCGAGGCGTCGCAAGTGTCTTGGCTGGTGAATTTTCTGAATGCGTTGTTGAGTGCCGGTTGCATCCTGTTTCTTTTTTGGAGTATCACCCGGTTAGTAAGATCCCTGATAATAAATGAAGAGCAGAATTTATCAACGATGGATGTTATCGTCATTCTGGGGTCGGGATTTGTCGGAGCCTTGGCATATACATTCAGTGATACATTTTGGTTCAGTGCGGTAGAAGGTGAAGTTTATGCTTTCTCTTCTTTTCTTACGGCATTGGTCTTCTGGATGATTCTTCGCTGGCAAGATGAATCGGATTCGGTATATGGTGACCGTTGGATTATCCTGATAGCTTATATTATCGGGCTGTCAATTGGAGTGCATTTGCTTAATCTGCTCTGCATCCCGGCCATTGTGCTGGTTTTCTATTATCAGAAGTATCATGCAATATCGTTTAAAGGAGTAGCTGCTGCAATTGTCATATCCGGTCTTCTTATCGTATTTATCCTTTTTGTTTATATTCCTGGCATAGCTGATATGGGAGGGTGGTTCGAGCTGCTCTTTGTCAATGTGTTCGGACTTCCTTTCCATACGGGGCTGATCGTCTTTTTAGCTTTAACATTTCTCGTACTGGTCGGAGCCATTTATCGTTTCCGAAAACGTATGTTGCATACTTCTTTATGGTGCTTGCTTATGCTCACCGTAGGCTATACCACCTATGCGGTGATACTGATTCGTGCCAACGCTAATACTCCGCTTAATGAGAATGCGCCGGACAACATTTTTACACTTAAAAGTTATCTGAATCGCGAGCAGTATGAAAGTGCTCCTCTGCTTTATGGAAAAACTTATGCATCCGAACCGGAATATGTGCCTGAAGGTGACTATTACAGAGTAAAAACGACAAAGGGAAGTGCTGTATATCGTCCGGATAAGGAAAAAGGTAAATATAAAATAATCCGGTATAAAGAAGATGTGTGCTATACTCAGAATATGTTGTTTCCCCGAATGTGGAATGAGCGAATGGCTGCTTCATACAAAAACTGGACGGGAGGAAGCGAAGCGGCTCCCACGCAAAAAGAAAACCTCACTTATTTCATTACCTATCAGCTCAATTATATGTATTGGCGCTATTTCTTATGGAACTTTGTAGGACGGCAGAACGATGTGCAAGGGAGTGGCGAACCGGAACATGGGAACTGGATAACGGGAATTTCCTGGTTAGATAATTTAAGATTAGGTGACCAAAGTTTGTTACCGGAATCTTTACGTCAGAACAAAGGGCACAATGTGTTTTACGGACTGCCGCTATTATTAGGACTGTTCGGAATCTATTGGCAATGGAACCGCAGTAAGAAAGGCAAACAGCAGTTTAGTGTACTGTTCTTCCTTTTCTTTATGACGGGACTGGCTATTGTGCTTTATCTGAATCAAACTCCCGGTCAGCCGCGTGAACGGGACTACGCATACGCCGGTTCGTTCTATGCTTTTGCTATCTGGATAGGGATAGGAGCGGCAGGATTATGTGATATGCTTCGCCGGAAAACAACTTCGACGGTGCAAGTCAGTGTGTTAATGACAATCTGTTTATTGATTCCGGTGCAAATGGCGAGCCAGACCTGGGATGACCATGACCGGAGCGCCCGTTTTACTTGTCGCGACTTTGGGGCTAACTATCTGATGACTCTTCCCGATGAAGGAAATCCGATTATTTTTTGTAACGGAGATAACGATACGTTCCCGCTATGGTATAATCAGGATACGGAAGAAGTACGCAGGGATGCACGTGTTTGTAACCTAAGTTATGCGCAGACCGATTGGTATATTTATCAACAGCAATGCCCGTTGTATAATGCTCCCGGACTGCCTATAAGCTGGAATAAAAATCAATATAAGGAAGGAACCAACGAATATGTGGCCGTACGTCCGGAACTGAAAAAACAAATTGAGGAACTGTACCGGAAGCACCCGGAGGAAGCCCGTGACAGCTTCGGAGAAGACCCGTTTGAGGTAAAAAATATCTTGAAATATTGGGTGTTCTCAGAGAAACCGGAGTTTCACGTAATCCCTACGGATACGATAAATATCCACATTGATAAGGACGCGCTGCTCCGTTCGGGAATCATGCTCCCCAAAACAATCCGACATTTGAAAGGGGAGGACTTGAAGGATGCCATACCGGACAAACTGTATATTCCTTTAACGGATATACGTATGTTGACTAAAGTCGACTTACTCATGCTGGAAATGCTTGCCAACTGTAATTGGGAACGTCCGCTTTATCTTGCAATTTCCGTAGGAAGTGTCAGTAAACTGAAGTTTGACAATTACTTTGTACAGGAAGGATTAGCATTCCGCTTTACACCTTTTGACTATAAGAAGTGGGGAGATGTCGGTGAAAACAGACTTTATGCAGTAGATGTGGAAAGGCTTTATAACAACGTTATGAATAGATATAAATATGGTGGACTGGATACTCCGGGGCTCTATCTGGATGAAACAACACTACGCACGTGTTGGTATCATCGCAGGCTTTTTGCGCAACTTGCCAAAGAACTGATAGCGCAAGGAGATAATGAGCGTGCAAAGAAAGTACTCGCTTATGCGGAACAGGTTATTCCGGGATATAATGTTCCCGAAACACATGAAAGCGGTTCTTATGATATAGCAACGGCCTATGCTGCTTTGGGTGAAAAAACGAAAGCAGTGACTCTGGCTGTACATTTGATAGCTGAAGCGGAAGATTATATTAACTGGGCTTTTTCATTAAAAGGAAACCGTATAGAAATGGTTCGCAATGATTGTATCTATAAATTCTGGCAATGGAACCAATATAATGAACTCTTGAAGAAGATAGACGGAGAAAAATATAAAGAGAGCAACCGGCGGTTTGAGGAAAAATATGCGCTATTCGCTCCAACTATGAATTACAAAAACTAAAACGGAAGAAGAATATGAAATCAAAAATAATGAAACAGAAAGAGACAGAAACAGTATTTAGCAGAAGAAATTATATAATTCTGCTAATTGGTTCGGTAGTAATAATAGTAGGTTATCTATTCATGAGCGGTGAGGGGAGTACTCCTGCCGCCTACAACCCTGATATATTCAGCGGATTGCGTATAAAGGTAGCACCCGTAGTATGTCTGACAGGATATTTGATAAATATATTCGGTATTCTATACCGCCCCAGGCGGAGTTAATTATCTCAATGTTTTCCATGCATACATCATCACCACTATGAATGAAAGCAACGGAACGATGAATGAGAAGGACATTGTAGTCTGGTCTGCTACATATCCCATGAGCAAGGGGCCGACAGCCCCTCCAATGGGAGACATCATTAAATAAGAGGATGCACGTTTGGTATGATTGCCCAGTCCCCGTAATGAAAGTGCAAAAATAGTAGGAAACATAATTGCTTCAAAAGCGTAACCCAAGAAAAGAGCTATCAGTGATATGATCCCCAGATTCAGTACAATTAAAGAACTTGTTACGACTGTACCGACAGCACAAAAGAACAATACTTTCTCTGCCCGTATCTGCCGCATCACCCAACTACCGGCAAATCGTCCGCACATAAATAGCCCCAGACCACCGAACGAAAGAATCACAGAAGCATCGCGGGCGTTCATCCAGCCGTCATCTACCACATAATTAATAAAAAAACTATTAATAGAGATTTCTGCAATTTCATAACAGAATAAAGCTGCGATACCAAAAATAAAAAGCTTGTGTGACCAGAGTCCCTGTGCCTGCCCCTGTTTATCCGTGTCTTCTTCATGGGTAATCTCCGGCAAACGGACTTTGTTAAATACTAAAGCAACTGCCAGTACAATGATTCCCATTAATGTATATGGCAATGAGATATTCGAACTACCTTCTTCCGAAAACAATAATAAACCTCCTATAAGCGGCCCGCAGATACAACCCAATCCGTTAAATGATTGTGCCAGATTTAATCGGCTGGCGGCAGTTTCCCGTTCACCTAATTCCGTCATATAAGGATTGGCGGCTGTTTCCAAAAATACCAAACCGCAGGCAATGACAAACAGGGAGAAAAGGAAGAACTGAAACGACATCCAGTATTCACCGGGAATAAAAAGCAGCGAACCGATACCATAGAGCAACAAACCGAATACTACTCCTTTGCGATAGCCATATTTATTGATAAACAGTCCTGCTGGGATAGCCATGACGAAATATCCCAGATAAAACATGACTTGTACCCATGCCGAATGAGCACGGCTTATATTCATCACATCCTGAAAATGCTTGTTTAACACATCTAAAATAGCATGTGCAAATCCCCATAGAAAGAAAAGGGAAGTGACCAGAATAAAAGGAATCTGATATTCCTTCTTGACTAATTTCTGCATAGTGAGTTTATTAAAAAAGAGCGTTCTTTGCCTTCGGGGCACAAAGATAGGCAAAATGACGATAAGATGTTCATATCATGATATCGCTTTTACAAAAAAGAATAATAGGTAACAAAAAAAGATTTAGCCCGTCTATAAACAGTGATTCTGTAATATTGGTATAATAATCTGTAATCTATCTACTTTGCGAATATTTAAAATCGAGTATATTTGCTGCATAAATTATTAGTATAAATAAAGTATATGATGCTAAAAAAAGTAATGAGTGCTTGATTAATCTGTAATATAGATATAAACTACTATAAAAAGAAAACAATTTAATTATGTTACGTACTATCAGACTTACAGCCGCGATTGTGTGTTTTACACTTGTCACCCTGTTATTTCTCGACTTTACAGGGACATTGCATACATGGTTCGGATGGCTGGCAAAAATTCAATTCCTGCCGGCTGTATTAGCCTTGAATATAGGTGTGGTATTATTCCTTATCATACTTACAATCTTGTTCGGGCGTATTTATTGTTCGGTCATTTGTCCTTTGGGAGTATTTCAGGATGCTATTTCGTGGGTATCCGGCAAACGTAAAAAGAATCGTTTCCGTTATTCTCCGGCTATGAAATGGCTCCGCTATGGCGTTTTAGCAGTGTTTATTATTGCAATGATTGTAGGCTTGAATGCTTTGGCAATTCTGATAGCACCTTATAGCGCGTATGGGCGAATGGTCTCTGCTTTGTTCGCTCCGGTTTGGCAGTGGGGAAACAACCTTCTGGCATACTTTGCCGAACGGGCCGACAGTTATGCTTTTTATGAAGTGGACGTATGGATAAAAAGTTTTTCTACTTTGGTTATTGCCGTGGTTACTCTAATTGTACTTATTATATTGGCATGGCGTAATGGACGGACTTACTGTAATACGATTTGTCCGGTAGGTACGGTATTAGGATTCATATCCCGATATTCTATCTTCAAACCGGTGATTGATACTTCCAAATGTAACGGATGCGGATTATGTGCGCGTAATTGTAAGGCGTCCTGTATTGATGCGAAAGCGCATAAAATAGATTATAGCCGTTGCGTCGTTTGTATGAACTGCTTGGGAAAATGTAAGAAAGGGGCTATTAAATACACAAGACGTATCCCCGAAATAGAAGCGGAACCTGAGATGATAACTACCTCCAAAGCTAAATCCGTTACTACGGAGCAAGTAGACAATGCTCGCCGCAGTTTTCTTTCTGCATCGGCTATCTTCGCAACCACCGCCGCACTAAAAGCACAGGAAAAGAAAGTGGACGGCGGACTGGCAACCATTGAAGACAAGAAGATTCCCCATCGGGAAAATCCCATTTTACCTCCCGGTTCATTAAGTGCGCGCAATTTTGCACAGCATTGCACAGCCTGTCAATTATGTGTTTCGGTTTGTCCTAATCAGGTACTCCGCCCTTCTGGCAATTTGTTGACTTTGATGCAGCCGGAAATGTCTTATGAACGTGGCTATTGTCGTCCTGAATGTGCAAAATGCGCGGAGGTCTGTCCTACGGACGCTATTCATCTGACTAGCCTTGCTGATAAGTCTGCCATTCAAATCGGCCATGCCGTATGGATTAAAGAAAACTGCGTACCGTTGACCGATGGAGTTGAATGTGGCAACTGTGCGCGTCATTGTCCGACCGGTGCTATCCAAATGGTAGTTTCCGATCCGGATATGGCGGATTCTCCCAAAATTCCGGTTGTGAATGCGGAAAAATGTATTGGCTGCGGAGCTTGTGAGAATCTATGTCCGTCCCGTCCTTTCAGTGCTATTTATGTGACAGGACATCAGATGCATAGAATTATATAATCTAAATTGAGATGAGATTATGGAAGAAAAGAATAAAAAAAACATAAACAGAAGAGATTTTATTAAAATTGTAGGTATCAGTGCAGCTACATCAACAGCCATATTATACGGATGTTCTTCTAAAGGTACTTCCTCATCAAGTAGTGTATCGGGAGAAGGGGAAATACCTACTGACAAAATGACCTACCGTACTTCGCCAACAACAGGTGACCGTGTTTCACTTTTGGGATACGGTTGTATGCGTTGGCCTCTTAAGCCATCTCCCGACGGTAACGGTGAGGTAATCGACCAAGACGCGGTGAATGGATTAGTAGATTATGCTATTGCTCACGGAGTAAACTATTTCGATACATCTCCGGCTTATGTGCAAGGTTTTTCTGAAAAGGCAACAGGCATTGCATTAAGCCGCCACCCGCGTGACAAATATTTTATTGCCACCAAACTGTCCAATTTCTCGCCGGACACATGGTCTCGTGAGGCTTCACTTAGAATGTATCATAAATCATTTACAGAGCTTCAAGTAGATTATATTGACTATATGTTACTTCATGGTATCGGTATGGGAGGAATGGATGCCCTTAAAGGACGGTATCTGGACAATGGTATGCTCGACTTCCTGATTAAAGAGCGTGAAGCGGGACGTATCCGGAATCTCGGATTTTCTTATCATGGGGATATTGAAGTTTATGATTATCTCCTCTCCCGGCATGATGAAATAAAGTGGGACTTTGTGCAGATACAGCTAAACTATGTTGACTGGAAACATGCCAAAGAGACAAATACCCGAAATACCGACGCAGAATATCTGTACGGTGAATTGGCTAAAAGAGGAATCCCTTCTATTATTATGGAGCCGTTGTTGGGCGGACGTCTGTCTAAGTTGAATGATAATTTAGTAGCACGACTCAAACAGCGCCGTCCTGAAAACAGTGTTGCATCGTGGGCATTCCGTTTTGCCGGTTCTTTTCCGGATATATTGACCGTACTAAGCGGTATGACTTATATGGAACATTTACAAGATAATCTCCGTACCTATTCACCATTGGAACCACTTACTGATGAAGAAAAAGAATTTCTTGAAGAAACGGCGCAATTAATGTTGAAATACCCTACCATTCCTTGCAATGACTGTAAATATTGTATGCCCTGTCCGTATGGGTTGGATATTCCGGCTATACTGTTACATTATAATCGTTGTGTCAACGAGGGCAATGTTCCTGAAAACGGGCAAGATGAAAATTATGCGAAAGCACGCCGGGCATTTCTTATCGGTTATGATCGCAGCGTGCCCAAACTCCGACAGGCCAGTCATTGTATCGGATGTAATCAGTGTGTGTCACATTGTCCGCAGAATATTGATATACCGAAAGAATTGCATCGGATAGACCAATTTGTAGAACAACTGAAACAAGGGACTTTATAATGGAAGAATTAATCAATCTACTACATACAGGAGGATATTCCTGTGTGATAGCCAACGAAGGAAAGATTCGCACTTTTACCCAACGCGGAGTAGCCGATTTATACGATTTGCTGACCCGGGAGCCGGAGTTCCTGAAAGGAGCTCTGATTGCTGATAAAGTAGTTGGGAAAGGAGCTGCCGCCCTCATGATTTTAGGTGGTATAAAAGAGTTATATACAGATGTTGTCAGTTCAAACGCTATGGACTTGTTTCAGACATCAGATGTAAAAGTAGACTTTGTACAGGAAGTGCCCTTTATATGGAATCGCGACCATACAGGCTGGTGTCCCGTAGAAACTATGTGCAGTGAAGAGGAATCGGCCGAAGCTATTTTGCAGCTGATTCGTGGCTTTCTCGAAAGAATCAAAAATAAAGAGTAAAAATACAGACTAAAGTATGAGAAAGAATACAGCTTGTTTATTTCTATTCAGTAGTCTGTTGTCCATTTCGGGAATGGCAGAAAACAGAAAAGACAGTACGCAAGTAGGACGAAATTATGTTATTGATGAGGTCGTAGTTACCGGAACACGCAATGAAACGGATATACGCCATTTGCCTATGACTATTTCCATTGTCGATAGACAACAGATAGAAAAAAGGTATGAACCTTCCTTGTTGCCATTATTGACCGAACAAGTACCGGGGGTGTTTACTACCAGTCGTGGTATTATGGGATATGGTGTGTCTACAGGTGCAGCAGGTGGCATGAGTTTACGGGGGATTGGTGGTAGTCCGACAGCGGGGCTATTAGTCTTAATTGATGGTCACCCGCAATATATGGGGCTAATGGGACATCCGATAGCAGATGCCTACCAATCCATGCTGGCAGAAAGGGTAGAGGTTCTACGTGGTCCTGCATCTGTCCTTTATGGTTCGAATGCAATGGGCGGAGTTATCAATATTGTTACCCGTAAACAACAGGAAGAAGGGGTGAAGAACAATATGCAAGTAGGTTATGGTTCTTATAATACTTTGCAGACAGAATTTTCAAATCGGGTGAAGAAAGGGTGTTTCAGCAGTGTCGTGACAGGTTCATACAACCGGACGGATGGACATCGTCCCGATATGGAGTTCGAGCAATATGGAGGATATGCCAAACTAGGCTATGACTTTAGTACTTTCTGGAAAGTATGGGGAGATATAAATGTAACGCATTTCAATGCTTCCAATCCTGGAACGGTTCAAACTCCGCTTTTCGACAATGATTCACGCATCACTCGCGGCATGACTTCGTTTGCTTTAGAGAATCATTATGAAAAGACTTCAGGTACCTTGAGCTTTTTCTACAACTGGGGACGGCATAAGATAAACGACGGATATAAAACTGGAGAAGAACCACAAAAGTCACATTTTAATTCCAAAGACCGGATGCTGGGTATATCGTGGTATCAGAGTGCCACTCTTTTCACGGGTAACCGTGTGACAACAGGATTTGATTATCAACATTTCGGAGGGGAATCTTGGAATAAAGTTCTGGCTACGGGCGAACGCAAATCGGGAGTAGATAAGCAAATGGATGAATTTGCAGGGTATATTGACTTTCGTCAGGATATAAATAGCTGGTTATCTCTGGATGCAGGAGTCCGTGTAGATCATCATTCTCATGTCGGTACAGAATGGATTCCACAAGGAGGTCTGGCATTTCATTTTCCGAAAAATACGGAAGTAAAAGCAATGGTAAGTAAAGGCTATCGCAATCCGACTATCCGGGAAATGTATATGTTTGCTCCTGCCAATCCCGAGTTGGAGCCTGAAAAGATGATTAATTATGAGTTTTCGTACTCTCAATGTTTATTGGAAGGAGCATTGTCTTACGGAGTGAACCTTTACTACATCAATGGCGACAATATTATTATGAGTAATGGATTGACGCCTCCTTTGAATATCAACTCCGGAGAAATTGAAAACTGGGGCATTGAAACCAATGTCGGCTATCGTATTAACTCTCATTGGAACATCTATGCCAATTATAGTTGGCTGCACATGGAAAATCCCGTTCTAGCTGCTCCTGAACATAAACTATATGCAGGTATGGACTATACCTCCGGTCGTTGGAATATTTCAACAGGTTTTCAATATGTGAGCGGACTTTATTCCTCCGTTACAAAGGGGCATGAGCAACAAGAAAATTTTGTTCTATGGAATCTTCGAGGTAACTATCGTATATGTCATTTTGCAGATATCTTTGTCAAAGGAGAGAATTTGTTAGCGCAACGATATGAAATAAATGCAGGCTATCCTATGCCAAAAGCAACATTTATGGGTGGCATTAATGTGAATTTTTAAAATAATGAAGATATGGAAACAACAACCGTGAAACTCTATTCGTTGGATTACAGCAACGTAAAGACCTATTGGGCAGCCTCGTTATTCATCATTGGTAACATCCTTTTTCCCAAACTCTTTCATCTCATTCCACAAGGAGGAATAACTTGGCTGCCAATCTACTTCTTTACACTGATTGGGGCTTATAAATATGGTTGGAAAGTCGGTTTACTGACTGCCGTCTTATCACCGGCTATAAATTCTCTGCTGTTTAGTATGCCGGCTCCCGCCACATTACCTGTAATTTTATTGAAATCCGTATTATTGGCTATTGCTGCCGGATGGACAGCGCAACACTTCAGACGTATTTCTGTCATAATGCTGATAGGGGTAGTATTTGCCTATCAGGTAGCAGGTACATTAGGAGAATGGATATACATTGGTAATTTTTATAATGCTATCCAGGATTTCCGCATTGGAATTCCCGGGATGTGTCTGCAAGTATTCGGGGGTTATCTTTTCATTAAGTATCTGATATGTAAATAACTCATTCGAAGAATAATTAAAGGAGGTAACTTTCTCGTTTTAGGAAAAAGTTACCTCCTTTTTAGTCATCGGATAAATTGTCTTCCGTTATAATAGGAGAGGAGTTACTTCCTTCTTTTGCATATTTAGTCGGACTCATCTTATAATGTTTCTTGAATACCTCCCGGAAGTATTTGCTTTCAGAGAAGCCGGTCATATCTGAGATTTCGGCAATAGTATGTCCACCTTCTTTTAATAGTTGTGTAGCACGTTTCAAACGGGTAATTCGAATCAGATCTGTCGGAGACTGTCCTGTCAACGCCTTCAGTTTACAATAGAAACTAGTACGGCTCATGTGATGCAACTCACAAAGTACATCGACAGAGAAACCTGTATTATCCATATTTTCCTCAATACTTTTCTTTACAGCGGATATAAACTGCCAATCAAGACTGGTGGTTCCGTTTGCTGACGGTATCATAGGTTCCGAATCAATATCCAGATTAGCATATCTGCTACGTAACAACGCCCTGTTAGCCAATAAGTTTGCAATACTTGCTTTCAATATTCTCACGTTGAAAGGTTTGACAATATATGCGTCTGCACCGATTGACATCCCGTCAAGAATGTTGTTTTCATCTCCCAAAGCTGTAAGCAGCAGTACCGGAATATGTGATGTCTCAATATCATTTTTTATAGCGACACATAGCTCATCGCCTCTCATCTCCGGCATCATGATATCTGAAAGAATAAGGTCGGGCCAGAATTCTTTTGCAATAATTAGTGCTTCCCGCCCATTTCCGCAAGCTTGTACGTGATACATCGAAGATAATGAACTGATCAGATAGGAACGCAATTCATCATTGTCTTCTACAATTAGAATACGTTGTGAGTTTGTTGTTTCTACGGTATTCACCGGTGTGGCAGAAATATTGGGAACCGTCAGTTCAGGAGTCTGTTCCAACGGTTTGGCTGGTGGAATCAAACCGGCATTCTGAAAATGCTTATTACTTTTCGGGAAAACAATCCTGACAGTAGTTCCTTGATGTTCTATACTTTCTACATTAATCTTACCACCATGAAGACGAACTAATTTTTCTACCAGCATTAGCCCGATGCCACTACCCGTAACTTTGGAATTAATAGCATTACTGGCTCGGAAATGGAGCTTGAACAACTTACTCTGCTCACTGGATGGAATTCCAATGCCCGTATCCTCAATTATTACTTTCCAAGAATCATTACTTTCGGATACTGAAACACTTACTTTACCATTCTCCGGAGTGTATTTTAGTGAATTTGATAAAATGTTTTTTAGAATTGAATCCATTTTCTCCTTGTCAAACCACACATTCAAATAACTGAAAGAACTCTCATAGGTGAAGTCAATATGTTTGATAGCAGCATAGGAAGAAAAAGTTTCATATACTTCGTGCATATAGGTGTTCAACTCATATTCGGAAACACACAATTCTGAAGAATACACATCCGCACGCTCAAAATTAATAAGATTGTTGGTTAACCGTAAAAGAGTCCCCACATTTCTTAATGCAGTATTTGCACGAGTTATTCCGTTGGCGGATAAAGGTTCTTCATCCAGCAGTTCCTCTAAAGGAGCTTTAATCAGAGTTAGCGGAGTACGTATGTCATGAGCTGTATTAATGAAGAAACTCGTCTTTTCATCTGAAATTTTCTTTTGCTTTCTTAAATTCATAACCCGTAGAATAAAGATGAATCCCAAAATTACTAATAACACGTAACAAGTGATTGCCCACCAACTAGACCAAAAAGGGTGCGTAACGACAATTCTCATTGTACGCTCTTCAAAAACAATATCATGTTCTTCCCTTGAAATGGCACGTACATAAAGAGTATATTTTCCCGGTGGCAAATTGGTATAGCGAATCAGATTGGCTGTTCCCGGTTCGGTCCATTTTTCGAAGAAACCATCCAACTTCCATGCATAGAGAGCATTTCCCGGAGAATCATAGTTGATAGTGGAAACTCTAAATGAGAATGTATTCTGATTATATTTCAGCTCCAACACATCCGTATCATTGATACTTTTCTCCAATGGAGAATCTTCTTCTCCCGGATATACAGGCTGGTATGAAATATTCAAATCGCTGAATATCATCTTTGTATATACATAATAGGGGAACTTTACATTTTGGGGAAGTTCGATAGCTCCGTCCGTACTACCAAATACAAAGTTCTTATTTTTACGTAATACTCCGGATGAAGCATTGAAATAGGCAGGCAATAATCCTTCTCCTTTGGTCCAGTTATGGAATATTTTTTCCTTCGTATGAAAACTGGTGACCCCATTTTCCGTACTCATCATGATTCGTCCGTCAACTTCAGGCAAAATAGTAAAAATGCTGTTGGAAACAAGTGCGGAATTTTTAGCTATATAATGCTCAAATTTCTTATTTTGTGCATCATATATAAATACTCCCGCTCCATTCGTACCAACATATAGCAGTCCGTTATCTGCTTGATAAAGCGTATTGATGTAGGTCGATCCGGCTTCCAACTTAATATATTCGTATTTCCCGGAGTCTCTATTCAGCAAATACAATCCCATTGCCGTTCCGATCCACATATTATGACTATCCTTTTCGGCAATAGCTGTAATAGAACTTACTCCCGGATATAGGCGAACACTGTTAGTTGCCAAATCAAAGCATTTTAAATTATAGTATCCTCCCGACCATATATGTCCTTTTGAGTCTTTTATCATATCACGGATATATTTATCCGGGCGCATATTTATGTGTGAAAGTAAATAAGGAGAGAAATATTCCACGGATAAATCTGCTTTATTTATCTTGTATATACCGGAAGTATAGCCTCCTGCCCAGATAATGCCGGGTGAAACCTCACATAAAGTTATGAATATATGATTTTTGTCTTTTAGCTGATGATTGAAAGAACTCAGAAAAGAATGCCATTCTCCCGTTCCCGAATTGTAAAGACTAATGCCGTTACTCGTACCAAACCATAAATCTCCATCACTGTCTTCAATGACAGCGTGCACCTGGTCATTGACAATGGACTGCTTGTTGCCCATAGAGTGTTTCATCCAATGATAGTTTTCATAACGATAATCTATAACTGTAATTCCTGTGGGATAATTGGCAAGCCATATTCGTTTTGATTCATCAACAAATACGTCATTGATGTTGTCACCATTCATTTCATTATAGCTCTGGTAATTTGCTGATATGTAACGTTCTAATATGCATTTGTTCATGTCTAGCTTATATACGCCCATGCCTTCGGTTGCCACTAATAGTTCTGTTTCATTTAATGGTCTGATACGGGTTATATTCACATCACTAAGATCTGCTTCAGGCCGGATAATCTCTTGGGAAAGCATATCATATACAAAAATACCCCTCTCAAATGAGCCGATATATAATTTTTTTTGCTGTTGCTGGAAATACAACACACTTACTTGCGTATGAAAATAATCAAGCGTCTCGGTAGGGATAATTTGTAAAGCACCGTTTTCCAGTTTAGCATACCTCACGCCTGTTTCTGTTGCTATAAAGAAGTGATTGTCATCTATCTGCTCTATGGCTGTAATATTGCTGTGTAGTATATTAGGGAACTGAAATGTATGAGCATTTTTGATATTGTATAATACAATAGAATCATTGCAGCATAACCAAATATTATTGTTGTGGTCTACATAACCATAACTAATCGTTTTCGATATATCCGGTAGTTTATATCCTATCGTAAAACGATCATATTGCTTTTCATATTGAAAGAGACGTCCTTTTCTGCCAATCACCCATAAACCTGCCTCCGGAGTAGCATATAACCAACCGAGGTGTATTTGGGAAGCAACGGAATTATCATCTTTGTTCAGTTTATAATGCTTTATATCTTTACCATTATAACGATCCATTCCTTCATTGGTGAGAAACCACATATAGCCTTGATCATCTTTCTGAATGTTGAATATCCTTCGATTACTTAATCCATTTTCTATTCCTATATATTTGTAAGTTTGTGCCGTGACCAGAATAGGAAACAAAAGGAAAATATATACAATGTATTTCATATAATCATTTATTTTTAAATTGTTTTTAACTGCTATTTAAAAATAATAGTTTACGAAACTATACAAAAGCGATGAGAAAAACAAAGAAATGTAGCACATTCTTATAGAAAACTTTCGTTTGGAAATTTTTTGTTTCCTAAGTTGATTATTTACTTAACGAAGTTGACTTTTCTGAAGCTTTTTTTGGTATACCCATATACTTAATATAAAATAAACGAGTACTTGAATCCATAAAGTAATATATTCTGGTCGTATATCAGCCATACTTGCTCCCATTGAATTTAATTGTACAAAAGCAAGTGTTGCAGGAGCTGCCGGAAGAATATAATGTGTCGCTTTCCAATACCAAGGCATTAACTCCATTGGGTAAGAAACTCCGGAAAGGAAAATCAATCCGACTGAAAAGAAAGCTATCATTAACAAAGGTGCTTCCGAATCGGTAAAATAACGGGAAGCAGCCAGTCCGAGGAAAGAAGTAGCTATCAGGTAAGGAATCATTAATAGCACAATATACAGACCGTTTCCAATATTGGGAATACTGAAAAAATAAGGGAGCAATCCTAATAAGAAGAAAGAAAAGATAGCATACAATCCGCAATATACAAATGTCTTTCCTGCTACAATGCGTATGGCGGCTGCCCAAGTATGGCCGAAAGGAGCGTAAGTACGGATTCCGTCTGAACTATATTCTTCTCCGGTCACCATACCGATAACCATTAGCAAAGTTTGAAATATAATAATCATCATAACGGCAGGAATCAGGTAGGAGCCATATCCTTCCGTATAATTATAAAGTGCGGTCCCTTCTACATTGATCGGTTTTGCCATAGTTACAGCCAATAATCCCTGTGGGGGCAGAAACACAGCTTCATCGGGTCGGTATTTATCGTTAATCGCCAACATCACACGTGACGAAGCTCCTTGTAAGGCTTCAAAGTACAAAAATGCATCAGTTGTTGCATAAAGGGAAAAAATAGATTCATCTCCACGAAATACCCGTGCCTCAAAATCGTGTGGCAGATACAGTATTCCTTGTACTTTGCCTCGTTTCATCCATTCTTTGGCTTCATTATAGTCCATTGCCTGACTGTAAACATCAGCTTGCGGAGTAGCATCTAGCCAACGGATAAAATTACGGCTCAACTCACTGTGCGAATTGTCGACTATGGCGATAGGGACATCTGTCACAATGTTAGGGGCATACATATAATTATAGAGTAACCCGTATACAAAAATACCTCCTATCAATACTAACAATACTGCATAGCTGGTACTGATAGCCAGAAATTCACGCTGAATGATGAATGATAACTGTTGTAATTTACTTAATGTTTTCATACTTATGACTTTCTATGGCTCTTTTTAAATGAGGAAGCAACGAAAAAGCGAGCAGGGGGAAAATACAAAGAAACATGGCCGATGGCCAAAGCTGGGTAAAACCGCCACTCCCGTAAAGCATATTCTGCATCATTTCCGTGAAATGCCGGACTGGGAAAAGATAGGAAGCATCCCGAACCAACGGATACATATTGGGAACAGGAAAAGTTACCCCAGATAAAGTAGCTCCCAAAGAGCCTACCATAGATACTATGCTAATAATCAGTGAAATGGCAGGAAATAATGAAAATAGGAACAATCCCAATGATTGTGTCGCAATAATGAAAAGCATTGTCATTATATTCATTAGCCACCAACTCCCTTGAAAGGGAATATGTAGAATTCCGAACATCACATAATTGGCCAGCCAACCTATCAGGATATATATAATAGTATAAGGCAACAGTTTTCCTAATATCGCCGTTACCATATTCCCTTTTGCAGCAACTAGCCAATCAGTTACTGTACGAAACTTGATTTCAATGCCGATTGCGTATACTGTAGTCAATAAAATTAATATTTGAAATAAGACAAAGAAAAATGGCTGGCTCAAATAAACGGAGTAATCCAGACTTGGATTATATATTGGATGATTGCTTGCCTGTACTGGCAATAAGAAAGTTGTAATCTGATCTTGTTCCACTCCCAGAGCAACAGCTTGCATCACAACAGGAGAGAGTGACACTGGAGTCAATGCTGTTTCGAATGCAGCCATTAACTCGCCACCTACAGACAATAAAGCATAATGATAGTAGTAGGAAAGAGTTGCATCTTGTCCTGTAATGGCGTCTTGTTCAAATTTGGGAGGAATAGAAAGATAACCATAAATTTCTTTTCTTTGTACGGCTTCCCGAGCGGCTGCTTCATTCACGAAATACTTTGTTACTTTAAAAGTCGGTACGGCAGATATATTTCGAATAATACTACGGGAAGTAGCGGTATTATCCTGATCGACAATGCCGATAGGAATATTTTCCATTTGTCCGTTGCCGAAAATAGTTGCCATAAAGAAGAGTGTGAATAATGGCAGGATGATGCAGACACCAAAATAAAGGCGTCGCGAAGTCATTCGTCGCCACTCCCGGAGTAGTACGGTACGAAAGGGTGAATATGTTTGTGATGGACTCATTCTTTTATTAATTTAACGTCAGTAATACAGACATTCCCGGACGCAAATCTTTTATCTTTTGAGTAGGGCGGGCGTGGATCTCAAACGTGCGCAGGTCATAACTACCAACCTGTTTGGTTGATTTCCAGGTTGCGAAACTACCTAACGGACTAATATAATAGATTTTAAATTCTATATTCTTTTTATCGATAGCAGGTACGTCTGCAACAAACGTTTCACCCATTTTAAATTGTGGCATTAAGTCTTCGCGTACATTAAGTACAACATGAACGTCATTCATGACTACCAGATTCATAATAGGAGTTCCCGGTGCGACCAATTCACCGCGTTTAGGGAAGATTGTGGCTATTTGTCCGTCTTCCGGTGCAGTCAACCGGGCATCTACCAGTAAGGCTGAGACTTCATCAACAGTACTTCGGGCAGCATCTACCATACTGGCGGCAGATGCTTTGTCTTCCGTCTGTGCACCATCCACTGCCATTTGATATTGTTCGTAAGCAGCGCGTTCGGCTGCTAATGCTGCCTTATACATAGCTTCTACTTCGTCTTTCCGTTGAGAAGTAACTACACTGTCCTTGTATAAAGTAAGTATACGATTATAAGTTATTTTCGCAAGTGACAGGTCGCTCTTAGTCTTATTCCAGAGTTGCAATGCAGTGGCTACAATCTGTCGTCGGGTGCCGGCATCAATTTTTTTGTTTTGCAGTACTGCTACTTGCTCCAATGCATTGACTTGTTGAAACTTGGCGTGTACTTCCGGACTATTAATTACTACAAGAGTGTCTCCCTGACGCACCCAATCTCCCTCTTGAACGAGAAACGTATCAATGCGTCCGGGAAGTTTTCCGCTGATACGGATTTCTGTGGCCTCTGCTTCTCCTTGCAGAACCAGTGGTTGTTTGTGCATCAATATCATTCCAAGGGCGGTAAAGATACCGACGACTAGCAAAATAATAACAAAAGCCCATGAAAGGGTTCTACTAGTTGGTTTCATTGTTCGTTACGGTTTAGGTTGATAGTTTATAAATTGTTCAGGTGTACCACAAAGTGAAAGTAAATTCATTAGTGCTACATCATACTCATAATAGGCTGCTAGGCGAGCTACTTTTACACTGGCAAGCATTGTTTCGGCATCAATAACTTCGGTGGAAGTTGCCATTCCCTCTGCAAATGATTTCTTCCGGATACGTACAAGTTCCTCACTTAAAGCAATCGTAGCATTCAATGCTTTTGCATTATCCTGTGCTTTTTGCAATTGCGTATAGAGTTTATCTACTCCAACTGCTAGATCGTCACGGGCTTTCATCTGTCCGAGGGCTAATGTTTGTTGAGTTAATTTCGACTGCCGGATCTTCTTTTCACGATCTAATCCGTCGAATAGATTCCATGTAAAGCCAATGCCTATCATTGTACGTGGCAGTAAATTACTCTGAATGCCATGCGAATATAAGGTCTGTTTTCCGAAAAGGGCTATATTCGGCAGATAGCCGCTTTGAGCAATCTTCACTTCCTGTTTGGCAATATGTTCTTGTAGCTGTAACTGGTTAAGCATATAGTTCCCACTGTTAACAGATAGGTCGAAAAGCATTTTCGGCGGCAAAGAGTCATTCATAAAAAGTGGAGAAGTGGGAACAATGTTTTCATCCATATCTTTTTTATTCAGTAATACCTTGAGCGTATTTTGAACCACAGTTTCATCTTTTCGTGCAGCATCCAGTGTACGTTTGGCTTCGTCCATATTTACTTGGGCAAAAAGCCGTCCTGCTTTGTCAATCATTCCGGCAGCTTCCAGTTTCAGTGCATTCTCATAATGTTTTTGCAGTCCCTTATAAGTTTCTTCCCGAACGGTTACGATTTGCTGTGCCAGCCGTAATCCGTAATAACTTTCCGTTAACAGATTTTGTTGGGTAGCAGCAGTCTGTGCCCGGTTTTCACGTGCCAAGTCCACCATTGTCCGACCGATATTAGTTGCATGAAATCGTTTTCCTCCGGAAAAGAGTACCCATTCTGCAGATAAATCAATAGAGGTTAAATTACGTGGAGTCAGGGGGAAAACAAGAGTATTTGCCCCTATCTGATCCAGAATCGCCGAAATAACTTGATCGTCCGGAATTATGGAATGTACAAAATTCTTTGCCGGATCTGTAAATTGAGACAACGGCTGTTTCACCTCGATCTTCTCCGACATATGTACAAATGCACCCGCAGATTGAAGACTGGGATACCAAAAAGCATTCAATTTATCTCGCTCTGCCTTAGCTATTTCTATACTTTTATCGGCTATCTTTAAGCTTTGATTTTCTTGTCGGAGTAGACGTAATGATTCCTCAAAACTCAATGAAACCTGTGCATCTGCCCAAATAGCAGAGAAACACAAAGCAAGTAGTACAAAAAGTGATTTATTTTTTTTCATGCTGGTTAGGTTAAATCTAAATTTGAGACTTTCTAACAGATGAAGGAACAGGTTTGTTCACTCCAACAAATGGAGAAACAACTTTTTAAACTCAATGAAAGAGTTATCGATTATTCTGATTTAGTTCAAAGTTATGTAATATTTCCCCTATTAAAAAATCAAGGATTTTATTTGAGATATAAAAATTATATTTACCTTTGCAGTGTAATTTAAAGGAAGATCCTTTAAACTGGTAAAAATGCGGTAGTAGCTCAGTTGGTAGAGCATTAGCTTCCCAAGCTAAGGGTCACGAGTTCGAGTCTCGCTTACCGCTCACGATAAAAGTCAGATAGTTATTTTTTAGCTATCTGGCTTTCTTTTTGTGACTGAAAGATAACAATGGGCAAAGTCTCTTTCTACTATGAAAATAATGCATGAAGAATAGGGCAGTTCATGCATTTTTCGTATTTTTGCACCCTGTTTTGACACTTATGAGTACTTTAAATAAAAAAATATAATGGCAAAAGAACTGAAAGACCTTACCAAACGTAGCGAGAATTACTCGCAATGGTATAACGATTTGGTGGTAAAAGCTGATTTGGCAGAACAATCTGCCGTACGTGGATGTATGGTGATTAAGCCTTACGGATACGCTATTTGGGAGAAAATGCAACGTCAACTGGACGATATGTTTAAAGAAACAGGTCACGTAAACGCATATTTCCCATTATTAATTCCGAAATCATTCCTGAGCCGTGAAGCTGAACACGTGGAAGGTTTCGCAAAAGAATGTGCCGTAGTGACACATTATCGTTTGAAAAATGCAGAAGACGGTTCGGGGGTAGTAGTAGACCCAGCCGCAAAATTGGAAGAAGAATTGATTATTCGTCCGACATCAGAAACAATTATCTGGAATACTTATAAAAACTGGATTCAATCTTATCGTGACCTGCCTATTCTTTGCAATCAGTGGGCGAACGTTTTCCGTTGGGAAATGCGTACTCGTCTGTTCTTGCGTACTGCTGAATTCTTGTGGCAAGAAGGACATACTGCCCATGCTACTCGCGAAGAAGCTGAAGAAGAAGCAGTAAGAATGCTGAATGTATATGGTGAATTTGCAGAGAAATATATGGCTGTTCCGGTTGTGAAAGGTGTAAAGTCTGCCAACGAGCGTTTTGCCGGTGCGCTTGACACTTACACTATCGAAGCTATGATGCAGGACGGAAAAGCACTGCAAAGTGGTACTTCTCATTTTCTGGGACAGAATTTTGCCAAGGCTTTCGACGTTCAGTTCGTGAACAAAGAGAATAAATTGGAATATGTATGGGCTACTTCATGGGGTGTTTCTACCCGCTTAATGGGTGCCCTGATTATGACTCATTCAGATGACAATGGACTGGTATTACCTCCGCATCTGGCTCCGATTCAAGTAGTTATTATTCCTATTTACAAGAACGATGAGCAACTGAAACAAATTGATGCCAAAGTAGCGGGTATTGTTACCAAGTTGAAAGCATTAGGTATTTCTGTTAAGTATGATAATGCAGATAATAAACGTCCAGGCTTCAAATTTGCAGATTATGAATTGAAAGGTGTACCTGTTCGTCTGGTTATGGGTGGACGTGATCTTGAAAACAATACAATGGAGGTAATGCGTCGCGATACACTTGAAAAAGAAACTATCACTTGCGAGGGCATTGAAGCTTATGTTCAGAACCTGCTCGAAGAAATTCAGGCTAATATCTACAAGAAAGCATTGGATTATCGTAATTCTAAAATTACAGTAGTAGACACATACGAAGAATTCAAGGAAAAGATAGAGGAAGGTGGTTTTATCTTGGCTCATTGGGACGGAACAACTGAAACAGAAGAAAAAATCAAAGAAGAAACGAAGGCAACTATCCGTTGTATTCCATTCGAGTCGTTCGTTCCGGGAGATAAAGAACCGGGCAAATGTATGGTAACAGGCAAACCGTCTGCTTGCCGTGTTATATTTGCACGCTCTTATTAAACTGTGCGGTTAAACAGTTGAAAGAAAGGTCTATTTATTTAATAAAGATATTACTTTCTCATACAAGAGTCCGAAGTTTCAGATTAAATTTCGGACTCTTTTTTTATCCATTTCAGTTTTTTTTCAGAAATATCCTCTTTCTTTGTATCATGTAAGAAAGAAAGGAGAAGATTTTATGAAGATATTAATTGTAGAAGATGAGCCCTCTTTAAGGGAACTAATTCAACGTTCACTGGAGAAAGAACGTTATGTTGTAGAAGCAGCAGGTGACTTCAACTCTGCTTTACGCAAAATTGAAGACTATGACTATGATTGTATTTTATTGGATATTATGTTACCGGACGGAAGTGGTCTTGACCTTCTAGAACGGTTGAAAGCCTTGCATAAACGGGAAAATGTGATTATAATTTCTGCCAAAGATTCTTTGGAAGATAAGGTCTTGGGATTAGAATTAGGTGCAGATGATTATTTGCCGAAGCCGTTTCATCTAGCTGAATTAAATGCCCGGATAAAAAGTGTAATTCGCCGCAATCAGCATGACGGAGAAATTGATATCCGTCAGGGAAATGTACGGATAGAGCCGGATAAATATCGTGTTTTTGTCAATAATCAGGAACTGGAATTAAATAGAAAGGAGTATGATATCTTATTATACTTCATAAATCGCCCTGGACACTTGGTTAATAAAAATACATTGGCGGAGTCTGTATGGGGAGATCATATCGATCAAGTAGATAACTTCGATTTTATTTATGCCCAAATCAAAAATCTTCGTAAAAAGCTGAAGGATGCAGGAGCAGATCTTGAAATTAAAGCAGTTTATGGATTCGGTTACAAAATGATAGTAGAATAACAGAAACAATAGGAGTCATCCATGAAATTAATATATTACATCATTCTTCGCATCACTTTAGCCCTGACACTTATCCTGACAATTTGGGCCGTATTTTTTTATGTTACAATGATTGATGAAGTAAATGATGAAGTCGATGATTCACTTGAAGACTACTCGGAGACAATTATCATTCGGGCATTGGCAGGAGAGGAGCTTCCTTCTGAAAACAACGGTTCAAATAATCAGTATTATCTTACTGAAGTAACTAAAGAATATGCTGGAAACCGCAATGATATCCAATATAAAGATTCTATGGTCTATATCGTAGAAAAAGGGGAAACAGAACCGGCGCGTATCCTGACCACTATCTTTAAAAATGACGAAGGACGTTATTATGAACTGACTGTATCTACTCCCAGTATCGAGAAGGATGATTTGAAAGATGCTATTCAAGTATGGATTATCTTTTTATATGTAGCCCTGTTACTCTGCATCATAATCATATCTGTATGGGTATTCTATCGAAATATGCGTCCATTATATGTACTTCTTCATTGGTTGGACAGTTACCAGACGGGAAAGAAAAACGAAGCATTGAACAATGATACCCAAATCACAGAATTCCGGAAACTAAATGATGCAGCTGTCCGATATGCCGAACGGACGGAACAAATGTTCGAACAACAGAAACAATTTATCGGAAATGCTTCGCATGAGATACAAACACCACTTGCCATTTGCCGTAATCGGTTGGAAATGTTAATGGATGATGATTCATTGTCGGAAAATCAACTTGGAGAACTAATGAAAACGCATCAGACATTGGAATATATAACCAAACTGAATAAATCTTTATTATTGCTTACTAAGATTGACAATGGACAGTTTACTGATACCAAAGATTTGGAACTGAACACACTTCTCAAGCAATATTTGGAAGACTATAAAGAGGTCTATGATTACCGCAACATAGAAGTAAATATCACTGAGCAGGATCGTTTTCATATTGTAATGAACGAGTCTTTGGCGGTTGCTCTATTAACTAATCTCTTGAAGAATGCATTCGTGCATAATATGGACGGAGGACGTATACAGATTATTATTACAAAAAACAGCATTACTTTCCGAAATTCCGGGTCAGGACATCCATTAGATGAAGAACATATTTTTGAACGTTTCTATCAAGGAAGTAAAAAAGAGGGTTCTACCGGACTAGGGCTGGCAATAGCCGATTCAATTTGTCGTCTACAACATTTGAATATACGTTATTACTTCGAACAAGAGGAGCATTGTTTCGAGATTTTGAAATGATCGTTTTCGTCACAGAGAACACAAAGGACACGGAGTGAGAGTGAACAAGATATTTATCAGTTATTATAAACTGATCGTTCAAACTATTTCTCCGTGTCCTTTGTGGATTTTGTGGTACGAATCTCTATCGGGATCGAATTTCTCTTCTCATAAACATAATATAAGAGATAGCAAAACAGATAACTGTTGCTGCAATTAATCCCGTGAGTTGTGGCCATACTACCAGAAGACTTTGTCCTAATGGAAGTGGGCTTGGAATAGCTCCCTGAACTTGTTCCATTGTAAGTGGTCCTAGACTTCTTACAGAAGGCATTAACAGCGTCGTAGTAGCTTCATTAAATAACTCGCTAGGTGCCAGACGCATTAATCCGAGAATGAATTTTTGATAACTGATGATCTGATAAGGCGACGCCATTTGTGAAGGGCTCAATCCTTTTGCCACCAGATTTACAATCATTGTGTAGAATACGCTGAAAAACAACCACACTGCCACAGATGCCAACGCTGATGTAGCTGCCTGGCGAAAACGCAATGAAAATAGGATTGCCAAATTCAACCAAAAAGCAACATAGAAAATACTTGTTATAATGAAGAATACAATTCTCCAAAATTCCTCAGCTGTAGGAGGAATGCCGATTGCAATCAGCCCGAATCCCATTACCAGAAAACCGAGTACGAATAGCATAACACCTATTACTATCAAAGCAGCCATAAACTTCGCATTAATTATGCAATCACGATGAATAGGCTGAGATAACATACGGCTTAATGTCCCCTTATTTTGCTCTGAATTGACGGCATCAAATCCTAGAGCAATACCTAATAGAGGTCCCAAAAAGTTGATAAACAACGTAAAAGAGGGGAGAGTTCCGTCCGAAGCTGTAAATAATTTCAAAAACAGAAACGAACCATCCGGATCATTCGGTTTTATTGCTGCGCCAATATTAGTAAGGGCAGTGTATAGAGAACCCATACAGGTCAGTGCAATAATACCGATCAAAATAATAAAACGCCAACTTTTGACATGATCGGATATTTCTTTATTGACGATAACCCAAAAAGGATGATTGACTTCATTCATGTTGTTCTCCTCCTTCCTCAAAATAATGATTATAGATATCAGACAGTTCCTGTTTCTTATCTTTCAGTTCTGTCATATCAATCAGTGCGAGTATTTTCCCATTACTAAATAATCCGACCCGGTCGCATACTTTTTGTACCTGATCCAGGTGATGAGAGGAAAAGAGCACGGTCAATCCCTTCTCCTTACTTAGCCAACGGATCAGTTCGATAAATTCCTGAACACCAGCAGGATCAATACCCGAAGTCGGTTCATCCAGAATAATAATTTCCGGATTCTTGATAAGTACATCTGCAAGTCCCAACCGTTGTCGCATCCCGCGTGAATATTTTCCTGCTTTCTTTTTCAGTTGATCTTCCAATCCTGTACGTTTTATTAACTCCATGGCCTTTTCTCTCGCTTCCTTATCAGGAATACCATTCAAGCGTGCTGTGTATATCAGATTTTCCAGTCCTGTCATATCATCATAAAATCCTACATCTTCGGGCAAATAGCCGATTTTTCTTTTTACTTCGATAGGGTGTGTAGTCGAATTGATGCCGCAAATCTCAACGGAACCCGATGTCGGTTCTGTCAACCCTAACATCATTAAAATGGTAGTTGATTTTCCGGCACCGTTCGGACCCAGTAATCCGAATATTTCTCCTTTTTGAATATGCAGGCGAATATGATCCACAGCAGTAAAATTACCGTATTGTTTGGTCAGATCGGTAAGTACGATCACTTGTTCGCCCATAATTTACCTCCTTCCATATTTACGGAACAGATAGTAAACTACACCGATAGCAGCCGCAATAATCAAAACGCCTACCCACCCCCATATCATCGGAGTTTTTACTGCGATTCTGAATTGCGCATCAGCGTTTACTTCAGGAGTTTTTGCCATAATGGTAGTCACATAGTCACCTGGGAGTGCTTTTTTAGAAGCTTTTAATATAGCGGTTACCGTCGATGTTTCGCCGGCTTTTAATGCATCAATTTTTGTTGGTTTGAAAGTTACTTCCCAATCAGCTGGTTTGCTGGCAGATAACTGGATATCTTTCAACAATGATGAACCTGTATTTTTTACTTCCAGTTCAATTCGCTTCACGTCTCCGGCAGTGATATCGGCGCTTAGTAATCCTCTCGGAGTAGTTAGTTCCATTTGAAAAGAACCGGTCACAACTACTTCCAATTCAAGTTCAGCCGAAGTAGTTCCCGTAGCAGCACGTACCGGGATTTTATAGCTTCCGGCTTCTACATTGGCAGGAGGAGTAATATCTATGCTTACATTCTGGCTACTGTTGGGTTCCACTTGTGCAGAGGTAGCTTGCTTGTAGTTAGGTTTAAAAATAACATTCCATCCTCTTGGTGCATTAGCCATTAAAGCATACAACTGTTGGTCGGCAGTCTGGTTCTTTAAAGTGGTACTGAAGGTAAAGGTTGACTTGGAGTTACCTTCCATATTGGGCTGGTCGGTAGTAAATTCAGTCTGGTAAGTACCTTGTTGAGCAACTACAATATCCAAAGGAAGTTTAGCATTTCCGGCATACACTACAAAATGATAGTTTCCTTTATTTACCTTCAATGGAACATCGACTTTCAGATTAAAAGTCTTTTTTTCTTTGGGAAGTACGGACAATTGACTAAGGCTCCAACCGCCGGATTTCATTTCGTGTTTCCAACTGCTGCCCAATCCGCTGACAGAAAGGTTTGCATTTGTCAATTCATCCGTATTGTTAATGAGGTCAATACTGTAATCAATTGACGCTCCCGGTGATACAGAAATTTTGGTGTAGGGAGTGTACAGAATCACGCTTTTAGGAATTGAGTCGTTTGCGTGTGTGTAGTTCAAGGGAATTAATCCCAATAGAATAGCTACTAATAAAAAACAATTTGTTCTCATAGTCATAAAAAAGTTCTTATGGTTATTTAATATGAATACTGTCAAATTTGTGTTTGCAAAAATAAACGATGTGTTTATTAGTAGTTTTAAAAGAATCATAAAGAATCTAATTCTGTGATGAAATATATAGTGACGTTATTTCCATTCGATAGTGACGATATTCCATAGATATGGTGACACTATGTTGAGGGCATAGCGTCACTATATTTTTATGAGATTTATTTTTTCGGAAATTCTCAAAATTCCCAAATCTTTTCAGATTTTCCCCTCATCTTTGCAGTATAAATTAAATGATAACAGTAAAACCAATTAAAAAAACAACGATTATGAAAAAGTTAGTATTCTTATTAGTATGTTTGTTTACTTTGCAAACAGTAGCACGTGCAGACGATGACAAACCAATCCAGGTTACTCAAATGCCACAACCGGCTCAACAGTTCATCAAACAGCATTTTGCCGATAGTAAAGTTGCTTTGGCAAAAATGGAAAGTGATTTCTTCTATAAAAGTTATGAAGTGATTTTCACGAATGGCAATAAAGTGGAGTTTGGCAAGAATGGAAACTGGGAGGAGGTGAATTGCAAATATACTTCTGTTCCCACAGCTATTATCCCCACAACTATTCAGAAATATGTGACAACTAATTATCCTGATACTAGAGTGCTGAAAATTGAACGCGATAAAAAGGAATATGAAGTGCAACTTTCCAATCGTGTGGAATTAAAGTTCGATCTGAAATTCAATTTGATCGATATTGATAACTAAACCTTAAAAAATTAGAACTAATGATGAAACGAAAGATTTTTACCTTTTTATTGGTATTAGGTGTTGCATGGAGCTTACATAGTTGCGATAATAATGATGATGAATCAATAGCTGTTCCTGTTGAATTGCAAAGTACATTTTCGGCTAAATATCCGAATGCCACAAACGTAGAATGGGAAAATAAGTACGGATATTACGTAGCAGATTTCTATGACGGACATGAAGCATCTGCATGGTTTACTCAAGAAGGTAAGTGGGTTTTAACTTCATGGGAGGTACATTTCAACACATTGCCTGATCCTGTAAAAAATACGATTCATGCTACATATCCTGGACGAGTTGATGACGACGACACTGAATATGTTGAAGAAGCAACGGGTGCTACATACTACTTGATTGACATAGAAAATAGTGAGATAGATGTGAAAATAAGAGCTGACGGACAAATACTTGACTAATAATTATACAATAATCTTATTATGGAACGGTAACGAACTATTCATTTATAGTTTTAGGTAGAGTCAATCATGCGATTATTTTTTATGGGTTTCATGCCTTGAAAATAAGAGTTTCTCTAGGTGAAACTCTTATTTTCAAGGCATCTGCGTTTTATCACTGCTCATGTTGCCTTTTTAATACAGACTTTGCTGTATTGGCATTTCCGATACTGTCTGTCTGCTGTTTGGACTTTTCTTCCTGTTTTCGTTTATTACGTAGCTTCCACTTATTCCAAAAGAACAGGTCACTCCATTTATTGAAATCTTTCTTGTACATAATACCTACACCTTGTGTAGTCAGATTTGTCTTTGTATAATATCGGTCGTTCGTTTCATTGTAAGCTTTCAAACGAATGTCTCCCGAACGGTTTATCAGCCATTCTGCTTCAAAGTCGCCCACAAAATTCGTGTTTGCCATTGGATTATCCCGATAACCAAAGTTTCCGTTAATAAGTAACCGGTTATTCAGTAACTGACCGGACAAGATGCCTTCCACTTCCATATCTGTCCAGCCTTTATCGCCTGTGCTTAGATTTGTTCCAATATTCCAGTTATTCGTTTCAAAGACTTGCGACAAGGCGTTATTCAACTGACCGGAGAGGGTGGAAGAAAGCACCGAAGACATCACGTTTGAATTTTGATTATTACGTGCATCCTCCGTGTAGAACTTACCAATACCCAATAGATAAAGGATTTGCATATTCATCTGTTCTTCCGTACTAATATAATTACGTACCAATGTTTGTACTTCATCCCGTTCGTTCGGAAGCTCAATACCTAATTTAATAGTAGGTCGTACCAATATCCCGCTCAAATTCATGATACAGTTCACCTTAACATTGGGTTGTTGTATTATTGACGAAGATTCTTCCGGTATCAGGTCATTCAGAGATGCTGAATTTACCGTGTAGGAAGCCTGAATGTCTAAGTTTGCATCCAGAGGGGCACCGTTAAAGGTAATCGTACTTCCGTTCTTGATAACAAAGTCTTTACGGATCACTTCCTGCAAACTGAATTTATATACTCCCTGATTAATTTGGTAGCTACCGAACATCTTCACATCCCCTTTATTGTAAAATTCTGTTCGTATATTTCCTGTACCCTTGCCACTGATATAATCTCCGGCAACAGGATCCATGATAATCTTCATTGTTGCATCTGGCGTCGCATCTACAAGAATATTCAATCGTATATCCGTCTTTTGCTCTTCCTCAGCTTCCTGACGTTTTTGTTGCAATTGTTCATAATAAGAAATTATTTGAATAGAATCCTGAATAGTGCGGCGGGGAGTTTTGTCTACAAACTTGATAAACTGGTTACTCGTAGCTGATGCAACACTACCATTAATATAAGTAAAGATGCTATTTCGATTGGTCGTCATGGCGACATTAACATCCAGTCCCTGTATGGCATTTCCGGTAAGCAATGCATTTCCGGTACCATACACCGTGCCATAGAAAGGCATGTCCGTCGATTCTTTTGTATTCATTACAAGCATGTTGTTTGCTTGTATCTCAAAACGATAATTTAAGTTCTTAAAATGCTGGAAATGCAGATAACCGTTCATTCTTCCCGAATGGCCTTCCATATCAGAAATATGTATATTGTTGAACGTCAATCCGCTAGGAGCTAAAAGAATGGTATCCTTTATAGCAAAATGAGTATTCAAAATATCAAAATTCATGGAAGCATCCGTCATGACTGCGCCATCGAGATTCAATCCTTTAAATTTCCCGTAGAAGTGTACTTTACCCGTTGCCCGTCCTTTTATATCATTTGCAATAGACTTCATATAATGTTCCAGAAACTTCAGATTCAGTTCATTTGCTTCGATATTTAAGTCAAGCCCACTTTCCGGTTTTAGCGGATGAATGATGCCGGTGACACGTGACGGGGTCGTAGAAATATCTTTGATAGATGCATCCAGTCGGATTCCTCTATTTTCATTATCCCATTCGCCATATATGTTCAAATCGCCCAAACGTCCTTGATTAAGAGAGAAATTTTTTATAAATAAACGCGTATTCATCACAGGTTTTTTGAAAACACCACTTGCATAGGCAGTTCCTGTAGCATCTCCTTCAAAATTTACATCATCGGAAATACTTGCAATATCAAACACATATCCCATGTTGATATCCTTTAAATCAACCTTTACACTATCTTGCGGATTGTCCGAAAGACGTCCGTTTATACGTACATAACGATCCTGGTGGCTAAAATAGAAGTTGTTCACGTCTACCTTGCCGGAATCCACTACTACCTGTGAAGGATGTATCTGCCAAAGGGTATCATTCAGAATAATATCCGTCGGTTTCACCTCTACCATTGCTTTTAATAAAGGCTTCTCTCCTTCGGTACGCAAGAACTTTGCCACAGCGGCCAATTGCCCGCTATATGTCACCGCAGCACTATTTCCCCAATTCAATGTCGTACTGATATTGTCGTCTTTAGCTTGCGCATCCAAAGAAAGGTTGACTGCTCCTTTCTTCTTCAGATTGGTCAGGCGCACCCGCGCACGAATATGATCTGATGGATTCTCGCACAAAATCATGCCCGACTCAATAAAGTTGTTCTTATATTGAAGACGGGGGAAGTATCCTTCCACACGCAAACGCTGCAAGGGATCATTAAAGTATCCTTTCAAAGTGGAATGAGTATATACCGTCAGCGGAATATCAAAAATCGTGGATAGAATATCTGTATTATATATATGTATATCGAATTGGAAATTATTGTGTGTTTCAATTGGCTTTTTGGGAGGTAATATTAATGACGGGACATATTTCCGCATAATATTCAGAATGCTGGCAGGCAATGTGTGATACTGGAACTTTCCTTCCACACTTGCTGTCAGAAACTCAGAAGTCAATCTCAACTGATTCTCGTTATTCTGTTTACTGGCCCGGATATTCATGTTGTTCATGAAGTATTGTTTCTCTGGTGACATAAATTCGAGGCTATCCACATTGATTTCTCCAATCATTTCGTCAACTGAGCCTCCCGTGAAGTTGGCTCTTAGTTTCAAAGAGAATTCCGTATCCGGATACTTGGAGGTGAGATTCAGGTCATGTGGCCGCAATTTATTGATAATAGCTTGAAAATTAAATGTAGGAATTCTGGAGGAAACATTCACATCTCCATTCAGATAAATAGAGCCATTCGGATCATCCAGTGCTACTTTACCATTAAATCCTCCTTGCTTATATTCTCCGTCCAGTGTAATATTCTCATATCTATATCTACTATAATCTACGGAAGCTATCAGCCCTTTCAATTCAACAACAGGGAGTCGGTCGGTTACATGGCGCCCATGCACATCTAAGTTGAATGTGATTTCTCCCAGTTGCTCGTTAGCCAATAATTTACCTAACTTATAGTCGGTTGTTTTAACGGCACCGGAATAAGCAAACAATCCCTTACTTTTATCAGAACTCAATTTCAAGTCCATATTGACACCGCCCAAATCAGTATGCAATTGGCCATAAGTTACTATATCTGTGAAATAGCCGGAAACCTCTCCCCGGAAACTGACATTTCCCAAGCGTTCCAGTACTGGAGGCACTCCATTATAATCATGACTCAAATTGCGGACTAAAAATCCTACGCCACGAGTAGTAGCAGTAAGTTCGGATAGGGTTCCAAACACATAAGCGTCTTGCGGATGCGACAAGTCCTGAAGTGCCACATCTCCTTTAAGGCGGAACTGACGATTGTCGGCTGTTATTTCCAGATGCGAACAGGTCAATTGATTGACAGTACCTTTTACTTCCATATCCAACGATATCGGCTCTTTGAAGTGCGATAGCGCCGGAAGAAAAGGAGAAATATCTTTTAAAGTGATTTGTGACGGCAACGTACGGAAAGAAAAACGAACCTGCTCCGTAAAACGGTCAAAGGCTTTCAAACTATCATATATCAAATGAATTGTATCCAGTTTCAGAGATGTTTCGGGCAATTCGATAGCAAAATTGTCAATGCTTGTCTGCCTGCTATTGGCAACTAGCTTCAGACTCATCTTCTTCAAAGAGAAACCGGATACTTTTTCATCAAGGCTCAACCGCTTAATTCCCAGATTTATTGAATCTTTACTCAAGGCTTTCAATGAAATATTAGCTATAATATTCTGAAGATGGATGTGTTTGGCATTAAACTTCCCGGGTGTTTCTTCTTCTGAAAGTACATGATAAGCCATTCGCCCACGACGAATCAGGATAGAATTAATACGCAAATCCAATGAGTTGTTTTTCTTCACCGTATCATTGGAAGCAAATGCATCTAATACGAATTTAAAATTAGGTGGAGAGTCTGGTGTCTTTTTTTGAAGATTGATATTGAAACCGAATAACTGGACACTGCTAATGGATATCTTACCTTTAAAAAAAGGCATGATATCAAATTTGGCAGACAAACGAGTCACTTTGAGCATTTCCTGCTCGTCTTGGTCGTCAAGCAATACATCGTCAATGATGATACGGTTCAACAATCCTATATTTATCCGGCCAATTGTCACCCGTGTATTCAATAAGTCGGAGAGCTCCTCGGCTACAAATACACTCATGACTTGCTGAACACTTGGTATATTCAGCAAAACAATAGTTCCGATATATACTCCCAGTACAATACCAACTACCCAGCGTACAGTCTTTTTCAGCGTTCTGATAAGCGATTATTTTTATTTTGCGAACAAAAATATAAAATAGTTCGTTATGAATCGTAGTTTTATGATTACTTTTGCACCGTTTTAATAGTTTAATTACTTATGAGTGTAATAATATTAGGAATTGAGTCCTCTTGTGATGATACGTCGGCAGCTGTTATCAAAGATGGTTATCTGCTGTCGAACGTGGTATCGAGCCAAGCCGTACATGAAGCATACGGTGGAGTAGTACCCGAGCTGGCTTCACGGGCGCATCAACAAAATATCGTACCGGTAGTACATGAAGCGCTGAAACGTGCTGGAGTCACTAAAGAAGAATTGAGTGCGGTAGCTTTTACACGTGGTCCGGGATTAATGGGTTCATTGCTCGTCGGTGTCTCTTTCGCTAAAGGATTCGCTCGTTCCTTAAATATTCCATTGATTGATGTTAATCATCTGAATGGACATGTTTTAGCTCATTTTATTAAAGCAGAAGGTGAGGAAAATAGACAACCCAATTTTCCTTTCTTATGTCTATTAGTATCTGGAGGAAATTCACAAATTATATTAGTGAAAGCCTATAACGATATGGAGATTTTGGGGCAGACGATTGATGATGCTGCAGGTGAAGCTATTGACAAGTGCTCCAAAGTAATGGGGCTCGGTTATCCGGGTGGACCGATTATTGATAAACTGGCACGCCAGGGAAACCCGAAAGCATTCACATTCAGCAAACCGCATATTCCGGGGCTGGATTATAGCTTTAGCGGATTAAAAACTTCATTCCTCTATTCATTACGTGACTGGCTGAAAGAGGACCCTGATTTTATAGAACATCATAAAGTGGATTTGGCTGCATCATTGGAAGCAACAGTTGTAGATATTCTAATGGATAAATTGCGTAAAGCTGCAAAAGAATACAAAATCAAGGAAGTAGCCGTAGCAGGAGGAGTTTCTGCGAATAACGGATTACGTAATGCTTTTCGGGAACATGCCGAAAAATATGGCTGGGATATCTTTATTCCAAAATTCAGCTATACTACCGACAATGCAGCAATGATCGCTATTACCGGATATTTTAAATATTTGGATAGGGATTTTTGCTCTATTGATCTTCCGGCCTATTCTCGCGTTACATTAGAATAATTTCCTTATTGAAAATAGGCTTCTTGTCCGTAAGACTAAAAATATACCTTAATATATAGGATAAAATAAGGAAAGTATGTTTGCTGAAATAATAACCATTGGTGACGAACTGCTGATAGGGCAGGTTGTCGACACTAATTCTGCCTGGATAGGACAGAAATTAAATAAGATAGGCATTGAGGTTCTTCGTATTGTTTCAATCCGTGACCGGGAAGATGAGATTCTTGAAGCGATCGATAATGCGATGAAAAGGGTGAATATTGTTTTAGTGACCGGGGGACTAGGTCCTACTAAAGATGATATAACAAAACAAACGCTATGTAAGTATTTCCATACTAGACTGGTATTTAGTGAAGAAGTTTTTGAAAACATAAAACGGGTGTTGGCCGGAAAAATCCCCATGAATGCCTTAAATAAAGGGCAGGCAATGGTTCCCGAGGGCTGTACCGTTATAAATAATCCGGTAGGGAGTGCTTCTGTTAGTTGGTTTGAAAGAAACGACAGAGTTCTCGTTTCAATGCCGGGAGTTCCGCAGGAGATGAAAGTTGTGATGACGGAATCCATATTGCCCAAGCTGCATGAGAAATTTCAAACGGATGTGATTATGCATCAAACATTTCTTGTACAACACTATCCAGAGTCTGTATTGGCTGAAAAACTGGAACTATGGGAAACTGCACTGCCGGAAAGCATCAAACTGGCCTATTTACCAAAACTTGGAATAATCCGCCTGCGATTGACTGGACGCGGACAAGATAAAAAAGAAGTGCGGGCGCTTCTAGATAGCGAAAAAGCTAAATTAGAGAAAATTTTGGGTGAAGATATCTTCTGTGAGGAAGATACTCCTTTGGAAGTTATTATCGGCGAATTACTAAAAAAGAAGAAAATAACCGTTTCCACCGCAGAAAGTTGTACTGGAGGAAGTATTGCCGCACGATTAACATCTATTGCCGGAAGTTCGGAATATTTTAATGGAAGTATAGTGGCTTATTCCAATGAAGTAAAGATGAATCTCTTGTACGTTTCTCCCGAAACTTTGGAACGGCATGGAGCTGTTAGTGAAGAAACTGTGATTGAAATGGTAAAAGGTGCGATGAAAGCATTGAAAACCGACTGTGCTGTGGCAACTTCAGGCATAGCCGGTCCCGGAGGAGGAACTCCTGAAAAACCGGTAGGGACAGTTTGGATAGCTGCTGGTTATAAAAACGAAATTCGTACTTACAAGCAGGAAACAAATCGCGGAAGATCCATGAATATTGAAAGAGCCGGCAATAATGCGTTATTAATTTTACGGGATTTACTCAAATAAGGGAAAATTGGTATTCAGAAGTGAATTATTTTAGGAATTTCTTGTTTTATACGGATAAAAGTGCTTACTTTGCGTCCTGTTTGAAAGAAGTATAGATATAAAACTATAAAAATAAGATAGAAATGTCGAAGATTTGTCAAATTACCGGAAAGAAAGCCATGATTGGCAACAATGTTTCACACTCAAAGAGAAGAACTAAAAGAACCTTTGATTTGAACTTGTTTAATAAAAAGTTCTACTATGTAGAACAAGATTGTTGGATCAGCCTTAGCATTTGCGCTAACGGGTTGCGTATTATTAACAAAAAAGGACTGGATGCTGCGCTGACTGAAGCTGTGGCTAAAGGTTATTGTGATTGGAAAAGCATTAAAGTAATCGGCTAAACGTAGAGGAGAAAACTTACAATGGCAAAGAAAGCAAAAGGTAACAGAGTGCAGGTGATTCTGGAATGTACAGAACACAAAGACAGTGGAATGCCGGGAACATCTCGTTATATCACAACTAAGAACAGAAAGAATACTACAGAAAGACTTGAGTTGAAAAAATACAACCCAATTCTGAAAAGAGTAACAGTACACAAGGAAATTAAATAATAAAGAAGTATAACCCATGGCAAAGAAAACAGTAGCAAGTTTGCACGAAGGCTCTAAAGAAGGTCGTGCTTATACTAAGGTTATCAAAATGGTAAAATCTCCTAAGACTGGAGCATACGTTTTTGATGAGCAAATGGTTCCGAATGAAAAAGTACAAGACTTTTTCAAAAAATAATTGAAATAGCATACGCGCTATAAATACAAAATCCTCTCATTGACAAACAATGAGGGGATTTTTTATTGCTTCTTTTTTTTACTTTTCAATCCTTTGTTATATCTTTGTAGCATTATGTATTATACAAACAACTGTCAATATGGGATTTTTTAGTTTTTTTTCAAAGGAGAAGAAGGAAACTTTAGATAAGGGGTTATCTAAAACCAAAGAGAGCGTGTTTAGTAAAATCGCTCGTGCCGTGGCTGGTAAGTCAAAGGTAGATGACGAAGTGTTGGATAATCTGGAAGAAGTGTTGATTACGTCGGATGTAGGCGTAGAGACGACTTTGAATATTATTAAGCGCATCGAAAAACGTGCCGCTGCGGATAAATATGTGAATACTCAGGAATTGAATCATATATTACGTGACGAAATAGCCGCTTTGTTGACCGAGAATAACTCGGATGATGTAGCTGATTTTGATGTTCCGATCGAAAGAAAGCCTTATGTGATTATGGTAGTAGGGGTCAATGGAGTGGGAAAGACTACAACTATCGGCAAACTGGCTTATCAATTCAAGAAAGCCGGTAAATCTGTTTACTTGGGAGCCGCTGATACATTCCGTGCGGCTGCTGTAGAACAGCTGATGATTTGGGGAGAGCGGGTAGGGGTGCCTGTCGTTAAACAGAAAATGGGTGCTGATCCTGCATCGGTAGCTTATGACACCCTTAGCTCTGCTGTTGCCAACAATGCTGACATCGTTATTATTGATACAGCCGGACGCTTGCACAATAAAGTCGGCCTGATGAACGAGCTGACCAAAATTAAAAATGTAATGAAGAAAGTAGTGCCTGATGCACCGGATGAAGTATTACTTGTATTGGACGGCTCTACAGGACAGAATGCTTTTGAACAAGCCAAGCAGTTTACTCTGGCAACGGAGGTTACCGCTATGGCTATCACTAAACTTGATGGGACTGCTAAAGGCGGTGTTGTAATTGGTATTTCCGACCAATTTAAGATTCCTGTTAAATACATCGGTTTGGGTGAAGGAATGGAGGATTTACAAGTATTCCGCAAAAACGAATTTGTTGATTCCTTGTTTGGAGAAAATGCATGAAAAGAAAGAGAATAGATATAATCACTTTGGGATGCTCTAAAAATTTGGTGGACTCTGAGCAGTTGATGCGTCAACTGGAAGAAGTAGGATATAGCGTGACTCATGATACTGAAACTCCACAAGGGGAAATTGCAGTCATCAATACATGCGGTTTCATCGGCGATGCCAAAGAAGAATCTATCAATATGATTCTGGAGTTTGCTAAAAGAAAGGAAGAAGGTGACTTAAAGAAACTTTTTGTAATGGGTTGTCTCTCTGAACGTTATCTCAGGGAGCTGGCTATTGAAATACCACAAGTAGATAAATTCTATGGTAAATTCAACTGGAAGGAACTTTTGCATGATTTGGGGAAAAGCTATCATGAGGAGTTGTATATTGAACGGACGCTGACCACTCCGCAGCATTATGCTTATCTGAAAATATCGGAAGGATGTGATCGTAAATGTTCGTATTGTGCTATCCCGATTATTACAGGACGTCATATATCTAAACCGATAGAAGAAATCTTGGATGAAGTCCGGTATCTGGTGTCGCAAGGCGTGAAAGAGTTTCAGGTTATAGCACAGGAGCTAACTTATTACGGAGTTGATTTGTATAAGAAACAAATGCTTCCGGAATTGATTGAACGCATTTCGGAAATACCAGGAGTAGAATGGATTCGTCTGCATTATGCGTATCCGGCACATTTCCCGATTGACTTGTTTCGTGTAATGCGTGAACGTGGCAATGTTTGCAAGTATATGGATATAGCTTTGCAACATATCAGTGACAATATGTTGAAGCTGATGCGTCGGCAAGTGACAAAGGAGGATACTTACAGACTGATTGAACAATTCCGTAAAGAAGTCCCTGGTATTCACCTGCGAACAACTTTAATGGTAGGACATCCTGGAGAAACAGAGGAAGACTTTGAAGAGTTAAAGGAGTTTGTCCGTAAAGTACGCTTCGATAGAATGGGAGCTTTTGCTTATTCGGAAGAAGAAGGTACTTATGCTGCAGAAACTTATGAAGATTCTATTCCGCAAAAAGTGAAACAAGCCCGACTTGATGAATTAATGGATATTCAGCAGGGCATATCGGCAGAGTTGAGTGCAGAAAAAGTCGGTAAACAGATGAAAATTATCATTGATCGGTTAGAAGGCGATTATTATATCGGAAGAACTGAATTTGATTCGCCGGAAGTAGATCCGGAAGTATTGATTAATTGTTCTGAAAAAGAGCTTGAGATCGGAAAGTTTTATCAAGTAGAAGTAGTAGATGCAGACGATTTTGATTTATATGCAAAGATAATAAATGACTATGAATAATAAGGAATTTACATCTGAACTAGCTGAAAGACTGGGGTACACCATTAAGGATACTTCCGAATTAATAGGTTCTTTACTGTCTGATATGATACAAGAACTGGAAGAAGGTAACGTGATTGCAGTACAAGGATTCGGTTCTTTTGAAGTAAAAAAGAAAGCGGAACGTATTTCAATTAATCCGGCAAGTAAACAACGTATGTTGGTTCCTCCCAAATTGGTGTTATCTTATAAACCTAGCAATACATTGAAAGATAAGTTTAAATAAATATTTCCCGTTATGAATGAAAGACTAACAATTCAAGACCTTACTGACTTGTTGGCTGCTAAACATAGCATGACCAAGAAGGATGCCGAGGTGTTCGTAAAAGAGTTTTTTCTCTTGATTGAACAAGCCTTGGAAAACGAGAAGACTGTAAAAATCAAAGGATTGGGAACTTTCAAACTTATCGATGTAGATAGCCGGGAAAGTGTCAATGTTAACACAGGTGAACGTTTCCAAATAAAAGGGCATACAAAGGTTTCATTTTCTCCGGACGCGAATTTGAGAGATACAATTAATAAACCTTTTGCACATTTCGAGACTGTTGTGTTGAATGAAAACACAGTATTGGAAGATACTCCGGTAGAAGAAGTGGAAGAGGAAGAAGTAGGTGAGGAAATTCTTGCTTCAACAATAGAAGATTATAATAAAAAGGAGGAAAGTCAAGAGAATACTTCTAATCCTATAGTAGAAAATGAAAGTCAGATTGCTGAACAAGATTCTTCCGAAGAAGTGGATACGGTTCAGGAGGAACGAATAACGGAACAGTCTATTGAAGAAAAAGTAGTGGTTGAAGAATCACTTATGGTTGAACAACAACAGCCAGAACAACCAGTAAAAGAGAAAGAAAGAATTACGGCAGAGCAGATTATTGAACAAGAACTTCTGAAAGCAAATCTAAAGCCCGAAATTCCAATAGTATCACCACAGTCGGAAATTACAAAGCCGACTAAAGCTTCTGTACAAACTACTGTTAGCCCGATATCTAAAAAAGAGGTTGTTAAAAAGGAGAAATCTCCTGTTCCTTATTTGATAACTGTAATCGTCATAGTATTGTTACTATGTGGAGGTGTGATTTTATTTATCTATTATCCGGACCTGTTTTCTTCTTCATCTGACAAGAATACCCTCGATATGCCGCCTGTAACAACTCAACCTGTTCGAACTGAAGCGCAGCTTTCCGATACTATTGAACATAAAGATACTGTTGTAGAAGTAACTGTTACTACACCGAAGAACGTTGTTGAGCCACAGTCAATTGTAAAAAAAGAAGAGACATTAACTTCTGCAAAGGCTGAGAGTAGGCCTGTCCAGCAGCAACCTTCAGCTTCTGCTTATCCTGATTCTGCATCATATAAAATAACAGGAACAAAGACAAAGTATACAATCAAGGAAGGTGAAACTTTAACAAGAGTTTCTTTACGTTTCTATGGTACAAAAGCGATGTGGCCATATATAGTGAAGCATAATCCGGATGTGATTAAAAATCCGAATAACGTGCCTTATGGTACTACAATCAAAATACCGGAACTTACAAAAGAATAATTATAACTATCTACTCCCCCAGCTATACATTACTTGTACTGGTCGGGGGAAGTGTTATGGATGTACAAAAGCGTATGAAAGTACCTTAATCTAAAGATTTCGCATTGTTTTTTAATAAAAATTAGTTGCAATCGTTAATTATATGGCGTACTTTTGGAAGCAAAATAAAAAGCCTTATACACAGGCAAGGCTTACATCAAATTAATGGGAATTAAATAATAAAATATTAAGTATTTATGGCTGAATCAATTGATATCCGCGAGCTAAATGAGCGGATTGAAAGACAAAGTGCTTTCGTTACCAATCTTACGACAGGTATGGACCAAATCATTGTTGGTCAGAAACATTTGGTTGAATCACTGCTTATCGGATTACTCTCCGATGGCCATGTCCTTTTGGAAGGTGTGCCTGGTTTGGCAAAAACTTTGGCTATTAAAACTCTTGCTTCTTTGATTGACGCTAAATATAGCCGTATCCAGTTTACCCCCGACTTATTGCCTGCTGACGTTATCGGTACAATGGTTTACAGTCAGAAAGATGAATCGTTTAAAGTACAAAAAGGACCGATTTTCGCAAACTTTGTATTAGCCGATGAAATAAATCGTGCTCCTGCCAAGGTTCAGAGTGCTTTGCTGGAAGCTATGCAAGAACGTCAGGTTACTATTGGTAAAGAGACTTTCTTATTACCGGAGCCTTTTCTTGTATTGGCAACTCAAAACCCTATCGAACAAGAAGGTACTTATCCGCTTCCTGAAGCACAGGTTGACCGTTTTATGCTGAAAGTTGTTATCGATTATCCAAAACTAGAGGAAGAAAAGTTGATTATTCGCCAGAATATAAATGGAGAAAAGTTCAATATAAAGCCAATTCTGAAGGCAGAGGAAATTATCGAAGCACGAAAAGTAGTTCGTCAGGTGTATTTGGACGAAAAGATTGAACGCTATATCGTAGATATTGTATTTGCAACTCGTTTCCCGGAAAAATATGACCTGAAAGAATTGAAAGATATGATCGGATTTGGTGGTTCGCCTCGTGCATCTATCAATCTTGCTTTAGCTGCCCGTACGTATGCTTTCATTAAACGCCGCGGTTATGTGATTCCAGAGGATGTACGTGCTGTTGCGCATGACGTGCTCCGTCACCGTATTGGACTGACATACGAAGCCGAAGCAAACAGTATGACTTCGGACGAAATCATCAGTAAGATTTTGAATAAGGTTGAAGTACCTTAATTGGTAGTTAACTACTTACCACTTAACTACTTTATAAATGGAAACAAGTGAAATACTAAAAAAGGTTCGCCAAATTGAAATCAAGACACGAGGATTGTCTAACAATATTTTTGCAGGCCAATATCATTCGGCTTTCAAAGGTAGAGGAATGTCCTTTTCGGAGGTTCGTGAGTATCAATTTGGGGATGACATACGTGACATAGACTGGAACGTGACGGCGCGCTTCAACAAACCTTATGTGAAAGTGTTTGAAGAGGAACGCGAACTGACAGTTATGTTGATGGTCGATGTTTCCGGAAGTTTAGCATTTGGTACGGTCAAGCAATTAAAGAAAGACATGATAACGGAAATTGCCGCTACTCTTGCTTTCTCTGCTATTCAAAACAATGATAAAATCGGTGTGATATTCTTTTCAGACCGGATAGAAAAGTTTATTCCTCCCAAGAAGGGACGTAAGCATATTCTATATATTATTCGTGAATTGATTGATTTTCGGCCGGAAAGTCATCGCACTAATATACGTCTTGCATTGGAATATCTGACTAATGTTATGAAAAGACGCTGTACTGCGTTTGTTTTATCCGACTTTATCGATCAGGAAAGTTTCAAAAATGCTTTGACTATTGCTAACCGGAAACATGATGTAGTAGCATTACAGGTTTATGATAGGAGAGTCAGTGATCTTCCTCCGGTGGGATTGATGCGGATAAAAGATGCAGAAACCGGACATGAGCAATGGATTGATACTTCTTCCAAAGCTGTACGTCGGGCACATCGCGACTGGTGGATACAAAAACAGACAGAATTGAATGATACATTTACTAAAAGTAACGTAGACTCTGTATCTGTAAGAACTGACCAGGATTACGTAAAGGCATTGTTGAATTTATTTGCCAAACGAAACTAATGAAATCAAAGATGAATAAAAATATTATTCTGATAGCATTGTTATGTTTACTGTCTATTGATAGAGTAGGAGCACAATCTGTAACAGTGGAGGCAAAGATAGATTCTTTGCAGATACTGATTGGTGAACAAGCGAAAATACAATTACAAGTAGCTATGGATGCCAAGCAACGGGCTGTTTTTCCCGCTTATACCGATACACTGGTACGAGGGGTAGAAATTATAGAAACTGCCAAGCCGGATACTCAGTTCCTGAACGATCGTCAGCGTATGATGATTACTCAAGAGTATACTGTTACTTCTTTTGACTCGGCTTTGTATTATCTACCACCAATGCCTGTTACAGTAGATGGTAAAGAGTATAGATCAAGAGCTTTGGCATTGAAAGTATATTCAATACCGGTTGACACATTACATCCAGACCAATTTTTTGGACAGAAAACCGTGATGAAAGCTCCTTTCGCATGGGAAGACTGGTATGGGTTAATTGGCTGTTCATTCTTGGCTTTGCCTTTACTTGGTCTATTAATTTATCTCATAGTTCGTATCCGGGATAACAAACCTATTATCCGCAAAATAAAGGTAGAACCTAAATTGCCGCCCCATCAGGCTGCAATGAAAGAGATAGAGCGTATCAAGAATGAGAAAGTATGGCAGAAAGGACAACCGAAGGAATATTACACAGAATTGACTGATACACTTCGCACCTATATAAAAGATCGTTTTGGTTTCAATGCGCTTGAAATGACTTCATCTGAGATTATTGACAAGCTATTAGAAATGAAGGATAAAGAAGCTATTTCTGATTTGAAGGAGCTTTTCCAGACAGCCGATCTAGTGAAGTTCGCGAAGCACGATCCGCAAATGAACGAGAATGATGCCAATCTGATCAATGCTATTGACTTTATTAATGAAACGAAGCAACCTGAAGAAGAAAATCAAAAACCGCAACCAACGGAAATTACAATTATAGAGAAGCGTTCTTTGCGGACAAAAGTATTGTTAATTTGCGGAATCGTAATTTTGTCAACCGCATTGATAGGTACCTTTATATATATAGGTATGCAGCTATATAATCTTTTTGCTTAAAAGTATATATAGCTTGAATACTAAATAGTAAACTGTTAAATCATAAATGAAATGATTTTTGCCAATATTGAATATCTGTTTTTGCTATTATTACTTATACCTTATATTGTATGGTATATTCTGAGGCAAAAGAAAAGTGAAGCAACTCTTCAAATTTCGGATGCTCGTGTATATGCACATACACCTAAAAGCTATAAGAACTATTTGTTGCATGTTCCATTCTTATTGCGTGTTATTGCCTTAGTGCTGGTTATTCTAGTGCTTGCACGTCCGCAAACGACTAATAAATGGCAGAATAGCGAAATAGAAGGGATTGATATAATGCTCGCTATTGACGTATCTACTAGTATGTTAGCCGAGGATTTAAAGCCGAATCGGTTGGAAGCTGCAAAGGATGTAGCTGCTGAATTTATTAACGGCCGCCCTAACGATAATATCGGTATAACTTTATTTGCAGGTGAAACTTTCACTCAATGTCCGCTTACTGTCGACCATGCTGTTTTATTGGATATGATTCATAATATCAAATGTGGCCTTATCGAAGATGGTACAGCAGTAGGTATGGGAATAGCAAATGCAGTAACCCGACTGAAAGATAGTAAGGCAAAGTCTAAGGTGATTATTTTATTGACAGACGGTACTAATAACAAAGGGGATATTTCTCCATTGACGGCTGCTGAGATAGCCAAAAGTTTTGGTATTCGCGTGTATACTATTGGGGTGGGGACGAATGGTATGGCACCTTATCCCTATCCAGTTGGAAATACGGTGCAATATGTAAATATGCCGGTGGAAATTGATGAGAAAACGTTGACACAGATTGCAGGTACAACCGATGGTAACTATTTTAGGGCTACGAGTAACTCGAAACTAAAAGAAGTATATGAGGAAATTGATAAACTGGAAAAAACTAAACTGAATGTAAAGGAGTATAGTAAGAGGGACGAAGAATATCAGTGGTTTGCATTGGCGGCTTTCCTTTGTGTGTTATTAGAAGTGTTATTGCGTAACTCAATACTCAAAAAGATTCCATAAGGATGTTTGTCAATCGTTATTTGTCAATCGTAAAATAAGAAGAAAATGTTCCGATTTGAAGAACCTACATATTTATATTTATTGTTGCTATTACCTTTTTTAGCAGTTTTCTACTTGTATTCCAATTACAGGAGAAGAAAAAATATTCGACGTTTTGGTGATCCGGTTTTACTGGCCCAGTTGATGCCTGATGTATCCAAATATCGTCCGGATATAAAATTTTGGATAATATTTGTTGTTATCGGCTTGTTCTCTGTATTATTAGCACGTCCTCAGTTTGGCTCCAAACAGGAAACAGTGAAGCGTAAAGGGGTAGAAGTTATTATTGCTTTGGATATTTCAAATTCGATGTTGGCACAGGACGTACAGCCAAGTCGTCTGGAAAAAGCTAAAAGATTAATTTCCAGGTTAGTTGATGAACTGGATAATGATAAAATCGGTATGATTGTATTTGCAGGAGATGCATTTACACAGTTACCGATTACCAGCGACTATATTTCTGCCAAGATGTTTTTGGAGTCGATTAGTCCTTCATTGATTTCTAAACAAGGTACGGCTATTGGAGAAGCTATTAATTTGGCTGTACGGAGTTTTACACCTCAAGAAGGAGTGGGACGTGCCATTGTTGTAATTACAGATGGTGAAAACCATGAAGGCGGAGCTGTAGAAGCTGCTAAAGTTGCAGCTGAGAAAGGTATTCAAGTAAGTGTGTTAGGGGTGGGTATGCCTGATGGTGCACCTATTCCCATAGAAGGTACAAATGATTATCGTCGTGACCGTGAAGGGAATGTTATTGTCACACGCTTAAACGAAGCTATGTGTCAGGAAATTGCCAAAGAAGGAAAAGGTATTTATGTACGAGTAGATAATACTAACTCTGCTCAGAAAGCTATTAATCAGGAAGTGAATAAAATGGCGAAATCAGATGTTGAGTCGAAAGTGTATACAGAGTTTAACGAACAGTTTCAAGCTATTGCATGGATTATTTTAATATTATTGTTAGCAGAATTGTTAATTCTAGATCGTAAAAATCCTTTGTTCAAAAACGTTCACCTATTTTCTAATAAGAAATAGTTATGCATATGTTAAGAAGTAAATATATTCTATTCACTATTTTTCTACTATCGGTAGCCAGTGTCTCGGCACAGAAAGCAGAGCGTGACTACATCCGTAAAGGAAACCGTTTGTTTAATGACAGCGTATTTGTAGATGCGGAGGTGAATTATCGGAAAGCTTTAGAAGTAAACCCTAAGTCGACAGTATCCATGTATAATCTGGGGAATACTCTCTCACAGCAACAAAAGTTTCAGGATGCTATGGAACAATATGTAGCTGCCGGCAAAATCGAAAAAGACAAAATGAAACTGGCTCATATTTATCATAATATGGGGGTTCTTTTTCAAGCTGGTAAAGATTATGCAAAAGCAGTAGAAGCGTATAAAATGTCGTTACGCAATAATCCAGCTGACGATGAAACTCGATATAATTTGGCACTTGCCCAGAAAATGCTGAAAGATCAGCAGCAGAATCAGGACCAAAATCAAGATCAAAACAAAGACCAGCAACAGAAGCAAGATCAACAACAAGATAAGAATAAAGACAAACAGAATGATCAAAAACAGGATGAAAAGAAAGATCAGCAACAACCTCCAAAATCTGAAAAGAAAGACAATCAAATGTCGAAGGAGAATGCAGAACAATTACTTAATTCTGTGATGCAGGATGAAAAGGATGTGCAGGATAAAGTGAAGAAACAACAGAAAGTGTTGCAAGGTGGGCGTTTGGAAAAAGACTGGTAATATTAAGTTGACGATATAAATTTCATAAGCAATGAGAAAACTAATTATTATATTAATGACATTGATGGCATATAGCACCCAAACTTTCGCTGATAAAGTGTCGTTTGTTGCTTCTGCTCCGGACGTGGTGGTGGTAGGCGATCAATTTAGGCTATCGTATACGGTTACAACACAGAAAGTAAAAGATTTTCGTGCTCCTTCTATCAAAGGATTTGATGTTTTAATGGGGCCAAGCCGATCAGAACAAAGTAGTACTCAGATTGTGAATGGTAGTGTATCATCTACTAGTAGTATTACTTTCACTTATATATTGATGGCCAATACTGCTGGTGAGTTTACTGTTCCTGGTGCTTCAATAGTAGCTGAAGGTAATCAAATGATATCTAACTCAGTGAAAATAAAAGTATTGCCACAAGATCAAAATCATAATAGTAGCAGGAGGAATAATGATAATAGTTCTTCCATACAGCCTTCATCGAATGCAAGTGTATCTAACCAAGATTTGTTTATTACAGCAACTGCAAGTAAGACAAATGTTTATGAGCAGGAAGCGTTCGTATTGACATATAAAATATATACCAGAGAATCTAACTTACAGCTTAATAATGCCAAGTTACCTGACTTCAAGGGTTTTCATTCACAGGAAATCGAAATGACTACAAATGCTCGATGGACACCTGAGCATTATAAAGGTCGTAACTACTATACAACTGTTTATCGCCAATTCGTGCTCTTTCCACAACAGTCGGGCAAACTATTTATAGAGCCTGCACAGTTCCAAATGACGGTAAATAAACCAGTACAGTCAGCCGATCCTTTTGATGCTTTTTTTAACGGAGGAAACAATGTTATAGAGATTAAGAAGCCTATCACAACTCCTAAAATAGCCATCAATGTTAATCCACTTCCGGCTGGTAAACCGACAAACTTCTTAGGTGGAGTAGGAGAGTTCAACATTTCTTCTTCTATCAACAGTAAGGAGTTAAAAACGAATGATGCAATAACTATTAAATTAGTGATTTCCGGAACGGGTAATCTGAAACTTATTTCCAATCCGGAAATCAAATTTCCAGATGATTTTGAAGTGTACGATCCTAAAGTTGATAATCAGGTGAGATTAACAAAAGAAGGGCTTACTGGGAATAAAGTTATTGAATATTTAGCAATCCCTAGACATGCCGGAACATATAAAATTCCGGGTGTATCTTTTAGTTATTTCGATATCCGTTCCAAATCTTATAAAACTCTGAATACAGAAGATTATGTAATAAACGTAGAGAAAGGTGCAGGAAATGCAGATCAAGTTATTGCTAACTTCACCAATAAGGAGGATTTGAAAGTCTTGGGTGAAGATATTCGCTATATTAAACAAAACGAAGTGACTTTTCAACCTAAAGGAAGCTTCTTCTATGGTTCAATGTCGTACTGGCTATTCTATATTATTCCGGCTCTTGCCTTTATTCTTTTCTTTATAATTTATCGCAAACAAGCAGCAGAGAATGCCAATGTAGCGAAGATGAGAACGAAGAAGGCTAATAAAGTAGCAATAAAACGTATGAAGCTGGCTGGTAAACTGCTTTCTGAAAATAAGAAAGATGCTTTCTATGATGAAGTTTTGAAAGCATTGTGGGGCTATATCAGTGATAAACTGAATATTCCGGTATCCCGTTTGTCTAAAGATAATATTGAGGAAAAATTGAGAAATCATGGAGTGAGTGAAGAGCTAATTAAGGAATTCCTGAATGCATTGAATGACTGTGAATTTGCCCGTTTTGCTCCGGGAGATGAAAATCAGGCAATGGATAAAGTTTATTCATCTTCAATAGAAGTGATAAGCAAAATGGAGAATTCAATAAAACATTAACCTAGAAGAGATTGTGTCATGAAAAAAATATTATTTTTTATATTCTTATCAATGTCGGTAACTTGCTTCGCGCAAGATTCACTGAGCATTGAACCCAGACAAATAAACGAAGCTGATTCTATCCATGTCGATACACATACACTTCTTGATAACAAATTGGAAGATGTGACAAAAACTAAAGGAGATTCCGCATATATAAAAGAAGATTATGCGGCTGCCATTCAAATATACGAAGCATTACTAAAGAATGGAGAAGCATCTGAAGTTTATTATAACCTCGGAAATAGTTATTATAAAATAGGTGAAATAGCAAAGGCGGTTCTTAATTACGAACGTGCCTTGCTTTTGCAACCGGGAAATAGCGACATCCGTGCTAATCTCGAAGTAGCACGTGCCAAAACAATAGATAAAGTAGAACCTACTCCTGAAGTCTTTTTTATCTCATGGACTAAGTCTTTGATTAATTGTATGAGTGTAGATGCATGGGCCACATGGGGAATTGTTTCTTTCATTCTACTGATAGTATCTCTCTACTTCTTTATATTTTCAAAACAGATTATGTGGAAAAAGATAGGCTTCATTTCAGGGATTATCTTTTTAATAATCACAGTATGCTCTAATCTTTTTGCTTCACAACAAAAAGAAAATTTGGTAAACCGTAACGAAGCGATAGTTATGAATCCGAGTGTCACAGTGCGAAGTACTCCAAGTGAAAGTGGTACTAGTTTATTTATTCTTCATGAAGGAAGAAAGGTAAACGTCAAAGACAATTCTATGAAAGAATGGAAAGAAATTCACTTAGAAGATGGAAAAGTAGGATGGGTCCCAGCTTCTGCTATTGAAGTGATATAAAAGGTATTAATAGATTTTATCAATTTTGAAAAAAAAGATAAGCAAATAATTTGTTTTATCTTTTTTTTTGCTTAAGTTTATAGCGTGATAAAAAATCACATAGTACTAACCATTAAATTTATGAGACATGAGAACAATAACATTTAATGAACTTCGTAAGATTAAAGATTCATTGCCCAGCGGTAGCATGCATCGAATAGCAGACGAACTTGGTTTACACGTAGATACTGTGCGAAACTTTTTCGGAGGCCATAATTTCAAGGAGGGAAAAAGTGTCGGAATACATCTTGAGCCCGGTCCAGATGGTGGGCTTGTTATGTTAGACGATACAACAGTTCTCGATCGGGCTTTAAAGATTCTAGATGAATTGAATATGAGTATGCAAAAAGAACAGGCTACCGAATCTGTGCAAGTTTAAAATATAGCAAACAGAAATCCCAATTGCGTTAAACAATTGGGATTTCTTATTTGTTCACCTTCAAAATGTATCAATTATGGAAGACAAATTAGTAACTCTAGCAATTCTGACATATACCAAAGCTCAGATTCTAAAAAATGTACTTGAAAATGAAGGTATTGAGACATACATTCATAATGTGAACCAAATACAGCCTGTTGTATCCTCTGGAGTACGCTTACGAATTAAGGAAAGCGATCTACCGCATGCACTGAAAATCACAGAAAGCTCTGCTTGGCTATCGGAAAGTATAGTAGGAGAGAAGGAAACAAAAAAAGGAGAAAAATCAAATAAGATTTTAATTCCGGTCGATTTCTCTAGTTATTCGATGAAAGCATGTGAATTTGCCTTCAACCTAGCTAAAACAGAGAACGCAGAGATTATTTTGTTGCATGTATATTTTACACCTATATATGCATCGTCATTGCCATACGGAGATGTATTCAACTATCAAATTGGAGATGAAGAATCTGTAAAAACAATTATTCACAAAGTTCATTCTGATCTCAAAGCTTTATCTGATAAAATAAAAGATAAAGTTGAATCGGGGGAATTTCCAGATGTCAAATATAGCTGTATTTTACGTGAAGGCATTCCAGAAGAAGAAATATTGAGATACGCTAAAGAGCAACGTCCTAAACTCATCATTATGGGGACACGAGGAAAAAATCAAAAAGATATAGATCTGATTGGCAGTGTAACTGCTGAGGTTATTGACCGAAATCGTACAGCCGTATTAGCTATTCCGGAGAATACACCATTCAAACAATTCAGTGAGGTAAAACAGATCGCTTTTATAACTAATTTCGATCAAAGAGATTTAATAGCTTTTGATGCATTTTTCAATAGTTGGAAGTCATTTCATTTTTCAGTATCTTTGATACATCTTGCTGAATCAAAAGATACGTGGAATGAAATAAAACTTGTTGGCATAAAAGAATATTTTCACAAGCAATACCCAGGGCTTGAAATCCATTATGATGTCGTAATGAGTGATAATCTACTAAAAGGACTTGAACAATATATCAAAGATAATCAAATAGATATAATCGCATTGACTTCATACAAAAGAAATATATTCGCTCGATTATTCAATCCAAGTATTGCTCGTAAGATGATTTTTCATTCAGATACGCCGTTACTTGTTATGAACGGATGATCAAAAGAAATAGAATTTTAGTGTTTTAAACAGTGGAATGATTCATATTATGATGCAGCAAAATTATAAAAAATTATAATAGAAATTAAAATCAAATTATCTCTTTATTTTCTTGTACAATAGTTCGTTAAAAAATCGCCAAGCCTAAGCGGCTATGGCAGTAAATAAAATGAGTTCTTTGAAAAGTTTGTCAATAACTTGCATGTCCGGTTTAATCCCGAACACGCAAATAAATCGTTCAAGCATATAAGCATTGTGTATGAATGACTTGCAAGAGGATATGGAATAGGCTATTCCGAGCCTCTTGCATGCCGCTTTGGCCAAGTTGACAGCAGCAAGCGATGCATTGAAGTGAAAATCCAACTTTCTGAAGTCAGTTGACTGGCAGTTGGTGATTCCTGCATGCTGCTTTCCATCTCTAAAGCAAAATTCCAATAGGAATCTGGTCCTGTAATAATCCAGCACTTCGCGTCCATCCATGGAATCGTCTGTAGAGAAATAGAGCTGCCACTTGTCTGTCCTCCCGTCCATCGGATACCAGATGGTTAAGGAAACATACCTTTTGAGAGCTTTTGCATATACCCTCAATCCGTATAGCTTTCCTTTGTTCACCTCGTATTCCTTGCACCGGGTCAAATCCAATTTGGCAAAGTCAATTCTGCCGTCAAACCACTTGGGATGGCCCCGTTTTCCTGTTTTCTTTTCCAATGTCGGATAGTACAGGATTACATCGTTCCTGAAGCGGCTGATGATATGGAAATCGCTCTCACACATAGGCGTTATGAATGTTTCCTTGGAAAAGAATGCGTCTGCAACCACTGTTTTGGATAGGCTCTGTAGCTTGTCTTTTCTACTGATTAGATAGCTGCTGTACCAGTCAACCAGATTCTTGCCCATGTTATCCAAGGTCTTGCAATCCGGCGTCTGAATGGAACCTAAAGTCATGCATTCGTGGTTGTCGATGTCAATGACTCCGATGCCCAAGATTTCCAATCCTCGTTTATAATCCCCTGCACAGCCTGACCAGAAGTAACCAATCCAAGGTGTCTTCTTGCCTGATTTGGGGATATAGGAAGGATCGATGGCGATGGCTTTTCTTCTACCTGTGAGATGCTTGCTGATGATAGAATCGTTGAACGCAAACCAGTCGAATGTCTCATTCTCAAAAAGATTACGGTAGGTCTGTTCCGAAAAACGTCCATACCTGCCCAACTGGAGGAAGTTTATACGATCTGGAATGGCCATGAATAATTTCATTGCATCCATGAACGTTTTTTCAAAAGGTTTTTGTATATTCACGACTGATTTGAGAGCCGACAGGCACTCAGATTGGTATTGCATAAGGAGTGTTTCTTTAGTCATAATCAGAAGAGTTGAGAAACTTCTAATTTACTAAAAAATAACGAATTATGCAATACTCTTTTCCCTTTATTATCAACAGGTTAGCACTTCTTTCAGCACATTTCTTTATGCTTAACCATTCGTTTTTGACAACAGTTCAATGACCTCTTTAGTGTTTTTGAACCGACTTCTGCCGGTTCTATTGTTTAACTTTTAATTTTCCGGTAAAAATTTACCGAAGTATTGTAATTCTTTTTGCCATAATAAAAAAATTTAAGATAAATATTTTAGGGGTATAGCACCGCACGCCTTAGCGTGCTGAGGTTCCGTCGACGGATATCAAGGTACTAGACGTTAAGAGGTGCTACGCGCACCTAATTGTACCTCTCGACGTTCAAACGCCACGCAGGCTCTTACCATTCGGATAATAACGTACACGCGTATAATACGCGCGCACGCTATAAAACAAACTAATCGAGCCGCGGAATAGCAACACGGGCAATAGGCAGTTTACAAGTAATGTCAAACCAAATTTGGCCGTAAATCTTATCCGTAGTTTCAGTAACTGCAAACACATCAGTAACCTGTTCAGGGTCAACAATCAAGAAGTTTTGAGAAAGTTGCGGTTTTTGGTCAAACACACGATGCATAAGGAAGTTGCTCAAATTTGTACGGAACAAACCGTGTGCAACATCATATTTTTGAGCGAACTCATACCACGGGCGATTGTAACCAAAAGTTTCAGTAAGAGAATCAGGATTATCATTATATGCTTGAATAGGGCATACCTCATTATATTTAATAGGCTGAAAGCCAATCAAGTTAAATTCGGGCTGATAATGTTCCATGAGACCACGATAAGTGAAATGTTTCGGTAACAATTGGGTATAAACAGGTAGGGGAGTGACAATAAGAAGACCCATTATTATAGATTCTTCATCACAGAAGCACTCTATATTCGCATTAGCTTCACCACGGACACCAGCAAGACCAGCTTGAGAACCGAGTGCCTTAGCATACTCATTTGTTTGTCCTTGTACGTTTTGGTCTACTGCTTGGGTAACGCTATTAACATCAATATCACGAGAAACACCGCCAAAAAATTCGGGCATAAGCAAATCAGCATAACGTACTTTTACGTCAAATCGACCTTCTACGATATCCTTGTAGGAATAGCCTTTACGCATATTCAGTTCGAGGAACTTTTGATAACAATTAACCATACGAAGGTCAGGAATAGAAATACCGGATGTTGCAAGGTCATACAATGAACGGGCTTGACGTACTTGAGTACCGTTATCAAGTTCTACGTACTCAACACCTTCTAGACCTTCATCAGATTGTGTAAAAGAAAGTCCGTACTTTTTACCGCCTTCATCAACAAGAGAAGTTTTTACCAATTCTGTAGTTGTACCGTCTTCATTCCGGACAGTTTGCGTATACGTAGTAATACCAACTAGTGGGGCATTGCCTTGTTGCGGAGATTGAACAGCAGTTGTTAAGAAATCCTTTTCCCAGTTAGCATAACGAAGTTCATACAAAGTATTATCAATACCACCTTCATCCGTAGGAATCCATTTATTATACTGAACTTGTCCGTTCAAATAATAGGGATTATTACGATTGTCACGGATAAATGAGTTATAAATACCTTCATAGGCACGAAAAGCATAAGCAAGGATTTTTTGTTGTTTATCCTTATTACTGCTTTGGCTATTATACCAAGGAGAAGTAGAAAGAGATAACTCTTGAATATCACCCTGTGAAGATTCAATAATACTACTACTTACAACCTGTTTAAACTTAGACAAGGCAGTAAACAAATCAGGATTAGAAGTTTGTAATTTCGCATTCCAAGATAAGAATACCGCCAAATTAGACGACCAATCAGAAGGAGAAACAAAGCTAAATGAACAAGACAATTGTGACATGTCCTCATTAGTAGAATACAAAGATTCGTTGCATCAAAAATGCTTTGTGCCATAATTATTTTTTTAATACAGGGTTAATACTAAGAGAATCAACAGAAGTTGTTTGCTCCGTACCTTGGTTCGAGTTGTTATTTTGTTTTTGAACCGAGAGACTAAGCGTACAAGCCGAGGTAAGAATGATAGCCGCAATTGTAGTAATACAGGTGCAGACCGCAGTAATGATTTTGTGGATTTGGTCATTTGTTAGTTTCATTTTATTAATTGATATTTAGGATTAGTAATTTGTTGATAATTAGCAAGAAAAAGTTTGTCGGGATTATAACGACAAAGACAATCACGTAACTTTTCAGCAGCACGGACAGTAGGAAATTCACCAAGAAGAAACGTAGTAATTTGTTCTTGAGAGGCACGATAGAGTACATCAATAGTTACTCGTAACAGGTATTCGGGTTCTTGTTTTGCCATTAGTCAGAAATTAAAGAAGTTGTACAAACATAATGGGACAGAAGATTAAAGGAACGGACTATATTACGAGCCTGAACAACAGTAATACCAAAGAGAGAAAATTGATTAACAGGAATCAACTTAGTAACACGATTACCATTAGAAAGAAACACACGAACATAAAAAACCATAAAATCAAAATCACGAAGTTTCTCAAACTCTGTTTTCATGTTGTATTTTTCACATTTTTTCATATTAAACATTATTATATAGAATAATCAATCTTAGCAATGTAAACAATCTCATAACGTAAACGAAAGTTTCTAGCATAAGCTTTAATTTGAGAACGAGTATAACCAATAAGCAAATGATAACTCATAGATTCATCTACACGAATATTACCATAACGTACAATATAATTAGCTGTTTTTTGTTGTTTTTTTGTAGCCATAATATAAACTGTTTTTAATTAACGCCACAAATTTAAGGGAATAATTCATATTATGTTTAATAGCAAAAGGGAGCAATAAATAAACTTTGCTCCCTTTTGCTGTTTTTTAATGAACTCATATTTTTAAAAAGCATAAAAAAAGAAGGCAACTTTTGTGTAACCTTCTTTTTCTTCATCAAAGAAATATATTATTTCATCATCTTATCAATTTCTTCGAATTCCGGACCCATATTCAAATTATAGTATACACGGTAAAGACCTTGCAACCATAAATCTTTCTGGTCAGGTTTTAAAGCTCTAGCTTTTTCATAGAAGGGCTTTGCTTCTTCATAGAATTTCTTCACTGCCGCTTGAGCTTCAGCATACTTAGGATCATTGATATCTGTTGTTGCTTTATCTGCATAATCTTGTGCTTTCATCAGATACACTAAACCTACATTAGAATAAGCTTCTGCATATTCCGGATCAGCAGCAATAGCTTTTTTGTAGTATTCGATTGCATTATCATACTCTTTCATATTATGATAAAGATATGCCTTCACATATAAATATAACTTATTATTAGGATCATTAGTTAACATCTTATCAGCAAATTCCATTGCTTTAGAAGCTTGATTAGAAGTATTATAATAATCAACTAGATTTGCAAAGAAATAATCATTTCCTGGAAACTTAAGAATACCTTCTTCCAAAGATTTAATCCATGCAGCAGTATCACCTTTAGCTTTATAAGCATCTGCCATTAACTGCATAGCAAACTTACCTCCATCTTTATCAGACAATGCTGAAGGAGCGTACTTGATAATAGCATCTTTATCGCCTACTCTATCAGCCGCTAATGTTGCATAATATGCAATTTGAGGAAGAAGTGTATCATTTTTAGCTAACTCTTTATCAGCCAACATCGGATAAGAAGCTGATTCTACATAAGTAGCGAAAAATTTTAATGCTTCCTTATTCTTATCCAAATTGAAATATTGGATACCACCATTAATCAAATTAGGGCGTTCAGCCAACATACTAGAAGCATTTGCTTTACGATATTTGTTTTTAATCTTACCTTTTTCATTAGGTACCTGAGCCAAATCGTCGCATTTATTATAGTACTCATACATCTTCAAAATACTGTTGTATACTTTTAATGTATCGTACGGTTTTTTCAGAAAAGCATTTTTCATTTGCTCTTCGTTGATACGCTTCTGAATAAATCCAGCAACGTCCCATGTGTCAGCAAGATCCTTAGTTTCAGGATTCTTCATAGCCTCTTCAATCAGCTGTTCAGCTTGCTTAAAATTAGGTTTCACATCATTGGCAATGCTTTTTGCTTCTTTTACATTCTTCATCTGAGCAAATGAGAAGCTAACAGCCATCAATAAAACCATCGAAAATAATACTCTTTTCATGATTGTTGTTTGATTAATTATTAATATTATGTCTATTCTTCAATATCGTTATTACTTTCATTTACGTCCGTGACGTCTTCAGCATTCGGTGTATCTGCATTAGGATCACTTATAATTGTTCCTTCTTTTTCCTCAGCAGGAATTTCATCTTCAAGACTTTCTGTCATTACTTTACATACCGAGCCTATTTGGTCGTTACGTTTCTCAAGATTAATCAGACGGACACCTTGAGTTGCACGTCCCATAATACGGACATCTGCTACTTTCAGACGGATTGTGATACCAGATTTATTGATAATCATCAAGTCATTTTCATCAGTTACAGATTTGATTGTTACCAGTTTACCAGTCTTTTCGGTAATATTCATAGTTTTTACACCTTTACCTCCACGATTGGTTTTACGATAATCTTCTATTTCAGAACGTTTACCATATCCCTGTTCAGAAACAACCATTACAGATTCTGTTTCCAAATCTTTGATACAAATCATTCCAACTACTTCATCCTGTCCATCATTATCCAATGTTATGCCACGTACACCTGTTGCAGTACGTCCCATTACACGCACAGCAGCTTCATGGAAGCGAATAGCACGTCCGTTACGATTAGCAATAATGATCTCATTGTTACCGTTTGTCATACGAACTTCGATTACGCTGTCATCTTCACGAATAGTAATAGCATTTACACCATTCTGACGAGGACGAGAATATTGCTCAAGTAACGTCTTTTTGATTACACCTTTCTTGGTACAGAACAATACATAATGATTATTGATAAATTCTGAATCATCTAAGTTCTTCACACGCAAGTATGCAGTTACATTATCATCTGAATCGATATTTAGCAAATTCTGAATAGCGCGTCCTTTGGAATTCTTTGTACCTTCAGGTATCTCGTATACTTTCAGCCAGTAACACTTACCTTTTTGTGTAAAGAACATCATAGTGTTATGCATTGTAGCCGGATAAATGTGCTCAACAAAGTCTTCATCACGAGTTTCTGTCCCCTTTGAACCTACTCCACCACGATTTTGTGCACGGAATTCGGTTAATGGGGTACGTTTGATATAACCCATATGAGAAATTGTAATAATCATCTGATCATCAGCATAGAAGTCTTCCGGGTTAAATTCTTCTGAAGAATAAACTATCTCAGAACGACGTTCATCACCATACTTGGCTTTAACCTCTAACAATTCATCTTTCATTACCTTGCGGCATACTTCATCATCAGCCAAAATACTTTCCAAATAAGCGATTTGCTTCATTATTTCTTCGTACTCTGCATGAAGTTGATCTTGCATAAGACCTGTCAACTGACGCAAACGCATTTCTACAATTGCACGGGACTGAATTTCTGTCAGGTTGAATCGTTCTATTAAGCCAGCAATGGCATCATTAGGAGTTTTAGCAGCACGAATAATACGGATTACTTCATCAATATTATCAGAAGCAATAATTAAGCCTTCAAGAATATGTGCACGTTCTCTCGCCTTGCGAAGATCGAATTCAGTACGACGAATAACAACCTCATGACGATGCTCTATGAAATATTTAATTAGGTCTCTTAAATTTAATGTTTTAGGACGCCCATGAACCAATGCAACATTGTTTACACCAAAAGATGTCTGTAAAGCAGTCATTTTATAGAGCTTATTCAGCACTACGCTAGCATTTGCATCACGTTTCACATCGATAACAATACGCATACCTTCACGGTCAGACTCATCGTTGGCATTCGAAATTCCTTCTATTCTTTTATCATTAACAAGATCAGCTATATACTTAATCAATTCTGCCTTGTTTACATTATAAGGAATCTCAGTGATTACGATTTTGTCATGTGTCTGTCCTGTTTCAATTTCAGCTTTAGCACGCATGATCACACGTCCACGACCTGTCAGATATGCTTCACGTACCCCACTTACACCATATATATACCCACCTGTAGGGAAATCCGGCGCTTTAACAAAGTTCATCAACTCTTCTACAGTAATCTCCGGATTATCGATATATGCGTCACATGCCTCAATTACTTCCACAAGGTTGTGCGGGGGCATATTAGTAGCCATTCCTACTGCAATACCAGATGCTCCATTCACAAGAAGATTTGGGATACGCGTCGGCATTACTTTGGGTTCTACCAACGTATTATCAAAGTTAGGCTCAAAATCAACGGTTTCCTTGTACAGGTCATCCATCATTGCTTCACCCAACTTATTAAGACGTGCTTCTGTATAACGCATAGCAGCAGGGCTATCACCATCCACAGAACCAAAGTTACCTTGTCCATCTACCAAGGGATAACGCATTGCCCATTCCTGAGCCATACGCACCATTGCAAAATAAACAGAAGAATCTCCATGAGGGTGATACTTACCCAGTACCTCACCCACGATTCTGGCTGATTTTTTATAAGGTTTATCTGAAGTATTACCCAGTTCCATCATTCCGTATAGAATTCTACGGTGAACGGGCTTAAATCCATCTCTAACATCCGGAAGGGCACGTGAAACAATGACCGACATGGAGTAGTCAATGTACGATGACTTCATTTCCTCCTCGATGTTAATCTTTATAATTCTGTCTTGTTCAAGCATTTAAAATGATTATTAATTATACATTCTACGGTTTGTGAAAAACCACGCTAAAGTACTACTTTTCCCCGATATACGAAAGTTTTTAGGAAGAAAGTTTTATTCTTCTCATAGACATCCTAAAGCTTTCTTTGTAGGATCTTTAGCTAAACTTTAAAATACGAAAACAAAATGAGAAAAACAATAAATATTAGAAATAAAACAAGGCTAATAACAGTAATAAATAGTCTGATATTTGTTATACCTTATATATATAATACAAATACACTGTTTTTATGGCACGCCATTTGTAGATATAAGAAATAAAGCAAATATTGCAATACAAACCTGATTTAATGCGTATATTTGCCAGTAAATAACCCTTAGAAGAAAAGGAAGAAGTATGAATAATCAATTCTCACAAAGAGTTTCCGACATTATCGTCTATAGTAAAGAAGAAGCTAATCGATTGAGAAGTAGGTATATAGGCCCTGAACACCTGCTTCTGGGAATGCTCCGCGACGGTGAAGGAAAAGCTATCGAGATATTGTCTAAACTCAACACCAATTTAGCTGCGATAAAGCAGCAGATTGAAGCTCAGTTGAAGGCAGAAGCTGATGATATGCTATTGCCCGATACAGAGGTGCCGTTGTCTAATGATGCGGCGAAAATATTAAAAATGTGTATATTAGAAGCACGTGGAATGAAAAGTAACATCGCTGACACAGAACATGTTTTGTTGGCAATCTTAAGAGAGAAAAACAATATGGCAGCTTCCGTACTTGAATCAAATAATGTAAATTACGTGAAAGTATTGGAACAAGCTACATTGCAACCGGATATTAATTCCGGTATGGGTTTTACTGAAGACGATGATGACGAAGAAGAAATGTCTTCATCACGCTCCGGTGGCAGAGGTAATGCCGAAGAACATCAGCAACAAGCGCAAACCGCTTCAAAAAAGCCGTCTAACGATACGCCGGTATTGGATAATTTCGGCACTGATATGACAAAAGCGGCAGAAGAAGGCCGGTTGGATCCTGTTGTTGGCAGAGAAAGAGAAATAGAACGCCTGGCGCAGATTTTAAGCCGTCGTAAAAAGAATAATCCAATTCTGATCGGAGAACCCGGCGTAGGTAAATCAGCTATTGTTGAAGGTCTTGCTCTAAGAATCATTCAGAAGAAAGTTTCACGGATTCTCTTTGATAAACGAGTGGTAGCTCTTGATATGACTGCTGTCGTCGCGGGGACCAAATACCGCGGACAGTTTGAAGAACGTATTCGTTCTATTCTCAATGAATTACAGAGAAACCCTAATGTGATTTTATTCATTGATGAGATTCATACCATTGTAGGCGCAGGTTCTGCCGCAGGCTCTATGGATGCGGCGAATATGCTAAAACCAGCATTGGCAAGAGGAGAAATACAGTGCATTGGTGCTACAACCCTTGATGAATATCGTAAAAATATTGAGAAGGATGGTGCTTTGGAACGTCGTTTTCAAAAAGTAATGGTAGAGCCTACCACTGCTGGAGAAACTCTTCAAATATTACGCAATATTAAAGACAAGTACGAGGATCATCATAATGTGTACTACACAGACGAGGCATTAGAAGCTTGTGTCAAGTTGACAGATCGTTACATTACAGACCGTAATTTCCCCGACAAGGCTATTGATGCTTTGGACGAAGCAGGCTCACGTGTACATCTTACGAATATCAATGTTCCAAAAGAAATAGAAGAACAAGAGAAGTTAATAGAAGAAGCCAAGAGCAAGAAAAATGAAGCTGTAAAATCACAGAATTTCGAACTCGCCGCCAGTTTCCGCGATAAAGAAAAAGAGCTCTCCTCCCAACTGGATGAGATGAAAAAAGAATGGGAAGCCAACTTGAAAGAAAATAGGCAAACTGTCGATGCAGAAGAAATAGCCAATGTTATATCAATGATGTCAGGCATTCCTGTGCAGCGTATGGCGCAGGCAGAAGGAATCAAACTTGCTGGTATGAAAGAAGACTTGCAGTCTAAGGTTATAGCACAAGATACCGCTATCGAAAAGTTGGTAAAAGCAATTCTCCGAAGTCGTGTGGGGCTTAAAGATCCGAACAAGCCGATTGGTACGTTTATGTTCTTAGGCCCGACAGGAGTTGGTAAGACTCATTTGGCCAAAGAATTAGTTAAATATATGTTTGGTTCTTCTGATGCGTTGATTCGTATAGATATGAGTGAGTATATGGAGAAGTTTACCGTATCACGTCTGGTTGGAGCACCTCCGGGATATGTAGGATATGAAGAAGGCGGACAATTAACAGAAAAAGTGCGTCGTAAACCATATTCTATCGTCCTGCTTGATGAAATAGAGAAAGCACATCCCGATGTGTTTAATCTCCTTCTTCAAGTAATGGATGAAGGTCGCCTAACTGACAGTTATGGCAGAATGGTAGATTTTAAAAATACGGTTATTATTATGACTTCCAATATTGGAACCCGTCAGTTGAAAGATTTTGGTCGCGGGGTCGGATTTGCAACACAAAGCCGTCTGGATGACAAAGAATTTTCGCGAAGTGTCATACAGAAAGCTTTGAATAAATCATTCGCGCCCGAATTTATCAACCGTGTAGATGAAATCATAACATTTGACCAACTTTCCTTGGAAGCTATTACGAAGATTATTGATATTGAGCTGAAAGGATTGTATGATAGAATCGAAGCTATTGGTTATAAACTTATTATTGATGATAAGGCGAAAGAATTTATTGCTGGAAAAGGGTATGACGTACAATATGGTGCCCGTCCTTTAAAGCGAGCAATTCAGACATATTTGGAAGATGGATTATCTGAACTTATCATATCTTCTTCTTTAAAAGAAAAAGATATAATTCAAGTCTCTCTTAATGAAGAAAAAGGAGGTTTGGAGATGAAAGTCGTTACTCCTCAATAAAGGAATTATTTTCAATAAGGGCACATAAGATATGCCATAATGTCAGACCTTAGGGTCTGGCATTTTTTTTGTGTTTATCTGAACAAATATATCAACTAAAATCAATCAAATAGATAAATTTAAAAATATACGTATTATGCAAAAAGGTAATATTGGGGTTACAACAGAAAACATTTTCCCTATCATCAAAAAGTTTTTGTACAGTGACCATGAAATTTTTCTTCGTGAATTAGTATCCAATGCAGTAGATGCCACTCAGAAGCTAAATACACTCGCTTCTATTGGTGAATTTAAAGGTGAACTAGGCGATTTGACTATTCATGTTGAATTAGGTAAAGACACCATTACTATCTCCGATCACGGTATTGGTCTGACTGCAGAAGAAATCGAAAAATACATCAATCAAATCGCATTCTCAGGAGCTAATGACTTCCTGGAAAAATACAAGAATGATGCAAATGCTATTATCGGTCATTTCGGACTTGGGTTCTATTCAGCATTTATGGTCGCCAAGAAAGTTGAAATCATCACCAAATCGTATAGAGATGGTGCACAAGCTGTAAAATGGACTTGTGATGGTAGCCCAGAATTTACTATTGAAGAAGTAGATAAAGCAGGTCGTGGTTCAGATATCATCTTATACATTGATGATGACTGCAAAGAGTTTCTTGAAGAATCCCGTATATCTGAGCTTTTGAAAAAATATTGCAGTTTCCTTCCTGTTCCTATTGCCTTTGGAAAGAAAAAAGAATGGAAAGATGGCAAACAAGTAGAAACAGCCGAAGATAATATCATTAATGATACTACTCCTTTGTGGACACGCAAACCAAGTGAACTTTCGGATGAGGACTACAAATCGTTTTATAGTAAGTTGTATCCGATGTCTGATGAACCACTTTTCTGGATTCATCTGAATGTGGATTATCCATTCCATTTAACGGGTATCCTCTATTTCCCTAAAGTAAAAAGTAATATTGAACTGAACAAGAATAAAATTCAATTATATTGCAACCAGGTGTATGTGACAGATTCAGTTGAAGGCATTGTTCCGGACTTTTTAACTTTATTGCATGGGGTCATAGATTCTCCGGATATACCATTGAATGTTTCCCGTTCATATTTGCAAAGCGATTCGAATGTGAAGAAGATATCAACATATATCACGAAGAAAGTTTCCGACCGTTTGCAATCTATCTTTAAGAATGACCGCAAACAGTTTGAAGACAAGTGGAATGATTTGAAAATATTTATCAATTATGGTATGCTGACTCAAGAGGATTTTTACGAGAAAGCGCAGAAATTCGCCCTTTTCACCGATACGGATAGTAAACATTACACATTTGAAGAATACCAAACTTTGATTAAAGATAATCAGACAGACAAAGACGGAAATCTGATTTATTTATATGCTAATAATAAGGATGAACAATATAGTTATATAGAGGCAGCTACCAATAAAGGCTATGATGTTTTGTTGATGGATGGTCAATTAGATGTAGCTATGGTAAGCATGTTGGAACAAAAATTCGAGAAGTCTCGTTTTACCCGTGTGGATAGTGATGTTGTTGACAATCTTATTGTAAAAGAAGATAGAAAAAGCGAAGTGTTGGAAGCAGGCAAACAAGATGCTATTACAATCGCCTTTAAGAGTCAATTACCTAAAATGGATAAGGTTGAATTCAACGTTATGACACAAGCGTTAGGAGAAAACACAGCTCCAGTAATGATTACCCAAAGTGAATATATGCGCCGTATGAAAGAAATGGCAAATATTCAGGCTGGAATGAGTTTTTATGGAGAAATGCCTGATATGTTCAACTTAATATTGAATTCAGATCATAAGTTAATAAAAGAAGTGCTTAATGAAGAAGAAAGTGCTTGCCAGGCAGAAGTTGCCCCAATACAGTCGGAAATGGATGCTGTTAATAAACAACGTAATGAGTTGAAAGATAAACAAAAAGGCAAAAAGGACGAAGATATCCCAACCTCTGAAAAAGACGAATTGAATGATTTGGATAAGAAATGGGATGATCTGAAAAGTAAAAAAGAAGCTATTTTTGTTGGTTATGCCAGCAATAATAAAGTGATTCGTCAACTTATTGATTTGGCTTTGTTGCAAAACAATATGTTGAAAGGTGAAGCTTTGAATAACTTCGTAAAGCGTAGTATCGAGCTGATTTAATATCGCCCCTTTATCCATTATATAACTTCAGGAAAGAGCATTCGACGTTAAAACACGTCGTAATGCTCTTTTTCGATTTAAAACGGTTGATAAAATATCGATTAATTGAAAAGTATTGTATATATTTGAACGTTTAAAAAGACAAAAGTTCAACTGTTTGATTTGGGTTATGAGAAAAATTCTTCTTGTGTTTATTACTTTATGGTTAATCGTACCAGCTATCTATGCCCAAAAAGTAGGTCTTGTATTAAGTGGAGGCGGTGCTAAAGGATTGACACACATTGGTATTATTCGTGCTCTGGAAGAAAATAATATCCCTATCGATTATATTGCAGGTACCTCCATGGGGGCCATAATCGGTTCTCTGTATGCTATGGGATATTCTCCTGATGACATGGTAGATCTTTTAAAGTCAGAAGACTTTAAAAGATGGTATTCCGGAGAAGTAGAAGAGAAATATGTATATCACTTTAAAAAGAATCTTCCTACTCCTGAGTTCTTCAATATTCGTTTCTCCTTTAGAGATTCTCTAAAAAGTTTGAAACCTCAATTCCTGCCCACTAGCGTCGTAAATCCAATTCAAATGAATCTGGTTTTCGTTGATCTGTACGCACGTGCCACTGCAGCATGTAAAGGTGATTTCGACAAACTCTTTGTTCCTTTTCGCTGTATTGCCTCCGATGTATACAATAAGAAGCAATTAATCATGAAAGAAGGCGATTTAGGAGATGCTGTCAGAGCATCAATGAGTTTTCCGTTCATGTTCAAGCCCATCGAAATTGATAACGTATTAGCCTATGATGGGGGAATTTATAATAATTTTCCGACAGATGTCATGAAGAACGATTTTCATCCGGATATTATTATCGGAAGTGTCGTTTCGGCTAATCCCACTAAACCTAAAGAAAATGATCTCATGAGCCAGATTGAAAATATGGTAATGCAGAAAACTGACTACTCTATTCCGGATTCAATGGGGATTTTGATGACATTTAAGTATGATAATGTTGGTCTTATGGATTTTCAACGTGTTGACGAATTACATGATATAGGTTATAATCGGACTATCAGTATGATGGATTCGATAAAAAGCCGCATACATCGACGCGTAAATCTTGATAATATACGTCTAAGAAGAATGGTCTACCGAAGTAATTATCCTGAATTACGATTCAAGAATATCATTATTGACGGTGCCAACACACAACAGCAAGCATACATAAAAAAAGAATTTCATAAATCAGATAACAAAGAATTCAGCTACGAAGACTTGAAACAAGGGTATTTCCGTCTACTTTCGGATAATATGATTTCCGAAATTATTCCACACGCTATCTATAATCCGGAAGATGATACTTACGATTTGCATCTGAAAGTCAAATTGGAAAATAATTTTGCCGTAAGATTAGGAGGTAATATATCCACATCTAATTCCAATCAGATTTATCTGGGGCTCAGTTATCAGGATTTAAATTACTATGCCAAGGAATTTGTTTTTGACGGCCAACTTGGAAAGGTATACAATAATGCCCAGTTTATGGCTAAAATAGACTTTTCTACTGCTATACCTACTTCATATCGCTTCATCGCATCTATCAGTACTTTCGACTATTTCAAGAAGGATAAACTTTTCTCCAGAAATGACAAACCGGCATTTAACCAAAAGGATGAACGATTCCTAAAGCTACAAGTAGGCCTGCCATTTCTTTCAAGCAAACGGGCAGAGTTTGGAATAGGGATTGCAAGGATAGAAGATAAATATTTTCAGAAAAGTGTAATAGACTTTGGAAACGATAAGTTTGATAAAAGTCGCTACGATTTGTTTGGTGGTTCTATCAGTTTTAACGGAAGCACATTAAACTCACGACAATACCCGACACGTGGTTATAGAGAAGCCCTCATTGCCCAAATTTTCATTGGAAGAGAGCGATTCTATCCGGGAGAAAGTGCTACTGGAAATAATAATAAGGAGCACCACTCCTGGTTGCAATTATCCTATATGAAAGAGAAATACCACAATATGAGTGAGCATTGGGTGTTAGGGTGGTATTTGAAAGCATTATATGCCTCTAAGAATTTTTCAGAGAACTATACTGCAACAATGATGCAGGCTGGTGAATTTTCTCCCACACAGCATAGTAAGCTCACTTATAATGAAGCATTTCGTGCCAACCAGTTTGTTGGTGCCGGTATCCGGCCTATCTATCGTTTAAACCAGATGTTTCATCTTCGAGGAGAATTTTATGGTTTTATGCCCATTTATCCGATTGAAAGAAATTCATTGAATAAGGCATATTATGGAAAAGCCTTCTCTAAATTCGAATATTTAGGAGAAATATCTGTTGTGTGTCAATTACCATTCGGAGACATCTCGGCATATGTAAATCATTATAGCTCACCGAAAAGAGAGTGGAATGTCGGACTGAGTATTGGTTGGCAACTATTCAATTACCGATTCATTGAATAAATTTTCTACAAAAAAGTCGTTGAAATGCTTGCTAATTCGGGAAAAGTACGTATCTTTGCACCCGTTAAAACGAAACAATGGTCGCGTAGCTCAACTGAATAGAGTAGCTGACTACGGATCAGCCGGTTACAGGTTTGAATCCTGTCGCGATCACTTATCGAATTAACAAAATGGCCGCGTAGCTCAACTGAATAGAGTAGCTGACTACGGATCAGCCGGTTACAGGTTTGAATCCTGTCGCGATCACTGAAATCCTCTGCATATTATGTGGAGGATTTTATTTTTTGCCCATTTCATCGAAGAAAATGTATCTTCAATCCTGGAAAAATCACCCTTCACATTACTCTATCCATCGTGATAGAATTAAAGTGAAGGGTGATTCATTTATATACCGCAACAAGAATCGGTTTTCCTTGTATTAGCATTTAATATTTAACTCGTTCAAGACCTTACGTATCGCTTCAAACGTAGTAATTCGAGTAGGAACCAATGGCAAACGAAGCTTATTTTCAATCATTCCCATTGCGTTCAACATAGATTTTACTCCTGCAGGATTCCCGTCTACAAATAACAGGTTAAATAATTCCGTAAATTTGTGATGAATAGTCAGTGCATTAGCAAAGTCTCCTTGTAGTGCCAAACGCGTCATACGACTGAATTCGCGAGGAAAAGCGTTGCCAATTACTGAAATTACGCCAACAGCTCCTAATGTAATCAAGGGAAACGTGATACCATCGTCTCCGGAGATAACATTAAAATTTTCCGGTTTATTTTTTATGATATCATCCATTTGTGTAATATTACCGGATGCTTCCTTAATGGCAATAACATTATTGAAGTCACGTGCAATGCGCAAAGTAGTCTCGGCGGTCATATTTACTCCTGTACGTCCCGGAACATTATACAATACAATAGGAAGTTCCGTTGCTTCCGCAATCGCTTTATAATGTTGATAAATACCTTCTTGGGAAGGTTTATTATAATATGGCACAACAGACAATATAGCGTCAACTCCTGTAAAATCATCGTTTTTCAGAGTTTCTACAATGGCGCGAGTATTATTACCACCTACCCCCAACAGAATAGGAATTCTTCCGTTAACGCGGTCGATTACCATTTTTTTTATGGTTTTCTTTTCTTCTTCAGTAAGAGTCGGTGTTTCGGCCGTAGTTCCCAGCACACACAAGAAATCCGCATTATTCTGCAAGAGATAGTCTACCATGCGCATCAGCGCGTCATAGTCAACGCTCTCATCCTCTTTGAAAGGAGTAATCAGTGCTACCCCCATTCCTTTCAATTTAGTCTGTATCATGAGTTTTAATTATAATCTCTAATTTATTTAGCCGCAAAAGTACGAATATTTTTCTTATCTTACGATATAAGTTTCAGAAATTCGTCCTCGCTTAGTATGGTTATTCCTAGTTTTTTTGCTTTTTCCAGCTTTGCAGGTCCCATATTCTCTCCAGCAAGTATAAAACTAGTCTTTGCAGAGATGCTTCCCACGTTCTTTCCACCATTCTTCTCAATGAGCTCTTTATATTCATCACGCGAATGATGAGTAAATACGCCGCTGATAACGATAGATTGTCCGGCAAGTTTATCCGTATATTCGCTTAAGTCCTCCTCGGTACGATAAAGTTGTAATCCTGCAGCCTTCAATCTGTTAATTAGCTCACAATTTGACTCATTAGCAAAATATGAAAGGATACTTTGAGCTATTTTTTCGCCGATTTCATCGATACTTATCAATGTTTCAAGATCCGCCTGCTGCAATTCATCTATATTCTCAAATGACTTGGCAATTTTCTTCGCTACTGTTTCACCCACAAAACGAATTCCCAAAGCAAAGATCACACGTTCAAAAGGAACGGCTTTACTTTGAGCAATTCCTGTTATGATATTCTCAGCAGATTTCTCACCCATACGGTCCAGTCCTTTAATATTTTCAACTGACAGATCATATAAATCAGCCGTATTGTGAATCAATCCCAATCGATAGAACATATCCACTGTTTCCGGCCCTAATCCATCAATATTCATGGCTTTCCGACTAATAAAGTGCTCTATTTTACCCTTAATCTGAGGAGGGCATGCTGTTTCATTAGGGCAATAGTGGGCAGCTTCACCTTCATATCTCACCAATTTGCTATTACATTCAGGACAATTAGTAATAAATCTGACCTTTTCACCTAACATAAAACTACGCGCGTCCTTATCCACTCCGGTAATTTTAGGAATGATTTCCCCACCTTTTTCTACATATACCATGTCTCCGATGTGCAAATCAAGCCCCTCAATAATATCTGCATTGTGCAATGACGCACGTTTCACGACAGTTCCCGAAAGTTGGACCGGATCTAAATTGGCTACAGGTGTGACTGCTCCCGTTCGACCAACCTGATAAGTAACTTTATTTAGACGAGTCAGCGCCCGTTCCGCTTGAAATTTATAGGCAATTGCCCACCTGGGAGATTTTGCTGTGAAACCCAGATTCTTTTGCTGTCTAAGACTATTTACCTTTAAAACAATACCATCAGTCGCAACAGGTAAATTTTTCCGTTCAACATCCCAATAATTGATAAATTCAAAGACTTCTTCCAGTGTTTTGTATTTACGTGTCAGATCAGAAATCTTAAATCCCCATTTTGCTGCTTCCTGAAGATTCTCATAATGCCCGTCGCAAGGCAAATTATCGCCCAACAAATAATACAAATACGCATCCAACTTACGAGAAGCTACAATCGCTGAATTTTGAAGTTTCAATGTTCCGGACGCCGCATTTCTTGGATTGGCAAAAAGAGGTTCTTCGCGAGCTTCTTTTTCACGGTTCAGCTCCTCGAACACTTCCCATGGCATAAGAATCTCTCCACGAATCTCAAAAGAAGAAGGATAATTATCGCCATGCAATACAAGTGGAATAGAACGGATTGTCTTTACATTATCTGTCACATCGTCACCTTTTTCTCCGTCACCACGAGTGACGGCACGAACTAACTTTCCGTCTTCGTAAGTTAACGAAATGGATGTTCCGTCGTATTTCATCTCACAGCAAATCTCAAAATCTTCATTCAATGCTTTGCGAACCCGATCATAAAAATCTGTCACTTCAGCTTCCGAATAAGTATTTGCCAAAGATAACATAGGATATTTATGTGCTACCTGCGTAAAATTCTTATTTATATCACTGCCTACACGCATTGTAGGCGAATTTTCATCTTTATATTCCGGGTGAGCCTGCTCCAAGTCCTGAAGTTCACGTATCTTCTCGTCAAACTCCTTGTCGGATATTTCGGGAGCATTCAACACGTAGTAATTATAGTTATGCCGATGAAGTTCGGCACGTAATCCTTCTATTTTCTCTTTTATATCCATAATTCTTAGATTGTTTAAGGCAAAAATACAGGTTTCTCTTTGAATATTTGTACTTTTGCGAAAAATTAAAGATTATGCGTATTGATATTATAACGGTTTTGCCAGAGATGATTGAAGGCTTTTTCAATTGTTCGATAATGAAACGAGCTCAAAACAAAGGACTTGCAGAGATTCATATCCATAATCTCCGCGATTATACTGAAGATAAATATCGTCGTGTAGATGATTATCCTTTCGGAGGATTTGCCGGTATGGTAATGAAGATCGAACCTATTGAACGTTGCATCAATGCTTTGAAAGCAGAACGTGACTATGACGAGGTGATTTTTACTACTCCTGACGGAGAACAATTTAATCAGCCTATGGCCAATTCTCTTTCTTTGGCTCAGAACCTGATTATTCTTTGCGGCCATTTTAAAGGAATAGATTTTCGTATCAGGGAGCATCTGATTACGAAAGAAATCAGTATAGGAGATTATGTATTGACAGGTGGTGAACTGGCAGCGGCAGTTATGGCAGACGCTATTGTCCGCATCATTCCCGGAGTCATTTCCGATGAACAGTCTGCTCTTTCGGATTCATTTCAGGATAATTTGTTGGCAGCACCGGTATATACACGACCAGCCGATTATAATGGTTGGAAAGTTCCCGATATCCTATTGTCCGGACACGAAGCCAAAATTAAAGAATGGGAGTTGCAGCAATCATTAGAACGTACGAAAAGACTTCGTCCTGATTTATTAGAAGAATAACTTGATTGTAAAAATACATGCAAATAAAAACGACGGTGGAAATGGATTGAGTTTTCACCGTCGTTTTTTATTTATGACCTGTTCAAGGATTTTATTTAATTTTCCTCATACGCATTTTTTCTTGATAATTCCTTTATTTAAAAAGACTCTTTCAATAAGTATATGTTAAGGGGAAAATAACACTTATTCATGAAAATTTATGCGAAGGGTTATCATGTGTTTTCAATTATACCTCAAGTGCACCTATTATTTCTTTCACAGACTTACATCCATGTCTATCCAAGTAATTATTTATACCTTCTGCTACTTTAACCGTAACAGCTGGATCTATGAAATTTGCTGTACCAATCTGGATAGCTGACGCACCGGCAAGCATAAATTCAACGGCATCTTTCCAGTTCATGATACCTCCCAATCCTATGACCGGAATATTTACTGCTTTAGCAACTTGCCAAACCATGCGTAATGCTATCGGTTTTACGGCAGCACCGGACATTCCTCCAGTTACAGTCGACAGGATAGGACGTTTACGCTCTGCATCAATGGCCATTCCCAGCAATGTATTGATTAATGACACGCTATCTGCACCACTTTCTTCTGCTGCACGGGCTATTTCTGTAATATCAGTCACGTTCGGAGAGAGTTTTACGATAAGTGTCTTTTTGTAAGCTGAACGTACTGCTTTTACTACTTCAGAAGCTCCTTTTGCTGACACGCCAAAGGCCATGCCACCTTGCTTTACATTAGGGCATGAGATGTTTAACTCTATGGCAGGAATTTTGTCAAGTTCATTAATAATTTCGGCTGTTTTCACATAATCTTCAATGGCAGATCCCGATACGTTTACAATCATATTCGTCCGGATGTCTTTTATACGGGGATATATATGCTCTACAAAGTAATCAACTCCCTTATTTTGCAGTCCCACAGCGTTTAACATCCCCGAAGGAGTTTCTGCCATACGCGGATATGGGTTTCCTTCACGTTTGTGAAGGGTTGTCCCCTTTACAATGATACCACCTATTCGCGCTATATCAATGAAATCAGAGAACTCTTCGCCATATCCAAATGTACCCGATGCGGTCATCACCGGATTTTTCATTTGTAATTCACCAATATTTACACTTAAATCTGCCATAGTAGTTTATTTATATTAAAAACAGGACCTTCTTTACATACACACAAGTGACCTTCTGTCGTGTTCTCCACACAACAAAGACAGGCACCGATTCCACAAGCCATTGTGTTTTCCAAAGAGACTTCACATTCTATCTGATTACTTTTGGCATATTTTGCCACCGCTACCATCATCGGCTTGGGACCGCAAGTATAAATCTGTTCAAAACGCACCTTATTTAATATGGAATGTTGGGTAACATATCCTTTTTCTCCGTGACTGCCATCTTCCGTAGTAGTATACACTTCGCCATATTTAACAAATTCTTCCAGTTGCAACAGATCCTTATCACTACGTGCACCCAAAAGAAAGGTAGGTTTATGACCATTCTTAGCCAATTGCTCGCCCAAATATAACATCGGTGCTGTTCCAACACCTCCACCAACTAACAAAAGCTTATCTGAAGGATTCTGAGGCATTGTATAGCCATTTCCTAATGGAAGTACCACATTGATAACATCACCCGGATTTACTTCTGCCAATCGTCTTGTTCCGTCTCCAAGCAACTGGATGAGAAACCACACTTCGTTTCGCTGTTTGTCTACAAAATTAATAGAGATAGGGCGACGCAAGAATGTAGTAGGCGAACCGTCCACCCGAAGTTCGGCAAACTGTCCCGGTAGCATTTCGGGCAGCAATGACTGAGAAGTCAACTTTAGCAATACATAGTTAGCATGCAGTTTGATATTCTCAGTAACCGTCAGATCTAAAATAAATTTCTTCATGTATGGATATAAAAAGTATAAATTCGTATTCCGGGTACAAAGATACAGGAATTTGCTCAAACCTGTGATTTTACCACTTATTTTTCAGGTCTAAACGTTTCATAGGTATTATCATCAAAGAAAATTCTTATTTCAGTAATTTTCCTGGCAGGCTTTTCTATATACCTAATCTCTTGTTTTACAATCTCTTTAGGTGTATTTCCGGTACTTCTTAATGCCATTTCCTTGCGATTTTCCAAAGTAATCGTCTCTTTGGACGGATTTACAGGATTCTCATCAAACAAAGAAGGTTGATAATCACCATTAGAGGAAGCCAATGAAGATTCTTCAGCAGAAGCCAACATTTCACCTCTTCCATATAGTAACCATTCAAGATTTACGTAATTATAAGTCTGGTGAACTTTCATCACTACTTCCAGGCTTGGTTTGTTCCGGTCATTTAAAATATGTGAGAGAGTAGATTGCTGAACTCCGATTGTTTCAGCAAAAACTCTGGGAGGAACTTTTTCTCTCTCCATTATCATCCTAATTCTGTCTTTTATTTCCATATAGCCTTTTTTGATTACAATTGTGTGCATAACATGCTGATTTCACAAAAATACAAATCCTTTATGTGAATATACAAAGGTAAATATTTTGTTTCACAAATGCAAATCACAAATCTAAAAATATAGATATGACAAATGTGTGTATTTGTTTACTGATGTATTAGTATGTTTGTATACTCATAAAAACACTATCTTTCTAAGTCATATTTCAAGTTTAATAAAAAGTGGTAAATGACTAATTATTAATTATATATTATTCGTAATTTATTTGTTGATTTTGTTATTCACAAAAATACATTGTGTATAATATAGTCTATTATAGTAAAAATTTAGATATCACATGCATATTACTGATAAACAGGTGTATAAATGCGTAAAAATAAAGTGTTAACCCCTCTCCTTTCACCTTTATACTACTTTATTTATTCTTGTAATTTACATCATATACTTTTGTGTATAGCTTTTTCTCGTTACACTTGTGTTTGCATTACAATATTATATTTCACAAATAGAAAGTGTGAGATACACAAAAGTGAAATTGAGTAGTTGCATCAGCAATAAAACAAGAGAAAAAATCTATAATTCACCCATGTATATCGAACGCTTTTCAAATCATCTTTTACATGTCAGGTCTAAAATGGTAAATCCTTGCAATATTTACGTACTCTTCACCTATTCTCTACTTTTTTTCAATTCTAGAGGCCTTATTTTTATCATAATAATCTATAATACAGAGTGTTATTCCCATTTTTATGATATTAATCTTTAGATAAACTAGAAAAAATGGGGAGATTATTACAGAAAATCATAAAACTATCAAAATGACAGACCAGGTTTTAAACAAAAGGAAGTTTCTCTTTCGTTTTCGCTTAAAAAATCAAGAGGATATTATATACATTACAAGTTTTGATTTAATCTTGATTTTTCAATGGGATTTATTAAAAGAGACAAAATTCGGGAATCAAGTAAGATGAAAACAAAACGGGAAAAGTAACTCAGAAACACATATCTTCTATCAGGAAAAACAGATAAAGAAAGTGTGGTAATTTTGTAAAATATTCAGTTTAAAATTAGGATGCTAACTATTCATTTGGAAGGTTCAATATAGAGAATATAATAAGAGGTATATACTTACTTGAATGACAGTAAAAGTATATACCTCTTATCGATGTGAAACAGTCGCTTTTTCTAATGAAGAATTTTAAACACTAATTCACGCAGAATATCTCCGTCCGACATAGAACTATTTTTCACTCCTTTTGATTTTGCATCAGCATATCGTATTTCTCCAACGATTTGCATCGTCTTAACTCCGCTATATTTACGCATTGCCGCCATATAATCTTTAGCTTGCCAGGGCGTTCTTAGTCCTAACATTGTAGCGATTCCCTGCTCCGATTTGTCAGGAGCATAATATGCCAACATTAAGTTGGAATAGAAACTAAACAGCAGAGATAATGTCATTTGAATCGGGTTAGTTTTCGGATTCTCCTCAAAATATTTTATTATTTTATTTGCTTTAAGAATGTCTTTTTCCACTAGTGCACTTCGCAATTCAAAGTTATTATAATCCTTGCTAATGCCGATATTCTTTTCAATCTGTTCGGGAGTAACACGTTTCTGTCCTGCGGGTAAAGTAATAATCAATTTCTCCAGTTCTCCTGTCAGCCGACTTAAATCTGAGCCGACAAAATCAGCGAGCATGACTGTTGCCTTGGGTTCCATGTCTACGCCTTTCCGTTTCATGTAAGAAGCAATGAAGGCTGGGAGCTGTGCATCTTTTATCTTTTTAGATTCAAACAGCACACCCGTCTTTTCAACTTCGGCGGCCAACTTCTTTCTGCGGTCCAATGTACCATGCTTATGGCATATTACCAAGATAGTTGAATGAAGCGGCTTCTGAAGATAGTAAGACAGTTCCTCCATGTTACGCACTGCTTGTGCCTCCTTGACTACTACCACTTGATGTTCGGACATCATCGGATAACGCTTGGCAGCATTTATGATAGTCGCTACATCTACATCAGCCCCGTATACCACAGTCAGGTTGAATTCCTTTTCCGTATCGTTCAACACATTATCAGTAATGTAATCGGCTATCAGGTCGATATAGTACGATTCCTCTCCCATTAAATAATAAATAGGACGATACTGCTTTGCCTTTAATTCCTTGAGGATATCATCACAGGTCAGCTCTTGTTTTGCCATATATATTTTTCAGAAAGACCGGGTTTACCAGTCAAATTTCAAGTGTTTAACAGTTTTCTTTTCATCAATAATCATACGCAGAGAAGCAATACCGATTTCAACATGCTCCTCTACATAATTTCTGGTAACCAAATTATCACTCTTATCTGTTTTTACTCCGTCGGGAGTCATAGGCTGGTCAGATACTAATAATAATGCACCGGTAGGAATGTGGTTGGCAAAGCCACAACTAAACAAAGTTGCAGTTTCCATGTCGACCGCCATAGCCCGTGTCTTTTTCAGATATTCCTTGAATACATCATCATGTTCCCAAATACGGCGGTTGGTAGTATATACGGTACCGGTCCAATAGTCGCGGCCTTTGTCACGGATTGACGAAGAAACGGCACGCTGTAACATAAATGCGGGTAATGCAGGAACTTCAGGAGGAAAATAATCGTTGGAAGTTCCCTCCCCACGGATAGCCGCAATAGGAAGAATCAAGTCGCCAAGCTGGTTTTTCTTGTCGATACCGCCACATTTTCCCAAGAATAAACACGCCTTGGGACGAATAGCCCCCAGCAAGTCCATGATGATAGCAGCGTTGGGACTTCCCATACCGAAGTTAATCATTGTGATACCTTCGGCAGAAGCAGAAATCATATTTGCATCCCTTCCCAAAATAGGAACATTAAACTGATTTGCGAAAATCTCGACATACTTGTTGAAGTTAGTCAACAGAATATACTCTCCAAAATCCTCCAGGTTACGTTTTGTGTAACGAGGCAGCCAATTAGCTACGATTTCTTCTTTTGTTTTCATAATTATCTATTAAATTTGTGCTCCCGATGATGGGAACCATTATTTAACTTACAAAAATAATAAATGTTATCGTTAAACCTACCAGTATTCGACACTAAAATAAACGTACGAAACGGAAAAAATGTAATTTTCGACGTGATTCGCAAACGATATGTCGCTCTCACTCCGGAAGAATGGGTGCGTCAACACTTCGTTCACTTTCTTATTGTACACAAAGGATATCCGACCGCCCTTCTTGCCAATGAAGTAATGGTAAAGTTGAACGGCACTACCAAGCGGTGTGATACAGTGCTCTATCGCAGGGATTTATCGGCACGCATGATTGTGGAATACAAGGCACCGCACATTGAAATCACACAGACCGTATTCGATCAGATAACCCGGTATAATATGGTACTGAAAGTAGATTACCTGATTGTCAGCAATGGAATGCAACACTATTGCTGCCGAATGGATTATGAACACCAGAGTTATATTTTCCTCCAGGATATTCCAGACTATAATAACTTATAAAAAAGAGTGTCGCTATCCGGTCACGATAGCGACGCTATGTAAAGCACATACCGTCACTATCACATCCATCTACCGACACCCTGATTCAGTCGTCTTCCGGATACTTTCCGGATAGTATTCTATCTTTACATACTCCCTTCCTGCTTATCGTTATTTCCTTTTTTCTTACTGAATTTCTCCTGCAATTTCTGCATTAATTCATAGAAGTTAGGTATATAAACCGTTGCCAGCAGTGTATTCATTGCCATACCAAAAACAACGGCGGCACCTAATGCAATACGGCTCTGTGCACCTGCTCCAGAAGCAAATAATAACGGCATTACTCCCAATACAAAAGCAAAAGACGTCATTAGGATAGGACGCAACCTGACGTGTCCGGCTTCAAATGCCGACTCACGGATAGAGTTACCCTCGGCATGGAAGTCGCGGGCAAACTCCACAATCAGAATACCATTCTTGGCAGAAAGCGCAACAAGCAAGATAATACCGATTTGAGTATAGATGCTGACCGGAGTTCCCATTACCAGACAGCCTATCATAGCTCCCAATAATGCTACCGGCAATCCGATAACAGCCGCCACCGGACTCGTCCAGCTTTCATATTGTGCAGCCAAAACCAGAAAGGCAACAATCAGAGCCATTACTAAAACAATGGTAGTTGTATTCCCGGCCTGCGTCTCCTGATAAGCAACGGAAGTCCATTCATAACCAAATTCATCGCCCAACTGTTCCTTGAACAATGCTTCCACTTCTTGAATGGCTTGCCCTGTGCTACTTCCCGGAGCGACATTGCAAGTCAGAGAAGCAGTCGAGTACATATTATAACGGTTGATCTGATCCTGTCCTAACTGTTCCTCCACCTTGGTGAAAGATGAAAAAGGCACCATTTCTCCTGCCGCATTGGGAACACTCAGTTTCAAGACATCATCAATCACCCGTTGCGCCTGGTCGCGCGCCTCTATCTTCACTTGGTAGATACGGCCGAATTCTACAAAATCATTTACATACGCCGCACCCATATAATAACTTAATGTAGAGAATACATCATTCAAAGCGATGCCCATAAACTGTACCTTATCCCGGTCGATATTCAGAAAATACTGGGGAACGTTTGCCTGATACTGGCTGGAGACGGAAGCTAAAGCCGGCTTGGAATGATAAGAGGCAAGCATGGCATTGATAGCCTGCTGCATTTCCGTCGGTCCCAGATTTCTCCGGTCTTCCAACTGAAGCTGTAACCCGCCGGACGCTCCCAATCCCGGAATGGCGGGAGGAACCATGGCAAACACAGTCCCAGCCTGAATCGTCATATACGCTTCGCCATTAAAGCGGTTGACAACAGCGGCTGCCGTATGCTCCTTCCCTTTCCTTTCACTCCAGTTTTTCAGTACAACGAAATAAGTGGCCGAGTTACTTTGTTCTCCTCCGCCCATGACGGAAAATCCGGAAATTCCAATATAATTCTCCACTTCCGGATACGAATCTAGAATCCGGTTAATCTTGTCGCCTACCGCCTGTGTACGTTCCAGACTGGCTGCGGGCGGAAGTTGGACAACCGCAATAAAATACCCGTCATCTTCATCCGGAATGAATGTAGACGGCCAGTGCATAAAGAGCAACACGGCAATAGCCGTCAATATGCCATACGACACAAGAGCCATTCCGGGACGTGCCAACAACCATTTGACTATCTTATCATACGCTCCCTGCGTCTTATCATAAGCCTTGTTGAATCCTTTGTATATGAGGAAGTTAGAAGGCTTGCTCTTTTCCAGAAACAACGCACAGAGAGCAGGTGTCAATGTCAGGGAGTTGAAACCGCTCAATACGGTAGAAGCTGCAATAGTCAGCGCAAACTGTTTGTATAATTGTCCGGAAATTCCACTAATCAGCATAGTCGGAATAAATACCGCAAGCAACACAAGCACCACTCCGACGATTGGTCCGGTAATTTCTCCCATAGCTTTCGTCACAGCTTCACGAGTTGAATATTGTCCCGTTTCCAACAATCTCGAAGCGTTCTCCACCACCACTATGGCATCATCCACCACTATGGCAACTGCCAAAATCAATCCGAACAATGTCAGTGTATTAATAGAAAAGCCGAATGCTGCCATTACCGCCAGTGTACCAATCAGAGACACCGGAATGGTAAGACAAGGAATAATCACCGCCCTCCAGTTCTGCAAAAACAGGAAAATCACAAGTATCACCAGCAGCGTTGTTTCAAAGAAAGTAACCATAACTTCATCAATAGAAGCATGAATCACATCCGTAGTATCCAACGTAACATTATAAGACACTCCTGCCGGGAAGCTGGCGGCCAGTTCCTGCATCTTGGCTTTCACTCCTTTCGAGACATCCAGCGAATTGGAACCCGGTTGCTGATAAATAGCAATAGCCGCCGTAGGCTGCCCTTTCAATCGGGACACCACACTGTAAGAAGCAGATCCCAGATCAATCCTGGCAATATCTTTCAGACGGAGCATGGCCCCATTCTGTTCGCGGCGGATGATAATATTTCCGAACTGTTCGGGAGAACTGAGCCGCCCCTGCACATTCAGTGTATATTGAAAAGCATTCTTATTCTCTTCCCCGATAGGCTGGCCGATATATCCGGCAGATACTTCCATATTCTGCGATTGGATAGACTGATAAACTTGTTGCGGTGAAATATTCCGGATACGCATTGCTTCCGGATCGAGCCAGATACGCATGGAGTAATCCCCTGCTCCCATTACATTCACGGCACCCACTCCGGGCACACGTGTCAACTGGTCGACGAGATTCAACTTTGCATAATTGGTCAGATACAGACTGTTGTAAACAGAATCCTGTGAGGTCATTGTCAGGAACATGACAATATTCGATGATTGTTTCTGTACAGTGACTCCCTGCACCACTACGGGTTCGGGGAGCGATGATTGTGCGACGCTTACCCTGTTTTGTACCTGGACGGTTGCCATATCAATATCCGTACCGACGGCAAATGTGATCGTCAGAGAATAGGCTCCCGAAGAAGATGAATTAGAGGACATATAAAGCATACCGTCTACCCCGTTCACCTGCTGTTCGATAGGAATACCTACTGTTTGGGCAACGGTTTCGGCATTTGCCCCCGGATAAACAGCAGATACCTGTACCGTTGGCGGTGTAATCTCCGGAAATTGTGCTACCGGCAATATATTGAGTGTCACCAGACCGGCTACTACAATCAGCAAGGCAAGGACGGTAGCAAATATCGGTCGGTTGATAAAAAACTTAGAAAACATAAGATTATAATTTAGGATTAATATTCAGTTTACGGCATCGGTTTTATCTTCATTCCGTCCCTGACCTTCATCAGAGCCTTCGTGACATACCTGTCTTGTGGAGAAAGCCCTCCCGTCACTTGCCGTAAAGTATCACCTATCAACTGCCCTATCTCAATATGCCGGTAACGAACAATGTTAGAATCATCGACAAGATACAAGTATTTTCCCAACTGGTCCGTCCCGATAGAAGCCTCTTTTACCAACATGGCATTATCGGCTTCTCCATACGGTAACGTGATACTTACATATAATCCGCTCTTTAGTATCCCTTGCGGGTTGTCAAAGTTGGCACGAACTGTCAACGTTCCCGTATTCAAGTCCACGTTCGGAGACAGATAATCCAGTGTGGCCGGATACATTTCCGAACCTTCCTTGCCCAACTGAACCATTATTTTCTTCGGAAGTTCCTGTGCACTTTGCCGGTTGTTCATCAACATTCCCAGCCATTGGTTGTCAGCTACATTGAAATATGCGTACATTTGATTATCCTTATAGATAGTAGCCAAAGTGACAGGCTGCAACGAACCGCCCACATAGCTGCCTATATCAGCAGTTGCTTTACTGATCGTTCCGTCAAACGGAGCGCGGACATAGCAATAGCTCAGATTCGTACGGGCCGTGCTCAAAGCTGCTTCCGCATTATTGACCGCCGCCACACCTTCTGCCACGGAAGATTCCGCTTGAAGTACCTGTATCTGACTCACGGCATCGCTTTTGACAGCTTCTTTCATACGGCTGTAATTGCTGCGGGCATATTCCAACTGGGCTTGGGCCGTTTTTAGTGCAGCTTCCGCCTGTTCCACCTTATCCTTATATAAGGTAGGTTCGATGACAAACAATAATTGTCCCTGTTTCACCCGTCCTCCCGGAGTATACGAAGTCGATTGCAGCGTTCCGTTCACTCTGGCCACCAGGTTTACAGTCTTTTCCGTTGTCAGATAGCCCGGATAATCTTTCGTCAGAGTTACATCCTTTATTATTGGTTTAGCTACGCTAATTTCCGGAGTTGGCATCCCTCCCATTGCTCCTGCGCTTTTTTTCTCCTTGCAACCGGTCAATATCGGCAGCGCAAAGAAAATATACATTAGTTTTTTCATATCCGTTACGTTAGGTTATATTTTTATTTATAGATTCTTTATTCTTGCCAACCGCCTCCCAAAGCCTTGTAGAGAGTTATCAACTGGAGTAGCGAATTCCCCTGTGCCTGTACCAACTGATTCTCATAGGACAACAAAGACCGCTGTGCATCCAACACATTCTGAAAGGGAGAAAGCCCCTGTTTATAAAGTTCCAATGAAAGTTTCAGTGTCTCAATTCCCTGATTGCGTACTTCGCGCAGCGCTACAATCTGCTTGATTGAATTCCGGTAAGAATTCATTGCATTATCTGTTTCCTGTACAGCAGTCAGGACAGTCTGATTGAATTGGTTGATTGATTCGTCCAGTTGGGCTTTAGCCAGTCGTGTAGCATTAACCAACTGCCCTCCGCTGAAAAGCGTCCAACTCATTGACGGTGCAATCTCATACATCATGCTTTTACTCTTTGTCAAGTCTTTCAAGTCACGAGCCGCATAACCGAACGAGCCTTTCAGAAAAACTTTCGGCAACCAGTCCGCCTTTGAAGCTCCGAGCAATGCCGCTTGTGCGTTCACGCTTCGTTCCGCACTCCGCACATCGGGACGTCTCATCAACAGATCGACAGGCATTCCCACGCCGATCGGTTCCATATAGTCGGGCAATGTTCCGACAGGTTCCAGTACCGGACGAATGTCCTGCGGATACATTCCCAGCAAAACTGCTAACATCGTAATATACTGATTGATACCGGCTTCCAGTTGTGGAATGGAAGCTTTTGTGCTATATAACACAGACTTAGCCTGTGCGACATCCAGCTTAGCCACTAATCCAGTGTTATACCGTACTTCCGTGATTTTCAGTACTTCTTCCTGAGAAGCGCAGTTTTTATTCACAACTTCAAGTTCCTGTTGCAGTTCCCTCAAATTGATATAGGCCGAAGCCACTTCCGCCGCCATAGAAATCATTACTCCGGTATATTCCTCCTTACTGGCAGCAAAGTTCTCTTTCTGTGCCTTTACCCGTTTGCGGATACTACCGAACACATCAATTTCCCAACTCATGCTGAGTGATGCATCATAATAATGTTCCGTAGTTTGGGGAATTGAGCTTGTATTTCCACTTGTTTCCTGTCGGGTCCAACCGGCATTCAATCCGATTGAAGGAAAGAAATTGCCACGTTCGGCCCAAAGGTTGGCACGGGCAGCAGCGATGCGGTTAATTGCCATTGCAACGGAGTAGTTACGGTCTACCGCCAAAGCAATCAGAGAATCCAGTTTGCTGTCCCCGAAAGATTTCCACCAATGGTCGTCTACCGGAAGTGTCTGTTGAAACACTTCCCCATTTTCTTCCCAGCCGTTAGGGAGAGGAGCTTTCAAATAGCGGTTTGCAGTTTGCCCAACCGCAGTCACAGTTGAAAGAAACAAAAGGAGCGATATGCTCCATGCTCGTATGTTCATATTCAGTTCAGGTTTTTATGAAATGAAAAGATAACAACTAAAGGGTGAGTTTGTTTACCGGCGTAACGACAGAACAAAGTTTCTATTCAGCGTGATGTAATCTTGGGTACGAGATCCCTGTTTATACGGACACTGATAAAAAAAGCCCTGCATTGTTGCAGGGCTTCCTATATTAAACAGTAACTTTAACTACTTGTTAATGGATGACTTCTCTTATTCAGCAGTTTTTCTTCTGATAGCTCTTTTAGTAGTTGGTGCCGGAGCTTCTTCTACCTTGTGCTCGATTTGTATGCCAGCCAATTCAGGGTCAATCATGATGCGTCCGCAATATTCGCAAACGATTACCTTCTTACGTGAACGGATGTCCAACTGTCTCTGAGGCGGAATCTTGTTAAAGCAACCACCACAAGCGTCACGCTGTACGTATACAATACCCAAACCGTTGCGGGAGTTCTTACGGATACGCTTAAATGACTGTAACAAGCGCGGTTCGATCTTAGTTTCCAGGTCTTTAGCCTTGTCTCTCAGTTTTTCTTCTTCCTGCTTGGTTTCAGAAATGATTTCGTCCAGTTCGCCTTTCTTCTGTTCAAGGTCTTTCTGTCTTTCGTCAAGCACCAGTTCATTCTTTGCTACTTCAGCCTCTTTTTCTTCTTTATCTGCAGAATACTCTTTAATTCTCTTTTCACAAAGTTCGATTTCCAATGTCTGGAACTCGATCTCTTTGGTCAGGAAGTCGTATTCGCGGTTATTGCGAACGTTGTCCTGTTGCGACTTATATTTTTCTACTGAAGATTTAGCAGTTTCAATTTCCACCTTCTTGCCGGCAATAGCAACTCTCAGTTCCTCCACTTCTGCTTTGATCTTGTCGATACGAGTACTCAAACCGGCAATTTCATCTTCAAGGTCCTGTACTTCCAATGGAAGTTCACCTCTCAATGTTTTGATTTCATCAATCTTAGACAACATCGTTTGTAGTTGGAACAGCGTCTTCAACTTCTGTTCTACTGTCAACTCATTCGGATCTTTTTTTGCTTCTCTAGCCATTTTACTTACAAATATTTTATGGGATTCGTATTTATTTTACTCAATTGGAGCGCAAAATTAGGAAATAAATCCCGGATTATGGAATAAAAAATTTCTTTTGTATATTGTTCGCTTTCGTAATGACCAATTTCCGTCATCAGGATTTCCCCTTCGTGACCGAAATAATCATGATACTTTATCTCACCTGTAATAAAAACATCCGCTCCCGACCGGATTGCCTGTGGAAGCAGAAACGCGCCTGCACCTCCGCATAGTGCTACTTTTCGTATTTCCCTGCCCGTCAACTTATTATGGCGCAGACAGCCAACCTCGAAGGTTTTTTTGATACGTTTCAGAAATTCAAGTTCGGTTTCCGATTCATCCAGTTCACCGATAATTCCCGAGCCTGCCTGTGTCCAGTCGTTCTGCAACGGATAAATGTCGAACGCCGGTTCCTCATAAGGATGAACGGCCAGCAAGGCTCTGACGACTGCCGATTTTTTGAATGCAGGGAGGATAGTCTCTATCCTTACTTCTCCTTCACGATGCAATTCGCCGATTGCCCCACAGAAAGGATGCGTTCCCTCCTTTGCCCGGAAAGTCCCCTCTCCTTCTAAATTGTAACTGCATGAATCATAGTTGCCTATGTTTCCGCATCCCGCAGCAAACAGCGCTTCCCGCACTGCATCAGCTTGCGCATTAGGAACAAATGTAACCAATTTAATCAGGCTATTCTCCTTCGGTTCAAGTACTTTCAGATTCTTCAGTCCAATTTTTTCGGCTATCTTATAATTCACTCCGCCTTGGGCATTATCAAGATTGGTATGTGCCGAATAGATCACAATATCATTCTTTATTGCTTTCAGCATACAGCGTTCCACATAATCTTTGCCCGTAATGGACTTATATCCTTTAAAAATCAGCGGATGATGTGATATGACGAGATTGTATCCCAACGCGATAGCTTCATCCAACACAGCCTCAGTGACGTCAAGACACAACAAAGCCCCTGCTGCTTCCGCATCTGTCAATCCGATTTGCAGGCCGGCATTATCGAAACCGTCTTGCAATGGCAGAGGCGCGAATTGTTCAAGGGCGCTTACTATTTCCTTAATTTTCATTATTCGTAGAAAATTTGGTTGCAAATATAAGAAAATAAAAGGGAACAAACACTCTTTGTTCTCATTTTTTTAGTAAATTTGTCGCCTATCCTATAATTATTGAACACGATGAAAACAATTTTATTCTATTTTCTACTAACTATTTTGGCAGTTTCCTGTCAATTGAAACAGAGCGAGAATACCGAAAAGGAAGTTTCCGACAACGTAAGTAACAGTGATACTGAAGAATGTATTGCGGACACAATAAGCGCCACCGCTATCTTCTGGATAGATAAAGCGGAGACAAAACATTGCAAAGAATGGGGATTCCGTACTGTTAAAGCAAAAGTTCTCATTCATGAAAACGGAAAGGTCGATTTAGAGGCTTTCGTCAAAAAACAATCGCCGGATATGGAGAAGTATGTACGGCATCATCTCGCTAAATTTCAAGTATCAGAAAAAATGTTGGAAAGCGGATATGTGCAACCGGGTGAACAGTTCGTTCAGCTTCGTTGCTTATATGGGAAAGTCAAAGCAAAGTAAGACTCCGCTCCTCTTCCAACAGGGGACGATTTCTCCCGACTGTTTAGACTTGGTGTTTCGAGCCTTGGAAACTCCAGTTCCAAGGCTCGAAACTGTAGTTTCATACGCTGGAAACTGTAATTTCCCATAAGGGAAACTAGAAGTATATATACAAAAAAAGAACTGAAATCCTTGTCCACACCAATCAAAAAGGGTAGCTAAGCTGGTGTTGCAGATAAAGTGTCTGCAATGCATCTGCAACGGTATCTGCAATACCTATAACTCTTTGATTTAAAGTTTGATACAAGTGTGTGTTGCAGATGTTGCAGTAAAATAATAGAAATAAGAATTCTTCTTCAAATTTGGTGGTAATTTAGCCAGTCGGTGGTATCTCCATTCCTCTCCTTCCCGAAGGAGGGGTGGCTGAAAGCCAGGGTGGTAGGTGGATACACAATGCTGATAATAAACGACTTACGCATTCACCTACCACCTCCCCCTACGGGTACTCCTCCTTCCCGAAGGAGGAGAATGTTGAATGCTATCGATTATCAAATTATTATTTTCCTAATTAATTTTACCGTCAAATTTGAAGAAGAACCAAATAACTTGTATGAGGAAAGATAGAAATTCCTCCAACTACCCAAAATCATCAAGAGGAATTTCTTCTTTCCGTGAGAACAGTCTTTTTATTCCGGTAGAACTCCTGTGACAACATTATTGCATTTGAAATCATCTATTGCATACTCGGTGGGCCGATACCAAGTCACATAATGAAATGCTCCTCCGGGTTTATTGTCTGTAAGTATTGTCTTACCGTCAATTGTTACCGGAATCATTATCGTCTTTTCTCCTTCAGTCGCCGTCTCATAAGTAAATTCGATTTCAGTTGCAAACTCTACATTTCTCCATGTAATAATCGTTTGCTCACCTGATTTGGTTATGGACGAATAACGGGCGTTAATTAGACCGGATTTATAACTGTTTCCGTAAGATTTTCCACTGGCTTCTACCACTAATGATTCATTGCCATACAAGTCCTTGGTTACAATCTCAAAAGAATAAGTGCCTTCAGGCATATCTTCCAGCAATACCGGAACACCATTAACACCGGAAGCCGGCAGCTCTTTTACCAGAGAATTCTGACGAACATTCCAATAAATAACACACTCTTTAATACGTTGTGCTGTATAGAACAGGTCCAACTGAATGCGTTCATTTCCGGGGCGAACCACCACCGCATCCACTTTTGCTGCATAAATATGTTCTCCCTGATCCAAATAAGGCTGATGCAAATCATTCATATCAGAGCAAGAAACAAGAAAGGATATTAGCACAATCCATAGATAATTATAATTATTCTTCATTTTCATTTTTCTTTAATTTAGTCATTTCTTATTTAGGAAATTCAAAGCCTTCCGGTCTGCCCCACATCTGGAACTCCATGAAGCACATGAATAATCCGCCACTCCAGGTTTCGAGCACTTCAACACGATAATATTTATATGCCGGCATATTTACATCAATATCAAAGTCCTCGCCTTGTCTTGCATATTCCAGATCTTCATTTGTAGTTACCGATGAATTTGAAGGTTTTATTGATTCAAATTCTCCCACCGGTTCCCATTTGAGATATTCTTCCGGATTGCTTTCATTATCAATTTGGGCACCTGCCAACGGATAATCATTTCTACCCAACAATCTGAAACGTTTCAAGTTTCCATGCGTATATTCATAATCCTTACGTTGCTGTATCCTGATACGGCTTAGTTTTACCGGACCTTGTTTCACGTTAAACGTAAAATAAGCAGGCCAATATCCATCAGCTTTCGACTGATATCCGGTGGTAGTATTATCATCGAATAGACGATTCAATGTCCACCCCCAGTCAACGGGCGCACTATGACTTTGCATTGGTTCTATTGATTTAGCCGGGACTCTTTCCTCAAACATTGGCGTCAAGGTGATGTCCTGTTTGTCCGTTATGTTATCCCAACGGTCCGAGACGTAATATCTCAACTTTGTATCTTCCGCTGCCATGCCACGAATCTTGCGGACACCATTTTTGGCTTTGGTATAGATTTTCTCTAAAGAGACATACTCGTTCTTCTCGTTCATGACATCAATATTAATCACAATATTCGATTCTGTCGGATTATTGTAAGTTACATTAATGCCTCCGAAAGCAGCTTCCAGTTTCAATTCTTTCTGTACGCCAAAAATGGGTGCTTCCAATGGTTGCACTTTCACTTCCAGTGGTTCCGATTCATTCTGGCTTCTATCTACCGATACCAAAGTCACAAGACGTTCATTCGTGTCTCCAAACCCTTGTAATTCAAGTATATTAGTATATACCGAAGATTTTACTTCCGACCTTTGCCCGTTATTTAAAATAAATGTCGCTTTCACATACAGCAAATCTTCATCATCCGGAAGTGTATAAGTCAACAAGGCTCCTCCCGGGGTATTTTGCACTTGTACCCCGGTCACATTTTGGGGAGGCATATTATCTACCGGGGTTTGCCCGACACTTTCTTCTGCACAACTATATAGTAATATAGCAATGCATAACATATTTATGATGCCAACGATCTTTTTCATAATTCTTCTTTTTAAATTACCAGCCATAATTTTGTACCAGATTCTTGTTAACCGTCAAGTTATACTCCTTAATAGGCCAAAGATATTCTTTGCGGGTGAAGCTGCGACGATCTATTGATATTACATTATAATAATCCTCTTTATCTGCTCCGTCTATGTTCCAAGTGCGAACATCTTTGTTCAATTCATTCTCCGCTTCCTTCCACCTGCGTAAATCCCAGGTGCGAGCGCCTTCCATAGCCAGCTCAATACGACGCTCACGATGAATAATCTCACGAAGACCCTCTTTGCTCAACGGCTTATCCGGGTAAATGGAATATTTTTGCCAGGCTTCCTTAACTCCTTTCAATCCGGCACGTTTGCGCACTAAATCCAAGTATTTGTATGCATCATCCGGAGGGGTAGATGCAGATTCGTTCAATGTTTCTGCATACAACAAATATAAATCGGCCACCCGGATTATCGGGAACGGAATCCTTCCGTCACCTCCCCATGTACCGGAACCTCCTGTTGAAGTATCCATTAACGGGCTATGCAGTTTCTTTGCCCAATATCCTGTAAAACTGTACGACTCTCCTGATTTTCCGGCTATCTCTGTACTTGCATTACCTGCATAAGCTCTAATATAACGTACTTCATCCTTGTTGTTATAATCTTTTCTCTTAAAGTCATATTTTCCGTTTCCCCACCAGATAGCTCTGTTGAAACCGATAGAGGCATAAAAACGAAGTTCACGGTCGAAATGCAAGCCGGCGGTATATTCGCCTTCCCGGATATACCATTTATATTCTGAAGTAGCCAGACGGGGTTCATAACGATGTTGATAGTCAAATTCACGATCTTCTTCCATAGGTACGCCATTCTTGGTGTAATAAGCTTCCACTACATCAAATGTAGGGGAAAACAATTGCGATACCCACACTTGTGAGGCTTCTTTCGCAGAAACCTTACAACTAGTATATCTTTGTACTCGGTCAACAAAATGATTCTTCACAGATCCCCATACAGTTTCCTTATTCCATTTGGAGATCATTATAGCACGGAGATAATACTCTTGTTTTAAAGTATCAACCTCTACACCTACCAGTTCGGGAATCATAGGAACATCTTCGGGAAAAAGTAAACCTCCGTCAGCTGCTTCGATTGCATCAATCGCGGCTTTACACGCATCGGCTGCTAGTTTCCATTTGTTATCATCTTTTTCAATACTAAACAGATGTACATTTCTGTTATCCACTACATTGGCATAATCCGGATTACCATTGAATAAAGGACTTGCTGCCATTGTCAACAATTGCGCCTTTACACTCAAAGCAATCGCTTTCGTTGCACGCCCCATTTCATTACTTCGGTCTTGTATCTTCTCTGGAAGATCTACAATGGCTTCGTCCAACAAGTTACTGACATATTGCACACATTCGTCAAACGGAGTACGATACTGTGCCATTTGCTCCGGAGTATCGGAAACCGGCTGGTTCTCCTTTATCAAAACGATCGGACCATACATACGCATCAGGTAGAAATGATAAAATGCTTTCAAGAATTTCACTTCCGCCACCCAACGTTTGCGTTCGTATTCTTCCAGGTCATAAGGACGGTTTACATTTTCCAGGAAAATATTACAGTCGCGAATTGCCTTGTAAAGAGGTTGCCCGAACCAGACTTTACCAAATTGGTTGGATTGTTCTTCGTATTGGCCATCCCAAGTATTGCCTATCGGATTCGTTTTATTCTGAAGTCCGAATGTCAGTCCCCACATTTTGCGATCTAACCCATTTTTTACTGTGGTCATTTCACCAAAATAAAACTCATCCGCCCCCTGAAAGTCAGGAGTCTCAATAAAGTCTCCCATTGCGGGCAAATAACTGTAACACGTGAACAGGTATCCTTCGCAAGCGTGCCGATTAGCAAAAGCATGATCGAGCGTCGGAACATTATCGGGCACAACATCCAGATAATCACTGCATGAAGAAACGAATAATCCCGCCATTAAGACGATAATTACATTCTTTGTTGTCCTTTTTATTGTATTAAATTTCATCTTTTTCAAGTTTAAGGATTAACTAAAAGTTTAATTGAACACCTGCATTAATAACCATTTGAACAGGATATCCCAAGCCTTTGCCTCCCATTTCAACATCCCAAAGTTTGAATTTGCTGAATGTTAACAGATTGGTACCACTCAAATAGAATCTGAGCATACTTATATGAGCTTTCTTTGTTATCTTTTCCGGAATAGTATACCCCATTTCTACTGATTTTAACCGTAAAAACGAACCGTCTCTCATGAACCACGTACTCTTCTGATAGTTGTTCGTTCTTTTTGTTGCAGACAAACGAGGCCATAAAGCATACAAGTTACGATTTTCTTCGGACCAATGATCGTCAGCATAAGCCTTCAATAAGGTTCTTTGGTTGCCAATAAAAGGAGCTGTGTTTTCCGGATCAATCCAGAATGAAGAACGTGCCGAGCCTTGGAAGAAGCATGAGAGATCAAAACCTTTGTAACCGGCAGAAAAACCAAAGCCATATATGATTTCAGGAGAAGTCGGGTATCCAATGGGAACCATATCCGTTTCTGTAATCTGACCATCTCCATTAATATCTTTATACTTAATATCACCTGCCATTGCTTTCTGATTATCAAAACTCTGTACGGGCGAATTTGCAACATCTGCTTCATCGACAAACAATCGTTCAGCAACATATCCCCATGTCTGTGCCAAGCTATTTCCTTCGCGCCTACGCCATGGAGTATCAGAATAATCCGGTTCTTCATATTTCGAATATTCACTGGTTGCATAAGTAAAATTGCCACGTACCATTAACCACATACCATTGGAAAAAGAGTGGTTGTAATCAACAGAGGCTTCAAAACCATGACTTTTTGCTTCACCGACATTGGCTGAAGGATTTGTTTGCAAACCAATAAAAGAAGGGACGTGCGCACGCGTCATTAAGATATTTTTACGACGTTCACTAAAATAATCAGCTATAATCTCTACTTTGTCAAACAAACCTATCTCAATGCCGAAATCTGTTTTATATGCTGTTTCCCATGAGATATCTTCATTGGGATAGCGGACAAACGAAACACCACCGCCAGGATGCGAATAACTCAAATCAGTACCAAAAGCAATGTTTTTGCCAGCATCTGCCACGTTCACGTTTGACAGATAGAAGAAACGGTCTTTGGTATTTCCAATAGCGTCATTACCTACCAAACCATAAGTTGCTTTCAGTTTCAACTTGTTCATCACTTTCTTCCAACTTTCCGGATAGAAATGTTCGTTTGAAATAATATAGCCGGCGCCTATTGAAGGGAAGAATCCCCATCTGTTCTTTTTGGCAAACCTCTCGGAACCATTATAACCAAAGTTTAATTCTCCAAAATAACGACTGTCATACGAATAAGTGGCACGTCCGGCAAGACCTATATTCCGGTGAGGCAACGAAAGTAGTAAAGAGCCTGCATTGGCTTCTTTATATTCACGCATCGTTCCTACAAGTAATCCTGTTACCGTATGTTTTTCATTAAAAACACGGTTATAATCTACGGCCGCTTCCAAATAATAAGAAGTATTGATTGTCTTGGGACCTTCTGTGTATTGAAGCGCTTCCGAACCTTTATCTTCATTCAAAGCACTAAGTTGATATGTGTTTGTAAACTTGTCGTATGAGTCCAGACGATAGAAGAATGGCACATACTGTCTACTTACATCAAAATATGAATAACGATTTGTGTTTGCTAATACGCGTGCATTCAGCCCTTTAGTAATAAACTCCAAATTCTGCTTCAACTCTACCTGAGCTACTATGGTAGTGGCTGAATAATCTTTATACCCCTTCACCAACTCGGCATAAGGATTTGTATAGTCCGCATTGGTTCCCGCATTACCGAATAAGATATTGGGTGCATTCTTATATCTCTCGTCCGGCTGATATACGGGTTGGAACATGACCGGATTAGTGTTCATTACCATTTCATAGAATTTACTACCATCTTTTAGTGGTCCGGTATAATCATCAAAAGTACCATACATACGTACTACAACTTCTGTACTTTTTGTCATATTGATATTAACCGTAGCTCGCATTATCATTCTTTGCAACGATATATTGTTATTAAAACTATTTTTCCCATTGACTTGCAATAAACCACTATCTTTACTATAACTTCCTGATAAATAATAACGGGCTACTTTACCTCCGCCACTGATATTGAAATTAAAACGATGATTGATTGCCTGATCTTTAAACAGCATTTCTTTCCAGTCAATAGCCGGATACACCTGTGGATTTAATCCTGCTGCCGTAGATGCAATCTTTTCTTCAGAATAAGGCAAGGCCCCTAACGGATCACGTGTACGAACTGCTTCATTATGCAACTTCATATAAGTGATAGGATCTGCCAAATCAACAGTCCTGGTAGGACGTGACATTGCCAGTTCATAACGAATAGAAACTTTAGCTTTTCCTTCGGAACCTTGTTTTGTACTAACCAAGATAACCCCATTAGCACCTCGCGAACCATATAATGCGGCAGCAGTAGCATCTTTCATGACAGAAAAACTGGCAATATCATCTGTTTGAAGTCTTGCCAGGTCGTCCGTACCCATTTCAATCCCATCAATGAGAATTAAAGGATTGGCACGGGTCTCACCCTCGAAGGTAGTGACACCACGTACAAAGAACTGAGCATTGTCTTTACCCGGCTCACCGCTAGTTTGGTAAGATATGATTCCCGACATACGCCCTGCCAGTGCGGTAGTAAGGTTACTGGAGGGGACTTTCAATTCTGCAGGTTTGATAGTTGAAACAGAAGCAATTACACTCTCCTTTTTCTGTTTTGCAAAAGCCACAACGGTGACCTCCTCCAACTCATCAATTTTCGGTTTCATACGAATCACATACGTACTTTTATCAGTCACCTTAATACGGGCATTCTGATAACCCAAATATGAAACTTCCAACTCCTGATTCGGAAAAGCACTCAATGTGAATTTTCCGTCCATATCTGTTATTCCACCTCCTGCTACGCCTATAACAACGACCGTAGCGCCAATAACAGGTTCTTCATTTTCATCAAGAACCGTACCCTTGATTTGCTTTTTAGATTTTTGATTTATCTCCTGAGTTATAGGAGTTGCTATATCAGTTGGCACTGCGTATGCAGATAGCGAACATAGGCATGTACCAACAAGAAGAGTAAATAAAGAATATTTTTTTTTCATGTTATAAGTATTAAAAATAAAGTTTGATTTGAAATTATTTTCCAAAATTTCTTTTCACAATAGTTATTCTCCCATAGGCGTTTTGTTTTAGAGTTTATATTAAAAATATCTCCCGGTAGTTTTCTAAAAATATTTAGTATTAAGTCTAAATGAATTGCAGTAGATTTACCAAGTTCTACTGAGACTTATTTTGCATAATAGAGAAGTCTGTAAAATATTTGAGAGCGAAAAGCAACAAAAGGACTTATTTTAGAAGTAAAATATGGCTGAATATTGGATTAGAAACCTTTCATCAATGATAAAACGAATATTTTAATAAAATATTTTATTAAATAAATGGTTTATTCTAAATTTATACATATATTTGCAGCAGGTTAATATGTTTGTAGTAGATATTATATAACTAATAAATTCTTTAAAGACGACAATACCAAGTCTCAGTAGAACTTGGTAATAAAAGAAAATAAAAAAATGACATAACCCAAAGAGGTTATGTCATTTTTTTATTTATTGGTTATTGCTTATAAATATGCTTTATGCTAAATTACATTTTCTAGTTTAAGGGTCCATGCATAATTGCATGGCATTTCATCATAATATAGAGAAGGCACTGTGATTACAATATCCTCTCCTTTCTGTTTCCAAACAATCTTTTTGTCTAATCCCAACATGGAGATTCTAGTTTTATTCGTTACTTTTATTCCTTTCAAAATAACGGTAGGTTTGGGATATTGAGGCAAAATGGCATATACGTCATTTCCTTTTTTTGTAAAAAACACCTCTTTCACGGCATATCCAGGTTCGGGATGAATGGTTTGTTTGAGAATCTCATTTCCACTGACATAATGTTTGCCTTTGGGTTTCCATTCTCTATTGCCTTTTGACCATTGGAAAGATTGCTTCCACATACGTGTACCGTATATAGCTTCACCATTCACACGTAGCCAATCACCAATTTGCAATAACCGTTCTTGCATTATAGGAGGAATTTTTCCGTTTGCATTAGGACCAATACCTAACAGTAAATTTCCACCTTGACTAACCACATTAACCAAAGTCAGCACCAAGGCTTGTAGTAATGTGTAGTCTTCCAGATCTTCATTCTGATTAAAACCAAATGAGAAACCTATGCCACGACACTCCTCCCAAGGCTTATTATATGTACTATTTGTATTGCTATATTCTCGGGTATAATAATCCCCATGTTTGCGCCCGGTATTATTAGCCCAACGATCATTTACCACAATACTATCTTTCACCGGAGATTCTGAATAAAGCCAGGATAATGTACGTTCTACCTGCCATATCTTATCATTCATAGAATCGGGACCGTCTGCCCAAATCAGATCCGGTTTATAATTATTGACCAGGTCTTTTAATTGTGGGAAAAAGTGGCGTTCATAGAATAAATCCATTGTCTCACGATTGTATAACGGATTATCCCACTCCCGCAATGAAAAATAACATCCTACTTTCAAATCGGTCTTACGCAAAGCATTTACATATTCTCCAACCAAATCACGATGCGCGCCGATTTCCATACTATTCCAGGGTCTTCCGTATGATTTGGAAGCTTCTTTACTCGGCCATAACGCAAATCCTTCATGATGTTTAGTCGTAAGCACTATATATTTAGCGCCGGCACGCTTAAAAAGGTCCGCCCATTCGTTAGCATCATAACTCATGGCTTTAAACATAGGAGCAAAATCAGCATAAGTGAAATCCTCACCGTACATTTTCTTATGGTAGTCATAAACTTCTGTCCCGGTAAAATCTCCATTTCCAAGTAGAGTCTTCCGGTCCAACCAGTATTTATACCATTCCGAATAAGTGCCCTTGGGCGACCACATTGGTACCGAATACAAGCCCCAGTGGATAAAAATCCCAAACTTTGCATTCTCAAACCAGGAAGGGACAGGTCTTGTATCTAAGGACTCCCATGCAGGAGCATAAGTTTTTTGCCCCATTAAAGAAATAGATACCAAACAAAAAATAGCAATCAGATGTGTTTTCATCGTTTTCAAAATTAAACAGTTATTGTACTATTCTTTAAAGACATTGGCAAATATATTAAAAAATATAATTAATTGGATCATTTATTATTATATTATTTAATATGTAGGGGCAGATTAAGTTATTATACATGGCGGAATAGAACTTTATTCTTCAAAGCATATCGCTCGTCCACGACTCTATCTGTGGGGAAAAATGTAAAGATCAACCGCCATTCTCCTTTGTGATAAACGAACTTACGACCGTTTGCGCCTCGAAGAATTATTTCATATTTTTCCCATAGAAAGGCTTCAATATGTTCCGGCATTTCGCAGCCCATTGCCGAAAACTCCACTGTAATGAAGAAATGTGGAATAGATATTCCGGCAACTTCCTGAAATATACGATCGATTATTGTCATTTCTTAGCTTCTTTTGATACCTCCAAGAGCTTTCCGTATGCATCAAATGACCTTCGCGAAGCTAACGAAATGGTTATCATCAGCGACAACATGGATGCAGTGAATGTGATCACCATAATCATCATCTGATATTTGATAGCCACATTCGGACTGCTTCCTCCCAAAATCTGTCCTATCATTGTTCCCGGAAGGGCTACTAGTCCCATTACGGCAATATTGGCAATCAACGGGCTGAAGGATTTGATAATAGCTTGTTTGATAAATGGTGCCTGCGCTTCTTGTCGCGTAGCTCCATTTCCCAATAAATATCGGTATAGTTGTTGCTCACGTTTCAGGCCACTATAATATGTATTCAAAGCAATCACATTGCTCGATAGCATATTTCCCATTAGGATTCCGAAGATCGGAATAAAGTACTGGGCGCTAAAAATATTATCCAGTTGAAGCACAATACCTATAAAATATAATCCGACCAATATTACACTGCACAAGAATCCCACAGTAATGGGAATCAGTAAGATGCGTCGTTTCAGTCCGGTCCGTACCAATGCTGTTTGTCCCGCAACGAATATCATAACAATGACCCAAAGAAAATTAATCCAGGGGTTATTCCATAAAAAGAGATATTTTAGATAAATGCCGATAAAAAATAATTGAATAATCATTCGGAGTGTGCCTATCACAGCAGGTTTCAACAATCCCGTCTTAAATTTCCATAGATAGAAAAAGGGAATGGCAAGCAGCAGCAAGCCAACAAAAAGATTATAATATGATATATCAATGGTTCCCACAACAAGTTTCGTTTTATATCGTCCTAACAGATTTCGTTTATAATTCTATTAAATAATGGCATCCCGAAGCAAAGTCCTTATCATGCGATACCGCCAAAACAGCTGCCCCTTTTTCTGCCTGCCGTCGGAAAAAAGCCAGTACTTTGTCTGTCGATCCGGTATCTAATGCCGATGTCGGTTCATCAATTACAATCAACGGCTTATTGAGCAATGCGGCCACAGCTAACATAATGCGCTGGCGCTGTCCACCCGAAACCTCATTTACTCTTTTAAAGTATAATTCATGCTCCAACCCCAACTCGTCAAAACACATAAAAAGCCTTTCTTCCGAAAAAGGAACGGAACGGTTTACTTTCAGCTCGAATGGCAAAGATACCATTTCTTTTACCCATTCGAAAGGTAACGCCAGTTCTTGGGGAATCCATGCAATCTGGCGGCGGACAAGATCAATGGTTGATTTATCCAGTAACGTCCCGCCTACTTTAATAGTCCCCTCATATAATGGCACAAAGCCCATTACGGCGTTTAGTAAGGAAGTCTTTCCACAACCGGATTGTCCTACGATACAGGCTGTCTCTCCCTTCTCCAATTTCATTTCAAAACCGGAAAAAAGGACTTCTGTTCCAAAAGCGATACAGGCATTATTGATATGTAACATGGCGTTTTTAATTCTTTCTTTCCGGCAAAGGTACTATTTTCTTGAAAAACGTTATCTTTGCCTCACTAATTAATTCGAGAAAAGTTATGATACTAAACGAAAGAGATGCCCGTCACGAGCATATATTGCAGGTTGCCCGTCAGATGATGACAGCTGCACGTACTGCTCCGAAGGGAAAGGGAATTGATATTATTGAAGTGGCCTTAATCACTGATGAAGAGATTAAACAACTATCCGATACAATGGTTGCTATGGTTGAAGAGCACGGAATGAAATTTTTCCTTCGTGACGCTGACAACATCTTAAATGCCGAATGTGTTATATTAATAGGAACGCGCGAACAAGCGCAGGGCTTGAATTGTGGCCATTGTGGATTTACAACCTGTGCCGGGCGTACGGAAGGAGTCCCTTGCGCAATAAATAGTATTGATGTAGGTATCGCTATTGGTTCCGCTTGTGCCACAGCCGCCGATATGCGCGTAGACACACGTGTCATGTTCTCTGCCGGACTGGCAGCACAACGCCTGAACTGGCTAAAAGACTGCAAAATGGTTATGGCAATTCCTGTAAGTGCATCCTCCAAGAATCCGTTTTTCGACCGGAAGCCTAAACAGGAAACCAAGGCTTAACACCGTGTATGGCCGAGTTAAATTAAACAATTTATATAAACTTAAATAGATTAGTCTAATGGGAATTATGGTTGGACTCCCCAGCCCCAGTGGTTCGGAGAAGGATTTACAATTAAATTTCGGAAAGAATATGACCGTACAGGTGGAAATGAGAGCTCCTCATCTGCCTGCCGAATGGCATACGCAAAGCGGCATACAATTAACATGGCCACACGCCGGTACGGACTGGGCATATATGCTGACAGAAGTACAGGAGTGTTTTATAAACATAGCCCGGGAAATAGCAGAACGTGAATTACTCCTGATTGTCACTCCCGAACCGGAAGCCGTGAGAGAACAGATCGCTTCAAGCGTAAATATAGATAACGTCCGTTTCTTGGAATGTGAAACCAACGACACATGGGCGCGTGACCATGGTGCTATCACCATGATAGACAACGGCACTCCTTCCCTGCTCGACTTCACATTCAATGGTTGGGGGTTAAAGTTTGCCTCCGACTTGGATAATCGAATTACCCGACACGCCGTAGAAGCGGAAGTATTAAAAGGTCATTATGTCAATCGTCTCGGTTTCGTCCTTGAAGGAGGTTCTATCGAAAGCGACGGTATGGGTGTTCTACTCACCACTTCCGAATGCCTGCTCTCTCCCAACCGGAACGGACAACTCAATCAAGTAGAGATAGAAGAATACCTGAAATCAACCTTCCATCTGCAAAAGATTCTTTGGCTGGATCATGGTTATCTGGCAGGTGATGACACTGACAGCCATATCGACACTCTAGCACGTTTTTGTTCTACAAATACCATTGCTTATGTGAAATGTGACGATAAAGAGGATGAGCATTACGAAGCACTGCGCGCAATGGAAGAACAACTGAAGACATTCCGTACGCTGGCAGGAGAACCTTATCGTCTGTTAGCTTTGCCAATGGTCGATAAGATAGAAGAAAATTGCGAACGTCTGCCTGCTACATACGCTAATTTTCTGATAATGAATGATGCCGTTCTCTATCCTACATACAACCAGCCGGCAAACGACCGGAAAGCAGGTGAAGTACTGCAACAAGCATTTCCCAAACATGAGATAGTAGGAATTGATTGCCGTGCGCTTATCAAGCAACACGGTTCTTTACATTGTGTCACTATGCAATATCCACAAGGAGTTATTAAATAAACAGTCATTATGAGAAAGATAAAAGTAGGATTGATACAGCAATCCAATACCGCAGATATACGAATGAATTTAATGAATCTTGCGAAAAGTATTGAGGCTTGTGCTGCTCATGGCGCACAGTTGATTGTACTTCAAGAATTACATAATTCGCTTTATTTCTGTCAGACAGAGAATACTAATTTGTTCGATCTTGCCGAACCGATTCCCGGTCCTTCCACCGGATTTTATTCGGAACTGGCAGCAGCTAATAGAGTGGTTCTTGTCACCTCTCTTTTTGAGAAACGTGCTCCCGGGCTCTATCATAATACTGCCGTTGTTTTTGACCGTGACGGAAGCATTGCAGGAAAATACCGTAAAATGCACATTCCTGATGATCCTGCCTACTACGAGAAGTTCTATTTCACTCCCGGAGATATAGGGTTTGAACCGATCCAGACTTCTTTAGGAAAACTTGGAGTATTGGTATGTTGGGATCAATGGTATCCGGAAGCTGCCCGTCTAATGGCGCTGAAAGGTGCAGAACTTTTAATTTATCCTACTGCTATCGGCTGGGAAAGTAGCGATACGGATGATGAGAAAGCTCGTCAACTCAATGCATGGATTATCTCCCAACGTGCCCATGCTGTTGCAAACGGTCTTCCTGTTATTTCCGTCAACCGTGTAGGACATGAACCCGATCCTTCGGGACAGACTAACGGTATTCTATTTTGGGGAAATAGCTTTGTGGTCGGTCCGCAAGGAGAATTCTTAGCGCAAGCAGGTAATGACCGTCCGGAGAATATGGTCGTCGAAATAGATATGGAACGTTCGGAAAATGTACGCCGTTGGTGGCCATTCTTGCGTGACCGTCGGATTGACGAATACGAAGGACTGACTAAACGCTTTCTGGACTAGAGTTTGAGATATAATCAATAGTCGTATATTAAAAAACGAAGGGCACAGAGTGAAATGTAAAATTAAAACTCTGTGCCCTTTCTATATACTGTATAATGGACTTCTTATTGGAAAGTTATCTTTTTATTAGCCAAAAAATTGGCACCTCCATAAATAAACAAGCCCAGAAATTGCGCAAGATATTCATTAACGTCCAATCCTTCTACTAACAGGATAAGAAATAAGAATTGTGCGGTGTAAGCCACTCCGAAAGCAGAGCAAAAGAGCAGTATCTGTTTCCAGAGACTGTTCTTTTTGTTTTCTACGGGAAATATCCAGTACTTACACCAGATAAAATTATGAATCTGAGCTATCAGGTACGCCGTTATATTAGCCACCATATAGTCACCGTCGAATGATATTTCTTTCATCATTAACCATACAACCAACGCCATAATCAAAGCGTTCATTGTACCGATTACTATAAAACGGAATATACGTACTGATTCTTTCACTCTCCTTCCTTGATATCAACGATCAAATTCAATTCGTCAAGTTGAGTCTGGTCAATAGCAGACGGCGCATCCAACATTACATCACGTCCTGAGTTGTTCTTCGGGAACGCAATACAGTCGCGGATAGAATCGAGCCCGGCAAACAGAGATACCCAACGGTCAAGTCCGTATGCCAAACCACCGTGAGGAGGTGCACCGTACTTAAACGCATTCATCAGGAAGCCAAATTGTGCCTGTGCTTTTTCAGGTGTAAAGCCCAGAATCTCGAACATCTTAGCTTGCAGCTGTGCATCGTGGATACGGATAGAACCGCCGCCAACTTCCACACCGTTAATAACCATATCATATGCGTCAGCGCGCACAGCAGCAGGATCTGTATCCAGCAAAGGAATATCTTCTTCTTTCGGATGAGTGAACGGATGATGCATAGCCATTAGACGGCCTTCCTCTTCACTCCATTCGAACATCGGGAAGTCTATCACCCAAAGGCAAGCAAACTTGTTCTTATCACGCAATCCTAATTGAGAACCCATTTCCAAACGAAGCTCACAAAGTTGCTTACGTGTCTTCATTACATCATCACCGGACAGGATCAAGATCAAATCACCCGGTTTCGCACCGAACGCTTCTTTCATCTGCTGCAATACTTCTTGGGTATAGAACTTATCTACGCTCGATTTCACCGTTCCATCTGCTTCGACGCGGGCATATACCATACCTTTCGCACCAATCTGCGGTTTCTTCACAAACTCAGTCAATGCATCCAGTTGCTTACGGGTATAGGTTGCAGCACCTTCCGCACAGATACCACCCACGTAAGCAGCATTATCAAATACAGAAAATCCGTGGCCTTTCATGATATCCATTAGTTCCACAAATTTCATACCGAAACGTAAGTCTGGCTTATCACTACCATAATATTTCATGGCATCTGCCCAAGACATACGCAGGAACGGTTCGGTTAGTTCCACACCACGAAGGGTTTTAAACAGATGTTTAGCCATTCCTTCGAAAGTGGCGATAATGTCTTCCTGCTCAACGAAACTCATTTCACAGTCAATCTGTGTGAATTCCGGCTGACGGTCGGCACGCAGGTCCTCATCGCGGAAGCATTTTGCAATCTGGAAATAACGGTCGAAACCGGAAACCATTAGTAGTTGCTTCAAAGTCTGCGGAGACTGTGGAAGTGCATAGAACTGTCCCGGGTTCATACGTGAAGGCACAACAAAATCACGTGCACCTTCCGGAGTGGAACCGATCAATACAGGCGTTTCTACTTCGATGAAACCTAACTTGTCAAGATAGGTACGGACTTCGATTGTCATCTTATGACGTAACTCCAAATTAGAGCGGACAGCATTACGACGCAAATCCAGATAACGGTATTTCATACGGATATCGTCACCGCCGTCCGTGTTATCTTCAATTGTAAACGGAGGAGTCATTGCAGTATTCAGTACGTTCAGTTCGGAAACAATGATTTCAATGTCTCCGGTAGGAATATTTGCATTCTTGCTGAAACGTTCGTTTACCGTTCCTGTCACCTGAATAACGAATTCACGTCCCAATTTATTGGCACGTTCACAGAGTTCTGCGTTTACTTCTTCATTAAAAACCAATTGGGTAATACCGTAACGGTCGCGAAGGTCAATAAAGGTCATGCCCCCCATTTTACGGCTGCGTTGCACCCAGCCGGACAACGTAACTTGCTTATTTACGTCAGAGATTCTCAGTTCTCCACATGTATGCGTTCTGAACATATATTTTATTATTTAGATAATTATCACTCGTGTTTCTAATTTTGGACGAGCCAAAACTTTGCAAAAGTACGCAATAATTTGTAATTCGTGAGTAGTAATTAATAAATTTATTACCCCTTTTTCGTCAGTTTCTTTAATATCTTCTTGTTTCTATCTGTTATATTATCTACAATCGCTTCATTCATTAATTTGATTCCGTTCATGTACTCCTGTGCTCTTTGAAGCACATTTGCCGCATCTTTTTCTGCTGCTTGTGGCACTACCACACGCAAACCTCTCTGAATCAATTCAATATTCACATCAGCATCCGTTTCCATAGGATCACCGTCGAAATGTACCACACCCGGAGCGGTTCTACGGATACACAATCGTCTACAACGGAATGTTTTGATACGGCTATTCTGATCAATAGTCTTATTGAATAACTGAAAAGCGAGTGAAGGAACATCTAAAACGGTAAACGGTTCGAGAATGGTCACATCCAGCAATCCATCTGTCAGTGTAGCTTGCGGAGCGATATATGCATTGTTTCCATACTGCGAAGCGTTACCGCATGCAATAAGAAAAGCTTTGTATTTGGTTACTCCATTTTCCGTTTCCAGTTCATAAGTTTCTGGCTGATATTTAAGACTTTCCTGCAATGTCTTTTCCAGATAAGTCAATAACCCACGTTTGCCGGCATGCGCAAACTTCAAGCTAACAAAAGCATCGAAGCCGACTCCGCAGGTACAGAAAAAATCTGTTCCGTTAATCTTGCCATAATCTATTACGTCCATGCAACCTTCATTAAGCACTTCCAATGCTTTCTTCGGTTCCATGGGTATATGCAGGTGCCGTGCAAGTCCATTGCCCGAGCCACAAGGAATGATTCCCAAAGCGGTATCCGTATGCACCAACGAACGAGCTATCTCATTGATCGTTCCGTCTCCTCCGATAGCTACTACTATATCTGCCTTTTCCTCGGCAGCTTTCGCGGCTATTTCTACTGCATGACCGGCTCTCTCTGTATACACTACTTCCCAAGAGTATCTCGCCTTGTCTATTTTTTCATTCAGCAAGCTAAGAATCAATTCCTTACTTTGTGTACCCGAAATAGGATTGACGACGAATATTATTTTCTTCATTCTTTCGTTCATGCTATTCTTGTCGATTGTAGACGACAAAAGTAATACAAATATATTAAATTTTAATCTATTAGAGGTTTCTAATCATACGAAGGCAACTTTTTTCCCTTAAAAAGAACAGATAAAAGCAAATTTTGTTATCTTTGCCCCCTGTTTTAAACACTTGTTAAGAAAAAAGGATTATTAGATCATCAGCGAGTGATCTGAGTATGAGTATAATAAATTATAATTCATGGGATTATTACAAGAGAAGTTAGCTAAGTACGACCTGCCACAAAAGTTTATGGCACAGGGCGTTTACCCATATTTCCGTGAGATTGAAGGGAAACAGGGTACAGAAGTAGAAATGGGCGGACACGAAGTGTTGATGTTCGGTTCCAACGCATACACTGGCCTTACGGGAGATGAAAGAGTTATTGAAGCAGGTATACAAGCCATGCACAAGTATGGTTCCGGTTGTGCCGGTTCACGTTTTTTGAACGGTACGCTTGATCTGCATGTCCAACTGGAGAAAGAACTGGCCGCCTTTGTAGGTAAAGATGAAGCGCTTTGTTTCTCAACCGGTTTCACAGTTAATTCCGGAGTTATTCCTGCATTGACAGACCGCAATGATTATATCATTTGTGATGATCGTGACCACGCTTCGATCGTAGACGGTCGTCGTCTTTCCTTCTCCCAGCAATTAAAATATAAGCACAATGATATGGCTGATTTGGAAAAGCAACTGCAAAAGTGCAATCCAGATTCAGTAAAACTGATTATCGTTGACGGCGTATTCTCCATGGAAGGCGATTTGGCAAACTTACCTGAAATTGTACGTTTGAAACATAAGTACAATGCTACTATCATGGTAGATGAAGCTCATGGTTTAGGTGTATTCGGAAAGCAGGGACGCGGTGTTTGTGACCACTTCGGATTAACTCATGAGATTGATCTGATTATGGGTACTTTCAGCAAGTCTTTGGCTTCTATCGGTGGTTTTATCGCTGCTGACTCTTCTATCATCAACTGGTTGCGTCACAATGCTCGTACATATATATTTAGTGCATCCAATACTCCGGCTGCTACTGCATCTGCTTTAGAAGCTCTTCATATCATTCAGAATGAGCCGGAAAGACTCGAAGCTCTGTGGGAAGCTACCAACTATGCTTTGAAACGTTTCCGTGAGGCAGGTTTCGAAATCGGTGCTACCGAATCACCTATCATTCCTCTTTATGTACGTGATACAGACAAGACTTTCATGGTTACTAAACTGGCTTTCGATGAAGGGGTATTCATAAATCCGGTTATTCCACCCGCATGTGCTCCACAAGACACATTGGTGCGTGTGGCATTAATGGCTACTCATACAAAAGAGCAGATTGACCGTGCTGTTGAGAAGTTAGTAAAAGCATTCAAGGCTTTGGATATTTTGTAATCAGTATTAGAATCATATAAAAAAGCTACTTTCCTGATTCCATAAAAAGGGAAGTAGCTTTTTTTATTTATTGGATAAAATGTATGTTCACATATTAAATTACATCATTTCTGTTTCGCATAGCGAATCTCCATTCCCCGATTATCCAAAACTAACGAGTCAGCCGTTATTTTTTTTATCTTCATTGTATCTATAAACTCAATTGTCTGCCCATTGCCAATACTGTTTCCTGCCAGAATCAGTTGATCACCTTCCTGCTTCCAATTTTTATAAACTAATGTAGCCATATTAACGGAAGATGCAATACCACCTTCTTCCAGTTTAATACCCTGCACTTGGTCTTCCATTCCTGGGATAGGCTCAATCCATACTCCTGTGACGGAAGCAGAGTTTCCACTACATGCAGCCAATAGCCCTGTCAACAAAGTTGTTGCCAACATTTTCTTTTTCATAATTCTACGCAATACTTCGGTAAATTTTTACCGGAAAATTAAAAGTTAAACAATAGAACCGGCAGAAGTCGGTTCAAAAACACTAAAGAGGTCATTGAACTGTTGTCAAAAACGAATGGTTAAGCATAAAGAAATGTGCTGAAAGAAGTGCTAACCTGTTGATAATAAAGGGAAAAGAGTATTGCATAATTCGTTATTTTTTAGTAAATTAGAAGTTTCTCAACTCTTCTGATTATGACTAAAGAAACACTCCTTATGCAATACCAATCTGAGTGCCTGTCGGCTCTCAAATCAGTCGTGAATATACAAAAACCTTTTGAAAAAACGTTCATGGATGCAATGAAATTATTCATGGCCATTCCAGATCGTATAAACTTCCTCCAGTTGGGCAGGTATGGACGTTTTTCGGAACAGACCTACCGTAATCTTTTTGAGAATGAGACATTCGACTGGTTTGCGTTCAACGATTCTATCATCAGCAAGCATCTCACAGGTAGAAGAAAAGCCATCGCCATCGATCCTTCCTATATCCCCAAATCAGGCAAGAAGACACCTTGGATTGGTTACTTCTGGTCAGGCTGTGCAGGGGATTATAAACGAGGATTGGAAATCTTGGGCATCGGAGTCATTGACATCGACAACCACGAATGCATGACTTTAGGTTCCATTCAGACGCCGGATTGCAAGACCTTGGATAACATGGGCAAGAATCTGGTTGACTGGTACAGCAGCTATCTAATCAGTAGAAAAGACAAGCTACAGAGCCTATCCAAAACAGTGGTTGCAGACGCATTCTTTTCCAAGGAAACATTCATAACGCCTATGTGTGAGAGCGATTTCCATATCATCAGCCGCTTCAGGAACGATGTAATCCTGTACTATCCGACATTGGAAAAGAAAACAGGAAAACGGGGCCATCCCAAGTGGTTTGACGGCAGAATTGACTTTGCCAAATTGGATTTGACCCGGTGCAAGGAATACGAGGTGAACAAAGGAAAGCTATACGGATTGAGGGTATATGCAAAAGCTCTCAAAAGGTATGTTTCCTTAACCATCTGGTATCCGATGGACGGGAGGACAGACAAGTGGCAGCTCTATTTCTCTACAGACGATTCCATGGATGGACGCGAAGTGCTGGATTATTACAGGACCAGATTCCTATTGGAATTTTGCTTTAGAGATGGAAAGCAGCATGCAGGAATCACCAACTGCCAGTCAACTGACTTCAGAAAGTTGGATTTTCACTTCAATGCATCGCTTGCTGCTGTCAACTTGGCCAAAGCGGCATGCAAGAGGCTCGGAATAGCCTATTCCATATCCTCTTGCAAGTCATTCATACACAATGCTTATATGCTTGAACGATTTATTTGCGTGTTCGGGATTAAACCGGACATGCAAGTTATTGACAAACTTTTCAAAGAACTCATTTTATTTACTGCCATAGCCGCTTAGGCTTGGCGATTTTTTAACGAACTATTGTCTACGTTATTGTTAGATTAATTATTTATTGATTCCGGTTTTTCTTTCCTATCACAATCACTTTTTGAGCGGTCGGTATAGTATTTAACCCGGGTTCTTCCTCCTCTTCTATATAATTCACTCTCACCGTATCTCCTAACTCAAAGCCTGCTACATCGTTTGGCTCTTGATCCATTGTACTAATAAAGAGTGTATCTCCTTGCAAGGTAATTAGCATAAAGTTATTCATTGAAGCGTCCTTTACAACTCCGGTTATTATTTTTATCTCTTCAGTTGGGTTAGTCGACAAACTGTCAACTTCTACCTCCTGCTCTATGTTTTGTTTACTTCTCGACTGGCATGAACTAAAACCAATCATAACTGCCAACAATAAAAAAACTTTCATTCTATTCATACACATTCTCCTATTTGATATAAAATTGGAATAGTGCAAAGATAATTTATTCAATTGTCTTTTAAACTAAAAACAACAAAAAACATTGTATTTATTCACTCTTCATTATCAATGCCGGATTGATGCGGACAGCCCTACGAACCTGCCATAACAATGTTCCTAAAGAGATTATTAATGTAAGAATAAAACCTGTTATAAATATATCGACTCCGACTGGAGCTTTCACTGTAAAGTCCTTGGTATAATCATGAATGATATAATAGGCCAAAGGAATAGCAACTGCAAATGCCGCCCCCAGTATATATAGATACTTCCGTACCAGCAATAAGGCCACTTGTTTGCCTGTAGCGCCATTTACCTTGCGCAAGGCTATCTCCCGATATCTCTGGCGAATATCATACAACGACAGACCGAACAGGCCGAGACAGGATATGCAGATAGCCAGTCCGGCAAAAGTGACATAGATCTGAGTGGCTCTTTTATCTTCATCATACAACTTTTTCACTTCATCTTCCACAAACGAGTAATCAAATTCTCCCTGTCCCAACACTTCATCATGCAACTCTTTCAGAAAATCAACCGCTTCTTTACGCTTTCCTTCCACAATTGTCGCTATCAAAGGGTTAGTAGGATTATCTCCTTTATCATATAATATAGCTAAAGGAGCATCTCCTTTCGCCAAATGTCCTGTCCGAAAATCCTCTATTACTCCTACTATCTCGAAAGGAGGATTTTTCCCTTCATCTATTCCCATACTCCACCACAAACGTGATTCCGGCTGTAATGAAGCCTCCTCTATATTCTTTATTTGAAATAACTTCTTAGCTGTTTCGTTGATAATCATTTTATACTGGGCAAACTGATCTTTGTCGTTCCACTCCCTCCCTTCTTTCAGTTTCAATCCGAACATATCCATATACTCTTTATCGGCATTCATAAGGGCTACTTTATGTTTTTCTCCGTTATCCGCTTCCAAGTTAATGTAAGGTTCCAGATTTATAGGAATTTCACCATAGCTCCATGTAACGAACAAAGGACACGCATTCATTTTCTGCTTAATAACTTGTTCTTTGTGCTGTTCCAAATCGTGCTCTTTCTGCCATTCTTCATCACTTGCATACCTCCTGTTTTGTGTCTCGTGTGACAGGAATTGGCAAGATATAATATCCTTTGCCCGATAACCCAAATCAGCATGAAGCATAGTATATAACTGGCGCACAAAATACAAGGAAACCACAATTAAACAGAAAGTGATGATATATTGAACGAATAGAAAAAATGCACGAGACACAATGGAATGTCCCCCGACACTGACTGAACGCAATGAGGTGATAGGTGAAGAGTAATTGTATCTTAAAAAGGGATAGATAGACGTAATTAACGGTAACCCGAATAATATAATAAGAGACAGTAGTAAATCAAACTTTAGATCCGGTTTCACGGGTATTGAATATACAGTTGCGAATAACCCTGCTGTAACCTCTATCAGCATCCATATAATCAGCATTGAAGTAGCAACCATACATAGATTTTCTGCATATATTTGGGAAAATACTTGAATACCACTCGCACCATACACCTTTTTAACTCCAAACTCACGCGCCCGCTTCAGTATAATAACCGTGTAGATATTGATAAAATTGAAAATTCCGACCAGCAACAGCATACATGCTACAACAGACAACACAATAACATGTTCTTTATTTCCTCTTAAGAAGAAACCGGATGCAGAGCTTACCACCTTATTAAAATATAGCTCTTTCAATGGAAAAAGCCTGAATTGTATAGGTGAATGACTAAAACAAATCAATGACTGTGGTTTAGAGATTTTTTCATTAAACTTAGCCAACTCCGTACCCTTAACCAAACGTGTTATACAAAATCCCATTCGGCTCCAATCCATATATTTTCCCTGATTCACAGGAGTTATCAAATCAAACTGCAAAGAGGATTTGGTATCCGGTTCATCTACAATTCCCCGTATAGTAAGTGTATAGCCTGCGGAAGAAACAAGTTGCTTTCCAAGCGGGTTTTCATCCTTAAAAAGATGTTTAGCATATTTTCGGGTAATGATCGCATCATCCGGACGTTGAATAGTCTTAATGCCTGAAATGACAGGATAATCCATTAGTTGTAGAAAGAAACTATCGGTCACTAAAACATTGGCTTGAAAACGGTGATCATCAACTATGATATAATCATCCTTAAAAGAAATGCAATATGAATACTTTTCTACTTCCGGATTCTTCATCGGATCAATAAAATTAGGATCATTATTCCTGTCCGTATTGTCAATTATTGAAATATGACCGTTACTTCTTTGAGCTGTCAATATATATAATTGATTCAGATCCTTGCAAAAGTGGTCTACGGTCACTTCCTGATGAATATAACGTACGATTATTAATGTTGCCGCTACACTAATCGCAAGCCCTATAATATTTATTATCGTATAAATTCTAAAACGAAACAGGGCCTTGATAGCTGATAACTGATTCTTCATATTGCTTTTATTAAATAATATTCTTACTCACTTTTAATCACCTCTGCCGGATTCTGCCGGGCTGCTTTCCATACTCTCCAAATAATGCTCAGGAAAATGATAAGAAGCATTACAATAAATATTCCTCCATATATCCAAAGACTTATCGGAGTCTGTTTTACATAACTTTCAAGCCAATGTTTCATAATGACGTATCCTAATGGAAAAGCGATACATGATGCAATGATAAGCAAAAGCAGATATTCTTTAAAGAATAAATTCAGAATTGTTCCTATACTGGCACCATTGACTTTACGAATAGCAATCTCTTTACGACGTTGCTCGCACGATAAAGTAACTAAAGAAAAGATGCCGAATACGGCAATTGCTATGCATATAAAGGAAACAATACTCAATAGCATACTTAAAGAATTTTCCGATTTCATGTACTCATCGTATTTCTCCTCCATATTAATCAAACGTAATTCTGCATTCGGATTAACTTTATAAGCTTCTTCTCTCAATTTTTGAGAAACATTTTTCCAGGTACCCTCTTTAAACTTAAAAATCAAATGACCTCTATTTTCACTTTTTTGCTTGTTGTCCGGCAAGAAGAATATAGCTGGAGTAACCGGATGTATCGGGGCATTATAATAAATATTTTTAATAACCCCTTTTACTATACATTTTTCGTTCAGGTGTATCTTCTTTCCAATAGGATGATCCCAACCAAAAGCCTTTGCCGCAGCTTCATTTATAAGGACCGCCTCTTTCCCGTCTTTTTCATCCAACATATTACCTTCCAAAACTTCAACTTGGAAAAAATTAGCATAATCCTGATTGATGGTTTCCTTCTCTAACTTGATACGTTGTTCTTTGTCCGCCTGTCCTTCCCATTCCCTCACTTCATAACTATAAAATGACATTTTAGGAATAGGAGTATAAAAGCCATATAAACATTCTATAACATCAGGCATTTGTTCCAGAATTTCTTTAAAAGGAACACCTTCAAATCCATAACCGGAAGCTATAACTCCTATATTATGTCTATTCAACCCAAGTTCTTTTGAATTCAATAGATAATCCAGCTGTTTCATCATCACCATAGTACAAAACACCAAACCAATACTAACAAATAATTGAAAGGAAACACTTCCTTTATAAAACCAACCGGAAAGATGAAGATTTGATTTATGTTTAATACTATCAAGCAAAGACTGCTTGCTGACATATCGGATAAGTATGGCTGCCAGACTTATAGTTATCAATATTAATAATAATATATACATAAGCGTTTCACTATAATAGAATGAAGTATCCTCGGCTATTTGTGATAGAGATCTAAAGCCCGGTAAAATGAGTTCTATTATCATAAGTCCTAATCCCGATGATACAATGAGTAACAATACCAATTCCCAAAGAAGTAATGACAGCAAACTACCATTAGAAGCTCCATTTACTTTCCGTAATGCCAATTCACGTTTTCGCATTCGAATACGAGTAACAAGCATTGTTAAATAGTTACATAATCCACAAATAATAACCAAAGCTCCAATCCAGGCAAAAAGACGAATGTGATTCAATTTGACATTAACATCTTCTCTCGGATGTGTACTTCGTAAGGTAGATAATAAAGCAATAGGAGTAGACATTAACTGTTTATATGAGTCTTGTTGCACTTCATATTTAGCCAATCTTTTCTCCAATGCATTTATATCACTATTAGGGTAAATACGGAAAAGTGTATGGCTTCGTTGACTCCCCCAATGTGGATCTTGATCCTCATAAGGTAATAATATATCAAAAGGATATAAAGAATGACCTTCCCATGATTTTACCACTGCAACTATTGTCATCTTTGTATTATTTGTATTAGGAAATATAAATTGCTTACCTATCGGAGATTCAGTTCCAAATATTTGCTTAGCAATTTTATCAGTAATGGCAATCTGGTTATTCTCTAATCTCATACGGTTGCTTCCTTCTAATACAATAATATTAAAGATTGAGACAAAGTTTGAATCAACTCTTAATTGTTGTGTCTGATATACATTTTTCTCATATTCAATGGGTATTATGTTTTTTTGTATTATATGGCAAGCCTTTTCTACTTCCGGACAGTTTTTCATTATATAATCAGCCAACAAACTTGACGAATAATAAGAGAATCCGTCTCCTTGCAAATCAAATTTATCACCTGCCAGATAAATACGGTCTGCTCCTTCATGAAAATTATCATACGTCATTTCATAACGAATCCATAATACGGAAAGCGCAAAGCAAGTAAAACCAACCGATAATCCAATTATGCTGATAAGTGTCTGCGTTTTGTATTTTACTAAGTTACGAAAAGCTACTTTTAAATAATGTGTAATCATAATATCACCATTAATTATTATTCATTCTTAATTATTTCTGCCGGATTCTGCAAAACAGCTTTCCATACTCGGCAGCCTATACATAGTAAGATAAAAAATCCTATAATTCCAAATATAGCTACATATATCCATACCTCAATCGGCGTTTGCCTTACATACCGATCAATCCATTGTTTCATTAAAACGTATCCGATAGGAAAAGCTATTATAACAGCTGTTGCCAGCAACAATAAATACTCACGGAAAAATAGATGAAGAATATGATATACCTGTGCCCCGTTGACTCTACGTATGGCAATCTCCTTACGACGTTGTTCACAAGATAATGTAACCAATGAGAATATTCCGAACAAAGAGATCAGAATACAAACTAATGATACGAAAGTCAACAGCTTCATTAAAGCACTCTCCGAACGGAGATACTTATCATATTCTTCCTCCTCATTAAACAATCGTAAATAGGCATTCGGAAAATCTTCTTTATGCATGACCTCAATCGCTTTCCGGCATTCGTGCCAGGAACCTTCCTCAAATTTAAACAAAATACTGGCACGAAACAGCAGATAATTTTGTGCTTGAGGTTGTTGTAAAGCGATACATCCCGGAATACTTGTAGGCGGTTGATAACAGAAATTCCGGACAACTCCTACCACTCTATATGAATGAAGAATTTTGCCATCCTTCTCATATCCCAAAGTCTTTCCTACTCCTTGGTTCCAACCAAATATCCGAAGTGTATTTTCATCAATTACAATATCATTGGGAGCATTCTTTTCTGAGAGCAGTTCGCCTTCAATTAATTTCAAATCATAAAAATCAAAGAAATCCTTCATTGCAGGCATTATGCCAACAGTTATAGGTTCTTCTACTGCTTCAGGCATATCTTCCCAATGGTTCATTTCCGCATACATCATTGGTCCGGTAGGAATAATCGGAAAATAACGGGGAGGCAGAACTTCGGTCACCATAGGTAAAGCTGCTATCTTACCGCCCCACTGTTTTATATCACCTCTCCATAATGCAACATTGGCAATATTATGACGTTCCATTCCTAAGTCTGTATGCTTCAGGAAATAAATCTGTTTCATTATAACCACTGTACAGAATATGAAAACAAGACTGACTATCAATTGTATAACAATCCCGAACTTACGGAAAGCATACGGTCTGTTTACTGAAACTTTCCCTTTGACAGCGTCTTGCAAAGTTCGGCGACGAAAATGATATAGTGGTATCTGAGCCAACAAAAGAGACAAAGCTATCACAATAAACAGATATACTAAAATCTCTCCATAATAAGAGTTGGGAGCTATTCGTGTGAACTCGAGGAAACGGGACATACATATTTCAATAAAGAACAATCCGGCTACCAAAGCTATAAACTGAACAATCAATAGTTCAACGGTCAACTGAACAAACAAATCTTTATTACCTGCTCCATTCACTTTGCGAAGTGCCATTTCACGCCTACGCATATATAACCGACTGATATAGAGAGTCAAATAATTAAATAACGAACAGATAATGACCAATCCACCGGCTAATGAAAAATATAAGATATAGCTAAAAGTAATCACGGTATCTTCCCGAGATACATAACCGGAATAGCGTAAAGCCGATAGCGGGGTCAATAATAGCTCTCCCAATTCATTTTCCTTCTCAATATCATTGATACGGAGAGCAGCAATTTTTTTCTGAAATTCTTCCCCATTTGTCCCCTTACGAATGCGAACAAATAAGTTTTCATTCGCACTCCCCCATTGTGTATAATGTCTGGCAGAAGTTAATATACTATATGGAATATTGGAATGAGAAGACCAGCCACTCACGATTGCTCCAACTTTAGAAGCATGTCCACTAACCTCTACCTCCCGACCCAATGCCTCTTCCTCTCCAAATATCCTTTTAGAAAATTCTTCTGTTATAGCAATTTCCCCATTGGTTCCCTTCAAGAAGTTCACTGTTCCTCTTAATACTCGTATATTAAAAAAGTTCATCAAAACAGAATCTGCAGCAGCCGACACAACATCCTTCTCAGTATCCTTCACACGAAATTTAACTTTCTGTACGGAAGTAGAAGCCATTGCCTCTATTTCCGGATTACCTTTCTGTAAATAATCAGCTAAAGGATAAGGAGTAGAATTGGATATCTTACCAGGTTCATGTGCATAATGTGCACGCACCAGATAAATACGTTCCGCACCTTCGTGAAAAGTATCATAAGTCATTTCATAACGAATCCACAAAGTAGACAATGCAAAGCATACAAAGCCTACTGCCAATCCTAAAATACTCACAATGCTTTGCACCTTATATTTCGCCAGATTGCGGAAAGCTACTTTTAGATAATGTTTTATCATCATACTCTTTTAATGTTACATGCTGACTTCAGTTACTACTTGTCCGTCGAACAGATTGATGACGCGATCAGCGTAACCGGCGTCATGCTGGGAGTGCGTTACCATTACAATCGTTGTTCCTTCCTTATTCAATTCGCTCAATAGCCCCATTACTTCTTTACCATTCTTTGAGTCCAGATTACCGGTAGGCTCATCGGCAAGGATCAATTTAGGGTTGGCAACTACTGCACGGGCGATAGCGACACGTTGCTGCTGACCACCTGACAATTGTTGGGGGAAATGTTTGCTACGATGAGTAATAGCCATTCGTTCCATGGCAGTCTCCACTCTCTTTTTACGTTCGGAAGCTGAGATACCCATATAGAGCAGAGGTAATTCAATGTTTTCATATACGTTCAGTTCATCTATCAGATTGAAACTCTGAAATACAAAACCAATGACTCCTTTACGGAGATTTGTACGCTGCGATTCCGTGTACTTCGAAACTTCCATTCCATTCAGATAATACTCTCCTCCTGTCGGATTGTCCAACAGTCCCAGAATATTAAGTAACGTTGACTTTCCACAGCCGGAAGGTCCCATAATAGCAACAAACTCACCTTGTTTCACTTCAATACTGACATTATTCAATGCCCAAGTTTCCACTTCTTCTGTCTTGAAAATCTTCTGTAAATTAATTGTTTTAATCATAATTGTACTATTTAAAAATTATTGAATTTATTCATTCTTGATAACTTCCGCAGGATTGAGTCGTACAATCCTTAGGATTCTAAAGATAACGGTTAGTGCAGTCAATAAAGTTACTCCTACAAATATTCCTACCCAATATAATATCCCGTCATTAAAGAATATCTGATATATTTCTTTCCACATATGGAGAATGACGTATACCACAGGAAAAGCTAATAAAGCCGATGTTGTCAAAAGTAACATATACAACCGGGAAAACAGTAAGATAATCTGTTTTATTCCCGCTCCGTTTATTTTCCGGATTGCCACTTCTTTCTGCCGACGTTCGGTGTCAAGAGTAATAGCTGAATATACTCCCAATAAAGTTATAATCAGACTTACAATAGAGAAAAATAAAGTTATATTCTTGAATTTAGTTTCCATGGCCTGTTGTTCAATGATATCATCCAAAAAAGTTGTTATTTCGGGCTCAACACTTTCCGGTAACACTTCCTGCAAAAGTTGGGTCATCCATTGGCGGACCTCTTCCTTTTTATCTGTGTAACACTTGATATAACAATGACCTACATTTCCATTATCTTTCATAGGAAAGAAAACATAAGGAGTCTGCTCCTCTTTATAAGCATAAACCGAGGGAGTAAAAGAAGACAATATACCGCGTACAGTATAAGCGTCTTTATAATGATAAAGAGTAGTCCCCAGTATATTTTCTTTTTTATTCATAAATATTTCATCGACCAATATATCATTATTGCCTTCCATATTTTGTCCTGCTGACAAGGGGATATTCATAAAAGAAATAAAATCAGGCGTTACCCTCATTATATTTATTTCTAGCCACCTATCCGAGTCTTTATCTAATTGTATGCCTGTACGATCCGGACTACCATTTAAGTAACCGTCTTCAGAAAGTAAGACATCTTTCACGCCTGAATACTGTCGGATACGTTCAACAAGCGCAACTTTTTCTTCATTTTTCATAAAAGTATAGTCCAATTTAAGACTTAATATGCTATTTTTCTCCGCTTTAGTCAACGTATTGTACAGCGTAGATATTGTAGTATTTGTTTGTAAATAAAGAGCGACAGTCATAGAAACGAATAGCCAACAAATGAAAAACTGGATTCCTAACATGCTATTACGAAAGAAATGCTTTTTACTTTTAAGCCCATTGCTCATGCCTAATTGTATGTTTACCCTACGGATATAAAAAGCAACAGAAAAACAGATCACAAATGTTGCTATGAGAAGAATGATAATATATTGTCCGGCTTGTAACATCAAACGCTCTCTATCAATGGACAAGCTTAAATCAGACAATGAGATATGCATTCCGGAAGACAATATTTCTATGAGTCCGAACATAAATAAAGAAGCGATTACAATGACCAAAAACAATTGCACAAAAAGCATCATTGCCAGATGAAACATATCATTTCCTATTATCTTCCGAATTGTAAATTCCCGTTGGCGATTGATTATACTTCCAATCTGAAAATGGAAAAAGTTTAGTAAAGCAACTAATAAGATTAAAACTGCTACAATGCTAGTTATTGAGCTAAAGATGGTTATCATGTCAGAGTTGCCATTACTTTTTCCAATTGGAGAAACAATCAGGTCATAATCGCAATTAAACATCCGGTGAGTGACATTACTCTTTCTATACACTTCATTTAAATCTTTGGCTGTTCTGCCTTCATGAAGCAATCCGTAAGTATAAACGCCTGTCTGGTCATTATTACCGGTCATTTTAAATAATCCTTCACTATCGTTCAGAATGAGAACTTCAATTGTCCGCATGAAGTTCATACTGACATTGGCTGGAATATCTTTAATCACAGCCTGAATTGTGTATGAGATACCTCCGCTATCAGGAGTTGTTTTCGGAGAAGACCATATTTTGCTTGTCATCACCATACGTTTACCGATAGCCTCCTGATTATATGGAAATAATTTGCGTGCTGTACTTTCTGTTATTACTACCGCATTAGGAGTATAGGCTGCCACTCTCCACGAACCTGCCACAACAGTCGGAGTGAACAAACGATTAAAAAACGAGTCGACTTCTATGCATTCAAATGTATAGGGTAGTTTCTTTTCATCATTTGTATACACATCAAAAGGCCGTTGCCGTGCATAAGCAACTCTGGAATATGCTTCTACTTCATGTCCATATTCTTTTGTCAACTTCTCCGCCAATATTGCAGGAGTACCGGATAACATCCTACCTTCATCAGCTAAATTGATGTCTACCAAACGATGATAATTATTAAAACATTGGTCAACACTCTGCATATAGCGGCTACAATAGAAACAAATACTGAAGCATAGCAGTCCCACAGCCAAGCCTATGGTTGATATAAGATTTTGGGTTTTATATTTCATCAAATTGCGCAAAGCAACTTTTGAATAATGCTGTATCATTTTGTTTTCTTTTATTTTCTAATTCAAATATGGTTTTCCTATTCATTTTTGATAGACTCCACCGGATTAACTCTGGCAATCTTCAAGATACGGAACCAAATCGTTAGTGCCGTTATCATAGCAACAGATATAAAAATCCCTGTCCAGAACCAGAATCCACAGTTAAAGAATACCGTATATATTTGTTTCCATAGCTGTAACACTAGGTATACTAACGGAAAGGATAGAGCTGCGGTAACCATCAACAAAGTTATATACAAACGGGCAAACAACCAGATAATATGCGACATTCCGGCTCCATTTACTTTACGGATAGCCACTTCTTTCTGTCTACGTTCAGTATCGAGGGTAATGCTGGAATATACACCCAACAAGGTAATGATGATACTGACGATTGCGAAAAACAGGATAGTATCTTTCAGCATATATTCCATAGCCTGTATTTCATATAGGTCGTCTTGAAATGTACGAACCTGATACGATATATTCTCCGGAAGTACTTCACGACGGATTTTCTCAATCCACTTTACGACTTCTTTTTGTTGTTCAGGGTAACATTTTACATAGCAATGGCCAACATATTCAGAAGGATCATAGAGCATAAAAGCATAGCCGCCACTATGATAATGGACATCAGTCTGGAAAGGAGTACAAACTCCACATACGGTATAATCATTATTTTGGTCATAAAAATTCATTCCAATTACATTCTTCTTTTGTTTGTTTTGCCATACTTTATCCATGACAAGGTCATTTTTTGTCCGGATAGTTCTGCCCTCCTCTATCGGAATATTCATAAAAGCAAAGAAGTTCAGCGGAACGCACATAATATTGATATCAGTCCAGGAGTTGTCATTCCCTTTCTCGGTCATCAACAGGTTTCCGGATACTCCTTGTGTATAAGCAATATCTGCCAATAAGACATCTTTTACCCCTGCATGTTGCTGAAAACGTTCTACCACACTTAACTTCTCTTCATTTTTCATAAACGAATAGTCTAATGGAATGCTAAGAATCGCTTCTTTTTCTTTTTGGTTAAGCGTATGAAACAATGTTTGGGTTGTTTTCTCCGACTGTAAAAACAATGCGACAGTGAATGATACAAATATCCAGCAGATAAAGAACTGGATTCCCAGCATAAGGTTACGTCCCCACTGCTTACCTCGACGTTTATTTACTCCTCCATGAATGCCTGTTTGTATCGAAATTCTGCGAATACGGACAGATACAAACAGACAAATTGCAGCACAGAGCAATATAAGAAGAATGATATATTGCATAGCGTGTATCAAAAGAATTTCGGGCGGAAAAGTCATTGTAATGCCCTGTAGAGAAAAATCCATTCGGTTGCCAATCAATTCTATTCCCCATATTACTAAAAAGGAAGATATAACCACCACAATCAATGATTGTACAAACAGCAGGCAGAATTGTTGTTTCCAATTACATCCTGCCATTTTCATAATACTGTATTCTTTAGTGCGATTAAGAAAAGAACCGATCAGAAAGTGAAAGAAATTGATTAGTCCGACCAGTAATATCAATGTACCGACTATTCCTGTCACCCATCCCAACACAAAAGCACCTTTCTTCTGTGCCCTGTCGCTAATATAATTAGCAACAACCGCATAAGACTGATTATACATAGTATAACTATAATTACGCTTAGCAAACTGCTGCTCCAGTTCAGCTATATTCGTATTGGGAGAAAGCAAGACATAGGTTCTGGCTCCTGTCATATCGTGACGTTTCGTACTTCGGAAAAGTCCTTCACTATCGTTCAGAACCATTGCATCAGTATGCGTCATAAAACTAAAACCATTGTTTAGCGGGATATCTTTCATTACTGCCTGTACCGTATAAACAATACCTCCTGTTTTCGGAGTACTTTCAGGCGAAGTATGGAGTCGTCGCGCCAAAGTCAGATGCTTACCGATAGCACTTTCTATTTTACCGAATATCTTTATGGCAGTAGATTCACTTAAAATAACGGCATTAGATGTCCGGCTTGCCGTCTTCCAATTTCCGGCTACTATTTGGGGAGTGAATACCTTATTGTATAAAGTATCTATTTCTATCGTTTCAAGTTCGTATGGTAATGATTTTTCCTCTGAAATTTCGGCAAGATAAGAACGTTCACGCGAGTATGTCATACAAGAAATTGCTTCCACCTCTCCCATTGCCCATGTGCGGAGTTCTTCGGATAAAGCCACTTGTGTACCGGAAAAATATATTTCCGTCTGATAATCATAAAGGTTTAATTCCACAATGCGAGTGTAATTACTGAAACAATGGTTGGTGGTCTCAACAAAACGACTACAATACATACATATGCAGAAACATAGTAATCCTACCGCAAGACCGATGATAGAAATTATATTTTGGGTCTTGTATTTCAGTAAATTACGAAAAGCAACTTTCAAATAGTGTCGTATCATATATTATTATTTTTATTCTATTTTCATTATTTTGGCCGGGTCAATACGTGATGCCTTTTTTATTTGCCAGCACAGTGTGCCTAAAGAGATACAACTTACTACGAGCAATGCTATCAGAAAGACATTCATGCTTAACGGAGCTTTTATCACAAGGGCTTTAGTATACTGATAAATCAAGTAGCAGGACAATGGAATAGATACTGCAAAAGCGCTTCCCAATACAACCAAATATTTACATCCAAGCAGCAAGTACAAGTCTTTCACCAATGCACCGTTTACTTTACGAATTGCAATCTCCCGATAGCGCTGACGAATATCAAATAATGAAATACCGAATAATCCGAGACAGATTATTATAATTCCAATACATGCAAAAATAGCATATACCATGGCTATTCGCCGGTCGTTTTTATAGAGTGCCGCCACATCATCATCCAATAGTGAATATTTAAAGTCTTCCGTACCATATACTTTTTTCTGAATATCTTTCAGATAATTGATGACTACCTGAGTTTTCCCCGGATAACAAGCAATCTGATAGTAATCTCCCTTCAACCGTTTATTTACGATAAATACCATAGGGCGAGCACCCAATCCTACATGTCTATCATAATAATCTTCTATTACGGCACCAATAGGCTGTGCCTGTAAATCGGGTTTTATCTTTCTCATCTGCTCATTAATTATAGTAGCCCCCTTGCAACTTGTGTAGCCTAAAGCGGCCAATGCGGCACGGTTGACAACTATAATTTCACCTCCTTGTTCTTTATCTGCTTCCGATAAATCTCCTTCAATAAAAGGAATCTCAAAGAGTTTAAAGAAACTGTCGGTAACATAACTCTGATTCAACGTAACCAGTTCTCCTTTTGCATTTCGAAATCCTGCAGAATAATCAAACCCAAGAATAGAATAAAAACCGGTTGTCCAGCTTTGGATATCCGGACAATTATCTATCAGTTGATCTATCGCTAAAACTCTTTCTTTACGTTGGTTTACAGTTTCAGATGTATACGAAGAATAATCGTTCGATTCATATATCATATTTGCCTGAATTATATCTTTTGTACGGAATCCCGGATCTGTCTGCAACATCAAATTGAATTGCTTATTAAAATAGATGGAAAGTAAGACCAATAAAAAGGTAACAACATATTGTACAAAAAGGAATATCATACGAAAACGAATAGAACGTTTATCGGTACCTAATGCCTTGAGAGCAACAGCCGGTAAAGAGCGCTGGCATTTTATATGTGAATACAGGCTTACAGTCAAAGACAGGAATATCAGGATAGATATCGACAATATCCAGTCGAATTTAGTATAGACTATCCGGCTATCCAACAAGTGGGATACAAAAACAGATGTTATTTCAACAATAAACCATGCAAACACAATAGAAACGGCTATCAGTAGAACGTTTTCTGTGAAAATTTGCGTAAACAGTGTATTGCCACTGGCACCGAATACTTTTCGAAGATTGTAAGTCCTCCCTCGTTTCACCATTAATACAGAATAAAGATTAATAAAGTTGATAATCCCGGCAAACAGTATCAATAAACAAATTCCTCCAAGAATGAATAGATGAGAACGATTCCCACTAACAAGCATACTAGGCCCTGTTTGGTAAAGTAATGCTTGCTCCCAATACATTTGACTGATAGGAATAAGAGAGAATGTGTATTTACGAACATCTCCGAAACGAGAATCTTGATTTATAAACCGGGGATAACTCCCTATTTGATTGGCTTGTTCCACTGCCTTCTCAGAAGTAAACTGAATAAACTCCAAAGGCATCCGTCCCCAGTCTGTCGAAAATGCATGAGAAAGTACTATATCGAAATTGAATGTTTGTTTATTTACCGGCTTTTTCAATATACCTGTCACCTTGATATCTTTACCGTTAGAAAAACGTAACACCTTACCTAGCGGATTTTCTTTACCAAAAAGTTTTTTGGCGAAATCTTCCATTAACAATGCTGATTCCGGAGCTTCCAAAGAAATCTCTCCCTGCAATACTTGATAAGGAAAAAGTCTGAAATAAGCATTGTCAGCTATTAAGGCATGTACAGAAAAACGATTTGTCTGATAATCTACATAATCATTCTCAAGCAATATTACACTTGAACGTGTCAGTATAACATTGTCATCTATATAAGTACTATCACGCTTTCCTATTTCTGCCTTACTCAACACCCGGTTTCCATCAAACGACACTTGAACTCCATATACCTGATTACGGTCTATACAATGCATATCTACTGTTGTTTCACGATAAATATAACGGGACAAGATAATACAACAGGCTAGACTAAGTGTCAGTCCGAGTAAATTGATAGTCGTATATGATTTCGCACGTAATAAAAAGCGTACTGCATATTTCAGTGTTTTCATACTATCTGTTTAAAGTTGTCTGTTTATCTTAATATTAATTCCTCAGCATCGCCAAAGGTATCATATCCCGTCGTAATAACCCAATCTCCCGGCCGTAAACCTTCTGTAATTTCGTATTGTTGCGGATTTTGGCGACCGACAGACAAAGGTACACGAACAGCTTTTGTTTTTGAAGCATTCACCTTATAAATCCATTGTCCTCCCGTAGCCTGATAGAAATTGCCGCGTGGGATAATAAGCGTCTGCTCCGGTTGCCCTAGTTCTATCTGTACACGGAAACTCTTGCCCACTCTTACGTTATCAGGCATATCATCTGTGAAAACAAGATCGACATCAAACATACGGTCTTTTACTTCAGGGACAACTTTCGTTATTCTTAACGGATATTTCTTCCCTTGATAATTAATGGTAGCAGGCAATCCGGTAGTAATCCGGTCAATATAATATTCACTGAGCGAAGTATGGATTTTATATTGGTCAAGTACCTTTATCTCAGCAATACTTTCGCCGGAAGACACTTGCTGCCCGGGAGTAACCTTCACAAAGCTAAGCTGTCCTTTTATCGGAGCCGTTACCACTAAATTATTCAAACGTTCATGAACGCGTTCATATTTTTTCCGTTCTCTTTCTCGGTCGTTGCGGATAAGTTCTTTACGAATCATTGTCACAGCAGAATCGTGCCGCAAGCTCTCCTGTTGCAAAGCTGCATTTTTTTGTTTATAATTATACTCATCTTCAGCTACTTGCAACTGGGCCTTACTCTTTACTCCCATTTGATATTCCTCACGGTCAAGAGCAATGCTTTTTTTCAGACGCTCAAGCTCATAATTATTCGTCAAGGCCTGCTGTTTCAAATTCAGGCTCTTTTGCTCCATTTCAATCTCCTGCTCCTGGTAGGTAATCATTTGTTTTTCCCATTCATCACGCTGATCTTCAATGTTACGAAGTAGGTCCGGATTAGAAAGAATAAGAATAGTATCACCTTGCTGAAGTAAACTGCCTTCTTCACCTACTATGCTTTCTACACTTCCTGCTTCGCGGGTATTGACTTTAATTGTCAATATAGGTTGAATTAGTCCTTCTACATCTACATATTCCATAAAGTCAGCATCTTTCACTTCCGCTATCTGAATATTCTCGGCATCAACACGCAGCTTCCTGGGACCTAATGAAAGGACGATTACATAAATCAGAAAGGAGATAAACAAAAGTCCTCCTGTCAGATAGTATCTATAACGAATGTACCACGGTTTCTTTTCTAATTTTATATCCATGAGGTTATATAGTTTTTATATTTATATCAATTATAAAAAATCATTCTATCCTATTCAATGAGGAGATTATAATCCTCCGTCAGCAACTTGTTACTCTCAAAATCATAAAGTGTCATGCTACGGAGTGTGTAATACAAACTCCAATAGTTGTATAAAGCCGATACATAATTACGGCGTGCACTATCTTTTTCTGAAATGGAAGCGTTCAAATCAAGAATGGTAGATTTTCCCAATATATAAAGTTTACGGGCAACTTCATTCCTCCGTTGGGCGGTTTCATCTGTACGGGCAGCGATACGGACACGTTGCGTTTGCAGATTAAACTGCTTCACCAGTTTACGGACATTCAGTTCAAAATCCGTCCTGTTTTGTTCCACCTGCGTATAAACCAGGTCACGGTTAGAACGGGCTACCCGTACCTGTCCCTTTCCCCGTCCCCAATCTAAAATTGGTAGGGAGATACTTAAACTTACATATTGTTGATCTAAAAGGTTTCGATAAGCCTCTGGTAATTTATCCGCTGTCTGTGTCAGTCCGAAACGAAGATAAATGTCTGCTTTCAAACCTGCATTGGCACGGGCTCTCGCAACCGCACTTTCACTTTCCAGCTTGCGCCGTTTCATCGTTTGTATATCCGGGCTATTCTCATACGCCAATGCTAGCGCCTCATTCAGATTAATACTGAAATCCGGTATACGGGAACTGACACGTACACGAATCTCCCTCTCTTCCTGAATGCCCAGATATGAACGGAGTTCCTGCATACAGTTATCCATTTCAATACGGGCGTTCATACGATTTGTTTCTTCTGTAAGACGGTTAAGCTCCAGTTGCAGCATTTCATTCTCCGTTATTGTCCCGATATTGTAACGTCCTTGTGCATAGCGATATAACGTGTCGGCATTCGCATAATTAAAGGATGCTATGTCATAATTACTTTGGGCAGTGGCTAGAGCAAAAAATTTATTAATCGCATTGGCAGATACAAGTTCTAATGTCTCTACATAGCTTTTCTTTGCCTCCTGATAGCGTACCGGTTCTATTCGTTTATCCCATTTCAAACTATTGTAGCCGAAAAGCGATTGCCGGTATCCTATCATGATAGGTGAAGTCTGCCACGAATATTTATGTTCGCTGAACAAATCCATACGTTGTGCGGACGTTTCAAGAAACAAGGAACCTCCTGTCCAAGGTATGTTTTGTGAAAGATTCAAAGTCAGATCAGTATTCAACAAATTCTGCTCAACAAACTTAACGGAACCGTCCCCCATTGTTATCTTATTAATGGCACGATTCAGATTAGGATCGGATGTCAAGTTCAAAGTCGGTAAATAGTTGGCACGATAATATTTATAATTCCAATAAGCCGAACGGAAGCTATGACGTGCCGTCTGCGCATCGGGAGACTCTAGACGAGCAATCTTCACAACTTGTTCCAATGACAGTTCTGTTGTCTGATCTTGAGCAGCCAATAATTCCGTCGCCAGGATTCCAATACTTATGCAGATTATTTTCAGATTCATTCTTAGTTTTATTTGTTATTTATAATTCAAAACCTGTGCCATTTATATAAATATTTGTATATCAATGAAATATACTTGTTTTTCTTTTTAAAATAGCGTGCAAATACGCACGAAAATAGTGCGTAATCGCACATACAACACATGATTATTATCCATATCTTTGCCGGTGCAGTAAAGGAAAAAGATTATATTCTAATTAGCTAAAAGAATGGAAGAAGTAAACAAACTGGGAAAGATACTTATAGTAGATGATAACGAAGATGTCCTCTTCGCTCTAAACCTGCTGTTGGAACCTTACACAGAAAAAATAAAGGTAGCCACCACTCCCGACCGAATCGAACATTTCATGACCACTTTTCAACCTGATCTTATTTTATTAGATATGAATTTTAGCCGTGACGCTATTAGTGGTCAGGAAGGATTCGAAAGCTTGAAGCAAATATTGAAAATCGATCCGCAAGCGATTGTCATCTTTATGACTGCCTATGCAGATACTGATAAAGCAGTACGGGCTATCAAAGCCGGTGCAACAGACTTTATCCCCAAACCGTGGGAAAAGGAAAAACTACTGGCCACTCTTACTTCCGGAATGCGATTACGTCACTCTCAACGGGAAGTAAACATTTTGAAGGAGCAGGTAGAATTACTTAGCGGTCAGAATTCTTCGGAAGGAGATATTATAGGAGAATCTCCTGCCATGCAGGAAGTTTTCACCACAATAAATAAATTAAGCAGCACAGATGCCAATATCCTTATTTTAGGAGAAAATGGAACAGGAAAAGACGTAATCGCCCGTCTTCTCTATCGCTGCTCTCCTCGATACGGCAAACCTTTTGTCACTATTGACTTGGGAAGTATTCCCGAACAACTTTTTGAAAGCGAACTGTTCGGATTTGAGAAAGGAGCTTTCACCGACGCAAAAAAATCAAAAGCCGGACGAATGGAAGTTGCCACTAACGGAACTCTGTTTCTGGATGAAATCGGTAACCTTTCACTTCCTATGCAATCGAAGTTATTGACAGCTATTGAAAAGCGACAAATCAACCGTTTAGGCAGTACGCAGGCTGTTCCTATTGACGTCCGCCTGATTTGTGCCACAAACGCGGACATCCGTCAACTAGTGGACGAAGGAAACTTCCGCCAGGACTTGCTCTATCGTATCAACACCATTGAAATACATATTCCTCCACTCCGTGAACGTGGAAATGATATTATTCTACTAGCTGAATATTTTCTACAACGGTATGCACGTAAATATAAAAAAGATATGCGTGGCCTGACTCGGGAAGCCAAAAACAAACTGTTAAAGTATGCCTGGCCCGGAAATGTACGCGAATTGCAGCATACAATAGAGCGCGCTGTTATATTAGGAGACGGCTCTTTATTAAAACCGGAAAATTTTCTTTTCCATGCCAGTCCTAAACAGAGGAAGGAAGAAGAAATGATACTGAATCTGGAACAACTGGAGCGTCAAACTATTGAGAAAGCAATGAAACTCAGCGAAGGGAATATCTCCCGTGCTGCCGAGTATCTGGGCATAACCCGTTTTGCCCTATATCGTAAACTTGAAAAACTAGGCCTATGAAACGATTTGCAATCAGAGTGATTTTACACATCTTATTTATAATGCTGCTTTCTATCGGAAGTTGCCTGTTGTTTCAAAAACAGTTATGGTTCAGTACCGTTATCTGCATCATACTATTAATAACCTTTGGTATACACCTATACCGTATGCAATTCAAGCAAATAATTTTATTGAGACGGCTGACAGACGGACTTCGATACAATGACATGATGCAAACTTTCCACCCGCCTTTTAAAAATAAAATAATGAATGAGTGGGCAAAAGAACTTTCAGGGAGCCTAAAAGATTTTCGGGGAAGATTATTAGCAGAGGAAATCAAACATCAATATTACGAAAACTTATTAAATAAGGTAGATACAGCCGTACTTGTTACCGACAAAGCCGGACATATAGAATGGATGAACCAAGCTGCTGTCACGCATTTAGGACAGATCTCACAATTACCGGAAGCACTCCTGAGAGCTTCTGCAATTAATGATATTCCTATTATTCGTATTGAACAAAACAGCACTGTTTTGGAAATGGCTATTTCTTGTACGAAATTTGTAACACAAGGAAAAGAGCAACAAATAATCAGCCTGAAAAACATCCATTCCGTACTGGAACGAAATGAAATGGAAGCCTGGCAAAAGCTGATACGTGTATTGACGCATGAAATAATGAATTCTATCACACCGATTATCTCTCTTTCAGAAACACTGAGCGAAAGGGGGATACCCAAACTGCTTGGAGAAAAAGAATATTCCATTATGTTACAAGCCATGCAGACTATTCATAGAAGAAGCAAAGGATTATTGGAGTTCGTTGAAAATTATCGTCGCTTGACACGAATCCCTACTCCTGTCTGCACCAAAGTTTCTATCACGGAACTGTGTATGGATTTAAAGAAATTATTCCCGGAAGAATATATCCATTTTGAAATCCCTTCATCAGACCTAACCTTATATATAGATCGGGCTCAAATAGAGCAAGTTCTCATCAATTTATTGAAAAATGCCCGTGAAGCCTGTGGTAGGCAATCTGATAAGGATATTCGGGTAGAAGTAATAATTTCGCCTGCTGGCAATAAGCTTCTGACAGTATCTGACAATGGGGAAGGTATTTTGCCCGATGTTCTTGATAAGATATTTGTACCTTTTTTTACTACCAAAACATCCGGTTCCGGTATCGGACTTAGTTTATGTAAGCAAATTATGACTTTACATGAAGGGAGTATTAATGTAAAATCAGAATCAGGTAAAGGAAGTAAGTTTATTCTCACTTTTCCTAAATAATTGCAGTCTTTTTGTGTATCTTGTGGATAATATGAAAAACTCATGAAAGAGAGGTCTTCACCTTCTATCCCCGATAAATAAAAGAAAGTATCTGTTTCTGATTCATAACCCATAGCTTTAGATATCGTAAAGCTATGCTTTATCTCTCCTAAAGCACCGCTTTATATTATAGATGATGAACAAATAGAAATATATATCTATAAACAAGTTCAAAGATAATTCAAAGAATTGCCTTCTTTATCTGTCACAAACAAAGTAGAATCAACTTATCATTTGTATAAAACCAAAAAAGCTGAAACATAGTATGCATCAGCTTTTTATTTCTAAATTTCTTGACTTAATATTTTCGTCGGGGTAGCGGGATTCGAACCCACGACCCCCTGCTCCCAAAGCAGGTGCGCTAACCGGACTGCGCTACACCCCGCTACTTTCTGAAGGATTGTTCTTTTCAAAAGCGGTGCAAAGATAGGGAGTATTTTTTAATTGACAATAGCTAAACGGATGTTTTTTACTTATTATTTTTCAATACCCTGAAATTCATTCGTTTGCATTTCAATATTTCTTTTTGGCAGAAATCAAAAGCATCATAGGACGTCGAAGCTCATCTTTCATTTCCGGAATAGTGTTCAACATCACTTCGTTCGGTTGTGGTTCTATTAATTCGAATATTTCAAATCCTGTTTGAAGAAGACTATCATACTTATTTTCTTTCATAATTTAAGTAAAGAGGGATCTGTTACATGGACAAAGATATGTATTAATGCGTTTATTGAGATGAATTAATCGAAAATATATTCTAGTAAAATGAACTATCTTTTGCTGTTTTCTGTTTTCAAAGTAGAAACTTAAAAAATAAAAGCCATATGAAAACAAGAAAACAAAAAGAAACAAATGAAAAAGAAATTCATTTGTTAGAACAAAAAGGATATGAAAGAATGATGAATGAGATAATGCCGGTACAACAGGCAGAGGTTTATCGCAAGCCGACCAAGAAAGTAGTAGAAGAGGCTGTAAAAGAATTAAATCCTGATACAAACAGCTTGGGTAGCAGAGGGTGAATTCATCCTCTGTCTTTTATGATTGTTTTAGAAGTCAATCTCTTTAAAAAACGATTTCTCTTAAAAATCATAAAAAACATTATTGCATCAATTCTATTGAAAAGACGAGAAAAGCTATAGTACTTGCGATATCAGATTCTTTCTATTTATCATTTTAAATACATTAATATCGAGAGAATACAAATCCCCTACTCACATGTTAAGATAATATTCCCGAGTCAATGCTATATATTCCTTACTATATTGATGCCGGGCAACTTCTGTCAATAGTTCTTCCACAATGCATTCCTGATTAGAAAAAGAAAAGGTAATCAGAGTACGTTTAGGAATACCACCGGGCTTAGTTATCACATTTAGTTGCCGGACTGCCTGCAATTTCTTTTCAGAAGCTATCATCTTTACTCTATCAGCTACATCCATCGGAATCACAATCGTAAAAGTACCATTTTCTGTCAATAAACCGGTTACTCCTTCCAATAATTCTTCATAAGTCAAAGAATCATTATGCCGGGCAGAATTTCTTTGTTGATCTGGACATCCTAATGAATCAACAAAATACGGAGGATTAGAAACAATCACGTCAAACTTCTCAGGAGATTGATATTTTCTAAAATCAGCCTGTACTACTTCTATCTGCTTCTTCCAAGGAGAACGAACAATATTTTCCTTAGCCTGCCTGGCAGCAGCTTCATCAATTTCCAATGCTACAATATTTGTATTCGGCAAACTACGTTGAGCCAACATTAAAGCGACCAACCCGGTTCCTGTCCCAACATCCAGAATACTATGCGCACCTTGAACAGAAGTCCACGCTCCCAAAAGTACCCCGTCCGTACCAACTTTCATAGCACACTTATCATGCCATACCGTAAACTGCTTAAATTGAAAATAAGGATTTGACATTTTATCACTTGTTTTTAAACCTGTTTTATTCTACTATTTTACTGGAAATCGCCAAAAATAAATAATTATTATGGAATACTTCTCCGATCGCTCTATATTTTGGCATTGTTTTTGTGTTTTTATTCTAACAGTGCTTTATTATTAGAGAGAATCAATTAACTTTGCAAACGATTTATGCATATTTGTATGACATAAACTAAATTAAAACGAAAAGATGAAAGAAAGATACTTATTGGAAGATGTAGGTGATAACAATGGCTTCTCGCTGATTACTGACTATGATGGCAACGACGAGCAAGCATTTGAAGTGAATGTCAAATCTGGTGAAATTCTTCCGGTCCTTCCCCTTCGTAATATGGTGTTGTTTCCCGGAGTTTTTCTTCCTATAACAGTAGGACGAAAATCCTCACTCAAGCTTATACGTGATGCCGAGAAAAAGCATAAGGACATCGCAGTGGTATGTCAAAGATCAGCCCATACGGAAGACCCGAAGTTGGAGGATTTACATAATGTGGGTACTGTAGGACGGATTGTACGTGTGCTGGAAATGCCGGATCAAACAACGACTGTTATTCTTCAGGGAATGAAACGTCTGATTCTAAAAGACATCACAGAGACTCATCCATATTTAAAAGGTGAAATTGAACTCTTGGAAGAAGATGTTCCAAGTAAAGACGACAAGGAATTTCAAGCTTTGGTAGAAACCTGCAAGGACTTGACAATGCGTTATATCAAATCGTCAGATGTAATGCACCAGGACTCGGCATTTGCTATCAAGAACATTAATAATTCAATGTTCCTGGTTAATTTCATTTGTTCGAATCTTCCGTTCAAGAAAGATGAGAAAATGGATTTATTAAGCATTAACTCATTGCGTGAACGTACTTATCACCTATTGGAAATCTTAAACCGTGAGGTCCAGTTGGCTGAAATCAAGGCATCTATTCAAATGCGTGCCCGTGAAGATATCGACCAGCAACAACGCGAATATTTCCTGCAACAGCAAATCAAAACGATTCAGGACGAGTTGGGTGGTAGCGGTCAGGAACAGGAAATTGAAGAAATGCGCCAGAAGGCGGAACGTATGCGCTGGAATGCGGAGGTCAGAGAAACTTTCCTGAAAGAATTGGCCAAGTTGGAACGTACTCATCCGCAATCTCCGGATTACAGTGTTCAGCTTAACTACCTTCAAACCATGCTAAACCTTCCGTGGGGAGTTTATACGACAGACAATCTGAATTTAAAGAATGCAGAGAAGACATTGAATAAAGACCACTATGGACTGGAAAAAGTGAAAGAGCGTATTTTGGAACATTTAGCTGTACTAAAATTGAAAGGTGACATGAAATCACCTATTATCTGTCTATACGGTCCTCCGGGAGTTGGTAAGACATCCCTCGGAAAATCCATAGCGTCTGCATTAAAACGAAAATATGTACGTATGTCCTTAGGAGGCGTACACGATGAAGCAGAAATTCGCGGACACCGTAAAACATATATCGGTGCTATGCCGGGACGAATCATCAAAAGCTTGATCAAAGCCGGTGCTTCCAACCCTGTTTTTATTCTGGATGAAATAGACAAGGTGAGTGCCGACCGCCAGGGCGACCCGTCGTCTGCTTTGTTGGAAGTGCTCGACCCGGAACAGAATACTTCTTTCCACGACAACTTTCTGGATGTAGATTATGACCTGTCAAAAGTCTTGTTTATTGCAACTGCCAATAACTTGAATACAATCCCCGGTCCATTGCTCGACCGTATGGAACTAATTGAAGTCAGCGGCTATATCACGGAAGAAAAGATTGAGATTGCCCGTAAACATTTACTCCCCAAGGAACTGGAAGCTAACGGATTAAAGAAGAGTGATATTAAACTTCCGAAAGAAACATTGGAAGCTATCATAGAGTCATATACCCGCGAAAGCGGTGTCCGTGAACTGGAAAAGAAGATTGGCAAGATTCTTCGTAAGTCTGCACGTCAGTATGCAACGGACGGATATTTTGCTAAAACGGAAATTAAGCCGACAGACTTGTATGACTTTTTAGGTGCACCGGAATATACACGTGACAAATATCAGGGAAATGATTACGCAGGTGTAGTGACCGGATTGGCATGGACAGCTGTAGGAGGTGAAATACTCTTTGTTGAAACCAGTTTGAGCAGAGGCAAGGGCGGACGTCTCACATTAACCGGTAATCTGGGAGATGTAATGAAGGAATCTGCTATGCTTGCACTTGAATATATCAAGTCGCACGCTTCACTTTTGCAGCTTAACGAAGATATTTTTGATAACTGGAATATTCATATCCACGTTCCTGAAGGCGCAATTCCTAAGGATGGACCGTCAGCAGGTATCACTATGGCTACTTCTTTGGCTTCCGCATTGACACAAAGAAAAGTGAAAGCTAATATTGCCATGACAGGAGAAATAACTCTCCGTGGTAAAGTGCTTCCCGTAGGTGGTATCAAGGAAAAGATTCTAGCCGCCAAACGTGCCGGCATCAAGGAGATCATCATGAGTGTAGAGAATAAGAAAAATATTGATGAAATTCAGGATATCTATCTGAAAGGATTGACTTTCCACTATGTAAATGACATAAAGGAGGTATTTGCAATAGCTCTGACAAACGAAAAAGTGGCGGACGCCATTGATTTATCTGTTAAGAAACCCAGCCAGGAATGACATTTGAGTTACAATATACAGACACTAAAAGTAATGCCCGTGCAGGTTTGATTACAACAGACCACGGGCAAATACAAACCCCTATCTTTATGCCTGTGGGTACACTGGGCACAGTTAAAGGAGTACACCTGACAGAACTGAAAGAGGATATTCGAGCGCAGATTATTCTGGGGAACACCTACCATTTATATCTTCGTCCGGGACTAGAGGTGATTGAAAAGGCAGGTGGCCTGCATCGTTTTAACGGATTCGACCGTCCTATGCTTACTGATAGCGGTGGTTTTCAGGTATTTTCCCTCGCCGGAATCCGGAAATTACGGGAAGAAGGTGCTGAATTCCGTTCTCATATCGATGGCAGCAAGCATATTTTCACGCCGGAAAAAGTCATGGATATAGAACGTACGATCGGAGCCGATATCATGATGGCTTTTGACGAATGTCCTCCGGGAGACTCGGACTATGCGTATGCCAAAAAGTCACTAGGGTTGACACATAGGTGGCTCGACCGATGTATACAACGTTTTAATGAAACCGAACCTAAATACGGTTATAATCAATCTCTTTTTCCTATCGTGCAAGGATGTGTTTATCCCGACTTGCGTAAGCAGTCTGCAGAGTTTGTAGCTTCTAAAGGTGCCGACGGGAATGCTATCGGTGGTCTTGCGGTAGGCGAACCGGTAGACAAGATGTATGAAATGATTGAGATCGTCAATGAAATTCTTCCCAAAGACAAACCGCGTTATTTAATGGGAGTCGGCACTCCTGTCAATATTCTTGAAGGCATAGAGCGGGGAGTCGATATGTTCGACTGCGTGATGCCTACAAGAAACGGACGAAATGGCATGCTGTTTACAAAAGATGGAATCATTAATATGCGAAACAAAAAATGGGAAATGGACTTCTCTCCTATTGAAGTAGACGGAGCTTCCAGCGTAGACACTCTATACAGTAAAGCATATCTGCGTCATCTTTTCCACGCACAAGAACTGCTGGCAATGCAAATCGCTTCCATACACAATCTGGCATTCTATCTATGGTTAGTGGGTGAAGCCCGGAAACATATCATTGCCGGAGATTTTTCTACTTGGAAACCGATGATGGTTAAAAGAGTATCAACTAGATTATAAGGAATGAAAAGCAATCGATTTATAAAACGGCTGGACTGGTATATCATCAAGAAGTTCTTGGGGACATACGTATTTGCTATTGCATTAATCATTTCTATTGCAGTAGTGTTCGACTTCAACGAGAAGATGGACAAGCTTATGGAGCATGAAGCTCCTTGGAGTAAAATCATCTTTGAATATTACATGAACTTTATCCCCTATTTCTCTAATCTGTTCAGTCCGCTGTTCGTATTCATTGCCGTTATTTTCTTTACTTCCAAACTGGCGGAAAATTCTGAAATTATTGCCATGTTCTCTACCGGCATGAGTTTTAAGAGAATGATGCGTCCGTACATGATTTCTGCTGCCATTATTGCATTAACAACATTCATGTTAAGCTCGTATGTGATTCCTAAAGGAAGTGTGACGCGCCTGAACTTTGAAGATAGGTACATCAAACCTAAAAAGCAGAATACGGCACGTAACGTACAGTTGGAAGTGGATAGTGGTGTCATTGCATATATAGATAACTATAACAACGCAATGAAGACAGGAAACCGTTTCTCTTTGGATAAATTTGTCGATAAAAAACTGGTTTCACATTTGACCGCACGCCGTATAACTTATGATACTGCTACCGTCCACAAATGGACTATCCATGACTATATGGTACGCGAATTAGACGGTTTAAAGGAAAAAATCACCAAAGGAGACAAAATCGACTCTATAATCAACATGGAACCATCCGATTTCCTGATTATGAAGAACCAACAGGAAATGCTGACCAGTCCTCAATTGAGTGATTATATCGAGAAACAGAAACGAAGGGGATTTGCCAATATTAAGGAATTTGAGATTGAATATCACAAACGAATTGCCATGTCATTCGCCTCTTTCATTCTGACAATTATTGGTGTTTCGCTTTCGTCACGGAAAACAAAAGGCGGTATGGGACTTCATCTGGGTATCGGATTAGGATTGAGTTTCTCTTATATCTTATTCCAGACAATTACTTCAACTTTTGCTATTAATGGAAACGTACCTCCTGTTATCGCTGTGTGGATTCCAAACATCCTTTATGCGGGTATCGCATTCTTCCTGTACCAGAAGGCGCCTAAATAGAAGGATAAAGAATATATAAAATAGAAGTTCCGCCTTATTCCTGCTTGAAAGCAAGTGTAGGCGGAACTTTTTTGTTGTATCCATTTCCTCTTTTGTCTATTCTTCATTATTCGCCAGACAGCGAACCGAAAAATACCTCTTTCTCCTTACATTTCCAAAATCGTCAACCGACTTCTTTTACATAAGCAGAAAGATCTGCAGCAGAGATGTTTTTGGCTATAATAACACCATTTCCATCCAATAAATAGTTAGTGAACCCCCGATTCAAACGGTACTTCTTAAACAATCCGGAGTCCTCGCCTTCTGTTTCCACGAAGCAAGTGGGCGTAACTATTTGGTCCTTACGAACGGTTTCCTTGAAAATCGACTGATATTCGTCAAACGATACGGAAACCATTTCCACATTACGGGAAGAACGAAGCACATTGCTCAAACTTACATTTTGCATCCGGGACTGCGCATCATAACTTGCCCAAAAACTTAGCAACACATAGCGGCCTTTCATATTAGCCAGTTTAAATGCAGGTTGCTCTTCTGATGTAGATTCGATTTTAAAATCAGGGGCTACATCACCCTCACTCAAACCTCCGGTCGGTTTGTCTTTCTCAACGAAAGCGGTCAAGGAACAAATCAGTAATACAACAAAAATCCATTTTACATGTCTCATGTAATTCGGTTTTAGTTAATACTATCCGGGACTGTCCTTAAACAGTGGTTTCTTCCCGAAACATTGTCTTTTCAGGCATCAGGCGAAGAGGAATCCGCTGATTATCAGAGCCTTTATTTTTGAAACCGAGTGCAAAGGTAAGTAATTATTAAATTAACTTCCAAAAAAACAAGCAAAAATCTTACTTTTTGAGTATAACTTTTTATGTTATTTAGCATAAAAACGAACTTTTTTCTCTACTTTTGCAGGATTAAAGTCTATTTCTTATGCAACCATCAAATACTGAATTAATTCTGATTCGAGTTACTGGCGAAGATCGCCCGGGACTGACCTCATCCGTGACTGAAATACTTGCCAAATATGATGCTACCATTCTCGACATCGGTCAGGCGGATATTCATAACACATTGTCATTGGGTATCCTTTTCAAAAGTGAAGAAAGACATTCCGGGTTCATCATGAAAGAACTGTTGTTTAAAGCTTCTTCATTGGGAGTCACGATTCGGTTTGAGCCAATCACGACCGAACAGTATGAGAATTGGGTAGGTATGCAAGGTAAAAACCGCTATATCCTGACTGTGTTGGGGCGCAAGCTTTCTGCGCTGCAACTATCCGCAGCTACCAAGATATTGGCCGAGCAAGGTATGAACATTGATGCTATCAAGCGTCTGACAGGTCGTATCCCATTAGATGAAGACAAGACAGACACACGTACCCGTGCCTGTATCGAATTTTCCGTGAGAGGGACTCCCAAAGACCGAGTTGCTATGCAGGAAGGATTAATGAAACTGGCAAGCGAACTGGAAATGGACTTTTCTTTTCAACAAGATAATATGTACCGCCGTATGCGCCGCCTAATTTGTTTCGATATGGATTCTACATTGATTGAAACAGAAGTTATTGATGAATTGGCTATCCGTGCCGGTGTAGGTGATCAGGTTAAAGCTATTACAGAAAGTGCCATGCGGGGAGAAATAGACTTCACGGAAAGCTTTACGCGTCGTGTAGCACTCTTAAAAGGACTGGACGAGTCTGTGATGCAAGAGATTGCAGAAAGTCTGCCTATTACAGAAGGTGTGGACCGATTGATGTATGTACTGAAGAAATATGGCTATAAAATTGCTATCCTTTCCGGAGGGTTTACTTATTTCGGTCAATATCTGCAAAAGAAATACGGCATCGACTATGTATATGCAAATGAGTTGGAAATTGTTGACGGGAAACTGACCGGACGTTATCTGGGAGACGTGGTAGACGGGAAGCGGAAAGCTGAACTACTCCGATTGATAGCTCAGGTCGAGAAAGTGGATATTGCACAGACAATTGCTGTAGGAGACGGTGCAAACGATCTGCCGATGTTAGGAATTGCCGGACTCGGCATTGCATTTCATGCCAAACCCAAAGTTGTGGCAAATGCCAAGCAATCCATTAACACTATCGGACTTGATGGAGTACTCTATTTCCTAGGGTTCAAAGATTCTTATTTGAATATGTAATTGAGAGAGAAAAATAGTTTATCTTTGCTAACAAATAAATTGAAAGAATGAAGTTTTCCGAACTGCAACTTAATGCAAATGTGCTTGAGGCGCTCGATGCCATGCGATTTGACGAATGTACACCTATACAGGAACAAGCAATTCCAATCATACTTGAGGGTAAAGACTTGATAGCAGTGGCACAGACAGGTACAGGTAAGACGGCAGCATTTCTGCTTCCCGTACTGAATAAACTATCCGAAGGTAAACATCCGGAGGATGCGATTAATTGTGTTATCATGTCTCCTACCCGGGAATTAGCGCAACAAATCGACCAGCAAATGGAAGGTTTCTCCTATTTTATGCCTGCATCAAGTGTGGCGGTATATGGTGGAAACGACGGTATCCTGTTCGAACAACAGAAAAAAGGGCTTACATTAGGAGCTGACGTAGTTATTGCTACTCCCGGACGTTTAATCGCTCATTTAAGTCTTGGATATGTAGATCTTTCCAAGGTTTCTTATTTTATATTGGACGAAGCGGACCGTATGCTCGATATGGGATTTTATGATGATATTATGCAGATAGTGAAATACTTGCCGAAAGAACGGCAGACTATCATGTTCTCTGCGACAATGCCTGCCAAAATCCAGCAGTTAGCAAATACCATCCTGAATAATCCATCGGAAATAAAACTTGCAGTTTCAAGGCCTGCCGATAAAATTATCCAGGCTGCCTATGTTTGCTACGAGAATCAAAAGTTGGGAATTATACGTAACCTTTTTATGGATGAAGTTCCCGAACGTGTTATTATCTTCGCGTCTTCTAAAATCAAGGTTAAGGAAGTGACAAAAGCCTTGAAATCAATGAAGCTGAATGTAGGAGAAATGCACTCGGATCTTGAACAAGTCCAACGAGAAGCAGTTATGCATGATTTCAAAGCCGGAAGAATTAATATATTAGTAGCTACGGATATCGTGGCACGCGGCATTGACATTGACGATATCCGCCTGGTTATCAACTTTGACGTTCCTCATGATAGTGAAGATTATGTGCACCGTATCGGACGTACGGCACGGGCCAACAACGATGGGGTCGCACTTACATTTGTCAGTGAAAAAGAGCAGAGTAACTTTAAAAGTATAGAGAACTTCCTTGAAAAAGAAATCTATAAAATTCCTATTCCAACAGAATTAGGTGAAGCTCCCGAATATAAGCCACGTTCTTTTAGTAATAAGGGCGGCAACTATTCAAAGAGAAGAAACTTCAAAGGAAAAAGAAACAATGGAGGAGGAAAAGGGAACAACCGTCCCTCTCCCAGGCAGAACTAAATCTTTATTTGGTTGAAGCAATAGTCAGAGTACCGTCAAAACTGATTTCCAACTCTGCTATACTATATACAGAACTCTCCGGAATGGCTAAAATGGCTTGATAATGAAAACCATTCCGGTCTACTTTTAAAAACTTGGTATCAGATAAAATAGCCTGTACCAAGAAATCTTCGGGCACAACCTTATCAAACATTTGCTTCGTTATATCACTGGCAAATAAACTTTTCTTGCCTTCATAGACACAAATGTGCATCACATTGTCGTAATACACATTGTCCATGCTAATCCCGTCTTCAGAATAAGTTGTTTTGATAACTTTCATCTTGGAAGGATTAATATATACATAAGCACGATAACGAGCGCCATTATAAGTCACTACACTATCGCGTTTGGTTACTTCAGTATAGGTGGGAATAACCACTTCCTCACGGACAAAAGACAATGAATCATTAAAGTCCTCCGACTTATGCAGCTTGATGATATTATCCGTTATGGAATGAAACCAGAATATATGTTCTGCCTGCTTATCAATCTTATAATAAGTCGTATCATTCCCATAAGTATAAAGAGTGTCCCGTATAATTTTAAAAGCAATTGGAGCACTTTGCGAGTCTGCATAGAAAATTGTGTCTCCTTCTACGCGCATCAACGGGCTCTCCGTTTCATCGTCCAGCCAAATCCCCTGCAACATTTCCTTGGCATTCGAATCTTCCTTCTCCTCCTCGGAAAAATACGAATTCTTATTGCCGGTACATGCCATAAGAAAGATAGCTATTAACGATATTGCCACATACTTTATCATTTGTCTCAATTTTGTAGTAAAGATACTCTTATTATCTTATTTACCAATACATGAGTAAACGAATCCAAGTTCTTCCATTTCTTTTTTATCATATATATTACGACCGTCCAACACAATCTGTTGTGCCATTGTTTTTCTGATAACCGCCCATGAAGGCAAACGGAACTCTTTCCATTCAGTCACCAACATCAAAGCATCAGCGTCAAGTACTGCATCATACATATCGCAAGCATAATAAACTGAATCTCCAATCCGACGTTTACATTCTTGCATGGCAGCAGGGTCGTATGCACGTATCTGACAACCGGCTTTCAGCAGCTTATCAATCAATACCAATGCCGGGGCTTCGCGCATATCATCCGTTTCCGGTTTAAAAGCCAATCCCCATAAAGCAATGGTCTTATCCTTTAAGTTGTCATTAAATTGTTTTACTAATTTATCAAACAGCACACTTTTCTGAAGTTCATTTACTTCTTCCACGGCACGAAGTACCTGCATCGGATATCCGTTTAGTTCCGCCGTTTTAATCAAAGCTTTTACATCTTTAGGAAAACATGAACCACCATATCCGATGCCCGGATATAAGAACTTACGCCCAATACGAGTATCGGAACCAATTCCGCTACGTACCATATTTACGTCTGCGCCAACCAGCTCACACAGGTTTGCGATGTCATTCATAAAACTGATACGGGTTGCAAGCATTGAATTCGCTGCATATTTAGTCATTTCCGCAGAAGGAATATCCATGAAAATCACACGGAAATTATTTAATAAAAATGGCTTATACAATTTAGACATCAACTTCTCTGCACGGGCTGACTCCACTCCGACCACTACACGGTCCGGACTCATGAAGTCACTGATTGCATTTCCTTCTTTTAGGAACTCCGGATTAGAAGCAACATCGAAATCTATTTTAACTCCTCTCTTATCCAATTCTTCCTGGATAACAGCGCGGACTTTTGGGGCAGTTCCTACTGGAACAGTACTCTTTGTTACTACCAATTTATATTGTTTCATATTGCGGCCAATGGTACGGGCAACTTCCAGTACGTATTTCAGGTCAGCACTTCCGTCCTCGTCCGGAGGTGTACCAACAGCACTGAATATAACTTCCACATCATCCAGACAACTTTCGAGTGATGTAGTAAACTTCAACCTTTTTGCTTTCATGTTACGAAGTACCATTTCTTCCAATCCGTTTTCATAAATTGGAATAATCCCCTTCTGCAAAGATTCTATTTTCTCACTATTTGTATCAACGCATGTTACGTCTACACCGATTTCAGCGAAACATGTACCCGACACTAAGCCGACATATCCTGTTCCCACAATTGCAATTTTCATACTTATCTATTGTTTGTTAGTCGTTTATTCAAAATATACGGCGTCCTTAAAGGCAGTCCCTTCTCTGTCTTTAGAGGATAATAACATTTGTGTTTCCGACAGTGGCCAATCTATTCCCAATGTTTTGTCATTGAATAGAATAGAAGCTTCTGCTTGAGGAGCATATTTATTATCTACTTTATATGTGAAAATAGCTTCCTCGCTCAATACGGCAAAACCATGGGCAAAACCACGGGGAATAAAAAACTGTCTCTTGTTTTCTTCACTAAGCAGTACACTTACATACTTTCCGAATGTAGGTGACGATTTACGTAAATCGACTGCAACATCTAAAACTTCCCCTTTGATGACACGGACCAATTTAGCCTGGCTATATTCACCCTTTTGATAATGCAATCCACGTAAAACCCCAAAAGATGATTTCGATTCATTATCCTGCACAAAGTTTACAGGACCAATATGAGATTCAAACTCTTCTTTCTTAAAGGCTTCCATAAAATATCCCCTTTCGTCGAAGAATACTTTAGGCTCTATCAGCCATACTCCGTCTATTTCCGTCTGTATATAGTTCATTGTTAATAGTGCTAAATAAAACGATGCAAAAGTAGTGAATTTTTCGTAGTTTTCTGGGATATATTCAATTTATCTCTTAATTTTGCACACATGATTGAATTGGCACAACATATAGAGGCTTTACTATTGGAGAACGACTGCGTCATCGTTCCGGGATTTGGTGGATTTGTTGCACACTATGCTCCCGCAACTCATGTAAAAGAAGAAAATCTTTTTTTACCCCCTACCCGTACGATTGGTTTTAATCCTCAATTAAAATTGAATGATGGAGTATTGGTACAATCTTATATGTCAGCATACGATACCAGTTTTGCTGATGCAACTCGCATCGTAGAAAAAGAAGTAAGTGCATTTATCGAGATTCTCCACGAAGAAGGGAAAGCCCATTTGGAAAATGTTGGTGAGATTCATTATAATATTTATGGAAATTATGAGTTTATACCTTATGATTGTAAGATAACGACTCCTTCATTATATGGTTTGGATTCTTTTGAGATACACGAACTTGCTACTTTGCAACAAAAAGAGAAGGTCTTGATACCAGCCAATCTGACTAGAGAGAAGAAAACTTATGAGATAAGTATCAATCGTGTATATCTCCGTAATGCAGTAGCTATGATTGCTGCTGTCATACTGTTTTTTGCTTTCTCAAACCGGGTAGAAAATACAGATATTCAGAAAAACAACTATGCGCAATTATTGCCTGGTGAACTTTTTGAGCAAATAGAGAAACAATCGGTTGTAGTAACTCCTGTTTCTGTAAAGAGTAGGGGTACACAACAACAGGTGCAAAAGACATCTGCTCCCAAAATTACAGTAGATAAAGCTAAAACCTCAAGGCCTATTGCGGTTAAAGAAGTAAAAGTCAACAAGCAAGAAACAGTTCCTGCTCCTGTCTCTGCTAAATCACAAGCAAATTTCAATCATCCTTTCCATATTATTGTAGCAGGCGGAATCAGCATGAAAGATGCAGAAGCTATGGCAAATCAATTAAAGGAAAAAGGATTTGCAGAAGCCAAAGCCCTCAATACGGCAGGCAAGGTACGTGTCAGCATACGCTCATTTGATAATCGCGAAGAAGCAACCAAGCAATTGCTAGAGTTGAGAAAAAACGAAACTTATAAGAATGCCTGGTTACTGGCAAAATAAAATCCCCCTTTTAAAAACATGAAACGAGTTCTTTGTCCTAAATGTGAGAATTACCTTTATTTTGATGAAACTAAGTATAGCGAAGGCCAATCGCTCGTATTTGAGTGTGAGCATTGCGGCAAGCAATTTAGTATCCGGTTGGGGAAAAGTAAAGTAAAAGCTCTTAGAAAAGAAGAAAATCTGGAAGAAGAAGCCGAAGTACACAAAGAAGAATTCGGATATATCACAGTGATCGAAAATGTATTCGGCTTTAAGCAAATATTACCATTGCAGGAAGGTGATAATGTGATAGGGCGTCGTTGTGTAGGAACTGTCATTAATACCCCTATCGAAAGCGGAGATATGAGTATGGATCGCCGTCACTGTATTATCAACATAAAGCGTAACAAGCAAGGAAAGCTCATTTATACACTGCGGGACGCTCCGAGCCTTACTGGAACATTTCTCATGAATGAAATTTTGGGAGACAAAGACCGGATACGGATTGAAGATGGTGCTATTGTGACAATTGGTGCTACTACATTCATTCTCCACACAGCCGAAGAATAAGGAATTGCATTTCAGACGACAGTATAAAGTTAGCCCCACTATTCTTTCAGAATAGTGGGGCTAACTTTATATAATCCTTTTATAAAAGAATATCCTTCACAGTTTCAAGCATACCTTTTTCTTGGATTGAATCTAAATTCGCTTTCACGGCTTCTGCCAACCCCGGAATTTTATTCAGGTCTTCTCCCCAAATAAATTCGGCACCTAATACACCTTCTGTTACTTTCTTTGTACAGCCTGTTGCCCAAAGTTCTTTCAGTAGATTCATAATTTCGGGAACATCATTCGGAACAATCTCAGCGCCATCTGTACGTACACCACCTTTATAGTAAGTAATGATAGCGGCTAAACCGAGTACCAATCCTTTTGGAAGCTTACCTTTACGTTTCAGATATGTTTTCAGACCTGGCAGGTCACGAGTCTCATATTTCGGGAATGAGTTCAGCATAATGCTTGTTACTGCATGATCTACAAATGGGTTATTGAAACGCTCCAATACATCAGTAGCAAATTTTTCTAATTCATCCTTCGGCAGATTCAATGTTTCCATCAACTCGTCAAACATCACCCTATGGATATACTTACCAATTACTTCATGTTGGCAAGCATCGCGAACGATGTTTACGCCGGATAAATAAGCAACTGGAGAAAGAACTGTATGAGGGCCGTTTAACAAAGTAACCTTGCGTTCGTGATAAGGAGCTTCTGACGGAACGAATAAAACATTCAAACCTGCCTTATCCGCCGGGAATTCTTTTGCAACTTTCTGTGGAGCTTCGATTACCCACAAATGGAAAATTTCAGCCTGTACAACGAGGTTATCATCATACTGTATTTTTTCTTTAATAGTATCGATATCCTTACGCGGGAATCCGGGAACGATACGGTCTACCAATGTAGCATATACGCCACAGGCTTCTTCAAACCATGTTTTAAATTCACCACCCAAGTTCCATAATTCAATATACTGATAAATAGCCTCTTTCAGTTTATGTCCATTCAGAAAAATAAGTTCGCAGGGGAAGATAATCAATCCTTTTGACTTGTCACCATTAAATGTTTTAAAACGGTGATACAGTAACTGGGTCAGTTTGCCCGGATAAGAAGCAGCAGGTGCATCTTCAAGTTTGCAAGTTGGATCAAAAGCTATTCCAGCTTCCGTAGTATTCGAAATAACGAAACGCATTTCCGGTTGCTCTGCCAACTTCATGAATTCGTCATTTTGAGTATATGGGTTTAATGCACGGCTGATTACGTCAATCATTGTCAGGCTATTAACAGTTTCTCCTTTATCTAATCCTTGAAGATTGACATGGTAAAGATCATCCTGTGCGTTTAACATATCGACCATACCTTTATCAATCGGTTGAACCACTACTACACTACTATTAAAATCTGTTTTCTGGTTCATGTTATAAATAATCCAATCTACAAATGCGCGTAAAAAGTTACCTTCTCCAAACTGGATAATACGCTCCGGACGTTGTGTCTTAGGAGCAGTTCCTTTGTTTAATGCTTTCATGTTAGTTGTAATTTATAAAGTTGATATTATACAAATTCAAAATAAAAATCAATATTTTCCTTAATCAATATATCAATAGGCATATACTTTACGGAATCGACACTCTTCTTAAATACTACATGGTCACACAAGGCTTTCACCCCGCAATATCCTTGTAATCCGGGACGTTGCCCTATCAAATAATGTACATCACCTGATTTCAAAAGGTCTACATTTGCTTTCAGAAGGTCATATCCTATCAATCCCTTCATGCTATGTTCTGCGTGGCGAAGGTATTCCCCCAGTTGATAGACTCTGGAATTAAAGACGATTCCGAGCACAGCTTTCGGGTGTGCTTGAAAGAACTCGTCCAACGTCTGCTGGTTATTTTCCTGATTGGACTTATTGAGCACTACTTCATGAATTGTCAAGTTATCATATTCTTCCGTTATATAACTCATAAAACCTTTCAAACGGCGTTGCATCTGTATTTCGGCAGGGTTATTTTTATTATTGCTTAAAAATAGCACTAACTCCTGCCCTTCTCCCAATGAATAATTACGCATCAATATCTTAGCAGCAATGTATCCGCTTTTATATGAGTCCTGCCCAATATATGTTAATGCATTCGCTTCTTCCATATTGAAATCGACAAATGCGTAGGCTATCTTATTTTCCTGTAAATAAGATGTTAATTCTATTGTTTCTTCCCGGAAATTCGGAGCGATCAACACAGCATCTACGCTGCTGTCTCTAATAGTGTGACAAGCCTCCTGATAGCTCTTCTTGTCTCCATGATGATAACAAAGGTAGTTCACACTCACGTTAAAAGGGCGTAACTCTTGCCGTGCACGTTCTATACCGCCCACTACCGAATGCCAGTAGTCATGTTCTATATAATATGGGATCAGACAAATAAAAGTATATTTCTTTTTAGCCGCCAGTCCGATAGCAAACACATTGGGCTGATAATGAATCTCATCCAATACCTTTTGTACTTTAGCTTTACTTTTTGAAGACACGTCACCTCGATTATGCAATACCCGATCAACTGTTCCGGCAGAAACACCGGCCATACGAGCTATGTCTTTTATAGTATAGTTCTGGTCCTCCATAGTGCTAAAACTTAAATATTATAAATAATCGCTGCAAATATACGAATTATTTTGTTACTCCAAGTAAGTTTTCTATTTTTGTGTTCGATAACGGTTAATAAAACTAAAACGATATTTACGCCTATTAGCTTTAAAATCAATACTATATAGGTATAAATGTAGAAAGTAATAATTTTATATACTTAAAACACAGTAATAATGAAGAACTTCATGGATGAAAACTTCTTGCTGCAGACAGAAACTGCACAAAAGTTGTATCACGAGCATGCGGCTAAAATGCCGATTATCGACTATCACTGTCACTTAATCCCCCGAATGGTAGCCGACGACTACAAGTTTAAATCACTGACTGAAATATGGTTGGGCGGTGACCATTACAAATGGCGTGCAATGCGTACTAATGGTGTAGACGAACGCTTCTGTACGGGAAAAGCCACAGATTGGGAAAAGTTCGAAAAATGGGCGGAAACAGTGCCTTATACGTTCCGTAATCCACTATACCACTGGACTCATTTGGAGTTGAAAACAGCTTTCGGCATTAATAAGATATTGAATCCAAAAACTGCACGTGAAATTTATGATGAATGTAACGAGAAACTTGCCCAACCTGAGTATTCAGCTCGTGGAATGATGCGTCGTTACCATGTAGAAACCGTATGTACTACTGATGATCCGATTGATTCGCTGGAATATCATATCAAAACGCGTGAAAGCGGATTTGAAATCAAAATGTTACCAACTTGGCGTCCGGACAAAGCAATGGCAGTAGAAGTTCCTGCCGACTTCCGTGCCTATGTAGAAAAATTATCAGAGGTTAGCGGCGTTACTATCTCCAGCTTTGACGACATGGTTGTTGCTTTACGAAAACGTCACGATTTCTTTGCAGAACAAGGATGTCGCTTGTCCGACCATGGTATCGAAGAATTTTATGCAGAAGATTATACTGATGTAGAAATTAAAACTATATTTAATAAGGTATATGGTGGCATTGAGTTGACTAAAGAAGAGATTTTGAAATTCAAGTCAGCAATGCTTGTGATTTTCGGTGAAATGGATTGGGAAAAAGGTTGGACCCAACAGTTCCACTATGGTGCTATCCGCAACAACAATACCAAAATGTTCAAACTGTTAGGTCCTGACACTGGTTTTGATTCAATTGGCGAATTTACAACGGCAAAAGCTATGGCTAAATTCCTCGACCGTTTGAATAGCAATGGTAAACTGACAAAAACAATCCTTTACAACTTGAATCCATGTGCTAACGAAGTAATTGCTACTATGTTGGGTAACTTCCAGGATGGTTCTATTCCCGGCAAAATCCAATTCGGTTCCGGCTGGTGGTTCTTGGATCAAAAAGACGGTATGGAAAAACAAATGAATGCATTGTCTGTACTTGGTCTTTTGAGCCGCTTCGTAGGTATGCTGACTGATTCTCGTTCATTCCTTTCCTATCCGCGTCATGAATATTTCCGCCGCACATTATGTAACTTGGTGGGACGTGATGTGGAGAATGGTGAAATCCCGGCTTCTGAAATAGAGCGTGTAAATCAAATGATTGAAGATATCAGCTATAATAATGCAAAGAACTTCTTTAAGTTCTAACAGATAGTAACTCAATAAAAAATCCCTCTGTTTGGATTTTGATTCAAACAGAGGGATTTTTTATTGAGTTACGTACAATTTCTTCACCGATTAAAAAGAAAACCATCTTTTCTTTTTCTTCAGTGGTGCTGTATCTTCTTCGTTTTGGCTATATATATCGGCAAATGTTTTTTTTTCCTTAACCATTTCGTAGATAACTCCCCAATCCGGTAAGCCGCCAAGATTCCGGTCATCGATAAACAAATCAGCTTTCAATTTCCGGGAAAAACCCTGATGATCTTTTTGTTCTTCAGGATAATCCTTATTAATTGCGTAAAATTCCAACCCTCTGGCTTTACACCATTCAACTGCTTCGTCCAAAAGCGCTCCTTCCCGTACACTCCACAATATCAAACGGTGTTTTTCTTGTTGCAACAACTTTAGTGTATCAATAGCGAATGGAATCTCCTCGCCAATACGTGGATAACGATGTTCTACAATCGTCCCGTCAAAATCAACAGCTATAACCATAATTGTTTAAATACCTAATTTTACACAAAGATACGGACAGTCTGCCAAAAAAACGTATCTTTGCGCTGAATTAACATTTTAACTAAAAACATAACTACATGAACAATTCCCCTCAGCGTGCTGCCAAAGGCTTTACCAGAGCATTTTGGGTCAGCAACACAGTCGAACTGTTTGAACGGATGGCATATTATGCCGTTTTCATCGTTCTCACTATTTATCTATCCACAATTTTAGGTTTTAATGATTTTGAAGCAAGTATGATCTCTGGACTTTTTTCCGGAGGATTGTATTTGCTTCCTATTTTTTCTGGTGCTTATGCTGATAAGATCGGTTTCCGGAAATCAATGATTATAGCATTCTCCTTATTGTCTATCGGATATTTAGGATTGGGCGTCTTACCTACGTTACTGGAAACGGCAGGATTAGTCAACTATGGTGCTACTACGCAGTTTAACGGTTTGCCAGATAGCTATACCCGGTGGATTATTGTTCCTGTCTTATTTATACTTATGGTCGGAGGCTCTTTTATAAAGTCTATTATTTCCGCTTCCGTAGCTAAAGAAACGACAGAGGCAACACGCGCTCGCGGTTATTCAATTTTTTATATGATGGTTAATATAGGTGCCTTCACTGGTAAAACAATTATTGATCCTTTACGCAATGTGATCGGTGAGCAGGCTTATATCTATATCAATTATTTCTCCGGTGCTATGACGATTATTGCTTTGCTTGCCGTTATACTTCTTTATAAATCTACACATACAGCAGGTGAAGGAAAAAGTCTCCGTGAAATCAGCCGGGGATTTATGAAAATTATCACCAACTGGCGTTTATTGATTCTCATACTGATTGTCACCGGATTTTGGATGGTACAGCAACAACTTTATGCCACTATGCCTAAATACGTAATCCGTATGGCTGGTGAGACGGCGAAACCAGGGTGGATTGCTAATGTGAACCCTTTTGTGGTAGTGTGTTTTGTTAGTTTCATAACACGTCTAATGGCGAAACGGAGTGCAATTACTTCAATGAATGTAGGAATGTTCTTAATTCCTTTTTCTGCTTTATTGATGGCTTGCGGTAATTTATTAGGTAACGATATTATCTCTGGCATGAGCAATATTACTTTGATGATGGTTGCTGGAATTATTGTACAGGCACTTGCCGAATGTTTTATTTCACCTCGTTATCTTGAATATTTTTCCTTGCAGGCACCCAAAGGAGAAGAAGGGATGTATTTAGGCTTTAGCCATTTGCATTCTTTTCTTTCCTCAATCTTCGGCTTTGGTCTGGCAGGTATTCTATTGACTAAATATTGTCCGGACCCTACCTTATTTGAGACGCATGCTGCATGGGAAGCAGCCAGTGTAAATGCGCACTATATATGGTATTACTTTGCCGCTATCGGATTGATTGCCGCCATAGCATTGCTATTATTTGCAAAAATCACCGAATCCATCGACAAAAAGAAGAAATCTTCTCGATAAATATCTTCTTTTTTGCGTATATTTGCCGTCACTTTGCTGTAAAAGTTGACGGCATTTTGCATTTTTAATAAAGAGGATAAAACATGAAAGTAAAATTTATAAGCCTGGCAAGTGGCAGTAGTGGGAACTGTTATTATCTGGGTACTGAAACCTATGGAATACTAATAGATGCTGGCATTGGTATCCGTACTATAAAAAAGACACTGAAAGACTTTAATATCCTGATGGATAGTATTCGTGCTGTATTTATAACACATGATCATGCTGACCACATCAAGGCTGTAGGTCATTTAGGAGAAAAACTGAATATCCCTGTTTATACAACGGCGCGTATTCATGCCGGAATCAACCGTAGTTATTGTATGACGGAAAAACTTAGTTCATCAGTTCGTTATTTGGAGAAAAAAGAGCCTATAACTTTAGAAGATTTCCATATAGAATCTTTTGAAGTTCCTCATGACGGAACGGATAATGTAGGTTACTGTATTGAAATTGACGGCAAGGTATTCTCTTTTCTAACCGACCTTGGAGAGATTACTCCTACAGCTGCTCATTATATAAGTAAAGCCAATTATCTGATTCTCGAAGCAAATTATGATGAGGAAATGCTTAAAATGGGACCGTACCCTCAATATCTGAAAGAACGAATTACAAGTAAGACAGGGCACATGAGCAACTCTGATACTGCCGAATTTTTGGCAGAAAATATCACCGAACATCTACGATATATATGGTTATGCCATTTAAGCAAAGATAATAATCATCCGGAGTTAGCCTATAAAACGGTAGAATGGAAATTAAAGAACAAAGGAGTCATTGTAGGTAAAGATGTGCAACTGCTTGCTTTAAAGCGAAATACGCCTTCCGAGCTTTATGTATTCGAATAAAGACGAAAAAAAGATAGTAAAAAAGCTGCATTATTGTTTGGTCAAATAAAATAAAAGACCTACTTTTGCAACCGCAAACGAGGAAATAAGCACTCTTAGCTCAGTTGGTAGAGCAACTGACTCTTAATCAGTGGGTCCAGGGTTCGAATCCCTGAGGGTGTACAAAACAGAAAAAGGAGAACTTTTACAAGTTCTCCTTTTTTTATAAATCACCGTAGCTATGATGCTACGGTTTTTTATTCTCTTCTTTTCCTTCCCACTTTTCTCTAAATTCCCATAATTGGTCGATAGTAGGATGAAAAGTAGGATTCTCCCAATTTCTGCCGATCATTGCAACTAAGGATTCCAAATAAGTCTTACCATTGATTATAGTAGTACACTTATTTAATTCATATTTCTCGGTCGGATAATTTTTAGTTTCAAGCATTTTCTTTGCCCAGTTCAGCAATTCCTGAACAGATTCATTGTCATAAGTATGTTGTGTCATATCTTTATATTTTTCGCAAAGATACAAAGTTTATTAATTCATAAATAAAGTTGCCCATTTCTTTTCATTGCCAATATTCGAATTATTATTCATACCTTTACAATATTAAACTAAATTAGATTAATCATTAAAAAAATAATCATGAAGAAAATTTTTATTCTGGTATGTTCGTGTACCCTATTGGCGGCGTGCGGAAATAGTTCAAAAACAAACAAAGGTACAGATACAGACAGTACCACAATCGAAGTTGTTGATATGCATAATGCGGAAACTTCGCTTGATTACGAAGGAACATACAAAGGTGTTTTCCCTGCGGCCGACTGTCCGGGCATTGAAACAACCTTAATATTAAATCCAGATAAGACATATACGCTTCACTCCGTATATATTGATAGAGATAGTTCGTTCGACGATAAAGGTACATATACTTTAAAAGGTAACTTGTTAACTCTAAAAGAAGAAAACGGAGAAATATCTTATTATAAAGTAGAAGAAAACAGGGTGCGTTTATTAACTGATGACAAACAGGAAATAACAGGAGCACTTGCCGATCACTATATATTGAATAAAGAATAAATAAAAACTTTCTATTATATTAAATTCGGTAAATCGGTAATAAGAGCGATAGACATATCCTTTTATTACCGATTTGTCTTTTTCTGATTCTAATTAGAGCAAAGAACAAAATCAAGATATTTTATGTTTATATAAATAGAGATGAACTTAAAAAAGAACAACTTATGATTTATAATTTTTTATTCCCTACAAAGCCAAATACAGCAAAAGTTTCTTTGTTCCTATTGGCGGTCCGGATAATCTTCGGAATATTATTAATGAACCATGGTATACAAAAATGGAGTAACTTTCAGGAACTGTCAACTGCATTTCCTGACCCGTTAGGTATAGGTAGTCCCCTATCCCTCGGATTAGCTATTTTTGGCGAACTTGTCTGTTCAATGGCTTTTATCATTGGCTTCTTATATCGGCTGGCAATGATTCCGATGATTTTCACAATGGCGATAGCTTTCTTTGTGATTCATGCGAATGATATATTTACAGTCAAGGAGCTAGCTTTCATTTATTTAGTTGTATTCATTCTTATGTATATTGCCGGTCCTGGTAAATATTCAATAGACCACATAATAGGAAACGAACTGCAACGGCGAAAATCGAAGTAACACAAATATTGAAAATAATAACCTTGATTAATTAAAAAATATTATATTTGCATACATATAACAGAGGCATTATAAATATTTTTTATTAATTAAAAAACATTTCGACATGAAAAGAGAGAAACTTACTTTAGTTGCAGTGCTACTTAGTGGCAGCCTATTGTTCAGTTCTTGTGTAGGTTCATTTGGTTTATTCAACCGTTTATCTTCTTGGAACCAATCTATTGGAAGCAAATTTGTAAATGAACTTGTATTTCTAGCTTTCAACATTGTTCCGGTTTACGGAGTGTCCTACCTGGCTGATGCTTTAGTTATTAATTCTATCGAGTTCTGGAGTGGTTCCAATCCGATGGCTAACGTAGGTGACGTAAAGAAAGTAAAAGGAGAGAACGGCAATTACATGGTAAAGACACTTGAAAATGGATATTCCATTACTAAAGAAGGTGAAACTGCTTCTATGGATTTGATTTATAACAAAGAAGCTAATACATGGAATGTAGTTGCAAACGGTGAAAGTGCTGAACTCATAAAGATGAACAACGACGGTACTGCCGATTTGTTCTTACCGAACGGCGAAAAAATGAATGTAACTTTGGATGCTCAAGGCATGATGGCAGCTCGCCAAGCTACAATGAGCAACCTTATGTTTGCAGCTCGCTAATAATTAAAGAATAAATATGTAAGAGATGAAACTTTCTCAAACGAGTTTCATCTCTTTTTTATTATCCACTATATTACTATTCTATGCTATGAAGAAGATACATATATTAATCCTTTCAGTAATAACATTCACCTGTTTTTCATGCCAAAAACAGAACCCCAAGACTCAATTGGAGGAGATAGCTATCAATTTCTGTGAATCTTTTTATAATTTCAATTATCCGGTTGCCGAAGAATGGAGTACTCCGTCTTCACTATCCTATCTTAGTTTTTTAGCATCTAATATTCAGCAAAATCATTTGGATCAACTGAAAACACAAGGAGCGGCAAAAGCTTCTATCATTACTTCGAGTGAGATAACTCCTGACTCTGAAATGGCAACAGTAATCTGCCAAATAAAAAATGCATTTATTATCAATCCTATCAATGGAAAAGCGGAACGGTTTTCTTCTCTGCAAGATACACTCCAACTAATAAAAGAAGGCAATAAATGGTTGGTTAGAAAGGATATCCCACTGCAAAATGGAAAGCAAAATCACGACTAAATTTAGGATGAATAATAGGAAAATGCTCTTTTTTAGTCTCAAAAGCCGGATTGACAGCCTTCATACCTCCATCAAAACGAAGAATAAAGAAGTCTAAGTCAAGACGAAGCCCTAACCCGTAAGCTACTGCTATCTGCTTATAAAACTTATTAAACTTGAAAACTCCACCCGGTTGATTGGCATATTCACGAACAGTCCAGATATTACCAGCATCAATAAAGACAGCTCCCTGAAATTTCCAGAACAACTTACTTCGATATTCGATACTGGCATCCAATTTAATATCTCCGGATTGATCGAGCAAATTTCCCTTACCGGCAAAAGACCCCGGACCTAGATCTCGTACACTCCATCCGCGAACACTGTTAGCTCCACCCGAAAAATATTGTTTCTCAAACGGAATAGTTTTTGCGTTCCCGTATGGAACAGCTATACCTATACCGGCATGAAATGCAAATGAATTACGATAGTCAATCCTGATATTTTTAGAGAAGTCAAACTCTCCCTTGATATATTGTGCATAAGGTATTCCAAGAATAGCATACTCATTATTAGCGTTTTTCCTAATTCCAGTCATCTTCGACAAAGCATACATTATATTTCCCGCAGACTCGAAATTAAAACGAATGGAATACGAGTTGGAAGCGATTGTATTATTAACAATAGCCCCTCCTACACTATTATAGTTATAGCTATATCCCATATTTATTATCAGGCGGTCTTGATAATTATATTGAAAAATATCATTTTGACCTTTATTTATATAGTCCTCTTTAAATCTTTCTGAAATTCGCGGCAAATAAAGGAAAGCAATATTAATCAAATCAATACGATGTTGTATTTTTTGACGTTGCGTCCACTTATAACTCCATGAAGCAGAAGCCATTGTACGCAGAAATTCAGGACGCATCTGATAGTTATATTGCAAGCCGAATTCAGTAGTTGCCCTAATTTTTCGTTTAAAATCAGAAGACACAAAAGGGAATAAAAAATTAGGGAAATTAATACTTGACTCTACTCCGAATTCTGTATAGTTATTATTTGCATACCCCGCTTGAAGTCCGGAGATCACTTCATAAGCGCCACGAAACTTTATCATAAAGGTTTCTGATCCGCGAAAAAGATTCCGATTTTGGAAAGAAACAGAAGCTGCTGCCCCCAAGTCACCGGCAGAGTTGGTCCCTTCTACCTCAAAAGCTATAGATTTATGCTTACTTTTAGTCAGCATCACATAGCAGTCAAGCTTTGTCGAATCTCCAATCTGCGTTTCTACAAAACGGATATTGGTATATTTCAATGCCGGCAAGCGTCCAAAACTGGAATATGTCTGCTGTACATCGCGCTCATTATACAAATCTCCGGGAGCAAAACGAAGATTATCCGTAAGCACCTTAGGACGCAAATACAGTTTATCTTTATAATAAATCGGATACCCTTTATAATTAATAGAGTCATTAATCTCCACACTGCTCAATGCCGACGACTGCAATACATCATAATCCGTAATAAAGTTAATCTTGTTAATCCAATATTGTTGATGTGCCTTTGCCGAATCACTGACATGAGTTTTAAATGGGTGCAAGTGTTGTGTCAAATCTACATTATAAGTATTTCGTACCGTATCTGCGGTATAGCCTATATAATCCTTATTGAATTTATAGTAACCATTCCGGAGTAATTTATCCGTGATTCGTTGCCTATCCGCATCCAACACGTTTACATCAAAATACATCTTCTCCTTCAATAAACTTTTTGCTGAATCTTGTTTCAAAAGAGCAGCTATTTGAGGATCGTTGATATCATATTTTATAGATTGAACGATGTATGGTTTTCCGGCTGTTACATCGTAATAGAGTTTTATTTTCTTCTTCTTTATTTTAGTGGAACGCTTTACCGTTGCTGCCATATATCCCATATTATGAACAGCCTTTGTGATTTCTTCTTCAGAACGCTGCGCTTCTTCTTCATTATATATCACAGGAGCATCACCTATCCTTCGTAGAAATTTATTCCCCCATTTGGTAGAATCACGTCCCGAAAGATTATAAACATATAACTGTGTTTTAATCAGGCTGAACCATTTGGCATTAGGATTCTGACGAACATACATTCGTAAAGATGAAGGCCGTATATTCTTCTGGTCCGTACGAATCTTGACTTCATCCAACAGGTAAGAACCCTCCGGCACAAACTTTGTGGATGTGCACGAAGCAAGTGACAAAATAGCGGCAGAAGCAAGCAAATAAAGAAATTTTTTCCTCATACGGTTTTACATCGATAGCATAAAAAATGCGCTCACAAAGATAAATTATATTTTCCGATGAGGAAAATAAATTAAGAAAAAGAGAGGAAAGTAAGGATAGATTGGAAATATCTTTATAGCTTTGTCACAAAATAAAGTTTATGGTATCGTTAAGTAAAAACAAAATAAAGTATATTCATTCGCTTGAGCTAAAGAAAATACGTAAAGAAGAACGAGTTTTTCTAGCCGAAGGTCCTAAACTAGTAGGCGATTTACTCGGACATTTCCCCTGTTGTTTCCTGGCAGCTACCGCATCCTGGATTCAGGAACATCCTGATCTTCGTGTAAATGAAATAGCAGAAGTTTCTCAAGAAGATCTTTCACGAGCCAGTTTACTGAAAACTCCGCAGCAGGTGCTTGCTGTCTTTGAACAGCCCCAATATACTCTGCCCCCGGGGGTTGCCCGCCATTCCCTTTGCCTGGCATTGGACGACGTTCAGGACCCCGGAAATTTGGGGACTATTGTTCGTTTAGCTGATTGGTTCGGCATTGAACATATTATTTGTTCGCAAAACACAGTGGATGTTTATAATCCCAAGACCATACAAGCCACTATGGGGGGGATTGCGCGGGTAAAAGTACATTATACCTCTCTCCCTGATTTTATTCGTTCACTCGGTGAAAATATACCTGTATTCGGAACTTTCCTTAATGGGAAAAATATGTATGAACAGCCATTAACCGCCAATGGTTTGATCGTAATGGGAAATGAAGGAAATGGAATAGGAAAAGAAGTAGAAACTTTAATAAATAGAAAACTTTATATTCCCAATTATCCACAAGGAAAAGAAACCTCCGAGTCACTCAATGTAGCCATAGCTACCGCAGTAATCTGTGCCGAGTTCCGTCGACAGGCTGCATGGAAATAAAATCAAACGGATAAAATAAAACAGGGAATAATACTTCCCCCTTCTCTTTTAATTCTTTTAATGACTCTTCAAAACACCGGGAAGATTGATTTAGAATATTGGAAGGATTAATTTGAAACACTGGGATATTTTTTAAAATCATCCCAGTGTTTTTTATTTCTTCAAGCTGGTCAGCAGGAAGTAAAACAATTACTCCCGGCATCCATTCAACCGACTCTATTTCTTCCGTTAGTGGAAATGTATCTCGAACAACTCCTTCATCGGTTATTTCCACTACCTGCTGTTTTATAAAACCAACATCAGGCATGAATAAATAATGAGATGCAAATCGTTTCATATCACTAACGAGTTTGACGTCTTTGCTGTTGCTGCCTGCGCTGATTCATTTGCCGTTCCTTTCTTTGTTCTATTCTCTCTTGCTGGATATGTTGCTCCACCTCGATCTGTTCCGGTTTCTTTTCACGTTGAGTTCCTGTACGACGACGGTTCATTTCTTCCGGCGTCAAACGTTGGACATCCTCTTTATGTTCTTCGGCAACTTTATGCAAGGAATCCACCACTTCTTCCTCCGAAATCTTTTTCAGAGAATCCGCTTTCAGAGCTTCTATCTTATTCAGGGAGTCACGAACAGCAAAAGCGAGAGTATCTTTGCAATGATAACGAGTCATAGTGAAATGGTCTGCTAATAGCGTTCCCCCTTTCTGCTCGCCTAACATCGGATAGTAAATGAAACCTCTAATTTCCTTCATAGCTCCCAGCGTATCAGCATATAAACGTATTTGCTGAACTCCCGGGCGGGTTATAGTCTTCAGATGATTTATCGTATCTTTTTCGTAGATAACCTGCATACCCATAGCTACCGCTCTCAAAGAATCAGCAAGCATTGGCTCCAGAAAACGATAATTCACTTCCCAAACCAAGGTATCACGGTCTTTATAGTTAGTATCGGTAGGCAATACGAACGAATAACGGTTATTCATCATCTCGCCGGTCAAACGTATCATACGCAACCAAGGCCATACATCAAGACTATCACCTGGTTCTGTCATTTTCGGTTTCTTATCTCGCAAAGCTATTAAATGATTAACTTCGTCCTGTTGGTCTTTCAAGCGTTTCTTTACTTTCTCATAGATTTTCGATAAAACTTCTGTGTTGCGTGTATACCAAACCATAGATGAGTCGAATACAGCCTGCGTAGTTCCATACTTCTTAAAAACAGCATCAATATACAACGCTTTTTTATAGTTCTCACTGTAAGGCAGGTTATCTCCCATGGACTTTGCCAGATGATAATCATATAGCAAACTCTCCATTTTCGATTCCGGGATTACGTCATTAGGTCTTTTCACTTTACATCCCGCTACCGCAAGCGCAAGCATGCAGATGAAACACAGATGAAACCGAAGCTTACTTTTCATGATTCTCAACTTCCTTTTTATCGCCTTTATCCAATGAATGATATGACTCATTCAGATATTTACTATAAAAGAGTAATAAAGCAATGATACCACAACTAATGGCAGCATCTGCAAAATTAAAGATCGGGCTGAAAAATATAAAATGCTCTCCACCTACGAATGGCAGCCATGCAGGCCAGTTTGTATCTATAATCGGGAAATAAAACATATCCACTACTTTACCATAGAACCAGGTGGAATATCCTCCGCCCTCCGGCATGAAACTCGCAATCTGTGAATGAGTGCTTTCATTGAAAATAACTCCATAGAATACACTATCTATAATATTACCTAAAGCACCGGTCAGAATCAGAGCCACACAAACGATATATCCAGTTTTGAAGCCTTTCTTTACAATTTTATATAGATACCAACCGATTAATGCAACTGCAACAATACGGAAAGTAGTCAGGAATAATTTCCCGAAAATCTCCATACCGAAAGCCATTCCGTTGTTCTCGGTGAAATAAATATAAAACCAGTCCGTCACACGTATGCTTTCGTGCCAGTACATATGAGTTTTAATCCAGATTTTAATGATCTGGTCGATAATCAATACGGAAAAGATAACGATCAGAGCGATTGTTCCCTTCGTGAATAGTTTCTTCATGCGTTCATTATAAATTAAACATAACGAGCTACAAGTGCCGTGCGTCAACATTGCGCAGCTACTTGTAGCTCGTCACCCGTAGCTTGTGTAGCTATCTATTATTTTTTACCACTGTTCTTAGCTTCAATGCTCAATGTCGCATGAGGAACAGCGCGCAGGCGTTCTGCCGGAATCAGCTTTCCGGTTTCGCGACAAATGCCATACGTTTTATTCTCTATGCGTACTAAAGCTGCCTGCAATCCCTGAATAAACTTCAGTTGGCGTTGTGCCAAACGGGTCGTTTCTTCTTTGGAAAGCGTATTAGCTCCTTCTTCCAACACTTTATATGTAGGAGATGTATCGTCAGTATCATTACCGTCCAATCCCATCAAACTCTTTTTCAACTGTTCATAGTCACGTTGTGCTAGTTCCAGTTTCTCCATAATAATGGCACGGAATTCTTCAAGTTCCGCATCTGAGTATCTAGTCTTTTCTGCCATAATCTTACAATTTTAAAAGGTTAATCAATATAGTATTAGTCTTTTATCACATTCACAAACAGTGAGAAATCGTCAAAGCTAAGCTCTGTACCGTCTTTCACCTCATCAACAAGTTCAAGAGATGTGCCTAAAACCTGGTTACAAATATAAGTATTATATTCATTTACCGCATCATCTGTTTGTGTATTTTTCGAGATTGTTATTTTTATTTTATCTGTAATCTCGAAACCGCTTGATTTACGTATATTTTGTATACGATTTACCAATTCACGGGCAATACCCTCACGACGTAACTCTTCGGTAACTGTAACTTCAAGTGCCACAGTCAACTTGCCTTCATTAGCAACCAACCAGCCCGGAATATCTTCACTGATAATTTCCACGTCTGAGACTTCGATAACGGCTTCCTCTCCATTCAGGTTCAAAGTGTATTTTCCATTCTTTTCCAGTTCGGAGATTGCTTCCTGCGACATTTCTGCAACGGCAGCAGCTACGGCTTTCATTTGTTTTCCAAATTTCGGCCCCAGTTTCTTAAAGTCACATTTCACTTTCTTTACCAAGACACCGGCCGCACCGTCTACGAACTTGATTTCTTTCACATTCACCTCGTTCATTATCAGGCTTTTCACAGCTTCGATATGTGCTTTCTGCTCTTCGTCCAGCACCGGCACCATGATACATTGTAGCGGTTGACGGACTTTTATATTCACTTTACGACGTAATGCCAATACCATAGAAGTAACGTCCTGTGCCATTTGCATACGGGTTTCCAATTCCTTATTTATCATTTCTTCCTGATATTTAGGGAATTCAGCCAAGTGTACGGATACTACATTATCACGTCCTGTTGCTGTAATCAAATCCGTATACAGACGATCTGCATAGAATGGAGAAATGGGGGCCATTAATTTAGCAACCGTTTCAAGACACGTATATAATGTCTGATAAGCAGACAGTTTATCTTGTGTAAATTCACCTCCCCAGAAACGTTTACGGTTCAGGCGAACATACCAATTGGATAAGTTATCGTTGACAAAGTCGGAAATCAAACGCCCTGCTTTAGTCGGTTCGTATTCGTTATAACAAGTATCTACTTCTTTTATTAGCGTATTCAGTACAGACAAAATCCAACGGTCGATTTCCGGACGTTCTGCCATAGGCACATCAGCTTCTTTATACTCAAATCCGTCTACATTGGCATAAAGTGCAAAGAACGAGTAGGTATTATATAAAGTACCAAAGAACTTACGACGAACTTCTTCCACTCCTTCTACGTCGAACTTCAAATTATCCCACGGAGAAGAATTGGTAATCATGTACCAACGTAACGGATCGGAACCGTACTTTTCAATAGTCGTGAATGGATCGACAGCATTATTAAGGCGTTTGGACATTTTATTACCATTCTTATCGAGTACCAGCCCATTAGAAATAACCGCTTTATAGGATACACTATCAAATACCATAGTAGCAATAGCGTGCAATGTAAAGAACCAACCACGTGTCTGGTCTACTCCTTCAGCGATAAAATCAGCCGGATATACCTGACAGCTATCCAACAGTTCTTTATTTTCGAACGGGTAATGAATCTGCGCATAAGGCATAGCACCCGAGTCGAACCATACGTCGATCAAGTCGGATTCACGTTTCATTGGCTGACCGTCTTTCGATACTAATATAATATCATCTACATAAGGACGGTGGAGGTCAATCTTATCATAATTTTCTTCAGTATATTCGCCGGGTACAAAACTTCTATCTTTGTAAGGATTGGACTTCATAAATCCGGCAGCTACCGATTTTTCTATTTCATTGTATAATTCTTCTACTGACTCGATACACAATTCACCTGTACCGTCTTCCGTACGCCAGATAGGTAGCGGAGTACCCCAATAACGTGAACGGCTCAGGTTCCAGTCATTCAGATTTTCCAGCCATTTTCCAAAACGTCCCGTTCCGGTAGATTCCGGTTTCCAGTTGATAGTCTTGTTCAGTTCCATCATACGCTCTTTGCAAGCTGTAGAACGGATAAACCAGCTATCCAACGGATAATAAAGTACCGGCTTATCTGTACGCCAGCAGTGCGGATAGTTGTGGACATGCTTTTCTATTTTGAATGCCTGATTGTTTGCTTTCATCATCATAGCCAGAACAATATCCAGAGATTCGGCGGCTTGGGCAGCTTTCTCATCATATTTTCCGTCTATCATAAACACAGGATTGTAGGCGTTTTTCACCCATGCACCTTGATATTCCTTGTATTTTTCTACATCCACACATTCTTTTACAAAATTCTCGTCCAGTTCATCCAACAGGTAGAATTTACCAGTCAGGTCTACCATTGGACGAGTTTCGCCTCTCTTATTAATCATAAAAAGCGACGGTATTCCCGCAGCACGTGCCACGTTTGCGTCGTCTGCACCAAATGTCGGTGCGATATGGACAATTCCCGTACCATCTTCTGTAGTTACATAGTCGCCCGGAATTACACGGAATGCCTTATTACTAGCCTTCCAATCACCGTCTTCTGACACTTCAACCGGTTTTACCCACGGAATCAGTTGCTCATATTCCATGCCAATAAGGTCAGTACCTTTGTATTCGGCGATTACTTTAAATGGAACCAGTTTATCTCCTGCCTTATAATCTTCCAATTTCAAGTCAGCAGCTTTGGGGTTGAAAAGAGCATTCAACAAAGCCTTTGCCAAAACAACCGTGATAGGTTCTCCGGTATAAGCGTTATAGGATTGCACAGCAACATAATCAATTTTCGGTCCTACACAAAGTGCTGTATTTGAAGGCAATGTCCAAGGAGTAGTTGTCCATGCTATAAAATAGGGAGTTCCCCACTCTGTCATTTCCGGTTTAGGATTCTTCATCTTAAACTGAGCAACCACTGTCGTATCTTTTACGTCACGATAACAACCCGGCTGATTCAATTCGTGCGAACTTAATCCTGTTCCGGCAGCCGGAGAATATGGCTGGATAGTATATCCTTTATATAACAGTCCTTTTTTGTACAACTGCTTCAGCAACCACCACAATGTTTCGATATAACGATTATCATACGTGATATATGGATGTTTCATATCCACCCAATACCCCATTTGATGCGTCAAATCTTCCCATTCTTTGGTGTATTTCATTACGTCTTTACGACAAGCTGCATTGTAGTCGGCCACAGAGATTTTCTTACCAATATCCTCTTTTGTGATGCCTAATGCTTTTTCCACACTAAGTTCCACAGGCAGTCCGTGCGTATCCCAACCGGCTTTACGCTTCACCTGATAACCTTTCATTGTTTTGTAACGGCAGAAAATGTCTTTAATGGTACGAGCCATTACATGGTGAATACCCGGCATTCCATTAGCCGAGGGAGGTCCTTCGAAAAATACAAACGAAGGACAGCCATCACGTTCTGTCATACTCTTGGCGAAAACTTTGTTTTCGTCCCACTTCTTCAGTACATCTTTGTTCACCTGCGAAAGGTCAAACTGCGAATATTCAGTAAATCTCTTACCCATAGCTGTATCTACGATTTTACTATTTACAATTTACAATTTGAGGGGTATCCCCATTTTTAAGGGTGCAAATTTACAAAAACATTTGTTTAGTTGAGCAAAAAGCTAAGACTTTTAATCGGAATCATGTGAAGTTAACGATTATAAATAGCTGTCGGCCTAAACAAAACGGAAATCTCCTTGTTTTAGTGGGAAATAAAAAAGCACTCAATTATGAATTACGGTATCAGTATTTTATTCAGAGCAATCCCTTTGGCGATGGCACTCTTTTGCTTCGGATACGGAGCGTTTATTTATGGTTATGGAGATGCAGGAAACCGGGTCATAGCAGGTCCTGTCGTGTTTTCACTTGGTATGATATGTATTGCACTGTTTTGTACAGCTGCCACTATTATCCGGCAAATCATACATACCTATAATGAAACAACAAAATACATTTTACCTATTGTAGGATATTTGGCAGCTCTAATCACTGTTATTAGTGGTATCTGTATTTTCAGTAATGCGACCTCTCCTTCCGCCTTTGTCGCAGGTCATGTAATAACCGGTGTAGGATTTATCACGGCTTGCGTAGCTACTGCCGCTACCTCTTCTACCCGATTCTCTTTGATTCCGGAAAACTCTAAAGCAACAGGAAATGAGGTCCCACAAGGAGCGTTTTCTGTGGGTCAGAGACGAGCAATGATCATTCTTGCAATCGTCATATCTATTATTGCATGGGTATGGGCATTCGTTTTATTAGGCAACAGCCACTCTCATCCTGCTTATTTTGTCGCAGGACACGTAATGGTAGGGCTTGCTTGTATTTGTACCAGCCTCATAGCATTGGTGGCTACTATTGCTCGTCAGGTGCGAAATGATTATTCGGAAAAAGAACGGAATAAATGGCCGAAACTAGTTTTATTAATGGGATCTATTTCTTTTGTATGGGGATTATTCGTTATTTTGGCAGATTCGGGGAGTGCAAACGGTACCACCGGATATATCATGCTTGGACTGGGTCTTGTATGTTATAGTATTTCCAGTAAAGTAATTCTGTTGGCAAAGATATGGAGACGGGAATTTAAACTAGCCAACCGCATCCCTATGATTCCGGTATTAACAGCATTGACTTGTTTATTCCTGGCTGCTTTCGTATTCGAACTCGCTACCGTACATGCAGATTATTTCATTCCGGCACGTGTTCTAGTAGGATTAGGGGCTATCTGCTTCACACTATTTTCTATCGTTAGCATACTGGAAAGCGGTACTTCTTCTAAATAAAAATATAGCGTCACTATCCTAAACACATAGTGACGCTATTCGAGATATATGGTGACGCTATTTTAACGGGATAACGTCACTATTTTATTTTTTTAATTTCACTTCATAGACATCATTTCTACGATCTTTCAAATTGCGTACACTACCGTATGTATGTAACGCACTCAATAAATCCAGATCGACATCCGAAACCAATATCATTTCTGTATTCGGAGTCGCTTCCGCTCGTTTTCCGTCTGTCGGAAAAGCAAAATCACACGGAGTAAATACACCCGATTGGGCATACTGAATATCCATATTGTGTACGCGGGGGAGATTTCCCACGCTGCCTGCAATGACAACAAAACATTCATTTTCGATCGCACGCGCCTGAGCACAGACACGAACGCGGGAATAGGCATTTTGTGTATCCGTCAGGAAAGGTACAAACAATATCTGCATTCCTTGATCTGCCATTAGCCGGGAGAGTTCCGGAAACTCTACATCATAGCAAATCAAAACACCAATCTTAGCACAATCTGTATCAAAGGTTTGTAGTAATTTTCCCCCACTCAACCCCCAACTCTTGATCTCATCCGGAGTGACGTGCATTTTTTCATACATTTCGTATGTTCCGTCGCGACGGCAAAGGAATCCTACATTATAAAGCAGCCCGTCTTCTTTCACATAGGGCATACTACCGGTAATAATGTTTATATTATAGCTAATAGCCAGATTTATAAACCGATCACGAATCTCATCGGTATATTTTGCCAATCCGCGAATAGCCTGCGATTCTCCTTTGTCATTATACTTCGACATTAAAGGCGCATTAAAGTATTCCGGGAAAAGAACAAAATCACTTTTATAGTCTGATACTGCATCTACAAAAAATTCTACCTGTTCGAACAGATCATCCAGTGTTTTATAACTACGCATCTGCCATTGTACCAAACCTACGCGAACAGTAGTTTTTGGATTGATATATTCTTGTGTAGGAGGTTGATAATAGATATTATCCCACTGTAACAAACAGGCATAATGTTTAGACTCCTCATCATTCGGCAAATAATTAGTCATTACCTTGCGGACATGGAAATCATTTGATAATTGGAACGTAAGCACCGGATCGTAAATATCACGTTGACGTACCCGTTCGATATATTCTTTTGGACGCATCTTGTCAGCATATTTATGATAATTCGGAATACGGCCGCCGAACATAATGGCTTTCAGGTTCAATGTTTCGCATAGTTCTTTGCGATATTCATACATACGTCGCGCCAGACGCAATCCGCGATATCCGGGGTGAATAAATACCTCTATGCCATACAGAATATTCCCCTCAGGATTATGCGTATTAAATGTTTCCTTACCCGTGACTTGTGCATACGTATGGTCATTCTTCACCTTATCATAATCAACAATAATAGAAAGAGCGCAACCTACAATTTTGTCGTCAACCACTGTAACAATCTGTCCTTCCGGAAAAATATTGATTAATTTCTGAATCTGTTTATGGGTCCAGAACACATCGCTACCGTCAGAATAAACACGAGTAAACGATTGGGATAATTGTGCGTAATCTTCTATTTGAAGATTACGTATCTGCACTTTATTAATTTTAATCGGATGTTGTTCCATAACAATACGTGTTTTTATATAAAGACAGTGCAAAGGTACAGCTTATCCTCATATATTGTTCTCCAAAGATAAGAAAATAAAAATCCGTAAATCACAGATTCCTATATCTGCTGATTTACGGATTTTCCACAAGAGATATTATCTGATTTATTTATTCTTCTTCCATAGTTTGCTCATATCCTCCAATGTCTTACCTTTCGTTTCGGGCACCCAACGCCAAACGAAAATAGCAGCCGCTACACAGATAATTCCATAAAGACTATACGCAAACATCGGGCTGAAATCGTACAATGCCGGGAAAGTAGAAGATACAATATAATTGAATATCCATTGGAAAGCCACAGCGATTGCCACCGCTTTACCACGAATTGTGTTCGGGAAGATTTCCGAAATCAATACCCAGCAAATCGGGCCCCATGACATCATAAAGAAGGCGGCATATACGATAACCGAAAGTACCGGAAGAATTCCTTTTATTGCCATGCTATCACACATCGCTACTGCAAATGCACCTACGGCCATACCGATAGAACCGATTATCAACAGAGGTTTGCGCCCGAAGCGATCTACTGTAAAGATTGCAACCAGTGTAAAGATAATATTCACAACACCCATAATAACCGTTTGCATCATGCCACCTCCTTCTGCACCTGCATTTTCAAAAATACGAGGAGCATAGTAAAGCACTGCATTGATGCCGATAGCCTGTTGGAATACGGAAAGCAGAATACCGATAACAATTACTGCCACTCCATAAGTAAAGAGTTTTTCTGTTTTTTCGTGAGCAGTAGCTTTAATATCGTTAAGAATTTCTTGTGCTTTTGTCTTACCATTGATCTTTTCCAGAATTGAATAAGCTTTTTCATCTTCTTGTACCAATACCAAATAGCGAGGAGTTTTTGGGACAAAGAACAATAATAGACCAAAGAATGCAGCCGGAAAAGCTTCCGAGCCGAACATAAAACGCCAGCCTTCAAATACAGTCCACATATCAGATTCTGAGCTAACTGATAAAACTCCGGCAGCATCTTTCAGAATAATAGGATTTTGGTGATCGCCCATAATCAGGTAATTCACAAAGTATACAACCAACATACCGAAAATAATGGCAAACTGGTTGCACGAAACAAGTGTTCCGCGAATGTTGGAAGGAGCTATTTCTGCGATATACATCGGACAAACAGCAGACGCAAGCCCGACACCGATACCACCTAAAACACGATATAAGTTAAATGTAACCAGCAAATCCATATTCGGTTTTCCATATTCGAAAAACAGAAATTCCGGATAATAGGAACCTAATGCTGAAAGGAAAAAGAGTACGGCAGCAAGTCTCAGGGAGTTACGACGCCCTAGACGGGAAGCGAATATACCGGAGAACGCCCCACCAAGTACGCAGCCTATCAATGCACTGGAAGAAGTGATTCCATGCATTACTTTATTATATTGAAAATCGGAAGCGGAAAGGAAGAATGCCTCCAGACCCTTCTCTGCACCGGAAATAACTGCTGTATCATAACCGAAAAGCAATCCTCCCAGGATAGCAACAGAAGTTATCGAATATAGGTAGAGTTTACTACCTTCGTTCGTTGTATTAATCATGGTGTATAAGTAGATAAGTAGTGTGTAGTAGTTGGATTAGATAATAGTAAGGCGATAAAGCTCTACCTCTATCGCCTTATATTTGATTCTCTATTAGCAGTACATATTCAGAATTGCTTCGTAAAGTTCTTGTTTGCCGCTAGTCTGCTTTGGTTCACCGTTCGCTTTAGCATAAGCAACTACATCTTCCAAAGATAATTTACCTTCCTCAAATTCTTTACCTTTACCACCGTCGAATGAAGCATAACGATCAGACAACATTTTCTTGTATGGAGATTCGTTCAGCAGAGCTGCCGCACTTTCCAATGCACGAGCCATAGCGTCCATACCTGCAATGTGAGCAATAAAAATGTCTTCCAAATCAGTAGAATTACGGCGAGTTTTGGCATCGAAATTAGTTCCGCCATTACCCAAACCGCCATTACGGATGATTTGCATCATCGCCTGAGTCAGTTCATAGTTGTCAATCGGGAATTGGTCTGTATCCCAACCATTCTGATAGTCGCCACGGTTAGCGTCGATAGAACCTAACATACCGTTATCCACTGCTACTGCCAACTCATGTTCGAAAGTGTGGCCAGCCAAAGTAGCATGGTTTACTTCGATGTTAACTTTGAAATCTTTATCCAAACCATGAGCTTTCAGGAAGCCGATCACAGTTTCCGTATCTACATCATACTGATGCTTAGTCGGTTCCATAGGTTTCGGTTCAATCAGGAAAGTACCTTTAAAACCACGGGCACGAGCATAATCACGAGCAATAGTCAACATCTGTGCAAGGTGTTCTTTTTCACGTTTTTGATCTGTATTTAAAAGAGACATATAACCTTCACGACCACCCCAAAACACATAGTTCTGACCGCCCAATTCGATAGTTGCGTCAATTGCATTCTTGATTTGTACAGCAGCACGGGCCACTACGTCAAAATCAGGATTTGTTGCAGCACCATTCATATAACGGGCATGGCCGAATACGTTGGCAGTACCCCATAACAGTTTGATACCTGTTTCTGCTTGTTTCTGTTTTGCGTATGCTACGATTTCTTTTAAGTTAGTTTCATATTCTTCAATGCTAGCACCTTCTGAAACCAAGTCTACATCGTGAAAACAATAGTATTCAATACCCATTTTCTGCATGAATTCAAAACCTGCATCCATTTTATCTTTTGCAGCCTGTATAGCATCTGTATTACCGTTCCAAGGGAACAGTTTTGTTCCACTACCGAATTGGTCGCCACCTTCAGCGCATAATGTATGCCACCATGCCATAGAGAACTTCAACCAATCTTTCATCTTCTTGCCGTTGATTACTTTTTCAGCATCGTAATAACGGAATGCCATAGGGTTTTTACTATCTTTACCTTCGAATTTAATCTTTTCAATTCCCGGGAAAAATTCTTTTGTTGCCATAATTCTTTACATTTTAAATGATTATTTATATTGTTACTTGTTATCTGAGTTGAAAATAGAAATTTTATCGACCATTGATTTTTCTAGACGATATTTCCATTTGGCGTATGCATCTGCATATTCTTGGTGTTTAGCCACATTAGGTTCGATAATATTTAGCTTTTCAAGTGTTGCAAAAGCCTCATTATTATCCTTGTAGATACCTGCACCGATACCTGCGCCTTTGGCAGCACCGACAGAGCCATCCGTGTCATAAAGTTCGATTGTAGCCCCCGTCACTCCTGCCAAAGTGTCACGGAAGATAGAACTCAGGAACATATTTGCGTGTCCGGCATGAATCATCTTTACCGGAATACCCATTTGTTCCATAATATCTATACCATATTTAAAAGAAAACACAATACCTTCCTGGGCTGCACGAATAATATGATGTTTGCCATGAGTATTAAAATCTATTCCACGGATACTACAGCCTATCTCCTTATTATTCAGCATACGTTCGGCACCATTACCGAAGGGAAGAATGCTGATTCCTGCGCTACCTATCGGAGCTTTGGAAGCCAGCACGTTCATTTTATTATATGATATTCCTTCAGGTGCAATAGTACGTTTTACCCATGAGTTAAGGATACCTGTGCCGTTGATACAAAGCAATACTCCCAAGCGGATCTGCTCTTTCGAATGATTCACGTGCGCAAAAGTGTTGACACGTGACTGCGGATCATAATTCACTTCCCCATTCACTCCATAAACAACTCCTGATGTGCCTGCTGTAGAAGCAATTTCACCCGGATTGAACACATTCAGAGAAAGAGCATTATTCGGCTGGTCACCGGCACGATAAGTAATGGGGGTTCCTTCTTTTAATCCCAATTCTTTGGCTGCTATTGCATTTACACATCCTTGCTCGGCAAAAGTCGGTTTAATATCGGCAATCAATGACGAATTGAATCCATAATAATCCATCAAGAAATCGGCTATACGATTGTTTTTGAAGTCCCAGAACATACCTTCCGAAAGTCCGGAAACAGTTGTACAGATTTCTCCGCTCAATTTCATGGCGATATAATCACCTGGCAGCATTATTTTGTAAATCTGTTCATAGATAGCCGGTTCATTCTGTTTAATCCAAGCCAATTTGGAAGCGGTAAAGTTTCCCGGTGAGTTTAGGAGATGAGAAAGACATTTTTCTTCTCCGATAGTTTCAAATGCCTTCTGACCACAAGGCACAGCACGCGAATCACACCAGATAATAGCAGGACGCAATACTTGTTGGTCTTTGTCTACACATACCAGACCATGCATCTGATAAGAGATACCAATTGCCTTAATCTCAGCCGCACTGACTCCGGATTCATTCATAATGGCTTGTGTAGACAACTTTAAGTTCTCCCACCAGCTTTCCGGATCTTGCTCCGCCCAACCGGGATTCACTGCAATAATTTTTGCCTCTGTTTTCGGAAAGAATGCCGATGATACACATTTACCAGTTTCAGCATTTACCAAGCTCGCTTTTACAGACGAGCTACCTATGTCATAACCTAATAAAAACATGATTTTATTTACGATTTAACGATTTTCAATTTTATTACTTAGATTTACCAAACACCCGGCATATATCACCGTCTCACCTTATTGTATATCTTCTTATCGAACTTATAATAGCGTGCGGCACGATGGGCTACTCCTTGTTGCTTTTCTTCCAAAGGAACCACATATTCCATCATTGCTATTTTTTTATGGAAGTTACGCACATCTACAACTTTGTCATATACTAGTTCAAAAAGAGTTCTCAATTGCGCAGCTGTAAACTTACGCGGAAGTAGTTCGAACAACATTGAAGGGTTAAATTCCACAAACTGACGGATGTATGTCATTGCTTCCTTAATAATCAGATTATGATCGAACGCTAATGTCTTTACTTCTTTCAGAGCAATCCAACAAGCCTGATGCTCGTCCAGATTCTTATCCAAAGCTCTATCTATCTTAACCATTGACAAATATGCAATAGTCACAATACGCTCTACCCTTGACTGCATTGCCCGTTCCAACCAGCGAACATCTTTCGGATTACTCGTTCTGTTTTTGGAACCGAATGCTTTAAACTGCATCAGGTTTACATTTTTAAGTCCTGTCAATTCATATAATACGCGCTGTGCAGCCTCGTCCAGATCCTCATCCATATAAATAAGACTTCCGGGAAGTTTCATATCGTGATATACTTCTCCATTATCTTCACCTGCACGTTTCACAAGCAACACTTTCAGTTGTTCGCCGTCAAAACCAATCACTACACAATCTACTGATATATGATTGTTGGCCAAAGGTGTATTTTTCTGTATATTCTGCATATCCGTTTTTTTTATATGGCGCAAATATAGAGGCTAATATTCGCTTAAACAAAAATAATTAATATGCTATAAAACATTGTTTCTCACATAAATACATATCATATATTCTACAATATCAATACTTAGTGTTATCTTATGAATTACAATATGTATTTTAGTCTTTTCCAGGAAGAGTAATTGTATAAAGTACAAAAACCAGATTGATGCTTTATTTTCAGTACTTTTCATAATCTATAGAATAAATTCAGATAGGGATACTTATTGTACTTTAAACGATATGTCATTTTGTACCTTATCGTTTTTTATTCTATCTTTGTATCGTAACTATTAAAAAATCCAAAATGGAACGTCATCCAGTCATTTTATCCATTGCTGGTTCCGATTGTTCGGGAGGAGCAGGTATTCAGGCAGATATCAAAACAATCTCGGCTTTGGGAGGCTATGCAGCGTCAGTCATCACTGCAGTTACCGTACAAAATACATTAGGGGTACACGCTGTACAATCAGTGCTGCCTGAGATTGTCCGTGGGCAGATAGAAGCTGTTATGGATGATTTGCAACCGGTTGCAATCAAGATAGGTATGGTTAGTGACATTCAGATCGTTCGTACCATTGTAGACTGCCTGCGAAAATATATACCGGAATATATTGTTTATGATCCGGTCATGGTGTCTACCAGCGGACGAAAACTAATGTCGGACGAAACTATAGAAGAAATTAAAAGAGAACTGCTCCCACTCGTCACTTTAATTACTCCCAATCTTGACGAAGCAAGTGTTCTGACAGATAAAAGCATTCATAACATACATGAAATGCAGGAAGCGGCCAAAAGGTTGGTGGATGAGTATCAGACAAGTGTATTAATAAAAGGGGGGCATTTGGAGGGTGACAGAATGTGCGACCTCTTACATACGTCAGAATCGATCTTCCATATATATGAGGAGAAAAAGATAGAAAGTAACAATTTGCACGGAACAGGCTGTACCCTCTCCTCCGCTATTGCGACCAACCTGGCAAAAGGCTATCCTTTACGGGAATCTATCCAACATGCCAAATCATATATCACTCAGGCTATCATTGCAGGCAAGGATTTGCACATCGGACATGGCAATGGTCCGTTATGGCATTTCCCGGATTCGGTTGCACAAATATGTACATTTTGTGCGGTCGTATCATAAAAATCCGTAACTTTGCACCCGCAATTAAAAATCAATTAAATAATAAAGATATGAAAGCATTCGTTTTTCCCGGTCAAGGTGCTCAATTCGTAGGAATGGGTAAAGACCTGTATGAAAATTCAGCTTTAGCTAAAGAATTATTTGAAAAAGCAAATGATATTCTTGGATATCGCATTACAGATATCATGTTCAATGGTACGGACGAGGATCTTCGTCAAACGAAGGTTACTCAACCTGCCGTATTCCTTCACTCGGTAATCTCCGCTCTTTGTATGGGGGATGATTTCAAACCGGAAATGACAGCAGGACATTCACTCGGTGAATTTTCCGCATTGGTTGCTGCCGGAGCTTTGAGCTTTGAAGACGGTCTGAAACTTGTTTATGCACGTGCAATGGCTATGCAGAAAGCCTGTGAAGCGACTCCTTCTACAATGGCTGCTATCATTGCATTGCCGGATGAAAAGGTGGGAGAAATCTGTACTACCGTAAATGCTGAAGGTGAAGTTTGTGTACCGGCTAACTACAACTGTCCGGGACAAATCGTTATCTCCGGTTCCGTACCAGGTATCGAGAAGGCTTGCGAACTAATGAAAGCTGCCGGAGCAAAACGAGCTCTCCCATTGAAAGTTGGTGGTGCTTTCCACTCTCCGTTAATGGATCCTGCAAAAGTAGAATTGGAAGCTGCTATCAATGCAACAGAAATCCATACTCCTAAATGCCCGGTATATCAGAATGTAGACGCACTTCCTCATACTGACCCTGTTGAAATCAAAAAGAATCTGGTTGCTCAGTTGACAGCTTCTGTACGTTGGACTCAATCTGTTAAAAATATGATTGCCGACGGTGCTACTGACTTCACAGAATGTGGACCAGGTGCAGTATTGCAAGGTCTGATTAAGAAAATTGACGGTACTGTTAGTGCTCATGGCATTGCATAAACTAATAAATACTGTATTTATTAGTTTACAGCGTGTTGGCAATTCTGCCAACACGCTTTTTTTATTCCGAATCTTCATACCAAAAAGAGAGTGATATGCTCTAAAACATTCAGGTAGATTTCTTTTTCGTAAACTTTCCGTATCTTGCTTCTGTTTTATTAGCAGGAATCATTTACTCAAATTTGTGAGCCATGAAAATACATGAATATCAAGCGAAAGAGATTTTCTCTAAGTATGGAATACCTGTTGAGAGGCACACTTTATGCCGTACTGCTGCAGGTGTTGTAGCTGCATATCGGAGTGTAGGTGCAGATAGAGTTGTCATTAAGGCACAGGTATTGACCGGAGGCCGGGGAAAGGCCGGAGGCGTCAAACTGGTAAACAACACGGAAGATGCTTATCAGGAAGCTAAAAATATACTCGGAATGAGTATTAAAGGCCTTCCCGTCAATCAGATATTGGTTAGCGAAGCAGTTGATATTACCGCCGAATATTATGTCAGTTTCACTATCGACCGAAATACACGTTCCGTTATTCTAATGATGAGTGCATCCGGTGGAATGGATATTGAACAAGTGGCTTGTCAGACACCGGAGAAAATTATTCGGTATTCAATCAATCCTTTCATTGGCATTCCAGATTATTTGGCACGTCATTTCGCCTTTTCACTTTTTCCCAAAACGGAACAAGCAAGTAAAATGGCTGTCATCCTGCAAGCACTTTATAAAATCTTCATGGAGAATGATGCCTCTTTGGTTGAGATCAATCCGTTAGCGCTAACAACAAAAGGTATGTTAATAGCTATTGATGCCAAAATTGTTTTCGATGACAACGCCCTATGTCGGCATCCTGAAATACATGCTTTATTCGACCCGACAGAGGAAGAAAAGGTAGAAGCCGACGCCAAAGAAAGAGGTTTCAGTTATGTTCGCATGGACGGTAATATAGGTTGCATGGTGAACGGTGCCGGACTCGCTATGGCAACAATGGATATGATTAAGATTTATGGAGGTAATCCTGCCAACTTTCTTGATATTGGCGGTAGTTCCAACCCCATAAAAGTAGTGGAAGCCATGAAGCTTCTATTACAAGATGAAAAAGTAAAAGTTGTTCTGATCAATATTTTCGGAGGGATTACCCGTTCTGACGATGTGGCAATCGGGCTTATCCAGTCATTCGAGCAGATAAAGAGTGAAATACCCATCATTGTCCGGCTAACAGGAACAAATGAAAATATCGGCCGCGATCTTCTACGAAATCATAGCCGTTTTCAGATAGCAACAACTATGCAGGAAGCAGCGTTAATGGCTATAAAATCATAATGCGTAACAATATCAATAAAAAGTAAAAAAAACAATTATGAGTATATTAATAGATAAATCCACCCGTTTGATTGTACAAGGAATTACTGGTCGGGACGGGCTCTTTCATGCCAGGAAGATGAAGGAATATGGAACCAACGTTGTAGGAGGTACTTCTCCCGGTAAAGGGGGAACTGATGCAAACGGTATCCCAGTGTTTAACACCATGTATGAAGCTGTGGAACAGACGTAGGCTAACACTTCTATTATCTTTGTTCCGGCACGTTTTGCAGCAGATGCTATCATGGAGGCGGCAGATGCCGGTATCCAGTTAATTGTCTGTATCGCGGAAGGTATCCCTACACTGGATGTCATCAAAGCGCATCAATTTATTAAACAAAAGGGGGCAATACTGGTTGGTCCTAACTGTCCGGGATTGATTTCTCCGGGAAAAAGTATGGTCGGTATCCTCCCGGGACAAGTTTTTCAGAAAGGAAACGTGGGTGTCATTAGCCGTAGCGGTACACTTACGTATGAAATTGTATATCACTTAACCGCTAATGGCATGGGACAATCCACAGCTATTGGTATCGGCGGCGACCCCGTAGTAGGGCTTCATTTCCGTGAACTGTTAGAAATGTTCCAGAATGACACCGAAACCGAAGCTATTGTTTTAATCGGTGAGATTGGCGGAAATGCGGAAGAACAGGCTGCCGAATATATTCGTAACCATGTAACTAAACCCGTTGTAGCATTCATCGCAGGGCAATCTGCTCCTTTGGGAAAACAAATGGGGCATGCAGGAGCTATTATCTCCGGAACTTTCGGTTCGGCTAAAGAAAAGATAGAAGCATTAGAGGCAGCCGGTATTCAGGTTGCACAGGAGCCGTCGGACATTCCTGCATTATTAAAAGCAGCAAAAGATACAACGAGAGATATTCTGAAATTACGGGAACAAGAACTGGTAGATTTGGAACTGGAACTCAATAACATGGTGGATGATGAAGAAAACAACAACGGAGATTAACAGAAAGAAGGGCGTGTTAGTTTCCTGACACGCCCTTTTTCTATCACTATTATTTAGTTTTAGTTCTTCGGCAAAGCTTCTTTCACTACCATTGAACGACCTACGTATTCTGCGCCATTCAACTGTTTGATAACATTATTAGCTTCTGCATCATCCGGCATTTCAACAAATGCGAATCCTTTTGATCTTCTAGTTTCACGGTCTGTGATTAACTTTACTGAAGCAACTGTTCCATACTCTTCCATTACATTTCTCAAGTCTGATTCCTTAACATTATAGCTAAGATTTCCAATGTACAAATTCATAAAATACAAATATAAAAAATTAATAATTCAATAAGAAAGTTATTGGAAAATCTTAATTAGAAATGGATATACTCAAATAAATGAGAAGATTCACGTAAAATAATCAAATCGTAATAAACCTTATTATTGTTGTTGGTTGCAAAGGAAAGCATTATTTGGCGATATTGCACTACATTCCTCTCTTTTTCTTTTCATAAAACATCTTTTTTATGAAATTAGGTCAATACTTAACGTTCATATTCCTCTTTCCCTTCTATCAAGTAATCAAAATCGATCGTTTTCTTCGGATATATCCTCAAAAAAGAATTTTAAAGTACGAGTACTGTAGAAATCTACAAATAAACTGTTGTGATAAGACAGCATATCTAAAGGAATGAAAAAATATCTGCCTAATAAGGAAGTCCGGTTTAAATAATCTTTTAAAATCATCCGCAATTAGGTATAATGTCACTCTTTTCATAAATTCGTCACCTATTAAGGCACGAAAACAATCTAACCAAACATGAAAAATTTTAATCACTATGCCGGACGCGAGGAATTCTCCGCATTTAAAGACTTCTTTTTGACACATGGGCAATGTAAAGAAATGAAGAAAAAGGAATATTTCACTCTGCAGGGAGCTTTGGCTACACATGGAGCTTACATAGAAGAAGGGTTATTTCGATATATCTGTACAGACGACAGAGGATACGAGCATATTGTCGGTTATTCTTTTGCCGGAGAGTATGTAGGTGACTATCCGGCATGCTTGAAAAAAGAGAAAGCTATGGTAAGCATCCAGGCTGCAAGTGATGCTCGAATTTACTATGCTTCTGCCGAAGATATGAGGAATTTCTTCTCTACAAATGAAATGACACAAAACTTAGAACGGATTCTTGCAGAAGAGCTCTTTGTACAAACCTATATGCGTCTATTAGACATTTATTGTAAAACTCCCACCGAACTGTATTTAGATTTAGTGAAACGCTATCCTGATTTTCAGAATTTTATTACTCTAAAAGAAGTAGCCTCTTTCCTTCGAGTTACTCCGGAAACGATTAGTCACATACGTAAGAAATTCGAATAATAACTACTAATAAAACTATCCGATGATGAACGTAGATCAATTGGTTTATTACTAAAAAATGAGATAAACAAAAAATTCCCGATTCATCACGAACCGAGAATTTTTATGAGTTATTTATACTACATTCGAAGTTTTGCTTTATTCTTTCACTTCTTCACCCTTTTCATTCATCAGGACTGTTACTTCCTGCGAATCTTTAGTAGTAAGAATTACTTTATAAACCTTACCGCTCTCTTTTTCCGCTACATAAGCTTCTTTGATTGTAGCACCTTCATAGTTCTTGGCAACAGCCTGTGCCACTGCTTCCGGTAACTCTTTTACATCAATCTTAGTAAACTCATCCTGTGGAACTTGCGCCTGCATTTCTACAGATGTAGTGTTGATTACTTCCTGTGCAAATGCTACAGAACTACCTAATCCCATTACTAATGCTACTGCTACTAATACCTTTTTCATAATCGTAATTTTTTAAGTGTGAATTATAAAAACCATTATTTATTATCGCTACACTTATCATATTGCAAAACGGATACCAAATATCAGCTTTTTACATATATCGTTAAAAATCAGACGAATAAAAAGTAGGCGGGTTCTATCTGATTGTGGAATTAGTGTAGAATTATGTGGAAGTGAGGAGTGCAATTGGGGAAAATAAAAGCCTATCTTGCTTTGAGAAGACAGGCTTTTACTCATATTATCAGTTACTACATTATCCGCAATGGAAATATTTATGAACCAAATCAAGCATTTCCTGCGGTTTTCCGTCCAGATCTGCACGTAGTGTCTTATCCTCATAATTGCGAAGTTTACGGATGATGCCGTCAATCATTGCCGAACTAAATACATTGTATTGTTCGAAAATAGCCCGTTGCTGTTCCAGACAATCGGCGGACGCAACACAGCTATCCGGTAATTGAGCCAATACTTTCAGCTTATCTTCGTTTTCTTTCTGGTGAATATTTACATTCACATACGTCTTTTCAGCCAGTTCCAAAGCATTTTCTATTTCAAAACCATGACGGCAGGCTACAGCCAGTCCGGCAAGCAGTTGATATAAATCTGCCGAACCGTCCGGTGAACGCATTTCCACAGTCTGCTTTTGGGTGGTATCAAAATAGCTTTCCGTTTCTAACGGATTCGCTAATGTACACATATCCTTCCTGGCAGCCCATCCCAAAGGTACACGTACCAATACAGAACGGTTGCGGTCGCCCCAGCAAACATTCGTTGGTGCTTCCTGGTGCGGAACAAGACGGAAGTATGAAGTAGGATTTGTATTTCCGAAGGCTGTGATTGAAGGCGCAAGCTCCATCATTCCAGCAATAGCCTTCCGGGCTGTTTCCGACAAAATTCCGTCTTTTAACATCTGATTCTTTCCGTCCTGCATGATACGCATATGGACATGCAGACCGGAACCCGCTTTACCTGCTGTTATCTTAGGAGCGTACGTAACATTATATCCATATTTGAATCCTAAGTTACGAATTACCCATTTGGCAATCATCAATTGGTCGGCGGCCTGTTCGACAGGAACCGGCAAAAACTCTATTTCATTCTGCTCATAGATATAGCCTTCCAAAGTAAAGTTGCCTACTTCAGAGTGTCCATACTTAATTTGCCCGCCAGTTTGTGAGATATAAAACATACATTGTGTACGGAACTCATTAAATTTGGCATAAGGTCCCGATTCATGATAACCACGTTGATCGGTTGCCTCAAACATACCCGTATCCGGTGCTATCACATAATATTCTAACTCTCCCATTGCCTGAAACTCCATTCCCGTCACGTCCGTAAATGCTTTGCTCGCTTTATGAAGCGTATATTCCGGTGAACTTTCCAACGGTTCTCCATCCTTATTGAAGAAAGAACAAAGGATAGACAGCGTAGGTATTTCAGCAAACGGATCAACAAATGCTGTACGAAACCGAGGAATAACATAAAGATCACTACTTCCCGCTTCGATAAAAGAGAAAAGGCTGGAACCGTCCACCCGTTCTCCACAGGTAAGGATAGCTTCCAGATAAGCTTGATTGTTAATGACAAAATTCAAAGTTTTCAGACGACCATCTCCCGCAGGATACATGAAGTTGACCATACGGATGTCGTTTTGTTGGATAAATGAAATGATGTCGGCTTTGGTAAATTCAGAAGTCGGCTTCTGGAGAAATGCCACTAATTTATTGGCATTCATTGATAACTCTTGATTCATGATCGGTTGTTTTTCGTTGTTGTATGATTAAAAACGGTTTGTTAAACGCCAAAGATAAGGAAAAGTTGGAAAAACGACTTTAAAGAGAGTAAAAAACTATCTCTATGTCGTTATTAAAAACGCTTTAAATCTCTTTTTCCACAAAAAATATTCCGGTGTTATTATTGTAAGTCACGGTTGCCTATTTCCATATTGACTACGGCATAGGCTACAAGCTGGTTCGACTTTCTCTTGTCCCCGTAATTGCAGGGCTGCGCAAAATAATCTTATATATTGGTAAATACCTCATCTATCAGATAAATATAAGCAATTATTCTTCAAAACAGAGGTGAAAAAGATCTTATTTAAAAATGAAATACTACTTTTGTAAAAGATATCACCTTATATATAATGTTATGCAATACATTTACAAATATCAGTCCCCTATCGGTGGAATAACAATCGCAAGTGACGGTAGCTCTTTGACGGGTTTGTGGTTTGATGGACAGAAATATTTTGCAGCTTCGTTGTCTCCGGAACACGAAGAAAAAGTATTGCCCGTATTCGAGCAAACCATAGAATGGCTCGATTGTTATTTCAGTGGGAAAAATCCCGGTTTCATGCCTGAGATGCACTTGGAAAGTACTCCTTTTCGTCTCTCCGTATGGGAAATATTAAAAAAAATCCCTTACGGCAAAATCATTACGTACAAGGATATTGCTAAGGAAATAGCTCGCCTAAACGGGCTACCGTCCATGTCGACGCAAGCGGTGGGCAATGCGGTGGGACACAATCCTATTAGTATTATTATACCCTGCCACCGGGTTGTAAGTTGTAACGGTAGCCTGACAGGATATGCAGGCGGTATTTCTAAAAAGATAGAGTTGCTCACTCTTGAACAGGTGGATATGACAAACCTGTTCGTACCGAAGAAAGGAACAACACTGTAAATCCGGAAAATGTCCTTTGCCTGAAAAACTAATTGATTGCTCCGCCTGTTTTATTTTCAGTAGAAACATTCAAATAACAAACCCATGAAAAAGGACATTTTAAAAGACCTGCTTGCTAAACCCGGAAGACAATATTCCGTCTCCGATTTCGATCCGTCATTTATCGGCGAACTATCCAAACAGGATGCTAAAGGTCAACTGACTAAAAACGTAGAGAAACTTTCCGAACTGCAAAGCATGCTCTACGCCCAGGATCGCTATTCGATTCTTATTATTTTTCAGGCTATGGACGCAGCCGGAAAAGACGGGACAATCAAACACGTCATGTCCGGTATCAATCCGCAAGGATGCCAAGTATTTTCGTTCAAGCAACCTTCTGCCGAGGAATTGGACCACGATTATCTCTGGCGTATCAATCGTTGCCTGCCCGAAAGAGGGAGAATCGGAATTTTCAACCGTTCTCACTATGAAGACGTGCTTATCGCCAAAGTGCATTCCGAAATTATACTGTCCAACAAATTGCCGGGTGTAGAAACCATCAAAGACATTGACTCTGATTTTTGGAAACGCCGTTACCGGCAAATCAATGATTTCGAACGTTATCTGACGGAAAACGGAACCGTTGTCTTGAAATTCTTCCTGAACGTATCAAAAGCCGAACAGAAAAAGCGTTTCATGGAAAGGTTGGATGACAAAACCAAAAACTGGAAATTTTCTTCCGCAGATGTTAAGGAACGCCAGTTTTGGGATGAGTATATGAAAGCTTATGCAGATGTACTAACCGAAACATCTACCGAACTGGCTCCGTGGTACGTAATCCCTGCCGACAATAAATGGTTTATGCGCTACGCAGTAGGACACATTATCTGCGAGCGGATGAAACAACTGGACCTGCATTACCCCAAACTATCTGAAGAAGGATTAAAACAACTGGAAGATTGTAAAAAAAGTGTGTCCGATATTAACTTCTGATTCACTTGCACTTATCCTTTTTTATTCTAACTTTGTAGAGCAACTATGTATAAACAAAAAATGATAAGCTATGGACATCCAAACATTTATTCAAAACTTCCGGGAGGCATTCGGAGAGAAGGCCGAACTGCCTCTTGTATTCTGGTATTCGGACACGCAGGAAGGAACGGCGGAAAAAATAAATGGCTGTTTCTTTAAAGGTATGAAAACGGCAAGAGAAGGCGGTATCATCAGCCTGAATGCCGAAACAATCGGCTGTGGTGGCGGCAAGTTCTATACCGGTTTTACCGAAATGCCCGAACACGTCCCGACTTTTGTCTCATTAAAAGAGCGGTACAAACAGACTCCGCAAATGGTCATCGACTTTATACAGCAAATCGGAGTACTCAAAGCAGAAAAGAAATACCTTCATTTTGCGCGTATAGACAGGATAGAAAGTCTGAAAGAAGTGGAAGGTGTCGTATTCATAGCCAACCCCGATATGCTTTCCGGACTTACCACATGGGCTTATTATGATAATAATGCTGAAGACGGTGTAGTTTCCATGTTCGGTTCCGGTTGTAGCTGCATAGTAACGCAAGCTACCATAGAAAATCGAAAAGGCGGCAAACGGACATTCATCGGTTTCCTCGATCCGTCGGTACGTCCCTACTTCGAACCCGATAAATTGAGCTATACTATACCTATGTCCAGATTCAGGGAAATGTGTGGCACAATGCGCCAAAGTTGCTTATTCGATACTCATGCTTGGGGAAAGATCCGGGAAAGAATGGATAGTGAATAGAGCAAAAAACAGGTCAAATAGTTTCAAATAGGTATGAAACTTTTCCATCCTGTTTTTAATATAATAAGCAGATTGTTCTTTACCGGATTAAACCTTTCCTGCAAAGAACAGTCTTATCCTCAAGATATTATTGTTCTATTAAATATAAAAGTTCTTAACGAAAATGGAAACATCTGCCAAGCTCTACTCGCTGAATTACAGTAATGTAAAAACTTACTTGTTCGCTCTGTTGTTTATTGCAGGCAACATTGCACTTCCACAACTATGCCATCTCATACCTTATGGTGGTCCTACCCTGCTGCCCATTTATTTTTTCACGTTGATTGCAGGCTATAAATATGGCTTTCGTGTAGGATTATTGACCGCGATTCTTTCTCCTGTCATTAATCACTTGCTGTTCGCCATGCCTTCGGAAGCTACGCTTCCTGTTATGTTGATAAAATCCACTTTACTTGCTGGAGCTTCTGCCTTTGCCGCACGAATGCTAAAATCTGTCTCTTTATTGGGCGTTCTTGGTGTCGTGCTTTTCTACCAGATTATAGGAATAGCTTTTGAATGGGCGATTCTTGGTAATTTCTATGTAGCAGTACAAGATTTCCGTATCGGTACTCCGGGAATGTTGATCCAGTGGTTTGGTGGCTATGTCCTGTTAAAAGCGATTGCAAAATTCTAAACTCAAAATAGAAAAATGGACAGAAGGGACTTTTTAAAAACAGTAGCCATAACCGGTGCTGCTTTGACTATACAGCACTCGGAAGCTATGGAGGTATTAACTCAGACTATCAATAAAGCAAACGGAGCTAACCCTGATCTGGTAGCAGTCATGGGTGGAGAGCCGGAAGCCATGTTCCGCCGCGCCATAAGCGAACTGGGTGGGATGAAGCAATTCGTTAAACCAGGACAAAAGGTTGTTGTGAAGCCTAACATCGGTTGGGACAAGGTGCCGGAACTGGCAGGAAATACAAATCCGAAGTTAGTGGCGGAAATCGTGAAACAATGCTTTGCCGCCGGAGCAAAAGAAGTGACCGTATTTGACCATACCTGTGACGACTGGCAGAAATGCTACAAAAACAGTGGCATTGAAGCTGTAGCAAAAGCCGCCGGAGCAAAAGTAATGCCCGCACATCTGGAATCTTACTACAAACCGGTAGATCTCCCAAGCGGCAAAAAAATGAAGAAAGCAAAAGTGCATGAAGCAATCCTGAACTGCGACGTATGGATAAATGTCCCTATCCTGAAAAACCATGGCGGAGCCAATCTGACTATCTCCATGAAAAACCATATGGGAATTGTATGGGATCGCGGATTCTTTCACCAAAATGACTTGCAACAATGTATTGCCGATATTTGTACCCTGCAAAAGAAAGCCGCGCTGAACGTTGTAGATGCCTATCGGATTATGAAGACTAACGGTCCTCGCGGACGCTCTGCTTCAGATGTCGTTTTGGCAAAGGGATTGTTTATCTCACCGGATATTGTAGCGGTGGACACAGCCGCTGCCAAATTCTTCAACCAAGTGCGTGAGATGCCGTTGGATACAGTAGGACATCTTGCCAAAGGAGAAGCACTGAAAGTAGGAACCATGAATCTTGACAAATTAAATGTCAAGCGAATCAAGATGTAAATCAACCATGTTAAGAAAGATACGTATTGGAATATCAGCACTTTTTTTTGTACTGATTACTTTCTTTTTTCTCGATTTCGCAGAAATATTACCTAACAGTTTTCATCGTCTGGCACACTTGCAATTTGTTCCAGCTTTGCTTTCATTAAGTGTAGGTATCTTATTATTTCTCATTGTGTTAACACTTTTATTCGGCCGTATCTATTGTTCGACGATATGTCCTATGGGGATTTTGCAAGATATCATTGCGCGCCTGTCAAAATCAACAAGTAAAAAGAAAAAAAGATATAGTTACAGTCCTGCAAAAAATAGATTACGTTGGAGTGTGCTTGGGGGGACTGTCATCTCTTTTCTATGCGGATTCACGTTTATCGTAGGACTGCTTGATCCATACAGCGCATACGGTCGGATAGTAGTACATGTATTTAAACCGATATATATGCTGGGAAATAATCTTTTGGAATCCGCTTTCTCCAAGTTCGACAATTATACGTTTTACCAGGTGGATACTTCTATTTTAAGTATTTCATCTCTTTTCATTGCAGTCGTCATACTTACAATGATTTTTATAATGGCATGGAAGCACGGACGGACTTGGTGCAACACGATTTGTCCTGTAGGAACAATTTTAGGCTTATTAAGCCGGTTCTCATTATTCAAAGTCCGCATTGACTCCGACAAGTGTAACAGTTGCGGACTCTGCGCTACCAAATGTAAGGCAGCGTGCATCAATAGTAAAGAGCATACTATTGATTATGGTCGTTGTGTAGATTGCTTTGACTGCCTGGGGGTCTGCAAACAAAAGGCATTGATCTACCAACCTTCACTCTCCCCTACCGATTCATCCAAACGTCGTTTTCTCGTTGCAGGACTACTTACTGCCGGAGCAGTTCCGAAACTACTTTCACAAGTTAAAGAATCCGTTGCAAGTCTGGGAGGTAAAAAAGTATACAAAAAAGAGAATCCGATTACTCCGCCGGGGTCTGTCAGCCGTGAACATTTTCAGCAGCAATGTACATCGTGCCATCTTTGTATCAGCAAATGCCCATCGCATGTACTGAAGCCAGCTTTCATGGAGTATGGCTTGGCAGGAGTAATGCAACCTACCGTCAGTTTCGAGAAAGGATTCTGCAATTTTGATTGTACTGTTTGCGGAGATGTTTGTCCTAACGGGGCTATTCTTCCGATAAGTGTAAAGCAAAAACATCTTACACAAATGGGATATGTTGTTTTTATCGAGGAAAATTGCATCGTTTATACAGACGGAACTAGTTGTGGGGCCTGCTCTGAACACTGTCCCACGCAGGCTGTCGCAATGGTGCCTTATAAAGACGGGTTGACGATTCCCCATGTAAATAAAGAGATTTGCGTAGGCTGTGGTGGATGCGAATATGTTTGCCCTGCTCGTCCGTTCCGTGCTATCTATATTGAAGGAAATCCGGTACAAAAGGAAGCAAAACCATTTAAAGAAAGCGAAGAGCACAAGGGTGAAATAGACGATTTTGGGTTCTGATCGGCGTAGTACCGGAACAAAGTTTCCATCCGGCATACTAAAAACTATCCATTATATTTCTTCTACTTTCAATAAATTCACTAAATTCGTGGCGAATTAAAGACAGAAAAAACTCATGGAGGTATATACAAACAATTGGACGAACCGGAAATATCAGATAGGTTATACTCTAAGTGGAGGATTTATTAAAGGATTCGCTCATTTGGGCGTAATGCAAGCTCTCCTGGAGCATGATATTAAACCGGATATTATCTCCGGAGTAAGCGCTGGAGCTCTTGCGGGAGTCTTTTATGCAGATGGTAATGAACCTCACAAAGTGCTGGATTATTTTTCCGGACACAAATTTCAAGACCTGACCAAGCTGGTAATCCCCAAGAAAGGATTATTTGACCTTTGCGAATTTATAGATTTCCTTCGTACCAATGTAAAAGCAAAGAATCTGGAAGAACTCCAGATTCCCTTGATCATCACGGCAACCGATCTTGACCACGGACGTATGGTTCATTTTCACCGTGGTTCCATTGCCGAACGGGTAGCTGCTTCGTGCTGTATGCCTGTCATGTTTGCTCCGGTAAATATTGATGGAACGAACTACGTAGACGGTGGATTGATGATGAATCTCCCGGTTTCCACTCTCCGTAGAGTCTGTGACAAGGTAGTAGCAGTTAATGTAAGCCCGATCATGGCGCAAGATTATAAAATGAATATTGTCAGCATCGCTATGCGTTCGTTTCATTTCATGTTCCGTGCCAATACTTTCCCTGAAAGAGAAAAATGTGATTTGCTGATTGAACCTTATAACCTATATGGGTATAGCAACACGGAATTGGAAAAAGCGGAAGAAATCTTCGAGCAAGGATATAATACCGCTAACGGAGTGCTGAATCAATTATTAGTTGAAAAAGGAAAGATCTGGAAGTAATGCTTCTTATTGAAGTAGTTAATATTAGAAATGTAAAAATCTACTCTATATGAATAACGAAAATAAAATAATTATCTATCAAGTGTTCACCCGGCTGTTCGGCAACAATAATAACCACTGCGTCTACAATGGAGATATAGTCACCAACGGTTGCGGAAAAATGGCGGATTTTACTCTCAAAGCACTTAGTGAAATCAAAAAACTGGGTACTACACATATTTGGTACACAGGTATTATCGAGCATGCTACTCAGACAGATTATCGTCGCTATAATATCAGTCCGGATCATCCTGCCATTGTAAAAGGAAAAGCCGGTTCGCCCTATGCTATCAAAGATTATTATGATGTAGACCCTGACTTGGCGAATGACATTCCCGAACGAATGAGAGAATTCGAGAATCTTGTACGACGTACACATCGTGCGGGACTAAAAGTTATAATTGATTTTGTTCCCAACCATGTAGCACGCCAATACCATTCTGATGCACAACCGGACGGGACAACGGAATTGGGAGCTAACGATGATTCAAGCCAGTCTTTCAGTCCCTATAATAATTTCTATTATATTCCTCAAGCGGAACTTCGTGCCCAGTTTGACATGAAAGACGGTGCGACAGAACCTTATCACGAATTCCCGGCTAAAGCAACAGGCAATAATCGTTTTGACGCTACTCCCAATATCACTGACTGGTATGAGACAATCAAATTGAATTATGGAGTAGACTACCAGAATGGAGGTACGTGCCACTTTTCTCCGATTCCGGATACATGGATAAAGATGTTGGATATTCTTCTGTTCTGGGCTTCCAAAGACATTGACGGTTTCCGTTGTGATATGGCGGAAATGGTTCCCGTAGAATTTTGGGAATGGGCTATTCCTCAAGTCAAAGAAGCATATCCGGACATTCTCTTTATTGCAGAAGTCTACAATCCGAATGAATATCGCAATTATTTGTTCCGTGGAAAATTCGACTATCTGTACGATAAAGTAGGCTTATATGATACACTTCGTAATGTAGCCTGTGGATATGAGTCGGCTGCTTCTATCACTCATTGCTGGCAGAGTCTGAACGGAATTGAGAAAAAGATGCTTAATTTCCTCGAAAACCACGATGAGCAACGCATTGCGTCCGATTTCTTTGCCGGTGACCCACGCAAAGGAATCCCTGCACTTATTGTTTCCGCCTGCATGAATACTAATCCTATGATGATTTACTTCGGACAGGAATTTGGAGAACCCGGAATGGACAGTGAGGGCTTTAGCGGAAGGGATGGACGGACTACTATATTTGATTATTGGAGTATAGACAGCATCCGTCGTTGGCGTAACGGAGGAAAATTTGATGGTAAAATGCTCAATGAAGATCATAAACGTTTATATGAAATTTATCAAAGAGTACTGACTTTGTGTAATGAAGAACCGGCTATTGCAAAGGGTGTTTTCTTTGACCTGATGTATGCTAATCAAAATGGCTGGCGTTTCAATGAACATAAGCAATATACTTTTATGCGAAAATACAAGAACGAGTTATTGTTTATCATTGTCAATTTCGACAGTCAACTAGTAGATGTAGCAATCAATGTTCCCTCACACGCTTTCGACTTTTTACAAATTCCACAAATGGAATCCTATCAGGCTGTTGATCTTTTGACCGGTGCGAAAGAAGAAATCAGCTTATTGCCATATAAAGCCACGGAAGTTTCAGTTAGAGGCTACAATGGAAAGATACTGAAAATTGCATTCTGAAAAAGACGAGAAACCCTATATTCCCCTATAACCCGATCACACTATAATGACCGGGGTATTTTATATGTATCATTCAAACAAATAGTCATGATAGCTGTTTAGGTAGATAAATAATCTCCTAAACCATAAAGCTTATGAAGAAATTTAATATTATGGCGGTTCTGTTACTATTTTCCATATCAGTATTAGCGATTGTACCTCCTGATAATGTGCAGGCTACCTTCAAGAAAATGTATCCCAAAACAAATGATATAGCCTGGTCGCAAGATGACGGATACTATTGTGCCAACTTTGTAATGAACGGTTTCACCAAAAATGTATGGTTCAATGCGCAGGGACAATGGGAAATGACGCAGACTGATCTTGTCAGTCTCGATCGGCTGACACCTGTGGTCTATAATGCTTTTACATTTAGTTCTTATGCAAGTTGGGTTGCGGAAGATGTGACTATGGTAGAATTTCCTAAATGGCAGGCAATCATTGTTATTGAGGTAGGACAAGATAATGTTGACATTAAATATCAGTTGTTCTATACTCCTAAAGGGATATTGCTAAAAACACGCAATGTCAGTTATATGTACGACATTCTCGGTCCGGGCACATTCTTATAAAGAAAGCCCTTGCAAATCCAAGTATAGAAAATTTGCAAGGGCTTCTTTATTAATATAAAGAGATATCTACTTCTTCTTTCTCAACACTACGGCAGTACGTGCAGGAATATAAAGTTTCAACCATTCTTTCTTTTCTTTCTTATACAAAGGATCGGCAATCGTGAAGTGAACCACAGAATCATCGGCAAAGCCATTACCACCGAATGCTATATTATCCGTATTCAGAATCACCTCATAAGCTCCCGGAGCTACAAGGAAACCATAGTCTGTAAACGACTGCTTCGGATTGAAGTTAAATACAAAAATCAAATCCTTACGCTCATAAGCCAATACCTGGTCGCCGTCATTATGCCATATTTCTTGTATCGGGGTTGCCTGGAAATCCTTCACACTCTTAATGACTTTCAACATTTCTTCATCGAAGTCACCCATATAGTGATAGGCTAGATTCTTATTGTCGACCAGATCCCATTGGCGACGGGCATATTTGCAAGACCAACCGTTACCCTCACGCGGGAAGTCAATCCATTCGGGATGCCCGAACTCATTACCCATAAAGTTCAGATAACCACCGTTAATTGTGGAAGAGGTCAACAGGCGAATCATCTTATGCAAAGCAATACCACGATTGACTATATAATTTTCATCTCCCTTCTGCATGTGCCAATACATATCCGCATCAATCAGACGGAAAACAATCGTCTTATCTCCTACCAATGCTTGGTCATGGCTTTCTGCATAAGAAATAGTTTTTTCATCCTGGCGACGGTTAGTGACTTCCCAGAACATGCTGGAAGGTTTCCAGTCCTCATCTATCTTTTCTTTGATTGTCTTGATCCAGTAATCCGGAATATTCATAGCCATGCGGTAGTCGAATCCGTAACCACCATCTTCTACTTTTGCAGCCAATCCCGGCATACCGGACACCTCCTCAGCAATCGTTATCGCTTTTGGATTCACTTGATGAATCACTTCATTAGCCAAGGTCAGATAACAGATAGCATTATCATCCTGATGTCCGTTGAAGTAATCTCCGTAATTACAGAACGCTTCACCCAATCCGTGACTATAATACAGCATAGACGTTACACCGTCAAAACGGAATCCATCGAATTTATATTCTTCCAGCCAGTATTTACAGTTAGACAACAAGAAGTGAACGACTTCATTCTTGCCATAGTCAAAACAAAGAGAATCCCACGCCGGATGTTCACGACGCCCTCCCGGATAGAAATACTGGTTCGGATCACCGGCAAAATTACCCAATCCTTCTACCTCATTCTTCACTGCATGGGAATGAACAATATCCATAATAACAGCGATACCCATTCCATGAGCAGTATCGATCAACTCCTTCAACTCATCAGGAGTACCGAAACGGGAAGAAGCGGCAAAGAAACTGGATACGTGGTAACCGAAACTTCCATAATAAGGATGTTCCTGAATAGCCATTATCTGAATACAATTATACCCTTCTTTGGCAATGCGGGGAAGCACCTTTTCACGGAATTCATTATATGAACCTACTTTCTCTTCCTGTTGCGCCATTCCGATGTGACATTCATAAATCAATAGAGGACTTGTGTTAGGTTTAAAAGTCTTTTTCTTGAATTTATAAGGTTTCTCTGGGGCCCATACCTGTGCACTAAAAATTTTCGTCTGTTCATCCTGAACAACACGGGTAGCCCAAGCAGGAATACGTTCTCCCTGTCCACCGTCCCAATATACATTCAGTTTATACAGGTCACCGTGATGAATGGCCCCTTCTGGAAGATTGATTTCCCAAATCCCATTCTTCAGTTTTTTCAGTTTATAGGTAGCCTTTTCTTCCCAGTTGTTGAATGTACCTACTATGTAAATATGACTGGCATTAGGAGCCCATTCACGGAAAGTCCAGCCTTTGGCAGTACGGTGCAATCCAAAATAAAGATAGCCCGAAGCGAAATCCGACAGCGTCTGTTTTCCTTTATTAGTCAGTTCGGCTTCTTTATCCAGCACAAATTGATGCCGGCCGGCAATAGCGTCGGCAAAAGGTTCCAGCCAAGGATCGTTTTTGATAAGATTCAGTGTCTTTTCCATATCTGAATTAAATTAGGATTATGCTTTTACTTTTACAATTACTTTTTTCACTCCGTCCGGGGTAATACCAGGAGCGTGTCCGTCTTGCGGGAAGAAGATAGCAAACATTCCCGGTTTCACGGCAATATAAGTTTCAGCTAATCCTTCAAAGAAAGTGATATCTTTTTCTACATTGTATGGAGCATTTGTCGGGACACAGTCTTTAGCAGCAGTATACCCCATGATTTCTGTTCCCGACAATGGAATTTGAATATCAATAAATTCGTTATGTGTTTCCAGTTTAGCCTCTTCTTTAGTCTTAGGTTTGGTCTGTGCAATATTCACCAGCAGATCTTTTCCTTTCAGTTCAGTCTTACCGATTTCCATGGCTTGAAGATCATGAGATTTCAGGAACTCAATAGCTTGTGCAAACAAAGGATTTAAAGACGCATATTTCTCCAGATTTTCTAAAGTATCTACTACCATAAGAGTTTAATTTAAAAGTTTATATTCTAGGTATTATTCAAAATCGTCAATTGTGTAATTGATAAAGTCGGCAAATCGCTTGAATTGGCGGAATACTTTATCTATCTGTTCCAACATATCCGGTTGGGCGAAGAAGTCATCGGGGACATTATAAAAACAGACATATTCTTTACACTTCAAATAATCAATGTATTTAAAATCTTTTGGAAAGCCCTTAGGAGCAGTTTTCAGGAAGTCTTCCCCTATCACCGGAAAGTATTTCTTAAACTCCGGATCTTCTACGATCGCAACAAATTCCTCAATATTGTCATAAATTGACTGCCGCACAGCTTTTAGTACGTTAGACGGCAGGCATAAGCTCCCTCCGGCAAGCATAGATCCAGCAGGTTGCAGATGCACATAATAGCCACAATGATCGGATTTTTTTCCTTTTGCATTGATATAACCGCCAAAATGTATTTTATACGGAGTTTTATCCGTAGAAAAGCGTGTATCACGATAAATACGATACGTACAATCTTTAGGTTGGATGCCTCGAATTGATTCGTCGAACAAGGAGATACGGGCAATAACTGTTGCTAAGAAATTTTCAAACTCGACACGGGCTGTTTCATACTCCGCCCTGTGTTCATTGAACCAGTCACGATTATTATTCGCAGAAAGATCTTTTAAAAACTGAAAGATAACGGGTATGTTCATCTTTATCATTTTCTATTATTACCCTACAAACGTACAAATTTTATTTCATATAAACTACAAAACGCAACAAAAGGACATAAAAAAAGCATCGGCCTGGTAAAACCGATGCTCTAACACATTTATCAAAAAAACAGACTCTTCTGTCTCTGACGTACTTTAGCTTTCACAAGTGGAGTACAATCTCTTTTAATTAATCTTATATCTAATACTATGAAAAACACATAAATATAACAGACGAAAGAACACCTTTGTTCAAAGGTTCTCTAAATATTTCTGTTAATAATAGTTTATAGAATTAAATGTTTTTCATCAATCGGTATCACGATTTGTCCCCAATCAATCATCGCATTGAATAACATAATACGGAAATAGCTTCCCAACTGTGTATGCAATATCTCCTTTTCTTGAATCAAATGCTTGTCCAGAAGTTCAGCCCGCTTGGTTCCCTTGAGTAGCGGGCACGACGGAGTAAACCATGTATTGCCGTCATAAAGAGCTATATTGGAAATAGATGTATCCGTCAGGTATCCGTTTCTTACCACTAATATATCATCAGCCGTTTCTCTCTGGGCGTACAATGAATTTAGTTCTTCCCGATTCGTACTTTTATAAGTATAATCAATAGTATCCGACGTAACCAGACGTAAAGAGGAAACTTTGCGCCTCTGATAAGGAACGTATGTAATTTCTTCTATCGCCTTTCCGTAAACAATCCGGCATTTCCAGATACCTTCCAATGATTGGGGAGAAATAAATTCACCTAAGTCAATATCGGCAACATCTTGCCAGAAGGCGGCACGAGTCCGGTTGCAACGTTCCGTATGATAATTGATATTATAAATCTTTCCATCTTCTATTCGGATCGTTTCAATAAATGGGCACATATACTTTCTGTTTCATTTCATTATATTCATTTTCCACATCACTTTGGCTGGTAATCCCACCCCCACTCTTAAAATACATTTTACCACCCTCCTGCTCCACAAAACGGATCATAACTGCGCTATCGAGGTCCTTACCGTCAAAATAGCCCATAATACCTGTATAGAATCCCCTGTCATAGGTTTCAGCCTCCTTGATAATCTGCATTGTTTTTTTCTTCGGAGCTCCTGTGATAGAACCGGCTGGTAAAAGCCGGAATATAATACTTCCCAAATTTGTCAGATAATCATCCGGCAGTACACCCTGTATTTCAGAACTTGTCTGAAGAATACTCCCTTGATTGGTCTGCAATTTATCAATATACCGGTATCGGGATACGGATACTTGTTCGGCCACCATGCTCAAATCATTACGAATCAAATCTACAATAGTGGCATGTTCCGCCGTTTCTTTAGGATCGTTGATTAATAGCCGGTCAGCCGAAGGGGTTGAAGCATTAATCGTTCCCTTCATGGGGTAGGAATATATTCTTCCATTATGAATTCTTATAAATATTTCGGGAGAAAAAACCGTAAAAGCATCTCTGACCCATAATTTATACATAGCTTTTGAATAACAATAGATATCTTTCAAAGTCAGATTTGTTTCTACCGGAGTGCGACAAGTCAAGTTAGTGAGAAAACTATTTCCGGCAAAGATGTTTCGTTGGACAATATCAAACGAATGTTGATATGTAGCCAAAGATTCCGGGAAAGATTGCCAACGAAGTCGCTTTCTTGACAAAAAAGCTATATTATTCTCTGCAAACATGGGCTGATTCGTAAAACCATTCAAGTTATAGAGTATTTCGGCAGGGTCTACCGAAGATACTGCTTCTATATAAGAAGCATCCTGCTGGTAATTAATGATAAAAATAAAAGGACGACAGGATTGCCCTAAATAGTTCATTTGTCTGATAGCCTGTTCTTTTGTATATAACTGCATGGATTTGTTCTATTTTTAAGTGAAGCAAATGTACGCAAAAAGTATAGATTAGAAAAAGGTGCAACAAAAAAAGGGTTGCCACCGTGTCTATCGGGCAACCCTTATTATCTATACGAGATCGGTCAAATTACTTCATTGCATCCTGTACCTGAGGAATCATTTTTTTCACATTTGCGTTGTCAGGAGATACCTTTGCTGCTTCTTCCAAGTAACCTAATGCTTCTTTAAATCTAGCTGTTGCTTTTTCTTTTTCAGCAGCATATTTATCTGCATCAGAGTTTGCTAAAGGAGTTGCTTTTTTCAGGATATTGGCTCCGTCATTATAACATAATACTCCAAGGCTGTATAAAGCATTTGTTTTATATGATTTGTGATCCAGAGGAATTACCTTCTTGAAACATTCTTCTGCTTCTTCAGCTTTACCAGCTTTTTGGGCGGCGAGTCCGGCTTTCAAGTAGTGTAAACCATAATTCTTGATCATAGTTTTATTATTCGGATCAACTTTCAAGCCTTCTTCCAATGTAGCAACGTATTCATCTGTTTTCTTCAATGCATCCAAAGCCAAAGCTTTACGGGCATACGCATTACCAGTATTAAACTTCTTCTGAATAGCAATATCAAAGAAAGTTACGGCTTCCGCATACTTCTTCACTTCATCTGCTGCTATACCGCAATAGTATGCTGTTGCAGAATCCTGATTATTAGTTTGTTTCAAATATTCGCTGAACTTAGCGTAGGCCACAGGATAATTCTTAGCATTGAATGCGTCATTTCCTTCTTTCTTAATTTGATTAGGATCCGTTTGTGCAAAAATGTTAGTTACTGCAATACTAAATGCAAATAAAAAAATCAATTTCTTCATAACTTTATGTGTTTTTTAGTTGTTTATCGTCCAAAAGTATAAGGAATAATAGAAAGACACAACCCTATTTTTGTTTTTTTGAGCTTTTTGAAACCTATATAACGTTCGTTATTCTTCGTAAAAACGGGCTTTTATTCTCAAATACAGCGTAAAAGGAATCACCCTTTTACGCCTTTCTCGGCCGTCAAAGGGGTGATACACAAACTGTTTGGGTAACTACTTTTATCAAATAAATATAGTATACAACAAGAAAATGTATAGAGGGATATTTAATGTTCTATGAGGGACAACAGGGAATAAAATCAAATATACTGTCACAAGAGTTCTTCCAAATATCTCCTTTTATTAACTTCCCGAAAAAAATGCTATTCATTTGTTTATCTATAAAACACGAATTCAGTCCCCACCTAATTAAATAAAAAAAACTTCTTTCATAAAATACTGATTCATAGCACCAAAGAAAAATATGAATAAAAAAGTTCCAGAAAGTTTTTGAGTTTTCATAAAAAGCACTACCTTTGCATCCGAAAATAAGGCTGGTTCCGTAGCTCAGCTGGATAGAGCAACGCCCTTCTAAGGCGTGGGTCAAGCGTTCGAATCGCTTCGGAATCACTATTAACATCCGGTAACAGTTAAATGTTATCGGATTTTTCTTTTAAATAGCTGATATTAAACGTTTTACTTTCGCCCCGTTTAACTTTTAATAACCTGCCTGTGTAGGCATATTTGTAGGCATATCCCCTCTACAGGCATAAAATAGGCATATAAAAATGACGGCAATAAGAGTTGTAAGACAAGGCAAAAAAGGCAAAACCGACCGGCTCCCCCTGTATGTGGAATTTTATATCAACCGTGAGAAAATAAGGATCGCGGTAAGGTTAAGTGTCACGTCCAAAGAATGGGACGAGCAAAACGAAGTGATAAAAGGCCGGGACAAAGAGAGTAAAGACAAAAATTTAATCATCTCAAACATCCGGTCACGTGTAAGCGACATATTTGTTCGTGCTCGTCTTAAAAATGAGACGCTGACAAAAGAAAGTTTCTTCCGCCAGTATAACAATCCTTCCGATTTTGGTACTTTCTTTGATTTTGCACGGGTTTACCTCAAACAAATTAGCAAAACAATTTCTTTCGGTACCTGGAAACATCACGTTTCTATCATCAAGAAACTGGAAACATTCGCCCCCGGCCTTGTATTTTCAGAGATTACCCATGAATTTCTCCTGTCTTTCTTTGCATATCTTCGCAAAATAGGTAACATGGATTCTACGGCATGGCGTAACATGGCTACTATCAAAATATATGTAGGTGCCGCCATACGTGGCGGTTATATGGACCAGGACCCGTTCGCGGCCATAAAGATACGTCGCCCCAAAAGTGAAGTTATATACCTGACGGAAGAAGAACTCCTCCGCCTGACCGCTTTGTACCGGTCCGGCCGCTTGGAAGAATGTACCCAGAACGTACTCCGTTTTTTTCTGTTTCTTTGTTTTACTTCTTTGCATATAGGCGATGCAAAAGCATTGCAGATAAACCAGTTCATAGGGAATGAACTACACTACACACGAGGCAAGACCAAAATACCGGTAACTGTACCTTTATCGGACCCGGCACGTTATATCTATGAATATTATCGGGCCGGACGTACAAAAGGCAACCTGTTTATGAACCTTCCCACGGATCAGGATATAAACCGGGTACTGAAAACTATAGCCGGTAAAGTAGGAATAACAAAGGATATCAGTTCAAAAACCGGCCGGCATACATTCGCTACCTTGTATTATAAGAAAACACATGATATCGTAACGCTATCCCACCTTTTGGGACATAGTTCTATAACTATGACAATGGTTTACGCACATGCTCTGGAAGATGAACGCGAAGCGGGAATACACGCCTTTGATGATATGTTATAACTAAAAGAGTGAAGGGGAAACGTGTTTCCCGCTTCCCCCTTCACTTTTTCTACTCCAACGTATAAACGCTCCAGTCTATCGCCTTTTTAAGTGCCCAGCCTTCCTTTTGTGTCTCCTGTATATGTTTCACGGCACCGGTGTAAAACTCTTGTAGTTGTTGCATACTTGCAAACTCGTAAAACGTCGGGTTGTCTTCTTCCCCGAGCTTGAAAGTAACAGGAAGGTTTTCCCCGCCTGTCTGCAAGGCAAGATCGTACGCCGTCTTATAATTCATCTGGTTCTCCATGGAAAGCCAGACTTTCAGGCCGTTCCATACGTACCCGCTTTCGATCGTGTCGGTTATCTGCCTGTTATACCACTGATTAATAACCGCCTTGATTTCTGCCAGTGCGGGTAGATGATCGAACGTCTCTTCCATGTAACTACGTTGCACTCCTTCGGGTGTCTCTGTTTCCTGGTAATCCCACGTAATACGCCAGATTCCCCGGCGGCGGTTGGTACATCTTACCGGTTCCGCCTTGCTGTCTGCATAAATTCGTATCATTTCAAGTAAAATGTATAATTATCAATCCTTTTTCACTTACTTCACCTTCGCAATGTGCTTCAAAAGGCAGTTCTCCGTCTTTTGCCGCTGATTCACAAATGAAAAGTGTTTCCTCCAGGCTGGTAAAATACTTTCTCTCCTTGCCGTCGAGTTCCAGCTTTATAACAGTCCGGTTTCCGTTTTTCATCGGCACATCCTTTTCATAATCAAGTACGATCACATCCTTGTTCATCAGTTCGGGCGACTTGATCCTTGCCCCGGTAAATCGTTTCCGTCCGTCTTTAGGCTTGTACTTGTAGCCCAAATCTTTTAATTTTTTCATTTTCTTTCCTGTTAGTTTATAAAATAAGTTCTTGCAATCGGCATGTTTTGTAAGCCCGTAAAATGAAGCGGTTAACTCCTGCCTACGTTTCTTGCTTTTAACCTTGTGCATCTTGCGGGCGAACTTTTGTTTGTTACGCTTCCTTAACCGTACATGATCCGGGCGGGTTACATATCCCAGAAAGTCGATACCTTCGGTGATCGGGAAAACGGTATCATTACTTTTAATCTCCAGGCGGGCTTTCCTGGCCTGTTCATGAATGATATCCCTAACCTTCCAAAGGTATTTCTTACTACCGGAAAGCACCAGACCGTCGTCACAATACCGGTAATAGTGTGCTACTGCCTCCTGATCCTTTAACCGGTGATCCAGGTAAATAGACAGAAGCAAATTACAAAGCCCCTGCGATGATCTTAGCCCGATACTTACGCCTTTAGGCATCATGCGGATGCACTCTTCCAGGATTCCGATTAATATTTTATCCTTGAACATCTTTTTCACTGCATCCAGCAAAACGTCCTGGTCTACGCTCTCATAGAATTTCGTTATATCGAACTGGTACCCGAACAGGGTTCCTTCGGGATCATCCTTTATATCTTTAACGATATACTGTAAAAGGTCATGCGTACCCCTGTTTTTAATGGATGCGGAAGTAGTCCGGATAAAACGTACTTTCAAATGCCGGTCCACCACATTCATAACAGCGTTAAGAACGATCCTGTCCTCCAGGGAAACCGATTGTACGATCCTTACCTTCGGCCCGTCGTCTACGGTCATTTCCCGATATCCTCCGAGCTTGAACCGCCCGCTCCTGATCCGCTGCCTGATCCTCTCTACTGCCTTCGGGACATCCGCCAGTATTCTACGCCCGGCAAAGCTGCACTTTCGTCTTCTTTTACGCAATACCGTTTTTATGGCGTCCTCTATATTGGAGTCCTCGACAATCTCTTCTATAATATTATCTTCTCTCCACATGATAATTAAATTAGCCTTCAATTCCCCGGGCCGGGCTTCTTCGAAAAAAGTTCCTACCAAACCCCATTGCCCTGCGCTTTATTTTTCCCCTTTCCAGCCGTAAACGGCTGCTGTTGGCGAGGCTCATTCCTCTTGGCTCCACGCCGGGGACACGTCCCCACTGTTGTACGCCAATTTTTAAGGCTTATGCGCTTTTTCTTTATCCTAATTGTTTGCAAGCCGAACACCGATGTTCGCATTCGTGTTCGATGAATCGTTATTCGCGTTCGCATACGAAACACCGCCTAACGCGTTCGCGTTGTTGTTCGACCGATACACCACACGAGTGTATATGAGGAAATCCGCCTTTGTACTTTCAGGAAGCACCGGCACCCGTCTTACTTCCGGACGCCTGCGCTACCCGCACAACGTTTTACGTTGTTTTTTTTATCTTAATCAGCCTGATTTATGGCTTTAAAGGCCGCGACGCTACCCACCCAGCGTATTATGCCCCTGAAGGCAAGCCGAACACCGATGTTCGCATTCGTGTTCGATGAATCGTTATTCGCGTTCGCATACGAAACACCGCCTAACGCGCTCGCGTAGTTGAGCGACCGACACACCACACGAGAAAGCCCGGTACCCACATAGAACCTGTCGAACCAATGTGAAGAAGTGGAACCACCTTCTTTGGCTGCAATCAAATCCATATACCGGCCCCAAACCATGTGGGTAGGATAAATATCTGCATTATAAACAGTAATTCCCTGTACAACGCGTTCCGTTCCGTCCGGCATGGTAATAAACCACCTTCCGTCCGCTGCCGTCTTGTTTACCGTGACATACTGCAACCATTCCGCCTTGTTTCCCTGGAAATTTTCATATCCCAGTACATTGACGGACTGATAATTTACACCGTCCCGGTAAGCACCTTCCGCCTGTGGATTGGAACCGCCTTTTTCCTTATAATAAGAAACCGTATCACGCATCCCCAGTGCATTTGTAAGGCCTGTTACTTTCTGGTAATTATTTGTTCCATATCCGCAAACTCCCTGCGAATCGGTATTACCGTATTTAAAGAAATGCAGGTTACCCGCGTCCTTGTGCATCTCCCAGTCGAACAGCTGGAAACCTTTGCCCCGGTTCTGGGCGTATTTGACAGCCTGGGCCTGTGAAATGGTTCCTACACTTGAAACACCACTGACAGAACGCAATACATCATCAATCAAGTAAGCTTCATAAGCACCGCCCAGGCATTCCGTATGCTCTACCCAGTCCGGCTCGATCGCTTCCACACTTTCCGATGTTGTGAGTAAAACGAAATCGAAGGTCGCCGAATTAAGGAAGGTAAAGGCCAGTTTCGTTGCCCCTGCGGGAACGGCACAAAACAGGTACATACCATTGATAAAACCGTTCGCGTTTGAAACGCTGATCCGACTTACTATTTTGCCCGTATCATCAATAAATACAGCCCCGTAAAGAGTGGAAGCCAGACCGGGAAAACGAACCTGCTTGTAATCCCGGACGTCCACCAGGGCGAATGATCCGGATTCATATTCATTCTTCGCCTCTTCAAGGGTCGTGTAATCCGTATTCTTACGAATCCCGATCCCTTCCGTTACCTCCAGCTCTTCGCGGGTAAGTTTTACACTGGTGTACCCAGCCGCTGCCGGCGCATCCTCATTGCTTGAAATAAAACCGTACAGACATTGGTTCAGCACGTCCGTTACTCCCTTGTACCAGTAATGAGGCTCATATACGTAAACTTCGCCTTCCGATCCGGTTAATACTGCATCTGTGGCGTTTTCCATGCTGTCACTATCGGCGTATTTGTTCCGGCTCTCATCATGAAGCGGATAACAGGTCATTTCACCCTCCGCCGTCTTTTTGGCCAGAACGCAATGTCTTTTCGCCAACACTTCCAGGATATGGGAAGACGGAGCAAATTCCGTATTATAGTCATATCCGGTGGAGTTATCCAGGTTTGTAATCTTTTCCCCGTCCTCCACCGTCTGGTCTATTTTTATGCAGACAAACTGCGGCTGAATGATATTCAGTTCCGGGAAGTGCGCACAGGTGGCGGCGTACTCTTCGTCCGACATGGACTGGGTAAGCCGGTACGTACCCACCAGGCGGCACGTCTGCACGTTTCCCCCGTCTTCATCAACACCACCCATTGTCATAAGCCCGCGAAGCAAACTTCCGTCCCCGTCCATATCTATACCGGTAATTCGTAAATAGTTGGTCGCGCTGCATTGCTGTAACAACGTGTTCCAGTCGATCAGGCTACAGTTATCAATCACAAGGCGCGTGATATTTGCCGTGCCTTCCAGCTGCAGCCCTGCATTGGTCAGTTTGTTCAGGTACCGGAGCTCCAGCGTCTGCAAAGTTGCGGGAAGGACGCAAACGGCCAGAGGCGCACCGCCGGCGAATGTCACACCGGTAAGGGATGTATCACCGGCCAGGAAGGTTTCAAGTTTGGTGTTGCTTGAAAGGTCCATACCGGTAAAGGAAGAGGATTTAAGCCCGGATATGTCGAGTTGTCGAAGGTTACGGCAATTACCCACCAGAAGGGCGTTAAGTGTCATCTGTCCGGCCTCACAGCTAACATTCAGTTCACGCAAGGCCGTACAGTTGTTCAGGTTCAACGTGCCGACAATGGCGTGGGCTACATCCGTCAGATCAAGCCCGCGAATACGGCTTGCACCGTAGAAATATTGCGGATCGTTTACTATTAAATCCGTGTCCATTGTCAGTTCCACCACAGCCCCGGCCGTTTCTGCAAGTACCGCGCTTTGGTGCGGCGTTCCGGACGTGTAACCGTACCCGTAATAATACCGTTCGGAGGCCGTAATCCGAATTTTCCGGTTATCGCTGCCGAACTTGTACCCGAAATAAGCCGCGAAGCTGTCACGGCGGTAAGTACCGGCCACATACTGACTATCCAGAAGGGCGAAACGGTTCTGAATGGTATAAGTACGGTGCGCGTAACGGCTGCCCTGCAAGGCATACAGATAATTATAATAACTGGTTCCGCTGCCGGTTGTCACACCTTCGGTAAGCGGAAGGATATATTTATATTCCGAATCCTTGTTATAAATCCGCTCGCACCAGTTGCCCATTTGTTCCTCGTTAAATACTTGCAGGACATATTCAAGGCTCATATTACTACGCAAGGTTTCCGCCACTTCACGCAATTTGTCCGGACAAGACCGTACCAGTTCCCATAAAACGGAATCATGGCCGGCAAAAGCATAACTACCGATTGAATCATCAAAACTTTCGTGGGTAATGGTATATTCGTATTTCAGTACCGAATCATTACGCACACCGAACAGCGTGTCCATATCGTAAGGAAGGAAATACCAGATCAGGCCGTCCCAAGTCGCCAGCATCATGTTTTTTGCCCGGTTATCCACGGCCATAAAGTAATCGGTAATCAGATACCATGCAAACGGGCTGTCATTACCGAAATACTGGCTATATTCCGCCAGGAACCTGGCGGGATCATCCTTACATGAATCGATCCAGTTCCAAAGCCTTGTAACTGCCGCCTTGTCGTCCTCGTGTGCATCCGCCCAGGTAGTGTCCGCCTTGAAACGAAATTCCAGCGCATCATCAAAAGAAGACATGTCGGTAGTCCCGAACAGACAAAGGGCCTCGGAGTTGTTCAGGAACTCTAGACAGATACATTTGTTACGCTGCCCGTTCAGGGCCGCTTCGTCGTTGAACCCTTCAATTCCTTCAAAACCGTAAATGATCGCACTTTCCGACTTCTCATTATTGAAATTGTATTTTCCCAGATAAGTATTCGCACCGGTGCCGTCGTTGTCATAAAACAGGTCCATAGGGAAACCGTCTACGCCTATACGTACGTCATATTCCCCCTTATATGCAGCCTGCGGCGGTGTCAGCCACCCGCACTTCTTCCAAACGTCGTTCACAATACGCACCGCACCGGTATTATGTGTACCGGAAGAATCGGAAAAGTCCGCTTTCAAACAGAATATACTGATCGGCCGTGCTCCCGGTTTGAAACTGTATTCAAGAGACGGCACATCCACGCCGTTAACTTCCAGCGTGGTACCGTATTTTTCCAGGCGCAAGAAATAAAGACGGTAATTCTTACGCGGATAAGTGGTGGATGATGTACCCTGTATTCTTAGACCGACATTCCTTGCTACAAAATCATACTCCTTACCGTACGGGCTATAAAAATAGATATCGACCGGTACCTCAAATTTCTTGTTATTGGTGGCGTTGACAAGGTTCACATCGCCGACAATTCGCATAACCGCCTTTCCCTGGGCGCGTAACTTGTCTATGTCGATATCCGTACCGTTGTCCCCCGTAACATCGTTTTTTTCAAATAACAGGACCATTTCGTCCGACGTAGTACGGTCTACCATGTAATTATTTAATTCTTCATCATCCGTAAGCGCACGGTTATAAATACGGAAATTCCTGATCTCCACATCCGCCGTATCACTGAACAAACGGATGTTCACCGGTTCCGCCTGCAGTAGTCCTTCGGTAGCCCCATACTGTACAGCCCCGCAACGGATTCCGTTTACATAAAGTTCCAGCAACCGTTTGCCAGCCTTGGACCCGACAATAAAGGCTATTTTCAGGTTCATATCACTTGCAAACTTTGTACTTACTTCCGTACCGCCAGAAACACGCATAAGGGCCTGCTCCGTTGTCATTTGTAAACCGATATCGCCGGCCATACAGTCCAGTATCACTCCCTGCCGGTCCGTTACCGACGAACAAAGAATTTCCATTTCATAGGTAGCCCCGGTAGTGGTCGCATCTGTGGAGAACGGCCGGTACCCGATTTCAATCTTCGCGCCTCCCGTAAGTTTCAGGGCGTCACCCGTCCAGCCGTTGCTGTTCCAGTCGAAACCTGCAAACGTTGTATGTATGTCGCCATAATCCCAGGCTCCCGGATCGGATTCACTGTTACTCCGCCCGGCTGCTGAAAGTTTCAGTACAAGCCCGGCGGTAGTTTCCTGCAAGTCGATCCCGCTTTCCGTCACGTCGATATAAAACGGGTATTCCGTGGCTCCCGTCTTAAATTTCATAGTGATCTCGCCCTGCTCCGTAAAACGGTTGGTGTATGTCTGTGTAGTACGGGCCACACTGACAGACTGCGTTTTCACCCCGTCCCGGTAAACGTCCATTTGGGCCGGCGTCGCGTCGGGATCATAAGCCACAAAGTCAAATTTCACCTGTTCGTACTGCCCCGCTTCCAGGCGCGGAACAAGATGATCCTCCGTAAAAATACGGCCGTCCGGAAAACTTATCATCGTGCCGATGAACGGTGCCGATCCTCCGGATTTCAGGATATCAATGTAGATACTTTCGGATTTTAACACAAGATCGGCGGAAGCCTCCATTTCGGCAACCATTTGAACGGTATTCCGACCGGTTACAAGCGAAGAAGGGGACAAACTGAAACTGCCGTTTGTCGTTCCCGATCTTGTAATGGTGTGCGCGTTCTGTTGCTGGCCGTTCAGATAAAGCGTGACGACCTTTGTTCCGGAACCGTTGACGGCATAAGGAATATTAATCGTATCGGCCAGCGTATAACCGCCAGCGGCTATGGCCCCGGCCAGATTATAAGAGCTGGTAAGGGAAAGGCTGACAACCTTTACGGATGTAAATGCCTGTCGGGTTTGTTTCTTGCCGGTAGTCGGATCGGTAGTGGTTGCCACTACGTAAATATCCGTGTTTCCCACAAGCAAGTAACTTGAAAGGTCCAGTTCGTAACTACCTTTAGAAACATCGCTGACTGTTTGGGAATACATGGTAGTTGTTCCACGCCTAATCGTAACGGTTATATCTGCCTTTTGCCCGGTGGATTCCCCTTTTTCGTCTCCCGTGGTGTACTGGTGATCGTACGTATAAGTAAGACGGGCGTTTCCGCCTTCCTTGATTATGGTGTTATCTACAGCCGCATTTAATACAATTTTAGTAGCCACCGTTTCGCCGGAACCTCCACCGGAACCGGCCGGGATATCCACAGCGGTAATTTCCGCACCGCTTTTATTCTGGAAAGACAGACGGACGGATGTTTCATCCTCGCTTACCTCCGCATTTACATTGAACAACGTGGAAGCATCCACCTCGTTAAAACGGGCGGTTACAACCTTGTTTTCTACCGGATTGGTGGAATCTAAGGACAAAGTTTCGTCCACTTCCAGGATATCCACGTTTACATTCACATTACCGGCCGCGTCCGGCGTCTGCTTCTCGCCGTTTACCGTTACACTCTTTACCGTTCCTTTGCCGCCGAACTCTTCCCAGCTCGCCTCCTGATCCCAGACAGCCGGATCGGTTCCGGTAAATTGCCACGTCTCCCATTTACCGAGCGATGTTTCAAAGGTGATAACACGCCCCCGGTCGCGCCACTTGTCCGGTACCGCGGCAATGGCGGAAGCAAGAGTATAGAAACCTTCCGTTAGTGGCATGTTACCGGTTACGTTATAAGTATTCCCGCCGGCCGAACCGCCGCTGCCGAAATCCTCCCACTTTTCGACATTTTCAAAATCCGTGTCCGGATTACCTCTAAATTGCTTCGTCACCCAGCCGTCGGCAGTAAGGAACGAAAGGATCACGCCGTTTTTCCGGACATTGTTAATCTTATCCGCCGTTTTCAATGCTGTAAACACTCCCGACAGGTCACTATAGACGGTACCGGCGTTCAAAAAGTTGTTCACGTTGGTAAAGGTTGAAACCTGGAGTCCGGCCGTCTGCTGCAACTCCTGTTTTATTTTGTCACGGTCTACCTGCAACGTGCTTATGTCCTCGGAACAACTGGAAATATCCTGGGATAAACTTTTCAGCTTTCCCCAAAGAGAACCGTCTTCGCTCTGTGAACCGTCTTCGCTGCCAATACGGGTGTTAATATCAGCCAGCAATGCGGCAAGCGAATCACTATCTTTAAGCCCGTTCAGAAAATTAAGAATTTCGTTAAAGTTGTCGATTGCCTGGGAGGCATTATTACCGACAAGCCGGTCGATACGTAAAGATACGGCGTCTATAGCCTTCTGTAATGCAGCATCGGCGGCAATGCGTGCGGCTTCCTCTTCCAGGACTTCCTCACCCTGGGAAACCTTTTTCAGGTTTACGTTTAAAAAGTCAAGAACCGCCGCCACCATTTGGTTAGTAACGCTTCCCGCGTCTTCCGCGGTTTCAATGACTATAATAAGATCATCGATATACTCCTGTGTTGCCATATAGATACATTAATTAAATTGTTTGCTGAACTCTTTGGAATGAACGCCCGGTTTCCGGTAGCCGCTTTCCGTAATTTCTCCGGTCCAGTTGGACTCCTTCTCGGCAAACGTGAGCTTTAACGTCACGTTCTGCGGCGCGTCAGGGCGGACACGATAAGAAAACTCTTCCGCCGAAGGAATTACCTTGATCTCTTCCTGACCGTAACCAGACAGGTAGACATTATCAGAGGAAAGCAGATCAAGAAGAAAGCGTATTTCTTGCGGGCGTTTGAATCCCGTCTTAATCGTTACGGCTTCCTGTATCTCCGTACGTATGCGATCCGAATAATAATCATCGGTAATTTCATCGTAACGCCGGAAAACAGCGTCTTCGTCTTCATCCATGCCGGGAGTTACGCCCGCCTCGCCTTCCAGAGAAAACACTTCGTAAGTCCCGTAACTGTTCAGGAACCGGAGCCGGTAATGCTCGCGAACCGTCGGGCTTTGCTCGATCCCGATCCGGAGAGCGAACGTATCACCGCTATACACGTCAAAAAGGTTGGCCAGTACCCCGTAATCGGTAAAGAATTTAAGTCTTACGGCTTCCAGGTTCAAGGCATATAAACTCCCCGTCGTGCCTGGTACTGCAAGGCTTTGACCGGTAAGAAGTTCCGTTATTTTCAGTTCGTGTCCCGGATAGATGAAACAGAGCGGGTAAAGTTCCGTCTCGCGCATCGTTATACGCCAGTCGTTACTCCGGGTGGTAAAGAAGAAATTACAAGATTCATTCAGGAACTTCAAAGAAAATATATCAGTCCCCATATTTCGAAGACGTCTAAACTCCTTCTTGGAAATCCCCCCTTTCCAGGCTGTAAAAGACAGGTTATCCTCTTCTTCTCCCTCATTTACCACATGTATAGTTACTTCGGCCGACAAACCGGAAACGGCAAGTAGATGCTCCGTATTATCCGATAAAATCCGTGCGTCTGTTATTCCGGTTTCGACAATCTCGGCTATATTAACACGAAATTCCCCGATTCCGTTTCCTTTGAAAACTTCCTCATTATTCATTCTGATGCTGTATGTTGCCATAGAACTGGATGATACAGACAGAAAAATAGGATTACGCGTAAAAGCATTTCCCGTAGGATATATGTTCACCTTTAAAGCTTCGTCGCTGGCACTCATTGTATTGCTATTTTGGTTACGATAAAACTGCCTGTTAACTCATGCTGCATCTCCAAAGAGGATATAAAGCGGTCCCTGGCAGCCGAAGGATTTACCATAAACTTATAAAAGTCCGTAAGCCGGCCCGTATGGTTCTCCTTCCAGAAATTATAAAGCTCCGTTACCTGGGTGGTGCACGGGGCAAGTACGATGTTATTCTGCTTTTCCATGGTGCAAAAGTTGGATTTATCAAAGGAAGAATAAAGGACGGGATTAACCGGAATAGACAATAGAAACAAAAGTATCTGTATATTCAAATTCGGATTCATACGTAACATCCCGATATGTACCGGGAGTAAAACTTCCAGGCTCGTAGTAGATACTTATTATTGCTGTCGCTTTACATTTATAGTTCCTTTGTAATGTAATTCCCGCTTCCTGGGGATAGTTTTCAACCAAGTATTTATCATCATTACGAGTTGTATATCCGTCAAGCGAGTAAGTTATTGATTTCATTTCGTTCACAGCGGTCGGCCTTTTGTTCCATTCATCCCTCGCCTGTTGTAAAATCCTGTTCCTTTCATTTTCTTTGGCAGTTTCTATATTTGAACTTATAAATTCCCACGTAAAAAGCCTGGAACCAAAAACGGGTGTTTCCTGTTCCTTATCCAAATCGTACGGACCAATCAACCGGAGTGTTCTTAATGTCAGATCAACGGGTACAATCTTATTTGCCGGAAGAGAATAAGAAAGCCCGTCAAAAAGTAAATATTGTCCTCGAAGTATTACCGGTGTTAAGATATCCATACCCGTAAGCCGGTGAACCGGTAACAAAACGTTTGCCTCTATCTTATTGAATGAATGTCTTAATATAGCGTCGTATTTCTTCCAGAAGTTAAAAAACAGGCCATTATCATATTGAAAAAATAGCGACATTGTATGCTTGCTTCCGTCTCTTAATATAACCTCTTCGGCGTCAGAGGTGTAAGGTAACACAGAACCGAAAGGATATTTACTATTTTGGGAAGACGTAAACGCAAACACGAAGGATAACGGTGTTTCCACCTTCTCCGAGTCTTCATCGTTATTATTAGAGGAAGTTTTAAGATACGTGTAACGGTGCACGTAATCAGCAAGATATTGAGGGGAAAGAATATCATTCGGGGCAAAATCCATTGGAACGCATTCGTCGTCGCTGGTTAATTCGTTATCTTCGATATTGTCGGTTTTCCGATCCCAGGAAAAGAAACTCGATGAAGAATAAGTAAGGCGGTTATTATCTTCATCCCATTTAAACCACCGTCCTGTTGTTTCCTCATAATTTAGATGTATCACCCTTTTAGATACATCAACTTTAGTTAACCTTGCGACTTTCTGATCTTTCAAGTAATCTTCAAGTCTTTCAACAGAGGGGGCCGCACCGGTAAAGGAAGTTCTGGCCGATAACTTCATTTGCCGGGCCGTTTCGTAAGTTATTAAAGGTTCGTCCGTCAGGCTACGGGACAAATCAATGTCCGGAACATCATCCACAATATCCCGGATCAGTCTTAACGTGGCTGTTTTCGTATCGGAAGAAACATTATAAACCAGTCCGAAACGCACATGCAAGGCGTTTAAAAAGTCCTCTACTGTGCAATCCGGCATCAAATCAGCGTAAGAAAGCTTTCCTTTAACACAACAGTCGGCCGCATTATTCAATATTACCAGGTTAGAAAGTTCCTTGTTCGTCTTAAAAGGATTTTCGGTTATAGTATATCCAAATTCGGAAAAAACAAGTTCCAGCACACGCCATACATATAAAAAGGCCGTTACGCCGTAACCTTCCGGAAGTGTTACGGCAGTCGGAGTACCATTTACTAAAAAAGTTTCTGTTCTTGCTTGATAACGTAAACGATAAACTTTACTTCCTTCTGATACAGGTGTGATATAGTTCAAGTATTTAGGGTAAAACTGATTATCTTTCGAATCGTTACCGGTCATAATCTGAAATACGGCATAATCAGTCTGATAACCTCCTAAAACCTGTTGCAAATGTGCGCAAAGAGAATTAACGCTGCTATACTCCTTCACCGGTAATGTAATAGCATTTAATTTTTTTGCTTTCCATGCGCTGTAGGCTTCCGAATTGTCAAAGCCGATGTTAAGGGTAATACCTTCTTTTTTACCGGCGGAAACAATATTTATCTTTCCGGTACGTTTATATGCTCCGTCCAATATCGTACATGCCTGATCTTCATTCATCGGCTTTATACCCATGTCGAGACGGTGAGCAAAACCGGTTATTTTAGCATTGTTGCCGGTACATGGAACCGTAACCGGTACGGTTTGCGATCCCCGGTCGTTCATGACAGGGGATTTTTCATCAATCTGTACGGTAAAGTCACCCCCTAAATCCAGATAACCTTTGTTCGTCTTTATCTTTAGCATAATGATTACTTATTTTCCGCGTGTAAAGGTGTCGCGGGCGTTATCTATAGTTTCTTTGGCCTTCTCCAAATCCTGATAAACGATATAGGCCTTTATCAATTTGATAGCCTCACAGGAGGCGCGAAGCTCCTTTGCCGCTTCCAGGAACTCCCGGTAGGAAGAATCCCCTGCATAAGAGGTAACGTAACCGCCTTCCGCATATTCACCCGGATTCTGTGGCAACGGGTTCGCATTGGTACGCTGCCGCCTGATCGCTTCGATAGTGCTAACAGCGTCGATTACTTTAGGATTATTCATTTCCGGCTGTGGTACCACATATTCTCCCTTATGAACAACGCCGGCCACTTCATAACGCCCACCGGGACCAGTGTAACCACCTTCCGAATATCCACCACCGGAAGAACCGGAAACAACACGTTCAGCCGTGGCGGTCTTGCTGCCGGTAGTGTTTTTCAGGGACATGTTTTTAATTCTGTCCCGTTCTGCTTTGGCCGATGCAAGCTGGGCCACACCGGTAGCCGCAAGCATTGCTGCAGCAACGGTTCCGGCGATCGGCCCTAAGTCCGCGTACGCCTTCATAATCGAAACGGCTGTATCTGCTATGATCTGGGAACACTTGATAGCAAAATTTACATCCGCATACTTCTTTTGAATCTCCAGTTTCTTATTTTCCTTCTCTTCTTCCAGGGCGGCAGTATCTTCCCCGTTGTTTTCGGCTTCTTGTATGAGAACATCGTATTTTGCTTCCACCTGGTCGATTTCGGCCTGCTGAATAGCTTCCACCATGGAAGAGGAAAGGCCGGAATAATAGTTAAAGTATTTTTTAGCGTTATTCATCTGCATTTGCAGTTTTTTACGCTGGTATGTCTTTTCGTCTATTAATTCCTGATCGTGCAGATTCTTTAACAGGGCCAGTTCATTCTGGTATTCCTGCGCCCATGATACGCCGATCTGGGATTGAATCTGGTATAAACTATTCTGGTATTCAAATTCAAGCTGGCTAATTTCCTGTTGTTTCTGCTTCTCCAAACCAACAGTAGAAATCCCCGCCTGTCTCGCTATCTCAATTATGGCATTATAAGTCGTTTCTACATCCTGAACCTGCTTCCGGTGTGCTTCCTGCATACCGGTTATTCCTACCGGAACGGAAGTTATTTCACGTACTTTTTGAGCAATGGCCGCCCGATCACGCAATAACTTCATTTCAGACTCACGCACGGCGTCGGCCGCTTCCGTCGCTGTTTCTATACGTTTCTGTTTGTCGGTAATTTCCAAAGCGGCAATATCATTCTGGTAAGTACGGTTTATCTCCAGAAGTTCTGCGGCGTGCTCCGCTTCAACTTCCAGCATATAGGCGTCGGCGGCTTCCTGCGTGATACTTTGGTTTAATACCGCTTTTTCCATGGTGTCCTTCTGGACATTGTAATAGGCGGTTTCAATCTTTAACCGTTCGTCCCGTTTCTCCTGTACCCGTTTTATACGGGCGTCCTCCTGCTTGCCGGTTTCCGCAAAAATGGCCGCCTGCGCTTCCGTTTCGAGCTTGTGGATTTCATCGAGTAATTTCTTCTTTTGGGCCGGCGTTTTTGCTTCCAGCTTCTGGAGAGCGTCGATACGTTCCCGGTAATAGCGAAGGCTTTCCGCCGTCCCTTCGAGAATATACTGGGCTTCTGTCTTATTTTCCTTTTCCCGGTTCTCTTTGATTAGAAGCATACGTTTTTCGTGCTCGATCTCCAGAGGTTTTAATGTGGCATCCGTTTCCGTATTTTTATACTCCCCGGCTTCCGCTTTCTTTTTGACCTTCCCCAGTTCGTTTAAACGTTTTATTTCGGCGTCGATACGTTCTATTTCCTTGTTTTTCTTGGCGATATTCGCTTCGCTGTCTTCCGCCCATTGCTCCTGAACCTTTTTCTTTTCGGCCTCCAGCTTCTTTATAAGGGATGTTTCAGTATTTATATTTTCTTTATTGGTTCCGGTTAATGAAGTGGCCGTCGCCTCTGTTTTTAAGATATCATTATTGATCTGGGCGATTGCTGATTCTATACCGGCCAAATCCTTCTGTGTTGTCTGTAGGGCTTTCAACTGGTTAGCTTCTTTTTCTGTACCAAATAAACGGCTTATTTTAGCGGTAAGACTATTCCGGTTATATCCTGACAATGTATTTTGCTGGCGGGTGTCCCAGTAAGCGTCGCTTTGTTCTGATTCCTGGCTTTCAAGATTCCTTTTTTTCTTGTACAATTCTTCCAGTTCCTCCTGGTAAGCTTTCAACTTGATTTGTTTTTCCAAGGAAACTAAATATTGATCTATGGCCTCCTTGTTGTTGTTTATGAGCCTGCCTTCTTCATTCAATTCCGCATTATAATCCGGTATCAGTTCTTTTAATTCCGCAAGCCTTTGTTTACGGGTGTAGTTGGAAAGGTTCTCATCATTGATAGCAGCTACAAGAGTTTTTATTTTTGCTTCCTGGCTGGCATATTCTTCATTCACTTTCTTTACGACTTCCTGGTGGGCCTTCATCGCCGCCGAAGCCTGTTCCGTCTTCTTTGCAAGCTGGTAGATAGCAACACCGGCTGCCACGAGTAACGCGAGCAGGGCCGTATATGGATTCTTCAAAAGTTCGATCCTCATTAACCGAAGGGCGGCGGTACATCTTTTAATATTCAGGTGCAGCAATGCCTGGGCCGCCGCATAAGCCAGAGTAGCCGCCCGGCTGATATAAAGCTGTACGGCGTGCGCTTTCTCTGCAACGACCGAAGCAAGGGTCGCCGTTTTAAAACGGGCGTGCCACATGGTAGCGATTTTCAGTCCTCCATAGTAGGAAACCAAATAAGCGGTAACGGTATAAGTGACAACACCCCATTTATTAAACATGTCGATCATACCACCCACACCTTCCACCATAAGCGTAACAAGGTCTATTAAATCCCGGAGAATACCCTTTGATTCATAGAAACGTAAAACTACCCCTTCAATAGTTGAACTTAGCCGGTTTAATGCACCCTGAACGTTATCACCCATTTCTTCGGACATAGCATTAAAGGCGTCTTCCGCACCTGTTACCGCATCGCAAAGTGCCAGCACGGTATCGGTACCGTTAAGGAAAGTGTTAAACGCTGCAACGGAACGTTTATCGGTCAGTTCAAGGGCCTTGTTCAAGTCTATTCCTTCGCTGTTTAGTTTTTTAAGTCCCTTTACCAGATCATCCAGGTTGTTAACCGGACCGCCAAGAGCAAGCGCGAGTTTGCCGCTACTGTCAGCCAGGTTAAGCAAAATATTACGTGTTGCCGTCGCTGCCGATGAAGCGTCGAAACCGCTGTTTGCCAAAGCTCCCAAAAGGGCGGTCGTTTCCTCGATTGTGAATCCGAAAGAATTAGCAACCGGGCCGACGGTAGACATTGCACTATTCAGGTATTCAAAATTCAGGGCCGAAGACGTTGTACCTATTGCCATAGTAGAAAGTGCCCGTTCCGTATCTTCCGCATCAAGGTTGAAAATACGCAATGTTGCACCGGCAAGCGTAGCAGCCGAGGCAAGATCAGTGTCCACAGCCTTAGCGAATTTCAGCACGGAAGGCGTCATCGCTTTAATATCCTCTTTAAAAAATCCCAGCTTGGCAAGCTCTATCTGAAGTTCCGTTACCTGTGCGGCCGTATAAGAAGTAGTAGCACCCAGCCGGCGCGCTTCATCTGTTAAATCCTTGATACTCTTTTTCGTGGTTCCCAGAATAGCGGCCAAAGTACTGTTTTTCTTCTCGAACTCTATAATAGTACTGATCGCATCCCTTAGCCCGCCGACAATCTGTCCGGTTATCATTGCGCCGATAGTGACAAACACACCGGCCAGAACCGTTTTTATCTTATTCAGGGAAAGAAGGGAACCGCCGAAACCTTCCGCCTTTTTCGTGGCCTGCCCGTATGCTTTCTCAACTTCTTTCAGTTCCTTCTCCAGGGCGGCATATTTTTCCGGCTGCAAGGATTTCACCGTATCGCGAAGCTCTTTCCGCAAGGCGTTTGCCTTCCTTGCCAGCTGGTTGGCACTCATGGTGGTTTTATCCAGCCGTTTCTCACATTCGGCAATCTTCTTGTTATTCTCGCCGATCGTCTTATTATTTTCTTTCAGTTGCTCATCAAGCCTTTTCCATTGTTTACCGCCAGCTTTCCCGGTGGCGATTAAATCGGTCATAGCCTTTTTTATCTCCTTATTGCTATCCCGGAGCTCCTTGTTCTTTTCTGAAAGATTATGTATTTCCTTCTGCGCATCGGAGGCGTTCAGGGTTAACACCCATTCGATATAGTCAGGTTTTAATTTTGCCATAAGAGTAAATTTTATAAGGCAAAATTATCCTGGTGTAAAGTGGCGGAAAAGGACACAAAAAAAGCCCGTAGAACCATTCTACAGGCTTATTATACTAAGAAGAAAGTATTTTATCTCTTAAAGGTAAAATCCGAAGGATCAAAACATTCTTTATCCTTAATTGTTGCCCGATCTATCATCCAGCAAATGTACCAGGTTAGAGGAACCGATATAAGAGGCGTCACGATAAAGGAAAGAAAGGCAAAAGCAAGCCACCCGGATAAAGTAGCCGGTTTATGCTTACATCCTACGAAAAAAAATATTACCAGGAAAAAGCCGATCAAAAATAAAATATCTTCGTATGTCATACAATCATCGTTAGTTCTTTACCGATATCTTTAATAGTATTTACTATTAGGGCCTCCCGTTCTTGTGAGGGCTTTTTTATTCCACTTATATATTGAGACATAAGGCTTTGACTTATTCCCATACGTCGAGCCACCGCAGAAGCATTTAGTTCCGGGTGAGAAATAAAAATCCGATATAAGAAAGTTTCTTCCTTCTTATCTTGAATAGCTAAACAATCATTCATAGGGTCTAAAAATATGCAGCTATACCAATTTCATATAAAAACTCCGGTGCAAGGTCGGCACCATTGGCCCATTCAATAGTAGCACGGGTTAAACCATATTGAACAAATTTTTCCTTATCCAATAACTCCCCGAAAACCTCACCTGTAAGATAAGGTTCCAAATTTACGATCTTTTTACTCCCGTCGCTGAAAGTAACAAGAAGCTCGTAATTCCTAATATAATCCACATCTATAACCCGTAACATAAGCGTTTATTTTAATGGTTCAATTTTATCTATTTTTTCCCCTTTTTGGGCCTTTTCCCAAAGAGAAAGTATTTCTGCCTCGTGCAAGTTAATCCACTCATTTACTTTTGCAATAACTTTAGCTGGAGCCTGACCGTCTACAATCCGATCCAATACGCTAATAGAACATTCATAATCACCATAAGTAAAATGAATATGTGGCGGATTATGATCTTTCCAATAGAGGAATATAATAATACCGAAGAATCTACAAATTTCAGGCATAAACTTTGTTTTATTGGTTACTGAAACAAAGATAGGTAATAAAATCATTACCTACAAATATTTAGGTATTAATTTTATTACCTATTTTAGCGAACTGGCAAACATTTCTTTTATCCTTTCCCTTACATAATCCTGATATTCATATTTAATCTTCCCGAGTGTGTCATGATATAGAATCCCGTATATCTGCCGGTTATAAATCTGGTAATTACCGTGTTTCTTCATATCCAGGAAGCGGGTATATAATGGAAGGTTAGAATGTGCGATTACTCCTTCGCCGTCCGGAATGACCGAATAATTCGGGTTCTGTAGTGCGGCCATTAATGCACCGGATCGCCCTTGTATGATCTCCCCGGTTCCCTGTACTTTCCTACGCTCACGGCCTTTCTGGTAAATCCGTTTGGTAGCGATATCCAGTTGGGCTTGAAATATGTCCTGTATTCCACGCCCGATCCGGTCGGTAAAAAAATCCGTTTTAAAATTCTCGGCCATTCAGTTAGAATCTTGTTTTAAATGAGAAAGCCAGGCTCCACCCTGCAAACGTCCGGTAAAAGCCGGATTCCGGAAGAGTGGAAAGGCTGGTTAAATCCAGTTCCTTAGTGACAGGGCAACCGGTGGCAGAATCTTCTATCAGCATTTGTTTGATACGCTCCATAACCGGCTGCACCTCTTCGATAGTCTCATAAGCCCCTTTACGTTGGGGATCGTACTTGCTCATAAGGAAAATAACGCATAAATTATTTTCCCTCACATTGTCAGCCGAAAGGCTGGCACCCGTTCCCGACGGGATCAGAATAAAGAGCACCGGACATTCTTCTTTAGATAGTCCCTGTATCGTCTTACTCATTTCCTCGTCAATGGTAACGGGCAGCACCTTCTTTATTTCAGGAATACGTTTTTGCACGCCTTCCCAGTATTCACGGTAAACCTTTATATCTATCATATCGTCAATCCCTGATAACGTTTCGCCTCCCATTCACGGCGGATGACAAGCCCCGGAAGAATCTTACCGCCTCCGTATATCCACTTTTTAAACTCTGCCGGTATGGATGAATCATACGCATCCGCTCTGATCTTCTTATAAAGCGTTGATTTCTTGAATTTTCCGATACCTACATTAAAGCAAAAACTTACTACCGCGTCAAACTGGTACTGTCCCAAATGAAGGGGAAGCGCGTTCACCTGGTTTTCTACTGCCCTGATATCCGATTCAAAGAAAGCGTCGGCCTGGGCCTCGGTGATAACATCACCCGGTTTTACGCTGGTCGTGTGACCGTAACCGATCGTACATACTCCCGCGGCACATACATACGCTTCCAGGCGTAGCCCTTCAAATTGCTTGATCTTGTTTTTTGTTCCTGTTGTCGTTCTCATTTCTTGTTACGTTTTTGGTGTAAATACTCAAACTTACATTTATACAGATAAAGCAATACATCCCACAAGGGTGTATCGTCCACCTCCTTCTTATTGCCGAACACGCCGGAAGCCGCCACCTCAAAGACTATCCCGGTCCAGCCGGTTTTATCATCCGCCTTCCGGTCCTCGGATGCCGGCTTCTGAAACAATATCCGAAAGTCGATAGCTTCACCACCGATATAAACCGGTCCGGAAAGAACCATTTCCCAAACGGCGGAAAAGAAATTTACCGCATGAATGGCAAGCAAGGAAGGAACGGCCGGCGTCTTCTCCGGGTCCTTGTACCGGTAAAGCTTTAACGTGATATCCTGGAAGATTTCATTTATAGCCGGATCGTCCTTTTCTGCCGCCGCCTGCCTGCTTTGCTGCAACAAATCCAGGCAATCACAAAAGTTACCGAAAGTAAGACCGTTCAGCATGTCACCGACGCCATGCCAGCCCCCGAAATCCTGCATCAGGTTACGACCGGTTTTCAGAATGGGCGTAACGATCCGCTCGCCCTTCTTACCGGTTGTATAAGAGAAAAAGCCGTCCAGCTTTTCCAGTTGACCGTCCAGCTCTTGGATGATCTCACGCCGGTACATGGTGTAATCCGCTTTCATGCCCAGAAGGAAAGAAAGCCATTTTACGCGGAACTGTCCGGGGCTGATCGTACCGCGGTTCATCAGTACCGACAATATAAGAAACTGCCGGTACTGCTCACTGCTGACTTCATCCAGGTAGGAAGGAACCTCCACCGTCTTACTATTATATGTAAACTTCTCCATGTCCGGACATTAAAAAGTTATTCCTTTGGATTGTACGGTAACACCCGGTATATAGTAATCCACCGTTTCCGACTGCGCATCCAGTTCCCTGATGATATCCTGCAACACATCCAGGTAAGCCGCCGCGTCCTGCTCCAGACTGTTAGCAACCGATTGCCGGGCCTCTTTTTCCGCCCGCAATTTATCCCGTACGGTTGTGCTCTGCTGTACCTGTACGATTCCATTGGGTAGAACTTCCACCGGTAAACGTTCAACGGCCTTTTTTATGGTGAGAAGTGCAAGCGGGCGGCGTACATACTCCAGCAATTTTTCCGTTAAAACGGTATCGCCTTCAATCAGTTTGTTATAACGGCCCCGGGTGATAACAGGTATTATCTGCCCGTCCTGGACTTCCCGGATCATAGGAATAAGCACCAGGAAAAGCCGGTGACTGCCGATATTGTAATATTCATCGAACGTTTCCTTATTCTGGATTAGAAGCCGGTTTATAGCCTTTTTCTTAATGCCGTTCATCCAGAAATCAAATTTTTCGCGGTCCATTAACTCCACCAACGCGTCTACGGCTTCATAAGCCAGGTTCCGGATATTCTCTTCATCCTTGAACTCCTGTAAGGCGGTCATGCCCGTTTCATTCTCTCCCAAATGTTTACCACGTCCGGCCGTTCCGTGTTGTGCGTCCAAAGTGGGAATGACCTTTAACCAGGTAAACATCGCTACCGCCTGCTGCATCAGCCGCAAAGTTTCCGCCATGCCGTCCGGTTCCGTAACGTCCGCATGATCTTCACGGTAATACTTATCTACCGCGTCTATGGGTTCCGTTCCGATGATAGCCTGTAAATCCCGAATACCCAGCGGTAAGATAGGTTCCCACTTGGTAAAATCAAGATCATTATCGATCAATCCCAGGACACGGACTATTTCACCGGCCCCGTCACCGCCTTTATTAAATAACTTCGTCATTTGCTCGGTCTCTTTTTAATGTATATGGTTTCCAATTATCAAAATCCTTTGTGAAATTGTTTATTTCATCGTAGAACTCCTTATAAAAGCGGGCCAGCCCGGTATCTATCGTTATACAGGTTTGCTCCGTGCGCGGATTGGTGTTTATATTGGCCGAGCTTTCTATTACAAAATCAAAAGCGTTACCAAAACCGGCCATTACTTTAGCATGGTTACGGAAAATACAGACACGTGATCCGAAACGTTCCGCCACCTTCTTTAGGTATAAATAAACATCCGCGTAGGAACCTTGAAAGATTTCACCTACATAAAAATCCGCGCGCCCTATGTCTTTTCTCTCCAGCCATTTCTCCACCTCCTTGACATCGGTAATTGCCATGCACCAGGTAGAAATCAGAACATATTCCAACGGTTGTTGCTTCACGATCACACAAAGATAAGTAAGGCTGTCAACGTCCCCATGACTGATACAGTGATAAGACGCCCCTTTCTCAAAATGCCAGGGCAAACACTCTTCCAGGTGCAGCTCCGATTTTACTCGCCGGTCAAAATGAACGTTTTTCGTCCGGCGGGCCTTTATATGCTTGTCCGGGGTGTTATCGGCCCGGTTCTCTTCCGGTTGCCGGTCGCTTACCGGTTCTTCCGGCACATCTTCCGGTTTCGGTGTAAAAAACAGACTACGCATTTTCTTTCATACGGTTAGAGGGTGAAACGTTCTGTTCCGCTTCCACTATGGTACGATAAAGCCCTACTTTCGTTGCGGTACCCGGAAAGTTGGCATTAATATACTGCTGTAACGGCTTACAAAGGATCATGTCCGGAATAGCCGTTTCAGAAGCGTTATACACTTTCAGGCTGTATAATTTCTCCGATCCGGAAGAAAGTTTGTTTTCTATAATCAGATTTGAAAGTACCGGATCAAGACCGAAGCCGGAAGTGGCGGCAGCGTCCGCCTTATTGGATATCTTAATCTGGGCGTCCACATAATCCTTTATCTTCTTATCCAGTGGTTCCACCGTCCAGCCCTCAAAGTTATTCGCTTCCGGATTCCAGAATTTGGTCGTGTGCATGTATTTTCCGGCGTTCTGCCTTCCGGTAATGTTGGAGGCGAATTTCTCCATAGCTTCGTCCTTGAAATCTTCCAGCATCTGGGCCGTGTATTTCTCGCCCGTACGCTCGCAAACCTGTTTTATACGTGCTTCCGCGCGGTCCCAGTAAGACTGCGGCGATTCGATATGCAGGGAAATGGCCGAAGCGTTTTCGTTATAGGCGATCAGGATAGCGGCCAGACCGCCGGCAAGCTCCAGCCAGTCAAGCGCACCCAAAAAACGCGGTGTACTCATAAAATCCTTGCAAAAGGAATAGATATTATAATATTTCACAGAAACCGGATATTTGAACGGGTGGGCCGGATCAAAGACCGGGTAACGGTAAGTATAGGCCGGATCAGGATAAGGAAAGTCGCCCACAAGTACTTCCTGCGGTTCATCCTCGCCGTCGGGAGGATATACCAGGCGGGCCTTCTGGTAGGGAATATGTTCCAGCCGTACCAAACGCCCGGGATTGCCTACACGCGGCGCACGGTTCCGGACAAACTTTATAAAAAAGCCCTGCATGTGTGTTAAGTCTACGAGTGAGCGGTGAAGAACCGTCGTGTAATCCCACGACTCCAGGTCGGCGGTTATTTCCGGATCGAGTTTCCAACGCCGGTAAAAACGGTTATTCTCTTCGTCGATCGCATCCTCATACAGCCGCGGGCCTTCTCCCCACTGTAAACCGGCTATTTTACCCATAATACCTTCACCGGCGTAGAATTTATCCAGTAAACGCATGACCTCGCCCGGCATGTCGTTATTGTCACCCATGGGAACGATAAAGGTACCGTTTACGCTGATCTTTCGCGAAAAGAAAGCCCCCCGCCGGTTTAACTGGATGCTGGAAGGTTCCCAACCTTTACCGCGGCCACCGATAGAAAAGGAGATCAAACCCTTGTCGGTGCCGGTATCTATAATTCCAAAGTTGCCACTTCGTCTTATTTCCATAATCTTAAATCGTTATTCTTTTCCCGTTGAACTCCATTACCAGACATTCCCAGCAATTCAGCGGCCGGCCCGTTGTGGTGTCCGTCAGGAATAGTTTATAGCTTGAATTTTCGATGCTTTCATCCGTCGCCTTTTTCCTCAAACGGGCGGCAGTAAGTATCACCATGTCGCCGCCGTCCCGCGTCTGACGGTTCCATTTCCGGAACTTGATAGAAAAGGTACCCCCGGAAATGGTAATCCGCTTCATCTGTTCTACCGCTACATAAAGGTTTATTTTTTCCATAGCCGGCGGATAAAGTTTTTAATACTGGCCCAGTTATCATGTACCAGGCAGAAGGATAGAAAGAAAAACATGAATTTTAGGAACGTCCATAGGCTACACCCGTTTGTAGTCTTTTCTTTTTCCTGGCTTTGTTGCTTAACGTCGGATTTACGGGTAACGGCTGTTTCCGTTTGACTGGTAGTTTCCTTATGATCCCGGAGGGAACTGCTTTGATTCTTTCCAGTTCTTTTTTCAGTTTTTCGGTTACTGAAATCAATTTCTTTAATTCTTCCGAGGCTGTCGTAGTCGATACGGATATGCGTACTATCTTCCCGGTAAACGTCAAGTACGTGCTCCTCATGGCTCGAATCTCTCCGCGCAAGTTCAATAACTCCGTCAGTAGTTGTTTGTTTTTCTTCTCCAGTTGCTTCTGTAACCGTTTTTCGTGTAACAGAGCGAGGAGAACGACAACCGTAAAAACAAGCTGCAAAACAAATAAGAATAAGTAGGTGTACGATTCCATGTCTCATAATTGATTTTAGTTATTAGTGTCGAAAGTGATAGATTTACGGTTCAGGCAATTTTTCACCCCGCAAAGAAACGGTTTCATGATATCCATTACGCGGGCGTTCTGCCTGATATCCTTTTCCATTTCGTTACATTTCTGCTGGAGTTCCCGGTACTGGCTCTCTACATCGTCGATCCGCTGTTTCAATTCCTTACGGTCATTCTTCATATCCTCAATCAGTTCCTGGTAAACCTCCTGTACTGACTTCATGGCGTCAGCTTCCGCCTGTTTACGGGTATACCGGAGAGTGAATAACCAAGTCAGGCCACCCGTGCAAAGAGCTGTAATAATCGCTGTAATTATCGTTTCCGTCATATTAGTAGAGTTGAAAATGTTACATTATAGTCCGGACGATACATACATGCGTCAAATAACCCGCCACGATCCCGGCCAGGTCTGCCAGAATATCCTTCCAGTCCCATTTATTACAGGGGGACATTTCATCCCCGTATTCCTTACCCAGTGAAGCACCCAGGGCAAAGGGAACACCATAATCACCCAACAGGGCACATATAGCGTAATTAATTCCGAAATGCTTCCATTTGTCCGTTCCTATTTTCATAATTTGAATCATTGGTTACTGCAAAGGTGGGAAGAACGGAAACGGACGAAAAGGACATAAAAAAGAGTGCCGGGAACCACCCCGGCACAAACAAACCCTAACCTGGGACTTAAACCCAACGGCTGCCTTTTCAGCCGGTATGCTAAATTGTTAATATTAAGGATTAGACAACTTTTCGATGTCTTTTTTCATCATACGTAATAATTGAATCCTTCTTAACACCTCATTTGTTGGTGTACTTTCATCTCCTTTCTCTATTAGGAAATCGATTAGGTCCTCAATAACTTCGATGTAACAAGCGGAAACCGGTTCCGTCTTAGTTTGCCACTGTGTCAAAATCTCGGCACTTTCATCTGTTATATGTGCGCCGTTTACTTCTATATCTTTCATAACAAATCTTTCATTAAACGTTTTTAATCGGTGTAGTCTCTAAGGTAGTGAAATCAATTATTCCGGCCTGCCGGTATATCCCGAGGGCGACTTTCCTAAACCGTTCGTAATTACGTCTGTCAATGGGCGATAACTGCCACCTCTTCATGTCTTTCATCAAATCCGGTATATTATTGACACTATTATACAGACAGTTGTTTTTACCGTACTCGTGATGAAGTGATACAGACTGAAAATCACCGGAGAAAACAACCAACCGCAAACGTTCAAGTTCAAGGAAAGCAAACTCATTGTTAACCTTCTCCACCTTATAGGCTCTTAATTCAATGGAAGGCGCGCCGTATTCACGTCTAACGAAAAATAGGATATCAGGATTATTTGTATTCATTTGGCACCTCCTTTTAAGTCTTCTAATTTAATATGTGAAATACTTGTTATACTTTCCAGTACCCCGTCGCATACACTTTTAACCCTTAATCCGCGGGAACCGTCTTTCTTGGGTAAATTCAGGTGATAATACGGGCGATTCCTCCAGAATGTAATCCGGAAAATCCAGCCACGAACTTTAAAAGTAGCATTGCTTATTTTATAATCAATCTGTATCAGATCACCCGGTTTAAATTTACTTTCTTGTAGAAACATTTCCTGTATTTCTTCCTTTTCCTTCTTTATTTCCTCAATCCTTTTATCATTGTTTTGTAATTGAGTAAGTAACACTTGCTGATATTCAGTATATATCATTCGGCACCTCCTTTCTTTTCTATCTGGGGACGCTCTGAAAACCTATATATTCTTTTAACCCGGTAAATGAAAAAATAGGCTACAGGCTTGTCACAGCCGTTATTATGTGTTTTAGTGTCCTGATCTATATGAATAAACCCGCTACCGGAAGATATTTTCAGCGGCATTGTTTTAGGGTATTTCTCGTTCAGCTCCTTTACCTTTGCTTCCAGTTCAGTTTTAAAAGCATCAAAGGAAATTTTATCAGGGCAAAGCGTATTACCAAACTGGTTTGCAAACTCTGCCATTTCAGCACATTTTCGGTTCTGTGGCTTATATTCGTTAAGCTCTATAAAATAAGATGTCATTTTCGACCTCCTTTCTGTACCTTCTTTGCCCGATACACACAAACAACTGCACCGATAACAGCCGGCGGAAAGATAAAGGTTAGACAGAACCAGGCAATAGCAGATAAGTAATAAGCATCGGAAGCCGAGTTTGCGGAACAATCTTTTTCCAGTTCCTGAAAATAACGATGTTGGATCGTGTTTACGTCCGTGCTACCAGTACGGAACGAAGGTACATAGCTTGTACCGGATTGAAATTCATTTTTCATAACAGTGTGTTTTTGACTATTTTAAAATGAGAAAGGCGGCTACCATTTCCCTGTTCTGTCAAAAACACACTGCTAACCGTCCGAAAAGCCGGGTAATAGTATAGGGAAAGGCAACCGCCTTATATTATATAAATATCAATCGGGCATAAAAAAAGCCCATTGTTTATTTGAGCCAATATCCATGACTCACGGAACTGTATTAACAGTATGTTTTTGACAGGGGCAAATGTCGGCATTAAATTCTGAACACGTTAATAAAAGTTTATCAGGAAAGGAAATTTATCGACTCTGTAATTCGTTACTTCGTAACAAAAACGCCCGCCAGAATTGGCGAGCGTTAATCTATTCTTATGGTTCATATCTCTTTTGAGTTTCACCCTCTTCATCACTTTCCTTTTTCATATTTCGCATAAATAAAGGAACTTTCTTTTCAACCTCTTCATTTTTATTCTCTTTATCTTCCATGGCCGCTTTCTCCATGTCTTCAAAATCTTTTTGTGTTATAATTCCTTCTCGTATTTCATCATCAGAAACTATATCTTTACTTAATAACCAATGATATACATTTTGATTCGTGCTCTCATTTGTAACAACATACGCCTGCTCAAATTTCCACCGAAATTTTGCTAAATAATTCATGGCGTCTACCATAGAATTAAATTCAATTTTCTTCCCGGATTCATCTACCATAAACGTTTTGTATTTTCCGAAATAAGATGTTTTTTGCCCGAAGTCTATTTGTATTTTGACTTTAGAACTTAAGACTTTCCCTGTACCAACAATTTCACAAAACGTTTTTCGAGTTTCTTGTGCTGTAGCTGCTACTACTAAAATAGCCAACACGGTAATTAATAATAATTTCTTCATATCAGTAACTTAAAATTAGTGTATACTTTCGTCTGTACCACCCATAAGTTCTGACGGTTATATGCAGTGTAATTTTGACGGCTGCAAAAATACTTAATATGTACAATTATAAAGAATATTATCCCCAAAAATGAAAGGCAACCGCCCCAAAAATACACGGTAACTCACCCAAAAACGGGCAAAAAACAAGTAAAAACACATAAAAAACGCACTTTTTCGCGTAAAATTTTGGTCTAAATGCAGATAAACGACTGAAAAACAGTCAAAAGCCGAAAAAAAATTCAAAAACTAAAAAAATGACACCTTCCGAAGACCGAGCCGCTCAGAAGTCGGAAAGCAGTTGCCCTCCCCCTAAAAGGTGAAATATGACCTCCGGGAGGGGTACCCGTAACCTGGTAACACAAAAAACGCCGGAAAACCGATTTTCCAGCGTTACAAGGCAATTACCTTTTATGCCTGTTCTCTATCCATTGATCCACAAACGAGTCGGCCTGCAGCGTCCGCTTGCCTCGTACTAAAGCTATCCAGCCGGGGCGCATCAGTAAGTATTTGAAAGCGTCGGAGAAATTGGTGGATAACATCGGTAGTTTTTTCGGTGCCAGCTTTTCGGACTTCTTCACTTTGAACACTACTTTAGAATTACCCCGGTATTTGATTTCAGCCTTTGCCTTTTCTACAGAACTAACCATTTCTTTACAGTTCACCGCATCAACCAACAGGATAGGCAGGTTCTTGTTGGTACCGCCCATAATCTCCTGCATGAAGTCGTATTCCGCATCCTGCCGGATAACTGCCTGTTTGCGGCTCTTTAGGTTTACGATCCAGCCGGTACGGTTTCCGCTGCCGTCTTTTTCTATGGCGTCTTTGATCTTACCCGCGTAATCCTCCTTCTGTTTTTCAAAGTTATTACCTGCACGGTCATAGTACAAATCCAGTTCTTTGTATTCGTGGTTCTGGAAAAAAGAAAGGAACTGGTCGGCGATCTCCCGGAACCAGCCCGGCGGTATCTCAAAAAAGTTCTTATGTACCCGGTAATAAGCACCGTCCGGCTGACCGATCACCAAAGAAAGCATATTACCGAAGTCCATACCGCCTTCAATCGCTTTATCATGGTGCAGGTACCGGAGTTCCCGCGAGCTGTAAGCGGCTTCTCCAGACATGGTACCGTTATAATACTTATGTCCTTCACCAAACAACACATAGAAACGTAAATCCCTGCGAAGACCGGGACGCATACCCACCACCGACTTTTTAAATTCGTGAAGCTCCAGCGTACCATTATACAACCGCTTTAAATACTCTATCGTAAGTATCTCAACATTAGCGAATGAAGAAGCGTTAAGAAAGAACGTCTGCCCTTTTCTCAACTTCAACAAAGCCCGATCGTAATATTCAATATCCCGCTTCAAACGTTTCAGTTTCAAGGGGGAAGGCCTGTTCTTTCTTTGTTCCCGTAAAAGGGAAATTATCAAGTCATTACGTACACTTGCCGCCTGCACTATTTTAATGATCCGTTCCGGGTCCATTTGCTTGACATACCGGAAAAACCAGTCGTACTCGTTTTCGTCGATATCCGGCATATCGGTAGTAATGGTTATTCCCAGGAACAAATGGGAATGTCCGTAAGTGATCGCATCACCGCGAAGAATAGGCATAGCGCGGTTTACTTTCATTTCCTTGTCGTACTTCGCTTCATCATAAAACAGATGTATTACAGACTTTCCGGCAAGCAGCGAAGGGTTATCCAGTGATCCCATGAAAATAACGCATCCGTTCCAGAAGCTATAAACATGCTTGTAATCATCTACGATAACCGAACATTTACGCCGCCAGGATTCAGGCGGGCGGGTATCTTTTACATAGTGTACCCCTTCGATCAGGCCCATAAGTTGCCAGCCCTTCTGTACGGCCGGCATTATATTATCTTCCAGGTTACTGTAGGTATTGGCAACAAAAGCGAACGCACCGCCGGGCATTTCTTCCACACACCGGGCGGAACGCCTGGCTTGTATAACGGTAGATTTAGCCATACCGCGGCCGTCAATAGATACAAGGATAGTAGTATCGATCCAGTCCGTCAGAACCTGGATTATATGACCGTATTTTATTTCTACATCATCGGCGTTACTCACCTTCGTTATCTTCCCCGAACTCTTTGATATCATACAACATACGTTTTTTCAGATCAAAAGCTTTAATACGCGCATCCTCTTTTATATTATCACGTACAATAACAGGAATTTCCGGTATCGCGTCGATAAACTCTTCCAATTCCTTACGGTCGATTTCAGGAACACCCAGATCCTTACGGCTGGTAGTATAAATAACCGTGCTTTTCTGTGAAAGCAGTTCCTCCGGTATTTCGGTCTGTTGGTCCTTATAACATCCGCGAAGTTCCGCCGCCAGTTTCAGAAGGTTCTTAGCCTCCTTTACATTACCCATAAGAAAGACGGTATTCGCCCAATTTTCGGCCTTTTCCGCATACAGGTTGGCGAAAGCCTGCGGGCGTACGTTATCCTGTGTATAAAAGAAATTGAGACTGTCGGCGTACACCTGGCGGGCCATCCAGTCCGAAAGGCCGTAAGGCTCCGACTTTAAAAGGCGGATGATACCGGCCTTTGTCACCAACTTGCCATTTATACGCATACGGGCACGAAGGCCCCGTACCATTTCCATAAGGCTGTAATATTCCCTTTCATCGGGCGCGAGTGCTTCCAGCGTACCGGTAGAAAGAATCCTTTGAATCTGGTTGATATCCACCTTGTCAAAGTCTATTCGTGAGGGCTTAATTAAATTCGTCGTCATCCATTTGTTCGATTAAACGTTCAAAAGTATGTCTTTTCCGTACGGCCTCCAGCTGTTTTATAGCTTCCACGTTTCCACCTTCCGCCGCTTCATGGAGTTTTATTTCAGGGGCGGCACGTGCTACGAGAATCCCTTCCCGGATCAGAAAGTTAACAGAAGTTCCCACCGTTTCCGCATCCCGGACAAAAAGCCCGACATCTTCCGGAGAAAGCCCCAGGGAAACGGCTATGTCTTTCGAAGAATACCCTAAAGAAGACAAACGCCGTACATCCTCTTTTTGCTGCGCATCCAGGTAAATACTATCTACCACCGTTAAATCGTTCATACGCATCTTTTATTCGTTTCTGTGCCGTGAAATAATAAATTTCGTCCTGTTCCATTAAAACAAAGTTCCGGCCGCTTTCAATGGATGCCACGGCCGTAGTACCGGAACCGCCGAAAGTGTCCAGGATCAAATCGCCCGGCTTTGTACTGTCTTCAATCAGTTTACGGATCAACGCCACCGGTTTTTGCGTGGGATGAACCTTTTCACCTTCTACCAGTTTAGCACCGGACGCAAAAGAACGGATATTATCTATTATGTTTGTGGCACCAATAGAAACACCCTTTCCACAATGAAACAAAATAAGTTCATGTATAAAGGCGTAATGATTACCCGGCCCCGACTGTTTATTCCAAACGAGCATGTTTGACGCGCCTAAATACAAGTCAAACAACGGATAATAAAAAGCATATCCGCGCCAGTCCGTAAAAAAATACACGCAAGCACCGGGTTTCTTCACCCGGTTAAACTCCTGAAACAAATCCCGGTAAAAGGGTTTACAGATAGACAAATCTTTAAAACTGCCTTTCTGCCCGTTATGTGTCATTCCCAGGAAATAAGGCGGATCGGTTATTATACAATCTACAGAATTGTCCGGAACACGTTTCAACGCCTCCAGGCAATCCTCGTTATAAATTTGGTTTGTTATCATTGGAAAGTTGTTTAAGCCGGCTTTCTTCTTTTTCTATCCGGAGGGTTAATGTCTTGAGCTGGTGCCCCAGCTCCGAGCGGTCGCAAGGGTGAGAAAAACGGCCCCGGTCCTTCATGATCCGTTGCCGTTTTCCTGTCAAAGTGGCAATAAGTTCAACTACTTTTTTTTTCGCGCCTCGATTTCTTCCTCTATGGCTTTCTTTGTAGTCTCCCACTTTTGGATCATTGCAAGGGCACTCGCTTTCTTCTTCTCATCATCCCCGGCCTGTTCCAGTTTCGCCTTATTCTTTGAAAGGTTGGCACGAGCGTTATTCAATGCCTTTTGTATGTCGATATCCGAAAGATTCTCGACACCCTTACGGACGGACAAACTTTTTACCTTCTCACATTTACCCAAAATCTTTCCGTTTTCCCGGTAATATTCCAGTTCGTCCCACATTTCGCGGTTAGTAATGAAATTTTCCACAACCGCCTGCGCTTCCTGTGCTGTAGAAAGTGAACTGACATCATCCGGCGTAACCTCCAGACGGGCGAAAGCCTCCTTATACTTCCCGTATGCGGTGAACATGTCGGAAACAAGTATTTTCAGAATGTCGGGGCAATCCGGAGAGTTCAGGAAGGTAAATTTCTCGCGGAAACGTATCATTTTGGTTACGGTTTCCGGAGCCGCCTTGTATCGTTTCTCCGCCTCTTCCAGTTCCTCTTCCAGCTCTTCCACACGGTCGGCATTTTCATCCATGGAAAGAACCTTATCCCGGAAATCGGACGAAACGAGTTCTTCCACGCTGACGCCGAAAGATTCGGCAAGTTCCAGCAGCAAATCATCGCTGTATTTTACCGGCATTTTTGGAGGTTCCTGTCGGGCGGGTTCCATTTTTACCGCGGCCGGCTGTTTAGAGTTGCGCCGGATCGTCTTAAATTCACGTTCGGAAAGCCCGGCCAGCTTCCGTAGTTCCTCTAAAAGAATGGCCTTCATCGTTTCCGTTTCTCCCTGCCGGCGAAATGACTTCTTTAGCATACGGTTGATACCGTATTTCTCGTACAGTTCCACGCCTTGAATAAAGTTACGCGGACCGGCCAGATAGGTAATAATTTCCTGTTTCATACTATATAAAATTTGATGATACAAAGAAAAAAAAGGCAATTACCCCCAAAAAGGACAAAGGGTGGCCGGGCATGTGCTGCCGGTCACCCTTTGAATGATATGAAAGCCGTTTACTTACGCCTCATAACGGCTTTGTTCAATCCATTTCATAGCCTCCGAACCGTCGTTAAACGCCCGCAATGTCAGTTGGGAACCTTCGGAAGCGGTAAACGTCTTACCGCCTTTCAGAAGGAAATTACCGCCTTTTTCCACTGTTGGCGCAACGCCCGAACATCCCATAAGGGTAATTACCGATCCATGACTTCCACCGGTAACACCGGCTATTTTGGCCGCACCTGCGGAAAGCTGGTACTGCCCGTCCGTCTGGTAATCTATATCTGTGGCCCCGGCTTCCACTACGGCCACCGGTTCTTCCAGGGTGTCGGTACCCCGGTAAATGGCGATATCATCCCCCTTGCTGATCTGGGTGAAAGTAAGTTCGTTCGTATTCGATTCATTGGAACCGGTGTAAGAAACGGATAACTTACACGGGTTACAGGGCGTTCCAATCAGATCGGCAGGCTTTCCGCTACAATAACGGAGCACAACGATACATTTTTTAGACAGCCAGTTTGTCTTAAACTCGCGAATCTCCTGTTCATTACCGGGATGATTGAACTTAACGGAAGGCGTATAACCTTCGGCATCGGTTTCCCCGTCACTGTTGGAACTGATTTCAGCGGTACCGGGTGTCAGGTAAATACTGATTGCATAACGCCCCGCCTTCATTACGATATCCTCCTCGATAACCACGCCGGCCTCGTTTCTTGGCGGAAAAGAAAGAATATCGTCAACGTCGTAAATTACGAGCTGATCCTTGGGCTGAATACCGTTACCGGGATTGCCGGCTGGCCTTCTTACGCTTGCTTTTACGTATGTCATAACTTAATGATTTATAAGGTTATAAAATGGAAGGGATAAAGTACCCCTTCCGATTAATTTAGCCTCTTGCCACTTCGTAGAATTTACCGTCAGCGGCTTTCGCCAATTTGATGAACTTGCCTTCGGAAAGCGTTATAGCTTCGGTTAAAACAAAGTTTCCACCGCTGGCAATGGTAGAAGCATTTTCAGAACCGTTTCCGTAAATCGTGTAAACGATTCCGGCTTCCGCATCGGTAAAGTTAGTGATTGCCGTTGCCTTTGTATTTACACCGGTAACGAATACTTCACCGTCAAGCAAAGAAGGTGTCGTTTCATCCGGCGCAAACTGCAACGCATCGGAAGAACCGCTTTCGCGGCCAATCTCGATAAATTTACCGTCGGCACGTTTCATCAGTTTGATAACGTCCCCCTTACCAGGCTGCCAAGCATCGGAAATAAGTTCAAAATTTCCGCTTTTCTCGATCTTAACACCCTTATCCACGCTTCCGCATTTCAGGGAAATAACCGCACCTACCGGAGCGTCTTCAATATCGGTAATCGTAAATTCGGCCGTATTGGCTACGGTAACAATGGATGTATGAAGTTTGGCCGACGGGTTCTTGTCCTTGTCAGCATCCACGAAGTAAGACGCCGGGCGGTCATACTCATTACAGAAGATCATCTGGCGCGTATAGTCCATATCTTCTTTCTTGGTGTACTTGAATCCCACGGCAATAGCCCAGATACTTTCACGCCAGTTACTCCAGACTTTCAGGCTCCAGTCTTCCTGCTCCAGGTTGAAAGCCGTCATTTCACCCGGCTTATCCTCGTAGGTTTTAATGTTACCTTCAAACGTCCAGAAGATACGGTGGTGGTTGTCAGCATTGGGAACCGGAATAATCTTCACCGCCGGATATTCCTTCACATACATGATGTTAGCCTTGTAATCCTGGTTCTGCCCGTAATGCAATTCATTGTATTTATGATACAATACAATAAAGTGCGAAGGCATATAAAGTGCCAGGTTACCGCTGTCACGAAGAACCGCCGGGATCATGGAAGTACCCTTGTACACTTTTTCACCGATGTTTGCTTCGGTAATTTCCCCCAATTCGAACGGCTTGATCTGGTAAACGAGTTTTCCGTTATTGATATCGGTATGTCCGTTCACTTTCTTGTTCAGGAACTCATACAGTCCGTCAGCTGCAGCAAGTGCTTTGCCGGGTTCGTTCAGATTCGGGTCCTTACGGATTCCGTTAATACGGCGTTGTTCACGCTCGTTATGCAACTTTTTGGCGGTTTCGGCCAGGATATACTCGATAAAAGACCACTTGATAGGGTTTGAACCTTCCTTGTTCAAAGTGCCGATCCAAGTTTTCTCCAGGGCCTTTAAATTTTTGAAACGGTGTGCAAACATCACGTTGAACATGCGCAGGGTTTCATCGTCGAACTCGTAGGAACCTTTAGTCACCTTATCGAAGTCGGATTCCTCATTACCGGCCTGTGAAAACTCACCCAGCCAGATATTAACCAGCGTAGCCAAATCCTGATAACCGGATTCAAGCGGGAAAATACTTTCAATGGAAGGAAGTTCCATTAAAAACGACTGCAAACGCTGCTGCCAGGGAATACGGTAAAAGGCCCCGAGGTCCTCCTTCAAACGGCTGTAGTCAATGGAACTTGCTTTCGGAAGAGCGATCATTTCAAAACCGGCAGCCTCCATTAACGCAGCTTTAGCGCGAAGGTTATACGGGCGGTCCTCCAGTGAGAACATTTCACCCTGCAAGCCCCCCAGCTGCTTTTCGTCCTGGAGATTGAATTTCCCTTTACCGTCCGCCTGGGCGTTGTGTTGTTTCCCTTTGCCCGGATCATCTTCCGCAGCGGCCGAAAGTTGAGCGATAATACCGGAAAGCTTTGTTATTTCGGCATCCTTCTTGGCAATTAACGCGGTGTTGTTCCGGTTCTCGTCACGCTGTTGCGTCTGCAAGGCTTCAAGCTGTTCCTGCGCTTGTGTCAGACGTGCCGCAGTGTCACCCAACAAACCACGAAGGAAAGCGGTAGTTTTAGGTTCCTCGGTTTCCTCTCCCTGGTTCCCGTCTTCGGATTCGTCCTGGAAATCGTTTTCGAGGGACGCTTTAAAGTCCGTGAGGAATTTTTCGGTAAAACCGTAATTTTTCAGTTTTGCCACTTCCTCGACCGTGATAGAGTTTTTGTCCTCTACCTTGCTCCATTCCGACAGACCCAGCAGGGCCAGAATGTGAGCGGAAAAGCTCTTAAATTTCATATATACAAAATTTTGAAGTTAATACTATATGTTATACATCTCATTTACTTTTCTGACGGTGGCCTGTGCCAGTACCCACTTTACAGCGTCTTCCAGCGTGCCGAACTGGTCTATATAACCGTTTGCCACGGCTACGTCGCCGGTGAATATCTGTCCCCGGAAAAGGGGAAGTTCCGGATCGTAGGCAATACCCAGATTCCGACTGATCGCATCACAGAAAATACGGTGCATGACTGCCAGACGTTGTTTTATAGGCTCTTCGTTGTTCTCTTTTTCAATCGCGCGGGTTTCATAGTTTTTCAGATCGGCACTATCCGGATAGATTTCCCGGTAATCAATGCCCTGTTTCCTAAAATATTCCTTAAAAGATTGGTAAGTAAGCATGATCCCGACGGAACCGACTTCACACATAGGGGAAGCGATAAAGGTTCTACCGGCGGCGGTTCCCAGCCAGAAATGGGCACTCCCCATGGTACCGGCCACATAGGTAGCTATAGGCTTGGAAGATTCGGCAATCATTTTAGCCGCCAGGTCCACATGTGCGACCATACCGCCCGGCCCATTGATCCAGAGTACCGCACCGCAAATCTTAGGATTATCGAAAACATCCCGGAGCTGCTTTTCCAGGCGGTAAGTCTCCCAGGAATACAAGGTGCCTTCCAGGATAATGACGGCCACACTGTCAGCCGGCAATGTCTCATCGTCCAGTTCCCACCGGTTGGCAAGGTAAGGCGTAGTAGCGTAGGCGGTTATTTTATTATTGTCGAGCCGTTTTTCGATCGCATCCAGGTTGCCGGCTGCAACACACGGCACAAGTAAGGAAAGCAACCGGTAATAATCATTATCAGCGATTGCCCAAGGTGCTGTAAAAATCTCCTGTATTTTGTCCACGTTCTCTTTTTTACGGCAAAGAAAACGCCTATATAATAGGTAGAGAAGGACTGAAAGGAACCTACAGGAACGCATCAACGCCCGGACCCGTACCGGACAGGGTGCAGTTATACAGGCCCCCGCCGATCTCAAAAGAAAAGGTAAGCGGGTAATCGGGAGAACCGGAAACACGGGTGTTACCCGTTTCGTCAGTATAGAGGGCGACAAAGGGCGTCGCTTTCAGGTTTTCCAGGTAAAGCGTCTTATTTTGCGACACGTCGGCAAGCTTGAAGGTATGTTTTTTAGTATAGACGTCTTCATTTTTGCTGTCACCCGGTTTTAAGGTTCCCGGTACGATCATAAGAATATCAGGTTTTCCGATAGAGCGGATAACGACTTTCGAGAGCACGACGCCAAAATGGATAATGTTGTAAACGGGAACCAGTTGCAGGCTATGGGCGGCGGATATTAACTTTCTTGACATAATTACAGATATAAAGTATTGATAATCAAACATTCAGCATTTTTCGGACGTTTTTCAGCCAAAAACCGGACAAAAAAGGACAAACAGATACAGTTGGTAGGTAAAAAATAACTTGCTTTTTTACACTTTTTTTCGGTTATACGCCCTTTTCTTCTTACGCCTGAAACTGTCCCGCCACCGCTGGTAGTTTTTCAGCAGCCCGTCTTCCTGAATGGAAGAGATATCATACTTTTTCAGGAAGGTAAAAACGGTTTCCTTAAACTCGATTCCGTGCAGGTGCTTGTTTTCGTCCATGAGTTCGTGCAGCTCGGCCCACATCAGGGCACGCAGACGCTTTTCAAGAATGGCGGTACCGCGTACGGAAATGTAATTGAACTGTTCCGGAGACTTGCCGCCGGCAAAATTGGCCTCCCGGCGGTCAGGCAGCATAAACTCCAGGTTGCCGCGGTCAGCCGGACAATTTACCGGCCGTTTCTCCATGAGATCGTAAACGGTCACATAGATATCGGACGAGGAAGGAAAACGGACGGTACCGACCGTTTCGTCGTAATATTTGCCCCGGACATACTCGGCCAGGTAGGATTCGATCTGTATTCGGGTGGTAATCATAGCAATAACATTCCTTTTTAAAGGCAAAGATATTCCTTTATCGGCTGTTGGTCTGCCATTTACGGGAAAATGTAGGCTTTCAGTCGTCATTTTGATAAATATACTCCGGGAGAATAATTATAATATGCCTTTTCCAGCCGCCACACACCCGACATTTTCTCTGCCAGGCTGTGCTAATATAATTCGGTACTAAATTTTTGTAATTTCGTAACCGGGCAACCGACAAAGGTAAAATCCTGTATCTTAGCAACTTAGTAACGTTACTAATTTCCGTTACAAAAAAATGGCCGGAAAACAGTTTGTAACCGGGCTTACCGGTAGAAGATAAAAAGGCCGGTGTTACAAACCGGAAAAATTCGTAACCGTTTTGTAACTGCAACTTCGTAACCTTTATTTCCTATTTATTTATTTGATTTTCAGACTTTTTTCTTTCAAGCAAACAAAGGTTACAAGGTTACTAAAATTTTGTATGAAATAGAGGTGGGGTATGGGGAGGGAAGCCGGGCGGGACGCATTTGTTTCCATACGAAAAGAGGGACCGACACATTCGTATCTGGTCCCTCTTTTCGTATTTTATACCGGCTCCGATCCGTCTTATACGCGATGTTTGCACCTGCTTAAAATCCATTTCTTTACGTCCGGGGGTATATAGCGGTGCACGACGGCCGTATAGTCCTCGTTAAATTCATACTCCAGGTAGTTGTCGCCTTCCAGGATAAAAACACAGGCCGTTTTGATGATCCATTCGAGCTGCTCGCCCGAATAGCGTTCCAGTGCCAGGACGGTACCGGGTTTCATACGCTCCAGATAGCGGTAGACCTGTTCGGCGAATTTCCGGAACCTCTCGCCGCTGTTCCAGAGCGCGGTAAACTCGGACATGCTGTTTAATTTCAAATGCGCGTTATTCATTCATCCGGTCGTTCATCAGGTACAAACATGAGTGTCGGATCGGCCGGTTCCGTTCCACCACCGGCAGCCGTTTCCGCCGTGCCGCATGAACGCAGATAGATCATGTCGGCGGCCTTGCCGTCGTTATCCTTACGTACAATACGCCCCTGGGAGTTGCAAAGGTCCTTCGGGTTGAGCTCGTCAATGTAAGGGCAAAGGGCCACAAAGCCTTTGAGGGCCTTTGTAAAACGCTGCATCGTGATTTTATTCACACCGGAAAAACTTTTGTAATCAGCAAAAGCCTTTTCACGGACGATAAAGCTGTCCAGGTGCTCGCTGTCCGGAGAGAAATAAGAGTTCGCCCAGTCCTCGAAGTTATTGCCCATATCGGCCTTGTATTTACGCCTGATAATGTTTTCCATGGGCGGAAGCAATTTTATAGATTCCTCGCAAAGGGAAAGGTAAAAACGGCAGCACTGCAAGAAGAAATTTATATCGGCGTTCCACTCGTTCTCGCTGTAAGTCTTGGAAAACAAATCCTTACCGAAATCGTCCCGGATAGAACGCGTTTCCCGGTAGTCGTTATCTTCCGTACGCTGGTGGTAGTAGTCGGAGAATACCAGGTACAGCAAACGGGCTTCCGTAGACGGATCAAAATCAATAGGAACGTAATTAGTTGTAAATCCCAGCTTGGCCGATTCCTCGAAAGGTATAGTAAACGACTGGTTGTTCTTCGGGTTCACGGTCATATCTGATGTGATGATATCGTAAAACAGGCCCGTATTAAGATACCGGTCGCAATCATCCACCAGGATAAAGTCGGTATGCTGGTTTACCTGGTCGAACACATGCGGGTTATCCATTAACTTGGGATTACGGCCGGAAAGCTTGACGGTCTTCATAAAGTAGGAAAGGGCCTTGAACATGAACGATTTGCCCGAACGTCCGTTACATTCACCGTCTTCACCGATCTTGTTATCCATGGCCTGTGGTGCCCAGGCACGCGAAGGGGATTTATAACGGTGCAACATATAGCCGATAGTAAAGATCTTGTTGATAAGGTTCCTTTTCTGTTCGGCCACTTCTTCCGCCGTGAGGCCTTCCCCCTCGATATCGAATTTATGTTTTTCCCGGTAGGATTCCGCTTCCCCCACGCTCTTGTCGTCGAAATTATATTCCAGTTCCTTACGCCAGTAAACGCGGCTCGAATTGATTACATAGCCGAAAAAGTTAGACGGGACGGCATTGATCCGGATATCAAAAACATCGTTCCCCTCTATGTCTTTTTTACGGGAAATGGTAAACATGTCTTCCATTAGACGGACTTTGTGTTTCAGGACGTTTTCTTCCCAAACGTAGTGGGACAATGTGCTGCCGTTGGCCGGATGCTCCTTTATACCGGTACCGCTTACCTCCATGCTGCAACCGGGAAAGAAGAACATCTGCGTATTATGGGTATAATTGGTAAAATCCAGTTCGATCTCCTGCAAGTTGTCCAGGGCCGTATCTGACAGTTTGGGGCTGTTCAGAATAAGATTCCTTATATCGCGGGATAAAAAGCTCTCTTGGGCCCACTCACGGATAAACTTCCGGATATCCTTTGCCTTTATCAGTTTTACGATATTGCCGGTAATACGGATGTATTTCGTTGAACTGGAATTTTCATCATGAAGCGAATAGAAACCGTTAAGACGTAAAAAGTAGTGAAGGCAGTCCGCGTCTATATTGTGATCCCATTGCCGGGATTTCTCGTTAAACTTGGAATACCAGAATTTGGCGGGCATGGCAAGCGTCATAAGGTTACGGAAATCTTCGTTCTTGCTTCTTAATTCCATGAAGTCCCGGAAGTCCTTACGCGGTTTGCCCCGCTGGTCCCGGTAAGTGGTAAGCCAGGCCGGTAGCCAGATCGTATGGATATCGATAAAGCGTAATGCAAGTTCCGTACCCTTCACCCTGCCCGTCGTGTCGATATCGGGTATGTTATACAGGACCTCAACGTATTTCATGATCTCTTTATAGTCCTGTTCGGAAAGTTTATACGTCTCCGAATTAAACCAGATCGGGGAAAAGCCCAGCGATTTAACACACAGGGCGTCGCGCTCTCCGGAACATATAAACGCCTCCTGCAGCTTCTGCTCCTTATAGGGCTTTTCCGCATTGGCCGGATTCTTTTTAAAAGCGGCTTCCTCCCTGGAATTAAATTCCCGGTATAAGGCTTTCAGTTCGGAAAGGCCGTTTATATAGTCTTTCGGCTTGACACCTTCCGGGGTGTAGGAAAAACGCCACTGCTTGTCCGGATTCAGGGGCTCGTATATTTTATAGAACTTCACTTCGGGCGTGTCACCCTCGGCCGGTTTTACCAGACATTCGCGCATAAAGATAGGGTATGTCGCAGTCGCGTATTTATAGGTTACCTCGCGATTTTTTACATACCCTATATATTTGGCCGAATACCAGTGCAGGGCCTCGGCGTTCTCCTGGGTGACACGGGGGCCGAGTATGCGTAACTGATCCGGGGTGAGATGATCGGCAAGCTCGAAAAGTTTAGTACCGTCTTTCTGATCCTGGGAGGCCGGAACCTTACGGATGTCCGGCTTGTTTACGTTACGGTTGAGTTCATCGGTTACGTTGTACATGGATGCAAGTTTAAGGATAGCCTCGTTAAACCGGAGGCCTTCCTCATACATGCAGATATCGACGGGGCTTTGAGCCGTTCCGGTATCGCCGAAATCCGTTACCTTATAAACCTGCTGGGAACCTTCCTTTCCGAATAACTTGATACAGGCCGACGCGTCGTCTTCTGACGGCCGGCGTTTGAAATGGCGGTTGGTTCCGACACAATCCCGGGCTTGCGGATAATAATGTAGAATTATATCCAGCCCGTTGTTGGTTACTTTGTAGATGTCTTCTGCCTTTATCATCGTTATAAAGTTACATGGTTACTTATTCTTCGTTGTCTTCTTTCCGTCCCGGGCACATCTCCGTCCAAGGTTGATACAGGAAAACGAATAATAACAGCCAAAGAAAAGCGGTTTTACCCGTATAATAAATGACAAAGGCAATCAGTCCCATAAAGGCAACCACGATAATAGCGTGGGCGATGTATTTTAAATTTTTATCTTTCATTGTTCAAACATGTTATACTGAATTGAAAAACCGAATTTGCTTAATCTCCTTTCCTGGAGAAGGGAACGTTTGTCATGTGAAGGCATAATGGCCACCAGGTGCTTTGTATCGAACCGGTAACCTTTCTTCCGCATCTGATAACGTAGGTTTCTTAGGCGTCTGTCTTCTTTCATGGCATTTCGTTAAGATCGTCTTAGTTTACAGAAGACTCGGCACACTATCGCAAAGGATAGCGTTTAAATCCTCCTGTATGGTTTCCTGCTGCTCCCTGTTCAAATGTACCAGGAAATAACCTTTTCCGCCGGAAAGATTCTTAATCTCCGCCAGATTATACTTCCTGTCTACCGCATCCACGAACGCAGGGGATTCCATGGGGCGGAAACTACTGAATATTTTATAAGTTCCACTGCTGCCTTCTATTCGTAGCGTGGTTAATTCATCGGGGGTGGTAATTGTTGATTTCATTACTTATTTATTTTTAATTATTCGACTTGTTCCTCACCTTCACGTATTAGGGTAAAAGGTAGTTTGGTACCACAATTCACACAATAAGCTGTTTTACTCTTGTTTAAGGAAACTCCATCGGAATATTCCCCACCGGAATATGTACCGTCAGAATTATGCACACTCGTGTAACTCATTCTAAACAGATCACTATACTGATAACCGTAAAAACCATTGCAATAAGGGCAAGGAAGCGGTTGTGCTTCAGTTACTTTTATGGAGATTTTTTTGCTCATTTCTGTTCTTGATTTGAATTATTTTTCACCACTTATTTTTAATTTTACCAATTCACCAATAGGATAGGTCGTATGTTTCGGTCTGTTTATTTTCACTTTATGAGAAGAAAGAAACAACGGAACAGATTCTATTCGATAGAAAGTGTAGTAAGCTTCTTTAGGAGCTGTTTTTTCATATTTCTTTAAATATTCTTCTGCTTTATTTCTCGTATCAAATGCGGCAAGGATAGAAAACCAAACGCCGTCTTCTTCGTATTTTCCGGATTCCCTTTTAGTTACTATGTAAATTTTGCTCATTGTTGTTTATAGCTGTGCCGGAGGATAGCATCGAACTACCAATAACGCCCGCTTTCGCCCTTCGGGGTTATCTCCACACTCCGGCGGTTATTATATGGAGCGGCAAAAACCGCCCCGGTTATTTATTCACTTTTCTCTTCCGGAAGAAAAACAAAGTCCGCCCAAATATCAAGGAATTGTCGACCGCAATACGCTGCCAGTTCCGACGTTTTGAAGGCAAGCCGAACACCGATGCTCGCACTCGTGCTCGATGAACCGCTATACGCGTACGCATACGAAACACCGCCCAACGCGTACGCGTTGTGGTACGACCGATACACCACACGAGACTTTTCTTCCTCGTCTAACTTGTTGTATTCTTCCCTTGTATAAAGAATAAACCAAGGATAATAACGGCATTCATCCTCTGTAAATTGAGGTTCCCAGCCTTCATTTAAAGCCTTGACAATGATACGGAGTTTCAGGAAAGCCAGAACGTCAGGTTCAAGACCGAGGGATATTTTATCTCGGTTCCATGCTTCTGCATCGATGCCAATTTCACGGCAGGCGTCCTCAAACGTCTTAATACGTTTTCTTACGTCTTTTTCTGGTTCATCAATAAGAGTTAAGATTCCATTTCTCCAGACAGCTGTTTTACCTTCCGGAATTTCAATTTCTAATTTCTTTGATTTCATTTTTCTTTTATTTATTGGTTTTCACTATGGAAGATTTTTACGCCTGTGACTTCCTCGATCTTATCCTTTGCAAGTTCGGGAATACGACAACGACTACCTCGCCAATTACGAAAGGTATGTAATGGCACTTTACATGCTTCTGCCAATTTAAGGGACATTTCAGAAGATTCTTTTACCGGCAAATTCAAAAGGTACATTCTTAGTTTCTCGCCGTCATCATTCCTTTTTAATTTTTTTTTCGTCATACCTTTGTGATAAATATACTCATTATTGTTAACTTTACATAGCAAAGGTATAATTATTTTTACCACAGGTGAATAAAATTCACGTTAATAAAAGTTATAACAAAGGTGTAATATGGCTAATTTCTTGTTAATAAGAGAGTTATGCGAATTAAAGAAAATCACTATACGAGAACTTGCATCACGTATAGGAAAAGAAGATAGTAGCATACAGGCTATTGTTAGAAATGGATCAACGAACACAAAAACCATTGAGGCAATAGCAAAGGTTTTAGAGGTTCCTGTAGGTGTATTCTTTGATGATATTCCCATAACTGGAATAAAATCAAATGAACTTGATAAAGATGCAAAAATAGCTGATTTAGAAAGGATAATTGAGGAGAAGGAACGTCTAATACAAGTCTTATTAAGTAAGAAATAACCTGTAATAGATAAGAAATGTAGGCATATTGTAGGCTATACAATCATGCAAATAATTAATAATCAGGCGATTAAAAAACGTTACTTGAATCACAAAGCAAAACCGCAAATAGTTGATTATAAGACTTTTGCGGTTTTTATTTTATACCAATTGCACAACATTTGCACAACTCAAATATTTATCATACCTATATTTGGAATCATAGTTCATTAAGATTATCAAAAATCACATTTTACCCTTACCGTAATCTTACCGTAATTCTTTAATTTATCCTTAGGGCAACCTTAGGGTATTTTGCTCGTTTTCCGCCGTTTTTTCGTCGTTTTCTCTAGTTATAAGACGGGAATAATCGCCTATTGGAATCTAAACGAATAATGTAAATATGGATAAATATCTATAAGTTGAAAAACAGTGCATATTTGAGTAATTTATAACCGTTTTCAAACCGTTTTCTATTCAAAAAGCAATAGTATGTTTGTACTATAATGTGAGATTTTCTCACGTTGTCCTATATCGTTTTACCCAAATAACGCTCGTTTAACGCTCGTTTAACGCTCGTTTTCGTATTTTGTTTGTGCCTAAGTGCTTTTCTTGTACTGGATGGATAAACTATCATCCGAAAAGAGAAAACCTTAAAATCGCAAACCCTGAAAGGAATACGAATATGTTACTATTTGATTCGTTTTCTCTTATTCCTTTCGCATTGAGCACCGGACATACACAGCCGACACCATGACGTTTTTAAATGATAACTTTTGCCGTTCCGGAACACCATGCGATCATAGAAACGATGAAGGGGAAGAACCTTTCCGCAATGTGTGCATCTCTTCCGCTCTATTCCGTCCACTATAACCCGGTTCTTTGGTTTCCGTTTAACCAACTGGTACGAAGTACATTCACGTGCACCATATCTCCGGCAATAGGCTATGGAGCGTTCACCACATTTGGCAAAGTGGGTGCAATCGGTACGGGGTAATGTTTGGTGTATGTTCATAATCGGATTCTTTTAAATGTAAGCCCGGCAACCGTATTGTTACCGGGGTGGCTTTGTTGATGGCGTCAACTAATGTGCCGGAACCGAAGCCCCTGACTTATTTATTTTGCTTTTTTGGAAAGCCCTTTTGTGAAATCGTGGCTAATAACGTTGCACTTCATTACAGGGGTCATTTTCCCCCTCTAACTCATCTATGCGCCTTTGCGCTTCTTTCAGTTTGCCACGGAGTATTTTATTTGATTCTATAAGTGCTTTAATGTCAAACAATGTATCTGTCATAACTTTATTATTTAGCTTTCTCTATTCTCATTTTCACAATCCTCGGAGCAGTCGAATTTCTAATTTTTGCTTCGTTCTCCAACTCCTTAACTCTTTCCTTTAATTGCAAGTATTCATCAGTCAGTAATACAAGTCTTTGAAGTAATATTTCGTATAAGTCCATGATTCCTTTTTATTGATGTGAGTTGTAAACCATTTCATTTAGTACGGTGCAACCGTCTTTGCCTAGATTTACATTATAACTAGTGCCGGATTCTATACTAGCTAAGCTGTCAATAACGCAAGTCTGGCAATACATAATGTTAACCGTAACTTTATCGTTGTTCTGTAGAATCTTCAGCAGTCTTTCGATAAACTGCTCTCCTTGCTCTGTCCGCTCTTTGCTGGCGGGTTCAATCTTCATTTTCATAGTTATTTTTATATTGACGGATTCCTGTTGTTATCGTTAAACATTTCATCCCAGATGCAGAAAGCAAGAAGGATGATACAAATAATTAATGTAGCGTCCATAATTGATTAAATATCAAAGAAGTGTTCACCGGGCTTCTTGAAAAGCCGATATCCGGCATACAAGCACCCTAATATAATCATTATCTCCATCTCGTTATAGTGTTATAGATGGTGTCTGTTTGGTAGACCCCATCCGGTTAATAATTCAGTGAAAGAGAAGCACCTATTTTCACAAACCAGTGCCTCCATGAAAACAAATCAATTATTATGAATAAAAAAACTAGTCACCGCAATACGAGCCACACCCGTAGCCCATTGCACGACTAATACGGTTTTGATACTCGTTATAAGAGATGCCCTCTTTGCGTGCTGCTATCTCGCCTTTCATGCGTTCCGCTTTGGCTTCCGCTTCTCTTCTGATCCGGTCGGCTTCGATTTGTGCCTGAAGGAGAACCGAACTAATAGCAGCTTGCTCGTTCTCTTCACGTACCTTTGCTTCACGTGCTTTAGTCTCCGCTTCGATTGCTTGGCGTTCTTCAGCTACTTTAACCTCAAATTTTGCCATACTCCAAGATTTACGAAGTGCATCGGAAAATGTCGGGTACTTTGCACGGGCGTTCGTGAATAGTGCCCAAGCTCTCTTCATTATTTTGCTTAAATCGTAACGTGCCATATCTTTTTTATTTATTGGTTTAACTTTGATGATGCAAAGATATTAGATATAACTAATATACGAATAAAATATATTAGATTTAACTAATAATTAACCAATGAGAAGTAATAAGTTAAATCTAATAAAAAGCGCACATAAAGTAGATAAATCTAATATTATTTCGTTATTTAGAATTTAAACGATATCTTTGTGGTATAATTTAAAACTTATACAATATGAATATAAAAGATCAAATCCAAAAAAGAGGTTTTACGATTAGTCAAGTAGCTGCATTAATGACTAATAAAAGCGGAGAGCAAGGTATAACACAATCATCCCTATCTCAAATAATAAATGGTAATCCGTCTTTGGATAAACTAAAAGAGATAGCTTCTATTATTGGGATTTCTGTATCTGAATTGTTACAGGAAAAAGAAGATAACACTATACTTTGCCCCAACTGCGGTGCCAAACTGGAGCTAAAAAAGAAAGAGGATTAAAAAGAGAACGCCCGCACATGATTTGCTAACCTGTGCGGGCTTTTTTATATCTTATTTAAATTGCTGTTAATTTGCTGTTAATAACAGGGAGTATCACATTTTAAGATTGAAACCTTTGCTTTTAATAGTGCCACCATAGCACTTTTAAATATGATTTGAGCACATATTTTACTTTTAAAAGGTAATTCCGGGTTACCTTTTAAATCAATATCAAAGTAGGCTAATCTCAACAATCATTAGGACAGGTCTATGTATGTTGATTATTTCGACTAAATAAGCTCTTTTCTATCTCCTGCCAAAGCCCTATCATTTCTTTTGTTGGTGGATTATCTTTACCTATAAATTGAAAATCTTCCCTGTTATAGGGTGTACCGTCAAAGTTTACAAGGTCAAGAAGATAGTTTTTAGCCCTGATAGGGCGCAAATAACATAATTTCCGATATTCTCTATACTGTTCGTCTGAAATCGGCTGGAAAACGGTTGTTTCTTGATAAGTGAACATAATATCATAAACCCCGTACCTGATATAAAGGACACGGATCGAAAAGGGCTTGTTCGCCTTGATTATCTCCTTCTGTTTCTTGCCTTTCATCCCTGTATTTACCGTTATTTTTTCGTTGATTTCTGAAAACATAGTACGATTATTTAAAAGTAAATAGTATATTTGTACTATGAATTATGGAAGGGCGTCTATCTGATGGTTCGGGTGACGCTCTTTTTATTTTTACTTCCCGCAAAATTAGAAAACATTTGTAATAGTTGTTTTTTGTTCCTTCTTTTTGTACGTTTGCGCATTGTATAACATAAAACACACTGATTATGGAAAATATCACACTATTTGTATCTATTATAATCATCGTATTTGGTGTATTGCAAATTGTATTGTTTTTCAAGTTATGGGAAATGACTAATGATGTGAAAAAAATCAGCTTAAATCAACCTCCATCCAAAGAGGATGAATTGATAGATGAAGCCCAACTATTATGTTTAGACGGAGAAAAAGAAAAGGCTTTTAAATGCTATAAACAGGCTTTTTTCATTTCTATAAGTGAATTATACAATAACATTTCTCTAAAGTATAATATAGCTTTAAAAGAAGATAGAAAAGATATGTGGGAATCTAATTATCCGAATATTGTCCGTTTCTTTAGTAAGAGAATAACTTCTACAGGATTTTCTTTAAACTTCGAAGAATATGATTCTTTCGACAAAGTAGACAAAATTCTTTCTGGAAATAATTAATGTTAATCCCCGGCTACTTATCACAAGCGGTCGGGGATTCTTCTATAATGGCATGGAATAAAATTAACGATGTGATAAACCGTTGGTATTTTGTTTAATGCCGTCTAATGCCTGGGTAATCTTAGGAAGATTCTTTTTAAGGGCACTAGAACTTTCAGCAATAGTTTGTTGATCCGCCATGACTTCTACGCTATAAGTCAACATCTCACTAACATTGTTTTTAATCGTTTGAACTTCTCCGGTTAGGTTAACTATAGCCGCCTGTAACTGGGCGTTAGATTCTGCTCTCATTGCTATATCGGCTGCAAAACTACTATTTAAAGCTTCTCTGTTTAATGATAGATCGGGAATACTGAAAGAATCCTGTGAAGGCTCTATATTAAGCAATATCGAGTTTATAGAATCCAATAGCCTAGTTTGTTCTATACTTTGATTCTTGATTTCTTCTCCGGCAATTTGCAAAGCAGTGAAACGTCCGTTAAGTTCGTCGATTGAATCCTGCGATGCAGTGGCAAAGCCTTTCTTCGAAGCTTCTTGGGATGAAGAGGAACTATTTGACAATATGTCAAAACCTTTGTTAGCTGCTATTTTCTGATATTCTTCCATTAATCTTTCGGCCTTGCTTTGTTGCGCTAGTGCATCATCTACCAAATTATCAAGAATAATAGTCCATTGGTTGAAGCGTTGCTCATCTGATAAATCGGTATTCTTCATTACATCTAGCATTTTAGATTGCGCCTGTTCCATCACTGGAGCTAATGTAACAGAATAAATCATTTGTTTGGATAGTGTTTCAAGCATACTAGAAACGGATTCGGTAAAAGCTCTTGCTGCATCGGTTCCACTGACAAAAGCATTAACGAGTGCGTCTGTCATGGAATTTCCTAAATCCCCAAAAATATCGGTCATATAGTCATTTAATTCACTATAGGCATCTTCCGCCTGTTGCGCCAGGTCAATCATGTACTGCAACGCTGCCTTGCTTTCATCTGACATAGTACGGGTATTGATAATTGTTTCTGCCAAACTTTTATCAAACTCTCCATTAGCTTTTATTAATTGGGGATAAACATCAAGAACTGAAGAATAAACGTCTTTTCCTTTTCCCCAACCAAACAACCCCGTTTTTTTGTGTCCGGTTTTGATTTCTACGTTGGCAAGCCCTGCATATTGATCCTTTAAAGCTAGTGCGGATCCGATGTATTGATTTGCTCTTTTTAAAAACTTTCTCTCAATATTTGTAATCCAACTCCCATATTCTCCGTCTGTAAGTTCTTTATTAAGGCTTTTTACACTGTCCTTCATGTTAATAACTGCGTTCTTGGCCTTAGAATAAGCATCAACTCCAAAGATTGTAGATGCTTTCTCATACAAAAGATTTTGCTCCAACAAAAGAAGGTTGTATTCTCTTTGCTGATCTATCGTTTCGTTCATAATAGCCTCAAGAGCTTTTTTATGCCGAGAATTAGCTGCAAAAGCCTTTCCTATAAAATTGGCAGCTTCTCCTACTGCGGCTGCAATACCGCCTACAATTCCACCTTTAGCAAAACCTTCCCCGATATTGGATATTGCATTCATTGCGCTTTCTACACCACTTATAGCATCTGCTGCCGAAGTCTTACCCATCGCTTCAAATAAATTCGCAACTTCTCCAGCTGCCGATGAAGCGGCATTACTTATCGTACCTATGGCACCAGATATTTCTTTAAAATCTTTTGCACTTTTAAGAGAAGCAAAACCCTTTTTGAAGGTTTCAAATATCTCTTCCCATTTATTCTCTTTTTTACCTGTACCGAGCAACTTATCCAGTGCTTTTCTCAACTTTTCTAAGTCTGCCGGACTTTTTTCAATCGCTTCTAGTTGTTCTTTAGAAATAAATGTAATTCCCTCCTTGTCTCCTTTCCCAGAAAGATAATCATTCAGCTGGCGGGCTTGAGAAATCAAATTTGATAGGTCAGAAAATCCCATTTGGGAAATATCACCATATAGCATTTTTAAGAATGTATTTTCTTGTCCGGCAAATTCCTTTTCCATTTCATCCCGTATTCCTTTCAATCCTTCTTTGAGTTTCTTCTTTGCAACTTCTATTGCCCGGTCTATCTCTTCCGATTTTTGTTCGGTACGTTGCGAGTTCAGGAACTCCATTTCTTCATTGAAGGACTTAACCAGCTGCTCACGCTGCTTATTGTAATCCTGATACTTGTTGAGGGTTGATTGTAACAGCTTGTTTATATCATTTTGCTGCTTTTGATATGCTGAAGAATATTCAGTATCAAAATTATTTCTATGTTCGGTAGGAATGTCTACAATGGTAGGAACAAATTGCAATCCTTTCTTCTTGTAATCAGGATTTGCCGCTTTCCATGCTTCATATTCTGCGTCTTGTAAGGTTTGTAGAAGCTCCCTTTCACGTTTTTGAATTTCTGCTATCTTTGCATCATAATTAGCATTGATTTGAGCAAGTTCTTTGGCATTTCCTTCCTCCATAATATCAATAGCTATCTTTTTGGCGTCTAATTGGCTTTTTAAAATTGCGTCCTTGATATTCTGTTCTGCCTTTAATATAGACTTGCCCCGTTGATAAACATCACTATAACTATTATCATTGGTTTTAATAGAATTAGGAGTAAAAAGAAATGCACTAGCATTAAATCCCTCTTCTAGTTTTTTGTTGGATTCTATCAGTTTTTCACGTTCTTCTTTCGCCTCACGATAAATTTTCAACTGCTCTTGTGCTTTTTTCGCAATTAATCCAGATGATACAAAATTAAGACTATTATTGGATTCTATTGCTAACCTATTATATTCGGCTTGCGCTTCCGCTATTTTGGTATCAAGGTCTATTATCTTATCGAAGTTTTCGGTTATCCTATTCTTGATAGCTTGTGCTTGAGCATAGTCTAAAATAGATTGGGTTAGATTATCATAAGCCGTTTTCGCCTTTCCTGCTAAAAAGGCTTCGTTATTCATACCTTCAAAGTAATCCGGATATTGGTCTTGTAGCTTCTTTATGGCTTTACTTCGAGTATCCGTGCTCTCTGCTGCATCCGTCGCAGCCTTGTACAACATTTTTAATTCTACAATTTGATCTTGTGCATTCTTTTTCCCCTCAATTATGGCTTCATTGTAACTTTTTAAAGCTTCTTTTAGAATGTCTAGTTTTTCTTTACTATCAAATAATTGCTTTATCCAATCACCGATCTCAGTTCCATAGTTAGATAAAAGAGTAAGCCCGACAACCAAAGTTGTATTCCAACCTAATAGGGATTTTGTGAGCTGTTTCCAAATTGGAGTACCTTCTTTTCCTTCGGCTCTAAGTTTTGCAAGTTCAATTCTGGCTTTTTGAATTTCATCAATAAGCATCGGGAAATTATTACTAATTGCCAAAAAGAAAGTATTCATGGAAACGGTCAAACTCGGTAATTCTCGTGCTAACATTTGTACTTGGGCGTTTAATCCGTTATAGGCTGTAGCATAATGTCCAACACTCCTTTGGAAACGTCCGGTTGCTTGTTCTGCTGAATTTAGCTCATTAGTTACCGCCTGTATTTGTATTAATAGCTCTTTTCCTGTAGCACCATTACGTAAATCCCGAGAAAGATTGTCATACTGGAAGTTCAACATACTTAGCTGCTTCCTTAATTGCACAAGTGATCCTTCAGCTGATTTATAAACTTTAATGGCGTTTTCTTCCACTTTAGCAACATCACGCATTGAATCAGCCGTAACCTTCAACTGTGCATTTAAAGATGCCCACTGTTTTAGTTTAGCTTGTCCTACAGATGAATTTCTTTCCGATTCTTCCAGTGCATAGTATTCCTTTTGTAATGCGGCTACTTGCTTTTTCACAGCGTTCAAGGAGTCCGCATAATCTTCAAAGTGTTTAGATGTTTCGTCTGTCTCATGCCTGATTGTTTCAGACTGTTTCACTATACTACTGGCTATATCTACTTGTGCCAAAGCCGTTTGAATTTCAGCGAATTTCTTTTTCATTTCGTCCAACTCGCCTTTTATCCTTTTAAACTCTTTGTACAACTTATCATAACTGGGTGAAGCGGTAGATAATTTACCTAGTTCCGCTCTTACCTTCTGTATTTGCTTTACAAGTTGAGTGAATCTTGTAAGATCAGCATCTAAATTAATTCTTAATCCTGCCATTTTACTTTAATATTAGTTGTTACATTTTCTTTTACTTCTCTCTCTAAGACATGACGAGCCGTGTCCATAACGTCAAAACCTTTGCTTGATACAAAGCTTGCGTATTCCATACCGTCCGCTACAACAATCCCATTTTTAGGGCGTTTTCCGTAGATTAGTAGGTTTTCGGTTTTAGCTTTCGCTTCGTGATGCTTCCCGTCTGCCGGAACATATAAATCAACGATTTCCCCATTGCGAACAACAGCAGCACCGGGAGCATTACGCAAGTTCCAAGTGTGGTTCTCATAAGTCTTTTTGCCACTCTCATTTCTTACTTTCTGGGTATCAACAGCCTTATGAGCCGCATCTATCAAGCCCTGATTAATTTCATCTTCGACTTCTTGGATGAAAGAATCCAAACCGGATAAATCGACTGTTACTTTCATATTTTAGGTTTTGCTGCTATTAGCGACACACTTTTAGCCATGAGGCTAGCACGTTTAAACAGTGGCTGGTAATACAGTGCTATTTGTTTTAAAGCCTCTATAGCATCATCTTTAGTACCTTCACATAAGGCATCGCTCAAGGAACTATCACCAGCAAAAAGAAAGGAAATCGCATCACACAAAGTTTTCTTGTCTTTTTCCGCTAGCATTTCATCTGCATTTTCTTTGTTGGTAAAATCCCCTAAACACTCTCCGGCTAAAACAAAGTTTTTGATCTTTATTGCTTTAAGATTAAAACTACACCCGTTAATAATAATTGTTTCATTCATAACTATTTATTTTTTTGTTGATAATACTCAAATGCTTTCTTTGGATTTATAACGGAGACATCTACGTTCATCTCCTTAGCCATCCGATAGGCGGCAACCCATTCGTTAATCTCTTGGTATGGATTATGCCTGTCTTTGATTCCGATAAACACCCCAGTGGCAAAGATGTAGAATTGTGGAGCGTATTCTATCAGCCCTCTTTTATCAAAAGCCTTTGCAACCTGTTGGGCGGTTATCTCTATCTCACAGGCCGGAGCGGAGAACATTTTACGGATGCTTTTCTCATACTCCGAATAAATTTCTTTGAATATGTCGCCAAGAACATCACTTGGCAAGTTTAAAATGTTATCTTTCATATCTCATCATTTGATACTAATGGTTTTCGTCCTCTTGATCTTGGCAAAATGTATTCATCTAACTGTCGGTTGTATTTTCCCAGTTTCTTATGATACATCCAGACCTTATGCCCGTAGGGGGTTGTTTTCCCTCTATAGAACTGTTTCCCATATTTACGTGCCGGATATTCCAACCGTCCGAACCCATAGAAAAAACGACCTGACTTACTTTCTTTCTGAATGCTGTAGATATGGCTAAAAGCATACCGGCTTGCAATCGTCTTACCGTCCAGAAAAAGCTTGCGGCATTTATGACCGGTATAAGGACAAAGAAAGTACCACACAGTCCCGTTTCCAAGATTACTTGGTTCGGCCTGGAGCTTGATCTCTTTTTGGTTCCTTTTCCCTTGATGCTCCCAAAAGAAAATAAGTTCCTGCTTTTCTGCGGACATCACTACGGTATAGTGTATGTCTTTAAGAGTAAAGCGAATAAACAGCGTTTCCTTTGTTTCGGATTGTTGTCTTATTAACTCTTTGAAGTTTGATAACGTAACTCTTGGTATGTAATCTATGATTGCTGCCATATTTCTAAATTCAGCCTAAATAGTTAGAGAATACACCGTTTTATCTTGATTTTCTTTAGTAAACCGGGCAAGCTTTCACATGGATAACCTACCCGGAGTGATTATCTTTTTACGGATTCCACGCATACGAATTATTTTTAGGCCTTGTAATATACTCCTGTGCCTTTTTCTCCGCCCATGTTTGGGACAACACTACGCAATTATCTACTATTTCGTAAGCATCCGCATCCAACGGGGTTGACGTATGGTACAAAAGAGCTTCTCTCATGGCATAAGTCGCAGCGTTTATTTCTGCTCCTAATCTCATATAAGCCTCTCTCTGATTTTCTTTACTTTTTGCCATCTCTTCCGCTTGTTTAGTGAGCAAGGCGCATACACAGGACAAATCATGTAGTTCTTTTGTTGAAATTGTGAATCCTGCTTCAATCAAACGGTTTACAATGGTTTGCATATTTTCGATCGTATTTTTATCATTGTGACGTTTGAGAATACTATCTAATTCTTCTTTCTTTACTTTGTTCATATCTTTTTTAATTATATTATTTTTTACCTTCAAACATTCTCACAAAAATGCCGCTGGAGTGACATTCTATCAAAGCACCGGGATAAAGACGGGCGGTATCTTTTTCAAAGCCTATCACTGCCCTATATCCTAGAGCACTGCAATAATACTTAGCCGCCATTTCCTGAAGCTTGTTTATTTCATCAATGGCTTTCATTGCCTGATGATAAACTTCTATCTGCTCCGGCTTGTCTATGTAAATCTTTCCTTGTTCATCACACAGGGAAAACGCTTCTTCCTGGGCGTGAATCCAACCGTCATCACCAATGAAGTACATTTCCGGAAGGACATAAGGGAAATCTTTCACCGACTTGTGTACGGCTACTTTCAACTGTTCGAACTCCTGCAAGAGCTGGTTGTACATCTGCTCTTTCTGTCTGCGTATGATCGGCAAACTGGCATCATTCAACAGGTCTTTATTAAGGCGTTCCAATACGGTTCGCCCGGTGTTTTCACCGCCAGCAATCAAATCTTGCAAAACTTCGGTGTTCAACCCAATACCAAACTCTTCCACTTTTTGGCGGCTTATAATACCTTGCAATTTGCTTAGCATCTTTTCAAAGTCCCGTCGAAAAGTTGTGTCACTAGCACCGATACAGATTCTTTTAGTTTCCTCTTTTTTCATCTTTTTTTTCCTCCAATCTGTCTTTTATTCGACTAGCCACATCTTCACCCAAACGTGAAGCAACTTCTTTCTTATTGAAAATCTCCTTTGTTCCCGAATTAATAAGCCCTATTAATTCTTCGGAGTTCTTTTTTTCGTCTATTTGTTCCATATCATTTTGATTAATGCCGGGTAGATCATCCAAAGCAGACCTACCCGGTATTGGGTTATACAATTTTTGCCAGTAATGCAATCAGCTTTTCAAGGGATTCTCCTTCTATGTCGAAATTCGGTTCCAGTCCGTTGTTCTCCCAAAATTCCCTAGCATCCTCGTTTTCGTTAATCACAATACAGGCGGTGTTGCACGGTGTATCGTCCGGGTTAATCCTTTGGCAGACAGAAATAGTTTCCATATCGGTTTTCAATTCATATTCACCTGCAAGCGGTTCGGTTCCTAGCTTTAGTAACTGAATCCCCAGTTTGCGGGCTTCTTCTGCATCAAGGTGTACGGTGTTCTCTTCCGCTATGATTTCACCGTTCTTTGTTTTGGTCACAAGGATTTCACCGTTATCACCTTTTCTTACATAAACATGTTTTTCTCCTTTTCCATAAAATTCTTTCTGTTTCATAACATTAAAAGTTTGATTGTTAATAATTTATTTAATTTGAAAATGTCTTTTGCATATACTTCAATACTTTCTTCATTGCGTTCTCGCCATCTCTGATACACCAAGCTGTGTCACCAAATTGTGACGAACGTGGATAGGATTCATAAACCTTCCCGTTTTCGTCCTTCTCCAGATTCGACCGGAAAACCTCAAAATATACAATCCCTTCCGGGGTAGTTCTTCGGTAACAGTACATTCGGTTACTTTCGTTTTTAGATACCAATTCGAAAGAATCACCGTACTTTTTAAATTTATCCTTTAATGGTGGATATTTTATGCTCTTTAATCTTTCCATTTTAAAATCTTGTTTTTGTATTAGCAACTTTCTCCGCAAAGATGAATATCTTATCATCCCGCAAAAGGAAATGGTTTAAATCGCTTTATTTTGGCTGAATATATTTTTTTGCTCGTTTATCTCTTCCATACCAAACTCTACTCTCGGATTCCGTCGGTCTATCCGTTTCTCCGCATGAATCTCAAAACATAGGCTGTCATTTGTGATGGCCTCCACCATTTGCAAGCAATCAAGGATCGTTTTTAAGGCATTATCCAGATCGAATCGAATATTTCCATGCCAAACACGAATAAATAGCTTGAAACGATCGGAAATGCGTTTCCCTCGATATTTCTTGCATTGTAGGCAGAAGGATTTCTCATACTCCCTGATCCGGTCGTTTTTGATGATCCGTTTCTGACCGTCCTTGCCCGGTACGGCTTGATAGTTATTCGCTTTCGCTATCACTTGCCCGTAGATTGTTTCTATTTCCATAGCTAGAAGGGATCAGGTTCAACATTTGCCGAAATAGGTATATCCTGTAAGTCGTAAAAGTGAGTAGTCGGAGCATCGAACTTGCAAATGAACTTCATTATCCCAATGTTTCTCCCTTTGGCAATATCTATCATTGCCGTACCTTTTGTTTCTACATTGGAAAACTCTCCCGGATATGGTTTGCCTTTCACCTCCGGACGATAAATCAACATAACCACATCGGCGGCTTCTGCTATTTGTCCGCTATCTCTCAACCGGGCTATAGAGGGAACCGGGTTGTCTTTGTCTCTGTTGAGTTGTGATAATGCGATAATCCAGATATCAAGCTCTTTTGCTAGATTTTTCAAGCGTCGTGCCACGTCGCCCATCTGTTGCTCCTTGTTGGCTCCCTTCATGTTTACGTTGAGAATCTGAAGGTAGTCAACAGCTGCACCGTCTATATCATACTTCCGTTTCATGTATCGGATAGATTTTATTATACTGTCTATATTGCTGGTACTGTTATCGTCGAAATATATCGGAAGATGAAGCAATCTAGCCAACCCTTTATCAAAGCTTTCTAACTGGGAGCTTGTTAATTGAGAGTACATGATTTGATTTGCCGGTACTCCGCTTTCAATAGAAGCCAAACGGGACGCAATTTGCTCTTTTCTCATTTCCATTGAATAGATTATGCTCTTTGTACCTGAAAGTGCCGCAAACCGTAAAATAGACATTAACAGTGATGTTTTACCCATACTTTGCTCTGCCGCAATGATTATCAAATCGGATTTTTGCAATCCTCCTGACCTTCTATCAAACTGATCGAACCCGGTAGGCGTTCCGGTTAATGCTGTCTGGCCGGAAAGATTACGGTTCACTTGTTGGTGTACTCCCGTCAAACCATCCTTTAACGTGTATATGTTGTCCGAAGATTGCCGGAACATACCGGATAAAGATTCGACGGCTTTTGTCTGCACCTGTTCAATATCTTCCTCTTCCGAGGCGGAATGTTTCAGTAGATACAAACCTATCTCCCTGAATTTGCGGTGTACACTCAAATCAAACAAGCGGTTTACGTATTGATTGAAATCAAGCGTCATGCCATCCAGTCGTTTTAATAATTCAGCCACATTGAAAGATACTCCCATTTTATCGAGGCATCCTTTTATTGCGATTGGTTCGGGATGATCTCCACGGGATATAATTGCAAGAATAGCCCGGAATATGTTGCGGTTAAATTCGTCATAGAAACAATCTTCCGTCAGATTCTCCGGGATCTCCCCATTGGATAACACAGGACTGGTTAATGTGCCTAGCACTGCCTTCTCACATTCCAAATCATGCAGCGGGCATATATTGTCTATCAAGATTTTCTCTGTCTTTGCCATGATTGTAACAGTTTAAAATTATCGTTCTCCGAATTTCTTCTTCAATTCGTCTAATGTGCTGCGATATACATTAGTTCGTTTCTTAGGGAAGTCTTTCCAGTTGTTCAAGCTTTCAAGAACATCGCTAATTTCTTTCTTAGTGTATTTGGCAAGAAGCTTTTGATATTCCGGCTCTGTCATTTGCGTTTTTACCTTCAGTACAAAGGGACAATGTTGTTCTAGCCATTGATTGAATTTTATAAATTCTTCGGATGGAGATGATAAAGAAAGCTCGTCTTTCTTTGATACGATAGTATTTTCTTTAATATCTACTTCAGTAGATACAGTAACAGTATCAGTAACAGTATCGGCTTTTTTGGGTTCTTGTAAACCCACTGGGTTTTGTGGGTTATTTGGGTTTTTCTTTGGTCTTCCTCCTAGTCTCCCGTTTTCTCTATTTCTTCTGACTACCTTAGAATTGTACAATTCTTTATCATAATCTATTTGCTCTTTTATAGAGAAAAAAGTAGAGAAAAGAATCTGCTCATCTGTGGGTAAAGCACGATTTACAATATACTCATCTACTGCGTCGTGGATTTTGTGCCGTAATTCTGCTGGCATTTTCATCAACATCTCCGCCCATCTCTTGTAATATATGATTGAAATCCACTCTTCCTGTTTACTCATTATTACCTCCTTCCCAATCAATAGACATTTGCCGTTTGTCCGGCTCTAACCAGTATAGTTTTCTTCTATCGTCCAGACGAACGTCTTTAATGTTCCAGCCTTCATCATTACGAAGGGTGGAGATTACACGTCTGGCGTCATTCGAATTTGTTTCAGCGTTGATTTCTTTTGCCGTTACTTTCCGGCCAGATAAGAAAATAGATCGTACCTGTTGAATTATTCGAGATGATTTACTATCTTTGTTTCCGGATCTATGTTGGAGATTGGCGGTCGTTGAGACTGCCTTTTTCTTTTCTTCCATAGCTAGCCCCTTTCTTATTTATTGAGAATTGCATCAATTTCAGACTTTTTGTAGAATCTCTTTCCACCAACTTCTGCCGGTATTAAATACCCTGTTTTCGCCCATCTCCATAAAGTTGAACGGTCTACATGAAGTAATGATTTCACTTCATCAGGTGTCAAATAAGTCTCTTTTTGCTTTGCTGAAATAGAAGTTTCTAGCTCTTCTTTAGTAGAACGAATCAGATGATTCGCAAATTGTACTAAATCATTTGCGCCAACTGTTATAGATACATTGGCTCCGCTTTGAATAATTTCTTGAATACTCATAACTATTGCTCTTTCAATTCGTCTTTCCCCAATAGGTAGCTACTGCTATTGGTTGCTTGACATAGGCAAAGGTATAGGCTAATAGATTGATATAAAAACAAATTCAGTTGTCTTTAGTTGTCAGACAACTAGAAACAACTGAAGCAAAAAAAGCGATGTTATAACATCGCTTACAGCATACTTTTAATACTATTTATTGCGTTTTCAACCTCTTCATTAGAAAAAAAAGCATATTCTCTTATTTCTCTAAGTTTATTACCTGTTTTTATCAAATGTTTATTTATTGACTGATCGGTTCCAATATCAACCTTCCAAGATTCTCTAATACATTTATAAAAAGAAGATCGTACTGATACTTTCAGTAAGTTTATTTTTCCCGAGGCAATCATGTATAAAGCAAACTCTTTTCCCTTTTTCCCATAAAACACTTGCTTTAGAAGCGACTCTTTGTTTTTATCTGTTCCTACAATAAAGTCGGATATTTTATAAATCTTATTACTTTTATTTCCTTTATATCAATACTTCGGTAAATTTTTACCGGAAAATTAAAAGTTAAACAATAGAACCGGCAGAAGTCGGTTCAAAAACACTAAAGAGGTCATTGAACTGTTGTCAAAAACGAATGGTTAAGCATAAAGAAATGTGCTGAAAGAAGTGCTAACCTGTTGATAATAAAGGGAAAAGAGTATTGCATAATTCGTTATTTTTTAGTAAATTAGAAGTTTCTCAACTCTTCTGATTATGACTAAAGAAACACTCCTTATGCAATACCAATCTGAGTGCCTGTCGGCTCTCAAATCAGTCGTGAATATACAAAAACCTTTTGAAAAAACGTTCATGGATGCAATGAAATTATTCATGGCCATTCCAGATCGTATAAACTTCCTCCAGTTGGGCAGGTATGGACGTTTTTCGGAACAGACCTACCGTAATCTTTTTGAGAATGAGACATTCGACTGGTTTGCGTTCAACGATTCTATCATCAGCAAGCATCTCACAGGTAGAAGAAAAGCCATCGCCATCGATCCTTCCTATATCCCCAAATCAGGCAAGAAGACACCTTGGATTGGTTACTTCTGGTCAGGCTGTGCAGGGGATTATAAACGAGGATTGGAAATCTTGGGCATCGGAGTCATTGACATCGACAACCACGAATGCATGACTTTAGGTTCCATTCAGACGCCGGATTGCAAGACCTTGGATAACATGGGCAAGAATCTGGTTGACTGGTACAGCAGCTATCTAATCAGTAGAAAAGACAAGCTACAGAGCCTATCCAAAACAGTGGTTGCAGACGCATTCTTTTCCAAGGAAACATTCATAACGCCTATGTGTGAGAGCGATTTCCATATCATCAGCCGCTTCAGGAACGATGTAATCCTGTACTATCCGACATTGGAAAAGAAAACAGGAAAACGGGGCCATCCCAAGTGGTTTGACGGCAGAATTGACTTTGCCAAATTGGATTTGACCCGGTGCAAGGAATACGAGGTGAACAAAGGAAAGCTATACGGATTGAGGGTATATGCAAAAGCTCTCAAAAGGTATGTTTCCTTAACCATCTGGTATCCGATGGACGGGAGGACAGACAAGTGGCAGCTCTATTTCTCTACAGACGATTCCATGGATGGACGCGAAGTGCTGGATTATTACAGGACCAGATTCCTATTGGAATTTTGCTTTAGAGATGGAAAGCAGCATGCAGGAATCACCAACTGCCAGTCAACTGACTTCAGAAAGTTGGATTTTCACTTCAATGCATCGCTTGCTGCTGTCAACTTGGCCAAAGCGGCATGCAAGAGGCTCGGAATAGCCTATTCCATATCCTCTTGCAAGTCATTCATACACAATGCTTATATGCTTGAACGATTTATTTGCGTGTTCGGGATTAAACCGGACATGCAAGTTATTGACAAACTTTTCAAAGAACTCATTTTATTTACTGCCATAGCCGCTTAGGCTTGGCGATTTTTTAACGAACTATTGTTATATTTTAATGCCACATTAGTAAATTTACGCTTGCATTCTTGAGCATACCTTTCTTTTTCTACTTCATACAAACATTTTCTAAGCATATCTAGTCCTTTAAGCTCTCTCTCATGATTTTTCTTATAAACTAAAAGAGCTTTTTCGTAGCATTCTTCTAAACATTTTTCATAAACATCCTCATAGAAATCATCTGTATATGGATTAGGCATATATTTCTCAATATCCTCTTGACTAGGTTCATAATTATAAACCAAATCAAATTCTGCACAATATTGCTTCATATCTTTATATCCTTTATTCAAAATAAATTCAAGCATCTTTATGCATCTATCGGAAGGCTCTTTTAAACTCCACTTTGTTGCCTCTTTTACACTTGATATATAATTTTCAACTTCTAACAGGCAATCAGGTTTCAGTAAAAAGTCAAATTGTCGTCCAATAACTTTTCCACTCCAAAAAATGTCATCATCTAATAGGCAAAAATTTTGATATATGTTTTGGTTATTTTCATTGATATCTTCTATCATTTCTTTTGTAAAATCAATATCCATAGTTGCATATTTTACAAATTCAACTTTTAATTAATAAACTGACCGATACTATATTCATCGCATCCAAAAGCGGCACACATTAGAATAAAACGCTCTTTTAACCCCATATTGGTGTATCGGTTTACCGCACTACTATTTTTCGCATGAAGCCCTGCGGCATATTTATCGATTTGCACTTTATTCATCAAATCAACATGAGTTTTCCGAGCTAATTTACTGCTTGCTATTTCATAAATTGGCTTATACTCGTTTGTACTCAATGATGTATTAAATATGGCAATTTTACGCTCTATTCCACAATATTCCAGCAATCTCTTTATTTGATAATTATACCCTGTCTCTCCATTTCCATCCGGATAAAACGGCAATAATGCATTTTTTGAAAGTTCCCCTTTGTACTTCATTATGATGTCATAAGCTATCCTAATTATAGGTGTTCTTATTTCGGTTCGTATAAGCCCATCCTTATGTGTTTTTTGAGGTAAATAATGAATGTAGGGTATTCCTTCTTCAATTCCGATATTATCAAAAGTAAAACGTCTAAAATCTCCGACACGACAACCAAAGCAACATTGTACAATAAATATATCTTTTACTCGCTGCAATGAATCCGGACAATCCTTTACTAAAATGGCATTAAATTCCGCTTTTGTAAGAAATACCGGCTCATCATATTGCTGCTTCATAATAGCCTCTTTTTCCTTTCCTATTTTCCGGAAGGGCGAAACCGGGATAATATCATTTCGTTCTAATTCAACCATAAAAGCCTGAATTAATAAAAGCTTTTCGGCTATTGTATTTTGGCTTCTTTCCTTTGAAGGTCTGTTTCTATTGTTCATGTCAACATACAGACCGGGATATTTATCAACCAAAGTATGTTCAATACGCAGGAACTCACGAAATTTGAGGATCATATCTTTATTAAATACTTCTACCGGTTCTCCATCAATACCATTAATGATGAAAAAGCGGTTTAGTTCCCGTATTACTACATCATAGTGTTTCTTTCTGCCTGCGCCTATAACGCCAGTATCTAACCAGCCATTTACGTAACGTTGAAACATTTCACATAATGATTCTTTTTGATCTGTTACATCATACTTTTCAGGATGGAGATGTTCATCTATCAACTTTTCAAGCTTATCGCTTGTCAAAGACTTATCTCCACCATATAGAGATAAAATTAGCTTCTTCCTTTCACTTATAGACGCATTGAATAATGTTCTTTCTTCCAGCTTTACCAAGCTTTTAGCTTTATATTGCTCGTTCTTGGCATCCCAAAGTGTAGGAAGCACCATAAATTCGGACTTATGGAATAATTGCACATCTCTTCCGTCAGATAAACGAAATCTAACATTAACTTCTTTATCCTTCCGCCCTGTTCGAATAAATGCTTTTACGGTAGTCATATCATAATTATTGGTTGTGCAAATATACTAATATTGCACAACATATTTGCAAAATTGCACAACAAAATAAAATGATATGCAACACTTATTTCGATAGACACACTGATAATCAGAAGTTTTAAGTTGTATAACTATTTATGAGATTTCAAAAATCGAATCGCTTCGGAATCACAAATAAAATCCGATAACTTGAAAAGAGTTATCGGATTTATTTTTTAATTACTTTCGCTTTTATAGACAACTTCCTTTTGCAGCGCAGAAGATAAACGATTGAACATGTAGGTCAGAATAAGAGAAGTTCTTTAAAACTTCTCTTTACGCTCAAACTTCCCTTCCTCGGTATAATATTTCCAAGTACCCTTAGGTTGGTTATGCGAATATTTACCACGAAGTCTTAATTTTCCATTTTCGTAATATTCACGATAACGTCCGTGACGTTTTCCCTCTTTTACTTCCGCTTCACTCTTTAGTGCTCCTTCCGGATAAAATTCACGTAGAACATTTCCTTCAAACTTTTCGACATAGAAACGTTTCAATTCACTTAACTGTTCTTTCTCGGTCACAACATCTTCATTCATTTCTTCATCTTCCTCATCGGTAGCAACCTCAACAAGTTCTTCCGGTTCGTATGGACTATAATCCATAACATATTGTAAAGAAGCAGACTGGCTATCTCCTATCACTTGCATAGTCCAATAAGGGAAAGAATACAAAACATCCTTATTTGACTGTATCTCATTCCATGTGGCAGGATTCATCATTAGCTTCAACTGGGAATAGAACTTACGTACATCCGTATATAAGAAAATCGTAGAACTGGATTTCAGATATGAAAAAGCATCTTTAAATCCCGGATTGTCTTTCAACAAGTTCTTTTGTTCATAATCCTCTACGAATGAGAGTAAAGATGTAGCTTTATTACTAAAAACAACATAATCATCCACATAAGTATAATAGGGTTTCTCGAACTTATCAAATAGTTTTCCGAAAAACAGTCGGAAGAACCCTTTCATCTCGACATAATTAATTTCAAAGTCCTTATAATTAACAGTTTTAATTTTAACCGGAGTACGACGTTTGACCTTCTTTTCTATAAGTTCCATGTTCTCACGTGCATCCTTTATACTTTTTGCTCTGATAGCCAAAACCAGTTCGGGTTCACGCCCAAGTAACCCCGGTTCAGATTGTGTAATAGCAAACTCTCCAGACATCCAGCTCAAAAAGTTTTCTTCCAAAGAGATACCGAACAGTCCTTCAATCTTTTTTCGGGAATTTTGATACGAATCATACAACTGTTTATCATGAACAGAGAGGGCATTTTCTAATTCCTTCACAAAAGTCATCGGATTATTAAAACCAATATTCGTATAAAGGGCCGTTCGTCCGGACAAGATTTCATGCGCTTTCATTTTATGCTTTCCGGAATTCAGCAAGGCAGTGATATAAGGATCTACTGAATCTTTCTTCAACGTATAACCTTTCACCTCCATTTTATCCTTACCCATATTCAAGTAAAGACCGGCAAAATTCATAGAATTACTGAACATATCAATATATTCATTCCTTGTTCCCAGGTAGATAGACATAAACTGTGGGATACGCTCATAGTTGATAAAAACCCTGACGAGTCCCTTACCGGAAACTAGTTTCTCGGTTTCAATAAAAGCTTGATCAAGTCCGATTTTAGGTTTGTTACGTGAATCAATAGCCGATTCGATAAGCCCGGAAGTATAAGAACCTACCAGATGATTATCCACAAAAGCAATATAAAAGATATCACGCGTATCCGGATCACGCATCTCAAGAATGTTAATGCCACTATGCATCCGGTTAGTAACAGTGAAGCCGCTCATTACAAGAACCGTCTCAAGCTGATCTTTCACCAAGTCCATTTTAGAAGCTTTCTGCATATCCAGAATGAGCAGAAAATCCCAATCAGTCGCGCGGGTTTTATGAAGTGAAATAAGCATATCCCGTTTGCCGACAAGTGACAACAGCACCTTGTTACTTTTCACAACTGAATCAAGTTTTTCCACACTCTTCGTAACTTCCTCAAAAGACTTCGCTTTTTTCAGACATTGCCATGTTTCGCTTCCGCTAAATTTCTCCCAATCTTCAATCGGAGCTGATGATTGAATAATAAATGCCGCATTTTCCGGAACCAGATAAATCTGCTGAATATTACGATCGGGTGAGATAAACAGATAAATCACGGAGTATACTACATATACCGCCAAAGCCAACCCTATCACCACCAAGGTACGTTTTACGATTTGCTTACTACTCTTTTTTGTCGTGGGCTCGGCATATTGCTCTTGTTCCCTGTTGTTTAATTCATTCATGGTTGATTTATTAATATAAATTATAGTCCCATTGGTATCCTCAGTAAATACCAAATAATAAAGAATAGCGTCCATGCAGCTAAAATACCTACAGAGTAGCGCCAAGTGTATTTGAGTAATGTCCCATAAGTAACTTGTTTATCATATTGCCTCATATATGTCAATACCAGAGGCATATAAAACATAAAAGGCGTAATAGCATTTGTCGAGCTGTCACCAATACGGAAAGCGCACTGTGCGATATCCGGAGAGATTCCCATTTGTGCAAACATCGGGATAAAGATAAAAGACATAAATGCCCACTTGGAAGTAGCAGATACCATAATCAGATTGATAAACGCTGTAAACAGGATAAAGAGAACAAGTGCAGATAACGGAGCCGGCTCGAAAGAAGAAAGCAGATCAGCTCCCATAATAGCAAGACACTTATCCAAATGAGAATACTCGAAGCAGGCGAACATTTGAGCGGCAAAAAAAGCAATAACAAAGTAAACACCCAAAAGTTTCATCGGTTGGGTAAGCCCTTCAATCACATCATTGTCGGAACGATAACGACCGGAACTGAACCCGTAAGCCATTCCCGTGATGCCCGCCCCTAAGGAAAGAAGAAAAAGAATTCCGGCAATAAAAGGCGAATGCATCAAACCACCGTTCACGCCACGTAATATCCCATGAGAAGAAAACGTAAGCCATAAGATAAGAGCTACATAAATTCCTGCTACAATAATCGAAATCATTATCGCCCGCCGTTCTTTACGGGACAAGGGCCGATAAGCTTCCACTTTCACGCTTCCTTCATATTTTCCTAAAGCGGGAAGAAGCCATTTCTGAGTCAGCCAGTAAACAATAGCAGTAATTACTACGGTAGAAGCACTCATGAAAAAATAATTGCAAAGTGGTTCGGTATTTCCCTGATATCCTGTCTGAGCTAGTGCAGCTTCCTGAGTGGTATGAGCCAGCAACGGATCCATTGTGCTTAATACAATATTTGCACTATATCCGCATGCCACTGAAACATAAGCCGTAATAATTCCTGCAAGCGGATGAAGTCCTACCCATTGGAACAGCATGGCGGCAATAGGCAATAAGATAATATATCCGCCATCGCCAATAACGTTGGACAACAAGCCAAGAACGATTACCCACAAGATAACCTTCCTTTTCTCCTTCCGGTTCCCCACTCCCAAACGGATGCATGCACCAATAAATCCTGAATGCTGGGCAACCCCCAGTCCGAACATAGCAATAATCACCATACCCAACGGTGCAAATCCGGTAAAGTTCTTGATAGCATTCCGCAACCACCAGCGAATTCCTTCCGGACTCAATAAGCTCTGTACGCGAATCTCCTCACCGGTTTGTGGCAGCGTCACCTTCAATCCATAAATATCACATATCCATGAAAGAAAGACCACTGCTATTGTCAGCAGAAGGAACATCGTAGCGGGGTGAGGCATACGCCATTTATTCTTCATCTGTCTTAAGATTTATTCTTCGTCAGCCTCCAGATTATCCAAGTCAATAATACGTAATTCTAATGCACGCACTGCTAGACGGGTAGCATTTACTCCCACCCGTTCCCCATTAGGGAAAAGGCGTCCTATAAGATCATTCTGTCGTTTTTCCAATGACTTCACTCCGAAAGGCATTCCCTTCAGACTGGCAATCATTTCTTTCGTATATCCTAAAGCCAGATGACGTAAGAAACGCTCATCATACTCATCAATATCATAACTAATCACCGCCTCCTGACGCTTGGCATCGTTAGCTACCGATTTTTTGAAACGATCTACAATCTTTTCCAAAATCGGATAGTTGAAAACTAACTTCTTTCCGTCCATTACAGCCTGCACATCTGTTTTGGTGAGCAGTTCCCCTGTTTTCAGGATAATTCCGTCAGCACCGGCATTGAGCACATCCACCCATAACTTTTCATTCAGAATTTCACCCGTAAATATCAAAACCCGAACTCCTTTGTAACGTTTGAATATATTCCGGCATATATCAACACCGATAGTGGTTGAACCTCCCAATCCTAAATCCAGCAACACCAAATCGGGAAGTTGTGCCTCCATTAACGGCCAGAACTCATTTTCCGTCATAGCTGTACCAATAACCTCTGCATTGGGTATCTCATGGCGAAAAATCTCCTCTGTACCTTTCAACTCCAGTTTTACATCTTCTACAATAATAACTTTAAATTTCTGTTCTTCCATTTCCTTATCTAATAACTTTATATGTGTTCTTTTTCATTATCTGCGTGGAATAGTAAAATAAACCGTAAACCCTCCGCCTTCGGCCGGTTCGGCATTAATACGGCATCCTCTACGCCCTGCAAATTCATCATGATCGCGGATTATCTGCTTACATACGAGATATTCCGTCCCCCTCAATTCTCCCTTTTCTCCGGACGTCATACGTGCCAGATTCGGATAAAATAGTTGATTCAACTCCAACACGCTCTTTTCACGTCTTGTATCCGTGAAAAGAAAACGTATATACTCATCATCCTTACGAGCCTGCAAACGCAATACTCCGTCTTCGTGAACCGTCAATGCTTCATCAATCAGGTTCTCCAATAAGAAACGCAACTGGTTTACATCTCCTATTACTCTTGCATCTATCGGAGCCATCTCCAACTCTATCTTATCCATACGGTTCTTTACAGACTTTTTGAAATATTTTCCGGCAGTTTCGAAAAGCTCTTGAACCGGAATCGTGGTCCGCCGGAAAGTAACCTCTTCCAACTGGCGGGAAGCACATGAACTCAAAATAGTAAAGATCCCCTTATAATATTCAATCAACTCCGTCATAGTCTCCACTGCCTCCTTTTCTTCTTTCTCCGAAAGGTTCTGCGCATTCAGCCGACCTATAATTTGTTTAATCTTATTCGGATAATAAATCGTTTCATGCTTGATAGTCGAAAGACAATTATCAAGTACCATATTCTGTACATGTAACATACTGTCCTCCCAAGACGCCCGTTGCGTTTCCTCATGCGCCGACTCAATATCACGATATTTCGTTGCCAGTTTCACCACAGCGTTAAATACGACAATAGCTACATAACGTGCCACCAGTTCGAAAAGCAAACGGTCAGTTTCCTGTTCCGTCCCTTCTCTTCGTTCCAAATAAAGCACACCGACACATTGGTGTTCACCTCCCGCTTCTACCATGAGAGGTATTGCCTGACGATGTTGCTCGGAAATATATTCTCTTGAATCAAAACATAGCTGCACCATTTCCGGCATTTCCTGTCCGGGACTCGAAGCATATTCCAACAGATGTGTCGTTTCATTATAAACGGCAATCCCCATCCGGTCAATCGTCAACAACTCATTTACCGAGCCGAATGCTTCATCTACGATACGTTGCGGAATCTCTTTGAGCGTACTTTCTTCCCTTTGGAGCGCTTCTGCATTTTCCTGCTCCTGCGGTCGAATCAGGGAAGCAGCAAATACTTTCTGATTAATTTCAAGTACCTGTTCCAAACTCAAACGATTTTGTATCCGCTTCCTCAAATACAAAAGATAATATCCTACCAAAGAAACAATCAACAAAACGAAACAAAGGATAATTCCCACTGTCTTATTAATATTCGAACGTTCCAGTTGCCGACAATATCCTTCCAATGTCTGATCTTCTCCCTGCAACTTATACAAATCTGTAAACGCCGAATTATTATAACTATACGCATCCAATTGTTTCAATGCCAGAAAAGCAACCGCCGCCTCATTTCTTATATCCAATATCACATGGTAATCCGAATCAAAAAGTTCGTTCCACCACAGAATCTCAGCAGGTATACCTTCACCGACGAGCTTCATATACCGATGCGTAGCATCCGGGCGCGCATATTTCTGATAATGCTCATTCAGCAACAATATGGCAGAATCAGCATATTGCAAAGCAATCTCATACTGCTCATCCACATTAGCGAAATAAGCAGCATTGGCATAATCTGATGCAGCATCCAACAAATCTTCATAAGCAGAATCCGTAATAACCACAATCGAATCGGTATCCTGTAACATCGGAGGAATCGGATCATACAGACAAGACCCCATACCAAACGGAAGTAAGAGGCAAAGTAGCACTCCAATTACTTTACGCACTCCTGAAGGCAAACGGAAATAAAAGCGACTCCCTTTTCCAAGTTCGCTTTCCACGTTGAATACACATACTCGGAACAGTTCATTCGTTTTCTTATATTTCTCGATGATTCCCTTACAATTCATCAATCCGAAGCCACTACCCTTATTTTCCTTCAATTCATCTGCATCCGTGGCATTCTTCATACCGATAACACGTGAATCATACACTTTCTCACCAATAATCTGTGCCACATCTTCGGCTGAGATTCCCCTTCCATTATCTTCTACAGAAATCTCCACATAAGAATCCGTAGTACGTGCATACACCTTGATTACACCTCCCTCAGGAGTATATTTGCGGGCATTCTCGGCCAACGTATTTATCATAAATAGGGTCAGTGCACGGTCCGCCTTCACCATAGCATGGGTCGGTTCAATTTCTAACGTCTGTTCTTTCATCTCAAAGGCACGACGTCCCTTTCCCAATAAATCGAACAACTCATTAAGACCGAATGTTTCAATATTCAGGCTAAGAGTTCCCTGCTTCATCTTGATCCAAAGAGCAAGAATGTCATTATACTCATTGATAGTAGTCACCAGTTCGTCAATATACTGATACTTCTCTTTCTTAATCTTCTCATCGTCAATATAACCTTTCTCTGTCAACTTATGTACCTCGTTCAAAATCCGGTCAATATATGGATTGATGCCATTTACAATCGCCAGACAAGCCTTCTTTATCAGATTCTGGCGTTTATTCCCGGCAATATGCTGCTCGTACACATACCGTTGTTTTTCCAATTGAATCCGTTCGTCGCTCAATGCCTCTACCATTTGTTCATTATCGGCAGCCCAAATAATATATGGCTCAAGCACATGCACCAGCGCTTTCTCGTCTTTGCTTAATCGGTGCACAGGAACAAGTGCCGCTTTCCCCTCTTCGGGTATTTCCAATGTCATCCGTCCTTTGCCGAATAATTGGTCAATTCCTTGCTGAATTAAAGGAACATTCATCGGAATAGAAGAAGTTATATCCCTACATAACGATAAAATCTGTTGTAGTCGTTCCACATCCACCTGATTTCGCGTTTTGGAACTCTTATTGAAGAACCACCAGAGAATAACTACCAGCACCAACCCAACAATGACCACAGATAGTACGAGAGTCATTTGCCGCGAACCTGCTTCCAATGAAATATAGCGGCTCTCCAATTCCTTATCCTGCCGTGTAAAGTTCAGAATATCCAGATAAATATTCCGGTTATAGTCCGATGCGTGCTTCATTCCCAATCCTGCATACGAAACGCTCAACTGCTCGCGAATCCTTGAAATCCATTCGGGAACAGTTTTAACCTTCTCTTCCGTAATCCACGGTACTCCGGTGTAGGTCGTATCCCCTTCGGCATAAGGCCACAATTTGTCCAGTGTATCTGCCTTATAATGATAATAAAGCAGATGATGTTGATTCACACAATCCAGTGCTTTTGTCAATGTATTGAGTGCTTCCGAATAACGACCATGCGCATTCAGATACTTACCGATAGACACATACGCCCCGGCAATCTGATATAAATCATCATATTCCTGAAATTTCTCAAGTGCCAACTGTGCCATACGCAAAGGCATAAGTGAATCCACCGGAAAATCGAATTGGTCGAGTGCATGCGTCCTCCTTACCCGATAAAACTCGAAATTGGCAGGAGAAACCATCAGATTAGCCAACCCTTGCAAACCATTCCCTTCAAAATAAGGGTTCTTACTTTGAACGGCTGTCCGCCATGTATAGTAAAGCTGGTCGAACTCACGAAGCTTTCTTTCTTCCGGATTATTTGCTTCCACCAATGAAGCCGAGCCCTTGATATAATGATAATAAAGCAACTGATTGGTATCTGTCAATGCTTCATCCTCCGGAATCTGGTTGAGGGCGTCAATCGCTTCCTGCCGCTGCTGAAGATAATAGTAGTAGATAGACGAAACGATAAAAAACTCGGTAAACGCATAGTCCAGCCGAAGTGTTTCGTGCCGGTCGGCAAAGAGGTCACTTTCTTCGCGGATACGTTTCATGCGGCGAAGCGCACTGTTCCGGTAATCATAATATTCTTTGTTCATTGCCGTCCGTTGGCAGATTTTCATCAGCCCGATATCAGCAATCAGGAGTTCGAGTTCATTCTTTGTCAGCTTATAGACTTCCTTATGTAATGCTTCCGCACGGTCAAAGTCCATATTCATATACGCACAAAAACCAAGATTATTAGAAGCTTCGGCTTTTCCCGATTTGTAAAAATTTACCTGTCGATAGGCCGCATCAGCATATTTGTAGGAAGAATCAAGACTTCGGTAACGATAAGCATACGCCTTCCCGTTCAGCGAATCAATCAACCGTACCTCTTTTGTCGGCACCATATCCGTACACGAAAAAAAAGAGGCAAACAACACTATACCTATTATATATAGAGGAAAGCGTGAACTCATTTTAGTGATTTTCTGTTTTCAGAAAGCAAATCTACAAATATTTCCGATAAGATTGGAGAGAAAAATATTTTTTATACAATAAGTCCTTCTAAATAATAAGAGAAATTCCTACCTTTGCAGGCAAATTAACAAATAGGTAACATCTATTACAAAATGAGCGAAAAAGCACCCTTTATGGTATTCTCGGGAACGAACTCGAGATATCTTGCAGAAAAAATCTGCGCAAGCCTGGATTGTCCTCTGGGAAATATGAACATTACCCATTTTGCCGATGGTGAATTTGCGGTTTCATATGAGGAATCAATTCGTGGCGCACATGTATTCCTGGTTCAATCCACATTCCCAAACTCAGACAACTTAATGGAACTTCTCCTGATGATTGACGCTGCCAAACGTGCATCTGCAAAGAGCGTTGTAGCAGTTGTCCCTTACTTTGGTTGGGCACGTCAGGATAGAAAAGACAAACCTCGTGTATCTATCGGAGCTAAGTTGGTAGCCGATCTACTGTCAGTAGCAGGTATCGACCGACTAATTACAATGGATTTGCACGCAGATCAAATTCAGGGATTCTTCAATATCCCGGTAGACCATCTGTATGCATCAGCCGTATTCCTCCCCTACATCCAGTCGTTGAAACTGGAAGAACTGGTGATTGCTACACCGGATGTTGGAGGTTCAAAACGTGCTAGTACTTTCTCCAAATACCTCGGTGTGCCATTGGTACTCTGTAACAAATCACGTGAAAAAGCAAATGAAGTAGCTTCTATGCAAATCATTGGTGACGTGAAAAACAAAAATGTTGTTTTGATCGATGATATCGTTGACACAGCAGGAACGATCACTAAAGCAGCCAACATTATGTTGGAAGCCGGTGCCAAGTCCGTACGTGCTATTGCCAGCCACTGTGTAATGTCCGACCCTGCTTCATTCCGTGTACAAGAGTCCGGCTTGACAGAAATGGTATTTACTGACAGTATCCCTTACGCAAAGAAATGTGCGAAAGTAAAACAGTTGAGTATTGCCGATATGTTTGCTGAAACTATCAAACGAGTAATGAATAACGAATCTATCAGTTCACAATATATTATTTAATAAAAGAGTCGACTGAAAAATAATAAAATGGATAATGACTGTCATGGTCATTATCCATTTTTATTTTACCCTTCAGGGATAATATACACAAAAAAATAGGCCACGCAATGCGCAGCCTACTATCATTTATCCACAATTCTCTATTGTAATCTTCCGAACTTATATGTTCCTTTTTTAATAACTTTTCCATCCTTATCAGTTTCTACAAAAGGACCATTCTTTTTTCCCTGTTTGAAAAAACCTTCAAAGCGGTTACCATCCTTGTCGGTCTGTACACCTTGTCCTTCTTCCAGACCGTCTACAAAACCACCTTTATACTGCATTCCGGCAACAGTTTTTAAAGTTCCCTGACCGTTCGGGCGGTTATCTTTCCAGTCGCCCTCATATACGTCTCCGTTACTCCATTTATAAGTACCCTTACCTTCACGTTTATTATTTTTCCACTCACCTTCATACACAGCACCGTTTGCCCAGGTAAAAGTGCCTCTTCCGTCCTGCATACCATCTTTAAAGTTTCCTACATATTTATCACCATTAGCATGATAATAAACTCCTGCACCGGTACGCTCACCTAAGAGATAAGAACCCTCATAGCGGTCTCCTGTATGGAAAAAGTAAGTCCCCTTTCCGTGTTGGATATCATCTGCCCAGTCGCCTTCATATTTATCGCCGTTGGTATATTCAAAAATACCTTTTCCATGACGGACATCATCTTTCCAATCACCGTCATATTTACAGCCGTCGTCCCAGTTCATGGTTCCTTTGCCGTTTTTCTTGTCATTTTTCCAATGCCCGGAATATTTCGCACCGTTCGCCCAGGTATATGTACCTTCGCCCTCACGTTTATCATTTACCCAATGCCCTACGTATAAATCACCGTTATGATAATACATCGTTCCTTCACCATGCTGATAATCCTGATACCACATACCGTCGTAACGGTTATTATTCATAAAGTAATAAATACCCTTACCATGCTGTTGGTCCTGAAACCATTGACCTTCGTATTTTTCTCCATCAGGGAACATATAAATTCCGAATCCTTCACGTTTTCCTTTTATATACTCCCCTTCGTAGACATCACCGTTCTTAAAGACTGTCTTTCCTTTGCCATTCGGCTTGCGTCCCTTCATCTCTCCCGTATAGACGCTGCCATCCTTAAAAGTATAATTTCCAATCTTTATTTCAGTGGAGAATGTATCTTTTATTTTTCCGAAAAATCCGCTTTTTTTTCCTTCGTTATCTTGTGCCATTGCTCCTCCTTGAGCAAGGAGAGCCAGTAAAAGTGTAGTATATAGATATTTCCTCATTGGTTTTAGTAGTTACTCATTAAAATTACAATTTGGACAAAGATACGATTTCTCTCCCAAAAAGCCCCCTACCGGAAAGTAATTTATGATATCTTTTTACCTGCTATGACCTCTTTTAATTTCTCTTTGCACAAATAACGCTGCGCCAAATCCTGTAATTCGGCAGGTGTAACCTCCTGTACAGCTTGCAAAGAACGTGAAAAATAGTCGTCTCCCAAGCCGGAAGTAGCTATAAAAATCCATGCATCCGACAGTGAAAAAGCCGATTCGTAGCTCCTGCACATTTCGCCAAGCATATAATTGCGCACCATAGACAGTTCCTCTACGGGCACAACCTCCTGATGTAAACGATCGATCTCATGATACACTTCCTGAATCAACGGTTCTACGTATTCATTATCCGTTTCCGTCGAAACAATCAGTAAACCACTATCCGGATAGAACATAATTCCTGCCGAAATACCATAAGTATATCCTTTCTCTTCCCGGATATTAGACATCAGGCGACTACCGAAGTAACCTCCGAATACAGTCATCAATACCCGTAACTTCAGATAATCGGGATGCTCACGGGTGATAGTAGTATATCCCATTTTTACGGCACTTTGCATCGCATCTTCCCGTTCCGTAAAAATCCGTTTCTCTGGCACGGCAATATAAGGGAAATTTAATTTCGATGTCTGCAACTGATATTGCCCGAATGGAGAGCCGAACGTATCCTTCACCCGTCGAATAATATCTTCCGTCACCTTGCCGGAAAGAAAAATAGAGCAATTGCCCGAATGATAATACCGTTCATAAAAATTACGAAGAACTTCGGGAGTGATAGCATGATAATCCTCCTCCACGACAACCTTCCCACATGGATGTTGTTCTCCATAAAGAGACTGTAACAAACTACGATGTGCCAGAAAATCCACCTTGGAGGTATTGACCAGATATTGTTGGATATTAGTATCCAAAATCGTATGCAACTCCTTTTCCGGAAACAACGGCTCTTTAATCATCGACTCCACCACTTCCAACGTTTCCGCCACATATTTATTCAATGAATAAACAGTAATGTAAGCATAGTCCGAAGAACTGGATAATTCCAGCCATGAACCATAATAGTCCAGTTTTCCGGCAATTGTGGCAGCCGTATATTTCTTTGTGCCTTCACGCAGCATCCGGTTAGTAAACAATGCCTGCAATTTCTGCGACTGTTGCCAACGTCCCCCACCGAAAAGTATATCCATGCGTACCACATCCTGCTCACCGGCATTGATTACAGTCAACGGAATACCATTAGGTAACGTAGTCCGGACAGGAGGAAGAATACGAAAATCTTTCAGGGTTTGTATTTCGGGTTGTATCTTACGATTCATATTATGACCTACTCTTCAAAAATTCTTCTGCACGTTCTAAATCCTGCGGTGTATCAATACCAATAGTTTCCACTTCGCTAATACCTACTTTAATTTTATATCCGTTTTCCAACCAGCGAAGTTGTTCCAGAGACTCAGCCAGTTCCAAAGAAGATTGCGGCAAGGCAGTTATTTCCTTCAATACGTCCGTGCGGTAAGCGTACAGACCAATATGCTTATAGTAGGTATGCCCTTTCAGCCAGTCCTGCTTTTCAGTATTACGCTGATAAGGAATAATGGAACGGCTGAAGTACAGTGCATTCCAATTCTTGTTAACCACCACTTTCGGAGAGTTCACATTTTCCAAAACGGCAAACGGTTCATCGGCAGTGAAAGGTTTTACCAATGTGGCAATCTGTGTAGTCGGGTCTTCAAAACAAGCTTTTACAGCATTAAGTTGTGAAGGCTGGATAAAAGGCTCATCACCTTGTATATTGACAACAACATCAAAATCACCTCCGATCTTAGTACAAGCTTCGTAACAACGGTCCGTACCACTTTTATGATCAACAGACGTCATTACCACTTTCCCTCCAAATGCTTTCACTGCAGCTTCGATCCGCTCATCGTCCGTAGCAACATAGACATCGTCAAGTACCCCTGCTACCTGTTCATACACACGTTGTATCACTGTTTTTCCGCCCAAGATAGCCAATGGTTTCGCAGGGAAACGAGTGGATGCATAACGGGCAGGTATAATTCCCAGAAATTTCATATCTGATTTTATTTTAATTCTTCTAATCCTTTCACGATGTACTCCCTTTTCAGATCCTCCGGCTTCAACACCCGGTCGTCAAAAGAGAGTAAATCAATATCCAGACAAACTTTTTCTTCTTTCTTATCTTCCGGACGACGACCGGCACATTTCTCGATAGCTTTCAATTCCTTCTTCACTTTTTCTTCTTCCGCTTCGGAGAAAAACAGTGCCACTTGATTGGAGAACAATGCCGGACTCCGGAAAAACAAAGGTTGTGTTTCCCGTTCGGTCGTGAAACGAATGGAAGGAAACAAATCCGCTAATCTCTTTCGTGCTAAAAGCAGATTCTCCTTCCGGTTGTAGTTACTTCCAATGCAAATAATACACTTGTGCATAAGAAGCTGATTCTTAATTAAACAGATCGTCCAATCCGGTTTCTTCAAAGACTTCACCGTCCGACGCTTCCGAACCGGCACAAGGATCAAATCCCTCAGGGAGTTTGAACTTCTCCTGCTGATCATATCCTAAAGTCGGGTCATCATATACTTTTTTCATATATTTCGCCCAGATAGGCAATGCAGCAGCAGCGCCCTGTCCATAAGTCATCGAACCGAAGTGGATATCACGTTCGTCACCTCCTACCCAACAGCCGGACACCAATGAAGGCGTGAAGCCCATAAACCAGCTATCCGAGTTATCGTTTGTCGTACCTGTCTTACCACCCATATCAGCCGTGATACCATAGCGGCGCACCCGTGCTCCCGTTCCTTCGTTGATAACCGCACGAAGCATCACGAGCATTTTATATACACTGGAAACACTGATCACCTCCTCCATTTGTGGAGCAAATGTAGAAATCACATTACCCTCATTATCTTCGATGCGGGTAACGAATAAAGGAGCCACCCTGATACCTTTGTTGGCAAAGGCTGTATATGCACTTACCATTTCACCGACGGAAATCTCACAAGGGCCCAGACAGAGTGAAACCACCGGATCAATGGCCTTATTGCGTACTCCGAAACTATGAATCAACCGAACCAGTTCATACGGATTCAATTTCCCCATCAAATAAGCCGAAATCCAATTGTCCGAATTGGCCAATCCCCATTTCAAAGTTACCATTTCACCATAACGTTTTTTATTAGCGTTACGCGGCGACCACGGTTCTCCTGTTTCCGTAATCAATGTCTGCTCTACATGACGTACCTGATCACAAGGAGAAAAATTATTTTCCATGGCAAGCGTATACAAATATGGTTTGATAGTAGAACCGACCTGACGGCGACCTACCATTGCCATATCATATTGGAAATATACATAATTCGGTCCGCCCACATAAGCCTTCACGTGCCCGTTCAACGGATCCATTGACATAAATCCGGTTCGCAGGAAAGACTTATAATAACGGATTGAATCCATGGGTGTCATAATCGTATCCTTAGCTCCCGTCCAAGAAAACACAGTCATTTCTTGCGGTGTATCAAAGGCCTTTCTGATTTCCTGCTCAGACGCTCCCGCTTCATTCATCAAACGATAACGGTCAGTTTGCTTCATTGCTTTTGTCAGCAATTCCTCTACAAGTTTTGCCGATATAGACCTCGCATACGGAGCATTCTTACTTCCCACTTTTTCTTTAAAGAATAATGGTTGCAAAAAGCTCAGATGTTCTTCTACCGCTTCTTCAGCATATTGTTGCATGTGCGAGTTAAGAGTTGTGTAGATTTTCAGTCCGTCAGTGTAGACATTATAATTTGTCCCGTCCTTCTTTTTATTCTTTGCACACCAACCGTATAGCGGATTTGTTTCCCAAGCAAGAGAATCCTCGTAGTATTTTTGCATCTGCCAGCCCCGATAGGTACTTTTGACAGGTTTCGGTGCCGTCATTACTCCACGAAGATATTCACGGAAATAAGTTGCCATTCCTTCCTTGTGGTCAACACGATTATAAGTCAATTTCAACGGGAGAGCTTTCAGGGAATCGCATTCTGCCTCAGTGATATAACCAGCCTTGCGCATTTGCTCAAGCACCACATTCCGGCGACCACGAGAACGCTCATTAAAGCGAACAGGGTTATAGAGTGACGGATTCTTACACATACCTACCAAAGTAGCAGCCTGTTCAACTTTCAGTTCCTTCGGTTCACATCCGAAATACGTGTGTGCAGCAGTTTTAATCCCCACAGCATTATTCAAGAAGTCGAACTTATTCAGATACATACTTAGGATTTCCTCTTTAGTATAATAACGTTCCAGTTTCACGGCAATCACCCATTCAATCGGCTTTTGGAAAAGGCGTTGAAGAGTATTACGTGCCACATTCTCAGTAAACAGCTGTTTTGCAAGCTGTTGAGACAAGGTACTACCCCCACCCGCATTTTTTTGAAACATCAGACCTCGTTTCACAAATGCACGAAACAACGCTTTGGCGTCAATTCCGGAATGCTCTACAAAGCGCACATCTTCCGTAGCGATTAAAGCATTGATAATATTAGGCGACAAATCCTTGTAGGCCGTATATACACGATTTTCTTTGCTGTACGACCAGGTTCCGAGCACCTTTCCGTCTTCAGAGAAAATTTCCGTTGCAAATTTATAATTTGGATTTTCCAGTTCCTCTACAGGGGGCATATAACCTATCCAACCTTTTGAAATAGAAACAAAGATAACAACGATAGCCAATACCACGACTGCCAATAAAATCCAAAGAGCTTTTATTATTTTTCGAATCATGTTTATTCTTACTTAAAAAGATGCTTAAATTAAGATGCAAAGGTAGATAAAATCCGGAACGCAACCAACGAGTTTGATTATTATTTCAGTTTTGTTAAATACCTTAAGGCTAAATATGCCTAACTCGTGATTGAGAAGTGATTAACAATAATTTGTATAAACGCAAAACAGGCGGGATTTTTCCCGCCTGTCATTCATACCTAATTATATCTTCTAAGATACCAATTACATTGTTGCCGCCTGTACACCGATCACTCCGGCAATTGCACCGGCAACAGCAATAATCACTTTCAAAATCATGCTCCAAGTTTTTTTCATAGATTTTCTACTTTCCAAATTAAACATTTATAAAATACTATCAACTGTCAATTAGCAGACATCAATTAAACAGACGGATCAGGTGTTACTCCACCTCCTCCTTCTCCACCACCTTCACCCGGATTTTCCGGGTCTTCGGGAGATACGACCACGCTGTTCTTCTTCAGATATTCATCCAGACTGATCAGGTCCAGCTTTTCATCTTCACGGGTCGCAGATTTTGTGATGCGCAACTCTTTATTTGCCTGAAAGAAAATACGGACACTCTCCACACTCTTGGCTGTAATATCCTTTGCCAGATCTGCACCTTTCGAACGGGCAGCCAACATAAATACACCCAGGCCTTCGATATTCACCGACTTACCTTCCAGCAACTGTTCCTTCATCTTATCCACGAAGTTCTGAATCACACTCTTGATATCACCGACAGAAAGCGAAGAACGATCCCTCATTTTCTCTGCAAGATATTTCAAACTGACAGACTGTCCCAAGGTAATCAGCTGCGGATAAAATCTCTTAGGAGAATTGGGAACACGCGGATCCGTTGGCCGCGTAATGACTTTGTAAATTACACTCATACTACGTTTTTTTAAGATTCAAATTCAAGTTATTTTATTCACATTTCGTTGATCAACGATGCAAAGGTGCAGTTTTTATTTCGTATAGAAAAGGAAAAAGCCCCTGTCGGAGTTCTTTTTATTTAGGATAGATTATAAACCGCTATTAATCAATAAAATATATCAACGATCTTCCCAGACAGTTGATATACAAAGGAAATTCATACTGGCATTTACGCCAACATGAGGGCATCGGTTAAGTATGTACCGCTGTACTTTCCCCAACCGATAAGATGTAGGGATTCATGTATATAGCATGAATTAGGGGCCTACATATTTCATAAATCTAATAGGATATATTCACGATTGCCTCTTTAATGCTTTCCACAATATAACGAACGTCATCATTAGTTACGTACGAACTGCCTCCCTGAGCATGCTCGTAAATCCCGCACCATGGAAGATGTTATCGCCCAATACTAAGCACACGCTATCATTACCTATAAAATCGGCACCAATCGTGAATGCTTGTGCAAGTCCATAAGGCGAAGGCTGCTCAGCATAAGTGAAGTTCACCCCATAGTCGTTACCAGCCCCCAGCAGATCGTATGGGGTCGAGATAATCAGAATGTCACGGATTCCTGCCAACATAAGTACTGATATTGGATAATAAACCATCGGTTTATCATATATCGGCATCAATTGCTTACTGATACCCTTGGTGATTGGGTACAATCTAGTACTACTTCCTCCTGCTAAAACAATACCCTTCATATGCTCTTACTTGTTTATATTCGTGTAGAGAGAGATGTGCTCGAAAAGCTATCAGTCTTTGTACTGTGATTCATAGTACTTTTCGTACTCTCCACTTGTGATGTTGTCCATCCAAGCTTCGTTTTCCAAATACCACTTAACTGTCTTTTCTATACCTTCCTCGAACTGCAGACTTGGTTCCCATCCTAGCTCTTTCTGAAGCTTAGAAGAGTCGATAGCATATCTCAAATCATGCCCCGCACGATCAGTAACGTAAGTGATCAGGTCTATATCCTCACCTTCCTTGCGACCAAGCAAGCGATCCACAGTCCTAATCACCACCTTGATGATATCGATATTCTTCCACTCATTGAAACCACCGATATTATAAGTATCCGCAATCTTACCCTCATGGAAAATCACATCAATCGCACGCGCATGATCCTCTACATACAACCAGTCGCGCACATTCTCACCCTTACCATACACAGGCAATGGCTTGCGATGACGGATATTATTGATGAACAACGGAATCAACTTCTCAGGGAATTGATAAGGACCATAATTATTCGAGCAGTTGGTCACAATAGTAGGCAAGCCATAAGTATCGTGGAAAGCACGCACAAAGTGATCACTGCTTGCCTTAGAAGCAGAATATGGCGAGTGAGGCATATATTTCAAATCCTCAGTAAAGAACTTCTCACCATAAGCTAAGTGATGCTCACCACTCGAAGCCTTGGTTGTAAATGAAGGCTCAATACCCTCTGGATGCGTCATCTCCAGCGCACCATACACCTCATCGGTAGAAATGTGATAGAATCTTTTGCCCTCATACTTCTCAGGCAAGCTTTCCCAATAAAGTTTGGCAGCTTGCAACAGAGACAGAGTTCCCATCACATTGGTCTTTGCAAATGTGAATGGATCCTTAATACTTCTATCCACATGACTCTCTGCTGCCAAGTGAATGATACCATCCACATGCTCTTCTTGCATCAACTTGTAGAATGCATCGAAATCGCAAATATCCATCTTCACAAACTTGTAATTTGGCTTATCCTCTATGTCCTTTAGATTAGCCAGATTACCAGCATAAGTCAACTTATCCAAATTAATTATATTATACTCGGGATACTTATTTACGAACAAACGAACTACATGGCTTCCAATAAAGCCTGCACCACCTGTAATTACTATATTCTTCATATCGTTTTCTTTACTTTTTTTAAATTGAAATACATTTTTCAAGGCTATCTATCCAATAAGGAAATTTTACATAAAAGGTTTCCTTAATAGTACACTTATCCAATACAGAATAAGCTGGACGGGTAACAGGTGAAGGGTATTCAGAGCTATAGCAAGACTGAATATCGCAATCATTATTGCCAACAATCTTGGCAATCATCTGAGTGAAGTCATACCAAGAGCAAACACCTTCATTCGAAAAATGGAAAACACCAACCTGGGGTTTCTCAATTATAGTGATAATAACATGGGCTAAATCCAATGCGTATGTAGGAGTTCCACACTGATCAAAAACGACCTTCAAAGCAGGCTTAGTTGCAGTGAGGTTGATCATTGTTTTGCAGAAGTTCTTCCCAAACTCAGAATATAACCAAGCTGTGCGGATGATAATATATATGCAACCTGTTGCAATGATTTTTTGCTCGCTATGTAGCTTAGTCTTACCATATACACCTGTAGGAGTACCTTTTTGATCAGGTCCGCATGGAATATTGTACGGCTCCTTACCGAATACATAGTCGGTTGATATTTGAATCAACCATCAATCAACTTCCTTCATTACCTTAGCTAGGTTTTCTGGAGCATCAACATTCAGTTCTCAGCAAGAGCAGCTAGCTTCTCATCGGTTTCGCAAGCATCTACGTTTGTCCATGCTGCACAATTGACAATAGCATTTACGTTATTGTCCTTTACCATCTTTCGAATGGCATCAATATCAGTAATATCAAGATAGGTAGTTTCAAGACCTTCTACCTGATTCACGTCTGTGAAAATATAATTGTCGCTTGTATTCTTAGACACAATGCGCATTTCATTTCCTAATTGGCCGTTAGCACCTGTTACAAGTATATTCATACTATTTAAACTCTGGATATAAATCTATATTAATATCAAAAGGACTATCAAAATCCTTCAGGAAGGCGTGTTTTGTATCTTTCTCTGATAACAATACCCTATCGGCATTAATCTTCCAATCAATGCCAAGACTACCATCTACAATTGAAATGCCACCATCAGCTTCTGGAGCATAGAAGTTATCACACTTATACTGGAAAACTGCAGTTTCAGAAAGTACAGCGAAACCATGAGCAAAACCTCTTGGCACAAAGAATTGACGATGATTCTCTTCTGATAATTCCACAGCTACATGCTGTCCGTATGTAGGAGAACCCTTGCGAATATCAACAGCAACATCAAGTACAGCACCCTTCACACAGCGCACAAGTTTACTCTGAGTGAATGGAGGACGTTGGAAATGCAATCCGCGCATCACACCATAGGAGCTCATGCTCTCATTATCTTGTACAAAATTAATCTTGTGCACCTTCTCCTCAAATTCACGTTGAGAGAAAGACTCGAAGAAATAGCCACGAGCATCTTTAAATACTCTAGGCTCTATGATTACAACGCCATCAATGGCAGTTTTAATTACGTCCATTATTATTGATAAATAGTTCTATTTGTACCGTCAGGCAGTATCGAACTGCAAGCTGATGCTCCACCTATGCTGACGGATATCCTCATTTTTTAATTAAACCCTAAGACATAAAGGTAACAGATATTAATCCTCGTGAAATATATCTCGAGTATAAACTTTTTCTTTTACATCATCAAGCACCTCATCATAGCGATTGGCTATAATGGCATCACTCTGAGCCTTAAACTTATCTAAGTCATTTACTACAAGGCTTCCAAAGAAAGACGTTTCGTTCTCCAAAGTTGGCTCATAGATAATAATATTAGCCCCCTTAGCCTTAACACGCTTCATGATTCCCTGGATGGCACTTTGGCGGAAGTTATCGCTATTGCTCTTCATTGTCAAACGATAAACACCAATGATGACTTCCTTTTCATCAGCCTCATTCCAGTCACTATTTGCAGTATAGTAACCAGCCTTACGCAAAACCTCATCAGCAATGAAGTCTTTACGAGTGCGATTACTCTCAACGATAGCACTCATCATATTTTGAGGTACGTCAGCATAATTAGCCAATAACTGTTTGGTATCCTTTGGTAAGCAATAACCACCATAACCAAATGAAGGATTATTATAATGTGTACCAATACGTGGATCGAGACCTACACCAGAGATGATTGCCTGACTGTCCAAACCCTTCACCTCAGCATAAGTATCCAACTCGTTGAAGTAACTAACGCGAAGTGCTAGATAAGTATTAGCAAACAATTTAACAGCCTCTGCCTCTGTCATACCCATCAACAAGGTATCGATATCCTCCTTTATAGCACCTTCCTGCAGTAGTTGCGCGAAAGTCTTCGCATATTCCTCTGCCACAGAATTACTGATTGCCTCAATAGCAGCATTTTCTTCATCCCACTTCTTATTACGTTCAGATGGCAATACCTTTGGATATCCAACTATAATACGAGAAGGATACAAGTTATCATACAATGCCTTACTTTCACGAAGAAACTCTGGAGAGAATAACAAATTAAACTTCTTTCCCTTCAATGCCGGATCTGTCAAGAACTTGAGCGCATACTTCACATAGAGAGAACGGCAATATCCTACAGGAATTGTTGACTTGATTACCATCACAGCATCAGGATTAACACGCAGAACTAGGTCAATTACATCCTCTATATGGTGTGTGTCGAAAAAGTTCTTCTGGGGGTCATAGTTAGTTGGAGCAGCAATTACTACATAATCAGCGTCCTTGTAGGCTGCGGCACCATCAAGGGTTGCTTTGAGGTCCAGATCTTTCTCTGAAAGATATTTCTCGATATAGTCATCCTGAATTGGAGAAATCTTTTTGTTGAGTTTCTCAACCTTTTCAGGAATAACATCAACAGCAGTCACTTGGTGATGTTGAGAGAGTAATGTTGCGATAGAAAGACCAACATAACCTGTGCCGGCAACGGCGATTTTAATATTTTCGAATGATTTCATGATTAATAATTTGAATTGAAATAGTTGATAACGTTATATATTATTGATAGAATTCTTTATACCAAGTAGCAAATTTACGTAAGCCATCGCGCAGTGGAGTTGAAGGCTTGAAACCATAATCCTTTTCTAGGGGTGTAGTATCAGCGTAGGTTACAGGAACATCACCTGGCTGCATAGGGACAAGTTCTTTATGGGCTTCGAAGTTGTAACCCTCTTGCAAGACTCCTGCACGAACCAGTTCTTCCTGAAGAATAGTCACGAAGTCTAGCAAATTCTCTGGAGCATTATTACCAATATTATATACGGCATAAGGAGGTACAGGTAATCCATCCTCCCCTGTCTTTTTCTCTGGAGCTCCTTTCATTACACGGATTACACCCTCTACTATGTCATCAATGAATGTAAAATCTCGCATACAATTACCATAGTTGAAGATTTTGATTGTTTCTCTATTTACTAGCTTATTGGTAAAACCAAAATATGCCATATCTGGGCGACCAGCAGGTCCATAAACAGTAAAGAAACGCAACCCTGTAGAAGGGATGTTGTACAATTTTGAATAGGCATGAGCCATCAACTCATTACTTTTCTTAGTGGCAGCATATAGAGAAACTGGATTATCCACCTTATCATCAGTAGAATATGGCACTTTCTTGTTTGTTCCATATACAGAAGATGAAGAAGCATAAACAAGATGTTCCAATGCCTCCTCATTACGACATGCTTCAAGGATGTTATAGAAACCTATCATATTGCTCTTGATATAAGCATCCGGATTTGTGATAGAATAGCGTACACCAGCCTGTGCGCCCAAATTTACCACTACATTAGGGTGATACTGAGAAAATATGCCATTGATAGTTTGTTTGTCAGAAAGATCACCCTTGATGAAAGTCCAATCACCACCAACCTCAGACAATTGCTCTAGACGGTAGTTCTTGATATTCACATCATAGTAATCATTCATATTGTCGAGACCAATAACCTTTACGCCCTCAACTTCCTTGAGTAATCGTATACACAAGTTGCTTCCAATAAACCCTGCAGCACCTGTTATCAAAATCGATTTATCTTCTAAACTTATCTTTTCCATCTTTACCATTTTGGGGATTAATATATCGTATTAATTTACTTACCGAATTTTTCTACTGCCTCGTAGTAAGTATCAAGAGATCCTATATCGAAACGACTAGCAGACATTTTCCAGGCATGTATTTCGGTATTATCAACCATATAATGAGCAAGATTACTGGGAGTATCTTTGCCACAAGAATTGGCAACAGAGTAGCGAACGAGTTCAAGATCTTTCTTTAAATATATATAAAATGGAGGTACTGCCCAATGAGACTTTGGGGCTTGTGGCTTTTCTTCCATATTGAGAACATGCATATTATCATCCACTACGATCACACCTGTACGTTGAAGTTTCTCTATAGATGGCTCTTCATGGCACATAATGCAGCTAGTGGCCTTAGATTTTGCAAAGTCTACAAACTCTGAAAAGGAGAAGAACAGCAAATTATCCGCTGCAACAACTAGTATGTCATCATTTATATTAAGCTTATCCAACGCATAGAGTAAATCACATACAGCACCCAATCGAGTATCATTAGTGGAAGTTCCATCATCTATGATAGTAATCTTCTTGCTATAGTTCTGCTCCTTTGTCCAATCTTCAAAGATTGGAGCAAACTTATGATTAGTGATAATTACATGCTCATCAATGTCATCAATTTTATCTATATCGTCAAGAATACGACCGAGAATGGTTGAATTACCAATCTTCAACAAAGGCTTTGGAAAGTTCTTTGTCAACTCCCCCAAACGAGTCGCATATTCGGCTGCAATTACAATGTTTTTCATTGTATAATATTCATTTTTTTTAATTTTCAATAAATCTTGCACCATCATCAGGTTTAACCCAATATGTTTTGAAAGTCATTTCGTATTCAGGGAATTGAGCAAGATACTGCCTTGTTACCTCAGCTTCAATACTTTCTTTATATGCTGGATCTACAAGTGCAATAACAGCCCCCTTGAATCCTGCGCCACTAAATCTGCCACCATATACACCAGAAAGTTTATGCATGATGTTATATATAGCAATCAATTCTGGAGAACCACACTCATAATTATGGATACTACTCTCGCATGAATCAAAACTCAATTTACCGAAGAGTTGCAGATTACCTGTTTCCCATGCGGTAACACCTTGTCTGACTCTACGATATTCTGAATAAAAATGCTCAGCTCTTCTGGAAAACCGAGCAGGCATAATATCTCTTGTCTTCTCAAAAGATTCTTTTGGAATGTCACGAAGGAATGTCTTGTCGAATGTCTTTAGTGGTTGATCTGCATATGCCAAAATATTCCATGCAGCCGTTTTGCACTCATACACACGGAGATTGTAATCAGAGTTCACGAGACTACGCGTAAGGCCACTAAAAAATATACCAATCTCAAAATCAGGCATAGATAAATTTCTATTGATTATTCGATAATGATTAGAATCACAATCTTAAGAATAGCAGACTATTCTTTTGACCTAAAGCAATACATGCCTGATCCAGTAACCCGTTGTTCAAACCTATATACTCACGTTCCGCTTCAGAAGCAATAAGGACAACCTCAAAGGGCTTTAAACTTATACCATTCGCCTTAGCAAATGCCATTACGTAAGCTATTAGCACAGCTGCGGAAGAACTTATGCCACCAACAGGAAGAGAGCCTTGCAAAACACCGTTGATACCATACTTCAGATTAAATTGCTTTGACAAAGCATATTTAGCGCCGCGCACATAATCACCCCATTGTCCTTGTTTTATCTGTGTTTTGGTCGCTATATCAAATTCGACAAATCCTTCAAAAGAGAGGGATTCTAGATGAACCTGGCTGTTTTCACTTGGAGTGAACCACAAATCCACTCCCTTATTGATCGCAAATCTGTTACTATACCGTGTTGATGGTCAACATGAGCCCCCAAAGGGCAAACACGATAAGGAGAAAAAATATGATATTGATAATTATCCATATGTATTTATTTTAGTGGTATCAATAGCTATACACAATATTTAATTATCTTATTAAACAACTTTTGCTAACCATGAGATAAATCTGCCTCTTATGGATATATAAATAATACCAATAGGAGTCCAAAAGACTTCAATAGGATAATGTTTTGACAACCGTAATGAATGATTAATCCATTAAAAAAATGTAGATATACGACTTTCATAAATAACATGATTCTCTCTAACGTCGTAATGTCCTAAATTACCAGCCTTTAAAATTTCACTAAGTAAAAAGCGGCCTTCTTTCTGATTTGGCTTGCATGGTAAAAATTCTTTGTTAAATCCGAAAGCTTCCATCAGAACCCACATAACTGCAGAGGTAAACTTAAACATTGAAAGCTGTTTTATAATTACAATTATATCAGAGTTTCTATTGTTAATCGATAAGAAATATAAATCTAAGACTTGTCTTAACCCAACTCCCTCAACAAGGAAATACCAATAAATATGATGAAGCACATGGACAACATTGAAAAGATGAGCAGGGACAATCAGATTGTTATTTTTGTTTACAACAAAACTTTTCTTTCCAAATTTTCGGGATAATTTTTGAAGTCTATAATTTCTAATGAGATTATGACTTATCCATGGCCTAAAATGAACTTCAACATCAGTATTTTTGAAAAAATCCACATGTGTATGCATATAGTCAAAATGGTGTAATGTAGAGTTTTTTTATTCATTTAATAGTCTTAATAATATTTCCATCAAACCATACATCAATATCTCCATAATAGGCTCCAATACTTTGTCCCTTTAAAATACAATTATATAAGCCACATTCATTCAGTGTTTTCTGAACTTCTTCACATTGTAAATTTAATATTTTATTACGTTTTACCAAAAGTTCTGTCATACCAAACCATTTTAATATTAATAATTCATTTGGCATTTGACTTTTTGGTATCTTATTTAGGCCAACAAAAGTAATTCCAATAAGCGATTGTTGGGAAGCGATAGTAAACGCGTTATTCCACTGAATGTTATTGGGTGGAAACGATAAATGAGCTCTGTTACCAATTGCTATTTGAATAAGTTCAAAGAACAAAACTACATCCTGCCTATCTCTTTCTCTTTTTTGCTGTTTATTGGGCATGACATCAATCAATAATTTACATTGTAAGTTTCCTTCTTATTTTTCCATTGTATAACATACGAATAATAGAAGAAGGAAGGAGTCTGAGAATATATCTAGCTATTGGAAATAGCGATTTATAAGGAGAAATTCCAAATAGTTTATATATTCCTTTTTCGTGAACTTTAAATTCAAGATTACTATCCTTCCTATTTGATCTACGCTTATAAACAGAATCGTTTCGCCTAAAATTAAGAAGAACTTTATCAATATTTGCCACATTATAACCTGCAGTAAGAATATCAAACCACAGGGCTAAATCTTGAGATGTACGATAATTCTCATCGTAAGAAATACCATCGTCAAACATTGACTTTCGCATCATAACTGCAGGATGTGCAAGTGGATTTGCTTTATATATGAGTTTCTTTGCTCCATCTGTATCTAACGGAAACTTTCGTACGCCTAGATTTTCACAAATATCGCTAAATTCTTGAATATAAGCACCGATTACAGCTACATCTTTATGTGTATCTAAGAATTCAGATTGAACTGCGAATCTGTCTGGTCGTGATACATCATCACTATCCATTCTTGCAATATAATCAGTATCAATAGCTGTAATACCCTTGTTGAGCGACTTTGTTAAACCTATATTGACCTCATTTACGATGAGCGTTATGATATCTCCAAGCTTTGCAATCCATCGGTCAAGAACTTCTGTTAAATCAATGCCGACAGGCCCATCCTGAACAAGTATTATCTTATTGGGCTTGCAAATCTGATCATCCCAAATACTTTGGAGTGAACGCTCCAAGTATTCGGGTTTTTCAGATTTGTATACGGACATTAATACGGATATTTTCTTACTCATACTAATAAATAGGAGTCAACCAATCCATTCTATTTGCCAATTTACCTCTTACACAATCGAGATAAGTCAAGTGCAAGCGCTTTGTAATCTCACCCTGTTCACCTGAATCTACTTCATACCGGTCGATAGTGTAGATAGGGGTAATCTCCATTGCAGACCCACAAAGAAATGCTTCGTCAGCTAAATAGAGTTCTGTACGGTCGATAGTACGTTCCTCAACCTTCAAGCCAAGTTCTTCCTTAGCCAAACAGATAATTGTGTCACGTGTAATTGATTCAAGTACACTATCTGTTAATCGAGGAGTAACTAGTGTATCACCCTTTACCATGAAGAAACAGCTACCAGGACCTTCTGCCACCTTACCAACTTCATTCAAGAAAATACAAGTGTCGTATCCATTGCGTAATGCTTCACGCTGTCCAACACGAGAGTTTATGTAATTGGCACCACACTTAATACGTGGGGAGAGGTTCTCATCACTGATACGTCTCCATGAAGTAACGCAACAATTCAAACCTTTCTTATTGTATTCTGCACTTGTTCTTCCACGTGGGATAGGTGCAACAAACATCTCTACAGGACCTTCTGATCCCCAAGAGCCAAAACCATCAACAAATAAAGTCTGTCGAACGCTTAAGTTCTCATCATATTCATTAGCCTTAACAGTATCTACCAAAGCTTTCTTGAAATCATCTTTGGTATATTTCAGATCAAACTGGATTAATTTAGCAGAACGAATCAAACGATCATAATGGTCGCTCAAACGGAAAGCATAAAGTTGATTGGTTTCTTCATTCCAATAACAAGGGATTCCCTCAAATACATTCAAACCAAACTGTGATGTAGGTGACAGTACATTCACCTTGGCATCGTTAACATCGAGAATCTCGCCCTTAAGCCAGATTCTTCTATGAGCAACATCGTACTTCATATCTAAATATCTTTTAAAAGTTCTTATTCTTCATCAGGAAGGTGAGCAATACGCTTTACTTCATCATCATCCAATTCTGCAGATTCCTCTGCACTCATACCTTCTCGCTGGTCTTCATTGATATTCGCACTTTGGAATACCTTGATAACTGACCACCAAAGAATTTTGATATCAACCCAAACACCTTCACTCTTGAAGAGATCGACATACTGACCATCAAAAGTCACTTTCTCATCCCAAGAGTTCTCGTTACGCCCCTTACATTGAGCCAAACCTGTGATACCACCTTTCACTTGGAAGCGCTTCTTGTACTTCTTATTCAGTGTATCGTAATCACCAAGTTCGTATGTTACACAAGGACGAGGTCCAACTACTGAGATATCCCCCAACAACACGTTGAAGAACTGAGGTATTTCATCAAGACTAGTCTTACGAAGGAATGCTCCCACTTTGGTTACACGTGGGTCATTATCGTAAGAGAACAATCCTGTGCCTTGCTTCTCAGCTCCCACACACATTGAGCGGAACTTCAACATCTGGAATATTCGACCATCCTTTGTTCTACGACCTTGCTTAAAGAAAACAGGTCCTTTGGAATCCGTCTTGATTGCAATTGCTACTATAATCCAAACTGGTGTAAGTAGCAAAATGGCAATCGAACAAGATATAATATCAAAAGCTCTCTTGATAAAGAGATTTAAATTATACATACTGATTGTATTAGAATGCGAATGTATGGAAGATATCATCAAATACTTCACCTTTCTTAATTACTTCTACCTTCTCGCCACAAATATCAAGTACAGGGAAGTTAGGCAGAATGAATGGTGGTTTCATTACGAGTGAATAGCTACCACAGTTGTTAATCACGATAGCATCCTCACGACCGAGTTTACCGTCATAGTTATGATAAAGTACATCACCCTCGATACATGTGAAGCCAACTAAGTCAAGCTCACTATACTCCTGCTGTTCACCACCCATTGCAATGACCTGCATTGGAGGATTCACACCACTCATGCTGATATTCTTCTGACTACCGAGAACAGTTGCGATATACTTGCCACGAACATTCTTTATAGTCTTAACAGTACCAACAAACTTCATACAGTCGCCTACAACAGCTGAACCCGGTTCGATAATTAGCTCTGGCTTTACGCTCTTATCCTTCAAGTATTCTGCAAATACAGTTGCTGCTGCTTCTGCATACTGCTGGTAATTGGGTATCTCACCAGAAAACTGAGCCTTCAATGAATCGTCCATCTTACCAAACAAGCCACCACCAATATCAATACGCTCTGGAATAATACCAAGGCGATCAATCAACTCAACCATACCCTTAGCTCGTGCGGGCCAATATTCTATCTGACGCTTAGCAAAATGGCACTGGAAATTGTAGAAGTGAACATTCGTAGTATCCTGTACATAATCCAATATTTTCTTAAAATCGTCGCTATCTACATCAAAACCGAAACGACTTACAACACCATCGCCAACCTCATAGTTACAACGAATACCAAGATTAATAGTATTGCTTGGATGACGCTTAGCGATACCCTTAATAATATCAAGTTCCTCAATACAGTCAACATTGTCGATACCACCAGCTACAAGAAACTCCTCAAGCTTCTGTGAATTCTTGATAGGTCCATTCCAAATGATGCGATTGTGCTTAACGCCACAACGAAGCGCAATCTCCATCTCCATCTCTGAAACCACCTCTGCGTAGCCGCCCATTTTGTCAACCAACTTGCAAAACTTAGGGGTATAATTAGTCTTATAAGAGTAAGCAATATTAAAATTAGGATAAATACTGCGGAAAGTATCTCTCAACTCGATAAAGTTCTTCTGAAACTGCTCACTGTCCAAAAGATAGAAAGCATCACCATACTCCTCACGGAGATTTGTGATAATTTTTTTGTCTATTTTCATATCTAATATTTATTCTTATTTTTGATTTTATTTACAATCATATTTACTTTCTCTTCAACCTGTTCATGGTTTACTTTGAAATAGTCAACCACTTTTTGAGCTTCTGCTTCGAGTGCTCGAATCTCACCTATTCCAGTATTGAAGATGTTACGAATTTCATTTAGATCGGTAATCTTCTTTGTATCACAGAAACTTCTGCCCACAATCACCTGAGTACTACCAAGACGATAATGTTCCTTCAAGACGAATGAACCTGGTAAATCGCCACCATGAAGACCTGCTATGCCACCAAATCCAAACTTGATGCCCTTACTCTTAATCTTATTAGCTAGTTTCTCTACAATACCATCGGTAAGCAATTGGAATATGAACGTCATCCCCATTGCCAAATGAAGGTCATTAAGACCAATGTGAATCATATCAATACCAGGAAGATTCATAATCTCGTCAAGTAAAATAGCAGCCTCAGGAGTTTCAAGCAGCAAACAAGACTTCGCCTGCTTATTATGTTTTTCATTTGCCTGCTTCACAAAACAAAGGAAATCACCTACCTCCTGAACTGTGTGAAAAAATGGTAGCATAATGATATCAGCACCTGCCTCTACAGCTTTACCTATTTCTTCCTCGGAATCAAAATATCCCACATGGTTTTTATGAATAGGATTGACACGAACCAATACCTGTGACTTACTTACTGCTTCGCGCACATTGCGTATATCTTGTATGGTATGATGATTCTGGACTGTATCCAAACCACCTTGTCTATCATCCTTGCCGATAAATTCCATATCGACAAATATCCAATCAACTCCAGAATCCTCAGCAATTTTCGCGACTTGGGGATTATTGGTTATGTATATTAAATCTAACATAGTACATTACTTTAAAAACGATTTAATAGGCTTTGCCGGTATACCAGCATACAACCATCCTTCTCTATCTAAATTTTTTGTTACTACAGAACCTGCAGCAACTATAATTTTTGGCGCAATAGTAACACCTGGCATTACCATAGAACCTGCACAAAGCCAAACTCCTTCACCAATGTGAACAGGAGCCTGGATATGCTCTCTGTTTTTACAAATACATTTATTGGGATAATCAGATGTATCAAGTCCTGAGGTTAAAATTTTAACTCCATGACTTATTGTTACACAATTATCAATTTTTACCCCCCCCCCACACACTGAATATAGCAATCCGAATTAAGAGACACATCATACCCTAATTCTAACCTTTTAATATTACCAATAGTAGGTATTCCATTAATTTGTAAAGATCTCCCCCATAGTATTGGGCGAAATAGTTTGTAGGATTCACGCCTTAATTTATTTAGAATTCTTAAAAACATAATTATAGTCAAGTTAGAGATTATTATATAATCAACCAAGATTTTTCTAGGAAATACTCGTTTGAATATTCACCTTTTGGAGCGACAACAATGCTTCCATTTTTGTCTTTTCGTAACCAATTACCCCACCAACTAAATGTACTTGGAGACATAATGCCATGCTCACAAAATGAAATAGAAAACAAATCAACTAACGCAGCATCAGAACCTGTATTCTCGACAAACAACGAATTGTCTAATTTATTACTAAAAGTGTCTTTACACCAAGTAATATCGTCAGAAAAGAAACAAAAAAGAGGATTCTTTACTTTTTCTTTAATGATTTTGATAGCACTTAAATAATAATCAACATCACCAATTACGTTACCTCCTTTAAGAGAATTTCGATTTATGTTATTGAGATAATCACCTCGTCTAATATGAACAGCGACTGTATTTGAAGAGTCTATTGACTTTCTCCAATCAAATACTTTTTTTAAAATAATATCAGACGGAGAAAATATTTCTAATAATTCTTCTCGAAAAGGTTTAAAATATTTCGAAGTCTGCCAATATCCATCATAGAAATTAGTACTGTCTATAAAATAAGGTATAATACTGTAATATCTATGTAATTTTTCCATGAATAAAAAATTTTTATTTATCAAAGAAAGATTAACTCCTGTATTATATCTTATTACATGACTAATATATTTATTTTCAAATGGTTTAACCCAAATAGGCCTATTAATAATTTCCAATTTAATATTAGGAAAATCACGTACATCAATTATATGCCTTCTAGTAACATATTTAGGTTGATTTAAAAAGAAATCAACATCAAAAAAAAGTTTATCACCTTTTTCCTTAGAAAGTGCATAACCAAATGCATATTGAAACATCTGGTTACAAAGTCCACCCCATAACTTAACTATAATCATTTTTTAATACGAAATGTAGAAATTAGCAAACTATGATCAGAAAAATTTTCTTTTTGAACTTCAGAATATAAACATTTAAAATGATCTGAATATAAAATATGATCTAAGCGAAATTTAAGTAAATTAAAATCACTATATGTAATTCCAAAACCAAATCCTCCGAACCACCATGAGTCACGAAGATTTTTATTTTCTAAAGTAGACAAACAATTGCTACCGCATACATCATTAAAGTCTCCACCTACTATAAATGGAACATCTGAATTTATTGCCTTGGATATTAATAACGATTGGTTTGATCTAATTACTTTAGCTTGTTGTAACTTTGAGTAACATATTTTTGGCTTGATAAAAAAAACTAATTTAGTCTTAGAAGCTTGTAGAAGTTGTCCAATATTATTTGACTCTAAGTGACAATTAACAATACTGATTGGTAAACTATTATAATCAATACAGTAAAAATTTATAAGTTCATTCTTGCTAATATTAGACACAGACTTAATAGGATATTTACTAAAAATAGCATTCTGTCCATAACTTCTAGTTCCCACAGTGTAATGGAAATGGGGATATAGACATAAAAGACTATCTCTTAAAATAGCACATCTGTTAGTATCATATTCTTGGAAGAGAATAACATCAGAGTCTGTCTTTTTTATCACTTCAAATAAAATATGAGGATTATATCTGCTAGTATCCAAATAAGCTCCCTGAGAGTGAATATTGTAACTAAGTATTCTGAATCTGTTGCCAGAATCACTTTGAGAATGAAAATTTATAGCATAAATTTTAAAATACCAATTAAATAGTAAAACTACTATCATTAATACAGATGCAACTTTCCATTTCTTTTTAAAACACAATATTACAATAACTATTATTGAGAGGCACAGCAATACTGGTAAACTCAGAAGAATAAAATATTGCATTACTAATTAACGTTTTCCATTCATAATACTCCAGCATCTAGGGAAAATCGTTCAATAAATTGGGCAGATAAAACACAAACGATATAAGCTAAAATAACCACTGTGAAATATTTAACAATCTCGTAATTAAAGAGTATAGACAAAGTAGGGTCATAAACCATTCCTGTTAATGTAATTACTGGAGCATGCATACAATATACAAAAAAAGAATAATGCATGAATCTAATATCTGGTATGTTATTTTTAATGATAAACCGAATGACAACACAACAAATGCAGAGAAAAATTATTGCAAGAAATTGGAATGATGAATGATTAAATCTTTTTGCAATACATATTATCATGTTTTTGTTTAGCATAGCTCCTAATAAATATAAAGGCATTCAATAAAGAAAACTTCTTTGACTGACAATATTTAAAGATGTTAAGCATATTAATACTATAAAGATATCGCTCGATAGATACTTAAACCGTAAGAAAATGGGAAAAAGCTACCATTATAACGAACTATACTAATAAATCCATGATGAAAAACTATCAGTAACGATAGTAGAAAATTAATTTGAGGCAATATTGCCAAAAAACGCTTTTCAGAAATGTCTAACATATTATTTATTTCTTTTACCTACTAACTGCGGTAGAAATTTATTAAAAACTAATGCAATACAAGAACAAACCAGAATACTATAAATCAACTTGATAATAACTAAAATCCATGTCTCTGGAGTAATAAATCCCAACTTAGATAATATAATATCGAAAGGTCTGAGTGTATCATAGTGAAAAACATAAAACACAATTGTATTCTGTCCAATAAAACTGATAATAGAAGGGAAATGTATGATATGTTTAAATACGTGAAAGATTGCAAGATTACCAGTTATTATTAATGAAAAACACATCGGTATAGAAAAAAAGAAATTTTTATGAACATCCATTGGAATTATCCCATAACAAGAAATGGGGAGGGGTAAAATATTTAATATTGTCGTTAACATTATACTAATATAGAACAAAGTACAAACTGAAGAGGTTTTTTTAATATCAACATTTTTAATATCAACATTTTTAATTAAAAGCCCTATTAATAAGAATAACTGGCATATAAATGCTGTACTTATATTAAGATTGTCAAAAAAAGAGTAGTCCTTAAGAATAAAGCCTATCATTAAAAGAATAATAGAATATATAGAAATAAGTTTTAAACTTTTCTTTGATAACTTCAGATTGTAAAAAAATAAAATCTCGGCTATAATGCAACAAGGGAAATACCATAAATTTGAGCCTGTAAAAAGATTTGATGAATATTCTAAAAAATATTCAAACGACCTATTGATTAAAGCATTAATAGATCCTTTTAAAAAGGCCAAACAAAGCCAAGGAAAAACAAGATATTTAAATAATTTAGTATAGAATAATTTCTGATTCCCTTCACAATCATTAAATACATATCCTGTTATCGAAAAAAACAAAGGAATCATTATTGGTGCTGTAATTAAACTGAACAACCATTGTGAATTGATTCCATTGCTAATATGCCAAGTCATTACAATCAACATAGCTAAAGCTCTAAGACCGTCTATCCATTCTTTTCGAGAGTTCATTATTTTAAAGTATTAAGTCGATTAAAATTTGGATATAAGAATTTTACTAACACCAAAGGCCAGAAGTTCAAAGCGAGTACGGTTTCCATATTAACAAATGACAACATTAGAATATTGGCAAAAAAGAACACATAGGCAGATTCTGCTCTTTTAGATTTCAAAATTACCATTTTTTCAAAGATATATTGAGCATAATAACCATATAAAAAAGAAAGTAAAACAATACCAATAATACCACCATCACAATAAAATTGGAAAAAACAAGTGGCAAATGAATTATAATTCTTTTCGGGAGATATACGAAGAAGATGTGAATGTAAAAACTCTAAGTAGGTATTAGCATCATTCAACACGCTAGGAGAATCCATACCTAAAAATTTAAGTATGCCAAAAAATGGTGCGAAAAAACCTCTTAAAGCACTGAAACCAAAAGTGTAATCATCTATTCCGGCCCTATGAATGCTACTACCAAAAAACTGAACACTTGCTCCGTAATATTGAGTAAGAGTTTGGAGGAAACTTGAATTATCTTGTCCATCAGCTGCAATACTACGCTGACTTGACACAAAAATAAATAAGGAAATAAACAATGGTACTAAAAGTAAAGCATATTTTCTAGATTTATGGAATTTTATAAGTAAATCAGATGAAAAATACCTAAAATCCTTTCTATGCATATAGACACATAGAATAATCATTAGTACAAATACAGTTAAATATGTACGTCTTGCATCAAGAGCAACACACAAAAGAGCTAAAGAAATAGCAACAATAAGATATTTATTTTTATAAGTACTAAAAAATTCAACAAGAGAAACTGGAACTAACAAATATAATAACGGATATCCAATATAGCTTTCTAACAATAATTGAGAACTATTTTTAGTTAACTCATTTGTTGCACCATCAGTTGCAGCTGCTGCAACTACATATACATCACCAATAGTACCCCCTGACAAAACAAACATCAATATATTGATAATACTTACTGAAAGTACAGAAAGACATATAAAGAGCATACTCCAATATATCTTTGTTTTTAATAGATCACTAGTATTAATAGGCTTACCGGTACGATAAAAAGCAAATTTTGTAGAGTACTTTTTATTAGCTACTGTACCAAAAATAAATGATAAAACTCCTAGAGAAATTAGCAAATAAGCTTCTGTTGAAGCTTGGTACATACCATACCAACCCGATGTAGCAAAAATAAAAATTATAACGAATAAAAAAGTAAAAGATACAGCAGGACTAAAGAATGTTTTGTCCCTGCTATATAACGATAATCCTATAATTAGAAAAAAGAAAATACAGAAATAACTCATATATTCCTAAGAAAAGAAATTAATATACTTTTTAATAATGGTTTCTATACTATAACGACTAGATGTAAGTTCAACAATTTTGGATTCGTCAAATTTGGTCCCGAGAAATTCATGTAAACCATTTTGGAAATCTTCTTTATTTGTAAAATCACATGCCAGCCCGTTTGAACCATTTATAATAATTTCATTTATTCCACCCTTACATGAATTAGAAAAAACAGGCTTTCCTAAAGAGTTTGCTTCTAAAACAATATTTGGAAAACCTTCATATCTTGAACTCAATAGAAGAGCATCAGCATATCTAATGTAAGAAGAAACATTCTTTCGATATCCAATAAACCTAACATAATCAGATAATCCTTTGCTAATTACCAATTGCTTCAAATCATTTTCTAGCTCACCAGAACCAAGAATCAATAGATTAAAATTTAGATTTGATTTCATCTCTGACATTCTTTCTATGATTATATCATATCCCTTTTGATAAGCTAATCTTCCTGCAGCAATAAAAGTATAAATATGTTTGTCTAATAATTCTTGAGGGCAATCTCCAACACTATTATTTACTGAATTAATGTCAACAGGATTATTAATCACCATCATCTTATCTTTGTCACATCTCCAATTTGTAGAAAGGTCGTCAAACATATCTTTTGATTGAGCTATGATATAATCATACTTACGATATGCAATACGGTTAATTATTGTTCTTAATCTAGATTCACTGGCATGAAATAATGACGGAATTATTGTATCTCTGAGTAATATCTTTATTCCAAATAAATGAAAAACAAAATTTATTAGACTTAACCATAATAATTGGTGAAAACCAAAAAGGCAAAAATCAGCTTTTCTATTTAACACATTATTAAGAATTTTATAAAACGATGACCATAACTTACCTTGAACTTCCAAGCAAGAAACCTCAACATTGTCATCCAACATGCTTTTAGAGTCCTCGGAAATATTTCTAAAGAACAGAAGTTTAACCCTTACCTTATTAGATTTGGTAAGGTTGTTTGCAAGATATGTAATAAAACGACTTGTACCATCTCTACCTAGAGTACTTGCAACAATCAATAATGTAACCATATATTGTTAAATGATTTCTTTGTTAATAATAAACCTCATCTTCCAAACCCTGTAAATTAGTTCTGAAGAATAAGATACTAATGAAATTGTAATGAAAGTCATAATTGTATTCATATTGCCAGTTAGAAAAGCAAGCAATAAACATATAACGTAGACTGATGTCGTAACTAAAATACTATAAAACATATATCGATTATAGCCAAATGCCATGAAAAGATTATTAGATATGACATAACTTACTGATAAAATTAAAGGACCAATTAGAAACAGACGTATCGGCAACAAATCACACTCTTCATGTAAGAAAAAAAGAATAATTTCATGTAAGAAAATATTTATAATGATAACAATTACACCTGTAAGTATAAAACTAAAAACAATAATTTTCTTAAATTGTATTATACTCCTATTTTTTGCAAGTCTTGGGAACATAACTGTACATATGAGCATATATGGTTTTGCCACGATACCATGAAGTTTTAAACCTAGATCATAAATAACAACATCTGACATGCCAACAAAAGTACCAACTAGTAAATAACTTAATTTGTCTTTTATTGCGCATATTATATCTGTTGCAAAAATTGAGGATGAGTCCTTAATATACAAAATTGAAGACTTAAGATTAGGACAGACTAATTTAATCTTCATTTTGAAGACAATTAGATAAAGTGAGATAAATCCGCCTACGAAATAACCAAAAGAATAGATTATGGGAACTAAAAAAGCATCTTCTTGCTTCTTGACAATAACAAAAATCAACATTACCATTACAACTTTTGTAGTTACATTAACAATAGTGATAATTTTCATCCTCTCCAATCCCTGAAAAAAAAACTGGGGAAACAATAAATCGTTCGTACAGAAGGCATATGTCAATATAAAAATCAAAAATTTACTTCTGTATGATGGAACAATATATGCAACAAAGGAATATATAAAAAAGAAAATTATGAAAATGACAAGTCTTACAAACAAAACATTACTCAAAATCTCTGATAACTTGGCTTTATTATCTCTATTAATAGAAACGTGTTTTGCACAAACAAAATTTGAACCAAAATCAATAAAGAGAGAAGCATAACTAGCCAACATCTGGGCAGTTAATACAATACCATATATTTCCTTACCTAGAACATCTACCAAATAAGGATATGTAATTAAAGGATATAATAATAGAAATACTTGTAAAAATGCAAGATATGAAAAATTCTCTATTAATACCTTGTGAGACTTACTTCTTTTTACTATATTTTTTAACCTACTCATGATTATCTTCCAGAAAAAATGCTTCTTAATAATTCATTCCTATGAATAACATAGCTTAAAAAAACTCCTCCTATAATTATAATTGTAATTGTCAAAAGATAAGTAAGCAACTCACAACCTAGTAAAGAAGAGAATATATTGATAAACAATTGAGGCAAAAGCAATGTCAATAAACCATGATATGCATAAATTATAAAACTAGAATCGCTTAATAAATCAGGAACTAATTTACCTTTATATTTAGAAGCAAGATAATATGAAATACCAATTACCGAAGATATTTTAAATATAGATAAATACTTATATAAATGAATATGTAACAATTGAAAACAATAATGATCACAAATAATAGATATAATACATACAAGCAAAGAAAGAAATAAAATTCTTTTACATATTTGCATAAAATTAATTCTTTCTATAGCGAAATATACACCTAAATCAAACCAAAATAAAGACTCAATAACAGGACTTTGAAAGTAATAATTTAGACAAAAAAGAATAGCTGGCAAGAAAATTTTGAGTCTCTTTATTCCATAATAAAATAATGGGGTTGATACAACCATAACTATTAAATTTCTAATAAACCATAATGGGCCATCAATTGGTTTAATAAAAACTTCATACACAAATGAGAACCAAGAAAAATCATTATCGAAGAGTTTAGATTCGTCTCTTAATACAATATTGTCAGGCCCTATTAATATATATAAAAGAAAGTATAATAAACACCAACACAAATAAGGAATAAATAGCGATTTGACTCTAGTAACAAGCTTATTCTTATATACCGACAATGTAAATTCCTTAATATTGTAGAAAAATAAAAAGCCACTAATAATAAAAAAAATAGGAACAGCCGAATACGCTAAATAGCGAGAAAAAAACCAGGATATACTTGTATAAATTGGTGCATTTTGCTCGATATCTAAAATTCCTAACCTATAAATTGGTTTTGCTAATAAATCAGAATGTAGTATTACAACTAATACGCATAGTGGGAAGCGAATAAAAGATATTGTTCTGGACAACAGTTTATTCTCTTCTTCACTATATAAATATATACTATCTTTCATTACAAGAATTACAAACAATTAAAAAGTATCCTGTATCTAATACACAAATCTTTAACAAAATTTCCTGTACAATATGAAGGAGAGAAGAAAAGGAAAAGACGAGAAATAATATTCGTTCTATAATTTGCGATATTTCTAGCAATTTTATATTTATCTGATAAAGTATTTTCAAAAGATACTTGTAAAAGTTGAATTGCTAAAAATTCAAAATCATGACCTAAATTGCCCTTAAAAGGTCGGTATAATCTTGATCTCAATAAGCCTAAACCTGTAGTTTTATGACCACTGAGATTTGAGTTGTGCTGACGATATTGTATATGAGCTGAACTATCGTAAAAAACATTCCCCATAAAAGAACAAATAATATAAATCCAATTATCATGAAAACTTTTATTGTTGACCTTACAATAAATTGAAAGTGCACTCTGATTAAAAACACATGTACACCCATAAGTGAATATTTGAACTAGTGATAGTTTATTATCAATATCCACTTCTTTCTCATTATAAAAATCTCTAATATAACTTAGAGTATCGTCAACCATTCTTAAATTTGAAAAATACAAATTAGGTACTAAGTGATCAAACTTTTCTAAAGATTGTATTGCAATAGACAATTTATCGTTATCCCAAACGTCATCCTGATCGCAAAATGCATAATAATCTGTTAAATCCTGTTGTAATGAATATTGGCACAACTTGTTAAAACTTTCTTCTGCTCCACAATTATCTTCAAAAAGCAATTGAATATTAGAATATGTTTGTGCATAATTTCTTAAGATTTGACGCGTACCATCACTTGACCCATCATCTCTCACTATAATTTTCATATCAACACCTACCTGTGATATCAGACTATCTAACTGTTTACTTAGATATTTCTGACCATTATAGGTTGAAACAAGTACTGTAACTGTTTTCATTTCGATTATTATTCAAAATGGACGAGTTTCTACTCCAAGAGCAATTAATTGATTTATTACTCTTGAATGTGTGGAAAAGAGTAGAAACCTCGTAAGCACTCACTGTATAGCTATAATACCTTTGACGGTATTGTAACCCATATTGAGTTATATTTTTGATTAATAATTAAGTTATTTGGCAATATTCATTGGCAGAAGTGCTATGTAATCGGTTTCGCCGGATATTAATTTTCGTAAAACATCCGCAATATATTTAACACGACGAAGCCCGTTTATCTTACAATAATTCACGATTGAAATACCATTCTTAGCTCCAACTCTTTGATACCGTTCAAAGAGATCCTTAAAATCCATACTACTTGCCATATTCCTTTTTTTAAAATTGTGGAACAAAGGTAAAGAGACAAGATGAGGAAAACTAAAAAGGTATTGAGTGCTTACATAGCAGTGTCGCTATGCTCAGCCCCACATAGCCCGTACCGGCTACGGCGACCTTAATGTTTTTAAAATCACGCATATTTTGTTTGATTTAATTATTTTTTACCTCCATGCTTCTCTCCATATCCGTAACCATAACCGTAACGTTTTCCATAACCATAATACTTGCCATATTTGCCGTAGCCATAGTAATAACCATACTTCCTACTGTTCAGATCCAAACCATTGACAGCAATACAGAGATTAGGCAATTTGTTATTTTCAGCCAATTCATTAATCAAAGTAAACTCTGCCTTATGGGTATAATCAGCACGACATACATATACGGATAAATCTGCGACACGTCCTATAAGTAAAGTATCGGTTACCATACCCACCGGCGCTGTATCCAATATCACATAATCAAAATTCGCCTTCAATGTTTCAATGGCTTTCTCTAACCCTCCACGAGCCAATAATTCTGTCGGATTAGGTGGAACTGTACCACCGGGAAGAATAAACAGATTCTTGTTTATATCAGAAGGCTGCACAAAATCCATTAAATTCGCAGTTGTGTTTGTCAGATATTGAGTAATACCATGTTCCTTTTTAGGTATATTGAAGACTTTATTCAACCCCGGTTTACGAATATCCAGTCCTACTATCACCACTTTCTTCCCTAATAAAGAAAGACTAATTGCTAAATTAGCAGATATGAAAGACTTACCTTCACCACTGATAGTAGAAGTTACCAGAATTACATTCTTACCATTCTCAAGCATAAACTGGAGATTAGTACGGACATTCCGGAAAGTCTCACTCATCAGATTATTCTGATTCTCAAATACCGCTATAGAACCAGTCTTTTCATCTGCTAACGGAATATCACCAACAACAGGAAGTGAAGTCAATTTCTCAACGTCAGCACGACCTTCAATCTTGAATTTTGTCAAACCTATCAAATAAATAACTCCTACCGGAAGTCCCACACCTAAGACTAAAGCAGCCAAATAAACTATCGTCTTCTTGGGAGAAATCGGATTGTCATCTGCTAACGCTTCATCAATAATCTTCGCGTTATTGGCAGTAGCCGCCAAAGTGATGGCATTCTCCTCACGTTTTTGAAGCAACATCAGATACAACCCCGATTTAATCTCTTGCTGGCGGGCAATGCTCACAAATTGGCGTTCCTGAGTGGGCGCATCATTGATACGGCGGGAATAACGGCTTGCTTCACGAGCCAGATCTTCTTTGGTAATCTGCAATCCTTTCAATGTAGCATCTAAGGTAGCTTGCACATTGGTTCTCATTGCACGAATACTGGTATCCAGATTGATTATGGTCGGATTATTCTCCGTCGAAGTACGCAACAGACGTTTCCTTTCAACCAGCATTTGATTATAACGGTCTATCGCACCGGCTGATGCTGCATCCTGTAAGCCGATATTACTCGGTAATACTTCATATTCATTACCTTTCATATAGCGTTGCAAGTCCATCACCAGATTTATCTGAGTCTGATTTTCCACGCGTTTCTTTTCATACTCTGCATTGCCTGTCAAGGCTATCTGTGCTTCACTGTTCAAATCAGTAATCCCCGCACTACGTTTGAAGTTCTCCAAATCCTGTTCTGTACTGCCTAATTCTTTAGAAATAATACCAATACGTTCGTCAATAAATTCAGCAGTTTTCTGAGCCACCTCATTCTTGTCATTATTGGCATTGATATTATACATTTCAAGCAGTTTATTGATATAATCTCTACCACGCCGGGTATTTGTATTTTCCAATGAAATAACAACTACAGAAGTAGTCTTTGAAGTGGGGGCTATTGACAAAGAGTTAACATATTCTTTCAACACAGAAAAAGGTCTGTTAATAAAAGCTGTGATATGACGTTCTTTGGTTATATTTTCCGGACAAACTGCTGACAAGGTATCGTTATTTGCGAAAAAAGCAACCGTACCCTCATCTGTCGGAAATACAGCAGGCAATTTATCAAACTGTTTCCGGTACTCTTTTTCGCCTACTGTAATTTGTACCCCCAACACACCCGTTGGTTGAAGAATCATATTTATTTCCATTCTACCCGGAAGTTTATCCGCTTCCTGATGAGTCAGACTCACTAAAACAGGAGATGTATGATAAAGCTCTTTGCTTGGAAATTCGTCTTCATCCATATAAGTCACGAACAGTCCCAGATTGTTTACCACCTCTCTGGCCAAAGACTTTGAACGAAGTACTTCGATTTCATTATCTACATTGCTAGATGAAGAGATGAAACCCTCCAATCCCATCTTTTCTAAATCGGAAGACATACTTGCACCACCACCTTTCTTTTCGTCCTTAATAAGGACAGTGGCAGAAATATTATATATAGGTGTTGTCAGACGTAGGTATCCCCATGCACAAGCAATACAAATAATTATCGATACTACAAACCAAGGCCAGTGAATCAGATAACGGAAAAGAAGTTCCTGAATATTAACCTGTTCCTCAGACTGTTCCCCTAATTTATCTTTTCTTTCATCAATCATACAATGCTATTATCTGAAAATTGTTACTAATAAACTTGCCAATGACACTAAAATAGAGGTAGCGGAGAGCCAGAGGCTTGTACTGCTACCAATATCCGAGTTGCGTGCTTTTGCCTTGTTCGGAGTCACATAAACGATATCGTTCTGCTGCAACCAATAATAGGGAGAAAGAATGGTCTCCGCACTGTTCAAATCCAGTGTTATAATTTCCTGTTTGCCATCAGCACTTTCACGAATCAGCTTTACATTGTCGCGAACTCCCCAAACCGTCATGTCACCCGCCATAGCAAGCGCTTCCAACAAATTCACTTTCTCGTTACTGATAGTAAAAGTTCCCGGACGGGCAACCTCACCCAATACGGAGATTTTATAGTTTACCATACGGACAGTGACTATCGGCGTTTCTTTGATATAAGGTTTCAGTTTCTCCACAATCAGTTGCTCCGCCTCTTTCTTGGTCAAGCCACCTACCCTCAACTCACCTAGTACCGGAAAATTTATTTTTCCATCGTTATCTACGAGATATTGCTGCAATATCGGTTGGGAGGTTGTACTGGTTATAGCTACATTATTTTGAGTAGCTACCGTGAGGTTAAACGGAACGGCCAATTCCGGGCTGGTACATGACACTACAATAGTAAGCAGATCTTTAGGCATTATCTTTGCATCATATAGATTTTCCTGTTGAGCAGTCTGTTCTACAACTTTTGCATCTTGTAAATAAGGAACTTTCTTATACGACTGGCAGGAAGCGAACAGCAATATCGCAACTAAACAGGGAAATCCCCCCCTCCCCTTTCTACTTACTCTACTTGCACAAATACAAAACAAATTATACATAAATTTCTCAAGTTTATTATTCTTTATCCAGTACCTCAAATTTCGAATTCTTCGATTTGAACTCCGGAACAACTTTTTTCATCAATCTGACCGTGTCCATAATCCGCACAGTACGGGACAACTTCTCAAACTCCGCATATATATCCAGAATATCAGCATATTCATACCGACGTACTTTAGCTATCATAATTTTTTTATTCTCGGTAGGAATCGTATTTTCTTTATCACTCAGCACTTCTTCATAGAGTTTCTCACCCGGTCGCAAGCCAGTAAATTCAATCTTTATATCTTCATCCGGGCGATAACCCGCCAATTCAATCATACGGGTAGCCAAGTCGACAATCTTAACGGCCTTGCCCATTTCAAAGACAAAGATTTCATTACCCTCTCCCATTGTAACAGCCTCCATAACCAAACGACAAGCTTCGGGAATCGTCATAAAAAAACGAATAATATCAGGGTGAGTCACTGTGACAGGACCACCGTTCTCAATCTGTTCCTTGAAGCGCGGGATTACAGAACCGTTACTGCCTAATACGTTTCCAAAACGTGTAGTAATGAATTTAGTATGTCCTTTTATCTTTCCCTCACGGATAGCACACCCCAAGCTCTGTACATAGATTTCCGCCAAACGTTTGGAACATCCCATCACATTAGTCGGGTTCACAGCTTTGTCGGTAGAAACCATTATCATTTTTTCTGCACCATACTCCACCGCCATATCGGCGACCTGACGCGAACCCGTGACATTGACAAGTACAGCTTCGCAAGGATTTTCTTCCATTAAAGGAACATGTTTATAAGCAGCGGCGTGGAAGACAATTTGAGGATGATAAAGTTCGAATACCATACGCACACGTTCTTTCACACGTACATCACCAATCACCGGAACAAAATCGATAGCAGGATAATTTTTCTCAAATTCCAAACGGACATTATGCAAAGGAGTCTCTGCAGAGTCAAACATGATGAGTTTTTGAATACCCATTTGCACCAATTGACGGCAAAGCTCGCTACCGATACTACCTGCAGCACCGGTCACTAATACAACTTTTCCTCTGAATTCTTCTGCGACCTGACTAAGGTTTATATTGATTTCAGCACGTCCCAATAAATCTTCAATTTTAATAGGACGTATCCACTGATGAAAGTTCCCGTCAGAATCCGCTTCACTGATAGTAGGAGCAATAAAAGTCTTGACAGCATTACTTTTACAATACTCTAAAAGGCGGTTCTCCTCCAGACGGGTATCTTCATAACAGGAAAACAGAATACCATGAATACCATGTTTTTTTATGACACGATTAAAGTCTTCTTCTGTTTCAAAATAATAGATAGGAAGGTCTGTCAGACGACGTCTACTGTTGTTTTTACCGTAAGTGTAGAAACCTGCAACTTTATAATGTGCACTGTCGCGGAGACGGAATTTTAAGGCCACACTCTTTTCGTCAATACCATAAATAAGAATGCGGGTATTCTTCTTATTCACCCAATCCAGCAACAGGTCATAGACAATTATCAGTGATACACGGAAGGCTGTCAGTGTCGCCAAAGTCAATAAACCATCAAACAAGAGATAAGATATCCTATAATTATCCGGCAATTCAGTCTCATAAATAACCCAATAAGAAATAGCCACCAGACAGGCTACCTTGAATAGGACGGCACACATGACACGCCAAAGTTCACGTGCCTGTGAAAAACGAATTGTATTACGATAAGTGTGGAATATTAATGCCCCTGCAACACTTGACACTAAAGAGACGCAAATAAATTTGCAAAGCATCCAGTCACTTATCGGAACATGTGCCATATAGTGAATTACGGCATAAGCGACCAATGAACATAAAACAGACAGTGCCGTATCAATACCTAAAATAACCCAATAGCTGAAATAGTTTTTACGAGCATATTGTACTATGCCCTTCAATGTTTTTTCCATTGTAGTATAAATGAATAAAATAATGTATCAGAAATACAAGTACATATTCAAAATCTAACCGGTTCTACATATCCTACCGGCATATCAGCACAAGCACATCCTAACATATTAAGCCTAACAGCTATCTTGCTTTTGCCGTCTACTGTAACAAGTTCACCCACAAGTCCGGTTAAAGGACCTTTAATGACGCGAACTTTTTCACCACGTGCCAAGGGAGCACTGTTCATGGAAATGACATCTTTTGAATAATCAAGCATAAATCGGAAACGAGCCATCTGCTCATCAGGAATGATAGTCGGACTGCTCTCACCTCGCATTACCATATACCGACTTACTGTAGAAAAGGAAAGAACTTCTTTACGTTCTTTTGCATCAACGTGTACGAATACCATCATTGGAAGCAATACAGACTCGACCATCTTGCGTCGGTCACTCCATTGATGAAGTTCCTGCTGAACCGGAACGAAATTCTCAATCCCCATTTTATTTAAACGCTCGGCTACTTTCTTCTCGTGATGCATGCGAACCAAAGCGACATACCAACGTTTTGAGTATGCTACGCCTTCCCCTGTCCCATTACTAGGCCCAGCATTTGCTGATTTTTGTTTCGTTAAAATCATATTTTTTTACCCCATGTATATCTGTTACTTCTTAGGTAACAGGCAGTATATACACAAGACACACACAACAATGAAAAAGGGAAATTACACTGATATACAGGGTGTAAAAGAGGGGGGCCTGATATTCAACGAGAAGATTTCTTGATTTCGGGCAATAAAAAATCATTGAGCATGAAAAAAGAGATTTCATGTTCAAATACTTTTTTGCCCTATGTTTCAGATAAAACGAAAAAAAATGGGAAAATATTTGTTTACTATCTTAAAATATGTCTATCTTTGCGTCAAATTTAATTCTGTTACCTAAGAAGTAACAGATACACTTTAATTCTGATTATTAACTCATTACATCTTTTTATTTACCTACATAACAATTCTGTATGTAAGATAAATTCCCTTTATTTACCTCTGTACGTTCTTTAAGCTCGAAGCCTTTCAGGTAGATTTGTGTGGTTTTTATAGATTTGTGTCCCAATGATTCACTAATCATTTCAATCGGCACTCCGCGATACTTGGCTGTCGTTGCCCAAGAATGACGGAGCGTGTAGGAAGTGACAGGAGAATTCAAACGGAGAGCCCGAGCCAGATCCTTCAAACAATTATTAAATCGACGAAGAGCACTCTGGTATTCACGGTAAGCTCCTTCATCCTTACGTTTCTTATCACCGGACAGGATATCAAACAGATAGTCCGGACAATCAGGGCGGGAAGGCTGACTGTTGCGAAGCCGGTGAATCATCTCCTTCGCGGTATCCAGCACTTCCACACTGATCGGAGTTTTCGTCTTGACACGGTTGTACCGCAACACGTTCCGGTCCAAAGCTGACTTTTCCAAATGAGCCAAGTCGGCAAACGACATTCCGCAAAACTGGAACATCAGAGCGGCAATAGCCTGTGTATGGCGTAAACGTTCCGATTGGGGGTCTTCATAAAGCAGCTTCCGCAACTCGGCAACAGGAAGGGCCTTCTTCTGACGAACATCCACACCCGTATAGACATCGTGAAACAGGCGGGGGATGTAAGGAGCACTACCCGCTTCCACTCCCCGGTTGTAGATACTGCGAAGCATACGCATATACGTGGAAACGGTGTTGGGCTTCAACCCACATTCATAAAGATACTGTCCGTAACGTCGTAAACGTTCCCGGGTTACTTGCCTGAACGACACATTGAACGTGCCGCAGAACAGGCTGAAAGAAAGGAGGGCATTTTTGTAGACATGCGCCGTAGAATAACGCCCTTCCTTTCGCAAACGACCGATGTAGATCTCTCCACACCGGCTAAATCCATTTTTACTCATCATTTGCATCACTAGTTATTTTATAATATATACCATTTGGCATGCAGCAAAAAAACAAATCTTTTTGCAGGTTCGTTGCACGCTTGCCAAAGTATAATTTATTATTTATTTATTTAACCATTGCAAAAATTAGCAAACTATGGCAAAGAAAAAAACAAATCAACAAGAGAAAAAAGTACAAGTAAAAAAGAAGGTCCAAAAACGGAAAAAGAACACTAGAAGACATGTGAAAGGGGAAATCATCAGTTGGGAGGAGCTCGAAAACAGGACAGGATTAACCGGAGATGAAACGGAACTTCTCACTGTTTATTTGCACAAATTCGAAAGAGGGGAAGTACACGTCAGATGCTCTAAAAAACTAAAAGACTTAGCTGAATATATCTACGAAACGGAGAGCTTATATATAGCTAAACATGGCGGGTTTAAATTGTTAGAAATTAGCAGTATAGAAACAAAGTTATGTAACATCAGGCAAGAGGAACGAGAACGAAAAGAAGAGGACGAAAAACAAGTAAAAAAGAGAGTAGAGAATAAGCGTTGACAAAAATAATTGTGCAGAAGAAACAAAAGATATACTTTCGCAGCCGTTTCTAGCCGACTAAAGACAACGTATATCTATCTTCAAAAATAGTGACGCTATAACAATTAAACAGTATCACTATAATGAAAGGATAGCGACCCTATAATAATCATATACCGTCACTATCCTGAAGGGGAGATTTTATTCGTAAAAAAACAAATATTAAAAAAACAGAAGAAAAAAGATGAAAAGAAAAATAGACAAAAGCAAGTTAGAAGCCTGCAAGTTAGTATGGAAAAAACGTATTGCCGCCGAAAAGGGTATTTCGGAAAAATGTGCAGAAAAAACTGTGCAAAGCTGTATAGAGCTTATTGAACGAATGTTATATGGAAATGCCATGATAGCTTTCCATAAGCAAGACGGCACATTCTGTATGGAACAAGGAACCTTGGTTGGATATGAAAAAGATTTTCACCGGGAGTTCAAGATCACTTCCCGGCAGATGTCTGTGGTCTACTGGAGTATGGAGCAACACGCGTGGAGACGGTTTATGATCGGAAACCTGTTGGAATGGAAAGCGATTGTATAACATTTAATAAAAAATATTGAACTATGAGTATGATTAATAAAGGAATCCCCTATTTCCCCACACCTGCAAATTTTTTCGACGAAGAAATAATGGAACTGTTAGAAGCTAAATTCGGAATCTTATCCTCTTATATTGTCATGAGACTACTCTGCAAAATCTATAAAGAAGGGTATTATATTTCTTGGGGAAAAGAACAGAGTCTTATCTTCGTCCGTAAAGTAGGCGGAGGTATTAAAGAGGAAGTAATGGAGAAAATTATAGAGTTACTGCTGGAAAAGGAATTTTTCAATAAAGATATTTATGAGAAATATGGGGTCCTGACCTCAGAGCAGATTCAGAAAGTCTGGCTGGAAGCTACTGTACGAAGAAAGATTGATTTCTCTAAATTACCTTATTTGTTGGAAGTCCGGCCAGGAAATGGTAAACAAAAAGGAGGCACGAATAAAAAAGATGCAGACATTTTTAAAGCTGACGCGGAGGTGAATCCGGAAAATGAGGACATTTCCGGACAAACTAAACCAAACCAAAATAAACTATCTTCTGAGGAGGAAGAAACAAGTAATGCTTCGTTTGAAATTCCGGGGTATGCTTACAATCAGACTACACACAACGTAACCGGACTGCTGGAAAGCCTGGAACTCCATAAAGTGACGGATCTGAAAGAAAAGCAGGCAATTATGAAGTTGTCGGATTACGGTAGGAAAGGCACGCAGATATGGAGGCTGTTCAGCAATACGACGTGGGGCAAGATCGGGGCACCGGGAAAGTATATCATTGCCGCATTGACCAACAAGCAGAAATAAACGCCGAATGATAAAAAAAGGTACGAAAAAATCTGTGCTATTCACAAATTCTTCGTACCTTTACACTCCGGTAAAACAAGTTCTATCCACATAAAATATAACAAAATGGAAAACAGAAGTTTAGTAACCATTGCCGAACATTCTAAAGAAAAAATCCTCTACATGCTCGAAATGGCGAAGCAGTTTGAAATGAACCCCAACCGCCGGTTATTGCAAGGAAAGGTAGTAGCAACCCTGTTCTTCGAACCTTCTACCCGCACCCGCCTGAGTTTTGAAACAGCCGCCAATCGTCTAGGAGCACGTGTGATCGGATTCTCCGACCCCAAAGCTACCAGCTCGTCAAAGGGGGAAACACTAAAAGACACGATTATGATGGTGAGCAATTATGCAGATATTATCGTCATGCGTCACTATCTGGAAGGAGCTGCCCGCTATGCAAGTGAAGTCGCTCCTGTGCCCATTGTCAATGCCGGAGACGGAGCGAACCAACATCCGTCACAGACAATGCTCGATCTATACTCTATCTACAAAACGCAAGGCACGCTGGAAAACCTGAATATTTTCCTGGTAGGTGACTTGAAATACGGGCGTACCGTGCACTCCCTGTTAATGGCAATGCGGCACTTCAACCCCACTTTCCACTTCATCGCTCCCGATGAACTGAAAATGCCGGAAGAATACAAACTCTATTGTAAAACGCACCAGATAAAATATGTGGAACACACGGATTTCAGCGAAGAAATCATTGCAGATGCAGATATCCTGTATATGACCCGTGTGCAACGTGAACGCTTCACCGACTTAATGGAATATGAACGGGTGAAAAACGTTTATATCCTGCGCAACAAGATGTTGGAAAATACTCGCCCGAACCTGCGCATTCTGCATCCGCTACCCCGTGTCAACGAGATTGCATACGATGTGGACGATAACCCGAAGGCATATTATTTCCAACAGGCACAAAATGGTCTGTATGCCCGTGAAGCCATTCTTTGCGACGTATTAGGTATCACATTAGAGGACGTTAAAAACGATATTTTATTATGAGCGAAAATAAACAAGCATTGCAAGTAGCCGCCCTGAAAAACGGGACAGTGATTGACCATATCCCTTCTGAAAAGCTCTTTACCGTAGTGCAACTGCTCGGCGTGGAGCAAATGACAAGCAATATCACTATCGGTTTCAACCTCGACAGCAAGAAGTTGGGAAAGAAGGGGATTATCAAGATCGCGGACAAGTTTTTCTGCGATGAAGAAATCAACCGTATTTCGGTTGTGGCTCCGAATGTGAAACTGAACATTATCCGCGACTACGAGGTAGTGGAAAAGAAAGAAGTAAGAATGCCGGATGAACTTCGCGGAATCGTGAAATGCGCGAACCCGAAATGTATCACGAACAATGAACCAATGGCTACGTTATTCCATGTGACGGACAAGGATAATTGCATCGTAAAATGCCATTATTGCGAGAAGGAACAGAAACGTGAGGAAATCACCATTCTTTAATTTTCATTTTTCCAATAAAGAAGTGAAACAGGACTGGAAACCAGGAACGATGATTTATCCGCTGCCGGCTGTGCTGGTCAGTTGCGGAAAAGAAGAAAGTGAATATAATATTATCACTGTAGCATGGACGGGTACGATTTGCACAAACCCGCCCATGTGCTATATATCCGTACGCCCGGAACGACATTCTTATGAGATTATCAAGCGGAATATGGAGTTTGTCATTAATCTGACGACAAAAGACATGGCTTTCGCCACCGACTGGTGCGGAGTTCGTTCAGGACGCGATTATCATAAGTTTGACGAGATGAAGCTAACCCCGGGGCAGTGCACCGTAGTCAGTGCGCCTTTGATTGAGGAATCTCCCCTCTGCATCGAATGCCGCGTAAAAGAGATCGTATCTCTCGGTTCGCATGATATGTTTATAGCAGATGTAGTAAATGTACGTGCCGACGACCGGAATCTGAATCCTGAGACTGGGAAGCTCGAACTGGCGGAAGCTAATCCTCTGGTATATGTTCACGGAGGATACTATGGTCTGGGAGAAAAAATCGGAAAATTCGGTTGGAGTGTTGAAAAGAAAAAATCATAAAGACAAAGGATTGTATAACCATGAATATGCTGCGTAAAATACTATTTTTCGGTTTGATGACGGTAGCCGGTACGGTTTTCGGGCAGAATCGCAATACCGCAGACAAGGTGGACCGTCCCAATACGAAGAAAATAAACTTCGGTGTCAGGGCAGGGTTCAATTCCTCCATGTTTATGGTTTCCGAGTTGAAAATCAAAGATGTGACTATCGACGAGGTGCAGAATAATTATAAAATCGGCTATTTCGGTGCTCTCTTCATGCGTATCAATATGAAGAAACATTATATCCAACCGGAAGTGTCATACAATGTAACCAAATGCGAGATTACATTCGATAAACTCGGCTCTCAACATCCGGCTATCGAGCCGGATTATGCTTCGGTTCAATCTGTATTGCACAGTATTGACTTTCCCGTTCTGTATGGCTATAACGTAGTGAAGAAAGGTCCTTACGGAATGTCTATCTTTGCCGGTCCCAAGCTCCGTTATTTATGGGGAAAGAAGAACGAAATAACTTTCAGCAATTTCGACCAGAAAGGTATCCATGAGAAACTCTATCCGTTTAATATAAGTGCAGTGATTGGCGTGGGAGTCAATATTTCCCGTATTTTCTTTGATTTCCGCTACGAGCAGGGAATTGGAAATATCTCCAAGTCTATTACCTATGACAATATCAACTCGGACGGCAGCACAGGAATCAGCCGGATTATATTCGACCGCCGCGACAGCGCCTTGAGTTTTTCGCTCGGTTTTATCTTCTGACCATTTTCTACCAAATTCCATTTTTGACTAACATTTTTCTTGTACTTCCTTCTTTTTTTATTTATTTTCATTAACTTTGTACGCTTAAAATAAGGTATCTCGAATTAGAAATTTAATCTTATTATAAAAGAATGAAAAGAGACGACTTAATTTTCGACATCATCGAAAAAGAGCACCAACGTCAGCTGAAAGGTATCGAGCTGATTGCATCTGAAAACTTTGTGAGTGACCAGGTAATGCAGGCAATGGGTTCTTGCCTGACTAACAAGTATGCAGAAGGTTATCCGGGCAAACGCTATTACGGAGGTTGTGAAGTTGTAGACCAGAGCGAACAAATCGCTATCGACCGCCTGAAAGAAATCTTCGGAGCCGAATGGGCAAACGTACAGCCGCATTCCGGAGCACAGGCTAACGCAGCCGTTTTTCTGGCTGTCCTGAATCCGGGCGACAAATTCATGGGATTGAATCTTGCACATGGCGGGCACCTTTCTCATGGTTCATTAGTAAATACTTCCGGTATTATCTATACTCCCTGCGAATATAATCTGAATAAGGAAACAGGACGCGTTGACTACGACCAAATGGAAGAAGTCGCTCTACGCGAAAAACCGAAAATGATCATTGGCGGCGGTTCCGCTTACTCTCGTGAATGGGACTACAAGCGTATGCGTGAAATCGCAGACAAAGTAGGTGCTATCCTGATGATCGACATGGCTCACCCTGCCGGTCTGATTGCTGCCGGAGTACTGGAAAACCCGGTTAAATATGCACATATCGTCACTTCTACTACACATAAAACACTTCGCGGGCCTCGTGGTGGTGTCATCATGATGGGCAAAGATTTCCCTAATCCTTGGGGAAAGAAAACTCCGAAGGGTGAAATCAAAATGATGTCTCAACTGCTGGATTCAGCTGTTTTCCCGGGTATCCAAGGCGGACCGCTGGAACACGTGATTGCTGCCAAAGCTGTGGCTTTCGGCGAAATCCTGCAACCTGAATTCAAGGAATATGCAAAACAAGTACAAAAGAATGCTGCCGTACTTGCACAGGCATTGATTGACCGTGGTTTTACGATCGTTTCCGGTGGCACTGACAATCACTCTATGCTGGTTGACTTGCGTAGCAAATACCCTGATTTGACAGGTAAAGTGGCAGAGAAAGCATTGGTTTCTGCTGATATTACCGTTAATAAGAATATGGTTCCGTTCGACAGCCGTTCGGCTTTCCAGACTTCCGGTATTCGTCTGGGGACTCCAGCTATTACAACTCGTGGTGCTAAGGAAGATCTGATGCTTGAAATCGCAGAAATGATTGAGACTGTGTTATCCAACGTAGACAATGAAGAGGTTATCGCACAAGTTCGTGCACGTGTCAATGAGACAATGAAGAAATATCCTCTTTTTGCTTATTAAGAGGCATACTTTATTTTAGGTCTGATATTCGGATTATCGGATACTGTAATTTATCAGGTCTGTTCTTTTCAAAAAGGACAGACCTCTTTTTGTATTTATTAACTTTGCTATCCGAACTATCTGTCAGGAATTTCGTTTTTCTTATTACAAAAAAAAGATATGGAATATCTCTTCAACAAAAACGAATTCAATCGTACGGTACGCCGGAAGAGATATAAAAAGGTGTACCGGACTCTATATACAAGCATCCCCGTCTTTCCCTATTGGTTTATAAGGAAAGACGGGGATTTACTCATTGAAGCAGGGATTCCTGCGGTCCGATTGTTTTTTTAGCTCAAACCTTCTATTTCTCCATCCACAATATCAATGTGCAATGCCTGCGGTTCTTTAGGAAGTCCCGGCATGCGGAGAATTTCTCCGGCTATCGCAACAATCATTTCAGCTCCGTTATTAATGACTATATCTTTGATATGGAACTCGAAATTATTCACTGCACCATAAATCTTAGGATCGGCAGAGAAAGAATATTGTGTTTTTGCAATACAGACCGGATAATGGGTAATTCCCATTTTCTCAATCAGTTTGATGCGGTTACGGGCAATGCTGCTGTATGTGATAACGCTTGCTCCATAAATATTGGTAGCTACCTTTTCAATCTTCTGCTGTATGCTGTCTTCTTCTTTGTAAGTATAACGCAGAGAACCGGACGGGTTATTTTCGATAGTATCTACCACCAGGCGAGCCATATCTACTGCGCCCTCTCCTCCTTCAGTGAATGCATTGTTGATAGCGAAACCTACGCCTAACTGCTCGCAATGCTCGCGCAACAGTTCCATTTCTTCATCTGTATCTGTAGCAAACTTATTGAAAGCTACAATCACTGTTTGACCGAAAGAACGAAGATTACGGACATGCTTGTCCAGATTGCGCAATCCTTCTTTCAATCCTTCCATATTCGGTTCTTTAATGCGGTCGAGGCTGACACCACCATGCATTTTCAGTCCCTGTGCCGTAGCCACGATTACAGTCAGACGTGGTTGGAGTCCGCTCTTACGGCATTTGATATTGTAGAACTTCTCCGCACCGAGGTCGGCACCGAATCCGGCTTCCGTAATCACATAATCGCCGAATGACATAGCCAGCTTGGTTGCCAGAATAGAGTTACATCCGTGAGCTATATTAGCGAACGGGCCGCCATGTACGAAAGCGGCGGTTCCTTCGGTCGTCTGCACTAAGTTGGGATGAATGGCGTCTTTCAACAGTACGGTGATAGCTCCCGCCACTCCCAAATCTTTGACTGTAAAAGGTTTATCATCGTATGTAAAGCCTAACAGGATATTTTCGATACGGCGGCGCAAGTCATCCACATCTTTAGAAAGACAAAGGATAGCCATAATCTCCGACGCCGGAGTAATATCAAAACCGGATTCTTGAGTGATACCGTTTGATTTTGGCCCCAGACCTACGACAATACTACGCAAAGAACGGTCGTTCACATCAAGCACCCGGCGCCATAGGATTTCCTTCAGTCCGAAACCTTTCGCCTGATTCTGATAAAGATAATTATCAAGCAAAGCGGAAATCATGTTATGCGCAGAAGTGATAGCATGAAAGTCTCCGGTGAAATGAAGATTAATCTTTTCCATAGGGAGCACCTGGGCATATCCTCCTCCGGCCGCACCGCCTTTCATACCGAAACAGGGTCCGAGAGAGGGTTCACGTAAAGCAACGATAGCTTTCTTTCCAATTTTATTGAGTCCCAAAGCGAGACCGATAGATACAGTGGTTTTGCCGATACCCGCTTTTGTTGCTGTAATGGCAGTTACCAGGATGAGGTTACTTTTCTTCACCTTCTCCTCATCAATCAGTTGTTCGGGAATCTTTGCGATGTAGCGACCATAATTTTCTACTTCTTCACGAGGGATTCCGATACTTTCGGCAACTTGCTTTATCTTCTTCAATTCAATGCTGCGAGCAATTTCTATGTCTGATTTCATACAGGATATGATTAGTTTTATTTTGAAAGTGCAAAAGTAACAAATCTACGTGAAGCAACAAACTCTTTGCGTACAATAACTGTTGTTATTGGCATAACCTAAAACAACAACTTAATTATGGAATGGATTATCAATCAACTAAGGGTACACCCTGAACTTGCTATCTTCCTCACACTTTTCGCGGGATTCTGGCTGGGAAGACTGAAAATAGGGAAATTCTCTTTAGGTACAGTGACCAGCGTCCTTCTGGTAGGAGTATTGGTAGGACAATTGAACATTACAGTAGACGGTCCGTTAAAGGCCGTATTTTTTCTACTCTTTTTGTTTGCCGTTGGCTACAAGGTAGGTCCGCAATTCTTTCGCGGACTGAAAAAAGACGGACTGCCACAGGTGGGGTTCGCCGTATTGATGTGTATCGTCAGTCTGGTAGCACCATGGATACTTGCCAAGATTATGGGATATCATATCGGAGAGGCTGTCGGATTGCTGGCAGGCTCACAAACGATATCTGCCGTTATCGGCGTGGCAAGCGATACGATCAACCAGTTGGGCATCAGCGAAGCACAGAAGGCAACATATATTAATGCTATTCCTGTGTCTTATGCCGTCACTTATATTTTCGGTACGGCTGGTTCTGCCTGGATTCTGGCTTCTCTCGGTCCGAAGCTTCTCGGCGGATTGGATAAAGTAAAAGCTGATTGTAAAGAACTGGAATCTAAAATGGGGACTTCAGAAATGGATGAACCCGGATTCTCCCCTGCCCTTCGTCCGGTAGTGTTCCGTGCGTATAAGATCACAAATAAATGGTTTGGCAAAGGAAAAAAGGTGAGTGAACTGGAAAAGTATCTATCCGAACAGGAGAAACTGTTATTTGTAGAACGAGTCCGACAACGGGGAGTTGTAAAAGAGGTCAAACCGGATATGCTTCTTCAGCCGGAGGATGAAATCGTACTAAGCGGACGACGCGAATTTGTGATTGGCGAAGAAGACTGGATCGGCCCGGAAGTGATCGATGCGCAACTACTGGACTTTCCGGCAGAAACTCTGCCGGTTATGGTGACACACCGGACTTTCGCCGGCGAAAAGGTATCGACAATCCGGGCACAGAAATTTATGCACGGGGTTAGTATCCGTAGTATCAAACGTGCGGGTATCAATGTCCCGGTACTTGCCCGGACAGTGGTGGACGCCGGTGATATTCTGGAACTTACCGGAATGAAACATGAGGTGGAAACTGCCGCTAAACAAATGGGATATGTTGATCGGCCGACGAATCAGACAGATATGATTTTTGTCGGACTCGGTATTCTGGTCGGTGGCCTTATCGGTGCGTTGACTATGCATCTGGGAGGTGTCCCTATCAGTCTTTCCACCAGTGGAGGTGCATTGATTGCAGGACTGATATTCGGTTGGCTGCGCAGTAAACATCCTACTTTCGGAGGTATTCCCGAACCTTCACTCTGGGTATTGAATAATGTGGGATTGAACATGTTTATTGCAGTAGTCGGCATTGCCGCAGGTCCCAGTTTTGTAGCCGGATTTAAAGAGGTCGGTTTCAGCTTGTTCATTATCGGGGCATTGGCTACGGCCATTCCTCTTCTCAGCGGGTTACTAATGGGCAAATATCTGTTCAAATTCCACCCTGCACTGACATTAGGATGTACGGCAGGAGCACGTACTACCACTGCTGCATTGGGAGCTGTTCAGGATGCGGTGGAGAGTGAGACCCCGGCTTTAGGATATACCGTAACGTATGCCGTCGGCAACACACTGCTGATTATCTGGGGAGTATTTATCGTATTGCTGATGTAAACGTGAAACCAATACTTTTGACAACTTATTTACTATTCTAACTAATATAGATTTCATTATGGAAAAAAAAGACAATAGCCCGGCTATTACCAAAAGTTATGCCAGGAAAATGGAAACGATCAGTCCGTTCGAACTGAAAAACAAGCTTATTGACATGGCGGATGAGAGTGTCAAGAAGATAGCACATACCATGCTGAATGCAGGACGGGGTAATCCGAACTGGATTGCTACCGAACCACGTGAAGCTTTTTTCCTGTTGGGACAATTCGGACTTTGTGAATGTCGCCGGGCGTTTTCACTGGAAGAAGGAATCGCCGGTATCCCTCAAAAGGCAGGGATCGCTGCCCGTTTTGAGGCGTTCCTGAAAGATAATGAGAAGGCTCCCGGTGCCAATCTGCTGAAAGAGGGTTACAACTATATGCTAATGGAGCATGCTGCCGACCCGGACACACTGGTACATGAATGGGCGGAATCCGTCATCGGTGACCAGTATCCTGTGCCCGACCGTATTCTGTATTTTACGGAACAGATCGTACAGGATTATCTGGCACAAGAGATGTGTGACCGACGTCCGCCGAAAGGGACATTCGACTTGTTCGCCACCGAAGGAGGCACAGCCGCCATGTGTTATCTGTTCGATTCGCTGGAAGAGAATTTCCTGTTGAACCAGGGAGATTCTATTGCACTGATGATTCCGGTTTTCACTCCTTACATAGAGATCCCGCAGCTACGACGTTATCAATTTGACGTGACTGAAATATCCGCTGATCAGATGACAGCCGACGGATTACATACATGGCAATATAAGGATGAAGACATTGACAAACTGAAAAATCCGCAGATTAAAGCGCTCTTCATTACGAATCCGAGCAATCCGCCCAGTTATGCGCTTAGCCCGGAGACTGCCGCACGGATTGTCAATATCGTAAAAAATGATAATCCGAACCTGATGATTATCACGGACGATGTGTATGGAACATTTATACCTCATTTCCGGTCATTAATGGCGGAATTGCCTCACAATACTCTTTGCGTTTATTCTTTCTCCAAATATTTCGGTGCAACAGGCTGGAGAAATGCCGTAATCGCGCTACACGAAGACAACATCTACGACAAAATGATTGCCCGCCTGTCGGAGGAGCAAAAAGCAATCTTGAACAAACGTTACTCCAGTATCGATTTGCATCCGGAAAAGCTGAAGTTTATTGACCGCATGGTGGCAGACAGCCGCCAGATCGCATTGAATCATACCGCAGGTCTTTCTCTGCCACAGCAGATGCAGATGAGCCTGTTCTCGCTTTTTGCTATTCTGGATAAGGAAAACCGTTACAAAACCAGAATGCAGGAGATCATTCATCGCCGCCTTCATGCATTATGGGACAATACGGGTTTCACACTGGTAGAAGACCCTCTACGTGCCGGATATTACTCGGAAATTGATATGCTGGTATGGGCGAAAAAATTCTATGGGGATGATTTTGTTGCTTATCTGCAAAAGACATATAATCCGTTGGATGTGGTCTTTCGCCTGGCAAATGAGACTTCGCTCGTATTGCTGAACGGCGGTGGCTTTGCCGGACCGAAATGGAGTGTCCGTGTATCACTTGCCAACTTGAACGAAGCTGATTATGTAAAAATCGGGCAGAGTATCAAGCGTGTACTGGAAGAGTATGCTAATGTATGGAAGGCTTCCATACGCTAAAAGGTATTTCCTCCCTCGTTCCTTTTTATGAATGAGGGAGGAAAGATACGAACTTTGCTCAATGTCATGTCTTTTGTTACTTGAAACGGGAAGTATCCACGTTAATTGCTACTTAAACGTATGTACAAATGTTGTCATCCTATTTTTAAAGAGTTTTTCTCTAAGAAAATATAACAGAAACAAATAGTCAGGATGAAAATTTCTATCTTTGTCATAAATCAACCTTTACGAAGATGAAAAAACTGATTTTATTTCTTTCGCTGATATTATCGGTCGGTTTTGCATCCGCACAGTCAGAAATCCCTTCCGATAGTATTCGTCGTGGCCCCTCGGCTAATATTAAGGAGTTTGGCGGCTTTTTATTGGATATGGGATTGATGAATGTAGCTCCTCCCAAACTTCCTAAATTCAGCCTGGATGTGCCGAATATGAGTAAAGACTATAATCAACTGTTCCGTCTGAATACGGATGCCACATACTCACAAGGATTCTCTGATGCTTTTTCTCCTTCTGCCTTTTCCGGTTTCGGATACGGGTATGGCTGGGGGCTGTCGTCTTCTCCACAGTTCATGCAAATGGGATCTTTTAAGCTGAAAAACGGTATGAGGATTAATACATACGGAGATTATGACAAAGACGGTTGGAGAGTGCCCAACCGAAGTGCCATGCCTTGGGAAAAGAATAATTTCCGGGGAGCATTCGAACTAAAATCCGCAAACGGTAATTTCGGTATACGGATTGAAGTACAGCAAGGACGAAACGGTCCTTACTAAATATATGAAGGCTAGGTTTACTATTTGCCTGATTTAAAAGCCTTATCCGCAGCGTACATTGCATCCGCTATCCTATCACACCACTTATCAAACTCCAGATCAGGCGTTTGACTCTCAGGATGTGTAAGCATATAATGCACGGATTGTCTCAGACCGTCCACCATTGATACAGTACAGATAAAATCCGGGACAAGTCTCTTGATCTTCGAATTATCAAAAACGACTGTGGCAGCCTTGTCACCTAATAGTTCCCCTCTGAAATCATAAGTTTCTCCATGTCCGGCAAGAAAATCCGAAGCTACGTGTAACGCATTCAGCGGTTTTCCTAATGCATCGGCAATGGTTTCATAAATCTGATTCCAAGTCATACTTTCGTCGGTTGTGATATGGAAAGCATTCCCGATAGCATGAGGGTTTGCCATTAAACCGACATATCCTTTGGCAAAGTCCTTAGAATGTGTCAGTGTCCATAACGAACTTCCGTCACCAGGGATAATCACAGGCTTTCCGTCAAGGATACGCTTTAAGATCTGCCAGTTTCCTTTAGCTCCATGCACAGATACGGGAGGCTTCGTTCCATTGTAGGTATGGCTCGGACGAACGATAGTCACGGGAAAGCCGGTTGTCCGGTAAGCAGTCATCAGCACTTCTTCCGCTTCAATTTTATTACGCGAGTACTCCCAAAAAGGATTTACTAATGGAGTACTTTCCGTAATGCGGTAATCTGTCTGCGGTTTTTGATAGGCAGAAGCACTACTGATGAAAATATATTGTTTTGTCTTATGCTGAAACAGACGGATATCTCGTTCTACATCTTTCGCCGTATAACCTATAAATTGGGCAACGACATCATAGCTTTCGTGTGCTATAGCTTTCGCCACCGCCTGTTCGTCATGGATGTCCGCCACGATGCTACGCATACCTTCCGGCAGTTTTTTCGAACCTCTATTGAGCAGCGTAATCTCCCACCCTCTCTGTTGTGCCAATGCTACGACATCGGTACTGATCGTACCTGTTCCGCCAATAAATAATGCTTTCATAAAAGTAGGTATTAAAATTTTTGGAACAAAGATATTAATTCTGCCTTTGACTACCAACGTTGTATACAAATTACTGATTCTTGTACCTATATTACTGTTTTGCAAATATGATATAGATAAGATATTCTTAAAAGTTTTATCTTTGCCTATGATAAAACTGTAAGCCGTATGGATGAAATTACCAAAATTGAAACTATTGATCAGTACGACCAATTATTCGGACTGGAAACTTTGCACCCTTTAGTGAATGTGATCGACTTTTCAAAAGCGACAAAAACAGTAGAATACTATCACATGAATATCGGATTCTACTCTCTGTTTTTGAAAGACATTAATTGCGGAGACCTTAAATATGGGCGTAACTATTATGACTATCAGGAAGGAACGGTTGTCTGTATGGCCCCAGGTCAAGTGATTGGTATAGATAACCGGAAGAAAACTCCTCAACGTACAAAATCGATCGGGGTCTTGTTTCATCCCGACCTGATCCGGGGAACTTCTCTGGGACAGAATATCAAGAATTATTCCTTCTTTTCTTATGAAGTTAATGAAGCCTTGCATCTATCCGAACAGGAAAAAGAAATTGTAACGGACTGTATACATAAAATACAAATCGAATTGGAACATGCTATCGACAAGCATAGCAAACAACTTATTGTCCGCAATATCGAACTATTACTCGATTATTGTATGCGTTTCTATGAACGGCAGTTTATCACACGCAATCAGGTAAACAAAGACATTATCGTGCGGTTCGAACATCTATTGGATGAATATTTCCAAGGGCAGGTAGCATTGACCGAAGGGTTGCCTTCCGTGAAATATTTTGCAGACAAGGTATGCCTTTCTCCTAATTACTTCGGCGACTTGATAAAAAAAGAAACTGGTAAAACTGCGCAGGAATATATTCAGTGCCGTATCATTGAACTTGCCAAAGAACGAATATTGGAAGGTTCGCAAACGGTCAGCCAAATAGCTTATGAACTGGGATTCCAGTATCCTCAACACTTCAGCCGGCTATTTAAAAAACATGTCGGATATACACCGAATGAATATAAACAGCAGAACTAAGAACATACACCGGAGAGATCGTTAACGTCATGGGAGATAAAGTACTCAAAATAGGAACCGTGCATCAATGTAATTGTTGCCTGGGAAGTAAGACACTGCATCCGCTAGTCAGTGTCATCGACCTTTCGAAGGCTGACTTATCTCCTCATACGGACATTAAATTCGGATTCTATACGATTCTGTTGAGTGAATGTAAGTGTGAGGCCTATGCATACGGGCACCAATGTTGTGATTTCTCGGACGGAACTCTCGTTTGCCTAACTCCCGGAGAATCAATCAGTATGAAGGGGAACAACAAGGAATTTCCTTCCAAGGGATGGATATTGGCCTTTCACCCCGACTTGATTTGCGGGACTCCGCTCGGACTCAATATACACAATTATACTTTCTTCTCTTATTGTCCGGAGGAAGCACTGCATCTCTCTCTACGCGAAAAACAAATTATTCTGGAATTCCTGGAGAGGATTCGGCAAGAGCTTGAGCGCTGCATTGACCGACACAGCAAAAAAATCATTTCAAAATACATTGAACTTTTGCTGGATTATTGTACCCGCTTCTACGAACGCCAGTTTATCACACGTAGCGAAGTCAATAAAAAGGTGTTCAGAGAATTCAATTATCTGCTTGATAATCATTTCAATGTGAAAGTAAGCCTATCAACTGGTGTGTTATCCGATGAATATTGTGCTAATCTCCTGCATTTATCGCCTGCATATTTTAATGATTTACTGAAATATGAAATAGGAAAAGAGTTCAAAGAGTATATCCAGTTCAAACGTTTCGAGATAGCCAAAGGATGGTTGGTAAATACGGATAAAACGATCGGCCAGATTGCACAAGAACTAGGGTTCTCTAATTCACAGTATTTCAGCCGCTTATTCAAGAAAATCACAGGGTGTTCGCCAAATGAATTCAGAATGCCCAACTAAAATTATTTAGTTAACGGCAGAAATCCTTAATAAAAATAGAATCGGGAAACAAAACTCTTAATCAATGTTATAAAACATACTTTTTTTCTTGGATTATTTGCAGATTTCACAAAAGTGCGTACCTTTGTAATGTGTTTTTCATAGTATTAGATTTAAGGTTAACAAAGGTTGGAGCAAGGCGTTGCTCCTTTTTTTATGTCTATACCTCACAGAAATCCTACAATCAGTTGTAGAAATCACTATTTTTTCAGTAGTTTTGCAGAAACTCTGATAATTTAATTCAAGAAACAAAATGAAGACAAAGCAAAAATATTATCATCTTATAAAACCAATCATCTTTGTGCTATTTCTATCTTTTAGCATGGCTTCGTGTGAAAAAGAAGATATTATTCCTGAATCGCCGGATATAGAAGATACAGAAAATCCTACGGATACTGATCCCAATGAAATTGTTCCTCCTATTGTACGGGCAAATAATGAGCAAACGATATTTATGTATCTCCCTTGGTCGAACAATCTGACTTCTAACTTCTATCAGAATATCAGTGACCTGGAGAGTGTAATCGAAAAGAATATACTAAAAAATGAACGTGTCATAGTATTTATGTGTACCGAAGCTACAGAAGCTACTCTTTTTGAACTCGTTTATGAAAACGGTAAAAGCGTGCGCAAGACCTATAAGCAGTATACTGATCCCGTATATACAACAGCCGAAGGAATTACATCTATCCTTAATGATGTTCGGGAATGTACACCAGCCCAACGTTACTCTATGATTATCGGTTGTCATGGTATGGGATGGATACCTGTATCAAATGCCCAATCACGCAGTAACCTTCGTGTCAACAAAATGCACTGGGAGTATGAGAATGTACCTATGACACGTTATTTCGGAGGATTATATCCCCAATATCAAACCGACATAACCACACTTGCTCAAGGTATCTCCAATGCCGGATTGAAAATGGAATATATACTTTTTGATGATTGTTACATGTCGACAGTAGAAGTTGCTTATGATCTTAAAAATGTGACTAATCATCTGATAGCGTCTACCTGTGAAATAATGGCGTACGGTATGCCATACGCAAAGATCGGACAGTATTTGATAGGAGAAATTAATTATGAAAAGATCTGTAATGGATTCGATGACTTTTATTCAAATTATGAGATGCCATGCGGCACTATCGCTGTCACGGATTGCGCAGAATTGGATCATTTGGCAGCTATAATGAAGGACATAAATAGCCAATATACATTTGATACGACATTAACCGGGTCACTGCAAAGATTAGACGGCTATTCTCCTGTTATATTCTTTGATTGCGGAGATTATGTATCAAAGTTATGTTCCAACCAGGAGTTACTGGCTCAATTCAACGAACAACTTAACCGCACTGTTCCATTCAAAAGAAATACAGATTATTTCTATTCTATGAGTAGAGGAAAGGTAAAAATAGAAACTTTCTCCGGTATCACCATTTCCGATCCCAGTACTAATGACCTCGCTTCCGCAAAAGAAAAAACAGCATGGTATGCAGCTACTCATTAAATCTATTAAAAGAGAGATTTTCTAATTTGTAGATATTCAAGAACAACAGCTCTATACATCTTATAAAAAATCATGAGAAATATATTAATCATCGGTGCTAACGGATTCACCGGACGCCAATTACTGAAGGATTTATCTGCCCATAAACAATATAATGTGACCGGCTGTTCCCTGCACTCGGATATCTTTCCAGCTTTAGAGAATACAAAGAAGTATCGTTTCATTGAAGTTGATATACGGAATGAAGCGTCCGTAAAAGAGTTGTTCAAAGCAATTTGTCCGGATGTAGTTATCAACTGTTCCGCTTTATCTGTTCCCGATTATTGTGAAACACACCATGAAGAGGCTTACCTCATAAACGTTACCGCGGTAGAACAACTGGCACACCTTTGCAAAGAATACCAAAGCCGTTTCATCCATTTATCCACTGATTTCGTATTTGACGGAAAGATAAATGAGAGAACCGGACAGCTATATACAGAAGAAATACTCCCCGCTCCTGTCAACTATTACGGATTCACCAAATGGAAAGGAGAAGAAAAAGTTGCCGATATTTGTAGTAATTATGCCATTGCACGTGTAGAGATTGTGTATGGAAAAGCACTGCCCGGACAGCATGGAAATATCGTCCAATTAGTAATGAACCGTTTGAAAGCCGGACAAGAGATTCGTGTTGTATCCGACCAATGGCGCACGCCAACTTTTGTAGGAGATCTATCAGACGGGATACAACGCCTGATAGAAAATACGGCCAACGGAATCTTTCATATCTGTGGTGACGAATGTTTGACTATTGCAGAAATAGCTTATCAGGTAGCAGACTACATGAAATTAAACCGCACGCTCATTTATCCTGTTACGACAGAAGAAATGCAAGAATCCACTCCCCGCCCGCGTTTTAGCGGAATGAGTATCGAGAAAGCACGAACAATACTCGGATACAATCCGCGAAAACTAAAGAAAGTCCTTCTGGATTGGAACAGTATATAATTATTGCATATTTATTTTGAAAATATACAAAAAGTTCATATCTTTGCACCAAAATTAAGAAGACCAATGATGAATCAGAGATTACAACTACATAACACTGCTTACTTTCTTGCGGAAATTCCCAATTTCTGTAAGTCATGTTGCGTGCATGTACATTGGTTCAGTGGATTCATCTAAATTCCCCTTTCTTTGATTATAGGAGCTACTTGCTGATTCACTCTGTTGCTCACAAGTAGCATTTATCCTGACTTTCAATAAGATAAATTATCTTTTTGGAGAATTATTCGTGTGGCTTATTCAAATGTATAACCTGACCTAAATATATACAATATGTTTTCTATTATATCTACCATGTTTCTAGGAATCGGAATCGGCTATGTATTGCGTAACTGGACTATTTTACAAAAGACAGAAAAGACGATTTCTCTTACAATATTCCTCTTACTCTTTATACTTGGCGTATCTATCGGCTCTAATAGTCTGATAGTAAACAATCTTGGTAAGTTCGGTAAACAAGCAATCATTCTTGCCATATCGGGTGTATTGGGAAGCTTGATTGCTGCCCGGCTGGTTTTACAACTATTCTTCAAGAAAGGAGGCGAACAATGAAAGGAAGTCTGATTGTAATATTATTCTTTTGTGTAGGCTGTATCATGGGAGCTCTCAATAAGTTTCAATTTGACACGCATACTATTTCTATGTACATACTATATGCGCTAATGCTTCAAGTAGGAGTTAGCATCGGTTCCAACAAAAATCTGAAAACAATCATTTCACACCTGCATCCCAAGATGTTACTAATTCCGTTGGGAACTATCATCGGAACATTATTATTCTCTGCTCTGGCAAGCATACTGGTAAGTCAATGGAGCGTGTTCGACTGTATGGCAGTAGGAAGCGGATTTGCCTACTATTCACTCTCTTCCATTCTTATCACCCAGTTCAAAGAACCGTCTATCGGACTGCAACTTGCCACAGAACTAGGCACAATCGCCCTACTGACTAATATCTTCCGTGAAATGATGGCACTTCTCGGCACTCCGCTTATCAAAAAGTATTTCGGGAAATTGGCTCCTATCTCTGCGGCAGGAGTCAATTCCATGGATGTATTATTGCCTTCTATCAGCAGATATTCGGGAAAAGAAATGATTCCGATTGCTATCCTACACGGCATTCTCATTGATATGAGTGTTCCGGTATTCGTTTCTTTCTTCTGCAAATTCTAAGAGCTTCAACGCCTAGCATCATCGGCTGCGAATACAAATCTGATATCGGCATAGGAGACCTCGTCTCCTAACGCCGCTTTTATTCCTGCCACTCCGGAATTCTCGTTCTTTTGCTGATACCGACGAATCTTCTCTATCTTTTCTACAGCTACTACTTGCTCCAATTTAATCTTTCCCATACGAACATAATGTTCTAAGTGCGTAGCAATTGTCCCCGTCACCAAATCACGTGATTTAGCTATCTCCTCCATACTCATTCCCTTACAAAACATCTCATAGCTCATCTGTTTCGTATCTTTCTTCGGTTCCCTTTTTTCTCCCCTCTTACTTTTTTCCGGAAGAAATATCTCTTTGATTTCCGGTCGTTTCACTTGATTCTCCCTCATATACTTACGGACAATCCCCAAAATTTCAAGTCCATATTTCTCCACTCCTTTCGCTCCAAAATAAGGTACAGCTTCCAAAGCTTGCGGAGTATCCGGCAAAAGATTTACAATGCCCATTAATGCTTTCTGTTGCATAATGACATAAGCAGGCATATTGGTTTCACGCGTCTTTTCCGTTCTCCATTCCGATAAAGTGCGATAAAGCTCCGGATGCAGAATATCCGTAGGAACTTCTACTTTTACTTTTGTAAAACTACTACGTGTACGTTCTACCCGTTCTTTTCTCTCTCTCAATGTTTTAGCGGTAGGAGAAGGAGAAGAAGAAGAGTTGTCCTCAAGACTTAACATCACCTTAGCTTTCAATTTCAAATATTCAGCAACAATAAAAGGTTGCACACACATAGCTTTCAATAAGGACTCTTTAATCCACAATGCATCATCCAACGCTTGCAAACGTTCATTCAGTTGTTTCCTCAACTCCCTATTATCAAGAGGTATATTAGTCTTTGCAAACAAAACACGAATAGGTTCCAGCTCTTTATGAAAATACACCGCACCGGAACGAATCCGTTCCTGCAACTCCTGGTCCGAAGCATAATCTTCACTCTCATTAATCAAACGTGTATACTGATTGCGGAAACGGTGGGCAACTTCCACTATCTTTTCCTTAATATGAGGCTCCAATAGCTTATATTCGGTAAGTAATTTAGGGTAAAGTTTATACAAATCTTCATCCAGCATACGAAGCAACCGTTTATAAGCCTGCTCGAGGGAATAGAAGTTAAACAAATCACTCAACAAATCGAAGAAATAAGCCTTCTGCATATCACTTAGCTGCTTGTTTCCCGGTTTATTCCGTTCCACCTCTTTTGTGAAGTTATCAACCACACTGTCACTAATAATAGCCTCCTTACGCAATGGAGACTCCAATACCAAGCCCTCCAAAGTCTTACAACGACTCAAAGCTACATATGTCTGTCCATGCGCAAAGGAATTACGTGCATCAATAATTGCACGTTCAAATGTCAATCCCTGACTCTTATGTATCGTGATAGCCCATGCCAATCGAATAGGATATTGACGGAATGTTCCTTCTATCACCTCAGTGATTTCCTTCGTTTCCTCATTTAACACATACTTATAGTTTCCCCATTCCTCCGGCAACAACAGAAAATCCTCCTCACTCCCTTTTTCTTTCACATATATCTCAGAATCATTAACGGCTACCACCTCTCCGATCATACCATTATAATACCGTTTTTCCAAAGAAACATCATTCTTGAGAAACATGATCTGGGCACCCTCTTTAATAGTGAGAATTTCATCTGCGGGATATGTATATTCAGGAAAAGTCCCCGTCACTTCAGCTCGAAAATGATAAGGCTTTCCCGGTAGAGAAGCCAATTCACGATCATTTACTTGCTGTGCTTGATTGTTATGTGTTGTCAAACGGATATATCCTTCTTCTTTAGGCGGTTGGAAGCCTTGCCGATATCGCCGATTCAACTCATTCAACACTTCATCATCTGCTTTGTTCTCACGTATTTTATTCAACAGAGAAAGAAAAAAAGTATCGTTCTGACGGTATACCTTTTCCAGTTCAATTGTCATATAGGTCGTTTCTCTCAATGCACGGCTGGCAAAAAAATAAGGCGTTTCGTAATAATTCCTCAACAAACTCCATTCGCTGTCCTTCACAACAGGAGCTAACTGCTGCAAATCTCCAATCATCAACAGTTGTACCCCTCCAAAAGGCTTTTCGCGATTGCGATAACGACGTAAAGTCGCATCTACTGCGTCTAGCAAATCCGCACGTACCATACTGATTTCATCAATCACTAATAAATCCATGCTTCGGATAATGTTACGTTTCTCTTGACTGTATCGGTATTGTATTTGCGCAGAGTTAAAAGTCGTTTCCGGCACAAATGGAGCAAAAGATATCTGGAAAAAAGAATGAATCGTCACCCCTCCGGCATTAATTGCTGCAATACCCGTCGGAGCCAATACGACCATGCGTTTGGGGGTATGCTCTCTCAATCGTTTTAGAAATGTAGTTTTTCCGGTTCCGGCTTTTCCGGTAAGAAACAGGTGTGTGCCTGTATTTTCAATGAACTGCCAAGCAAGTTGTAGTTCAGGATTATTTTCCATGAAAGTATATTATTTTGTGCAAAGGTACGGAAAACTATATAGAGATTGAAATAAAAGTACTAAACTTTTCCGCATAAAGTAGCTAAATGAGAATCAGACAAAAAGTCCCGGCTGTTTTTCCCGCTAGAAAGCAACCGGGACGACGGATCAAATTAGAACACTAAGTGATGTGCTATTATGTCCGAAAACTACTTCGTATATTTGTTTTGCTTGAATATAAATAAAAATTCAAGACTATTTCCAACGCAAATATATATATATAAATTCCCGTTTTTAAGTTTCACCTTAAAAACGGGATATTGAATCAAAAAATAATGTTATTAATTGTCGTAATTACTGCATCGAACCACCCACAATATCCAGCAATTCGTTCGTAATCGCCTGCTGGCGACTCTTGTTATATTGCTTGGTAAGGTCTTGAATCAATTCGTTGGCATTGTCCGTAGCTACTTGCATTGCTAATGTACGTGCTGCGTGCTCGGAAGCATTAGAATCCACAGCAGCAGTAAAGAGCTTCTGGCTCAATACAGTAGGTATCAAGTCGGCAATCAATTGCTCAGCAGAAGGTTCTACTATATAGTCATTCACAACTTCACGTTCTTCTTCTTTCTGTTTTTCCAGTTCTTTACCTTCTTCTACTGCACGTGTAAGGTCAATAGGCAGATAAGTCTCACGAAGTAGAATCTGCACACCCATTGATTTAAAATGATGATAAATCAATTCCACACGGTCAATTTCTCCCGCCACATACATTTTCATTAGAAGATCCGCCAGGTCGGAAGCTTCTTGATAAGTTGGTTTATCGGAAAGTGTCGGAGGTATTTCCCCCGGCTGGAATCCCATTCTCTTCACAGCTTCCTCCACCTTCTTTCCTATGGGAAAGATCAAAATATTATCCTGTCCCAGCGTACGGTATTCGCTGACGGTTTGCAATAACATCTTTATGACATTTGCATTAAAAGCACCACAAAGTGATGTATTCGAAGAAAAAGCAATAATCGCCACACGCTTCACTTCCCGTGCTCGTATGTAAGGAGACTCTATCGGAAGATCAGCGCTCAAAAAGTTAGTCAGAATCTTGTTCAACTTCTTCTGATAGGGCAACATATTCTCAATGGCTCCTTGTGCCTTATGTAGTTTGGCAGAAGCCACCATCTTCATTGCTGAAGTGATTTTTCGGGTACTTTTGACCGAATTTATTCTGGTTTTTACTTCTTTCAGTGAAGCCATAGTTTTCTTGAATTACAAATATTGTTTAGCGACCATAGCAGCAGTTTCTTCAATAGCCTTAGTCACATTATCATCAATAACACCCGTTCTCAATACATCCAACACATCCTCCTGATGATTCAATTGCAGAGACTCGATGAAACTGCGTTCAAAATCCTGCACGTTGTTCAATGGCACATCACGGAGCAAACCATGTGTACCACAATAGAGGATAGCAATCTGTTGTTCCACAGGCATCGGACTGTATTGCGGCTGAATCAGCAACTGCGCATTCTTACGCCCTTTGTCAATTGTCAATGCCGTAATCGGGTCCATATCACTGCTGAACTTGGAGAATGCTTCCAATTCACGATACTGTGCCTGGTCTATCTTCAATGTTCCTGCCACTTTTTTCATCGCCTTAATCTGAGCATTACCACCTACACGGGATACAGAGATACCGACATTGATAGCCGGGCGGACACCCTGATTGAACAAGTCCGTTTCGAGGAATATCTGTCCGTCAGTGATAGAAATCACGTTCGTTGGAATATAGGCCGAAACGTCTCCTGCCTGCGTCTCAATGATAGGCAAGGCAGTCAGTGAACCACCCCCTTTCACAATACCTTTCAGGCTTTCGGGAAGGTCATTCATCTCGCGCGCCACTTCCTCCTGGTTGATAATCTTAGCCGCACGTTCCAACAAGCGGGAATGCAGGTAGAAGATATCACCCGGATAAGCCTCACGTCCGGACGGACGGCGAAGGATCAATGAGACCTCACGATAGGCAACTGCCTGCTTGGAAAGGTCATCATAAACCACCAGCGCGTGACGGCCGGTATCACGGAAATATTCGCCGATGGCAGCCCCTGCAAACGGCGCGTAATACTGTAATGCAGCCGGATCGCCAGCCGTGGCAGCTACCACAACGGTATAATCCATAGCACCATACTCACGGAGCGTATTTACAATAGAAGCCACGGTAGAACCTTTTTGACCGATAGCCACATAAATACAATATACAGGATCCCCTGCCAGGAAGTTGGTACGTTGGTTGATAATCGTATCAATCGCAATGGCCGTCTTTCCTGTCTGACGGTCACCGATAATCAGCTCACGTTGTCCACGCCCAATAGGAATCATGGCATCCACAGCTTTCAGTCCTGTCTGCAACGGCTGGTTGACAGGCTGACGGAAGATTACTCCCGGCGCTTTGCGTTCCAACGGCATTTCATACAAATCACCACCAATTAAGCCTTTACCATCGAGCGGTTCACCCAGCGGGTCAATGACACGCCCCAACATACCTTCTCCTACTCGGATAGAAGCAATATGCTTGGTACGCTTCACAATAAAGCCTTCCTTGATTCTGTCAGTCGGCCCCAACAACACAGCACCCACGTTGTCCTCTTCAAGGTTCATCACGATAGCCTTAATGCCGTTGTCAAACTCCAGTAACTCGTTAGCCTCGGCATTCCGCAGTCCGTAGATACGCACCACACCATCGCTCACCTGAAGCACCGTACCGATTTCGTCAAGCTGCACATGGGTATTAATACCTTCGAGCTGTTTACGCAATATATCGGAAACCTCGCTTACTTTAATATTTTCAGACATTATACAATTCTCCTATTCTTATCAATAAACTGTTGTTTTACTCGCTTCAACTGCGTAGCAATGCTTGCATCCAGTCGATAATCATTAATATCGAAGATGAATCCGCCCTCGATAGACGGATCTACCACAGTCTCCAGTTCCATTTGCGCATGCAGGATATGCGCTGCTGCGGAGCGGATACGGTCTTCCGTCTCCTTGTCCACAGGAACAGCCGTAATCAGTTTGCCTACCCCGATATGCTTTAGTTTCCGGTAAAGATCCAGATACATCAGGCTGATAAACTGTAAATATCCCTCACGCCTGTTTCGCAGTACCAAAGTAATAAAATGGACAAACTCTCTGGTGGATTTACCGTTGCCATCGGCAGCCGTACATACCAACGCCAATTTCTCTTTGGTTGAGATAACAGGGTTATCCAGTGCTTCACGCAAACCCGGTTGGGCGCAAAAGCAATAAGACAGTGTGAGGAACTCTTGGTAGAGCTTGTCCTCCACTCCTTTCTCCTGTGCGTATTCAATCATCGCTTTGGCATATCGCATTGAGAGTATTCCGACTTCCATTTTCCTTAGTTCTTATTAGGGGTTAATACTTCATCCAGCATACGGTCAATCATGCCCATTTGAGCTTCTTTGTCCTGAAGACTCTTACGGAGCACTTTTTCGGCAATATCGACAGAAAGCACAGCCACCTGACGACGGATGTCGCGGATAGCTTCGTCTTTCTCCACCTGGATTTGTTGTCTCACCGCATCCAGTTCCTTCTGTGCGGCTATCTCGGCTTGCTTACGGGCCTCGTGAACAATCTTGTCACGTTCTTCCATTGCTTCCTTCAAGATGCGTCCTTGTTCCTTGTTGGCGGCAGCCACAAGCGCATCGCCCTCCTGCTTTAGTTTGGAGAGCTGTGCGTTGGCTTCTCTTGCCACCTCCAAAGACTGGTCGATATAGACTTTACGGTCTTCCACCATCCTAATGATGATAGGGAAACCGTATTTTGCCAATATCACAAACACAATCCCGAATGCGACAAACATCCAGAACAACAGGCCACTATCAGGTAATAGTAATGACATTTCTTGTAATTTAGAATGATGAATATTGATTTACAGTTTGTCGGTATTCCACCTGCTTAGAGGAAGAACACCAACAGACATACTACTACCGCCAACAAGGCTACACCTTCAATCAAGGCTGCCGCGATAATCATATTCATACGAATGTCACCTGATGCTTCCGGCTGCCGCGCAATAGCTTCCATAGCCGAACCACCAATCTTACCAATACCCAAACCTGCTCCGATTACTGCAAGACCTGCACCGATAGCTGCACCTAATTTACTTACTCCTACTGCTGCTGCAGTGGCTTGTAACAATACTGATAGTAACATAATTTTCAGTTTTAAAATGGTTTATATTTTTTATTTGCTCTCTTATCTAATTCTCTTTTATTTTTCTTCCGCCTTCACCTTCGCGCCTTCTTGTGCCAGTCCGATAAACACTGCCGAAAGCATTGTAAACACGTATGCCTGGATGAAAGCTACCAACAGTTCAAGCGCATTCATAAAGATATTGAACAGTACGGAAGCCACGGTCAGTGTGCCGTTCAGTGCGGGCCCCATACTTGCAGAGATGAAAATCAGGCAAGTAAGCACCAGCATTGCCATGTGTCCTGCCAACATATTGGCGAAAAGACGAATCATCAATGCAAACGGTTTCGTGAAGATCCCGAAAAACTCGATGAAAGGCATCATCGGCACAGGAACTTTCAGCCACCAGGGTACATCCGGCCAGAAAATATCTTTCCAATAATGTTTGGTTCCGAAAATATTAACCGCAAGGAACGTACAGATAGCCAGTACCATTGTGATCGCAATATTTCCCGTCACATTCGCCCCACCGGGAAAGAATGGAATCAATCCCATTATATTGTTGACAAAGATGAAAAAAAACGCTGTCAGCAGATATGGAGCGAATTTCCGATAATTGGGACCGACACAACTCTTGATGATATCATCGTTCACCATCATAATAAACATCTCCATGAATCCGATGAACCCTCCCGGTGCCAACGCTCCGCGAGGACGTTTTCGATACCAGTGGGCTACACTCAATACAATCACCAGCAACAGCACACTGTTGAACAGCAAAGCAAATGTCACCTTTGTGATAGAAATGTCCCACGGACGCACTTGCTCTCCGGCTGCATTATACTCTACCAGTTTACCTTCGTATTTACTTCCTTCGGGAGCGATGGAAAGCCCTTCATAACTACCCCCGTTCTCTTCAAGACGCGAAGATAGAAAAGTATGCCAACCTGTAGTGCTACTATAAACAATAATAGGTAATGGTATAGTAATGTGTGTTTTACCCCACGTCGTAATATGCCATTCGTATGAGTCACCGATATGCCCGAACACGATCTCTTTCACATCAACCGTATTCTCTTTTTCTTCTTTAGAAGTCATCTCATCCTGCATCTTCGGAGCCGCTTCTTCCTGTTCCTGTGCAAAAACAGGGAAGCCGGCTGCCAACAGACAGAGCAGCACCAACGGGGTTAATATGTTACGCAACTGTTTCATTTTTATTCTTATTTTTCTTTTTCCGTTTCAGGTTCACTTCAAACGAGAAGAAGAACCATGTTTCGTATATCAGATACAGCAAATAGAACGAGATAAACGTCAGCAAGAAAGCTTTAGCTTCTTCACGCACGGCAAGGCAATAAATCAAGACTAGAATTATCGAAAGAATCATCTTTACCATTTTTATTGCCAAATACAGCAGTAACATCTTTTGCGGAGCATGCTGCCGACACGCATCGAACATATAGATACTGAACAAACCAAACAGATAGAAATATGTCGGAATAAACGGATATCCTCCGAAATAATGTCCCGGTAGGGCAACGTGTAAAATCACTGCACCGACTCCTGCACTTAGAATTGCAAATAAAGTGTTCAAGCCGATAAAATTCCGTTTAGTTTTACTAATGTTCATCATGTCACTGTGTTTTTCTACTGCATTTTCTAAATCTCGTTTTTCCAATTCAACTATATTTCAGGAGGTCCGCCTACGAAACGCAGGCAGAAACCGTCCCGTCACTCAATTCCACAAAACCACCCTGAATATCAAGTGTATGCTCCTCCCCGTCCAGCGTGGTATAACTTAATGTTCCCGCTTTCAATGACGAGACGATAGGCGCATGTCCCGGCAGAATGGAAAACGACCCGATCGTACCCGGCAATGTGACTATCTTCACATCTCCGTCGAATACGCTCTTTTCAGGCGACACTATACTCAAATGCAGTTCTTTCATCGCAACGTTTTTTATTTCTTCGCTTGTTCCAACAATTTCTTACCTTTCTCCATAGCTTCCTCAATCGTACCTACATTCAAGAACGCCTGTTCGGGAAGATTATCCACCTCACCATCCAGAATCATTCTAAATCCCTTGATTGTATCCTCAATGGAAACCATTACTCCCGGAACACCCGTGAACTGTTCGGCAACGGCAAACGGCTGCGAAAGGAAACGCTGCACACGGCGGGCACGGTTCACCACCGTCTTATCCTCCTCCGAAAGCTCCTCCATACCAAGAATAGAAATGATATCCTGTAATTCCTTGTTACGTTGTAGAATCTGTTTCACACGCTGCGCCGTATCATAGTGTTCCTGCCCAACGATGTGTGGATCAAGAATACGAGAAGTAGACGCCAACGGATCCACAGCCGGATAGATTCCCAACTCCGTAATCTTACGGTCAAGTACAGTAGTCGCATCCAAGTGGCTGAAAGTAGTTGCAGGAGCCGGGTCAGTCAAGTCGTCGGCAGGCACATACACCGCCTGTACGGAAGTGATAGATCCTTTCCGGGTGGAAGTGATACGTTCTTGCATCGCACCCATTTCCGTAGCAAGAGTAGGTTGATAACCCACGGCGGAAGGCATACGCCCCAGCAATGCCGAGACTTCCGAACCCGCTTGCGTGAAACGGAAGATATTGTCAATAAAGAACAAAATATCGCGTTTTTCACCTTCACTTCCGGCATCACGGAAAGATTCCGCAACCGTCAGTCCGGACAATGCCACAGAGGCACGTGCACCCGGAGGCTCATTCATCTGACCGAATATCAGAGATACCTGCGACTTTTCCAATTCGTTATAATCAACTTTGGAAAGGTCCCAATCCCCTTTCTCCATACTTTCTTTGAATGCTTCGCCATAGCGAATAACACCCGACTCAATCATTTCACGAAGCAAGTCGTTACCTTCACGCGTACGCTCACCTACTCCGGCAAATACAGAGAATCCATTATGTTTCTTGGCAATGTTATTGATAAGTTCCTGAATCAATACGGTTTTTCCGACTCCCGCACCACCGAACAGACCGATCTTACCACCTTTGGCATACGGTTCGAGCAAGTCGATCACCTTGATACCCGTAAAGAGTACCTCCTGCACGGTAGTCAAATCTTCGAATTTGGGAGGATCGCGGTGAATGGAATATGCACCTTTCCGGTCGAGTTCCTTCATACCGTCAATAGAATCGCCGACCACATTCATCAGTCGCCCTTTAATTTGTTCACCAATCGGCATTGTTATCGGACCTCCGGTAGGGCGCACTTTCATGCCTCTCTGAAGTCCGTCGGTACTATCCATAGCCACGGTGCGAACCGTATTTTCACCAATGTGTTGCTGTACTTCTACAATCAGTATTTTGCCGTTTGGCCTTTTTATCTCCAGTGCATCATGTATACTTGGTAACATCACTTCTGCATCTGTACCTTCAAAGTACACATCGACCACAGGGCCGATCACCTGGGATATATGTCCGATAATCTGTGACATAAGCAATCTTTTTTATATTATTCTTTTTCTTTCCTATTGAATCTTAATAGTATGACAAGGAACGAATGCTTCGCGCTTTATCTGTTTTTACTATTATAATAACAGCTAAGTTCCACTTTTGTTCATCTATATTTTATTTCTGATAAACTATCACCTAAAGAAATAGTTATATAAACAACTGCGCAAATGTAGAAACAAATCCGTGAGATTGTTCTTTCTTTTTTAAAATTTGTCGTTCGATAACACTTGTTAGGCCAATAAAGACTACAAATAGACCAAAATAGAGTTTATAATATTACAAATAGTCAGCAAAAAGTTTCTGTTACTTATAAAATAACAACTGTATATGTTTGATTCTAATAAGTTTTCAGACTCATTGTTTATAATCAGAACATTAGCAAAAAAACAAAATAGTAGCACCGGCAACTAGTTTTGTGTTCGGACACATCCGAAGATACCTACCGATTTAAAAATAAAAGCTCCAACTCGCCGGAATTTATAAATCCGGTGAGTTGGAGCTTTTATATTAAATATCGATCGGATATTTAATATACTTCCACCTTTTCAGCTATTCTCTTTGCCTTATCGCGCAAAGCGTCCAGATCGGAGTCGAGCGGAGCATAACACAGTACCACTCCCATACGACGGTTGACGCGGGTAAACGGCTTACCGAATATACGCAGGTAAGTATCTTCCTCTTTAGTGACTTCTTCCATTCCGCGGTATTGAGGACGTTCTTGGCTGGCTATCGGAGAAAGGATAACGGCACTCGCTCCTATCCTCTCTTGCTTAATGCCCGGAATAGGAAGTCCAAGCACAGCACGCAAATGAAGTTCGAACTCATTCAAATTCTGCGTTCCTGCCAATGTCACCATACCGGTGTCATGCGGACGGGGGGAAAGTTCGGAGAAGTAAACGCCATTCTCGTGGCTCAAGAAGAATTCAACTCCCCAAAGTCCGGCTCCCGTCAAAGCGCGGGTCACTTTCTCTGCCATTTCCTCCGCTTCTTTCAGGTGAGCAGGGTCAATGTGCGCAGGCTGGAAACTTTCACGGTAATCGCCTCCTTTCTGCACGTGGCCGATAGGCGGACAGAACAACGTGGGACCGTTCTTTTGAGTAACCGTCAATAGTGTTATTTCACTGTCGAACTTAATAAATTCCTCAATAATGAGCTCGCGGATATCACCACGGCTACCACTGCATCCATACTCCCAAGCGTGTTCAAGTTCGTCGGCACTTTTCACAAGTGACTGTCCCTTACCGGAAGAAGACATCAACGGTTTCACCACACAAGGGAAACCTATTTTAGCAGCGGCAGCTTTCAGTTCGTCTAATGTCTTAGCGTAAAAATATCTGGCAGTTTTCAGTCCGAGTTCTTTAGCAGCAAGATCACGAATGGCTTTACGATTCATCGTGAAGTTAACGGCACGGGCACTGGGAACCACCTGGATACCTTCCTTTTCAAAATCATACAGACGTTCCGTACGGATTGCTTCAATCTCCGGAACGATAATGTCCGGCTGATGTTTCTTAACGATACGCTCCAGTTCTTCGCCGTTCAGCATATCGAATACTTCACATTCGTCGGCTACTTGCATAGCAGGCGCTCCGGCATACGAGTCACAAGCAATAATGTGCTGACCTTTACGCTGGGCAGAAATTACAAACTCTTTTCCTAATTCCCCGGAACCGAGCAACAATATTTTCTTCATTATTTTGAGTGTTTTATGTTAATGATGCAAAATTAGTACATTTCGATGAAATATGGCTTTTTTAGTGACGTACTTTTGGATATTTATTGTGAAAACGGAAACCTAAGCCGAGCATCAGATAATTAGGGGTCTGGAAGTTCTGAAGATTATAACCGATGTGGAGGAAAGTACTGCGGGTAATTCCTATTTTCAGGGCTAATATCTGATAAAGCCCCCGCAAGTCACCACGACCGAGCACATTGGCTCCGATGCCTACGCCGATTGTAAAATATGGCATCACATACTCTGCACGTCCCGACACGCCGAGTGATAGTTGATGCTGGATGCCCGGTTTCAGAAATTGACGTGGAGGAGGCGTGCCGTTTCCATTCGAATCGACAATATAATCTTCCATATAGGTATATACATTGGCACTACCGTCGTAAACTCCGTCGAGCGAGGCACCAACACGAAATTTATAACCGAGGTTGTACATCGGCGCGAAGTTGAATCCTGCCACCGGATAACTACCGGGCGAGGCAATCTGTCTCCCGTCTCCTATATATACCCCCTTTCGCCGCCATGAGCCGAATAATACCAGATCATAACTTATGTGACGCGGAAAGCGGGGAATAGCCGGCCGAAGCAGAGACTTTGTAAGTTCTTCTTCTGTACGGTTAAAGTTATACACCAATCCGATTTTGGCTCCGGTGGTATTTACCCCTGCATTCGGGAATTTGGTATTGCCATTAGAGAAATGAGTGAAATCACCGCCAATGATTAAGTCGAAATAACGGGAAAATGCCCAGTTCAGATAGATACCGGCATTAATATAGGCATTCATTCGCGAACCGACTGCACCATTATAGGAATTATAATCATTATCATACGGTTTCCAACCGGCGGACAGACCGAAGTTCCATTCGTAGTTGAGCGAAAGACAGGGATTAAACCGGGCAATCCGCGCCCCCTGAAACACATAAAATGAGATAGGATCTCCAAGTTGTTTTTTATCTCCGAAGGTAGTGGCGGACAAGCCGAATCCCTGATAAGCACCACCATAAATACGGTCGGCACAGGTGTTGGGACGGAATTGGAATGAATATTTCAAATGAGCGGCAAAAGAGGTCTGAATGGGTTGCCAGCGTTCGTTTTCTCCCTGCAAGAAGGGATTGGTAGGAAACACATATTGCGGACGGACTTCCACCCCCAGACGATGAATAAAGCGATGAGGAGTATGCACAGAGAGCGTATCAAATCCATACCTCGAGAAACTGCTTTGCCGGATTTCATAAATATCATTCTGCCGAACCTCCTGTGCATTCAAGGAAATCCCCGAAAAAAATAGTATTACGCAAAGAATGATGACCTCCCACTTTAATACCTTTGGTCTCATATATGGTTTGTTTAGTCTTTATAAATTGGTGCGAACCTACAAATCAAGAGATTCGATGAATTTTGCCACATGATAACCGTCCATTAACCCATGGTGACAAGTGACGGAAATAGGTAACATCAACTTCTCCCCTTCCCGAAAGTATTTTCCTGTGGATATTTTCGGTACGCTGTCACCCGAACGCATGTTCGTGGGGTGCTTCATGTCTGTAAAGGTGAGCCAGGGCACTGCCGAATAATGAATGGCATTGGGATGAAAAGTTCCTTCCTTATTCAATCCGGTAGTAGTTTGCAGTCGTTCCATTTCAGCTTTCGCTTTGAGGATAAAGGTCAGTTCATCGGGATCGTATTCAAAGGAAGCGAATGAGAATGTATGGTCGGCACGACCTACGGTAGCTTCGGGCAGGAGACTGTCATAACATACAACTTTTTCTCCTTCGATACGATAACGGAACTCTTCTACTTTGGCGGCAGCCGTGATGATACGATGCAGGAGCAAAAGGGAAAAGGAAACGCCTTTATTTTTGGCTTCCCGGTAAGCACGGGTACAGTCTACATTGACCGTTACACCGAAAAAAGGATCGTCAAAGGCACTAAAATGTTCAAAATGTTCTTTTCTGTTCCAAGTAGCAATATCAATAATCTTCTCAATCTGATTCATCTAAACACTCTTTTTATAGGTCTGTGGCATATAAACGACCGCTCAATCCTAAATTATCAAGCGGTCGCTTTCTCTAATATCTATAATTGGCTGTAATTATCATCTTGTTTTTTCAACATCTGATTACTGGTGTTGCTCACGCAACAAGTCATTTACAGTCTTTACCGGATTAAAGGTAGTAAGCGGTACTTCTACGAATACCGTATTCCAGTCACTCATGGCACCATTCCATAAGCCGGGAAGCTCAAGAGCCTTCAAGTCTTTACCATTCTTCGATTTATATGAAATGAAACCGGTTGCTTTATCTACAAATCTCACTAAGTCAAACTTATGTCCTTTGTAATCACGAACAGCACAAACCAAGTCTACCGGATTAAAGTGAGTTCCCTTCTCAAACATTTCCTTTTTTGCAGGGTCATTCATGTCAATCTGAGAACTTTCGAGGATTTGCAGGGAGATTGTTCCGTCGCTATTGTATGCCAGGAACGGACCACCACCCGGTTCGCCTACGTTCTTCACCATACCGCAGACACGCATCGGACGGTTCAACTTCTGTTTCAGATAGATCACCAACTCGGCGTCTTCGAGATTTTTCACTTCGGGATTCTTGCAGAAAAGTTGTTTTTGCAGGAACTGAAGAATTTCCATAACTTGCTCATGCGTATATTTTCCGCTATCAAGCAACTCAAGATACTCGAAAGCTTTTTTCTGCAAAGTTACCAGTACACCGGCAATCAGTTTCTTATAAGTCACTGTGTCAGCTTTCAGTTTATCGGACACTACATTGTCGATATTCTTGATAAAGATAATATCGGCGTCAAGGTCATTGAGGTTCTCGATTAGCGCACCGTGTCCTCCCGGGCGGAACAACAGTTTACCGTTATCACGGAACGGTTGGTTGTCCATATCGGCTGCAATAGTGTCCGTGCTCGGTTTCTGCTCGGAGAAGGTGATGTAGTAATCCACTCCGTAGCGTTTCGCAAATTCTCCGGTCTTTTCTTCCACTAGTTTCTTGAATAGTTCGCGATGTTCCGTAGATACAGTGAAATGTACATTGACCTTGCCACTTTTTCCGGCAGCATACATAGCACCTTCAGCAAGATGTTCTTCGAGCGGGGTACGCGGGCCTTCGGGATATTTGTGGAATTTAAGCAGCCCTTTCGGAAGTGCACCGTAATTCAATCCGGCCGTTTCGAGCAATGCGGCTACCACAGCTTTATAATTGCCTTCTTCCAGTAGTCCCGGTATGTCTTTTCCGGCAGTACGCTGGCAGGCTACATTCAAATCGTCATAGAAAGCAAAATTCCTGATACCGTCAAAAAATGCCTGTTCGAACTTTGTAGTGGGCTTGTCATATTCGGCAGACAGAAACTCGAACAAGTTCTTGAACATACGACTCGCAGCACCCGAGGCAGGAACGAATTTCACAATAGTCTTATCTGTGTTCTTATATGCGTCCCAAGCAGCTAAATAAGCTTTTTGTTCTTCTGCATCGGGAGCTAAGATACCTTTCTCTATGGAAGCAGCCGCATCCAGTTTCAAAAAAGGGAAACCCGTCTGGAGGCATGCTAGTTGCTCTGCTATTTGCGCTTCCGTGATGCCTTTTTTGGCAAGCAACTCTTTGTCCTGTGTCGTTATCATACTATCTATTTTAATTAATTGATGCCCAAAAATACAAAATGTTATTTACTTCTTACCGAATAACCAAGAAAAAAAGTAATTTTACGTCGAATTAACAAGATTGAATATGGACGACTTTTTTACATCAGAGGAAAAAAAGGAGCTTTTTTCACTCTACCGGCATTTAATGCAATCCGCCGGAGACAGTATTTCCTGGAGGGATTGCCAAAAGTTAAAGAAACATCTAATCAAAGCCGCCCAATGTAACGGGTTGCAACGCAATAACTTCGGGATGAATCCCGTCATCAGAGATTTACAAACGGCTGTTATCGTAGCCGAGGAAATCGGAATGAAAGGTTCGTGCCTTATCGGAATCATGCTGCATGAAATTGTGAAAGCACATATCCTGAGCATTGAGGACGTGAACATCGAATACGGGGAAGATGTAGGCAGTATCATCAAAGGACTGGTGAAAACGAATGAACTGTACTCCAAGAGTCCGGCTATCGAATCGGAGAATTTCCGCAACCTTCTCCTGTCATTTGCCGAAGATATGCGTGTGATCCTGATTATGATTGCCGACCGTGTGAACGTAATGCGCCAGATTAAGGATACCGGAAACGAGGAAGACCGCGTCAAGGTTGCGAATGAGGCAGCTTACTTATATGCTCCACTGGCACACAAGCTGGGGCTTTACAAGCTAAAGTCGGAGCTGGAAGACTTATCATTGAAGTACACCCAACGGGAAACGTATTATTATATAAAGGAGAAGCTGAACGAGACGAAAGCTTCCCGCGACAAATATATTGCCGCCTTCATCGAACCGATAAAAAAGAAGGTCGCGGAAGCCGGACTGACGTTCGACATTAAGGGACGCACCAAGTCGATACATTCTATATGGAACAAGATTCAGAAGCAGAAGACTCCGTTTGAAGGGATTTATGACTTGTTCGCTATTCGTATTATCCTGGATTCCGATCCGGAACCCGCTAAGGAAAAGCAGGAGTGCTGGCAGGTGTATTCTATTGTGACGGATATGTACCAACCGAACCCGAAGCGTCTGCGCGACTGGCTCTCGATTCCGAAAAGTAATGGTTATGAGTCGTTGCACATCACCGTCATGGGTCCGGAAGGAAAATGGGTGGAGGTACAGATCCGTACCCGCCGAATGGACGAAATCGCAGAGCGGGGTTTGGCCGCCCACTGGAGATATAAAGGTATCAAAGGCGAGACGGGACTGGACGAATGGCTGACTTCCGTCAGGGAGGCACTGGAAAACGCCGACAACGATTCGATGAAGGTTATGGACCAGTTTAAAATGGACCTTTACGAAGACGAGGTATTTGTATTTACCCCGAAAGGGGATTTATTCAAACTTGCCAAAGGAGCTACTGTACTCGATTTTGCATTTCATATTCACAGTAAGCTGGGATGCAAATGCATCGGCGCCAAAGTGAACGGCAAAAATGTACAGTTGAAACAGAAGCTTAACAGCGGCGATCAGGTGGAAATCATGACATCGAACACCCAGACACCAAAACAGGACTGGCTGAACATCGTGACGACCTCTAAAGCACGCACCAAGATACGGCAGGCACTCAAAGAAATGGTGGCACGCCAGCACGCTTTCGCTAAAGAGACGCTGGAACGAAAGTTCAAAAACCGCAAACTGGAATATGATGAAGCGACAATGATGCGCCTTATCAAGCGTCTGGGATTCAAAAATGTGACGGAGTTTTATCAGAAAATAGCGGACGGAGCGCTGGATGTCAACGAGACGCTGGATAAATATGTCGAACAGCAGAAACGGGACAACGACACGCATGATGAAATTATTTACCGTAGCGCCGAGGGTTACAATTTGCAAGCCGCACAGGAGGAATCAACATCCAAAGAGGATGTGCTTGTGATCGACCAGAACCTGAAAGGACTGGAATTTAAACTGGCAAAATGTTGTAATCCTATTTACGGAGATGATGTGTTCGGATTCGTGACAGTGAGCGGAGGTATCAAGATTCACCGGGCAGACTGTCCGAATGCTACGCAAATGCGCGAGCGTTTCGGCTACCGGATTGTGAAAGCACGTTGGGCGGGTAAGTCGGTAGGTACGCAATATCCTATTACGCTGCGTGTTGTAGGGCATGATGATATCGGTATCGTAACAAATATCACTTCTATCATTTCCAAAGAGAATGGTATCACGCTGCGTTCTATCGGGATTGATTCCAACGACGGGTTGTTCTCCGGAACGTTGACTGTCATGGTAGGTGACACCGGACATCTGGAAGCTCTTATCAAGAAGCTACGGACGGTAAAGGGAGTAAAACAAGTAAGCCGGAATTAAGAACCGAATCTATATAAAAATAGTGACGCTATCCACAAGTAATAGCGTCACTATTTTTATATCATAGCGTCATAATGCCATAGGGATAATGAGGCCTTATCTCACTTTCTTTTTGATATAATATGGATACGTTATCAGCACAAAGAACAGTAAGGCGACCGAAGCAACGATTTGTCCTATGTAAAACATTTGATCGGTATCCGTATCCATATAGCACGCAACAGCAATTCCAAGTGTAATGCCGGCTTCACCAGCCAACAGATGAGTTGTATTGGCTGTACCCCGTTGACAATGGTGAGACAGTTTTACGAACATCACCAGAAATTCCGGCATTATCAGTCCTAATCCCAATCCCAGCAGAACGGAAGAAATACCGCTAGAATAACCTGCTTTCAACAGGCAGATTGCCAGTATCTCCAATCCGAGTCCCATAATCACCAACCTCAGCGTTTTCTCTTTCAGGATAAACAAGCGAGCGATAACCAGGGAAGCCAGATAGCCCATTCCCACTCCGGCGAAAAAGGGCATAGATACACCCGTATCTCCCAGTACGATATCGTTGAGGGAAGGATGTACAAGCGGAATCAGTAACCCCGGTATAAACGTTATCAGGATCAGGTTTATGGCAGGAACCCACCCGCGAAGCAGCAGAAAGCGGTCGAATGAATACAGCTTAGTGACAAACGGTGCACGAAAGGGAACATAAACACCGGCTACTGTCAGAATCCCCAAAGCACCAGTGGTAACGGATACCGTTAGCAAAGTCTTAAATGCATAGTGTTGGTCGAACCAGACGCCGAGGATAATTCCGAGAATCATTCCCAGTCGTGCTATCCATGAAAAACTGACGTTTCCGGCACTACGAAGCGTAGAGTTCGTAATGTCAATGGCTAGCGTAATTCCTGCGGTAGTAGCGATACCGAATGCCAGTCCCTGCACGGTGCTCAGCAGGATAAGTTCCGTAATGTTTGTCACAAAAGCATAACCTACCGTTGCCGCTACCATAAGGGCAAAAGAAAACAGGCATACATTCTTACGTTTGTATGCATCTACCAGATAGGCATGGAAAGGACCGATAAGGAACATTCCCAGCGTGAAAAAGAGAAAGATAACCCCTGTCTCCGTCACCGGCAATCCGAGACGTTCCGACATTTCAATGGGAAGCACCGGAAACAACACGTACAAGGATATAAACAACAGCAAATTAGCTACACATATCCGCATAAAATGTACTGTCCACAATTTAACTGCCATATATTATCTTAATATTGTTCCTTCTCGTTGGGGAAGTAGCAATTCTTCACGTCGGATACGTAACGGCTGATCGCGTCGGTCATTACCGTGTATAAATCGGCATAACGGCGAAGGAAACGCGGACGGAATCCGTTGTTCATCCCAAGCATATCCTGAATAACCAATACCTGACCGTCTACATGACCACCGGCACCAATACCGATAATAGGGATTGTCAGTTCGGCAGCTACACGTTCGGCAAGAGTAGCGGGAATCTTTTCGAGAACAATGGCGAAACAACCCGCTTCTTCAAGCAGATGAGCGTCACGAATCAGTTTGTCCGCTTCAGCATCGTCCTTGGCACGCACAGTATAGGTTCCGTATTTATTGATTGACTGCGGCATTAGTCCCAAGTGTCCCATGACCGGAATGCCTGCACTGATAATACGTTTCACCGTGTCGATGATTTCTTCTCCACCTTCCAGTTTCAATGCGTCTGCATGGCTTTCTTTCATAATACGGATAGCAGAAGCAAGGCCTTCCATTTCATTTCCCTGATAGGAACCGAAAGGCATATCGACTACCACCATAGCACGTTTTACTCCGCGAACCACGGATTTAGCATGATAAATCATCTGGTCGAGAGTGATAGGCAATGTAGTCACATTACCCGCCATTACATTAGAAGCGGAGTCGCCTACAAGGATTACATCCATTCCCGCACCGTCTACAATTTGTGCCATAGTGTAATCATACGCAGTAAGCATAGATATTTTTTCGCCTCTCTGTTTCATTTCAACCAGGCGATGAGTAGTCACTTTTCTTGTATCATCTGATATATAACCAGCCATGTCTTTTAAATTTTAAATTAAAAACTAAAGTACCATAATAGCGTCGGACGCTATCAAAAATTGCGGCAAAGTTATAACATTTAATTCATAACTGGGAAAGAAAAACAAGAAATCCTTTCAATCGTTCTCTAAAATTGCCTTGCAACGATTAAAAGGATAAACTGAAATATTGTAGGAAATAGCGTTAACGTTGCATCGTAAGCAATTTTTCGTAGGTCATTTCCGCAAAGTCATCTATTATATAGTGTGCTTTTCCGGTAATGGCCTTTCGTGTGTTAGTAGTGGCGAGACCGATAACGGTAGCACCGGATGTCATTCCGGCTTGCAACCCGTGGAAAGAGTCTTCAAATACGTAGGTGTTTTCGGGAGTCGCACTGAATACTTCCATACCCAACAGGAAACAATCGGGAGCAGGCTTGGAATGGGCGAACATCTCGCCGGTCAGGATTCGGTCTACCATTCCTTCAAATTCAGGGTGAGCGTTATAAACATTCTGCATCTTATCTTCATTGGAACTGGTCACCACCGCTATCTTTGCACCATGACGGCGAAGGTCAGCGATAAAAGCTTCCACACCGGGAATATATTTGTAGGACATCGCTTTCTCAAAGAGATTGAGGCGGGCGGTTATTTCTTCCTGAGCTTCCGATTTGTCCGAGAAATATTTCTCATAGATTTGTGTCAATGTTTGCCCTTTAATACAGCGGCCGAAGTCTTCTTCCCCCAGGTACTTATGCCCTTGCTCGTCCCAAAAGACAGTATACTGGGTTTCGGTGTCCATAATCACACCGTCAAAATCGAATAATACTGCAATTATTTTTGTTGTATCCATAGCTAAACTTTCTTTTTACCTTAAACGTTAAACCTTGTGTATTGACTTGTGCAAAGTTCCGAATAATCATCGAATCAGGCAAATTATTCGTACCTTTGCACTACTTAAAAAAACGTAACTTTCGTTTTTCATCCAACATTAAAGATTCAGGCGCATGAGTAAAAACGACCCGCATATATTAGGAAAAGAGAGTATCGGCAAACTGCTGTTGCAGTATTCTATCCCTGCCATTATCGGGATGACAATTACTTCTATCTACAATATTATTGACAGCATATTCATCGGGCACGGTGTAGGCGCCATGGCTATCGCCGGACTGGCGGTGAGTTTCCCTCTGATGAATCTGGTGGTTGCCTTCTGTACACTTGTTTCTGCCGGAGGTTCCACGCTCGCATCTATCCGGCTAGGGCAGAAAGATATGAAAGGGGCTACGGAAATCCTGTCGCACACGTTAATGCTTTGTATCACCAATTCTTTCTTTTTCGGAATATTGTCTTTTATCTTCCTCGATGATATACTAGTCTTTTTCGGTGCCAGCGCAGATACGCTTCCTTATGCCCGCAGCTTTATGCAGGTTATTTTATTGGGAACACCGATCACGTATACGATGATCGGGCTGAATAACGTGATGCGTGCCACCGGATATCCGAAGAAGGCTATGATTACTTCCATGGCAACGGTGCTCTCCAACATCATCCTCGCTCCTATCTTTATCTTTCACTTTGAATGGGGAATGCGAGGAGCTGCCACGGCAACAGTCATTTCACAGTTGATCGGTATGGTGTGGGTAGTGAGCCATTTCTTCAAGCAGGACAGTACGGTACATTTTGAAGGGAAGGTATGGAAGATGAAGCGTAGAATCGTCGGCAATATCTTCGCTATCGGCATGTCGCCGTTCCTGATGAATGTATGTGCTTGTGTCATAGTAATCATTATCAATAACAGTCTACAAAATCATGGAGGCGATATGGCTATCGGGGCATATGGTATTATCAACCGGTTGCTAACGCTTTATGTAATGATTGTGCTCGGATTAACTATGGGAATGCAGCCTATTGTAGGCTACAACTTCGGAGCACAGAAGATAGACCGGGTGAAACAGACGTTGAAACTGGGAATTGTTTCGGGGGTGGTTATCACCAGTAGCGGATTCTTTATCTGTGAACTTTTTCCCCATGCAGTATCGGCCATTTTCACAGACAGCGATCATTTGATCGATCTTGCCGTCGACGGGCTTCGCATCACGGTGATTATGTTCCCATTCGTAGGAGCACAAATTGTTATCGGTAACTTCTTCCAAAGCATCGGCAAGGCTAAAATAAGTATTTTCCTGTCATTGACACGGCAGTTGCTTTATTTGTTGCCTTGTTTGTTACTTTTCCCTAACTGGTGGGGATTGAAGGGGATCTGGATTAGTATGCCGGTGTCGGATGCGTTGGCATTTATCACGGCGGTAATCAGTTTAATAATCTATATCAAGAAGGTTTCCAAACAACATCTGATAGCAGAATAAGGTAGTATCTACCCTATTCTGCCTATTATTTCTATTCGGTTTTGATACTCTTTACCGGATTTTCATTGGCAATATACCATGCTTTGAGTACCACACAAAGTATAATCAGCAATTGAACAAATAAGGCTGTACCTATAAAAAGTAACGGATTCAAATCAATCTGTTCTGCAAACTGGTCGAGCCATGCCCGTCCTGCAAAATAAGACACAGCCGTACCTATCAGGATAGAAATGGCGGAAACGCAAAGAATATCGCGTGTCAGTAACCTCAAGATGTGTGAGGCTTCAGCTCCGTTCACCTTCCGGATAGCTATCTCTTTGCTCCGGCGTTGAGTTTCATCGTTCACATAGCCAATCAGTCCCATGATGACAATCAGCAGAATGAAAGCAGAAGTAATCCAGACGGAATTGCGGAAACGATACACATCTTTATATACACCTTTTATTATATCATCAACCAAGACAAAGCGTAAAGCGACATTCGGGAATGTATTTTCCATAAACTTATTCAGACGTTTCAGATTTTCACTATAAGGTTCTTTCAGGCGAACATTGAATGCATGATTCGCATGATACTTCTCATCTCCGATCAGCGCAATGGGAGACTGGGGTGAATAAAAGCTAGTGTTACGGATATCCCGGAAAACACCTACAATCGTTCCCGGAACGTCATTCAACCGCTTCCCCACTGCACCGTCGGTCCACTTCATCAGGCGCACCACTTCTTCATTTACCAGCAGATCGTCCTGCTTTTTCAAATCAGTTCCTTCTATTATTTTGATGCCCATTACTTCAGGATAATTATAATGGCAATAGTTGAAATTGAGTGTAGTAATCCGTTTACCCTCGTTATTCATCAGCCCTCGTGTCCAATACTCGCCAAGCACACTATTCGCTGCAACCGTTACTCCTTCTACCATGGGTTGGCGGCGCAATTCATCCTTTATATGCGCTACCGTCTCTCCGGGAAGCCAACTTTCGGCTTGAGTCAAACCAGGCACAACGATCCCCATATCTCGGTTCATAAGATGACTGTACTGTAATAAAGTGACCAATAGTAACCCCAAAACGAAAGATACTCCTGTAAATTGCACAAATAGCAGAGAGCGTTTCCAACCTTTCTTTCCGTCGGTATACCGACGGAACACTTGCGTGACGGGAATACGTGAAAATAGTCGTCCCGGCATGCCGCCCGCCACGATGAAAAGTACAAGGATAGTGAGTAACGGCACCCATAATGTTTCCCATGTAAAAAGCGAGGAAAGCCGGACAGAAAGTAAATCTTCAATCAAGCCACGTGTATTGAAAATCAGTAAGAAGCTAAGTAATACGGAGATAATGACAAGGACTCCTGTCTCTACCAGAAACATATTGAAGATATTGGTCGAACTAGCTCCATTACATTTATGTACACCTACTCCTTTCGCACGGCGGCTCAAAGTGGCAATGGATATCAACATATAATTCATGATTGCTACAAAGAAAACAACAAAGCCGAGGAATCCGTAAATAGCCAGCCGTTTCTGTACTTCAGGAGAGGACAAATGACGCTTCACCAGTGGGATAGCACTAAATTCAACTTTCCAGCCGTCCAAATCCAAAGACGTATATTTTTTAATCACTCGCTGAATATTACTGTTCACCTTATCAATATCCGAAGCATCGCGTAAACGGAGAAAAGCATAAAAGACATCATTTCCTCTCCAACCTGCTCCTCCCTGATAACCACCGTTCCGATGAACAGACACAACAAAGTCGTGAACGAGCATCGTATTTTCCGGTACGTCCTTATATATGCCACGAATGATAAAGTCATGTCGTTTATCTGCCGAAAGCACCTTTCCTATAGGATTTTCATCCCCAAATATTCTACGGGCAAAGCTTTGAGATACAAAAACGCTTCCGGGCATAATCATATCTTTGGGGGTTCCTTTCAGTACCGGTATGCCGAAGGTCTGAAAGAAACAAGTGTCTCCGTAGATGTAATTTATATCAGATAGCAGTTTATCTTCATAATAAATACTAAAACCTGTTTGAGGAAGTACACAACTGGCTGTTTCTATTTCATCGGGCATATCTTGCGCCAAAGTAGCTGCCACCACATCAAAGACGGTATAATCATAGCTATTTTCTCCATCATCCCCTCTTGTCTCTCCTGTACTGGCATTTGTCATCTGACACCGCACAAGAGCCAGACGTTCCGCTTCCGGATAGCATTGTTCATAGCTCAGTTCAAAGGCTATTTGTGAGAAAAGCAGCACACCAATGGTAAGACCTAAAGAGAGGGATATTACTCTTATGATATTCGACCCGCATTCGCGTAACAATGTGCATAAAGTATAGTAGATTTGTCTCATTGTCGATTTCTCATTTAGGCTGTTACACTCGCTACAATACTTCCATCGAACAAATGTACAGTGCGATGAGCAAAACTCGCATCATGCTGTGAGTGAGTCACCATAATAATTGTAGTTCCTTCCTTATTCAGTTCTGTCAGCAGGTTCATTACTTCGGCACCATTCTTTGAATCAAGGTTACCTGTAGGCTCATCGGCAAGAATTAGTTTAGGATTGGTGACAACCGCACGGGCGATTGCCACACGTTGTTGCTGCCCGCCGGAGAGTTGTTGCGGGAAGTGTTTGGCACGGTGGCTGATGTTCATCCGTTTCAGAATATCTTCTACCATTCGGCGACGTTCGGAAGATTTTAGTCCCAGATAAGTAAGCGGAAGTTCCACGTTTTCATAAACATTCAATTCGTCTATCAGATTGAAACTCTGAAATACAAAACCTAACTTACCCTTACGCATATGAGTACGTTCTTTCTCTTTCAGCCCGGCAACTTCCTGCCCCATTAACTGATAGGAGCCTTCGGTAGGATTATCCAAAAGTCCGAGGATATTCAACAAAGTGGATTTACCACAGCCCGAGGGTCCCATAATAGCTACGAACTCTCCTTCTTTTACTTCTAGATTTACATGATTCAATGCAACCGTCTCCACTTCGGAAGTACGGAATACTTTACTGATGTTTTCGATTTGTATCATTTTTCTCAATTATATTTTAAATTCATTATATTTCAATTATTCATTCGCTATGCTGTTCACCGGATTCTCATTAGCAACTTCCCATGCTTTAAGTATTACACAAACTAGTATCACAACTAATACAAACGCTATGACTCCGGCAAATAACCAAATACTCAGATTGACGGATTCACTAAATTGTTCCAACCATTTCATACCTATCCAATAGGCCAGTCCTGCACCGATAAGCACCGCCGGAAGGGCTGTCCACAATACGTTTGCGGAAAACAATTTCAATATGCCACAAGTATCCGCACCATTCACTTTTCGGATAGCAATCTCTTTCCTGCAAAAACGAATCTCGTCACCGACATATCCCAACAATCCCATTAAAGCTATAAAGAAAATAGAGATTGACGCCAAAAGTACTGCATTCCGAAAACGTGTAATATCCGTATATTGCTCATCCAGCTTTTGAGTCAGCGAATAAAAGATAATGTCTTCTGTTGGAAAAGTTTCCGCCATTAATGCATTCAGTTTCTTCAGGTTCTCATCAAAAGGCTCTTTCAATCGTACGTAATGAAGCCCCGGGTTAGAATCACTACCGCTTCCCAACAGTAATACCGGATACTGAGGATGATATACACTTTGAACAGAGAAATTCTTCATTACGCCAACGATTGTAACTTCCTTTCCCCATATAGACAACTGTTTCCCTATCGGCTCATCCGTCCATCCGGCCCGACGTACAAACTCTTCATTCACTAAAGCCTCTTTTGGAGATGTTACATTTTTGCCATGTAATATCTGTATTTTCATCATAGGCACAAAATCATCTCCGATCCACTCAAACCGGCCTTTGATAGTCCGTCCTTCCCCCACATTGAACACCTCTCCCGACCAACTTCTCCAGATGGCCTGCTGACCTACCCCATGTTCCTCAACCATAGGCAAATTCATAAAAAAACTCTTGGCATTTTGCCGGTTACTGCCCAGCTTCTTCCAACCCATTACCACGCGTTCGGGATTATATCCCAAATCTTTGTTCATCGCCATGTGATATTGGCAGAATACAACCATAAGAAAACCTAAAATAAAAGTCATACCGGCAAATTGGATAAACAACAACGGACGTTTCCAAGATGTCTTACGTTCTGCATAACGTCGAAAAACTTGCGTTACAGGAATTGATGCGAATATGCTTGCCGGTATGGCGCCTGCCAAGATAAAAACAACCAAAAGTACGGTCAACGGTACCCAAAGTGTCTGCCACGTAAAAAGTGAACTTAAACGTATACCGGCAATTTCTTCCACAAACTCCCGAAACTGAAAAATGAGCAACATCGTCAGCAATACTGAAATGAAAAGAACAAGAGCTGTCTCTGTCAGAAACATTCTAAAAATACTGTTATCTGTTGCACCACAACATTTGTGTACTCCGATAGACTTTGCCCTCCTGGCTAAAGATGAAACGGCAATGAGCACATAATCAAAAGCTGCAATCAACAAGATTGCAATACCCAGCACGGACATCATTAATATCATAAGCCGTACTGTCGGATCTGCCGTATGATATTCTAATAAAGGACGGAAAGAAAAACGATGAGATTTCTTTTTATTCGAGGAGTCAGCCATGTATTTCTTAAGCATATCAGGTATTCGTGCTTCTACCGCCTTTATATCTTTAGCAGGATCGCGAAAGCGAATAATCGACATATAACTGATATCATATCCCCAGCCCCCACGAGCCAGATTCCACAACTTGCTCATCGGTACCACTACATCAAAATGTATATCTGCGTTTTCACCCATATCTTCAAAGACACCACGTATGCTCATCGGCTCTTTGCGGTCAACGGATAAAGTCTTGCCTATAACACTTTCCAAACTGTTCCCTTCTCTTATTTTTTCCGCCAACGAACGGGATATGAATAAAACATCAGGACGGGTTAGTTCTTCTGCCTTACCGATTAACAGTTTTAAACCCAATGTGGAAAACAAATGTTCGTCAGCATATATCGTAGACTCCGTTAGGCGAACATTTCCATTATAAAAAACATTTGTTCCCATGTCCCTCAATATGGTGGCATCCTCCACTTCTTTCGGGAAGTTCTCACGCATAGCCGCTGAAAAAGGACCATAAGTAAAAGGTCCATCCATATATGTGACATATAACTGCTCCGACTGAGGACAAAAATTATAGTAACTCAACTGGAAAGCAACACAGGAAAACAATAAGATACCAACAAATATCCCCAATGTCATTGAGATAATCTTGATAATATTCACGCCTCGTTCATGGAGCAACGTTTGAATCGTATAATAAAAGTGTCTCATCATTAATTTATTTTGTTATATCTTCAATTTGAAAAACAGAAAGTATGCCAAAGTCATCTTTTTACTCATTATCAACTAGTTATACCATTCAACATCAGATAGTTTTTGTCTAATAATTAGACAGTGATGTCTAATTATTAGACAAAGATCAATAGTTCAGTTCTTTCTCATAAAGAATCGAAAGTAGATATTTCCGCCTCTTTATTGTTCTTTTTTTCCTATTTATCATAAGTAATCATCGTTATCTCATTTGAAAACTCTATCTTCGCATCAAGTTTTCAATAACTAAATATTTTATTTATGTTAAACAAGAATTTATTCACTCTTCTGTCCTGTCTGCTTCTGACCGGGTGTGGTATGATCGACTATCATCCCTATGATGTGCGTATCAGTGGAGAGACAGATGTAAACGCTCATAACATTGAACAAATAGAAGCTGACTGTAAAGGTAAAAAGACAATCCGCTTTGTCACTATGGGCGACTCACAACGGTGGTACGATGAAACGGAGGATTTCGTAAAAGCAATCAATAAGAGAAATGATATCGACTTCGTTATTCATGGCGGAGATATGAGTGACTTCGGAGTTACTAAAGAATTTCTTTGGCAACGGGATATTATGAACGGATTGAGTGTTCCCTATGTAACCCTCATAGGAAACCATGATTGTCTGGGTACGGGGGCAGAAACGTACAAAGCGATATTCGGTCCTACCAACTTCTCCTTTATTGCCGGTGATGTGAAATTCGTTTGTCTCAATACGAATGCATTGGAATATGATTACTCAGAACCTGTACCGGATTTCACCTTTATGGAAAATGAACTGACAAACAGGACAGATGAATTTAACAAAACAGTCATAAGTATGCATGCACGACCGTATACAGACGTATTCAATGACAATGTAGTAAAAATGTTCCAGCATTATGTCAAACAATATCCCGGAATTCAGTTTTGCACTGCCGCCCATACTCATCACTATCGGGATGATGTGATTTTTGATGACGGCATACACTATGTTACCAGTGACAGCATGGACAAGCGTACTTACCTGGTATTTACCATAACCCCGGAGAAATATGAATATGAACTGGTTAAATATTAAATACATCGGACGGGCAGGACTGATAATTATCCTGTTATTCTTTACCTGTCCAAGTTCAGCTACTTGTAAAACAGATACAGTTATCAATACATACAAGCGCGATTCATTATATTTTGCAGTAAAAGCTGACTCAATTATCGCCTTTCATACAGGAGACTCTTTGTTTACTATCATCAAGGCAGACACTGTGCTACCCGTTATACCCAAAGCTGTAAAGAGAACCGGTTATGACCATCGGGTACATCGCTTCCGCAAAAACTGGGAACGGATTATCCCGACTCATGCTAAAATCCAATATGCCGGAAACATGGGATTGCTCTCCTTCGGTACAGGGTGGGATTACGGAAAACGGAATCAATGGGAAACAGATATATTGCTCGGATTCATCCCGAAATATTCGTCGAAAAAGACAAAAGTGACAATGACACTGAAACAGAACTATATGCCCTGGAGTATTAATATAGGAAAAGGATTCTCGACGGAACCTCTTGCCTGCGGACTCTACCTGAACACTGTCTTCGGAGATCAGTTCTGGGTAAACGAACCGGACCGTTATCCTAAAGGGTATTATGGATTTTCGAGCAAAGTACGTATTCATATTTATATGGGACAACGACTGACTTATGACATTGACCCGCAACGCAGATTTTTAGCTAAGTCGGTTACTTTTTTCTATGAAATAAGTACTTGTGACCTTTATCTGGTTAGTGCCGTACAAAACAGTTATCTCCGCCCCCGTGATTATTTGAGCTTATCTTTCGGATTAAAGTTCCAATGGCTATAAAATATTTTTCGTAGATTTGGAAAATTTTTCAAACCTCCTAAAACAAAGGAGGTTTGAAAGAAAGGCTAAAATCGAGGTAACGCAGTCAAACCATTTTGATTCTTGACTGCCAAATCTGTAGTATCACAATAAAAAAAGAAAGGACGTAAAATGAAGACTAAAGCGATTTTTCTTGATGTGGACGGAACTCTAATCAGTTTCAAAACACATAAAATACCACAAACAACGATTGATGCCCTAAATCAGGTACATAACAATGGCATTAAGATTATTATAGCAACAGGCAGAGTGGCGACAGACCTTGGCGAACTGGACGCCATCCCGTATGATGCGGTCGTCTCACTGAACGGTTCCCATTGCCTGCTCCGTGACGGCACTGAAATCACTTCCCGCCAAATCAGTCATGAAGATTTTAGAATAGTCCGTAATCTTGCAGAAAAATATGGTTTCCCTTTGGCATTGGAAGTAGATAAAGGAATATTTGTCAATTATGTAAATGATACCGTTATAGCACTTTCCGAACTTACCAATCATCCGATTCCTCTGGTTGTGGACATAGACAAGGAATTTAATGAGTGTAAGTGTCGCCAACTTTGCATTTATTGTGGTGAAGATGTAGAGAAGGAAATTATGACGCAACTTCCCAACTTGACTGTTTCGCGTTGGAATCCGTATTTCGCAGATGTGAATGTTGCCGATACGAACAAGGCTTCAGGAATGGCTGATATGGCAGATTATTTAGGTTTTTCTTTGGATGAAAGCATGGCATTCGGAGACGGTGGCAACGATATACCCATGCTCCGTGCGGCAGGAACCGGTATTGCGATGGGCGGCGCATCGGATTTGATCAAGAACTATGCCGACTATGTTACAGACGATGTGGACGAGGACGGCATTTATAATGCCCTAGCTCATTTTGGGATAATTTAGGTCAAATATTTATTTAACCATGACAACACAGTTTTTCTGGCCTGTTCCTATGATTTTTGTGCTATTGTTCCCCGTATTGCCAATCCTTTCAATATAGTAGTAGCTCCGCTACATGCTTCTTTCAGATGATTTTCTGTGTCGGACAGGCCACTTCCTTCATGGGTATAAAAAGGAATTACTATTTGTCCCTTCTCATTCGGCTTTTCCAGAGATTTTTTCGTAAGTTTGTACCTGATAAACTTAATCGAATATGAGCAAATCGGGAACAATCATCATTGTAGACGACAACAAAGGAGTACTGACTGCCGTAGAGATCTTGCTGAAAAGTTATTTTTCAAAGGTCGTCACACTTTCTTCACCTGTCACCCTCATCACTGTGATGCAGGAAGAAATGCCGGAAGTGATATTGTTGGATATGAACTTCACTTCGGGAATCAATACCGGTAATGAAGGTTTGTTCTGGTTGCACGAGATAAAGAAAGTACGTCCGGAACTTCCCATCGTACTCTTTACTGCATACGCCGACATTGAACTCGCTATCCGGGGAATCAAGGAAGGAGCGACGGATTTCATCGTGAAACCCTGGAACAACCAAAAACTGGTAGAGACTTTACAAACCGCCGCACAGTCTGTGAGAAACGGGAAAAAAGGAGGAGCAAGAAAGGAATCCGCCGGTGTCCAGCCGATATATTGGGGAGAAAGTAAAGCCATGCAACAACTCCGAATGTTGATTGAGAAGGTTGCTGTTACAGATGCCAACATCCTGATTACAGGTGAAAACGGAACAGGGAAAGAAATTCTGGCACGAGAAATCCATGCGCTTTCCAATCGACGACAAAAGGAAATGATTGCCGTAGATATGGGAGCTATCACTGAGTCACTATTCGAAAGTGAACTTTTCGGCCATGTGAAAGGTTCTTTCACAGATGCGCATACCGACCGGACAGGTAAGTTCGAAGCCGCAGATAAAAGTACGTTATTCCTTGACGAGATAGGAAACTTGCCCTATCATCTGCAAGCCAAACTGCTGACTGCCATTCAACGAAGAAGCATCGTGCGAGTGGGAAACAATAGCCCGATGCCGATCGACATCCGCCTGATTTGTGCCACCAACCGTAATTTGCAAGAAATGGTAGATAACGGAGAATTCCGGGAAGATTTACTCTATCGTATCAATACGATCCATATAGAGATACCTTCGCTCCGGGAACGGAAAGAAGATATTATTCCTCTTGCCGAAAGGTTCATGATCCGCTTCTGCAAGCAATACGACAAAGAGCCGATGAAATTCAGTTCTGCGGCAAAAGAAAAACTGTCAATACATCCTTGGTACGGAAATATCCGTGAGCTGGAGCACGTTATTGAGAAAGTTGTCATCATTAACGATGAGCCGCTGATTCCTGCTGAGATCCTTCAATTATCTTCCCGGAAAATAGAATCTCCGGAAAGAAACATTTCCACTTTAGAAGATATGGAGAAACAAATGATACGGAAAGCATTGGAGGCTTGTGCCGGAAATTTGTCGGCAGTAGCCACCCAGTTAGGAATTACCCGGCAGACACTTTATAACAAGATGAAAAAATTCGGATTATGAACCGGTATCTTCAATATATAACACGGCAGTACTGGTTCAGAGTCGTATTGACAGTACTCGTTTGTACAGTCACCGTCCGTTTCGGTATCCTTCAATCTTATACATGGTTTGGAGTCTGTATTTGCCTTTTAATCCTATGCATATTATGGCAAATCCGACTTTACCGTACCCACGTCAAACAGGTACTTTTTATGATTGATGCATTGGAAAATAATGATAATTCCTTTCACTTCCCTGAGGAATACGGTACTCCGGAAAGCAGGCAGATCAATCAGGCACTCAACCGGGTGGGACACATTTTATACAATGTAAAAGCAGAAACAGCCCAACAAGAGAAGTATTACGAATTGATACTCGACTTCGTGAGTACGGGATTATTAGTGCTCAATGACAATGGAGCTGTATATCAGAAGAATAAAGAAGCACTCCGACTTCTGGGACTCAACATATTCACACATATCCGCCAGTTAAGTAAAGTAGACGCTACACTCATGGAAAAAATGGAAAACTGCCGCCCGGGGGATAAACTACAAGTCATGTTTCATAACGAACGGGGAACAGTCAATCTATCCATACGTGTTTCGGAAATTAATGTTCATAAAGAGCATTTGCGTATCCTGGCTCTGAATGATATCAACATCGAACTGGATGAAAAAGAGATCGATTCATGGATTCGGTTAACTCGTGTACTCACCCATGAAATTATGAACTCCGTCACTCCTATCACCTCGTTAAGTGATACACTTTTGTCCATGGTGAAAGATAAAGACGAAGAAATCAGCCATGGCTTGCAGACTATCAGTACCACCGGCAAAGGCTTGCTTTCTTTTGTCGAATCTTACCGAAAATTCACACGTATCCCGACTCCGGAGCCTTCTTTGTTTTATTTGAAAGCATTCATCGAACGAATGGTCGAACTGACCCGGCACCAGAATCCGTGTAATCATATTACTTTCCATACAGAGGTTATTCCCGCCGACCTGATCCTCCATGCAGACGAGAATCTCATTTCACAAGTCGTTATCAATCTTCTGAAAAACGCAGTGCAGGCAATCGGCAATCAGCCCGGCGGACGCATTGCGATACAGGCTCACTGCAACGACGCGGAAGAAGTACTGATTGAGATAAAAAACAATGGCCCTGCTATCCCTCCTGAAATTGCGGAACATATATTCATCCCTTTCTTTACGACCAAAGAAAGAGGAAGCGGAATCGGACTAAGCATCTCCCGCCAGATTATGAGGCTTTCGGGTGGTAGCCTAACATTGATTCCGGATGATAAAGAGACTAAGTTCATATTAAAATTCAAATAACAGAGTAGCCTATGATACCCGTACTTATCAATAATCCGTTATTCCGGGGAATAACTCCGGAAAAACTATCCGCTAATCTGGAAGAAATAAGTTTCCACACCCGTTCTTATAAGAAAGGGGAAATTCTGGCACGGCAGGAGGATGTATGCAACCGCCTCGTCATTCTAACCAAAGGCAGTGTTCGCGGAGAAATGATAGACTATTCCGGAAGATTAATAAAGGTAGAAGATATTGCCGCCCCCAGAGCGATTGCCCCGCTTTTTCTGTTCGGCGAAGAAAATCGTTATCCGGTGGAGGTGACAGCCAACGAGCCGACAGAGGTTATAGAAATTCCTAAAACAAGTGTTCTGGAATTGTTCCGCAAGAACGAGCAGTTTTTCGAAAATTATATGAACCTTTCTGCCAACTACGCACGGACTTTATCCGACAAGCTCTTTTTCATGTCTTTCAAGACTATCAGGCAGAAGATTGCTTCTTATTTACTTCGCCTATATAAGCAGCAACAACAGTTACATATCACCCTCGACCGATCGCAACAGGAATTAAGTGATTATTTCGGAGTATCCCGTCCTTCGTTGGCACGCGAATTGGCACACATGCAGGAAGACGGATTACTCACTGCCGACCGGAAACAGATCACTATCCTTCAAAAAGAAGAGCTTGTCCGGCTTATCCAATAGAGTTTGCCGGTATCCACAAAAAAATATTCATTGTTGTAACATTAGTTACAGAACTGCCCGCAACCTTTGCGCTACATTTGCGTTCATTAATCAAGAAGACTAATTAAAACGTAAATGTTATGAGTATGTTCTGTTATCAATGTCAAGAAACCGCAATGGGTACAGGTTGTACCTTAAAAGGAGTATGCGGTAAAACATCCGAAGTGGCTAACCTGCAAGACCTGTTACTCTTTGTAATACGTGGAATTGCCGTGTACAACGAACACCTGCGTAAAGAAGGACATTCCTCCGAAGAAGCGGACAAATTTATCTATGATTCTCTCTTTATCACTATTACCAATGCCAACTTTGACAAAGCAGCCATTATTGGGAAAATAAAGGAAGGACTACGCTTGAAAAAAGAACTGGGCGGTAAGGTTTCTATCAAAAACGCTCCCGACGAATGTCTTTGGAACGGCAATGAAGATGAATTTGAAGAAAAGGCTAAAACAGTGGGGGTGCTTCGCACACCAGACGAAGACATCCGTTCGTTAAAAGAACTGGTGCACTACGGACTGAAAGGAATGGCAGCCTATGTAGAGCACGCACATAACCTGGGTTACCAGTCACCGGAAATCTTCGCCTTCATGCAACATGCATTAGCTGAACTGACCCGCAATGATATAACTATGGAAGAACTGGTTCAACTTACACTGGAGACAGGTCAACATGGGGTGTCTGCCATGGCACAACTGGATACTGCCAATACAAGCAGTTACGGCAATCCCGAAATTACCGAAGTCAATATCGGTGTACGCAACAATCCGGGTATCCTTATCAGCGGGCATGACCTGAAAGACCTCGAAGAACTGCTGGAACAAACGGAAGGTACGGGAATAGACATCTATACTCACAGCGAAATGCTTCCGGCCCATTACTATCCCCAACTAAAGAAATACAAACATCTGGCAGGAAACTACGGGAATGCCTGGTGGAAACAAAAGGAGGAGTTTGAAAGCTTCAACGGGCCGATTCTGTTTACAAGCAACTGCATTGTTCCTCCACGTTCCAACGCCAGCTACAAGGATCGTATCTATGTCACCGGCGCTTGCGGACTGGAAGGAGCACATTATATCCCGGAACGTAAGGACGGAAAACCAAAAGATTTCTCTGCACTGATTGCCCACGCCAAGCAATGCCAGCCACCGGTAGCAATAGAAAACGGTACTCTTATCGGCGGGTTTGCCCATGCGCAAGTGACGGCTTTGGCAGACAAAGTAGTAGAAGCTGTAAAGAGCGGTGCGATTCGTAAGTTCTTTGTCATGGCAGGATGCGACGGACGTATGAAGAGTCGTGAATATTACACAGAGTTTGCCCGGAAACTTCCGAACGATACGGTTATCCTGACAGCCGGATGTGCAAAATACAGATACAACAAGTTGTCTTTAGGTGATATCAACGGTATTCCCCGTGTACTGGATGCAGGACAGTGTAACGACAGTTATTCACTAGCCGTCATTGCCCTGAAACTGAAAGAAATCTTCGGTTTGGATGATGTAAACAAGTTGCCTATTGTATATAACATTGCTTGGTATGAACAGAAAGCCGTTATCGTATTGCTGGCCTTATTAGCTTTGGGAGTGAAAAACATTCATCTGGGTCCTACCCTCCCCGCTTTCCTTTCTCCGAACGTAAAAAATGTGTTGATAGACCAATTCGGAATCGGTGGTATCAGTTCGGTAGATGAAGATATTATGAAATTTCTGTCATAACTAATAGAACCTGAATCTTACATAAAGGCGCGGACAATGCAATGTTTTTGTATCGTCCGCGCCTGAAATTTATAGTAGAATCAACTTATTCTTTCCGGTCAGTCATTTCTCGGCAAAATCAAATTAAGGAGTACGCCTACCAAAGCTGCCAGTCCGATACCGGATAAAGAAAATTCCCCCCAGGTAAAAACAGCTCCGCCGATACCGACAGTCAATGTTAAAGATACGATGATAATATTCCTTGTACGACTCAAGTCAATACAATTATTTACCAGATTGGCTATACCCGCACAGGCTATTGTACCGAAGAGCAAAAGCATAATTCCACCCAACACTGCACTCGGAATTGATTTCAACAATGCACTGATCTTACCTATAACAGAAAATAAGATAGCAGAAAACGCGGCAATCCGGATTACCTGCGGATTAGTGATCTTCGTCAGAGACATGGCACCCGTTACTTCGGAATAAGTAGTTACAGGAGGGCCGCCTACCAGTCCGGCAAAAAAACAAGCCAGACCGTCTCCCAATAAAGTACGATGCAGACCGGGGTCTTTCACAAAATCTTTTCCGGCAACAGTGTTGACCACATATACATCACCAATATGCTCTATCACCGGAGCAATCGCTACCGGAATCATAAACAGCACCGGTTCCCACGAAAACTTAGGGAAAACAAATTGAGGCAAACCAATCCATGCCGCATCTCTGACACCGGATAAATCCAAATCATAGAAAAGCCATGCGGCCAGATAACCTACTATAATCCCACAAAAGATAGGTATCAGTTTTAAAAGTCCTTTCGCTTTCATCGAAACAATAACCGCAGTAACCAACGACAACAAGGCCAGCACCCAGTTTTCTTTTGCCATATTCACACCGGTTCCCGCCAGAGACAGTCCAATCAGAATAATGACCGGACCTATGACAACCGGAGGAAACAATTTCTCAATTACCCTTATCCCCTGCCACTTGACAAGCGCACTCATTACAAAATAAACAAGCGCAACCCCTACCATGCCCGATAAAGTGCCGGGTAATCCGTAAAGTTCCGTCGCTTTTATGATAGGAGCAATAAAAGCAAAACTACTTCCCAAGAAAATAGGAACCTTCCCACGAGTGACAGCGTGAAAGATAAGAGTACCGATCCCGGCGGTAAATAAAGCAGTGGAAGGGTCGAGCCCGACCAATAACGGTACAAGAACCGTAGCTCCAAAGGCTACAAACAGGAATTGTACTCCCACTATCCCTTTCCTTAAAGGAGTAAGATTATTTGAATCCATAAGTATGATGTAGATTAATTGAGTGCAAAATTAATCTTTTTAGACAATTTAACTACCTTTTTTCACAAAAATACATCCAAAAAGCCCTTTAATTTGTTGTTAATAATGTGTAACTTCGCACGGTGAGAACGAATACGACAATTTTATAACTTAATAATATATTGCCTATGATATTTACAGCAGAAAACACCTTACTTATTGGTTCTATCTTACTTTTCGTCAGCATTGTTGTTGGAAAAACCGGATACCGCTTCGGAGTGCCCACTTTATTACTATTCCTTGTAGTAGGAATGCTATTCGGAAGTGACGGGCTCGGACTCCAATTCCATGACGCCAAAGATGCACAATTCATTGGTATGGTTGCATTAAGCATCATCTTGTTTTCGGGAGGTATGGATACGAAGTTCAAAGAAATCAAACCCATTTTAGGACCAGGTATCGTGCTTTCTACCGTCGGAGTTTTACTCACTGCCCTTTTCACCGGATTGTTTATCTGGTGGCTATCCGGCATGAGTTGGACAAATATTTATCTGCCTATCACGACTTCATTGTTATTGGCAGCTACTATGTCGTCTACCGACTCGGCCTCCGTATTCGCTATCCTGCGTTCGCAGAAAATGAATCTGAAACATAACCTCCGTCCCATGTTGGAATTGGAAAGTGGTAGTAATGACCCTATGGCGTATATGCTGACCATTGTGCTGATACAGTTTATCCAATCGGCAGGTATGGGAGTCGGTGCTATTGTCGGTTCATTTGTCATTCAGTTTATGGTAGGTGCAGGTGCCGGATATGTACTCGGAAAGCTGGCTATCCGTATGCTGAACAAACTCAATATTGACAACCAGGCATTGTATCCGATATTATTGCTGGCTTTTGTATTCTTCACCTTTTCTATCACCGACTTGCTGAAAGGTAACGGCTACCTTGCCGTATACATCGCAGGTATCATGGTAGGAAACAATAAAATCATGCACCGCAAGGACATCTACACATTTATGGACGGATTGACCTGGCTGTTCCAAATCATCATGTTCCTTTGCCTCGGACTTCTCGTCAATCCGCACGAAATGCTGGAAGTAGCAGTAGTAGCCTTGTTGATCGGTGTCTTTATGATTCTCATCGGGCGTCCGTTAAGCGTGTTCCTCTGCCTGCTCCCTTTCCGGAAGATTACCATGAAATCACGGTTGTTCGTATCATGGGTAGGACTACGCGGTGCCGTACCTATCATCTTTGCCACCTATCCGGTAGTTGCAGGCGTGGAAGGTTCGAATATCATCTTTAATATCGTATTCTTCATTACCATTGTCTCGTTGGTTGTGCAGGGAACAACGATTTCTTTCGTTGCCCGCATGCTGAACCTCTCCAAACCACTGGAGAAAACAGGGAATGACTTTGGAGTGGAGCTGCCGGAAGAAATAGACTCCGACCTTAGCGACATGACCATTACCACGGAAATGCTGGAAGAAGCAGATACCTTGAAGGATATGAATCTTCCCAAAGGAACATTGGTTATGATAGTGAAACGCGGAGATGAGTTTTTAATTCCTAACGGAACACTGAAACTTCATGTAGGAGACAAGTTGCTCCTTATCTCCGAAAAATCAAAAGAGGAAGTAAACGAATCCGAATAAGGCGGGGGACGAAATATGTTCAAACATCCCCCGTTAATTAACCGTAAAACTTAATTGTAAAATTCGGTTTACATTAATGAAGTATTAATTTTGCGCAGTTTTAAACTAAATGTGCAAAAACGAATGGAACAAGAACATCAGTTCATCGACTATATTGAACAAAGCATTATCAAGAACTGGGATAAAGACTCTTTGACTGACTACAAAGGAATTACCCTCCAATATAAAGATGTGGCTCGTAAAATAGCTAAATTCCACATTGTTTTAGAAAGTGCCGGTATTCAGCCGGGAGACAAGATAGCAGTCTGCGGACGTAACAGTGCCCATTGGGCTGTCACTTTTCTGGCTACTATCACTTACGGAGCCGTAATTGTTCCTATTCTCCATGAATTTAAAGCGGATAATATCCATAATATTGTCAACCACTCCGAAGCCAAACTGCTTTTTGTCGGCGACCAGGCATGGGAAAACCTGAATGAAGACGCCATGCCCCTGTTGGAAGGAATCGCGTCACTCACCGATTTCTCATCATTGGTATCACGTAATGAAAAACTGACGTATGCTTTCGAACACCGGAATGCGATATACGGTCAACGTTACCCGAAGAATTTCCGTCCGGAGCATATCTGTTACCGGAAAGACAGGCCCGAGGAACTGGCTATTATCAACTATACTTCAGGAACCACAGGCTATTCAAAAGGTGTCATGCTCCCCTATCGCAGTATCTGGTCGAATGTGGCCTATTGTTTTGAAATGCTTCCCGTCAAACCGGGCGACCATATCGTTTCCATGCTTCCTATGGGACACGTTTTCGGTATGGTATACGATTTCTTATATGGCTTCTCCGCAGGTGCGCATATCTATTTCCTGACACGTATGCCGTCTCCGAAAATCATCTCACAATCTTTCTCGGAGATTAAGCCCAGAGTTATCTCTTGCGTACCTTTGATTGTAGAAAAGATTATCAAGAAAGATATCCTCCCTAAAGTGGATAGCAAAATCGGAAAGTTATTGCTCAAAGTACCTATCGTCAATGACAAAATCAAATCGTTGGCCCGCCAGGCAGCTATGGAAATCTTTGGAGGTAATTTCGACGAAATCATTATCGGCGGCGCTCCTTTCAATGCCGAAGTAGAAGCTTTTCTCAAAAAGATAGGTTTCCCCTACACCATTGCTTACGGCATGACAGAATGTGGTCCGATTATCTGCTCCAGCCGTTGGGATACATTGAAACTTGCTTCCTGCGGAAAGGCCACTACGCGAATGGAAGTCCGCATTGATTCCCCGGATCCTAAAACTCATGCCGGAGAGATTGTTTGCAGGGGAGCGAATATGATGCTCGGATATTATAAGAATCCGGAAGCTACCGCACAAATCATTGATGTAAACGGGTGGTTGCATACAGGAGATCTGGGTGTTATGGATGAAGAAGGTTATGTAACTGTTCGCGGACGTAGCAAGAATATGCTTCTCACTTCCAGCGGACAGAATATCTATCCGGAAGAGATAGAAAGCAAACTGAATAATATGCCGTATGTGGCGGAATCATTAATCGTATTGCAACACGACAAACTGGTGGCGCTTATCTATCCGGATTTTGACGATGCATTTGCTCACGGATTGCAGCAAAACGATATCCAGAAAGCTATGGAAGTCAATCGTGTCGAACTGAATCAACAATTGCCTAACTACTGCCAGATCAGCAAGATTAAAATTCATTTCGAGGAATTTGAAAAGACAGCGAAGAAATCAATCAAACGTTTCATGTATCAGGAAGCAAAAGGATAAGATCTTTTTCGTATACAAAAGACAAGATAAATAAAAACGGTGAACAAACCCCTGTACTTGTTCACCGTTTTTTCTAACCTAACCAACTTTATTTCCTTAATCTATCATCATTCAACAATCTTTTACCTTAAAACCAAACCTATCCCTAACACAATAAACCTCTATTAAATCTTAACCTATTTTTTCTTAAAGTTGTATGAACGAAATAGCCTGTCCTCCTCCGGCAGCCATACGTACAGTCAGCGTATTTTCAGCTGTGACAGTTTGTTCCGTAATCTGATAATCTGCCGGATTCGTTTTCCAGTCCGCCTTCTCACCGTCGGCATAGATAACAGCTTTATATTGTTTCCCCGGTTTCAGGAAGTCTAGTTTTATTTCCAGTGTACGGGGAGCCTCATTGGTAGCTGCTCCGAAGAAATAATTGTTTTTCGCTTTACGTACAACAGCTACAAACTCTCCCGGTTCTCCTGCCAATGCCTTGGATTCGTCACAATCCGGGTCGAAATCGCGGAAGAACCGGAAAGCAGGATGTCCTTCATAATGCTCAATCATATCAGAAGCCATTTGCAAGGGAGAATATAGAATCACCCAATTGGCAATCTGCTTCGCCAATGTTGTGTTGACACGGCTGTTCCCCTTATCCTGGTCATTCCATTTCCGACGACGGGGAGAGTCTTTGGTTTGCTGGAACAAAATATCAAAAGTTCCCGGAGTGTAGTCCATTGGACCGGACAGCAAGCGGGTAAACGGCAACATTACATGATGAGACGGCGGATTTCCTTCACTCCATGCATTCCATTCCATACCTCTGGCTCCTTCGCGCGTCATCATGTTAGGCCATGTACGGCGGATACCGGTATCCTTAATCGGTTCGTGTGCATCCAATGTCATTCTATGCTCCGCAGCTGTTTCCACTACCTTCTGATAATGGTTGACTCCATATTGTCCATGATGTGAAAGCCCGTTCGGGAAAGCTCCTGCATAACCTGTTTTCAGGATGTGGATGCTGTGGTCGGTATACCATTGCATTGCATGATCCATTTGCCGTTCATAGTTCGGGATATTTCCTCCTGTTTCATGGTGTCCAATGATTTCGATTCCTTTTTCCTTGGCATAACGTACTATTTCATCTATGTCAAAGTCAGCGTAAGGTTTCGTAAAATCAAAATTCTGCATACCGCCCCAACTTTCCCAACCTTCATTCCAGCCTTCAAACAATACCGCTTCTATATTATTGGCAGCAGCGAAGTCGATATATTTTTTGGCATTGACAGTGGTAGCACCGTGGCGTTCATCCATTTTCCAAGTCTCTACACCCAGATGCATCCCCCACCATACACCGATATATTTCAAAGGACGAATCCAATCAGTAGTTTCCAACACACAAGGGTCATTCAGGTTCAGGATCAGGGAAGAATTGATTAATCCGACAGCTTCCGGAGCAATCTGGATAGTACGCCAGGAAGTTGTAAAATGGTTGCTTTTGCGTACCTTGATACCGTCCGGCCAAGGAGTAAGTTCCGCCTTCAAAGTGTAATCTCCGATTTGTTTCAGCGTCATTTCGGAGAAATCATACAATGCCGCTTCATGGATACTTCCGTAAACACCATCCGCCGTCTTAAAGGTAAAAGGAGTATTGGCTGTCTCCACTTCGGAAATAGGCTGCTGCTTATAAAGCAATTCATAAGTCTCGGCACTCGCAGGAATCGACCATGAGGTACCGTCCTGACGGAAGTGGAAAGTAGTCAGTTCATCAGTTATCATCAGAGAATCCACATTGGGAACATTATATTCATAACGGAACCCTACTCCGTCATTGAAAACCCGGAAACGAAGGGTCAACTGCACCTGATCCTCATTAATCAGATTGACAGCCATTTCATTATAATGGTTCCGGTTGGTTTTATTTTCTCCCCACGGCTGCGTCCATGTTTCATCTTTGCTGTCGAATGTGGTTTTCTCTATCCGGAAGCCTCCTCCCAGAATAACACCGTTTCCCTCCACAAAGCCCATTTTTGAATTTTCTATCAGCAATGAATCATTTACCGACACATTATAAAACGGAGTACCATTCTCATCTACCGTCAACGTCATCTTGATGTGACCGTCCGGTGATTTTACTTCTGTTTTCGGACTGCTACACGCACAACATCCCAGCATACACAGAAAAGCTACAACTAAATGCTTTACTTTCATAGTACAATTATCTGTTTATATATAATACAATCCATAAAGAAGAAACACTTAATTGTATGCGACTTTTCTTTATAAAGAAAGTCCGAATCTGATTTGCTTTGCAGGCAAACCTCAGATTCGGACTTTTATTTTCATTAAAACACCGGATGTTATTTATCAAACATCGCTCATCCGGCAATTATTATTTATGCAGAAGAACATCAGTACCCGGAACAATCTTTCCCATTGACCACACACAACGTACATTCAACTCCTTATCGAGAATCACAATATCTGCATCCAACCCTTTAGCCAATGCACCTTTCCGGTCACTGACTCCAATCAAACGGGCGGGAGTCTCGGAAGCCATGCGCACTGCATCCTCCAAAGGAATATTTGCTTTCTTTACCATTGTACGCACCAACACATCCATTGTAGCCAAACTACCGGCCAGCGCGGAATGGTCTGCCATTTTACACACTCCATCTTCAATAATATAACGCGGGTCAATCGGTTCATGTCCTTCGTAAGCAGCGTAAGCCAGCGCATCAGTCACCAGACACGTATTCTCCACTCCTTTCAGTTTATAAACCAGTTTTAGAATAGTGGCAGGCAAATGAATGCCGTCCGCAATAACTTCCACCGTCATTCCGTCTGTCAGATATACACTCTCCACCGTCCCTTCATATTTATATTCACGGCGTTTGTGGAAACCCGGCATTGCATTGTAAAAATGAGCAGCATGTGAGAAGCCCACCGCATACGCCGCTTTAATCTCATCATATTCGGCTTCTGTATGTGTAACTGCCGTCATTATTCCCTTTGAACGGGTATATTTGGCGAAATCATGCGCTCCACGTAATTCCGGGCTGATATCCCAACGCTTGATACAAGTAGTATGCTCCAATAACGGAATATATTCATTCTCATCAGGAGTTTTCAGAAAACCTTCATACTGGCTTCCTGCCATTTTCGGATTCAAATAAGGTCCCTCAATATGCAGACCGAGAATTGGAGAATCCGGTTCCTGCATCAATCCCTCACACACATCGACAGCCTGATAAAGTTTTTCAAACGATGTGGATGACAAAGTAGGAAACATACTGGTGGCGCCATGCTTCAAATGCGCGGTAGTTGCCATGCGGAATGCTTCTTCCGTAGCTTCGGTAAAATCATGTCCGCCGCCTCCGTGCGCGTGCATACTGACAAATCCCGGTACGATTGTCATTCCCCGGGCGTCAATAACCGTTGCACCGATAACTGCCAGGTCACTGTTGGTCACCTCTAATATTTTTCCGTCACAAATCAATACCGAACCGTCTTTCAGCCAGCCTTGCGGGGTAAGTATTCTACCGTTAATTATCTGAGTTAACATAGTCTTCTTTATTTATTAGATTTAAAACAGTTTATTGGTACCTTCCACTAATTGCCCCATTGCCCATACGGCTCTCACATTCAAGTCTCTGTCGAGGGCAATAATATCGGCATCCTTACCACGTTCAAGCGTTCCTTTGCGGTCAAGTACTCCCATTATGCGGGCAGGCGTTTCGGATACCATGCGTATCACATCCGCCAAAGGTATTTCTGCTTTCTGCACCATGGTACGAATCAAGCGGTCCATAGTAGCCACACTTCCTGCCAAAGCAGAACGGTCGGCCAGCTTGCATACTCCGTCTTCAATAATCACGCGCGGGTCAAAAGCAGTCTGGCTGTCACTGGCCGCACAAGCCAGTGCATCCGTTATCAGGCAGGTACGCTCCACTCCTTTTATCTTATAAACAAGACGCAGAATAGTAGGTGGTACATGAATACCGTCAGCCACCACTTCGACCGTCATGTCGTCAATCAGGTAAATACTTTCTACCGTACCTTCGTATTTATATTCTTTCCGTTTATGGAATCCCGGCATTGCATTATAGAAATGAGTAGCATGGGTATATCCGGCTTCATAGGCAGTCTGTATGTCCTCAAACTCCGCCTGCGTATGTCCTACGGAAGCCAACACTCCTTTCGCCGTGATGTATTTACCGAATTGCATGGCTCCCGGAAGCTCCGGCGCAGCATCCCAACGCTTGATACAACGAGTTTCCTCCAGTAACGGGATATATTCTTCCGGATCGGGGTTTTTGATATTTTCGGGAATCTGTCCGCCTGCCATAGCCATATTGAAATAATGTCCTTCCAGATGAAGTCCTAATACAGGGCTGTCCGGTTCCGCCATCATCTTCTCGGTAGTCTCTGCGGCTGCACGAATCATAGGAATGGTAGAAGAAGAAAGAGTGGGGAAAATACTGGTCGTACCATGCTGCATGTGAGCTTTGACAGCTACCCGGAAAGCTTCCTCCGTGCCTTCCATGAAGTCTCTTCCACCGCCGCCATGAACGTGGATTTCCACTCCTCCGGGAACGATATACATTCCTTTGGCGTCGATAAGTTTAGCTCCAATAATTGCAAGGTCACAATTGGTTACTTCCAGAATTTTGTTGTCGCGAATAAGCACTGATCCATCTTTCAGCCAACCTTGAGGCGTCAGGATGCGTGCATTAATGATTTGTGTTAACATATCGCTATTATTAAATTAATTATAGGCCTGTGTGAATCAATGACACTCTTTTTGGGGGAAGTACACTGATTTTTTCAATTGCAAAATTACGCTTTTCTATTCAATCTATCGATAAAATAGTCCGGTAAACTTCCAATATAATACAAAAAAAAGGTTGTCAATCTTATCGACTGACAACCTTGTTCTATTTGGAGCGGAAAACGAGACTCGAACTCGCGACCCTAACCTTGGCAAGGTTATGCTCTACCAACTGAGCTATTTCCGCAAACTAAATTTCTTCATCCAGTAGTAATCTGAAAGATTGGTGCCCAGAACAGGACTCGAACCTGCATGCCTCTCGACACACGCACCTGAAACGTGCGCGTCTACCAATTCCGCCACCTGGGCAAAACTTAGTTCCATCATTTCAAAGAAACAAGAGCGGAAAACGAGACTCGAACTCGCGACCCTAACCTTGGCAAGGTTATGCTCTACCAACTGAGCTATTTCCGCAAATAACCTTTCATGAACTGTGAAGAGAAGGAGACTCGAACTCCCACGACATAACTGTCACTACCCCCTCAAAGTAGCGCGTCTACCAATTCCGCCACCTCTCCAGAATTCTAAAAGTATAATCTCTGTGCCCAGAACAGGACTCGAACCTGCATGCCTCTCGACACACGCACCTGAAACGTGCGCGTCTACCAATTCCGCCACCTGGGCAAAACTTAGTTCCATCATTTCAAAGAAACAAGAGCGGAAAACGAGACTCGAACTCGCGACCCTAACCTTGGCAAGGTTATGCTCTACCAACTGAGCTATTTCCGCATTTTTTCGTTTGCGGTTGCAAAGGTAGGGATTTTCCGTAAACCTGCAAACATTCTGCACACTTTTTTTCACAGAAATCTCTGCACTTTGCCTCCACCGCCAAACAATCTTTTTGATTATCAACTCATTCGGTCACGATAATCTTCATAAGAAAATTGCTTGTATATTTCAGCCTTCCCTTCTTTCGTCCACAAAGCAATGGCAGGATGATGAATTCCGTTAAACATATTCGTCTTTACCATGGTGTAATGAATCATATCTTCAAACACGATCCGTTCTCCGATTTGCAGTTCATGATCGAAACTCCACAGCCCCATATAGTCACCGCTCAAACAGGAGTTTCCTCCTAAACGATAAATATATTTTCCTTCATTTCCCATTTCCGCACCGCGAACGGCAGGCTGATAAGGCATTTCCAGACAGTCGGGCATGTGGCAGGTGAAGCTAACATTCAATATGGCAGTTTTAATACCACGGCTTTCTACAATATCCACGACTTCAGAAGTCAGCACACCCGTCTGCCAGGTAAAGGCCGAACCGGGTTCAAGAATAATACGTAAATGAGGATAACGGGCTTTCAGTCCCTGCAATAATTTTATCAGATGTTCCGTATCATAATCTTTACGTGTCATCAGATGTCCGCCGCCCAGATTCAACCATTTCAGTTGCGGAAACCAACGGGAAAACTTTTCTTCGAGATGTTCCAACGTTCGTTCCAACTCAAAAGAAGAAGACTCGCAATGGCAATGGCAATGAAAGCCTTCGATACCTTGTGGCAACGTATCCGGCAATAAATCGGCAGTAATTCCGAAACGCGTACCGGGAGCGCAAGGATTGTAAAGTTCCGTTTCTACCTCCGAATATTCAGGGTTCACACGGATACCACAAGAGATACCGCCTCCTTTTGCTACGGTCATCGGATAGAAACGTTCGAACTGTGCCATAGAATTAAAAGTAATATGGCTACTGCAACGCATGATTTCCGGGAAATCCTGTTCTGTATATGCAGGTGAATAAGTATGTGCCTTACTTCCGAACTCTTCCAGCGCCAGACGTGCCTCATAGACCGAGCTTGCTGTAGAATGGTCTATGTATTCACGGAATATAGGGAAAGAGCGCCACATAGCAAACGACTTGAAAGCAAGAATAATCTCCACTCCCGCCCTGTCGGCTACGCTTTTTATCAAACTCAAGTTCTTTCTTAAAAGTTCTTCTTCCATGATGTAGCAGGGAGAAGGAAACTGGGTAAAATCTATCATATACAATATTGTTATCTAAAGTAACGTCTTACAAATACGGATGCAAAAATACAAATTCAAAAGCAAAGAGGGATTGTTTTATTTTTAATTAAGATATTGCTTTTCGAGAACTTTTTCTTATTTTTAGACCTTATTATATAAGACGTGTAATTGTTTCATCCCAAATACTTGACTGATTATGAATAAAGACTTAAGAAAAGTAGTGATTCTGCTGGCACACCCCAACATCAAAGGATCACAGGCAAACAAAGCATTAATCGATGCTGTCAGTGACATTGAAGGAGTGGCGGTGTTCAACCTTTACGAACTGTCAGAGGACATTGCTTTCAATGTGGACGAATGGAGTAAAATCATCTCCGACGCTTCGGCCGTTATCTACCAGTTTCCTTTCTACTGGATGTCTGCCCCGTCATTACTAAAAAAATGGCAGGACGAAGTGTTCACTCACTTGTCCAAGACTCCGGCTGTCGCGGGCAAACCGTTAATGATAGTAACGACCACCGGCTCCGAATACGATGCTTATCGTAGTGGCGGGCGAAACAGATTCACAACCGATGAACTTCTACGTCCGTATCAAGGCAGTGCTATTCATTCGGGTATGGCGTGGCAGACACCTATTGTCGTTTACGGAATGGGAACTGCAGATGCAGGAAAAAATATTGCCGAAGGAGCGAATTCATATAAGCAACGGATAGAAATGCTTATCAATAGCAGTAACGCAGGGAATAATTGGTAAAACAATAAAAAGCGTAGCTTTATCCGTCCTAAAGCTACGCTTTAGCATCCCTAAAGCACTGCTTTAGACCTCGTAAACCACTTCTTTTTCAGCGTCAATACCGGCAGGAAAATAAAAACTCCAATTACCGACATAACCAATCCCCCAATCGTACCTACCGCCAACGGAAACCAGAAACCTTCTTTCTCCGCACCTATCATGAAAGGAATAAATCCCAGAATAGTGGAAACCACCGTCAGGAAAATAGGAATCACTTTCGTGTTCCAGGCTTTCACGTATGCCCGGAGCGGCGAGAGACACGGGTAACGTTTACGAATAGAATTATATTCGTTCAGGATATAGATACTTGCATTTACTGTGATACCGCAAAGCAGAACAAAAGAAGCAAAACCTCCCTGATCAAAATTCAGTTTGAACCAGTAGAATGTAAGAAACACTCCGATATAAGACACCGGAATCACAAAAATAATCGCTAACGGCTGTTTCAAAGAATTGAACAGAATACTCGTAATAAAGAAAATGATAGCAATCACAATAAGCAACAGACGATATTGCTTATTGTCCTTTCCTCCCCACGACCAGTTATTGTCCTCCGATTTGGCAGTATATCCCATTGGAAGAATCTCATTAAATTCCTCCAGATCTTTCTTCAACAGCTTATGCCCCTGTTCCGAAGAACCGATATACTCATATTGCAGGCACAGCCGGTACTGCTGGTTTTCCTTGGCTACTTCCTGCGGCATCTGCCCTTTTTCCACTGTTGCCAGTTCCGACAGTTTATATTCTTTTCCGCCTGCCGGAAAAGGATAATACTGCATTGCCCACACATCCCTTTCTTCCGACTGGCGGGAAGACAATTTTATTTTTTCCGTACCTTCTTCCGTCGTCACCGAACCAATCTCCATATTCCGTCCATATATCGGTCGGATAGCGGAAAACAATCTTCCGGCTCCGATATTTTCCTCTGCCATTCGGAGCTTGTCCAGACTGAAATAAAATTCCATATAATCATCCTTCCACCACGAGAAGTCGGAACCGATCGTTACTTCCTTGATGCGGCGGTGAGACAAGAACTTCTCTTTCAGTTGTTCCGCCCGGTCATACAGTTCGTCATAATTATACCCATACATTTTCACCCGGAATGAACCCGCACTCTCACGCACATTATTACTGAATCCTTGGTCCTGCAATCCGTAAATACTCCAATCTCCTCCACCCAATTGAAGTGCCTTGTTTATCATATTAGCTTTCAGCGTATACGGGAAACCGCTCTTTTGGTGCTCTTTCGTGAAATAAATATGAATAGATGCCCTGCGTGCACTTTCCACAGACGTCTGGAACTGCTTGATTTCTTTAAATTCGCTCAAGTAAGTTTCCATTCGCTTAATCAACGTATTCATCTGCTCCAGCGTACTCCCATTCGGCAAATTGGCATTGGCATGAAGCACCACTTCTTCATTACGCGTAAAATAACTTCCTTCATATACTTTCTGTACAAAAAGTCTTAAAGCTCCTCCCAATGCTTTATCCACTACCGGTTTTACCTTCTCTTTATACGTAGAAGTACCCAGTGTCTTATTATAAAATTCCGCCCATTTATCTTCCCCCTTCATCTTTTCCGGCAACAGAAATACCGGTAATCCGAAAGCCAGCAACAATAAAATGCAGACCGCCACCCTCCACCGGCAAAGAATCCGTATCAGCCAACTGTAAAAACGGCTGAAATATACTGGGAAACGACGCATTTTAGAACGTATCCACATAAAGAAACGTATATTTCCCGACTTCCACTTCGCATCTGAAAGCGAAAATTTTTTCCTCCGCTTCAATCCGGTTTTGTCGATCAGGGAAGGAACAAAAAACAGGGCAACCAGCAGTGATACCCCAAGATTAATAATCACTACCGCAGCAAAATCCTGCAAGTTCAGGCGTATCTTCTCATCGAGGAAAAAGATAATGACCAAAGCCCCCATTGTAGTCAACGTAGCCGCCAGTACGGACATAAAAGCCTTCCGGTTTCCACGCCGCAGATAATGGTCGCTCATCACAATCGTATTGTCAATCACCAGGTTTAGAGAAACCGTGATACCTGCCAGAGAATACAGCTGCATTTCAAGTCCGAATGCATAATAGAAGATAACGGCTATCGCTACATTAACTGCCAGACTGGTTACAATCAGAAACAAATACTTCGGACTAAAGGTAATCAATAGCACAAACAGAAGCAGAATCGCTACCGTCACCCCCGTTCGCAGATAAATCTTACCCAGTTCTTCCTGAATAAACTCCGTTGCATCATAGCTGGTATGAATCTCGTATCCCGCCGGAAGAAGTAACCGGATATCATCCATATATGCTTTCACTTCCTTGCTCAATGCCAACTGATTGGCCGTTTCCTCCGCCACGACAGACAGATAGATAGAGTTCAGACCGTTAATTCGGTAGTAACTTTGCGGCTGTTCCTCCACACGGGAAACTTTTACCAATTCATTCAGACCAATGATTTTGCCATCTTTCATCTTCACCTGTATCCGTTCCGCATCAAAGTCCCGGTTATTATATTCGGGAACCAGCGCCAGACGGATCCATTGCCTGCCCGAACTCCCCTGTTCCATATCGTATGTACCCAGAAACTCTTTTTGGTAATGCAACCGGACAGCCTGACGGATATCATCCGTACTTATCCCAAGCGTATGTAACTGTTCGGAGTCATATTCCAACCGCCATTCCATTGGAGTAGCCCCGCCAAGATTAATCTTATAAATTCCCGGAAGTTGTGCCAAACGTGTCTTAATATGTTCTTCCGCATACTGTTGTATCAGAATGGGAATAGCAGGCGCATTAATCGTAAATGCCATAAAAGGGCCCTGGTTGTTCTGCCCCGGACTCTGCATCTGAATATACGGATAGCTCACCCCGTCCGGCAGTTCCGGCCATGTCTGACGAATGATGGTGGACGCTTCAAAACGTGCAACTGCAACATCCACATGTTTATCCAGATTCACGCTGATACTGCCCCACCCGTTTCCTGAAGTAGAATAGATACCCCGAATCCCTTTCACGCGGGCAAGCATCGCCTCCAGTTTGCTGGTAGCTGTCATTTCCACCACGCGTGCCGAAGTGCCGGGCATACTGAAACGCACCGTGAAGCCGGGTAATGTCCGTGAGGGGTTCAGTTTGACCGGAAGCAACGGCACAAGCGCCAGCCCGACCAATGCCACGCAGACAAAAGCCACAATCAGGGTGAAAGCGGAAGCCTTCGAGGACTTTTTTATTTCAAGATTTATATTTTGCATTACCATTATTTATGTAAATAGAAATCTCTGTCATATAAGCGACAGCATCTCTGTTTATGACAGACTTAATGGAGATACTACCGAGAATAAACGCCGCAATTATCATTTGATCAGCTTGCCTCCGTTAAAATCGAACCTGTCCGAAAGTGAAAGTTTTGTAGCAAAATCAAACAACGTAAGCCGTCGTATCTTGTAATAATTCAACCAGTAATTCTGCAAAGCAGAGATAAAGTTACGCTGTGCCTGCTGCTGCCTGTTCAGAGAAAGAGTCAGGCTGTTTATATCCGCTTTGCCGATGATAAAACGCTGCTTTGTCTCATTATAAGCGAGTATGGACAAATCCAAAGCTTCTTCCGCACTGGCAATCAATTGTTGCTGGATATTAAAATCACTCACTGTCATTATCACTTCCTCCTCAATACTTATCTCGTCCTGGCGTGCCGAAATCTTCACCACATTCAAGTTATTCCGTGCCATATTATACTTTCCTTTGCGGACGCCCCAGTCCAGCAACGGAATAGAGACACTGACCGCCACCAAATCCTGCTGCATGGGCTTATGATAGACATCCCCGAAATTGTCCGCCACCTGGTTAAAACCGATACTGGCATTCACACTTGCATTAAAGCGCGACTCCTTTTTAGTCTTATCCACATTACGCTCCGCTTCCAGCACATTCTGTTTCAATTCCAACAATTGCGGGTTGTTGCTCCTTCCCCACCTCAAAGCCTCATCTATCGGAATCTCCAGCATTCCCGGACGGGAAGGAAGTTCCAGTTCGATCTGCGTATTCTTATCCAGATTGAGAAAAGAAGCCAATGAGAACATAGCCCGCTTCAAATCGCTTGCTTTATTCTGCAATGTGTTCTGCGCATTCACCCGATCCAGCTTCAGAGTCAACAGGTCGGCTTGCGAGATAGCTGCGATCCGGTGCCGTTGTTGCCCGATGCGGTACAACGTATCCGTAGAAGCCAGATTTTCTTTTGCCAGGTTATATTCCGCTTGTGCCATAGCCAGAGAGAAGAAATAACTCGTTGCCGTTTCCGAAACTTTCTCCACATTATAAAGAAATTCCTTTTTCACACGTTCATATTTCAAAGGCTCTATCTTCCGTTCCCATTTGAATGGATTATACCCTACCAAACTTTGCGAATACCCAATCCTTATCGGGACACTGGTCAGCTGTGTCGCACTATTATCCCCGAAATTACGCATATAGGCAAGATTCGATTCCAGATAAAATGTACCTCCGGTCAGGTCAAGATTCTGCCGGACACTTAACCCTCCATAAGCATAATAAGACTGTTGCGTACGGTACACATCCAAATCCTGTCCCGAATCGTAACGTTTCGTAATATCCCGGTTATATTGCGCCGGAGTAAGATCCAGCGTCAGACTGGGCAGGCGGTTTGCCTTATATGTCCTGTACTCCCAATAACCGGACAAGTACATATTCTGTGTACGGAATGACTCCAATGAACTGTCATTGGCAAGAGCGATTGTCCGGTTCAAATCCAGTACCAGACGTTTCTGTGCATGAAGCAGGGATTCACCACAGAGGACACCAAGAATACAGAGAAATGCCCATATCCTTTTCTTTGCTGAAAAGAATAACTTTGTCTCCTCCGTGGTAAAATTTAATAATCCATTCATAACTCTCATATTTGAACTATTCGTTATTACTTGCTACTTATTTCTTCTTTCTTTCTGTAAATAAACCAGTAAAGCAATGGTATGATGAACAGACTCACTGCCGTACCGACCGACATTGTCCCTATCATGGCGATAGACAATGGTTTCTGTAATTCCGAACCCATATCCGATGAAAACAGTAACGGTACCATTGCAAAGATAGTAGTCAGCGAAGTCATGATAATCGGGCGCAAACGCCTGCGTCCTGCTTCATGGATAGCCTCCAACAACGGAACACCCGCTTTGCGCAGTTCATTGATAGCGTCCAGTTTCAGGATAGAGTCATTGATTACAATACCACAGGTGACAATAAGTCCGATAGCAGACATCAGATTCAGTGTATGCCCGCAAAGCCAAAGCAGTAATAACGCAAAGGCCACATCTATCGGTATCTCCGCCAGAACAAGCAAAGGTTGCAAGAAACTTTCAAACTGCGAGGCAAGAATAAAGTACATCAGCAACAACGAAATAAACAGGATTACCACCAGCTCGTCCAACATCTCCCTGTTGGAAAAGAAACTTCCGGAGAAGCCTGTATCCCATTCTTTCGTTTCCTCCGCTACCTGCTTCACTTCCCGCATCAACTTGTCCCCGTTCTGCACGTCATAAAAATTAAAGGGGACATATTCACCATTACGCCCCGAAGTAATACTTTTCAGATCCTCAGCAGGAGCTATCGTAACCAGCTCCCGAAGAGGGATATATTCTATGTTTCCTTTATTATCCGGTTCAGTCTGTATCAACGTCTCCTGCAATATTTCATTCACAGTCTTTTCGCTGCCGGCAACGCTGATCGGAAGATATTGTTGGTAAGAATGCAACATTGTCACACTATTCTCACGAAAAGCAGTTTTCAAGATACGGTAGAGCTCATTATAGGAAACACGGTAAAGCAACAGTTTCTCTTTGCTAATACTTAGATTCAGTTGATTCTCGAAAGCGATACCCGTAGGGGCGATTCCCGTCTTCCGTGCCAAGTCCTTCTCCACGCGCCGGATGGTTTCCGCTTCCGGTGCCTTTGCCTTATTACGGGTATAAAATTCGGCTATGATATCCGGTTCGCCTGTGACAAAGAGTTTCTCAAACACAGTCTCCGGCGGAGAGAAAGAAATGACAGAAAGCGGATAACGCTCTTTCAGTCTGCGATAAATTTCTTGCTGTAAAGGAGAAATAGTTTCGGGCGTCTCCGTACGGAAGTAAAGTTCAGCCTCGGAAGAAGAAAGCTCCCTTTCACGGTTCAGAAGGAAATCCTGCCTGCCAATGGACGCCGTGTGCTCGGCTACCGGTTCTTCCAGTTCTTTAAAAAGTTCGTCCACACGCCTCCTGTTTTCATCCACATGAATATTCTCATTCCACTCAATCCTGGCAATCAATTCATTCTCCTCAATATCGGGCATGCGCTGCTTGTCGATAAAGAAAAAGAAAAATACACAAAGCGGAATGGAAATAGCACAGAACAAAACACTGAACGTTTTATGACTGAATACCCAGTCCACCCCCGCATCATAAAAACGGTCTAATGTATGATCTTTTATCGGGTTATTGAATTTAAAGGAAAGCCACTTCCATTTCCGGGTATGGATACCGGTCCGGTAGACCAGCAGATAAAGTACGGGAAGCAACATGATACCCGTAAAATAAGAAACCATAAGTCCCACTGTAACTGAAAAAGCCTGATCGTAAAAGATAGCTCCGGCAATACCACTCATAAAAATCAACGGTGCAAACACGGCAATGGTCGTTAAGGAGGAACTCAACATGGGAGTCACCACTTCGCTTGTTCCCGTGATACAGGCACGGCGCAACGAATATCCCCGTTCCCGGTATTGCGATATATTCTCAGTTACAATAATCGAACTGTCAATCATCATACCCAATGCCAGAATCAATCCGGCGAGTGAAATGATATTCAGGGACATATTGCACAGATAGAAGAAAACGAAACTGATTACGATAGAAACCACCATGCTAAGTCCGATAACCAACGGAGATTTTACATCCCCCAGAAACAAGACCGCTACCAGGCAGATAAAGAGAAAACCTAAAGACAGATTCTGTTGCAGATTCGAAATTGTGTAGTCCAGCAATTCCGTCTGATTACGGCTGATACTGAAATCAATATCCGGATATACCCGTTGGAAGTACTCCATCGTCTCTACCAGAGATTTCTTCATCTTATCCATATTCTCATCCGCCTGCTTGATAACAGCCAGCGTCACTGCCCTTTTCCCGTTAGATACAGATACCCCTTTTTCTTTTACGGGCACGATATTCACCCGGCAGAAATCCTTTAACTGCACAATCCGGTCTCCTTTACGCAGATAAATATTTTCTACATCTTCCGCAGTACGCAGGAGGGTGGAAAACTTTATGTTATATTCATAATATCCGTCACGTACCGTCATACTACCCGATTCCACATTATTGGCAGCCAGAGTCGATTCTATATCCTCAATAGAAATTCCCAACATGGAGAGCATATCCTCATCGGGCACAATCTGCACCTGACGTTCCACCAATCCGGTCACATCTACCATAGCCACTTCTTCAAGCTGCTCTATCCTACGTTTAATGACCGATTCGGCAAATTCACACAGATCCAGAAAGGACTGTTGTCCCGTAATGCTATAAGCACTGTCATTCTTCAAAGTCAGATTCAGGTAAAAAACAGGTATATCCGTTGCGCTCGCCTTAATGACTTTCGGACGTTCCGTTTCCTTCGGGAGATAGTTCATTGCAGCGTCTATCTTTTCATTGACCTCGATAAAGGCCAGGTCCGTATTAGTACCGAAATCAAAAGACAAGCGGATAATACCGGCGCCGTCTCTAGACTCACTGTGAATATCTTTCAATGTAGAAACCTGTATCAACTGGCTGCGCAAAGGTTTCACAATCGTATTTTCCAGTTCGCGGGCAGATGTATTGGCAGCAGACACCTGTATAGTGATCTCCGGAATAGCGATATTCGGAAGCAGAGATATCGGAAGTGTAGAATAAGTCACCAGCCCGATTATAAAACAGGCGGTGAAAGCCATCAGCACGGCAATAGGACGCTGGATTAAAAATTTTATCATGCTTTTCTCTGTATTTATCGTTTGCAGTCAATCATTCACCGCTTATAGTCACCTCCGTTTCATGCGCTAAATTCAAGTTCCCGGTGACAATAACCGTATCTCCTTCCAAGAGGCCATCTTCAACACCTCCCTGAGATTTATCCGAGACAACATATTCCGTAGCATTCTCCAATCCCGTATGTACATAATTCCACATTGCCTTGCCTTCTTTTAAGGTAAACACAACCTGTTTGCCGGAACGCAGCACCACAGCCGTTTTAGGAATGACCAACTGCTCCCCTAAACTCCGCTTGACGCTTACCCTTACGTTCATGCCGCTAAACAACTTCCCCTGTCCGTTTACCGCAGCTTTTACTTTTACCATTCCGTTCGCATCCACCAGCGGATTGATTTCAGATACACTACCTTCATAAGAACCTCCGCCGGCATAAGGAGTAATCATTACTTTGTCACCGGTTTTAATAAAAGCCAATTCGTTCTCCAACACGGTGAAATCAGTTTCCATCCCACGAGTGTCAATGACAGTACAAAATGCCTCGGACGTATTAGCGAGATTATAAGGTTTTGAAAACAGATTAGCTACTATCCCGTCAAAGGGGGCAACAAGTGTAGCATGCTCCGTTTCTCTTTTCGTAAGTTCATACTGGGACTTCGACTGTTCATAGCCGCTCTTTACTTTCGCAAGTTTCATGGTTTCTTCAGGCACCTTGCTAAAATCATCCGGCGTATATCCCTGCCCGATAAGTACATCTTTCAGTTCAAGCTCCGCTTTCAACAAAGCATCTTCCGCCTGTGATAATTTCTGTTCCAGACGGAATTTATCCAGCTCGGCCAACTTCTGCCCCTTACGAACACGATCACCGTTTTTCACATAGACATGAGCAATAACCTCATTCGTTTCAAAACGAAGATCAGCCTGCCCGCGGGCACTTACCTTACCGTTACTGACTAGTTCGTGATGAAAATCACACCTCTTTAGAATTTGAACGGTGACTTCATTCTTTGAATCCGGAAGAACGGTAGAAACACCTTTATCCTGCTCGTCTGCATCACTTTTCTTGCCAGAGCAAGATGTCATTCCACCATAAGCTAAACAACATAGCAGCATCCATATATAACTGTATTTTCTCATAATATATTTATTGCTATCGATTATGCATTATAAATTAATCCCTCTATTGGACTCAGACTTTATTTATGCCCGACAATCTTATTCTTGTTATTCTTTTGTATTTTTTCCTTCAAATGATTTAAATATAATCGTGTTATATCCTGTTGATTTTTACTAGGAAAATAAAATGAGGTCATTCGCCCCTGGTTATTTACATATGCAAAAAATCGTTGACTCAATCCTGTTGTTCGGCTACTTGGAAACTCCAGAAATTCCTCGGATATATTTGTGAATCTAAAATTACTCAATTTATTTTTTAAAAGCATCATATTATAACGATTATTTTCATAAGCCGGCAATATTAGTATTTTATTTTTCCCAAAACTCTTTTGTATATTATTCATATCCCTTCTATTTATTTCCGTCTTTTCACTTATATAAAAAGAAATAGCAGAAACAGACATAACTGAAATACAAACAGTTATGAAATTATTTAAATTCATAATAGAGTATCAATGGATTAGATTCATCTCTTAATTTTCTTATACTTTCTTTATTCTTTAGTTTATCAGATATATAATTCTCTTTCTCAAAATACTGCAACTCAGAAAAACATTCAGGAGTAACATAAAAATATACACCCAACGAATCACTACAAAGAAATATCGGAATATGAGAATAGTCAGGCTTAATAGTAAACAATATATCATTTAGTGTTTTCTCATAAACAAGTGTTCTCCCACTTTTAATATCATGCTGAACCTGTTGATTAGACTTTCTCATACATTCAAAAAATAGCTGGTCTTTATATTTATAAATATGGGAAATATGCTGTATTTTACCTTGTTTGTTAAGCCTATTTATTAGAGAAAGAATATTTCGACTTCTTACCCGAGGATCAAGAGTCAGAAGCTTTTCATCTTCTAATATATCTTTTTTTAAAACTATCCCCTCACTTTGAATAGCCATATATGGAGAAATTCTCTGTTCTTTAATAGACATAATAGTATCCATTAAACCCATGATAAACAAATCTTCATTCTTGCCAACATTATAAAAAACATTGCCATGAATAAGTTCATCATTCCACCCTTTATTATACTCTGATGCATCCATCCATTGTGCAATTCTTTCCCCTGACTTGACATCTACTTGCTGTAGTAAATAGTATCTATCTTCTTTTGAAGGTTGAAAAAAAGTCTGTGCTCCATATAAGCATCCACTATTATAAGCAATGTAATTAAAATGAATATTCTTATCCATAAGAATTCCTCCTTTAAACTTACCTGAAGAAATATCATACCTATATATCTTATTCTGTAAAGAATCAAAGATATACAGTTCATTATCATCTATATTAATCGTAAAATCATCACAAGATACATATTCATCAGGTGCCAATCCTATATTGCCAATTTTTCTCATAAAAGTGCCTTTTCTATCAAATATATAAACTCCTTTTGTAGAACGGCTATCCAAAACAAACAATTGACTCTTGTAAATCTGCATTTTATCTATTCCTCCCAGCAGTGCGTCTTTTTCATCCAGCTCAATTGCAGTCACTGATTTGAAAATATCCGAATACTTAAATTCTGACACTTTGGTACTATCCAAATTCACAATTAATACAGGGCTGCTTCTATCTATTATTTTGTTCTCAGACAGACAAGAAATAGCTATATAGCTCATTGCTATAGCACAACATATATAGCATATCTTCATTATAAATATCCTAATATTATTCATACTCGTCATTATGTTATTGATTTGAATATTCGTTTCCAACGTATTTTCCCTTCATTATCAGTAGATTTCCAAATAAAAGATGCCCTTCCAACAATATATTCTTCCGGCAACAATCCCCAATAACGAGAATCCTGAGAGTTAAACACCCGATCTCCTGCCATAAAATAATAGTTTGTACGAAAACGATAGCTAGTAATACGATGATGATCCAAATAAGCTTTTTCTCCTTTCCATTGAAGTTTCTTCTGCTGTTCCCATTCGATAAGATGACGATAAAGAAGGTAATTCTTCCGGTTCATCACAATGACATCATTCATTCGAGGTATATAAAGTGGACCAAAATTACAAACGTTCCAGTGAATAGAATCGTTCCACGGATAGGTTTGGAAAGAATATCGTTTTCGAGCATTCTCCGGTAATTGTTGTAGACGTTCTTTCATACTGTCCTGAGATTTTATATTACCCAAATCTTTCTCATAGCCTGCCACACAATAATGATAGTTATGAATAGAAATAGAGTCACCGGGTAATGCAACACAACGTTTCACATAATATTTTAAAATATCAAATCCAATACTATCCCGATGTTGAGGATAAGGAAAATTGAAAACAAGAACATCATTTCGTTTTATACCCCCCAAAGCAGGCAACCGATAGACAACAAAACGTTCCTGACGGAAAGCTGCAGACAAATTAAAAAGTCGGGCACCCATCGGAAGTTTGTTCACAATAATGTTATCACCAGGTAACAAAGCAGGCACCATTGAATCCGTAGGTACTTTGAAGGAGGCAAACAAGACTGTTTGTAGTAGTATCCAACCAAGGAACAAGATTGTAATTCCCCAAATGCACCCTTTCATCAAACGCATCAATAGTAATAACAGCTTTTTCATCGACTTATCAATTTTTTTACTTCATCTCTCATTTCACGAATAGCAGACGATTGTATTTTCGGTTCTTTCGTCAACACAATTTCGACCATTTGTTCCAATTTATCAGGTTTTCGAAAATCCGGTTCAGCATAGAGTTTTGCTAACAGATAATATGGATAAATACGTCCCGGTAAACGATGAGTAGAGCGCAGAAACCAATGTTCAGCTTCTTCATATCTCTTTAACGCCTTATAGTTTTTGCCAATGACATTAAGTATCATCGGATCGCAACTGATTCGTTCCGCTTCTTGTAATATCCGATTAGAAGCATTGTATTCTTTCAAGTTATGCAGACAACGTCCATACTCAAAAAGAAAACGGGGACGGCCATTCAGAAGCGGATATAGTCTTCCATATTCTTCTTTCGCTTTACCATATGCCTGAATACTATACAACATTTTACATTGTGACCACTCCCGACAAGCGTCATACGCATTATTCCGTACCAACCATACACCTACACTGCCGATCACAAACGTAAATAGAAGCATCAACTTATGTGAATAGTCCAAGAAGCATGCAATTAAAAGAAGAATAAATGCAATGATAAAACAAGGATACGTCATTGGATAAGAAGAAAAAGAGAAAAAAAGTAATGAAATTAATCCTCCGCAGATACCGATACGTTTCTTTTTAATTCCCCGATACAAGCAACCACCTATTATCGTTAACACAAGTACCAAAACCGGAATACCACACTCTACTGCTATTCGTAGATATTCATTGAAAGCATACTCCGGGCTACCAGCTACACGTTCCTCATCTTCATCATAACTACCTTTTGCAAAATATTTCTCCTGCTCTTGTCCATAAGCATAAACAAAGTTCCCAATACCATACGCAGAAATGGGCTTCTTAACCACAGCCAAACTACTTATTTTCCACATAAACAGTCGTCCTTTAGCTGAATCAGCCTTCAAATGATAGATTCCAATACCTCCTGTTATCAAAATAACGGAAAGCAAAAGTAAAGCAACTACCGCTTTTCCATGATACTCCTTCCAAGCTTTTTTCAACCAATTTCTCCATGGATAGTGTACACTACATACAAATACTCCCGAAAAGATGGACGCCAGCCATGCCGAACGGCTCATTCCTGCCGGAAGTACACAAACAAGTAATAACAGCACCCCAAAAGATAAATAATACCCTACCGATTCTTTCCAAGTACGTTGCTTTATAGCATTTAATCGTAACCATTCGTACAAACATACAGGAAATACCAATGCCAAATAGCCGGAATATGGTCCAGGATTATAAAAAGAGCCTGTCACAGCATATAATGAATGATTAGAAGTAGCGAAACCGTAAATCTGACGCAATCCCCAGACTGCTTCAATACCACCCATTAAAATAAGCCCCCAAATCACTGAATGATAGAAAAAATGTACTCCTTTTGCTGATAACCCTACCGCTAATAATACACATACAGTAAATATTATAGAAACCCACCCACACCACAGCCATTGATAAGAAGTATCCCCGGCAGGAATATAGGAAGAATAGGCACAAACGGTACTTAGTAATCCGATTACTCCTATTGAAATCAAAGCGATAGAAGCCTGTGTTTTTATCCGCAAAAATTGTATTCTCGTCATCTTCATTGATCTAGTAAATTTTATTTTTCTGCATTTCCCTTTATTTTAATAAGTATTGGAGATGAAGTCGTATTACAATATATACTAATCGTTTTGTTAAAATGCCCAGGATGCTCAGCTTGATAACTGATATGCAATGTATCGCTCTTACCTGGTAATATTGGTTGTTTTGGGTAATCTACCACAGTACAACCACAGGATGTAGTCACATCATTAATCACCAAAGGAATACTCCCCGTATTTTGGATGCTCAGACTCTTTGTTTGCTTTTCTTCCCACAAGAAAGACTGCATATCCAAAACCATTTGATCTATTTTCAGAGAAGTTTGTCGTCTTTCATTATTATTTTCTAAAGATTTATTATTCGAAAGAATTTTCAGATATAAATCTCTTACCCTATTATTATAAATAGGATTACCAACAGCTACAACCTTATTATTCTCATTTAAAAGAAAAGTCTGAAAATCCATTCTCTGTAGAAAGTGGTTCAGTATATTAAGACTATCTTGCTTATCTACAATACTTCGGTAAATTTTTACCGGAAAATTAAAAGTTAAACAATAGAACCGGCAGAAGTCGGTTCAAAAACACTAAAGAGGTCATTGAACTGTTGTCAAAAACGAATGGTTAAGCATAAAGAAATGTGCTGAAAGAAGTGCTAACCTGTTGATAATAAAGGGAAAAGAGTATTGCATAATTCGTTATTTTTTAGTAAATTAGAAGTTTCTCAACTCTTCTGATTATGACTAAAGAAACACTCCTTATGCAATACCAATCTGAGTGCCTGTCGGCTCTCAAATCAGTCGTGAATATACAAAAACCTTTTGAAAAAACGTTCATGGATGCAATGAAATTATTCATGGCCATTCCAGATCGTATAAACTTCCTCCAGTTGGGCAGGTATGGACGTTTTTCGGAACAGACCTACCGTAATCTTTTTGAGAATGAGACATTCGACTGGTTTGCGTTCAACGATTCTATCATCAGCAAGCATCTCACAGGTAGAAGAAAAGCCATCGCCATCGATCCTTCCTATATCCCCAAATCAGGCAAGAAGACACCTTGGATTGGTTACTTCTGGTCAGGCTGTGCAGGGGATTATAAACGAGGATTGGAAATCTTGGGCATCGGAGTCATTGACATCGACAACCACGAATGCATGACTTTAGGTTCCATTCAGACGCCGGATTGCAAGACCTTGGATAACATGGGCAAGAATCTGGTTGACTGGTACAGCAGCTATCTAATCAGTAGAAAAGACAAGCTACAGAGCCTATCCAAAACAGTGGTTGCAGACGCATTCTTTTCCAAGGAAACATTCATAACGCCTATGTGTGAGAGCGATTTCCATATCATCAGCCGCTTCAGGAACGATGTAATCCTGTACTATCCGACATTGGAAAAGAAAACAGGAAAACGGGGCCATCCCAAGTGGTTTGACGGCAGAATTGACTTTGCCAAATTGGATTTGACCCGGTGCAAGGAATACGAGGTGAACAAAGGAAAGCTATACGGATTGAGGGTATATGCAAAAGCTCTCAAAAGGTATGTTTCCTTAACCATCTGGTATCCGATGGACGGGAGGACAGACAAGTGGCAGCTCTATTTCTCTACAGACGATTCCATGGATGGACGCGAAGTGCTGGATTATTACAGGACCAGATTCCTATTGGAATTTTGCTTTAGAGATGGAAAGCAGCATGCAGGAATCACCAACTGCCAGTCAACTGACTTCAGAAAGTTGGATTTTCACTTCAATGCATCGCTTGCTGCTGTCAACTTGGCCAAAGCGGCATGCAAGAGGCTCGGAATAGCCTATTCCATATCCTCTTGCAAGTCATTCATACACAATGCTTATATGCTTGAACGATTTATTTGCGTGTTCGGGATTAAACCGGACATGCAAGTTATTGACAAACTTTTCAAAGAACTCATTTTATTTACTGCCATAGCCGCTTAGGCTTGGCGATTTTTTAACGAACTATTGTATCTATGCATACCGGATTATTAAATAAAGCCATTTTTAAAGTATGGTGGAGCTCCATACCCTTCTTTGGAAAGAAGAAAAAAAGGAACTGAACAGAATCAGCACTAGTTGAATCAACCTGTTGCATAAACTTCTTCCAATCAGCGAGCCGCAATCTACATCCAGTACATCCAGTAGAATCGGTATATACCAAAACTTTGTATTGGTCTTTTATACAAAAATCAACAGTGTCTTTACCTTGAATAGTAAAAACTGTATGTGAAGGAAATATAATTTCTTTTTGTTCCCATTCTTTTAATAACGCAGCTAGTTGCTGCTTATTTCCCTTACAGGAAATAAACAATAATGCTAAAAATCCTAAAAAGCAATACTTCATTACTAGAATTTATTTAATTCATACAACAATACAAGCAATAGTTCCTTCACTTGTCGATAAAACATACAGTTCCCAATCGTGCACTATAGAATGATTACCCAAATAACTTTTTTATTATCTATAGCAATCATGATATTTCATTTTTGATCCTATCTCTCCAACTCTTTCAACGAATTGACCAATAACCTCACCTGCGGAAAAAAACTGTTTAAACATAGAACAACCTGAAATAGAATATCTATCATAACAGATATGCTTATCCCCCACTCTCTCCACCTCCGTCATTTTCTCCAGCCAATGCTTCCAAATTAGCCAACGTTACATCAGACAATTTTATATCTCCATGAGAATTATATGCAGTATAACCAGCAAACAGTACAACTGCAAAGACCAACATTATTCCAAATAATTTCTTTTTCATATTATCGTTTCATCGTTTATATTATAATTCAATGAGTCCACTTTAAAAAGTGGACTCAATAAGTAAATTTAAAGAGGAAGTTTATAAACGTATATCTTATCTTCAATATCCTTATTAACAGCATAAAGGGTATGATACTTATTAGAAACGACAAAATTGCTAATCTTCTTATCTAAAGAATACCGCTCAACTAGTTCACCATTCCATGTCCATACTTCCAGAATTGGCTCTTCTTCTTGTTTAGTCAATACATATATATATTTATTATCAGCACATGGGGGGTAAGGATAATAAGTAATTTTCTCTTCGTTATCTAACGAAGAGTTAGCATGCTCCAACACTATTTCATTCAACATCTCACCATGTCGGTTATAGATTCTCATCATCTTAATATATACATAAAAAGAGGCAAACATCTCTCCATCAGGTTTAGAAACAGTCAATTTATTATATACAAAATTATTATCATCGCCTTTATCCTTTTTCAATAAATCAAATGGGTAATCGCTGAATTGATGAGTATCCTGTTTCTTATCCAGTAACGTATATTCATATTTATCATCTTGAGACAAGAAGCAATAAGAACTATCAGCTAAAAAAAGGAAACGATTTAGTGGCATTTGGTTTACTTTCAACCTCTGTTCTGAGATTAATTTAAAAGTACCCGATGAATCTATTTTCAATTCTTTCACTCTATTTGAGGGTAATTCAAAAACTTTAAAACCCTCTTTAGATTCAACAAAATTCCTATCTAATATCAAAAAGTCATTAGGTCCCTGTCCTTTTACCCCCGCATTAAACAAATATTGGCATTCTGGTAATTTCCAGAAAGAGAACAAAGTATCTTTCCGTTGTTCGTAAGCAACCAACATATCATGAACTATAAATAAACGTGTCACAGACAACAATACCGGAGGAGTTGTTATACTATCTGCCAATAACGACGTGGGATTTGGAAGATCAACTATTTGCTCCTTGTGAGAAACACAACTTACCCCCAAAATAGATAATAGAAAGAAGAATACAATACTATACTTCATATCACTATTTATTACACGTCGATGTATACTTAGCTTCCAATAACCAATAAAGTTCACATTCCTGACAAATCCACCCCCATAGAGCAAAACCGTCATCCTCTGGTGCTTTTCTCCATTTTTTATAACAACTATGACTTGCTCCTCCTGCTTCAGAGTTATCATCATTTTCATCTGCTAAAGCTTCCAAATTAGCCAACGTTACATCAGACAATTTTATATCTCCATGAGAATTATATGCAGTATAACCAGCAAACAGTATAACTGCAAGGACCAACATTATTCCAAATAATTTCTTTTTCATATTATCGTTTTATCGTTTATATTATAATTCAGTTTATTCCGTCTCTATCCTTTCAACGGCATAAGGCAATCACTTGCCACTTTCATTTTTTATTCTTATGTTTGCATTGGATACCTTCTTCCTTATTTAGGCTGTATTCAGAATGGACGATGCGCCTTGCCAAAGAACAGCAATCGTCCATTCTTCCTTCCCAACCAGTTTAACAATTATAAAATTAATCAAAACAGCAGATTCCAATAACCTTCTGTAAAGATTTGCTTATTATCATAATAAGTAAATACCTGTTCTTCATTTCCTCTGGTCAAATCTCGAAGCCAATATAAAGCATGACTAGGAACATTATTGTATATCAGTTTAGGTTCTTCCGCTACTTTAACGCCCAATGATTTCCAACCGTCTGCCGAGAAATAAAATAACTCATACTTATCCCCTACCCGTACAAAATTATCATCATTGCGAGGTGTATATCTAATACTCCCTACCTGCTTGGGAGTATTCAAATCCAGACCAACCCAACCCGGCTTTTCCGAACTAGTAAAGAAAGTCAAAGGGTCACCGTCCATGGCACTCCTTCCTGACACTGTCCGACTTCCTTTATATGGTAAAGTAGACATTAATTCACCTTGTAACTTCGTTTGTCCCAAAGTATCGGCATACCAAGCTACTTCCGCAATATCGCCAGGAAACCAATCAGCAGATATGTAACGAACATAACGATACTTCGAAGAATCTTTTATCTTGACTTCATTGAACATCTTTCTTGGATAATTCTTCAGTTGTAACATAACCTTTGCATCACTGAAATCTTTCCGATTAGCACCTTCAAAACGACCATACGCCATACGTTGGATATAAGACCGTATACCTCCTTGTAGAGGCCATTTACGTGTGACACTCATCTGACAACTGTCTGCTTTCGGGCGATAATACAACAAGCAACCACTTTCTTTATCTATCTTAAAAGGAAAACTGGCTTCTTTTAACTTTCCATCCTGAGCGTACAAAGTCATATAAATTAGCCCTTCTTCAATATCATTAAAAATAGCTTTCCCTTCTTTATAACGCCCCTCGCCAATCGGAAACCAGCCACGCCTATTAAAGATAGCAACCCATACAGAATGTCCTTCTTTTCTATCTTTTATCAACTCACAATCAACCATTATTTCATTGGAAGGAAAATACAAAGATGAAACATCTTTCAAACAAATGTTCGCCAATGCTATTCCAAACTTTTTATTTTGTAGAACAGCATCTAAACGTTCTTTCTGTAATGCATAGGTATGCCTATATACTTTTCCCTGTCTATAACCAAACTGTTCACCTCTTTTTAGCTTTCGCGCCCCAAAATTAAATGGAATTGTATATCCAGTTGTATCAAGTACTACATTCCAAACATGAGCAACATGACTCACCGGAGACCATAAATAAGTATCAATTCCAGCGGGAATGCCTACCGAACGTAGCATATAACATCCGAAATCTGCAATACTCGTACAATCGCCAAGTTGTAGTTCCAACAAGAGTTGAGCTGATAAATGTGGACCTGTAAGTTCATTCTGATATTTCCAATGTAAACTCGTTGCATAATTACTTAAACAGGAGGTTGCCTCCACTACATCCGTTCCTTGATATAAAGAATCCAGTACAGGCTTGAAGCGATGATAGAAGTCTTTTTTCCAATGAGTCAAAGGTTCATCCTTGATTCGATATGGAAGAATAAACTCGCAGAAATTATCAAAAGAAACGTACTTTCCCCAAGGAGTTTCACGCCATACTTTAAATGAATACTCTATATTTTCAATCAAATATTCGGAAGTTATCACTTTTGCATCATATTCCTTGAACAAATTTCGATAGGGAAAGCGTTTCAGATATTCTAAATGTTTATCATAACTATCTGAAACCGCATATTGTTCAAGCGCTATATGTAGCGAATCCAAATCACTTCCTTTATATGTATAGTACAGAGGCATATTTTCTATAAGATATATAGCCGCCTTCAATTTAAGAGAATCATTTTTATAATACTCTAAAACTTTTTCAAGTTCTGCCCGGTTAGTATCAGCAAAAGCCAAAGCTGTTTCTAACTGTTCTTTTTCAGAAGAGGAACAAGAAAGCAAGCTAAATAATATACATACACATATAAACAGTCGTGTTTTCATACTTTTTCAATCAGGTTTGTATTGCTGGAGAGCTATCTATAAGACAAGAAAGCCCCAAGAAGTCATCTCAAAGACTGTAACCTCTAACTATATATTTAACTTTTTCATGAGTAAGAGGACAATCTAGACTACCAACATCAATACACCTTATTTTTCCTCCTACAACCTCTCCATCATCTGATCCATCTTCATCCGCAGCTAACGCTTCAATATTTTCTAGCAACAAGGAGCTAATATTAGATTTGTAAACACATTTACCGTTTGCCAAATACAAACTATACAATGCAACAATAACAGTAAACAGTAATGCCGTCAAAATACCTTTTTTCATAATATATTATATTTTTCAAATAAACTACGGCAAAGGTAATCAAGTGGGGTATTGAATCCAAAAGATACATCTTACATCTTCTTACATCTGCTAATAAAAGTAGAAATAAGAAGACTTAAGATTTATATCTCACTGATTTTCAATTGGTAACTCCCCACAGACTCTATTTCGATGAATAGAGAAAGAAAATGTCTCAAGAAACCTCGCAATCGATTTAAAACCTGATATATCCTATTGTCATAATTACCATCAACTTTCCATAATGCCTTACCAACTGCGTTAATAGACAAAATATGAAAGTAAAGCTATCTACTAACAACATCATAAGATATGCAAAAACGTTATTTCATATAATTCTGTAAATATTTCAAATATGAAAGGGTCTGATCCGTCATCGAATTATGGGGTATGTAGATTTTATTTATTATAAAATCTTTATCTATCACAAATAGATATGGAATATCCATGCTTTCAATAGGAATTTTCAAAGATGCTATTTTAAAAAAGCGCCCTTTGATTCTATATAGTTTTAAGTCATCCAGAAAACATTGATCTTCGTAATCTGTCAAAAATATGACATTTTTCATATTTACTTTCTGCAATAATGACATCAGTGTATTTACACAAATCCCACAATTCGACTGAGATAGTCGCACTACTAAAGATGTATCAGATATAATATCCTTTAAATGACAAGCGCTTGTACCATCTTCATATATTATTTCATTTAAACATAGACGCAAACCATTATTTTGAAAATTCAATATAATATCTTCTTTTAACATATAATAAGCAGAGTTTCTCTTTTCTATCTGCTTTTCATATTCGCACTTTATATTTTTTAAGTATCTAAAATATATTTTTTCAGACTGTATTCTACGTCCAAATTGATAGACACTAACAATCAAGGTTAGTACAAATATGAAAAAGACTATGTATCGTTTATTCTTCAATAATATTATTTTTATATGGTAATTCGTAAATTATCAGAATAGGATTATCTTCATCATGCAAATTTTGATATATATTCTCGTAAACCGGATTGAGTTTGTCATCCGTTTTGTTCCTTTCTTTTTTTATGTCCATATACTGTTTAAACTGCATAGGTTGCATAATTTGTATTATTTGACTTGCATTATTAACGGGTAAATAATTAGGAGAACCACCTCTTAAAGGCGAATTTAAAATAAAGTAATAACCTTCTAATCGTTTTAACTGTTTATCATATATAAAGAGTCCTATATTCGTTTTGAACAACAAATAGTCACGATTCCCCACTACATTAGTAATGCTACATACATACTTATTCTCATCGCATATATTAAGAAAATCTTCAGCAGACATATTCTTTTCTAGTAATGATTTTGGTAAATGGTGCTCTTTAAAATCAATCACATATTTCTCATATATACCATTTCTATCTATAGAATATATACAACTTTCCAAAGGGCGTGTAAAATATACAGCATCACTTATTGTTAACCTATTTCCCACATCGAAAGATGTAAAATTTCCAGAAGAACCTGAATCAAAATAAGGTCTTTCATGCAAAGCCTCCTTTCTTAGAAAATCCATAGGATAGGTATAAGTTAAAATATAATCTACATCTTTCAGCCCTACCTTATAGCAATAAATACTATCACCGTTTACTATAAATTCACTATAATAGTCAGAATATGAGACTTCTTTCATCAACTTTCCTGCATTAGTATAATACATAACTTTATATGGCCGATCACATAGTAATACTATATTTTTTCTTTTTTGATCCACGGTAATATCACTAATCTGAATATACTCTCCGGGACCGCTACCTATATCATTAATTTGTCCCAAATACTTTCCTGAAGTACTATACATAAAAACTTTACCCAATGAGCGGTCAAGCATATAAAAAGTATCATCTATTACACATATTCTATCAATAGACCGGATTAAGGAAAAGTTATCATTACTTTCCAATGGTATTATTGAGGAGGCTTGAAAAAAGGCAGTATCAACCAAACTTGTTTTAATTTCATTCAATACTATAGGAATCCCACAGCCCTTTATAAGTGTTTTATCAGAAGAACAACTCGTACATGCAATTAGTACAAATTGAATAATTATTAATCTTACATTCATTAAACTAATATTTAAGTTTTTATAGATTCTCAATACATTCAAGCACCATATTTATCAACCTCACCAACATATTCAGGATTGCTACAGTAGAATCCGTTTGTACATTTTACTTCTCCAGATCCCGGACAAGATATTTCCGTTATTCGAGTCTTATATTTTGCGTAACAATTTTCATACAATTTAATGTACGAATATTCAAAATAATTTCTAGTCACTTTTTCCGCAGCAGTACTGCTTGAATCAGGGAAAGGGTCAGTAGGAAAATCATTTTCTCCCACATCCATAGAATCTTCTCCACTACCCAACGCATTAATTGAGGTCATAGCCAAATCGCATAAAACATTTGTATTTAATGCTATTTTCACATTTAATGTACTCACTACACATACAACTATTGCAAAAGCTATTATATTTAGTTTCTTTTTCATATTATCGTTTCATCGTTTATATTTTAATCAATTTATTTATTCCGTCTCTATCCTTTCAGCAGGATAAGGAACACTTACCTTTATTTTTTATTCTTATGTCTATGCATCTCCTTCCTTTTTAGGCTGTATTCAGAACGGACGATGCGCCTTGCCAAGAACAGTAATTGTCCATTCTTCCTTCTCAACCAGTTTACCAATTATATAATTTATCGGGAATACTCAAATCTAAACTAACCCACCCCGATTTTCCAGAACTAATAAAAAAAGCCAAAGGATCATCATCCATGGCATCCCTTTCCTGACATTATTTGACTTCCATCATTTACCAAATACAAATTATACAATATAATAGTAAGTAGTAATGCCATAAAAATACCTTTTTTCATAATATATTATATTTTTCAAATAAACTACGGTAAAGGTAAGTAAGTGGGGCATTAAATCCAAAAGAAACATCTTACATCTTCTTACATCTGCTAATAAAAGTAGAAATAAAAGAATTTAAGATTTATATCTCGCTGATTTTCAATTGGTAACTCCCCACAGACTCTATTTCGATGGATATAGAAGGAAAATGTCTCAAGAAACCTCGCAATCGATTTAAAACCTGATATATCCTATTGTCATAATTACCATCAACTTTCCATAATGCCTTACCAATTGCGTTAATAGACAAAATATGATTGTCTGCCTGCATAAAAAGTTCTAATAACTTGGCTGACTGATTTGTTAAGGATACATTCTTTTCCCCCTCGCTCATTATTCTTTTCTCTGCATCAAAATAGACATCACCACCTAAATGATATAATCTAGCAGTAGTAGTCTCCACTTCTTTCACCAATACTTCTTTCTCGATTATTATTTTTTCTGGATTCATTTTCCTTCGGATAATAGCTGTTATCTTGTATATAGTAAAAATAAAAAAAATATAAAGCAAGATGTAAACTATCCCTGCAAACTCCAACACTTGCGAAAAAGAGTATTGAAGATAAAGCAGACATTCCATTTCACAACGATAACCGATCGTACAAACCCAGAAGGGTTGTAGATTCTGCCACCATTCACTATCTGATGTTAACAAGGAGGTTGTTTTCTCATCCCAATCTGTTGAAAACATACATATACCAGTACGGCATACTAGATTTTTCTTTTTTAGAAAGTTCTGCCAATTGCAATTTAAAGAATCAAGACTGAGTGAATAGTCTTTAAAAGCACACGAATGTATTATCCGCACGTCAGAATTCATTGTCACATTCTTCCAATGTTTCTCCTGATCAATCTTATACTTCCTCTCACCTGACTCATCATACCAATAAATATATTCAGGAACATCATCCTTTCTCAGTATATCTCCGCCATTAAAGCCAACAGTCAATTTCACATCAGGTATCCGCCTATATGCTTCACTATTAACAGCTTCCACGAAAGCCTCTTTAGCCATCTGTTCAATAGTACTCTGCCTATACTTATAATAATAGTAACTACCAAGCAGAAACAATGCAACTGTAACAGATATAAATAATATTTTATATTTTATTTTCATCGTTTTTATCAAGATAAAGAGTAACAATTCAACTATATCGAAATTTTACTATGGGCTGATCATTATTTACATCCGTCGCCATTATTGTTTTAGTAGCTTCGTCCACCCAAATTCCATATATATAATGGTCCAGTACATATTTGCATAGTGGTTCTCCTTTCAAACTAAATACATAAATGTACTTTCCACCGTCAGGAAGTCTACCGTTTTGTTTCGCTATCTCCTTGAAAGTCGTTCCATGAAATACTGCATAAATGGCACTATCAGTTACCTGTACATCACTAAAACCCATAATTCCAGCTGGTACACCATATCCGGCAGATATTTCAAAGTCCGGTTCACCATGCTCACCAATATGTATCACATGTGTACTATCCTTTAAGTTATAAACCTCGACTACTTCCCCTAATTGAGTAACAGTCGCAAGAATACCATTATGAGGATTATAATCTAGAAAACTACGCCACGCTTGAGCCAACGCCGGGCGGGCATGCTGTAAAGCATCCTCATTCACAGTTGGTATATTCCCTAGCCTCTCGAAAAGTTTTCCTTTACGATTTACCATGCACAGACGACTATCCCCCGAATAGTCAGGAATAATAAATGTAGTATCATTAAACACCGTAAAATCAAGTACCCGAAGGACAGCTTCATCCAATGCTACTGTTTCCTCACGAAGTAGTGAGTCACCGGATAATGAAAAATCGAACTTAGTTAATTCGCTTTTATTAGCGTCTAATGTCCATACATCTTCGTTATAAAACCGAAGATTTTCCATTGATAGCATTCCCGTAGGTGAATCACTATGTATTCCGAAAGAAGATAGATAGTGAAAATCAGGATATTGAAAAAGATGTCCATAATTATCAAAACCATGCAAATCCATTACAATGACTTTATCTCCTTCCACTCGTATCCGAAAGGGATAACGAAACAAGACTGTATCGAGTTCTATGATTTCTCCTTTTAACTCTTCCACTTGTAGAAATTCAGAATAGAGAAATACATTGTCTCCATACTTCGTATGCTTTGTACCACAAGATAGGAAAATTAAAAGGAAAAATAGGAAACCAATACTATTTTTTAGGTCCGTAATCCACACTGATATACTCCACCTAGATACCTTCATAGGTACAATCATGCCATTTTGTTTTCTCATTAATCTCATCACGTGACTTATTTATCTGTTTGAATAGCGCAAAGGTAATAATTTGCAAAAACCAACGGACGATATTAAAAACTATTTTTAGCCATTCATACCTCTTTTTCCATGTACATCCAAGCAAACTACTTATCTTAATATTTCATTATCCAGCAATCGGCATTATTCCCCAACTGGGAAACTTCATCATTTCAAATAATATTTCAATATTACAGGATTATCGTCTTCTTTCAGCGTCTCCATTTTATGAATTTCTTGTGGTGACATCAAATTACGATCCATATATTGAGACAACTCATCCTGTTGGCAAATAGCAAGTGAAACATCCTGCGAGATTTCATTTACTCCGACCCTGCCAATGGCATACTTTATTTCTGTATCAACAGAGTGACGCTATCGCATACAAATAGCAACGGTATAGAGACCGGATAGCTACGCTATTCCGACCCTATACCGTCGCTATATAAAACCCAATATAATTGTGTTGATTTCTAGTCTCAGCGCTGTGTAGGCAGGGTAAATTCCTGCGAATCGCAAATTATTCCGTTCTCATCCGCCACCGCTACACGAAATGTTACCTCACCGTCTTTCAGTTTCTCGCCTGCATGAATGGAAGCGGTGTAACGAATACCTTCCCCCGGAAGGATTTCCTCTATCATCACAGAAGGAGAAATGCCGAGATGCTTCACCTTGCCCACTGTTTCTACCAAGGGGACAATATTATAGACAGGGTTCCGTCCTTCATTCATAATCTCAAAGATGATCTTGCTATTCTCTCCCGCATCAATCACATGACTACGGTTATCATCAATAAAACGAATCCTGCGCAGTTTCAGCTGGGTAAGAGGTCGCTGCACCTGTGGCTGTTTCTTATATTTCCGGACACGAACTTCCCGTACTTCAGGAATATAAGCATCCTCCTCTATCGGTTCTTGTCTCGGCGCTGTCAATGCATTCCCTATCGCTGCACCGGCAATGGTCCCTACAATATTTCCAATAGCAGAACCGCGATAACCGCCTCTCCAGCCATGATTATTATCTCCGATAAGCCCTCCTATCGAGCCGCCCAGACTTCCTCCGATAGAAGCGCCTGCCATGATAGCTCCCGGATTTCCCATACGCCCCGATGCACACCCGCTCAAAATCAAAGCGGAAAGCAAAATTACTGTTATTTGTTTCTTCATGACCTTCTCTATTTAGTGTGTTACTATTTATTTTATCACTTTAAAACGGGCAAAACGCAATAATAGTTGTTTGTCACCCGCATTTTTGAAATGAATGGTTGCTTTCGCATTATCTCCCGTTCCTTCCACTTTCATCACTTCACCCAGTCCGAAACGTTCGTGCTCTATCATCTGTCCGGCACGTACTCCCGTCACCGACGCAGCATTCGAAGCTGCCGACTGTGCACTACTGTTTCCACTCACCGCACTCACTTTTTTCAGGTTTCTCGGCACACTGGGGGCTATAATCTGTGCTTTCGGACGTGCACGCTGTTCGGAAGAACTACTACCGAAAGAAGCACGCGACGGAGAAGCGGAACGAGTGAAGCCTCCCTCAATCTCCCTACGGAAACGCCCTGCGCCTTCATCAACCGAACGACTCACTCCTGCCTCATGCGGTAATTGCAAATAATGAACATCAATATCACGCAAGAAGCGGCTGGGACTTCCAAATTCCATTTTTCCGTAACGAAAACGGGTCTTTGCAAACGAAAGATAGCAATGCTCTTCCGCACGGGTGATCGCCACATAGAACAAACGGCGTTCTTCTTCCAATGCACGAGGAGAATCTCCTGCCATTCCACTGGGAAAGAGATTTTCTTCCAGCCCGACCACAAATACGTTCTTAAATTCCAGTCCTTTAGCCGAATGCACGGTCATCAAGGTTATCTTTTCCCCGTCATCCGCTTTATCAGAGTCCTGATCGGTAAGCAAGGCAATCTCCGAAAGAAAATCGGTCAGGGAAATGTTCGGGTTACCTTCTTCCTGCCGCAAAGCACAAAAGTCATTCATCCCGTTCACCAACTCCTCGATATTTTCTTTCCTGCTCAAGTTTTCAGGCGACGTATCCTGACAGACATCATTGATGATACCGGACCGACGGATAATATCTGTTCCTATTTCGTATGCATTCTTATCCGCCTGACCGGTAATAAAACCCTCAATCAGTTCACGGAAACCTTGCAATTTCGCATGCGTCCCTTTATTGATATTGAGCCCATAACTCAATGGTTCACAAAGTGCCGCCCAAAGGCTGACACCATTATCGGTAGCCGCCGATATAATCTTTCCGACAGTAGTATCCCCGATACCACGGGCAGGATAATTAATGATACGTTTGAACGCTTCTTCATCATTCGGATTCACCACCAACCGGAAGTAAGCAATCACATCCTTTATCTCCTTACGCTGGTAAAACGAGAGTCCTCCATATATCTTATAGGGCATACTTCGTTTCCGAAGTGCTTCCTCAAAAACACGGCTCTGCGCATTCGTTCGATATAAGATAGCAAATTCGGCATATCCGTAACGAAACTCCCGGCGCAATTCTGCTATTTTGTTCGCCACAATATCCCCTTCTTCCACATCACTGTAAGCTTGAAATACCCCAATCGGCTCTCCCTTTTCTTTCTCCGAGAATACGGCTTTCCGTATCTGACGTTCATTCTTCTCAATCAGACTGTTGGCAGCACAGACGATCGTTTGCGTAGAACGATAATTCTGTTCCAACTTGAAGACTTTCGTATCCGGATAGATTTTTGTAAAATAAAGGATGTTGTCAATATCCGCACCCCGGAAGGAGTAGATACTCTGTGCATCATCCCCTACCACGCAGACACGCTGGTTTTCCTTCGTCAGTTGCAGGACAATGCTGTGCTGCGCATAGTTCGTATCTTGATACTCGTCCACCAACACATAACGGAACTGATCACGATAACGCGCCAGCACATCCGGGAAATCACGGAACAGGATATAAGTATACACCAGCAAATCATCGAAGTCCATTGCCCCGGCCTGGCGGCATCTCTCCCAGTAACGGGTATAAATATCACGGATAGCAGGCATTTTAGCGGCCATATCGCCTTCATAAGCCTCTTTGTTAGCGGCATATCCCGTAGGAGTGACCAGATGATTTTTGGCATTGGAAATACGTGCCTGTACGACTCCCGGCTTATAGGTCTTTTCATCCAACCCCATTTCCTTAATGATTGAACGAAGCAGACTTTTGCTATCTGCCGTATCATAAATAGTAAATTGGGAAGTAAATCCGATATATGATGCTTCGGCACGAAGGATACGGGAGAAAATGGAATGGAAAGTGCCCATCCACAAATAACGTGCCCGCTCCATACCTACCTGACGGGCAATACGCTCCTTCATCTCACGCGCCGCCTTATTGGTAAAAGTCAGTGCAAGGATGTTCCACGGGTTGTAACCGTTCTCAAGCAAATAGGCAATTTTATAAGTCAATACGCGCGTCTTTCCCGAACCGGCACCGGCTATTACCAGCGAAGGTCCGTCGTTATAAGTCACTGCAGCACACTGACTCTCATTCAACTCCTCTATATAATTGGTATTCATAACAGCATTATAAAAACTATGAGGATTTTTAACAAACCCTTGGCGTTCAATTTTGTTCTCAATACAAAAGTATAATATTCATTTGAGAATGAAGGTATTTTTATGATTTTTCATCACTAACTATTTTAACCTAACCCCCAAAAGCAATGAAAAGAGGTATATTTTTATCAATTATTTTAGGCATGTGCCTGATTACCTGCATTCCGCAGGTCATGGCGCAAAAACAAAGCCGCATGGAAAAGTTGCTCAGGTATCTGAACGACAACGACGCCGACAAATGGCAGAAGAACCGCGAAAAGCTGGATGATGAGACGCAAACTTATTACTCTGAAGAACTGGCACTGCTGGATGTGCTCCACCAACTATGGAATGAACATAGCGAACAGGCTGCCACAAACTATTTCGGATGTTACGGGAAAGCTTTCCAAGGAAATTTTTCCACGATTTGTGACGAAGAAAAAATACAGCTTTCCGATGTACGGAACAGAGCTGAACAGTCGATTATCTACATCCTGGAAGGTTCGAAGGACAAGATTCCTTTCAGCCGAGCAGTGATAGACAGCATTCGCTCGACTGATTATCCGGCCGACTCCGTAATGCTGCAAAGGCTACGGGATATTCGCGAACTGGCATTATTGGAATGTATGCTAAAAACACCCACGCCCGGCACTTATCAGACGTATCTCGCAGAATATCCAAACGGAAAGTTCATCGCACAAGTCAACGCTGCCGAAAACAAACGGCTCTATCAACTTGTGGAAAAAGATCCTTCTTCCGGAAATTTCAAAGCATTCTTCGATAATGCCGATATGCAGAAATTCTTTAGGGATAAAGACAGTCGTCCTTATCTTGCGGAGGTCCGTTCGCTTTACGACAATTTCCTGTTCCAGCACATCGACAATCTCCAAAAAGAAGGGAATGCCACTGCGATCCGCCAAATTATCGACGACTACAAGCATACGCCGTACCTGACTGCCGCCGCCCGTACTCATCTGGACGATTTGGAGTACTTGAGCGAGAAAGCTGATTTTGAACTGTTGAAACCGGCTATTGTCAATTCTGAGTCTTTGAGTTTACTGAAAGATTTTCTCTGTACACATCATTACAAAGAATTCCGTGACCAGGCAAATGCACTACGTAACCCATTCGTCTTGCAAGCCATTCTCGCCACTCCTACTTCTGTAAAATATTACAATCAGGGAAGGTTGATAAAGTCCGTAGAAAATGATAGTACGGGAAATACCTCAACCACTTATACATACAATGAGAAAGGACAGCTCACCTCTATGCTTTCAATCACCGAAAAAAACGGGCAAATAAGTAACGAGATACAAACGAACAGACTGTACGATCCGCAAGGGCACTGCATCTTTGAGGTGAAGACGAATCCGAAAACCAAAACGGACATTTACCGGCAAACACGCCGCATTGGTGCCGACGGAAGCATAGAAAGCGACTCGCTGAAATATACGGACGGAAGATTCGCTGTCAGCACCTACAACAAGCAGGGACAACTGACAGAAACCAAGGAATACAACAAGAACGGGGAACTTCAGGCATATAAGGCCAATAAGTATGACGAAAAAGGACGGCTGACGGAATCACAACACCAAAATCTGCTGTTCGCCAACGTACCGGATCAAATTCTTTCTCAAAAAGAATCGTATGAATATGACAAATACGGTTACCTGACCCGGATAGTTTACCAACGCATAACGGGCAATAACCAGAAAACTTCCGGTTACCTGACTTGCCTGTACGATGATTATGGTAACCGGATTGACGGTAACTCCTATTACGAATATGATAATACAGGACAATGGATCTATCGCGCAGAACGCGACAATCCGAAGGAAACAGAGCGTGTACAGTACATTTACAAATAAAATGAGATGTAGTGAACCTTTTCCGCCAACCTGCTGTTATTATAGTATAACAAGCCAATTAAAACTTGTAACATTATGAATACTATATTAATGTCTTTAATAATTATGACCATGACTTACGAAATGCCAAAACTTCCCTACGCAAACAATGCGTTGGAACCTGTAATCAGTCAGCAAACAATAGATTTCCATTACGGAAAGCATCTACAAACGTATGTAAATAATCTGAATAGCCTTGTGCCCGGAACAGAATATGAAGGTAAAACGGTAGAAGAAATCGTTGCCTCAGCACCGGACGGAGCTATATTCAATAATGCGGGACAAGTATTGAACCACAATCTGTACTTCCTGCAATTCGCCCCGAAACCTTCGAAGAAAGAACCCGGAGGCAAACTGGGAGAAGCAATCAAACGTGACTTCGGCAGCTTCGAGAACTTCAAGAAAGAATTCAATGCAGCAGCAGTCGGATTGTTTGGTTCTGGTTGGGCCTGGTTGTCCGTAGACAAGAACGGTAAACTGCATATCACCAAAGAAAGTAACGGAAGTAACCCGGTACGCGCCGGACTGAAACCTCTTCTCGGATTTGACGTGTGGGAACACTCTTACTACCTGGATTACCAGAACCGCCGCGCCGACCACGTGAACGCCCTGTGGAATATCATCGACTGGGATGTGGTAGAAAAAAGAATGTAACCGGACGCATATAATAAACTAAACTATACTATTGAAAAGGTCGTTGTGAATTTCACAGCGGCCTTTTTTCTAGCATAAAAAAAGGTAATATATTTATTGGATATCAGCTACATAAGTTGTATTTTTGCGATACTTGAATCAACATAACAAACAATTATGACACTTTATAAAAGAAATAAGATATTGTTCATTGTCTTCATTGCTCTCCTATTCTTCTCCCCCCGTTTATGCAATGCTGCCAACACAGAAGAATCTGCAGAAGAGATACTTTTCATTACCTCCTATAATTCTGATACTAAATATACCTACGACAACATATCAACATTTATACAGACTTATACCCAACTGGGCGGAAAGTACTCCACTATCGTAGAAAATATGAATGTAACGGATTTGTCACAGGCCCATAAATGGAAAGAAACGCTAACCGAGATTCTGGATAAACATCCGGGTGCAAAATTAGTTATTTTCCTCGGCGGTGAGGCATGGAGCAGCTTCCTTCATCTCGAAGATGAGAAATACAAAAGACTCCCCGTATTCTTTGCAATGGCATCCCGCAACGGCATCCGAATTCCGGATGAGCCTATTGATATGCAACAATATGAACCCCAGAGCATTGACTTGACGGAACGAATGAAAGAATATAATGTAAAATACTGTTCTTCATACGAATACGATATTAACAAGGATATAGAAATGATGAAATATTTCTATCCGGAAATGGAACATCTGGCATTCGTTTCGGATAATACATACAACGGTCTTGCCGAACAGGCCTGGTTTAAAAAGAATCTGAAAAATCATCCGGAACTGTCTATCACTTACATCGACGGCCGAATCCATACACTTGATATGGCGGTCAACCAATTACGTGTTCTCCCCAAAAATTCGGTAATGCTGCTTGGCATCTGGCGAATTGATAACAGAGGAATCACCTATATGAATAATTCCGTTTATGCTTTCTCCAAAGCAAATCCTTTATTGCCTGTGTTCAGTCTGACGTCCACCGCAATAGGTTATTGGGCTATCGGAGGATATGTCCCCCAATATGAAGGGATAGCCAAAGGAATGGGAGAATACGCATATCAGTTTCTGGATAAAGGGAAAAATGACATCCGTAGCATTAATATATTACCCAACAAATATAAATTTGATGCCAATAAATTAAAAGAATGGGGATTTGAAGACAAGAAGTTACCCATTAATTCAATCGTAATCAACCAGCCGATCCCTTTCTTTGTGGCTTACAAAACGGAAGTACAGTTTATCCTGCTCACCTTCCTTGTATTGATAGGCGGACTGATGATTGCATTGTATTACTATTACCGGACTAAAATTCTGAAGAATCGTCTGGAAAGAACAACGAAACAACTACGGGAAGATAAAAAGAAACTGGAAGCATCGGAGATAGAATTGCGTGACGCCAAAGAGCGTGCGGAGGAAGCCAACCAGCTAAAGAGTGCTTTTGTGTCGAATATGAGTCACGAAATACGTACGCCATTAAATGCAATCGTAGGTTTCTCCAGTTTGCTAATCAATTCCGTAGAACCTTCGGAAGAATTACAAGAATATGCCAATATCATCCAGACCAATTCTAACCTGTTGCTACAGCTTATCAGCGACGTACTGGATGTATCGCGTCTCGAATCGGGAAAGCTGCAATTCAACTATGAATGGTGCGAACTGGTGACTCATTGCCAAAATATGATTACCCTGACCAACCGGAACAAAACAACGAATGCAGACGTCAGGCTGCAAATGCCCAAAGAGCCATATATGCTCTATACCGACCCGTTGCGTCTGCAACAAATCATCATCAACCTGCTGAATAATGCGTTAAAATTCACTCCCGCCGGAGGAAGCATTACATTGGATTACACGGTGGACAAAGAAAAACAGTGTATACTATTTTCTGTGACCGACACCGGTACAGGAATCCCCGAAGACAAGCAGGAACTTGTATTCCAACGCTTCGAGAAGTTGAATGAATTTGTACAGGGAACAGGGTTGGGACTGGCTATCTGTAAACTGACGATTCAATATATGGGAGGTGATATCTGGATTGACAAAGATTACAAAGGCGGAGCGCGATTTATCTTCTCTCATCCTATCAAAGAAAGGGAATCAACAGAAAAATGAAAAAAAATCGGTTGATTTAGTGTTTTTCTGTTTCTTTTTCGCTTACTTTGCCCCCGTAAAGACAAAGGGGTGCCCCACGAGGGGCTGAGATTATACCCTAGGAACCTGAGGCAGTTAGCACTGACGTAGGGATTGTGTTTCTTCTTATCGCCTTTCTTATAAAAGCACGCTCTTTGTATTTACTTTCAACTTATTTATTTTGATAGGACAATGAAAGTACAAGTGAACAACAAAGAGGTGGAAATAACTCCCGGCTCTACCCTTACCCAACTGACAGTGCAACTGGAGCTTCCGGTTCAAGGCATCGCTATCGCCGTAAACAACAAAATGATTCCCCGTACCGAATGGGAACGTTTTTCGTTGCACGAGAATGACAATCTGGTAATTATCAAAGCGGCTTGCGGAGGATAGTAAGATGATCAGTCTACAATTTATCACTCACCGGACCGAACGGTATTCTTACTTCGAATCGGCACGTATGGCACTCGAAGGAGGCTGCAAATGGATTCAGTTACGCATGAAGGACGCACCACTCGATGAAGTGGAAGCGGTAGCCTTGCAACTAAAACCGCTCTGCAAAGAGCATGAAGCTATCCTGATTCTGGACGACCACGTCGAACTGGCTAAGAAACTGGAAGTGGACGGTGTGCATCTGGGAAAGAAGGATATGCCTATCGATCAGGCAAGACAGATACTCGGAGAAGCCTTTATCATTGGCGGCACAGCCAATACGTTCGAGGATGTCCTACTGCATTATCGTGCCGGAGCAGATTACCTCGGTATCGGTCCTTTCCGCTTTACAACGACCAAGCAGAATCTGAGCCCTGTTCTGGGCTTGGAAGGCTATGTCTCTATCCTCGCGCAAATGCAGGAGGCACATATCGAGCTGCCGGTAGTAGCTATCGGAGGAATCACTTACGAAGATATTCCCGCCATACTACGCACGGGAGTGAACGGCATTGCCCTATCGGGAACGATTCTCCGGGCAAACGATCCGGTAGAAGAAACAAGAAGGATTTTAAATAACAACTAATTTATAGGATATGGAAAAGTTAGTAATTGCGGGACGTGAATTTAATTCCCGCCTTTTCCTGGGAACAGGAAAATTCAACTCCAACGAAGTAATGGCACAAGCTATTCTGGCATCGGGTACGGAAATGGTAACCGTAGCCATGAAGCGCATCGACATGGACGATAAAGAGGACGATATGCTGAAACATATTATCCACCCACATATCCAGCTATTACCCAACACTTCCGGCGTGCGGGACGCTGAAGAAGCTGTATTTGCCGCACAAATGGCCCGTGAGGCATTCGGTACAAACTGGCTGAAGCTGGAGATTCATCCGGACCCGCGTTATCTGCTCCCCGACTCTATCGAGACACTGAAAGCCACGGAAGAACTTGTCAAATTAGGCTTTGTGGTATTGCCTTATTGTCAGGCAGACCCTGTGCTCTGTAAACGACTGGAAGAAGCAGGTGCGGCTACGGTCATGCCTCTCGGCGCTCCGATCGGCACGAACAAAGGATTGCAAACGAAAGAATTCCTGCAGATTATTATCGAACAGGCGGGAATTCCGGTAGTAGTAGACGCCGGTATCGGCGCTCCTAGCCATGCTGCCGAAGCAATGGAACTGGGTGCATCCGCCGTATTGGTGAATACGGCAATAGCTGTTGCCGGAAACCCGGTAGAAATGGCCAAAGCTTTCAAAGCCGCTACTGAAGCCGGAAGACAGGCTTACGAAGCGGGGCTGGGACTGCAAGCCTTCAATTTTGAAGCAGAGGCAAGCTCACCATTAACTGCATTTCTTGATAAATAAAATTAAAGCGTAGTCGACAACCTGACTACTCAGTTGCTTAAAAAACAATTATGGAACAAAGAATAAAATTTCCCCGCTCCCAAAAAGTATATCTACCCGGCAAACTTTATCCGAATATCCGCGTGGCGATGCGGAAAGTAGAACAAGTGCCCAGTGTCAGTTTCGAAGGAGAAGAAAAAATAGCTACGCCTAATCCGGAAGTATACGTATATGACACCAGCGGTCCGTTCAGTGACACTGAAATGAACATCGACTTAAAGAAAGGACTGCCTCGTATGCGTGAGGAATGGATTGTAAGCCGGGGTGACGTAGAACGTCTACCTGAAATCACTTCGGAATACGGCCGAATGAGAAGGGATGATAAAAGCCTGGACCACCTGCGCTTTGAACATATCGCTCTACCTTATCGTGCCAAAAAAGGAGAAGCTATTACCCAAATGGCGTATGCGAAAAAAGGAATAATCACTCCCGAAATGGAGTATGTAGCTATTCGTGAGAATATGAACTGCGAGGAGTTAGGAATAGAAACACATATTACTCCCGAATTTGTCCGTCAGGAAATAGCAGCCGGACGTGCCATATTACCCGCCAATATCAATCATCCCGAAGCTGAGCCTATGATTATCGGCCGCAATTTCCTGGTAAAAATCAATACGAACATAGGTAATTCCGCCACTACTTCAAGTATTGATGAAGAAGTAGAGAAAGCATTGTGGAGCTGCAAATGGGGCGGAGACACACTAATGGATCTCTCGACAGGAGAAAATATCCACGAAACACGTGAATGGATTATCCGTAACTGCCCTGTGCCGGTCGGCACCGTACCTATCTACCAGGCTCTTGAAAAGGTGAACGGTGTAGTGGAAGACCTGAATTGGGAAATCTACCGTGACACCCTCATCGAACAATGCGAGCAAGGAGTGGATTACTTCACGATTCATGCAGGTATCCGCCGCCATAACGTACACCTCGCTGACAAACGTTTATGCGGTATTGTCAGCCGTGGAGGAAGTATTATGAGCAAATGGTGTCTGATGCATGACCGCGAAAGTTTCCTATATGAACACTTCGACGATATCTGCGATATTCTGGCTCAATATGACGTTGCGGTGTCTTTGGGTGACGGACTTCGTCCGGGCTCTATCCACGATGCCAACGATGAAGCGCAATTCGCCGAGCTGGACACTATGGGCGAGTTGGTGCTCCGCGCCTGGGACAAGAATGTGCAAGCCTTTATCGAAGGTCCCGGACACGTGCCCATGCATAAGATCAAGGAAAATATGGAACGCCAAATCGAAAAATGCCATGATGCGCCGTTCTATACGCTCGGCCCATTGGTCACGGACATCGCTCCGGGATATGACCATATCACCTCCGCTATCGGTGCAGCGCAAATCGGCTGGCTCGGAACGGCTATGCTGTGCTATGTTACTCCAAAGGAACATCTCGCCCTGCCGGACAAGGAGGACGTACGTGTAGGGGTCATTACTTATAAAATAGCTGCACATGCCGCCGACCTGGCTAAAGGGCATCCGGGAGCACAGGTACGTGACAATGCGCTAAGCAAAGCCCGCTATGAGTTCCGCTGGAAGGACCAGTTCGACCTGTCACTTGATCCGGAACGGGCACAGACCTATTTCCGTGCAGGACATCATATCGACGGAGAATACTGTACCATGTGCGGACCGAACTTCTGTGCTATGAGACTATCACGTGATTTAAAGAAAAACAAGAAATAACTCTAACAATATGTTCTCAGACGAATTAGAAAAAATATCCTGGGAAGAGACGACAAAAGCCATCTATTCCAAGACAGATGCCGATATACGCTGGGCTTTAGGCAAATCCGGGCATCTGGACGTCAATGATTTTATGGCACTCATTTCGCCCGCCGCTACTCCTTATCTGGAAGTTATGGCACGGCTCAGCCAGAAATATACCATGGCACGGTTCGGCAAGACAATCTCCATGTTCGTGCCGCTTTACATCACCAATTCATGTACCAATTCCTGTGTGTACTGCGGTTTCCATATCAGTAATCCGATGAAAAGGACCATACTGACGGAGGAAGAAATCATCAACGAATACAAAGCTATCAAACGACTGGCACCCTTCGAGAATCTTCTGCTTGTTACGGGTGAAAATCCTGCTGCTGCAGGTGTCCCTTACATTGCCCGTGCACTGGATCTGGCAAAGCCTTACTTCAGCAACCTGCAAATTGAAGTAATGCCTCTTAAAACAGAAGAATACAAGGAACTGACGAACCACGGATTGAACGGAGTGATCTGCTTCCAGGAGACTTACAACAAGGCGAACTACAAAATTTATCACCCGAGAGGAATGAAATCCAAATTCGAATGGCGCGTCAACGGTTTCGACCGTATGGGGCAGGCAGGAGTACACAAAATCGGTATGGGAGTTTTAATCGGACTGGAAGAATGGCGCACGGATGTAACCATGTTGGCCTATCATCTCCGTTACTTGCAGAAGCATTATTGGAAGACAAAATATAGCGTTAACTTCCCACGTATGCGTCCGTCCGAAAACGGAGGGTTCCAGCCAAATGTTATCATGAACGACCGGGAACTTGCCCAACTGACGTTTGCTATGCGAATCTTCGATCACGATGTAGATATCTCCTACTCTACCCGTGAAAGTGCGGAAATCCGTAACCACATGGCAACTCTGGGTGTGACGACCATGAGTGCGGAAAGCAAAACCGAACCGGGCGGATATTATAGTTATCCGCAAACGCTGGAGCAGTTTCATGTGAGCGATGAACGGAAAGCGGTAGAAGTAGAATGTGACCTGAAAAAACTGGGACGTGAACCGGTATGGAAAGACTGGGACCAAGCTTTTGACTTTAAAAGATAAAAACGGATGCGATACGACAGACAAATGATACTCCCCGAAATCGGAGAAGAAGGTCAGCTTAAGCTGAAAAAAGCAAAAGTACTCATCGTGGGTGTGGGAGGGCTGGGCTCTCCCATTGCCCTCTATCTGGCAGGAGCAGGCGTAGGCTGCATCGGACTGGTAGACGACGACCGGGTAAGTATCAGCAACTTGCAACGGCAAGTGCTCTATTCCGAGAACGAACTGGATAAACCGAAAGCTGTATGTGCCGCAGAAAGACTTTCCGCACTAAACAGCGGAATCAGTATCCTGCCCTATTCCACCCGGCTGACAGAGGAAAATGCCGGCAATATCATCCGCAAATATGATATCGTAGTAGACGGATGCGATAATTTCGCCACACGCTATCTGATTAACGATATCTGCATTGAACAAAGGAAACCGTACGTATATGGTGCCATCTGTGGTTTTGAAGGTCAGGTTTCGGTATTTAATTACGGAGAGATGAAAAAGAGCTATCGTGACCTCTATCCCAATGAAGAGGAAATGAAGCGAATGCCACCTCCCCCTAAAGGAGTAATAGGAGTCACTCCCGCCGTCGTAGGAAGCATTGAAGCAACGGAGGTACTGAAAATAATTTGTGGATTCGGTGATATTTTAACCGGTAAACTATGGACGATTGACCTGCGGACATTGCAATCTAACAAATTTTCACTATAAACGTTGGTTTCTGACATAGTTAATTATTAACTTTGCTAAACAATTCAATTTAGCAGAAAGAAATGAAACTAATTGTAGTTACCACCCCTACCTTCTTCGTTGAAGAAGATAAGATTATTACTGCTCTTTTCGAAGAGGGTCTGGATATTCTACATCTCAGGAAGCCGGAGACTCCAGCTATGTATTCAGAAAGACTACTGACACTTATTCCGGAAAAGTATCACCGCCGCATCGTGACACACGAACATTTTTATCTTAAAGAAGAATTTAATCTAATGGGGATTCATCTGAATGCACGTAATCCCAAAGAACCGCATGATTATGCGGGACATGTCAGTTGTTCCTGTCACTCTGTCGAGGAAGTAAAAAACAAAAAGCATTTTTATGATTATGTTTTTATGAGTCCTATCTACGACAGCATTTCTAAAGTGAATTACTACTCCACATATACCGCCGAAGAACTACGCGATGCACAAAGGACTAAGATTATTGACTCGAAAGTTATGGCATTAGGTGGTATAAATGCAGACAATTTACTGGAAATCAAAGATTTCGGATTTGGAGGAGCAGTAATATTAGGCGATCTTTGGAACAGGTTTGATGCATGTTCCGACCAAGACTATTTGGCTGTGATTGAGCACTTCAAGAAATTAAAGAAGTTAGCCGATTAAAAGAGGAGTTGATATTATTCGGATAAAGCGTAGATACGAAAAAAGCCGCTACAAATTATCTTCATAGCGGCTTTCTTTATTTGCCAATATTCTGTTTTAGAACTTATATCCTACAACAATAGAAAAGTTCATATTCTTCGGATTGCCCAACTTCTGTACATCTACCAAACCGAATTGTCCATCCAAACCTGCTATGATTCTACCAAATTCCAATGCTACGCCAACACCGAGACCTGCATCAAAACGCTTAAAATCCACACCATCATCACTAAACGTTTTCACACTTTCTCCGGCTATCTTCGTTTTTCCTGCAATACCGCATGCGAAATAAGGACCTGCATTCACTACTAAATTGGTATTATCAGCGACATTGAAACGAGCTGCTCCCATTATCGGCAGTTCCAGATAATAAGCATTGACAGTAAGCGCATCTTTCTTAGCACCTTTACCGGTCAAAAACAAAGAAGGTTGCAATGACCAGGTATCATCAAAGGCATATTCAAAACCTCCGCCAAGCTTGAAACCAACCTTAGCATTCATATCAAGATCACCTGTGTAATTACTGAAGTTCATACCAACTTTTGCATTCCAACCTGTAATTTGTGAAAAGCCCGCAACTGAAATCAGGGCAAACAAAACAAACAAAATACTCTTCTTCATAATTTTAAAGTTTTAAATTAATACTTAAAGTCTTTATGACCTCATTGTTTAACAATACAAATGTATGATTGTAATTTGTATTAAACAACTTTTTCGTTAACAAGTGCATAAATTATAGAGTTTATACATAAAGAAAGGGAATTCCCTATTTTTGGGAACTCCCTTTCCTATTTTTTGTTCGATTTTTCTTATCTATCAGAATGCGTAGTGGAAACCGATTGAAAGATCTTCGCTAGTAAGTTTAAGACCGAAAGAATCTCCGGGAGTGTTTACATTTCTGCGGTATCCCAAGAAACCATATTTAGCAATAAAAGAGAAATGATCGTTCAATTTTACAGCAATACCCGGTCTAAAACCAATCTGTCCTGCCTTGCTGGTATCTCCGTCTTTTACCTTCACAAAACCAATGGCAGCAGCTCCGTCCAAGAACAAACGAACAGCATCGTTTTGATAATAAGACCAACGGATATACGGAGCAACAGAGAATGCATTTGTTGATAAGCTTCCGTTATAGTCATGTGAATAATCCAATTCAGCACCTAACGCCCATGTTTCGTTAAAGTTATATCCGATTTCCGGAGCTACTTTAAAAGACGTAGTATTGCCTGTGCTGTTACGCCAAACGTTGAAAGATCCGCCTACGTAAATGTCTTGTGCTTTTACAGCGATAGCTGCCACCATAACAACTATCAATAATAAACCCTTTTTCATCTCATTTTTTTTAAATTAAACAATTAGACCCCACTCAGGTCTGTTTTTCGAGGTGCAAATGTAAAGCTGTTTTTAGGATTAAACAAACATTTAGTTAGTTTTTTATAATAAATACCAAGGATTTCCTCAGAAGCACCGGATATCAAAGCAAAAACAAAGACAAAATAAAATAGGCTGCGAATACTTTCACAAGTATTTACAGCCTATTTCTTTAGATAGTTAAGTACCTAACCAGTGTATTTAGCTATCCCTCAATAGCAGCCTGCGCCGCCGCCAATCTTGCAATAGGCACTCGGAACGGAGAGCAGCTAACGTAGTTCAATCCTACTCTGTGACAGAATTTCACTGAAGAAGGTTCGCCACCGTGCTCACCACAAATACCACATTTCAAGTCCGGACGAATTGCACGGCCTTTTTCTGTTGCCATACGTACCAACTGTCCCACACCATTCTGGTCGAGCACTTGGAACGGGTCTACTTTCAAAATCTTCTTTTCCAGATAAACAGGAAGGAAAGAAGCAATATCGTCACGAGAATAACCGAAGGTCATCTGTGTCAAGTCATTCGTACCGAATGAGAAGAATTCGGCAGAAGAAGCAATACGGTCTGCAGTTAACGCAGCACGCGGGATTTCGATCATTGTACCTACTTTAAAGTCAATGCTGTCTCCCAGTTCCTCAAACAACTTCGCTGCTTCCGTGCGAATCACATTTTCCTGTTCCTTAAATTCATATAAGATACCAGTCAACGGAACCATGATTTCAGGATGTGTTTCTACACCTTCTTTCTTCAATTCCAATGCAGCACCCAAGATAGCACGTGTCTGCATCTGAGTGATTTCAGGATAAGTATTTCCCAGACGGCAACCACGGTGACCCAACATCGGGTTATGTTCACACAGAGACTCTACACGCTGCTGGATATATTGCAGGCTTACACCCATTGTATCCGCCATTTCCTGTTGTCCTTTCAGATCGTGAGGAACAAACTCATGCAAAGGAGGATCGAGCAGACGCACTGTCACCGGACAACCTGCCATTGCCTTAAAGATACCCTTAAAGTCGGCCTGTTGATACGGCAGAATCTTAGCCAATGCCTTACGGCGTCCTTCCGCATCTTCTGCCAGGATCATTTCGCGCATTGCCTTGATCTTTTCCCCTTCAAAGAACATATGTTCCGTACGGCAAAGACCGATACCCACAGCGCCGAAATTACGTGCTACTTCCGCATCATGAGGAGTATCCGCATTCGTACGCACTTGCAAACGGGTATATTTATCAGCAAGCGTCATCAATTCGGCAAAGTCACCGGAAAGCTCGGCAGCTTTCGTTTCTACTTTACCATTATATACTACACCCGTACTTCCGTTCAAAGAGATGTAATCACCTTCTTTCAGAACAACACCGTCAATTTCTACGGTACGAGCCTTATAATCAATATTCAAAGCACCTGCACCTGATACACAGCATTTACCCATACCACGAGCTACCACAGCAGCATGAGAAGTCATACCACCACGAGCGGTAAGGATACCCTCAGCAACTGCCATACCGGCCAAGTCTTCAGGAGAAGTTTCGATACGAACCATTACCACACGCTTGCCGGCAGCATGCCATTCGGCAGCGTCATCAGCAAAAAATACAATCTGACCGGTTGCAGCACCCGGAGAAGCCGGAAGACCACGGGTCAGGACTTTTGCAGCTTTCAAAGCGTCCTTATCAAATACCGGATGAAGAAGTTCGTCAAGTTTATTCGGTTCAACACGCATCAAAGCTGTTTTCTCATCAATCATGCCTTGGTGGAGCAAATCCATAGCAATCTTCACCATGGCGGCACCTGTACGTTTACCGTTACGAGTCTGGAGGAACCAAAGTTTACCTTCCTGTACGGTGAACTCCATGTCCTGCATATCCTTGTAGTGATTTTCCAGTTTAGTCTGAAGCGCATCCAATTCTTGATAGATTTCCGGCATGGCTTCTTCCATAGAAGGATATTTCGCAGCACGTTCTTCTTCGCTTACTCCGGCCAACTGTGCCCAACGTTGAGAACCGATCTTGGTAATCTGTTGCGGAGTACGGATACCGGCTACCACGTCTTCACCTTGTGCGTTAATCAGATATTCACCGTTGAAAAGGTCTTCACCCGTAGCAGCGTCACGTGAGAAACAAACACCTGTCGCAGAAGTATCGCCCATATTACCGAATACCATAGCCTGCACATTTACAGCTGTTCCCCATTCGTCAGGAATGCCTTCCATTTTACGATAAAGGATAGCACGTTCGTTCATCCATGAATCGAATACGGCGCAGATAGCTCCCCAAAGTTGCTCGTATGCACAAGTCGGGAAATCCTTTCCTGTCTGTTCTTTCACGGCAGCCTTGAACTTCTTGACAAGTTCTTTCAAGTCTTCCACTTCAAGTTCATTGTCTAGTTTTACGCCTTTCGCGTGTTTCACTTCTTCAATAATTTTCTCGAACGGGTCGATATCCTCTTTATTTGTAGGCTTCATGCCCAGTACAACGTCACCGTACATTTGTACGAAACGACGATAAGAGTCCCATGCAAAACGTGCGTTACCGGTCTTGCGGATAATACCTTCTACCACTTCGTCATTCAAACCCAAGTTCAGAATAGTATCCATCATACCCGGCATAGATGCGCGTGCACCCGAACGAACCGATACCAGCAACGGGTTGTCAATGTCACCAAATTTAGATTTCATCAACGCCTCTACATTAGCAATGGCTTTTACGACATCATTTTTCAGCAACTCAACCACTTTATCACGTCCTAATGTATTGTATTCTGTACAAACATCTGTTGTTATTGTAAATCCGGGGGGAACTGGAATTCCGATTAAATTCATTTCGGCAAGATTAGCACCTTTACCGCCTAACAAATTCTTCATGTCAGCTTTTCCTTCTGCCTGACCATTTCCAAAGGTATAAACTCTTTTTTTATCCATAATATTGTGTTTAAAGTTACATTATGACTTTTTTCTGTTCGCAAATCTAAGTATATTTCGCAAACCAGAAAACTTTTTGAGAAAAAACTTTCTATCAAAATGCAATTTCGACATTACAATCTGGAATATTTCTGTATACACGAAAATTTTCCAAAAAAAATACCTACTTTTGCAAAGTAATTATTAGACTGGTGTAAAAGTGGCAAGAAAGAAAAAAGAACTTCCCTTATTGGAGAAGGTAACAATCATGGATGTGGCTGCCGAAGGAAAAGCCATTGCAAAAGTAAACGACCTGGTAATTTTTGTTCCTTACGTAGTGCCGGGTGATGTCGTAGACCTGCAAATCAAGCGTAAAAAAAATAAATATGCCGAAGCCGAAGCGGTAAAGTTCCACGAACTATCGCCCAATCGTGCAGTTCCTTTCTGCCAGCACTATGGTGTTTGCGGCGGCTGTAAATGGCAAGTGCTACCCTACCCGGAGCAGATCAAATACAAGCAAAAGCAGGTGGAAGACAACCTGAGACGTATCGGAAAGATTGAACTTCCGGAGATTTCGCCGATTTTAGGTTCCGCAAAAACAGAGTTTTACCGGAACAAACTGGAATTTACATTTTCCAACAAACGTTGGTTGACGAACGAAGAAGTCCGTCAGGATGTGAAGTATGACCAGATGAATGCAGTAGGTTTCCATATTCCGGGAGCATTCGACAAGGTATTGGCAATCGAAAAGTGCTGGTTGCAGGATGATATATCCAACCGGATTCGTAATGCGATACGCGATTATGCTTATGAGCATGACTACTCATTTATCAACCTGCGTACGCAAGAAGGTATGTTACGGAATATGATTGTCCGCACTTCCTCCACAGGTGAACTAATGGTAATCGTGATCTGCAAGATTACGGAAGATCATGAAATGGAACTGTTCAAGCAGTTGCTTCAATTCGTGGCAGATTCTTTCCCGGAAATAACTTCTCTCCTATACATTATTAATAATAAGTGCAACGATACGATCAATGATCTGGACGTGTATGTGTTCAAAGGAAACGATCATATCTTTGAAGAAATGGAAGGATTGCGTTTCAAAGTGGGACCGAAATCATTCTATCAAACAAATTCAGAACAGGCATATAATTTATATAAGGTAGCCCGCGAGTTTGCCGGACTGACCGGAAATGAACTTGTATATGACCTTTACACCGGAACCGGAACTATCGCCAACTTCGTATCACGCCGGGCTCGTCAGGTGATTGGTATCGAGTATGTGCCGGAAGCCATTGAAGACGCAAAGGTGAACGCAGAAATCAACGATATTAAGAATACCCTGTTTTATGCAGGTGACATGAAGGATATTCTGACTCAGGAATTTATCAACGAGCATGGACGTCCGGATGTTATCATCACCGACCCTCCTCGTGCAGGTATGCATCAGGATGTGGTGGATGTAATCTTGTTTGCCGAACCCAAACGAATTGTTTACGTAAGCTGTAATCCCGCCACTCAGGCACGTGACCTGCAATTACTGGACGAAAAATATAAGGTGAAGGCCGTGCAGCCGGTAGATATGTTCCCTCATACTCACCACGTGGAAAATGTGGTATTGCTGGAACTCCGATAATCTTTAATTGAATCGTCCTTAAAAGAAAAAAGAAATGGAAAAAAGACCGAGAAGAACTCCTGCTGAAAAAGCACGTGCACAATATACCAATTATGCAGTCAAAGAGCCAATGGAACTAATGGAGTTCCTGACTGCCAAAATGCCGGACGCAAGCCGTACAAAACTAAAGTCATTGCTCAGCAAACGAGTGGTATTGGTAGATAATGTAATAACCACGCAATTCAACTTTCCGTTGAAACCGGGAATGAAAGTTCAAATCAGCAAAGATAAAGGAAGGAAAGAATTTAATAACCGATTGCTGAAAATTGTGTACGAAGACGCATATATCATTGTGGTCGAAAAGATGCAAGGACTTTTGTCCGTCAATACGGAACGTCAAAAAGAGCGCACAGCCTATACCATACTTAATGAATATGTGCAACGTTCCGGACGTCAACACCGAGTGTACATTGTACATCGTCTGGACAGAGACACTTCCGGATTGATGATGTTTGCCAAGGACGAAAAGACACAACGTACTCTGCGCGACAACTGGCATGATATAGTGACCGACCGTCGGTATGTAGCCGTAGTAGAAGGAAGTATGGAAAAAGATTATGATACTGTTGTTTCCTGGCTGACGGACAAGACTTTATACGTAAGTTCCAGTGGATATGACGACGGCGGTTCAAAGTCTATCACTCATTATAGAACAATCAAACGTGCCAACGGATATTCTTTAGTGGAACTTGATTTAGAGACCGGACGTAAAAACCAGATTCGTGTACACATGCAGGATTTAGGACATCCGATTGCCGGAGACGGAAGATATGGAGGAGAAAATTACTCTAACCCGATCGGTCGATTGGCCCTTCATGCTTTCAAACTGTGTTTCTATCATCCTGTAACGGGAGATCTAATGGAGTTTGAAACACCTTATCCGGGAGAATTCAAGAAGTTGTTTCTGAAAAAATAGAATAAATACAAGTTAAAAGAAAGGAGCTATACCATTTATACACAAGTATGGCTCCTTTCTATATCTATTATATTATTTTCTTATTGCATTCTCAACTCAATATATCCGAAAAACTCGCCATCAAGATATAGATCACCTCGCATATAACGTCCGCTCACACGAACACCTCTCACCTCACGCAGAGCAAAATCATAACCATAATCAAGGTATAAAGTTCCATAATCTACCCGCCAACGAAAAGGCAAGTCACCGGCAGAAGCGCCGTCATAATCATAGACCTGATAATCAATTCCCAAGCCGTTATTATCCAAGCGAATACCGCTTTCTATCGGATCTCTGTTAGTACCAAATCCCAAATCTCCAACCCATGTTCTCCCCATGAGGTCATCATAAATATCTTCATCATCCTCACATGAAGTAAAGCCGACAAGCAACGTCAGCATCAGCAGAAAACCTGCGTATTTTTTAATCAGTTTCATAATCTTCTAGTTTATTGCGTTTATAAATACAAATTTAGCGTTTTTATTTTACTATATGCTCCAAGCCATAAGTTTTTTGTACCTTTGTTCCCGATAATATTAAAAATTCTACATGAAACTTCTTTGGCTTGATTTAAATAGCTCCTATGCACACTCATCGTTGGCGCTCCCTGCATTACACGCCCAGATAGCAGACGACACTACTATTGAATGGTGTATAGTATCGGCAACCATAAATGAAAATACCGGAATGGTTGTCAGCCGGATTCACAAACACCGGCCGGACATCATTGCCGCCACCAACTGGTTATTCAATCACGAACAGTTGCTACACATCATATCCCGTGCTAAAGCATTACTTCCGCATTGCTGCATCGTACTCGGCGGTCCCGAGTTTTTGGGAAATAATGAAGCCTTTTTATATAAGAACAAATTTGTCAGCGGAGTGTTCCGTGGAGAGGGTGAAGAAGTATTCCCCCAATGGCTGAAAGTATGGAATCACAGTAAAGAAACATGGAAATCAATAACGGGACTTTGTTACTTGGATGAAAACGGTCGCTATCAGGACAATGGAATTGCCCGCGTCATGAACTTCTCTCAACTTGTTTCCCCCGAGAAAAGTTGTTTTTTTAACTGGAGTAAACCGTTTGTACAGTTGGAAACTACCCGAGGTTGTTTCAACACGTGTGCCTTTTGCGTCAGCGGTGGTGAAAAGCCGGTGCGTACCATTCCTTTGGAAGCTATCCGTGAACGTCTGAATGACATTCACCAGCATGGCATTAAGAACGTGCGCGTACTCGACCGTACTTTTAATTACAACAACAAACGGGCTAAAGAATTACTGGACTTATTCCGGCAATATCCAGACATCTGTTTTCATCTGGAGATTCACCCGGCTCTCCTTTCCGAAGAATTAAAACAGGAATTATCGGTCTTACCCAAGGGGTTATTACATTTGGAGGCCGGCATTCAAAGTTTAAAAGAGTCGGTTCTGCAACAAAGCCGCCGTATCGGAAAGTTATCCGACGCATTGGAAGGATTAAAATATCTCTGTTCACTAAAGAATATGGAAACGCATGCTGACCTCATAGCAGGTCTCCCACTCTATCACTTATCCGAGATATTCGAAGACGTCCGTACCTTGGCAGAATATGGCGCAGGAGAGATTCAACTGGAATCCCTAAAGTTACTTCCCGGTACCGAGATGCGGAGAAGAGCAGAAGAACTAGGCATTCAATACTCGCCCCTTCCCCCTTATGAAGTCCTCCAAACACGTGAGATTTCAGTAGACGAGTTACAGACAGCGCATTATCTATCCCGCCTGTTAGACGGCTTCTATAATACTCCTACCTGGCAAAACATCACCCGGATGCTTATTCTGGAAAATCCTCATTTCTTACATGAGTTGCTCGATCATTTAGTTCAGGCAGATATCATCGACACCCCGTTAAGTCTGGAAAGAAGAGGATTGATCCTATATAATTTCTGTAAAAATCATTATCCCGATTACTTGACTCAAGTCAGTATCGCATGGATCGAAGCAGGTATGTCATTAAAGAAAGTTCCCGCCGAAAAAGTCAGAACCAAACGGCAAGTTCCCCCGGAGAGTTGGGAAGTCATCTATGGTTCCTATCGGGAAAAACTACGTCTGTGTTTTCTCCCCGTTGATGAAGACGGACATGGCTACTGGTTCGGATTTGAGTCTGAAATCCAAAAGATAGAACCCGTATTCAAAGCTATTTCATAATGATGAATAATCTACAAGAAAAGTTTTAGAAGCCAAGGAGACACAACTTCCATTTTATTCTCTACCTTTGTAGAACGATTAAATAACATCATATAATAATGAAAAACTTTATCAAGGGATTCCGGTTTACCCCCTCCAATTATCCGGCAGCAGTAGAAAACAAAATACAGAAATATAGAAAACAAGGATACAAACTTCCGCCTCGTAAAGTGCTCCGTACCCCCGAACAACTGGAAGGAATACGTGAAAGTGCCAAAATCAACACTGCATTATTGGATCATATCGCGGAGAATATCCGTGAGGGAATGTCTACCGAGGAAATTGACAGACTAGTGTATGATTTCACAACCGGTCACGGAGCCGTTCCTGCTCCCCTCAATTACGAAGGATTCCCCAAGAGTGTCTGTACAAGCATTAACGACGTAGTATGCCATGGGATACCCAACAAGAATGAAATCCTGAAAAACGGAGATATTATCAATGTGGATGTCTCTACCATTTACAATGGATACTTCTCTGACGCCTCCCGCATGTTTATGATCGGCGACGTAAGTCCCGATATGCGCAAACTGGTCCAAGTGACGAAAGAGTGTATGGAAATTGGTATTGCCGCCGCACAACCTTGGAAACAACTGGGCGATGTGGGTGCCGCTATTCAGGAACATGCCGAGAAAAACGGATTCAGCGTTGTGCGCGACCTCTGCGGACACGGCGTAGGCATGAAATTCCATGAAGAACCGGATGTAGAGCATTTCGGACGCCGGGGAACAGGCATGATGATCGTACCGGGAATGACTTTCACCATTGAGCCGATGATTAACATGGGAACCTATGAAGTGTTTGTCGACGAAGCTGACGGCTGGACTGTCTGCACAGATGACGGATTGCCCTCTGCCCAATGGGAGAATATGATTCTGATTACTGAAACCGGAAATGAAATCCTGACTTATTAAATGGAATCGATTTTACTTATTGTTATCGCCGTATTAGTGATAGTATTACTTGTACTATCACTAACGAAAGGCAACAACCAAAATCAAGCGGAACAACTGCAAGCAGCCTTACGGCAACAAATGCAAGAAAACCGGGAAGAACTGAACCGAAGTATCCGGGAGTTGCGCATGGAAATGACGCAAGTATTAAATCAGAATATGCAGCAACTCCAGGATGTCCTCCACAAGAATATGATGACCACAGGAGAATTACAACGGCAGAAATTCGACACAATGGCTCGCCAACAGGAAACACTGATTAAATCGACCGAGAAACGCTTGGATGATATGCGTCTAATGGTTGAAGAAAAGTTGCAAAAAACGTTGAACGAACGAATTGGGCAGTCATTTGAGATTGTCCGTTCGCAACTGGAAAATGTGCAGAAAGGTCTGGGAGAAATGAAATCTCTGGCCCAGGATGTCGGCGGACTGAAGAAGGTACTGAGCAACGTAAAAATGCGGGGAACATTCGGTGAGGTACAGTTAGGTGCATTACTGGAGCAAATGATGAGCCCGGAACAATACGACGCCAATGTCAAAACGAAGAAAAGCGGAACGGAGTTTGTAGAATTTGCTATCAAACTGCCGGGAAAAGACGATGTGAACAGCACGGTCTATCTCCCGATTGACGCCAAATTCCCCAAAGACATATACGAACAGTATTACGATGCTTTCGAAGCGGGAGATACCGCTTTGATCGAATCGTCCGGCAAACAACTGGAAAACACCATTAAGAAAATGGCAAAGGATATTCACGACAAATATGTCGACCCTCCTTTTACCACAGATTTCGCAATCATGTTTTTACCGTTCGAAAGTATCTATGCAGAAGTTATCCGGCGGACAAGCCTTGTCGAAACACTTCAGAAGGAATACAAAATCGTCGTAACAGGCCCGACTACTTTAGGAGCCATTCTGAACAGCCTTCAAATGGGTTTCCGTACCTTAGCCATTCAGAAACGTACCGGAGAAGTCTGGACTGTATTGGGAGCTGTAAAAACCGAATTCAGCAAATTCGGCGGACTGCTTGAGAAAGTACAAAAGAACCTGCAAAATGCCGGTGACCAGCTTGAAGAAGTTATGGGCAAACGAACCCGTGCTATCGAACGGAAGCTACGTCAAGTAGAACAATTACCACATGAAGAAAGCCGGAAAATACTTCCAATCGAAGAAGACGGGGAACTATTTGACTAATCCGAAAAAAATAGCGCTAAAACGAATTTGTTAGGAATATCTTTCTTGAATGCTAGAGGGCGTGTATAATAAGTCGGGGTGGTAGGTAGATGCACAATGCTGATAATAAACAATTCATGCATTCACCTACCACCTCCCCCTACGGGTACTCCTCCTTCCTGAAGGAGGAGAGTTTTAAATACTACCGACTTGTCATTCTGTTATTACTCCAGTAGTCTCTAACTTTGCGATCTCTAACTATGCAGTCTCCAACTATTATCAGTGGAGAAATAAGTATTTTATTGATAGTTCAACTTTAACAAATAATTATTCCGGAGAACTGTCTTCACATCGGTCACTATCCCCATTTCACATCCCTTATCCACCTTCATACTGACAGTAATCTCATTCTTCTTATCTCCCTGTAATGTACAGAAATCTTTCAAATCTCTCTCCAATTCAGCCAGAGTAAAATTCGTTATTTCTTTCTCTACTTTGCCTGCGGCAGAGAGTAATTTAAGATGAATGCCGGTAATCTTCATTGTAGTAGAATTATTATATGGATTTTTCTTTCTATCCTTGATAGAAATATCGCCATAACCAATCAAAATAGGAAATTCTTTATCAAGGTATTCCTTACTGTTATTTCCCGATGTTTGGGCAATATCAGCCCGAATTTCAACAAAAGCATCCCGCATAACAGACAACAAGTCTTTTACCTGTTCTTTAGGAGTATCAGGAGAAAACAAGACCCCTCCCACTTGATCCTCTGCACTGTTATACTTTTCTTTTGCCAGGCGCTTATGTTCCACCATTGTTTTTTTAAGTACCTCTTTCAGGTCTTCCTTAGCAATCGTTTTATTGTTCAAAGTCAATTGTCCATTAGCATCTACTTTTACGATATGCGTCTGTCGCTCCCGAATCTTATATTTCAGCTCCGCATTCTTAGGAGAACGATTATAATATGCCTCCATTTCATCATCAACAAACTTGAAGATATCCTGATCTTCTCCGGTTTTTGATTGCAATACTTCCCGGACCGTATTTAGTCCTAAGTCTTCTTTCACTTCCGGCTGTGCAAACGCATAAAGCGCTCCACCCATTACAGGCACCACAAACAATAGTTTCAACCGTGCCCACCGATTGGTTCTTTCTTTTAACATCATAGTAATACGTTTTTTAAGTTTAGAGTGATTAAAACCGTTGGCCATAGAGTAGAGCCTTGTACCAACAGCTTTTTTCACCAATAAAAGTTGATATCTCGTTGCATCAATGCCTGTATTAAGCACCCCATTATCCGCTTCAAACTCATGTACTTCCTGCAATTCCCGTTTCAGCAGCCAAATGGCCGGGTTGAACCAATAAAGAATTAACAAACACTGCATACATAATAAATCGAGTGTATGCCGATAACGTAAATGCATCGTCTCATGGAGTAAGATCCCGTCTGTCGACTGTTGTGAGTAGTCGGATACGGAAACAACAATATATTTTCCCCAGCAAAAAGATGAAATAGGTTCCGATACTACAATCAGTTTATACTTCCCATAGGAGCGCCTCTTTCCGTTCCGTATAAGCTGGAACATCCGATAAAAGGAAAGCAAAATCCTGCACAAAACAAACAGCCCGCCTGCCAGATAAACATATCCCAAAGCAATAGGACACCAATTTATAGCCTGCATATTTCCGGTTTCGTCCACTTGCGGCCGAACCCAAAACATTGTGTCCCAAAATATGCCGTCCGCCTGCTCAACAAAAATCCCCTGAATCGTTTGTAAAGGAACAGTTAAAAATGTCTCCTCTTGAGTGGTAAATTCTATCAAAGGGAGAAACATACATCCTATGATCCCCGCCAATATAGTCACCCGGTTGAAGCGAAAAAAAGTAGTTCCGCTCATTAATAATTTAAAGAGCAGATAGAATATTATCAGGTAACATCCGGATTTCAACAGATAAAACAATAAGTCTCCCATAGTAATGACATCTTTTCATCAATAGTGCGTTTCCCAACTATTATTGCAAAAACTATTTTTCGTTTTTCCCTCGTTGAATCTGGTCAATGAGTGCTTTAAGCTCATCAACAGACAATCCTTCTTCTTCAATAAAAGAAGACACAACATTGACATACGAATTATTATAGTATTGAGAAATCACTTCTTTAAGAGCAGAACTTTTATACTCCTTCTCCGAAACAAGTGCATAATATTGATAAGTATTTCCATAAGGCGTATAACCTACGAATCCTTTCTCCTCCAACCCGCGCACAAGAGTGGAAACGGTATTATAATGCGGTTTGGGATCTTCATAATAAGCTAATAGTCCGCGAACAAACATCGGGCCGTTTTCCCAGAAAATACGCATTATTTCTTCTTCTTTTGCTGTCAATCGTTTCATACATTTCTATATTTTCGGTTTAACTCACCAAGTATAACGCCACAAATATAGTATTTAATATCGAACAAACAACTAAAAGATGCAGTTATTCAACTAAATAAAACAGTTATTTAACTATTCTTATTAGTAGATCAGTTCCATACCCTATTATTTCCATATAATAACTACCGGAAATAATAGGGTATAGAGAGTTTATTTAATCAGTATAGCTCCTTAAAGCCAGTTTTTTCACCCAAAGAACAAATATTCCGGTCAAAATCAAGTTCAGTACTAAAGTAAGTACAGAAATTACCAATGCCGGACCTCCCAAATTATATCCCAATGCGATAAAAATAATTCCGGCCCCCACTTCACCACGGGTAAACATACCGATAGAAAGTGCCAGTCGTTCACTCAGCTTCCGGTCACGATAGAAAAACATAGGACATAACTTTCCCACGTTCGACAACAAAGAAACAATTACCACATGAAACAGAATCATCCCCCACGACATCATTTCCTGGGAACCTGTCACCGAATATGCCCCCGAGTGCGTTTCCGCAAAATTGACTCCGATAAAATGAGGCATACTCATTCCTACCAGGAACATAAAGAAGAAAGAGATTCCGGTAGAAACTCTCCGTTCCACAGGCGTGTCATGTTCCTTATGCTTCATAATCATACCCAATACAAATGCCGGAAGCAGCACCTCAATATGGATACTTCCCGCCTCTCCGTACAGCTCCTTGCTACCGAGATAGAGTATCTGCGTAGCCAGAAATATGATAACCGAATAGAACAGGATCGCTTTCCAGTCCTGACGCCAGTCGTATTTATTCAACTGTTGCCAACCGGCGGCCAACAGCATAAACACAATCACCACGACAATAATCAACTGCCAGCGCAATCCGATCATCATGATCTGGAGAGGAATCATCAGGATGATCGTATCCAAATCATCGAAAATAGCCAATACCTGAATCTTCTTATAAATCCAACTGGACTTCAGCCCGATAGCGGCGAGCATGGTAAACAAGATTCCCGCTGATGTCGGAGCGGCAAAACGGCTCAACAGCAGGTTCTCTTTCCATGCCTCCCAACTATTCCAATAGTCAGGCGGAAGCAAGATAAACACATAGTAGATAGCAATCATAAACCAAGGCAAAGCAGCAGTAGCCATTGCTATAAAATAATCCTCGGCATAACTTTTCCAGCGGGACTTGTCGAGCACAAATTCCCGGCCCACATTAATCATTATAAAACTAAGACATACATAGAGTAGTATATTCGATATGGACTTCACGGTTCCATACCCCTCACCTGCTATCACCGGCAGGAATTGCGATACGACGAGCCCCAACATCAGGAAGCCCGAAAAAGACAGAACTTTTCTCATATTTCTAGTTGTTTTTTCTCCAAAAGTGATTGCCAAGGAAAGCTCTGCAGACAGAAAGCAATCACCTGGTGTATTAAAAAACTAACCGCAAGGCAATTTGTTCAGAAAACCTCTCTGAAAAAACTGCTTGCGGTTCTTTTTTTTAATCCAGTTTTAATACTGCGAGGAAGGCTTTCTGCGGCACTTCCACGTTGCCAATTTGTTTCATTCGTTTTTTACCTTTTTTCTGCTTTTCAAGCAGCTTGCGCTTACGGCTCACGTCACCGCCATAACATTTGGCAGTCACATCCTTGCGAACCGCCTTAATCGTTTCGCGGGCAATAATTTTCGCCCCGATAGCGGCTTGAATAGCAATCTCAAACTGCTGGCGGGGAATCAGTTCCTTCAACTTCTCACACATCCGGCGTCCCATATCATACGCATTGTCAAAGTGGATCAGTGTAGAAAGCGCATCCACAGGCTCACCATTCAGCATGATATCCAGTTTGACCAGTTTCGAGGGACGGAAACCGTTCGGATGATAATCGAACGACGCATATCCTTTCGAAATACTTTTCAGGCGGTCATAGAAGTCAATCACAATTTCCCCCAAAGGCATATTGTAATATATCTCCACCCGGTTGCCGGAAATATATTCCTGTTTAAGCAGTTCCCCACGCTTGCCCAGACAGAGCGTCATGATCGGACCTATATAATCGGTCGTTGTAATAATAGACGCTTTGATATACGGTTCTTCAATGTGATCTATCAACGTCGGATCAGGCATACCACCGGGGTTATGCACCTCCTTCATATTGCCTTGCTTGTCATATATATTGTAAGATACGTTAGGCACCGTAGTAATCACATTCATATCAAACTCACGGTCAAGACGTTCCTGCACAATCTCCATGTGAAGCAACCCGAGAAAACCGCAACGGAAACCGAAGCCCAACGCCAACGATGATTCGGGCTGGAAAGTCAAGGAAGCGTCGTTCAACTGCAATTTCTCCAGAGAAGCACGCAAGTCTTCAAAATCTTCCGCCTCAATCGGGTAGACCCCGGCGAATACCATAGGCTTTACTTCCTCAAAACCCGCAATCGCCTTGTCACACGGACGAGCCACATGGGTAATGGTGTCTCCCACCTTTACCTCTTTCGAAGTCTTGATACCGGAAATGATATAGCCTACATCTCCCGTGCGAAGTTCATTCCGGGGAACCAGTTCCATTTTCAGTACCCCCACCTCATCGGCGTCATACTCCTTGCCGGTATTGAAAAACTTCACTTTGTCACCTTTACGGATCACTCCGTTCTCAATCTTGAAATAAGCGATAATTCCACGGAAAGAGTTGAATACAGAGTCGAAAATCAAAGCCTGTAACGGTGCTTCCTCATCCCCTTCGGGATGCGGGATACGTTCGATAACGGCTGCCAGGATTTCTTCCACTCCCATACCCGTCTTACCGGATGCGCGGATAATTTCTTCCCGCTTGCAACCCAGCAGTTCCACAATCTCATCCTCCACTTCCTCCGGCATGGCACTGGCCATATCGCATTTGTTGATAACGGGAATAATCTCAAGGTCGTGTTCAATAGCCATATACAGGTTGGAGATCGTCTGTGCCTGTACTCCCTGCGATGCATCGACAATCAGCAATGCACCTTCGCAAGCGGCAATGGAACGGGACACCTCATACGAAAAGTCCACGTGCCCCGGAGTATCAATCAGGTTGAGTACATACTTCTCCCCCTTATAGTTATACTCCATTTGGATAGCATGGCTTTTGATCGTGATCCCTCTTTCCTTCTCCAAGTCCATATCATCAAGCATCTGCCCCGTGGTCACCTGAATGGTGTTGGTAAACTCCAACAAGCGGTCGGCCAGGGTTGACTTACCGTGGTCAATATGAGCAATAATGCAAAAGTTGCGTATATTCTTCATGCTGAATTCTTATTATTTTATCTTTTTGGTGTGCAAAGATACGTAAATGGCGGAATATAAAAAAATGCGTTGATAACATTATGACAATGTACCAACGCATTTTTTTATTGCTTAAGTGATTGCTCGCTTAGATCAATTTGATGAAGAGTTCACCTTCCACTTCTTCCACAGAGACTTTGTCTTCTCTCAATAACCAGCCAAGTCCGAGGAACAAATCTTTGTCAACCAATTTAGTTGCTTTTTTCAATTGCTTGGCAGTCATTCCTTCTGTTTCGTTCAGTGCATTCCAGATAGTACCTGCGATTACACCTGCTTTTTCTTTCAACATTTACTTTGAAATTTTAGTTAGACATGCTTCAAATCATCCTGTCCGACGACTTTCAGATTTTATTTCGGGGACAAAGATAGATATTTTTATGTTATAGAACACTTTATTGAGTGTTTTTTTACTGATTTTGTAATAAAAAAAGCATTTTTTCCTTCATTTAGGGTGTTTTTCGAGATATTCCACCCAGATTCTTGCCGCTTCTTCCACCATTTTTGCGCACGGGCGTTTGCTATAATACTGAGCTGTACGTTCTTCCGGAATAGTGGAAACCGGTTCTTTTTTCTTTAATCCCAACAATTCCGCACAAATCAGAGAGCCGTTACGTTTTTTAAATTCGGCTGCCAGTTCCTGCACTACCGCATAATTGGCAGCTTTTCCTTCCCGGTCTGCCGCCTCCGTAGCCCCCGTTTTCAGGCCGGCCACCAGAAACAACCCGCACGCAGCCCCGCACGTCTCGCGCATGCGTCCTATTCCTCCGCCGAAAGAGGCGGCCATACGCAATGACTGTTCCTGTGTAAATCCGTACATATCGGCAAAAGCAGCCACAACAGACTGTGAGCAATTGTATCCGCTCTTAAAAAGCTCCACCGCTTTTTGTATTCTATCTTCTTCCATAAACTATTTCGTGTTTTTTATTTCCAACATCATCGGACAGTGGTCCGAATGCATGGCGTCATTCAAGATACGTGCGCTCATCAGTAACGGGCGGACCGGTTCACTGGCCATGCAATAGTCGATTCTCCAACCCTTATTCTTGGCACGCGAGTTAAAACGGTAACTCCACCAGGTATACTCCTGTTTTTCCGGATAAAGCATACGGAAAGAATCAATGAATCCCGCTGCAAGGAAACGGGTCATCCATTCCCGTTCTTCGGGAAGGAAACCACTGTTCTTTGCGTTCCGGACAGGGTCATGAATATCAATCGGCTCGTGGCAAATATTATAATCACCGCAAAGAATCAGGTTCGGACGAGACTTCTGCAACTCCAGCACATACTTCTGAAAGTCTTCCAGCCACACCATTTTAAAAGCCTGACGCTCATCCCCGCTTGTCCCCGAAGGATGATAAACACTGACCACGGACAAATCTCCAAAGTCCGCACGTATAAAACGCCCCTCATTGTCGTATGCCTCCATACCCATTCCGTACTCCACGTGATCCGGTTCCTGCTTCGTAAGTAAAGCCACTCCGCTATATCCTTTCTTTTGTGCCGAATACAGATAGGACTTATAGCCCAATGCTTCGAACACCTCTCCCGGATACTGGTCCGGTTGCAGTTTTGTCTCTTGCAGACAAAGAATATCGGGATTCTCCTGCTCCAGCCATTCCGGCAGTCCTTTAGATACGGCAGCACGAAGCCCGTTTACATTATAAGTAATAATCTTCATCATTCTATATTTTTAATTCATGTTCATTTTAGGAGAATAGCAGCATGATGTTCAGTACCGATACTATAATCGCAATGGCATACAGCACAAATGTGCTCCAACGGCTATTGACATACTCTCCCATTACCTTCCGCGAGGAGGTCAGCCCCACTTGCAGGAATACCGTGAAAGGCAATTGGATGCTGAGTATCATCTGCGAAATAATCAGTCCTTTAAAAGGATCTCCGATAAAGAAAATCAACAACAGGGCAATTCCCAAAGACAAGAGCACGCCTACCTGCGAGTGACTGTCCTTGATATGATAAGACTCGCCGAAAATACCGGCAAAGATAGAACCTGCCGCCATTCCGCTTGTGATAGTGGACGAAATGCCCGCCATAAGCAAAGCCAGTGCAAACACGATTGCCGCATTACTTCCCAACAGCGGTTCCAGCAATGACTGAGCCTGTTGCAATTCCTCCACCTGAATGCCGCTTTTAAAGAAAGTGGCAGCCGCCAGCAGAATCATCGCGCTATTGATAGCCCAGCCCACAATCATTGAAAAAAGCGTATCAAACAACTCGTATTTCAACACCTTCTTGATAGAGGCGTCATCTTTTTTATTGTACTCGTGGCTCTGTATCACTTCCGAATGCAGGAACAGGTTATGCGGCATTACCACCGCCCCCAGTACGCTCATAATAATCAGCATACTTCCTTTCGGGAAAGCCGGAGTGACCCACCCCACCGTTGCGGCCGGCCAGTCAATATCCACCAGAAACAACTCATAAATAAACGACAGCCCGATCACCGAGACGAATGCGATAATGGAACGCTCGATCTTTTTGTAAGAGTTGGTGAAAAGCATAATGGAGACAAAAAGCGTTGTCAGCACAGCCCCCCATATAATAGGAATATCCAACAACATTTCCAATGCAATGGCACCGCCCAGGATTTCCGCCAAAGAAGTGGAAATGGAAGCCAGCACCGCCGTTCCGAGTATAGGACGGGATACCCATTTGGGAGTGTATTTAGTGGCCGCTTCCGAGAGGCAGAGCCCGGTGACAATCCCCAGGTGGGCAACATTATGTTGAAGAACGATCAGCATGATAGTAGACAGGGTGACCACCCAAAGTAACGAATACCCGAATTCAGAACCTGCGGCAAAATTGGAAGCCCAGTTTCCCGGATCAATAAAACCCACAGTAACCAAAAGTCCCGGTCCGATATATTTAAAGAGATCCAGTCCGCCCAGATATCGCTTATGATCTTTTCGTTTTAAGTCTTGAAAAATATTCTTCATCTTTGCATAATAGTTTATCCAGTACAAATATACTTATAAAGTAACGATTGACAATCCATTTTAGTTCAAAATACCGACAAATTCGGAAAAGAACCGAAAGACATACAGAAGCTTTTTGCCGAACAATAAAAGAAGCCCCCGGCAAAAACAATTTGCCGAAGGCTTACAATCAACTATTAAGAACAAAAAAATTGTCAATCAATATCCCATTTCATGCAATGCACGGCATAGTTGGTCGGGACAAGACGTCGGTCTGCCACCGCAACGAACCCCTTCAAGTTTCTTTATCACTTCTTCTACCTTCATGCCTTTCACCAGGCGTGAAATTCCTTGAAGATTACCGTTACATCCTCCCCAGAAGGCCACCTCTTTCACTACACCGTCTTCCACGTTCAGTTCGATGTTCGTGCTGCAAGTCCCCTGAGTTTTATAAACATATTCCATGGCCTGTTTATTCTTCTTCTCCGCCTTCCGGTTTCATGTTCGTATAAACAGTCTGCACATCGTCAAACTCTTCCAGACGTTCGATCATCTTATCCAAAGTTTCACGTTGTTCCGGCGTCACGTCTTTCAAGTCGTTCGGGATATAAGTAAAGTCTCCACCGACATCTTCGAATCCGCATTCTTCCAGATGTTTCTGGATAGCGGCATAGCTTTTCGGATCTCCGTAGATCGTGATTGTACCTTCCTCATCATCCTGTTCGTACTCATCTTCCACGTCGTAGTCAATCAGGTCAAGGATCAATTCTTCCATATCCATGCCCTCTTTGATTTTGAAAGTGAACATACACTTATGGTCGAAAAGGAAAGCCAGAGAACCCATAGTTCCGAGGTTACCGCCGAATTTATTGAATACGGAGCGTACATCAGCCACCGTGCGGGTTGTATTATCAGTCAGCGTATCCACAAAAACAGCAATTCCGTGAGGACCGTATCCTTCGTAAGTCATACTCTTGTAGTCGCTCTGGTCTTTACCCAATGCGTTTTTGATAGCACGTTCGATATTGTCTTTCGGCATATTCTCACGCTTACAAGTAGCGATTACCGAACGCAATGTCGGGTTATTTTCAGGTTCCGGACCACCAGCCTTCACAGCAATGGCAATCTGTTTACCCAGTCTTGTAAATGTTTTAGCCATGTGGCCCCACCGTTTCAACTTTGCGGCTTTTCTATATTCAAATGCTCTTCCCATTGGTTTATATTTTTAGATTGAAATTTAAAGTTTATCTAAGTTTAGCACCCAGTTTATCTTCCAGATTCTTCACCAGTTTCGACATAATCTTATCAATCATCTTGTCGTTCAGAGTCTGGCTTTCATCCTGAAGCAGGAAGCTGACTGCATACGATTTCTTGCCCGGTTCCAGGTTCTTGCCTTCATATACGTCAAAGAGTTCCACTTCTTTCAGCAACTTTTTCTCCGTATCATAAGCGATCTTCTCGATTTCGGCAAACTGCACATTCTTGTCAAGCAACAATGCCAGGTCACGTTTCACGGCCGGGAACTTGGATATTTCCTTGTAGCTGATCTTCACCGAACGGATCGCTTTCATCAGCTCCTTCCAGTTCAAGTCAGCATAATATACTTCATTGTCAATATCAAATGCCTTCAGCAGTTTCTTAGTCACCACGCCGAACGATGCGAGACGCTTGCCTCCCTTGGTATGTACAGAAAGTGCCGCAGCAAAAATGTCATCAGTCAGATTACCTACAACCAGATTGTGCAAATCCAGTCCCAAGCGTTTCAGGATATTCTCCACGTAAGCTTTCAGTTCATACACCGAACTGCTCTCATCCGGATGTGCCCACGAGTTAACCACCTTCTTGCCGGTCACCCATAAGCCCAGATGATAGTCTTCCGTATAAGGAGCCAACACCTTTTCCGGATTCTTCTTGTCGGCATCGAAATAGTAGCAGTTACCGAATTCAAAGAATTTCAGATCCGCATTCTTACGGTTGGCATTATGCGCAATGCTTTCCAGTCCGCCGAACAACAAAGTCTGGCGCATACAGTTCAAGTCCGCACTCAACGGATTCAGCAACATCACCAGACGGTTGGACGGATAAGCTTCCAGTCCGTCATAATAAGCGGCGCGAGTCAGCGAGTTATTCAATATTTCATTGAATCCGCAACCCACGAGTTGCTCTGCAACCAGATTCTGCAATTTATTTGATTTATCATTTTCTCCTTTTGTAGTCAGGCTCGACTTCAGCGTAGACGGAATTTCCACATTATTATATCCGTAGATGCGGAGAATATCTTCGATTACGTCACAATCACGCTGCACGTCCACACGATAAGGAGGAACCGACAATGTCAGCCCTTCGGCAGTTTCGTTGGTGATCTTCATTTCGAGGCTGGTTACAATACTCTTGATTGTTTCCACCGGAATCACTTTACCTACCAGTGAATGCACCTTCCCGTAATTCAGTTCCACTACGAAATCCTTCGCAGGAGCAGTAAACACATCTTTAATTTCAGAAGAGATCGTGCCTCCTGCCAATTCTTTCACCATGATAGCAGCCAGTTTCAGGCAGTATATCACTCCGTTCGGGTCGATACCACGTTCGAAGCGGAAAGAAGCGTCCGTATTCAGTCCGTGACGGCGGGCAGTCTTGCGCACCCATGTCGGGTGGAAATAGGCGCTCTCGATGAACACATCCGTCGTAGCTTCGGTAGAACCGGAATCCAGTCCGCCGAACACACCGGCAATGCACATCGCTTCTTCTTTATTGCAGATCATCAGGTCGCGTTCGTTCAACTTGCGTTCCACTTCGTCCAGTGTGACGAACGGAGTACCCTCGGGCATTGTCTTCACAATCACCTCGTTGCCTTTTATCTTGCCTGCATCAAAGCAGTGCAACGGCTGACCGAAAGCATGAACGATATAATTGGTGATATCCACTACATTATTAATAGGACGCACGCCGATCAGACGCAGTTTATTCTGCAACCATTCGGGGCTTTCCTTCACGGTCACTCCTTTCACAGTCACACCAGCATAATGCGGGCAAGCCTCGCTGTTCTCTACTGTCACTTCAATATCCAGGTCGTGGTTTTCCACCTTGAAGGCGTCTACCGAAGGACGTTGCAGAGTAGCCTGTTTGCCGTTCTGAATGAGATAAGCATACAAGTCGCGGGCTACGCCATAGTGTGAGCACGCATCAGCACGGTTGGGCGTGATGTCCACTTCGAGCACGTAGTCGCTCTTGATATTATAATAATCCTTGGCGAGCGTACCCGGAACAGCTTCTGCCGGCAAAACGATAATGCCCGCATGGTCCGTACCGATACCGATTTCATCTTCGGCACAGATCATGCCGGTAGATTCCACCCCACGGATTTTTGATTTTTTGATCGTAAAACATTCGTCACCGTCATAGAGTTTCGTACCTAAGGTAGCCACTACTACTTTTTGTCCGGCAGCCACATTCGGGGCTCCGCAAACGATTTGTACCGGTTCGCCGTCTCCCAGGTTGACAGTCGTAATGTGTAAATGATCAGAGTTAGGGTGTTCAACGCAAGTCAGCACTTCGCCGATTACAAGCCCTTCCAAACCGCCTTTAATGGTTTGTACTTCTTCCACACCACCTGTTTCCAGGCCGATTGATGTCAGCGCAGCCGCCGTTTCATCAGGCGTCAAATCGAAGTTGACATACTCTTTCAGCCAGTTATAAGAGATATTCATATAATTAATTTTTTATTGTTTCTCAAAAAGATTTGCAAAGTTAATAAGTTTTTTCGGTTGACCGAAAAGGTTTGAAAGAAAATTGAGAGTTATTTCACCACAGAGTAACACTGCCTGCCGCATGGTTTCCCCTCTTTCCGGAAGAAGGGGTGGCTGAAAGCCGGGGTGGTAGGTAGAAACATGGTATATTCCTTTATTTTAAAAAAAGGTAAAATCATTATTTTTCCTACCACCTCCCCCTACGGGTACTCCTCCTTCCAGAAGGAGGAGAAACTATGCAGAAAACTTATCTACAATAGTAAAAACTATAAAGTAACGACTAAAAAGTAACAACAAAAAAGTAACGACTATAAAGTAACGACTAAAAAGGCAACGGCCCGTCTCCTCCTATCGGTGTCGCAAACGGATTCCCCGACTGCGGCTCAAAATCGGGTGCCGGCGGCGGAGGGACAGAACCAACACTATCGCGATTCATCTTCGACCCCAGCATAGGCCCGACAGTCTCGCCCGGCATCGGAATAACCATATCGTCCTCCGGATTCGAGAAACGGGTAAACTCACCCTTGAACCGGAGCAGCACCTCGCCTACCGCACCGTTACGATGCTTGGCAATCACGATTTCTGCCATACCACGGAGGTCGTTACCACGATCGTCCTGGTAAATCTTATAATATTCCGGACGGTGAATAAAGCACACCATATCCGCATCCTGTTCAATGGCTCCCGATTCACGAAGGTCACTCAACTGGGGACGTTTTCCGTCGATACCTTCACGGCTCTCCACTCCACGGTTCAACTGTGACAGTGCGACGATCGGAATATTCAACTCTTTCGCCAATCCTTTCAACGAACGAGAAATCGTACTCACCTCTTCCTGACGGCTGCCGAATGCCATACCACTCGCGTTCATCAGCTGAAGGTAGTCGATAATAATGATTTTCACCCCGTGTTCACGTACCAGACGACGCGCCTTTGTCCGGAGCTCGAAAACCGAAAGAGAAGGAGTGTCATCCACATAAAGCGGTGCATCCAGCAGGTTTTTCAGTTTATAGTCCAACTGCTGCCATTCGTGTCCGGCCAACTGCCCGCTCTTAATCTTTCCGCTCTCGATTTCACAAACATTCGATATCAAACGGTTGACCAGCTGGACATTACTCATTTCAAGAGAGAACAGTGCTACCGGATTCCGGAAGTCCACAGCGATATTCTTGGCCATGGAAAGCACGAAAGCCGTCTTACCCATGGCGGGACGGGCGGCAATAATAATAAGGTCCGAATTCTGCCAGCCGGAAGTCATCTTGTCCAGTTTCGTAAAACCACTCTCAAGACCACTCAAACCGTCGGTTCGTGCCGCAGCCTTCTGAATCAGTTTGTAGGCTTCGTCAATGACCGGATTAATCTGCGTGTAATCCTTCTTCATGTTCTGCTGCGAGATCTCAAACAGCTTGCCTTCCGCTTCCTGCATCAAGTCGTCCACATCCAGCGTTTCATCAAAAGCCTTGCTTTGAATATTACTTGTAAACGTAATCAGTTCGCGTGCCAGTGACTTCTGCGCAATGATACGCGCATGATACTCAATATGCGCCGAAGAAGCCACCTTACTGCTCAGCTGGGTGATATAGAAAGGACCTCCCACTTCTTCCAGTTCCCCGCGTTTACTGAGCTGTTCTTTCACCGTCAGGATATCCACCGGTTTCTGATTGACAGCCAGGTCGGTTATAGCGGAATAGATTAACTGATGTCGATGTTCATAAAAAGATTCAGGACGAAGGATCTCACTCACTAACGAATAAGCGTCTTTCTCAATCATCAAAGCTCCCAATACAGCTTCTTCCAACTCAGGTGCCTGCGGTTGGATACGACCATAATCATTCACCGGTTGTACTTTAGCAGACTTTGTGTTACGGGTATTTCTTTTCTGTTCGGCCATTAGGATTATTTCTGTTTTTACGATTTATCATTTTACGATTCTATTGGGGCGGTCTTTTCCGACAGGCCCTCTTTCAATCGGGACGACAAAGATAAAATATAATAATGAAGAATGAATAAGGAAAAATGAAGATTTTAGTAACTTTGCCCCCGAATACATAATCGTAGCATAAAAAATAAATAACACCATGATTACTTTCCCGAATATCAAAATAAACCTGGGGCTGTCTATTACGGAAAAACGTCCTGACGGATACCATAATCTGGAAACTGTTTTCTATCCCGTCGCTCTCGAAGACGCTTTGGAAATCAGAACCAATCCCGAAGCCCAACAGAAATTCACGCTCCACCAGCACGGAATGGAAATAGCCGGCAATCCGGAAAATAATCTGGTAGTAAAAGCTTATTTGTTATTAGACAAGGAATTTCACCTGCCTCCTGTCGAGATTCATCTGTACAAACATATCCCTTCAGGAGCCGGACTGGGAGGCGGTTCGTCGGATGCCGCCTTTATGTTGAAGTTGCTCAATGAACATTACAACCTCCAATTGTCCGACAACCAACTGGAGGACTACGCTGCTACCCTGGGAGCCGACTGTGCCTTCTTCATCAAAAACACACCGACTTACGCCGAAGGTATCGGAAATATCTTCTCCCCGATAGAGTTATCCCTGAAAGGTTACCGGATTATGATTGTGAAGCCGGATGTTTTCGTATCCACCCGGGAAGCCTTCGCCAATATCCGCCCCCACCGTCCCGAATATCCGGTCAGAGAGGTTATCCGTCGTCCGGTCGCAGAGTGGAAAGATACATTAATCAATGACTTCGAAGCGAGTGTCTTCCCGCAATACCCCGTTATCGGAGAAATAAAAGAAGAGCTCTATCACCAGGGAGCAATCTATGCCTCCATGAGCGGTTCAGGTTCTTCCGTATTCGGCTTGTTCGCCGCCGACACCACACTGCCGGAGATAGATTGGGGGACTAATGCATTTTGTTTTAAAGGTACGCTAAGCGAATAGTCCTTCACCAACATAGACTCTTTTGCAAATCTTAGAAGCCCAACATTGCAGCGGGTTGTATATTCAACACGTTTGATACAAAAATACTAAATAGGGTTCTTCTTCAAATTTGGTGGTAAACTTACTTAGGAAAATAATAATTTGATAGTTTATAGTCGATAGTATTCAACAATAATTTGATAGTCGATAGTATTCTCCATTCTCCTCCTTCGGGAAGGAGGAGTCCCCGTAGGGGGAGGTGGTAGGTGAATGCGTAAGTCGGTTATTATCAGCATTGTGTATCCACCTACCACCCCGGCTTTCAGCCACCCCTCCTTCCCCGAAGGAGGGGAATGGAGATACCACCGACTGGTTAAATTACCACCAAATCTGAAGAAGAACCCTAAACAGTTATGGATTATAAATCAATATGGCATAAATATTTTATAAAATAGAACCTACTCCAAACGAATAAACAAAAAAACGGTACCACGACTCACGTCGTAGTACCGTCACAACACAAACACAAAATAAAACACGACAAAACTACTATGCAATCTCCCTGTCTATACCGGGGAGGTATAAGTACTATCCATGTATATTCACATACTCACAAACAGCTTCAGGTCGACTTGCATCAATTAAACAAATCGCATGCACGATTTGTTTCTATTTTGTTTATATTTTCATGTTTTTACAACAAATAATTAAATATATCTTATTGAATACCTCTTTCACGAAGTTTCAATTGCCAGTTCCATGCAGAACGTAAAGTATCTTCCAAGGTTTCCACGGCCTTCCAACCCAGTTCCTGGTTTGCAAAATCAGGGTTAGCCCAAACCTTTTCAATATCACCTGCACGACGTCCTACAATCTGATAATTCAGTTTAACGCCGGTAGCTTTTTCAAAACCGTTAATCAATTCCAGAACAGACACTCCGCGTCCCGTACCGATATTGAACACTTCGACTTTTTCTTTCTGTGTCTTCTCCAGAATACGACGGATAGCGATCACGTGTGCCTTAGCCAAGTCAACGACATTGATAAAGTCACGGATACAAGAACCGTCAGGAGTATCATAATCATCGCCAAACACGCTCAGTTTCTCACGGATACCGATTGCGGTCTGAGTCAGGTAAGGAATCAGATTTTGAGGAACGCCATTCGGAAGTTCGCCCAGCAATGCAGTAGGATGAGCACCGATCGGGTTGAAATAACGCAGCATGATCGCATTGATCGGAGCACCGGAAGCTACCGTATCACGGATAATCTCTTCATTGATCTGTTTTGTATTTCCGTAAGGAGATTCCGCTTTCTTGATCGGAGCCTTTTCCGTTACCGGCAATTCATCCGGCTGACCGTATACGGTACAAGATGAAGAGAATACGATTCCTTCCACTCCATGTTTCGGCATCAGTTCGAGGAGGTTGATCAGCGAAACCAGGTTGTTGCGATAATAAAGCAACGGCTTCTCTACTGACTCTCCAACCGCTTTGCTCGCTGCAAAGTGAATGATCGCCTTAATTCCTTTATATTTGGTAAAGATAGCATCCAGACCTGCGAAATCCAAACAATCCAGTTTTTCAAAAGCAGGGCGAATACCTGATACTTTCTCTATATTGTCAACAACGTCGGCATTTGAGTTAGATAAATTATCGATGATGATTACTTCATATCCACTGTTCTGTAGTTCTACTACGGTGTGAGAACCAATGTATCCCGTTCCGCCCGTTACTAAAATTCTTTCTTTCATATTCTTTAATAAATGGTTAGTTTTTCGGCTTTTGTCGTTTGAGCTACAAATTTAAGGAAATAAAATGGAAATGCAATAATCTGCCGGCATTTTATTTAATAAAAGGCTATTAAAGTACGAATTAATGGCAGTCAGGTATTAAAAAAAGGATTGGAAACCCATTTCTGTATATGTTATACAGCAAGGTTTCCAATCCTATATTAAATTATCAACTGTAAGTCTTTACACCACGCCGGAGAATCCCATGAATGCCATGGCGAGCAGGCCGGCGGTAATCAATGCAATCGGTGTGCCCTGCATTCCTTTCGGAACTTTCACCAGGCTCATCTGTTCGCGCAATCCGGCAAAGAGAACCAGTGCCAGACCGAAACCGATAGCGGTGGAGAATGCATACACAACTCCTGTCAGCAGGTCATAGTCTTTCTGTATCACGAGGATAGCCACACCCAGGATACAACAGTTGGTTGTAATCAACGGCAGGAACACGCCCAACGCCTGATACAAGGCGGGGGAAACTTTCTTCAAGATGATTTCCACCATTTGCACCAGTCCGGCAATCACCAGAATGAAAGTAATCGTCTGCAAGTATCCCAGTCCGAACACATCCAGCACAAACTTCTGAATGAGGAATGTGACAATGGTAGCGATAGTCAACACGAAAGCCACCGCGGCGCTCATCCCCATTGCAGTCTCCACTTTCTTGGAAACGCCCAGGAACGGGCAGATGCCCAGGAACTGCGACAACACGATGTTGTTTACAAAGATTGCCGAAATAAATATCAATATATATTCCATATTCTTTTCTTATTTAATAGAGTTAAGCTTTCTTGAAACTATTAATCAATGCGATGAGATATCCCAGGGCGATGAAAGCACCCGGAGCCAGTACGAACACCAACATTCCGTATTCTTCCGGCAGGATAGTCAGGTCGAAGATCTTGCCTGTTCCCAGAAATTCGCGGACAGCACCCAGCAAAGTCAGGGCAATGGTAAAGCCCAGTCCCATACCGATACCGTCGAACATGGATGCCAGCGCATTGTTCTTTGCGGCAAAAGCTTCGGCACGCCCCAGCACGATACAGTTCACTACGATCAACGGGATGAAAAGGCCGAGTGTGGCGTACAGTCCCGGCACGTATGCCTGCATTACCATTTGGAGCAACGTCACGAAAGACGCAATCACCACAATAAACGAAGGGATACGCACCATATCCGGAATCAGGTTTTTAATCAGTGAGATCACCACGTTCGAGCAGATCAGCACGAACATGGTGGCCAGTCCCATACCCATGCCGTTGATAGCCGATGAAGTAGTACCCAACGTAGGACACATACCGAGCAGGAGTACAAACGTAGGATTCTCTTTGATAATCCCGTTCATCATTACTTTAAAGTTATTCATATCTGTCTCCTTTCTTAATTAGCACTGATAGAATCAGTAAGTTCCACTTTAGTTGTAGCACCCGTAGCAGCATCGGCATTTTCACCGGCGGCCTTTTGAGAAGCACCCGTAGCTCCGTTCACTTCTCCCCCTCCGGCTTTGTAAGCCTGATAAGCAGCGTTTACGGCATTCAGGAAAGCGCGTGAGGTAATCGTAGAAGCGGTAATGGCGTCCACCTGCCCGCCGTCTTTGCTGACCGTCAGTGCGGCTTCACCCGGATTCATGCCCAGGATAGACTTCGTGCTTTCCTCGTGTGACACCGCCTGTTCACCCTTGGCAGGATCGTAAGCACCGAACCATTTGTCGGCCTTCGAACCCAGTCCCGGAGTTTCCGTATGAGCCAGCAGGGAGTAGTTGTAGATTTTACCTTCGGCGTCAAAGCCAACCAGCACTTTCAGCTCGCCGCCGAATCCCATGGACTTGGCTTCAACAGCCGTACCCACCATATTATCACCGTTCTTGGCCGGATAAACAATGAAATCGACATTCTTCTTGCCGTCTTTCTCGCTGAAGATCGTATCGCTTTCCGCCACCGGGTTGTTCGTAAATTCAGGAAGAACTTTTTTCAGGGCCTCGTTCAGCGTCTTGGCGTTCGCCTCGGCAATAGGCCCTTTCGTCAGTTCGTTCACATAAGCCAGCAACGCGACGGAGACAGCAGTCACTCCCGTCAGCACCAGCAACATATTTTTCAAAGATGATTGTAACTTTTTCATTTCTTCTTCGCTACCTCCCCAAAGCGTTTAGGTTTACAATAGGTATTAATCAGCGGAGTGAATGCATTCATTATCAGAATGGCGAACGACATACCTTCGGGATAGGCGCCGAACAGACGGATCACCACTGTCAGCAGACCGATGCAAACGCCATAAATCAGCATACCTTTCTTGCTCATCGGAGACGTCACATAGTCGGTTGCCATAAAGACAGCACCCAGCATCAGACCACCGGAAAGCAGTTGGAGCACTGGAGACACGTATTTTTCAGGATCCGCCAGATGCATGATGCCTGCGAAGACGAATACGGTAACCAGGATAGATACCGGAATATGCCATGTGATAATTTTCTTCCACAGCATATACGCCAAACCGATCAGCAGAGCCAGCGCGCTCACTTCACCGAGACATCCGCCGTTTTGTCCGATCAACAGACTCAACGCATCCGGAATCTGGCTTAAAGCGTCCGTATTGCCGTAGATCGCCTGTTTCATCAATGCCAACGGAGTAGCTCCCGTCGTAGCGTCCGTGTAGGCGGTCAACTGACCGACTACCGGCCAACTGGTCATCTGCACCGGGAAAGAAAGCAACAGGAACACACGTCCTGCCAATGCCGGGTTGAAAGGGTTGCAGCCCAATCCGCCGAAAGACATCTTTCCCACACCGATAGCAAACAGTGCGCCGAGAATGATGATCCATACAGGCAGGTTGGAAGGTAAGTTGAATGCCAACAACACACCTGTGATGATAGCAGAGCCGTCACAGATTGTCGTGGTAGGTTTCTTCAGTAAATATTTCCCGATTGCCCATTCGAAGAACAAACAAGCGGCCACGGAAGTAGCCGTGACAATCAGGGCACCCAGTCCGAAGAAGTAGAGAGACACCAGAAAAGCCGGAATCAGTGCAATCAGCACGCCGTACATATTTTTCTGTACGCTGTCTCCGCCATGAACGTGGGGTGATAGTGATACGATTAATTTATTTTCCATATTCGTTATTTTTTAGCTTGACGTGCACGAATCATAGCGCCTACCTTGCCTTTACCCAGACGGCAATAGTCAAGTAACGGACGGTTGGCAGGACAAGTGAACTGACAGGAACCGCACTCGATACAATCCATGATTCTTTCTTTTTCCATTGTTTCAAAATCCCCGTTTTCGGACAACGCTCCGAGCAAGTACGGTTCCAGTCCCATAGGACAGGCGCTCACGCACTTCGCGCAACGGATACAGGTTTGTGCTTCCCCGCGCTTGGCTTCCTTCCGGTTCATAATCAGGATGCCGGAACTGCCCTTCGCAGTAGGAACGTCGATGTTCACCAACGCCTTACCCATCATCGGGCCACCGCCGATCACCTTTCCCGTGTCTTCCGGCAGACCGCCGCAAGCGTCGATCAACTGCTTCATCGGCGTACCGATACGGGCGAGGAAGTTGGACGGACGGGCCACCGACTTTCCGGTCACCGTAATCACGCGCTCAAACAACGGCTTGTTCTTCTGCACCGCTTCATAAACAGCGAAAGCCGTACCTACATTCTGCACGACAGCCCCCGTAGAGATAGGCAGCGCACCGCTTGCCACCTGACGTTTGGTGATCGCGTCAATCAGCTGCTTTTCACCTCCCTGCGGATATTTCACCTTCAAAGGCACCACTTCGATACCCGCATAACTGGAAGCTACCTTCGTCATCAACTGAATTGCATCCGGCTTATTGTTCTCGATTCCGATAAACGCTTTATTCACTTTCACGGCTTTCATCAGGATAGACACGCCTACCATGATTTCTTCCGCGTGTTCCAGCATCAGCTGATGATCGGCAGTCAGATACGGTTCACATTCCACCGCATTGATAATCACACATTCCGCCTTGAAAGAAGGAGGAGGACACAGTTTCACCTGTGTAGGGAAACAAGCACCGCCCAGACCTACGATACCGGCATCGGCAATCTTCTTCACAATTTCTTCCGCCGAAAGATCGCATTCTTTCACCAGTGTCTTGCTGCGGTCGATTGTTTCTTCCCATTCGTCACCTTCCACATCAATGAAAATAGCAGGTTTCGCATAACCGCTGGCATCGACTATCGTATCAATCTTCGCCACTTTACCACTGACCGAAGAATGAATTGCTGCCGAAACAAAGCCGGCAGGTTCGGCAATCCGTGTGCCTACCTTTACCACATCTCCTTTCGCAACAACCGGTTTGGCAGGTGCGCCAATATGCTGGCCCAGCAGAATAACCGCTTTCGCAGGGACTTCCGCCGTAATGATAGGTTGATGTGCCGACAATTTATTTTCGTGTGGATGAACTCCACCAATTGAAAATGTCTTTAACATACAATTCTGTATTTTATTCTGTTATTATTCTGTTACTTTCGGAGCCTCAGCCGTTTCTTTTGGAGTAACCGTTTCTTTCGGAGCAGCCGGAGCTTCTTCCTTCGGTTTGCGCGGCGGGAAGTTCAACTCGATAATGGTATTCTGCGGACATACTTCCACGCACTTCCGGCAAGATTTACACTTGTCAGGATCGATGTAAGCCAAGTTGTTCTCCAGCGTGATAGCTTCGAACGGACACGTCTTCACGCACTTTCCGCAACCGATACAGCTCACCGTGCAAGCCTTGCGTGCCACAGCGCCCTTGTCTTTATTCACACAAGAGACATACACGCGGCGCGACTTCTTGCCTTGCGGACGGATTTCAATGATCGCCTTCGGGCAAGCCTTCACACAGGCGCCGCAAGCGGTACATTTCGCCTCGTCGACTTCCGGAAGTCCCGTTTCCGGGTTCATGTGGATAGCGTCAAACTGGCAGGCAGCCACACAGTCGCCACAACCCAGACAGCCGTAGCTACAACCCGTCTCTCCGCCATACAGCGAAGCGGCAATAGCACAACTCTTAGCACCGTCGTATTGATTAATACGCGGACGGTTGGCACACGTTCCGTTACATCTCACCACTGCTACCATCGGTTCAGCCTCTCCGGCTGCCAGTCCGAGGATATCAGCAATTTTAGCCATGACAGGTTGTCCGCCTACGGGGCAGAATTTTCCATCCAGCGAGCCGGCTTTGACGCAAGCGTCGGCAAAACCGCTACAACCCGGATAGCCACATCCACCACAATTTGCCTGGGGCAACACTTCCCCTACCTGGGCAATCCGCGGATCTTCATACACGGCAAATTTCTTGGAAGCCACATAAAGAATAGCGGCCAGCACGAGCGCTATCGCTCCCAATGAAATCACTGCAATCAGAATCAAATTCATAATGTTCTTAGTTATTTATTGGTTTTATAGTAAATGAAAATTTTTGTTTCAGTCGCGTTTTATTGAGCCACAAAATGTAGTAATAAGGCACAAGGACAGCCAGAGAAAGAAGTGCCGCATACAGTTCATTCTCTATCAGTGCCATAAAAAGGAACAATGTAAAAATTAAAAGAACGAAAGGGATAATGAATGCCAAGGCCACCGCCTGCATTCCCATCGACGTTTCGCCGACCACCATTACGTTTTCCCCCACCTGGTAGGAAGCCGCAGCAGTATCAATTATATCTATGATTTTGTCCTTGCTGTCTGCCGAGGAACAGTGTCCCTTCACGCTGCAAGCCGCGCAAGCCGATGTCTGAACGATCCTCACCGACAGATGAGAACCCTGTATGTTTTCCACAATACCCAGATGCTTTATAGTATTATTCGTCATTTTGCAAACTCAACATTACAAATCGCGGCAAATTTAATCATTATTTGTGAACTACGAAGCATTCCCCGTATTTTTTATGTATAATCAAACATTATTTTTTGTGTTTTCGTTATCGCACACGGGTATTCCCGTTTCCACCCTCCTCCTCCTCGCGCTTCTTTCTATACCAGAGATACCGCAGTGTCCATTCGCGTATCTTCTCCAGCAGTTCCTCTTCCGTCAGGCTGTCACAATAGAAGTTCAGAATGGATTCGTAGTAGTGCAGTTTCATATCCTCCCCTTTTTTATATTCTCATAGCTGGCTTTCCCCATACCGGTTTCTTTGCATAAGTGAGTCATTGTCAAGTTTGCGCATTTAAGCGATTCATCGATAAAAGTACCTAGAAGGACGTGTTTGAAGTTCTTTTTCATGTTCAATATCTATTAGTTGTTAAAAATACACCTTAGTATGTTATTTATTTTCACATTGGTTCTGACATATCAGAACCGTCTATTTTTTTGTTTTTCGTAGTTTCACGTCGTGTTTTGAAAATCAAGCACGTTTTGAAAGAAGAAAAGTTTTTGACCCGTAAACAACAAAGATTATGCCAAACCAGTACAGAATGTCATATTTCATGCCACCTATCGCTCCTGTCAGGAACGAACAGGGACGAATGGTTACTCCTCCCACGCTCCTCCCCTTCTGCGAAGTCTCCGTGGAGCAGGTCTTCCAAATGATTACCTGCAACGAGAATCTCAAACTCCTGACCGCTCAGGTACGCAACGCTCCGGACATGCGGACTGCCAAAGCGACACTGCTGCCTTACGTGACACCCTGCGGCACCTTCACACGCCGCAACAGCAAGTGTTTCGTATCCCCTTCCGGGCTGGTCGTGATAGATGTGGACAACCTCGACTCCTACGACGAAGCCGTCAGTATGCGCCGTCTGCTATTCGATGATCCCTTCCTCTGCCCCGTGCTCACATATGTCAGTCCGAGCGGCCGGGGAGTGAAGGCTTTCGTCCCTTCCGGAACGCTGTATCCCGAAGACGAAGCACAAAATATCACGGAAAGTATGAACAAAGCCATGCAGTATGTCGAAATGGCATACGGCCCGGAACCTGACAATTCTGGCAGAAATGCCTCCAAAGGCGTGGACTGTTCGGGAAAAGACCTCGTAAGGGCCTGTTTCCTCAATTACGATCCGGATGCATTATTTCGTAACATTATTAATTCTCAATCTATAAAAAAATGAATGAACTTGAATCATTACGCCGCCTCACGGAGGCAGTAGAAACAGCCAAGGCTGACATTGCCCCCACTTACATCGAATACGTACACCTGGCGTTCGCCATTGCAACCGATTGCGGCGAAGAGGGACGCGACTTTTTCCACCGCTTGTGCCGGGTTTCCGCCAAATACCAACGCGAACACGCCGAACGGATATTCTCCAACGCACTCACTGCCAATCATGGAGATATGCATCTAGGCACGGTGTTCTATCTCGCCGAAGCGGCAGGAGTTACCGTCCGCAAAGAGGAGGTTGCAAACAGCCGGACAGGTACAAAAGGTACAGCAGGTACAGCGCAAAAACTTTCCGCACACACGTGCGCGCGTAATAAGGTATACAATAGCGAGAGTCCGGAGTCTGAGGAACTGTTGCCGGGTAGCGAACCCAAACAGCCGCTACCCACTTTTCCGGCAGCCGACTGGCCGGAACTCCTGCAACGTATTATGAGTTACGGAAGTACCGACGCACAGAACGATGTCATGCTATTGGGAGCACTGACCGCTCTGGGTTCTTGCATGGAACGGTATGTACGGTGTCCTTATGGCGGTAAACTCCAGTCCCCCTGCATGCAAAGTTTCATTATAGCTCTCCCTGCTTCCGGAAAAAGTGCCCTGTCATCCATACGGCTGCTTGTGGATCCTATCCATGACCAGCTCCGCGCCGAATGGGCCGAAGAAATAAAAGCCTACAAAAAAGCCAAAGCCGCCTACGAAGCAATGGGCAAAGAACGTTCTAAAATAGACGCCCCGCAAATACCGGCCAACAAAATGTTCCTCATCGCGGGCAACAATACCGGCACCGGTATTCTGCAAAACATCATGGACGCCAACGGAACAGGATTTATCTGTGAGTCCGAAGCGGATACCCTGTCCACCGCCATAGGATCGGATTACGGACACTGGAGCGACACCCTGCGCAAAGCATTCGACCACGACCGTTTGTCTTACAACCGCCGTACCGACCAGGAATACCGGGAAATTAAAAAAAGCTACCTCTCCGTCCTGCTTTCCGGAACTCCGGCGCAGGTAAAAGCCCTCATCCCTTCGGCGGAAAACGGGCTTTTCTCCCGCCAACTGTTCTACTATATGCCCGGTATCTGGCAGTGGGTAAGCCAGTTTACGACAGGAGACATAGACATAGAAGAGATATTCACCACCATAGGATTGGATTGGAAAAAGAAACTGGACTTACTGAAGGCACACGGTCTCCACACACTCCGGCTCACCGACGAGCAGAAACAAGAATTTGACACTCTATTCTCTGCCCTTTTCACCCGTTCGGGTATAGCCAACGGGAATGAGATGTATAGTTTCGTGGCCCGTCTGGGTGTCAACACATGCCGTATCATGGCGGAAGTGGCTGTATTGCGTGCGCTCGAAAGCGCACAGCCCTATCAACTCAAAGCATCTTCTACCCCTCTCCTGACTCCGGACAAGGAGATTCCCGATGACAATATCAAAGACGGCATCATCACCCGCTGGGATGTCAAGATCACTCCGAGTGATTTCAAAGCGGTGCTCCAACTTGCCGAGCCCCTCTACTGCCATGCCATGCATATACTTTCTTTCCTTCCTCCCACAGAAATCAGTCGCCGGGCAAACGTCGAGCGTGATTTTTTCTTCATGAAACTGGGGACCACGTTTACCCGCAAACAGGTACGAGAGCAGGCAGCTGTCATGGGTATTAAGGAGAACACCGCGCTCATCTGGCTGAAACGTCTGGTAGACTACGGAGATCTGGTTCACGTAGACGGCAAAGGAAACTATATGATTGCTCGCGCGCGTGTGCGTGCGTAAGAGAGCCCCCGGAAAAGTGTACCTGCTGTACCCGAAACCACAGTAGTGTGTGTTGTAAGATGTTGTATCTTGTAAGACGTAAAGCATAGCTTTAGAGTGCATAAAGCTATGCTTTAGCTGTCTTAAAGCGGTGCTTTTGTTATCCTAAAGCGAATCCCTCTAAGGTTCTCCCAATGCATCCACAATCACTCTCACCTCCAATGGTGTATAAGAACGGTGTTCGGGTTGGTAGCCCAGATCATACAGGCGTTGCTGAAGTCCGGGACACCGTTCGATCCATTTCTTCATCTTTCGATATGCGGCAATATCGGTCAGTTCGGGAGAATAAAGTTGCGCCAGTTCCATGCGTCCATAAGCACGTATCGTGAATTCTTTCATAATGGATAAGTTTTAAATTATTAGCTACAAATGTAACAAAAAGCCTTCACATTTCCTACGCTTTTCCGTTGAATAACCGACCGTTACTGCCCTTAACCGACAACAACCGTATACAATTGTATACAACTGATTTTCCGGGATTACGGGGTGTTATCTTTGTATCGTCGGAAGGGAAACAGCTCCCCACGACAATATGTTGAACCCTTTAATTTATAGTGTTATGATTCGTTACAAAATCTATCAGAACCAGCAGAAGAAAGGTGTGAATGCGGGCAAGTGGTTCGCCCGTGCGGTAAGCGACGAGACATTCGATCTGGCCAAGCTCGCCGAACACATGTCGAAACACAATTCACCGTACTCGAGTGGTGTCATCAAAGGTGTACTCACCGACATGGTGGACTGTATCAAGGAATTGCTGCTCGACGGCAAGAGTGTGAAAATTGACGATCTCGCCATTTTCGGCGTGGGAATCCGCAGTAAGGCAGCCGAAACGCTGGAGGATTTTTCGTTGGAGAAGAATATCACCGGTATGCGCCTCAAAGCACGTGCCACCGGTAACCTCTCGACTACCAACCTGAAACTCGACAGCCAACTGAAGCAGCAAGCGGAGTATCAGAAGCCGACTACCGAAGGAGGTGGTTCCGGTAATACGCCGAATCCCAACCCGGGCGGCGGTGGAGTGACTCCTGATCCGTCAGTCTAATTTCTTAACCTTAAAAAAATAAATTATGAGCAATTCATCGTCACGCCGCTCCGTATGGAGCCTGGTTCTCAAAATTATCATTACTGTCGCCACCGCCATAGGGGGTGTGCTCGGAGTGCAAAGCTGTATGTAAGCTGATGAGAACTATCACACTGATTATCATTCATTGCAGTGCCACGCCGGAGGGGAAATCCCTTTCGGCGGAAGCCTGCCGACTGGACCACATCCTCCACCGGGGATTCCGCGACATCGGCTATCATTTCTACATTACACGCGACGGAGAGATCCACCGTGGCCGTCCTCTCGAAAAGGTCGGGGCACACTGCCGTAACCACAACTCCCACTCGATAGGTATCTGCTACGAAGGAGGACTGGATGCTGACTGTTGCCCGAAGGATACTCGAACGCTTGAACAACGGGGTTCCCTGCTGGCTCTATTACGCGAACTGCGCAGGCAGTTTCCGAAAGCGTTGATCGTGGGGCACCATGATTTGAATCCGATGAAGGAGTGCCCGTGCTTTAGCTGCACAAAGGAGTATTCTAATATATAAACAGCTACGGGAGGCAATGTAATACTGTCTCCCGCAGCTGTTTGTTTTGTTAAAAATATCAACTATCTTCACAGACCGTTGATATCGTGGGAAATTAACACCGGATACCCCCCGGTGCCGGGGTTATAGACCGGAAAGGTACCGTCGTACTCTTTCCAATCTATGTAATGTAGGAGAATCATGCGTTAACATGAAACTAGGGACCTACATTCTCTTCATCTCACATACAAACACTCTAAGTGCTAATTACATCTCAACATTTTATTTTATACCACATAAATATTTCATTTTTACATAGCCTATTGAAAGCCCTTCAAACACATCACTACAAACTTTCCTAGCCAACATAATGTAGAAAATCATGTTTTCAATCTAAAACTAAAAAACTACATTTTTCATATACGACAGACAGATACAGCATTTCGTCCACATCAAGCAAGAATATCAATAACCTACTGTATAATTACACCAAGTTATTATTGAACATACTCTTTAATTAGAAATTCCTCCTTTTTAGTATATAAATCACCTATAACTATTACATTGTTTTTGATCAATATATAACAGTGTCAGTTTTATAAATATTCACAATAATAGTGAGCGCTACCACTCTTTATACACATTCCATATAAACAACAAATTGCCTATAATATATCGTTTCCACATTCTACATGGTTCTCTTAGTAGCCTATAGCACCACTCCAAAGAGTTCCGCTGCCACCATACAGGAGCACGTTTTACTGTTCCAGCATAGAAATCAAAAACAGCACCAATCGTTCCACAATGACAATGAATCTGCAATTCATTCCAATGAGTATATACCCATTTTTCCTGTTTTGGAGCAGTCATCCCTATCCATAGCAAATCAGGGTTAGCTTTATTAATAGCAGATATAATTGCATTATTCTCTGCTTTACTGAATTCTGGTTTATAAGGAGGAGAATAAGTTTCTACCTCAATATTAGGAAAATCTACTTTACTTCGCCGCTTTATCAATTTCAACACCTTTTCACTACTACCCATAAAGAAACATTTTCCTCCACTCTGATTCAACCTTTCCATTTCAAATTCGAATAAATCCCAACCAGCAATGCGTTCTTTTGGTTTAGATTTTGCATTTAACCAACGGCAAGCTTTGACAATACTTGCGCCATCAGGAATTAAGACATCACCTTGCTGCAAAGCTTCGGCAAAAAGTAAGTCTTGCTGAGCCGTATTATAAGAGTGAGCATTTATAGTATTTATTAGCAGTTTACCTGAAGGCAAAAAAACTAACTCTTGGCGATTTTCGATCAAAGATAAATTTTTCAAGTTCAATAACATTGTATATTATAATTTTATCTCTACAATATTAATTATATAAGAAGAGGCATTCCGAAGTTAAAACTCAAATTAGATCATATTTTTTCTATAAAAGTGCTTCTTGAAATACATAACAATTTTCTGTCAGAAATATCAATTTATTTCTATGGCATACTGTCAAATCTATATGTAATGCCAAGCTCAAATAATCCCTGCAAACGTGTTAGAAATTCTAGTAAAAAGTCTACGAAGATACTCCTAAGTGGAGTAGACTTACAACTTCACAAATAAATAAACGCTTCACAAAATATTCCTAAAGGCATTGCCTCGACCTAAACCTTATAAAATCCTCATTGTTTTTTTAGTTTGCAGTAAAGAAAGATAGATTTATCGTATTTGCGCCTTAATTTAAGCGTTTATAAAAAAATATGAATTGTTTTTTCTACCATGAAAACACGATGTATAGCCAGAAAATGTGAAGAATACTATTTCCCATTACTGACTATTTGATTTATGATCTTCAAATACTCCTTAGTAATAATAGACCACCTAAACTTATCTCGCATTTGAAAATTTCGTTTACCATTTTGTTGAATTAATAAAGGATTTTTTGATAATTCAAGAAATATCAACTTCAATTCTTCTTGCGTTTTAAAAAAGAAACCTCCCTCTTTATTTCGAATAATATCTGAACTAACACCTACCCTTGTAGTTATAATATTAAGCCCTAAAACAAAGGGTTCTGCAATACATAGCCCAAATGTTTCACTATCACTTGCTATTACAGCATTATTACTTTTTTTATAATATTCAAGTATCTCCCTTTTTGAACAATATCCTGGGAATAATACTTGCTGTTCGCATCCCAAATCTTTACATAAGTCTTTCATCTTCTGCAATAATTCACCATTCCCAGGTAATATCAATATAGAATTCATATCACGAGTCATGTTTCGATATTCTGCAAATGCCCTTATTACTATATCCTGATTTTTTCCAACTCGAAATTGAGCTGGATAAATCAACCTCAATTTATCTATAGGTAATGATTGATAAGGACATTCAAAAAAATTCTCATCAACCCCTAAAGGGATCATTGCAATTTTGTAGGACAACCAACGAAAGCTATTTTTCAATGATGTACACATACATATAACTTTATCCACAAAAAATGCAAGAAAAAAAGTTAGGAGAACCCGAACTAAATACGATTTATACCTCTTATTATTTCGATATGCATGAATTGTATATACCATTTTAAACTTTCTACAAACTCCTAGAATATATTTTACGTAGATGATAAGTGCTAGTTCCCAATTCGTTTGAATGTGTACCACATCAATTAATTGTTCTTCAATTATCTTTTTAAGTTGAATTGCATCTTTCTTAAAAGATTGATGCTCCGCCAACCCTGGTAATATATAATTAGGGATTAATAAAGAGTTTAATTTATCAATTAAACCAGATTCCTGTTCCTTTGTGCTTAATATACCACATACTTTCTTATGTTGTTTATGCAACGCAATCAATTGTTCTGTTAATAGAGCCGAATTACCATGTCCGCTCTCTACAAAAAAAAGAATATTCATAAAATTAAATATATTTATTCATATTTCCTAAAAATAAATTAGGAACAGATACTTTTACCACTACCATTATTAAACAAAAGAATTTATGACGTTGAATTAAGAATATTTCTATTATCTAATACATAGATAAAAACAGCTAAATACGAAAGCACTAAAGGACTCGTATATGCATGTCCACCATAAAAAGCATGACCAATAAAACAAGAAAAAGCTATTATGCACCAATAATCTAGTATAGTATGACACTTAATAAAATTTCGCATACATGCTACTAATCTTTTTATAGGGAATAACAGGATTGGAATAGAAAAGAAAATTCCAAATTGCCCTACTAAATCTAATGGATCAACTTCAGCTGCTTTCGGATCTCCATAACACAAATGATGTTGGTTTTCTACCAAATAAAGATATCCTTTACCAAAGCACCAATCAAAAAAATTAAAGTTACTAATGGTTTTAATCGATGCATCTATCAAATATCCTCTTCCTGAAGCTTCTAAAAAAATCGCACCAATATCCTCATATTTTCTCGAAAGATAAGAATCCTGCTGAATAATCGAAATGATATTAATGACTGCATAATAAGATGTAGCCACCACTAAAATCAATGTTACAAATTTTATTTTATAAGAACTTTTATAATCCGCAAACTTAACAAACACAATACTTAAAGCTAGAAAAAACAATATAAATGCCGTTCCAAAATAGCAAGCTGCACTACCTACTAAACAAGATCCTACAGACATAATTATAAATGCAATTAAATAAAATAAGTCACCCGTTCTTTGAAATGAATAACACGCTAAAATATTTAATAATAGTATTGTTAATCCAACATCATTCATTGCCACAAAAAAACCTTTTGTACCAAAAGTATCGTCTGTATAGGCATTATAACCTGCACCTACAATAAAACAATACACTAAAGTACCTGCTGCAAGTACTCCATACAATATCGCGGCCTTTATAACTTTCTCTGGATCAGAGAAATAGTGATTCTTTAATATTATGCACAAAACAAAATAGAAATTCATTATTTTCATTAAACTCATGAAAACACTATTAGAATATGCACCTATAAGAATATGATATATTAATAAAGCAATACTCGATAGTATCAATATTTTGATATAATCAGAATATTTAGTGCGAAATAGATAGACAACAGATAATAGAATAATCATTCCACGATAAAGAATTCCAACCAGACTCTCCCCCGTACCATCTGTACCTCGCAGATAACCATTAATTATATCAATAATTACAGGGAATGATAATAAGAAAAAAGGAAATACTCTTTTTAATTGAAGAATCAACATATCCTATAAAAATAACTTAGGGTTATCTTTTCTCAACTGTTCAACAGAGTACAGTAATTCTATTTCATTATTTACGTTCAATGAAACATTTGAAAATATAGATTTACCTAATCTTATATTATTTTTCACAACATCAATATCTATTTCTCCTCTATTGTCAATAATATCCTTTGAATGACAATCTAAAGTATGTGCATAAGATTTCAACTTATTTACAACAAATGTCTCATCCCCTAACCATGAATGATGATACCCTTTTATCCCTTCTAAACATTTCACTTCATTCAATAAGTTTGATTGTTCTCCCATTTTTCTTAAATAATCGGAGTCATTATAAAAATTCTTTCTTAAATATCCTCCTTTTACTATAAAAATCCGATAAGAATAATAAGCAGGTCCACTCCAATTAGAACAAAATAAATTAAAATAAAACATTGTAAAATGGATTTTGATAGTAATAATGTCATAACGGTTAACCGCATCGATTATCTCATCAGCATACCTACTATCTATAATCTCATCCATATCTGATAAGATTAGTATATCATCATCATTATAATTACTATTCCAAAGTGAATAATTACGCGATACACCATCATTATACCAAGCAGTATCCCTTACTATCTTATTCATCCACCGACTAATCGGATGAGCAAAAAAATGAGGAATATATTTACGTGGTTTTTTATATAACTTTGATGCATTCATTTGATGATAATAAACTTTCTCACTATCATTTTTAAACACATAATTATGATTCGTATATTTAAATGATTTATCAAATTCAGTTATATGAATCTCATCCACCCACTTGCTTGCTTCTGCTATATTAATGTCTGCTACCAAATTTTCATTATAAAAAGGACAGCATAAAATAATTTTACCCATAAACCTTTGTTCTTATGATATAAATACTATCAAGATAAAATTATTCTTAGTTAAAATAAATCATTCAAACTTACACCACTATTAAGTTTATATATCGAATCCGTATTGTTATAATGAGTTCTAACTAATTTTTCAAACTCACCATTGTATATCCGAGCTACATTATTTTTGATATATTTTGCAGGACATCCACCTAATAGAATATTTTCTCCATAAGCTGTATAATCTTTATTCAATAATGATTTGGACGCAACTATAACATTGTTACCAGTCTTTGTTCCAGGCATAATATTAGTTCTATTTCCAAGCCAATTGTTATCTCCTATAGAAATTTTTTTATTTATTGGATACACACATCTAGTAGATATATCTATTATTGGATGAAAATTAGAATCCATAATACAACATTGAAATGTTGACCTAAAACATTTTCCTAGAGTAATTTCATCCTCACAAATAACTTTATTTTCCGAACCAAAAAAAGCATCTGCACCAATACATAAGTGCCCCGAAACTCTAAAATTACTACCAAGTGAAATAACACATGGTCCCCAAAATTCTATACATGAATGTTTCATTAAAAACAATGAACCACATTTAGAATTCCCAGAAAACGAATCCATATTAATTCCTATCTTTATCATTTTGGTTTTTACTTTACTTCTAATAATAACTTTACCTTCTAAAGCACTAAAACGAAACTTACCATAAATAAAAACTGGTAACTTAATAGCTTGATGAAAAGGAAACATCATAAAATTAAAAACTAAAGTTCGCAAAATATTAAACTGCGGAGTGTCCATTCTATGGAAAACAAAGCGAATTATTTTTTTCATTTTGTAATAATTTTACTTTTTATAAAATTGATAATATTTGTATTTTTAATCAATAGCCACAAAGAAAGTACCGAAATTATTAATAGTATAACAAATTGGAGAATTAATAGTGACTCTAATTTTGCAATAATTAAAACCACAAACAAAATTAGGAAGATAGATAATAAATATATATTCTCAGATTTAATACGAACACCATATATATTATATACATAAATATACATAGCTATAGCATAAACTATCGTTGTAATGGATCTTCCTATAGCCAACCCAACCAATCCTCCTAGTAGAAATAATGGAATCTGAACTAATAATTGCATAAAAACTTTTATCAGTGATATGTACATAAACCTTTTGGAGTGCCCAAAAGCTAATGGTACATAATATAGACACCATGACATCACCATAAACAATGAACCAAAAAGTATCCAATGAATAAAATTTTCTATATCAAGAAATTCAGCAGAGAGAAACATTCGAATCAATAAAGAAGAAAAAACAATCATAAAAGCTAATATAGGCGCAATTAATAAGGTCGCAACATACATTTGGGAATTTACAGTTGCATTCATGTTTTCTCTATTATTGCAGTACTTTGACAATTTAGGATAATAATCATTAGCAATAGCTACAAATATCATATTTATAGACATAGCACTAATTGACATACCTGCTTGATATAATCCAACATCTGGAATAGAACCCTTCATTCGAATAACTATATTCAAAACATTAGAAACTATAGAATCAATCAAATAAGAAAGAACTAACATAATTCCCAATATTATCATAGGATATCCTTGGGTGACAGTTTCTTTTATAGTATATTTATCTCGTTTATATGGAGCTATGTCGCGGCTAAAATTCCATGATATAATGAGTGATAAGAAAGCACATAATACAATTGCATACGGAACACCTCTTAAGCCCACATAATAATATATACAGACTGAAATGAGAACTCCGCCAAGACTATTGTATAAGGAGGCTACAGCAATTTGTTTCGTCCTTCTAAATCCTTTCAAACATGCATCAGTCCCTGTTGTAAAAATAGTAAAAGCAACAGCCAAAGCAATAATACAAAAGCCTGATGTATACTGGGAGTTTCCGAATTGAATTTCTGACAACAATCTTGACAATAAAAACGTTATCAGAAATCCCGCAACAGATAAAAGTAAAATTAGTCGTTTTGTTAATAATGCAATTTCTAATCTTTTTTCTATATCTTCTTCTTTTGCAATCTCACGAATTGCACTTAAACCAATTCCTAAACCAATAATACCTGACAACATCGTTAAAATATTATTGTACAATGTAGAAATACCAACACCAGCAGGCCCTATCAATAGTGCAATAATCTTAGATTTCGCAAGCCCAGAGAGAACTATTATGACCTGAGCACCACCGAATATAGTAGTAGTTTTTAAAACTTGTCCTGTTTCTTTCTTATCCATTAATTTATAATACAATATTAAACCACCATGCTATCTTCTGAATGATTCTATCTTTTATAGAATATTGCATAGGAGAGATTATTTCACTATAACCTTCTTTTTTCTGAAAAGAAAATTGTTCCATATTCTCTACAATATGCGATATAATACAAAACATATTATATTTGTTCAAAACTAAATTTCTTGATTCACATCTCGAATTCATAGAATCTTCATATTTCGAAGATAAAAGAATCATTCTTAACTGATGAATGGCAACTTCAAAATTATTGATATCAACTACATCCATTGATTCATTTGAGAAATATTCATTTATATTTGTACATCCATAATAAATTGGATAACATCCAGCTAAAAAACAGTCTGCTAATTTCTCCGTCCAATAATTGGGATAAGAACAATTTTCTATTACAATAGAATATTTGTAACGTGAAAGGACATCCCATTTATCAGAAATTGACTTATATCCATTTCCGTATACGTCTACTAATCCTGGATATTCTTTTAAAACCCGCTCTACAAAATGTACTCTATCTCGATGTCCTCTTGTAAATGTCTTATTAGAAGTTATTAAACAAATTTTATTTAAACGAGGTTTTAAATCCTCATCTTTCTGAAAATCCTGATAAGTCAAGAATTTACCACTGCTACACTGATGTGTATTTTCATGTAAATGACATCCGACCATCCATGGTAATAATGGAATAGATAACCGCACAAAACCATGCTCTACTTTCTTCTGGTGACAACCATACACCTCCCCAAACTGTTTCAAGAATTTCTTATTATAATTTTTCACATAAGGAGGCTCTCCTAAAAAAATTATTCTTTTAGTTTTAGAAAGAGTAGTTTTAATTTCTTCTTTCAAATTATCAATTACAACAATATAATCATACTTATCTATTTCCGAAAAAACAAATTCACAATTTCCCCATACAGTTTTTGCTGGATCCGGGAATTGTCTTTGTATTGGAATATTAAAAGGACCAGGAATATAAACTTTTATCATTTTGTATACAGTTTCAACAAACGTAAAATATATTTAGGGAAAAAATTAAAAAGAGAGTATTTACAAAATATAAAAAATGCATTTCTCTTATATGGAATATCTCCAGTCTTCATTTGTAAATCGCGCAGATAATTATAAATATTGAAAATCCGCATATTTAATAACAGATTTCTATCTTCCACTTGAGTTGATAAGAATTTAATTAAAGACAAGTACTGAAGAAACTCATGATGTTGACTATCCTGACTTGGAGATATAAAATAAGACATATAACATTGAGGCAAATATACTACTCCTCCTCTATTTGCAATAGTAGAAATAAACGAACAATCGCAGTATTTCCCTCCTTTGAGCCAATCCATCTTAATTCCAGCGATTCTTGATTTCCTATACATAAAAGAAGGAAAGGGAGCAATCTCATTTATAGCATATTGTCTTACAACTCCCTCACTATTATCCATTTTTTTTATAGTCGTAGAGGAAAACTTTTTCTTCTTTGTATTTTTCCCATTAATATTCAAATATGCATTACATCCTACTGCACTGACCACATCATGACTCGATAGATATTCATATAATGAACTTACCATATTAGGCAACATCTCGTCATCATCATGAAATAACATAAAATACTCACTAGTGTTAGTTTCTAATATACAATTAAAATGAGCATTACTTGATGAACATTCCTCTCCTCTTCTTATATAACTTATTCTTTTATCACTCTCAATGACATCTTTTAATAGTTTAAAAGTAGTGTCATTATCCGAGTTATCTGAAACAACTATTCTCAAATTAGGAAAATTTTGTCGTCTAACGGAATTTAAAGACCGTAATATATCATTTGGTCTATTGTGTGTTAGAATATAAACACAAACATCTTTATTCATAATTATAATTGAAATCTTATAAATATTTCCGCTCACCTATACTTAGTCCCATATAGTCATAATTAATAGACATAATTTTTACAATATTTGAGTATTGATTAATTCTTAACATCAATCACAAGATAATTACGACTCGGTCAAAGAAGATATATACTCAACGGTCAAAATGACAATATACAAGTAAATCAGACCACTAAATATATAAATAGTCTTATTCTTCTTTACTCAAAAAAACAGGTAAAAAATAGTACGATACTGAATACAGTTTAAACTACTCTAGTAATTGAAAGATAAGTAATAGACTCATCCACACCTAAACTTCTGGCTATTTTCTTCAAAAAAACAGGAACTACCATTAAACGTTCATTATATCATTAAATTCCTCATCTTCCAACAATGGCATTGGGCTTTCAATCGGATTATTATAAGCTAATTTAGGGCAAACTGTTGTCAAACCTTCTATTTGATAATTAAAGATAACAAATGAAGTTGTTTTAGAGTTAATCAAAAATTCCCTTTTCATATTTTCCTTTGAAATATTAATATAAGGGATTCCATAGGCTTTTGATATCGTTTCTATATTTGGAACACAATAACCATTATCACTGGTAGTTCCTGCCATTCTATCATTAAAATACAAGTGTTGAAACTGCGTTATCATCCCCAATGCTTTATTGTTCATTACAATCACTCTAATATTCAACTTGTATTGAGAAATAAGCATCAATGATTGCACAGCCATATGGAAACCTCCATCACCATTAATACAATAAACTGTTTTATGAGGACTCGCAAAAGCTATACCTATCGAAACCGGTAAAGAAAAACCCATTGGGGCCAAACCACCGCTAGTAACAAAATGTTGTCCCTTCTTTAGACGAAGAGTTTGTGCAGCCCACATCTGATTTTGTCCAATATCAACCGTTATAATATCATTTTCTTTAGTTATCTCATTAAGAGTCTGCATCAACAGATAAGGAGACTTATTCTCAACAAAACGCTCTATTTCCTGATCTTGACTATAAAGTTTCTTAATCTTCAATATCCAACTATTCCAAACCGAATAATCTTTATGCAATATATTTACATTAGCTAGCCCTCGTAAAAAATCAGATACCGATAAATTTACTTTCAGACGATTACAAAGACGATGGTAATCCAATTCATTTTTATCTATATCCACATGGATAATCTTTCCATCACGTAAAAAACTGTCAATCATTGCTCCTGTTTGTCGAGTATCCAACCGGGTTCCTAAAGCTATTAACAAATCAGCCTTAGAAATAGCCATATTTGCACACCGATTACCATAACTACCTATCATACCTACATAATGTTCATAGGTCTCATCAATAATGCCACGCCCCATCAAAGACGTAACAACAGGTATTTGTAATTGATCAATAAAATTTTGAATAAGTTCCTCACATCCCAAGCTTCCTGCCCCTAAAAGTAACATCGGACGTTCCGCTTTATCTAATAATAATTTCACCTCTGAAAAATCAAAAGAAGATTCTTCTAATGATTCAGACTGGAAACCAATCAACTTTTCAGGTTCTATCTCTGCACGAGAAATATTCATTGGCAAGTCTATCACAACTGGCCCCTTTCTCCCCTCCATTGCCATATAAATAGCCTTCTCCAATTCATAACGAATATCTTCTGCATTATCAACCATTTTAGCGTATTTAGTAATCGACCTTACCAGACTTATAACATCTGTTTCCTGAAAACCTTGCTGACGAATCGGTTTGCTATATTTATACTCATATGTATTTACTTGGCCAGTAATATAAAGAACAGGTATAGAACCAAAATACGCATCTGCTATACCTGTCATCATATTAGTAACGCCAGGACCACTAGTACAAATTGCTACTCCAAACTTACCACTCTCCAATGCATAGCCTTCGGCAGCAATAGCTGCTGTCTGTTCATGGTAAGTTTGAACAAATTGAATATTTGGATTTTTATCTATAGAATCCACCAAATGGGTTATCATTCCACCGATATAACCGAAAATGACATTAACTCCTTTCTCTTCCAGAAAAGAGACTATATAATCAGAAACCTTCATTTAATCAACAGACATTATTGTTTTAATCAGACCATCTTCCAATGATGTATTTTCAAACTCTCCAAATGTTTTTATAAATTTGTTACTATTTCCACATATCAGCATAGACTGATTAGAACGATAAGGATAGGCACCAAAATTAAAATTAATATTTGACCTCATCAAATATTTTATTGTCAACAATAGTTCTTTCAAAGTTATTGAATGCGCCGAGGACAAATTATATATACCTGATTTATTCTTTTGACCAATAATCGATATTATAGCTTTAGCAAAATCATCAACATATAGATACGCATATCGCTGTTCGCCTTTTGTTGTTGGAAATGATTCTTCTCCTTTTTTGCAACTTCTGATTACAGCAGGAATAATCCAATTCTCATTTTGACCTTCACCATAAATATTGAAAACACGAATCCATTGCCATTCATATCCATATTCACGGTTGAGGGCCTTCAATTGCTCACAACATGCTACTTTGTTTTTGGCATATTCTGTTTCAGGATTTAATGGGCTGTTCTCATCAACTATCGAATCCAAATAGCCATACTCATCTTGACTACCTAAAGCTATAATTTGCTGGTACTTATAAAGAGTAAGCAAGTCCATAAAGAATTGAAGATTATGATATTGTACACGCTTATCATTTCTCGAATCTGAAGAAACCCCCTCCCAAGCACAATGAATCAGCACATCAGGTTGAAAATGGGTTATGGTTTCCTTCCAACAACTTTCATCCTTATCTACCCAATGTAACTTTGCTTCTACTCTTTTCGAAAACTTACCAACCGACTCCTTTCTTCTTAAGCATAAGACTCGATGCCCTTGTTCTACGCATTTCACTACAATATGAAAACCTAAAAAGCCAGTAGCTCCTGTTATGAAGATATTCATTAATTGATATATTTTTCGATTTGCTCAACACAAAGATTATAAACTTTTCCTCTTGAATAGCTCTTATACCAATTCACCGTTAATGCCACGCATTGTTCAATATTCATCTTTGGCTCCCATCCCAACTGAAATCTGGCCTTACTAATATCTAATATAAGTAACTTCGCCTCATGTAAAGCATTCGGATCAGATAGATCTTTTAATTCACCTTTACCATAATTTTCTATGACCATAGAAGCCACATTCCACACTGGGATAATGCTTTCTAGATGCGGTCCAAAGTTCCAGCCTTCACAATATTTCACCGGTTCATCCCACATTTTTTGAGCTAACAACATATAACCACTTAATGGTTCTAATACATGTTGCCAAGGGCGAATAGCTTTTGGACTACGAATTTCAATAGGCTTATTTGCTTCCAAAGCACGAATACAATCGGGAATAATTCTATCCAAAGCCCAGTCACCACCCCCAATTACATTACCAGCCCTCACGCTAGCAATACTCTTACCATGTAGTTCGTATTGTTCAGGATTAAAAAAACTTCTTCGCCAACTATTTATTGCTATTTCAGCAGCTCCCTTACTACTAGAATAAGGGTCATATCCTCCCATAGGTTCATTTTCTCTATATCCCCAAACCTGCTCCTTGTTTTCATAACATTTATCGGTAGTAATCATAATGCCAACCTTTACACTATCTGTCATCCGTATGGCTTCCAATATATTAATCGTACCTAACACATTCGTTTCGTATGTTTCAACAGGAATTTCATAACTTAAACGAACCAAAGGTTGAGCAGCCAAATGAAAAACAATTTCCGGTTTGTATTCCTGAAAAATTTCTTTCATTCGTTGACCATCACGAATATCAGCACGCAAGTCTGCTTTTATCTTTTCTCCTACGCCGGACAAAACATAATTATCTTTTTGAGTTATTGGATCTTTGGCAACTCCAATCACTTCTGCTCCAAGCTCATGGAGCCAGACTGAAAGCCAACTACCTTTAAAACCTGTGTGTCCAGTTATAAGAATACGCTTCCCTTTATAGAAATTATTAAATATATCTATACTCATCGATTACCAAACTTTCCAAGGGGCTATCCCCTTATCCCACATTTCATTCAATTCAACATTATCACGCAAAGTATCCATTGGTTTCCAAAAGCCTGTATGACGATAAGCATGCATGTTACCGTCTTTTGCCAAATCTTCAAGAGGTTTACGCTCGAAAACAATAGTATCATCACATTCTGGAATATAATCAAAAACCTTAGGCTCACAAACAAAATAACCTGCATTTATCCAATTACGATCACCATCAGGCTTCTCTTGAAAAGAAAGTACTTTATTACTTTCCAAGTCCATTTGTAACGCTCCGAATTTTCCGCCAGGTTTATAAGCTGTTAGTGATATGGCACAGTCTGATAATTCATGTTCTTTTATGCTCTCTGCTATATTAATATTTGATACGCCATCACCATAAGTAAGTAAAAAGCGTTCATCACCAATATATCTCTGTACTCGTTTCAAGCGCCCTCCCGTTTGGGTATTCAATCCCGTATCAACCATTGTCACTTTCCAATTCTCTGAGTGGTTATCGAGAATTTCAACACTATTATTTGACAAATCAACGGTCAGATCGCTATTGTGACGAAAATAATTAGCAAAATATTCTTTTATAACATATTGCTTATAACCACAACAAATTATGAATTCATTAATACCATAATGACTATATGTTTTCATAATATGCCAAAGAATGGGTTTTCCCCCTATTTCAACCATTGGTTTGGGAATAAGGTTAGTAGCCTCACTCAAACGGGTTCCAAAGCCGCCTGCAAAAATGACTGCTTTCATTCTTATTATACTTTACGAGATAAAACAAATTCTTTGATTACAGATATCATATACTGGAGCATTTCTTCAGTCATGCCCGGATAGACTCCAATCCAAAATGTATTGTTTAAAATAAAATTGGTTCCCGCTAATTCGCCAACCACACGATAGCCTTCCCCTGTGTCTCTCATCTCGTCAAAAGCAGGATGTTTCAACAGGTTTCCAGCAAAAAGATTACGGGTTTGTATTTTCTTACTCTCCAAGTACTCAGACAATTCATTACGAGTAAAACCCGCATCCTCCTTTACAGAAATAAGGAAACCAAACCAACTAGGGTTAGAGTTCTTTTGAGGTTTGGGAAGTATAAGCCCCTCTATATTCTTCAAACCGTCAAGCAAAATCTGGAAGTTCTTTCTTCTTGCCAATACAATATAATCCAACTTGTCTAATTGAGCACAACCGATAGCTGCTTGCATATCAGTTAACTTTAGGTTATAGCCAAAATGGGAATAAACATATTTATGATCGTAACCTACAGGTAATTCACCAAACTGTTTACTAAAACGATATCTACAAGTATTATCAACACCACCAACACACCAACAGTCACGTCCCCAGTCACGGAAGGAATTGATGATTTTATGGAGTAATGGATCATTGGTATACACAGCCCCTCCCTCGCCCATAGTCATATGATGAGGTGGATAAAAACTGCTAGTTCCGATATGACCGATAGTTCCAGTCTTTTTCGGTTCACCATTAATGGTATATTCTGATCCTAATGCATCGCAATTATCCTCAACCAACCAAAGGTCATGACGATCACAAAAGTCTTTCACTGATTCCAAGTTAAAAGGATTGCCTAATGAATGAGCAATCATTACAGCTTTCGTTTTATTTGAATATGCAGCTTCCAATTGCGTTACATCTATATTATACTCAGGAATAGTAACATCTACAAACACAGGAATCGATCCATATTGGATAATAGGAGTTACCGTGGTAGGGAAACCACAAGCTACTGTTATAACTTCATCACCTTTTTTTATACGACGTTCACCAAGTAATGGAGAAGTTAATGTCATAAATGCTAACAAGTTAGCAGAAGATCCAGAATTAGTTAAAGAACAATATTTTATCCCCAACCAATCAGCAAAGCGCTTTTCGAATTTATGAGCCCAAGGGCCAGCCGTAAGCCAAAAGTCCAAAGATGAATCAACTAAATTAACAAGTTCTTCATCGTCAAAGTAACGCCCCCCATAATTTATATGACTTTTACCTGGTTCAAAGACTTTAGAGTTTTTATGTACTTCATTATAATATTCACGAGTTAACTGAAGGATTTGTTGCTTCAGATATTCTTTTTTACTCATATGTTAATATTTTTTAGTAAATAGATCTCAAATACTGATTCTCACGTTCATAGACAGGCAATAATCTTGGAATAAAGAATCTTAGTAAGCATTTTCTTCTCCAATGACTGCATTTATTATAGTCTTATAAATGATATATAAATCAAGCAATAATGTCCAATGCTCCATATACCAGATATCAGACTGAACACGACCTTCCATTTGGGATAGTTCTTTCGTTTCACCACGAAAACCATGCGTTTGCGCCCAACCAGTTACACCGGGTTTGATAAAATGACGTACCATATATTTATCAATCAACCGCGCATAAGTCTCTGTATGAGCTAACATGTGAGGACGAGGTCCAACTATAGACATCTCACCTTTAAAGACATTAATAAACTGAGGAAGTTCATCTATATTAGAACGTCGAAGGAAGTCTCCAAATTTAGTCTTTCGAGGATCATCAACTGTTGCCTGCTTTTTGTCTGCTTCATCATTCACCCTCATGGAACGAAATTTATAGCATTCGAATTCTCTGCCATTCAATCCTGTCCTCATTTGTTTGAAGAATACAGGGCCGGGAGAAGTCAATTTTATGATAGTTCCCACAATTAGGTAAATAACAGGAAAAATAGTAACCAGAAAAATACCGGATAACACAATATCAAATAGCCGTTTCAAGAAACGATTTTCCACTTTACTTAAAGGTTCGTATCTCAAATTCAAAATCGGCATGTTACCTATCATACTATGCCAGATACGTTGAGGGAATCCCTTACAAACATTAGGGACACCATGAAAATAAAGCAAATGATTTTCACAATAGTTTATAATAGGGACATTATAACGTCCCTGATCCATTGCCAAAGAACAGAATACATGTTTTACGGATGTTTTTCCGGACATAAAATCGGCAAAATTGTCCGGATTGCCAAGATAACGGCATTGAGAGGAGAAAGTATCATTCGGAGTAACATCAAAATAACCGACAACTTCATAAACGGCGGCCAAAGAGCTTTCCATTTCCTCATACAATGTATGCATATTATCTCCTCCACCGATAAAAACAGCATAGCTTTTATGTTTACCTTTCGCACAATAATCAATCAGCAAACGACGGATAATAATGCGGTAAACACTTAATACGACAAAAAGGATAAAAAAATAGATAATAAAAAATAGAGGAGATATTATGGAGATTCCACTAAAAGCCATGATACACGCCCAAAAAACCGAAAAAATGATAATATTCTTCAGCACACGTACCACAAGTTGATCGGCACGAATCGCCCGACTATTCCATGCTCTGCCACGGGACGCCGAACATGCCAAATAACAAAGACTTAATGAGGTCATCATCCATGAAACTCTACAAGAAAAAGGTTGAGATACAAATGCTTCTTCCCAAAAGAAAAGGAGAAAGAACAAACACAAGTTCAGAATGATCAAGTCTCCCAATACTGCAATAAACTCTACGACTTTATTTATTTGACTGGTTGTTGATACCATATCGCATTATAAAATGATTTTAGGCACGGATTTCTTTGAATTTATTCAATATATCTTCTCCCCATAACTTCCCCAAAATAACAGCACAAACTGATAGGAAAATAAAGGCTAAAACATATACCTTTCTACTAGTCCCAGAAGAATCTAACGGTACCACCGCAGGCTCTACAACAGCAAAAACTGGTTTCTCTTCCTGAACTTTGGCTCTGGCTACTTGAAGCTGGCCTGCTACCTGACTGTACACCTGATAAGCAAGACTCATATCATTCTGTAGCCTCTCTTGTTCAGTACGAGCACTCTGCAAAATTACATTATCATGAGAATCTATATAATCGGCGTATTTTTTTTGGGCCACGTAATATTCCTGTTGACGTTCTTTAAACAACTTCTCTAAATAGAGACAATCTTCTTTTGCTTTGAAGGTACGATAGTCAATGATACATTCTTGCAATTTACTCACTACTGAGTCAGCTACTACTGCAGCCATCTTAGGGTTTTGTAAAGTTACAGAAACCGTAGTTATAGAAGTTTTCTTAGCTACTGAAACTGTTATCATTCTCTTGAGAGTTTCAATATTTTTCGATTCTTTCTTTGACAGTTCAATTGTACCCTGGTTTGCACTATTAATAGCTTCCGTTTTATCTTCTTTAATAAACATGGACTTTACTCCACTGATTACCATTCCTGGAAACCCTACTACATACCCCCACCAAGGGGAGGATTCATTGTCTAAATAAGTGTTTAATGTCATAGTCTCTTCTTTCGATATAAGGATTCTCATTTTAGAAAGTTCTAATAAAAAAGGTGTAGAAGAAACAATATCGGCAGCCAAAGAAGCATTCAATGCATCAGTACCCTCATTCATAACAACTCCACTTCCCAAAAAAGAAGCGGCCAAACCGGATAAACCACTGCCTTTAGAACCTCCCATTTCAGGAGAAAGAGTAACCTTGACTGTATATTGTTTGGGAATACTTATAGCAACAATGATACCTATAACCAAGCCAATACCGGCAGCTTTGTAGATTGTCTTACGAATACCTATAATCCTACGAAGAATACCTATGAAATCGATTTCGATCTCTTCATTATGATTATCCTCTCTCTGCTTTATGTTTTTTTCTGATGTCTGTTCTATCATAGCGAGTTAAGATATAGTCGTTATTTCTTGATTAAATTGGCAATAGAAGCAACCATCATTCCCAAAGTACTGAATGTAGTAGCATAACTCAAAATGTTTCCGATATTAGTTTTCTTCTTAGCCTTACTGGGAATTATAATCTCACAACCGGGTTCAATCTGTTTCTTACCACTACCCTTCACCTTAGTCACCTGACCATTCATATAAACAATGAACTTCTTACTCTTCTTCGCATTCTCAGAATAACCTCCCGCCTGATTCAGATAATAGTCTACATCCTTGCCTTTCATATAAGAAACAGTATTAGGAACCATGACGGCACCATTGATTGTTACCGTATTATTATTCTTCGGAATGGAGACTACATCACCCTCACGCAACACAATATCTGCCGTACTTCCGGGATTGGCCAACGCCTTCTCCAAATCGATACCGACCGTAAACGTATCCTCCACGCGGACACCCAGGGAATCAAGCATAGCCTCACCCAACTGACGGCTCATCAAACGGATTACATCACCCATACGTTTCTTCTCACTCGCATTGGCTACACGGGTAAGCTTCGCACCACGAAGATAAGCGTAGTTGGTGGCTCCGCCGGCTTTGTTGATCAAGTCTGAAAGACGTTCCTCCCTGCTGGTCATCGCATAGGAACCGCCGAAAAGTATTTCTCCTTCGACTGAAACATTCTGTTGAGGTTGATAACCGGGGCTGCGACGAACATAAACCTCATCGTAGGGCTGAAGGACAAAGCCGGGACGACCGTCAACTACAAAACCGTCCTTTAAGGCAAACGTATACATCTGACCGATAGTATCATTATCAACTGTACTATACGGGTTCTTTATTCTGCGGGATACATCAACACGGACTACGGAAGCGGCTTCACGCAGACCGCCTGCCTGGATGATCAGGTCCTCAAGGGTCATGTTATCCGCATAAGGATACGAGTCAGGCTGAGCCACTTCACCGTGGATGACCACATTACCCCTGTCCTCCAGGTCATGAATGCTGGGAATATAAAGAATGTCATTCTTCATCAGGGGAAGATTGGGGGAAGTACCCTCCATGATAGACTTGATATCCAGAGGGATTACTTCGGAAGTCAGGTCCTCACGCTGACGGTAAAGGACGGCACGGTTCAGGAACGCATCACCGGTAAGGCCCTGGGATTCGTTGACCAGTTCGCGGACGGTATTCAGCCTGCCGTTCAGTTCGTAGATACCGGGACGGTAGACCGCACCGCGGATTTCAAGCTTGTTGATGAAGCGGTTAAGGATAGCTTCGGCCGTCACAACATCGCCGTTGCGCATCTTATAGACACTGTAATCCATGTCCTTGACCGTGTTGACTTCATATTCCTGACCGTTCTGGCGGACCACACGCAAAGAACGGGTGTAGGCATCGGCTTCAAAGCCGCCGGCATAGCTGATAAGCGTGGAAAGGTTCTCGTCCTTCTTCATCTCAAAACGCATCGGACGTTTCACCTTGCCGTCGATCTTGACCAGTACCTCATAAGCGGGAACTATCACAACGTCGCCTTCCTGAAGACGGATATCGTCCTGAATGTTACCTTTCATGATAAACTGGTAGACGTCGATTGTAGCGATGTTCCTGCCGTTACGGACCAGTTGGACATTGCGCAGGCTGCCGATGTCACTCACACCTCCCGCACGGTAAAGCGCGTGAAAGACAGTGGCAAAGGAGGAAAGGGAGTAGGTGCCCGGCTGGACCACTTCACCCATGACATTGATCTGGATAGTACGGATGCTGCCGAGTGTCAGACGGATGTCAGAGGTCGGGTCGTTCGTATTATTAAGACCGTTATAGATCTTGTTTAATGTTTTCTTGAGATAGTCGTTCGCTTCAGCGATCGTAAGTCCGTTCAAGTTGACGGGGCCTATCTTCTGGATATTGATAGTGCCGTCGGGAGAGATCTGCTGGCGGATAGTATTCTGGCTCGCCCCCCAGATATCGATTATCACTTCGTCACCGGGGCCAAGGCGGTAATTCAAGGGGGTGGCGATATTGACACTGGGTTCGAAGGTCAGATTACGGGTGTTGAAGATGTTACGTCCGAAGACCTGATTACCGCGTGCGAGGTCTTGGGTACTAGGGTGGTCCTCCAACATATCCGAGGTGTTCTCCTTCATCTCTTCACGAAGGCGGGATTCGTTGATATCCGTACCCGTGGCGTTGGAAGCGTTCACGTTGTTCTGCTGCTCATAGAGCTGCTTCACACGCAGGGCCTGCTCCTTGGTTACACCCTTGCGGGCTAACTCGGAGGCAAGCTGCTTTTGCTCTTTCCCTTGTCTAATCCCCTCTTTGACATATTCCAATACTTGAGAGTCGCTCATATTTTGAGCAGTCACAGGTGTAGCGCCCAACATCAATATGAGGATGAGCGCACCCATTAGTTTTTGCATTTTCATTGATTAATCTGAATTTTTAAATTCAATCGAAAGTACTAAACCGGCTCCACACATCCTGCCGGTATATCTACACACGCACATCCCAACATTGTCAGTCGGACGGCGACTTTTGATTTCCCATTCATATCTACCAGTTCCCCTTCCAGTCCTGCCAATGGCCCCTTTATTACACGTATTTTTTCTCCCGGCGCTAATGGCGATGTGCTCATACAAATCGTTTCGTCCGAATAGTCGAGCATAAATTTGAATCGTAACATTTGTTGGTCGGGAATTACAGCCGGAGTACTCTCTCCACGTAGTACCATGTAGCGGCTGATAGCGGATAAGGTCAGAACTTCTTTTTGTTCTTGTGGATCAACGTGGACGAAGATCATCATTGGAAGGATGACTCTGTCGACAACCTTGCGACGGTCACTCCAGTTATGAACTTCTTGTTGGATAGGAAGGAAATTTTCAACGCCCATTTTAGTGAGGCGCTCACTTGTCTTTTTCTCATGATGGATACGCACAATGGCGACTAACCAGCGTTTAGAGTGCGCTACGCTCCTGCCAATCACATCTGTTGGCAGAACATTTCGATCGTCATTTTTGCTAATGATCATATTTTTTTACCCCACTTTTTCCATTGCTACTTAGGCAATGAAATAATTCCTGCTGCAAAGATAGGCAAAATAATAAATAAGAAACAAGAAAAAAATGCTTTCTTTTTTACTTACCAGCCAAAATCTATAGCTAGAATATGCCGTGGGGTAATTCTCTAATACTTCACCGTCCGTATGAAGCATGCATCACTGTCACTGCCATCACTATTATTTGATGCACCATTCTCAAACCCTTCGAAGCCCATTGTGAAATAGTTTATATCAAATGCACTCGAATTTTTCACTTCATTATTGGTACTTTCCAGACGGTTTCGGCATTGATATATGGCTCCCGGACGTTCAAACAGGTCATAGAACAGCGGAACATACTGAATATTCCCGGTACCGTCGTTATTATAGTAATCGGTACGTTGGGCATAACGCAGTGTACCTACTTTCTCTCCGTTACTTGTCATCCCTTTACGACGTCCATAACCGGATTTACCAATAGGGAAAAATATGTTACGACTATTATTTACATTGAAAACGAAACATCCGCGCATACCTTTTTTTGAATTGGTCGGATCTTCATTATGATCATATCCAAATGCTTCCTTCACCGATTTCTGTGTCTCGGTTGCACCGTCTCCATAAAGAACACCATAGGCTTTATTAATGTTACTATGAATCGAGGTAGATTCTAAGGTGTAAAAATCCTCGATTGTAGCAATACGTTCATGATCTCCCGCAATGGACCATTCTTTAAAACGATTCGTTACATCGTCTGTTGAAGGTGCCAACTGCGACCAAGTCTTTTGAGAGGTTGTAGCCGATCCAAATTCAAGAACATTGAAACTACCTGTCGGCTCTACACCAAACGTAAAGCCGGATCTGTCATTATTGGAAGCGAGAATAGCTGTACGGTTTCCGCGACGGAACAATGACCCTTCTTCCAAGGGTGACTTTGTATAAACCGGAGCATTATTTGCATCAAAACGATAAACATTATATGATGTCCACGCAGGATTGTTATTACTTTCCGCATTTCCGTTAATGGTGATAGGAGCATAACCTTGACGTACAAAGATATCGTGTTCACAGGTATAATTGTGATAACGTACACGTACAATAGCACAACGAGGAGTGGCTCCTTCCGGAATCGTACCCTTAAAATCAATCCAGAAATCTATAGGATGCTCCCCCGCTCCTTCTATACTTTTCACACCTGTCTGTTGTACATTATCACTTCCGCTTCCTTCGACAGTAGAACGTAATGTGATGAAGTCGTCTCCTCCGTCAATAATAGTAGCCCTCCATGCTCCTTCTGAATTGAACGGCTTAAAATCTTCGGCATTGTCATAGGGCAAACACATGAGGGTCACATGAAAATTATCACTCTTACCCGCACTACGCCATACCCCTTTCGGATTCTCAATACGACGTACTTGTATCATGTCCAAATAAGCCGTCTTGGGAACATAGGTACCTGTGACATCGTCTTTCACCTGTATGGTAAACTTGATTCTCTCTTTTCGGGGGTAGGCCGAATATGGATTATTTCCTGTAAAGCCTGTTTTTGTCACAAGCTCTTTGGCGCGGGTATATAACGGAATAGTAAAAATATGTTCATTTCCATTACTTTTTACCGAATATTCACCGTCTGCCAAATCATCGGCGCCAATATTGCTAATCTTATAACTTCTGTTTCCTTTATTTTTTTCATTATAATAGGTCTCGTTGTATTTCGTATTAATAGGGGTTTGCCATGAGGGCTTGTCTTCGTATCCGGGAACTACAATCTTCACAAGGGAGGTCTTTCTCAATGACAAAAAGCTGTTCCATGGACCGTCGTTATAAATCCAACCTGAATAATAAAAGTCATTAGGAACTGTCGGAAATGCACTTGTTCCATTTCCCCATGGTCTCCAACCTGTAAACCCGGTATCTTCATCCTTACCAAGGATTTTTGCATCCAAAGTAGAATTGGGCTTTATTTCACCCACTACTTTCAGGGTCACATTCATTGATTTATTATAAAGGTAAGAGATATATTGAGGGGTGCTCACATAGATATCGGACGGTTCTTCATACTCGATATGCCAGTCGGCATCGTTTCCGTAACCTTTGAATTTAAGAGTCAACTTATAATGGGTATTACGCGTTGCATTATAGTCGGTAGTAACGTCTTGCCCCAACATAAAACGGAACTTGATAGGTCCCGCTCCCACATGTTCGTTTGCCGCCGTGCAACGGTAGTATCCTGTCACCTCAACATAGGTACCATAAGGTTTCTCGTCTTTCCAACCGGAGCCTTCTTCTTGCTCATCAGGGTCGGGATAGTCGATATCTACGCCATTCTGCGACTGCTTCTTAGACTTACCTTTTCCTTGCATATTCTCGTAGAAGAAAAGCGATTGTGCCTTATGGGCATGGGTGTTCGTTATAATATCTTGTTCATCTCCTTCTTCTCCCTTACCCATATAGCGATGCAAATCATTGCAGATATGTATATAGTTTTCGGGCGTAAGAACGGAAAGATCTGCAGGCAATTTCTGGATTTTGATCGACTTTCCTTCCGAATATAAACCATTGGATGCAGTATAGCGTTCCGAACGAGCATGCATCTCAGGTTTCCAATCGGGATCCTTATAAGAATCCGGATCAGGAACATCTTCTGAAACTAATCCCGGAGTATTCGGATTACCCAACGAACAGGTTTTGGGAATATCTTTCAGAATAACGTTTTCGATATAAATCTGCACATTGGCATAAAGCCCGGAACCGTCAAATGCCACAGTCACCTTGGACGCGGCGCGACGCAACCAACTATGAAGTTGTACGCCCGGGGAATTAATGGTAACAAGATCATCCGGAGCATTACGGTCGGGAGTGAGACTGAACACACCGAACATCTCGCTATTTTGGGAAATATCATCAGGATCCCACTGAAGGGAGATTGCTTTCAATCCTTCACGGGTAGTAATTTTATCCTTATACTGCGTTAGATCTCCCATATTGGCAACAGCATAGATATAATACTTACCCCGCTTTATCGGACGGAGCTTGAACATTGCCGTACCGGTCTTACTATCCTCGAACTGGTTACCCTGTTCGTCTTTGTCTTCATCTATCCGGTTATCTTCCAGATTATAACTCCAACCACTTACATCGGGATCAATGACAAGGCCCTCACCTTTAACTATATAATTATGAACTAATTTTCCTGTCGTATCATAAAACAACATGCAGAGTGAATTTATATTCTGAATGGCATTGCCTTCATCACCTCCTTCGGCACGGGTAGTCCCCAGTGCTGCATCCTCCTGATCGAAACACAGGGTTACCGAAAGGGTGGCATTGCCTTCGCCTATCTCTTCATTCATAAAGTAATCATCCCGGCAAGCTGTCGGTATGAACTGCAACATAAGCAAAATAATACAAAATATAATATCTTTCTTTCTCATACAATATCAATTCTTAGTTTCAGGTTTGAGTCCGAACTCCGGCTCAAGAATCACTTCCGCATAGGGTACTACTTGCACTTTTACTTCGTCTTTTTCCGTAAAGGTGATATCAACCAGTACATGTGTGTTACGAAATAGAGCCTTTAGATTTGGAAAGGTCTTGGTAAACGACAGTTCTTTGCCATTCTCGGACATGTCGAGCTTCAAGGTGTATTCTTGTTCACCGTATGTAGCCGATCCGGCTTTCAGTTTTTTACTTTCCGGAAGGTAAAATACCGGGAAGACCGCTTTGCCGGGTTGGTCACCCGTCATACTCGGCACTTCTAATGGTCCGTTAACTGTGACTTCCTGATGAGAAGTTTCCGAAGGGATATCGTAAGCTTGTATCCAGCCTCTCCTATCTGCCAGTTCCACATCATCCGGTGATTGTTGAGATTCATCCGCTACTTTCTTCAGCCAGTTTATCCAATAAAGCGATTCATCGTCAAAAGACATGAACAACGGTTCCCGTTTATGAGGAATCAGATAAGTAGCCCCGGCAATATCAGAAATATGAATAGCATCTATACTGACTTTACTCTTACGCTTGTTCGTGAAACGAAAAGCGAACTTCGTTGCAGCACGTACCAAATAGAATTCACGTTCTACCAGATTCTCTGCTTTAACCGGAACGTCATATACCGAACTCATTGGTATAGGATTCTTATAATCGGGAATGAAAACGAAATTGTCAACAATGCTTGCGAAAGTAGTGTTACCAGTCGTCAATGTCTCCAATTGTTCGTGAAGATCAGTAGATGCGTTCTCTTCATTAGCTATCAGATAGATTTTCTTTGTTTCATTCCGTGTCACTTTGAAAATCCTGTAACACTCCGTTTGGGGAATCTCACCGAAATCAATATACATATTGTGTTCCACAGTACCGTTTTCATGAAGAATAACGATACGCAGTGTATACATATATTCGACAGGATTATCTACTGCATCATTCACCCTATCGGATGCACGCGTTTGATCAAGAAGACCGGTACGCAGAACGAGTATGGCAGTATCGTCGTCCGGCTGTACCTCGTCCGTATAACTTACCTCCCCTCCCCTACAAGATGCCGACAATAAAGCCCAGCTGACAAGTATTGTCATCCATACAATATGTCGTAGTATTTCTTTCATTCCTTTTTCTTCTTTTTTCAAAAGATGTTACTCAATCTACATCTACGTTAGAGAGTACCACCCTCCATGAGTTGATTAGTATCACGCTATTTATCCACTGATTTTGCTCGTCGAGAAAGAATGTCATATTGTATTCATCCTGTCGGTCGAGGTATTCCTGGTCGCTCATTTTTCTATTGTAATTACCTTTCACCAGAAGGGCATAATCGATAATAGGAATAGAAGCTACCAGTTTCCCTTCAGTGGTACGAATAATCAACATCGGACGCGAATACAGACTCCAGTCCCGCAAGACAAGTCTGCTCACCGTAAGTTCCGCCACGGCAACTTTGACAATTGTTGTTACACGACTTTCTTTTCCTGTCGCAATGTCCACACCAGCTTCACCCGAATAAGTAGACCACGCACGATAAACGATCGGCTCGTCTTCTTTCAGTGTATTGTCATGCGCTATCCAACCATTACGGTCTTCAATAGAAAAAGTAAAGTCGTCAACATTTATATCTTGTCCCGAAAGGTGCTGAAGCACTACACGGAACACATTCGTATCTTTCGTTAGTGGCATGACGTATGTATAATCACCTCCGTCGTCATTGGCAGGCAAACTTACGTCAAGAGAACCATGAAACAAAGGATGCAGGTCCTTATTGGAATAGGAAACACCAGTCGCTTTGTCTAGATAACGGTTCAATTTACAGTGCAAGTCTGTCATCCGGCAATTGTGCGAGGCATCGGTCACTGTAAATGACTCACCATTATCAAGACCACACCATGCCATAAGGTGATAATCACCGGGAGCAAGCTCCAGTTTCATGGTGTAATCACCGGATGCAAGGATTTCACCCTGTTCGTCAGCTTGCCACACCAACTCGCCATTAGAGTTAAAGGCATAAAGTCTGACCGACTTCACCTCATGGGTGAAAGCGTCGGCAAACTTCATGTTCATGTCATAACGAAATTTCAGATGATAGGTCACTGAACAATCGCCTTCATCGTCATAAATAGCATTGTCACACGACACCAACAAAAGTAATTCTACAAGGATTACCCATGCTTTCATCCCAAAATTTCTGATATAAGACGGTTTGTCCATTCTACATAATTATTGTTGTAATAGTATATAGTTTACAATACCTCATTACAGGTTGTCACCATTCAAGGTCGATGTTCTGTTTTACTACTCGCCATGAAAGGATATTAATACGTGCACCCAGATATGTTTCGTCATTAGTAGGCTTCTGCGGAACAATCACTTCTTCCGGATCAAGAACCGGCGTTCCAAGACCGGATACCGAATTAATGGCAATGTCATAAATATGATTACGCACAATTCCATATTTACCGTCGGTGTCATCCACTCCCGGGAAATCGTTCAGATGCTTGATGTCAGTATAATAGTAAGCTTGTCCACTCGACCAAACCCTTGCTCCGGGCATATTTGCCAGAACATCATTTACATCGTCAAGATTGGCGTATGCTGTATGATCGGCTTTATAAAAAGTATCGGTTACGCCTTTCTTCAATTGAAGGTAGCTCAAATATCTGCCACTATTTTCTGACTCGTTATCGGCATTGCCTGACTTTATGCCGGAAACGAGCTCTACTTTGTCTTTGGTAATCGGAGTATAGATTTCTTTAGCATCTGCTGTTCCTGCACCCTCTATTGTTTTAGTATAAATCTGATCCTGCACAACACTCAACATTGCTGTCATCGCATTATCTTTTGTGTAGTCCGTACCACCCCACTTAGCCAGATCAATGGGATGAGCAACGTTACTATCATCAATAGTCACTAATACGGCAGCAATAATTGCTTGGGTACGGTTACTTACCTCCGTCGCCGGATTATAGGAACTCTTCTTACCGGTCTCATACTTATCTGCAGCATTTTCCTGACAATATAAGTTTGTACCATTATATGATTTAGAGCTGTTGTCGCTTGCGCCTTGAGTACCTACTTTACCTGCAATCTGATCATACGGTAAATAATCAAATGTGAGACCGTCAGGATTCATTGCCCAATATGAACGATGATATTCAGGATGATTCCAACTCCAAACCGGTGTGAACGCCCAAGCGGAATTAACTTTCTTAAAGAGGTATGACTGAGAAGCAGTAGATGTCACTTCCCAACCTGTGAAGATTACATATACATCTTTACTGTCAACTTGAATAAATTCGGAACCGTCCTTACTCTTTTTTAATTTCACGGCAGTATATTTTTTATCATTATCGCCATAGGTTACATCATTTTTAAGAGTCATATCCTTCCAATCGGTATATAACCGTACTTTAGCTAAAACACGCTCTACATACACATTTACCGGAGATTTTTTTGCTTCATCTTCAGTCTTTTTGAGAGCACTCGCCGGTATGTTCACTTCACAACAGAAATTATCCGAACCAAACACAGAACTTGTCATCAAGAACTTTGAGTCCTTTACATAACTATATGAACCAAACTTTCCTCGAAGTGTAGCAAGGTCCATGCTAGCCGTACCCAGTGCTATTTTCTCATGATTAATCACAGCGACCATAGATTTAAGTTGGTCTAAGTTGTCGCCCTCCCTGGTATTGATAACAATTACCGCATTCAACTTTTTCTCAATATTAGGCATATCCTGTCCGGCAGACTCAGTTTCGTCCTTTTTACAGTCATAGTAATTCGTACCGTCGCTTTTAACTGGACAAGGACTACCATTCTCCTTGAAAAAATAAAAACGAACCGATTCTACATCATTTTCAACACTTTCCCCTTCTTCATAAAGATCTCCGGACTGATCACCTGCCGCTCGCGTCCTAAAGCCAGTAGTATTCGTAATATCGACAGACATAAAACGAGCGTCAACATTAGTTTCAGAGAGATCATTCTCAGTCATGTCACTGTTGGAACAAGCACTAAGAACCATTATTCCTAACAAGTTCCAAAATAAATTTGATAACTTCATATAAGTACAATAGTTCGTTAAAAAATCGCCAAGCCTAAGCGGCTATGGCAGTAAATAAAATGAGTTCTTTGAAAAGTTTGTCAATAACTTGCATGTCCGGTTTAATCCCGAACACGCAAATAAATCGTTCAAGCATATAAGCATTGTGTATGAATGACTTGCAAGAGGATATGGAATAGGCTATTCCGAGCCTCTTGCATGCCGCTTTGGCCAAGTTGACAGCAGCAAGCGATGCATTGAAGTGAAAATCCAACTTTCTGAAGTCAGTTGACTGGCAGTTGGTGATTCCTGCATGCTGCTTTCCATCTCTAAAGCAAAATTCCAATAGGAATCTGGTCCTGTAATAATCCAGCACTTCGCGTCCATCCATGGAATCGTCTGTAGAGAAATAGAGCTGCCACTTGTCTGTCCTCCCGTCCATCGGATACCAGATGGTTAAGGAAACATACCTTTTGAGAGCTTTTGCATATACCCTCAATCCGTATAGCTTTCCTTTGTTCACCTCGTATTCCTTGCACCGGGTCAAATCCAATTTGGCAAAGTCAATTCTGCCGTCAAACCACTTGGGATGGCCCCGTTTTCCTGTTTTCTTTTCCAATGTCGGATAGTACAGGATTACATCGTTCCTGAAGCGGCTGATGATATGGAAATCGCTCTCACACATAGGCGTTATGAATGTTTCCTTGGAAAAGAATGCGTCTGCAACCACTGTTTTGGATAGGCTCTGTAGCTTGTCTTTTCTACTGATTAGATAGCTGCTGTACCAGTCAACCAGATTCTTGCCCATGTTATCCAAGGTCTTGCAATCCGGCGTCTGAATGGAACCTAAAGTCATGCATTCGTGGTTGTCGATGTCAATGACTCCGATGCCCAAGATTTCCAATCCTCGTTTATAATCCCCTGCACAGCCTGACCAGAAGTAACCAATCCAAGGTGTCTTCTTGCCTGATTTGGGGATATAGGAAGGATCGATGGCGATGGCTTTTCTTCTACCTGTGAGATGCTTGCTGATGATAGAATCGTTGAACGCAAACCAGTCGAATGTCTCATTCTCAAAAAGATTACGGTAGGTCTGTTCCGAAAAACGTCCATACCTGCCCAACTGGAGGAAGTTTATACGATCTGGAATGGCCATGAATAATTTCATTGCATCCATGAACGTTTTTTCAAAAGGTTTTTGTATATTCACGACTGATTTGAGAGCCGACAGGCACTCAGATTGGTATTGCATAAGGAGTGTTTCTTTAGTCATAATCAGAAGAGTTGAGAAACTTCTAATTTACTAAAAAATAACGAATTATGCAATACTCTTTTCCCTTTATTATCAACAGGTTAGCACTTCTTTCAGCACATTTCTTTATGCTTAACCATTCGTTTTTGACAACAGTTCAATGACCTCTTTAGTGTTTTTGAACCGACTTCTGCCGGTTCTATTGTTTAACTTTTAATTTTCCGGTAAAAATTTACCGAAGTATTGTAAGTATATATTAATGGATTAATAAATTATTTATCTATTTTATCTATCTCAAGCAAAATGATTTCAGCCTGTTGCACTCCTTTGTTCTTCGCCTCATTCAACTGCTTGCGTGCAACGGTGTAATCTTCAACAAGAAAAGCATAAACTCCACGAGCATATAGTGCCTCGGGTGAATCTCCCCCTTTCTGGAGATAACGCTTTGCATTTTCAACGTCTTTACGCTGCATTGCTGAGTTTGCCGCATTCAGATTGGCTATCTCATCGTTAGGATACATCCTTACAGCTGTTTCAAACACATCATTGAACTCAACGCTCCCCGGCTCGTAAGTCTGAGCCACAAGATAAAACTCATTGAGACTGAGTTTTTGAGGCTGTGTCTGCATGATACGTTTTATCTCTTCTACGTCACTAAAACTACGAATAGTATAGTCAATACGATAATCTGTGTGACGCAATGCAGGATAACAATTCTGCAATAGAAAACGATATTCTTCAGGATAAGTCCGTTTAATTTTTGCTTCTTTCGCGTCAGGGTCTAAACTACTGTCAATCATGCCCAGTATCTCCGAACGATGCACAAGATTGGATTTTTCGACATATTGACGCAATCCTTTCCAATCTTCCGGTTCATACTCTGTAACAATCACACTGTCATTAAAATGATATAGTTGCTTGATATGATTCTTTAATGCAGCTGTACGACCTATCGCCAGATCCCGATTATGAGAATATGGACTTTCGGGAGAAGCGTAACCTTTGAGCCATACGGAAGTTATGACTACATCCTTGTCATTACGGACTGAATCAATAGAGGCCTGTATTTTACCGAGTTCGTATGTATTCCGCCGATACTCAGGATATATCACTGTCTTATCAACCGGAAAATCGATGAAAGCAGAACCGGAAAGTGAACGATGCTTAACAGTTTCTGCCTGCGGATGAATATAAAGTAACTGTGGACTGAAAGGAAGCGCTTCAACGTATGAGCCCAATGGATCGTTCCATTCCGCCAATAGCGTATTACAACAACCGTAATCACTGCGATACAACTCCAATGAGGCACCATTCATCCATTTATAATAGGGTACTATTGCATGATATACTACACTTTCAGGTTTCGAACGTGCTTTAAAAGACATTTCATCTTTGCCGGATAGCATACTCTCACCATTCCGTACATAATAATAATAACGCTGACGCCCATAAACGCCTACTGAAGAAAGTTCCAAGGTATCTACCGTACTGATAAAACGAGGAGTGAGCAATACGGCTCTATTGCTTTCCACATCCAGATGTGATAGATTCATATTCATATCAACTACCATATATTCACCGTTCCGTTCAATCTTCAGATTGTCGGCTATCACTCCGGTTGTTTGTTGGGCATTCAGCATACAACTTGTTCCAAATAAGGCTGTTATAATTAGGTAAGTTCGTTTCATAGCATACTCTTTTAGAATAAATAGACTAAATTCACCGCTGCTTTAGTGGGACCAAAGTAGTTGTGTGGTTTGTTCTTCTCTATCTTCTTTCCACACCCGGCACATTTAAATCGGTCATAACGGGTATAAGAATAGCCGACTCCTATCTCTGTTTCGAAATTCCAGTGCCGCCCTAATATCCAGGTATAACCGTAAGCAATACCTCCACCTAGAAACCAACCTTGATACCTAGTGTCTTTAAGAGTAGAAAAATCAGTACCAAGCAATTTGAAATTAATATCAATACCGCCTAAATTATACTGCCCGCCATGAACATGGATTCCGATAAAATGGCCTGCAAACCGATCACAGAACCAATAACGAGCTTCAGGTTGCACCGCCCAATGTTTCCACCGACGACTATGCGATAAAGTCCATGCATTGAATCCTCCACTAACGTCTAACGTCCAACGCGGAGCAAGCCCTACCTCGATGCCTGCATTTATATTCATAAAAGCATCAGATAGAATATTAGTCTTTAACGCTACATCCTGCGCATTTACTGTATGAACCACACTTATCGTGGTCATTATCAGAAGAAAAATCCCTCGTTTCATTATTTGTGTGTATTCTTGTTCTTTATAATTATTGTAATTTCACCTTAAATAACTAGTCAAACAGACATAATAAAAATAAATTTTATCAGTAACAAAAAAAATACAGTTAGTGAAACTGTATTTTCTCTTTTTAATATGTTTATACTGATCGTTTGTTTGATAGGTTATTGGGATACTTCTCTTATCAAGAAAAGTATTAGACGATGCAAAGTTATAAAAAATGGGATATATGATATTATATTCAATAAGAAATTATGCTTTATAACAAAAAAAATTAGCTTCTTTTATTAAATGTTAAGCCGCTTATCATAACAATACAATATCGATATCTTAAAAAAAACAAACTTAGCTTATACTACTTACGTATAAATTATATTTAAATAAAATGATAGCAATATAGCAAATAGAGAAATAAAAAAGCTGAATAACTTTTACAGTTAGACAGCCTTTCGTTATTTTTTAACTAGCTTTTTCAAGAATACAACCTACCACTTATAATTAATACCGAAACTTAGCAATTCTTTCAACTGGAAGAAGCTGTCGCCTTCAGTCGGCTTGGAGCTATCGTCAAAACGAGTATGCACATAAAGTTTTGTGGACAAATAACGGTTCAAAATAAAGTTGAAAGTATTTTCCCATTCCACACGTGCCCAATGATAATTGGTCAGATAGTTGAGACGGGATTCCAATGTAACGGCAGTGATAATATTCCAATTGAATGTCGATTGCAATTGAGAACCGAAATCATTCTTTGAACATTTGCCTTTTTCCAAGCCGAATTTAGTTTCGTCTACTTCTGAATTACCGATGTAACGCAAGTTATAGGTCAATGGAGCCATAAACACGGAAAGGTTGAATTTCTTCTTGTTCAGTTTATAGTCCATACCGATACTGACTGCTAAATCTGCCGGAGACATGAAAGCAGAAACCAAATCTTCACTATTAGCCTTGTATCCATGGCAAAACTGAGTCTTGAACTCTGAAGAAATCGTATAATACCAATTTTTAAGTGCTCTTAAACCTAACTTATTATATAAGCGGAGTTGGTCGGTATTAAAGAGGTATTTATGGTATTCATCCGACGGAGTGGAAGTCATGCCCAACTTAGCTTCAAGCTGATTCTCGAACAAGATCTTCTCGTTGTCGTTGTAATTTGCAAATATCTGAAAAGTAGCTAATCCGGAGAAGTTACTTTCTCCTCCCTTATACCAGTTGTCCGAAAGGTGGTTCTGGCTGATCTGCAACGATCCGTTACCACCGGTCACCCACCAGTTAGGCTTGCTGATCTTAATATCGGCCTTCCCTACATTATCACTCATCTCCTCACGCTGAAACAAATGAATAACGTTTGCTTTCGGGGATATTTTCGGCTTCACATCCCGACGGAAAACATCACGGCTCATGATCCGGTCTTCCGTAGTAACAACCAATTCCGGACGTTTCAGATAAAGATCCATTAATGCGTTGTTGACCAGTATATTGGCTCGTTTGGTTTTAGTAAATACCAGCGTATCATAAGGCAAAAGCTCTGCCGTCAGATTCGGAGTAGTATCCAACTGTATCGGCTTCCAGTCTATTGTAGAATATTGTTTCATCGGAGCATAATAATATGCCAATGGAGTAAACAGGCGGAAATAATCGGGATCGGAAGGAATATAACGTGCCGGCACAGAAGGATCATTCAGATAATCCAACTGAGCAATATACTTATTATATAAATAGGAAACTGTATCCAACTTAGGAGTCGGTCCCGACATATTGAGTTTCAGCATCAAATATTTCTGAAGCTCCGTTGAAAGCGTATCCGATCGCACCACCTTGGCTTTCGCCACCACTGTTGAAGACTTTGTTACCTTCTTGGAAGGCTTGACAGCCTGTACAGGAGCAATCTGCACTGAATCGGCCGGAATTATGGAATCTTGAACGGACTCCTGTGCAGAAAGCGGCAACATGAATAACAGCTGAGTAAAAGCTGAAAATAAAATAATAACTCTCTTCATATTTGTCTATGGTTTAGGATGCAAAGCTACATTATTTTGTTTAGAAATCATAGGATTCTTTCAAAATTGCATTTTTTAATAAAATTGTAGCCGCGAAAGTCTGCAATCTTCCTCTTTTTTTTATAATTTTGCGCTTTTTAAGTTCGTAAGAATTTGACTAAGTAAACAATTATTAAAACAGTTATAGCTGTGGGAGAAACAAAGTATATTTTCGTCACCGGTGGTGTTGCCTCTTCATTAGGAAAAGGTATCATCTCATCCTCCATCGGTAAGTTGCTACAAGCAAGAGGTTATAATGTAACCATTCAGAAGTTTGACCCGTATATCAACATCGACCCGGGAACATTGAATCCTTATGAGCACGGAGAGTGCTATGTAACCGTAGACGGACACGAAGCCGACCTCGACCTGGGACACTACGAAAGATTCCTAGGCATACAAACGACAAAGGCGAACAACATTACTACGGGACGTATCTACAAGAGCGTCATTGATAAAGAACGTCGTGGTGATTATTTGGGTAAAACCATTCAGGTGATTCCTCATATCACAGATGAGATCAAACGGAACGTAAAGTTGCTCGGCAACAAATACAAGTTCGATTTTGTAATTACTGAAATCGGCGGTACAGTAGGCGACATCGAGTCACTCCCCTACCTCGAAAGCATCCGTCAGTTGAAATGGGAACTAGGCAAGAACGCTCTTTGCGTACACCTGACTTATGTTCCTTATCTTGCCGCTGCCGGAGAACTGAAAACTAAACCGACACAACACTCGGTTAAAGAACTTCAGAGCGTAGGTATCCAACCGGATATACTGGTATTGCGTGCCGAACATCCATTGAGTGACGGACTGCGTAAGAAAGTAGCACAATTCTGTAATGTAGACGACAAAGCCGTAGTGCAGTCTATTGACGCGGAAACTATCTATGAAGTTCCTATCCTGATGCAGGCACAGGGACTGGACAGCACCATTCTTGAAAAAATGGGATTGCCGGTAGGTGAAACTCCGGGACTCGGTCCATGGCGTAAATTCCTTGAACGCCGGCATGCTGCAGAAACAAAAGAACCGATCAATATCGCTTTGGTTGGAAAATACGACTTGCAGGATGCTTACAAGTCAATCCGTGAGGCATTGTCACAGGCTGGTACTTACAACGACCGTAAAGTAGAAGTACATTTCGTTAACAGTGAAAAACTGACTGACGAAAATGTAGGCGAAGCACTGAAAGGTATGGCGGGGGTGATGATCGGTCCGGGATTCGGTCAACGTGGTATCGACGGCAAGTTTGTTGCTATCAAATATACGCGTACACATGATATTCCAACTTTCGGTATTTGTCTGGGCATGCAATGTATCGCTATCGAGTTTGCCCGTAACGTACTGGGATTTGCTGATGCCAACTCACGTGAAATGGATGAAAAGACTCCGCATAACGTGATTGACATCATGGAAGAACAGAAGGCAATTACCAACATGGGCGGTACGATGCGTCTGGGTGCTTACGAATGTGTATTGCAGAAAGGTTCGAAAGTTTTTGAAGCTTATGGACAAGAACATATTCAGGAGCGCCACCGTCACCGTTACGAGTTCAACAACGACTACAAAGCACAATACGAAGCCGCCGGCATGAAATGCACTGGTATCAATCCGGAATCGGATCTAGTGGAAATCGTAGAGATTCCGGCTTTGAAGTGGTATGTCGGTACTCAGTTTCATCCGGAATACAGCAGTACGGTATTGAACCCTCATCCGTTGTTCGTGGCGTTTGTGAAAGCTGCTATCGAAAACGAAAAGTAATTTATAATTTGTAATTAAAATAAGAATGGATAAAAATACCATTACAGGTCTCGTTTTAATAGGTATATTATTGGTAGGATTCAGTTTTCTGAGCCGTCCGAGCGAGGAGCAGATTGCTGCACAGAAGAAATACTACGATTCCATTGCCTTGGTACAACAGCAAGAGGAAGCGCTGAAAGCGAAAACGGAAGCCGCATTGGCCAACAACAAGAAAGAAGCTGCAACAACAGCCGATTCTTCCGCCTTGTTCTTCAACGCCATGCACGGAACTGATTCTAAAATCAGCATCCAGAACAATGTAGCGGAAATCACTTTTGCAACAAAAGGCGGACGTGTATATTCAGCTACACTGAAAGAGTACATGGCACAGGATAAAAAGACACCGATTGTACTGTTCGACGGTGATGATGCTTCGATGAACTTCAACTTCTATAACAAGGAAGGGGCGATCCAGGCAAAGGATTACTTCTTTGAAGCAGTGAACAAGACGGACAGCAGCGTGACTATGCGTCTGGCTGCGGATAGCGCAAGCTACATCGATTTCATCTATACACTGAAACCGGACAGCTACCTGATGAACTTTGAAATCAAAGCGACAGGTATGGCAGACAAATTGGCCAGCACTAACTATGTAGATATTGACTGGTCCCAACGTGCCCGCCAACTGGAAAAAGGTTTCACTTATGAGAACCGTCTGTCTGAGTTGACTTATAAAGTAACGGGAGATGATGTAGATAACTTGTCGGCTGCCAAAGATGATAGTCAGGAGCTGCAAGGACACATCGACTGGGTAGCTTTTAAGAATCAGTTCTTCTCTTCTGTATTCATCGCCGAACAGGACTTCGATAAGGTTTCCGTAAAATCAAGAATGGAACAGCAAGGCAGCGGATATATCAAAGATTATTCCGCTGAAATGAATACCTTCTTTGATCCTAGCGGAAAAGAACCGACAGAGATGCACTTCTATTTCGGTCCAAACCACTTTAAGACACTGAAAGCGTTGGATAAAGGCCGTACTGAGAAATGGGAGCTTCACAGACTGGTATATCTGGGCTGGCCGTTGATTCGCTGGATTAATCAGTTTATCACAATCAACGTATTCGACTGGTTATCCGGTTGGGGCTTGAGCATGGGTATCGTACTGTTGATTCTGACTATCATGGTAAAAGTCGTGGTTTACCCCGCTACCTGGAAAACGTATATGTCATCTGCGAAGATGCGTGTACTGAAACCGAAAATCGACGAAATCAACAAGAAGTATCCGAAGCAGGAAGATGCAATGAAGAAGCAACAGGAAGTCATGGGACTCTACAGTCAGTATGGTGTGAGTCCAATGGGCGGCTGTCTGCCGATGTTATTACAGTTCCCGATTTTAATGGCCTTGTTTATGTTTGTACCAAGCGCTATTGAATTGCGTCAACAAAGTTTCTTGTGGGCAGATGACCTTTCTACTTATGATGCATTCATCACGTTCCCATTCCATATTCCGTTCCTGGGTAACCACCTCAGCTTGTTCTGCTTGCTGATGACGGTAACAAACATCTTGAATACGAAGTATACAATGTCGATGCAGGACACAGGAGCACAACCGCAAATGGCGGCGATGAAGTGGATGATGTATCTGATGCCGATTATGTTCTTGTTTGTCTTGAACGATTATCCGTCAGGCTTGAACTATTACTACTTCGTATCGACATTGATTAGTGTGGGAACTATGATTCTTCTTCGCAAAACGACCAATGAAACGAAATTGTTGGCTATTCTGGAAGCGAATAAGAAGGATCCGAAACAAATGAAAAAGACCGGATTTGCTGCCCGCTTGGAGGCGATGCAAAAGCAACAGGAACAGTTGCAGCAGCAAAGACAGAATAAGAAATAAGGAGAATTTCCTGAATATATTCTGAGAAAGCCGGACACCTATTTTTGGTTGCCCGGCTTTCTTTCTCTAATACCTAAAATCCGCAAGCAATCTCAATGGCAATCTCAATTGCAGTAAAGAGCTTGAACACTATGCATCATGATAGTATGAGCGTGAATTTTGTCCGATTTGTGCATACCTTCCCCTTACCCCACAATGCGACTTGAGGCAATACGCAGATTAAAACCATAAGGAACGGACTTTATCCGAATCCAGTTTTGAAAGGTCTTGCATAAGCCCGGTTTTCAGTATAGATATTCAGCACGTATTGCCTTGCTGTCATGATCCACTTGGCAGGTACGGAGATGAAGCTGAAGACAAAAGCCTTTATGCGACTCGTTTCCTTGAGCCCGAAAGCCTTGGTGTCAAGCTTGCTAATGATGGTCTTATAGAAATTGTGTATCAATGCCGTAAGCAGAAGGAATACAGTGTTCTCTGACATGAACGACTTGGGGAGCCTGTTCCAGCCGAATCCGTTGTTCATATCATCGAATATACGCTCTTTGCCCCCACGCTTGTTGTAAAATTCGACGATGTCTCTTGTTGATGAGTCATAATCGTTGGTAAGAATGGATCTGTAGGTGTATTCACCTTCCCACAAGTCAAGCTCTCCATCCATGCGCTTTTGTCTCTGAATGACAAGACGATAGCACTTGCCTTCCCATTTCTCAACAAGAATGGAATTGAGTTCAAACTGGATGCCGTTGATTTCCTCCGTCTTCCATCCCCTCAGTGAAAACAAGTCATCGTAGAGCGAACTGCATCTGTTGGCGCGGATGTAGAAGTGCGTGCAATGCTTCTCTATCTCACTGACAATTTCCTTCGAGCACGAACCACAGTCGGCTCTGAAGCGATTCACACGGATGCTGTTGGCTTCCAGTAGGGCAAAGAATCTCTTGTGGGTCTCAGCCTGATAAAAGCGCACATTTGTGTTGCCATCGCTGTTCTCGACATAGACAATCATGTCACCGATGACATATACGCCAGGTCTGTAGCCGAGGAACTTCTTGTATGTCGGTTTTGCATCATACTTCTCTGTTTCAAGGAACTGATGGTCGAAATCAACATCGTAGGTTTCCACCTCATTCAGTTCACCAGTGGAAACCAAGGCTTTTATAAGCAAGGCGTTGAGCTTGTCTGCCGTATTGAAATCATAGGTCTTGCCCTTATCGGAAGTATATGAGATGTTTTCCTGTGTCAGTTCCTTGATGGCTCTGAGGATGGTATCAGAGCTGCATGTGCGCAAGGTCGGATGATACGAGAGATGACGCATCAGATGCGATGTTACATCCTCCACGCATGAACCGCCACAGAAGTATACGCTCATCAGAGAACGAATAATTTCGCTGTACTGGTATCCGATGATACTGCGGCATCTCTGACCAAGTGTCTGGTCGATAATAGGTGAAAGCATGGAGTCAAATTGCTCCATGATTGAAAAAATTCCTCCAAAAGGTGTGAGTTTTTCAGATTTTATTTGTACCTTTGCCATGTCTTGTTACGATTTACGCTTGTTTTGATTTGCAACACTAAGATAAGTGAAAAATCTGACATGGCAAAATCCTGAGCAACTTTTTGTTGCTCAGGAACTTATAAATAAAGTTAAATCAAAGTGTTGCGGAATTAAGGTAATAATTAATCGTATGAAAACTAAATATACTTATAAACAAATCTGGACTATCGCCTACCCTATTCTGATTAGCCTGATTATGGAGCAGCTCATCGGCATGACGGATACTGCTTTTCTGGGACGTGTCGGCGAGATTGAACTGGGGGCATCTGCCATTGCCGGTGTATACTACCTCGCTATCTTTATGATGGCATTCGGTTTCAGTATCGGAGCACAGATTTTGATTGCACGCCGTAACGGTGAAGGTAATTACAAAGAAATCGGTCCGATCTTCTATCAAGGTGTCTATTTCTTATTGGTAGTGGCAGCTATACTATTTACACTGTCTGTTGTATTTTCACCACATATCCTGAAGAATATCATTTCATCCCCACATATCTATAATGCAGCCGAAAGTTACATCCATTGGAGGGTTTATGGCTTCTTTTTCTCGTTTGTCGGTGTGATGTTCCGCGCATTCTTTGTAGGAACGACACAGACCAAGACGTTGACACTAAACTCGATCGTAATGGTGTTATCGAATGTGGTATTCAATTATATCCTGATCTTCGGTAAATTCGGGTTCCCGCAACTGGGTATTGCAGGGGCTGCTATCGGTTCGTCTTTATCGGAACTGGTATCGGTGATTTTCTTTATCATCTATACTTGGAAACGGATTGACTGCAAGAAGTATGCTTTGAATATCCTGCCTAAATTCCGGAGTCAGACGCTGAAACGGATTCTGAATGTTTCAGTCTGGACTATGATTCAGAACTTCGTCTCTCTGTCTACTTGGTTTATGTTCTTCCTTTTTGTGGAACATCTTGGAGAACGGTCTCTGGCTATTGCCAATATAATCCGCAATGTATCGGGGATTCCGTTTATGATTGCAATGGCTTTTGCCGCTACCTGCGGTTCGCTGGTCAGCAACCTTATCGGTGCAGGCGAACAGGATTGTGTACGGGGAACTATCAGGCAGCATATCCGCATCGGGTATGTATTTGTAATTCCAATATTGATCTTTTTCTGTCTATTCCCGGATCTGGTTCTGAGTATTTACACGGATATGCCTGATTTGCGGGAAGCGTCTATTCCTTCTCTTTGGGTGTTATGCTCGGCCTATCTGGTTCTAGTACCTGCCAACGTCTATTTTCAGTCGGTATCCGGTACGGGAAACACGCGCACGGCTTTAGCTATGGAACTGTGTGTACTGGCAATCTATGTTACTTATGCAACCTACTTTATACTATATATGCGAATGGATATCGCATTTGCCTGGACTACGGAAAGTGTATACGGCATTTTCATTCTAATATTCTGTTACAGGTATATGAAGAAAGGAAATTGGCAGAAAAAGAAGATTTGAATCCTTTTTTCATTATCTTCGCAAGAAAATAAACATTTTATAAAATATATGAGACAAGCTAATTTATTTATGATGTCGGCAGCAATGTTGTTAGCTGCCTGCGGAGGCACAAAAGACGCAGGCAAAACAGACCAAGTGCTTATCGAGAAATCGAACATTAAGATTGAAGGGAAACGCATGACTCCCGAGGCACTCTGGGCTATGGGACGTATCGGCGGATTCGCAGTATCGCCTGACGGAAAGAAAATTGCGTATACGGTGGCCTATTACAGCGTACCGGAGAACAAGAGTAACCGCGAAGTTTTCGTGATGAACGCAGACGGTAGCGATAACCAACAGATCACACGCACACCTTATCAGGAAAATGAAGTGACATGGATAAAAGGAGGTACTAAGCTCGCCTTTCTGAGTAACGACAATGGAAGCAGCCAGCTCTACGAAATGAATCCGGACGGCAGCGAACGCAAGCAACTGACCAACTACGACGGTGACATCGAAGGATATTCTATCTCACCGGACGGCAAGAAACTGCTATTTATCTCACAGGTAAAAACTAAAGAGAGTACGGCTGACAAGTATCCGGACCTCCCGAAAGCCACAGGTATCATCGTCACTGACCTGATGTACAAGCATTGGGATGAATGGGTAACGACTGCTCCACATCCTTTTATTGCAGATTTTGACGGCAACGGCATTTCAAATGTTGTAGATATTCTTGAAGGCGAACCTTACGAAAGCCCGATGAAGCCTTGGGGCGGCATAGAGCAACTGGCTTGGAATACAACTTCGGATAAGGTGGCTTATACCTGCCGAAAAAAAACAGGGTTGGAGTATGCCATTTCAACCAACTCGGATATTTATGTGTATAACCTGAATACCAAAGAGACGAAAAATATCACCGAAGAAAATAAAGGATATGATACAAATCCGCAATATTCACCGGACGGCAAGTATATTGCCTGGCAGAGCATGGAGCGTGACGGCTACGAGGCTGACTTAAACCGCTTGTTCATCATGAATCTGGAGACGGGTGAAAAGCGTTTTATCAGCAAAGCTTTTGAATCGAATGTAGACGCATTTGTATGGGGAGCTGACGCCAAGACTATTTACTTCACAGGAGTATGGCACGGAGAATCACAGATTTATGCACTTAATCTGGCGAATGATTCTGTTAAAGCCATTACTTCCGGAATGTATGATTATGAAGGGGTCGCTTTATTCGGGGATAAACTGATTGCAAAACGTCATTCGATGAGCATGGGTGATGAAATTTATGCAGTAGCATTAGACGGTTTGGCAACTCAACTGACACAAGAGAACAAGTTGATCTACGACCAATTGGAAATGGGTAAGGTGGAAGGTCGCTGGATGAAGACTACTGACGGCAAGCAAATGTTGACATGGGTAATCTATCCCCCGCAATTTGACCCGAACAAGAAGTATCCGACATTGTTGTTCTGCGAAGGAGGTCCCCAGAGTCCGGTAAGCCAGTTCTGGTCTTATCGCTGGAATTTCCAGATTATGGCAGCTAATGATTATATCATTGTTGCTCCCAACCGTCGTGGATTGCCGGGATTCGGTGTGGAATGGAATGAACAAATCAGTGGTGATTACGGTGGTCAGTGTATGAAGGATTATTTCACGGCTATTGATGAGATAGCGAAAGAATCGTATGTCGACAAAGATCGCCTGGGATGTGTAGGTGCCAGCTTCGGAGGATTCTCCGTTTATTGGTTAGCAGGACATCACGACAAACGCTTCAAGGCATTCATCGCTCACGACGGTATCTTCAACATGGAAATGCAATATCTGGAAACAGAAGAAAAATGGTTTGCTAACTGGGATATGGGCGGTGCATACTGGGAGAGACAAAACCCGGTGGCGCAACGCACCTTCGCCAACTCCCCTCACCTCTTTGTAGAGAAATGGGATACTCCAATCCTTTGTATTCATGGAGAAAAAGATTATCGTATCCTAGCCAATCAGGCAATGGCTGCTTTCGATGCTGCCATAATGCGTGGCGTTCCGGCAGAACTGCTAATTTATCCGGATGAGAATCACTGGGTACTGAAACCGCAAAATGGCGTTTTGTGGCAACGTACTTTCTTCGAGTGGCTGGATAAATGGGTAAAGAAGGCTCCTTCAGAGTAAGACCTCGAGTAAATAAGATAAACTCCGAAAGGTGAAAAATCAACGAAGGCTCTATTCTCAATCATTGAGTTCAGAGCCTTCTACATTACATCCGTCAAAATTCGCTAAATTTACTCCGAATATATATTTTTAATCTCTACGATATACATTTTATGAAATCCTCCATGAGCACCACCATACCATTTCTCCAATGATTCTTTGTCCAAAAAGCATTCGGATTTGATACCGTCCGCATAAAGTTTCTTACATTCCAGACTTAAACGGGCTTGTTCAAACACCACATTACCTCCTTCCGTAAAAACAGGCTTCAAGCCGGTTTCTTTGACCTTATCTGTATTACGACCTGACTTTGAACCGCATACTGCATGAATTTTCTTATTTTCTTCTCCTAAAAAAGAAAGTGTCAGGTAATCACTTTTTTCAATGAACTCATAAGTATATCTTTCGGGACGGACAAAGACAAAGGCTACAGGCTTATTCCACAGCCACCCAATGCCACCCCAACTTGCTGTCATAGTGTTGAACTTCTCCTTTGTTCCGGCTGTAATCAGCATCCATTCTTTTCCGATAGCTTCGAAAAAGTTGTCTTTTAAGTCTTTTACTTCTAATTTCTTCATCTCTTTATACATTTATAATTACTTCTTCTTGCTTAGTTTTACTATTTCTCCCAAATAAGGTATTTTTACCGGGATCTTTCTTTTCTTTGCTTCTGCCGCAAACACTTTAGGAGGATCGTGCAGAGGCTCATCCGACAGATCAAAAGTTCCATAATGCATAGGGATAGTAAGTCCTGCATGCATTTCTTCTGAGGCAGTCAGGGATTCGTAAGGGGAAATATGGTTGGGACGCATAAACCAACGGGGTTTGTATGCACCGATACCTAGCAAAGCATAATCAGGAGCACCGAACAAATCGGGAATCTCACGAAAATGGCTGGAATACCCTGTATCACCACTATAATAAAGTGAGATATTGTCACCCTGCAACATAAAGGCTCCCCATAACCGTTGACCGCCGTCACGCACAGAACGTTTGCTCCAATGTTGTGCAGGAAGGAAGGTTATCTTTAATCCTTCGTCTTCTATCTGTTGATACCAACCTGCTTCAACAATTTTCATTTCCGAGAACCAACTTTGAATCAATTCACCTGTTCCCAAGCCACAAAACAGTTTCATCTGCGGATTATTTTTCAGCAAATGGGCGATACTCTGTTTATCCAGATGATCGAAATGATCATGACTGACAAGGAGATAATCAATCTCTGTAAAAATGTCGGGATTCGCAGGAAACTCACTTTGCCGTTTTACAAAGGGAATATTTCCGAATACGGGATCGAACATGACTCTTTTACCTGCCAATTGGAGGAAGAAAGAGTTATGCCCCAGCCATATCAACGAATCTCCCACTACGGCATCCAGCGAACGAAGATAGCAGACCTTCGGATCCCACTTCACAGCCTTCTTTTCTTTACGCTGAGGGTTAGGCGACAAACGCCATTTCAATACACTGCCCATACCCGGACGGAAGCGGTGTTGTCTGTTAAAAAAGCGCCCGCGCACCATCGGATTGCCTCGCCAATAAGGATTGACAGTAGCTAAACGTTCATTTCTCCTGAAACATATATGTTCACCCATTTTTATACTTATCGAATACGTCTTTACAAACTTAATAAAAAATCCCGATTTACCATAGATAAGAACAAACAAAAAATGTACCCTGGACACACTATCAGGGTACATTTAGTTATAAAAGAATAAATATTATCCTTTTTTAATAGAATAACTTGGTTAAAAGTGGTGCAAACCATATAAAGGCAGTTGCCAGCCTAGTGCTGAAAGATTAATAATCATAATAACCGCACCCAATATCCACAGAATCAGTAACGACCACTTCAGCCCTGTCCCCATTGGTGCCCAATGGAACAACTGACGTAGAATCGTATATAAAAAAGCTCCCAAAGGAATACCAATCAAAGCAACCCCGGCAATCGTACCAAGTAACGTCATCATAGGAGTGACGGAAGCGATAGGTGTCCAGTCAATAGCAGGGAGTAATTCGTACAACAAGGCTCCCCCACTCACCGCTACGGCGATTGCTGCAAATACCAAAGCAACCAATACTATAGCAAGTACAAACAGCACCGGACAACAGATTATGACAAGAGCAACCAAGAATATCTTGAAGAAAACGGCAGCAATAGCCACAAACACGTCTCCTATCTTTTGCAAAAAGGTACGTGGTTTACCGGAATTCACATAATTATTTACCCCGTCCGCTACCCGTTCAAAACCGTCCGTCACCGTCTTGCCAATATTCTCAATCGTCACCGCTTCGCCACGCATACTTAATTTCTCGGCTGCTGTATGAGCCTCCGGTATCACAATCCACCCGACTATATAAAGTATAATCATCGGGCAATAAGGAACAAACACCAGTACAATCATCAGAATACGCACCAGTGTTATATCCCAACCGAGATATGCGGCCAATCCTGCTGCTACGCCCCCCAACAACTTACTGTCCGGGTCACGAAACAAACGACGTGGACCGGCAGTTCGTGTATATGTCTGACTGGCAGAAGATGATTGCTCTGTTCGTTTATTGGACTCGGCATCATCTTCGGTAATTCCAAAATCTTCCGGTTTACCTACACGGGCTATAACTTCTTCCACATCCTGAACTGTAACGACTTGTTTTCCCGCAGCTACTTTTTCAGCAAATAATTCGGCAATACGCATCTCAATATCATTTATAATCTCCTCCGCACTCTCTTGTTTACGAAAGTAATGCTTCAGATTAGACAGATAATTGTCTAACAGACGGTAGGCATCATCATCTATATGATAGACAGTTCCACCTAAATTTACGGTCAATGTCTTTTTCATTTCTATTATTTCTTTATTCTAATTATCTATTGGCTATGTGATTTACTGTTTCGGTCAACTCTTTCCAGGAAAGTTCGAGTTCTCCCAAAAAAGTTTCTCCCTTCTCCGTAAGTTTGTAGTACTTGCGAGGTGGCCCTTGCGTGGATTCCACCCACTCATAACTTAACAGATCATCATTTTTTAAACGCGTCAGCAATGGATACAAGGTACCTTCCACCACAATCAGTTGAGCTTCTTTTAACTTCTGAATAATATCCGAAGCGTAAGCAGGCTCCTTATGCAGCAAAAGCATGATGCAGTATTCAAGCATGCCTTTTCTCATCTGGGATTTTACATTGTCTACTTTCATTGTTCCTTTTCTTTTGAATGGCACAAATATATGTATTACTTTAGTACCTTGCATTACAAGGTACTATAAATTAATAATAATTAAACTATCAAAGAGAATTCACCTTATTACAAAAAGAAATAATAGCTATATTTGTATCCCATTAAACTACAAAAAACAGGTATGTTGACAATTCAAAAAGTAACGGTTGCCGATTGTGAGCTTATTAATAAAATGGCAGGCGAAGTATTCCCTGCAACTTACAAGGAAATCCTATCTCCCGAACAATTGGATTATATGATGGACTGGATGTATGCTCCCGAGAATATACGCAAACAGATGGAAGAAGAAGGTCATGTCTATTTCATAGCCTACAAAGAGGGAAAGCCCTGTGGCTACGTTTCTGTGCAGCAACAGGAAAAAGATATTTTCCACCTCCAAAAGATTTATGTCCTCCCTCATTTTCAAGGTAGTCATTGTGGCAGCTTTTTATTTAAAGAAGCCATTAAATATATTAAAGAAATCCACCCGGAGCCTTGCCTTATGGAACTAAATGTGAATCGGAATAATAAGGCATTGCAGTTTTATCAACACATGGGAATGAGAAAGTTGAGGGAAGGTGATTTCCCGATTGGAAACGGATATTACATGAATGATTATATCATGGGACTGGATATTTGAAACAAAAGAAATATAGCGAAATAAAAATAGGGTAATAAATGATTTATATAATTCATTTATTACCCTAGATTTTTTATAAGTATACTATGTTATCTACATATAATACTTATGCTACTTTTTCTAATTTCTTCATAATAGAGAAAATAAACAGAGCAGATAACAGACAGCAAACAATCAATACACTCCATACCATCCACAACTGCATACCACCCCACAGATAACCAATAATAGCAACCAGATAATTACCAATAGCAGTAGCCACAAACCAGCCGCCCATCATCATACCTTTATACTTGGGAGGAGCTACTTTCGAAACAAAAGAGATACCCATTGGAGAAAGCAGCAATTCAGCAAAAGTCAAGACCAGATAAGTGGAGATCAGCCAGTTGGGAGAAACCAAAACATCCGGATTAATGCCTGCCGCTTCTACTTCTTTCGGAGTAGGAAGTCCCAAAGACCCAATGGCCAGAATCAAGAAACCACATGCTGCAATCACCATACCAATACCGATTTTACGTGGTGCGGAAGGCTCTTTTTTTCTTCTGGCCAAATAGCCAAAGACAGCCAAAGATACCGGAGTCAAAGCCACAACGAAGAACGGATTAAATTGCTGGAAGATTTGAGGAAGGATTTCCACTGTCGGATCCATGGAAGAATAACTCCATATTAATATGCCAAGGGAAGCCAATACAGCGACACCGGCAATCGCTTTACCACGTCCTGTTTTAGACTGGAATAAAGAGAACGCACCATAAACTACAATAATCAGAAGAACCAGATTCCATACATCAAATCCGATACGATCAAGCCCTGTTACAGATTGAGTAGTATAATCACGCGCAAAGAATGTCATTGTCAAACCATTCTGGTGGAATGCCATCCAAAAGAAAATTACTACGGCAAATACCAGTAACAAAGCTACAATACGTTCTTTAGTCTGTGCCGGAGTCAGTTCCGGTTCATTATAGTTATTCACTGCTTTAGCTTGCTTAGAATTATAGTCTGCATGCTTGAACATTGAACGACAACAAACATAAATTGCCATTGAAAGAATCAAAGAAATACAAGCCACAGCAAAACCATAATTATAGGCTTCAGACAATTTCTCTATATAAGTGGAACAGAAAGCGGACATATCACCGGTAAAACCTTGCGCAGCCTGCAAGCTACTAAGAGTAGCATTTCCTTCCGGAGTAATAGTACCATTAAGGAATTGATGCGCCAACGAAGGAATCTGAGCATTATAGGTGAACCCTGCGCCACCTAATATGTAGTTAGTCACCTTGGTAGCAGCAGTCGGAGCAAACAAAGCACCCACGTTAATAGCCATATAAAACAAGCTGAAAGCTGTATCACGCTTTGAACTATACTCTGGTGAATCATAAAGGTTACCCACCATTACTTGCAAGTTTCCTTTAAACAATCCTGTTCCGCAAGCAATCAAAAACAATGAACCAAACATCATCATTTTACCAGTAAGATTTGCCGCAGTAGGAATCGCCAAAAGGAGATAACCGACAAACATAACAACAATACCTGTCGTTACCATTTTACCATAACCACACTTATCAGCTAAAATACCGCCTACAAGTGGCATAAAATAAACTGCTGCTAAAAATGAGCCAAAAATAGTAGATGTTTCTGCTGCTGTGTAACCAAATTTTGCTTGCAAGAAAAGTGTAAAAATAGCAAGCATCGTGTAGTAGCCAAAACGTTCGCCCGTGTTAGCCAAAGCTAAAGCGTATAACCCTTTCGGTTGTCCTTCAAACATATAAAAAGAATATTAGATTAATAAAATTGATATTTCCTGCAAATATATACTTTTTTTGATTTATTCAAAGAATATGTAGCCATATTTACTTCAGAATAAATTGAAATTACTCTGCAAACAGGACACAAATTTCCGCTTTCGCTTCATGTATTAGATCTTCCGGAGCTATTTTTATCTGAAGTCCACGCACACCGGCACTTATATAAATATACGGAAAATGCCGGCATGTTTCATGAATATAAGTAGGGAAATGCTTTTTCATACCAATAGGCGAACACCCTCCCCGAATATATCCGGTTAACGGCAAAAGCTCTTTCATAGGGATCAAATCACACTTCTTATTACCGGAGGCTTTAGCTGCCAGTTTTAAATCGACTTCATGCTCTCCAGGAATAACGCAGACAAAATATCCGCTTTTATCACCATGCAATACGAGAGTCTTAAATACCTGTTCTATATTCTCACCCAAACTAGCTGCTACGTGTACAGCACTTAAATCCTTTTCATCTACTTCATAAGGAATAAGCTCATAAGTTATTTTGGCTTTATCCAATAGTCGGGCTGCATTTGTTTTATTGATTTTCATTTTCGGTATGTTTTTAGCATAGATTAAAGCCCCAGTTCTTCGCGAAGAAACTTTGGCGTATATCCTTTAGTACTCTTCACTACCTCTTCCGGCGTTCCGTAACTTAAGAGTTCTCCCCCACCCTTACCACCTTCAGGGCCCATATCAATAAGGTAATCCGCCATTTTTATCACATCCAGATTATGTTCGATAACAATAACTGTGTTTCCTTTATCGACAAGTTTGTTCAGTACACCCATTAGCACCCGGATATCTTCGAAATGAAGTCCTGTAGTCGGTTCATCAAGAATATAAAGAGTTTTTCCCGTATCACGTTTTGAAAGTTCCGTTGCCAGTTTCACACGCTGGCTCTCTCCGCCGGAAAGAGTGGTAGATGATTGCCCCAGCTTAATGTAGCCTAGTCCGACATCCTGCAATACTTTAATCTTGTTCAAAATTTGCGGAACATTCTCAAAAAATTCAACGGCACGGTTAATCGTCATATCAAGCACATCGGCTATGGACTTTCCCTTGAAACGGACTTCCAATGTTTCCCGGTTATATCGCTTGCCATGACAAACTTCACAAGGTACATATACATCAGGCAGGAAGTTCATTTCAATCGTCTTATAACCGTTTCCTGTACATGCTTCACAACGTCCGCCCGAAACATTAAAGGAGAAACGTCCCGGTTTGTATCCGCGAATCTTAGCTTCCGGAAGACCGACAAACAAGTTACGGATATCCGAAAATACCCCCGTATAGGTGGCCGGGTTGGAGCGTGGGGTACGCCCCAACGGGGATTGGTCTACATTGACTACTTTATCTATATTCTCCAATCCTTCAATAGAATCATATTCCAAAGGATCTTGTAATGAACGGTAGAATTTTTGTGAAAGAATAGGTTGTAATGTTTCATTAATCAAGGTTGATTTTCCACTCCCTGATACACCTGTGACGCAAATCAGTTTACCTAATGGAAATTCAACATCAACATTTTTCAGATTATTACCTTTCGCGCCTCTCAACCAGATAGATTTTCCATTCCCTTTCCGACGTTTAGCAGGGATTTCTATCTTCATTTTTCCATTCAAATATTGTGAAGTCATTGTATTCGTCTTCAACATTTCCGTTGGAGTTCCGGCAAAAACGACTTCTCCACCGAGACGTCCGGCTTTTGGCCCCATGTCAATCACATAATCGGCAGCCAGCATCATATCTTTATCATGTTCCACTACAATTACGGAGTTTCCCATGTCACGAAGTTCTTTCAACGAATTAATAAGACGCAGGTTATCACGCTGATGCAAACCAATACTCGGTTCATCCAAGATATATAGTACATTCACCAACTGCGAGCCAATCTGTGTAGCTAAACGGATACGTTGACTTTCACCACCGGAAAGACTCACCGAACTACGGTTCAAAGCAAGATAATCCAATCCGACATCTAACAAGAATTTCAGACGCGTACGAATTTCTTTCAAAATTTCTACAGAAATCTTCTTCTGTTTATCGGAAAGATATACATCAACTTTCATTAACCAATCATATAATTCGCTGATGTCCATATTCGCCAATTCGTTGATATTTTTATCATGAATACGGAAGTGCAAGGCTTCTTTATTCAGGCGAGCACCTTTACATTCGGGACAAACAGTTGTTTTTGCAAATTGTTCTGCCCATTTCTGTGCCGTAGCCGAAGCGTCTTTCTCTTGTAACATCTGAATATACTTCACCACCCCTTCGTAAGTGACAAAATAATCAGAAGAAGTACCGATCAGCGAGCTTTTGATTTTTATACGATCATCGGAACCATACAACACTTCTTCAATTGCATCATCCGGCAATTCCTTTACTGGGGTCTTCAGTGTTGCATCGTATTTTTCCAACAAAGCACCGATTTGCCAGAAGATCATAGCATTTTTATATTTTCCCAAAGGTGCTATGGCTCCTTCATAAATGGATTGTTCACAGTCGGGAATCACTTTATCCACATCAATCTGATTGACTACTCCCAGCCCTTTACACTTTGGACACGCTCCCTGAGGAGAGTTAAATGAAAAATTGTGCGGTGCCGGTTCACGATAAGACAATCCGGTGACAGGACACATCAGTCGCTTACTATAATGACGGATACTTTCCGTCTGTGCATCCAGAATCATCAACAAGCCGTCTCCCTGACGCATAGCCGTCGCTACACTCTGTTTCAGTCTTCTATCATCTTTTTCGGTAACGACCAACTTATCTATTACTACCTCTATATCGTGATTCTTGTAACGGTCGAGTTTCATACCATGAGTAATTTCACGCACTTCACCGTCTACCCGAACATAGAGATATCCTTTTTTACGTATTTGCTCAAAAAGCTCCCTATAATGTCCTTTACGTGTACGAATCAAGGGAGCCAACAAATAGATTTTCTTTCCTTTATAATCTTTCAGAATCAGACCGAGAATCTGCTCCTCGGTATATTTCACCATTTCTTCACCGGACAGATACGAATAAGCCACTCCCGCACGAGCATAAAGCAGACGGAGATAATCGTATATCTCAGTAGTAGTTCCTACCGTAGAACGCGGATTTTTATTCGTCGTTTTCTGTTCAATAGAGATCACCGGGCTCAAACCGGTTATTTTATCAACATCCGGACGCTCCAGATTACCCAAAAAGTTGCGGGCATACGCTGAAAAGGTTTCAATATAGCGACGCTGTCCTTCTGCAAATATCGTATCAAACGCCAAAGAAGATTTTCCACTACCACTCAATCCGGTAATCACAGTCAAGCTATTACGGGGAATCTCGGCATCAATATCCTTCAAATTATGTACGCGCGCACCATACACATTAATATATTCTGTTTCCTGCATATTCATATTCTTCCATAAATGTTGCAAAATTAATGTTTCCGCCCGAAATATGCTCCTAAAAAAGCACAATATTATTTTCTTAACTCAAATCTTATGAAGATATAGGGCATTATTTGTACCTTTGTTCCTTGATTTCAAGAACTAATAGTTATAATTTGATGAAACCGATAAACCGATTATTCTTATTTTTGCTTTTTATAAGCGCTTCATACGCTATCAGTTATGCCCAAGAAAATCAATCATTTTTCTTGCATACTATCGAAAAAGGACAAAGTTTATACTCTATCTCCAAGATGTACAATGTCACTACATCTGACATCATCCGCTTGAATCCCGGTTGCGATGAGAAGATTTATGCCGGACAGACTATTAAAATTCCCAAAGGAAAGGATACTCAGAAAGGGGAAACATTCCATACGATTCAAGCCGGAGAGACTTTATATAAACTGACTACAATGTATAACGTATCCGCCAAGGCAATCTGTGAAGCAAATCCCGGGTTAAGCGCTGAGAATTTTCGCATCGGACAGGTAATTCTCATCCCGTTGGAAAAAGAACCAACCAATACGGTGCAGACTTCGGTGACACAACCTGCGATCCAAGGTCCGGTAGTAGCCAGATGTAAAGAGATGCACAAGGTTAAACGCAAAGAGACTATATTTAGCGTGAGCCGCGAATATGGAATCAGCGAACAAGAATTAATCAACGCTAATCCCGAACTGAAAAAGGGAATGAAAAAAGGACAACTACTCTGTATCCCTTATCCTTCTGCAACACCAGTGCAACCTACACCCAAGGAAGATCTATATGCGGTTCCTCCCAGCAACAGCGAACTTTTCCGTAAGAGTAAAGAAACTCCGAAGAATATCTCGACTATTAAAGCCGCTCTGTTACTGCCTTTCCAGGAAGACAAACGTATGGTAGAATATTATGAAGGTTTTTTAATGGCAGTTGATAGTTTGAAACGTACGGGTACTTCTCTTGATTTGTATGTATACGATTGCGGTAAAGAAATTTCCACGTTGAACACAATTCTGGCTAAAAAAGAGATGAAAGAAATGAATGTCATCTTCGGCCCGATGCATCAAAGTCAAATTAAACCGTTATCTGATTTTGCGGAAAAGAATGGTATTCGTCTAGTGATTCCTTTCTCACAAAAAGGCGAAGAAGTATTCAACAATCCTGCCGTTTATCAGATTAATACTCCACAATCATATTTATATTCTGAAGTATACGAGCATTTCACTCGCCAATTCCCCAATTCTCATGTTATTTTTATTGAATCGGCAAATCCGGACAAAGAAAAAGCTGACTTCATCAGTGGGTTGAAGCAGGAATTGAAAAGCAAAGGCATTTCCATGCGGACTGTAGACGAAAGCGCAACTAAAGAAACGCTGAAAGCAGCACTACGCAACGATAAAGAAAATATCTTTATTCCGACATCCGGTAAAAATGTATTATTAATCAAGATACTTCCACAGTTAACCCTGTTAGTCAGAGATAATCCGGGTCCCAACATTCATTTATTCGGTTATCCGGAATGGCAGACTAACACAAAAGATCACCTGGAAAGTTTCTTTGAACTAGATGTATATTTCTACTCCTCATTTTATACAAATACTTTGTTCCCGGCTGCCGTGCAATTTACTAATGCCTACCACAAATGGTACAGCAAAGATTTAGCCAGCAAATATCCCAACTATGCAATGCTTGGTTTCGATACAGGTTTCTTCTTCCTGAAAGGATTGTCACGCTATGGCTCGGAACTGGAAAATAACCTGTCCAAGATGAACCTTACTCCTATCCAGACCGGTTTCAAATTCGAGCGTGTAAACAACTGGGGAGGATTTATTAATAAAAAGGTGTTCTTCATACGTTTCACTAAGAACTTTGAATTAGTAAAACTTGATTTCGAATAATACGAAAATGATAAAGATAAAGACATTTTTGCTCGCAACACTCCTGCTTACAGGACTTGTTTTTCCTGCTACTGCACAGATCGGAGAGCCACGAAGTAACTTCTCTGTTGGTGTCAATGGAGGTGTCAACCTGAACAGCGCTTCCTTCACTCCTACTATTAAGCAAAACAGCCTTATGGGAATTACCGGAGGATTGACGGCACGTTATATTTCCGAAAAGTATTTTGCCATGATCTGTGGCGCACAAGTAGAACTTAATATCTCACAACGAGGCTGGGATGAGTTATTTGAAATGGAAGATGAAAACGGGCAAACGATTAAAGTACCCGGCAAGACATATACCCGCAAGATGACCTATGTCGATATCCCTTTTCTTGCGCATCTTGCTTTCGGACGAGAAAGAGGTTTGCAGTTCTTTGTTCATGCAGGTCCTCAAATCGGTTTTCTGATCGGTGAATCGGAAACAATAGAGGGCATAGATATGAATACGTTGTCGAACACCCAGAAAGCGATATATGGAGTTAAGATCCAGAATAAATTCGATTATGGTATCACTGGCGGTGGTGGCGTGGAACTAAGAACGAAAAAAGCCGGCAGTTTTTTGGTAGAAGGTCGTTATTATTTTGCCTTATCCGACTTCTACAGTACAACAAAAAAAGATTATTTCGCCCGCGCAGCGCATGGCACAATCACTGTAAAACTCACCTATCTTTTTGATTTGAAGAAATAAATAATCTCTCATCAGATTATAAAAATGGCCACTAGTTCATTGCTGAAACAGTGGCCATTTTATATTATATTCTTATTTCTGACGATTATCTCAATCTATCGGCAGCTTTAACCATAACTTCATCACGTCCTATAGAACGGATAGCCAGTATATTCAGAATGATAGAAACAAGGGGTAAACAAAGCGCCCAACCGATACGGAAAAGATTCTCATCGTTTTTCAATGCAAAATAAAAAGCAAAGAAAGCAATATAATATCCTACCAGCAGCAAGCTATTGAAAATAGACATACGAATCTGCAACATACGATTCTTATATAAAAAGATAGTAGCAAAAGCAACTATAGTGCTAAGCATCAATATGCCAAACAATCCCCATGTAGATTGAAAAGCACCATTTACATCCATTCCTAAAGCTTTGAAGGGATGTTCGCCCATTGTATCAGTAAAATATCCCATTGGCAAACACATTGCCGTAATAAGCAACCCTGTAACAATCAGTAAATAAACTGTTTGAATTCGTTGAATCATAAGTATTCTAATAGTAGTTAAGTTAAACAATAATAGCCAAGCAATAAGGAATAGGAATTACTTTCCCGCTTACTACTTGACTATCAATTCTTTCGTCAGAAAATAAATTACTGAAGTTTTTCCTTTTCCTTTGCCGGATTTCTATAATATATTTTCCCTTCGATGTATTCTTGCGTAGCAATCAAGTCCGGTTTCGGCAACTTCTCATAATAACGAGAAATTTCGATTTGCTCTCTATTCTCAAATACTTCTTCCAAGTTATCATTGTAAGAAGCAAACTCTGCCAATTTCTTAGAAAGGTCGTTCTTGATTTCCACGCTGATCTGGTTAGCACGCTTACCAATAATAGCAACAGTTTCATAAACATTTCCTGTATCGGCACAGAGTTCCATCATGTCACGGGTTACCGTTGTAGCAGGAGCATTCGTTTTTTTGTAGTCCATAAATCTATTTAAATTTAGTCTTTAATTACTTTTTGTGATTCATTAAATATTTTCTCAGCCTCTTTCAAGTACTTGCTTTCCGGAAACTCATTCTTAAAAGCATAATACTCATCAACAGTTTCACGATAACGATCCGCCTTTTTATCTTCCACGCTATAAATAGCCATTTCGTATCTTGCACGCAGAATTAATATAGAAAGTTCTTCGCGATAATCGGTATAAGGATAATCTTTCAGTGCATTCTGAGCCGTGATTACACAAGACTCATAATTATTACCCATATAATTACCCAAATTATAATATAGTTTTGCCGAATAAAGTTCTTTCAACACCAGCTTATCCTGCAAAGCAAAAATCATATCCTGAGCTTCCTGCTTCTTGACACTATTCGGAAAGTATTCCATGAACATCTGTAATTGTTGGATAGCCTGATAAGTACTCGATTGGTCCAGACGTGGTTCCGGAGTATCCAAGAACAAGGCCTTACCTGCATGGAAACGTGCCAATTCGGTAAATGTGCCACGCGGATATGTATTAAAATAGGTGATAAATGTCTGGGCTGCTGTCTGATAATCTTTCTGATTATAATAGCTCATACCCAACATATACAAGGATTCTTCCGCTTTATCGGTTCCTTTAAGAATGGTTATTAACTCGTTCAGCAAAGTAGCTGAGCGGTTATACTGCCCTTTCGCAAAATAGTTTTTGGCGGCTTCGTACTTGTATTCGTAATCGGTGCTTTTCAGCAATTTATTATACTCTCCACATGATGTCAGAGTGGCTGCCGCAAGCAAAGTTATAATGATATTTTTCTTCATCCTATTTAAAAATAATGCGCAAAGTTACTTATTCGCTGGGAATTTAGCAATTAATCTATGTTTTTTAATACATAAAAGGCGTTAAACATCGACAAAAGGGGAGAAAATAACGGCGAACCGGAAACAATATACGGTGAATAAACTGCACATCACTTAAAAGCGCAACCTATTCACCGCATATTATTTACAATTCATTTTCTACTGTCTACATTTCAGCTATAATACTACAATTTATACAAATCGCTTGCCGCCAACAGGTCGACTTTCTTTTCTTTCAGCACTTCGATGCATTTATCCAGATTGCTGGGGCGAATCACCACATTTGCAATATTGTTGTTAGCAAATGAGTACATATATTCAATAAACACTCCTTCAGCAGACAAATATCCCAGTACCTTTGCCAAAGCTCCTGGTACGTTCGGACAGCTAATGCCGACCACATCAGTCACATTCACTGCAAAATGATTGTCTTTTAAGGCTTTGTATGCTCTATCCGGATCGGATACAATTCCACGCAGAATGCCAAAATCAGCATTTTCGGCGATGCACAAGGCAGAAAGGTTGATATTTTCTTTTGCCAGCACTTCAGTCACTTCCGTCAAACGACCTGACTTGTTTTCCAAAAAGATAGAAAGTTGTTTTGCTACCATAATTATTTAAGTATTAGGTTTACAGTTTTCTGTTATCAATCACTCGTTTCGCTTTACCCACGCTACGTTCAATACTACGTGGTTCTACCAGTTTCACATTAACACCCAATCCGAGTACACTTTGCAAACGTCCTGCCAATTTCTTCTTCAATGCCAACATCCGGTTGATTTCGTCCGAATAAAAATCCGGACGTACTTCCACCTGGAGTTCCATGGTATCGGTATTATTTTCACGGCCTACTATTAACAGGTAATGCGGTTCAAATTCTGCCATTTCAAGAATAACAGATTCGATCTGTGTCGGGAAGACATTCACCCCACGAATAATCAGCATATCATCACTACGTCCCAAGATACGATCCATACGTACCAACGTACGACCACAGGAACATGTGTCATAATGCAAGGCAGTTAAGTCACGAGTACGGTAACGTAATAGTGGCATCCCTTCTTTTGTCAAATGAGTAAATACCAGTTCACCCGTTTGCCCGGGTTCAACAGGTTGCAGGGTATTGGGATCAATAATTTCCGGAAAATAATGGTCTTCATTCAAGTGAGTGCCGTGTTGGCATTCACATTCGTACCCCACACCCGGTCCGGCAATCTCACTCAAGCCATAAATATCATAAGCCTTGATACCCAGTTTTTCTTCAATTTCATGGCGCATTTGCTCCGTCCAGGGTTCTGCACCAAAAGCACCGACTTTCAATTTGAATTCTTCGCGGGGCAAACCGGAGTCTTTGATCGCATCAGCCAGATAAAGTGCATAAGAAGGAGTACAACAAAGCACCGTTGAACCGAAATCATGCATCAGTGTGATTTGTTTCTCCGTATTACCGCTGGACATCGGAATCACGGATGCTCCGATATTTTCTGCACCGGCATGTGCTCCCAATCCACCTGTAAAAAGTCCGTATCCATAAGACACCTGGAAAATATCCGAACGGCCGGCACCATAAGCAGTAAAAGCACGTGAGATACATTCTGCCCATGAAGACAAGTCCTTACGGGTATATCCGACAACGGTCGGTTTTCCGGTAGTACCGGAAGACGCATGAATACGCACAATCTGACTCATCGGCACGGCACAAAGTCCGAACGGATAGTTATCTCTTAAATCATGTTTTGTGGTAAACGGCAGTTTCACAATATCATCAATACTGTTGATGTCATCGGGCGTGATACCCATTTCCTGCATTTTCTTCCGATAGAAGGGGGTGTTGTGATAAACGTAATCTACAATTTTCTTGAGTCGTATGCTTTGAATCTTGCGAAGACTTTCGCGGTCCATACACTCAATGCTCTCATTCCAAATCATGTGTTTCTGGTATTACTAGTTGTATGAATCTGTTTTTTGATATTAATATGTTGCAAAGTAAAGGATTTATTTGGAAAAATGATTTGTTATCTCGATTATTTTACCGAATATTGCTCCACTTTTTAGGATTTAACTATGAATTTTGAATTAACATCAGCCTACAAACCCACCGGAGACCAACCGGAAGCGATTGCCCAACTAACAGACGGAGTAATCCAGGGACTTCCTGCACAGACTTTATTAGGAGTTACCGGTTCGGGAAAGACATTCACTATCGCCAACGTTATTGCTAACATCAACAAGCCGACGTTGATTCTAAGCCATAACAAGACGCTGGCTGCACAGTTATACAGCGAGTTTAAGGGATTTTTTCCGAATAATGCGGTAGAATACTATGTTTCTTACTATGACTATTATCAGCCGGAGGCCTATCTACCCAACAGTGATACTTATATAGAAAAAGACCTTGCTATCAATGACGAAATTGACAAACTCCGTCTTGCTGCCACTTCTGCCCTACTCTCCGGACGAAAGGATGTGGTCGTGGTGTCTTCCGTTTCTTGTATCTATGGCATGGGAAATCCTTCGGACTTCTATAAAAATGTCATAGAAATCGAACGGGGACGTATGCTCGACCGCAACGTATTCCTCCGCCGGCTAGTAGATAGTTTATATGTACGCAACGACATTGACCTAAACCGTGGGAATTTCCGTGTCAAGGGAGATACAGTAGATATTTATCTGGCCTATACGGACAATCTGCTCCGTGTCACTTTCTGGGGTGACGAAATTGACGGTATAGAAGAGGTAGACCCAGTGACCGGAGTCACCATTGCTCCTTTCGAAGCTTACAAGATTTATCCGGCAAATTTGTTCATGACTACCAAGGAGGCGACTCTCCGCGCCATTCATGAAATAGAAGATGACCTGACCAAACAGGTTGCCTTCTTTGAATCAATCGGCAAAGAATACGAGGCCAAACGGCTCTATGAACGGGTTACTTATGATATGGAAATGATCCGTGAGTTGGGACACTGCTCCGGGATAGAGAACTATTCACGTTACTTCGACGGTCGGGCTGCCGGTACTCGTCCATACTGCCTGCTCGATTTCTTCCCGGACGATTTCTTGATTGTTATTGACGAAAGCCATGTTAGCGTACCACAAATCCGTGCCATGTACGGAGGAGACCGTGCCCGTAAAATCAATCTTGTAGAATATGGCTTCCGTTTGCCCGCAGCCATGGACAACCGTCCGTTAAAATTTGAAGAGTTTGCAGAAATGGCAAAGCAGGTGATCTATGTCAGTGCCACTCCGGCAGAATATGAATTAATCCAGTCTGAAGGTATTGTCGTAGAACAAGTGATTCGTCCCACCGGCCTGCTTGATCCTATCATTGAAGTCCGGCCGAGCCTGAATCAAATTGATGATTTAATGGAAGAAATCCAGCTTCGTATCGAAAAAAGCGAACGTGTGCTTGTCACTACTCTCACCAAACGCATGGCTGAAGAACTGACCGAATATCTCCTTAATAATAATGTAAGATGCAATTATATCCACAGTGATGTCGACACTTTGGAGCGTGTGAAGATTATGGATGATCTCCGGCAAGGTATATACGATGTACTGATTGGCGTCAACCTGCTTCGTGAGGGGCTTGACCTTCCGGAAGTATCACTTGTTGCTATCCTTGATGCGGATAAGGAAGGATTCCTCCGTTCACACCGTTCCCTGACACAGACCGCCGGACGTGCTGCCCGTAATGTCAATGGAAAAGTTATCATGTATGCCGACAGAATGACGGACAGTATGAAACTCACCATCGACGAGACTAACCGCCGCCGCGAAAAACAGTTGGCTTACAATGAAGCAAACGGAATCACTCCCCAACAGATTAAAAAGGCTCGAAATCTATCAGTATTCGGAAATGCAAACTCGGCAACAGAAGAACTGCTGAAAGAAAAGCACGCTTATGTTGAACCTTCTACTCCGAATATTGCAGCAGATCCGGTGGTACAGTATATGAGCAAAGCGCAAATGGAAAAGAGCATCGAACGTACCCGCAAACTAATGCAAGAGGCAGCCAAGAAACTGGAATTTATCGAAGCTGCGCAATATCGCGATGAATTATTGAAACTGGAAGACCTTATGAAGGAGAAATGGGGATAAACTTTCCTCATTCTCCACATACTATATTCTGGGTATTAAGGGCTATAAATTCTTAACAAGTCTATAATACAAACATCCATTTTTTAATTAGTGTTATAAAAACACCTTTTATCTGCTGTTAATTTGCAGATATGGCAAAACAACGTATCTTTGCAGTGTGTTTTTCATAGTATTAGATTTAAGGTTAACAAAGGTTGGAGCAAGGCGTTGCTCCTTTTTTTATGCCCATACGCCAGGTGGACTTCCTAATATAATATTACTTGTGATCCGGGCTCTACGCTTATACAATCCTCCTTAAATTTTCTCCTGAAAGTCGGGTTGCCCCGACTTCATTATAAATAAATTAAAGCGCCTTATCTATTGCACTTTTAATCAACGGCTCCATTATATCATATCCCTCACTCGTCGGATGAACTCCGTCTTTTGTATATTGAGGATTCAATGCCTGATTTTCATCAACCACCATTACCTTATAATAATTCACGAACGGAATTTTATTAGCCTTCGCATAAGCCTCTATACGAGCATTTAATGCTTGAATCTTCTGTGGCGCATCTTTGATTTCCATTCTCCACTTAAAGGCGGCGGCAGGAAGAACGGAAGTTAATATCACCTTAATCTTATTCGCTTTAGCCAACTCTACCATAGAAACGATGTTACCAAAGGTTTGATCTTCATTGTAAACATTTGTATTTTCCGCTACATCGTTCGTTCCTGCATTAATAACGACCAAAGCCGGAGAAAGATTTATCACATCTTCCCGAAAACGCAACAAAAACTGATAAGAAGTCTGCCCACTGATACCACGACTAATATATCCGTTTGACTTAAAGAAATCAGGATGAGTCCTTATCCAACCTTCTGTTATCGAATTACCCATAAAAACAACTCTTTTTTCCTTCTTTGACGGCTTCGGCAATGCCGCATTCTCTTTAGCAAAACGAGCAGAGTTCGCAAAATCTCTTTCCTGTGCAAACGTCTCTCCTACTGAGAAACTCAGACAAACAACAGCCAACATGATCCACTGGCTTATTCTTTTCTCCTTCATGTTTATATTTTAAGTATTAGTGAAATATTAATTGCATGCAAAGATAAAGAATCCTGCTACATTTTACTACTCAATCAGCGAATAACCGTTAACATGGAAGTATATTTTCTTAATCTATGTTATATAACATATTGTTTTTCTTGAATTATTTGCTAATGTCGCAAAAGTCCGTACCTTTGCAATGTGTTTTTCATAGTATTAGATTTAAGGTTAACAAAGGTTGGAGCAAGGCGTTGCTCCTTTTTTTATGTCCATACATTTGATTTCCTGAAAAAGAGTCGTATTTTTGTACACTATTCATATAAAAGAAAATGAAACGAAAATTACTCTATATCACTTTAATAATAACCATTCTATGTGTAATTAGCATTATTATATGCAACCGGCGAATCAAGAAGAATGCATCTCAAAAATTATATACTGAAATTACAGAAACACCTAAAAACAATGTAGGGCTATTGCTTGGTACTTCTCCCAAACTAAAAAACGGGAATAACAATTTATATTTTGACTACCGTATTTTTGCAACTCTTGAATTATACAAAGCCGGAAAGATAAATTATATCCTTATCAGTGGCGACAATCGTAAAGAAAATTATAATGAACCGGAAGAGATGAAGAAAGCACTTATGCAAAGAGGAGTCCCGGAAAAATACATTTATCTGGATTATGCAGGATTTCGCACACTCGATTCCGTTGTTCGTGCCAAAGAAGTGTTCGGACAAAGCCGACTAACAATTATTTCTCAACGTTTTCACAATGAACGAGCTATTTATTTAGCAGAAAAGAATGGAATAAACGCTATCGGTTACAACGCCAAAGACGTGAATGCTTATTCAGGACTGAAAACTAATATTCGAGAATTATTTGCAAGAGTCAAGATGTTTATTGACTTGGCAATAAACAAACAACCTCATTTTTTAGGAGACAAGATTATTATCGGAAAATAAAAACAATTATGGAACAACAAATTCAACTCAACGACCACAACAAACAGGAGTATCCTCCTATGCACACTGCGGAGCATTTATTGAATGCCACTATGGTGAAGACATTCGGTTGTCCACGCTCACGTAATGCCCATATAGAAAGGAAAAAAAGTAAATGTGACTATATTCTTTCCTCTTCTCCGACAGCGGAACAAATTCAAGCGATCGAAAATAAGGTGAACGAAGTAATCAACCAGAACTTGCCCGTAACAATTGAATTCATGACACACGAACAGGCAAAAAATATTGTAGATCTTAGCAAGTTGCCGGAAGATGCCAGCGAAACACTTCGCATCATACGTATAGGAGATTATGACGCTTGCGCTTGTATCGGGGCACACGTCTCCCATACCTCCGAAGTGGGCATTTTCAAAATCATTAGCTATGATTATGACGAAGCAAGACAAACTCTACGATTAAGATTCAAACTGGTTTAAAAGGGAAGCACAGTTTATGCAAAGAGTTTCAAACGGATTTGGAACACATTGTTTCAACCCTACTTGAAACAATGTGTTTCATAGTATGAAACAAAATGTTTCTCACCGAGAAACGAAATGTTTCCCATAGTGAAACAAAGTGTTTCACAATACGAAAGTACGTATTTTTTATAAGTGATTGAGAATGAGATAAGTTTTTATCTCATAAAAAGAAGAGGTTACGAATTAGAAATAAACAGAATGTAGCATCCTGCTGTGATTTGCATAACCATCCAAAGAACTCTTTCGGTTGCAAAGGTACGATATTTAATCGTGGATAAAGAATGTTTTAAGATTTTTTATCCTCGATTTTTTGCTTGGATAAATCTGTTTTCATTAAACCATATTCTTCTCTATTCTTTGCTATATCCGTTTCAATCCATTCAAACTTATGTGGCAATGGTTTCTGTTTTTTGAATGGTCTATTTCGTTTGCATATTCTCATCCTTTCGTGTGTTTTGTATAAAAGTCAGCCGTCGTCGAAGAAAGACAGTCCTCATACCTCAGACTAACTTTCCCTGACTATGGCACGGCAAGAAAAATCCTTGACAGTATGCCTTGAAATGCTTCAAGACTATACTGCCAAGGACTTTTCTTTGTTTGCCGTGCTGACAACGGCTGATTTTTATAGCCACAACTCGCAGTTCCATTTTTTATCGCACAATCCAAACGACATGAAACAGTGGCACGCCACCCTTTCATGTCTCAGTAGTACGGCATGAGGAAAAGTGTTTCTTTTTGTCGGTTGCAGGCTAACCGATCAAAAGAAACACCATTCCTTGATTTGCCGTACAATTTTGTTTGCATACTCCACCGCAAGAAAGAAGTCATTGATGTAAACCCCAACGACCACTTTCATGCTTGGTTGCACAGCCTTGGAGAAAACCCGATGCAAGAAGCATGGACAAGCCATACTCTTCTTTCATCGGAATTTCTCTGAAGGCTGTGCCATTCTTGTATGCGATTTCCATTTTCCTAAAAACACTTGCAAGACAGTAATTGTATCCATTTCTCAGAAATGAGTATGCGATAATCGTGCAGTCCAAAACTTCCGTGAAGTTTCTATTTTCATTTGCCGCTCTGATTTTCTTTCCTCCACAAGGTCTTTCCTTTTGGCATCAACCGTTATCGTGCAGGTGCAAAGGTATGGCAGCGGGCTTTGGAAATAAAAGGTCGAGCCTTCGGTTTTCGAAAAAATCTCCACACCGTTGGGTAGTATTTTTCCGAAAAACCTTGTATTTCCAGCCTCGCCGCCCTTGAAAGGCACCTGAAACGAAACGACCGATGCGACAGGAAGACGCAAAAAAAAATGTCGGAAAAGGGAGCGACAAAAAGGTGAAGAAACGAAAACTTCCCTTCAGTTCCTGGAACCGCAAATAAATTTAATTCAAGGCTATATGACAACAAACATCAACATAACACAGACTTGGTGGAGATTACTCTCCGCAGTCGGCTCAACCCTCATCACTTTGGTGGCTTGGTTGGGATATATGGCTCTCTGCATGGTCGGTGAAGTCATATTGGGAATTGTGAAGTTCATCTTCGGCATCATCATTTCCATTCTTTCTATGGTGGTACTGATTGGAACATTCATTTGGTTATTGACACTTTAAGCATACAAGAATATGGGAACAAAAAGACATTCAAAGACTGCATCACAGCAGTGCAGATATTATGAGGTGGACAACATCTTTGAGTATATGGTGGACACATACATCAATGGTAACATCACATCATTCAAGGACATCTACCGAGAGTTGAACAAGGGCGCAAGACGTGATTTTGTGGACTTCATCTTCAACGAGGTGAACCCTAAATACACGATTGAGCTAATCAAGCAAACCATTTAATGAGCAAGCGATATGAACAGAAGCATTGAAGCGATACCTACATGGTCACTCTGCTACATCATCAATGGCGATGCAAGCGGACTGACAGACGAGGAAATCAGTATGGTGGACGAAGCCATACGCAAGAACAATATTGAGATAGTAAGTCCAAGATACAACGAGGACATGTGCACAGAACCTTACTTCAGCCATTATCCGTTCTTCGGACTGCCTACAGAAGTTGAGGACTGCGACATCATCTATCACGAGTAACAACCCCTTTAACAACATCAGATATGAACACTACAGAATATTTCAAGAGAACCATACAAGCCTATTTGGAGGAGCGAGCAATGGAGGACGAACTCTTTGCAGCCAAGTATGACAACCACGACAAGAACATAGACGATTGCGTGACCTATATCCTTAATTGGGTGCAGAAGAGCGGTTGCAACGGCTTTTGCGATGACGAGATATATGGGCAAGCCATCCACTACTACGAGGAGAAGGACATCGAGGTAGGAAAACCATTGAACTGCCAAGTGTCTGTCAACCACCACATCGAACTCACAGAGGAGGAGAAGGCACAGGCAAGACAGGAAGCCATCCGCCAATATCAGCAAGAGCAGATGAACAAGATGCGTAACCGAGATACCGCCAAGCGCACCTCACAGAGAACGGAAACAGAAGTACACCAACCATCATTATTCGACACGTTATGAAACCAAGAACGAAATATCAGAAGCAAGTCGTAACCTCAAACAAGGGGTTACGACCTATCAAGGGAGCGCAAATGCAATGGGCATTCCGTGAATGTCTTGACCACTATGCCTTTCAGTTGAAGCACGGACAGACCACTTGCATGGACTGCGGACACACTTGGACTACGGACGAGGATGCGGACAAATGTGTCTGCCCGAAGTGTAAGGCAAAGTTGGAAGTACAGCGCACCAAGCGACAGAAGGCAATGTCTTCTACCTATTTCAGTGTACTCACCGAGCGCAAGGGACTACAACTTATGCGAGCATTTCAGATGAAAGCATACTACCGCAAGGGACAAAAGGCAGACATTTATTGTTGGGAGGTGGCACGCTATTGGATGAACGAGAAAGGCAAGGTGGAGGTTATGGCACGCAAGCGCACAATGGGTATCTATATGGACACGTTCTGCTACGACTCCGACATTGAACTGCGCAGGGACAACACCACCTATCAGCATATTGCTTCATTTCCGGTATGCCCCGATATGAAAGTCATTCCTCAGATATGGCGCAACGGCTTTGACGGAGCGTTTCACGGCATCGAACCGCTTACATTATTCAAGGCGATGCTGACAGACCACCGCATCGAAACGATGATGAAACAATGTCGTTACGGACACGTCCGCCACTTCATAGACCACCCACGGCACTTGGAAACTTGTTGGAATGCCTACAAGATAGCCAACCGCAACCATTACCTTATTACAGACATCGGCAAATGGGCGGACTACATCTGTATGTTGGTAGAAATGGGCAAAGACATCAGAAGTCCACATTACATTTGCCCCGACAACCTTGAAGCCGAGCACGACAGAATATCCGAGAAAATCAGAGCCAAGAAAGAAAAGGAGCGCACCGAGGAGGAGATACGCAAGGCATTGAAGAACGAGGACAAATTCAAGGAAATGAAGAGCCGTTTCTTCGGTTTGATGTTCACGGACGGCAATATCGTGGTGAGAATGCTTGAAAGCGTCAGGGAGCACGTTCTTGAGGGCAAGGCGATGCACCATTGCGTAGGCAGCGGTACAAGCTATTCACTCAATCCCGACTGCATCATCTTCTCTGCAAGAATAGCCGAACAAAGGGTTGAGACCGTGGAGTTTTCACTCGAACAGATGAAAGTTGTACAATGCCACGGACTACAGAACAAGGACACCGAGCACCATGCCGACATCATCAACTTGGTGAACAGCAATGCAAGACTTATAGAGCAGCGTATGGTTGCAACGACATGAAATCCATAAGGGCGGAGCGATGAAAATTCGTTCCGCCACTTTCTTTCTTTTACCTTTGCACCCAGGAATCAAGTTAGGATATTTGGTTAATGGGTGTTAAGGTGAACTATCTTTCTTTCAAGGTATGCCCTTTCTCATGTCATAGTCCTTATACAATCCAGCCAACTTTCTTGATTCCATTTAACTATTAAATGTCAAAATTATGGATAAAGAACTTTACATAGGCGTGGATGTCTCAAAGCAGACTCTCGACCTTGCTTATTATGACGGAGAAAGCATTGATTGGAAGAATGCCCATATAAAGGTGAGCAACAACAATGCTGGTTTCAAGAAAATTGGTTCATGGGTGGCAAAGGTAAGCAAGAGGTTTGATATAGTCTTGTTCTGTATGGAATATACAGGACTTTACACCCAAAACTTTAGACTGTGGTTGGAAGAGAAACATTATATCTATAGGATGGTGGAACCTCGCAAGATGCATCGCTTTGAGCCAGACTTGGATGATGGACTGCGTTCGCTTGACCGCATCAAGACTGACGAGCTTGATTCTTTCCGCATAGCCATTTACTGTGAGCAGAATCACAGAAAGATTCTTCGCAACCCATCAAAACTTCCTCCTCCTGTATATTTTAAGTTGAAGAGGCTTTTGGCGGAACGCAAGCAGACAGTCAAGCAGTCAGTCCTTTACAAGCAGCAGCTTCATGATATATGTGCGTATGACACAGATTTGTCTGTGGAACGTAAGAATGGGCAACTTAAAACGCTCAATGATGCACTTAAAGGCATAGACAATGAAATTGACATGTACATAAAAGAAGATGCGGACATCAACAAGAACTTTTCCCTGCTGACATCAATACCTGGTATTGGGCGTGTTGTCGCTCTTGAAACCATTGTATTGACCGAAAACTTCATGGCAATAGATAACCCACGTAAATACGCTTGCTATATTGGTGTCGCTCCTTTCAAGAAAGAATCCGGTACATCTGTGAGAAAAGGCTCGTCAGTCTCTAAGAAAGGCTTTAAACAGGCAAAGGCAGATTTGTCCATTGCCTGTTTGGTTTGCATGCAGCACATTCCGAACATCAGAGATTACTGGGAACGCAAGAGAAAGGAAAAATGCAGTGGAATAGTGTTTAATGCAATCAAGTTTAAGATGATACTCCGTATGTTTGCCGTTATAAAACGAGGTACTCCGTATGTGGAGACGGACAATTATCGAAATGGGAAAAACAAGCAACCATGAGTGAACTAACAGTGTTTTAAGACCATTACTATACCATGATAGAGTCTCTTGGTTGCTTTTGGCACTACCTTTGCGAGGAATCCTCAAAAGGAAGGAACTCCAGACAGAGGTAGTGAACTTTTTAATCTTAGGCAAAGCCCTTTCCCTTGATATAGTCTCCTCTGCCCGAAATGTCAGACTCAGTGCCTTTTAGGGAATTAGCTGTCCGTACCAGCTTTTAAAAGATTTGGCTTATCCTGACATAGAGAGTTCCTTTCGTAAAGCGGTGCAAAGATATGAAAAATAAATCATTTGTAGGCATTGACATCTCTAAAAAGGTCATAGATGTATCTATATTTCGTGAGGACACCAACATCAAAATGTTCCCTCATGAGGTGTTCAACAACACTCGCAAGGGATTTGGCGATATGTGCTCATGGCTCAAAAAGAGCCGTGTGGTACTTTCCCAAGCCCTGTTTGGCATGGAATTTACAGGTTGCTACTCCTTGGACTTGGAAAAATTCCTCACGTCCAAGAATTACTCTTTCTGTATGCTTAGTACACGTATAGTAAAACATCATCCTATGGGGACAATAGATAAGAGTGACAAGAATGACTCTGCAAAGATAGCTGACTTCCTCTATCGTTATGATGGCACGGAATGTGCCAAGCCATACAAGTTGCCAAGCAAGGCTATGCAACAGTTGAAGCAACTTGTCAATGAGCGTAAGTTCCTTGTGGAGCAACGGACAAACTTTATGAACCGAATGCAGATGTTTGAAACAAAAGAGGATTCTGCCATGTATGAGAGCTACATTAAAAAGCTCAATCATGACATTGAGAAGATAGATCAGGAAGAGTGTGAATTAATGTCTAAGGAGGAAGATGTCCTTGACACTTTTCAGAATTTGTTGACGATACCAGGAATTGGTTTTGTCAATGCAACAAACATAATTGCCATCACACGAAACTTTACCGCTTTTGACACAGCTCGGCAATATGCGAGATATGTTGGCGTAGCTCCATGCAGTCACACTTCTGGTACCAGTGTGAAATGGCGTTCCCGACCTTCCGCACACTGTAATGGTCAAGTGAAAGCTGACCTGTCTATGGCGGCATTGAGAGCTGTTGAGTACGATGTGGAAATGCAAATATTTTATAATCGAAAGTTAGGAGGCAGAAAAGATTCTGATACTAAGCGTAAGGCATTGAATGCCGTCAAGTTTAAGCTCATTCGCAGAATGTTTGCCATAGGCAAGCAAAAGAGAAAATGGGAAGTGTTGAAGACCTCTGACGACAGAAAGAACTTACATATTGAAAAGTCCAAAGCAAGTGAACTATGACAATGTACCATTGTCTCTTATAGTCTTGTGAGGACAGACACGGATAACTAATTAGGAATCGAGCAAAAAGCTATTAAAAGAAAGAGTTCTGTGTCGTTTTTTTGTAACAGAAAAGTCAAAAATGCCTTCTTCTGCTACAGGGGTAGGTATGCCTATATGCTTGTTGGGGGGTGTTTTGCTTATTTTAACACAAAAAAACTCTCAAAAATTTGGTGATGTCTTAGGAATCATGAGCCGAGGAGCGGAAAAGAAAGTGGCAAAGAAACCGCCTTTTCCTTATCTGCGATGCTTGCAAAGAACAAAGGACAGCCCCCAATAAAAAGGACTGTCCTTTATTCATAAATCGTTTTTTTCTGTTCCTTGGGAGATAGTCCCATCTGGCGATTGACACTTTTGCTTACTAATGCGGCATGATGCCGTCCTATGGATTCAGTGGCAAGCTGAGATTTTAGCCGTAGTCTTTCTTTTTCATTGGCGTACTCTTAATTTATTGTCAGAGGCGATACGACTTGAGACCTTCATCGAATGCAGCCTTGATTTCGGCTGCATAGGCATTGAAGTGTTCGTTGATGATGTTATCCACATAACTTGCAATGGAAATCTTTCCCTTGCCTACGATACTGACAAATTTAGTCACACGCTCATGAATGTCCTCGCTGATGCCAACATGTCTGCCATATCTTGCGGTAAAACCTGCATTTGCCATGAACTTACCGACATACTGCTCAGCACGCTCTTTCTCCATTCTGTCGATTGGCTCAAATTCACCCACATCATAATTCTCATATGCTGCATCTTCATCAAAACACTCCTCCTTGTCGGAAATAGTTGACGATGTACGGTCTTGAAATGTCTCTTCAAGACAAGCGTCAATCTGTTTTCCAGCTTCCTCCATTGTCTCTTCATAATTTCTCATGAAAGCCTCATACAACTCCTTGGCATCTGTCGAAGTGAGTTGTCCTTTACCACAGTTTTTTGTTTTGTCTGCCATAATCATTTTTTAATTGTTATACAAATTCTCTGCCATTGAAATACTTGTTGACTATTGAAAATCCAACCTCAACAGTTTTTGTCAGATACCTGACATATGCAATTCCATCAACGCATCTATTTTGCGTTTAATAATCTTTGAGCGTTCTGCGATTTCAGCTTGTAGCTTTTCGCTGTCCATTTCCGAGAATGTTTTGTCCACATGTGCAAATCTATCCTTTGTTGCATTGTTCTCTTCTGTTCTTTCCATAATTCTCCTTATTAAATTGTTATACAAAGTCGAGGATATTGAAGTCCTCTATACTGTCTGGCACCTTAAACTCTTTCTTTGGCTTGGAAATCTCTACAATCTTGTGAGTTTGCAAGTAGAAGGTGACGTAATCATGGATGTTCTTCTTGCACTCCTCGCTGTTCTCCATGAATTTCTCATAGAATTGGTTGCCATCCATCTCATGGAAAACCTTGCCTGCATGTCTTTTCTCCTTGTCCGTTGCTTTCGGTGCCTTGACGGTATTCACAGCTGCGTCAATGTCCTCAAAACTTGACCCTTTGGCTTGTGGCACATCGGCATCTCCCTCATTATCAGAATATTTCACACCAATATCTTCTATGCGAACATTCGTAAACACATCATCAAGCTGTTCGTCAGAAATCCGTGCCGTACTCTTTGGAGAATCGTCAAATGTCACGTCATTATCCGATACGGACATGGATTCTGTTTGTTTTTGTTCCGTTTCTTCTTTCTTCCGCAGTTGGGACACTTTGAAAAGACTTTTGCCTACAAGTGCCATCGGGTCGATAGGCGGTTTTTTCTCCTTTTCCTTGCCGTTCGCAACTTCAAGGAGCAACTTGTTGTAAAAATAGATAGTCCAAACATTGAATGCAGCCAAGACTATCAAGAATATAGTTTCCATTGTCATGCTTGTTCCTTTTTGTTACATATTCCAATCGTCAATCTCTTTTCTCAGCAAGCCGTTGATTTCTTCCTGGTTCTCTTCAAGATGTCTCTCAAGAATAAGGTCGATGTAACCACCGACTGTCAACTCATGCTTTGCGAGCACACTGACTATTCTTGAAATTCTCCTGTGTATCTCACGGCTGATATAAACGCATTGACGAGTCTTTATCTCGTTTCGCTTGAAGAATGCCGAATCGTAACTTTCCGAAGAAGCCTTGGGAGGCTTGCGTGAAATTGGCGACTTATCGGTCTGCGAGCATTTGGACTTCCAGCCAACCTCTTCTTTCTCTTCGGTATCTTTCACTTGGGATTGGGAAGCTCCGTCAAGAATGGATGCCGTTGTCGTGCCTATCTTGCTCTTGCCAACAGAGGCAATGAGCAGACTTTCATCTATTGCTTCGGTGTTAATTTTTCTGCTTACCATAGGCATTATGTTTTTATAATTTCACAAATTTCGTCAGACAATTCCTTGATGCCACTCCCTCGCAACAGATTCGGGTCTGCGGGGAAGATGGTGGAACGGAACACAGCCTTTCGATTCTCCGACAGTTCTCTTCTGAAACGCTTGCTGTCTGGAAGTCGTGTGTTGAGAAGTGAATAGCCGAGAGAAGCAAACATTCCTTCATACACTTCATATAAATTCGTGCGTTCTCGTTTGTCAACCATCGTCCAGAAGAATGCAAGTTCCTTGGTGACAGACAAGCCCGGAGTCACAAGGTTGTCGTAGAACAACTGGACAAAACTCAATGCGCTTTCTATCACAAAGCGGTCAGCGCTGACAGGAACAAAGATGTAATCCATCTGTGACAAGGTCTTCATGACACCTTCGCTTTTGATTGTTCCCGGCATGTCAAAGAAAATAAAGTCGGGTTCAACCTCAGATTCCTCCAACACTTTCTCTGCGTCATCAAGTGCGTTGAGTGCATTGCTTCTAGTAACACTGTAGGATTTCTTGCCCAACTTCTTGAAATGCTCACAGGCTTGTGCCTTGAAATAAACGCTGTCCTTGATGAGTTCCATTTCCTCATCACGCAGGTCTGCGATGTTGTGCTGTGGTTCGTCACAGTCAATGACCGCTACATTGAAACCTTTAACATTGTGAATGTAGTTGGCTACAAGAGCCGTGATGGTGGATTTTCCGATTCCACCTTTCTGTGTTGCAAAAGCTACAAATCTTGTTTTACTCATATCTTTAACTTTTTAATTTGTTGATAACTCACTTCCATGATTTTCTGCCAATTTAATGATATGAACACATAAGTGTCCATGTCTATAAGTCATTGATTCATTATGGAGACCTTGAACCATTGCAGTGCTTCATCATTTCCATACGACAGTACGACAGTGAATCAGTAAGTCTGTACGTCAGTAGTGCATCATTGATGCAAGGCGATACTGCAATAATGACAGATTTATTCATTGCTACAAATGCTTGTTTCACCATATTTTCAAATCATTAGTTCGATGTTTACGGCTGCAAAGTAACAACGCTTTTTCCGAAAAACAATGGTTTTCAAATCCTGTGGCAGCATGTTGCCGATAGTTGCAGTGGTTGTCTGGGGTGCATCTGTTCCAAGGGCGCTTTTTTAGCCGTAATTTTGCACCCGAAAGGCAAAGCAATGGATGGCGCATCCATATCGTTCCGAGAAGAACAAGGCTTGATGCTCCGCAAAGGACTGGATTTCCCGAACAGCTTCCATTCGGGATAGGGACAGCTTCTTACGAAGGCTAACTCCAATCCACCCTAAGCGGATTTTTATGTCCTCAAAGACATAGCAAGGTATGTTTTGAGTTACTCAAAACCTTTGGAGTTACTCTCCAAAGACCTTGCCCTGCCGGGTTGGTAGCCTCTCCGAAGTCGGGCTCCCCATGTTCCAATCTGACGATAGTTTGTGCAATTCCATTATTGCCGCATGTACCACTTAATCCATTTTAATATGAACACAGAAAGAAAACGAGGGGGACGAATCCCCAAACAGAACTCGAAGTCGCACCATGTGATGCTTCGGTTCGACGATGACGAGTGGATGAAATTCTTCGTCATGTATGAGCAGACTGATGTGAAGGCAAAGGCTGTTTTTGCCAAGGCACGCATCTTCGGCGAGCCGTTCAAGGTGCTGCGCGAGGACAAGACATTGGTGGAATACTACACCAAGCTTTCTTCTTTTCACTCGCAGTATCGAATGATTGGCAACAACTACAACCAGGTTGTCAAGGAACTCCGTTGTCATTTCTCAGAGAAAAAGGCGATGGCTTTGCTCTATAAGCTGGAGAACTGCACCAGGGAACTGGTCTCTCTTACCCGTGAGATTGTTGAACTAACCCGTAAGTTTGAGGATAGATGGTCGCAAAGATAAGTTTCGGAAGTTCATTGTATGGCGCACTGGCATACAATGGTGAGAAAATTAACAAGGAAGAGGGAAAGCTCTTGGCAACGAACAAGATCTTCGATGATTGTTCGGGAAAGACGAGCATCACCAATGCCTTGCGTGATTTCCAGCGATACCTTTCTCCGCATATCAGAACAGAGAAGCCTGTCGTGCATATCTCCCTGAATCCGCATCCTGATGATGTGCTGACGGATATGGAGATGGAGAACATCGCACGGGAATACTTGGAGCGCATGGGATATGGCAACCAGCCATACATGGTTTACAAGCATGAGGACATCGACCGTCATCACATGCACATCGTGACCATCCGAGTGGATGAAAACGGCAAGTGTTTGGATAGCCGATACAACTACCATAGGAGCAAGGCTATCACCCGTGACTTGGAGGAGAAGTACAATCTCCACAAGGCAGACCGCAAGCAACGCCAGGCAGACAATCCACTCCGCAAGGTGGATATAAGCCAAGGCAATGTGAAAAAGCAGGTTGCCAATACCGTAAAATCTCTCTGCGCTACCTACAGGTTCCAGTCCTTAGGCGAATACCGTGCACTTCTTTCCTTATATAATATATCCTTGGAGGAGGTCAGAGGCGAAGTTGGCGGTCGTGAGTATCATGGTTTCGTCTATTCTGCCACTAACGGACAGGGCAATAAGGTAGGAAATCCTTTCAAGGCTTCAAAAATTGACAGGTCTGTCGGTGCGGAGGCGATAGAAAAGCGGTTCGCTTATTCTGCCAAGAAGTTTAGGGAGGACAAAAAACTCTCCGAGATGACCCGTCATAGCGTGGAAGCAGTCTTGAAGCAGACGTACCATAAGGATAAGTTCATAGAACTGCTGAAAGCAAAGGGCATTGATGTTGTTTTCCGCCATACAGCTGACGGCCGTATCTACGGAGCAACATTCATTGACCACCGCACCCAAAGCGTGTTCAATGGTTCAAGGCTTGGAAAGAATCTTTCTGCCAATGCCATTCAGGAGCACCTCTCCTTGCATTACGAGAATGAGCAACCGATACCGCTTACCATTCCAACGGAAGATGGCGTTGTCTTGGAGAAGGAACTTCAAAGCTCAGGATTGTTCGACGAGTACGGCAGCGGTCTTGGACTTATGTCTGGAGGAGGTTCATCAAATGAGGCACAGGAAGCAGCATTCGACAGAGAACTACGCAGAAAGAAAAAGAAGCGCAAAGGGCGAAGCCTTTAGTTGTATCATCAAGATTGGCTTTCTTGAACAATGGAGAAAGCCAGCTTTATGTAAAATCAAAGTATAACTTCAAAATAGAAAAACAATGGCACAAGAAGATGATTTGAGAGCATTGGGAAAAATTAAGGATTTTCTCCGTGCCGTGAGTATCATACTCGCAATTATGAATGTGTATTGGTATTGCTATGAGGCAATGCACATGTGGGGAGTGACAATCGGGGTTGTTGACAGAATCCTTATCAACTTCAACCGTACAGGTGGAAAATATTTTATATCGCAGTGACACTGTTTGTTTATGAAAAATATAATTGGTTAACTAAATCTCCAATATCACAGGATAGTGATCCCCACCCTTCATATGATATCCTCGTACATATGTTTTTAGCTGTAATCTGCTATCGATAAGGAAATAATCTAATTCTCGACCTGAAATATGTGTTGGCATACCACAACAGGCAAAATATGCACTATTTCCCGGCCTACTTCTGGTACCTGTGGTCATTATTCTTAAATTATCTGATAATTCGCTTGGCGTTGAATTCATATCTCCGCCAATGATGAAAGGAGATACTGCATGGCGTACTAAATCTCTTATATCTCCTACAGCACCAGACCCAGATTCGCAATGAAGGGTATAAATGTTACATCCATTATAATTTAAACAAATTGCGGATCGGCCTGTTCCTGATATCAGATAATGTATTGATGCTACAAAATTCAAATCCGCAATGATACAAGTATTACATCTCTGATTATAAGCACCTGCATGTTCTACCACAATATAGTGGTATCTACCACTATGTTGTGCAGGCAGTATGAATTTACCACATTCTTGTATCATAACAACATTACATTGTTCTATTGTTAATAGATGATTCAATATATTTAATTTAATAGCATCATTAAGAGGATTTCCTTGGGAATTCCATGTACAAATTTTCATATGGCTATTTTTAGATGTTTGATGCATTTATTATGTTTTCATAATAATTGTTATCAAATTTGAACGGGACTTTATCCATCCCGTTCTATATGTTTATACTCTATTTACTGCTTTCTGTATTTATAGGCTCGATACATGATGCCATTATATCCATCAGTTTAGACAGACCTTCGGTCTGCGGCTGCTGGCTGGCAGAAACATGTATCTGGTATTTTGCCGTTTGGTTGGTCATGCGGGTGTTCTCGCGGGCGGTTGTGACTTTGCCGCTGATTTCCGCATTTATAAACCAATGTTTTGCAGAAGCTTTTGTCTCTACTTCTGCGTTGGTAGTGCTTTTTACGTTTGATGTATCGGTAACCTCCATCTGGAAATCGACATCCACGCGATCTATGAGCAGGGAAGGAATAGGCACCAATCCTATAAACGGAGCCTTGACACTTTGTGACATTGTTGTCATTTTTCCATCCTGCTGTATCGGTCTTTTAATATCGAATTCCAATACACGAGCTGTTTTACCGTCTTCATCAAAAGCAATTTTCTGGTAGAAATTCCATGCTGTCGCTGCCAATTCCTGTTGAGCTTCGGCTGCTGCAATAAGCGGTGCTGCAATCAGTTCCCGCATGGGAAGCCCCTTAAAATTGTCAGTCACATTCGGATCTCCAAGTACAGGGGATGTACCGTTATTTTTAGTCTCTTCCAATGCAGCGGAAATAATCTCTTTCGCTTGCCCGCTTATATTTTCTGCATATTCTTGTTGCCCTTGGTTCTTTGTTTCTTCTGCCATAACATTTGAATTTTGAAATTGTTAGATGTTTTTTACAAAATCGTCAATGATTCGGGAAATACTCTCCGGAGTCTCCTGAACTTTAAAATTGACGCAAACCTCCATGACATCATCTGTATCTGGTTTTATGTTGCTCATCTGCATCTGGAGATTGGCTCTGTGCGGACTGGATAACAGCAAGTTGTTTTCCGGAATCTGTGATTCCACGCTTCCGACCTTCGCCTTGAACTTTATCTGCACATTATCCATTGCAAGATAATGATGGGATATCAAGGCTATAAGTGGAATATCAATAGTCTTGTCTCCAACCATGATTTTTTTTGATTGGAACGTATTTGCGTTATTTGCATTTGTTCCTTCAAAAAGTCTGGTCAGATTTTGTATCTGATGATTCTGTAATGTATCTTGTGCACAGTTTACGGCGTACTGCAAACCATTCATAATATCAGAGAATGAATTGGTTTGAACACTGTCCGGCTCATCGTCATTATTTTTCTTGCCTCTGTGAAAAAGTCCCATGTTTTTAATTTAAATACTTGATTTGTTGTCTTTAATGAGCACCAATCTTGACAATGTCCGGCTTACAGCTTCCATATTTACACTGGAGACTATATTATTATTGACAATGCCTTGATGCCAAAACCAATATGGTGGATTCTCCGTGTGTTCCATCACGTCCTCCTTTCTTTATTGGGGTTATACTTCGGTTCTTTCCGTTGCGGGCGGAACTTTTCCGCCCGCAACGGCTTACTGCTTCCTCAAGGTAGGCAATGCTCCTTTAAGTTCGTAACGCCACTTTGAGCCTACGTTCTGCAAGGCGCGGTTCATGGCATCAACGGCATTCTGCCAGGTAACGTAAGTGCCGTCCACCTTCGTAGATTCGGGGGCGGTCTTATAGCCTCGTTCCTGATTGTTCTTCCAGTAGCAGGCGGTCACGGTGGTGTAGTTATCTCCCAACAAGCCGAAGATATGTACATTGCCGGTGCTACTACCTGTACTGGTTACGTTGCCCGTGGCATAGCAGGCACGAACGCCTTTTCCTCCGTTCATTCCCACCAGACCGCCGCCAGAGATATTCTTTTTGGGGGCTATTTCTATGATCACGTTGCCCGTGGCATAGCAAGCGGTCAGGGTGGCACCCCCATTCGTCTGACCTACCACGCCGCCGACGTACACCGTGCCGCTGACGCTGCCCGACACCGAGCAGTTTTCAATGGTGCCATCGCTATATCCTGCCACACCGCCGGCAAAGCCCGAACTGCGATTGCTTGTTATCTGTACGTCCTCCATCATCACGTTCTTCACCGTACCAGCATAACCGATAGAGCCGAACAGACCCACAAATTGGTCATTTGTCGTAACGGTCAGCCCCTTGATGGTATGACCGCCACCGTCGAAGGTGCCGGTGTATTTGTTGCTGAAACTTGTGCCTATCGGCGTCCAGTTTTTGCCTGTGAGGTCAATGTCTGTGTCGAGGGTAATGTTAATGTCGCTCTTACCTCCGTTCACTAATTCGGCTATATTCATCAGGCCATCGGCGGAGGTCACGGTGTAGCTGCCGTTGCTCTCTATGGTATAGCCCAGGTCTTTTGCCGCAGCGAGGGAGACGGTGTAGGTATATTCACCGCCCGCCTGCCAGTCGGTAGCATTCTTCATCTTATAAACGAAGGTCTTGCCGTTAGTGAAGGTGCACGTAATGAAGGTCGTGCCAGCTGCCACACTTTGCGGGGCTACGAGGGCGATGTAGGTGTTGCTACCCTTGTCATACGGGACGATTATATCCGGGTTGTCGCCTTCGGTGGAGAGACCCGTCAGCTGTATGGATGCCAGCCCCTCGGTGTAGTCCGTCAGAACGATGGTTACCCGCGCCGTGCGGTGGGTGAAGCGGAGCGTGGGGCTACCGTAGGTCACCGTCTGCCCGTCGGCTACGATGAGGTCGCTGCCCTCAAAGTCTTTTTGGGCACTTTGGTTGGCTTTTACCTTTACCGCAGGTGGAGTTGTCTCGCCAGCGGTGTAGGGCCACCACGCTGTGACGGTGATGTTGTTGTGGTTGGTCCAGTAGTACGGGTCGGTGGAGGTCAGCGTGGCGCTGGTGGGGTCGGCGGTGGAGGGCGTCACGTTGTATGCCTTCACCGTGCCGTCCATCAGGACTGCCACACTCTGCACACCCGTCCAATTGCCGTCCGCTGGGGCACGGGTGGCGGCGATGGCTGTCGCGGCTGGGTTCAGCCCCGTGGCGGTGAAGACGATGGGGGTGCCTTCCGCCCCTTCCGGTAGGAAGCCCGCTTCGTCCTGCGTGCAGGCGGCGAGTGAGAGGGCGAGCGCTGCAAGTGCAAAAAATCTTATCCTCATAATATCTGTTATTTTATTACTCTGGTTCTTTCCGTTGCGGGCGTAACTTTCCCCCGACGGTTTACTGCTTCCTCAAGGTAGGCAATGCTCCTTTAAGTTCGTAACGCCACTCTGAGCCTGCGTTCTGCAAGGCGGTGTTCATGGCATCAACGGCGTTCTGCCAGGTAACGACAGAGCCGTCCACCTTCGTGGCTCCGGTGCTTTCCCTATTGTAGCCGATGCCTTGTTCATGATTGTTCTTCCAATAGCAGGCAGTCATGGTGGTGTAGTTATTTCCCAAAAAGCCGCCGATATGTACTTTGCCAGTGCTACTACCCGTACTGGTTACGTTGCCCGTGGCATAGCAGGCAAGGAGGCTGCTTCCTGCGTTCATTCCCACCAGACTGCCGCCAGCGATATTCTTTTTGGGGTCCATTTCTATGATCACGTTGCCTGTGGCATAGCAAGCGGTCAGGGTGGCACTCGAATTCGTCTGACCTGCCACGCCGCCGACATCAACCATTCCCTTCACTGTGGCAGAGGAACTGCATCCGGTGATGGAACCGCCTATTTGAACACCCACCACACCGCCGACATACACCGTGCCGCTGACGCTGCCCGACACCGAGCAGTTTTCAATGGTGCCCCAGCCAGATCCTACCACGCCGCCAATACTGCCGCCATATATTTGATGGCTTGTTATCTGTACGCCCTCCATCACCACGTTCTTCACCGTACCAGCTCTATTGAGCCAGCCGAACAGACCCGCATATTCGTCATTTGTCGTAAAGGTCAGCCCCGTGATGGTATGGCCGCTACCGTCGAAGGTGCCGGTGTATGAGTTGTCGTAGTCTGTGCCTATCGGTGTCCAGTTTTTGCCTGTGAGGTCAATGTTTTTGTCGAGGGTAATGTTTATGTCGGTCTTACCTCCGTTCACTAATTCGGCTACATTCATCAGGCCGTTGGCGTTATAGACCGTGTAGGTATTGGTGTTGCTGTCGTAGATGTAGCCCAAATCCTCGGCTGCGCCACTCTCGCCGCCGCAGTCAGCCCAGCTACCGATGGTGCAACCCTCTAACGTCAGGCCGGTGGCGTTCACCTTGACGGTATATTTATAGCGGGTGCCCGCCTCTAATACGACGTCGTTTTGCGGACGGAAGTAGAAGGTGCCGCTGCCGAGTTCCACCCGGATGAACGGCCTGCCTGCCGCAACGGTCTGCGGGGCGGTTAGTGCCTCGTAGGTGTTGCCGCTTGCGTTGTAGGTCTTGATGGCAGTCGGGTTGCCGTTATCGGCGGACAGGCTCACGAGGATCACTGTGGCACCGGCGACGCTCGTGAATCCCGTGCCGGGCTTCAGTTCGATTGTCACGCGTGCCGTGCGGTGGGTAAATTCAAGAGTCGGGTTGTTAAATTCCACCGTCCGGTTTTCGGCGGAGATGAAGTCGCTGTTCTGGAAGTCTGCCAATTTGCTTTGGTCTTCTGCCACCTTCACGGCAGGCATCTGTGTGATGTCGGCATTGTTGAAGGGCCACCATGCCGATACGGTAATCGGGTCGCGGCTGGTCCAGTAGTACGGGTCGTTCTCGCGTGAGAGCGTGGCACTCTTGAAATCGGTAGAAGCCGTTACGGTGTATTCCTTTACCGCATCGCCCATCTTGAGTGCCACGGAAGTGACACCCTGCCAGTCGCCGTCCACAGCGGCACGGGTTGATGGGGCTGCCTGCGGCGTTGCCTCCACGGACAGTCCGGTGGCATGGATGACTACGGGGTATTCACCTTCGGACAGACGGCTATCGTCATCCAGTTCGTCCTGTGTGCAGGCGGCGAGGGCGAACAGCAACGCGGTGGCTGCGGGGATAAATAATCTATGCCTCATAATTCTTCATTCTAATCGATTAATTATTAACATCCTACAGGTCAGCACCCACATCTCCACCGTCTATATCGTTCCACTTTGCAATGGTGGCTTCGCTGACTTCAAGGACTTTGTTGCTCACCTTGACAGTATAGGTGTAGTTGTTGCCCGCCAGCAGTGCGCCATCGGGCATGGTGAGTGTGGCATGATATTCCTGACCTTTGTAATTCACAACCAACGGCAGGGATGCAACTGTCTGCGGGAAGAGGATGATCGATGACGTGAGATTGCCGTCTGCCAGATTCATGGTCAGTTCTCCGGTCTGTAGTCCGTTGTCTGCGGTGGCAATACCGTCGGCCGTGTTGAACGTACCGATGAGTAACAATCCGTCCAGCGTGTAACGTTCAGGCTTGACCACGCTGAAATTCACGCCGTCGCCCGCCTCGAAGGTAAGGGTTATCTGGCTCATGCGGTGGTGGAAGGAGTTGTCTTCACCGCCTTTGGCGGTTTTGTCGGTGAAGCTTACTACCGGGTTGTTTTTGTCTCCCGTGGCTCCTGAAGCAAAGAGGAAGTCGATGGCAGGCTGGTTCTGCTGCGCCGTGGCATCGGTCGTGGCTGTGAGGATGCCTCCCACCGCGTTGTACGGATAGTAGGCGCGGAAAGTATGGGTCTTTGCATCTTCGATATAGATAACCTTTCCTTCTGCCTCAAATTTCCCGTTTTTCAAGATGAAAGGCACGTTACCGTACTGGGAATCGTTGCCGATGTCGGTGATGCCGATACGGTCGCCGGCAGTCCAGGTGGTTCCGCTGGCGCGGGTGGCGGGGGCGATGTTGGCGGTAAACTGGGCGGCCACGGGGTCACCGTTCAGGTTCTCGTTGTCGTTGTTGCAGGCTACCAGTGCGAGGGCGAGCGCTGCAAGTGTAAAAAATCTTGTCTTCATTATATCTATAATTTTATTATTTACAAATCAGCATTTACATCATCACCTTTCACTTCTTCCCAGCCGTTGATTTCGGCTCCGTCCACTTCCATGCCTTCGGGAGTCTCAACCAGCGTTCCACCGAGGGTCAGCGATTTGCCCTTTCTGGTGTTGAACTCCTTGAGAGCTTCTGTGAGGTCGCTTTTCAGCGTGGTGGGGCTCGGGTTGCCGTCCGCATAGCGGATTTCAGCCGTCAGCAGTTGTTCCGTACCGGTCACACCCAGCAACCGCACCGTGGCTTTCCACTTGCCGGCATCGTCACCTTCGGTTATCTTGGTGAAGGGCAGCACGACGTTTGAAGCGGCTCCGTAGGTATCGGTAGCGAAATCGAGTGTTCTGGCTGCACCCGTCAGATGGGCTACAATCTCCGTGATGCGTCCGGCGGCATCACCCGTCGGTTTGACGACAAGCGTCAGTTCGCGTACCTGCTGCTTCATTGCGGCGGTCAGCGGATAGTCCTTGTCTTTCTCGATGCTCACCTGTTTCGTATAGGTGAAGAACCATCCAGGGGCATTGTTCACAAAGGCATCCGTGCCTGCCCGGTTTCCCGTGGCTGCGGCAATGGTGGCGGTGGTACCATTTACCGTGATTCCTTCAGCTGGGTTCCACACCGCAAGGGCGTAGCTGCCTGGAGCAAACAGATGGTCGGGGGCATGGGTGGCGGAAGTCTCCGTACCCGTATAGTCGCCCATGGTGACCGTCCACGTGGCAGGTATGTTGATACCCTCACCGCAGGCCGACCAGTCGGCTGTCACCGCAATTTTCCCGTAGTCGGGATGCGGCGTGTCATAAAGCGTGTCCTTTACGCAGGAAGAGAGTAGCACGGCGGCTGCCATTCCTACCATATTTATATATTGTCTTGCTTTCATAGTCTATTCCTCCGTATTAGAATAACTTCCATACCAATGTCACACCGGCGTTGATGGGGCCACACCAATTTTTTGTCTCGTTGCCACAGCGCACGCGCACACCATCGATGACTTCATATTTTTCGAAATCGGCATTCAGGTAGCCCAAACCGAGGTTGAAATCAAGAGCCAGTGCCTTGTTCAGCCGCAGCTGATAGCCGGCGGTGATGCCGCCACCCATCAGGTCGCCCTGCTTGCCTGTTTCGGAGAGCTTGTAGTTGAACTGTCCGGCCTTGAACATCGCACCCAGATACCAGGCTTTCTTCTCACCCATGTAATAACGTATTTCCGGAGCCACTTCCCAGAGTGCATAGCGACGGTCTTTGTCATTCCAACTCCAAGAAGTCCACGAGCCGTTTACGGCAATGCCCCACGATGGGCAGATGCGCCATTCAAGTCCTAAATCGGGTGTCAGGGTAGCCCAGCGCAATAGGTTGGCACGCAGGGAGAGATGATAATCATTTGTGATTTTAGTTTCCGACGGCGTGCCGGCAAGTATATTTTGTAGAGCAGCTTTCTCGGCTTCTGCCTTTTCAGCGGCAAGTCGGGCTTCTTCCGCCTTGCGCTGCTCTTCGGCACGCCGTTCCTGTTCGGCACGCTTCTCGGTTTCTAAGCGTTCGGCTTCCGCCTTGCGTCGTGCTTCCGCTTCCGCATCCATCGCGGCTGTTTCCTTTGCGGGTACCGTTAGGCGCACGATTACAAAATCACCCCCTGTCGCATGATTGTGGGTAATGAAGTTTTCTTCCTTGATTTTCGCGCGTGTAATCAGTTCTGATTTTACTCGATTGGCACGAATCTTCGCCGTTGCAAGGTTCTCAGCTTCACCGCCCAGCGAATTGCAGTAGCCGTCAACCAGTAGCGGCAACTTGCCGTCAAAAATTGTTGCTTTACTGTTTTCGATACATTCCAACAGGCGGGCAAGTTCAGTGTCATTGCCATTCCAAGGAACGTAGAACATGTCCTTCTGCGGAACGAAGCGGAAGGTGTAGGTCGTGTCTGTTTTCTGCTGCGCAATGACAGGAAAAGTTACCGTCATCAGCCACAGAAACAAGGTAAGAAAAGTGATTTTTCTGCTCATATAAACTTGCATTTATTATCTTTGTCCTCTCCAAAGATAATAAATGTCATTCTATGCCCAAAAGATTAGAAAAACTTTTGCTGTAAAATTTTATAAATAATGTCGTTTGAGCATCTTTTTGTCGAATTAGCACTTTTTGAATTGTCGAATTAGCACTTTTTTGTCGTTTGAGCACTTTTTGGAAATGGGTTTCTGTGACCTTTTCCGATGTTTTTTTACTACACAATTTATTCCCGATTTGATTTTTTCCATTTGGCAGGCGTACATCCTTCTTTCTCGGAAAATAATTTGATAAAGTTACTTTGGGAAAGAAAACCAGAAGACTCAGCCAGCTTCTGTATATTGATTTCTGGATGCTCCTTCAGTATGTTTTTCGCATACTCCAACCGGAGACTGGTTATCCATTCGCGGAATGTCATTTTATACGTAGTCTTGATATAAGCGGAAAGATAGGTACGGTTCGTATAAAGTATTTCGGACAGTTCTTTTATGGTAAGTCCCTGCTGGACATAGCCGTCTGTCTTTATCCAGTTGTCAACCCTCTCTATAAATTCTGTATAGGACCTAGGAACTTCTTTCTCAAAAACTATTTCATGTTCAGTTTCCGAATTTGTCAGAAGTTCTTCTTCAGATTGTATATCCTGCTCAAACGCTTTTTCTACCTGTTCATAGAACAGCAGGTAGTTCTGATAGCTGTAGAAAAGATAGCTGTAGAACGGTATTGACGACAAAATCCAGATAAAAACATATTCGTCTGGCAGAAATGTCAGCAATCCGCATCCGACACCGAAGATAAGTGCCCAATAAGTGAATATGGAAAGCCATTCGATATATGCGCCTATATCATCCGCCTGAGTTTCATTGAAAATCCGAATGGCTCTACGATATGCAATTATGACTCTGCGAGCTAAAACGACTCCAAAAACGACTAACCAGGCAGCTAAAGCAAATAAAGAGAATTTTTGCATGATTCCGCTTGGCAACAGGAACAACACAACTCCGGAAAGAGTTGAAAATATAATCCATAAAATGATATGTGTCCACACACGCCGTTTGGTAATGTAAAAACGATCAAGCAACATTATCAATGCCGAACTGAACAGAGAATAGCACAGAAAGTATGTGGACATGTTCATCAATATGGCAGAATCCGCATTTTTGAATCGGATACCAAAGAAGAAATGTACCGAATAGTTTGCTGAAAGCAGCAACATAGCTATACCCATAATCTGTCGGGAGCGGAGATAATTCTTGAAAATTTTCTTTTCAGGAGTCTTTGCAAACAAAAAATAAAAGCCGAAGAATAACATTAACGGCAGTGCGGTACAAAGTGAAAAACTGTATATAGATGGTTCCATTGTTATGCTTATTTAGTTTTGATACAAATTTTGATAAATTTCCGAATTATAAGCCAGTTGGGATAAAAAACAGAAATGAATATCACTGAGTGCTCGCTGCTTGAGTTCAAATGTCAAGACCGACTCACCTAAGATCTTGCATCAAATTGCTCTAAGTCACACGTTTCTTATTGAAATCAAATAATGAGAATGAAGTATTTATTTTTTTCATTACAATTCTTTATAAGGATTATGTTCAGGAACCCTAATGAGTTCTTTTATATCAACTTCCAGACATTGAGATATCTGTATTAATGCTTCTAAAGGAGGTTGACAAGCATTAGTACACCATTTGGAAATGGTTGCTTGGTCTCTGCCAAGTTTCTCTGCAAGCCATTTGTTCGTTTTCCCATTTTCTGCAAGCATAACTTTTATACGATTAAGATTTTTCTCAGCCATTGCGTATATTATTATTGTTTTCGGTTGCAAAGATACTCATTTTCCTCCAAATATCGTTTGTTTATCCGAAAATCATTATAAAAATCGGCAAATAATTTGCCTAATTAGAAATTTTGCTAATTTTTGCATGATTTACAGTGACTCGTCCCATCTTCATCTTGCATACCACTATATTCTATTAAAATGAAAACAGATGTGCCTACTTATAATTTTCTTCTTTTGGAGTTGATTTATGAATATCAAAATCGGAAAAATTCCGCGTTATCCGTGTTAATTTTTGTTTTCTCATAATTTCATTTTGGGGTTACGGGATTTTGTTGTTCCTAATTTGTTTCTTTTGCCATTTTGTAATTCGGATTAGCATTGATTATCAGAACATTACAAACAATCAGTAAGATTGCGAAACAAAAATAGCGTACAGTGTACAACGACAAAAATCGTTCTCTCTGTACGCTATTAAATCTTATTAAAAAGATGAAAGATTCTAACTAGCATCTCTTGGCATCGTTCCGTTCATCACAATAATCATTGGATACTCGTGTTTTACTTGCTCTGCTTGGCAATCCTTGCGGTTCACAACCTTACTGATAAACCATTGTCTGAACAACAAGGCTTGGTATGTATCCATTTGAAGTGCTATGGCGATAATCACTTCCATATCATAGACATGCGCAGAATATCCATTTTCAAGTTTGATGTATTGAGAACGCTGGAAATCTTTCAGCACACTTTGTTTCCAAATGCGCTTGATGGTATTCTTCACTGCTGTCCCTGTTACATTCAACAGTTCGGCAATCTCCCAAACAGTCATCCACACCTCACCATGATGTGGGGCGTAGATGACCATATCTTCTTGTATTGTTATCACTTGTCGTTTCATACTCTGCCATTTATAGTGTTAGTATTATCGTTGCAAACATTTCCAAACGTGAATTCCTCAATGTTATTTATTTGCTGAGACAACTTTTCCACGTCTTTGCTCAATTTCTCCTTGGTAATTTTGGCATACACCTGAGTTGTCTTTATGTCCTTGTGACCAAGCATTGAACTCACGGTTTCTATTGGAACTCCGTTGGAGAGGCAAACCGAGGTTGCGAACGAATGACGGCTCATGTGCCAGGACAGCGGCTTGGTGATGCCGCATTTCTTGCCCAGTCTTTTGAGCGAATCCATACAACTTTTGTAGTTGGGTACTGGAAATACCCTACCGTCTTCACACAATCCACGGTATTTTTCCATAATCTGCTTGGGATAGTCAAGCAACTTGATGTCGGCTTCAGTTCCCGTCTTCTGTCGATGGATTATTATCCACTCGCCATCGTCAAAGAACGTTTTGATGTTCTCTTCCTTCAAGTTGTATAGGTCAATGAATGCGAGACCTGTGAAACAGCAGAATAGATACAAGTCACGCACCAACCCCATATGCTTTCTGGTGATAGGAGTTTCCATCAACAGGTGAATTTCTTCTTTTGTCAGAATCTCCTTTGTTGTTTCCTCGTTCTTGTACTCGTATCGTCTGAAAGGGTCTTTGACGAGCCACTCGTTATCAATCGCCCGAAAAATCATTGCACGGAGATTGCGGACAAACACCATCGCAGAGTTTATCTTCAAGTGCTTGTCGGTTCTGAGAAAAGTCTCGTAGTCTGTGATAAAAGGCAGCGATAACTCTTTCAGAGCAATATCCTTCACATGGTAATGCGCCTGCAAGAACTCGCCCACGTAGGCACACCCAATTCTATACTTCGTGTATGTACTCAAAGATTTCATGCCAGCCTTATATTGCTTTTCCATTTCATCACGGCTTTGAGAATAGACTTTCATCAGTGTATGGCAACGATACTCCAAGCCAAGAAAGGCGTTCTTCACCTTGTCGGCAGTGACGAAGTTGTCCCTGTCCATAATCTCCTGATAATGCTTACTGATACTCACACGCATCTTGTCCAATTTGCGGTTCACTTCCAAAGCCTGCATACTCTTACCTATCATGCGTCCGCCCTTGGTGTCCCACAAATCTGGATTGGCAGTTGTCTTGCAACTGAACTGCGCCTGTGTTCCGTCCACTGTGATACGTCCCATAACTGGAACAGTACCATCTTTCTTTACTACCTGTCTTTTGAGGTAGAAGATAATTGAAAATGTACTCTTCATAACGTCATTCTTTTTTGCGTTCAAAATTAATACATGAAGAGTCTTTTCTTGCTACGCATTTCACGGCAGAACACGGCAAATTTGGTTCGTAACCAAAAATCTTACGTTGCTCATTAGTAACTCACTATAAATCAGAGTCTTAAAATTCAATTCGTAACCTTCCTTATTCTTCCGAACCTCAACATTCCCCATTTGGGGTATAGGTTACGGATAGGTAACGTTCCTCTGTCTCATCTTGTCGTATTCCCGTCTTCGTCTGTCCTCGCCACTTTTAACCAAAATGAGGAAAGTAACTGATAACCAGTAAACTTTCCTCATTCTTCTCTCAAACACTTTTTATATGTACTTTCATGCTTTGAAACAAATTCAACCTACCGTTTACCGGCTTTTCCTATAGCTAATCACCGCCCAACTATTGAAGAATACAGCAAAAAGAGACAGAATGCCTATCTCCGGCAATAAATCGACCAAGCCGCTTCCTTTCAGATATACCATACGCATCGCCTCTATAAAATATTTTAAAGGATTGAATACAGTGATAGCCTGCGCCCATTCCGGCATACTGCTAATCGGTGTAAACAGTCCGCTCATCAACATCAGAATCAACATGAAAAAGAACATCACAAACATAGATTGCTGCATCGTCGCTGAATAGTTGGATATAACCAACCCAAAACCGGACATCACCAATACAAAAAAAATCACCAAGAGATAGATCATACTAAAATGCCCCACAGGTACTATCCCATAAAGCAGCCAAGCCAACACAAAACATAATGTCAACACAATAAAACCTACAATCCAGTAAGGCAAAAGTTTAGCAAGAATAAAAGTAAATTTAGGTACAGGAGTAACATTTATCTGTTCAATGGTCCCGACTTCTTTCTCACTGACCACATTCAAAGCCGGCAGAAAACCACAAATCAATGTCAACAGCATTGCCATTAATGCCGGAATCATATAGAGCTTATAATTCAGATTCGGGTTAAACAGCCCTTGCGTATCAATACGGATAGAAGGAATGATTCCGGATACAGAAACAGCCTCCGGACGTTCCGAGCGTAATTCGGACGCATAACCATTAATAATAGCGGTCAGATAAGAACTGCCTAATCCGCCTTTTGTTCCATTCACCGAGTTGGCGGCTACTAATATGTGCGCATCTCTTCCATTCATCCAGTCACGCTCCAAATGCCTAGGAATCTCCATGACAATATCCGCCGTACCCAGTTCAATATTCCGTAATCCTTCTTCATACGAAGCCGGCGACCTCCGTTAAATGGAAATAAGTAGAAGCGGCAATCTTATTCACCAATCGTTGCGAAACTGCAGAATGGTCATTGTCAACTATATTCAACCGAATATTCTTTATCTCCATATTCACCGCCCAAGGCATCAACAGCATAATCATACAAGGAAAAATAAGAATCAACTTCGGTAGAAACGAGTTGCGAAGCAACTGTTTAAACTCTTTTTCTATCAGAAACTTTATCATAACCGTTACTCCAATCGATATTTAAACTTCTTAATGCTGACAGTGATGAGCACGGTTGCCATTAACAACAAAATGCCAATCTCCTTAAATACCAGTACAACCGATACTCCTTCAATCATCAGTTTACGTACAGCCTGGATATACCAGCGGGCCGGAATAATATCCGATATCAACTGAAGAATCAACGGCATACTCTCCACAGGGAAAATCATACCGGACAACACCATGGTAGGCATCATCAGAATCATGCCGGAAGCCAGCATAGCCGCCACTTGTGTACGTGTTACCGATGAAATCAGCAATCCCAACGACAACGAGACAAAAATAAACAGCAAAGACACCACCACCAACCAAAACAGGCTGCCCACTACCGGTACATCCAGTACAAATACAGAAAGCAACAGAATCGTCACCAAATTGACAAACGACAATACAAAATAAGGAACTGCCTTCGCCAGAATGATAAACAGCGGTTTGACAGGCGATACCAACAAGACTTCCATTGTGCCTGTTTCCTTCTCACGGACAATAGAGATAGAAGTCATCATTGCGCAAATCAACATCAAAATCAATCCCATTACTCCCGGAACAAAGTTATAGGCGCTCTTCATTTGCGGGTTATACAGTAACTTTATGTCCGGAGTCAGACGAGCCGACGACGATATGCCCGGAGATATCATCTCCTGTCCTACCGCAGACACAATGCCCGTAGCATAGTTGATTTGCGAGGTCGACATATTAGGGTCTGTTGCATCCACAATCAACTGGACACGTGCGTCACCGCAATAAAGTCCGTCGGCAAAATGTTCGTTAAAGACAACCACCATATCTATTTTATTTTTCAAGAAGGCAGCCTCCATTTCCCGCGGAGAATGAAAACGCCTGGTGACAGTGAAATACTCACTAGCATCCAGCCGATCAATGATTTTCCGTGTCACCACATCATTAGAGGGATCGAGAACAGCAAGCCGGACATTTTTTACCTCCGTACTGATAGCGAAGCCGAATAGGATAATCTGCACGACAGGCATTCCCAACAGAATCAGCATCGTACGCCGATCCCGGAAAATATGGTAAAACTCCTTCTTTACGAAAGCTATAAACTGTTTCATAATCAATCTGCTTTACGTACCGCATGGCGGGCCAATTGTTGGAAAACATCATCCATTGTATCTGCTCCGAACTGCTGCTTCAGACGGGCCGGTGTGTCAAGAGCCTTGATCTGCCCGTCCACCATAATGGAAATCCGGTTACAATATTCAGCCTCATCCATATAATGCGTAGTTACAAATACAGTAATTCCCCGGTCGGCTGCCTGATAGATCAGTTCCCAGAACTGCCGGCGCGTAGCAGGGTCAACCCCGCCCGTAGGTTCATCCAGAAAGACAATTCTCGGCTCATGGAAAATAGAGACCGAAAAAGCCAGCTTCTGTTTCCAGCCCAAAGGAAGGCTTTTAACCAACGTGTTCCGCTCGGCAGAAAATCCCAAGCGTTCCAGCAGTTCATCAGTCTTCTGTTCTATATCTTTTTCCTTCATCCCATAAATCCCCGCAAACAGGCGAATGTTCTCCCAAACCTTCAAATCCTCATATAGAGAGAATTTTTGGCTCATATAGCCAATATGCTTTTTCACTTGTTCCGCTTCCCGGGATATATCAAATCCGGCGACTTTCCCTACCCCGGACGTCGGCTTGCTTAGTCCGCATAACATACGCATTGCAGTCGTCTTTCCTGCTCCGTTTGCTCCCAGGAAACCGAAAATTTCTCCACGGTTCACTTGAAAAGAAATATGGTCGACCGCAGTGAAATTGCCGAAACATTTTGTCAGTTGTTCTACTTCAATAACAGGAGCCATTGTATGTTGTACTTCTTCCCGTTCCAACGAAGGCGGACAAAGAATGGAAGCAAATTCCTGTAAAATCCGTTCGGGAGTATCAATTCCATGAATCTCTCCATGATTGATAAAAGCTATCCGGTCGCACTGGCGGGCTTCATCCATAATAGGAGTCGAAACAATAATCGTAATGCCCTGTTCCCGTAAGTTTCGCAACATCTGCCAGAACTCTTTACGAGACACCGGATCAACTCCTGTGGTAGGTTCATCCAAGAACAAAATATCGGGTTTGTGAATCAGCGCACAACTTAATGCAAGTTTCTGCTTCATACCTCCCGACAAAGCTCCCGCTCTCCGCTTCTTAAAAGGCTCTATCTGTTGATAAATATCTTTAATCAAAGCATAATTCTCTTGAATCGTCGTATGGAATACGGTAGCAAAAAACTCCAGATTCTCTTCTACCGAAAGATCCTGGTACAAAGAAAAACGACCGGGCATATACCCCACTTTGGTACGAATCAGTTCATAGTCTTCCACCACATTCAGCCCTCCGACAGTTGCCGAGCCTTTATCTGCAAGCAACAGGGTCGTCAAGATGCGGAACAACGTACTCTTGCCCGCACCATCGGGACCAATAAGCCCGAAGATTTCCCCCTGCTCTACAACAAGAGAAACCTCTTTCAGAGCTTCCACTTTTCCGTAGCTCTTACTTACATACTTTACAACGACTATAGGTTCTCCTTTTCTCATCTTTCCGGTTCTTCGTCATCAAAACTTGACTCCGCCATACATACCTATTTTCAACGCTCCGTCATTTTCCACGGCAATCTTTACCGCATACACCAGATTGGCACGTTCGTTCTTCGTCAGAATGGTTTTGGGTGTAAATTCCGACCGTTCGGAAATCCACGTAATTACACCCGTATAAGCCTTCTGCTCCGAATTTCCATAATCGGAATATACCGTCACCTTATCACCCAGTTTCACTTGTGATAGCTGCTCCGAAGTGATGTAAGCCCGCAGATACATACGACCTATTTCGGCCACCTTAAACAGAGGTTTGCCAACAGCCGCCAGTTCACCGGCTTCTGCATATTTCGCTAATACCGTGCCTTCAATCGGCGACTGAATATGACACTTATTCAATTGGTCTTTCACTTGTGCCACTTGTATGGCAACGGAGTTTCCCTGCTCCGTCAAACTATTCGTGCTATTCAGCAACGATGATTCTTGAGCTGCAAGCTGTCGTTCAAGCAGTTTAACCTGCGCATCCCAGTCATCCAATTGTTTCTGGTTTGCCGCTCCTGCCGTAAGCAAATTCTCCACTCTCTTTTTCTCCCGCTCAGCCGTAGCAATCTGCTGTTTGGTAGCAGCAATTTGTTTGGCTAAATCCGGACGCTGGCTTTCCACCGATTTCATGTTAGCCTCCAGTTGTAGTTTTTTCAAGTACAACTGAAGCGTATCCACCAGGCCGATTTCCTCTCCAGTCTGCAACCGCTTCCCTTCCTCAATATCCAAATTCAACAATTTGCCGGCAGCTTCAGCGGAAACTATAACTTCCGTTGCTTCAAACGTGCCTGTCGCATCATAGTCAGGCGTTCCATTTCCGCAGGCAGATAGCATTGTCAATGCTATCCCTCCTATTCCTATTTTTATCATTCGTTTCATATCCGAAGAAAATCTAATTAATGGTTTGTAGTATATTTCAATTGATAGATACCTTTCAACCGCTGGATTTCGTGCATCGCTTTCGTCTGGCGTGCCAAACTTTCATTCGTCAGTTCCCGAAGCATCTCAGTCACCGTCAAAGTACCGTTCGCCACTTTGGCTTCCGCCGATTTCCGAATGTTGGTACGCAAGCGGATAATCTCGTCATCATCCTTCATCTGTTTCTCCAATGAACGAATTGCCTGATCCTGCTGCGTCATTTCCAGACGCGTATTAAAAAGAAACACATCACGGTTATTATTCAGTTGCCGACGTTTGTTCTCAATCACCTGCCGGTCATTCTTCAGTGTATACAGACTCCCGAAATTCCACGAGAGTCGGACACCGGCTATATAATAAGGAGAGAACTCATTCTTCAGCATATTCAATCCCGGATTCCCATAAGCACCTTGCACATATAATCCAAACTGTGGCAAGTGGCGTACATTCAATGCTTTCTCCTGTATCTGCAACCCTGCACCCTGCGCATCAAACAACGACAGTTCCGGCCGGCGGATGTCGCTGACTGCCGAAACATCATTTTGCGGAACCGGTTTCTCCAGTTGTGTTTCCTGAGATAATTCCTCGCCTATCAATATGGAAAGCATCTCCAGATACGCAACGCGCAAGGAGGCAAGTTCCACTCTTTTCTGCTGCGTGTTCAACTGCTCCACCTTCACAGCGTCCAGATCAGCCTGATTAGCAATTCCATTTTCCACATAGGCGGTGATCTGACGATAATTCCGTCCCAACTCATCCTGCAACAAAGCATTCTGCCGCAACTGCTCATCCAGTAAAAGTATCCCGAAATAAAGATCATTTACCCGGCTATTCAACGAATACATATCCACGTTCAGCTTCTCTTTCTCCACGTCAGCCTCCGCTATCGTCTGTTTCTTCTGCATCCGGATTCCTCCACCGTCCCAGATTTTCTGTTGCAGTTCCAGCATTACCTGATATTGGTCTTTAGGCAATCTCTTTAGTTCCACACCGGGAATCTTCACCGGCAATTCCGTCACATCACTTTGATAAGAAGCCTTGGCCGAAAGAGCAAACTGAGGCAGATAACCTTTGGCCGCATTCTCCAGATTATATTCCTTTGTCTTCTCCACCAATCCATATTGATGTACCAACGGATAATTTTCCTGCGTCTTTCGTTGACATTCCTCCAACGTGATTTGCGCATACATCCCCGATACAAACAATAAAAAGGAGAGACTGAAAACCATTCTTTTCATACGCATCTTTTTCTATTAGTTTTTCGAAAGACAAAGATAAGAGGTTTCAAATATACAGTCACTCTCTATGAGTTGGTAAATATGTTCCAATAGTTCGATAAATCAGAAAAAAAGAATTAAGAAATATCTTTTTATTACCTTTGCAGGAAAAGAAAAAAAAGAATGGAACAGAAGAAAGCACCGTTAGACTTGGGACTTAAAATGTTGGAGAACTACAAAATTGTTCGTCATAACGAATTTCGTTTTATTTCCTCTGAGTTCGGATTCGTCAACAGCTTCATTAAAATGGAACCGAGTCTTTTCGCGTTCGGACAGCCGTATCGTATAAAAGAAGGTCGTATCGCACTGGTCAAACAAGGCGTTGCACGTGTTTCTATTAATCTGATAGAACATAATCTGCAAGCAGGAAACCTATCATTAATGACTCCCACCTCTATTATTCAGGTCATAGAAGTCTCTCCTGATTTCGATATGCAAATGATAGCCATAAATAACAACTTCCTCCCTATCTCCGAGAAAGAAGATTTTTTCACCTATCTCTTACATCATCAAAGAAACATTCTGTTATCATTAACTCCGCAGGAACATATACAACTAGAGAAGTATTTCAGTTTAATCTGGAGCATTCTGCAAGAACCTCCTTTCCGCCGGGAAGCTATACGACATCTTATCGCCAGCCTTTTATACAATATAGAATATATAGCTAAACACTATAATCAAATGAAAGGAGAGCGTTTGACACATCAAGAGAGTATTTTCCAGCAATTTATTTCTCTAGTCAACTCTTATAGCAAGACAGAACGCAATGTCGGCTTTTACGCAGACAAGTTATGCCTCACCCCCCGTTACCTGAACACCCTCATCCGGCAGACCAGCCAACAAACAGTAATGGACTGGATAAACCAGTCCATTATACTAGAAGCTAAAGTATTGCTAAAACATAGCAACCTGCTTGTCTATCAAATTTCTGATGAATTGAACTTCCCTAATCCTTCTTTTTTCTGTAAGTTTTTCAAGCGAATGACAGGAATGACGCCACAAGAATATCAGAAATCGGAATGAGTTCTTATTTTGAAAACTCTTTGATTCTCTGTTCTTCTTCCAATTTACAAATCAGCAGCGTATCATCTTTTTCGGCAATAATATATCCGTCCAATCCTTGTATTACCACGTGCTTTTCTTCACTGGTATGAACAATACAATTCTTGCTTTCATACAAACGAATATCAGTTCCCACCATAGCATTGCCCGATTTATCCTGTGGCAATAGTCCACGGAGGGCTCCCCATGTCCCTAAATCCGACCAGCCGAAAGAAGCAGGAAGCACATAGATCTCCTGTGCCTTCTCCATTACTGCATAGTCAATAGAAATACTTTCACAGGTCGGAAACAGCTTCTTGATTGATTCATTTTCTTTTTCAGTATAGAAATCCGGGAAAATACGATCAAAAATCTGTGCTATCCCCGGAGCATATACACGCATCACGGAAGTAATAGTACGCACATTCCATACAAAGATTCCTGCATTCCAAAAGTAATTGCCTTCCAACAGATATTTCTCGGCCGTTTCTTTGTCCGGTTTTTCCTTAAATGCATCTACTGTAAATATCTCCTTATCAGTTTGAAGCTGGTCGGCGGCGGCAATATAACCGTATCCCGTTTCCGCACGGGTCGGCCGGATACCGATTGTCACAATGGCACTGCTATCATCAGTGAAACGAAGAGCCTTCTCCACCACCCGACGGAATTCTCCCGTATCAATAACCAATGCGTCCGAAGGAGTCACCACCACATTAGCATTCGGATGTTTTTTCTTTATCTTCCAACAGGCAAAAGCAATACAAGGGGCCGTATTCCGCGCACAAGGTTCCGCCAGAATATTACTTTCCGGAATTTCCGGCAACTGTTCCCGAACAATATCTATATATTTTTCTGAAGTTACCACCCACATATTTTCTCTGGGACAGACACCGTCAAACCGATCTGCCGTCAACTGAATCAATGAGCGTCCACATCCCATTACATCTATAAATTGTTTGGGACATTCCGGCGTGCTCATCGGCCAAAAGCGGCTACCGATGCCACCAGCCATTATTACCACATGATTATCCATACCTGTTATTCTCCTATAAAAACACATTTGAAATAATTGCGCAATTTACTCCAAAATATCCAACTTTACAAGAAAAACAAAACACTTTTATCATAAATCCATAGTAATAACAGGAGTACTATTTCGTTGATTGGCAAAATATGTCCCTTCTAAGTAACAAGAGACACCCCTCCTCCTTTTCGCTAAAATTAGGTCAAATATTCCTTTTTATTGATTAAAAAGGTAAGTGTTTTCCAGACGATAATTGCATTTCATTCTCTTTTATCTATATTTGTGCCCGCATTTTTATCACATTTTATTAGCCACCCTATTCAAAATTTACAAAACCAAGATAAGCCGGATGGAAAAAATTAACGCAATAATTACAGGAGTCGGAGGATATGTTCCCGATTATGTTTTGACCAATGATGAGATTTCTAAAATGGTAGATACCACCGACGAATGGATTATGGGGCGTATTGGCATAAAAGAAAGACGTATCCTGAAGGATGAAGGACTAGGGACCTCCTATATAGCCCGTAAAGCAGCGAAGCAGTTGATACAACGTACCAGAACGAATCCGGACGATATTGATCTGGTTATTGTTGCTACCACCACTCCTGATTATCGTTTTCCTTCCACTGCATCCCTTTTATGCGAAAGGCTGGGATTGAAAAGAGCTTTTGCGTTCGATATGCAAGCCGTATGCAGCGGTTTTTTGTATGCACTGGAAACAGGAGCTAATTTCATCCGTTCGGGAAACTATAAAAAAATTATAGTTGTAGGAGCCGAAAAGATGTCATCAATCATCAATTATACAGATCGCGCCACTTGTCCTATTTTTGGTGATGGAGGGGCAGCCGTCATGCTGGAAGCCACAACCGAAGATTTAGGTATTATGGATGCCGTATTGAGAACAGACGGCAAAGGATTACCTTTCCTGCATATAAAAGCCGGTGGTTCTGTATGTACCCCCTCCTATTATACATTGGATAATCAAATGCATTATATCTATCAGGAAGGACGTACTGTATTCAAGTATGCCGTAGCCAATATGTCCGATGCCTGTGAAGCTGTAATTGAAAGAAATCATCTTAACAAAAATGATATTGACTGGGTGATTCCTCATCAGGCCAATCAACGCATAATCAGCGCTGTAACGCAACGCTTAGGAGTACCTTCCGAAAAGGTCATTGTCAATATTGAACGATACGGAAACACCAGTGCCGGTACTCTCCCACTCTGCCTTTGGGATTTCGAGAATAAACTCAAAAAAGGAGATAATATAATTCTTACAGCATTCGGAGCAGGATTTGCCTGGGGAGCTATTTATGTAAAATGGGGATATGACGGCAGGAAGAAGTAATAAGCTGTTGTTATCAAAAGATACATACGATGATAACAACAAATAATGAATCAGTAATCTTTTTCATTTTATACAACTTTAGTGATTAGCTTTAAGCATCTGTTTATTGACATATTTAATCAATTGATATTACATTTCAATCCAGAATAATAGTAAAGAAAACAATTTAAAAAATAGCCAATATGTCACATTTATGAGTTCAAGTAGCTAATATACATAAATGTTATACATGGATTAGTCGCACGAATTATAATAATTGGTCGCACATTATGTACACCATATAATAAATGGAGCGAAGGTAAAAACATAAAAAAAGCACTAATATATCAAATATCAGTGCTAAGTATCTCTTCTTAATTATTTTTCGCGGTGCGTACGGGACTAACACATTTTACTATTATACTGATAATCAATAAAATACTTATTAAAAATATATTAATGGTATCATATTTATATCATCTCCGCTTATTTTCTTCTATAATTTTATGCAGTGCTTCTATCTGCATCATCGCACCTTCATAAGCTGCTTTGTAGTTGACATTCGCATCAATATCCGTCTCAATCATATTCCCTTTGCCAGTACAAAGCCACTTCACATTCAATTCCGGGAACTTATCCACAATACGAGCTATTATATCAGTTCCAATAGCCCCCTTCCCGTTCCTTATGGAATTATAAATGTATCTATTTGATAATTCACAATAAGCCTCAAACGAGTTCTCACCTTTGACAACTCCCTTATCACGTGCATACCTTGCAAATTTTCGTAATCTGTCAATAGCCCTTTCTTCCATATCAAATAATCTTTTGACTTATTATGCGTAATGCTTGCCACATCCCCCTTATTTCTCTTCTCTCGACATCTAACTGGCCATGCTTGGGGTTATCAGCCTTTAAAGTCAGCACATTATCCAAGAAAAGACTGTTTTTCAATATCCGCTTGACTGAAAGTGTTTTCCCATACACAATACTCACAACTCCTGACGCGCTTTCCCACAAACCTTCTTCTATTTTGCGAGCAAGAATTTTAGCTCCGTCCGGTATAGTTGGCTCCATGCTGTCACCACGTACTTGAAAGACCATATAAGAATCATCAAGCACTTCACCTTCTTCCGGCATGACACCATAAGAATCAATTTCATAAGCTGTGTTATATAAGCTTTCGACAAATGAAGCCGCAGCATCTATCGGAACATATTTTACTTTTACAAGAATATCTTGAAGATAAGGAGCTACTTTACTAATCGTAGAGTCTGATTGCATTCTCGCATTTTTCAGAGCATCCCTAATATCCTTCTCCGAAGGTTCTATCTGTCCTGATGGAGTCTTTGCAAACAAACCTTCTCCAGTATATAGCCATGCTCTGCTCACATCATACTTCTCACAAAAAGCATCAATTGTTTTTTTACTTGGTAACTGAATCCCTTTTTTTATACTGGTAAGAGTTGATTCACTGGATATAATATTGTCTTTCTTCAATTTATACCCACTCAAACCACAATATGAAATTGCTTGCAAAAACCTTTTTGAGAGATCACTCAATTTTTTATCGTCAACTTCTTGCATACTTCACAAATTAAGTAGTATATTTGCATCCGTAATAGTAGCAGTATTACCACATAAATTGATTAAACATCCTATTTGGAGTTTATATATAGAAATCCGTAAATAGCTGCTACCTATTTGCGGATTTTCTTTTTCTCCACATTGTGTAATCGGCGGTAGGCCGCATAGCGGAGAGACAGAGGGTTACACTCTTACAACTCAATACTGCGAAAGGCGTGCGATATTGAGAGGCAAACGAAACCGGGATGCCTGCACAGCTACAAGTAAGCGAAAAATCCGGGAAGTCGGGTAACTTGTTAATGCCCGGCCAGCTAAGAACGGCGTACTTATACGAACGAGACATTTCTTATGCTGCATATAGCAAAAACGGGAAACCGTCTAAGGGCTAACTATGCAGCAATCCAGCACCTTACCGAATGAGATCGTCTTTTACTTCTTCAATTATTACAATAACAATAGAACGACATTACTTTTTTTTCAAAAAGCTTTTTTTACGCGAGCCTTACCTACATAACATTTTATAAACCAACAACTTACATAAAAATATGTTTTATAACATACAAAGTACTACAAATTTTATGAAGTATTTTATTGTACTTCTGAAAATATGAAGTATATTTGCAACGTCAAACAAACAAAGAGTGTAAGTTTGAACAATAAGAAAGCTGGCGACTTCAAAAGCCACTTACTACATATCTCATTGGCAAATGTAGTTGTTAGCTTTCTTTTATGCAAATTTTTTGTGGAAAATTTAAGTATAAAATAGAAAATAATATGAAAGTAACAAAGAAAGATATTCTAAGCATTAAGGCTGGTTCTTCCAAAGTAATGCAACTGGATTCTTACAAGGATTGCGTCAATGCAAGAAGCTATGCCTATCAATTAGCTTTTACTGATCCCCGTGAAGACGTTGAAAGATATTCAACATCTATCGACAAAGATAAAAATCAGATAACTATCGAAGCGATAAAGAAATGAACCGTTCAGAAGCCAAAATGATTGCAGAAGAACTGCACAAGTTTATTCGCAATGATGTGAGAAAGGCTGTAACTGAAATAACGACTGCTGAAACCGAAGAGTATTTGAGTGCCAAACAAGCAGCTGTATTTCTCGGATGGAAGTTGCAAACCTTATACAATCGAATACATGATATTCCTCACACCAAAAATGGCAAGAGTCTCATTTTTACCAAATCAGTTTTGAGAAAATTCATGGAAAGAAAATAATCCCGGACGGATTTGACCGTCTTTCCGGGAACTAACAAAACGTTCTTTGACATATTGTATAGTCTGAACAAATTAAAGACTTAAAACAAGGTTTACTGCTTATCTAAAGGGCGAAATAGACCGACAAAGTAGCCAAAGCGGATTAGTGAAAAGAGTGAGAATACGGACTGCCAATAAGAAGATGCAGCACACGAATCACTAAGTTATCAAAAACGACTTATATTATGACAAAGTAAACGTAGGGCGTTTATAAATACATTCTTAACTGAATAGATACTTTAAATGATATATATACCCGTGCTTCGCAAGAAGCGGTCACCGCTAAAAAGCTACGGCCAACAATCCATCGGAACGCGGACGGGAACACATTTTAAATGCTAAAAGTATGAAAGGAATTACAGAAATGACCGAGCAAGAGATTCTTGCGTTAACGGAGGAAGATGTACAGAAAATGATTAAACTTCGCATGATGGAGGAAGGTATCAAAATCATGGATAAACCCAAAATTCCCGAATTATTTGAAATTGAGCCTGCTGATATTCAGTACTTCTCTATTCCGCTTTTGGATGGTTTTGCGTTTACTGACATTAATGAAGCGACTAAGGTTGCTGAAATTCTGAAAAGCGCGAAGTCATTGCGAAAGGTTGATTACGATTGGAATAAACTTGGGAGTGATTACAAGTTCCTTAAAAAGAGTGAGAGATACAAGTTTAATGGGAACTCTGATTTTGACATCATTTCAGGATGGGCTTATTCGGATGAACTATATGCTAAGATTTCAAACTTTGCCGCACAGAACAAGGTTATGAAAGAACAAGCAGCAAAAGACCAAAAGGAATATGACGAAAAGATGCAAGAAGCGTCCGGCATCATCTCGGAGATAAGCGGATGGGTTAAGGAGGTCAAAGTTAAGTATGAGCGATTGAATAGGCTTACTTACAAATTCGCTACTGACTATTATCCCCTTTCCGATCACAATGAGGATATGGCAATGAAATTTATGGCTAAAGCCTATTCTTTTACAGATAAAGAAAAAGAATACATATTACAGAATTACAAAGAATTACTATCCACAAGTGATGAATAAGTTTTTTAGTTAGTTATTGGCTCCTTGCTTGCGAAAGTAGGGAGTTTTTTGTAAAACTCCAAATTCATTATATGAGTAATATAGAAGATACAATTTACGATCTGCCAAATGAAGAATACCACCGTGGAGAAAGATTCAAAGATTTCCTAAGTAGTACGCAGATTAAAGATTATATGGTGTCCCCAAAGTTTGCCCGATACAAGGCATTGCACCCAGAATTATTTGAGATAAGTATTGAAGCCTCTGAAAAAGGTTCACTGTACCATGATGCAATGGAAAGCCTTGTTAATACTGGAAAACTTGACAAGTGGCGAAACAACCTTCTTGTATTTGAGCCGCCTATAAATCCTAAAACCGGCTGTCCGTATGGACGAGACACCCAAAAATATCAGATTGCACTAATAGAGTCCAAAGAATCAAATCCCGGTAAAACATTGACAAGCACAACCGATATACAATTGGTTGAAACAATGGTTTATGAGCTTCTTAATAATTGCCGGGACACCTCCAAACAGATCAGGCAGATATTAAAATGGGGAAAAGCCGAAGTTAGCCATTTCGTTGAATACGAAGGATGCAAGTTCAAATATCGCCCTGATGTGGAAACGGCCAAAAAAATTGTTGACTGGAAAACATTGGCGGTTGATGATCTTCATGAAGAAACAGTTAACCGGACTATTGCCAAATTTCATTATGGTATTTCGGCAGCTTTCTATCAGTTTTTTGAACATGAACGTACTGGAGTATGGAAGGAGTTCTACTGGGTTATGCAACAAAAGACAGCTCCCTATGACGCAGTATTTGTCAGTGCAGCTAACTGGGCTTTCCATTTGGAAGACGGAATTGTGAAAATGGGGGCAAGCGCATTGGCATTCAAGAAATTGTTAGACCAGCATGTTTACTGTACACAAAACAATGATTTTGACGGTGCACAGATATTTATTCAGCCGGGATTCAAAGGACGAAGAATAATGGTGCCGGACACACCTGCATTTGAAAAGAACAAGATGTTTAACTTTTATAATAATCAAGAACAATGAGTAAAACAGAGAATCAATCCCCCCAACAAGGGAACTTGGGAATGGAACAACACAATGCTCCTTCACCAACAAAAACAGAACCGGTCTCCCCAACACCTTCCACACCACAACCGCCCGTTCCTTCTGCCCCACCAGCCTTTCCAGTACAACTGAAAGGATTGGAAAGCTGTTTTATCTCCCCTAAAAAGGCATTTATAGCAGCTGGTGGCACAGAACAGCAATTTGCCCGTGAAGTCAATTTCGCTATGCAGGCAATGTTGAATAATCCTTATTTGATTGACTGTGCCCGGCAATATCCCGATCATCTTGTCGAAGCAATCAAAAACGTTTCTCTTACCGGTCTGACGCTCAATCCTGAACTAAGGTTGGGGTATCTTGTACCGTACAAAGGCAAAGTGAAGTTCCAAGCTTCATACATGGGTAAAGTTGATATTTTGATCCGCACCGGTGTTGTAAAAGATATTTATTCTGATTTGGTTTATGCTAATGACGAGTTCAGCATGACAAAAGGTACCGGTGGCACTATCATCCACAAACCCAATGTATTCGGAGAACGTGGTGATCTTCTTGGAGGCTACTATTTTGCAGTCTTGACTTCCGGTGTTGTAAAATTCGATGCAATGCCCAAAGCACGCATTGAAGAAATAAAAAGTCGTAGTGAGGCTGTCAAGAAAGGCAAGCAATCCCCGTGGGACACAGACTTTGAAGAAATGGCTCGAAAAACAATCGTGAACTGGGCTTTCAAATTCCTGCCCAAAACCGGCATTTCAGATTCCATGATTAAAGTTCTTGAAACAGAGAGCCAGTTGGATGATGAAATGTTTGAAGACTGGAGAAAGGCACAAGGTCAGAAACCGGACGATTTTGAGGAAGACGATACTCCATACGCAGAAGAAGTCAAGTAATGGATTCATGTGAAAAAATTAGTAACAGTATCACAGCGGCTAAAGAACTGATCGAAAATGAAACACGTTCTTTGGCTGCTTTACATAAAGCAAAACAGCTTGAAAAAGAGCTTCATAAATCCGGCAAGTTGTTTCGTATTCCTACAATGAACGGAATTATAGAAACAACCTGCCCGAAAAAATACATAGAATACAATAACCAGTTTAAAATCAAATTAAAATGAGAACAGTAACAGTTGAAGTGCCCGAAGGACACATGGTAAAAATCGTGAAAGAAGAAAGTATGCAATCTACCCAAAAAGTTATGGGGGGGGGTAAATTTGAGTTTGAAGGTGAGACATTCATCCCCGGTGACGTAATTATCAATCCAAATCGCGGAGGGGGCAGCATGATGATTCTCTCTGAAATTAGAGAAGAAAGGCCGCTTCCTTTTTTACCAGCAATAAAAGTACCTTTCGGCCTTGTCGCTTATGTTCCTTCCAACGATGAAGGTGACAGAGTTTTTGTAAAACTCACACCCGAAGCTGGTATCGGAGGCATGAAGGGATTCCGTAAAGCTACAGAAGAGGAAAAGGCAAAGATGCTTGCCGCCATGAAGGAAGAAAAACATTACTCCTTCAATTTTGAGAAGTTACAGCCTGAATATATCCCGACTGTCGGCGATATTGTTATCGTATGGGATGATAACAACAAAGAAAATGCGGTAGTCGGTATTATGAATGAAGTGGATGAAACGAGCAACCCATACAAAATAAATGATGGCACTTGGTATAAGAACTGCGACAAGTTCGTTTCAGAAAAACAATATAAAAATTTGATTGATGGGAAAGAGTAAATCTAAATCGGGGGGGGCGAGAAATTACACTCCCCTTCTCACAGCTCGTCCCAAAGGAATGAGCTACCAAGAGTATCGTGAACGCAGAGCCTATCAGAACGCATGGTTGAAAGAGCGACTGAAAGGCTTTATTTGTTATGTATCGTCTGAACTGGTTGTATATGACAAAATAACGGGATTACCCCGATTATTCAATCATCGTACAGATGATATACACAAAGCAAACATAAGGACTAACCCACAGCCATTTGTCGGTTCTGCCCGATATGGCTTAAAACCGTTATGATATGGATAAAGAACTATTTAAAGACAAGAATCCATTGCTTCGCAGACAAATGTTGGAAGACAATTGCGCAGCAGTTGAAAGAATCACCTATACCTCTCCTTTCAGTGAGGAAGAAATGGGTGAACGGAAAACGGAGTTGGCAAATATTGATCTTGATATGGCCGCACTGGAAGAAGAAAAGAAAGCTTTCATGCAGGCATACAAAGACAAGATGAAACCTAAAAAAGAGCGTAAAAAAACGTTGCTTACCGATATAAAGCGTGGTTATGAGGAAATTACGGATGAATGCTTTAAGTTCATGGAACGTAGCACCCGTACTACCGGATATTACAATGGTAATGGTGACTTGGTTAAAGAACGTCCGATGGAAGCACAAGAGATGCAGAAAACAGTCTTCGAGGACATGGAATCTACTGGTACGGAGGGATAAGCTATGAGGAAAGAAGAACTTATCAAGCAAGTAGCCGAATCAACCGGTATCGCTATTTGTGAAGTCCGAACTGTCATAGAGGCAGCACTGAAAGAGACCGTGGATGCAGTAGCTAATGGAAAGACTCTTTATATCAGAGGTTTTGGCACACTGTCACCCAAACACTATAAACGAAAAGTTGCTCGTAACATACACAAAAACGAGACTATTGTCATAGCGGAGCATTATACTCCACATTTCAAACCTGCCAAATCATTTAAAAACAGAACTAAAAATTTGTAGAACAGCATGGGAAACGAAAAGATGCAAGTGAACTTTGCTCCGGGTATGACCGAAGCAACCCTTAGAGTTATTGAACTTCACGAAGAAAATGAGTTACCGGTACTGGAGCCTGATAAGGTAGAATTAGCCGGAACAATTGGAAGTGTTCATGAATTTCTCTTGAAAAGAATCTCTGAAAAAGAGCAGATCAATCAGAAACGTTGCTATATTCTTGTTGATCGGGAGATAATGACACTTAAACTTGTCACCAATGAAACTGACAGTAGGAATAAAGCTACTGTAAGAGGTGAGTTGAAATACTATCCCAAGTTTCTTGAAATTGGTATTAACACAAGCAAGACATGGGAACCGGTGCAGCTTTCAAAGTTCTTCAAAATGAATCGTGCCTTCTTCAAGGATGCACAATACAACATGGAACTGGTAACAGTCTTGAAGAACTTCAAAGCCAGCATTGACTCAAAAGTGGAAAACTCCCGACAAGACAACGGTAGTCGCACTGACAATTACAGCCAAGTTGTCAACTCCAATCTTCCGGCCTCATTCAATCTTATTGTTCCGATTTTCAAAGGTCGCCCGGCAGAAGAAATTGAAGTGGAAATCATTGCAGATGTGGATGGGCGTAACATTCGATTATCCCTTTGCTCTCCCGGTGCAGAAGTAATAGTGGAAGAAGAGCGTAATAAGGCCATTGACGAGCAATTGTTGTTAATTCGTAAATTGGCACCGGATATTGCCATTATCGAACAATAACAATGAAGTCTGTAAAGAAATACTGGAAGCCGGTACTTGTCGTATCGGCTTTCTTCATTGGCAACCGCGTATTCAATCACATAAATGCGTGGCTTGGAATTTCAATAATCATGCTGACTGTAGCATTTATAGTTTATAATATCATTAAAAAAGTAGAAAATGAAAAGAAAGATTGATTTTTTGATTGTGGCATTATTTGCCGTTGTTTTGTTTGCTTCATGCGAAAGAGTTGCTCCCAATTATGCCGGTGTCCTTATGGAGAACTACGGCAAACAAGGAAAAGAAGATTTTAAAATCGTTTCCGGTAAGGTATCTACATGGGAATTAGGCACAGAGCTTTTTCAAGTTCCGCTATTCGATCAGCGTGGAGAATTTGCCGAAGCTGTCACACTGAAAGCAGCCGATAATACAGAGTTCAAGGCACGTCCCACATATAGCTATAAAGTTATCAAGAACCGTGCCATTGATGTTGTCTTTGACAACAAGCATATTGGCCGTGGAAGTGATTTCATGTCTTCGTTAGAAGATAACATTTTGGAGCCACGTATATATGATTTGATAAAAGAGGAAAGTCGGAAACATAAGACTGACAGTTTAATGGCTGATGGAGGTTCATTAGTGTTTGAGAAACGATTGGAACAGATAGTTGACAAAGAGTTTGAAAAAAGAGGTCTGCAATTACTCACATTCTCTGCCCAGTTGGAGTTCTCCGATAAAGTTCGCGAAAAAATTGATAGTAGAAATGAAGTGAATACCAATATCTCCGTGTTGGATCAACAAATTGAGGAACAGAAGAAGCGCAATGAACTGGAACAGTTAAAAACCGAGCAGGCTCTAATTCAGTCAAGAGGTCTGACAAAAGAAATATTATATAAACAGTTCATTGACAAATGGGATGGAACAAGCCCTTTGTATGGTATTGCTCCTGAATTTCTAAAAATAACAAAATAGTATACCGACATTTCAACAAAGAAGAGATACAATATTGTCTCAATTTACACAAGCAAAAGCCGATTTGGAAACACTTAATAGTGATATTGATACAGAAATCGAAAAGAATAAATCTGTTATTTCTACGCTAACTTCTAAAAATACAGAATCGGCCTCTTTAAAAAGTAATAATGAAAGCTCAATCAAGACTTTTGCTAAATTCTTAAAACAATAATCATTAAC